>SCPN01001478.1_pt1 | contig 929272 bp, 876 predicted proteins | sample 6106831 | NCBI WGS metagenome assembly SCPN01 (sample SAMN10720447, study PRJNA508395) | human gut metagenome | isolation source: Participant 1, 0 month
CCGAAGTTCAATGTCACAGGCAAACATTCCCGGACGTACACGCTGATCTTTATTATCCAGTCTGATCTCCACCGGAATGTACGGGTAGTAGCATCTATGGTAGGGTAAATCAGGTTGATGGTTCCTGTAAAGACTTCATCACCATATACATCGAGTTTCACGTCGACAGGTACCTTTTCACTTTCGTGAAGTAGGTTTCGACACGTTAATCAGGAGTTTCACGGGAGTGATCTGTTCTACTAGAACCGGTTCTCCACCACTGTACATATCGCCATTATCATAGTTGCGCGCAGTGACTACACCATTGATAGGGCTTTGCAAGAGGTATTCTCCAGCAGATTCTTATAAGCGGTTTGCTTCACATCGAGCTGCATCTTCGCAGCATCCCACTCTGATTTGGAAGCACCGCCTACCTTATAAAGTTCGTCGATACGGTTGAATTCAATTTCCTGATTATCTAGTTGCAGCTTCGTCTGTTTCAGGTTGGCTGCATCCATCTGCACAAGTTTCTGTCCTTTGGATACGCGGTCGCCCACTTCTACGAAAATCTGATCGATACGTACGGGAGACGAAGGAGCAATGTTGTTCTTTACTTCAGCTTCTACAGTCGCTGTATAATCTTGTATTTGATCTACGGGACGGGCTTTTACGTCTGCCAGCTTCACAATGGGCTTCGCGTCCACATGTTCCGCAGCAGCTTTGTCTTTCCACTGTACATGAGCCCATAAACACAGTTAACAGCAGGGCTACCAATTGGATACTTCTTTTCATATTCCTTACTTGTAATTTTTTAGTTGTCTATCTTTATTCTTTTCCCAGAACCTGATCGAGGTCTGCCTTAGCAACTGTAATCGTATATGGACTGATTGTAGGTGAGTTGCGCCTGTGTCAGTGACACTGGGAACTGTTCAGTTCGAGCACCGTTTTACCTACATCATAACGTTTTTCGGCAATCACCACCGCTTTCTTTGCCTGCATCACATTTCCTTGTTGCTGACTACCTGCTCTGTGCTGGCACTCATATTATTGCGACAACTGACAATCTGCATATTCAACTGTCTTTCCGTATCGATACGATTCCAATCGAGCTGGCGCATCTGGATACGGGCAGATTTCACTTTCGTAAAATTGCTTGCCTTATATAAAGGTATGCTGATATTGAACATCAGGCTGGAACTGTTGCTCCAGTTATAATCGAAGAAATTGATATTCGGATTATACAATGACTGATATTGATAGGAGAAGCTCATGGAAAGAGTCGGCATAAAGTTTGTCTTTAAAGACTTTACATTCTTTTCGAGCAACTTCATGTTCAAGTCCAACTGCTTCATGGTGGTATTGTTGTTCAGATTCACATTCTCTTCTTTCAACTGATTGGCAAACATGGTCGTCTCATAGTTGGTCAGATTATCATTAATCTTTATCTCCACATCGGCAGTGATGCCCATCAGAACTTTTAACTGTAATTTAGCCAAAGTCACCGCATTGGCTGCCGCAATCAGGTTCGGCTTGATGCTGCGCATCTGTACTTCTGCGCTGATCTTATCAAATTCGCTGACTGCACCTGTTGATATTTGGCGTTCACGACATTGAAATTATCTTCTGCCAACTTATAGCTGCCTTGAAGCACTTCATAACTATCCTGCGAAGCATTAACTGATAATAAGCCTTACCTGATTCACCAGATCCAGTTTGGAAGCACGTGACTTCTCTACTGCCAGTTCAATATCCGTCTTTGTCATCGACATAGCACGGTAAACACCAGCACAAAGAGTGGCAGGTTAATACTCAACCCGGCCTTGGCGGTGTACGAACCGTCTTGCCCCATCTTGAACGACATATCGTTCAGTTTCATTTCAGCCGCTTTAATTGTATGGTCTAAGGAACCGGCAATGCTGGCCTCCGGCAACAGACTTTGCCAGGCTTCCTGCTGGCTCTCTTTAAGGCGATTTCTTCCGCTGCCACTTTCATTGTCGGATTCTCATCCAATGCAATTTCAAATTTGTCTAAGGTTAAGGTTAGGGTATTCTTCTCCGTCTGCGTGTCCTGCGCCTTTGCAAAACCAAATGCACAGAATGCCACAGCTACCAGAAGGATCTTCCGACCTGTCAATCTTTTCATCTTGTTCATAAACTGAATTTCTAATTTAATCTTAATTGTTTGTCAATAGAACCTCACTTTTACTCTAGTCTTCGATGCGGTTCTTGCGATATTCTTGTATAAAGTCTTCCAGTACCCTTGCTCCTTTTTCGGTGGAGATACCGCGTATATAGGTAAACATGATGGATTCGTACACTTCAATGAAATTATTCATTACAGATGTCCGTATTCAACAGCACATCAAACTGCTCACGTACCAGCAAATTGATAGCGAAGTTTACATCCGACGAAAGATGCCCTGCTCTACTCCTGTTTGAAGAAGGACATGGTTTTCATCGAATCGCTGTCCTGCCGATTCTTCATCATATCATATACTTTGGGATATTTCTTAATGTCTTCAAAAAAGCGTTTGTTCGTCTGATGAAACATCTCAATGCTTATCTGAAAGACTGCAAGTATCACTTCCAACACATTGTGCGACTGTTCAAAGACTTTCTGCAAATACTTGTCTCTGTCTGCCTGTGCCTTCAGTATGCATTCTTTCAACAACGATTCTTTATCCGAAAGACTTCGTAGAGCGTACGTTTGGAAATGCCCAATGCTGCCGCAATGTCATCCATCGTAATACACTTGATACCTTTCAAAGTAAAAGCTTCTGTTGCCGCCGTTATGATCCGTTCTCTTAACTCTACCCGTTGGGAAGCGTCCTTTCCATGCTCTGTCATCATCCGTTTTTCTATTTTATTAAAATGCAGTTTTCGTTTTCTCTTCATTTCCAAAGGAAAAACGGAACAAAGATATATAGAAAACTCAATTAACAAATCAAGTTTCCTTCTATTTATAGCCCATTTGATAAATATTATCATTCATTAGAGGTATATGAAAACAAGTGTTAAGAGGAAATTTGGAACAAACACAAAGAAAGGTAAAAGGATATAGGAAGTAAAGTTTTATCGCTAATAGAAGAGATGGGGCCAATAAATGCCGGATAAATACCGATAAGAATCGATCGTTTATCCGGCAATAACAGTCACCATTATTAACGAAAAGCGAAAAAGGGTCAATTTATTGTCAGTATTCAATCTGTGTCCTCTTCAGGAAGGCGACTGTTTTATGTATTTCCTTGTACATCACGATGTCATCTTTACAAAAGGCACTTCTTTCCGGTAGGCATGCAGGAAACTCTCCAGCAGCGGAGACGTTTTCAGCGGACGGCGGAAATCGATGCCCTGCGCAGCAGTCATCAGTTCGATGGCAAGGATATGTTCCGGTTGTCCATCACTTTATAGAGTTTGGTGGCGGCATTGGCACCCATGCTCATGGTCTTCCTGTCCGTTGGAGGAGACTATGGAATCGCTAGAAGCTGCATAGCAGTACATTTTATTCTGGCTGACCATGGAGGCGGCATACTTGGGAATCATGAATCCGGAGTTCAGACCGGGGTTAGCTACGAAATTCAGGTAGTCCACGGAGTCCCATAATCAGTTGGGAGACGGCGTTCGGAGATATTTCCCAATTCGGCCAGGCGATGGCGAGGAAGTCATAAGAGATGGCAAGCGGTTGCCCGTGAAAGTTTCCGCCGGAGATGATCCGGTCTTCATCGGGGAAGATAGTGGGGTTGTCCGTGACGGAATTGATTTCAGTCAGCAATACGGAGGCAACGTAGCGGATGGCATCTTTGGTGGCGCCATGTACTTGTGGGATGCAGCGGAAGGAATAGGGATCTTGCACATGTTCCTTGTGACGTTCGATTAGTTCGCTGCCTGCCAGCAGTTTGCGGAAGGCTTCGCCTGTCTCGATCTGTCCGGGATGAGGGCGTATCTGCTGGATGCAATCCATAAACGGGTCGATACGGCCATCAAAGGCTTCGAGGAAAGGGCGGCTATGAGGTCGGCCTTTTCGAGAGCGAAAGGCTTTGAGTATGGCGAATACACCGTTGGCGCTCATAAATTGGGTGCCGTTAAGCAGGGCCAGTCCTTCTTTACTCATTAGTTTGACGGGTTCCCAGCCAAACTCGTCGAGTACGCTGATGGCTTCGCACTTTTTTCCTTTATAGTAGACATCACCGACACCAATCAGAGGAAGGAAAAGATTGGCGAGCGGTGCAAGGTCGCCGGAGGCTCCAAGGGAGCCACGGTCATAGACGATTGGCATGACGTCATTATTGAAAAAATCGAGGATGCGCTGCACGGTGATTACTTGTACGCCGCTATGTCCTAATGAGAGGGCATGGGCTTTGAGAAGCATCATCAGTTTGATAATGACGGGGCGGATTTCTTCGCCTACGCTGCAAGCATGGCTTTTTATCAGGTTCTCCTGAAGCGTACCGAGTTCGTCGGGAGAAATATTTTAGTGCATAGAGAGCCGAAACCTGTTGTTATGCCGTATAATGGTTCTTCGGAAGAAGCTATTTTTATGGTCGAGGTAGTCACGGCATTTCTGGATGCGGAGCTTGGCTTCGGGAGCTAGTTCCAGTTTCAGGTTTTCGTTGATAATTCGTTCGATGATTTCGAAGGTCAATGCTCCGGAACCGATATGATATACATTCTTACTCATACGCGCAGGTCTTGATTTACGGCATCCAACAATTCTTTTTCTCTCCGGCAGGCGGTTTGCTCGATTGTATCGGCTTCGGTTTGCAGTTGGAGGACAAAATCTGTCTTTGAGCGAACCGAGGTTGATACGGACATTCAGTAAGGCTCCCAATACAGCGGAACGGGCGGCCATCATGGCTACACAGGCATCTGTGACGGCATTGCGGTTACCGAGACGGGCAACATCTGCTATAACGGACATCATATCCAGTGCTTTGCGGGCTACTTCCAACGGAACGAGGGCGGCTTGTTTGGTTGCCTTCTGGATAGGCACTTCGGGCGGCTTTCTCTTCGTCGGTTGTTTTAGGAAGTTTGAAGCAGGCAAAGACTTCGTTGTAGGCAGCGGAATCTTTATCAATAAGTGCAATAAATTCGTCCAGCAAACGGAGGGTGATGGTTTGTGCGTGCTGCATTACTTCTTCACTGACTTCGTATCCTTTTTTTCCTACGGTCAGCCGTGCCACCATTGTGGAAAGGGAGGAAGCCAGTGCTCCATTCAAAGCGGCAATACTACCGCCACCGGGTACAGGGTCACTGCAAGCTACTTTATCTAAGAAATCTTTTACGGTTAAATCTGCTAACATGGTATTTTGTTTTTTAAGTGATTAATTGAGTCAACTATTAAGCGACGGGATACAGCATACCGCCTTTAATAGTCATGATTACACAGTTCATGCCTATATAATAAGGTAGAATATGATAGTTGTCGGAATTGAGAACGATAAAATCGCCTTGTTTGCCTACTTCGATGCTTCCAATCCGGTCGGCTCGCTGAAGGGCGGCGGCTCCGTTCAGGGTGAGAGCAGTGATGGTTTCTTCGATGCTCATTTTCATATAGATGCAGGCCAGAGCAATGGTCAGCGGGATGGAACCGGAGAAACAACTGCCGGGATTCAGGTCGGTGGCAAGTGCCACGGCACAACCGGCGTCAATCATTTCACGACCGCGCGCGTAGGGTTCTTTCAGTGCGAAAGCCGTCAGAGGCAGCAGGGTAGCTACTACTCCTGCGTCGGCCATTGCACGGATTCCGGCATCGGAAGCGTGCAGGTGGTCGGCAGACAGTGCTCCAGTTCGGCTGCCAGTTCAGCTCCACCGAGAGGGAGACGATTTCGTCAGCGTGGAGTTTCAACAGAAAGCCGTGTTCCTTGGCTGCCTGAAGCAGGCGGCGGGACTGTTCGATAGAGAAAACGCCTTGTTCGCAAAAGACATCACAACATTCTGCCCACTTACCGGAATGGATAAGGGGAAGCATTTCACGAATCAGAAAGTCGATGTATTCGTCGCTTCTTCCCTGCATATTCTTCGGGAAGGGCATGGGCACCTAAAAAGGTGGATACAATGTCGATACGTTTGTGCTCGTTATTGTTCAGGCTACGCATTACCTTTAGCTGTAATAGTTCGGTTTCCCGATCCAGCCGTAGCCGCTTTTACCTTCTACGGTGGTTACGCCCATTGTGCTCATTCTTTTCAGAAAGCCTTCGGCTGCTGAACGCAGTTTCAGGAAATTCATTTGCCGGGTGGCTTTTACGGTGCTTGCGATTCCCCGCCTCCCCGCTCCATAATCGACATATAGCTTTCGCCTTTCAGACGCCAGGAAATTCTTCGGAACGTTCTCCGCCAAAAACAAAATGGGTATGCGAATCAACGAAGCCGGGCAAGAGGCAGTGTCCGCGAGCGTTATAATGCCAATAGTGCTGGTAGTAACCATCCCGATCTTCACCACGGTTTTCACCAACGTAGGTAATGATGCCTTTGGTCACTTCTACCGTTCCGTTTTCTATGATTTGCAGTTGGGACATTTCTTCGCCTTTACGGGCGGAAAAGCCGATGGGGAGTTACGATACGGGCATTGAATATGATTAGGTTTTCACTCATAAATAGTTCATCATAATTAGTTCATATAATAAATGGAGATATGAATGGCGCGTTCTTTTAGAATGATGTTTGCCATAAAGCAATTGTGATTCATTCTATTTTCTTATTGACTATTCCATGATACGGGCTTCCAAGACTTGTTGCATGGAAAAGTTTTCGAGTCCGAGATAATAGGAAGCTGTATCAATCAGGGCTTCCATCGGTACAAGACCGATTATTTCACTACCTACAATTGTAACACCGTAACGACGGGCTTCGATACGTACCAGTTCGAAGGCGCGGTAAAGGGCAGTACGGGTATAGTCGGTCATGTTTATGGATACCTGGGTGATGTTTCGCTCTTTTAGCTCCACTCCCATTGCTTTACATAACGAAGTCCTCCATTGATATGGCGGATATTTTCGCTATCTTAGTGGCTATCTCCATATTATCTGTACTTAGATTAATATTGTAGGCTACGAGCGGCATACGGGCTCCGATGGCGACTGTACCTGCGGTTGGATGACGTTCGGCAGGTCCGAAATCTGGTTGCCATTCGGGTAGTTTGATTTTTTCGACCATGCCTTCAAATTCTCCTTTACGAACGGAGGCGAGATTTTCCCGTGTGGCGCAGTAGCCGACTTTTCATACAGGAAGACGGAAGATTATATAGCTCCGCAACTTTCGCCGCTACTTTTTAGAGTTCGATGGCTTCTTCCATGCTGGTATTCTTAATCGGGATGAAAGGGATGACATCTACCGCTCCCATACGGGGATGTTGCCCGGTATGCTGATTCAGGTCTATCAAACGGACAGCCACACCGACTGCTTCAACTATTGCTTCGTACAGAGCTTCCGGCTCGCCGACAAGAGTTACAACCAGACGGTTATGGTCTTCATCATTACTGTAATCAAGCAGTTTTACCCCGGCCTTAATACGGAAAGGGGCTACTATCTGATCTATTTTCCAAATCACGTCCCTCGCTAACATTGGGGACGCATTCAATAATTTTATTCCAACTCATATCAAATATCTATTATTATAGAGGTTATATTCAACTGGATAACTATATGTTTTACATCAAATAGCCACATGGTTTATCAAAATAACAGCATGTTTAAACAGTTCCATATATTATGGGAATTTATTCCTTCACATTATGGGAACCTTTCTCTTATATTGTGATACTATTTTCCCACAATATATGGGACTATCTTCTTTATAAGTTCTTCGTCCGCTACATACGGCATTGTTATCTGATAGTCTCTTGCATGGGAGTCATTAAATGCTTCGCTTGTTTCCATCGCATGCGGATTACGCGCCCATGAGCGACGGGCCACTCCGCCCATCACATCCCAGAGCATTGCCGAACGAAGTATTTCATCTACCCGTTCGCTACCGTCGCATACCATACCGAAGCCGCCATTGACTGCTTTGCCAATACCGACTCCCCCACCATTGTGCAAAGCTACCAGGCTCATTCCCGCGGGCACAATTTCCGGCAAAACATTGCACAGCCATATCTGCCATCACATTGCTTCCGTCTTTGATATTCGATGTCTCCCGGAAAGGAGAATCCGTACCGCTGACATCGTGGTGATCTCGTCCCAGCATAATAGGGCCTACTTCACCCGGCGGACCATCTCATTGAAATGGAGGGCTATGTTCATTCTCCCGACTGCATCCTGATACAGAATACGTGCCTGTGTACCCACCACGAGCTGATTCTTTTCGGCATCCCGTATCCAGTTGTAGTTGTCAAGATCCTGCCCACGCCGGTTGACGTCAATACACTCCATAGCTGCATGGTCTGTTTTTATCAGATCTTCGTGTTTGCCACTCAAGCAAACCCATCTGAACGGACCGTAGCCATAATCAAAGAGTTGGGGTCCCATAATATCTTCAACATAGCTTGGCCAGATAAATCCGTCCTTTTTCATCAACACCATTACGGGAGATTTCTTTTACTCCGGCATCGTATATGGCTTTCATGAAGGAGTTTCCATAATCAAAGAAATAGGTTCCGCGGGCTACGAGTTTCTTGATAACTTCGAAATGACGATGCAAGGATATATCTACCAAGTGACGGAATTGTTCCGGAGATTCGTGAAGAAGGCGTGTGCGTTCTTCAAAAGTTAGTCCGGCAGGGCAGTAACCGCCTTCGTAAACGGCATGACAGGAGGTTTGATCGGATAATAGTTCGATCAAAATCTTTCACGCTCGGCATATCGAGCAGGTCTACTATATTCCCATGATAGGCAATGGAACAAGGTTCACGGCGTCGCATTGCTTGAGATGCCATCCGGTATGCTTCTATGATATCTGCAGTCACATGCCCCACCCATCCACGGCGGTAACGGGTTTCAATACGCGAACTATCTACTTCGGCTATAATGGAGGCTGCTCCGGCTATCTCCGCCGCCTTGGGCTGTGCGCCGCTCATTCCTCCCAAGCCGGAAGATACGAAGAGATGACCACGCAGATCCTGGTCCTGCGGAATGCCGAGTTTCAATCGTCCGGCATTGAGGAGGGTATTGAAAGTGCCATGCACAATTCCTTGAGGACCGATATACATCCAGCCGCCAGCGGTCATTTGTCCGTAATTGGCAACTCCCATCTGGGCAGCAATATGCCAATCATGTTGATTGTCGAATTGCCCGATCATCATCGAATTGGTTATTATAACGCGGGGAGCATCGGGACGGGAGCGGAAAAGCCCTAATGGATGTCCGGACTCAATAACCAGCGTCTGTTCAGGGTAAGTTCTTCGAGATATTGCTTGATCAGTCGATATTGCATCCAGTTTTGGCAGACTTGCCGGTTTCACCATAAGTAACAAGTTCGTAGGGATATAAGGCTATATCGAAGCAAAGGTTATTGTCAATCATTACCTGAAAAGCTTTGCCTTCAATGCATTGTCCCCGATATTCGTCAATCGGTTTGGCTTTCAGGTCGCCGGCAGGACGGAAACGGTATCCGTAAATCCGCCCGCGAGTGCGTAGCTCTTCCATCAATTCAGGAGCCAATTGTTCGTGCCACTCGGTAGGAATATAACGCAAAGCGTTTTTTAATGCAGTGATTGTCTGCGCCGGGGTAAGTGTATAACCACGGTCGGGAGCTCTCCGGATACCTTCTACAAAATCCGGATAAGGAGGTAGTGTGTTGCCAAGAGTTATTCTCATAATAAACAGAATTAAGGATTACAAACTGTAAGCAATACAGTTCTATAACTCTTCGCAATATAGAAAAAGAAGATAAAGACAAGAGAATTGACAGATTTATTATCAGAAAGGTGTTATTACATTTACTGCTTAATAGAATGGTAAGATACAGGCAATGTCAGGAGTCTCTTATGCTTTTATACAGATACAAATGCAGGTCTTTTATCCAAACGGACTAATAGGGCTTTTATTAAAATGGATAGCGGATTTTTCCATTAAATCACAGCTATGAGTTCTGTGTTATTTGCATAATCCGCACCCTAATCATATCACTATGACCATGATTGTATTATGAACATACTCTTTCTCTGCTATACCAACAGAGATCGACAAAATTACTTTTTTTGTTTATTCTGCAACTCCAACAGATATTTAAAAGTATGCTTCGCTTCTTGACTATCATCTTTCAAATATGCTTGTTTCAGTTCCGGATAATTCTTCAATAATTGCAGCATTTTATCTTTTCCTAGAAAATCGACTTTTCCTGTTTCACCATTTAGCTCATAACAGACGCGTTTCGTAACCAAACTTGAAGCGGCAAGAGCATCGCCTATATTTCCTCCCTAGTTTTACATCATCTTCTTCCACAAAGTTGCCTCCGATGACTGATCCTAAAGGCATCGCACAAAAATAGATGATTTTTACCCAACTGAACAGCAGGGAGCATACCATGCTCCAAAGCGTAACTTTTATAGCGCAACGACAATTCAAATATAAATCTCCTTTTCGTCACGCACCGCAAAACAACGCTTCTTCAAGCGTCGACACATCGACTCGTCATCACCGGCCGTTATCCGGTAATCAGCCCTCCTGTCAATACAATCTGATTTCTGGAACGTTTTTCTACACGCAACACGGCTGTTGTATCGCCATGTTGAGTCAGTAACTCTTTCAGGTTGGAATAAATAATATTCTGCGCAATTAACGGAAGGCTAATCACGCTTATCAGCAAACATAAGATACATCCTTTCTTCATAAGCATCCTCCTTTCCTGTCTAACGCCTTTTCGAGTGGAAAGTTATAAATTTTAGCGGATAAATGCAAGAATGAGAAAAGAAATATTGAAAAAAAGCTGCTACCAGGAAATGCCCCCTACTCTTATTAAACGGAAACAGAACTTATATACCCCATTCCTTACAGCTAGTAAAGGCATTATCCAGACAAGTCATAATATGAGCTTGTTATTCCTTTCTATCTTCCGTTAATAAACAGTAAATCTGCTCTCGACAAAAACAAGCTCTTATCCCGACCGTCATGAATTATATTACCTTTGTGGAAAAGAATTAAATTTGTCATGGAAAAACTAGAACAGATCATTACCACATATCAGCAAATCATCCAGAAAACAGAACTGGAGTTACAAAATGCACGAAACGTATCTATTATATAAGTCTTCTTCGACTTATCTTATTCGTAGGAGCCGTAACAAATGCCATTATCTTTTGGTCTGATGGGTGGCTATGTCTCTCTGCTTTCGCTATCTTACCTTTTATCTTATTCATCTGGCTGGTAAAACGCCATAATTTCTGGTTCTACCGGAAAAGACTTTCTGAAAAAGAAAATAGAAATCAACGAGCAGGAGCTACGTGCCATGCAATATGATTTTTCTGATTTTGATGATGGAAAGAATTTGTTAATCCATCTCACCTCTACACTCTTGATCTGGATGTATTTGGCGAAGCACTCTCTTTTCCAATATATCAACCGCACCGCAACCCCTATCGGCAAGCAACATCTCGCAAACTGGTTCAATGCACATCTGGAAGAACAAAGAAGCTATTGAACATCGCCAGGAAGCTATACATGAATTGTCCACAGACTTAGAATATCGCCAACAAATCCGCTTACTCGGCTTACTCTATAAAGGAAAACCTGCCGATACCACCGAAATCAAAGAATGGGCAGCCAGTCGAGTTATTATCGGAAGCGTACACTTCTACGCATCCTCCGACAGCGGTAACGATCATTAATTTCTTATGTATAAGTCTAGCCATTTTAGGTATTATCTCGGCTAACATTGCAGGAGGAGTATTTGTCAGCTTTGTATTATTCAGTACTATTTTCTCTAAAGGAATCACTAAACTGCAAACAACCTACGGAGAAAAGCTGCAGATTCTTTCGACATACGCTGACCAAATTCTGCTCACTGAACAAAAAGAAATGCACAGTCATATACTGCAAAGAGTTAAAAGCGGACCTTACAAGTCAAAATCAAACCGCTTCTCAAGCAGTCCGCCAGCTTTCTAAACTGATGAACGCACTCGATCAACGAAGCAATCTGCTCATGAGTACGATACTCAACGGACTGATATTTTGGGAGCTACGACAGGTGATGCGAATCGAGAAGTGGAAAGAGATTCATGCATCCGACCTGCCCCGATGGATAGAAACAATCGGAGAAATAGATGCCTATTGTTCCCTGGCAACATTCGCATATAACCATCCGGATTATATTTACCCCACTATCGCTGCTCAATCTTTCCACCTACAAGCTGAAGCCTTGGGGCATCCCCTAATGGATCGCAACCAATGTGTACGCAACGGAATAGACATTGAAAGACGTCCTTTCTTTATTATTATCACAGGCGCCAATATGGCAGGCAAGAGTACTTATTTACGTACTGTAGGAGTAAACTATCTACTGGCATGTATAGGAGCTCCCGTTTGGGCAAAGCAAATGAAAATATATCCGGCCCGTCTCGTCACCAGCCTTCGAACCAGTGATTCCCTAGCTAACAACGAATCTTATTTTCTTTGCAGAACTCAAGCGACTTAAATTAATCATAGACAAACTTGAAGCCGGGGAAGAGCTTTTCATCATCCTTGATGAAATACTGAAAGGTACCAACTCCATGGACAAACAGAAAGGCTCTTTCGCCCTTATCAAACAATTCATGCACATGAACGCCAACGGTATCATCGCCACCCATGACTTGTTATTAGGGACTTTAATAGAGTCCTTCCCACAAAATATCCGGAATTACTGTTTCGAAGCCGACATTACCAACAATGAACTCACCTTCTCATATCAAATGAGAAACGGAGTTGCTCAAAACATGAACGCCTGCTTCTTAATGAGAAAATGGGGATCGCCGTCATTAACGACTAATCCCCATTCCTTGTATATAAAATCAAAGTTATCTTTTACAGTAACATCAAAACCTGTTTTATTTAGTAGCAGCAAACTCAATATAAAGTTTCAAACTGCATAGTTTTAATGTGTCGGAAAAAACAAAGTCAAACAGATTTTGTAGAGATACTTTTACTGCATTTTACTTTTTGTCAGAAACGCTATTACCGCTGAAGCTTCTTCATTAGTGAAATACTGCACCGATGTTATTGGCTGATACGTGTAAGGTACAAATTGGAATAACTGTACAGCTGCAAACTTTTATCAGCAGAAAGTATTACATCCATACGTATATTACCACTAGCCTCACTCTTTATATGCGAACCTGCTGAGAATGAACCCGAATTCACAAGATTCCTCAAAGCATCCATATGCTTCAAATCAAAGAATACACTATGCTCTTTAGCCACACTTTTTGTTGGTAAATAAACAACCTCCTTTTGATTTCCAGAAAAGACGGAAAATTCCCATAAGGAATAAACCTGTTCCCAGAACCATCAAAGCCATACTAACCGTAGAAGACTTATCATCCAATTCGAAAGTGGAAACAAAAGCTAAAATACCGACCAACAACATAACAGAAGAGATTAAAACTCCTGAAACACTTATGCGTTTAGCGATATCGGGGTGTGTAGATGCAAATATAGTAGCATCAATCGTTTGAGTAGTTGCCATAATATTTAAAGTTTAATTTATTAGTAAAATATAAAGATAAAAAGGAAGTATAGTCACCGGTATACAGAAGATACCAGTAACCACAAAATAAACAATACCAATAAATATACTGCTAAATAATTATACGCCTCAAGGTGTATACATAGTATTCACTCGATGGCTGACAATAATAGGAAGTTGTTGTATCATAAATCCGCCCCCAGTGTTGTGATAGTGAGCTCTCACGATCAGCACAACCTTGTAGCGCATTTCTTTAAAGAAAAGAAATATTCTCCAAGCTGTACACGTTGAATACGTGTTACAGATATCTGATGGCTTTGCAAGTTGTTCAGTTCAGCCACTGGCTTACCCAGGAAGATCCGGTGCACAGATTTCCCACGCTGCCCCATAGCATATGTAATATCACACTCCTGTTCATCCACCACTTTCGCAGTAGAGACATTGCCTGCTATGCTATGAAAAGCAACTGTCAGCAACAGAAACAATATTACCTTTACAAATTTTGCCATATTCACCTGCAAATATAACAGATTCTCTCTATGAAAAGTTTAATTAGGATATATTTTAATGTATCTTAGTATTAATAAACGGCAGACAAACAAAAAAGGCTACCTTTGAAGGTAGCCTTTTTTATATCTATAAGAATAACTGTAAAATTATTCAGCCGATTCAGCTTTTGGTTCTTCAGTTGCAGGAGCTTCAACAGCAGCAGGAGCAGCTTCAGCCTTCTTCGAACGACGAGTACGAGTAGCTTTCTTAGCAACTTTTTCCTTAGCCATGTTTTCATTGTAGTCAACCAACTCAATAAAGCACATTTCTGCGTTGTCACCCAAACGGTTACCAGTCTTGATAATACGAGTATAACCACCCGGACGATCAGCAATCTTAACAGAGATTTCTTTGAACAACTCTGTTACTGCAATCTTATCTTGCAAGTTGCTAAATACAACACGACGAGAGTTCGTAGTATCTTCTTTAGACTTAGTAATCAAAGGCTCAACAAACTTTTTCAAAGCTTTCGCCTTTGCAACAGTCGTAGTGATTCTTTTGTGCTTGATCAAGGAGCAAGCCATGTTAGATAACATAGCGCTTCTGTGAGAAGCAGTACGACCTAAATGATTGAATTTTTTATTATGTCTCATTTTTTATTCTTTATCTAATTTATATTTAGAAATGTCGGTTCCAAACGATAGATTCAGACTTTCCAGCAAATCATCAAGCTCGGTAAGCGATTTCTTTCCGAAGTTTCTGAACTTCAACAGGTCAGTTTTGTTGAATTGTACCAAGTCGCCGAGAGTTTCTACATCAGCAGCCTTCAAACAGTTGAGGGCACGAACTGACAAGTCCATATCAACGAGTTTAGTTTTCAACAGCTGACGCATGTGCAATACTTCTTCATCAAACTCTTCATTGCCATCAGTATCGTTACTTTCAAGCGTGATCTTCTCATCAGAGAACAACATGAAGTGGTAGATCAGAATTTTTGCAGCTTCCTTCAGTGCTTCCTTCGGGTGTATAGAACCGTCGGTACTAATCTCAAGCACTAGCTTTTCGTAGTCAGTCTTCTGTTCTACACGGAAGTTTTCTACAGCATACTTGACATTACGTATCGGTGTATAAATAGAGTCGATTGGAATTACATTAACATCCGTGCAATACTCGCGATTTTCATCAGCAGGTACATAACCACGGCCCTTGTTAATAGTAATATCAATCTGCATAGTTGACTTAGAATCTAAATGACAAATAACTAATTCCGGATTTAACACTTCAAATCCAGTCAAATACTTACCTATGTCACCTGCTTTAAATTCACTGGAATTCTCGACAGTGATGCTCACTTTTTCGCTCTCGAATTCTTCAACTACTTGCTTGAATCTCACTTGTTTCAGATTCAAGATAATGTTGGTAACATCCTCTTTACTCCGGTACACTAGAAAATTCATGCTCCACGCCATCGATTCTGATAGTAGTGATAGCAAAACCCTCTAATGAAGAGAGCAGGATACGGCGTAATGCATTACCTACGGTAATACCAAACCCCGGTTCCAACGGACGGAATTCGAATTTTCCGAATCTGGAGTCCGCCTCCAACATTAATACTTTATCAGGTTTTTGAAATGCTAATATCGCCATGAAATTAATTATTATTTAGAATACAATTCAACGATCAAATGTTCTTTAATGTTCTCAGGAATGTCTGCTCTTTCAGGTATATGCAACATTTTACCGACCTTTGAAGTCTCATCCCACTCCAACCAAGCGTATTTGCTGTGATTGAAACCTGCAAGAGAATTAGCAATTACTTCCAAAGATTTAGATCTTTCACGAACACCAATCAATTGTCCTGGTTTTACTGCAAATGAAGGAATGTTTACTACTTCACCATCTACAGTGATATGCTTGTGACTAACCAACTGACGAGCAGCAGCACGTGTAGGAGCAATACCCAAACGGAATACTACGTTGTCAAGACGGCCTTCCAGCAATTGAAGGAAGCACCTCACCGGTAATACCTTTAGCGGTAGCGGCTTTTTCAAACAAATTGCGGAATTGTTTTTCTAAAACTCCATAGGTGTATTTCGCTTTCTGTTTTTCACGAAGTTGCACACCGTATTCAGAAGTTTTTCTTTTTCTTGAATTTCCGTGTTGTCCGGGAGGATAGTTCTTCTTTGACAAAACTTTATCAGCTCCAAAGATGCCTTCACCGAATTTACGGGCGATTCTCGATTTTGGTCCAGTATATCTAGCCATTTCTTTTAAATATTTAATTGTTTATTCATGAACTCAATTTGTTGCAGCCGCGATTACAGAGAAGAAATTAATGTAATCCAAAAACAAAATCAAGATCATTGTAAGTTAAAGGTAAATTAAACTCTACGTCTTTTCGGAGGACGACAACCATTGTGTGGAAGCGGAGTCACGTCAATGATTTCAGTAACTTCGATACCAGCACCGTGGATAGTTCTAATAGCAGACTCACGTCCGTTACCTGGACCCTTCACATATGCTTTTACCTTTCTCAGGCCAAGATCGAATGCAATTTTTGCACAATCCTGGGCAGCCATCTGAGCTGCATAAGGAGTATTCTTTTTAGAACCTCTAAATCCCATTTTACCTGCAGATGACCAAGAGATAATCTGCCCTTCACTATTTGCAAGAGAAACAATAATATTGTTGAAAGATGAATGAACATGCAACTGTCCATTAGCGTCTACTTTCACATTTCTCTTCTTAGCTGCAACTGTTTTTTTTGCCATATCAACAATTATTATTTAGTAGCTTTTTTCTTATTAGCAACGGTTTTCTTTCTACCCTTACGAGTACGTGCATTGTTCTTTGTGCTCTGACCTCTAACCGGCAGGCCAATACGATGACGTACACCACGGTAACAACCAATATCCATTAATCGCTTAATGTTCAATTGGATTTCAGAACGAAGATCACCTTCTACTTTATACTCTGCACCGATAATCTCACGAATCTTAGCAGCTTGATCATCTGTCCAGTCTTTAACCTTCAGATCTTTATCTACACCAGCTTTATCTAAAATTTTTGCTGAACTACTACGACCTATTCCATATACATAGGTCAACGCAATCTCACCTCTCTTATTCTGAGGTAAATCTACACCAACTATTCTTATAGCCATATACTTAATTATTTTTTTTGCAAAAATAACAAATTATCCTTGACGTTGTTTATACTTAGGATTTTTCTTGTTAATAACATACAAACGGCCATTACGTCTAACGATCTTACATTCTGGCGTGCGTTTCTTTAATGATGCTCTTACTTTCATATCTTATTTTATTTATATCTAAACACAATTCTTCCTTTCGATAAGTCGTAAGGAGACATTTCGACTCTCACTTTATCTCCCGGCAGGATCTTGATGTAATGCATCCTCATCTTGCCTGAAATATGTGCGGTAATCTCATGTCCGTTTTCTAATTCAACACGAAACATTGCATTAGACAATGCTTCAACTATAACTCCATCTTGTTCTATTGCAGATTGCTTTGCCATATTATATTGCTTTATCTCCTAAAACTTCTTCTATGAATTTGAATGAAGACAAAATATCAGCCTCACCAGCTCCAACAGCTACCGTATGCTCAAAGTGCGCAGCACATTTACGATCTCTGGTCCTCACAGTCCATCCGTCACCTTCCATTATCACTTGTCTGTCTCCCAACGTTATCATCGGTTCAATTGCAATGCAAAGACCTCTTTTCATCAATGGCCCATATCCTCTTTTACCATAATTGGGTACCTGGGGATCTTCGTGCATTTCCTTACCGATGCCGTGGCCGACAAACTCACGCACTACACCATAAGAATGAGACTCACAATATTGCTGAATAGCATATCCGATATCACCAATTCTTTTTCCATGTACTGCATTCTGGATACCGATATATAACGCTTCTTTAGTTACCTTCAACAAGTTACGAATCTCTTCGTCTACCTCTCCTACACAAAAAGTATAAGCAGAATCTCCACAAGAAACCATTCATGTAAGTTCCGCAATCCACAGATACGATATCACCGTCTTTCAGAACGATATCCCCTGGGATACCATGTACTACCTGTTCGTTGACAGAAGTACAGATGGATGCAGGAAACGGGTCTCCATATTGATTCGGGAATCCTTTAAAAGTTGGAGTTGCCCCATTATCTCTAATGAATTCTTCAGCAACTTTATCCAACTCACGTGTAGTTACACCAGGTTTCACCACTTTAGCAACCTCAGCTAGAGTTCTACCGACAAGCAGGTTACTCTGACGGAGCAATTCTATTTCATCTTCTGTTTTAAGAAATATCATTTCTATTCTAAAGAATTAATATGCCGCTACACCAGCGCGTCCCTTAATACGACCTGATTTCAACAGACCATCATAATGTCTCATCAACAAATGACTCTCAACCTGTTGCAGGGTATCAAGAACAACACCTACAAGAATTAACAAAGATGTACCGCCGAAGAATTGAGCGAATCCAGCTTGAACCCCAAATACACCAGCAAAAGCAGGCATAATAGCAACTAAAGCCAAGAAGAAAGAACCCGGCAAAGTGATACGAGACATTATATCATCAATATACTCTGCTGTTTTCTTTCCCGGTTTAATACCAGGGATGAAACCATTATTTCTCTTCATATCCTCAGCCATCTGAGTCGGATTAATTGTAATTGCAGTATAGAAATACGTAAATAATATAATCATTACCGCAAAAGACAAAATTATACCAGAAACTTGTATGATCTGTAAACGCATGCAAGAAACCGCCTGCATCATTTACATTATTGAAAAAGCCGATAAATGTAATTGGAATAAACATGAAAAAAAAAAACAAAAGATGATAGGCATAACACCAGCAGCATTCACTTTCAAAGGAATGTATTGTCTAGCACCACCATATTGCTTGTTACCAACAATTCTTTTTAGCATACTGTACAGGAATCTTTCTTGTACCTTGCACCAAAAGAATAGCAGCGCCAATCACTAATAATAAGAATACGATTTCAATTATAAACATAATCAGACCACCACTCTTATTTGCTACTCTGGATACAACTTCTTGCAACAAAGCATCAGGGAAACGAGCGATAATACCAATCAAGATGATAAATGAAATACCGTTACCAATACCTTTATCAGTAATTCTTTCACCAAGCCACAAAATAAACATACTACCTGCTGCCAAAATAATGGTAGAGGTAACCATAAACAGAGTCCAATCTAATGAAGCATTTAAGGAAGGGCCAGCCTGCATTTTAAGATTGAGCAAATAAGAAGGGGCCTGAACTAACAATATAGCAATCGTCAAGTAACGAGTATATTGATTCATTTTTCTTCTGCCGCTCTCACCTTCGCGTTGCAACTTCTGGAAATACGGCACAGCGATTCCCAATAACTGAATTACGATAGATGAAGAGATATAAGGCATGATTCCTAATGCAAAAATAGAGGCATTAGAAAATGCTCCTCCAGAGAACATATTTAACAAGGCTAAAAGGCCTTCACTTGTTTGTTCGTGCAATTTTGCCAGCATTGCCGGATTGATACCTGGTAATACGACATATGATCCGAAACGGTAAATTGCCACAAACAATATGGTGATGAGGATCCGCTGTCTCAGATCCTCAATCTTCCATATATTCTTTAATGTTTCAATAGCTTTTCTCATTGAATCAGAGTTTTACTACAGTTCCACCAGCAGCTTCAATAGCAGCAGTTGCAGTCTTAGAGAATGCATGAGCTTCTACTTCCAGCTTGTTAGTCAGAGTTCCGTTACCCAATACTTTTACCAACTGATTTGAAGAAATAAATCCTGCTTCGATAAAGTCGTTTACACCAACTTTTGCCAAGCTTTTAGCTTCAGCAAGTTTCTGGATAGTATCCAAGTTGATAGCTTTATATTCAACACGATTGATATTCTTGAAACCAAATTTAGGAACTCGACGTTGAAGAGGCATCTGACCACCTTCAAAACCGATTTTCTTAGAGTATCCAGATCTTGATTTAGCTCCCTTATGACCTCTTGTAGAAGTACCACCTAAGCCAGAACCAGCACCACGTCCAATTCTTTTTCTTGTCTTAGTAGATCCCTCAGCAGGTTTTAAATTACTTAAGTTCATATTGTAATTCGTTTTATTATTCAACAAATAATTACTTAACAATGGCAACCAAGTGTTTTACTTTATCTACCATTCCAAGAATTGAAGGAGTGCTTTCGTGTTCAACCACACGGTTCAGTTTACGAAGTCCCAGTGCGTCGAGAGTTCTTTTCTGATCAGCTGGAGCACCAATTCTACTTTTAACTTGTTTAATCTTTATAGTTGACATATCTCCTCCTTATCCTCTAAATACTTTTTCAACACTAATACCTCTGTTCTGAGCAATCATTCTTGCATCACGCATCTCACTCAAAGCTTCAATTGTAGCTTTAACAAGATTGTGCGGATTCGAAGAACCTTTAGATTTTGCCAAAACGTCAGTAATACCAACACTTTCCAATACAGCACGCATAGCACCACCAGCTACTACACCGGTTCCGTGAGATGCAGGTTTGATGAATACTTCAGCACCACCAAACTTAGCTGATTGTTCATGAGGAACAGTACCTTTTAAAATAGGTACTTTCACCAGGTTCTTTTTAGCTGACTCAACACCTTTAGCGATAGCAGCTGTTACTTCACCTGCTTTACCAAGTCCCCAACCAATGATACCTTCTTCGTTACCTACAACAACGATTGCAGAGAAACTAAAAGTTCTACCACCTTTGGTAACTTTAGTAACACGATTAATAGCAACTAATCTATCTTTCAGTTCTATATCGTTAGTAATCTTAACTCTATTATTAACTCCTGCCATAATGATTAAAATTTAAGTCCACCGTTACGAGCAGCATCAGCTACTTCTTTTACTCTCCCATGATACAAGTAACCATTACGGTCGAAAACAACAGTAGTTATACCTGCTTCCTGAGCCTTTTTAGCAATCATTTCACCAACTTTAGCAGCTTGTTCTTTTCTTAGCGACTTTCTCAGTCAAACCTAAAGAAGCAGCAGCCAGTGTCTTACCAGAAAGATCATCGATAATCTGGACATAAATTTGCTTGTTACTTCTAAATACACTCATACGCGGACATTCAGTAGTACCTGAAATTTTATTGCGTACTCTATATTTGATCTTAACTCGTCTTTCTATTTTTGTTGTCATAATAATCTAATTTTATATGAATTACTTAGCGCCGGCTGATTTACCAGACTTTCTACGAATTACTTCGCCAACAAACTTAATACCTTTACCCTTATATGGTTCAGGTTTACGGAAAGAACGTATTTTAGAGCAAACTTGACCAAGCAATTGTTTGTCACACGATTCCAATATAATAAGAGGATTCTTATTTCTTTCAGACTTCGTTTCAACTTTTACCTCAGCAGGTAATTGAATGAAAATATTGTGTGTATAACCTAAAGCCAGCTCAATGATGTTACCTTGGTTAGAAGCACGGTAACCTACACCGACAAGTTCCAGTTCCTTTTTGTAACCTTCAGATACGCCCACAACCATGTTGTGAACTAAAGAACGATACAAACCGTGGAAAGCATGCTTTTGCTTCGGGTTATCAATCATTTCTTTTTCGTTTTCTGTTAAAGTGACGTGTCCGTCTTCAATAGTAACATTGATAGCAGGATTCACATATTGGCTAAGTTCGCCTTTGGGTCCCTTAACGGTAACCACATCATCCTTCAGAGTGACTGTCACTCCAGCAGGGATACTAATGGGTAATTTTCCTATTCTTGACATTGCTAATTCCTCCTAATTAATATACATAACACAAGACTTCACCACCGATTTTCAGTTCTGCAGCTTCTTTGTTAGTCATTACACCTTTGGAAGTTGATATTATAGCAATACCCAGCCCATTAATAACACGCGGCATATCTTTGTAACCAGTATACTTACGCATACCCGGAGAAGATATTCTTTCTAACTTTTTGATTGCGTTAACTTTGTTAACAGAATCATACTTCAAGGCAACCTTAATAGTTCCTTGAGGACCATCTTCTACAAACTTATAATTAAGGATGTAGCCTTTTTCAAAAAGAATCTTAGTGATTTCTTTTTTCAAATTCGAAGCGGGAACTTCAACAACTCTGTGCTTTGCACCAATCGCGTTCCGCAACCTCGTCAAATAATCTGCTATTGGATCAGTCATATAAAAATAAATTAAATTAATCAGGACTACCCTGACAATATTTAAACAATAATTACCAGCTTGCTTTTTCTTTACGCCTGGGATCAGTCCGTTAGATGCCATCTCACGGAATTGAATTCTCGAAATTCCGAACTGACGAATATAACCTTTTGGACGACCAGTCAGTTTGCAACGGTTGTGCATACGAATTGGATTAGAATTCTTTGGCAACTCTTGCAACTTCTGTGCAGCTTCGAAAGCATCAGCAGGATCACCTGTTCTCACGATTTGCTTCAAAGCAGCTCTTTTTTCGGCGTATCTGGCTACTAATTTAGCACGCTTTACTTCACGTGCTTTCATTGATTCCTTTGCCATATCTATTAGTCTTTTTTAGCGTTTTTAAAAGGTAAACCGAATTCCTTCAGCAATGCATAACCTTCTTCATCTGTTTCCGCAGAGGTTACAAAGGTAATATTCATTCCGAGAATTCTTGTAATACTATCGATATTTATTTCAGGGAAAATGATTTGTTCCTGAATACCAAGGGTATAGTTACCTTTACCATCAAACTTACTTTCGATACCTTTGAAGTCACGAATACGAGGAAGAGCTACACGAACCAATTTTTCAAGGAATTCATACATTCTTTCACGGCGCAAAGTTACCATAACGCCAATCGGCATTTTTTTACGCAACTTAAAGTTTGCGATATCTTTACGAGAAATGGTAGCTACGGCCTTTCTGACCTGTGATAGCTGTCATTTCATTGATTGCTACTTCAATAATCTTCTTATCAGCAACAGCCATACCTAATCCCTGATTGATTACAATCTTCTTAAGTACGGGTATCTGCATCGTTGAAGAATACTGGAACTGTGATTTCAATGCAGGTGCAATACGATCTGCATATTCTTTCTTTAGGCTAGCAGTATTACTCATTACTAAATCTCCTCTCCTGATTTTTTAGAATAACGCACTAAAGTTCCTTCAGAACTTACTTTTCTTCTCCCAATACGCGTTGCTTTACCAGTTTTTGGATCAACCGGGTTCAAGTTTGAAATGTGGATAGAAGCTTCCTGCTTCACGATACCACCCTGCGGATTCTTTGCATTCGGCTTAGTGCTCTTAGATACCATATTGATACCCTCAACAATTGCACGACCTTCTTTAACAAGAACCTTCAATACACGACCAGTTTTGCCCTTATCTTCACCAGCATTTACGTAAACTGTGTCGCCTTTTTTAATATGTAATTTACTCATTACTCAAATCTTTTACAAAATTAAAGTACCTCAGGCGCAAGTGACACAACTTTCATGTTTGTAGCACGAAGTTCTCTTGCTACAGGACCGAAAATACGACTACCTCTAATTTCACCTGCATTATTCAACAACACGCAAGCATTATCATCAAAACGTATATAAGAACCATCAGGACGACGGATTTCTTTCTTCGTACGTACAATCAAAGCCTTTGATACTGCACCTTTTTTAACATCACTCGAAGGGATAACGCTCTTCACGGAAACTACAATAACATCCTCCTACTGAAGCGTAACGACGACCTGTGCCACCCAATACACGGATACACAAAGCTTCTTTAGCTCCACTGTTATCACATACTGTAAGTCTGGATTCTACTTGTATCATAATTACTTAGCTCTTTCAATTATTTCTACTAATCTCCATCTTTTAGTCTTGCTCAAAGGACGAGTTTCCATGATGCGTACAGTATCACCGATATTGCATTCATTCTTTTCATCATGAGCATGGTACTTCTTCGTTTTGCTAACGAACTTACCATATATAGGGTGTTTTTCTTTAAACTTGGCAGCAACTGTGATAGTTTTTTCCATCTTGTTGCTCAATACAACCCCTGTTCTTTCTTTTCTTAAATTTCTTGCTTCCATCAAGCTGATCATTTATTGTTAAGTTCTCTTTCGCGTAATTCTGTTTTCATACGCGCAATAGTCCTGCGTAATTGTTTGATTTGAGCAGGATTTTCCAAAGGAGAAATAGAATGATTGATAACCATTTGGTTATAATTAGCTGTTTCTGCCTCTACTCTTTCTACTAAATCATTAGTAGTCATTTCTTTAATTTCTGCAATTTTCATAAACCTTACGCATTTTGATTTTGAATATCATAATCACGTCTTACGACAAACTTCGTTGTAATAGGAAGCTTTTGAGCAGCTAAGCGCAATGCTTCTTTCGCGATTTCGTAAGATACTCCTTCAGCTTCAATAATGATTCTACCTGGAGTTACAGGAGCCACAAATCCCTCGGGAGCACCTTTACCTTTACCCATACGCACATCGGCAGGTTTTCTAGTAATTGGTTTATCCGGGAAAATACGAATCCAGATCTGTCCTTGACGTTGCATATATCTTGTTACTGCAATACGAGCAGCTTCGATCTGACGGCCTGTAATCCATTTAGTTTCCAAAGCCTTAATGCCAAAAGAACCGAAAGCCAGCTGGTTACCTCTCTGGGCATTACCTTTTGCACGGCCTTTTTGTTGTCTTCTGAATTTTGTCTTTTTCGGTTGTAACATAGTTTCCTAAAATTCAAATTCGTTTAGCGATTATTTTTCTTTCTTTTGAAGTTCTTTCCGCCGCCGTTGTTTCCACCATTGTTTCCACGACCACTTTCTTTGCTTTGTGTAAAGTTCGGAGCTAATTCTCTCTTACCAAATACTTCACCTCTACAAATCCAAACTTTGATACCTAAAAGACCTACTTTAGTCAATGCTTCTGCATGACAGTAGTCGATATCAGCTCTGAAAGTGTGCAACGGAGTTCTTCCTTCCTTATACATTTCAGAACGAGCCATTTCAGCTCCATTCAAACGTCCTGAAATCTGAATTTTGATACCTTCCGCACCCATACGCATTGTATTTGCGATAGCCATTTTAATGGCACGGCGATAGGCAATTTTACCTTCTACCTGACGAGCGATGTTGTTAGCAACAATCACAGCATCCAGTTCCGGTCTTTTCACTTCAAAGATATTGATTTGAATATCTTTGTCGGTAACCTTTTTCAACTCTTCCTTCAACTTATCAACTTCCTGGCCACCTTTACCGATAATAATACCCGGACGAGCAGTGCAAACAGTAATAGTAACGAGCTTCAGCGTACGTTCAATTACGATTCTTGATACACTTGCTTTCGCAAGTCTTGCATTAAGATATTTACGGATCTTGCTATCTTCCAGCAAAGAATCACCGTAATCATTTCCACCATACCAGTTAGAATCCCATCCTCTGATAATTCCTAAACGGTTGCTTATTGGATTAACTTTTTGTCCCATCTACCTTAATTTTGATCTTCGTTATTACTTTTAGAACCAACGAACAATGTTACGTGATTTGAACGTTTGCGAATTCTGTATCCTCTTCCCTGCGGAGCCGGTCTCATTCTTTTGAGTGTAGCACCACCATCAACAAAAATCTGCGTTACGAACAACTCACCGCTTTCTGCTTTACGTTCGTTTTTCTGCTCCCAGTTAGCAATTGCAGAGCGCAACAATTTTTCCACTCTTGCAGCTGCTTCTTTTGAAGAAAACTTCAAAACGCCAAGTGCTCTGTTCACTTCCATCCCACGAATCATGTCAGCCACGAGACGCATCTTACGCGGAGAAGTAGGAACATTTTGCAATTTAGCAAAATACATGGTTTTAAGGGCTTCTTTTCTTTTTTCAGCCGATATTTTTTTTCTTGCTCCCATTATATTTATTACTTTATTATTTCAAATAAATCCTGTTATTTTTTCTTGTTACCAGCGTGTCCTCTGAATGTACGAGTTGGAGCGAATTCACCCAACTTGTGACCTACCATATTTTCGGTAACATATACAGGAATAAATTTATTTCCGTTGTGAACTGCAACTGTATGGCCTACAAAATCAGGCGAAATCATTGAAGCTCTGGACCAAGTCTTAACGACAACTTTCTTGCCAGATTCATTCATAGCAAGCACTTTCTTTTCGAGTTTTACGTTAATATATGGACCTTTTTTTAATGAACGACTCATAGTTTACTCAATTAATCAGATTACTTTTTTCTTCTCTCAATAATGTACTTAGACGATTGTTTCTTAGGAGCTCTAGTCTTAAGTCCCTTAGCGTACAATCCCTTACGAGATCTTGGGTGACCTCCGGAAGCACGTCCTTCACCACCACCCATCGGGTGATCAACCGGGTTCATAACAACACCACGGTTGCGAGGACGACGGCCCTGCCAACGAGAGCGACCTGCCTTACCTGAGCGTTCCAATCCATGATCTGAGTTACCAACACTACCGATAGTAGCTTTACAAGTGCTAAGTATTTGTCTTACTTCACCTGAAGGCAATTTGATTACACAATACTTACCTTCTCTTGAAGTCAGCTGAGCGAAGTTACCTGCTGATCTAACCAGAGCAGCACCCTGACCCGGACGCAATTCAATGTTGTGAATTACAGTACCGACCGGGATATTCTGAAGCGGAAGCGTATTACCAATCTCAGGCGCAGCGTTCTCTCCCGACATCAAAGTCGCACCAACTTGCAATCCATTGGGAGCAATAATATATCTTTTTTCACCATCAGCATAAAATAACAATGCGATACGAGCCGAACGGTTCGGATCGTATTCGATCGTTTTTACAACTGCCGGAACACCGTCTTTATTTCTCTTGAAATCGACAATTCTGATCACTTTTCTATGACCGCCACCTAAGTAGCGCATTGTCATCTTACCTTCGTTGTTACGACCGCCAGATGATTTTTTACCATATACAAGCGACTTTTCTGGTACTGATGCAGTAATTTCCTCGAAAGTACCAATAATCTTATGTCTTTGCCCCGGTGTTGTGGGCTTAAATTTACGTACTGCCATTTTTATTAAATATTGCTATAAAAATCAATAGTATCTCCTTCTTTCAATGTCACGATGGCTTTTCTTAAAAGCGTTCGTACGACCATTGATGATACCTGCTTTTGTATAACGGCTCTTATTTTTGCCAGCATACTTCACAGTATTCACATCAACTACCGTAACATTATAAAGGGCTTCAACTTCACTCTTAATTTCCAGTTTATTAGCTTCAGGACGTACAATAAAGCCGAAACGATTCAGCTTATCAGTTATTGCAGTCATTTTCTCTGTCACCAACGGTTTAATAATAATTCCCATTATTTAAGCCTCCTTTTTAGATTAAGATATTGTCAATAGCCTTCAAAGAGCTTTCAGTAAGCACAACAACCCCAGCATTCAATACTCTGTAAGTATTTAATCCTGAGATAGTCTGAACGTTAGCACCTTCGATGTTACGAGCTGACAAATATACATTTTTATTTGCTTCTGGTAAAACTACAAGTAGTCTTTTTGTCGGAAACTTTAAGATTTTTTGTCATTGCAACGAAATCTTTTGTCTTGGGAGCTTCAAATGTGAAATCCTCAACGACAATGATTGCATCGTTTTGAGCTTTATACGACAATGCTGACTTACGAGCCAATGTCTTAACTTTTTTATTTAGCTTGAAGAAGTAGTCTCTTGGTTTCGGACCGAAAACGCGGGCACCACCTACGAGTACCGGTGAGTTCATATCACCACGACGAGCTCCGCCACCACCTTTCTGGCGACCGATCTTACGAGTTGAACCACTGATTTCACTTCTTTCTTTTGACTTATGAGTACCCTGACGCTGATTAGCCATAAATTGTTTTACGTCCAAATAGATAGCGTGGTCGTTGGGCTCAATTCCGAAGATAGATTCGTTTAACGTAACCTTTCTCCCAGTGTCTTCACCTTTAATGTTATATACGTTAACTTCCATTATTTCTCAATTAATACGATTGAACCTTTGCAACCCGGGATAGAACCTTTAATCAAAGAAGGTTATGATCCGCGATTACTTTTAATACCTGCAAGTTTTGTACAGTGACTCTGTCACCACCAAGTTGTCCACCCATGCGCATTCCCTTGAATACTTTTGCAGGGTAAGAACAAGCACCAATAGAACCCGGTTTACGAGCGCGGTTGTGCTGTCCGTGAGTAGCCTGACCCACACCACCAAAACCATGTCTTTTTACTACACCCTGGAAACCTTTACCTTTAGAAGTTCCAACAACGTCAACAAAGCTAGCGTCGTTAAACATCTCTACAGTAATAGTATCACCCAGATTCAACTCTGTTTCAAATTCTTTGAACTCGGCCAAGTGTCTCTTCGGTGTTACTCCAGCCTTTTTGAAGTGACCCATCAACGGTTTAGTTGTATGTTTTTCCTTTTTGTCCTGGAAACCCAACTGAACAGCTGCATAGCCATCTTTTCTCTACAGTTTTAACTTGAGTAACAACACAAGGACCTGCTTCGATAACAGTGCATGGTACATTTCTTACCATCGGCACTGAAAACGGATGTCATTCCGATTTTTTTTCCTAATAATCCTGGCATTTCACTAATTTTTAAATACTACACTTTAATTTCTACTTCTACACCACTCGGCAACTCTAACTTCATCAGAGCATCTACAGTCTTAGCTGTTGAGCTATAGATATCGATCAGTCTCTTATAAGAAGAGAGTTCAAATTGCTCACGAGACTTTTTGTTTACGAAAGTCGAACGGTTCACAGTAAAGATACGCTTGTGCGTCGGAAGGGGAATCGGTCCGCTAACAATAGCACCGGTAGCCTTTCACTGTTCTAACGATCTTCTCAGCTGACTTGTCAACCAAGTTGTGGTCGTAAGATTTCAATTTAATTCTAATTTTCTGACTCATTATTTCTTTTAATTAATAAATTTATAAATAAGATAAAGCGGCAGGCTAAGAGTCATTCGCTAGCCTGCTGCTTAAGATATTTTAGAGTAAATCAGCACGTCCTTTAACTTCTTCCAATACTGCCTTAGCAATAGAGTTAGAAACTTGAGCGTGATGAGAATATACCATTGATGAAGTTGCACGACCAGAAGTGATAGTACGTAAAGCTGTTACATAACCAAACATTTCTGCCAGCGGAACCATCGCTTTCACGATACGGGCACCAGAACGACTAGATTCCATACCTTCAACCTGTCCACGACGTTTGTTCAAGTCACCGATAACATCACCCATATTCTCTTCCGGAGTTACAACTTCCAGCTTCATGATAGGTTCCATCAAAACAGGACCTGCCTTAGCACATGCATTTTTATAAGCCTGCATTGCACAGATTTCGAATGACAACTGATCAGAGTCAACCGGATGGAATGAACCATCAACCAAAGTAACTTTCAATGAATCCAGCGGATAACCTGCCAAAACACCACTCTTCATAGCATTCGTAAAGCCTTTCTGAACAGCAGGAATAAATTCCTTAGGAATGTTACCACCTTTCACTTCGTCAACAAACTGCAAACCACCCAAAGTGAAATCTGCATCAGCCGGACCAATATTCACGATGATATCAGCAAACTTACCACGCCCACCAGATTGCTTCTTATATACTTCACGCAAATTAACTGTCTTCGTGATAGCTTCTTTGTAGTTAACCTGCGGCTTACCCTGGTTACATTCTACCTTGAACTCACGTTTCAAACGATCAATAATGATATCCAAGTGAAGCTCACCCATACCAGAAATAACCGTCTGACCTGTCTGTTCGTCTGTCTTCACAGTAAACGTCGGATCTTCTTCAGCCAATTTAGCCAAACCGTTAGACAGCTTATCCATATCCTTCTGCGTCTTAGGTTCTACAGCGATACCGATAACTGGTTCCGGGAAGTCCATAGATTCAAGTACGATCGGAGCGTTTTCATCACACAAAGTATCACCAGTGTGAATATCCTTAAAACCTACACCTGCACCGATATCACCAGCACCGATTACTTCAACCGGATTCTGTTTGTTAGAGTGCATCTGGAACAGACGAGAAACGCGTTCTTTCTTACCAGAGCGAGAGTTGTAGATATAAGAACCTGCTTCAATTTTACCTGAATAAACACGGAAGAAAGTCAAACGACCTACATATGGGTCAGTTGCGATCTTAAATGCTAAAGCTGATGTTTTTTCATCATCACTTGGTTTACGATCTTCTTCAGCTCCAGTATTAGGATTTGTACCTATTACATTCTCTGTATCAAGCGGAGAAGGCAAAAAAGCACAAACATAGTCAAGCAATGTCTGAACACCTTTGTTCTTGAAAGAAGATCCACAAAGCATGGGGACTACAGCCATCTGAACTGTTGCATTGCGAAGAGCTCTCAACACTTCTTCTTCAGTAATAGTAGAAGGATCATCGAAATATTTCTCCATCAAAGCATCATCAAATTCAGCTACTTTTTCAAGCATCTTGTCTCTCCACTCGTTAGCTTCATCGACAAGTTCTGCCGGAATTTCCTCAACACTGTAGTCAGCACCCATTGTTTCATCGTGCCAATAAATAGCTTTCATTTTGATAAGATCAACAAGACCTTTAAAAGATTCTTCAGCACCAATAGGAACAACAATCGGACACGGATTAGCTCCAAGCACATCCTTCATCTGGCGAACTACTTCAAAGAAGTCTGCACCAGAACGGTCCATCTTATTAACATAAGCAATACGAGGAACGTTATATTTATCAGCTTGACGCCATACTGTTTCTGATTGGGGCTCAACACCACCAACAGCACAATAAGCAGCCACAGCTCCATCAAGGATACGCAATGAACGTTCTACCTCTGCAGTAAAATCAACGTGCCCCGGAGTGTCAATCAAGTTAATTTTATAAGTATCACCAGCATATTTCCATCTTGTTGTTGTAGCAGCAGATGTAATAGTGATACCACGTTCTTGCTCCTGTTCCATCCAGTCCATAGTAGCAGCACCGTCATGAACTTCACCAATTTTGTGAGTCAATCCAGTGTAGAACAGGATACGTTCAGAAGTAGTTGTTTTTCCGGCATCGATGTGAGCCATGATACCGATATTACGAGTTAAATGTAAATCATGTTTAGCCATCTTCTAATTCCTTTACTTTAAGTTTATATTTGGTTTCTTACAGTATTAGAATCTAAAATGAGCAAATGCACGGTTAGCTTCTGCCATTCTATGCATGTCTTCTTTACGTTTGTATGCACCGCCTTGTTCATTGAAGGCATCCATAATTTCAGCAGCCAACTTGTCAGCCATTGATTTACCACCTCTTTTACGAGCAAACAGAATCAGATTCTTCATTGAAATTGATTCTTTACGATCCGGACGGATTTCAGTAGGAACTTGGAAAGTAGCACCACCGACACGGCGAGACTTTACTTCCACTTGCGGAGTTACATTATCCAAAGCCTTTTTCCAGATTTCGAGAGCAGATTTTTCTTCGTTAGGAAGTTTAGCTTTCACTGTTTCCAGAGCGGCATAAAAGATTTCATAAGATGTATTTTTCTTTCCATCATACATCAAGTGGTTCACGAACTTAGAAACCTTTTGGTCATTAAACACGGGATCCGGAAGGATTACGCGTTTTTTTGGTTTTGCTTTTCTCATTTGTTTGAAAAATAATGTTTTGTTCTTGGTTGTCTACATCTTGACTTCTTCAACTCTCCCTCCGGAGAATTTACTCAACCTTTAGCATTTCCAACAAACTAAAACGTAAGTTATTACTTTAATTTTAATCAGGTCTTAATCCTTATTTTTTCTTACCTTTAGCAGGAGCAGCAGCTTGTCCTGGTTTCGGACGCTTAGCACCATACTTAGAACGTCTTTGAGTACGACCAGCAACACCTGCTGTATCAAGTGTACCACGTACAATGTGATAACGTACACCCGGAAGGTCTTTTACACGACCACCACGTACCAAAACGATTGAGTGTTCCTGCAAGTTGTGTCCTTCTCCCGGAATGTATGAGTTCACCTCTTTTTGGTTAGTCAAACGTACACGAGCTACTTTACGCATTGCAGAGTTCGGCTTCTTCGGAGTAGTAGTATATACTCTCACGCAAACGCCACGTCTTTGAGGACATGAATCCAAGGCTGGAGATTTACTTTTCTCCACCAGCACTTCGCGTCCTTTTCTTACTAATTGCTGAATTGTAGGCATTTTAATTGTTTTTTGATTTATATTATTGTTATATTAATTTCGTAACTATACATTTTGGGCTGCAAAAATACGAATAATATTTGAATATTCAATGCGCTACAACTTTTTTTTCTTTTTTAATGTTTTTATATCATCCTAATGCTTCGCCTTTTACACCCGCCAAGGGAGAAATAGGGGGTTCATCCGAAGTACGAATCGGACCGAATACGCGCTCATACTTTGCTATATTATCTTCCTAATGCCCGCAACAAGCGTTTTGCGTGTTCTGGAGCCACTATAATACGAGATTGCACGCCAGCCTTCGGTATGCCCGGCATTATGCGCACGAAGTCAAGGATGAATTCAGAACTCGAATGAGTAATAATAGCAAGATTTGCATAAGTTCCCTGTGCAACCTCTTCTCTCAATTCAATCTGTAATTGTCCGTTGTTATTTTGTTCTTCCATTATTTAATATAATTAAATAGTTATCCTGCAAAATAACACATTTTTCCTGAGACTAATGGTAATACACACAAGTAAAAAAGAAATAAAAAAAGGAGCAATTACCCAATCTGGCAATCGCTCCTTTTTCATATAGTCAATTGAATTGTATTATTCTACTTCATTGTAATCAAGTACTGTCTTCTTGTTCGCCAAGATACGATCATACTCTTCTTTTGAACCAACAATAAGTTTTCAAATTCACGCTGACCTGTACCTGCCGGAATTAAGTGACCACAGATCACATTTTCCTTCATACCTTCAAGCTTATCGATCTTACCGTTAATAGCAGCTTCATTCAACACCTTCGTTGTTTCCTGGAAGGATGCAGCTGACATAAAGCTTGATGTTTGCAGTGCAGCACGCGTGATACCTTGAAGGATCTGAGTAGAGGTAGCAGCAACAGCGTCACGAACCTCAACCGGTTTCAAGTCACGACGTTTCAACATACTGTTCTCATCACGCAACTTGCGGGCAGTTACAATCTGACCAGCTTGCATATTTTGAGAATCACCAGCATCCACTACGACTTTCTTACCCCAGATACGATCATTTTCTTCCATGAATTCCAGTTTGTCTACGACTTGCTGTTCGAGGAAGCGAGTATCTCCCGGTTCATCAATTTGTACTTTGCGCATCATCTGACGAACGATAATCTCAAAATGCTTATCATTGATCTTCACACCCTGCAAGCGGTATACATCCTGAACTTCATTCACGATATATTCTTGTACAGCTGTAGGACCTTTAATTGCCAAGATGTCTGCTGGAGTAGTAGCACCGTCAGACAACGGAGTACCTGCACGTACATAGTCATTTTCCTGTACCAGAATCTGCTTAGACAGTGCAACCAGATATTTTTTAACCTCACCAGTCTTGGAAGTTACAATGATCTCACGGTTACCACGCTTGATCTTACCCATTGTTACCTCACCGTCGATTTCAGAAACGACAGCCGGATTTGACGGGTTACGAGCTTCAAACAATTCAGTAACACGAGGAAGACCACCCGTGATATCACCCGCTTTACCGACGGCACGCGGAATCTTCACGATTACTTCACCAGCTTTTACCTTCTGACCATTCTCGATGATTACGTGACCACCTACCGGTAAGTTATAAGTACGGATCAAATCACCGTCCTCTGTCAAAATATGAGCTGTAGGAACTTTGGTTTTATCCTTGGATTCAATAATAATAATTTCACGAAGACCTGTTGCTTCATCCGATTCAACCTTATAAGTAACGTTTTCAATTACGCCCTCAAATTCGATCTTACCGGTTGCTTCTGTAATAATAACAGCATTGAACGGGTCCCACTTAGCGATCAGTTTGCCTTTTTCTACCAAGTCGCCGTCACTTACATACAGTGTTGAACCATAAGGTACGTTATGAGTAGAAAGAACAATACCGGTATTTACATCCACAAAACGTACTTCGGCCAAACGACCTACTACCACTTTTGCAGATTCACCCATCTCGTCAACGATATCTACTGTACGCAACTCTTCAAATTCAAGACGTGCATTATTTTTAGCAACGATACTGGCGTTAGCTGCAATATTTGCAGCAGTACCACCGGCGTGGAATGTACGCAATGTCAACTGTGTACCCGGCTCACCAATAGACTGAGCAGCAATTACACCGACAGCTTCACCCTTCTGAACCATGCGGCTCGTTGCCAAGTTACGTCCGTAGCATTTAGCACAAACACCCTTCTTAGCTTCACAAGTCAATACCGAACGAATTTCAACACTCTCGATCGGAGACTCCTGAATCTTCTTGGCTACTTCTTCTGTAATTTCTTCACCACCGGCAACAAGTAATTCACCTGTGGTAGGATGAATAATATCATGTACGGAAACACGGCCTAAGATACGTTCGTACAGAGTAGCAATAACCTCATCGTTATTCTTAAGGTCCGTACAAACCAATCCGCGGAGTGTACCGCAGTCTTCTTCTGTAATAATCACATCATGTGATACGTCCACCAGACGACGGGTCAGATAACCGGCATCGGCAGTCTTCAAAGCGGTATCCGCCAAACCTTTACGAGCACCGTGGGTAGAGATAAAGTACTCCAACACCGAAAGTCCTTCTTTAAAGTTCGACAAAATCGGGTTCTCGATGATCTGACCACCTTCAGCACCTGCTTTCTGCGGTTTTGCCATCAAACCACGCATACCTGACAACTGACGAATCTGCTCTTTAGAACCACGGGCACCAGAGTCAAGCATCATATATACAGAGTTGAAACCCTGATCGTCCGAAGAAATAGTCTTCATCAGGATATTAGACAACTCGGAGTTCACATGTGTCCAAATATCAATTACCTGATTGTAACGTTCGTTGTTGGTAATGAAACCCATATTATAGTTGTTTACGACTTGTTCAACTTCGTCGTAACCTTTTCTGTACCAATGTCTCTTTTTCTTTCGGGATAATAATATCACCCAAGTTGAATGACAAACCACCCTTGAACGCCATCTGATAACCTAAATTCTTGATTCCATCCAAGGAAGTCGGCAGCCTTAGCCACACCACATACCTTAATTACATCACTAATAATATCACGAAGAGATTTCTTAGAGATAATTGTATTGATATAACCAGCTTCAGGTGGAACGATTTCATTCACAATCACACGTCCTACTGAAGTTTCGCGCATTACGTCTACAATGTTACCATTTTCATCAACGTCTTTCACGATAACCTTCACCGGAGCATGAATATCTACCTTACCTTCATTGTAAGCGATCAACGCTTCTTCCGGTCCGTAGAATGTCAAACCTTCACCTTTTGCACCAGCACGCAACTTGGTAATGTAATACAAACCAAGAACCATATCCTGTGCAGGCACAGTAATAGGCGCACCGTTTGCCGGATTCAAGATATTATGTGATTGAAGCATCAACATTTGTGCTTCAAGAATTGCTTCGTTACTCAAAGGCAAGTGAACAGCCATCTGGTCACCGTCAAAGTCGGCGTTGAATGCCGTACATGCCAATGGGTGCAACTGGATAGCTTTACCTTCGATCATTTTAGGCTGGAAAGCCTGAATACCCAAACGGTGCAAGGTCGGAGCACGGTTCAACAGTACAGGGTGTCCCTTCATTACATGTTCCAAAATATCCCAAATCACCGGCTCTTTGCGGTCTACGATTTTCTTTGCAGACTTCACAGTCTTAACGATACCACGTTCGATGAGCTTACGAATAATAAACGGCTTGTAAAGTTCGGCAGCCATCAATTTAGGAATACCGCACTCACCCATCTTTAGTTCCGGACCAACAACAATTACCGAACGTGCAGAGTAGTCAACACGTTTACCCAGCAAGTTCTGACGGAAACGTCCCTGTTTACCTTTCAAGCTATCAGACAATGACTTCAACGGACGGTTGGCGTCTGTCTTCACTGCACTTGACTTACGTGAATTATCGAACAATGAGTCTACAGATTCCTGAAGCATACGTTTTCTCATTACGCAAGATTACTTCCGGAGCTTTGATTTCAATCAGTCGTTTCAAACGGTTGTTACGGATAATCACACGACGATAAAGGTCATTCAAGTCAGAAGTAGCAAAACGACCACCATCCAATGGAACCAATGGACGGAGTTCGGGCGGAATAACCGGTACGATACGTACGATCATCCATTCCGGTTTGTTACGTCCACGTGATGCGCGGAACGATTCTACTACCTGAAGACGTTTCAATGCTTCATTCTTACGTTGCTGTGAAGCATCATTGCCTGCACGGTGACGCAATTCATAAGACAAAGCATCCAGATCCAAACGAGCCAGCAAATCATAAATTGCTTCAGCTCCCATCTTTGCGACAAATTTATTCGGATCATTATCCTCCAGATATTGATTGTCCTTCGGAAGTGTATCCAGAATATCCAGATATTCTTCTTCAGAAAGTAAATCATATTCGGCAATGCCATCTTCAGCCTTTACACCCGGCTGAATAACAACATAACGTTCGTAGTATATAATCGAATCCAGTTTCTTTGTCGGCAATCCGAGCAAATAACCGATTTTATTAGGAAGCGAACGGAAATACCAGATGTGAGCCACCGGCACAACCAGCTGGATATGTCCCATACGTTCACGGCGCACTTTCTTTTCAGTAACTTCCACACCACAACGGTCGCAGACGATACCTTTATAACGGATACGCTTGTATTTACCGCAATGGCATTCGTAATCCTTGATAGGACCAAAAATGCGCTCGCAGAACAAACCGTCACGTTCGGGTTTGTACGTACGGTAATTAATGGTTTCAGGCTTCAAAACTTCACCACTCGAATTCTCAAGGATTTCTTCCGGAGAAGCCAGACCAATTGAGATCTTCGAGAAATTACTTTTCGTCTTATTTTCTTTTCTAAAAGCCATACTCTATATAATTGAGATTTGATAATTGAATCATTGGAAATTGAAAAAAGTGCGGATGCCAACAGACCTTCATCGGTACATTGACATCTCACATTCTTTCATTATTTTATTCTAGGTTGATACTCAAACCTAAACCTCTCAACTCGTGCAACAATACGTTCAAGGATTCCGGAATACCAGGTTGTGGCATCGGTTCACCTTTCACAATTGCTTCATAAGCCTTCGAACGTCCTACCACGTCATCAGACTTGATAGTCAGGATTTCCTGCAGGATATGAGCAGCACCGAAGCCTTCGAGTGCCCAAACCTCCATTTCTCCGAAACGCTGACCACCGAATTGTGCTTTACCACCAAGAGGTTGCTGAGTAATCAATGAGTACGGACCGATAGAACGAGCATGCATCTTGTCTTCAACCATGTGCCCCAACTTCAACATGTAAGTTACGCCCACAGTAGCTGCCTGGTCAAATTGCTCACCTGTACCACCATCACAAAGATAAGTCTTACAGTAACGTGGCAATCCCGCTTTGTCTGTCCACTGATCCAGATCGTCGATCGTAGCACCGTCAAAAATAGGAGTTGCAAATTTCACGCCCAACGTTTTTCCGGCACGTCCGAGTACAGCTTCAAAAATCTGACCAATGTTCATACGAGAAGGCACACCCAACGGATTCAACACAATGTCAACCGGAGTACCATCTGCCAAGAACGGCATATCCTCCTGACGCACAACACGTGACACGATACCCTTGTTACCGTGACGACCTGCCATCTTATCACCTACACCAATCTTACGTTTCTTAGCAATATATACTTTAGCCATCTGAATGATACCAGCCGGAAGTTCATCACCGATAGTGATAGCAAACTTCTTACGCTTCAATTCAGCATCCAGCTCTTTGTATTTCTTGATAAAGTTCATAACCAGATCACGAACCATACCGTTAATATGATCGTCACTTGTCCAGTTGCTCAACTGAATAGAAGTAAAGTCAAGTGAATCAAAATCAGAAGCACTGAACTTAGATCCCTTAGCAATAACTTCCGCACCCAAATAGTCTTTCACACCCTGAGAAACCTTGCCTTCAGTCAAAGTCATCAGTTTCTTAACCAGAATACGCTTCAAGTCTGCTACCTTTGATTCAAATTCATCGTCAATCTTAGGCAACAATGCTTTATCCGCCAGTTTAGAGCTACGGTTCTTGATTACACGTGAGAAAAGTTTCTTATCAATCACCACACCTTTCAAAGAAGGAGAAGCTTTCAAAGAAGCATCTTTCACATCACCTGCCTTATCACCGAAGATAGCACGAAGCAGTTTTCTTCCGAGAAGGATCAGATTCACCCTTCGGCGTAATCTTACCAATCATGATATCACCCGGCTCGATACGCGCACCGATTCTTACGATACCGTTTTCATCCAAGTCTTTGGTAGCTTCTTCACTTACATTCGGGATATCAGAAGTCAGCTCTTCCATACCGCGCTTCGTTTCACGAACTTCCAGCGAGTATTCTTCTACGTGAACAGAAGTCAACAAGTCTTCGCGTACCACACGTTCGTTCAATACGATGGCATCCTCATAGTTATATCCCTTCCAAGGCATATAAGCAACCAGCAGGTTCTTACCCAATGCCAATTCACCCTTTTCGGTAGAATAACCTTCAGTCAAGATATCACCCTTCTTCACGCGCTGACCTTTGTCACAAATCGGACGTAAGTCAATAGTCATGTTCTGGTTCGTCTTACGGAACTTCGGTATTCTATATTCTTTCAAAGCAGGTTCGAAACTTACAAATTCTTCGTCTTCCGTACGGTCATACAAAATACGGATAGTAGTAGCATCCACATAGTCAACCACACCATCGCCTTCTGCAGTAATCTGCGTACGAGAGTCTCTCACCAACTGACGTTCGATACCTGTACCTACAATCGGAGCTTCACTTCTCAACAAAGGAACTGCCTGGCGCATCATGTTCGATCCCATCAATGCACGGTTAGCATCATCATGTTCCAGGAACGGAATCAAAGAAGCTGCAATCGATGCAATCTGCTGAGGAGAAACGTCCATCAAATCAACTTCAGATGGTTCAACAACCGGGAAATCTGCATCTTGACGAGACTTAACTCTGTTAAGTACGAATGTACCATCGTCATTCAACGGAGCATTACCCTGCGCAATAACCTTTTCTTCCTCTTCTTCAGCAGTCAGATAAACCAGACCATTATCGGAAAGATCCACTTTCCCGTTTTCTACTTTACGGTACGGAGTTTCAATGAATCCTAGCTCATTAATCTTAGCAAATACACACAATGAAGAAATCAAACCGATGTTCGGACCTTCAGGAGTCTCAATCGGACAAAGACGACCATAGTGTGTATAGTGAACGTCACGAACCTCAAATCCGGCACGTTCACGGAAAGACCACCAGGACCAAGGGCAGACATACGACGTTTGTGCGTAATTTCAGCCAGCGGGTTTGTCTGGTCCATGAACTGCGACAACGCGTTCGTTCCGAAGAAAGAGTTGATTACTGAAGAAATAGTCTTCGCATTAATCAAATCAATCGGAGTAAACACTTCATTGTCACGAACGTTCATACGTTCACGAATCGTACGAGACATACGAGCCAGCCCCACAGCAAACTGATTAGAAAGCTGTTCACCAACAGTACGTACACGACGGTTACTCAAGTGGTCAATATCATCCACATCCGCTTTTGAATTAATCAACTCAATCAGATATTTGATGATTTCAATGATATCTTCCTTCGTGAGGACACGCACGTCCATATCAGTCGTCAGATTCAGTTTCTTGTTGATTCTGTAACGACCTACGTCACCAAGGTCATATCGTTTTTCTGAGAAGAACAAGTTGTTGATAACTTCCCGTGCACTTGCATCATCAGCCGGATCGGCGTTACGCAACTGACGGTAGATATACAACACAGCTTCTTTTTCCGAGTTACTCGGGTCCTTCTGCAACGTATTATATATGATAGAGAAATCGGACTGATTCGGTTCATCCTTATGCAAAAGGATGTTCTGAACTCCCGATTCCAGAATTTCATCAATATGTACTTCCTCCAGTACGGTTTCACGGTCGATAATAACCTCGTTACGTTCGATAGAAACCACTTCACCGGTATCTTCATCAACGAAATCTTCAATCCATGTTTTCAAGACACGTGCAGCCAGTTTACGACCTACTACCTTCTTCAGATTTGTTTTGTTTACCTTCACATCTTCTGCAAGATCGAAAATCTCAAGAATATCTTTGTCATTCTCGAAGCCAATTGCACGCAACAATGTAGTCACCGGCAATTTCTTCTTACGGTCGATATATGCGTACATCACATTATTGATGTCAGTAGCAAACTCAATCCACGAACCTTTAAACGGAATAATACGAGCCGAATAAAGTTTCGTACCATTGGCATGTACACTCTGACCGAAGAACACACCCGGAGAACGGTGAAGCTGTGACACAACTACGCGTTCGGCACCGTTAATGACGAAAGTAGCCTTATCAGTCATATAAGGAATCGGGCCGAGGAATACGTCCTGAATCACTGTATCGAAATCCTCATGATCGGGGTCTGTACAGTAAAGCTTGAGTTTCGCTTTCAATGGAACACTATATGTGAGCCCACGCTCTATACAATCATCAATGGTATAGCGCGGCGGATCAATATAATAGTCCAGAAACTCAAGAACAAAATTGTTTCTTGTGTCGGCAATTGGGAAGTTTTCGGCAAATACTTTATACAATCCCTCTTTTTTACGCTTCTCAGGTGGGGTATCTAGTTGTAGAAAGTCTTGGAATGACTTCAATTGTACTTCCAGGAAATCCGGATATTCAAGCGGATTCTTAGTCGAAGCAAAATTAACTCTTTGATTTACAGTATTTGAAGACATCTGTCAATGAATTTGGAGAACTTAATTTTAAATATATACACAAAAAGGTTAAGAATCCTCTTGTGAAGGATTCTTAACCGAATTACCTGATAACCAGGCTAATGTTATTTAAGTTCAACTTCAGCTCCAGCTTCTTCCAATGTTTTCTTCAATGATTCTGCTTCGTCTTTAGCCAAACCTTCTTTTACTGTGCTAGGAGCACCGTCTACCAAGTCTTTAGCTTCTTTCAAGCCAAGACCACAAGCTTCTTTAACGGCCTTAACAACCTGAAGTTTAGCTGCACCAGCACTCTTCAATACTACGTCGAAAGAAGATTTTTCTTCTGCGGCAGCAGCACCAGCCGCAGGACCAGCAGCAACAGCTACAGCTGCAGCAGCAGGTTCAATACCATATTCTTCTTTAAGGATAGTTGCAAGTTCATTAACTTCTTTTACTGTCAAGTTAACTAATTGTTCTGCAAAAGCTTTCAAATCTGCCATTTTTTGTATGATTTTAATGTTTAAATACTTGTTGATTTTTGAAAATTATTTGGGATGTTATTCCCAAGGCTGTGACGCCTTTTTCCATTTTTACGCTTCGGTACGTTCACCAAGAGTTTTGAGAACTCCGTGAAGGGTGTTGCCACCTGATTGAAGAGCAGAAATAACATTCTTGGCCGGTGATTGCAACAGGGCAACGATATCGGCGATAACTTCATTCTTACTCTTGATTGCAACGAGAGCATCCAATTGGTCTGCACCAACATAGAAGCTTTCTTCTGCATACGCAGCTTTCAGTCCGGGAATACCGTCTTTCGCTTTGTCTTTGATTAACTTAGCAGGTACGTTTGCAGTATTGCAAAACATAACAGCAGTTGTACCTTTCAAAGAACCGTAAAGAGGTGAAAAGTCTTCTTCCAGGCTTTCAAGTGCTTTGTGAAGCAGAGTGTTTTTAACCACCATCAATTTGATGTCTGATTTAAAGCAATCTCTTCTCAATGCGCTGGTAGCAGCAGCGTTCATCGCTGTAACGTCTACCAAATAGAAGTGGCCATATTCCTTTACTGTAGCAGCAATTTGCTCTATAATCGAATTTTTATCTTCCTTTCTCATTATTTCTCTGTTTTATTAGATTTCATCCACTGATTTCGGGTCGATTTTGATACCCGCACTCATTGTACTAGAAAGATAAATACTCTTAATATATGTACCCTTTGCTGCGGTCGGTTTCAGTTTGTTCAGAGTAGAGATGAACTCTTTCGCGTTGTCGCGAATCTGATCAGGACTGAATGATACCTTACCGATCGAAGTGTGAACGATACCGCTCTTATCAACTTTAAAGTCAATCTTACCTTGTTTTACTTCTTTTACAGCCTTAGCAACATCCATAGTTACAGTACCACTCTTAGGGTTCGGCATCAATCCACGAGGACCGAGTACACGACCGAGTGCACCAATTTTACCCATGATAGATGGCATAGTGATAATCACATCAATATCAGTCCATCCACCTTTGATCTTTTCAATATATTCGTCAAGACCAACATAGTCAGCACCAGCTTCTTTTGCAGCAGCTTCAGCATCCGGTGTACAAAGTACCAACACACGCACTTCTTTACCAGTACCATGAGGAAGTGAAACAACACCTCTCACCATCTGGTTAGCTTTACGCGGGTCAACCCCTAAACGTACATCAATATCCAGTGAAGCATCGAACTTAGTAAAAGTGATTTCCTTTACCAAAGATGCAGCTTCTTTCAGTGAGTATGCTTTCCCTGCTTCAATTTTTCCTGCAGCTAACTTTTGATTTTTTGTCAGTTTACCCATTACAATTGAAGTTTATTAATTATTAACCGGGAACTCCCCTTTTACAGCGATACCCATACTTCTAGCTGTACCTGCAACCATTCTCATGGCAGCTTCCACAGTAAAACAGTTCAAGTCAACCATTTTGTCCTGAGCGATCGTACGAACCTGTTCCCAAGTAATCTCGGCAACTTTCTTACGGTTAGGCTCAGCAGAACCACTCTTTACCTTAGCCACTTCAAGCAACTGAATGGCAACGGGAGGAGTCTTGATTACAAAATCGAAAGACTTATCTGCGTAGTAAGTAATGATAACAGGTAAAATTTTACCTGCTTTGTCTTGGGTTCTGGCGTTGAATTGCTTGCAAAACTCCATGATGTTGATTCCCTTAGAACCTAATGCAGGTCCAACGGGAGGTGATGGGTTTGCCGCGCCTCCTTTAATCTGTAATTTGATTAGTCCAGCAACTTCTTTAGCCATTTTTTTATTAATTTATATATAACATTAAACGAAGGACAACTACAGCGTAACAATTCTGCGTTATTCCTTTTCCACTTGCATAAAGCCTAATTCAAGCGGCGTCTTGCGCCCGAATATCTTTACCATGACCTTCAGTTTCTTTTTTTCACTATTAACTTCTTCAATGATGCCACTGAATCCGCTAAAAGGACCAAAAGTAACCTTTACAGTTTCGCCTACAATATACGGAACATTTAAGTCTTCACCCGTTTCTTGCAGTTCATCCACTGTACCAAGTATACGATTCACTTCCGACTGTCTGAGGGGAACCGGTTTTTCGGAGCCACCTAAAAAGCCTATCACATTCGGAGTGTTGCGCAAGTGATGAGCGACCTCACCAACCAAAGCAGCCTCCACCAAAACGTAACCAGGAAGATAACTTCTTTCCTTCACAATTTTTTCTTACCATTGCGAACCTGGTAAACTTTTTCAGTAGGAATCAATACCTGAGACACATATTCGCCAAGGTCGCTGTTTTTAATATCAGCTTCAAGATACTCTTTCACCTTAGCTTCTTTTCCGCTAATAGCACGCAAAACGTACCATTTCTTTTCAATCTCAGCCATTTTCAATTCCTAATTTTTTAATGTGGATAAACGATTTTTTCCATGAAGTTCTGGAAACAGACATCCATACCCCATACTACCAATGCAATAAGCAGGGAAGCATATAAAACAACTACTGCACTGTTAGCAAGTTCAGAATACGTAGGCCACGATACTTTATGTACAAGTTCGTCGTAAGATTCTTTAATATAAGCTATTACCTTTTTCATTTCAATAATATTAGAACGGGAGGAGAGTCTCGAACTCCCGACACTCGGTTTTGGAGACCGGTGCTCTACCAACTGAGCTACTCCTGTGTACATAATCAGTTCCCGATATAGGAAAACCGGGAACTGATTAATTATTGTGTATTAGTCGATAATTTCAGTAATCTGACCAGCACCTACCGTGCGTCCACCTTCGCGGATAGCGAAACGAAGGCCCGGGTTCAATGCTACTGGGTAAATCAACTCAACTGTAATAGTTACGTTATCACCCGGCATTACCATTTCTGTTCCTTCCGGCAAAGTGATTTCACCTGTACAGTCCATAGTACGCAAGTAGAACTGAGGACGGTATTTGTTGTGGAACGGAGTGTGACGACCACCTTCTTCTTTCTTCAAGATATAAACCTCAGCTTTGAATTTAGAGTGCGGTTTAATCTGACCTGGTTTACAAAGAACCATACCACGTTTGATTTCGTTCTTGTCAATACCACGAAGCAAAAGACCTACGTTGTCACCAGCTTCACCTTGATCCAACAGTTTACGGAACATTTCAACACCAGTTACAACTGATTTCTTATCTTCACCTAAACCAAGGATTTCGACTTCATCACCAACGTGGATGACACCTGTTTCGATACGACCTGTTGCTACAGTACCACGACCTGTGATAGAGAACACGTCTTCAACCGGCATCAAGAATGGTTTATCAACATCGCGCGGAGGCAGTGGAATCCAGTTATCAACTGCATCCATCAGCTCCATAACTTTGTCTTCCCATTTTTCAACACCGTTCAATGCGCCAAGAGCAGAACCACGGATGATAGGAGTATTGTCACCATCGAAATCATAGAATGAAAGGAGTTCTCTCATTTCCATTTCAACGAGTTCCAACATTTCTTCGTCGTCTACCATATCGCATTTGTTCAAGAATACAACCAGACGAGGTACGTTTACCTGACGAGCCAACAGAATGTGTTCGCGAGTTTGAGGCATCGGACCATCAGTTGCAGCACAAACGATGATAGCACCGTCCATCTGAGCAGCACCAGTAACCATGTTCTTTACGTAGTCGGCGTGACCCGGGCAGTCTACGTGTGCATAGTGACGGTTAGCTGTTTGATATTCAACGTGAGAAGTATTGATAGTAATACCTCTTTCTTTTTCTTCAGGAGCGTTGTCGATAGAATCGAAAGAACGCAATTCTGAAAGACCTTTTTTTGCCAACACTGTAGTGATAGCAGCTGTCAACGTTGTCTTACCGTGGTCTACGTGACCGATTGTACCAATGTTTACATGCGGTTTGGTACGTTCAAATTTCTCTTTAGCCATAGCTTTACTTGTTATTTATTTGATTAATAATCAGCATTTACATCTTATGAGCTGTTACCGGGACTTGAACCCGGGACCTCTTCCTTACCAAGGAAGTGCTCTACCACTGAGCTATAACAGCGAAAAAAGAGAGCGGAAGACGGGGCTCAAACCCGCGACCCTCAGCTTGGAAGGCTAATGCTCTATCAACTGAGCTACTTCCGCATTTGCCAAAGTTTTCACTCTGTCTTCTTTGTGGGCAAAGATGGATTCGAACCACCGAAGGCGTAAGCCAGCAGATTTACAGTCTGCCCCATTTGGCCACTCTGGTATTTGCCCTTTTCAAAATCAAGAAATAAAAGAACTATTTTCAAACAATATGATAAAGACAGATGTTCTATCTTTGTTCTTCGGTTTCTTTTTGAGCCTCTTGTCGGATTCGAACCAACGACCCCGAGATTACAAATCACGTGCTCTGGCCAACTGAGCTAAAGAGGCGTTTTTACTAAAAAATGCAACCGTCACGTCCTAACGCGAGCGAAACGGCTGCAAATTTAGTTATTTATTTCTTTCCCGCAAAATATTTGCGATTATTTTTATTTATTTCGTTGCTTTTCCTTGTATTTAACCAACTGTTTTACGAGTGCTTCCACATCTAAATCAATTGCCTCTTCAAATGTATCACACACTTTGCTTGCATAAAACTCCCCATTGGGGATTAATATTTTAATGCCTGCTTCTTTATTTTCAGCAACTTCTGGTTTTACTACCTTTAATGACACCTCTACTTTCTTTATATCTTCGTAATATTTTTCCAACTTGGACACTTTCTTCTGAATAAATGCCTGCAATTGCTCTGACGCATCAAAGTGAATTGATTGAATTCTAATATCCATACTTACCTCCTTTTTTTTAGGCTCGTGGATGAGCTTGTTTATACACTTTTTTAAGTTCTTCAAAAGTGGTATGCGTATAGATCTCGGTAGTCGTAATGCTCTCGTGACCCAAAAGTTCTTTTACCGCGCCCAGCTCTGCTTCATTATTCAGCATTGTGGTAGCAAAAGTATGCCTCAACACGTGAGGACTCCTTTTCTTCAGCGTTGCCACCTTTGACAGGTTCCGTTTCACTAAATTATAGACCAGATTCTTATAAAGTCGTTCGCCATTCTCTCTAATAAAGAAAGCCTCCGACCTTTCCGGAATCGTTTCGTTTCTTACATTAATATATTCAAGCATCAACTCCCGCAGTTCATCACCGAACGGTATCAGTCGTTGCTTATTTCTTTTCCCGGTCACTTTCAGAAGAGAAGCCAAAAAATCCACATCCTTATCATCCAAACCTATTAATTCCGAAAGTCTCATGCCAGTAGCATAAAACACTTCAATCACCAACCGGTCCCGACAACCTTTAAATCCTTCGCCAAAATCCGTATCATCCAATAACCGATTCATTTCGTTCTCTTTTAAGAACACAGGCAACGGCTTTTTGTTTTTAGGTCCTTTTATTTTACGCAAAGGATCTATAGTCGTTTCTCTCTGCCTCAAGAGATACTTGTAAAACGTTCGGAGCGAACTTAGCTTACGATTTACAGAAGTTGAGGTATACCCTTTATCCATCAATGAAACAATCCATTCACGAATCAGTTCCGCCTCGACTTCTAACGGATTAAATTTTCCATACTCTTCCTGAGCAAACTCCTGCAGTTGCTTTATATCTTCACCGTACGCAAGAACGGTTTTTTCAGAATAGTTCCGCTCATACTGGAGATAATCAAGAAAAGATTCTATCAACATAATATCGCAACATCTAAAATCGTGCAACGAATGTATGAAAAGAATTCAATAATTCAAAGGAAATTACGAATTATTAATCTTCTACTTGCTGAAGTTGTTGTACGTAAACTGCGCGTTCTTTCTTAAGTCTTTTAGTTACAGACGGTTTATCAAACTGTTGTCTGCTTCTCAACTCTTTTACAATGCCAGTCTTTTCAAATTTTCTTTTGAACTTCTTCAGCGCTTTTTCAATGTTTTCGCCTTCTTTTACAGGTACTACAATCATTTTGTTACTATTAATATGTTATGATTAAAAAATTCTGCAGTCAAATTGCGCCGCAAAATTACACATACTTTCTTTATTCACAAAACTTTCGGCAAATATTTCTCAAAAACTATTCATAAACAAGTTATTAAATGCAGAAAGTTAGTACCTTTGAAACACTTACATGTCTATAATAATATAATAAAGTATGAAACAGAGCATAAAAGAGCGAGTGCATGCACTGCGCATGACCTTTCATCCCAATTCTATCAAAGCATTCATTATTCCCAGCACCGACCCTCATCTTAGTGAATATGTGGCTCCCCACTGGATGTCACGGGAGTGGATTTCCGGTTTTACTGGTTCTGCCGGAACAGCGGTTATCCTGATGGATGAAGCAGGATTATGGACCGACTCACGTTATTTTCTGCAAGCTACGAAGGAATTGGAGGGCAGCGGCATTACCTTATATAAAGAGATGTTGCCGGAGACTCCCAGTATTACAGAATTTCTCTGCCAACACTTAAAACCTGGAGAATCCGTAAGTATCGACGGGAAAATGTTCTCTGTGCAACAGGTCGAACAGATGAAAGAAGAACTGGCGGCACATCAGTTACAGGTCGACATATTTGGAGATCCATTGAGTAGCATTTGGAAAGACCGGCCCGCCATGCCTGATTCTCCTGCCTTTATTTATGATATCAAATATGCAGGAAAAAGCTGTGAAGAGAAAATATCCGCCATCCGTACGGAGTTGAAAAAGAAAGGTGTCTATGCTTTATTCATATCCGCACTCGACGAGATCGCATGGACTCTCAATTTGCGAGGGAACGATGTACATTGCAATCCGGTCATAGTAAGTTACCTGTTAATCACACAGGATGAAGTGACTTATTTTATTTCACCGGAGAAAGTGACGGCAGAGGTAGAGACTTATCTAAAGGAACGGCAGATTGGAATACAGAAGTATGATGAGGTAGAGACATTCCTGAATTCTTTTCCGGGAAAAAACATTCTGATTGATCCACGAAAAACGAATTATTCTATCTATTCGTCTATTAATCCGCAATGTTCTATTCTTCGTGGCGAGTCGCCTGTCGCATTATTGAAAGCGATTCGCAATGAGCAGGAGGTCGCCGGCATCCACGCTGCCATGCAACGGGATGGAGTAGCACTCGTCAAATTCCTCAAATGGCTGGAAGAATCCGTATCTACCGGAAAAGAGACAGAATTAAGTATAGATAAAAAGTTGCATGAGTTTAGGGCTGCACAGCCTCTCTACATGGGGGAAAGTTTCGACACGATTGCAGGATATAAAGAACATGGGGCAATCGTACATTATTCAGCTACCCCGGAAAGTGAGGTGACTCTTCAGCCCAGAGGGTTCTTACTCTTAGATTCAGGAGCCCAATATCTGGACGGAACCACTGACATCACCCGAACCATTGCTTTAGGCGAACTTACAGAAGAAGAAAAAACGGATTATACCCTTATATTAAAAGGACACATCGCGTTGGCTATGGCCAAATTCCCTGCCGGAACCCGTGGAGCCCAGCTCGATGTACTAGCTCGTATGCCTATCTGGAACCACAGAATGAATTTTCTTCATGGCACAGGACATGGCGTCGGACATTTCCTGAGTGTACACGAAGGGCCGCAAAGCATTCGTATGAATGAGAACCCTGTCATTTTGCAGCCCGGCATGGTTACTTCCAATGAGCCTGGTGTTTATAAAGCAGGCAGTCACGGGATACGTACGGAGAACCTGACGTTGGTTTGCAAAGATGGAGAGGGAATGTTTGGAGAATATCTTAAGTTTGAAACTATCACTTTATGCCCAATCTGCAAAAAAGGGATCATCAAGGAGATGCTGACAAATGAAGAAATTGAATGGTTAAACAATTACCATCAGACTGTCTACGAGAAGTTGTCACCGGATCTTAACGAAGAAGAAAAAGTTTGGTTACAAGAGGCAACTGCTTCCCTTTAAAAAGAACTTGTCTGACACCCGGGTGTCAAGCATACTGAGACCCGGGTGTCAGACTGCTCAAGACCCGGGTCTCATACATCACGACACCCGGGTGTCGTACAACATAGAACTGCATTAAATAAAAAACTTTATTAGAAACAAATATTATATGGCTTTAATTAAATCAGTACGGGGTTTTACTCCCGAAATCGGAGAAAACTGCTTCCTCGCAGATAATGCAACTATTATAGGAGATGTAAAAATAGGAAATGATTGTAGCATTTGGTTTAATACGGTATTAAGAGGTGACGTCAACTCCATACGAATCGGCAATGGTGTCAACATTCAGGATGGAAGTGTCTTGCATACGTTATATCAGAAATCGACTATTGAAATTGGCGATCACGTATCCGTTGGGCATAATGTCACCATTCATGGGGCGACCATCAAAGATTATGCATTGGTAGGGATGGGGTCAACCGTCCTGGATCACGTCGTAGTTGGCGAAGGAGCAATCGTTGCCGCCGGTTCGCTGGTATTAAGCAATACCATCATTGAGCCGGGAAGTATTTGGGGAGGAGTACCCGCGAAATTCATAAAAAAGGTAGATCCTGAACAAGCCAAAGAACTGAATCAGAAGATTGCTCACAATTATTTGATGTACTCACAATGGTATAAGGAATAACATTAAGTAAAACCGAAAACTAAACTTCGTTCCTCCTTTCTCTTATGTTTTTAAGAAAAAGGGGGAACGTTTTTTTTCAGATCTCCATTGACACTTCAATAGCCACATTAATAAAACAAACCATTTACAAACACTTACCATAAGATTCATACTACTAAAACTAATCATCATTGATTCCTAAAATCTATATTCATATTATTTAACCATCTGAAAATAGATATATTACGAATTATTCGTAGATTTGTAAAGCATTAAATCCGGGCGGTAAACCAACAAACACTTATTCATTATGAAAATAAAACTACTACTTACAATTCTCTTATTGGCAGAAATAATAACCGCCAATGCACAAAACGCAGAAAAAGAATATTTAAAGAAAGTACTTACCAATTTAGAAAAGATTGAATCTGCAACCTACTATGTCACTAACGAAAGCTGGCAACCTGGTGATTCAACCGCATTATCTACCTTGCATGGCTTCGTTAAAGAGTACGATAATCCAATGGACTCAACCATAGGTGCAAGCTATGTTTCACTAGATGCCAATGATACAACAAAACTAGAATTTTGTTATGACGGCAACATAAGAGTATTACCTTATCACGAAAATAAGAAATTAGCAATTGATGATTTCACATTCAGACCACTTCCTTTCAGACTAGTAAGTCCTCCATTCTTCAATCACGCAAAGAATATCATCAGATATGCACTTACCACTAAGGATCATATTGTAACAGAGTTGAAAGATGAGGGTGATAATTATTATTTTAAATTAGTCATTGATGAGAATCAACAGGTTGAGTTCTTTGGAAAAGCTTATCACATGCCACTTCCTCCATTCAATATCGGCAGTACAGCTTCTATTTATGAGTTATGGATCAACAAATCGAATGACCTACCTTATAAAAAACGGAGAGAGATGTCGCATGATATTTCCGTTTCAACCTGTTCGAATCTTGAAATCAATAAACTAACAATTAACGACTTTAACGCGTCTGATTATTTCCCCAAAGATTATGAGATAGTAAAATACAGCGACCTCTACAAGAAAAAAGCAGAACCAACAGCATCCAGTCTTATAGGGAAAAAAGCTCCCGGCTGGATATTAGAAAATATAGAAGCACAGCCGGTATCATTAGCCGACTGTAAAAGCAAAATCATACTAATCAACTTCACAGGCATTGGTTGTGGTGCCTGTCAGGCAGCTGTTCCTTTTCTGAAACAGTTAAAAGAATTATTCACCAGTGAAGAGTTTGAGTTGATTGCAATAGAATCCTGGAGTCGTAAAGTATCTGCCATCCGGAATTATGCAAACCGAAAGGAATTGAATTATACCATTCTAAATGCAACAAATGAGGTTATAAAACAATATCAGACCGGTGGTGCCGCACCCTACTTTTTCATAGTAGACCAAGAACGAATCATACGAAAAGTAATCAGAGGTTATAGTAATGAGAATACAGATAAAGAAATAATAAATGCAATAAAAGAACTACTATGAACATGAACAGACTATTTACTTGTCTTTGTTTGTCCTTGTTATTCAACCTGGCACAAGCACAATTACCCATCCCCGAATATCAGAAGGGAAAGGCCATTTTAAGTGGTACAATCGCCAATTACCATCCGAATGATAATCTGATATTCAAGATCGGAGCTCCCAATATCGTGATGGGAACAGCCGAAACTCTTTATCCGACTGTTGAGTCAGACGGAAACTTTACTATTAATATTCCTCTCTACCATCATACACAAGTACGGATGATGATAGGAAATGCTGATTTAGTCATTCTGCTAAGTCCCGAAAAAGAAACAAATGTAGCTATCAATCTAAGTAATCCACCAGGAAAACAGTTTGTATTTAGCGGTCAATATGCTACCATTAACAATGAATGGTGCCAGCCGGAACTGATAACAAAGATACCACCTGTTTATAGTGATGGCGACCTATTGGATTCCATTGTAGGCATTAGTGCCAATGAATTCAAAAAACGATGTATCAACCAATACAAACGATATGTAACGCACAACAACGCACAGTTACAATTCAGCGAAGACACTCGCACACTCGCCAATCTCTCATGCGCATTTGATTGCCTGGAAAATCTACAGGCCACCCACTATTGCCTGCAAACTGCTTATCAAAAGAAGGAAAACATTACGCGGGAACAAGCTTTTGCTGCTTTTCTTGATGTATATTTGCCTGATGATTTCCACAATTATTTGAAGGATTTCCCAGTCAATCACCCTTTAGCACTCTATTGTTATAATTACCGCAATGTAGTCATGGATTTATATGATACCCACAAAGACCCACTCGCTTACGAAAAAAATCTATTGAAAAATGCACCACTCACTAAAGAGGAACAGACACTTATCCATCAATATGAAACGGCTTTCAAAGCAGGTATCTCCTTTCAGCAAGAAAGCGAGCTAATGGCACTTAGTGCAAAATACTTCAAAGAAAATGACCTATTCAGATGGGAGTCATTCTCCAAAGCAAAAGAACGTCTTAGTAATATCATACAAGACAGCACAAGTTTAATAGTTGACTACATACGAGCAATCTATATGCGTTCCAGTTTTTACAATTTACAACCTCTGACACCCCGACAAGAGCTCATGGCTTCGGAAATTACCAATCCTATTTTCTTAGGTATCATTCAAGACATGAACCGCCAGATGCAACCCCGACAGAAAACGATAACAAAGAAATTCACTATTTGCGAAGCACCACAAGTTCCGGAAAAGGAACTGTTGACTGCTCTCATTGCCCACCACAAAGGGAAGGTACAGTTTATCGACTTTTGGGCTACCTGGTGCGGTGGCTGCCGGCAAATCATCAAGGAATATGAACCACTAAAGAAAGAAATAGGTGAAGACAAAGTTGCTTTCATTTACCTCACAGGCCCCAGTTCTATAAAAAAGACTTGGGATATACTAATACAAGACATTGCCGGAGAACATTACTGGTTGAACAAAGAACAGTGGGGTTATCTTTGGAATCATTTTCAGATGACGGGATTACCGATGTACCTGATAATAGATAAAAAAGGAAATATCGCAAAACAATTCACCCACGTAACAGCCAAAGAGTTGAAAGAGTTGCTAGAGTTAGAAGTCAACAGATAAGGTGCCTAGCTACAAATGCAGGAAACAGGTTCTTCGTCAAATCTGGTGAAAAGTTGTCCTCTATTCATTTATATAATTCAGTAGATGCCTGTTTTTCTAAAGGATTTACCACCCAATTTGACAAAGAGCCGAAAGCAATGAGAAGTGTGCCAAAGCTCCTTAATAAACAAAGAATCACCTTTACCACAGATAATTGTGATAAAGGTGATTCTTTGTTTATTAAGGTTTTGTATTGCCCTCTTATATCGAATTCACATTGATCTACAATATATATTTAGAAATTAATCATGTGCATAATCTTCTCCGTCGCACCGGCATTGCTAGTCACATAATAACCGGCATTCGTTCCGGTTTCCCGCAAAAACGCCTCATCTGTCAGGAAACGATCCAGCAAAGTTTTCAGCTCATCATAGTCTTTGATAGAATAGGCACCTTTTGCTTCCAGCAATTGAACAGCCTCCATGAATTTCTGATACTTCGGTCCGAAAATCACCGGAATACCATATACAGCCGCTTCCAAGGTGTTGTGGATTCCGACCCCGAAACCACCGCCGATATAAGCTATTTCACCATAGCGGTAAATAGAGGATAACAGACCGAAACAGTCTATTATAAGGCAATCCGCTTTCAATACATTTCTTTCGTCAGCACGGGTATAGCGCACATACGGACGTTTCAATTTACCGATGATCTCAACCAGGTGATTCTCATCGATCACATGCGGAGCAATAATCAGTTTCATTTCCGGATGATTATTGAAATATTCGAGGAATAAATCCTCATCAGGTCCCCATGAACTTCCGGCAACAAAAGTAAAAGAATTGTTTCCTTTAAACTTCTCCACCAACGGGAGCTCTTTAGCCTCTTCGCGGATTTGCAGTACACGGTCAAAACGGGTATCCTCCCACCACTGTCACACGACTGATGCCGATTTTCGACAAATAACGTTTGGATGCCTCATTCTGAACAAACAGATGATCGAAATCTTTCAAGACATTGCGATAAGTGCCACCGTACCATTTAAAGAATATTTGTTCGCGACGGAAGATGGACGACACACTATATACCGGAATACGGCGCTTGTGAAGCTCATCCAGATAATTCTTCCAAAACTCATATTTGATAAAGAACGCCATGCAAGGATTTGCAATATCCAGGAACTTCTTCACATTCCTCGGCTTATCAAACGGCAGATAGCAGACAATATCCGCCTCCCCGGTAATGCTTGCGCACTTCGTAACCGGAAGGAGAGAAAAATGTCAGCAATATCTTATAGTTAGGATATTTCTCACGAATCATTTCTATCAGAGGGCGTCCTTGTTCAAACTCCGCCCAGTGAAGCAGCGTGAAACCAAATATACTGTTCCCCTTTTCTCCACTTGTTGGCGTAAGAGTTCATACACCACCCAATGCCCCTTCATCATCTTCCGGGGCTTGCGGCTAAACGGAGCAGCCAAATGGACGATAAAGTCATAAATGACTATTGCCAGGTCGTAAAGCATAGTACTGATCGATTACTTCAAAACCTCTACCGCTCGTTTCATACGAGCTATCGTCTCCTCTTTGCCCAATACCCAAGAAATATCGAACATATGCGGACCTTTACCTTCGCCTACCAGTGTCAGACGGAAAGCATTCATGATATTACCGGTATGGTAACCTTTCTCTGCAATCCAGTCCATAACGACTTTTTCCTGTCCTTCAATGCTAAAATCTTCAATACCGGCAATCACTTCTGCCAATTCGGTCATACATTTTGCAGAATCTTCTTTCCAGCGTTTCTTCACCGTCTTTTCATCATATTCGGTAGGAGCCACAAAGAAGAAGCTACAAACATCCCACAGTTCTTTAATGAAACTTACCCGGTCTTTCATCATGCCAACCACAGTCACTACCTTTTCGAAAGGAGCCTCTACGCCTTGTTCTTTCAAGAAAGGCAAGAACAGTTCCGCAATTTCTTCGTTAGGTTTCTGCTGTATATATTGATGATTGAACCATATTCCTTTTTTATAGTCGAACTTAGCTCCCGACTTGCTGCAACGGTGAAGATCAAACAATTTAATCAATTCGTCCATCGACATCACTTCCTGATCGTTGCCCGGATTCCATCCCAACAAAGCCAGGAAGTTAATCACAGCTTCGGGTAAATAACCGGATTCGCGATAACCAGAAGAGATTTCTCCGGATTTCGGATCGTGCCATTCCAATGGAAATACAGGGAATCCGAGACGGTCACCGTCACGCTTGCTTAATTTTCCATTACCTTCCGGTTTCAATAACAAAGGCAGGTGAGCAAATTCCGGCATCGTATCTTCCCAACCGAAAGCACGGTACAACAACACATGCAAAGGAGCGGAAGGCAACCATTCTTCACCACGAATCACGTGGGAAACTTCCATCAAATGGTCATCCACAATGTTTGCGAGATGATAAGTAGGCAGTTCGTCAGCCGACTTATAAAGCACCTTGTCATCCAGAATAGATGAGTTGATTACTACTTCGCCACGAATCAGGTCATTTACATGTATATCTTCATTCGGTTCGATTTTGAAACGAACAACATATTGTTTGCCTTCAGCAATCAGTGCATCCACTTCTTCTTTCGGCATAGTTAATGAATTGCGCATCATACCACGGGTAGATGCATCATATTGGAAGTTAGCAATTTCAGCACGCTTAGCGTCCAGCTCCTCCGGAGTATCAAAAGCGATGTAAGCTTTTCCATTTTCCAGCAAAATCTGCACATATTTCTTGTAGATTTCGCGGCGCTCCGACTGACGGTATGGACCCTGTTCACCACCGAAGCTCACTCCCTCGTCAAAGTGGATACCTAACCACTTAAAAGATTCGAGTATATACTCTTCCGCTCCCGGAACGAACCGGTTAGAGTCAGTGTCTTCAATACGAAATATCAAGTCTCCGCCGTGTTGACGTGCAAATAGATAATTATACAAAGCTGTACGCACACCACCGATGTGCAATGCTCCCGTAGGACTTGGAGCAAAACGAACTCTTACTTTTCTTTCTGCCATAATTTGGGTTAGTATAGGTAAATCGTGGCAAAATTAAACCTTTTTTTCCACACTATTGTTTTTTTTTGTACTTTTCGCAAAAATTTCAGTGGATATGGAACATTTGAAGAAGAAAAAAAGATTTTCATGGAGAGATTTACTATATAAATCACTGCTGTTTGTAGGCACTGTGGCGCTGATTGTTTATTTCCTGCCACGTGACGGAAAATTCAATTACCAGTTCGACATCAACAAGCCCTGGAAATACGGACAGTTGATCGCTACTTTCGACTTTCCTATTTATAAAGAGGATGCAGTGGTAAAAAGGGAACAAGATAGCCTGATGGCTTTCTTCCAACCTTATTATCAACTGGATAAAAATATAGAAAAAGACGCAATCGCCAAGCTGAAAGAGAATTACCATACGAATCTGAAAGGTATTCTCCCTTCCATCGATTATTTGCGGTACATTGAGCGCACTTTAAAAGAAATCTATCAGGCAGGCATCGTTTCGACAGAGAATATACAGCTGCTTCACAAAGACAGCACTTCATCTGTCATGGTGATTGATGACAAACTGGCTAATCCACAGGCTACCGAGAATCTTTACACGGTAAAAAAAGCCTATGAGCACTTGCTGTCAGCAGACTCTACTCATTTCAACCGGGAAATTTTAAGGCAATGCTCCCTGAACGAATACATCACCCCCAACCTTACCTTTGACGAGGAACGTACCCAGGCTGCCAAAGAAGAAATCCTGAACAACTATTCCTGGGCAAACGGATTAGTAGTCAGCGGGCAAAAGATTATCGACCGGGGGGAAATCGTCAGCCCGCATACCTATAATATCTTGGAGTCATTACGCAAAGAATCCATCAAACGGAATGAGTCCATGGGACAAAACCGCCTGATTCTCGGCGGACAGATTCTGTTTGTAGGAATGCTGATGCTTTGTTTTATGCTTTATCTCGACCTGTTCCGAAAAGACTACTATCAACGGAAAGGCAGTCTGTCATTGCTATTCACGTTGATTGTATTTTACAGTGTCATAACCGCTTTCATGGTAACACATAATCTATTTAATGTGTATATCATCCCGTACGCGATGCTACCCATTATCATCCGTGTTTTTCTTGATTCGAGGACTGCTTTCCTGACGCATGTCATCACTATATTGATATGCTCCATATCCTTACGCTTTCCGCATGAATTCATTCTGACACAGTTGGCTGCAGGATTAGTGGCGATATTCAGTCTAAGAGAGCTATCGCAAAGGTCCCAACTTTTCCGAACGGCTTTATTGGTCATACTGACTTATGCAGCCATTTATTTCGCCTTCGAGTTGATGACAGAGAACGGTCTTTCCACCGACTTTTCGAAGTTGAACATACGAATGTACACTTACTTCATCATTAACGGAATCCTGTTGTTATTCACTTATCCTTTACTGTTCTTATTGGAAAAGACTTTCGGATTTACTTCGAATGTTACTTTGGTGGAGCTTTCGAATATCAATAACGATCTTTTGCGGCAGATGTCTGAAACGGTTCCCGGAACCTTCCAACATTCCATGCAAGTGGCTAATCTGGCAGCAGAAGCCGCCATCCGGATTGGAGCCAAAAGTCAGTTAGTACGTACGGGAGCTTTGTATCATGATATCGGAAAGATGGAAAATCCGGCTTTCTTCACGGAGAATCAGTCGGGAGGAGTTAATCCGCATAAGAATCTGAATTACGAACAAAGTGCGCAGGTCGTTATCAGCCATGTGACGGATGGATTGAAGTTGGCGGATAAACACAATCTGCCTAAAGCGGTCAAAGACTTTATCAGCACCCATCACGGACGGGGAAAAACAAAATATTTCTATATTTCCTGGAAGAACGAGCATCCGGACGAAGAGCCGAATGAAGAATTGTTCACTTATCCCGGCCCGAATCCGTTCACCAAGGAGCAGGCTATCCTGATGATGGCAGATGCCGTGGAAGCTGCCTCACGCAGTCTTCCCGAATATACGGAAGAAACAATCAGCAACCTGGTCGACAAGATTATCGACTCACAGGTTACTGAAGGTTACTTTAAGGAATGTCCTATCACTTTCAAGGATATAGCGACTGTGAAAGCTGTATTCAAGGAGAAATTAAAAATCGCTTATCATACCCGGATCAGTTATCCTGAGTTAAAGAAGTAAGCAAACCTGCGCAAGCATCTTCAAGAACATCAAGTACATATTCAAACCCCTCGGCCCCTCCATAATAGGGGTCGGGGACATGATCTGCAGGAATACGGGTACAATACTCCGTCATGCGATGAATCTTCTTCCATTCTTCGGGAGAAGGAGCTTTGTCTTTCAAGTCATCTATGTTCCGGTCGTCCATACCGATTATCAGATCAAAATTATAAAAATCTTCCGTACGGACGGGGCGAGAACGATGCACCAATTGATAACCGCGACGGGCTGCATGAGCACGCATCCGGCTATCCGGCAATTCGCCCTGATGATAAGACAAGATTCCAGCGGAATCTATCACAAATTCGTTTTCCAGTCCCGCTTCTTTTATTAAATGAAGCATTACGCCTTCAGCCGTAGAGCTACGGCAGATATTTCCAAGGCAAACGAAAAGTATCTTTTTCATAATTTCACTTTTAACAGATTCAAGAATAAGCCAAATGATCATTTATTTTTAGACATAAGAACAAAAACATATTTCAGACATAAGAACAAAAGAACATAAAGGCTGCGCTTTGAAACTTATTTCTGTTGCTTATTGAACGGCTATTTTATTTTTTGTTCTTATGTTCTTCTGTCTGAATTAAATTCCCATTTAACGAACAGTCATTTACAATGAGTTCAGTATCTGATTGGCCCGGTTCACGGTTATTGCGGCCGGGATTTCCGGCATACTACCCAAATTGAACGGAGCAAGCATTTTTTCTATTTTCTTTAATCCGGCCTTATTTCCTTTTTTCTCAAATTCCTGACGAAGGATATTGATCTTCTCATGCGCCTGTATTCCTTCAATCAAACGTTCGAAACGAATACAGCTACGAGCACCCGGATATACAAGGTAAGTATCTCCGCCTGCCCAACTACGGAAACGGGAATCGAGCAGCGGCTCCAATGGCCAGCTGTTATATGCCCAACGCAGATAACCATCCAGATGTTTCTTAGATGAATAATAACTCATCCAGACTGCTTCTGCAGGATCAGAGAAAGTAAACGTGTTGGGATGGGCTTCCGTACAGCAGGTATAATAATTAGTACGCTTGTTCTCGGCTACACGACGCAGACGCACTTCTTCCGGGAAGTTCTGTCCGATGACAATACAGTAATCATATAGATCGGGCTCAATTTCTTCATGATAGTTTCCAGCCAACGATACTTTAAAATCCGGATCAGCTTTACGAATCACTTTCAACGTCTTCTGCATTACTTCCATCGGACGTTCGTCCATCGCAATAGCACAGATATCAAACCATCCTTTTTCTTTCAGATGCTTGGAGAAAGAGGCAAGCATCGCTCCCCACATTTCTTCATAAGCCGCTTCACCCGGTGCAGTTTTCACGAATTGCAAAGAGTTGGTTGCCTGATCGTAGTATTGGAATGACAATTCCCAGGGAACCATTGAGTAACAATTAATCTGTTTATCAATGCCTACACTCATCATAAATTCCACCCAACGGTCGAAGATAGTATAATCAAAAGCCCATGTTCCATCTGCCCGTTTCATCCAGGTGACCATTGTATCAAAATAATCTTCTGTCTGACCATTCCAGGGCTTATGCGTCAAAGTAGCCGTGATAATCTTCTGTCCGGCATCTGCCAACATTTTCATCAAAGGACGCATAGCGTCAAAATGCTCCTGGCTCCATAAAGGAACCTGATAATAACGTGCCACTGCATAAGGACTTTGCCATAAATCCAAGTGATAAGCCCATTCCGAAGGTTGAGGAAGTTCACGGGAAGAAACGGTAATTTCGAGATTCAGGCGTTGCAATAAACGCGAGCCATCATTAATTAATAACTCCCCTTGATAAGTTCCGGGAGTAGCCGATTGAGGAATCCAACACTGCACCCAAACCGGTTGAACAGTACGAGCGGGCAAAGCCATCGTTTTCAGGTTGGTATCAATAGGATCGGCCACCAATAATGAATCATAATCTATAGACTTCCGATGTCCACAGGCACCTCTCCCATCCTTATTCAATTCATCCGTCATCACATAACGGACAAAACCACCTGTAAATGCATCTTTGGGAAGAACATTTCCCTTTTTGTCTTTAAAATCACCAAAGCTGAAATTCAGGTCTTTCAGTTCTACGCCTGTCCACACAACAGCTTGCGCGTTCACACGTTCGCCACGCCAGCCTTTCAGGGAAACAGTCTGTTGTTTCTTCAACTGCGGGAGTTGATGTTTTGCATACCGTACATCTGTTGTACCCCAAGAAACTTGGGTGGAAGTCACCGCTACCCACTCTTTATCAGAAGGTGCAGTAGGATCAGGCAACTCCTGATAAGTCAGTAAAGGGAACTTCGGTTGTCCTGTCGGAACACCACATTGAGTTACTCCCTGCTGGGCTAAAACTGCACCCACGCTAAAGAGACAAGTCAGAGAAAAAATAGTAAGTCGTTTCATGGTTAGTTAATTAAATGATTAAAGGTTATTATATGGGGGAAAATTATTAAATCACATAGGATCTACATCATAATAGACAATCAAAGATTTATAGCGTTCGTCCGCCAACATCTCGCGCTGAATACGTAGCAACAATTCCCGTGCACGTCCCATTGGGGCATTCTGCTCAATCTTGACAACGATCTTCTTGATAAACAAAGTCTGGATACGGGCAACAGGAGGTTTATCCGGACCTAATACCCGATTGCCAAATACAGCCCGCAACTTATCCGCCATCACTGCCGCCATCTGATCCAGCAACGCTTCATTATGATTTTTCAGATAAACATATACCAGCCGGTAATAAGGAGGATAATGGAACATCTGACGTTCCACCAATTGTCCGCCTACCATATCTTCATAATCATTGGCAATGACCTGATGAATGATAGGATGATCGATGCTCTTGGTTTGCAATACCACCCGTCCGCGTTTATTCTTACGCCCGGCACGTCCTGCTACTTGTGCCATCAACTGAAAAGCACGCTCATAGGAACGGAAATCGGGATAATTCAACATGGTATCGGCATTCAATATACCTACTATACTGACATGATCGAAATCCAACCCTTTTGATACCATTTGGGTACCGATCAATATGTCCGTCTTTCCCTGCTCAAAGTCTGCAATAATCTTCTCATAGGCGGAACGGGTACGTGTAGTATCCAAATCCATCCGGGCAACGGCAGCTTCCGGGAAAAGGATTTTGATGTCGTCTTCAATCTTTTCCGTACCGAAACCACGGTTCACCAGTTCTGTTCCCTCGCAGGCAGGACAGGATTTCGGCAGTTGATACGTATAACCGCAGTAGTGACAGGTTAATTGATTGATTCCTTTATGATAGGTAAGGCTTACGTCGCAATTCTTACACTTAGGCACCCAGCCGCAGGTACGACACTCCACCATCGGAGCAAACCCACGACGGTTCTGAAAGAGAATCACTTGTTCTTTCTGTTCCAAAGCCTCTTTCATATATTGTATCAGAAGTGGCGAGAATTGTCCGACCATCCGCTTTTTGCGATGCAGTTCCTTGATATCCACCGGAATAATCTCCGGCAACTGGATTTCTTTATATCGTTCTTTCAGTTGTACGAAACCATATTTTCCCTCTCTTGCATTCTGCCATGACTCGATAGAGGGAGTGGCCGTACCCAACAGGGTTTTAGCTCCGTACATGGCGGCCAGTACAATAGCCGCGCTACGCGCATGATAGCGGGGAGCGGGATCTTGTTGCTTATACGTATTTTCGTGCTCTTCGTCCACAATCACCAATCCCAGATTTCGGAAAGGCAGGAAAATAGAAGAACGAACACCCAGAATAATATCATACCCGTTCTCTCCCAGTTGCTTCCGCCATATTTCAACCCGTTCAGCATCGGGGAACTTAGAATGATAGATACCCAGACGAGCACCGAAGACCCGTTGCAAACGCTCCGTGATTTGAGTGGTCAATGCAATTTCCGGCAACAAATATAACACCTGCTTTCCCTGACGAATCGCTTCTTCTATCAGATGGATATAAATTTCAGTCTTACCACTGGACGTTACCCCATGAAGCAGACAGACATTTTTCTCTTGAAAAGACTGTACGACTTCATCAAATGCACGCTGTTGAAACTCATTCAAAGGATTTAATTCGACAATCTCCTTCTCCTGCTTATCCAACCGGCCGATTTCATGGTAGTAGATTTCAAAAATCTTCTTATCTACCAATCCATTCAATACAGAAGGGGCCACATTAGTCCGCTGCAACAGTTCTTTCTTGGAGACTTCTTTCGGAGTTCCCGCTCCTAAAACACCGGAACACTCCACATACTTCATGAGTAATGCCAACTGCTTCGGAGCACGAGACAGAATATCAAACAGGATATGAAGCCGCTTTTCATCCGCTGTACCCGCAAGCCGAACCCGTGCCTCTGTTTTAGGTTTATAAGTACGCCTCAACTCCTCCTTTACGAAAATCGCTTCTTTATCGAGCAAAGACTTGATGACCGTAAGAATATTTTTGATACCACTGTCCTTCTCCAGTTTAGTGACGCACTGTTGCGAATCTACGGCAAGTAAATCCAAAATACGTTGCTCACGTTCCGGCAATGGCGCATCCGCTTCAAAATCAGGATTATATTCAACGATCGTTTCACTCTCCAGTTTCAGGCCGGAGGGAAGTGCCGCTTTATAGACATCGCCTTGTGTACAGAGATAATAATCAGCTATCCACTCCCAAAATTTGAATTGAGCGGGTAACAGAATGGGAGAAGCATCCAGCAATGCAGATATATCTTTCACTTCGTACTCCGTTGGAGCACAATAATGAACGTTAAGGACGATAGCCGTATAAAACTTCTTCCGCCCGAAAGGAACTACCACACGGCAGCCTATCTTCACATCTTCCGCACATTCATCCGGCAAAGAGTAAGTAAAACTCTTCGGAAGCGGAAGCGGTAATATGACATCTACATACTTTTTCATTGCAGCTACAAAAATACAATAAAAAAATGGGGATTTAAAAGAAGGGAGAGAGAACACTTAAAAAGAAAACTCTACTTCATACGAGAATTGGAAGAAATATATTCAAGAGCGCAACAGGACAATCCCAAACAAAAAAGAGTTTCCGGTTATCGGAAACTCTTTTTCATATACTATGTAAAGTGATAGACTACTTAAAAAATATAGGCCACAGATACTTGCCAAGTCTTAGTCTTATAAGAAGCATTTGTTCCTTCAATATCAGCAGTATTACCCAATGGGATATTGTAATTAGCACCCACCTGCAAATGGTTCAGCAACTTCAAACCGGCACCCACATTGATACCTACTTCAGCTTTCTTCTTATCAATTCCCGATTTCTTTTCAAAATCGAAATAAAAGTCAGGACCTGCAGCCAGATAAATACCAGCCAGACTTCCCAAGCCAATGGTATATTTCAGGTTTACAGGAATATCAATACCGTTTTGTTTAACAGTAATATCATCATTCCCTTCTGAAACTTTGATACCCCGTTGAGCAAAAAGCAAAGATGCATCTACTCCCAACCCTACGATTGGAATATTAAACTCGGCCATCGGACCGATAAAGAAACCTGTGAAATTATCCTTTTTAAAGTTTTCGCTCACATTAGAGAAACTCGCCTTTGACAAGTTCAAACCTCCCTTTACACCAAAGTGTATCTGCGCCTGAGCAGGCATTGCCATAGCTATACATATAGCAATCATTAAAGCACCAAAAATCTTTTTCATAAATTTACGTGTTTATAATTCGGGACAAAGATATATATTTAGATTAAATAAACACAAATTATTGGTTTTTTGTTCGCTCAAAGTCGTTGTTGTTCACCCAATCCTGCTCCCGTACCTTTATATTTACTTTTCTGCAAATTAAACTTATAGTGAACAGTCAGTTTCACTTCCTGCGTATTCCGCTTTGTCTCCCGGAACATTTTAACCCGGTCGTCATATTGAGTATTAGCATCCCTCATCGAATGAAACAAGTCGTTCCCCTCCAGCAAGCAGTCCACACGTCCGTTGAAAAACGATTTATAGATACTTGTGCTCAAGCAACTAACGGGCCTTGTATAACAGTTCTGATACACTCCCTTGCCTGTATATTCACCATTCAAGCGAAATATATATCCGGCAGGCAATTGAAATGAATTATTCCACCGGATCCCGAATGTCGTTCCGCTCATATTCTTCATTTCATTCAAATAACCGATTTTGAACCATTGAGAGTTGAGGGAAGCCGTCCACTCCGGTTTCCAGCATCCGATACTTGGAGCAAAGACCAGAGAAGCAGTCATTTCATCCCGATGGTCGACATTGCGAAACTTAATAAGAGAGATTTTCGGATCGGAAGTGATCTGTTCGATAGAAAACAGGATATCATCATTATACCGATTGTAGCCGACGGAGAGTTGCAGATCCCGATAGATAGCCCGCATCTCTGCCGCATGAATATAGGTAGGTTGCAAATTGGGAGCTCCTCCCAGATAGGTAAACCGGTTCCCGTAATGAATGGCATTTTTCAACTGTTCATAATGAGGGCGGGCAACCTGAATATGATACCCCAATGCCCACTGCACCTGCCCCATCGCCCCCTTCCAGTGACAAGGATGGAAACAGGTTGCGATAGTGTTTGCTCTCATCCGACTGATAAAGACTGTTTTCATAGAAATCATAATACACATCTTCATAACGAAGTCCTGCCGAAGCATTTACACCACCCAAACGATAAACACAATCAAGAAAAAAAGCCAGATTCTTCTCTCTGATTTTATCACTGGTTCCCTCTATTTCATCACCGAACCCCGAAAAGTCGCTGGTGCGATGCGTATAACTATATTCACTGCCTCCGGAAATTCTTCCACCTGCCAGCGGATAAGATAAAACTAACTTTCCGGCATACAACTTATTATCGGTTCTGCTAAGAGTCGTTATGTAGAAATCATCATAATTGCGGCTCAATTCGCTAATATGCTCCTCTTCCTTATTCTTGCCAGCCAATACATCTACATTCAAATCCATTTCCAGACTGTTCACCTCTCCATGATAATATACATTGGAATGATGGCTGGGATATTCTTTCTCAATCGCAAAGGTATACGTATTCCACACATCGTATAATGCTTGCCCGTCATAGACCTCCGTCCGGTTGTCATTGTTCATTTTATTGCGTGGGGCAGAAGTCAATTCATAAGTAGCGCCCAGAGAGTGTTTTTCATTTATTTCATAATTAAATCCTATCTGACTGAAATAACTGATATTTCTTCCTAAATCCGTTGTTTGAGCTTTCTGCTGCCACGAAGCATCCACATACGTATCTTGTACCGATTCTCCCGTTTCCTTGAGATGCTCCAAACGATATTGGAAAGCTCCGAACACATCCAGTCCCTTCCGGTGATATTCCATATTGATCTGATCGTTGTTTCCTACCTTATGCGCATAATCCACTACCGAGCGCACTCCCACTCCAAAGCCATCGTTTTTATTCCCGGTTGTTTTCAATTTCAGGACAGCTCCTACCGATGCTCCATATTCCGCTCCGGGATTGGTTATCAGTTCAACCTGCTTGATATTTTCAGAGTTCAAACGGTCGAGTTCGTCCAAGTTGCGGACTTTCCTGTTATTGATATAGATAAGCGGAACGCCTTTTCCCAACACTTCCAACGTGCCATCCTGCTTCTTCAACACTCCCGGCAAAAGCCCGACTACGTTCATGGCAGTACCTGCCTTACTTAATATTGTATTCTCCACTTTCGTAGTCAATCCTCCATTATCCAACCGGAACTGGGGAAGACGCTGCGTAATCACCACCTCATCCAACATCAAATCATCAGGAATCAGCGTGATATTTTCCTCCACAGAAGACGCAACCCTCTGAACGAACTTCTTATAGCCCACAAAAGACACGGACAACAAATAAGGCCCGGCATCCTGTGCCGTTATTTTAAACACACCTTTGCTATCCGTCACAGCTCCGCCCACAAGCGCAGAATCCGGCACGGACAATAGTGCAACCGTGGCATACTCCACAGGAAGCTGATTTTCACCAATAACCCGACCGCTAAATATCTGTGCAGAAGATTTTAAAGACACCATCAACATCAGCGCAAACAGTAAAATATAATTTGTTTTCATTTTTTCTTTTCGTTTATGTAAGTGATTAGTAAGTACCCGGTAGGGCATAGAATCCCCCTTACCAATATCCCGCAAGGGAGATTGATATAACTATTTGCATAGACAGGAGTTTTCCAAACTATCCGCCGGACGGCAGATAGGAAAGAGAAAGTAATTAGTTAATAGAAATCATCAGTAAGTAAGAATATCGTTATACAGTCCTTCCAATCGTTTGCGCAAATGCTTGACGGCATAATGTTTGCGCGAAAGCACCGTATTTGCAGAAGCACCGGTCGCTTCGGCTACCTCTTTTACAGAAAGTCCTTCCAGCTCCATCAGTTCGAAAACCGTCCGCTGTTCGGCAGGCAATTCACCAAGAGCTGCTTCCAACTCCTGCCATACCAGCGAACGCATATATTCCGTTTCAGGCGAAGGAGCCAGATCATCATTGGCAAACAACACTTCCGAAAATTCACTCAAGACGCTTTCTTCCTCTGCGTAGGCAGAAACAGGCCATTCTTCTTCACTTTTCTTTTTTCCCTTATTGATAATCGTGTTTCGTGTCACTCTGTAAAGCCACGACGTCACCTGCTCAATCGGATTCAAAGTGTTGCTGACCGCTTTTACCAACTGATAAAATACATCCTGTAGAATATCTTCCGCATCTTCCTTACTGGAAACCCTCCGGTGGATAAAGGCTTTCAGTTGCGGCTGATGTTCTTCGATCAGCCGCTCCACATCGCCTTCGTGCCCTTTTTGCTTATTCATCTTTTTTCGAAGAGTCTACATTTTCATCCATCTCGAAGTCTTTATCCATCCCGAAGTCACCCCTGTTAAAGAAGTCGTCTCTACCCCAGGGACCGAATCCCATTTTCTTCCTTTTATTAATAAACTCCTTGCGTTGTTCCGGAGTCATCTTCATCCATTTCTCACGAACCGGATTCATTCCTCTTCCGGGCATTCCAGGCATCCCTCCTCCGGGCCTCCCTCCTCTACGGCCAAAACCGAAACTTCCGAAAAGAATACGCATCAGGACGAGCAAGCCCAATGCCTGCCACAGACTAAGTGCAGGCAGACCAAAAATCACGGGCATCAGCCAATTCCACAATAACATGACTATTGCTCCTATTCCCGCAGCTACAACCAGCCAAAGAATTACAAACACAAATGGATTTCTGAAAAAAGAAAACTTACCGCCACATCTTCCATGAAATCTTCTATTAAAACTTTTTGTTGCCATTATACTTCATTTTTTTAATTCATCATTCTTATTAGTTAAAAGAGCCCTCTACTCTTATAGACAATCGAGATGAAGAAATATTTTATGAAGTTACAAAAAAAATAATAGTACCTGCAATTTTTTGTATAATTGCAACGATCCATACAGTAGTTTCACCGGTTGTTGATGTTCCCGGTCCCGGTTATTCAGTAACATACTACGAGTAGAAAAAAGATAATCCGATTTTACTTCCTGATTTTCATACAGATTCTTTTCAGCCAACAGGTACAGCAAGTAGTCTGCCCCAAGACGAGTTCTTTTTCCAACTTCCGCAATCGGTCACATTGTTTCAACCATTTGATTTGTAAGGTATCATAAAGGATTCCGGCTGCTTTATATCTTGTGATTTCTTTGTCTTGTTTGCCTAAAAGTGATAGGTATATTGAACAAAGTTTTGATTTATCTATGCAATATCGTTCCAGTTTTTCGATATACATCAAAGTAGCCCCTCTTTCATTTCGACTCATAAACTCCTGAACACTGTCATCACTGATGATGTCGATGCCCGGCCTTTCGTAGTCCACAGTGATTTCTCGCATCTCTATCAAGACCCAGATATATTCTGTCTCGAATCCGTACTTTGCGGCTGCCTCTTCTATACTAATCCATTGTGCCATAGCGTTTGTTTTTCATGTGTGATACAAATAAGGGATGAATAATATTTTATTCATGTATATTAGTACAACGGGCATCCACGCTTTTTTGCAGTCTGCCGATTGGCTAGGTTAAAATTGGGGCAATTTATTACTGGCCGAATACAAGAAAGACGTAGATGCTGCTGTACCATTATCCGATTTCAAGGCTAGCTACACCCTCCAGAGAACAATGATGACAGCAGACACCCACGTCAATCGTTTATATATAACACATCTCTTACGAATATGTTGATATACATCCGTTCACGTGGAGTATCTACCGTATCATCTCCCTCTGTTTGAATTAGCTATTTCTGAAATCGAGAGATAATACGCTTTTACTCCATATAGGAAATAAAAACCGCTTCCTGCCTGTTCCATCACGCTGATGGGCTGAAAGCGTACGGCAAAGATATATGTTTTTTTTGAAACGCAGTCGAAATATGGAAATAAATACTGGAAGTTATGTATTAAAATGAATCTGACAAAAGACGACTCTACTTCTCATTCTTGATTACTGAAATATCTCTCACAAATAAAAGTTATAGCGGTTTTTACTCTCACACTCTCACCCATTGGTTCAATCCCTTTATTCATCGGCATTACAGGTGTGGGAGTAAAGGTAAGGGCATGGTGAGGGTAACTTTTTACCCTCACCATGCAACAGGTTTCTCCATACGAAAGTTCCAGTTGTAGTGTACTGAATAAGTTGACACTTCTCAAATTAGAAATTCACATGGAAGAATTAAAAAAGAAGTACACTCCTTACACAGAATCTGAACGAATGTCGTATATTCGTGAGTATTTATCGACTTCCGAAACGAAATATCAGTTTGCCAAGCGTACGGGTATTTGCCGTCGTTTGCTGATTCTTTGGCTTGATAAGTATCATATAAATGATAAAGTTATGAGTACAGAACAACCCTCTTTAAGAAAAGACTCTGATGAGTCTCTCAATGAACTGGAGAAAGAACTCGCTGCATTGCGTGCCGAAAATCGCAAGCTTCAACGTGCTCTTCAGGAGGAAAGTCTTCGTCATGAAGCTTGTGAGGAATTGATTAATCTTGCGGAGTCAACCTATCACATCAAGGTTCGAAAAAACTCCGATGCCAAGTAATCGACACCTTGTCACAGGGGAACTGTGCCCGTCATATGCGCGGCAGTCTGCAGTTCCTCTGTGATTACTTCGGCATAACCAGACAAGGTTATTATAAGCATGTCAACAGAAAAAAGGAAATAGACATCCTCACATCAAGCATTGTGTTGTATTGTAATGAGTTACGTAAACTTATGCCCAAGGCTGGTATGCGTGAACTCTATGCATGCTGCCTTCGCAAGTTTGGTGTCAGGATGGTCATTGGACGTGATCAATGCTATAATATTTTTCGTGCCAATGGCCTTTGTCAACGTGTCAGACGTGTGAGGCCAAAGACAACAAATTCTAATCATAATTATTACATTTATCCAGACCTGCTGAATGTCACGCCTAAATTTGTAGCTGACACATTCGGTTCAATGGTTGTAGCGGACATAACCTATGTTGCCACGTGCCAGGGATGGGCTTACCTGTCCCTTCTTACCGATGCGGGCAGTCGGGCCATATCGGATATGCCCTGTGCAAAACACTCGAAGCGGAAGGTCCTTTAAAGGCACTTAGGATGGCTATGGACTTTTATAACAGATACAATGTTGATTTGAATAATCTGATACACCATTCTGACCGGGGAGTGCAATACTGCTCAAACCTGTATGTAGGTATGCTCAAGAAACATCATATTAATATCAGTATGACTCAGTGTGGGGATCCGCTACATAATGCTCTGGCTGAACGGATGAATAACACGATCAAGAATGGGTGGCTTTTTGACTGTACAGATGACAGCTTTGAACAATTGGATAAACGTATAGCCGATGCCATATATGCATACAATTATGTTAGACCGCATCAAGGCATACAAATGAGAACTCCGATGGAATATATTCGTAAATGCAGTGGAAAGGTAGCTGAAGTCCCGCTCGTCGGGACGGGTGCTCCCGCCCCTATTCTTATGGATTACGCAAGCGAATTTTGATAATTTCTCGAAAAAAAAGCATCCGTCCTAATTACAGCGAACATAATCGTAACTAATTTCGCTCTAACTGCATTCAGAACCGACATCTTATTTTTTCCCTCTTCGACCTTTCTGTCATAATATTTCTTCAATGGACTATTTTTCACTTGTGAAACAGATAGTGCCGCCATATGTAGCAAATGCTTGATGCTCTTGTCAGCCCTATTAGATACTCTATTTTTAGAACGTTGGCTACTTCCTGACACATAGACGAACGGAACAACTCCTGCATGACAGCAAAACTTCCTGGGATCAGTAAAAGAAGTGAAAGCATCTGTTTCCATGATCATCTTCAGTGCAACACGTTCCCCAACTCCATCCACAGACATGAGTAAATCCATTTGATGAGCAATGACAGGTGCCTGATTTATAAGTTCTTTTATTTCAAGGTCTATTTGTGCTATGTAATCCGTAAATGTATTGATAATCCCTTCAACTCTATTGCATTTAGCAATATATATTGAGTGTTCCATATAGTCTACCTGATCTTTTAGCTGGGATTGATATTTAGCCCTATCTGCAACAAGCATACTGCGTTCTGTTGATAAGTTTTTGATTTTTGTATTATAAGCTCTGATGCGGTATACGGTTGTAGGCAATCATTATATCTTTCTGCATACATTGCTATTCGGCAGGCATCTATTTTATCATTTTTGCCACGAGGTATTCCATGACAATATTTTATTTTAGCTGCATCTTCCAAACATAAGTAGACTCCTATACTTTTTGTTGCACAGACCAAAGGATAGGTATATTGCCCTGTATGTTCCGCACAGACAACCAAACTGTCCTCAGAGAGGAAAAATTTCTCAAACGTTCTTGTTAACCAAGATTTAATAGAGGATAGATCATTAGGAATAACATCATAAAGGATGTCCTTACCGTTACTCCTTAAACATAAATCCAATTTTTTCTTACTCACATCAACTCCTAAATAAAAAACTTTCATACTTTTGTTTTTGAACATTAAACAAAAAAGAAAGGACCTGAACTTGACCTAATAACCTTAAACAGGTTTACTGAAATTCTTATATGGGTTTGAGTTCAAGGAAGGAGCAAAAGGACCGAATAGGGACTTAGACTTGACTTCTATTGCCGCTGATGGTTTTCCTTTTGCTTTCCTTTCAATATCAATTCAAAGATAAATATTTTGATGCTGCAAATCTAAGGTTGCCGCTAGGGCGATCCCCGAGCAAAGAGTTTTTGTTGTTTAATGAAAGTTTACAGCCCGAAGTCTTGCACTTATAAGAGAAGATACATAATTTTGCAACATATCTAAAATGACAACTTATACAGGAATTACAAAGGGACAAGTAAACTTATTTAGGTTTAAAAAAATATTGAGTAAACTAACTTAGGTATAACAAGCGAAGTTGTCAACTAAATCCAGTACAGTACAAGTCCAATAGTACGAATTTTAGTTTCATATAGTGAAACTAAAAGTTTCTCGGTGTGAAACCAATAGTTTCATATATTGAAACAAAGTGTTTTTTCAAGATGCGCAAATATAGTGCAAACCTATTAAAATTCAAATAGTTATAAAACTAATGTTTTAATCGGATGTGGTGAATAAAGCTAAATAGAGCATATTTGGGAGTGAGTTATGTTACTTATCTGTTACCTCTTCCAATTTGCCTACTAATCGGATATAAGGCATTAGTTTTCAATATATTGCATTATTCTTCATAACTTCAAATACCTCAACAGTAATTAAATTTGTAACTAAAAAAGTTGAGTTATGAGAAGTACATTCAGAGTGTTGTTTTACACTAAAAATCAATCGATTAAGAATGGTAAAGTACCTGTAATGGGACGTATTACCATCAACAAGACCACAGCTTGCTTTAGCTGTAAGAAGGAGGTGTCTATTTCTTTATGGGACGCCAAAGCTAATAGGGCTAAAGGGAAATCCGAAGAAGCTAGAATGTTAAACCAGGAACTTGATAATGCCAAAGCCCAAATTGCCAAGCATTACCAATACATATGCGATCATGACAGTTTTGTCACAGCCAAGAAAGTCTATAGCCGCTATGTCGGTTTTAAAGAAGATTCCCACACCCTTATGGAGCTTTTCAGGGAACAGCTTGAGTCATACAAGGAGAAAGTAGGCAAGGAAAAGGCAAAAAGCACCTATCTTGGTTTAGTAGCCGATTATAAGAGCGCATTGCTTTTTTTGAAAGACAAAAAGAATGTTGAGGACATTGCACTTGATGAACTTGACAAAGATTTTATTGAAGACTATTATAATTGGATGTTGGGCACATGCGGCTCGGCCAGTTCTACAGCATTCGGACGTGTTAATACCATGAAATGGCTAATGCATATCGCTCAAGAGAAAGGTTTAATAAAAGTTCATCCCTTCACGGGTTTTGGATGTAAGCCGGGATATAAAAGACGTTCATTTCTCTCTGAAGAAGAACTGCAGAGGCTTATACATGTAGAATTGAGGTATAAACGTCAGCAGGCTATGCGTGACATGCTACTTTTCATGTGCTTCACAGGCCTCGCCTTCGCAGATCTGAAAGCAATTACTTATAAGAATATCCATACAGATTCTGATGGTGGCACATGGCTCATGGGAAACCGTATAAAAACAGGCGTAGCATACGTCGTGAAATTATTACCTATAGCAATTGAACTTGTAGAAAAGTATAAGGGTGATAACAAAAAGAAAGATTCTCCTGATTGCGTTTTCCCCGTCGGTGATTATGAAACCATGAAAAGTAGTTTTAAGGTTTTAGGGAAAAAGTGTGATTGTAATGTAAATATCACCCCTCATATCGGGAGACATACCTTTGCAGTTTTGGCTATATTGAAAGGCATGCCGTTAGAAACTTTGCAAAAAGTATTAGGACACAAATCGATTCTTTCCACACAAGTCTATGCTGAACTGATCAATCCGAAGGTTGGGGAAGATACGGATAGGATGTGCGACAAGATTGGTTCCGTGTATCGCTTGGCCAATTAGAATAAGTATGAAAAAGGCACTATAAAATATTTTGTGTAAATGTAAAATACGGGATTCAGTATGGGTTCCGTATTTTTTATTTAATAGCTTTGCAAAATGAAGAAAATTATGAAAGAGAAGAATCATGTAGTGCCTGATGAGGTATTAAGTAAGGAGTTCCTTAGCCAGTTCAAGACAGAAGCTGATGTCAGCAAGTTTCTGAAGCAGTTACACGCGCAGGTATTGGAGAAAATGCTTGAAGGTGAGATGGATGCGCATCTGGGTTATGAGAAGAATTCGGTTTCCGGTCATAACAGCGGTAATTCCCGTAACGGCAGCTACCCCAAGAAAATCCAAACTGAACACGGTGAAGCGGTCATACCTATTCCCCGTGACCGTAACGGTGAATTCAATCCCATAGTTGTTCCCAAACACGAGAGTCGTGGGCTTTCCATAGAAAAACTTGTTATCTCCCTATATTCCAAAGGAATGAGCGTGTCCGACATTGAAGAGGAGATGCGTGAAATCTATGAAATAGAACTGTCCACATCAGCCATTTCCATCATTACGAACAAAGTCAACCAGGCTGCTCAGGAATGGCAGAACCGCCCTTTGGATCCTGTCTATCTCATCGTTTGGATGGACGGTATTGTATTCAAGGTTCGTGACAACGGAAAAATCATCAACAAGACTGTCTATCTCTGTGTCGGTCTGAAACAGAACGGCTTGAAAGAAGTCCTTGGCATGTGGGTGGGAAAATCAGAAAGTTCTTCATTCTGGATGGGTGTCCTGACAGATTTGAAGGCCCGCGGAGTACAGGACATACTGATTACCTGCACTGACAACCTGAACGGGTTTACCGACACCATACGTGCCGTATTTCCTCAGTCTTCCACGCAAATATGTGTTGTACATCAAATCAGGAACTCCTGTAAATATGTCGTTTATAAGGACAAGAAAGAGTTTACAGCCGATATGAAGAACATCTATAACGCGCCCAACAAGGAGGCTGCTGCCGTGGAACTGGATAATCTGGAAAAGAAATGGGGAGGGAAGTACCCTTATGCCATCCTCTCATGGAGAAACAACTGGGATGACCTGACTGTTTTCTTCCAGTTTCCATTGGAAATCAGGAAAATAATCTACACAACAAATTTCATTGAAAATCTGAATGGAAAAATCAGAAAGTACACTAAATCAAAGCTTTCATTCCCGTCGGATGATGCTGTGAAGAAAATGGTATACCTCGCTTTGATGGAGATTGAGAAGAAATGGACAATGCCGATTACTAACTGGGGATTGATTATGAACCAATTTATGCTTATTTTTGAAAACAGAATCCAGATATAAGAGAACTTATAACTGAATCCCGTTTCTATTTACACAAAATTATGGATACTGCCATGAAAAAACACCCTTCAGCAAATGTTGAAGGGTGTTTTTCGTATTCAGGCAGGTTGCTTATTTCAAGTAACGCCTGAAATCTTTATAGTTCTTTTTTAGTACCTCGTATAGCCCGCTTTCCGGATAGAGCAGTTTACCCCCGACAGAGGTAATTGAGGTATAAGGTATTGCCTTTTCATCCCGTAGTGTTTGTAATGTACGCTTGGAAACATGAAGCATCCGGCATACCTCATCTCCACTCAGATAATGTTCGTCTGCAATCGTCGGACGTATCCGTGCCGCAGCAGCCTCCAGATTTTTTCCTGTCCGTTTGATCCATCCGGTAAGTTCCTTGAACTCTTCCGAATCTTTAGTGATAATGTCTGCCATACTCTTTATTTTCTTTTTTTGATTAGTCCTTCCTCCAGAATTTGCTGGATGTCCACTTCTTTATAAAAGAATTTTCCACCGATATTAGAATAAGGAATCAGCCCGTTATCCCGGTAAGTCTGCAGTGCCCTTTTGGAAATATTGAGAGCCAGGCACACATCCTGCGCATCCAGTCACTTGTCCGGTGTTACGGGGGCTATTTTCTTTTGAAAGTCCATCATTTGCACGGACAGCATACTTAGTTGTTTCTTCAAGTCCTGATAAGCACTTGTTTCGATAATTGTCAGTTCCATGATTTATAAATTAAATTGTGAATAATGAAATTGGGTGCAAGATAAAGGGAATATTACTATAAATCAATCGTTTAGTTTCCAGTGTCGTTAATAGTCATTAATAGTCATTTTTTGTCAGCGTAGCTTTTCTTATACTTTTTATTTAACGGGGGAGTCGTGAAATCCGACATCCCTTATACAAATGGTAACTCTTTCATCTTTTTTCCTTTTTTGCCCTGCCACATTTCTTTATGATATGGATTTCTTCGGAGAAATCAGAAATATGAGTATCTTTGGAACGAAATATAGATTTAAATGGCAGGCAATAGCCTTCCAATTAGATATAGACATAACATTCGCAGAATGTCTCAAGACGGAAATCTGGTAAATTTCAATGAATAGAGGCTTTTTGTGTATTGCTTATGCTATGCTTTGTCATAGCGTGGCTTACACAGCTACTATTCATAGGTTTACCAGAACCTCCGTCTTGGAGTTGGGTAAGGCCACGCTTTCTCAAATACTTCTGCCGAATAATATTTATAGGTTAAATATTATACTTATGGCAAAACTCCAATTACTTGCAATCACTACTCTTGACGGATACCTCTTCGACAGGACTGTTTCTTCCCCTTTGTGGGATAATCCGAACAAATATGGCCTCACCAAAATACGGGAACGTGCTACACAGACTCTCGGGCCGGATGTATCTTTCATCTCATTGACACAATGGAAAAAGAAAAATGAAGGTATTTATTTCATAGAAGCGGCTCCGGATACAATTTCCGTTATAAGCAGCATGTTCAGATACTGGTTGGTGGATGAAATCATCCTTTTTGTCGCACCGTATATCCAAGGGGACGGCATACGTCTGTTTACAGAAATTCCCGGTCCTTCCTCATGGGAAATGACCGGGAACAAATGTTTCAGATCCGGTATTTGCAGGCTGGCCTACAAACGGATTGAATAACCTGCAATTATCTTCTTATCCTGACTGACTTGGTTTAGACAGGCATCTTATATTTCTCCCAATATTTTCTTGCCTTGTCCGGTCCTATCCAGTTCCGTTGGTCATCGATTCCCCTGTCCGAGAGTTGTTTCCTGACCAGCTTCTGGATATCAATCTCCCCTTTGGCTATCTTGATCAGCAGTTCGGAAGCAATCGTATTCAGCATTAAGTCCGGATTCAGTTCATCCGGTATCTCTTCCATTTCTTTTTTCATAAGTCGCTTCTTTATTTTTTAGGTTTATTATCCTTGAAAGTCATCTCAATCCTGTAATTGTCATCCAGCTCGAGTGATGCCTCATACTTCTTTCCTTTCTTGCTGGTAAACTTCAGATATCCGGTACGTTTCCCCGATAGCAGCAGGAGCATCTGATTATCCGTCAGTTCCCTGCCGTTGAACGTTCTAAATAACAGGAACCCACAATTGGGATCGCTGCATTTGGCGACCTTGTTAAAGACGATAATCGTTTCTGCTCCGCATTTGGGGCAGTTACAATGTGGCAAGTCCGGATGGTTAAGTTTCAGGGCAAGCAGTTCCGAGGTGATTTGTTGGGTATAGGAATTGATGCTCTGAGTAAATGTTTCCGTGGAAACTTTGCCGGTTTCGATTTCATGCAAGGCGCATTCCCACCCTCCGGTCATGCTCACGTTGGCGATCATCTTCTCTTTTACAATATCATATACTTCCAGTCCTTTGGGAGTGGGAATCAGTGACCGTCCGTTTCTTTCCACGTAGTGTCTGGCAATGAGCAGTTCGATGATTCCGGCACGTGTAGCCGGTGTACCCAAGCCGGAATCCTCCATTGCCTCTTTTTCCTTTTCATCGTCCAATGTTCTGCCACAACCTTCCATCGCAGCAAGCAGGCTTGCCTCAGTGAATATGGGCTGCGGTTTGGTTTTCTTGACCAATGTATCAATACCGAGCACGGGCAATATTTCGTCTTCCTGAAATTCGGGCAGAAGACTTCCTTCTTCTTTCTCACTGGGTTCGTTATAGATGCCTCTCCACCCCGGAACTTTGATTTGGCTTCCTTTTATCCCGAAAAGAACGCCGTTACAGTCCGCTTGTACGGATACCGTTTCTTTCAGGCATTTGCCGGAGAAAGCCTCCAACATGCGTCCCGCGATCATGGAATAGATATTCTGCTCGTCAAGGGAAAGCCTCTGGGGATAGTTCTCCGTAATGATTAACGCATGATGGTCCGTCATCTTGCTATCGTCCACACAGTGCCGGTTTAAAGGCTGGTTACAGAGGTTTTCCGCATGCCATGTGAAACGGGGATGTTGCTTAAGCAGGCCGATGAGGGAAGGGACTTGTTCGAAGATGTCTTCTGTGATATAGCTACATCCGGTACGGGGATACGAAATGTAGCCTCCTTCATATAATTTTTGAGCAATGTTCAGCGTCTGTTCTGCGGTCAGTCCGAGTTTGGTATTGGCACTTCGTTGCAGGGCGGTCAGGTCATAAAGTAGCGGAGCTTCTTCTGGAACCTCTTTCTTCTCCACTTGCACCACTTTGGCTGTCGTCTCTTCATACACTTTTTTACGGTCCACATCGAGTTTTTCCGGTGTATCATATTTCCCGGTACAGGTTAAGACGAGTTCTTTCCCTGCTTTCGTTGTCCGTAGCTGTAGCAGATAATAGGGTTTGGCTATAAAATCCCTGTTGTCCAGATATCGACGGCAAATCATGCCAAGTGCCGGTGTCTGTACTCTTCCCAGAGAATAGTTACTCTTGCCTGCAGCCATGCTCAAAGACAGGCTGGCATTCATACCGACGACCCAATCTGATTCTCTCCTGGCTTTAGCGGCACGGTACAGGTTGTCAAACTCCTTACTTGATTTGAGGCTATCAAATCCTTCCCGTATCGATTTTTCTGTCATGGAAGATATCCACAAGCGTTTGGTTTCCTTATGATATCCCAGATATTCAAGCACATATCTCATAATTAACTCTCCTTCCCGCCCTGCATCAGTACAGGATATCACTTGATCAGCCTGACCCAACAGTTTACGGATTACTTCCAATTGTTTCAGAGCCGTCGGATCAGCCTTGTATCCATCTTCGGTTTTAATCTGACGGACAACCAGTTTGAACGGGTCGGGAATAATAGGCAGCATCTCCTTTTCCACATGGACAATGCCGTAGTCTTGAGGCAGGGCCAATGCCAACAGATGGCCGTAAGTTCATGTGACGGCATATCCGTTCCCACTCAAGTATCCTTCCTGTTTCTCCGTTACGCCCAGGACCCGGGCAATGCTGCGTGCCACCGAGGGCTTCTCACAAATACAAATTGTTTTCATGTTACTTTCTTTTTTAATATGAATGACTATTTAATTTTTACACTCTTGACCTTTGATTTTTCTTTCCGTACCCTTTTCTTCGGTTCTTTGGGAATGGAGAGCTTCTCTTTCTTTTCCGATACTTGTATGCTTTCCGTCAGATTCGGCAGGGGTATTTCCTTTGCCGGAAAACGGCTGATTAAATCCATTGAGATTCCTGACATTCCCGCATTCAGTTTCACCTGATCTGCCGGTTGGAGGTATTTCTCCCCGTTCTTTCCGGTTGCCAGTTCGTACATGACTGTTTCACGGCCCTGGAGGATTCCTTCGTAATTTTGGTAAGGAAGGTTTGATTCAGACAGTCCGTTCTGCTGAAGCATCCCACAAATCTCATCGGGTGGCAATCCTCCGAACTTCCGGTCAAAAGGAGAAGAAAGAATGTACTTGTATGTTGCCAGAAGCTGCTTTTCATGGCTCATATCGGGACATCCTTCATATTCCTGCAGTTGTTTGATTTTCTTTTCAATGCTGTTCAGAGCTTTGAAAGTATGTCTGTCCTTATTCTGAATAGGCATACTACCCATTCGGACCAGTTCCATCTGGATACGGTTCAGGCTGGACGTTTCCCATTTATTCAACAGATTACTGCGATTGCTCCGGTAATCATCCCGGAGGATAGCGATTGGATTTTTGGTACGAAAGAATAATCCGATCCGTTTTCCCCATGAGGGTTCGTGGAGGTTGGACGCGCTCCAGCGGATCGTGTTGAAACGGTAAGTATCCATGAATCTCCTGAAATGATTCCGGCTGGTAAACAGGTTTCTGAAAGTTTGCAGGAATGCTTTCCTTCCGGCAGCCCTGCGGCTACGTGGTATCTCTTTTTCGGGAATGAATGTATTATTTATCAGTTCCATATGCATTATAATTTGGGCTTCGCCTGCTTTTTAACGGAAGCGGTTTTTGTCTTGACCTTTTTCTTTTCATTGCCACAGGACAGTCCGGGCTTGTCTTGCGGTTTTTCGGCTGTTTGAGCTTCTCCTTTCTTAGAAACAACAACAGGCGGGCTTACCCGATGATAGTTCTTCCGGACTCCATCCCTGTTTAACAGTGTTTGCGCCAATGACCTGGCAGCATTTTGTAATTCATCCATCTTCTGCCGGAAAGGATAATCCCGGTACAATTCCTTTTGCCGGGTAATCTCACGGATACCTTTCTCCACAAACAAGAAATCCTTTTTATAGGCAAACGATTCGTCTGCCGGTAAATGGGCGTATCCTCTGGCTGCTATGTCCTGAAGTGTCATAATGTTCCGGTTACGGATAGAGAGTTCCAATGCGCCGGCTGTGACAAACCGGTTGAGATTTTCTCCCGTAGGATGCATGTCGAAAGTGACGGACGGCTTGTAATTCGCCAGAATTTCCATCCCGGCCTGCGGCATGGTGGTCTGATTCCCGTTGGAGAGTTCCAGCATCCGGCGGGAGACGGTTTCTATCCGGTAAATATTCAATGACTCCACATCCTGCAAAGAGCTTGAGTAGAAATTGTCCGCTGTCGATTGCAGGTAATCCCGAAACTTTATAGTCCCGGAAAGTCCGTCATTGAATACGCGGACACCTTGTTCCGTTTCAGCTATGGTGTAGAACTGTTTGGCTTGCTTTCCTGCCGCAATCTTCTCCATCGCATCTTCGTGTGCAATAAAGCACTTATAAGCTGGTGAGTAGTCCAGATCCCGGATATTCTCTGCCGTCAGTTCCCTTTGGCATGCTCTCAAATAAGCCGCTTTCCGTAAAGGTACGGAGTTGTTTTCAGTGATGCCTCCGTAAGAGGCGATGAAACTGAGGGCTTTCTCACTGTCTTTCGCCGGTAGTTCGCTGGTGAAAGGAATATCTTTAGCAGGTATTCCCTCAAAATGCAGCAATAAGTTATCCGGTATGGTTTTCTGATCCATAGCAATCCGGGCGGTCAGATCCATAAATACCTGAAAAGAGTCCTTATCCGTCGGAACATACGACACGACCATGACAGTCGAGACTTGATTATCCGGCTGTAACACAATAAACAGGCTCTTTAAATCCGCTTTAGCGGTGAATGTATCTTTTATTTTTTCCATCCATGCAGGCATGATAATCAGTTTTAGATGCGGGGATTATGTGACTTGTTCTGACGGGAAGCCGTCTTTCTCTTTTCCGAAGCCGCCGGTCCGGTCAGTTGCAACGGAGGACAGGTCAGTCTGTATCTCAGGCCAAGTATCTTGTCCGCGAGTTGCTGCTGCCTGTTTTGAATATTGTAGAATGCCTTTTCACTATATCCCTTTTTGGATTGCAGTTCGGACATTTCTTGATCCAGCGGTTTAAAATTTCCTTTGTGGGTGAACTCCTTATAGCTTTCATTAGTATTGAAATCAGCCGGTAATCCGTATTCCCGTATAAAGAGCAGGGTGAATATCTCGGCATTCTCCGGCGTTACCGAAAGCCGGTAATCTTCCGTAAACTGTTTGAATGCATGGTATGTCGGCTCTATGGGATAGCCGCCTTTCTTCAACAGCTCGGATTGCTCTATCGGATACAATGGCATTTTCGCCAGCTGCCCGTAGAAAGGATTGGACCGGAAAAGGTCCAGATGCTTCTGCATGTAATGCTCCGTGCTATGGTTCGGGCAGGAAATATAGAATTCTCTGATTCGTCCCAGAGCCTGTACTTCCGGAGTGAAGAAACGGTCAGCCAGATATTGCAGGTAACACTGTTTATAGATGGCTCCTTCATCCGTGGCGGGCAGGTAGACGGCTCCTTTGGGAGTCTGGAGGGAAATGATGGGGTCTATCTCTTTGTTTTGCAGGCTGTCCGGGATAAGCCCGTAATCACGTTTCAGGATATAGGCCGCCTGATCCCGGATCTGTGATTTGACCTTCTCCTGTCCGCCTTTATTTTCAGCCGGAATATTCTGCAGCGCATTGAACTGGGAGTTGAAAGAATTCTTGTGTATGAACGGAATCCTTCTGGTTGTATAGTCTATCCCATAGATTCCTGCGGTTTCCTGTAAGGATAGTAACCGGAGTATCTGGGCATTGGCAATACTGGGGAGCACGTTATAGGAGGAAGCAAACTTGTCATAGGCATCGAATGTCGGTTCTATGCGGTGGCTCCTGTCCAGCCGGGCATTCCGCAGGATAGTCGCATCCAGATATTGTGCTTTCTCCGGCAGAAAAGAGTTTGTATATAAGGAGAAGGCATTGGGAGATGCTTGGAATGCCTTTACCACTTCTGCGTCCGGACGGGTCAGCTTGTACAGGTTGACAAACTCCGGTTTCTCTTCGTCCGTAATGAAGAAACGGTCGGCCAGATGTTGCATATAGGCATGGCAGCATGTCTTTCCAAAGCCGGAATATTCGAACAGAAGCACTCCTTTGGCGGTTTCCACGGCGGTCAGGGTTTCCGACGGATCGTCGTGGAGAGTATCCTGTGCCAGCGCGAACCGTTTGGCTTCCGGCTGTACAAGCAGGTGGTCGGCAAGTCCGCTGGCTACCAGCATGGGCAGGCTTTTTTCTTCATCGTGAGAATGCAGGTATTCCAGTCCGCGCAATGAGACATTGCCCTGCATGCTTCCTCCGTTCCGGGTGATGAATTTTTGTACCAAGCTGTTATCCTTGTCAAAGAGCCGGATATCCGGGTAGCTTACTCCTGCCGGAAACTGGTAGCGGCACAGATAAAGATCCGGCAAGTGGCTTTGGACAAGGGACGGCTTGTACATTTCCCTTTGCCGCTGGAGGTATTCGGTGAATCGTTGATTCATCATCGATACTTCTTTCTCCGGCATCAGGTGCATCTCCAGTTGTCGGGGTTGCCCTTCCAAGTCCTGGGTAACAAAGAAAATCATAATGTTTGAAATCTCTTGCTTTTGCATACGATTGAAATTTAAAATAGTTACATGGTGATACTTCTACTCTTTTTCTTTTCCTGTTTGGGCGGTTCATAGCCCCGTACCGCATAGTCCGTCTGTAGGATTCTCTTTGCCGTATCCTTGATGGTCCGTTCAAGTGCATTTTTCAGCAGTGTGCCATCCTGCTTCCCCACATAAGACAGCCTGATCCGTTCATCCAGGGAGACAAAGCTGTTTTGATGGTTGAACCGGCTGTCTTTTTCCAAATTCCCGATTTGCCCGGTCTTGCAGATCCGGTCGAGTACGCCTATGTTATAATTCTTCTGGCTCTTGCCCAGATTCAACTTTTCGGCCAGTTGGTTATAACATTCCAAAGAGGGAGCCATGCTGCATTCTACCGCCGGGGTATAGTTGGCTATCATATTTGAATCCAGGAAATGAGCCTTTTGGGGAAGGTATATCTTTTTTAAGCCATGTTCAAACATGTTCGAACACTTTGACGCCTCTTTGATCAGATTGATATTGGAAGTGCTGAAATAATATATTTGCAGTTTATCCGCATCCCTGTAAACCGGCGAGAAGAAATTATCGCCAATATGCTGCAGGTATTTCTGCGCACACTGTATCCCCCTGCCGGTATCATTGAACATCAGGACTCCCTGGTTCGTATTTATTGCAGTAATCACCCTGTTGTAGATATCTTTTTCCTTTTCTTGATGGAATGCGCGGTAAGCGTTCAGTTGTTTTTTCAGCAGGGGATTGTCTTTGGCCTTTTGAAGCATTCTCTGGATGCTATCCACATTATGGATGCCATAAGGAGATGTATTCTCGTAAACGAAGGCGATATCCCGCAATGGGAAATGAGTTGCACAAGACAGTCCTCCGTTATGGGTCATGTCCTTGATGAACCTTTCAATGTTCCCCGGTTGTACAGCACCCTGATATGGTATTAAATAGACTTCTTCCTTAGGAATGTAGGAGCCTTTCAAGGCCAGTTCTGCCTGCCCGAAAAGAAATTTGCCGCCATCTGAATTGATGCCATAACGATTCTCTATGGTCTGGAAATGTTCAATCTGCCTGTTGCTGTTCAAATTGAAACCAATGTATGTACTCATATTATTTTATGGTTTAGATGAATGGTTGATTAAGATAGTCTATGCCGTTTCGACGGGTCGGGAACTTTTTTATTCTTCATTTTCTGCTCCATTTTCTGTTTTTCTTCCAGGTCTATAGTCCATGGAAAACAGGTCATGATCTTGTCCGGGCAGCAAAGGGAGATTCTTTTTTGTTTCATGGACTCATCATCCAGCCGGATATAGACAAAGTAATCCAGTTCCCCTTTTCCGGTTTCTTCAATGGCTGTTACTGTTCCTTTATAGGGAACAACGGGAGTTTCCTCTTCCGGATCGTTCTCTACAATCCGCGCTCCGAGGTACATCTGACTTTTAGGTATCATATCGCTTTATTTTAAACGGTTATTGTTATGTCTGTTCTTATTCTCAGTCTTTTTAACGGTATTCTTCTCTTCCGGCAGCGGACAGAGCAGTCCGTCCTTTATCACGTATGTCCTGACGCCGAAGGGCTTGGAGGAACCCTCAATTCTGCCCTGCTCAAAGTCGGCCTTGCAAAAAAGGAGATGCCTTGTCGCCTCCTTGTTGTTTTCCGGGAGATACAGTGCGTATCCCGAAGCCAGTGCCGTCTTTTGAACTTCATTCAGTTTTCGGCTTCCGACGGTGAAGGTAACGGTGGAGTCATTCAACATATTCTCAAGGGAACGGTGCCCTCTCACATCGAAATCCCTTTTCAAAATTCCATCGGCAGCCTTCCGGATTTCCGTAGACAACCGCTTGAACTTTCCCGTATCGAATTCGCCGGCAGATTTAACCTGCGTGACTTTTTCAAATTCCTTGGCATACGGCAGCAGTTCATTGAAATAGGTAAACGGTTGTTCATGAATATTCATATAACCGTTACGCATGACGGTCAGCAGCCGGTAAATGTCATGGTTCTCCCGGCTGATGGAAACCTGCGTATCCTTATTGAAATGCCAGTCGGTGGCGAATTTTATAAAATCCCCGGCTGTCGCTTCCATCGAATGGTAGCATACCGGTTTTAAACTGTCGATGAATTCTTTGGGCAGTTCGTCAAGACCGATATAGGATGCCGGATAAAAATCGAAGGAATAATCCAGTTCCATCGGTTTGCACGGCTTGTAAGCGGCATCTATGAGAGGAACCAGGTTCTTGTCCATGAACGTACTGTCGTAGACGGCCAGATGGCCGGTATCGTAGTGCGGGTCGAAGTAATGGTCCGTGATGTACCGGATGCACTCCCTGAATCCGTTCCTGCCGATCTCGTTACCGGAAAAGATAAGGTATCCGAAGTCATTCTCCACCACTTTTAAGGGGAATGTGTACCGCGGCTGGCACCGGTACAATGTCCTTTTTTCCTGTTGCTGTAATCGAAACTCCAAGTATGCGGGTTCCTGCATGAGATACTTCTTCAATATGCCGCCGTCCGGTTCATTCTTGTATTTATAGGTATAGACCGCATCACGCAGGGAAATGCGTTTGGCAGGGGGAATGCAGTGTTCTTGAAAATACGGCAGCAGTTCCTTGCTGATATATTCCTCGAAAGGGGTATGGGTATCTACCGGTGGAACCTGCCTCATGTTCGCCAGGTCAAACCGGAGCAGTTCCGTATCCGGAATATAGGGGCAGCACTCCGCTTCCTTGATATTGTCAATCAGGAATTTGCGGAACAGGCTGTCCGCATCTCCTTTCTGAATGAATGTGAGGGCATTTCGGGGCTGGTGGGGAGAGTACTGATGGTAACGGTCCATACCGACAAAAATACTTCCCGGCTTGTCGGGATCGAAAAAAGGATTTTCCATTTGGTTTCTCTTGTCCATATTTCTACAATTTAGGGTGGGTATTTCTTTTCTTTTTCACGTCCTGCTTTTTATTCAAAGCCTTTTCGATGACTGTTTTCACTTTGAACACCTGTTTGTTCGCAGGAGGATCCTTAGAAAATACGATCCGGGTGAAATCCCCGTTTATCCATGCATAGGCATGGGACGGGTTGCTTTTTGCCTCTCCCGGCAGGAAGAGTCCGTGCCCTGCCGCCAATACTTGCCGGTGAGGGGTAAAGAGCCGGACACCGTCTACGGTGACACATTCCATCGGGTCGCGGAGGATGTTCCCAACAGTCCGGTGTCCACGCACATCGTAATACTGCTTGAGGAGTTTGTCCAGCAAGGCTTTATCCTGGCCGGTTTCTTCTATCTGCTGCCGGATATCCGATGCTGTACCTTGTTTGGAAAGCTCCAGTAATTTACGGTCCTTGCTTTCTATTTCCTCCAAAATATCAGCGATATTACGGTTGCGATGGCTGCTGGTACAATGCATATTGTGGCAGAAACTACCGAAATCCTCCCAGGTCGGCTTCATCTCATTCCGGTAGACCAGCTCCATTTCCGGTGTCTTATCCATCTGCAGGTAAGCATATTCCGGGTACAGGCCTTCACCCGGATTGACATAGGATCCATCCTTTAGGACTCCTTCTGCCCGGTAAACATTTACCGGACCAAGATTGAAATGGGGATCGAAGTAATGGTCTGCCATAAATTGCAGAAAGTCCTGCCTGTTTTTCTGTCCTTCCGTCGTATCAGTAAAGAACACAAAGCCATGGGCTGTCTCTATGGCTGTATAGGATTGTTCAGGTTGCTTCATATCATTACATTTTGAGGGAATTGTTCCTTTTCGTTTTCGATACCTTTTTCAAAGCCGGTACATATGGAATGATTTTGCCGTTTTTCTCCTGATACACGGTCTTGTTTACGGGAGATTTGGTATATGCCATTACCCGGTTGCATGTCTTTTCGGCATGGAGGAAATGTAAATCTGGCATTGACTTGGATATTTGGGGACAGTAGATCCACTTTCCTTCCAGCAAGGCTTGCCTCATGGCTTCGCCGGCATCGGTTCCATTGATGAGAAACGGGACGCTCCTGTCATTCAGTGTCCTTTCCAATGTACGGTGTCCACGGACATCGAAATCCGTCAGAAGGATATTCTTCGCTTTCCAACGCATGTCATCCAGCACATCTGACAAATCTGGCCCCGAGGACTGTCCGTTGATACAGTCGTCTATCCGGGTGACATACTCCTGAAAGACATTCCGGTATCCGAAATCGGGATCATTTATTATATCCCGCTTGAATCCGTTCTCCATCAGATACAACAGTTTGCTGATATCCGCATTGTTACGGCTCGCAGGACATCCGGCAAATTCATTCAGGCGGAGAAATTCAGAAGCGCTCGGCTCCATGTCCGTTTCAAACGCCAGTTTCCACTGTTTCCTGTCACGGAAAGCCTCTTTTGAGAATACAGCATTATCAAAATCATATTCCCCTTTTCCGCTTTGGGGATTCTTCCGGTAGCAGGCATCCACCAAAGGACAGATATCGTCGGACAGGCAGTTGACGTTGTATTGCCTGACAGGACCGGGTTCGCCATGAACCCAGAAATAATTGCCGGATAACTGTTGGTAAAAGCTCTTCAATCCCTCCCGTCCCATTTTGGTATCACTGAAAAACAAGATTCCTTTGGACGTTTCCACAGCATGCAGCGGTAATTTGTAAACCGGATTATAATCATACCTGGCAGCCAGCTCATCCTGCTTCTGATGAAAATGGACCAGCTCGTCCAACTGCTGTGTGGTCAGTTTCGGAAGTTCTCCCGATATCATGAGGATATCGCTGCGTGACTGCGCAAACAGGACATTTCTCAGATTGGTACTTATTAGAGGAGCCAGTCCCTTTTCCCGGATATAGGGTAGTAATACCTGATTGATATATTCCTTTTTGGAAATATCTCCGGAGATAGCCGGTACATCCGTCATCTTCGGGAATGAATAGATTTCCAGACGGGTATTCGGTACGAAGGCGGAGTATTTGGCTTTTATCGATTGTTGGCTGAACAAGGCCATAAACGTATAGACAGGGTCTTGCCTGTCGGGATTGGCAGGATAAAGCATATAGGAGGATTCTGCATGGGGTTTCTCCTTGCCGGTTTCATAACCGACAAGGAGCTGGCCTTCACCGTCTTTCCTGAAAAGCTCGTCCAATAGTTTGGGATCATCAGAAATATAGGTTGCCATTTTTCTTACATTTTAGGTGTGATGGACGGTTTACGGGTACGCGGTTTCTTTTCCGCTTGCTGTGAGGCTTCCTCTTTTTTCCGGGGTTTTCCGGCTACTTGTACCGGTGCATGGGGCTGCTGCTGGCTTCCGTCTTGTTCCTGACCTTGTTTCTGTGCCTCTTCCAACTTCTTGGTGCTTCTTTCCCAGAGGAATTCCACCCCTCGCTCGGCGGCACTCATCTGGATGGAGGTGGCATAAAATTTTCCATTATCAGACTTGAAACGGATCGGTACTTCCTCACCGCGCACGGCAGCATCGTATTCTTTCGGAGAAAGCGTATAATCTTTCACCTTACGCGGAATGCGTGCCTGCTCTACGGGCATATGGAACAATTCATTGGTCACCGGGTCTTTGGAAAGGTAGCAGGATTTGGTTTCTTTGGTACGGTAGTCAATGACTACATCCACCGCCTTGCCGAGATTGCCGGTCTGGTTCAGGGCCTTGAGGTCTTCTTCCGTCAGGACATGTCCCCTGTAGTCTTCCCCGATCTTGGGAGCCTGACGGATGTAGTGGATGTCGAACTTGACAGCTCCGTTCTCGTCGCGGAACAGGGAGAGTTTGGCATCCCCGTTTTCACGCCCCAGCTCGGAATTTTTTGCCACACGGAAAGCGATAGCGGAAGTCTTTCCCTGCAACATTCTTTCGAGGCTGTCCTTTGCGTTCTTCAGTCCGTCCGGGGTAATGCCGTATTTGGCGGCCTGTTCCCAATTCACTTCCCGCTCGTTGAAGCGATGGTTATTATACACCCTGGTCGAAGCCAGTTCCCTTCTGACTGCTTCGTTCTGTGGTTCCTGCGCCGCTTCGATCTTTTCTTTGGCCTGCTCTACGAGCGTTTCCTTCGGCATGTTGTAGAGGGAGTAACGACCGGGATTATTGTACTGGTAGAGAAAATTCTTCCCGAAGTTGGTGAAGAAGTTTCCACGTTGGTCCACTTTGATAAACTGGTCCCTGTTCGCCTCGTTAGCTTCGAGCGTTTCCAGCTCTCCGTTCGCTGCGATTCCTTTTACACCTTTGGCTTTCTGCTCTTTCTTGTCATACGCCATCAAATACCCGTGTTCCGGGGTTGCTTCCTTGTTTTCAGGAGCTAAATTCACATCGTTCATATACGTTAATTTTAAAGATTAATGAATCATTTACGAGGGTAAAATTACTATCTTTGTCATTAAATAGTTTGATTATGAGGAAGTTGTCATTAATTGTCATGTTCTGTCACTTATTGTCATGTCCGGCTTTTGCACAGTCCCCGTCAAAGGGATATAAAGCCGGACTCAGTGCTGTCATCTACCGTATCCACTCTGCCCGGCAGTGAAAGTCTTTCATATGAGACAGCCGGTTGCCGGTTACCGTACTGGCCGATTATCCTATTCTGTATCCATTGAATGAAAGTCGGAGGAGGTATGCCGTTTCTTCCGGTTTCGGTATAAGGATGCATCCGGTGAAAAAGAAAAGGATACTCCATGCCGGAGTGGATCTTGCCGCACCCTATGGCACGCCGGTCTATGCTTCAGGAAGCGGGAAAGTCGTTGAAGCCAGGTATAGCAGCAGTTACGGCTGGTACATCGAAATCCGGCACGCGGGCGGCTTTTCCACGTTGTATGCACACTTGAGCAAATTGCATGTGAGGAAAGGGAGCGATGTACGCATAGGTCGGCATATCGGCAATGTCGGTCATACCGGCATAGCGACCGGCAACCATCTGCATTTTGAACTGAGAAAAAACGGGAAGCCGCAGAATCCGTTGCAGTGGGTGATACTAAAGGATTCCCGTTCTAAAAAGAGTCATTAATTTAATCCGTTACACAATGAACATTGAAGAAGCCAAGAGCATTCAGTTGGAGGATTATCTCCGGCGTATGGGGTTCAACCCGGTAAAACAACAAGGGGACAGTATCTGGTATTGTTCCCCTTTCCGTGAGGAGAAGACACCTTCTTTCAAGGTGAGCGCATCCCGCAACCTATGATACGATTTCGGCATCGGACAGGGAGGGGACATCATCACCCTGGCGATGGAGCTTCAAAAGACGAAGGATATCTCTTATGCGCTTAAAACGATAGAGGGACATTTTCCGGCTGCTTTCCGTCCGGTAGCAGCCTCTCCCCGGCAGGCGGAACCGCAGGCTACCGGCTACCGGCAGGTACGCATTGATCCGCTGACGAACCCGGTCTTGCTGGGATATCTCAAAGAAAGAGGCATCTTGCCTGAAATCGCAAGGGAAGCATGCAAGGAAGTGCATTTTCAGAACAAGGGAAAATGGTATTTTGCCGTAGGCTTTGCCAACCGGAGCGGCGGGTACGAGATCCGTAACAAATACCTAAAAGGCAGCATATCGCCCAAAGAGATTACCCATATCAAAAATGGCAGCGACCGTTGCATAGTGGTTGAAGGCTTTATGGATTATCTCTCATACCTCACGCTCAAGGCTACGCATCCCGGTAACGGACAGCCTAAAGGAAACGGTCCGGACTATATCGTTTTAAATTCGGTCAGCAATGTAGGCAAGGCTATCCCTGTCTTGAAAGAGTATAAGAGTGCCCTCTGCCTACTGGATAACGATTCCGCCGGAAGGCAGGCTTTTCAGCAGATGGCGCAAGCCGGATGCCCGGTCAGGGACAAGTCCGACTGCTACCGGGAGTATAACGATTTGAACGATTACCTGTTGGGCAGGAAGATGGCGCAGGAGAACAAGACGGATCATCAGCACGAAACAGCCCCGAAGCTGATTGAAAAGCCTGCAAAGAAACAGTCCGGTTGAAAATTATAAAATACTGGTCCTTGTCTGATGCATGAAAGGCAGGCAATAAAAAAGAGAGTCAAATCCCTGCTGGAGGGAATTTGGCTCTCTTTTTATTGCTACCCGGCTACCACCGGATATTTATTCTTAATAATTTCTGATCAGCAATTCATTGACCGCTTCTCTTTTCTCGGCTATGGAACAGATGGAACGGAAGATGCTGATTCGCTGGATATGGAAACCGGCATAGAGGTCGTCGAAGAAGGTGTTCTCAGGGTTCTTTTGCCGGGGATCGGAGTTGGAAAGCATTCATTTGGCACCGGTTTCACCTATTCCCTTGCAGAAATTTGCCAGGTTGATCTGCTCTTCATCTCCGAAGTCCTGTGGCATGTAGGAGGTGCAGGAGTTACCCTCATTGACCGGCTTATAAGGCGGGTCAAAATAAAATAGGGAGTTGGCTCCGGTGTATTCTGCGGTCTGCCGGTAGTCACCGTCCAGAATCACAACATCTTGCAGCAGCTTGTGGTTAAAGCGGATCAGTTCCTCTTCCAACAGTTTTACCCGTCCCCCGGCACCAAAAGTGACGGACAGCTTTCCGCTATGGTTCACGGAGTAGATGCCGTTATAACAGGTACGCATGAAGAAGATAAACAGGGCGGCACGGGTGATGTTATTCGGGTTTCCTTCATTGTAGTAGGTACGTTTCTCCATGAAGTAGACCCTTCTTCGGGTATGTTCCTCCAGCGCGATGTATTCGTCCTGTATCCGGGCAAGCACTTTAATAAGCTGCTCCGGGGATTCCTTGATGACGCGGTAGACATTGATCAGAGCCTCGTTGGAGTCGTTGATGACGCAACGGATTTCCGGATAGGCTTGTCTTATTCAGAAGAAGAGGGCGCCGCCACCGACAAACGGTTCTACATAGGTATCCATCTGTCCGAAGTCTTTCGGAAGGGATTCGATAAGTACGGGAAGCAGTCTTCTTTTACCTCCCACCCAGGGGAAGCAGGGTTTTCCCGGCAGGTTGGCCGGAGAACTTTTCTTTTTTTCCATGTTTACAACATTTAAATGATTAATAAATTAAATAGGGATTATTCATCGTCTGCCGTTTCCAGCAGGTGTTTCAAGTTGGGATCATTTTGGATGCGAAGCAGCTCTTTTTCGATGATTTGCGTCACGTCTTCCTTGATTTGATAGTAGTTCCTTTCGATTTCCTCTTGCATGTGGTCCTTACCATCCGCACCGGTAAAGTCGGTTATGACGGGGATAGGCTTGTAGGCTTTTGTTTCGGCGGCTACCCGTTCATTGTCCACCACGATCTCGCAATGGAATATCTTCTGTTCTATCTTCTCCCCGAAGTTGTCGCAGACACTGCCGACAAACTCTCCTTGCGAGAGGTTGGAGATTTTGGAGGCAGGTATCAGCGAGTCGAGCTGGGTACTGATATTGGTTGAGGTGTCTTCACGGGTCATATTAATGGATTTGCGCTGTTGGAGCACTTTCCCAAACCTTTCAGAAAGGTTTTTCGCTGTTTCTCCGACCACTTGCCCGGAAAAGATATTTCCAATTGTGTTCTGGATCACCCGCGCCTCCTTATCACCGTAGTCACGTATTAACTGGCTGAAATCCTGTGCTCCCAGACATACTGCCACTTTGTTGCTACGGGCGGTAGCGATCAGGGTGTCAAGTCCTTTAAAGTAAAGTGTGGGAACCTCATCCACTAGAATAGAGCATTTGAGCCTGCCTTTTCGGTTGACCATTTTAACGATACGGGCATTATACAATCCTAACGCACATGAGTAAATATTCTGTCTGTCAGGGTTATTGCCGACGCACAAAACTTTGGGTTCCTCCGGATTATTGATATCCAGCGTGAAGTCATCTCCGGTCATAATCCAATATAAGGCAGGTGAGATCAGCCTTGATAGCGGAATTTTGGCGGAAGCTATCTGCCCTTGGAGCTGCTCCATCGCACCACCTTTCCATGCATCCATAAAAGGTGACAGGTAATTCTCCAGCTCCCGGTAAGAGGTCAGTATGGTGAACAGGTCGGAATACGGTTTATTCAATAGCTCTATGGCATGTGGGAAGGTGCAGAATTTCCCGTTTTCATAGATTTTAAGATACCAGATCACCGCCGCAAATAGCACAATCGGGCTTTCTACAAAGAAATCTCCCTGCTTTTGAATCCAACTCTTGTTCAAATTTAACATGATTACATACGCTGATTCGTATGCATCCGCGATATCGGATAGAAACGAAGGATTGAGGGGATTGCACCGGTGGCTGTATCTGGGATCATCGAAATTAATCACATAAAATCCGACCGGCTTGGCATACTTATCCTTGTTTTTAAGCAGCTGGTTATAAGCAATTATGCTTAAATCCGGATACTTAAAATCATAGATATAGGCGGCGAATCCTTTCTCTATCTGCTGGCGGATATAGTTATTGATGATGGCATAACTCTTTCCTGATCCCGGCGTGCCTAATATCAATGAGGCGCGGAAGGGATTAATCACGTTTATCCAGCCTGAATAGGTCTTTCGTTGGTAACGGAAACGGGTGGGCAGGTTTACCGAGTATTCATTGGCAATCAACCTGCGCTCCTGCATGAAGCTCTCGTTCTCGTCGTTAAAGACGTCATCCATGAGTTGGTTCTTCAACAGGCGGCTGATCCAGGTTCCGGCGGTAAGCAGGCTGATATATCCGGCAGCTACGGTAGCTACATATAATAAGGTTAGAAGCGCGACGGGGAAGCGTGCCGTCAGTAAGAGCTCGCTACCAAAAAAGAGCAGCATCCCGGCTATAAGGTAACAGCCGATACTCCTTCATGACATCTCCACGTCCTTCCGTCCTTTCGCTCCCATGCAGGAGAAGAAAAGGAAGAGCAGACTGAAGGACTTGCTCACCAGCGAATGGGAAAACAGCCCGGTATCCCGCTGGAAATTGAGCAGTATCTTGTCCACGACACCGATGTTCAGGTTCATGGAAAGAAAATAGGGATAGCAGAAATAATAGACATTCATCACTAAAAATAGGATGCTGATGGCCCTCATGAAGTCAAGGTTCTTATTGAGCCCTCTGGTTTCGTCTTGTGACATAAGCGGTATGATAATTAATGGTGATACATTTTATTAGCCCAGATGCGGACCTCTGCGTTTTCTCTTTTTCTTTTTCCCGTAAGGGCTTTGCGTCAGGTCGTCTGCCGGATACGGATAGGATTCCAAAGAGAATATATCAAGCAGTCCTTCCACCAGCTCCGTCTCTTTCATTTCCGGTTCGGACGGATGGATAACAGGGGCTTCTTCAGTCTTTTCCGGTGGGATCGTGCCGTACTTCCGGTTTATAACCGATGCCGAATATTCTTTGCCCAGAAGCGAGCCCTTGAATACGGTCTTTGAGTTATGGTCGATGTAGGTCACGCCATAGATCACACCGGAATCGTTCTGCCAGAGTATGGCGGCAATGCCTTTTCCAGAAAGTTCCTGCAGGAATCCCTGACGGGTGGGCTGTCCTTGCAGGGCGGTAGCGATAGCTTCCTTCGTCTGTACGGGTACGGGATGTCGGGCAATTCATTGTTTGCTTTTCACAAATTTCTTTTGGAGTGCCTCGTAGCCTACGCTTTTACCGATCTTGCTGGATTTGATGGCTACGCCGGTCCGTTCTCCTTTTTCATCGGTAGCCGCATAGACCAGTCCATGATAGGTCTTTCCCTTTATCGTCTTGTGGGCCTCTTCCACCGTTACATGGAAAAGGCCAAGCAGGGCTTTAAACTCCTTGACGGATTGGAACTTGTATCCCTGCATGACGGGCTTGACCACATTGGCTATCTGATGCTTGATATCCCCCTTCCGGTAATCGACGGCAGTCAGCGGCAGGGATTCCCGTCGCTCCATCTTCTCGGCGGGTAACAGATGGTATTTCCTCTCCAGCTCCCGGCAAACAGCGGTCGAGCGTTGCCATTCTTTGTAATCTTTAATTTTCTTTCCCTGCTCGTCAATACGCAGGGAGACGATATGGATGTGGGGCCTGCCGATATCCTCATGCCGGTAGATGATATAGGGTTGGTTGCCATATCCCATTTTTTCCATGTATTCCTGGCCGATAGCGGTCAACTGTTCATCGGTCAGCACATCGTCCGGGTGTGGATTTAATGAAATGTGGATAACGGGCTTCTCAGTCCGGCGGTTAGCCGCCAGATACGGTTCGAAGGAACGGATGCAGTGCTGGATGGTCGGATGGCCGTCTGCCGGTTCCATGATCCGGTTTCATGCCAGTGGCCGTGCCTGCTGCTTGTCCACTTTTTCTTGATTGTAGTATAATGCCCCGTAAACGGAGGCTCCTGATGTTATTTTTGCAACCATTGTTCAAATTCTTGGGTGAGACGGATAATCTCCCGGTTGAGAGATATTAGTTCAATAGTCAGTTGCTCCAATTTATAGAGCATGGCAAGAGCCTTCTTTTCGGATAGTCCGGTATGCAGAGCTTTGACTGCCTGGTTATAGTTTACTCCGATCCGGCGGTATTCGCTCTGCAGGTTGGTCAGCTTGATGTAGTAGTCCGTTGCCGCCTTATCTATTTTCACGACTTTCATCGGTTTGTCGAAAAGGGCGGCAAGGATGAACTGGGATTTATTATTAGCTCCCGAATTCTCAAAGAGCCTCTCAAACTCGATGTTCTGGAGTTCGTCCAGACGGAATCCGTAATAATAAGAATGAAGTTCTGATTCCTCTTTGGGATTCCGTCCGCCTCTTCATTTGCTCGAAGTGTCAGCCCGTCCGGGTTTGCGTGTACTATTGATTTTAGCCATATCTTTTCAGGTTTTATTTATCCGGCAGCAAAATAAGTGATAATTTTGATACGAACCTAAAATCGGAAAGTGACTACAAATGACAAGAGATGACTATTTGTGACAGGGGGTAAAAATACCCCTGTTCACTTCCCGTTTCCGCAAGCCGCGATGTTCTTTTCAAAGGTTTCCTTTAGTTTGGGCAGCAGGACGGAATAGTTCTTTTTGCGCCGGGCAAGGTCGGCACGCAGGTCATATGGTTTGGGAATGGCAACATTGAAGAGTTTCTCAAAAGCGGAAACGATACCGGCGAAAGAGAGGCGTTTGCCGCTTTCGTCCGTAATCAGCCCGCTGTAATCCAGCGAGGAGATCAGTTCCATCAGGTTGACCAGCGAACCTTTCCAATGGAGCGATGAAAGAAACGAGGAAGGTGTCGTGATGGTTCCGGGGTACTGTACACCAAAATTGACCAGCTCTATTTCCGCCTCCACCAGCAGGAGGCATTTGTCCAGATAGAATTCGGCTACTGCCGTGTGGAAATGTCCTGTTCGGGTGAATAACTTCTTTAGGGAAATCAGTTCTACCTTGCTGTGAAGCAGATGGCGCAGCCTTTCCGATACGGAAACCGATTCGATGGCGAGGTCGTAAAGGTATTGTTCATATTCGGTATAGGAGGAAGAGAATTCTTCATCGGAAACTGTCTGTTTTGGGCTTGAAGCCAGAGATAAATAATTGAATATACGGCATTCTGTAAATGGTTTCATACGGCATACATTTGATTTGTTTATACCGGAGTAAGCCAAATGAAATGCCTCTGCTATCGTTTAAAGCTCTATACCTTTTTAAAATACTGACAATCAACAATAAACAAATTTCATATAGAAACGGGTGTAAATAAAAAGTGTAAGCCGTCCTTGACAAGAATGTTAGGACGGCTTACACTTTTGTAAACCTCATTTGCTTCGGGTTATCCTCCGGTCAGTCGATGATATGGTATTTCCTTAGTTTCTCATACAGGGTAGTCCGGCTGACATTGAGCAACCGGGCCGCCTTGGAACGGTTGTCACCCGTCTTTTCAAGGGTCTGGAGAAGCAACGCCTTTTCTTTTTCTTCTTCCGTCCACTGCGTTTCTTCTTCTTTAGGAAGGGAGATTTCAAGGTTCAGGTCTGAAACGGAAATCCATTGCTCTTGGCAGATGAGTACGGCTCGACCTATTACATTCTTCAGTTCACGGATATTCCCCGGCCAGGGATATTCCAGCAGTGCCGCCTCTGCCAGCCGGTCAAAGCCACGAAACGATTTATGGGCCTTGGCGCAAGTGAGTTTCAAGAAAAAATAAGCCAGAGGAAGGATGTCTTCCCGGCATTCTGCCAGTGTAGGAATCCGCAGAGTGAACTCATTGAGCCGGTGGAACAGGTCTTCCCGGAAGCGTCCTTCTCCGATGGCTTTTTCCAGATTCTCATTGGTGGCGGCAACCAGCCGGATATCAAAAGAGTATTCTTTCGTGGAACCTACCGGCTTGCAGCGTTTCTCTTGCAAGGCCCTGAGCAGGAGCATCTGTGTCTTATAGGAAAGGTTGCCTATCTCGTCCAGAAACAATGTCCCTCCGTTAACGGCACGGAACAATCCGACCTTGTCGCTTTCCGCACCGGTAAAGGCTCCCTTCTGATGACCGAAAAACTCGGAGGCGGCAAGCTCATCGGAAATGGCCCCGCAGTCGATAGCCAGATACGGCTTGTTCTTCCGATGGCTCCGGGCATGTATCTCGGCTGCAATGTGCTCCTTCCCGGTGCCGGAAGCCCCACGGAGCAGAACGGAGATGTCGGCACAGGCAATCATCTCTATCAGACGGTACATCTCATGGGCTTTAGGGCTTTCACCTCGGTAGAACTCCTGTTCGTTATCGTTTTTATCCAGTATCTCCGTTATCAGAGCCAGGAGATTGTCTGGCTGCACAGGCTTACACAGGTAGTTGATGGCTCCCAGTTGCATGGTTGTCACCGCATTCTCCACCTGTCCGTAGTTGGTCATGATCAGAAAAGGGATAGAGTAGTACTTCTCATTCATCCATTTCAGGAGCGAGGTGCTATTTCCGTCCGGCAGGCGCAGGTCTGCCAGTATTAGGTCGAACTCCTTTTGCCCGATGGCTTTACGGGCATTCGCAAGGGTTGCCACGCATTCGGTTTTCATCCCTTTTTTCACCAGCCAGTTGCTGATGCTACGGCTGAACACAATATCATCTTCAATAATCAGGATTGTTTTCATAGGCTTTCCTCCCGTATTTTTCAGCGTATACTATCAGTTTTTCCACTGCCCGGATGATGTCCCGCATTTCCATGGATTGTCTATTGGTCCACTCTGTCGCAGGTTCTGTCACCAGTTCCCGTAAATGAGACAAGGGGAAATCCAGACGGACGGTTTCCCATAGGGGCAGGTTCTTATGCAGGATGGAGGCGGCGGCCTCCTTGTCTTGTCGGTCTAAGGCAGCGGTTAATGCGGCAAGGTCTTTCCGGCTCTCTTCGATAAACAGGGCGAGCATTTCCTCCCTGTTGTCCTCTCCTGAAAGGATGAGTGAGAAATCGGGAGCATACTCCTTTCTGTCTTTTTCTCCTATCACTTGTGCCACTGTATTTATCAGTTCTTCCATAGAGAATGGTTTATGGATGCAGCCCGAAAAGCCGCCCGACAGATACTCGTTGTCATCATCCACCCGTGCCGTTACCGCTATGACGGGGATTGTCTTTGCGTTCTCCATATTGGATGCCCGGAGCAGTTCAAGTATTCCGTAGCCGTCCGTTTCAGGCATCTGTATATCCGTCAGCAGCAGGTCATATCTTTGTGACCGTAGCCGGGTAACCAGTTCACGGCTGGTCTGGCAGCAGTCGCACCGCACTCCGTTACGGTTAAACATCTCTTTGGTAATGTTCAGTTGCATCCGGTCGTCATCAATGACCAGTACGTTGATTCCATCCAGATGATAATCAGTAGCGATGCGTGTCTCATCCATCTGGGTGGATTCATCCGCCTCAAGGAGTGGCAGGAATGCGGTAAACGTGCTGCCTTCACCCGGTTTGCTTTTTACGGTAAGGCTTCCCTGCATCCCGGAGACCAGCCTGCTTGCAATGGCCAGCCCCAATCCGAAACCGGGAACATTACGGGCATTGTCCAACCGTTCAAAAGCTGTGAATATCCGGGTTGTTTCTTCCTCCGTCATCCCGGTACCGGTGTCCTGTACCGAGAAATGCAATTCTTTATTCCGGTATTCCGCTTGCAGGCGGATTTCACCTTGCCGGGTGAATTTAATGGCGTTGGAAAGCAGATTGTTCAGGATTTGCTGGAGCTGGGAACGGTCACCGCTTACTACCACATCCAGACCGGAAAAGGCGGTTGTCAGCCGCAGCTTTTTCTTTTTGGCCAGCGAACCGTAGTTCCGGGCTGTTTCGCTGAAAAGGGTCTCCAGCCGGAAAATCGAAAGGATGGGTTTGTTCCTGCCGGTATCCAGCAGGTAGAATCCGATCAGCGTATTGACCAGCCCGATCATGTAATCGGAAGAATGGAGTATATTTTCCGCATACTCGTCCTTGCGGCTCTTCTTTTCTTCCCCGGGGAGCAGTTCGGCGCATCCTTTGATAGTAGCCAGTGGCGCACGAAGGTCATGAGCGATGGTGAGCATCATGCGTTTTCTGGATTGTAGGAGCTCCGTGTTCTCACGATTGGAGGCTTCCAGCTGACGCTGATACTGGTTTATCCTGTTCAGATCCCGGTGGATGATAAGATACAGGAGGACGGTCAGCAACGAGATGAGGACAGCCAGCAGAGAGACCGTATGGAACGAGCGGTCGCGTGTGGAAATGAATTGCCTGTAACGCTCATCAAGCCGTATTCCAGCATCCGCCTCAAAGTCCCTGACAATCCGGTGTAGCCTGTGGTTCAGGTCCGTGTTGTTACTGTACAGGAGGTCCATCTGTTCCAGCAGCCTTTCCCGTTCGGCTTTCTGCATGTCGGTCACCTCCCTGTCAAGGGAGTGCAGCATGCTCGTGACAGATGTGGTACCCTGATGTTTACCAATGGACTGTCGCTGGCGTTCCAGCTGTTCCTTCTGCTGCAGATAGGCCGATTTTTTCCTCCCGGGCCTGATGAATGACCAGAAACCCTTCTTCGGAGTTTCCTCCTCCTTCTTTTTCTCGGCAGGAAGGACATCCGCCTGCTGGATATGAGACACGATTGCCGGAATCTTGCTGTTCACGATCTCGCCGGTCTTGCGCAGACGCCCGAACGTGTCCATGACCGTGTCTAACAACAGTTCCTTTCTTTCCAGCAGCAGGCATAACGAATCTATGCGCGACTGTTGTTCGGGAGACTTCACATACCTTTTCAGTGTCTGCAACATGTTACAGACACTGTCTTTTTTTGTGTGGTAGAGTCCAAGGTCGCTTTCATCCCAGACGCTGGCTGTTTCACCGTAAGTGGCCAGTCCCAGCAAGCCCGCGTATGTTTCTCCGGCCAGATGCCGGATACAGGCCAGTTCATGCTCATCCTGTCGCAGGCTGTTCCGCCTCGTCTGTTCCTTGCGGAAGATATGAATGGTCAGGACGAGCAGGAGAAGCAGTATGACATATCCTAAAAGGATTTTAAGTTTCAACCACATGGAAGTCTTCATTCTTATATTGGAATCCTACAAAAAGGCGTGTTCGCTCATATAAAAGGGAATAATAGAAACTTATGATAAAAGTTTATTACTGTTTCAAACCATTTGAGGATACCTCGCAAGTTTGCTATCACACAGTTGATCTTTTAATCTTTTTTTATACTCACAGAAAGGATAGGAACCTGCTTTTTATGACTGAAACATATCACATCCCCTTTATTGGACATTACATTCTCATTCGATCATATTGTTTTCATTTCGGCTCATCCGTTTCTTCACCCGTTCTACTGCTTCCGATACAATTTCTTTGTTTTCAAAGCGTTGTGTATAATTGGTATAGTCTGGATGAATCCGTTTGTAGGTCGGGTCAAGAAACAAAGGACTGGAAATAATATGGTCCGCTGTCGAACGGTTACAACAGAAAACTATATTTTCAACTCCCGCCAGCCGGGTCAGTGCCTTTACATCCGTGTCATGTGGCTGCAATGTCATCGGATCCGTGAAAAAGAACAAATAATCAATCTCTCCTTCCACAATACGTGAGCCCATTTGCTGGTCACCACCTAAAGGACCGGATTTCAGAATCGTGATATCCCATTCTGTTTCAGGATGTTTCTCTTCGAGCGCTTTTTTAATGAGTGTACCGGTGGTTCCCGTACAATAGAACTTATGCCCTATCAGACGTTCCGAGTTCCAAAGAACCCATTCTATCATGTCCTTTTTCATTGCATCGTGTGCAACCAGACCGATTTTACGAACAATTGTTTTCATCATAATAATAAAATATGGTTTATGTGATAATATAATTAACAATATCCAACAGCTTTATAAAAAACAGGAGAATGACTGTATGAGTTTGAGCAGCTCCTTGTTCGCCCGGCTGTCCACGGTGGCTTCCCGCCTCTCCTCAAACAAAGTAAGCGTTGCGGAGCATTCCCCGCAGATATCAATGCCGACTACACGTTCCTTTCGAAGGACAATTGCCAGTAATTCCTCCAGTTCCTGCAGGCTGAAAGACCCTTGATCCCAGTCTGTTACTGCGGATGCCGGGTTCAGGACATCCTTGTCTATGGACAAGTAAACCGGTCCTTCAATATACGCAGAGGAGAAATTGTGCCAGCCCTTCTCGTGAGCTAACGTCGCTTCGCTATAAAAACTGACTCGTTGTCCGTATTCTTCCGGTACGGTGCGTATCAGTTTGTCCGATGCACCGACTATCACCACTTTCTTGCAAAGCATATTCCAGTCTAACATGTCTTTTACCCAGCTCCCACAAGAAAGCATGCCCTTGAACAAGGGAGGCTGCATGTCGGGGTGATGGTCGAATACAATCAGAGAGAACGGAACTCGAAGTTTGTCTGTCCATAATTTGGTCAGGTAATGATAATTGCCCGAATCAATGAAATGGATACCTTCCGCTGGATAACCGGCAATCACCCGCTTCAATTTTCGTATCCCCTCCTTGTCACAGTAACCTCTCGTTCCAGAAAGGTGACGGCAGTCTAGCCAAATGAACTGATTGTTCCGTGCAAATACCTCATGGGCATACACACCGGTGAAGTTCATGATGACAACCGGCCAGACGGTTTCTCGGTCCGCCTTCTTCTTACACCGTCCATTTGTCAGTAACTCTTGCTTATTCATGTCCGTTCAGAACCATCGTACATAACAAAAATCTTGCCGGTGAGGTAACAGGGGATGGTTGGGATACATTCTGAATGCCTGTTTGAAGCTTCCAGCGCTGAACATTCTGGTTATTGCCTTGAAAGTGTATAGGTTTCCGTCTTTGGATGTCAAAGAAAAAGGAATGACCTCATGGATGCGATCCTCATTCTCCTCATGCCGTATAATGACCGATTCCAATCCGATCGCGTTGTCCAGCCCTTTCTCGTCAATGACGACCGTCATCTCGTATTCCTTACCAGCCTCCACCGTGGCGTCCAATCCTTTTCCCGCATTCACGGAAACGATTTCCACGGCATTCCATCTGCTGTCGACAGCTGCCTTCCAGCCGGCAAGCGTTTTCGCCTTTGCATAATTGTCCGCCGCCAAAACATGAAAGTGTTCCGACAACTTGTTGTAAAATCCGTCATAGTAGTCATCCAGCTGTCTTTTCATCGTGAAGCGGGGAGCTATTTGCGCAACCGAGTTCTTGATGTACTTGACCCAGGTTTCCGGATAGTCTTTTTCTTTCCGTTCATAATATAACGGCAGGATATTATGTTCCAGCAGGAAATAAATTGTTTCCGCATCCAGTTGGTTCTGGTACTGTTCATCCTGATAGGTGGCCTTGTCGGTGATGGCCCATCCCGCCTCCTTGCGGTAGCCTTCGTACCACCAACCGTCCAGCACGGAGAAGTTGAGTACGCCGTTCATCAGAGCCTTCTCACCGGAAGTTCCGGAAGCCTCCGCAAGACGGGTGGGAGTATTCATCCAGATGTCAACCCCAGAAATAAGATGCCGTGCCAGGTCCATGTCATAATTCTCAAGGAAGATGATTTTACCCAAGAATTCAGGACGGCGGGATATCTCCACAATCTGCTTGATGAGCCCTTGCCCGGCAGTGTCGTTTGGATGGGCTTTTCCTGCAAAGACAAACTGTATGGGATGTTCCTGATTGTTCACAATCCGCGCCAGACGATCCAAATCGGTAAACAAAAGATGAGCTCTTTTGTAAGTTGCAAAGCGCCTTCCGAAGCCGACAAGAAGAGCATTCGGATTAAACTTCTCGAAAATGGAGACACCCAATGCCGGGTCAACCTGGCTTTTGAGCCAGTCCCGGCCGCATTTCCACTTGATGTAGGATATCAGTTTGGTTTTCAACCTTTTCCGCATGTTCCATATCTCTTCATCGGGTATATTATAAACGCCTTTCCATATTTCCTGATTGGACTGGTCGTTCATGAAATTCTCATCGAAATTGTCCTTAAACAGCTTTTTCCACTCCGCCGTACACCAAGTGGGAAAGTGTACGCCATTCGTCACATAGCCCACATGGTTCTCTTCCGGGAAATAGCCTTTCCAGAGAGGCGCGAACATCTGCTGTGAAACGGACTTGTGCAGCTTGCTGACACCGTTTACCGCCTGGCTGGTTTTGCAGGCGAATACCGACATGCAGAAACGTTCTCCCTTGTTGCCCGGAGTTTGCCGTCCGAGGTTCATCAACTCGTCCCACGTAATGCCCAGCTTATCAGGATATCCTTTCATATATTTATTGAAAAGCCCCTCATCGAAATAGTCATGGCCGGCAGGCACAGGTGTATGCACAGTGTAAAGCGAGGAAGCCCTAACCAGTTCCATGGCTTGTCCGAAGTCCAGGCCTTCGGATATATAGTCGCATAACCGCTGGATATTGATCAGTGCGGCATGCCCCTCGTTGCAGTGATATACATCTTTCTCGATGCCCAATACTTTTAATGTCATCATTCCTCCGATGCCGAGCAGTATTTCCTGCTTGAGCCGGTTTTCCCAGTCACCGCCATACAGGTGATGGGTAATCGGACGGTCGAACTCGCTGTTCAGTTCATTGTCCGTATCCAGCAGGTAGAGGGAAACACGTCCCACATTGGCCTTCCATACATTGGCATGGACCGTGAAACTGTCGGCATAGGGAACATGGATTACCAGTTGTCGCCCGTCAGGCTGCATCACTTTCTCTATCGGAAGCTGCCCGAAATTCTGTGGGTCATAATGAACCTGTTGCTGCCCGTCCATCGCCAGAGCCTGGTCAAAATAGCCATAACGATATAAAAGCCCTACAGCACAGAGGTCTACGTTACTGTCCGAAGCTTCCTTCAGATAGTCACCTGCCAATATGCCCAGACCGCCGGAATAGATTTTAAGAACCCTGTCCAGACCATATTCCATGCTGAAATAGGCAACTGACGGACGGCTGTGGTCCGGCTCCACATCAAGATACGCCTTAAAAGTGGAATATACGTTTTCCATCTTACGCATGAAGTTTCCGTCATGTGTCAGTGCCTCCAGCTCTTCATAATCCATCCGTTCCAGAAACAGTACCGGATTCTGTTCCGCCTCTTCCCATAGTTCCGGGTTCAAACCACTATATAAACTCTTCGCATCCTCGTTCCAGGTCCACCAAAGATTATGTGCCATCTCCGCAAATCTCCGCAATTCTGCCGGAAGGTGTGAACCGACTGTAATCTCCCTCCATTGTGGGACGTTTACATGATAACTTGAATATTCCATAACATTTTACTTATTTGATAGTTCATGATTTTTTTCTGTGGAGGTTTCTCCTGTTTCCGGTTCTTCCTGTGGAAATGTCCCGGCTGTACCCTGGAAATTCTCGAGGAACTGTTTTTCCATACTTAGCGATCGTTTCCGTATCCGCTTGGAAAAATAGATAACGACAATGATCAGGAAAGATAATATCAGTCCTGACCCCAAAGCGACATTGAAAAGACGGATGATGATACCCATTACGATAATGATACAGATCAACACCTTGATCACTATCATTGATACCAGCAGCCCCCTGTTGAACCTGTTGTCCGCCCAAAGTTTGCGGAATTCGACGGAATTGTTTTTCTTCATGATGATGGCGCACAAAAACGGGGATATGATAAGGAGGACAAGAACGAAGCTCAGCAGGCTTCCTTTCATCCCCGGAATACGTCCCATTACCAGAGGATACGCATAGGAGAAGAACAGCGCTATGAAAAACAGGCATACCACCAGATAAAGGGTGACGGATACCAACATGGACCTGATGAGCTTGTGCCAGGAGCCTTGATGTCTTGTGGTCATTGTTCCAGAAGAATAATGCGTCAGGTAATCTTTCAGGAATTGTGGCAAGTGCCTGTCTGCAAAACAGTAGACGGGATCCGACAGTCTTATCATATAAGGAGTAAGGAAAGTGGTGATGACCGATACTGCCACTATGACCGGATAAAGGTATTTGTCCATTACATTCAGACTGATTCCTAACGAAGCGATGATGAACGCAAACTCACCCACTTGTGCCAGGGAAAAGCCGGCTTGTATCGCAATCTTTAGCGGTTGTCCGGAAAGCAACACGCCGAAACTCCCGAACAGGACCTGCCCGCATAGGACCAGTGCCGTCAGGATAAAAACAGGAACGGCATATTCCCATATCATGGCAGGGTCGATCATCATTCCCACTGATACGAAGAAAACGGAGGCGAACAGGTCCTTTACCGGTTGCACGATATGTGCGATTTCTTCCGCTTTATCTGTTTCTGCCAGCAGGGATCCCATGACGAACGCACCCAGCGCGGCGGAGAATCCCGCCTTTGTCGCTATCATCACCATTCCCAGGCATAGTCCCAGGGAGGTTGTCAACAGTATTTCATTGCTAATAAAGCGGTTCAATCTTTTCAGAAGGGTAGGAATCAGATAGATTCCCAATGCTGACCAGAAAATAAGAAAGGCCGCAAGTTTCAATATGCTCTCCAGCATTTCGAAGCCTTCAAAATGCTTGCCTACAGCCAATGTGGAGAGGACCACCATCATGATTACCGCCACCACGTCCTCAATGATTAGTATCCCCAGGACAATACCGGTAAATTTCTGATCGAGAAGCCCCATGTCACTGAATGCTTTGAATACGATGGCGGTGGAGGACATGGACAGCATTCCGCCCAGAAAGATACAGCTCGTGTGTGAGAAGCCCATCGCATTGCCTGCCGTATATCCCAGGAACATCATGCCGCAGACGATGATAACAGTGGAGAATATGGCCGAGGCTCCCACACTTATCAGCTTTCTGAACGAGAAATCCAGTCCTATGGCGAACAGGAGGAAAATAACACCGATATCCGCCCATATCTTGATATTGGCCTGGTCGGAAACAGTCGGGAATAGGGAAATGGAAGGACCTGCCATAATACCGGCCACAATATATCCCACTATGACCGGCTGTCCCAGCCATTTGAAAATGACGGTTATGATACCGGCTATAATCAAGATAGTGGCAAGGTCTGATATTAAAGGGGCAACTTCCGACATAGGAGTAACATTTTATATGGACAACTCGTTAAGGACACGGATCAGGTTTTTGTCAATGGGCTTGTCGTTCTTGATAGCCTGGTCAAAAGGAACATAGACAATCTCATTGTTATGTATGCCTACCATGATATTGTGCTGGTCCTCCATCAGGGCCTGTATGGCGGCCTCACCCAGCCGGCTGGCCAATATGCGGTCGTTGGCACTTGGCGCTCCTCCCCGTTGTAGATGTCCCAGGATAGAGACCCTGACATCATATCCGGGGTATTCCCTTTTTACCCGGTCGGCATAGTGCATGGCTCCGCCATTCTTATTGCCCGGGCTTTCCGTCACGATGACGATGCTGCTGTTCTTGGTCTTCCGGAATCCGCGTCCGATAAAAGTCTCCAGCTGATCCGCATCCGTCCGGTCTTCCGGAATAATGGCGGCCTCGGCTCCCGAGGCTATTGCGCTGTTCTGGGCGAGGAAACCGGCGTCGCGTCCCATCACCTCGACAAAGAAAATTCGGTCGTGCGAGGTGGCTGTATCCCGGATTTTGTCCACACACTCCACAATGGTGTTCAGGGCCGTATCATATCCGATTGTAAAATCGGTACCGTACAGGTCATTGTCGATGGTACCGGGCAGTCCTATGCACGTGACAGGGTATTCCTCGGCAAATATGCGGGCTCCAGTCAGTGAGCCGTCGCCCCCGATGACTACCAGCGCCCCGATTTTTTCTTTCCTCATGGTATCGTATGCCTCTCTGCGTCCTTCCGGGGTGGTGAACGCTTCGGAACGTGCCGTTTTCAGGATGGTTCCCCCACGCTGGATGATGCTGCTCACATCCTCGGTCGTAAGTTCCCTGGACTCGCCCGCTATCAGGCCTTCGTACCCTCTGTAAATTCCTTTGACTTTGAAGCCGTTGAAAATGGCGGTACGGGTCACGGCACGGATTGCCGCATTCATTCCGGAAGCGTCCCCTCCGGAAGTAAGGATTCCTATATATTCATCTTTTTTCATCTATCTCAGTTCTTGTTTTGTTTCATTCTGCCAATATAGCTTTCAGTTTTTTCCGGCAGTGAAAAATACGGCTCTTTATGGTTCCCAAACTCACACCGGTTCTTTCCGCTATCTCACGGTATTTGAACCCTGACAGGTACATCTCAAAAGGTATGAAATGCGACTCCGGTATACTTTTGATGGCATTACGTATCTTTTCCAGGTCATAGTTCCTGTCCACCTCCTCTGTACGGGACTCGTCCATGATCCGCGAATAATATGCAGGATCGGAGGATATGTACAGACGGGTATGACCGACCTCCGCCCGGTAACCGTTGATAAACGTGTTACGCATGATGATAAACAGCCACCCTTTGAAATTTGTGTTCTTGTTGTAACTTTCTTTGTGAAGCATTGCCTTGAGCAGGGTATCCTGCAGCAGATCTTCCGCCTTCTCCCTGTCCGCTGTCAGTTTGTACGCGAAACGGAACAGTTCGTCCTGTACGCTAAGCAGCTCTTTTTCAAAATTGAATTCCTTCATCGGTTGTGCCGGTTCCCTGTTCCGGAAGTGCCTGTTAAAGGCCGGACGGCTCTCCGGACAGGAAAAGCCTGTCCGGCCTTACACCATTCCAGATATGGAATTATTTAACCTCGATAGCCTTGGAAGTTTTTTGTTTTTCTTCCTCCTTCACTTTCGGGATTTCAATGGACAGGATCCCGTGTTCGACTTTTGCGGAAATCTTATCCTTCTCCACGTTTTCAGGTAGCAGGATGGTCTGCTGGAACTTGGAATAAGAGAATTCGCGGCGGAGATACTTCTTGTCTTTCTTCTCCTCCTTCTTCTCTTCTTTCTTTTCCATGCAGATTGTCAGGTTGTTGTTTTCGTCAACATTCACCTTGAAATCATCCTTCGTCATTCCGGGAGCCGCCATTTCAACCTTGTAGTCCTTGTCATTCTCAATGACATTGATGGCAGGAGCCGTAACTCCCGTTTTTGCCAGCCACTCATTCTCGAAGAAATCGTTAAAAATACTCGGCAACCAGTTTGAATTTGTTTTTACAGGTACCATTTTTACCTCCTTTTTTAAATTGTTAGTAAATAAAATATTCAAAAAGACAATACAAATCAGTCTGATTGACTGACTCTTATCGTCTGATCATACCTTGTTCGGCTACAGCCTCCGTCCGTCTCCGTATCTCCTCCTGGTCTCCGAGGAAATAGTCCCTGACAAGCACCGGCCGTTCATCAAATTCGAATACATAAGGTACTGCCGTGGGCAGGTTCAAGAGGGATATGTCCGTATCGGAAATATTCTTGAGATGCTTGACTATCCCGCGCAGACTGTTTCCATGGGCAACGACAAGCAGGTTGTCCCTATGCATCAATGTGGGTAGGATGACACATTCCCAATAGGGCATGACACGCATGACGGCATCCTTCAGGGATTCAGTCCGTGGCAGTTCCATTTCGGGAACACCGGCGTAACGGGTGTCGTTCCCCGGATAGCGGGGATCGTCTTCCTTCACCGGCTCGGGCGACACGCCGTAACTTCTCCGCCAGATATGGACTTGTTCCTCGCCATATTTGTCTGCTGTCTCCCTTTTGTTAAGTCCCTGAAGTATGCCGTAGTGTTTCTCGTTCAACCTCCAGCTTTTCTCCACCGGGATCCAGTCTTCATTGAGACGGTCCAGAACACAATTCAACGTTTTCACAGCCCGTTTCAGATAGGATGTGTAAGCCGCCTCAAAAGAGAATCCCGCTTCTTTCAGCATATCACCGGCTTTACAGGCTTCTGCGATCCCCTTATCACTCAGGTCTACATCGGTCCAACCGGTAAAGCGGTTTTCCTTGTTCCATAGGCTCTCGCCATGTCTCAACAATACGATCCTTTTCATGCCATATAGTTTTTATGCAACGGTTATCGAAGGATCCAGATAGACATCCTGAATGGTGTTCAGAAGCGAGACCCCGTCTTTCATCGTCTTCTGGAAGGCTTTTCTCCCACAGATAAGTCCCATACCTCCGGCACGTTTGTTCACCACTGCGGTTACGACGGCATCATGCAGGTCAGATGTCCCATGGGACTCGCCCCCCGAATTGATCAGGCCAACCCTTCCCATATACCCGTTGGCCACCTGGTAGCGGCAGAGGTCTATCGGATGGTCGGAGACCAGTTCCGTATACATACGCCCGTCGGTCTTACCGAATCCGATGGCTTTAAAACCTCCATTGTTGGACGGCAGCTTCTGCTTCACGATATCAGCCTTGATGGTGACCCCGATATGGTTGGCCTGCCCTGTCAGATCTGCTGCCGCATGATAGTCAATCCCGTCTTTCTTAAAACTGCTGTTTCTCAGATAACACCACAATACCGTGGCCATCCCCAACTCATGGGCATATTCAAACGCCTGTGAGACCTCCACAATCTGGCGGCGGCTTTGTTCCGAACCGAAATAGATAGTTGCCCCCACGGCAACGGCACCCATGTTCCATGCCTCCTTCACTGTACCGAACATGACCTGGTCATAACTGTTCGGATAAGTCAGCAGCTCGTTATGGTTCAACTTCACGATGAAAGGAATCTTATGGGCGTACTTACGTGCCACAGCTCCCAGAACTCCGAATGTGGATGCCACGGCGTTGCATCCTCCCTCGATAGCGAGTTTCACAATGTTCCCGGGATCGAAGTAAAGAGGATTGGGTGCAAAGGATGCTCCGGCAGAATGTTCTATCCCCTGATCCACCGGCAGGATGGAGACATACCCGGTATTGGCCAGACGCCCGTGCCCGTACAGGGCTTGCAGGCTCTCCAAGGTGCGTATATTCCTGTCGGAATCCACCCATGCCTTGTCTATCATATTCGGCTCGGGGATATGGATGAGTTTCTTGTCTATTGTCTTGCATACATGGTCCAGGTAGTATCCTGCCTGCGTTCCCAACAAATCAATAATCGTGCTCATGTCAGTCGTTTTTTTATTCCAAATCAGGACTGGCGTTCCCCCAGTTTTGCATCCATGAAAAGGATGCCGCTCTCTCCGGCTTTCTTCATCAGGTTTACGATGTTCAGGAAATTCGCCTCTTCCTCCACCTGCTCCCTGACAAATCCCCAAAGAAAATCACGGGTGGCATTGTCTTTCTCCTCGGAAGCCAGATGTACCAGTTCGTCAATCAATCTGGAAACATGTCTCTCGTGTTCCAAGGCATGTTCAAAGACTTCGGTGGGACTGCCCCAACCCTGTGGAACCACATCGACCTTGTCCACTTTTGCCTCCGCCTCACGTTTGGCCATATATTCGGCGATGGCACATGCGTGTCCTGTCTCTTCCGCCGATTGCTTGCGCATCCAGCGGGCCATGCCGGAAAAACCTTCCTTTTCCAGATAGAAGGACATTGAAAGATACAGGTTGGCGGACCATAATTCCGCAGTAATCTGCCCGTTCAGGGCCTTTTGTAAATTCTCGGTCATAATGAATCTAATTTTTAATGTTGGTACTATTTTTTATTTTTCATATTCAGGGGCAAGCGTGTGCTTGTCTCAAAATATCTGTCAGGACAGGTTGCATCCCGTTTATGAAACATTCCACGGCGATGACCATCAGAATAAGCCCCATCAGTCTCATCATCACATTATTTCCGGTTTCTCCAAGAATTTTCAAAAGCCGCGTTGACACGCAAAGGATAATGAAAGAGAGGAGACAGACTAGGGCGATCACGCAAACCAGTGCAATTTTGAAAATATGCTCAGGGGCATCTTCCATCAGTGTTATGCCGCTTGAAATTACACCCGGACCGCACAGCATCGGAACGGCAAGAGGCGTGACGGTGATGTTCCTGGAATATTCTTTTTTCTCGTTCTCGTTCAGTTTCACATGGGTGAAGTGTGCCTGCAGCATGTCATATCCGATTTTAAAGATGATGATACCTCCCGCAATCCGGAAACCATTGGTCGAGATCCCGAAAAAATGGAACAGGAACCTGCCGCACAAGGTGAAAAGTACCAGTATGACGAACGTGAGGGCGCAGGATTTTAAGGCGATGCTCCGGCGTTCTCCGGCACTCATGCCCTCGGTCATCTGCAGGAAAACCGGCATCACTCCGAGGGGGTCCATCAATGTGAACAACGAAGTGAAACACAACATTGAGTATGCGAATATATCCATAGGATGATACTTGTTTTATTTTTAGACCATTATTTTCTCTGTGAACAATAAACTCCGGTCAGGTTACACGATTTGACACATCATATGAAGCAGGGCAGCCTGCGTTCATATTCCATGGCCAGGATACGCAACAATTCCATAAACGCCGTACTTACATATATCCGTTTTGTGTACAGCCCCTTGATGAAAGAATGGATGGATGAATCCGTATTCTGGCATAGTACGTGAAGTTCGGATATCTGACGGGATATATATTGTTCATGTTCAAGCAGGGTGTTCAAGGCAGCCAGCGGTGTCGGCCATTGCCGGATGTCGCGCCTGATTTCATGGATGGTTACAGCACCTCCTTCATGATAGATGCGGTTCATCATCTGATAGACCTTGCCCATATTGTCCTGTGCCTGTGCACTTAGCCATGAGGCCAATATCGGAAGTTGCTGCCCCTCAAAATAGACCTGCAATGACAGGTACAGGTTAGTTGACCAGATTTCTGTATTGATCAATGTGTTCATCGCATATTCAATTCGTTTATCCATGGCTGTTCTGATATTTGAAATTAGACAAAATAAATCGTAATTCATATCCTGCAATAATCATGAATTTATGTGATAGCATCTGTAAATCGGACTCTTATGGAGTTGTAAAATGAATTTTAATGCTTGCGAGACAAATAGTCATAAAAATGTATAATTATCATGCCTTTTTGTCACAAGATCCCTACAACATTCTCAACAAGATATCCAGTTCTTTCTCTATCATGTTGATCTTGTCGTATATGTAATCCAGCGTATTATGATAGTGCAGGCAGGCCTTGCATTCCTGCAATTCCCTTGACAGGGAGAGTATTTGTTGCCAAAGTTCCTCTTCTGTATGTCCAGGGGGATTATTGAATGCCATAAATGGATTCAGAGAAACTGTTTGGCATGTAATTTGTGTAATAATAGCCGCAAGTCCCGAAAAGGGGCAGGAATGGAAACAAAAAGGCAGAGAATTCCACTAAAGACAGTAACAGACAGAGGAATGAAAACGGAAGGCAGGACCTGTCCGGTTTTGAAACAAATTGCTTTCATAATGCGATTATATGACAACTCTGTTCCCTGAAGTTGTGTTTATATAAAGTTAAGCGTGGGAACTTTGGTATTACCGTTCAGAAGTATCCCCATACTCAACAACATATAATACACAAAGCCCCACGCCTATATATGCTAACAAGATATAATAGTGCATAGGGACACCTGATGTATTATCCAATTGTTGTCTTGAAATTGGGGATTTCCTGAACATGGATAATGCCTAACGCTTACTGTTATTAATCTTTTTTGGTAAAAGACAAGGCAAAAATACTAAAAGAATTGATTCGCGTCAATAAAAATCCAACTTTTTTATTATTTTACTCTCTGCGCCACTGAATTTCATCGCTCTCCGCTCTCCAAATCCCGTGCCCTTCAGCGATAAGTAATCCTGAGTTCATCAATTGCCTCATAAAAGAGCTTTTGTACATCCTAAAATCCGCAACCTGTAATATTTTTGATATCTGGGGTTGCAGATACCTCTCTAAAACGACTCGTTTTCGTAAAGAACCCTAATGGTGCAGTCGCAAGAGACAAAATCCCCTTACCCCATGATGCGACTTGAGGCAATACGCAAAAGGCCACGAAGATTTGAGGCTACCCAAAATCAAATTTGAAGGCCATCATGTATGCATCATTGCTTGTGTATATGTTCAGTATGTGCTGTCTTGCAGTCTTAATCCATTTTGCAGGGACAGAAACATACTTGAATACAAAAGTTTTGATTCTGCTTGTGCGTTTAAGTCCAAAGCTCTTCATGTTTGCGTCAGATATGAGGTGTCTGTAAAAGTTTCGTATTAAAGCGGTCAGAAGCAGGAACACCGTGTTTTCCGCCATGAACGATTTTGGCAGCCGTTTCCAGCCAAAGCCGTTGTTCATGTCGTCCAATACACGCTCAGCACCGCCACGCTTGTTGTAATACTCCACGATGTCACGGTCTGTCGAAGTATAGTCATTTGTCAGTATGCATCTGTATGTATATTCCCCTTCCCACAGGTCGAGTTCCTTGTTGATGCTTCTTTGCCGCTGTATGACAAGGCGGTACGCTTTGCCGACCCATTTCTCTGCAATGATGGAGCATATCTCAAACTCGTGACCGTTTATGTATTCGGTCTTCCATCCGCGCAAGGCAAAGATATCGTCATACAACGATACACACCTGTTTGCGCGGATATAAAAATGCCGACTGTGCTTCTCCACCATTTCCACCATAGCCTCAGAGCATGAGCCACAATCCATCCTCGCACGGTTTATATGTATTCTGGCATTCTCCAAACGCTCAAAAATACGTTTTAGAGTGTCTTCCTGATGGAAACGGACATTGGTATTGCCGTCGCGGTTCTCTATCCCGACGATGACATCGCCGACCGTTGCTATTCCTGGACTGTAACCGGTAAACTTCTTGTAGGTTATTTTTGCGTCAAATTTCTCCGTCTCAATGAACTGGTGGTCAAAATCAAAGTCATATTCATTGTCTGGCAGCAACTGTCCAGTTGCCAGCAATGCATTGACAAGCAGATTGTTAAGGTCGGAAGCCACGTTGAAGTCGTAGCTTTTGCCCGAATCAGACCTGTAGGTCAGATTCGGTGTGGTCAATTCACGAATGGCCCTAAGTATTGTGTCTGCGCTGCATGTACGGAGGGGTGGATGCAAGCAAAGTGCTTCCATAAGGTGTGAGGTCACGTCTTCGACACATGACCCTCCACAGAAATATACGCACATCAGAGAACGTATTATCTCGCTATATTGATAGCCATACACTTTGCTACGCAAACCTAAAGTAGAGTCTATTGTACAAGACAACATCCTGTCGAATTTCTCCATAATTGGAAATATACCACCAAAAGATGTGAGTTTCTCGGATTTTATTTGTACTTTTACCATGCTTGATGAGGTTTTGTTTGACTATTTTTGCAACACTAAGTTAAGTGAATCCTTTGACATGACAAAATCCTGAGCCGCTCGGCTTTGCCGCTTGGCTTGTCCAAGAACTTTTGTTGTTCAGGATATTATAAAAGTTAAAATTTATAGTGTTGCGGAATTAAGGTAATAACAATACTATGAAATCGTTATTCATATTACAACTTGTATGTTGCGTCATTACAGCCATGCTAGCATTGCAATTAGCCATGGCAAGTTTGCAGGTGAGATGGAAGGTGTGGCGCTACGAAATATCAAGATGGATTCTCGTTGCATCCATGCTATTCTTCTCCGTCCACTACCTCTTACAGATGATTCATGGACTCCGTGCACAAGGTGCCGATGTGGGCGCAGCATTCAACATATTGTTCTATACTCCAGTGGCATTTGCCATCACTCTCTCCATAATCAACATAGAGAGCACAGGCAACAAAGTGCGACGGTATTGTTTACGTGGTATGATGGCATACATACTCATCGCCATAGTTTTCGTCATTGGCATGTTCAAAGTCAAAGTTTACACATTGGCAATATGCTCTATGTGATGCTCGGTCTTTTGTGGCTAGCATGGCATATTTTATTCTTATCATTCGCAAAGAAACAAAGCCCGAAAGCAGAAGCTCATGGAGAATTTCGGAATCGACTTGATTCCATACGTGCGCTATTCGCAAGCCAGCATCATTTTGCTATACTTTGCTGCTGGACTCCTTCCTGTAGCAATCCTCTTCAATACCTTATTATATATAATAGGTCCCTTGATATTACTCTCTGTCATCTTTTCGTCCACACTTTCATTGCTATGGGCTATTACACCACACCCAAAGAAGTCATTCCTAAGGAAAATGACGCAGAAGCAAAAGTCACGGAAGCAGAAGACATGAAAGACGGCAAGAACACTCATGGCACAAATATCTTGACAGCTAATAGAAAGATGGAAATAGAATTAGCCCTCAAGAAATGGTGTGAAGAGGGATTTTATAAGGACTATGAAGTTAACATCTATTCGCTAGCTACCAAGTTGGGATACAAGAAAAACGAACTGACAGAATACTTCAATCAGTCAGAATACACCAATTTTAGAACCTGGCTTAGCGACATTCGTTTTAATGAGGCTGTTCGCATGATGAAAGCCAACCCGAATATAGCATTGACGCTATTTCCACAGAGTGCGGTTTCTCATCCCACACATGGATTTATCGTATATTCAAACAAAAACGGGCATGTCACCTAGCCAATGGCGCAAACAGTTTGCCTCCATCTAAATGCGTATTTTTGTAATTTCGCATTAAATAGCATTTAAAGAGGTGTGTCAGCGTTTTGACACAACCTCTACTTAAAAGATTTAATTTACAATAGTATTGCGGAATTAAGGTACATGAAACCGATAACCTGTCATAGTGGCATTGGGAAAAGCCGTTCAGACGATCCGCATCATGGTCGGCAAAAGATCTAAAGTGACCTCTTTGGCTGTCTTGCGCTTGGAGACATGAATCATTTCAAGCACCTTTATGACGTCTTCAGACTTCGTGCCACGTATCATGGTCACAAGTGTACCTCTGCCACCACGTCCCGCACGATTAGTGACAACAGTATATAATTCTCCGCAGCTTAAAGAAGTCTCGTCAATACAAAGGCTAGGGACCTGAGGTTGTGCCCGCATTCTGACACATTTACATTTGTAGTATTAAATATCCCAATAAAATATAAGTGTATATTGTAATGGGATCTTAATAGAGGATTAAAAATAAATACTTAATGGGCTGTTTCTTATGAATTCTACTGAAATCTTATAATAATTGCTCAAAAATCACATTCTTTGTATACGTAATATCCTAATTTTGGAACGCAAATTAAAAGAATATTAATAAACTAAATTATCTGATTTATATGACAAAATTAAGATGTATGCTTTGTTGCCTGATGATCTGTACTATTACTATTGATGCTAGGACTGTTAATGATATATATAAAGAATATCTGCACAAGTCTCCTTGAAGGTTCCCGGTAATCAATCACGAAACTATTCCCTTGCTTTTCAAGGAGCCGTTGATGATAAGGGAATCTATCTGTTAGAGTCTGAAGAAAAATACCATTAATCATTACAGAGAGAATAGAACGTGACAATGTTAAATGTGTAATGGTAGTAAGTATTACGGCATTGGAAGACGTGTACTTTAATTATCAACAACAGTTGAAAACAGGCTTCCGACATAATGACTGTATGTTTTATCTACCAGGATTCTGGTATAGTCGCAATTTACGTTCTCCTAAAGGTGCTCCTTCATTTCATATATCAGAGAGTTGGCTGGTACGTGAGGATCGTCTGAGCTCACCTTACCGGTATCTTCAATCAGAAAGATGGACGTTATATGACTGTGGCACGCAAGGACGATTTTCAATGGGATGCCCTTGCTACCCACCAAACAGGCGAAATCATCCTCTCGGGCAAAACGTCCCTAGGGTTCACCGGCTTTGAGAGCCATGACGGAACATCAACACTATCTTTGGATTTCCTTACCGAGAAGCTCCTAAAACCTATATTCGTAAGTTGACGCTGGCTCCGGAGGTTACATCTTTCCAATATCTAAAAAGGAGAAACAGTACTCCTGACGGGAATTTATCGAGGGCAGGCTACAGACTACTCAGATTTTATTTGCCATACTTGGGAATATTGTTATGATACATACCGTCCCCAACCTGTGAAAATACCTTTTCTCCAGAAGAGATAAAAGGAGTGCTGAGCAATTATTTTGTGGAAAGTTTTGTTGGGGACAAAGCTCTTGCCTATTACTCCAGCCCTGAAATGAAAGTGGCAGCCTGTGCCAACATGAATGTAGCAGAGATAGGTTTTGTCGGTCGCGTACTTCTAAACGCTTTCAATGCATGGGAGTTTGGCAATGAGAATGGACGTGATGACCTTGCAGCTAGCAGTAAAAGATATTTGATAGTTACTTAGAAAATGGCTTTACGGAAACCGGTTATTTGCGTGAATGGGTAAATCTGGAAAATGATAGTGATGTGAAGAAGAACGCCCAGTGCATAGCATACGTCGTCAGTCGGAAGGAATTTATGCCATGTTTCATTATCTGAATTATGAACAGAAGTATAAACGTCACCATCCTGATTGGGAACAACGCTTAAAGAAAATGCTCGATATGTTCTTGCAACTGCAAAATCCAGATGGAAGTTTTCCACGTAAATTCCATGATGACTTTACAGTTGTTGACGGAAGTGGAGGAAGTACTCCATCCGCTACATTACCTCTGGTTATGGGATATAAATATTTTAAGGACAAACGCTATCTGTCCGCTGCCCGGCGTACTGCGGAATATCTGGAAAAGAGCTTATATCAAAGGCTGACTATTTCTCCTCTACGCTGGATGCAAACTGTGAGGATAAGGAAGCTTCCCTCTATACCGCTACGGCAACTTACTATTTATCATTGATAACAAATGGTACGGAACATAACCACTATGCCTCTCTGACACGAAAAGCGGCTTATTTTGCCTTGTCGGTATTACGTCTGGGACGTTCCGTTTGCTCCGGGCAGATGTTGGGTGATATCGGTCTGAAAACTCGCGGCTGGGGAAATGTCTCGGTGGAGAATAATCATATTGATGTATTTATTTTGAATTTGCCGATGTGCTCCGTTGGCTTTCCAAAGAGTATAATGAACCTCGTTTCTCTGATTTTGCTGAAGTCATTTCTACTTCCATGTGCCAGTTACTTCCTTATAAAGGACATATGTGTGGAGTGATAAAAGTTGGTTATTATCCGGAAGTGATCCAGCACACCAACTGGGATTATGGAAGGAATGGAAAAGGATATTATAATGACATGTTTGCTCCGGTTGGACGGTAGCATCCCTTTGGGAATTGCTGACACCGGGACGTACTGAGAATATACTGTTGAAATAGCTCTGATATCCACTTTTCAGGATATTCTTATATCCTGTTGTATGTTAATTAATGAAACTAACAATTAAGACAATGCAGAGACTACGTATTTTAGTTATATTAATACTTCTTTCTTTGATGCCTCTTTATTCCCTTGCCGTTCTGAATGAAGGACAATATGCATTCCGTTCACTTGATATCAATAATGGATTATCCCAGAATACGGTCCATGCCATCCTTCAGGATAAACAAGGATTTATGTGGTTTGGGACGAAGGATGGTCTTGACCGGTATGATGGTATCTCTTTCGGACTTTCATGAAAGAATCCGGAACCTTGGGCAATAATTTCATCACTTCTTTGTATGAAGACAATCTTGGGCAAATATGGATTGGGACAGACGTAGGCCTATATGTCTATTGCCCACAAATGGAAAAGGTCAGGCATTTTACTCTGATAAGTAATTCAAACATAGATATAGACTGTACGGTCAATCTGATAACTGGGGACCAGAAAGGAGGTATCTGGGTTGTAACTCAGACGCGGGGAATCTTCTATTACAATCCCAGGATAGCCAGTTGGTTAATTATCAGTCGGACGGGTCCGGTACTCTGAACCTTAAAACTTCCGGCCAACTCTATTTTGATTCGGACGATGTCTGCTGGTTGGACATACGTGATGGAAATCTGTATTATTCAAAAGACAAGCTTAAAACTTTAACTCCGATTTTTCCAGAAGATTCAAAAGTGTCTTTCAGAGATGAATACATCTATAAATTGCTCCCCGGACCCTATAATTGCATGTATGTGGAACTGTATTCGGACTGAAAGAAGTGAACCTAACTAATAAGACTATCCGTACCCTTCTTTCCAAGGATGAATTGGGAGGTGATATTTATATCAGGAACTTGCATTTTATTCAGATGACGAATTATGGATAGGAACCGAATCGGGACTTTATATCTATAATCTGCACACGGCAAAATCATCCACTTGCAGAACGTCAACGGTGATCCCTATTCAATCTCTGACAATGCCATCTATTCGATTCTCAAAGACCGTGAAGGCGGAATGTGGATAGGGACTTATTTTGGGGTGTGAATTATTACCCCGGCAATATACCTACTTTGATAAAGTCTATCCCCAGAAAGAATCAAACAAAATGGGAAAAGGGTGGAGTTTTGTGCCGCCCATGACGGCACACTCTGGATAGGTACAGAAGATAAGGGGCTTTTCCATTTGTTTCGGGAACCAGTTCATCAAATATCCAGCTTTCGAATTTCTCAGCGGAAGGCAGCTTGCTACCGGCAATCAGCCGGTATACGTTCCCTCGCTGATGTACTTGATTTTCTGGACGGCACTGCGTGTAGGGTGTCGTAAACCACGACGCCCATTGGTTTACAATGTCTTACGACGGCATCTCTCGGATTGGAGTAGCCAAGTGCGGCGGCAACATCTGAGGCGCAGAACCATATTTTCCCGTCAATTTCCAGTGTCCGGATGCGTCCGAACTCAGGATGTTCAAATATTGATACTTTATTCATGACTGTTTAATTTATAGGTTTCTTCTATTGCTTTAAATATCTCGTAGACTACCTGGGGGACGATAGCGTTCCCGTATCCTTTAATGGATGCCTGTCTTCACCGAGAAAAGGAGATACCGTCCAGTCGGGGGGGAAGCCCATCATCTCGGCTACAAACAGGGGATTCAGCTGGAAACTCTTTCCAGTCCGGGCGAAGAAATCGGGCAGGCTGTTCTTTTCCGGTATCCGGCCTCTCTTCTCCAGACTTTCCGGGCTTGCCGCGCCCTTCCAGTCCCTCGCTGTCGGAGTGGGCAGAAGCTCCGCCATCCTCCCAAGCCCTACACTCCAGACATGGCCTTTCTGATTGATCTTTCTCACCTTTCCTTTCGGTGTCACTATGATCTTGTCGTTTTTCCCCATTACCGCACCCACACCGGCATCGCTGGCTACCGGGGTGGGCAGCAGCATCCCGTAAAAGTCCAGAAAGTCGCTCAATCCGTTGGGTTTCTTCTCCCCTTTGAGCTGGCTGTGCAGGGATGGAGCATGGGCCTGTTTCCATTTGTGAACCCTTTCCGGATGGTGTATCTCCGTAGCCAATGGAGTGGGAAGGAGTATTTCATGGATCATCTCCGGCAATCCCTGCTGGCGGCTGTTCGGTCCCCTGCGCTTGTAATCCTGGGCTGTCACGGTGGGCAATAAACCATACCCGGTCCCGGCGGTGGGGAGCTCCGACGGCACAAGCCGGTATAAGTACCGGCTGGACGGAATATCCTTCACGTTCAAGATCACGGCAAATGGTTTCAACAACATATTGCTGCCGTCTTTTAAATACAGGCTCACTCTCTCCGAATAGAGTGGACTGACTTCCCACTTCAGTCTCCTGGCCGGGCTGTACCATCGTGAGGATGCCAGCAACGTTCTCACCAATGACCCAATCGGGCCTGATCTCATGTATGGCCCTGAGCATATGAGGCCAGAGGTAACGGTTATCATCCGCTCCTTTTCTTTGGCCTGCGACAGAGAATGGTTGACAAGGAAAACCTCCTGTAAGGACATTGATTTTTCCTCTCCATTCTCTGAAATCTGTCGTTGCGACATCTGTATAACTTTTTGCATCTTTAAACCAGTAATTTAAAATGGTATTACAAAAATCGTCTATCTCACAATGGAAGGCATTCTGCCATCCCATTCATTCGGCAGCCAGGTCTGGGGCGCCGAATCCACTAAACAGAGAAGCGTGTACCAGACGCTTCCGCTGTTTCTTGTCTTGCTCTTCTTCTTTCATTGTTTATTCATTATTTAGAGGTTCGAGATTCATTACTTTTTTGTCGATCTTACGATAGACACTCCCCATCTCCAGCATATTCTCCAATCGGAGCAGGTCCGTGATTTCATAGACGGTCATCCCTTTCTGTGTCGTGAAGCGGATATATCCTTTCTGTCGCTGTATCTCCACTTCCTCGGGAGTCATGTGCAGGACTTCACAGATTTCCTGCAAGGTCAGGGTCAGGCTTACTTCCTTAACTGTGTAGATGTAGGTCAGGATGTTCAGCATCTGAAGACATTTGCGGTGTGATTTGACAAGTGATGCGAATTTGTTTCGTTCTATGACGATTACTTTAGCTTGATTTTCCATGTGAATTTTTATTTATGAGTTAATAGAATCGGATATGAAATCTTCGTTTAGACATTCTTCTCTCAGGAATTTATATACGTCAGAAGCCCAGAAGTAAATCTTGCCGCTGAGTTTGAAAAATGGGAGTTTGCCGGAATTACGCCAGCGGATCAGTGTCCGGTCGCATACTTTCAGCATCAGGCGCATATCCCGGCTGTCCAGCATTTGCTTGCCGTTGAAACTGGTTACTGCTTCCAGAGCCGTTTCCAGCTTGGCAATCAGTTTTCGTTGTTCCTCAAAGTTTTCCTTTATCATTGCTTTGAGTATCTCAATATCATTTCTGTTCTCTTCCATAAAATATTCCTTTGTTCCAATGGGTTATTTTTCTTTCTTCGGTTGCAAAGTTTTCAAAATTGGGCATGAAAAAATAGGGCTGACGGTAACCGCCAGCCCCATATTTTCTTTGTAACTTACTTAGTATCAATGTCGATTTACAGAATGCTTTTTTTCTTCCTTTAAGGTAGAAAGAAAAATAGCAGTAGTTACCATTCTTTTCAAAAAGATATTTATAGGTAAACAATATAATGAAGGGCACCCCAAAAATCAGATTTTACTCTTCTCAGAACTATCAGTAGAGGGGTAATTTTCTATAAAAAGTTTTTTAGTACCCTCCAATTAATACCAAGCCTTCTAATAAATTCAGATTAACTTGTAACCGTCAAAAACATTAATTACATTTGTGTTAGAGTAATACTTGAAATTGTACAGAGCAACAGAATATGTAGCTGGATTGCGCTACTACAATACTGTTTCTGCCAGTTTTAAAGCAGTAAAATGATTTTTCCTTTGTTTTAAACTAAAAATTATGACGAAACAAGAACTGTTAATTGGGAAGCATCCAGATAATTCACATCCTTATGGGAAATGGCTTGCTGCAAATGATTTGCCAGATTCCTATATGAAATGCCACAGGGAACTTACTGAAATTACAGCTGTAGATGATGAGTTAATAGAATGGATGGCAAAAAAAATAATTAATCACCATTATACTCAGTTTAGAATATCTAGGTTAAAAGAAAAATATAAAAGTTTAGGCTTTGCTAAATATGCAGAGCAGCATAGAAAATTACCTATTACGGATAAGGTGAAAAAAGGTAATGCTACGGAAATATTACTTACTGATTATATTCAAGCATCACAAAAAAAAGAATTTATCAAGGTATATAAATTGAAATATAATCCAAATGTTGATCAAGCCATTAAAGGAGATGACACTTTGATGGTTGATTTATTTGAAGAAAATGGTAATGAGAAAATCAAAATTTATTTGGGAGAATCGAAATTTCGCACTACTCCTCAAAAGAATGTAGTTGAAGATATTACCAAATCTTTAAACAAAGATACTTTGCCTTTATCGTACACTTTCTTAGTAGAAGAAATAGCAAAATCAGATGAATTACTTGCTCGAAAGCTGGATGATTATATAGTGCAAGATATAAAAGATAGAGGCGACCTTATTTATGTTGGTTTGTTACTAAGTAATACCAAGACTTCAGAAACAGTTGAAAAACATTTGAATAGTGATAATTCAAATTTGGTTTTCATTTCTATTGGAATTGGTCAGCCAGAAGAGTTTATTAAATCCATATTTGAAAAAGCAGAAGAACTAATATCTAACCCTGATTTATTATGAATATAGAGCATGTTGAAAAAAGCTACCAAGAATTAGAATCAGATTCTACTTTGCAAAACTTAATAGCTCAAGCTAACGCTAGATATATCCTATATAATACGGAAGAATCTAAAGAAAATTTTCCTCGATATACAATTAAAGATGAGCAGCTAAATATCTTAGCTTTCAAATATCTAAATATTGGATGTAATTATTTTAGTGAACATAATTATCTAAAAGCATCTCATTCTCTAGAAAAAGGAGCTTTAATACTTGAGTATATACACGGTTCTATTCATATTCAGACAAAAAATAAGAAACTATTTTGTCTAATCTCCGCTCTTTCTTATTACGTTTGTTTTCAATACTCTAAGGCATTTATACTTATAGGCAAACTTGAGAGTGATACAATGATTTCAAGTTTAGTATCTCTATTTCTTAATAGAAAATTTGATCAGTTATTAAGTGAAATCGATAAACTTATTACAAACTCCAGTTATGGGGATGAATATCTGGCTGAACATTTTGAAGAAGATAATGCTACAAAAATTTATGAGATAATTATAGCAAAATCATTAAATTATTATGTGCAATTTTATCAGACAGGAAACAAAGATTTTTTAGAAATTGCAAAAAAGGATCTTGTAAATCTTCAAGAAGTAGCCGCAATGAGAGGTGAACCTGATGTTTGGTGGGTTATTCGATTATTACTTCTCATTATAGATGGATTTAAAGAATCCTCATTATGGTATGTATTAGGAAATTATTTTAATACGGAAGATAAACTTCCGTTAAAGTATATACAATCATTAGTTTATAAAAATGGCAGTATAACAGAATTGTTTCTTACTCAAAGAAACTCTTTACCAAAGGTTTTGAATAATAAGCAGGGGAGTATTGTTAGCATTCCTACAAGTAGTGGAAAAACAAGAATTGGTGAAATTGCGATTTTAAACTGTCTATTAAATGAACCTAAAGCGAAAATTCTTTTTATAGCCCCTTATAGATCACTAGCTTACGAAATAGAAAATTCGTTTGATGAGATTTTTAGCAATCTTGATGTTTCAGTCTCACATCTATATGGTGGAAGTTTATTTAGTAAGCTTGATGAAAGAATTATAGACGAATCATCCGTAATTGTAGCAACACCAGAAAAGGCCAAAGCACTCTTTAGAAGCAATGAGGATATTTTATCATGTATCAAACTTGTAATTATAGATGAAGGACATTTATTGGGAACTGATAAAAGACTCATAGTTAATGAAATGTTTTATGAGGAATTAAAGTATCATGTAAAAGCTAATGGTGGAAGATTCTTGTTATTATCTGCCGTTTTACCCAATGCAGAAGATCTATCTGAATGGCTAACGGATTCTACTGATAATGTTTACAAAGAGAATTGGCGACCTTCTGATGAAAGAATCGGAATAATGGAATGGAATGGAGTTTCTGTGAATTTAAATTGGAAAAGCACTGATGCAGAAAGAAATTCATTTAATCCTAATTTTATTATGCGACAAAAGTTGCCTAAGAAGCCTAAAGAAAGGATAATGCATTACTTTCCTGAAAATAAGAACCAAGCCATAGCTTCTACTGCATATAAACTAAGGAAGTTTGGTCCTGTTTTAATATTCGTTGGAATCAAGAAATCTGTTTTTGCCATTGCAAGAGAGTATGAAAAATGTATTCAGCCTGAAGAACAGAAGTTTAGATTTAGAAACAAGGCCAATTGGAGAGCCTTTAAACTGGCTTGCATAGAATCTTATGGTGAAGATACGGAATGGGTTAAGTTTGCTAAACAAGGAATTTTCTGTCATAATGCAGATTTGATCTCAGATGTGCGAATTCCCTTAGAAAGATTAATGAGAAGTGAGAAGCCAAGAGTTATTATAGCGACTTCAACATTAGGACAAGGAGTTAATCTTGGAGTTTCTACTGTAATTTTCTCAACTTTGTATCAATCAGGTAATCCTATTACGAAAAGAGATTTTTGGAATATTGCTGGTAGAGCGGGGCATGCTTTTGTAGATCATGAAGGCAAAATTTTAGTTGCTCATGATATAACCAAAAAAGACGAGAATAAAATAAATTGGGAAAGAAAAATGATTTCTGCATATCTTAATAAGAGTAATATAGATAGAGCAGAGAGTGGTTGTTTGGAACTAATAAGGACACTTAAAACAGTGGCTCAACTTAACGGAATAGCATTTGATAACTTAATTAATTTACTTGCTGAAAATCGTATTAATGAAATTGATGAGTCTTTAGATGAAGTTAATGATCTTCTTGATTTGATTGATGACGGATTATTATCATTGCATAATTCGAATAATTTTGAAGGAAACACATTGGAATGGATTGATAGTTATTTTACTAAATCCTTAGCCTATATACAAGCTCAATATTATGAAGATATTACTGGCGATGAAGTTCTCGATTTTATAAAGGCTAGAATTAAAGGTATAACAAAAAAGGTAGGGATAGAAAAAAGTATTTGGGAAAGTATTGTATCTTCTGGTATTCCAATCAATTCAGATTTGCAAATAGATGAGAAGCTTAGCGAGATTATTAGTATTGTTCAAAGCTATATAGTAAGTGATAAAACATTAGAAGAACGCATTTCACTTCTTGAAAATATAGAAGACGTCATTAGAGATGTGAATATATATAAAGAAAAATTTGAAGATAGTGTTGATATAAAAGAGATACGAAAAAAGTGGTTAAGTGGAATATCCATGTCAGATATCGTTCAACATGAAAATGCAGTTAATATAGTAACTCAACATTATTCTTTCAATATGCCTTGGGTTCTCAATGGTATTTCAAAGAAAATGAAGAAACAGAATTTAATTGAAGAAGCGGATACTATCGAAGAATTGGCTATTCTTGTAGAATTAGGATTACCTAACATAAAATCAGTTAAAATCTATCAAGCAGGAATTCGCTCAAGGATTTCTGCCTATGAAATTGCCAACTTATATGATGATGATCTTTGGGAAAAAAGCATTAGAACATATAAACAAGATTTAATAGACCATGCTGATTACTATAAAAACCAAGTATCAGAAAATGCAGCATTATGGATCGATTTATTAGTAAGATTTTCGAAGAGAAAATTTATAAAAATTAAAAAAGTTCCTAACTTCAGATATGGAAAAGTACATAAAAGAACAAAAAGGTTAATGGCAAGAATAATTAATGATAAGCAATATTTAGTTAGTCCGAATTTTAGTGTTATAAATGAAATAGGTGAATCAGATATTGACTTTTCTAAAGTCAGTAATATTAATGGAATTTACTTTGATTATGACGAAGATGATAAACTTTGGAAAATAACTTGCATGAATCCTTATGTGGTATTTACGTAATTACTATATACTTTTGGGAAGAGATGAGAATAAGTATTTAGACATTATTAGTTGTTAATTTATCGCTATAAGGCCTATTCTTGAAGCATTAAACAACCAATTACAAACTAAAATAAGTTTTGATTAACTTGTAACTATTAACAACATTGACTATCTTTGTCGTAGAGAGATATTTGAAATTATGCAGAGCAATGCAATGTGTAGCTGGACTTCCACTACTATATCGTTACTTGCATCTTTATAAAAACACTTTTAATCGCTGATTTATAAAAGATTAAAACGAACTACACTCTTTTAATATATGAAACAAAGTGTTTCAAACCTATAAACAAAGAGTTTCAAGCGTATGAAACAAATTGAAACTGCCGTTAACCAAAAATCAGGTTACTTATTATAGGATTAAGAAGTCAAAACAGTCAACCTAAATCCGGACGAGACAATATAATATTCTAAAAGATTAGCAATTATTTCCATATCGAATAAAAGCAGTACATCATCAAAAATCGCCGGAACAGATCAATGATCTGCCCGGCGATTTCTCATCTTAAACCAATCTCCACTTACTATATATCAATCAACGATTCGGGTGAATGTCCAACTTCACCGGTTTAATCATATTTTCAGGTTTTAAGATAGTATCCAAGTCTTCTTTGGAAAGAATGTTATGTTCCAAAACAAGTTCATAAACTCCCTTCCCTGTTTCCAATGCTTCTTTGGCTATTTTAGTAGAGTTCTTATATCCGATCACCGGATTCAGGGCTGTCACTACTCCAATGCTGTTATGCACATCTCTCCGGCATTTTTCTTCATTAGCCGTAATGCCGTCGATGCATAAGGTGCGCAAAGTGTCGAAACCATTCATCAGTAAATCGGCGGACTCGAAACAGCATTGTGCCATCACCGGCTCCATTGCATTCAGTTCCATTTGAGCTGCTTCACCGCTCATGGCCACACAAAGGTCATTTCCTATTACCTTGTAGGCCACCTAGTTCATCACTTCAGGAATCACCGGATTCACTTTTCCGGGCATGATGGATGAGCCCGGCTGCATTGCCGGCAGATTGATTTCTCCCAATCCACAACGCGGACCGGAAGCCAGCAACCGCAAGTCGTTACATATCTTATTCATTTTAACAGCAATACGCCTCATCACTCCCGAATAACCTACCATGCAGGAAGTGTCCGAAGTAGCTCCCACCAAATCGTCTGCTAGTTTGATATCCAATCCCGTAATCTTGCGCAAAGCGGCAATGCACTTCTCCGCATATTCCGGTTCGGCAGTGATTCCTGTTCCAATGGCTGTTGCTCCCATATTGACTGCCAGAAAATCCTGTGCAGCAAAATCAAGGTTCTTTATTTCATGTGACAAAATACTTGCAAAGCCATTAAAGGTTTGCCCAAGAGTCATCGGTACGGCATCTTCCAATTGGGTACGCCCCATTTTGATGACATGTGCAAACTCATTCGCTTTCTTCCGGAAAGACTCGATCAGAACCTCCAAATGCTTAACCAATTTCAAATGAGTATAATACAGTCCAATGTGAATGGCTGTAGGATAAGCATCGTTGGTAGATTGTGAACGGTTGACGTGATCGTTAGGCGAACAGAATTGATATTCTCCCCGCTGATGCCCCATCAGTTCCAATGCCCGGTTGGCAATCACTTCATTGGCATTCATGTTGGTGGTCGTACCGGCTCCTCCCTGAATCATATCTACGGGGAACTGCTCGTGATGCTTTCCTTCGAGTATTTCTTTACAGGCTCTCAAGATAGCATCCGCTTGTTCTTCAGTTAATAAGTCCAGTTCACGGTTGGCAATGGTGGCTCCCATCTTCGTAATGGCCAATGCCTGAATGAATAAAGGATATTCATTCAAATGAAACTTGCTGATGCGAAAGTTTTCAATGCCACGGAGTGTCTGTACTCCATAGAGTGCACTTTCCGGCACTTCACGACTACCTATCAGGTCACTCTCTGTACGAGTTTTTTTTGATAAATTTTGTTCCATATCGGTTGTTTTATAGTAATAACGTTTTCGTTAGTTCTTATAATAACCAACCAGCGATGTTATTGTTTTAATAAATATGCAAAACTATTCAAAGACTTTTTGTTGTAAATAGAAGAAAAGAAAATACAAAGACAAGAATCGCTTATCTTTGTTTTGAACTTAAAACAGCAATCTATGATATTACAATTAGCATTTGTTCTGACAGCCATTATTATTGGCGCACGCCGGGAGGTATCGGACTTGGCGTAATGGGAGGCGTAGGGTTGGCAATACTCACGTTCGTTTTGGTTTACAACCCACTGCGCCTCCCATCGACGTTATGTTAATGATTGCCGCCGTAATCTCTGCCGCTTCCTGTATGCAGGCAGCCGGAGGTTTGGACTATATGGTGAAACTGGCAGAACATTTGCTTCGTAAAATCCTTCACACGTCACTCTGCTTAGTCCGCTGGTGACTTACCTCTTTACTTTGTAGCCGGAACCGGACACGTGGCTTATTCCGTACTGCCGGTGATTGCAGAGGTTGCCACCGAAACAAAATCCGTCCGGAACGTCCGTTGGGTATTGCCGTCATCGCTTCCCAGCAGGCCATTACAGCAAGTCCGATCTCTGCCGCTACCGTGGCACTTCTCGGACTTTTAGCCGGATTCGACATTACCCTGTTCGACATTCTCAAAATTACGATTCCCGCCACCATCATCGGAGTGTTGGTAGGCGCCTTGTTTTCCATGAGAATCGGTAAGGAACTGGTGGAAGATCCCGAATATCAGAAGAGATTGAAAGAAGGTTTATTCAACAATAAAAGGTGGAGATTAAAATGTCAAGAACAAACGTTCGGCAATGATTTCCGTTATCATCTTTATATTGGCAACTGCTTTTATCGTGCTTTTCGGTTCTTTTGAAGGAATGCGCCCCAGTTTCCTAATTGATGGGGAAATTGTCACCTTGGGAATGTCTTCTATCATCGAAATCGTGATGTTGTCGGCTGCCGCAATTATCCTGTTAGTAACGAAGACGGACGGGATCAAGGCAACGCAAGGTTCTGTATTTCCGGCAGGTATGCAGGCGGTGATTGCCATCTTCGGTATTGCCTGGATGGGAGATACCTTCTTCAGGGAAATATGGGACAGTTGACTCTCTCTATTCAGGGAATTGTGCAACAAATGCCGTGGCTGTTCGGTGTCGCCCTGTTTGTGATGTCTATCCTGCTATATAGCCAGGCTGCCACTGTACGGGCACTCGTCCCTCTGGGCATTGCGTTGGGGATTTCTCCTTATATGCTGATCGCTTTATTCCCGGCCGTGAACGGATATTTCTTTATTCCGAATTATCCTACCGTGGTGGCTGCAATTAATTTCGACCGTACCGGGACAACAAAATCGGCAAATATGTGTTGAATCATTCGTTCATGATGCCCGGTCTGGTATCGACCGTTGTGGCTATTGCACTAGGTTTGCTTTTTATACAAATATTCTAATAGATTCATATTATTAACCTAAACATCATTCAGTTATGAAACAATTCAAAAGCTTTGGACTGGTAGTAGTCACACTACTGTTTTCCGTAACTATGGCATTCGCCGCAAAACCGAATATTCATATTCTTGCTACGGGAGGAACCATCGCGGGTACGGGAAGCTCGGCTACCGGAACCAGTTATACGGCAGGACAAGTTGCCATCGGCGCACTGCTCGATGCTGTGCCTGAAATTAAAGACATCGCCAACGTAACCGGAGAACAGATTGTCAAAATCGGTTCGCAGGACATGAACGACCAGTTTGGTTGACGCTTGCCAAGAAAATCAATGAACTACTGAAACGCCGGACATTGACGGCATCGTGATTACTCACGGAACAGACACCATGGAGGAAACTGCTTACTTCCTGAATCTGACTGTCAAGAGTGACAAACCGGTGGTATTAGTAGGCGCCATGCGTCCGTCTACCGCTCTAAGTGCCGACGGCCCGTTGAACCTTTACAATGCCGTTGTTACCGCAGCCGCAAAGAATCGAAAGACAAAGGGGTATTGGTTGCCATGAACGGCCTGATCCTCGGAGCGCAGAGCACGGTTAAAATGAATACGGTCGATGTACAAACTTTCCAGGCTCCCAACTCCGGCGCACTGGGTTATGTACTGAACGGAAAAGTGTTCTACAACCAAGTAACGCTAAAGAAACATACTACCCAGTCCGTTTTGATGTCACTCATCTGAACGCGCTTCCTAAAGTAGGTATCGTGTACAGCTATTCCAACATTGAGGCCGATATGGTAACTCCGATGCTTAGCAACGGGTACAAAGGCATCATCCACGCAGGAGTAGGAAACGGAAATATTCACCAGAACATCTTCCCGGTACTGACGGATGCCCGCCAAAAGGTATTCTTGTCGTTCGTTCTTCCCGTGTCCCGACCGGACCCACCACACTGGATGCAGAGGTGGACGACGCCAAATATCAGTTTGTGGCTTCGCAGGAACTGAACCCGCAGAAATCTCGTGTTTTGTTAATGCTTGCACTAACAAAACTACAGACTGGAAACAGATTCAGCAATATTTCAACGAATACTAAAACCTGACTTACTTATGAAAAATGGATATTCATGCTGCTCCTCGCGGGTAGCATACAGGGAATATATGCTCAAAACAGAGAAAAGGAGAAATTCAATCCGAACACTCCCTGTTTGAAGAGCTGACAGACGTGAAAAGAAAACAGATAAATTCAATCTTTATCTGAATATGCAAGGGAGCTTTGACGCTCATTTCCAGAATGGTTTTCAGGAGGGTGACTTTAATATGCACCAGCTTCGTATCGAAGCCAAAGGAAATATCAACAACTGGCTGTCTTACCGCTATCGTCAGCGCCTCAACCGCTCGAACGATGCAAACGGCATGATTGATAATCTCCCGACTTCTATCGACTATGCCGGAATCGGTATCAAGCTGAATGACCAGTTTAGTCTTTTGCAGGAAAGCAATGTGCCGCATACGGTGGTATCGAGTTCGACCTGAATCCGATTGACATCTATCAATACAGTGATATGATTGATTACATGAGTAATTTCATGACCGGATTGAATGTGGGTTATAACATTACTCCCGAACAGCAGCTTAACTTGCAGATATTGAACAGCCGTAACAGTTCTTTCGATAATACTTACGGAATCACAGAGGATGCCGAAGGCAATCTCCCCGATCTGAAATCGGGCAAAATGCCACTGGTTTATACATTGAACTGGAACGGTAATTTCAATAATGTATTTAAAACCCGTTGGTCGGCTTCTGTTATGAACGAGGCCAAAAGTCACAATATGTATTATTATGCTTCAGGTAACGAGTTAAATCTTGGAAAATGGAATGCTTTTGTCGATTTCATGTATTCAAAGAGGATATTGACCGCAAGGGAATCATTACCAGTATCGTAGGTCGTCCGGGCGGTCATAATGCTTTTGATGCGAACTATCTTTCGGTTGTTGCCAAATGTAATTACCGCTTTCTTCCGAAATGGAATGTTTTGTGAAGGGTATGTACGAGACGGCTTCCGTAGGCAAGGCGTCCGAGGGAATAGAGAAGGAAATTACCGTACTTCCTGGGATATCTGGGCGGTATCGAATATTACCCGATGGAAACCAATCTGCACTTCTTTGTTACCTATGTAGGACGTTCGTATGATTTCACTTCCCGCGCCAAGGTGCTGGGACAGGAGAATTACAGTACTAACCGTATTTCTGTAGGATTTATCTGGCAGATGCCTGTATTCTAATTTTAAAGCAAGAAACCGAGCTGACAATAAAAATACCCGATAGCTTCTTACAACAGTTATCGGGTATTCTTATATGTTCGGTCTTTTAAATCAATACTCTTCCTCGTTAAAGAAGAAATCCTCCTTACTAGGATAATCCGGCCAAATATCTTCGATACTCTCATAGATTTCGCCCTCATCTTCCATCTCTTGGAGATTCTCAATAACTTCAAGAGGAGCACCCGAACGCATGGCATAATCAATCAATTCGTCCTTGGTTGCCGGCCAGGGAGCATCTTCAAGTTTTGATGCAAGTTCCAATGTCCAATACATAATCTTGAGTATTTAAAATGAATACTAAATTTGTCTCGTTTTCTATTTTTCGGCAAAAGTATAATAAAATCTATCATTTCCAACTATTATCCCAAAATATTTCATTATTTTGCTCATCAAAATTAATTTTCGGGATAATACAAACAAATAATCTGATAATCTGTTGACAAATGCTAATACTTCGGGAGAAATTGTACAAGTTTCGGATAAAGCCAGAATACGTCTCTCGGCTCTCCTGCAAATAGTACGGCAAACATGACAAACGGCTGCTCCACGACTCCCGCCGGGAATGATGAAAGCGCAAAGTTCGGGCAGTTGTTCGTCCAGCCTATCAATCTCCCGCTCAATATTCTCCACGTTTTCAGGAGTTATGATGCTGGCAGCCTTCAGTTGCGTTTTTCTGGTCGGTGGCCAGATGTGAACCGATGGCAAATAGCTTATGCTGAATACTCAAAATGAAATCACGGTCTGATTCATCCTGCAGATAGGTATTCAACCATCCTAGATGAGAATTTAGTTCATCCACAGTTCCGTAAGCTTCCAGACGGATATGGGTCTTTGGAACGCGACTTCCGCCGACAAGACTGGTAGTTCCTTTATCTCCGGTCTTTGTATATACAAGGCTCTTTTCATAATCTTCTTTTTACTTATTATAAGGTAAACGTACAAAGGTTCTTAGAAGTTGACAATATACTGCTGTTTTATCTTCGTTTTATCAAAAATAATAAACCGACGTCGTAGAGGTCAAAGGTGATGCCTACTCTTTCATCAGCCTGCAGCTTTTTCCAAAGTGCTTTCATCTCTTTGGAATAGCAGATGCCATGGACTACAAATACACTTTTAGGAGTGGTGCGATGTGCACAAACTCGGAAGACTTCTTCCAGTAAATCGGGATTCCGGTAGTCATTCAGATACAGAAAGTCGACTGAAGTGTCTGCATCCAGAAACAGTTCCGACAAGTCGGAAGCAAAGAGGTAGGAAGCCGATGGTTTAGCGGATTGTAAGTAGAGGGTTGTGGAGGAAGGACGCCCAACTTCTATAATCGTAGCAGGCTGCACTTTGTTCACCAACCGGAACAGGAAACGGTTTACCTTTTGAGAACCTTTAGTCCACCCACGCTCTCTTATCATCTTTTTCTGTTCTTTTTCAAAGAAGAATAGGCATAGTAAGGCATCTTCTCATAAATCACATCGGTAATCAGACTAAAAGCAAAGGGGAATGTACGCCATATCCGCAACGATAACGAAAGCGGGAAAGCCAGATAAAAGGTCTTTTATACAGAGTAGAAGATTCATAAAACAATCATTCGTATTTTTATTCTCCCGACAAAGATATATTTTTATTGAAAAGGGTCGGTTCTTTATGGGAACCGACCCTCATACTCATTTATTCCAAGTTACTACTGTAGTCTGAATGATACCGGTACAGTAAATTTCACTCGTACTTTCTTACCATTTTGCACTCCGGGAGTCCATTTCGGCATAGAACTTATCACGCGGATAGCTTCTTTATCCAAATAAGGATCAACCCTCGCACAACTTCAGGATTGGAAATCGTTCCGTCTTTGTCTACAACAAACTGAACAATGACTTTTCCTTGTGAACCAGTTTCCTGCGAAATCGTTGGATATTTGATATTACTACTTAAATATTTCATTAAAGCAGCTGTACCTCCAATAAACTCCGGCATGACTTCAACACTTACGTGAATAACGTCTTCAACTACCGTTTCTGTTTCTACCACTGGGGTATCCAAATAACGTTTTGAACTGCATTCATATCCTCTGACACTGTAGAAACGTTATCCGTCACCTCCGTATTGTTTTCCACTATTTCGAACAATTCTGTTACCTTAGTTTCGGGAGGAGGAGGCGGTTCCAGTTTCTCTTCAGGGAATGTGATTGGAACTAGCTCTGTTACAAAGATGGATTCATCATCTGGTGATAGTGCTGCAACTCTGACGTCATGTTGTGTCCATTCGAACGAAACGAACATGAAGGCTAGCGCAACAACCAAACCCATCAACAACCAAGAACCCCGTTGATTCTCAATTGCAGCCTTTTTGATTTCTTGGCTTCCATAAAAATGTGTTTAAGTAATTAATAATAGAAAATATATAGTATATATACTACTTTTCGTTTTTCCTCTTAAGCATTACTTAAAGTGCTCTCTCGCTGCAATAAATATAATCGTTTTATGGATAGGTTGTTACGACGTCTCTTGTTTATTTTATTCTTTTCTATTCTTTTGAAGAAAATTAATGGCTTTTCCTCTCCTCTTTTCCTCATAAACTTCACCGGACCAACGATAAATCGTATTATCTCCACAAATTAAATCATGAAATCCATTTGTCTTATTCTCTGTGATTCCTATTCGGGAATATCCGGTGTGATATTCTGTCTGCTTACCATTAACAGTTATATTAAAAGTAAAGCATCCCATCTATCCCAATAAGTACAATCAATTTGATCCATTATCCCATTTCCATCAAGGTCATAAGTCATTGAAATTGTTTCATTCTCTTTTCCATTATGGAAATCCTGTACACTTATTTCTTTTATCGTCGTAATAGAATTCTTCTTCGAGGATTCCACTCTCACAGCTCTTCCTTGTTGCAAAACGAATCGTTCACGTAACTCTACATTTCTTTCAGTGTTATAACCCTCATTACAATCAATTATCAAAACAGATAGTTTCCCATTCCATCTTTCAATCTTGGGCGTTTCATTTACGTTATTTCCAAACTCATTCGTTATTGTAAAGAAACCCGTACCAGTATATTTCACAAAAGAAAGAACTACCGATAGCATTCCCTCCACAAGCCTGTATGTTCTCAATCAAAGCGTCTTTAATTCCATCACCATCAAAATCTTCTTGTGCGACAATATCCATACACATATCAGAAGGAATATCTATTTTATACTCATACCCATCTACTTTTGCATATAAATTATTATAGAATAAGCCTTCATCTGCTTTCCCATAGAATATGATATCTACATTATTGTCAATAATTTGAGAAGCATCTTTTGATGTTTCCTCATTATATTTCGGTTCTCTAGAAGAATTCAACATAAAGAACAATATAGCAGCCATCACAATTAGCACACAGGCAGCCAGTATCCATTTTCCACTAAATCTGACCGGCTTTGACTTTATAAATCGCTCTTTAATACGTCATAGAACTCATTAAAATAATATCTATTATATTCCGGTCCATTTTTCTTCACAACTCCCGACACATCTGAAGGCAATCCCTCCGGAAACCCTTTACTCCCGATAAAAGACAGGAATTATATTCTTATTTTTGCTAAAGCATACGCTAGTTCATTCCTCAACCAATCTTTCTGAGGATTAAAGTTCACATCTAATGTACGTTCAAAAGCTTTTTCATCAACAATTAAAATAAAATCTTCACACTGATCTATGCGATTTAATAACTGGACATCAAAATCCCATTCCTAAGGGTATCAATATCAAAACTAACCCGATAACCATCACGTACTAAAAGATCATTGAGATGTTTAGCCGTGTCATAACCGCCTTGACGACGATAACTAATAAATATATCAAATTTTTCATTTACAAACTCTTATTGTATGGCATTATTCAAAAGTTGGAATAGCAAAGTTGTCATATTACGGTAGTAATTATATTACTTCAAAATATCACTCTCGCAACTTAATTTGTCCACATCAACATCATTCGGTACAAAGTAATCAAAACTGCATTTCGTGAATGAGCTTTGCCATATTACAGATTTACAAATATCATCAACGGTCTCTATAGTAACGTTAATACCAGCTCCATACATCGGGCCTCTGCCTTTCACGTTCATAATCCAATACATAAGATCATCTGTCGCAGTATTTGTAGTTTCGATTTCATTCCTTTCCTCAACAAAGTAGAAAAGCAGATTTCTTTACCAGTCAATCTGTCGATTCTTCGAGCATCGTCTACTATTTCCTTTATAATGTTCTTGTCATTATAATCAAAGCTACTTACAAAAATTATAATTTTGCTGGTGATAAAACCAATCAAGTACTTTTTGAATTTTAATGGTGTTATATACATAACAAAACCTTCTTAAATGATATTGATTTTATGATTCGGTTCTTATGAATTTAGTATGAGCAAACATTTCTGTACTGCTATTTTTATATCCCAATATTGAATCTAAATTGTATTAGGACTCATATAATTAAATACCATAAAAGCGATGGTTTAATAAAACCATCGCTTTTAACTCCTTACAATGCCTGTCCACATTCCGAACAAAATTTTGCACCTTTGATATTCCGATATCCGCAGTTCGTACAGAATACCATACCGTTAATATCCAAATTCAGAGTTGTAAAGAATCCCGATTTTTAGCACCTCTTCAGCTATTTCGAGCGCCTTATCATCAAGTTTGGACTGTTGTACTATCCCCAAATTTGCGTGATAAGTACCGGCCAGAAGAATAGCATAGAAATGATAGTAGGAATAGCTTGTTGACCAAAGATCCCTATCCCAGCCTCAAACGCTATTGCATTATCTTTAGGTATCAAGCTGACTTTCAATGCAGACTTCAAACCAAGTACAGCTTTAAATAAACCGCCCTTTGATATAGAAATATCAACACCACCACTTAATAAATTATCTATTTGTACCTCAAACTGCTCGGCCGCAAATTCTGTTTTATTTGTTCAGCAATAACAGGAATCAAAGAAGGATTACCCTGAAGTATCTTTTTGTTGCAAATGTTCCCATAATTCTATTTTTAAAAGTGTAATGACTGTAATGCATGATATTGGCTCGTTGTAAATAACACACCGGCTTCAACAAGCAATTCTTTAATTTCACGCTGTTGCTCTTCCGTATAGTTCTTTTCCATAGACTTCAATATAGAAACAATTCTTTCAGACTGTTCCTTGATCTCCTGTTCAGTAACTATACCATCTTCCATAATCTTCTTGAATGTAGGCTGGTTCATGACCGCCTCGTCTAAATTCAACATTCCTTGTTCATTAAAAACATAAGCTATTATATTTAAAGTTTATTTCCACAATGTTTGCAATAGGTCCAACTATCCACTATCGGTTGTTTGCAATTCGAGCATACCTTGCCTGATTTTTCTGCCGAAAGATGATCTACTATAGTCTTATATTGAGAACTTTTCCCCATTTCAAGATTTCCTTAACCCGCACAGCCGAGAACGGATGATTCTGATTCATTATTGCCGCTACCTGCAATGTCTTATTCCATAATCCGTCATTACGGATAGCCTCATATTGGTCTGCCTGTTTAGCCCACTCCTCCATATCGATATTCTTTGTTATAGAAGTCGGACCTCCGGATAGACGAGCCATCGTGCTTGCCACTATGGCCGGAGTAGTCACAATACTGGCAGCTCTGTCACAGGACAACTCACTTTTACGTTCCCAATACAAAATCGCATATTGAAGAGGAGCTCCCAAACTCCCAAAACGCCCAGCGAATCCAGACCATCCATCACATAATGAGCTATAGAATGATACAAGACATGATGACAAAGGATATGCCCGCATTCATGGGCAATCACTGCATCCAACTCCTCTTCGGTCATCATATCAACCAAACCGGAAGTGATCGTTATAAAATCTTTGTATCGCCAAAGGTCCATGCGTTAGGATTAGGATCCATAGAGATAGAACTCCGGTTGCTCAATACCCAACTTTTACAAATCGGTGGCAGACGATTATACAGTTTCGGCAATTGACTCGGTGATAAACGAATTGCAGATGCCATATTAACGCCATATTGCAGTTGTTCCAATCCCATTGACATTAACTTTTTCACTAGGGTCGGGAATCCGGGAATACTTTCCAACTGCCTCAATGCAGCTGCATCCTCAGGATGAATAAAATCTGTTGCTTTAATCATGGTTATTAATATCTAAGTTTTATTACTTTATTGTTGTGAGTGCTTTTCGGCTTTATCGCAGCCATAGTTCATATTTTTTATTTAATACCTGTCTCATATTTCAAATTACCACATTCATTGCATACGATACAAATATACGTTATTAAAAACGCACAGAAGTGTCCAAATGAATAAATATATTCATTTGGACAAAAAGTATGATTATACTTCTCAAAAGTGTTTATCCTGCATTTTTTATTTACAACTACTATTTATACTCAGAAACTCGGATATTTTTCTTTGAGCTTCCTCAAAAGGAGGGTAATCTGTAAAGTTTCCACAGCGTTAAAGGGAGGAAGCAAGACACAATTATTCTCCTTTATCAGTACCAAATAACTTATATTCAAAATAAAAGATTGACTGATTTGTGTCAAAAAGGATGATAGTTTAATATCATTTGTGAGTTTACACTCCTTTTCAGTTTTAAAACATGCCCATCATACAACATGGCTTCCCATTGTCTTCCTTTTGAATTATAGCGAAAATACCCGATCTCTCCTAAACGAATTAATTGCAAATTTCCTGTTGCAGTCGTACATAAAAGATATCGTTCTGATCCCCGACTACAGAAAAATCCGTATAGCAGCAAATTCACTGCCTGAAATAAAATTTCTCAATATTTTTCCGTTGACTACGATTATTCGTTTCCATAATATACTTCTATTTTTATATTTTCTACTCCCAAACAACTACACTCAATACAAATCAACCGCTTCATTACGGATAACAGTTCCCTTCCTGTCTATGATAACACTTGAATAGCTATCTTTTAATGTACATAAAACAAGTCTTTGCTAATAGCCGTAATATTATCATATAAAACCGGAGTTATAGGTTTACCATTTTGTCCCATCAGACCATAGCTATTGTACACACTATAACTATATAATCCTGTCGGTTTCTTAATCGTCTCCCCTCCATCTTTCGTTTTTCAAAGCTGTCATATTCCAATATGGTAACACCACTATAAATATTCTCATTCAATACTTTTCCATCATAACCAATCTGTACCTGACTTCCATCTTGTTTATCAGCAATCATATAATGCTCCAATAACTGGATATATTTATATTCTGCAGGAAGAAGTATCTGTAAAGAGTCGTCAAGCACACCACTAAGTTTGCCAACATCAAATATTCTCTTTCCATATTGGGAGTATGTATACAATCATAAGAAGGTCCCAACACCCATTTACCCTTCTTGTCTATTACTCCGCATTTACCTGACATATCGTACATGCTACTATATCCATTACGAAAACAAATGCCACACTCTTCGCATTATCTTTCAAATAAGGAAATTGAAAATCGATTACTGTCTTTCCTTGACGATCTATAAACCCAACCTTTTCGCTCGATACAACAGCAGCCAATCCCTCGGAAAAGACCCAAGCATGTGCATATTGTTCCGGAATGACAGCTTTACCGGTGAAACGATTAAAATAACCACGTTTCCGGTTCTTCGAGAAACCACCAGTGTGTCCCTACAAGACTCGAACTCAATAACCAATCAATATCTTGGATCGTAGTTTTTCCTGTAACCATATTCTCAATCCTATATTTCCCATCTTTTATATAAGAGTGACACTCACTACTATAGATATCACCTAGATATTCTGAACTCTTACGCGCTGCGTAAAATTCAACACTCACAAGAATACTTACCCAGCATACACATAACACTGCAATAAGACCAAGAACTCGCCCAAATGTAATTTTCTTTAATGTTTTCATTGTTTCATGTATTATTTTCATTACCCTTAAAAGAGATTTATCTCTTTATGAAATATCAATCTTTGTCTCTTCACCATTTATATTGATATAGATGAAGAGTAAGAAGTAAATCTAACACTATAAATAAAAACTTTTCTATTGATAGATTATAGACTAATACTTCATCTATATTAGAAAACAACTAAAAACAAGAATTATTAATCTCATCATTTTAGATGATTATGAATAAGAATATAAAAGAAATGGGAGACGGCTTCTATATCGTGACAGAAGAGGGAAGCAACGGAATGGGCGGTTTTGCTGGCATAATGTTGAACTCCGTAAACACGACGATCCATCTTTTGCGCAGAAATACTTCGCAATCAACAATTCGTGAATTTCCGGACTGGCTCATGGTAAATGGGAAAAGACATCGCGATGGAACATGTCATTAAAGAAAACAGATTCGCTAGTTTTATCTATCCATTTGTTGATGATAAGGCTGTATTCAGTTGGACAGTACAACCTGACGGAAGATACTGGGCGGATGAAGACGGCTATGGGATGACAGATGACAATCAAGTCACCCTATATGCACTCTTTAATAAGGAAGGGCGTTTTATTACGTTATTTTCCGATCAGGTTCCTGACCAAATTAATTACAAAAGATAGTCCACAATTAGATAAATAGGCACTGTCCACGATTTTGTGTAAATAGAAAACTAGAGGATTCGAGTTTTATGCTTGAATCCTGTTTTCAAATATAGTTATAAATTGATTAAAATCAATGCCCAATTCCAAATAGGTTGATACCATTTCTTTTCTATTTCTGTAATAGCCAGATACACAGACTTTTCAAGGCATCATCATTTGGGAATGATAGCTTGTTTTGGTGTACTTTCTAATTTTTCCGTTCAGATTCTCAATGAGATTCGTTGTATATATGATCTTTCTAATTTCAACCGGGAAGTCAAAGAATACGGTGAGTTCTTCCCAATTATTTCTCCATGAGCGTATCGCATATGGATATTTAGTCCCCTTTTTGCTCAAAGTTCTCCAACTCCATCTTTGCGGCTTCTTTAGTAGGTGCATTATAGATATTCTTTAAATCAGAAGTAAACTCCTTTTTTCTTTCCAGACCACATACCGACAGGAGTTTCTTATTTGATGCACTACGCATATTTGAGTGGTAGATGTTGGAAACACACTCTTGATAGTTTCTGTAAATCCATTCAGATTATCAGTAACCGTAATCAGTATATCTTCTACACCACGAGCTTTGAGATCCGTTAAAACGCCCATCCAGAAGGCAGCGCTCTCATTTTACCAACCCACATACCCAATACCTCTTTCAAGCCTTCCTTATTTAGACCTACACATAAATAAACGGTCTTGTTGATGACCTTACCATTTTCCCTGACTTTAAATACGATACCATCCATCCAGACAATCATATATAAGCTCTCAAAGGACGATTCTGCCACTCTGAAGCAGCCTGGCTGACTTTATTGGTAATAATAGAGATAGCGGAGGTGGAAAGATTGATACCGTATATTTCTTGCATTTCTGACTCAATGTCAGATACGCTCATGCCTTTGGCATAAAGAGATTACAAGACGTTCAATAGACAAGCCACGGGATTGATGCTTAGGGACTACAATTGGCTCAAATTCACTTTTTCTATCATGGGGAACCTGAATAACAGATTCTCCCATCTCTGTTTGAATCTGCTTCTTATAACTACCATTGCGGGAGTTGCCACTATGATCGCCTTGATTGGAGTGTTTCTCATAACCTAAGTGGTTATCAAGTTCAGCTTCCAACATTTGCTCATAGACACGAGTATGAAGCTCTTTCATGAAAGCGGTAACATCTTCACCTGTCTTAAACTGAGACAGGAACTCTTTACTTAAAAATTCTTTGGGGATGTCCATAAAATCTGCTTTTTACAAAGTTAATATATAAATAAAAAACTACGAGAAGAATCCCGTAGTTTTCTATTTACAATATTATGGAAAGTCCCGATAAATATAACTACCGCAACTTTTTTGCTTGTGGCTTCTTTTAACTTCACATTCTCCATTAGCTAATAAAAATTCGTTCCACCTAAGTTGAATATATGTTTTCACCTTAAAATAGAGAACATACATCCAACTTTAGTAGAACGAAAACTAAAATGTAGATTAAATAAATATTTATGAAAGAACAGGAAATAAACATAGCCTCATAACAGACAATCTTTTATAATCATCCATATGATAAGTTTAGCTTAAATTCACAGTACTTATTTTGCTTTTTTTTTTCTTCGCGTTATCTTTCTTACGCATATCCTGATACTTCTTATATTGTTCATCGGTCAGAATGCTTTTTATTTTAGCATCGACTTCCTTCTTTTCTTTTGCATTTCTTCTCGTGAAGGTTTTCATCCGATTTATTTTTGCAGGTTTCATCTCTTCCATTGCAGCTTTAAAATCTTTGGCCTGCTTTTCATTCAGTCCCAAATCGGTAACCATTTTTCTATGCGTTTCTCTCTATCAGCTTTTCCTTTCTGATGATTTTGAGCCATACATACAGTTGAGCCAATCAATAGTGCAACTGCCAAACTTAAAATTTGCTTTCTCATAATTCTAAATATCATATTAAGTGAGTAATGTATGTTAGACCTCACAAAAGCTTGAAAGTTAATTCTACGATGAAAAGAAAATCTGCTTTTACATTATTTATTGTTTCTCCACATTATAAATATTCAGCCGGATATGAGTGTCATTCAATTATTTCCATTACTCTTCCCTACCTCCTCCTAGTGCCTGATACAGATTGATTATTCCTTGTATCTCCTGAAACCGGTTACTCACCTGTGTCAACTGTGCTGTCAGTAGAGTTTGCTGGGCGGTGAGGACTTCAAGATAAGTGGAATTTCCATGTTGCATAAGCAGCTGTGTGCTGGTAACAGCCGTTTGTAGAGAAGAGATCTGACGCTGGTAAAGATCGGATTTATCCGGGCCGTTTGATTTTGCTTCAAAGCATTGTTCACTTCAGCACCGGCATTGAGTAGGGTCTGCGTGAAAGACAACTTCGCTTCTTCCTGTTGCGCTTTAGCAATTTTTAGACGGGCTATATTCTGCCCCTTATTAAATAAGGGCTGCGTAAGGAAGCCAACAGCTGACAGCAACAACTTACCCGGATTCATAACCACCTCACCTACTCCATTTGTCCACCCGGCAGAACCGCTGAGGGTGATGGATGGATAAAAGGCAGAGCGTGCCTCATTAGTCGTGTAAAAGGCTTGCGCTAAAGCCAATTCTGATGATCTGACATCAGGACGATTAGCAAGAAGTTGTAAAGGGATACCTACGGATAAATCCTGTGGCAAAACCTGTCCGTCCAGTGTGCCACGACGGATAAATTGCGGAGTTTCTCCCAGCATCAGACAAAGACTGTTTTCCGCCTGCCTGATTTGTTCCTTTAGATCCAAAACAGTGGTACAGATGGAATAGTAGGTGGCTTCGGTTTGTGCCAAACCTGCTTCGTTACCTTGACCGGCATTTTTCAGAGCTTGCATAACGCGTACACTTTCTTTCCATTTTACTTCTGTTTCCTCGGAGATGGCCAATTGAGCATCCAGCATTAAAAGTGTGTAATAGGTATTCGCCAGATTGGCTATCAATTGTGTCTTAACAGCGAGTTCATATTCCTGACTTTGAATATAAAGAGCTTTAGCACGACGGTTGGCATTCGTCAGCCGACCGAAGATATCAATTTCCCAAGAGGAAGTAATAGGCAGGGAATAGCTCTGTCCAGCTTTCCCCTTATCGAAACTACTTACAGTGCCCTGCGGTGAAAAAGCGAATGAGGGCAGATAAGCCGCGGGCCGAACTAAGCGAAGCACGGGCTTCTTCCACTCGCCAGTGAGCGGACTGTAGATCAGTGTTATTCCGCAACCCTGCTCAATGAGGGATTGCAGATGAGGATCGACGAACAATTGACGCCAATTCAACTTGGCAATATTATGAATTGTATCAGAAACCGTTTCCGCCGCCCCAAAAGATCTTCGGGGACGGTCGTTGCCGGTTGATATTTTGTATAGATGCCGCAACTACTCAGCATGAGCGTCGTTATGGCAAGGGTGATGATATTTCTTTTCATTTCTTCTTATTCTCCAAATATTGTTTTCTTTCTTCATCGGCTTTCTCCACCTCTTCTTTATCTGCCAGTCAGCAACAGTGGCATCAAACTGAATCGGTCGCACTTTCTCCTGTATTGCCTGGAAGACAATAAACATAGCCGGCACAATGAATAACAGTGCCAATGTACCCACCAGCATACCGCCTACCACACCCGTACCGAGTGAACTGTTTCCGTTGGCTCCTACGCCAGATGCTAACATCAGAGGTACCATACCGAAAATCATAGTCAGCGCTGTCATAAGAATAGGACGCAAACGATCTTTAGCAGCAATAAGCGCAGCAGACGTCAGACTCATACCGGCACGACGGCGCTCGGTAGCATATTCGGTGAGAAGAATAGCTGTTTTGCCAACAGACCGATAAGCATGATAAGTCCCGTTTGCAGATAGATATTATTTTCCAATCCAAGCAATTTGGCAAAGAGGAAGCTACCCATCAATCCGGCCGGAACACTAAGCAGGACGGCAAACGGAACGAAGAAACTCTCATAAAGCGCACTCAATAGCAGATAAACCATCAATAGGCAGATAGCAAAGATCACGATGGTGGTATTACTCTGATTGCTCTCCTCGCGCCAGTCCGCCAAAATCGAAATCATAGTTGGCGGGAAGCACACGGGCAGCAGTTTCCTGTACGGCACGGATGGCTTCACCCGAACTGTACCCTTCGGCAGGCATGGCATTGAGTGCAATGGAGTTATACATATTAAAACGGTTCAGGCTCTCGGCTCCATATACTTTGGTCAGTGTGACGAACTGACTCAACGGTGCCATCTCCATTGCTCAAGCGGACAAAATGACGGTTGAGCGAAGCCTCATCCAAACGATAATTCGGATCAGCTTGCACCATCACACGATAGACGCGCGAAAAGCGGTTAAAGTTACTGACATAGCTACCTCCATAATATCCCCAAGGTAGAAAGTACCTCATCAGGCATGATTCCGGCACGCAGACACTTAGCAGCATCCACATCGACCTGCCACTGGGGATAGTTGATTTCGAAAGATGAAAAGCCATTGCCAGTTCAGGCCGCTGATTCAACGAGTCGATAAACTGGCGAGTGATGCTGAAAAACTCTGTGAGATCACCTCCAGCCTTGTCCTGCATTTGGATATCGAGCGCATTACCCATATCATAACCGGTATCATACCCGGAGCCATGGCAAAACTGTGGCATCCTTGATATCTCCGGTACGGGCATAAATCTGTCCGATTACTGCCTGCACATGATCTTCTTCCTCCGGTCGTTCATCCCACGGAGTAAGGCGAACAAAGAAAATACCGGAAGAATTACCCGCACCACCCATTGACCAACCGGTCACTTTGAGTACCTGTTTCACCTGTGGATTTGCTGAATACGTTCTTCTACACGGTTCATAATGCCATCGGTAGCATAGAGTGAGTTACCCGGCGCAGTGGATACGGCAACAAACACCAGTCCCTGATCTTCATCGGGCACAAGGCCTGTTTTGGTGCTGTTCATCAACAAGGCAAGGATTACGACTGTCCCGGCAACAAAGGCGCCTGTCAACCATTTGCGACGGATAAAGAAGAGAACTCCTTTTATACCGCTCTGACAATGATTCGAACGCAGCGTTGAACGCACGGCGGAAACGGGCTGCGAAGTTTTGCTTCTGTGTGCCGTCCTCATTGGTATAGGGTCGCAAAATCAAGGCGCAGAGGGCAGGACTTAATGTCAATGCATTGATGGTAGAGATACCTACCGCCACAGCCATTGTCAGCCCGAACTGCGTATAGAATGTACCCGAAGTCCCACTCATGAAAGACACCGGAATAAATACCGCCATAAACACCAGTGAAGTGGTAACGATAGCACCCGACAGTCCTTTCATTGCATCCACACTGGCCATATAGGGCGAACGGTAGCCGGAATCAAACTTGGATTGCACTGCCTCGACCACAATAATTGCATCATCCACCACTGTACCGATGACCAGCACTAATGCGAAAAGTGTAATCAAATTGATACTGAATCCTACCAACGCCATGAAAGCGAAAGTTCCGATAAGAGAAACAAAATACCCACCAGCGGAATAAGTGTAGAACGAATGTCCTGCAAGAAAACATATACCACAAGAATTACCAGCAGAATCGCTTCAATCAGCGTCTTTAATACCTCATGGATAGAGGCGAAGAGAAATTCGTTGGTACTCATCAGCTGGGTTATTTCCGCCCCTTTGGGAAGACGTTTGGAAGCGTCTGCCAGAAAAGCGTCAATCTCACGATTAATCTCTGTGGCATTAGAACCGGCAGTCTGATAAACCATACATGACACACCGGGTTTACCATTGAAACTACCTTGATAAGAATACGATTCTTGTCCGAGACTGATGTTAGCAATCTCTTTCAAACGAAGTACCTCACCATTCTTAGTACTGCGAATCACGATCTCCAAATTCCTCGGAGTCATCAATCGACCGCGGTATTTCATGGTATACGCTTTAGCTTCCTTGGAATTCTCACCAATGGAGCCTGTTGCAGCTTCAATGTTTTGTGAGGCCAGTGCGGCAGTCACATCGGAAGGAATCAGTTTGTACTGCGCCATGACGTCAGGTTTAAGCCATACACGCATGGAATAGACACCACCCATCACCTGCACATCTCCCACTCCGGAAATACGCAAGATAGCAGGTTTCAAATTAATATTGATATAGTTCGAGAGAAAGTTCTCGTCTAATGAGCTATCAGGACTATGCAAGGTAAATATCTGGAGCATACCGTTCTGTCGCTTGTTGACACTGACACCCACACGGGTCACTTCCGCAGGAAGTTGTCCGGCAGCTTTGACACACGGTTCTGTACATTGACAGCGGCCATGTCCGGATTGGTACCTTGTTTAAAGTAAATGGTTATTTCGGCTGAACCGGCATTGGAAGCACTGGAAGTCATATAAGTCATATCTTCCACACCATTGATGGCTTCCTCCAACGGAGCGATGACACTCTTCTGCACCGTTTCAGCACTGGCACCGTCGTATGCAGTGTACACCTGAACGGTAGGAGGGCAATATCGGGATATTGCTCCACGGGTAGGTGAATAACCCGATAATCCCCACCACTACAATCACAATGGAAAGGACGGCGGAGAGCACGGGACGTTCTATAAATATTCGTAAGTTCATTGTTTCTTCAATTTTGAGTTAGTTACTTCTTCTTTGTTATCGGCATTCCATCCTGTAGTAGTCCGACACCTTCTGTCACGATTTCATCCCCTACGGCAAGTCCGTTCGTCACGATGTAATCCTGTCCACCGTCCACACGCTCCACACTTATTTGGGTAGAATGCGTTTTGCCATCCACTACCTTATAGACAAAGACCTTGTCCTGCACTTCGTAAGTTGCTGCACGAGGAATGATGATACCGTCCTTGTAGACCGATGGAACCACCACATTTCCCGAACTTCCACTATGTAGCAGTCCGTTCTTGTTGGAAAATGCAGCCCGTACACTGACGGTTCCTGTCGAAGCATCCACTACTCCGCTAATAGTTGCTATGGTACCTTTTTCTTCGTAAGTAGTCCGGTCATTCAGCACTAGCTCGATGGCAGGCATCGACTGCAAAGCCTTGTCTTTAGAACCATATTGGCGAATAAGCCCTAAGAGTTGGTTTTCCGTCATTGAGAAGTAAACATACATATCCGAGTTGTCTGATACGGTAGTCAGTGGTTGTGCCATTCCGGCACTGACAAGCGTACCAACGCGATAGGGCAATGTGCCGATCACTCCATCCGAGGGACTTTTCACTTCGGTGTAGGAAAGATCATTGGCAGCACTCAACTCCTGCGCCTTGGCTTGTGCGCGTCCGGCTTTGCCATCAACAGATTATTCTCGGCCGTTTTCAATTCATAAGCCGAAATGACGTTTTGAGCGAAGAGTTCTTTCTTGCTATCGTAGGTTAGTTGTGCCGTAGCCAATGTAGCATCGGCTGCTTCCATATTCGCCCGGGCTGTGGCCAAAGCTGCCTGATAAGGAACCTGGTCGATGATGAAAAGCACTTGTCCACGTTTCACCGCCTGTCCCTCGTTTACACACAATCGGGTGATGGTTCCCGTCACCTGCGGGAAGATAGCAATATCCTGCTTACCCTGGATAGCTGCCGGGTATTGGGTAGAAAGAGTTTTATTGACTGGTGCTACCTGCATCGTCGCATATTCCGGTACAGACTGCGAATATTCTCCTCCGTTCTTGCATCCGGCAAGAGTAAGGAGTATTGTCAGCATGAAGATTTGCCACATTTTGTTTGTTTCCATTTTCATAAAATTCAATGTATTATAGTGATTGATTAGTTTTCACAAGAGCGGTGCAAAGTAGGTGTCAGCACCCTCTCCCGCAATGCAATTCTGATCAAAGCCGGATTTTGGGGACGAAACCGCAGAGATAAGTGGTGAAACGGAATGAACGGAGCCCAATATCTATTCTCCCAATATAAAGTTGTGATGAAGATGTAATGCTATTTGGTATTATTTACTACTTTTGCCCAAACAAAGAAAAGAGTCCATCCTAATAGATAGACTTGATTACGCCGTTATGATAAGAAAACGTATTTATCTCACAGCCGCAATATTCCTGCTTGTGGTAAGCTTTTCCGCTTACTACCTCTATCGTGTGAACCGCTCTGCACGCAGCCGCCTGAGTATGCCAACGGTCTCATTGAAGTGAATCCGCGAAAAGCACTGGCAGATGTGGAACAGATAAACCGTACTTTCTTGAGCGAAAGGAATTACATGATGTGCGATTTAGTAAAGCCGGTGCTCTCATCGGCATGCAGGAATATCTTGTGCCGGATTCGCTACTTAACATCGTCAGCCCTTACTTCAAATATAAAGCGGACTCACTACACCTGACTGAAATATATTACTACCGGGGCGAGATAGCCCGTCACTCTAATTTCCTGCTTGAAGCCGTAGAATATTTCACCCTCTGTACACAATACAACAACGATGTGTACGATCTTCGCGAACTGAACTTCTACCTCAACAACTTCAAAGGGCAGGTTTACCACACTAAACACATGATGAAAGAAGAGAAAGAGGCCAAACTCGCCGCTCTCTGGCCAAGGAGCTAAACAACCCTCTCTCATTGCCGAAGCCTACTCTGAACTCACCCACTATTACGCCTGGACAAATGATGGTGATGGGAGTATCCCTCTGTTCAAAACTGCCTCTATGAAAGGTTACTCTGGCTCCTTGCAAGCCCGGTTGCTATTCCTCCGCAGTGAAAATATGCCGACAAGCACATGCCTGACTCCGCTCGTATCTATGCGCTGCAAATCCCGCATTTATATCAGGACTCAGTCGACTATCTGCTCGGCAAGATACATTCCGATCTTCAACAAATCGATTCCGCTCGTTTTACCTAAACCGAAGCAGTCAGAGCAACAACCCTTCATCTGTCTGAAAGCCTATCGCCAGTTGACTGATCTGAATATACGTACCGGTTCTCTCAATGGTGTATCAGACTGCTTGGAAAGGCTGACGCACTATCAAGCACAGATAGACAGCGTCGCTTATAACAAGGACCTCGCTCAAATTGAGAATGTGGACAAACTTCGAAAAACGATCCGTGACTCCGAAGTCGCAGAGGCAGAATACTACCGGTACAGGGTCTTCTATTGCTGGATTATTGTCATTGCTTTTACCGTCATCCTCATTCTAATGTCTATCTCCATTGTTCTGCAAAGAAAAAAAATCTGCAACTGAAACGTCAGCAATCACGTCTTGATGCACTGAAGATGCAGATAGACCCGCATTTTATATTCAATAATCTTAGCATCCTGCTCGACCTAGTAGAGACGGGAGATGCCACAGCTCCCATCTACATCAAATGTCTCCAAAGTTTACCGGCATATCGTAGCTAATGTCGATAAAACCTTTCATCCGTTGCTGATGAATTATCCAGTTTGAGGCTTATATCTTCCTACTCAAAATACGTTTTGAGGATGCCATACAGGTAGAAATACAAGTACAGGACGCTATCCGCGAGAGACAGATCCCTCCCATTGTATGTTACTGGAAAATGCCATCAAGCACAATCAAGTGTCGGAAGAAGCACCGCTATTCATCCGTGTATATTCCGACGGGGATAAATTGGTAGTGGAAAACAACTGTAAACCTCTTACTCCGAACTCTTCCACCCACCACATCGGGCTGCGAAATATCAAAGAGCGGTATCAGCTCACTGGTGCTCCCGCCCTGAAATCTATCAGGATGAACACATCTATCGTGTCATCCTTTCAACGCTTTAAACGAAATGATAAATTCCATGAAAGTTCTAATAATAGAAGACGAGAACCACAGTGCCGAACGCCTGCAACGCTACATCCGCACACTGCACCCTGATTACGAAATTTCCGGCATCACCAAGAGTATTGTCCAAAGTATAGATTTCCTCCAACGGGAGCAGCCGGATCTGATATTCTCCGACATCCGCCTACAGGATGGATTAAGTTTCGACATTTTCCGCCAAATAAAGATAGTCTCGCCCATCATTTTCACCACTGCCTATGACCAGTATGCTATACAGGCATTTAAATTCAATAGTATCGACTATTTGCTGAAACCCATCGACTCGGATGAATTGGAAGCGGCTATACAAAAGCGACAGAAAGAATATCCCGCTCATCTCCTGTGACCACTGCTCCAAAGCTGGAACAGCTATTGGAATACGGTGGGGCTGTCCCTACCCTCATTATCGGGAAAGATTTTGGTGTCTCGCAAAGATGAATATATCACTATCGAAGTCCAGAACGTCTGTTTCATCCACTCTCAACAGAACATAACCCGCCTTTATCTGACGGATGGCATTTCTGCTACCATTCCTTACACATTGGACCAACTGGAAAGGAAATGAACCCTGCTTCTTTCTTCCGTGCAAACCGTCAGCATATGATACAAGTGAGACATATTAAGAAAGTCAGCAACTGGTTCAACTATAAATTAAAGGTAGAAATGAATGGGTATCCGCAGGAGGAAATTTTGATAAGTCGGGAGAAAGCTGCTACATTCAAGAAATGGCTGGACAAATAGCGACTGGCTTGCTCTAAATTTATTGATGACATCAATGATTTGCTGCAGTGTCCTACCCAAGACTTCATTCGCCTGAATTGGCTTCCGCTTGAGATTTTTGGGGGCTACCCATAAAAATAGCTGAAAATCATATGATTAACAGCTATTTTAAGTACCCAGACCGGGTCGAACCGGGATGGAAGTGAATCCACTGGTGTTTGAGACCAGCGCGTCTACCGATTCCGCCATCTGGGCGCATACTTGATTTCTCAATTGCGGTGCAAAGATACGACATTATTTTGAATCCACAATAGTTTGGCAAAAAGGAGAAAAAATAATAAAACATATCTTAAACACTTCTCTATTCAGAGAATAAACCGTACATTAGCAGAAACTTTAAAATAGAGTCACTATCATGACAAACCAGGATAATTATTGCGTGATTATGGGTGGCGGCATTGGAAGCCGCTTCTGGCCGTTTAGCCGCAAAACATTGCCCAAACAATTCTTAGATTTCTTCGGAACGGGTCGTTCACTTTTACAGCAGACTTTGACCGGTTCCAAAGGTTATTCCAACAGAAAACATTTTCATCGTTACCAATGCAATGTATGCAGACTTAGTGAAAGAACAATTGCCTGAAGTGAGCGAAACCAAATTCTGCTGGAACCTGCAAGACGAAATACTGCTCCATGTATAGCATGGGCTTCTTACCATATCCGGGCACTGAATCCAAATGCCAATATCGTAGTTGCACCTTCAGACCATTTAATATTAAAAGAGGATGAATTTCTTGCCGCTATCGAAAAGGACTTGATTTTGTTTCACGCTCTGAAAAGCTACTGACATTAGGTATTAAACCCAATCGTCCGGAAACAGGATATGGATATATACAAATAGATGAACCCGCAGGAGGAAACTTCTACAAAGTAAAAACATTCACTGAAAACCTGAATTGGAATTAGCTAAAGTATTCGTAGAAAGCGGAGAATTTTACTGGAATTCCGGCCTGTTTATGTGGAATGTAAATACAATCATCAAAGCAAGTGAAGACTTGTTGCCTGAATTAGCTTCCAAACTGGCACCGGGAAAAGATATTTATGCCACCGATAAGGAAAAGCATTTATTGAAGAAAATTTCCCCGCATGTCCTAATGTATCCATTGACTTCGGTATTATGGAAAAAGCGGATAACGTGTATGTATCGTTAGGAGATTTTGGCTGGTCTGACCTTGGAACCTGGGGATCACTTTATGACTTATCGGAAAGAGACCGGAAGGCAATGTTACTCTGAAATGCCATTCGCTTATTTATAATAGTAAAGATAATATGGTAGTACTTCCCAAAGGAAAACTGGCCGTAATCGATGGATTGGAAGGATTTCTAATAGCAGAATCAGATAATGTTCTTTAATCTGCCGCAAAGATGAAGAACATGCCATCCGTAAATATGTGAATGACGCCCAAATGCAACTGGGTGACGATTTCATTTAGCAGCGTATAATACTTAGCTGCTACAACAAAAGCCGGATAAGACAATAATATAAATAATGAACGGTGAACTCTCTGCAAACAATCATGCAGTTCGTTCACCGTTCATCGTTTATTATATCGAAAAACTTTGTGTGTCCTTAAACAATCACAGGCCTTAGATAATTTCTATTCCCTGCTCTTTACAAAGCTGTAATCCCAGATCCTTCAATCTGAACTTCTGAATCTTTCCACTACCTGTCATCGGGAATTCATTCACAAAGAAGATATATTTCGGAATCTTATAACGGGATATCTTATTTCTACAAAATCACGAACATCAGCTTCCTGCATTTTCACACCTTCCTGCAAGATAATAAATGCTCCGACTGCCTCACCGTATTTCTTAGAAGGAATACCTGCCACCTGAACATCTTTCACTCCATCAAGTTTATAAAGAAACTCCTCTATTTCGCGCGGATAAATATTCTCGCCACCCCGGATTATCATATCCTTGATACGTCCGGTAATCCGGTAATTTCCATCTTCATCCTTGATACCCAAATCACCGGAATGCAAGAAATTGTTTTCATCAAGCACTTCTGCTGTTGCTTCCGGATTTTATAATATCCTTTCATGGTGTTATATCCACGGTTGCACATCTCACCTTGTACGCCAACCGGACATTCTTCACCAGTTTCCGGTCGATCACTTTTACTTCCGTAAATTCAAAATCACGTCCTACCGTATTACAATGTACATCAAACGGATCATCAATACGAGAAGCTGTCATACCCGGTGCAGTCTCTGTCAGTCCATACACACTGGTCACCTTCATATACATTTTCTCTTCCACCTGCTTCATCAGTTCAACAGGACATAGAGAACCTGCCATAATACCTGTACGAAGACAAGACATATCAAAGAGATCAAACATCGGATGATGCAACTCGGCAATAAACATAGTCGGTACTCCATAAAGAGCCGTGCAACGTTCTTTATGAATGGAAGCCAATACAATCAGCGGATCGAAACGTTCCACCATTACTTGCGTACAACCATGAGTCAGACAGTTCATGGTGGCCAACACCACTCGAAACAATGGAATAACGGAACACAGCAGCAAAGTTTATCATCCGCCGTGAACTTCATGTGTTCACCAGTCAGAAATCCATTATTGGCAATATTATAATGTGTCAGCATTACTCCCTTCGGAAAACCGGTAGTTCCCGATGTATATTGCATATTCACCACATCGTGACAATCCACCTTGCTTTTGAGTTCGCTCAAACAGTCGTCTTCCACATTATTTCCCAATAACAGAATCTCCGCTGTATTATACATACCACGATGTTTCTCCTGCCCTACATACACTACATTTTCATGTACGGAAAACGTTCACTCTTCAAATGTCCGCGTTCACAGGTTTTCAATTCGGGAAGCATTGTATAGGTCATCTGCACAAAGTCACTGTCCTTCTCGCCATTCACGATACAAAGCGTATGCATATCCGAGTTCTGGCAAAGATACTCCAACTCCGATTGTTTATAGTTCGTATTTACAGTAACATATACCGCACCGATCTTCGCACAAGCATACAACAATGTCAACCAATCGGGAACATTAGCCGCCCAGATACCCACATGGGTACCACGTTCCACACCAATGGCGATAAGCCCTTTCGCCATATCATCCACACGACGGTTCAACTGACCTGTAAAACGGAGATTGCGGTCGGAATAAACGATATATTCCTTATCGGGAGTCTCTTCAGCCCGTGCTCGAGCCACTGCCCCAAAGTACGATCAAATAATTGCATGTAATTATACTTAAGTCTTGGTTCCTACTATTTCATTAAATTGGCGTGTAAACTACTGCCAGGATTTTGCAGCCTGCCCTCGTAAGCATGTACATGATGAGGAACAATGGAATCATAATAAATGCTATCACCCTCTTCCAGCAAATAGGTATTCTTGCCGTAGCTGATTTCCATGATACCTTCCATAACCATGATAAATTCTTCCCTTCATGAGAAGAAAGCACGAAGTCGGTATCTTCCGTTGGCATCACATCGATAATAAACGGCTCCATGTGACGATCCGCCTTTGACTTGGACAACGAGTGATATTCCATGTGTTTGCGAGAATGAATCGCGTTATTGGAGAAACTAATCGCATCTTTGGCTTCTTTCTTACGACAAACCACCGGTCCGACTTCATCCTGATCGTCAAGGAAAGTCCCCAGACGTACTCCCAACACACGCGCAATTTTAATTAGCGGTGCAAGAGAAGGTATATCAATGTTATTCTCAATACGTTCAACCTGTTCGATAGCCAAACCCGAACGTTGTGCCAACTCTTCTATGCTTATTGATTTATCTTCGCGGAGGGCTTTAATTTTTCGCCAACAATCTTACTTGTATCCATTTTGAAAGCATTTTAGTTATCAAAGGTGATAAATTATAATAATCAAGCTGCAAAATAGCAAAATCTTTAGATGAACACAATTATAACCGAAGAAAATACGACTATCAGGAAGAAAAAAAAAACTAAAATGAGGTTGTGTCATAACAGGCACACCTTTTCGGACACAACTTTGTGATTAGGGAAAATAGTTGATTGATAACGAGTTAGTAAATGACACAAGTACGGATTTATCCGTATAAACATTATTTCGCTAAGGAAACTACTCTTTTCATGTAGGTTTCTATGTAGGTTAATTAATACCAATTGATTCCTACTAATGCGAATTAATAATAAGTCATTAACTAACTCGTTATCAGTCTATGTACACGATTAACATCAGGGTAAGCAGAACCCGAAAGACACCAAGATGGTCAAGCTGGAGATAATTTTCTTCAAGACCGGTTACGCCCGTGTGCCGAAGGTTATAAACATCACAGGGCTATTAAAAGACTGGGATGTCAAGTCTCAGAGTTTCCGTGTAGGAGTGCGGAGGCCACTACCAAGAACAAACTGCTTTTCGATTTGCGAACCAAATATCTGCATGTCGCCGATACCGGAGATGGAAGGCAGGAACTGGTCGCCCGTCCAGCTATCACATTGCTTCGATGAAATCAAGGCGGCCAAACCGAGGTCAAAGTAAAGAGTGTCCAGCAGATGATCGATTATCTTGAAGAGACATTCAAAACAAGAAACGCATCAAGAACGGTCAGATTGTCGACAGCACGACCAATGCTAAACGGTATGTCTATCTCAAGCGTGAACTGCAGGCGTTTACAAAGGAAAAATATGAAAAGCCTTTTCCTCTTATTTCTTTACGGATATTACAGAAGAGTTTCTTCTTGACTTTGCGTTTTGGCTTAAAGAAAGAGGTATCAGAAATGGCAACAAGGCCGGACTTACACACAAACTAAGGTTGCTCCGTGCCGTATGCAGGCAGGCAGAAAAGAAAGAGATGTACGGGGTGAATATGGATAACTTCCTCTGTCTCGGTGATGATATTAATTGGCCGGAAACCACTTCAAGAGCAGTTCCGGAAACAGTCATAGCTAAAATCGCAAATGTTGACCGTACCTTGTTTACGAAAAGAGCAGTTGCATCTTGATTTGTTCCTGTTCAGCTACTATACCGGAGGTATGGCGAATGTCGATGTATGTAACCTGACATGGGATTTGGTCCAGGAAGACCGCATCGTCTATGAACGTATCAAGTTTCCCAAAACAGCCAAACCGGAATTACTCAGTAAAGCAAAAGCCATCATGAATAAATACCGTGGGCAAAGTTATGGAAATTATGTATTTCCTGTTTTACTCATAAACACACGACCACTTCCAAGAAGACTACACGTGTCAAGCAAATTTCCACACGCCTTTCACAAACCTTGACGAAAGCATGCAAGATGTTGCGCATTAAAGAAAACATCACATGGTATTCCGCCCGTGGCTCTTTCATATCGAAGATGGTAGATGCCGGTAATAATCCGTATGTGGTTGCAGAGATGGCTGGTAACAGCCCATTGACCATCTATAAGCATTACTACAAGAATACAAAGCGGGAAGAAATCAAGCGGCAGATGGAAGAAATGTTCTGACCAGACATATCCATAAAGTTGTAAACACCTTGACAATTTCTCTGATGGATAAATCATACGGTATAATGGCTGTTAAAAGTCATTGATTACCAATGTGATATTTATTATATTGACAGAATCGCTCTTATTCTTGATTATTTTCACTACCTTTGTAGTCAATAACTTAAATAATATTTATATGAAAGAGTTGGTTTCAAAGATACAGGAAGTATATGCTACATTCTCCACGGATGCGGCACTTCAGATTGAAAAGGCAACAAGGCCGCAGGTACCCGTGCCCGCAAGACTTCGTTGGAATTGGAAAAACTGATGAAAGAGTTTCGTAAGGTTTCCTTGGAAGAATCCAAGAAATAGCCTTTACACGTCCGGTCGTTATCACATAATGCCGGTTCTTCTGCAGATGCGGCATAAAACCATATTGGCAGAACGACATAATAAAATACGGAAAGCGTTAGCTTTTGTCATGCACCGAAATCTGGTAAATTTCACTTATCCGCAGGACAAACAGTTTTCGCCTATGCTTTGCGTGGGCTTAACTTGTTTGCGGATAGGTTTACCAGAACCTCGGTGCTACGGGTTATGTCCCACGCTTTTGGTCTTGGTACATTGAATGCTTGACGGGACTCAAGCCAAATACGGAGATATTATGAACGACATGAATCTGATGGATGAACTTTTGAAAATTCCTGCTGATGCAACTGCCGCCACCGTACAAGGCATAGAAATGCTTCTTATCGATGAAAACAAGGCGGGGGCTTTATTGGAGTCGGATCCTAATGACAACACCATCCACGAATGCCTTTTAAGCAACGGCCGTTTCCTGTTCCAATCGGACAATGCCAACCTCGTTGCCCTGTATAAAGTAACAGGATCATCTGAATAACGCTCCTGTTGCATATAATCACCTTATTTGTCTGATTTCATCCTTCCTGCAAAGGCTTTTGACGGCTTGAATGCCGGGATATTGTGGGCAGGCACTATCACCGTGGTATTCCTGCTTATGTTGCGTGCTGTCTTTTCCGCACGGTGCTTGATGATGAAACTGCCGAAGCCGCGAAGATAAACCTCCTCGCCGTTTATCATGGAAGACTTTACGCTATCCATGAATCCTTCGACAACTTGTAACACGACCTGCTTCTCCAGACCGGTCTGCGTTGCTATTTCCTGACGATATCCGCTTTTGTCATATTAACTCTTGATTAAATACTGTCAATCCGTTCACAAAGATACATCATTTCCTGAAATATCCTCCTTTTACAAACACATATAATAAACATTAGCCGGCGTCCGTCTCTACTCTTTCGATACAAATAGTATCGAAGTATGAAGCTGACACTCAACCGCAAATTCAAAGGTCAGACCTATACCATAGGTGACCTGTCCATCGACGGCAAATTTTTCTGTAATACCATCGAAGATGCCGTGAGGGAACTTCCGGCAACCTGTCCGGATACTCCTCGCGGCCGTTCCTGTACCTGCAAGGAAAAGGTCTATGCCAAGACTGCCATTCCTGCCGGGACTTATAAAGTCACTCTTCAGTACAGTCCGGTACAAGAAGAAAATGCCATATCTGCATGATGTGCCGCATTTCCTCGGCATCCTGATCCATTCCGGCAATACCGAAGTCGATTCCGCCGGCTGTATCATCGTGGGAAAGAATACGGTCAAGGGAAAAGTTTGGAATCCCGTACTACATTCCAAAACTGTATGCTATACTCGAGTCCGAAAGGGACATAACCATTCAGATTGTATAAATCTAATGGCGGTCAACAGGCTCAAACCACCCAGAAACCTGCGCATCGAGTTCAAACCGTCCCCACGGCAGTATGAACTCTGGAAACTGTTGCAACCGAACTATTGTCCCCATTGTGGCGGGAGATCGAGCAAATCCTTATCGGCTATGACCAGCAAGGCAACCCTCAGTACAGGCCCCAATGCAGGCATTGCAAGTCGCAGAACCTGCCGCAGCTGATACTGGGAGGCGGAGCGGCCGGCGGCGGAAAATCGTATATCGGCAGCGTTTGGCTGGTGTCTTCATGTATCCGGTTCGAGAATATCCGTGCGGTGGTGGCCCGTAAGACACTCAAGTCGTTGAAGGAATCGACATGGAATACCATCAAGTCGATTCTGAAGGATTGGGGACTGAAAGAGGATACAAACTACAAGATAAACAACCTCGAAGGCACGCTCACATTCTGGAATGACTCGGTCATCATCATGAAGGAGATGGCGGATATCCCCAGCGACCCCAACTTCGAGCGTTTCGGCTCTTCGGAATACACCATCGCCATGGTGGACGAGGTGTCGGAAATCTCGGAACGGGCCGTCGAAGTGCTGTTCTCCCGTCTCCGCTGGAGAACCCATGAGACATTCAAGACTCCGAGAATGCTGCTCACCACCAATCCGACGATTAACTGGGTGCGTTCCCGCTTCGTGCAGGACGAAAACGGAGACAAGGTCATCTGCCGCGAGGGTGAAGCGTATATACCTTTTCCGTGTTTGACAACCCGAATATCGCTTTCCGTCAGGTGTACGAGGCGGCCCTGAACAAGATCCGGGATCAGGCGACAAAGGAACGCCTGCTCTATGGCAACTGGGATTTCGTGGAAGCCAACGATATGGCGATTTATAACAGTTTCGACGGCTCCCGGCATCTCGTTACCGGACTGAAAGAAAAAGCATACGATCCGACCAAGCCGCTCATCACGGTGTGGGACTTCAATGTTGCCCCAAATGTCGGTGCTCTCCGCACAAATAGACTATGAAAACAGGAAGGTCTATATACTGGAAGAGATACTCGGCAAGCCGGAGGAAAAGGAGAACAACACACCTGCGTTGGCACGGAAAGTACGCTTAAAACTTTACCGGGACAAGCATATCGGCGGAGTGGATGTGACCGGTGACCCTTCCGGGTTACAACGCTCCACCACCAACGAGGACGGCATCAACAACTATACCATCATCACGGACACTTTCGGCAGAGGAATCCTGCGACCGAAGGTAAAGCTATTACGCAAGCAGCCTCCGCAGGCTACACGGTGCGAGTTCGTCAACGAGGTATTCGGGGCTATGAAGGCTGGGAGATACAAATCGATATCAAATGTCGCAAACTTACCCGGATCTGATTTACCAGCTTCGTAACGAGGACGGTACCAAGAGCAAACAGAAGACCACCGACCCGAAAACCGGTGTCAAATATGAACGGTACGGGCACTTGTCCGACTGCCTTGACTACCTGCTCTGTTACTACCTGCGTGACAGCTGGTACAAGTTCAAGAGCGGAGGCGACGGGAACGGGTATGTGGTATCCACATCGGTAATTCAGGAAGGATTTTCATACTAATAACGGAACAAGGATATGTACAGACGGTTTCTCAATAATGACGACTATCTTGGGATAATTACTCCGGAAGCCCGGCACAACTCACGCGGGGCAATGATGCACGATTCATCCAGGCGGAAGAATCGACGGAGATGAGTATCGTGGAATATTTGTCGGAGAACTACGAGATTGAAAAGGAACTTGCAAAGGAAAATATATCGCCGAATACGACCGTCGGATTACCTATCCCGTGGGTGTGCATGTCTATTTCGAGGGACAAATCCATGAGGTGATACGCTCCGTCAGCGGCTATCGCAAGCCGGCAACGGTTGTCTATTGGGAAGAGAGTTCTGATATCCGTGTCGATGCGGGACAAGTTGTAAATTATTCCCAGTTCAACACCTATTATCCGGGAGATAAAGTGAATTATAACGGCATTGTTTATACTTGTCTTAATGAAAACGGGTACAAGTTCGATGATGTCCGTATCCCGTTGGTCGGCGGTTGGATCGAGGCGGAAGCCTCGTTATGGCAGCCTGTCGAGTATCCTCTGTGGGCAGTCGTCGAGTATGAAGGAGCATTCTATACTTTGATGACGCTTGAAGGTTTCGATTACAATCTTGACCCGATGGTTTCCGACTGCTGGGGAGCCATAGCCGATTACGATTCATCATACAATGCCTATGAGTTGTCGGAACACGAATATGTCGTTTATGACGGACGGGTATTTTACCCGGAAACGGATGTGAACGCGGACACACCGCAAGTCGGGCAGAACCTCTCGTTGCATGACCCCGCAACTACAATCTCAAGAAGCACATGGTCCGGCTGGCCATCTACGAACTCACGAAACTCATTGCTCCGAATAATGTCAGTGTTGTCCGCATGCGCGATTACGAGGATAGCATGAAATGGCTCAATGATGCCGCCAAACTACGGCTTAATCCGCAGATTCCCCGCAAAGTCGATGACTCGAAGAAACCTGTCACCGACTGGCAACTGGCTACTTTCCAGACGGATTATGATCCGTATAAGAATCCGTGGATGGTGTAAATAGAAAAGTATTAGGTATCAGAGAAATAATTGTTACATTTTTCAACTGACTAAATAACAGAAGAATGTCGATGCCTTATACCTTACGAGCAACTAATCAAATCTAGCATCTCGTTACTTATCTAAATTTTTAATTAGTAATATCTGGTAAATGCCGGAATTCCGGAATGAGGGATAGAAAAGTGAAAGAACTCTTTCGTACAAAAACAGATTTTCGGGCATTGAAAGAATAATTGATAATCAGTTATTTGTGCTGTTTTGACCAAAACTTGTTTTGGACAGAGCAAAATTGTCTTCTCAATTAAAAGATGGGAAACTCGCAGTCTTTATATAGCGAGTATTTCTTCCTACACCCTCTTTCTGTATAATCCCCATCTCTTCCATTTTGAGATAAACACTCGAACCTGTCTGTCAGAACCTTGATATTATCTGATTACAGAATCAGCAGTCTATCAACTTTTCTATCCATTCATTGAAGTGACTGCACCGGGCACGAAGTTCATCCATGCCGACACTTTTGGTAACATCTTTGCCGGTAGCCGGCTTATTGTAGTTGTAATGCTGTTTTTGTCTCCTTCTATCGCCTTGATAATACGTTTGCTCGGAGCCGTTTCCGGACTATTGTTTATCAGCTCGGGGTTGCTGGTTTTCTCCGGTCTTTTCAGCTGTTCGCAGCGTTTCTCACAACCGGGGTAACGCTTTGCCAGATAGTCAATACCGCAAAGAGCAGAGCTTCAAATTCATGCAGCTGAATATAGGGAATGAAACGACTATCGTTGATTGCTTCAGCAAACGCCGTTTCCAATGCTGCGACACGGGCGTAAGGCTCACCGATTGCTTTGGCTGCTTCATAACCGGGAAAATCATCCGGCAATGCGTAGAGGTCGAACATCGTTGTGAAAACATGACGTTCGTATTCGCCGTCCATCTTCATTTTCCGCAACAGTTCTAGGTCTGTCACCGCCTGAGCATAGCTCAGCATTCCACCACGGGCATTCTTTTTCTTGTTAGTGGTAATCAGGATGCTTTTACACCTGCCACACCTTGCGCTTGCAGGTAGGGACGCAACACTTCCTCCACAAATCCCTGTTCCGTCTGTCCCTCACAAAGGACATGAATAATCTTCGCTTTCATACGGGACGTCCTCCTATGATGTTTTTGTCCCAAAGTTCGCTCACCGTATAGTTCTGAAGCCAAAGATGATATTCTTTGGCGTCAAGGTGAGTGACAGAGGTTGCCTGCGTTTCCTTGTTCATTTCCACCACAGAGATATCGCCGATGTCGAAATGATCGACCAAATCCTTGCTCTGCGTGGCAATAATGACCTGTGCGTGTATGGACGCATCCTTAATCATTTCTGCCAGCTGGCTGATGGCATAGGGATGCAAGCCAAGTTCCGGTTCATCCAAAATGATGACGTTGGGCATTGTCTGGGCAGGCTGCAGAAGCAAGGCGGCCAGGGCAATGAAACGGATAGATCCGTCGGAGAACTGGTAGGCATTGAAACGATAGTCCGTGGCAGAATTATCTATCCACCGGAGAGAAATGATACCACCCACGGGCTCCAGATAGAAGTCCTGGAACTGGGGAACTACGTCACGGACATAGTCAACAATCCGGTTGTAGGCATCCTTGTAGTTCTCCCGCAGGAACAGCAGGAAAGAAGGCAGATTGTTTCCGTGCGACTGGAGGTAATTGGCCGTCTCGACGGGACAAGCCTGACGTAGCGGCCCCTCTGTCGATGAATCGTGAAACTGATATACCTTGCAGTAAGAAAGCATCTGGAAAATAGTTTTGGCAACCGGATCCTCACACTCTGCGAGAGCGGACTCCTTGAAATTCGGTTCCAGTGCTATCTCATAGGGCTTTTTCTCCCCCTTGCGATGCCATGTAATCCGCTCTTCCGTGATAATCAGCCTGTCGGGAGTGGCATTGGCCAATGAAAAGCCATAAACATCCATGGAATTGCTGTCGGCAAACTTCAGTTCTCCGGACATGACCGGTGTCCGTTTAATGCCGTAATGCAGCAAGGCATGAGACGTGCCCGATATTTCCACATATCTCCCGAATGACTTGCTCATCATGTAGCTCAGCATCCGGAAAAAACTGATGATATTGCTCTTGCCTGCACCGTTGGCACCCAACAAGATGCTGACATCACCCAGCTTCAAGGTCACAGGTCTGTCATAGGCTATGGATTTATATCCTCTGATCGTGACTTCTTGTAATTTAGTCCTTTGGTATGTCTTTGCCATTATCGTCATATTATTGATTGAATTACAAAAATAACCATAAATCCCAATACGAACGAAGGAATGCTCAAAAAACTATAGAGTTAATTTGTCCGGAGTCTGAAGGCATAAATAAGAAATCTGTTTTTCTTTTTAGCTAGGTCGGATTTTCAGTTCTGCTATGTGTTTCTTCTTCTCCAAGCCCTTTGTGGTAAATCCTTCACATCGAAATGGGAAAAAGACGTGCAGAACAAGCGGAACACTCGGTAAATGCCGGGATTCCTGAATGAGGGATAAAAAGTGAAACGCCTGCCAATGATAACAAAACCAGCAGGCGTCATTTATTATATTTTGTCATTTTACGAATGTGACATCTCCTTCCACAACTTCCCAGTCGTCGATTTCAGCTCCTATTCCCGGTGTGCGAAGCCCGTCCGTACCGAGTATAAGCGAGATTTGACATTCCTGTCCCGCTTTGAAATTCGGAATGGACAGGTAATCATAGACCATTTCATTCAAGTGAACTTGGATGAAAGGCTCTACCGGGCTGTAGTCTAACGGCAAGGTGGCAATGTAATGTCCGTCGCCGGTATGGTCTTCCGCAGCCACAGACAAGAAGTTACCGTTGCCGTCCATACAATTGAGCCAAATGTCTGCCTCTGTTATGCTGCCGATGTCTTTGTCCGCCTGCAATACGACATTCACCTTCGGTACTAACATATTTCTTCTGGTGAATGTGTCAAGAAAATACAAAAGTTACAACCGAACATTAAGTGTTTGCGTTATACGCATACACGCTTTTCCGTCACCGTAAGGATTAATGGCTTTACTCATTTGCTCATAAGCAGATGCATCATCCAATAAAATCGATACCTCGGAGACAATTTTGTTATAATCGGTTCCTACCAATTTTACCGTTCCTGCATCCAACGCCTCCGGACGTTCGGTGGTGTCACGCATCACCAGTACCGGTTTGCCTAACCCCGGAGCCTCTTCCTGAATACCACCGCTGTCGGTAAGGACAAGGGTCACTTTTTCCATCAGGAACACGAAACTCAGATATTCCAATGGTTCGATAAAGAACATATTTCCCAAACTATTCAAATTCTCCCCGAATACTTCATGGATAGGTTTGCGGACATTGGGGTTCAAGTGCATCGGATAGACAAAGTCCACATATGGATATTTTGCCGTCAGATCCTTAATGGCTGTGCACATGCTGATGAATCCGTCTCCGAAATTTTCACGTCGGTGTCCGGTTATCAAAACGAGTTTCTTGCCATCAGCAAGCCGTGAGGTATCGTAACCCGCTTTTTCCAGCACCCCGGCAAGTTCTTGTTGTAGAGCTCCGTCAGTCTTTATTTTATCAACAACGATATGAAGGGCATCGATGACCGTATTCCCTGTTACGGTTATCTTGTCCTCCTGCACACCTTCCGTCAACAGATTTTTCTTGCTTAAAGCGGTCGGAGAAAAGTGATAGGTGGCAATGCGCCCTGTTATTTGTCTGTTCATCTCCTCCGGCCAAGGGCTGTATATGTTGTGGGTACGCAGGCCCGCTTCTACATGACCTACAGGGATCTGCTGATAGAAAGCTGCGAGTGCGGCGGCAGTAGAAGTGGTTGTGTCACCGTGCACCAATACCACATCAGGTTTCGCCTTGTTCAACACATCACGCATCCCGGTCAGCACACGGGCGGTTACATCATACAGATCTTGCCCCTGCTTCATGATGTTCAAGTCATAATTCGGCTTGATATCGAATATCTGCAACACCTGATCGAGCATTTCACGATGCTGCCCCGTCACGCAGACGATTGTTTCAAAGTCTGCTGATTTTTTTTGGAACTCCTTCACCAACGGAGCCATCTTAATGGCCTCCGGACGAGTCCCGAAGACCAGCATTACCTTCTTCATTGTTCTATAATTTTTTAGTTATCAGCCACCAGGCATACTTTATCAAGTGAATTTGCCGTTTTATTCTTTTCGGTTCTTTGAGCAACCGATAGGCAAATTCAAGATTGTGGTTCACCCACCATTTAGGAGCCCTTTCCACATGGCCAGTATATACATCGAAGCTGCCGCCTAATCCTTGAAAGATGGCTTTGTGTCTATGCTGTATTTCTTCCATCAGTAATTCCTGTTTAGGAGACCCCATAGCCACAAATACCACATCAGGTCTTTTTTCGGTTATGTCTTTTATAAGTCTTTCCCGTTCCTCGTTTGCCTTGATATATCCATCCCGATAACCGATAATGTGAATCCCTGCATATTCTTTACGCAGTTTAGACACAGTTTCTTCTATGATTTGAGGTTTACCACCTATCAAATAAAAAGTCTTTTCTCTATAAAATTGAGCTACAATTTTGAGCCACAACTCACAACCGGGAATTTTACACGCATTTTCAAAACCTTTTTGTTTGAGAGCCATTTGTGCGCCGGCTCCATCGCAATACCCTATGTTCCGATTGATAATTCCTCGTGTCTGATCTGTAGCATGTAAAATTTTCTCAGCATTTATGGCTACTAATATGCCCTTATTATCGTTTACAAAAGACAACAAAGACTGTTCGGAATCGAACGGATATATTTCGACTCCGTTTAAAGAAACTTTATTCATTTATGTTGGAAATTTTATATTGCGAGTAAATAATGCGACATTGCATTAAACATAAATGCATTACTCCATCGCATATACGAGATTTTAGAACTGATGCCAGGTTTTAATTGGTAGTAGAAATACCCCTTTTTATCTTGCATATTTCGGATTGTCCATTGCAATACTTTTTTGGCAAGTTCCTCATATTTTTTCATCTTATGTAGGCGGGTCAATGTTATCAATAGCTGCCCTGGACAATGGATGTCAATAGGATACATTCGGTTATCATAATATTTAGGAGTTCCGTCCGCTTCGAAAAAATGATTGACATAGTAGTCGAAACCTTTTTCGATGTAACCATTGAAAGCATGATCCTCTGTCAACTCTTGATAAGCGATCAGCGCATCTAAATTATATCCTGTATGAAAGCTGTCTACCCAATTCTGTACGGGGAGCATTCCATATACCCAAGCCCCGTCTTCCCGTTGCCCGGAACAACAGGCTTTAATGGATAGCTCCGCTAGTCTTTTGTATTCCTCCTGTTGTGTATAATAAAAACAATAACTCAACAATCGAGAACCGAGCAGCGAAGCATTGAACACAGTGTCATTACCCTCTAACGGACTATAAGAAAAGAGAAAGCCACCATTATACGGCGTGCGATGCAAATCTTTTATTACAAAATCCGCTGCACTTAATGCAATCTCCAAATAGTGTTTGTTCCTAGTTATTTCATATGCCTGCATCAGTGCCGTGGCACAGAAATTTGTAGCAACTACTGTGGGCGTGAATTTGGGAAAAAGAAACAGACGGCGTGCCTGCCAATCGAAGTTATACCCCCAGCAAGCACCGCTGTAGCCTTTAGATTGTAAGGATATAAGCAACTCTGCCAATTCTTCAATCCGAGCCTTTATCATCTCCAACGTTCCCATTTTTTCGGATAATTGCGGATGATTTTCCACAACTTTATACAGATTGCAATATCCGGACAAGAACAGCCCGATACCTTTTGCGTTATACTCTTTCGGAACGAAAGCCATCCGTCTCATATTGAAAGGGCAACGCTTGAAACCTTGTATGACCATCAATCTGCACAATACAGACTTTTTCAGCAGCGGAATTGCCTGAAAAATTTTAGAGTTGAGACCATCATACGGATCCCAACCCTTGAAATGTTCAGTCTCACAATAAATTTTTAGCTTATAAAAAGCATCTGCAATATCATTCATTGGTGTTATTCATTTTGTCAAGAATGGCATACGGCCATCTTTATACTTTGGGTTTGTCTCAATCGCATAATCAAGATTCTTTCTCCAGCCAATAATCTTTGCCGGACATCCTGCTACAATAGCACCTTTGGGAACACTTCGGTTGACAAATGAATTTCCAGCGATTACCACATCATCTTCTATTACAACAGGGCCAGCAATAATAACATTAGGTCCCACCCAAACATTATTCTTTAGACAAGGAACTTCTTTATATGGAAACTGCCGTACAGTAGAAAATCGCAATCCTAATACGCAATTTTCTCCGATTTCTGTTCCCGGTATTAAGACAGTGCTAATCCCTTTGCACACACAGTATGACCCTTTTCCTATTTTTGAATCAGCGGTTATTTTTGAATTGAAAATGAGAAAAATCAATAGTTGTACGATTTTGGGCAAAACCGGAATATGGCGTTCAAATAGCCAACGTTCTACCCTATAGAATGATATAATGTCCATATGAATTAATCCTACCGTTTTCTTATAAATTTTGCGGGATTTCCTGCCCAAACTTCATTGGCTGGTATATCTTTGGTCACAACAGAACCTGCTCCAATTATAGCTCGCTCTCCAATTGTTACAGGTTTTACCACCAAAGTATTCATTCCGAGATAGGCGCCTTTGCAGATATGAACCTTCCCCCTGTCGTAACTTCCAGTATTAGGATTCATGAAATGTGTTACTATTTTCACCCCCGATGTCAAACGAACACCTTCTTCGATAAAAATATCTTGTGGATAATTTGTGTCAAATATGACGCCCTCACCGATAAACGTTCTTTTGGGGCTGATTATCTGCACTCCACCCCATTTGCAAACTAATGGTCTCCATGCCCTTGATTTCATGGGTAGATGTTGGAGGTGTAAAAATATTAGCTTCTTGATTCTCAGAATATTCATAGCTCAATATATTTCTTTAGTGTATTTTCAAATTTTCGGACAACAACGGATGCAACAAAATGGGTTTTCGCATATTCGGAATTATATATTGATACACTCCTCATTTTAGCAGGATTCTCGATATATGGTTTCATTGCTTCTGCAAAAACTGCCGGATCTAACGAACTTGATATATATCCCATCTTTCCATTTTCAAAGAAATCTATTAGGCCACCCACTTTTCTGGTAAAAATAGGGAGTCCGAAAATCATTGCTTCCAAAACCACAGTTGGCATACCTTCCGTATAACTTAGAAACAAATACATATCGGCGTTAATGTATTCCTTTTTAAAATCTTCCCCACGTAACTCTCCAGTAAAACGGACATCCTTTATTTTCTTATTCTCAACATATTGTTTCAACATAGGAAGTTCTGAGCCATCACCGACAAAGGTCAATGTCAGATCCTTGTATTGTGACTTAAGTATTGAAAATGTATCGACTGTTTCATATACACCCTTGGCCTTTTCTATTCGCCCGCTATACATAATGTTTTCGGCTTTTCCTTGTCTCATCGAAAGGTCAAAACCTGAAATAAAATAATCGGGTACTTTTGTCGAAGTTAGATGTATATCAGATTTTATCCCCCTCCTTATCAATTCATTCTTGAAATCTTGGGATAACACAAAAATACACAAGGCCTTATTCAAATTGGCACTTATCCATTTCCAATCTGCATTTTTAGCATACTCGAAATTGAAACCATGAATAAATACGGATGTTTTCTTTCTGAAAAATCGGCAAATGTTTAAATATATAAAATCTCGTTTTAAGGCTTTATCTCCAAGCGATGGGTTAAGTAGTACTATATCAGGTTTAAAGCAAATCAATCGGATTATAAAACGGATAATTAAAAATGGATAAAATATATTACGCCAAGGCTTACGACCGAAATAAAAATATTCAATATTTTCTTTCCAATACTCTTTAATCCCTAAATAATAATTAGTTACTCCTCCATATCCGGATTTAGTGGGAACAGTTATTAATACCCTCATTGTTAGTGTTTCAATTGATATGATTAAAATAATTAAGAACATTGAACATCAACGGTTAATCTATTTTCGTTTTCTGATGTTATGCCTTTTTGGTTGTTCGTATTGGTAGCTATCCATAGACCATACATCAGCACGATGAGAAATTCAGATTACAAAATTTTTCATCATGAACATAGATTACTAAACCATAAGTTTAGTTGGAACAACATGTGCCTCTGTTCAACTAATGGTGTAACAATGAAATACAATACCGGTATAATTGTAACCATAGTTATTAGTAGCTGGGACTTAAAACTCAATTTGGATTGAATATCCATAACCCACATATATGTAAAAACATATAAGAATAGCACGGCAAGTTTGAAGAATCTATCATAAAAAGTCAAACTGACATATCCGAAATTGGCAAAAGACAATAGGAGAATACAGAACCCCCAGAATTTGACATTCTGCTCCCAAAATTCTTTCCCTATTTTTTTATATAGTATATAGATCACAGCCAAGACACCGAAAACGGCAATTGTTTCACGAAGCAAATAGAACTGATTACCATACTCGCGTATTTCCTCTGCATACTTTCCAACAGACTGTATGATATTTTGATTCCTAACGCTCTCTTTGACGTAGTTTTCAAATATGCCAAATTGTGCGATATTAGTGACAAACGCGATTTTCGCAAAGCGAACGATGAATGATACGATAAGAATTAAATAGTACACTTTAAACCTATATCGCAAGAGTAGGTTTAATACAGCCGCGACACATAAGGCGAGTAGTGAATAGTGAAAACAAATACATAACGCAGATAACCAAAGGTACTTAACGGCTCCTGAATTAAGGTATCTCAAATAGAAGCCAGTAAAAACAAATGCTCCGCTCCAAAAGCGAAAACCGAGAAACCAATAGTATTCTACAGTAAAAATCACTCCCAGGAAGAGTAGCCATGCAGGAATTGACATTTTCTGCATATATAATGGCTGGAGTGGTTTTACGACTCCAAATATAAATAGAGAAGTATATACCACACACGCACAAGCAGAGAAAAAATTCCGGTTATCAGCAATTAAACCAATGAAATATTTAAATAATACAGGATATATTTCTTTGCCATATTTTGATGTTCCAGAGTCCATCCATTGCTCAACCAATGATTTGTCGGCAATACGATGAAAATGCTCATAATGAACCAACAAATCCATTTGTGGCTCATAAAACCAACCAAAATAGAAAGAAAAGATAATAAATAGAATGGGGGCAAACCTTTGTCTGAAAAACATTAATGACAAACACAGTCCTACAAAAGGAATAAATGTCATTATTACAGACAAGATTACAATTAAGGCTAAAGAAATAGCCCAATGTCGAGAATTAGTATCTATATTGTATATCCTATTGTTTATCAACATTACCAACTCTTACTTTATTGGCTAAATATAGGCGCAAAACCAAACATCCCACGTTCGCTATAATCAAAGCCCAAATAACACTTCCTATGCTAATACTGTGAGTAAGAATCAAGACAAGGACAACAATGATGTATATGATTGCAGAATAAATGGTTGTCATATTTACCTCATTGATTTTTCCAAGTACGCCCAAATAAGGGAAACCGAACATGTCAGCTGGCACACTAATCGCCAATAAAAGCAAGAATAGGTTGAAATACGTGGTTATACTTGCTGTTTCAGTCTTAATAAAAATCGGTATAAGATACGGTGATAAGAAATATATACAAGCTAAAGCGATTGTATTGGCAATACATAAAAGCAATACCATCTTAGTCGCTCTACCCATATTTTTTATCCTTGTGAAATATGGGTAAAATATCTGAGATAAAAGCGGAGAAACAAATGATGAATACGCATTATGAAGTTTTTCCGCAGCTGTATATAATCCGACTGCAAAATCTCCAAGAATAAAGCCAAGCACTAAGGTATTCATTGTTTTATAGGCTCTCATCAAAAAAGTTGATGAGAAAAACGGAATACTATCCTTAAGATAAAATTTCACTTCTTGTGCCGAGACTATTTGAAGTTTGATCCCGTATCTTTTTTGGGCAATGAATAAAGCGACAATACCTGAAACAAATGTTTCAAGAGCATAGCACAACATCACCAATGCATAATCATCAGTAGACTTAACGATTAAAAAAATAGGCAATATACATAATAGCTTTATTGGCACGCTGATACGTGTTATATATTTAATGTCCTCCATTGAACGGAAAAGCCAATAGGGAGCAATGACAACCCCTATCAAACGAATAAAGGCTAATATATAAAGCGTGAGTTCATTCCTTAGTGAAGGAATCAACCCTACAACTAAAATATAAACAAATAGAGAACAGAGTATGAGAAAAAACTTACATTGCAGAATAGAAGAAACTATCCTTCCCAATTTTTCTTGATTGTCTCTATTATTGACGACATGCCTGACATTAGATAAATCGAAACCGAACTCATTGAATATCTGAAAGTAAAAGCTAAATATAATGGCAAAATTTACAAGACCGTATTTTTCTACTCCTATAACGTTCAACAAATATGGAATTAGTAGAATTGGTATAATGCTACTGAAACCATAAAGGAGAAACTGATTCCAAATATTTGACAACAATCTTGATTTGAAAACTTGGCTTAATGTCATCTTCTTAAAGCAATAGATTTTCTGTAAATCTGCAATCAGTATATGTGTACGTTTATTGGGAGGGTAAGTCTTGGTAAACTTAATGATTGTCTACCTCTATTGCTTAAATATTCCACAGAAATCAAGTATCACTTTATCATCTTTCCACGGTAGTTCTTTGAAAGGTGTATGGGCTGTAAGGAACACAACAATATCGGCTTTGTCATAAGCCTCTTTATAGTCTGTCAACTTGAACACGTTATGTTCTTTCACATTTGGCTCTACCACTAAAATGTTGGCATTATTACATCCTTGCATTACTTTAGTTGTGATATATTTTGCTGGAGATTCACGCAAATCGTCAATGTCCGGTTTGAATGCCAACCCCATCATTGCTACCACAGGCTTACAGTGATTTTTCAGTTCAAATTCAAACATGGCGTTCTTTACTTTTTCAGCACAATAGAACGATTTATAATTGTTGATTTCGCGTGCTGTAGAAATTATGCGACTTTCAACCGGAAAATCCGCTGTAATGAAATATGGATCGATAGCAATACAATGACCTCCGACTCCACAGCCAGGTTGCAGGATATTTACGCGCGGATGTTTGTTGGCAAGCCTGATAAGTTCCCAAACATTAATCCCTGCCTTGTCGCAAATCAATGAAAGTTCATTGGCAAAAGCTATCTGCACGTCACGACTGCTGTTCTCAGTCAGTTTGCACATTTCAGCGGTCTTGCAATTAGTCCGATGCAGCGTCCCCTGTACGAACTGCGAGTAGAACTCGATTGCTTTTGTTGTACTTTCTTCGTTCATACCGCCAATGACACGGTCGTTATGTACCAACTCATAAATCACATTGCCCGGAAGTACACGCTCGGGGCAATAGGCGATATAAATTTTACCTTCCAATTCAGGACGCTCAGCGAAAATTAAGTCACGCATTTTATCAGTCGTACCAACGGGTGATGTGCTTTCAATTACATATAAGTCACCTTCCTTGAGAAAAGGAAGTACAGCACGAGTTGCCGCCTCTACATACGAAATATCAGGCTCATGATTACCTTTGAACGGGGTGGGAACAACCATAAAGTAAGCGTCACTTGTCTCCGGCTTCGTGCTTGCGTGCAATGTCCCGTTTTTCACAACTTCTTGCAGCATTTCTTCCATCCCCGGTTCAATGATGTGGAGCTTACCTTGATTGGTCAGCTCTACAACTTTGGGGTTGATGTCAACACCCGTTACCTGTACTCCGTGCTTTGCTGCGATAATGGCTGTAGGCAATCCGATATAGCCCAAGCCCATAAAACATGCTTTCATAAAATTGAGTTTAATTGAAATTCTTTTGATTGGTCATTCATACTTTTGAACAGTTCATCCAGCTTTTTCACAAAATTGTCTTTTTGGCTATCGGAAAGTTCCTTATCTTTTAACTGCTCTATAATGGAATGATAAAGAGCCTTTTCTCCGCTTGTCATCTTGTTGTTTATTAATAGGAATTTTTGTTATAGCTTGGCTATCCATAGCCGCAATAATCTTGACTATAAATCAAGCAGTTTTTGTACGTTTCTTGTAACGCTTGTACAAATGAACTTTTGAAATATATTGTAATTGTGAATGTCCGTTCCTATATGAGTAATAGCCTGTTCTCTCATAAGAAACATGGCCTTTTTCTTAATCCGGTTGCCATACATACCCGCTATTGACGGAAGATTGAACTGAAACTTCACTCCCATGTCTTTTAATTGTTGATAATCCGACTCATCCATATAAGCATAACGCTCCGGATGGGCGAGAACAGGGTGGTATCCTTTAGATTTGATGCGAAGCAGGATATTTTTCAAGCCCATCGGAGGACTGAAATAAGAGGTTTCCACCAGCAGGTGGTCGCCATTCTCGCCTAAAGGTAGCAGGTCATTCTTTCCCAGCCGTTCCTCGAAGAGGTTGTCAAGCATGTTTTCCGCTGCAAGGTGCAGTTGTACGCCACCTGTGTAAGCAGCCTGCAATTCTGCAAAACGGTCGCGAAGATGGGCAGTCGTATTGGGAATGTCTTCCATGATATGCGGTGTAAGCCATACGGATTTGATCCCTTGCTCCTCATACAAACGTAGAATTTCCAAAGATTCGTCCATCGTTTGTACACCGTCATCCACGCCCGGAAGAATATGCGAATGATAGTCTGTAAAACCGATTAGCTTTATTATATTTTGTTTTTCCCTTTTTTTAAAAAACCACATATAATGACATAAAACTTTTTAATCATTCCCGATTCCACATGACATATATGCGGAATCCGGGAATGAATTGATTGTCCCGGTGATAAACTTCACCACCAGTTTCGCTTGCCGAAATGATTTATCAACCCGGCCCCAACACAAGCTAAACCGATACAGATAGCCGCAGGAGGACAGATAAATCCACCAGCCAATACTCCGGCTTTTGTTGCGGCAACCACTCCGACTCCTTTGGTAATCAATGCTGTTTTACCAAATACACCTACAGTAACCATACCCGCACCGAATAAGGTCGCTTTGTCTTCTGTAAAATCGTTCTGTGCCATAGTTGTGATTTTTAGTGAAACAATAGGGAAATCAAATTTACATTCTTACTCCGTATTTAATTGCTTGATAATCAACGATTTACTCTATATATTTTTCATCGGAACCATAGTGATATTCCGAACCGTAACCGTAGTGATAACCATATCGATAGCCATAACGGTATCCATAGCGACCGCCACTTCCCTCGGTCCCGTTCAAGATCAGGGACATGTTCTTGTATTTTTTCTCCTCGTAGATTTTCTCCAATTCAGCAAGCATACTCCGTTCAAGTAATCCTGCACGAACTACGAAAACGGTACGGTCGGCCAGTTTCTCAATAATTTGCGTGTCGGCCACCAGTTCAACGGGCGGACAGTCGATCAGCACATAGTCATATTGCTCCCTTACAGTATCTATTACCTGTTTCAGCCGGTCGTCGAACAACAGTTCGGTGGGGTTGGGAGGTATGGTGCCGACAGGAAGGATGTCCAGATATTTCTGTTTCGGATTGGTGACAATTATTTCATTGAGATTGTCAATCCTGCCGCCAAGATAGTCGCTCAATCCCTTGTCAGGAGAGTCGATATAGGATGATGCAGAGGCGTGGCGCAGGTCTCCGTCGATTACCAGCACTTTTTTTCCTTTGATGGCAAGGCTCACGGCGATGTTCATGGTCAGAAACGATTTGCCGCTGCCCGGATTGAATGAGGTCATGATGATGACATTCGAAGTCTTGTCCTTGCCGGTCATAAATTCCAGGTTGGTACGCAATACGCGGAATGCCTCGTTGATGATGTCACGGTTGCCCTCCTTGACGATAACGGCCTTGACTTCCTGCGGTTTCTTTCCTAATATCCCTTTTTTCTTTCTTGTGAACAGCGGAATTTCACCGATGAACGGTATAGTCAGGTTTTCCAGGTCTTTCCTTCCCCGTACACGGGTATTCATATTCTCGCGCATGAAGATAATGACTATCGGAATGAGCAGTCCCAAAGCACACGCGACCATTAAGATGTTTTTGCGCACGGGTGACATCGGCAACATGCTGCCGTGTGGCGGGGTAACAATGCGGGTATTATAAGCCGTGAACGCCTGTGAGAGTTCGTTCTCTTCACGCTTTTGCAACAGGAATAGGTAAAGAGCTTCCTTTACCTTCTGTTGGCGCTCCACCGAAAGCAGGTACTTGGCCTGTGTTGGGTTGGCCGCTATACGTGATGTCGTCTGTTGCTCCGTCTGCCGCAAACTTTTTATCTGCGAATTCAAGGTCACTATCTGATTGTCGATAGATCTGATTATCGCCCCACGCATGGATGCCAGAGCCTGATCCATATCCACGACCAGCGGATTTTCCGTGCTGCTGTTCGCAACCAGACTGTTGCGCTGCAACAGTTGCTTGTTGTATTCGGCAATCTGCGATTCAATATTGGCGCTTTCAATGCCGGAGTTGGCCGGAAGCAGTTGGGTACGGTTGGCATCGTTGGCTAAATAGTTCCGGATGTAACGGGTCATATAAAGCTGGTTGTTCAAAGCCAGAATCTGCGCATTCGTCTGGCTGCTCTGCGCCATATACATACTCGATGCCGCCTGCACGTCGGGCAACAGATGTTCTGACTTGTAAGAGGAGATATCCTCGTCCACATTTCCCAGTTCCCGTTCGATTACGCCCAGACGCTCGTTGATGAACATTGAGGTGCTGACAGCGATCTGGTTTTTGTCCTTCACCCAATTCTCGTTATAAACGGAAATCAACATGCTCAATACATCTTCTGCCCGCTGTGTGGAGTTATCCTTGAATGACAAGTCTATGACTGACGCTTTCTCGCTGTTCAATGAAACGGACAGATTGGACGAGCAGGAGTTGACGGCGTTATACAGACTGGATTTGCCTACATATAATGTATATGCCTCGCCTTTCACGTAATTGGGTGTTGTATGGATAATGATTTTTCCCAATGGCGTAGTGATGGAGTCGAGCAAGCTTCCCTTTACGTCCTTTTCTTCAAGATCTGTCCCGTTACGTATAAAGTCGGATAAGAGTAATGTGCTGTCTGGCTGTATTTCCAACGTAAAACCGGCTGATTCATTCTCAGGCAAGTCATTTATCGTTACATCCACCGGTAATGTCAGTCCATAGGCTACCTGACGGTGGAATTTTCCCCGAACGAAGTAATTCATATCCAGACGCAACCGTTTAACCACTTCGGTCATTAAAGACGGTGATCGAAAGGTGATGAGTTCGTTATTCACATTTGTACCGGATTGAAACAGCCCGAACTCCGAAGAAGGATTCCAAATCCGAGGAGACCGACTTGCCTTTGGAATCCTCTTTGATCAATACCGAAGCGGTACGTGTATATACGGCAGGGGTACACAGCAGATAGACAGCAGCAACACCTGTCGTTACCGCTAAAGACAAGACGAACCACTTCCATCTTGCGAGGCACAGGTATAACAGGTCCTGTATTCGCAGGAAATCATCCTGCTGCCCCGGTTTTATATTCTTTTGATTTACGGTCATCATATCTGATTCTATATTATTTTACAATCAACACGGTAATGGTCGTCAGCAACGAGGCCAACGATAACCAAAAAGAGGTAGACCGCACGTTGTTCCCATTGACTGTCGATTGTCTTGCCCTGACCGAGTTGGGTTCCACATAAACGATATCGTTCTGCTGCAAATAATACACAGGAGAGGCATAAAGGTCATATCCCGAATTCAGGTTGACCTGATACAGGGTTTTTTTCCCGTTTTCCTCCCGTTGTACCAGCACGTTTTCCCGTTTCCCATAGACGGTAAGGTCCCCGGCCATGCTTAAGGCCTCCAAAAGTGTCAGCTTGTCCTTTTCGATATTGAAACGTCCGGGGGTGGCAACCTCGCCCAACACTGAAACGGTCAGGTTCATAAACTCCACTGTTACTACCGGATCTTTTACGAGGTTTTTCGAGATCAACTCTTCTTTTATGCACAAGGCAATCTCCGCGCGTGTCATTCCTGCCACATGGATATGTCCCAGCACAGGAAAATCAATATCCCCATCCTTATTTATTGTATATCCTGATATTCCTTGATTGTTGGATGCTTCTGATCTTATACCGATTTGTCGGGATATGATCGGAAGGTTGAAAAGGTTCATTAATAAGGGGTCTTTGCTGTTGACCTGTATGGAAATCTTGTCTTCTGGACGTATCCGGATTTCCAATGGATTAAGAACCTGCTCTGCCATACCCCGTTTCAGGTCCGTGAAATAAGCGACTTTCGGTGTGGCACATGATCCCAATAGAAAGGCCACGGTTAATAAGGATAAAATGTATCTGATTTTCATATTTATTGATTTTTATTTGTTGGTTGCCTGTCTCGACTGAAGCTGTCCGATACGTTTCGTCAGTCGGATATTGGTGAAAGTCCATATCAGGATATCGACTAGTACGATCCAGTTCACATTGAGATAAAGGGACAGAAGAATATTGAGCAGTATGAATACGGTCGATACGGATATGACGATAATCATGACACTTCGCTGCTGCATTCCGAGAGCAAGCAGCTTATGGTGGATATGGTTCTTGTCCGGCAGGAACGGGTTCTTTCCGTTGCGTACCCGATGCAGGTAAACCCTGACCACGTCACAGCATGGAACCAGCAAGGGTGAGAAGGCCAGCACCATCGGATTTATATGTACCGTATTATCATCTGTCCCACACATAGTCAACTTGAGACTGAGGAAACAGAGCATCATGCCGATGGTCAAACTGCCTGTGTCGCCCATGAAGATCTTTCCTTCCGTGTTTGGCGTTCCCGAAAACATTGTAATAGAAGAATGGTACCAACACTCCCAATGTGGCAAACGCCAGCATGGCATAAATATACTGGTGAAACATAAGAAAAGTCAGCCCATAAAGCAAACAGGCGATACTGCATAGCCCGGAAGCCAGCCCGTCAATGCCGTCAATCAGGTTGATGGCATTGATGATGAAGACCACGATCAGGATGGTCAGGGGATACCCCAGCCATAATGGAACCGAATGAATGCCTAGAATGCCGTACAGGTTATCGATATATATACCACCGGCAATAAGCATCACGCCGCACAGAATCTGGATGACAAACTTGGCACGATAACGGATACCGATCAGGTCATCGGCCATGCCAACCAGATATAGTACCATGATGGAGCAGAAAGCAAAAGCCAAAGAGCACACGTCGTTCCCGATTTCGGACAATATCTCCGAATGTCCCAGCACCATATTGATTCCTAGCAACAGGGCTATGGTGAAAAACACTACCGGCTTGAATGCGATACCACCCAATCGGGGCACCGCACAATGATGTACCTTCCGCTCATCGGGAAAGTCGAATAACCGCTTGCGGAAAGCGATTAGCAGAATCTGGGGAATGACGATACCCGCACAGAACACACAGATCAGGAATGCAATACTGCAATTAACTATCCAAAAAATCATATTATGTCAGAATTTGTTCTTTACTTGTGCAAAGTCATGGAAGAGAAGAGAATTTCATCACCTCTTTTTTGTGCCATTCCTTGTACCGCTTCATCGAGATTCCTATCCCAACAAGTTCCCTGTACCCTGATACTTTCTTTCTGAAGATGTGATTTTTGCCGTAAGCCTGGAGTTCGTCATCCGAGATGCTGACCATTAAAACGGGAAATGGGTAAACTTTATGCCTGAGTACAGTTACATCGTGTGTCACGAACAGCTGACTCAATTGGTAGGCGGATTCTTCGAATGCGTGCCAATAGTCACCTGCTCCATACAGACGAATGAATCGTCCGGTTGTATCTTCTGTGTGAATGATGTCGAACAGGCATGTTTCGATGAGTTCCATCAATGGCATCCAGCAAGGCTCAGTTCCGGAATTGTAACCATTCATTACTTTCAAAAATGTTTCATCCGTTGTCGGGAATTAGCGTATATTCAATTTTACAAAGCCAGAAATGCAGGTTTTATCCTCATTGTAACATGCGCCGGGCTGTTCTGTACAGATGCATTTGTCAAAACAGATAACAGAAACCAGTACTCATCTTGTTCCGGAGCATAACCTTTAATATCCGCAGCTCGTCCGGCAGGTCATAATCAATGCACACCGCTTTAACTTTGGACCATATATCATCCAAAATAGAGTCGGGCTTACATATCATTATTTTATAATAGCCTGATATATTCGGGATTGACTTCCACCCCTACGGAAAAGAACTCGGGCAGCTCCACTAACAGACGTTTCGTTTTCGACCCGCGTACAGTCAGCAATTTTCCTTCATAACCGTCCAAAGGACCGCCTACAATACGGATGTGCCGTCCGCACATAGAGGGTGTCAATTCGCCAGGAAGATAATATTTCGGATTTTTCGACACACTTACAGCATGTATGAACCGCTCCATGTCCGCATCAGCGACAGTCATCGGATTTTTGTAACCACCTCCCTTCTGGAAACGATACTGTATCGTGGGATACTTTTCCACAAACGGATCAATAGCTTCCTGGGTATCATGAACAAAAAGCAAATCCTGGATAAAGGGAACTTCTTCCCGAGTCCGTTTGCCGCCATGAACACTCAACTGCTCTTTCATGGGAGTGAACACCTCGAAATGCTCGTTCAACAGTTGCTTGTATGCGGGCAACTTGGCATTGGCCCGTTTAAGGTCGCGCATCACGTACCAGCATGTCTGTTTTTCACCTTCCGAAGTAGCCATATTTTGGATTTAGGACAATTCTTCTAATCCTGCAAGATTGTAAATTATACTACATATCAAGCAGTTACAAACATTCTTTTCAAAAGCTGGAGAATAACTTCCCATGTCAGTATATCTGTTCATGTTTACACCATAAAAGATTCCGTTATCTCACACATGCACAAAATCTCTGAAGCCGTTTCCGGCTCCATCTTCTGCTACTTCTCTCCATAAGAGAAGTATTTGAATATAAAATTGGTTGTAATCAGCTAGTAAACAATATTTGTTTTATTTGCTTGGAAGACGATTCACTTAACAACTGTTGAGTAAAACCTATAACATCTGTTTGAAATGAGGCACTCGGTTGAAAATTATATCATTTTTATATTGTTATTTTCAGTGAATTGTATAATTTTGTATCCCAAATACTTCTCTTATGGAGAGAACGGAATTTTTGTCGAACAATCTCTCTATAACTTACACTCAGACTTATTTGTAACAAAACCTTTTTTGCTTCATTATTGTTAGTCTGAACTTATCGGTCATACACTTCCCAATAATTAGACGTTTTCATACTATATATTATGTACCACTTTACAGCGCATGACGAGGATACTTGTTTTCATGCCAAATTTTTGTCACTTCATGCTAAGTAAGTCTAAACGGGTTTCAAATGGGCTACGTTCTGTAGATAAGGAGCAAGTTTTCTTTTACCCGCATTTAATTGCTTATTTCCTCTATAAACAGAGAAAAAATTTTTGTTTTCCCCAACAGATAGTAAGTAACTTAACTCTATCTGTTTATAGAGAAAGTATGGCGAAGTTGGAAGAAAGTTGGTTGACAGTAAATTGGTATATAGATTCCTTGTTTTTATAAATCAAGGTATAATGCTGGGTCCCCAATAACAGTATTTTGAGAGAAGATGTAGTATTTATCTGTATTTATCGCAACCGGATATTAAAAAATGTCCATGATGCTTGGGGGTTCCCCAAAAGTTGATAGTCGATTGAATAAGATTGTCAGCTGCGTTGAACCTAAATCGTTATCCGATATTATGCAACACTTAGGATTAAAAGACAGAAAAAAAATGCGATGAATGTCCATCTAACCTTGATGATTATTAGAGAGAGTGTATTGAAAAATGACAGAATCGGATAATCCTGCAAATCATTTTGATAGTAGGTATCCTAATTGAATTTTGTCAGACTGTCTATGACAGCTTATCTTCCGCAACGGAGCGGCATACGAAAGCCGGTTATTTATTTTGTTTTCCTTTTTTCTGGACGATTTCGTTGTGCTTTTCGACCAGTTCGGGGAAATTCCTTCTGATGAACTGCCCGAACGAGCAGTCGTTGAACCCGAACCGCCTGGCCAACGACTTCACGCTTTCGGTTGTCGTGCCGTACAGGTGCATGGCCTCGCTGTATTTCTCCATGCTGCGGCGGGACACCGCGCCGCCCGTATCCGTCCTGACCATTCCCTTCCGGGCATACAGTTCCGGCTCGTGTTCCTTCAGGTAGCTGCGGAACGCTTCGGGTTGCAGCCCGAACTCGGCGGCGACCTGTGCCGTCGGCAGCCCGCTTTCTTTCAGCCGGCGGATGGCTTCGGCATATTTGGCCTTTGTCGCGGGGTTGTATTTCCGGACTTTAGACCAGTCCACTAGCCGCCCTTCCTATTCTTCGCGCGCGGATGCCACCTTAGGTGCAATCCTTCTTCGACACTCCCGTCTTCCCGGCTATCCGTGCGGCCGACATGGGTGTCGTGGCATACAGATGCACCGCTTCGGCATACTTCTCCACCAACTCCGGAGAGGGGGCGTGCACGGTACCCCGACCGGTGATTTCCCCTTTCCGCTGCCGTCGGAGAGCCTTCTTGCGTATCCTGATGCGCCGCTTCACCAGATCCTTATGGTAGAACAACAGGTGCTGTTCCAGTCCGGTATAGGAAAGCCCGCAGGAGTCGGCAACCTCCGGCACCGTGACATACGAGTTACCCTGCAAGAGCCTGACGGCCTCAGCATACTATTCCTTGCAGGAGCGGCGCGTGCCGCGCGGCAGCCCGTCACCGATACCCAGCCAATCGCGCACCTTCTCGCGCCATTCGATTATCTCGGGGTAGTGCGTACACGGCTGCCTGCCCAGATTCGTGCCTTCCAACCCGAATTTACGTGCAATCCGATATGCTCCATGCTCCCGCACGCCTCGATGGTATCCTTGTATTTGACACGGGTAGCGGGCAACTGTCCCCGGAGCTGTCCCAACTTAATCTGCCCGGCCTCTTCTTTGCTGCACAGTATAGCGTAACGGGCCAGCACGAGTTCACGGTGGTACTTGGTCAGGTAACACCGGAAACCCGATTCTGTCACTTCGCAGATACGGCATATCTCACAGCCGGAAAGCTCCGTGGAAGCGTACATCTCGATCGCTCGGCGGTATTTCTCCTCCGTCTCCGGCCTGATGCCCCTGAAACGGTTGCTCTCCTTACTGTCTTTTCCGGATGTCTTCATAGGCTTTCATGAGGCATCTTTCAGGACAACCGTTCTTCCACCTGCTCGAACGAAGCGTCCTTGAGTATCACCCGTTTTTCCGCATCGAGCAGGTAAAGGGTGGGCATCGCCTTGAGGTCGTACACCTGTTCGCGGGTAAGCCGCTGATCGGCATCATAACCATCTATCCAACCGGCGGGAAATTCCGCCTTTTCCCACGCGGGGGTCTTGCCCTCCACACACACGGAGAGGAGTTTCAGACGGCCGGACTCCAACAGGTCGTTCACAACCGGGGACAGGGTGAGCAATTCCTTCACCCGGCGGCAGTCCTCGCAATCGGGGTCGTTGAAGTAAACCAGCACGTAGTCGGCCTTTATGCCGGAGAGCTGCCTGCGCCTGCCGTCCCGGCAAGTGACGGTGAAATCCGCCGCCACGTCTCCCGGACGGTTCTTCATGGCTATTTCCAACAGGTAGCGGGGACGTATCTTGTCCGTATCGGACAGGCAGGGGTTGTCCAGCAGTGCCCGCAATACGAGGATATGCAGTTCCTCGTCATGCATGGGCGAATTGGGCTCGTAGAGGTACTTGTCACTCAGCCCGATGAAGTGATACAGCATCTCCTGTCCGGTTGCGGCGCGGCGGAAAAGAGTATCGATGGCAGCCTGTGCCCGGTCGGTATAGGGCAGGATGCCGAGGAAATCGACAAAGGCCTGCTCGGTGATTTCAGGACGGGAGATGAGCGACGTATCGGCAAAATCGAAGTGGTCCCAGTAATGCAGGGACAAGTACGCCGCCCTGTCTTCAGGCGCCGTCAGCGTGACAGGCACGTCGGGCAGACGGAATTCCTTGGTTTTCTGCTGTTGGGCATGTGAACAGGAAACGAGACTCATGCCCAAAAGACAGGCGAAAAAAGTATGATTCAGCATCTTCATATCTTATGTTGTTAAAAAGGCGCCGGATGTGGAAACGTCCGGTGCCGTTGCATATACCGGTTCGGAAAATCTCATTCGCCGGCAGACGGTTCAAGTACGATGTGCGGACTGGCAAACAGGCTGGACAGGCTCGGGTATGTCGCATGATAAACCATGCCTCCGTCACCTGTGTAATGCAGTTCCACCTCGTCCGTGTACCAGTTAAACTCATATTCCTTGCGAAGCCGAAGTTCGTACTGGCCGTCGGCTGTTACGCTTACCGACCCGATACGGCTTCCGTTGCGGGTACGCTCGAAGGATACGAAAGCATCCTTCGGTATGTTTTGCACCACGCCGGCGGTATTTTTATATTGAAGCGTCCCGGCAATCGATTGGTTCGACACACGGAAAGTCTTGGAATAATACACTACCCGGCTTTCATCGGACGAAATCACGATGTCCCCGGCACTTACGACGCTATTCACAAGGAACGGCAGGGTCTTGCGTTCCCCACGCTGACTGGAGGCAATATTGTCCGTGTTAGCAATATCATCCGTACCATATCGCCGTTCCGTCTCCCGCTTGGCATCCACGGTATAGACAAAACGCCCGGGAATCGTGGGATGCGCTTTCAGTTTGGTTCCGTCCAGTCTGTTTTCCGCAAGACGGCCGGCATCGATTTTCAGCATAGGCGCGTCGATATAGATTTCGAACGCTTGGCCGAAAGGATCCACCGACTTGTTGTCAAAACCGGCAAAGCTCGTCACATCGATGCCGATATCCACCCGCTGGTCGGGTTGATATGTCCATTCCAACGGGGTGACTTTTTCCGGTATGTCTGCCGGTATGGCACCGGATGCTACCGTGCGGTCAGGCTCGTCGGCCTCTCCCTGCCAGTCGTTGTTGCCGTACTTCACGCGGGCTCCGAACCGGAACGGGGTGTAGTTGGCCAGCTCGAAAGTCGTACTGCGGTATGATCGGCCGCCATATATACCGGGATTATCCTCGTTTGCATCTTCCGGCAATACCGGTCCGAGCCGGTTGTCGTTGGAGGCGATGTGGATCACCTCGGCGCTCCGGGCACGGTTGGTCTTCATGTAGATGGAATATCTTCCGGTACCTTGCGACGGGCTGCTCAAAACTTCAGTTCTCGGTTTGAACATCAGCATACGGCCACCTTGGGGATTGTTGGTCTGCCACCAATTGTTCGATTCATCGGGATAGAATTTGCAATCGAATGCAGTCACTCCGGCATCGGGTTCCTCACCGTCCTCGTAATAATCCAGGTATTGCGAGTAGAGCAGGAATTCGTCTTTGCCTTGCGCATTGGCAGGATTGTCGTTCCCTGTCCCTTGATCATTGTCGGACCTCTCTGCCAGCAGCATGTCAAACTGCACGTTGGCTCCTTTTTTCTGTGGAACCAGACGATAGTATATCACTTCATCTTGTACGCCCGAGCCTACGGCATCGTATTTGTTCAGTCCCTGCACCGTGATGGATACGAGATTGGTGGAGTATTTGAACTTGCGCCGCATCGTTTCGAAATATTCGGCTTCGATATAGAGCGTGCCCTCGTAGCCGTTTTCCTGATTCAATATGTTCTCGAAATAGACACGCTGGACGCCGGGACCATCGGCCGTGTAGACAAATTTGTAATCCGGCTCTTTGCCTTGATAGACGGAAGAGATTTCACCGCTGCTGTACCAGTCATTGTCCGCCTCGCGCACCACGGGCAGTTCCATGCCCGAAGCGTTGCGGATATCCAGATCGCCAACGGAAAGGTACACATTCATCGGGAACAGCTCCTTGGGACAGCTTTCGGGTATGGTGAACATGGCCGTAACATGGGCACGGTTGTTCTTGTTGGCACCGTTCCCTAAATTACCGTATATTTCCGTCCCGACCCATGCAGGCACGAAAGACTGCTTCCTGATCGTGATGACCTTGATTTTGCGTTGCAGCCGTCCCTTCTTGACAAGCAGCGTACCTTCCAGTTTCTCGTTATTTTCCAAACGAAGCAGGTGTATCTGGATATGTCCCTGTCCGACACCGTTCACGACCTCGAATTTCGTCTCGAATGTCTGCGTCGCCACCCCGTTGTCTATCCAGGAGACCGTTGCGGCATCGGCTTCGGTGATGGCTTTGTCATTTTTTCCTTTAATGGTATAATTGAGCGTGTAGCTGCCTCCGTTTTCCGTAAAGCTCTCGTCCAGTACGACAAAAGTCTTCTCTACTGTCAGGATATAGTCCGTATCTTCCACCTCGTTCACTTCATCGGAAATGGAAATCCATACGTTGTTCGTGGCTGCCGCTTCCAACGCCTCGGCAAAGGAGGCCTGACCGAAAGATAGCGCGCCCTCGATGTGAAGCTTGTAATGGTGGTTCCGGCGCACGAGGAGCTGCTCGCCCTTGTCGTCAACCAGCAGGACACGGTAGTATTTCTCTTCGTCCTGATCCGGAAGATGTCCCCGAAGAATTACGCTGACAGGGGCATCGGCACTGTTCTCGCACTCGAAGACATACTGGTTCATGCTGGATGTCACGTCCGTAATATCGCTCATCTTGGCATCGTTCACGGGAAGCGTGACGAAGGGGTCGTCGCTGGAAGGCCACGTGAAATCAAAGCCTTTCTTCGGGTGGTGCGGGGCCACCGTTCCGAAAGCGTTGGTGTTGCAGACCGCAAAGCCCGTAATCACGATATGCCCGTTATTGTCCGGGTTGTCGACGGAGATTCTCGCGTGGTTGCGGATCAGTTTGACGGAATTGCCCGAGGTGGCCATCTGTTCGGCTATATTGCTGTCGTTTCCTGCATCGCAGGCGAAACGGCCCCAATAGATCATGCGTCCGGACGAGCCCTCCAACACTGCCATGACCTCGGACTCCGACTTGTTGCGGAAACTGTCCTCCTTGAATTCATCCATATTCTGGTTGGCCAGGAAATGGATGGTCCGGGTATTTTCGGGCACCTCAGCCTTGAATGTGCCCTCCATCTCCCCCGGGCCGGGCTTCTGCACCGTGACACCGGCCTTGACGGTAGAGATGAAAAGCCCGTAACTGTCAAAGCAGAAAAGTGTCATATCTTGCACTCCGCCACCGTCAGGGTCTACCGCACGGGTGACGACTTCCTGCATCGCAGGAATTTCCGTCTTGAAATTCAGCATGATGTAGCCGTCGCGTGCCTCGGTCTGCGGATTCTGCCACAACTCGCTTTCGCTGCACGAAGCGAGCAGGGCCGATACCGCAAGCAGGGCGACAAGCTTGTCTATTATTTCCTTTATCATATTTCGTTTCTTTTTGACAGGTTTCTACGTTTATTCCTTTTTACCGTAGGCATCGCGTACACAGGCCACTCCGGTACCGCTAACGGTGTATTTCTCATTATAAAATCTTCCGCTTGCGCTGTAATAGTACTGTCCGTTCAAGCGGTAGTCTATGGCGTCTGCATCCTGGTCTTTCGAGCCCTGGAATTTAAAAATGATTTTAAGTTCGGCTTCTGTGGGCAGGCGCCAGTCATCCAAGGTAACCGTCCTATCGGTTTTCGGGTCTTTATACGTTTCTACATAATGCGCGCAGTGCTCGCGTGCAACGCGGACACTGTTGTCACTCCCGTCCAGCTTCAGGTTTCCTCCTCCAACTTGGAATTCGCCTACACAGGAACCTATCATGAATGACGGCGAGACCAATTGGGCATTGTCCTGTCCCGGATCCGTAACCATAAGTTCCGGATGGTATGTATCCTGGACCATACGTGGACGGCCAAGAGTATATTCACTGGATGTCCCTGTCAATACAATGGTGTACATTCTGCCGTTAATTTCGCTATAGCGGGATTCCCGAAGTCTGTTTGAGTTTGATGTGTAATAGTATTCATATAAATCAGACTGTCCGCTTCCATCATTCCTCAATTTTGCTACTTTTGAAACGAAGAATCCGTCCGGAGGACCTCCAAATAAACCATCTGTCCCCGTTAGGTATCTATATTCTCCGTTCCAACTGGAGATATTTCTGGTGGCAAGGGCGATTCCGGTAATTTTATCACCTACATATTCATAGGTAGTCGGGTTAGGATCTGAATTCTTGAAATCATCGCGGTACGAGTACCACCCCTGGATATTCGTGATATATTCCAACGGATACTGCTCAATGGTTACGGTACGTTCGTTGCCGTCCTCATTTGTTACCCGGACTTCGATATAACGTATCGTATTGTTCCTGGGGAGGTCGCTGTGTACATCCAGCTTGCCGTTGAGCCCCTTGTCGGGAGTAATGAGGATGTTGCCATGGCTGCGCCATCTGTATCCGGTACTCACTCCCCATTCGTTATCGTTTGGATTATCGGGGTATCTTTTCTCCAAGTTCTGTTCCCTTCCGAACTTGTCTATATAGTAAACCCGGGTAATCTGTGCCGTCACTTCCGACGAGGAGGTGAAGATCAGGCTGGTGCGGTCGTCCTCCTTGTTGTGCATTTCCAGGTCGTACCGGTTGAGCACAAGGAAAGTCGGGCGGTCCCCGCCTCCGACATTTACCGTCTCGTCTATCCAATTCTCCACGGTATATTTCAAATCCGTCAACTGCACCGGTGTGGAGGGATTTTCCGCTCCGGGGGCATTGACCGTTGCCGTTACCCTGTAGCAGGTGTTGCGGTTCAGGGCCTTGCCGTTACAGACAGGAATCTGGTAGTAGTTATCGGGACGCAGTTGCGGGTCGGTATCCTTCTGGTAAGTCAGGGGAATGTTCATCACCAGGCGCACTTCCTGCTCCATGGAACTTCCATTGTCCCAAGCATGGGCATACATGTAAGCCGTTACGGTAATTTTGTTCGCCGTCCACTCAAGATAGCCGCCGGAGGTCTGGGCGGTATTCCTCAGCTTTGCCGCACCGTCCGCACCCGCCACTACCGATGTGGTATAGGGCATATTGCGCAGGTAGTAACCTATGCCTTTGGAATCAAAAGTCACGTCTTGGCCTTTGTTGATGGTCACCACGACTTTTGCCGCTGCCCTGCGCAGCGTGACCGCCAGCCGCGTGTCATTCCCTTGCGAGCCGTCGTAGAGGACGACCGGAGCAGCAACCGCCGGTTCATCGTTCCCTTCGGGATAGGCTATGCCGTCCATGAGGAATGTTCCCGGGACACCTTCAATGTCTTTCCCTGTCAGGTGAATGTTCTCGTCCTCCTGCGTCATCGCCTTCAAGGCGTTCAGGTTCGCGAGGTTTTCAAAATCCTTTTCCGGGTGGGTGCTGTTGGCGATCAGATACACCCAATACCTCTCATTTTCCGTAAAAGACGACCGTTTTACGGGCAGTGTAATCCGTCCCGTTTCATTGGCTGACGCGTTCACCCGGTCGCTCCACACCTTCGTTTTCTCGTCGGTATCGTTGAAAATCAGCACGTCGATATGGCTCACTGCGACCTCCGCCCCTTCGGCCGGTACGGTAGCACGACTCACCGGCAACGCTCCCGACGAGATGTCGAGGATAATGCTGTTGCCGTTACCTCCTGTCTGCCCGCCGGGGAGATCGTCATCTTTGCTGCAAGCGGCAAGAAGCCATGCCGCCGCACAACAAATCATCATATTGTATATAATCCGTCTCATCGCTTGTTAGTTTGTAGGTATGTCAACCTGTTTGATTACAATCTTCTCGGTGCTCTCGCTTCCTGTCCAGTTCGTGGCTCCGCTCTGCATGTTGATCAGCAGGAGCGAGCTTCCCGAAGGATCCCACTTCGGGGTATAGGCGATGCCCAACGAGAACTGCTTGTCCACGTTCTCGCCTTTCAGTGCCCTTACCCGGATTTCGTACGCTGTATCGGAAGCCACATAAGGCGGTGTCACGAGTGTGTTGACACCATCCACGTTTTGATATACCGTCAGTTCATAGTCTGCGGCTGTGGCATCAAACAGCGTGGGCTGCCATTCCTGTCTCACAGGACCTGTGATGGTGAACCTAAAAGAGTAGGTTCCCGCTGTCGATGATGCGCCGCCATTGTAGTAAACCGTCGGCTGCGCGTAGGGGGCGGTCCCTCCACCGAAAGGTTGCAGCAGTTCATAGGAAGGGTAATCGAACTCCAACTGATAATCTCCACCGTCCTCCCAGTCGGCCACATCGTATGCGACAGTTATCTTGCCGCTGTTGTGCATCAGGCAGCATACCGCATAATACTTGTTCCTTTCAATGCGTGGCATATAGACCAGACCTTCGCGCGGCTCGCTGTCGAACGTGTAGCCGATTTTGAGGATGTTTCCATGCTCATCACCCGGTGTGTTCCACGAATCGCTGCCCCAAGGGTTCTCGAAAGGATAAAAAGGAGCCCCCAGTACAGGCGTGTAGTTTTCGGGGTTCTGCCTCTCTTCGGGCGTGATATTCGTGGCCAGCGTCTTCGTTACCGGTGCTGAAGAGGGGACGAGTGAAAACTCGCCGGTACCAGTGGCGCCTGCCAGTTTCAGCGTTTCGTCGGTCTGTGGCATCAGGTAATTATACGCACGCGTTCCGGCTTCCAGCAAGGTCAGGTCCGTTACACACAGCTCTCCTGCCTCACCTGCTTCTTTGGCCGCGAACACGCCCAACTTGCCTATGGGACGCTTCAGTTGGAACGTCAAGACATCTTCCAGCGGTGTATGCCCCGAATGGCCGGGGTCGATCGGCTGACGGTTAGAAAGTTTCGAGAAGTCGATTGTTTTGGATTCCTTGCCGAACATTGGAAGTCCGTAGGCTTGGACATCTCGTGTCAGCGTGGTAAACGTGAAATCATTTAGTTCCGCTTCCGTAGTATTTTCCGTAAAGGTTTTCTCGGCACCTGGGGTACTCATGGCCTTCTCGTTCGCGATGATGTAGAAGTCTACCGTTTCGGTAGTCAGGGAAGTCATCGTCAGATCCATCCAGAATGTAGCCGGAGTCTCCATGTCTCCGCTCCGGAACTCGTGGCCCGCCAGTTGTCCTTTTACAAAGGCATAGACACGAAGCGAGTGAATGGCCGATTCTTCGCCGGTCGGTGTGCCGTCGGTTTCGCCGACAGCGCATGTCCCTACGTTGAGCCGCACTGCCACATCGTGCCGTTCCCCGAGCGATGCGGCATCTTCCTTGACGCACCCGCACGGCAACAGGCCACAGCACACTGCTGTAACTGCCCAGTATAATATTTTTCTTGTATTCAGCATATTCTTTTCGGTTCGGTCTAAAACTCAGGTTTCACTTGTTCGATGTACCATTCGGGTACGCTTACCGTGATTTCTCCCGACTTGAACTCGATGCGTATCGGGATGAGCACTTCATGTTTGGAACAGTCTATAATAGGATTGTCGGCAAGGAACCTGGCGAGGTTGACTTCGGCCAGCGGTTCCCCGTTCGGGGCGGCGCTCAGGCGGATGTTCACGTTCTCGTGGTTCTTGTGACGCATTATGTTGGTACGGGCCGTGAGCAACGCTTTTCCGGCTTCGTATTCGGTTTCAAGCAAATAGTCGGTTGCCTCCCCACAGGCCCGATTCTCAAAATCGGTACAGGGCGAGACTCCGCATATCTCAAGCACAGGCAGCGAGCCTGCGCGGGTTCCCGGGGCGGGAACTCCGGCCACTTCCACCGACAGATCGTAGTGAGAGCTGGCGAACTCTATGGTTTTGGTCTGGTTTGCCTCTTCATCACCGCTGTAAGGCAGTACGGTATAAGAGGTCGTAGCATAGTAAAGTGAATCGTTGCCGGCAACCTGTTTCTCGTCGAAATAATCCCCGGCGGCAAAGAGCATCCGGCCGAAATCGCCCGTGGCGATGCCATCGACCTTCGTGTGGTGGGTGTTCCCCAGGCAGACAATCCGGTAGTCTCCGGCAGCGAGCGGGGGAAGCGTAGCCGTGCGGTCCTTGACCTGTTCCTCTGGTAAGATACTCGAATTGACGCATCGATTTTCTGCATCGAATACGAACATCTCCACCCGGCAGATCTTGTCGGGGAATATTTCCGTGGTGCCGTCGCCCTTGTAGCTGAGCAACAGCGTGTTCGTGCTCAGACAGTCGTCCAGATCCTCACGGATGCAGGATGTGGCGGCTCCGGCGAGCAACGTCAGGCAGAAAACAATATTCGTCAATTTCATATATATGTGATTGAAGTGTTAAAGGATAGACAGGGCGGAACTTTCGCCCTGCCTATCGGGTTATCAATTAAAATTCAGGTGTGACAGGAACTACATCCCAGCTCATGACGTCAACAGTTACCTCCACACATTTTTGAGGATTATCCAAATCCTCATCGCTAAATGCAAAGTTCATGACGTAAATCTTGGCGAAATCTGCTGTAACAGCAGGAGTGAATGTACTGGTAGCCAAGTAAAGAGGAACCTTAGTTCCTTCATTTGTTGTACCAATCAATTTTACAAGAACTTGAGGATGGTTAGTATTTCCAATATTATTATCTTTAGGAAAGAAGTGGTATGCAGGACGGACATTGCCTTTCTCGTAGGAATGCTTATACTGTGTATTTTCATCCAATGTAACCAAAGGCAAGGTGGTTGCAGGACTCTCTGTTGAGGTAAATTCATCGTTATACCACGCATCAGCAGCTGTCTCGAAAAGGCCGAATATAGAACCGGGGTTAATATCGGAGTTCTGTATGTCACTGGCTGTTCCTCCCTGACGGTCTGCTTTCCCGAAATAGTTGTTCAACATGACCTGCTGAACTTCAATACTCTTGTACTTACGCTGACCTTGAGTAGGAGCTGTATACTCAAATTTACCGATTTCAATTCTGGATACACGCGGTTCAAGCACTACCTTCGCTTTGTAAAGCGGGTGTCCTGCCTCGTCTTGACCGGACACAGAAGTCAACTCGACTTCTTTATAAAGGTCTAGATCAGTCGGATTTTGCTGTTCGGCGATTATCAGGTCTTTTTTCAAATCTACATAAGTAGATGCATTTATTTGACTACCGTTGTTACCTACAACGATTACCTTGTTCACCTCAGCAGGTAAAAAATGGAATACCTTATCTGCGCGGTCGTCAAAATTACTTTTATTGCTGAAGTAGTGGGTTGCCTCAGTTCCTTCGATTGTTTTTCCTTTATACAGGGTAGTTCCGTCTGTAAAGAATACCTGTAAATCTGTCAAAGAAACCTTTGAGTTGTCTTCTACCTCTTGACCGGCGCCTCTGGTTACTGGAATCACATTAGACAGGTCAATGCTTACACTCTTTGGGGTGTTGTCCAACTGTCCCATTTCATCGTCTTTGTTGTCACATGCAACAAACGTCATTGAAGCAGCTAAAGCTGTCAATAAAAAACTCTTGACTTTCATCTTTTTGTTATTTAAAAATTAGTAAAAAGGTTTTTATAACTTCTCGCTTATGGATTTTGTCTACAACTGGTCGATGACCTGCCGCACCTCTTCGAGGTTATGCCGGGCAGTCGCGGAGCCTGCCTCCGAAGCACGGCGGAACACATCCTCCGCCTTGTCGTATTGTCCGGCCCCGGCGTATGCCACACCGAGGGTGGAGAGCAGTTCTGCCGACCGCGCGGTGACTTCCGATTTCTCGAGCAGCTCCACCGCCTTGGCATACTCCTCACGGGAGATGGCGTTCACGGCATTCTCATTGAGTGCGGAGGGCGAAGCGGGGAAATAGCGTAAGGCGGTGGCCATCACCTTGTCGTACCCGGGCGTGCCTTTCCCGTAGGAATCGGCCACCTTGTACATTTCCGACAGGCTCAGGAGGTCGGGACGCTCATCGACCATGCGGCGAGCCTCTTCGAGGTTAAAGTTGCGCACGTTGTACTCGATGCGGTACTCGTTGCGGCGCAACGCGGGGTATATCTCGGTGAGCAGCCTGTGGTAAATGGTCGGCGGCACGAGTTTCTGGAGTTGCAGCTCGCAGAAATCCCGTTCGTCGGGGTAACGTTCGATGATTTCATATACCTCGTCGCGTTTCAGCAGGTTCGGGAAGTCGCCGAGCACACGGACGAAACCTTCCCAGTCCTCACCCTTCCAGTCCACGTGGAGCATCTCGGGAGCGATAGCGTCGTAACGGCGGATATAGTCGGCCAGCGCCTTGGCGCGGTTCTCGGACAAGGCCATATTGTGCGCCATGCTGCCTTCGGGAGAAGCGTAACCGGTGATGTAGATACCGATAATCCTGACGTCGGTATTTTTCTTTACCAGCTCGATGGAGTTGGAAACGGTGTCCAGTTCGGCACGGTTGTTCTTGAATCCGGGCAATATATTATAACTGTCCTGCCGGAACTGCAGCCGGGCGGTGCGGGTTTCGGCACGCACTTTCACGGGTTCAGGTTCAGGGGCTATGCTGTCGAGCTTGTAATCGGGGACATAGGCAGGAAGTATGCCCGCCCACAAGGACTGCTCCGCCTTGCCCTTGTCGCAGTTCACGCAGCCGTGTACCTCTTCGCGGATTTTGATCCGCCCGTCGAGCATCCAACGCTCGTAGGGCACGGTGGCCGCATAATCGTAATGCTGCCCCTTGCTGCTGTGGCGTATGATTACCTGTGCGGAATCATTGTGGAAAGGGGGAAGCTCCACGCTTTCGAGCCGCTGCGCCCGCAAGTAAACCTTGTGGCGGGTCTTGCCATCGATGACTATCGGGGGAAAGGTCACCTCGCGGCTACTGTCCGCCGACATGAGTACGGGTGTCAGTGCTACGGTGTGCTGCGTACGGATTTTCGCCTTGCTCAAATCGACGGACATCGTCAGCTCTACCGTGCGGCCCTGCTTGACGACCCCTCCCTGACGAATCCCGATCAGAGGCAAGTAACTGGTTTCGTTCTCGGCATGCAACATCATGGGACAACATGCCAATATCAGCAATAATAGGATGTATATGCGTCTCATAGTCATTTTCTTGTTATTTGATTATATATATCAGGGAGATGCCCGCCTTGGTCGGGCCGAAATAATGCTTGTCCTTGTTGCCCTTGAACTTGCCGCAAGTGGCACACTCGTACTTATCGTATTGCGTGTAGATGTAACCCAGACCGATCGTGGCTTCGAGGTTCCAGCGTTTGCCTAAAATCCATGAGTAGCCATACGACAATCCGAGACCCGTAGCCCAGCCCTGATAACGGTGATCCTTCGTGGACTTGCTTTGGAACGGGATTCTCACGCCACTGATGTTGTAGAACGCGTAACCGCTGTGCAGGCCGAAGAAATGGCCGTTATAGCGTTCGCAGAGCCAGTAACGGAACTCCGGCATTACCATCCAGTGTTTGATTTTCTTGTTCTTGTCCTTATTCAGCGTCCACGGGTTGTAGGCACCCGTGAGGTCGAGGGTCGTGCGTTTGCCCAGCCCAAATTCCAGACTCAAGTTGGGCGTGGTACTTGACCAATACAATAGATTGGTCTTTACTGCGATATCCTGCGCTTTGACAGTGCCCGTGCACCAACAAACCGCAAGAAAAACACCGAAGATCAATTTTTTCATATTTTCCTTATTCTTGTTATCTCATTCGGGCCGGAAAACCGGCACGTCAACTCCCAAACCAATACTTCTCTCCGAAAGAGAAGTGGTAGCGTATAACATTGATGATAAGTGGCTGAAAAACAGATTATGTTCGGTTCGAGCGACTGGGAATGCTTAACATTCATTGAAGTAGAACCGGTTTAGAACTCGGATTGAGACTTAAAAAACAAGCTGTTTATGCCGTTATAATCAATAAAATACGTATATTTGCACCGTCAAATACTTCTCTTTCGGAGAGAAACGGGCAAATACTCAACAGTTTATCGCCTTGGCGGGATTTTCCCGCACTATTTCAACGACTTGTTTTTTAAACTCCAATGGTTGCTCTCTGAAGTTTGGCAAAACATTTTTTCGGTTGCATGATTCCTGTCAAATCATTCCGTCTCCTGTCTGTCTCTTTTTAAGAAAAATACCGTTCAGGAAAAGACCTGGTTTTCTACTGTTTATTTTTTGAACGGTAATTTTTACTAAACAAATCGCAAATGCCCGCTTAACGGCTCATCTGTTTTTTCATTCTGACGGACAATAAATTTCGTTAATCGTGAAGCGCTTATTTGATTTTTGCGTATCTTTGCACTTGCAAAATACTTCTCTTAAAAAGAGATGTTTTAAATTGCACAACTTTTCAGTTTCTATAGCCATTTTCCGAATGGCTTTTTTGCTGTCCGTACGGTGTGCGGGTATTATGCAAATCTTTCTCCCGATTACAGTGATTTTAGAATAAGGCTGTTGGCCTTGTCCACGACCGATGTGTCTAATGAGGCAAGGTAGATACGCGTGGTATTCTCCGAATCGTGTCCCATCGCTTCGCTGATGGTGGAAATCGGAATGTTCTTGCTCTTTGCGATGGAAGCCCAGGCGTGGCGCGCGACATAGCTTGTCAGCGGTATGGCAAGCCCTAACTGCCGGCCTATTTTTTTCAGTTTGTCATTGACAAGATGGGCGGCGTTCTTGTATTGCTTTCGGGCATCCGTATCCATATCCCGGATGATCGGCAGCAGATAAGGAGTCGCGGACGTATCGTACTTGCCGACAATCTCCTGCATGGGTTTCTCCCACTTGATAAAAAGCTGCTGTCCCGTCTTCTGGCGGCGATAGACCAGAACTCCGTTCTGCAAATCCTTCTTTTTCAGGTAAGCCATATCCACAAATGCCATTCCCCGGGTGTAGAATGAAAACATGAACAGATCTCTCGCATAATCCAGCACAGGACTGAGCGTCAGGTCCAGATCCCGTATCCGGCGGATTACTTTCAGCGGGACGGCACGTTTCACTGTTTTGTCCACGCCCGTATAGACATGTTTGAAGGGATAGCGCTGCACGGTCAGTTCCCTTTCCACCGCACGGTTATAGATGGCGCGCAGGTTGCGCATGTAAAAAGAGGAGGAGTTCGGGCAGACATTGATGCCTTTCAGAAAGGTCTCGTATTCCACCATCAGGTTGGAGTCCACTTCCTCGAACAGCAGGTCCCGTTCGCCCCGGAAACGCAAAAAACTGTTCAAGGCGGTCGTATATGTTTCGGCCGTGCGCCTTTTGCCTATCTTTTTCAGTTCCTGTATGAGTTGTCGTGCAAAGGAAAGGAAACCGCCACAGTCGGCCGGAGAGGAGAACACTTCCACCACCTTGTCGGCGGTATATCCCGTGTCGGAACGTTCGAGCCGTGCGATGACGCTCCGGAGCCGGGACAGGTCGTCTGCTATGGCGGTCTTCATGGAGAGCAGGTAATTCCTGCGTCCCTCTTCTGTGCCGGAAGCCACCACGACCTCGGAAATGCCGGCATCCCATTCCGAAGGAAAAAGCCTGTAGCCGGTATGCAATTGTCTTACCAGACGGTTGTGAATCACTTGATAGTAGAGCGAGCCTTCCTTCATCTCGACGGAAGAGGCCCGGAATTTAACTTTTACTGTTGCCATATTACTTAATTTTCAATGATTGATATTCTGTCATTAAAGAATATGGCAAACAGTCTGGCAAGGATGTAGTCCGGAAAAATATTACTATAATAATGTTTCTCAATCGTAAAATGAGAGAAAATCCACCTTGCTTAACATTTCTTTACTTCGATATGGCGGAGACATGAAAGAATGTCATTATTGCACGGAACGGAAGAGGTGCGCGCACTGCATGCCTCTACCTGTTATGGAATGGAAAGATATAGAAATGGTGCGCTTGATGAAACGGAAAGCCGGTCCCGCCAATCTTCATTTAATATCCGGACATGGCCGGATAAGTCATCGGTAATGCAGAATTGTTGCAATGTTTCCTGTTCGGCGCAGGCTGCCGGAAACAACCGTATAGCTGTACAGATGGCAGGATTTACCGGCACAATGGGTCTGGCGGATGTCAAATCTGTGGATTGGATGGTTTTCCAAACTACTGTTCTGGACCAGGCCCACTCGTGCCCGTTATAAATGGCCATATCAGGCAACGGGCTAAAATATTCCGGACCGGGATGTATCTGAAACCATCATTTGAGATACATCCCGGTCCGGAGTAAATGTCGCTTCAATCAACACACCCTATCCAACGCTTGCAGTCCACCATCATTTTTTGTCTATCTTTATATATTCCGAATACCTGATTTCCACATACGGGTTGTTGCTGGATATGGTCTGACGGATAGCTTTGACCCTCTTCCAGAACCACCATCCCTTGTATTCCACCCATACAGCCTGGTTAAGCGTCACGGGTATCTTTATGTCACCTTTGAGACGGTTCTCTTCAATCAGTCCGCTAAAATGTATATGCGGCGTGACCATCTCCACTTTCTGCCGCAGTAGCGGGACGGTATCACGGACAATGAGCGTGTCGCGGACGGCGGCGTCTATCGGTGCTTTCACCTCGACCTCATGCCGGGCCGCCGCTTCGAGATTCCTGATTTTCACGCCGAGCCGCCTGATGGTTTCGGCATCCTCGGCACGGAACTCCTCATACTCGTCTATGGTCAGCCGCAGTGCCTTGGCATCGAGGGCCATCGTCGCTGAATCGGTCCGCATCCGCTTCACATCGGAAAGCAGGGCTGTGCTGTTCATGCGGAAACGGTCGCGTTCTTCCGTGAGGCGTATTGTCCACCGGTGCTGCAACCAGAGGATGCCGCCGAGCAGCAGCACGGTTATCAGAAGTGTTTTGTCCAGCCTATTCATATGTCACGGATTTTTCGGGAATGAACCAGACAAACTCATCCATGTAGGCCTCTTCCAACAGAACCAGCCCGCCCTTGTTTTTCCTGTCTTCACCGGACAGGTCCTCCACGACCAGCCCTCTCCGGCCGGCCAGTCCGCCAAGCTTCATGCGGGAAAGTTCCGGAGAAGCGATGATTTTCACATAAGTATTCTTTGTCATAACCGGCAGTTTAAAAATCGGGTTATTTATGCAGGTTCTGGCATTTCAGCAGCTCCCGGATGTCGGCCCGGATCTCGTGCAGGTCATTCTGCACCGTGTTGAGCTGCATCATGGTCGCCTCGAACACGGACTTGTCCAGCTTCATGGCGTTGATGCGGTCATACTGGTTCTTGATTTCCACTTCCAAACCGATACATTTGGTCTCCAGTTCTGCAATCTGGGCCGTGTTGTTCACATGCTGTATGTACAGTGTCAGCGAGAACGAAAGTACCACGACGATAATCTTGAAGTACTTCACTACAAATTCCTTGAATTGTTCCATATCATTATTCCATTAAAAGTGAGAATGCCTCCCTGATGGCCCTTATCAGAACCTCAGCCGCCGCGCTGTCCCGGAATCCGTAGATGACCAGCGCGACCATTATCACCAGATATATCCACCAGGCAATTTCTTCCCTGGTGACTTTATGTTTCCTTTTCACCATCTGTCATAGGGTTTTGGGGTACGATCACATTGAAGATGACATTGCCGTCACTGCCCTCGATGCGCAGGCGGTTCTCCTCCTTGTGCCTGATGGGGAAGATATCCATCAGCGCCTTGGCGGCATTGACCGACACGGCCCTGAGCGGCGCAGGGGAAAGCGGCACTCCGAAACGGTCGGTATAGTCCGAAGTGGCCGTCTCGTCCATGACGGCCTTGAGGGTCTCGGCCACCTGCAGCTTCACGGCCATCGTCTCCATCTCGAACCGTTCCGAGGAGAGCAGCGCCTTGATATGCGCCAGCACATGCGGTTTGTTCATCAGGTAATTGGCCGAAGCGTACGGATTCTTCACCGTATCCTCACCGAATACCTCCACAAAGCATTTTTTCGGCCGTCCGGCATACTCCAGCCCGCCGTTCACATAGAGGTTGCAGAATTGCAGCTCCTGCTCCGTGAGCGGTTTCTCTTCCGGCCTATCCTGCGTGTTCGCTATCTTGTCTGACATCGTTTCTTCCTTCCTTTTCTGAAAGAGTAGCGGGTTTGTGTCCCGGAGGTTTTACAAAACCCGCCTTTTCGTTGCATAACAATTGTTCCATTAATGCGTCATAGAATACCTGGGCCAACGCATCGGCACACGCCTCCGCGTCCGCCAGCGAGTTGATGAGCCGCAGGTTGAACTTGATTTCCAGGTCGTAGCCCGATATGAACGCCATCAGTTCGTTCCCGTCATAGCCCAGCGCCCCGTAGGTCATCCGGTCCGCCGTGCGGAATGTGATGGTCTCGGGAATCCGTTCCCGGTCAATGCCTGGGGCTTCCTTATTCGTGTCCATACTCATATCTTGAAATATTTACGGGTTTTCTCTTTCTTCTGCATGGCGGTTGCCGTCCCTTCCGTCTGGCGCAGACGGGAGGTATAGACCCCCAGGATGTCGAGCGTGGCCGTCACGTCGGCAGCCGCATCGTGGGCATCGTCCAGTTCCACGCCCAACCTTGAGGCTACCAGTTCCAGTTTGTACGAGGTGACCTCCGGATCGGCGGCAAAAGCCAGCCGCCCCAAGGCAAGCGTGTCGATGTAGTGCGGCTGGAAGTTGCCGTAATAGTCCCTGCTCCCGGAAAAGGTCTTTTCAAACTCGGCGGCCAGTCCGGCATAGTTCACCAGCTGTTGCAGGAATCCGATGTCGAAGGCGATGTTCTGTCCGACCAGCACGGGCTTGCACTGGTTGCCCTTCGAGAGGGTGGCGCGTTTGGCGAAGGCGATGACTTCTCCGGCCACCTTCTTCATGTCCATACCCTGCGTGCGCAGCATCTCCATGGTAATGGCGGAATAGTCCAATGCCGCCTGTTCGTACTTCATCGGGACATATTCCTGTCCTTTCGCCTGCTCATGGCGGGTACGCAACACCTTGCGCCGGGGAAGTCCCGCGTCCTGTTTCCCGTAGGGGGCGATATACGCCTGGTAGCGGTCGAATACCTGCCATGTGTCGAAACGGACGGCCTGCAGGGCGATCTGCGTGCAGGCGCATTCACGGCAGTCCAGCCCTCCGGTCTCGAAATCCAGCCCGATGCCTACATATATTTTCTGTTCAGTCTGTGGTGCCATATCTTCTCAGGATTGGATGAATAACAATGAGTTCTTATAGGTCTGCAATGTATTGCAGCCGTTGTAGTCGCTGTAACGGATGACGGCCGTGAGGATGACCACCCGGTCCTTAAGCGACTGGATCTCGGTGCGGTGCTCCATGTAATAGTCGTTCCAGCACACGCACTCCGCCAGGCGGTTGTTCTGGGAGAGTGTCAGCCTGGCGAAACGCTTCCGGCTTCCCGTCTCCCTGTCCTTGTAGGTATGCTCGGCTACATCCACCACCGTGGCGCAGACAGCCGCACGCCTGCCGTCATTCTCGTCCCGTGCCACCTCGTCCAGGGTCAGGTAGGAGGCTTTTCCCTTGACCTGCCCGCTGGCTTCCGAATTGTCGAAGATGCGGCGGTAGTCGATGCTGCCGATACCCGACACGGCAATCTGCTGCTGCGACCAGAAGAAATGCCGCCCGCGCATGTCCTGCGGGAAGTCCTTTTCGGAAAGGGAGAATCCCAGTTCACGTGCGGCGCGTTCGAGCAGCGCGCAGCGTTCGGTAACCGCCCCGACTTTTTCGATGCGGTCGAAGCATCCGGCAAGGATCATGTGCTTGACATGCCGGGCGTTCACGGGGACTTTCACGGCCTCTTCCGCGTTGTCGGGATCGTCCCAGTAACTGTATTTCTTGAGCTTGTAACGGAATATGCGGTGGATGAAGTTCTCGATACCCGTATATGCCCCGCCCCGGTCGCGTTCCGTGACGATGTATTCCACTGTCCTGAGGCCGACCTGCTTGATTCGGGTAAGCGACCAGAAGATTTCATCGGTGGCATAGTCGGTGAAGAACTCCGTCCCGGAGCGGTTGATGTCCGGCGGCACGATCTTGGCCGGCGAGCAGCGTTCCATCTCCGCCATCAGCGAAGGAATCTCCTTGTCGTCCGCCCATTGCAATGCCACGGTATAGAACGCCGACGGGTAATTGGCCTTGAGCCATGCCCCGCAATAGGCTGTAAGGGCGTATGCCGCGGCATGGGAGCGGTTGAACGAATATTTCCCGGCCACCTCTATCTTGTGCCAGATTTCCTCCGCCTCATAGTCCGGGCATCCGTTCCCGACGGCTCCGGCAATGAAATCCGCCTTCAGCGTGGCCATCAGGTCGGCTTTCTTCTTTCCTATGGCCTTGCGCAGGAGGTCGGTCTTCCCGAGGTCGAATCCCCCGAGCGTATGGGCGACGGACATGAACTGCTCCTGGTAGACCATGATTCCGAAAGTGTTCTTCGTCGCTTCATAACAGCCGTAGTTATAGACCGGGGCCACCTCGCCACGCCTGAAACGGACATAATCATCGGTGGCGCCGATGTCGAGCGTGGCGGGGCGGTACAGGGCATTGACGGCGATCAGATCGGATACAGGCTGTACATAAATGGGTAATGCCCGGTGAAGAGAACTGGAACACATTCTGCGTGTTACCGTCCGAGAGCAGCCGGTAGGTCTTCCCGTCTTCCAGCATATCCTGCGTGATACGCCCGATGGTGAGTTCCTGCCCGAAATTCCGGTTGACCAACGCGATGACGGCACTCAGTTTGGCAAGTTCCTTTGTCGCCAGCACATCCTCCTTCAACAATCCGATCTCATCGACCGAATAGCCGTCGAACTCCGATACCAGTGCCCCGTCCATCTTGCGGACCGGCAGGAAATCGAAGCATTCGGCGGGCCTGCCGTCCCGCGTGTCCGGTGTGACAACGATGGCCGAGGCGTGTATGGAGGCCGCTTTGGGCTGTCCGAGCAATCCTTGCACGTCCTCGATGACCAGCGGATAGGTCTGGATAAAGTCCCGAAGTTTTCTGTTGGAGGCAGCCTGTCTGAACAGTCCTGTCCAGTCCGTGCCGTCATCTATCATGGCGGTAATATAGTTCACGATGGAGTGAGGCACGCGGTGTACGCGTGCCACGTCCTTCAAGGCGGCTTTCAGTTTCATCGTGGTAAAGGTGCCGGCGGAAAAGACACGCTGGCGGCCGTCCGCGTTGTACCGTTCTTCCAGGTAATCCTTGATCTCCTGCCGCCGGTCGGAGGCATAGTCGACATCTATATCCGCCTTACGGGAGGGCGGAATGTCCGCCCTCCACAAGTCCTTTCCCCACGAACGAATCCATTACGGTGAATGCTTCATTCGCTTTTTTAATTGTTACGTTTGTCACTTTCATTTTTTATACTTTTTATAGTGGACGATATCGCATATCGTCTGTTTGCAAACCTTGAATTGTTCAGCCAGTTCATTTTGCATGACTCCCGACCGGTGTAACCGCCTGATATGATCCGCTTGTTCATTTGTCAGTTTGGCGTTCACACTGTTCTCTCCATAATCATCCCTGAGTTTATGCACCATAGAATGCATGACGTTTTCTTGCCTGGTACACATTTCCAGGTTGTCACTTCGATTATTGTGCTTATTGCCATCCTTATGATTAACCTCCTTTGCCGCATTCCAATCATCAAGAAAATGTTCTGCGACAAGTCTATGGATTAATTTTTTACATATTTTTCCGTCAGAGGCCAAAGAAACATTGTAATACGGGGATGTACCCCCGACCCACGGTTTGATGATTTGTCCGTTCCTCCAATATTGGGATGTGGCATTACGGACATATCTTCCGACACTTCTAATTCTACCGCAGGAGCTTACTTGATAAATTCCCTCGTAATGATGAATATCTTTCCAAATTTCTTCCTCGTCCATTATCGTATATATTTCTTGTATCGTATTATCGCGCTTACCGTCTGGCGGCTGACGCCGTACTGTTTTGCCAGGCTGTTCTGGGAAGCCTGGCCGGAAGAATATCTCACCCGTATCTCTTCCGCCTGCCCGTTGGTCAGTTTGGCATTCACGCTTTTTTCGCCGTAATCCCGTTTGAGGCCACCCGCTATGGCATGTTCCATATTCCGCTGGTGCGTACACATCTCCAGGTTATCCGCACGGTTGTTGTCGCGGTTCCCGTCGATATGGTTCACCTCCAGTCCCGGATTCCAGTCGGGCAGGAAATGCTGTGCTACCAGACGGTGCACGGAGAACTTCTTCCCGACACCGCCCTTGTAGAGCCGGACACAGTCATAGAGCGAAGTCGTCCCGCACCAATGGCACATAATGCGTTCGGGTTGTATCCAGGTAATGCCGTCATGCGAAACCTGCCGTTCCAGACTCTTGACACGCCCGAGGTTGCTGATCCTGTACTTTCCTTCATAGTTCTTGATATCCACCCAGATTTCCCGGGTGTCAGCCATGGGTTATACGGTTTAGTGCTGTCTGAAAAATTTCCCGGTCTATCTCCACGCCGACGAACCGGCGTCCCGTATTCCGGCAGGCCACGGCCGTGCTGCCGCTGCCCATCGCAAAGTCGAGGACGATGTCCCCTTCATCGGTGTAGGTGCGTATCAGGTATTCCAGCAGGGCGACAGGTTTCTGTGTCGCGTGCAGGCAGGAGCGTTGCTTGTCGGTCTTGAACTTCAGCACGCTGCGCGGATAGCGTTCCGTGGATATGTAATCCCGGAAATTGTCGTGCTTCCGGTATATCTCGCCGGCATCGCATTTCCGCTGGTGTTCGGCCATCACGACCTTGCGCCTGTGCCCGTCCGTCTTGATCGGATGATACTTCGGCAACCTGTCGTAGAAGACCAGAATGTCCTCGTGCGCCTTCATCGGCATACGCCCGGCATTCAGGAAGCCTGTCGCCTGCGTCTTCTCCCATACCCAGGCATACCGCAGCCTGCGGAGATTGGAACTGCCCAGCAGGCTCGTAAAAGGATGCTGGCAGAACAGCAGTACGGGAGTGTCGGGCCTGGATATGCCCTGTACGGCATTCCACATCCCGGGGATGTCTATCACGGCATCCCACCGGCAGTGTGTCGTACCGTATGGAGGGTCTGACAATACCATGTCGGCGGTGATGCCTTCTTCAGCCAGCAGGGGCAGCACATCGAGTGCATCGCCCCGGTAAAGGTCGCAACCGTCATAGGGACGGTGGTGTTCGTAGGTCGGATTCATGGGTTTCGAGTTCCTTTAGGTTCCACAAGCAATCTCGGCGGTCAAAAAGGATTTCGTCGCCACACATCAATTCATCTGCGTATATCGTCCGCTCTTCTCCGTTACGGATTACCCGCATCCGGGCATCCGTGCACAGACGGTAAGTCTTGCCTTCAGATTCCATCTCCACATAGCGTTCGCCCTTGCCGAGTGTGATGTCCGGGGCAAGCACCGTCAGTTCGTCTTTCCAGCTGAGCCCGCAGCGTTCCGGCACGAGGAAGCGCGAGAAGATAAGGTCGTATTTCAGCGGGTCGATGGAGGTTATGCCAAGCAAGTAGGAAACCAGCGAGCCCCCGGCGGAACCGCGACCTATACCAGTTGCGATGCCTCTCCGGTGCGCCTCCCGCACCATATCCCACTGCACCAGGAAATAGTCCACATTGTCGGTCGATTCAATGATATAGACTTCCTCGTCCAGCCGTTCCCGATAGCGTTCCCGCTCCGGTTCCGGCACTTTCCGGTCCAGCCCGTCGTCAAGCAGTCGGAGGAACATCGTACGGCGGTCACCATACCGTTCCCGCTCTTCCGGTCGCATACGGTATTCCGGCATGAACATTCGCCCGGTCTCGAATGAGGCGTCCGCACGTCCGGCAATCTCCACCGTGGGACGGCACATGCGCCTAAACAGGGAATCGAAGTCCCATTGCCCGGAGAACAGAGGACGGAGCGTGTCATACAATTCATCCGCTGTCTTGAAATACTGGTCATCGCTCTGTTCATGGGCGGCTCCCGTGGCAATCTTGTTCACCACGATTCTGTACCCTGCATCGTCCTTGTCCATGTAGTAGCAGTCCGGAATCAGGACTGGTTCTACTGTAAATGAATCCGTGTCGGCATCATAACAGTTGCCGAAATAATATTTCAGGGCTTCTAGTTGCTCCCTGTCGATGCGGTCCGCCTTGTATTCGTTGGCGTCGACCTGGTAATAGACCGCTTCGGCACCTTTCCGGATACGCTTCACCTGTTTGGGGTGTCCGGCCATCCAGTAGACGGAACGGATGGCGAAAACCACCACACAACCTGCGGCATACATCAGCAGCTGTTCATAGCGGAGGGTGTTGTCTTCCGAATCGACCATGACGGCCCGTTGGATGCGCAGCAGATTATGCAGCCCCTCGTTATCCAAGGCATAAATCTTCAGCCCGACACGTTCTTCTTCGTGCATCATTGTCAGCGAGTAGCCGAATATATGTTTCAGCCCGGTATTGGCGCACTCCTTCTGAAGGTTCAGCGTGGCGGCCATTGTATTGCGGTCGCAGATGCCGACAGCCGTATGCCCGAGCCATTTCGCCTTGCGGCACAAATCTTCCGGCGAGCAGCAGGCGTTCAGCAGCTCGTAGGAGGTATGGATGCCGAGGTTCACGAAAGGTACATCATGTACCGGAGGCTTGGGCCGGCCGATATATTTCAGCAGGTTGAAACGGAATTCTTCCCGCAGGTCATAGTAGTACCAGTTCCTGCCGAACGGGAAGGCCACATGGAAGATTCCTTCTTCCATCAGCACATCCGGACTTTCCATCAGGTTGAACACGAGCTTGTCCCCGTCGCCGCGGAAGATGGATTCCACTCCCGACAGGTCGGCCGTGAAAAGCCGCCCGAAGCCGGGAATATCCACCACTTCCGTATCGACCGGGATATAGGTTATCCGTTGTGCATCGAGCCATGAGAAAAGTTCCTGTATCATCTTTCCTGTACTTTTTTGAGTTTGTATTCAAGGACGGACAGCAGGCGGCAGGCGAAAATCCCGTAGATTTCCGCTTCCGTGAGTTCGTCCCAGTCTTTGGCGGCATCAGCAATGTCCGCGATGAAAACCTCGAAATAGGGTTTCAGCCGTTCAGCCGTCCGCTTTACCGACTCGACGGCATCACCATCGTAACCGATGACTACGGTTCTGACGCCTTTCGATTGCAGCTTGTAGATCTGTACATCGGATATTTTCTTTCCGAAAGTGGCCACGGCTGCGACATGGGAATTGTCATAGAGTTCGAGTCTGCGGGTCAGGGCGATGACATCGAAAATACCTTCCGCGAGGATGACCGTATCGGTTTCATCCATACGGACGGCATCGTAGTTATAAAGGAGTCTGGAAAAGTCGTTTTCCGTGGAGTTCCGGTAACGCAGGATCTTGTACCCGCCGCTATGTCTGGTCTTGCGGTTGTGGGCGTCTATATCCTCTTTCGGCCAGGTATGGCGGGAGACATAGCCGACAACCGTACAGTCATCGATGACCGGAAAGACGACATAGTCCGCGTAGCGCGGATTGAGCCTGCCGGTTATCCCGACCGGGAAATACTCGTAATCGTCGAAACAGAAGCCGCGCCGCTGCAAATACGGATGCCGGAAAGTGCGCTTGTAAAAGTCCGGCAATTCGACCGGCACCAGTTCGTCGTCTATTTCTTCCGCCTCGTCCTTCTCCAGCAGGTGCAGGTTCAACGGTGCGGCAATGTCAGCTGTCTGCAAAACCATCAGGTCCATGCGACCGATAGCCGCCAGAAGTTGCTCCAATGTACGGGTGGATGCCCCGCAGGAGAAGCAGTGGGCCATGAAAGGCCGGCGGTGGGCAGTCGCCTTGCCGATGTAGATACCGAACTTACCGCCCGACTTTCCGCAGAACGGGCAGCGCGGAACGATAAGGTTCTTACCGCTCCCGTCCCGTTTGGCACCCGTCTCGCGGGTTATCTCCGAAACCAGATATTGATATTCCTGTACCGACAGTTCCATATTAAGGTATAGTCGTGACCGCTACAGGTTGGTTTGAAATGTTTGGAAAAAGAATCCGGATTAGCCCAATAAAAATAGACCGGCAGAATCATGGAAGGTCTTTCCACCCAAAGGAAAAGAGAAATTGTCTTCCCGGCTGGACAAAAAATGACTGCTTTTGTCTAATCGATAAAACAATATATAAATAAGGAGATTGATAATCAGCATTGGCTGATTATCAGGTGTAGAGATGTACTTTTCTAAAATGATCACTCTCTACATAAAAAAAGCGTATTTTTTGTGCAGTACAATAAACATACTGAATGAAAAGTATCGTTTTCCAATTACTACAAATAACGGATTTGTATTTGCGAGGTCATTCGAACTTTCCTCGAACAAAGGTCGTATGATATCTCGAACGCCAAGACCCGTGAGCGGAAACTGAAAGCCTTGGAGGCGGCAGAGGAATTGAAATGTGAAAACCTGCTGTTGATAACATGGGGAACGGACGATATGGCGGAATACAAAGGGCATACAATAAAAATCGTATCTGTCCGGAATTGGTTTTACGCATGTAAGCTGCCATATATTCTCAACATTCCAGTCGTTACAAGTCAAAAAGCCACCGACACGCCGCATCCGGATCGATGGCTTTTTATTCCCTGTTCAGATTCAGTGTCCTCTGCCCGTCATAGAACACCTCATTGTCGTAGTCGGTGGCAATCCTGATAGTGTCTCCTTTCTTGAAGAACCGGCTTTTGGCCACGTGCAGGCGCATAACGTTCTCCTTTCTTTCAGCCGATGACTGGTTGAGCGAAACAAGGTGCGTGCACGGGCGGGCCAGACCTTTGGCCTCCGAACAGTTGTACTCGGTCAGCACGTTCCGCTCGTCATTCAGCCACTCCCGGTCTTCGATGGTAGACTGGTAAGTCACCACCATCCATACCTTTTCGTCCGCCGCCAGGTCCTTCAGGTCATTAGCCACCGCGATACGCTTCGCCCGTTCATGGTCGGCTCCCCATGAACGGCGGTTGGCATCCGTCAGCAAGTCCATCGAATCCACAATCACGATGTCCGGATTATATCCTTTGAGCTTCCTGTATTCCGAAATGCCGTTCTTGATGTCGAGTGTCGAGACCTGGGCATTGAAACGCGGGTAACTGCGCACCGTGATGCTTCCGGCATACGAGGCGACCAGTTTTTCCAGATGTCTCATCTCCGTATCCGAAATCTTTCCCCGCTCGTAATAGTAGGCGTTCCTGGAAATCAGTCCGCCGGAATAGGCGTTCAACGCCTCTTCTTCCGAACCTTCCAGCTGGAAATGCAGCACATGCAGCCCGTCATCGATGTCCGCCCTGACACCGATCCATTTGGCGATGTGCGACTTTCCCACGCCTGTGCTGGCCAGGAAACAGGTCAGCTGACCTCGCAGGTTACGTCCGGCATTGAGCGCATCCAGATACGGGATGTAGAAGCGGGACACACGAGGGGCGGCCGAGCGTTCCTCTTCCTCCTCGCGCCGGCGGTTCCTCTCGAAACGCTCCTTGAAAGTCGCGGCCACATCGACGAACGAGGAACTCTTCAGCGTGAACCCTGCCAGCCACTCGGCATATTCCCGAAGAGTCTTCTCCGCCTTGTCCTGTTTGTTCTCGTTATACAGTTTTCCGACCTCCGCATAGACCGACTGCAACCGGACCCCCTTGATGTAGGACTCCAGCATGTCGGTCATCACCTCGGCACTCTGTCCCTCGTCATACTCCCGGAAAGTGTCTATCAGCTCGATGGCGTCGTAATCCTCATGGAAGGTCTGTGCCAGCACGGCATACGACGGCGGTGTCTTGTATGTCTTGAAGTGTACGGCTATCGCCTCCTGTACCTGCTGGAACGAACGGTCCGGCAGGTATTCCTTACGCATATGCCGGGCTAGGACAGCACACAACGGTTCCTGTCTGAGCGCCGTGGCATAGAGTTCATACAGGAACTCGGCACTGAGCGGATTGACGGCACTCATGGCTTCGCCTCCTTTTTCCGCCACGCCTCACAGCGGATACGGTACAGTTCCGGATAGCGCGCCTGTGTCCTTCTGCGGCATGGCTCCGCTTTCGCACATTTTGAGCATGACGGGGAGAAAGGCGTCCACATCAGCGTGGAGAGCGCACAGACGAGATATCCCGCTTCGGTGGAGAGCAGTCGCCGCTTGGTCGTCTCCTCGTATTCCGGATAAATAAAACGCCCGAACGGATGGCTGCGGCGGTCTTCCACTGCCCGCGCCAAATCATGCCGTGACAGCCCGAAACTCTTCAGCCACCGGTCCTCCCGGTAGCGGCGTTCCTTTCCCGAGCGGAGATAGCGGCCGATGGCTTTCTTTCCGAATGAATGGGAGACGTTCCATTTCCTGCGATACGCGGTATCATATCCGGAAATGGCATATGTCTGGCAGATACAGAAGTCGGACAGGCGTTCCGCACTGACGGAGACGACCTCCCGGCACAAGCCGTCGAAACACATCCCGAGTTGCCTGTCCGACTTGCCGCCGGTAGGGAACACAAAATCCGCCCACACCGTGGTGCGGACCAGCCGTGTAAAGAGCCTCCGGCATCCGTCAATCCATTCTTTTCTCTCCATCGCGTGTCAATAGTTTGCGCAGCTGCGTCTTGGCTAGGAAGATGCGGCTTTTTACCGTTTCTACGTTCCTGGTCTGCAAAGTACCGTTGTTATAGGTGATTTCCATGATTTCCCCGAGTTTGTAACCAGCCTGCTGCAAGAGCAGGGCTTCCCGGTAAATCGGTTTGAGCCGGTCCAGTGCCCAGAGGATGTCATCGTTATAGAACTCGCGGTAGTTGTCCATCCCCATGCTGTTTCCCGACGGTTCGTCCTCATCCGACAGCGAAGAGGATATTTCCGAAATGTCGATATTGTCGTCCGGGGGCATGCGGTTCCTGTTGCGGTTGTTCAGGTCCGCCACAAGCCGTTTGGTCACGGCATAGATCCAGGTCTTTACCGGACGGGCCGGGTCATAACTGTCCATATACTTGAAGAAGTTGGCCAACGCCTCGAGGTAGTTGTCCTCGATGTCCTCCTGGTTATAGGTATATTTGATACAAATGCTGTATATCAGATTCTTGTGCGGCATCACATATTTTCTGAGAAGTTCCGCCCTCTGTCTCGCGGATTCGTCTTCAGGCTGGAGAACCGCAATAAACACATCTTTCTTTTCCACGTTTCCACTGACTGAAAAGGTTGATAATGAATCTCATGTCCTAATCTGTCAGCTACCGTGAGCGTCAATTGAAAAAACGGGCGGCAGCATTACCGCCGCCCGGAAAAAATCCAAACCGTTGTCGGCTTGTCACAGCCTGTGCCTGCGGATGTAATAGTAGAAGAGGTGGCAGGCATCCGCCGCATTGTCATCCACCGGGACAATACCGTATCTGTCCTTGCAGGCCGCGACCATCTGCGTCTTGGTGGCGTGTCCGTCTCCCGTCGCCCATTTCTTGAGGACAGCCGGGTTGACGAACTCCGGTTCCGGGATATCCAGTTCATCGCACACTTCGAGCAGGATACCCCTGAGTTCCGAGAGCCGCCGCATGTCGTAGAAATGGCGGTTCACGCTCACATCCTCGGCCACGACGCGGCGGATGCCGTAACGACGGAGCAGCGAGAGCAGCGTAGTCCTGAAAGCGCCGTGCATCTTGTTGCCGTTGCGCCGTTTGCTTTCGGTGAAGTTCCATGTCCCGGCCTCATGCAGGGAGAAGTATCCGGTATGCGTGGCGATGTCCAGCGCCAGTACCTGCTCCCGGGTCAGTACGCTATTCTCCGAGTCTCGATTCGCCATTCTCTTTCACGATTACCAGTTTATGCGGATAGCCTTCAGCCACATTCCCGTGCGAGACTACCAGCACGGTACCGCCGAGCGAGTTCAGCGCCTCGAACATGGAGGCCAGCCCCGCTTCATCGACCGCCTCGAGTATCTCGTCCAGCACGAGCAGATCCAGTCCCTTGTCCCCGTCGCAGTTGCTGTTCACGAGTTTCTGCATGGCAAGGATGGTCGCCAAATTCACACGGGCGGCTTCGCCTGCCGAAAACTTGCCGAACGAGCCGCAGTCCATGCCGTCGCGCAGCAGTGAGATGGAGATTTTCTCCCTTACCTTACCACTCTTGAGGACGGTATACCCGTCGAAGCGGATACGGATGTCGCTGCCGATGTCTTGCAGGAACTCGTTGGTGATACGGCTGAGCGCCTCGATTTTCGTGTTGGCCAGATAGGTCTTGAACTGCACGAACCGTTCCCGCTGTATCTCCAGGGCACGGACCCGGGCATCGACGGCCGTCTTGCGCCCTGCCGCCTCGTTGGACTTCCCGCGCGTTTCACGGAGAGTGTCCTTGAGCGATTGTATGAGGTCGGGTGAAGCCGCCTCATCCAGCTCCCGGATCGTGGCCTGCAAAGTGTCGATGGCGCAGGCCGCAGCCTGTATATCTTCCTTGCCTACCCGTATGCCGCGGTTCAGTGCGGCATTGCGCTCGTCTATGAATCCGAACACCTCGTCGAATACCTTGCGGCGGACACCTTCGATTTCACTTTGCAGGGCGGTAATTTCGGAAGCGATGCGTTTATGCCCGCTTTCCACCTCTTCCACGTGGCGGGTGGCATTCCTGATGGCCCGTTCGTGCCCGGCCAGCTGCTCCTCCCATCCGGTGCGTCTGCCTTCCAATATCCGGCGCTCATGGTTCAGCCGGTTCTGCTGCAACTCCACGGCATCCGTCTCCTCCTGCTTCTCATCGATACGGCCGTTGATTTCCGTGAGCTGCCGTTGACGGAGCTTCAGTTCCTTCATGCCGGCCTCGATGTCGAACTGTGGTTCTGCCACCAGAAACTCATGCCCGCAGAAAGGACAGGTGATGGAGCCGGCCAGTTTGTTCGAGAGGCCGTCAATACCGGCAGAAACGATACGCCGTTTATGACGCAGTTCCTCGATGCTGCCGGACAGGTCGCGCAGACGGATGTCGATTTCCCGCAGTCTCTCCGCAGTCGTATCGGACTGATCCCTGTATGCCTCACAGAATGCGGCATACTCCTTCTTGAACTGTTCCCAGCCGTCAGTCCTGTTTTTCAGTTCCTGTTCCGCCTGCTTCAAGACGGCATCGCAATCCTTCAGCCGCTCTGTGGCGGTCTGTAACCGTCCTTTCTTTTCGGCAATGACCTTGTCCCAGTCCGTCTGCCGGGCATCGGGAAAGAGGGACATCATTTCCGCTATCTTTTCCAGACATGCTTCCAATGCGGTATCTCCGGCTTCCAGTTCCTGCAAAGCCTCGTCCGCCCGCTGCACTCCGGCAAGCTGTTCCTCAAGCCTGTCCACGTTCTCGTGCCCGGTACGGATCTGCTCCCTCTTGGCCGCTATGGCCGTTTCCAGTCCCATGATACGTTCCACACGGGTACGCCCCCGCTCGGCTCCGGCTTCCTCCTCCTTGCGTATCTGCTCCTGTAACATCCCGATACGCCCGTCCAACCCGGCCAGTTCCAGTTCCACCTGCCGTTTCTTTTCAGAGAGCGGCACGATGTCTTCCTCCACTTTGGCGATGGCTTCATCCACCAGGATACCGTTGGAAAAGCGGTTGATGACCTCTTTCTTCTCCTTGTCCGATGACGAGAGGAAATCCTCATACCGGTATTTGGAAAGGATGAAATTGTTGAGCAGCTCGTCGCGTGTGATACCCAGTTTGTCAAGAATATACCGGTTATAGGCATCCACCGAAGGCTGTACCGCTTCATCGGTTACCACCTGCTTGCCGCCACGGTAAAGCGTACAGCTGACAGAGGAAGCCCCCTTGCGCGGGATACGGCGGTTGACGAGCAGTTCCTCGGCGGCGGAATCGTTGATGAAACGCAAAGCGATACGGCATTCTTCCGCTGCATCGTTGATAATCTCCTCCGAGCGTATCTTTCTAAGCGGGCTGCCCGTGATACCCACGGCAATGCATTCCAACAGGGCAGACTTGCCGGCCCCGTTCGACTGCTGGGACTCATTGTCCCGGTTATCGCCGAAAATCAATGTCGTCACGCCTTGCCGCAGCATGTAGGACAGCGAACGGAAGGCGCAGAGATTTTCGGCTTCTATCGTCTTTAATTTCCACATGATCTGTTTTCTATTCTAGATAAATACTCCAATCCCATCGACACATCCTCGATCTGTTTCTCCCGGCAGAAGTCCTCGTAGGTTTCCCGGATGCGGCGGCTGTCGAATTTCTCGAAGAGCGAAGAGGATACCGCCTCCGGCAGCTGCTCGTCATCGGCAACCAGTTCTACCTTCGCCGCTCCGGCTTCCAGCAAGGCGGCTTTGTCCACCGATTTCATCGCGGCGGCAGGTGCATGGACACGCACCTTGACCTTGTAGCGACCATCGGCCTCCATTTCACGCAGCTCGTCCATCAGGTGCAACCCGGCACGTTCCGCCGGCATATCCATGACACGGTACCGCATGTTCACGCGGTTCTTGACAAACTCGTACGTGCCGTCCGTATACAGCACCGTGTATCCTTTCTCCTCGTCCTCCCCGAAGTTATGCTGGCGCGAGGAACCGATATATTCGATTCCCGTCCCCGGAATGACGGTACGGTTGTGGTAATGGCCGACAAAGACCTTGTCGAAAGGAGAGAATATCCTGGCAGGCAGTTCCTTTTCCGAAGGCTGTGCCAATGCCCCGTTGATACCCTCATGGATGTAGAGGAAGTGCTCCGGTTCTCCGGAAAGCGCTTCCGCAGCCAATCGTCCGAGCCTTTCGGCAAAAGAGCCGTCTTCCGGAAAATAGCTCATTACATGGAGCGCGAACTTCCATTCCGGGCGGCACAGGGTCAGGTACTCATCCACGACAGTCACATTCGGATGCCGGTCGAAGACATGACAATATCCGCGCAGGGATTCCTGGTTCACCTTGTCGTGGTTCCCTTCCGCCAGCGTGACATGAATGTCATGGTCCGCGGCGGATACAAGCATATCCCTGACGGCCAGCAGGACATCGAGTGTCTGGGCGGCACGGGAAAAGAACAGGTCTCCTCCGACAACCACTTCCCGGATATCCCGTTCCCTGCAAATTCCCATGGCCTCCTGCCAGTTGGCCTGGAATGCAGGGATGTTGTCTTTCGAGATGTGGATGTCATTCAATAACAAAAGGCAGGGTTTGTTCTCTTTCATACTAAGTGATTGTGATTAGGACGGGAGGCCCGGATGCCTCCCGTCGGATTAGAATTCAAGAACTTGTGAAAGGCTTATCTGCGGTGGCGGGGACGCCCGGCACGCTCTTCCGTTTCCTCCGGCTGCTCTTCTTCCTCCCCGGGGACATCCTCCGGTTCGTCACTGGGCTTCGGACCCTCCATCTCGCTTTCGATCAGGTCGAGTAGTTCCCGGTTGCTCGTGGAGCGTGTGACACGCACGGAGAGCCCTTCCTGCTCGATGTAGCCGCGGATCATCGCACGCAGCTCCTGGCCTTCCTCGGTCTTCTCACCGAGTTCCTGCCGCTGAAGCTCGTCATAACGTTCGAAAAGGTCGTCCAGCGAGATGCCTCCGCCTTCACGCCCGTTTTCTCTGTTATCTTTCGTACGGCGGTCGAACGAGAACGCGGATATATCCTCCTTGGGCAGTTCACCGTCCAGCGTGTCGATGACCGTCTTCATTTCATCCGTCTCCATGAGCGACATGCCGTAGATACCGTCGCACTGTTTGAGGAACTCGACGGTGGCTCCCAGATGATAACGGGTGTAGCGGTAGATGATTTCCGGGATACGCGGCGCACCCATCAGGGCGGTCAGCTCCTCCTTGGTCAACGGTACCGGTTCCGATTCGTTGTCAATGGAAATGACATACTCGGTCTTGGCTCCGTTCTTGCGCTTTTCAATCTCCACCGGATAGGCGTCATACACCGAGGAAATCGGGCACGGGTAAGACGGATTCTTGGCCAGTTTCTTGCTCCACAGCTTGAACTTCCTCTCATCCAGATCCTTGAACTGGGCATGGGAAAGGGTCATCATCTGCACGCCTTTGGCTCGTTCACCCAGGTCGAATACATAGAGACAGTGGCCGTAACTGTATTTCAGACCGCCTCCGAACGAGCCCCCGGCAATCTTTTCCGCCAGTTTGTCGTCCCCGTCCTCTTTTGCGGCTTCGACGGCCATGCGGCGGTAAGTCTCGATGGGATCAACGCTATATCCGGCATCGGTAGCGCGGGTGACAGTGACATACATCTTTTGGGGCTTGTTCCCCGTAGCGGGTTTCTCCAGCTCCAGAAGCAGCTGGTGGACGGGATACTCATAGCCCGGACGTGTCGGCGAGCCGTCCGGATTGGGAGCGATGGGCAGGATACGGAGACGGTAAGTCCCGAACTTGTCCATGCGGAAGAACTCCGTACGGGCGAACGCCCTGTTCTCCTCCTGGGCACGCAACTGTGCCTCCTGATAAGATTCCTGAACGCCGAGGAACATTTCCTCGACAGACATGCCTTCCATGCCGTTGTTCTTTTCTTCTTCTTGCATAAACGCTTTGTTTTATGGATTTAAAAATGCCCGAAGAATGCGACACGGTATACCCGCATCGCAAAGAAACTGGTAACAGGACGGACGGGTTCGGTTGCACCGTCCGCGTTCAACTGATAAAATTGGGAGAGGATGTCTCGCTGACCGTATCCCGAAAGAGGATACTCATTTGACAATATGGAAAGGTCTTGCAGCGACCGTGGAATACAAAATTAGGCAAATTACCCGGAACAGCCATACATGTACATGAATGTTTCTCACCGGCATTGTCCTTCAGCGCATTACCGTTTCATTTTAAGAATGCTTTTAATCTCTCCGAGCAGTCTGTCGCCGCCCGGCGCGTTCCGCGCTTCGGCAAGCAGCCTCCTGCGGTTCCGGCGGATATACTCTTCTCTCTTGCGGCGGCATATGCCTTCATAGTAGGCTTTGCGCTCCGGCGTGAGCCGTTTCCCGCGCCGGCAATAGACCCCGTCCCGGCGGTACTCGTCCAGGTAGCGGCGGAACTTCGCCTTGCCGCAGGAAGGGTCTTTCGATGCCTCCGCCACCGACCGTATGACCTGCCAGTCCGGCTCGAAGGGCTGCTGCGTGGCGCATAACCTGCGGAGCAGATGATAGACTACCGGCATCTCATACCGGAGCATGAAGCCTATCCGTGTCTCGTCGAAAGGAAAGCGCTTAAGCGTCCCCTGCGGTCTTCCGTCTTCTCGCTTTCGGGGCTTCTGCTGCCGGGGAGACGGTTTCTTCTGCGGCTGCCGCCTGATTTTCTTCTGTTTCATGATGTTGCGGTTGAATGGTTTGCTGTACGGTTTCACGGACGGGAACGTTCCTGCGCTCCGCAATCCTCCGGCGGCTTTCAATATCGCCGTTTACATTGAGTTTATGTTTCATGACTATACAAAATAGGTGAAGTTGAGTTCTACATTGACATTGTACATACCGCGCTCGTAAAGCTGTATCCTGCGCGAACCGCCGTAGATGGTGAACGAGGAGCCCCGGTTGTACTTGTGGTCATCGTTCCAGTCAGCGGCGCTGCAGCGCACGCTGTATCTCGGGGGCTGTATCTTGTTCGGGATGACGGCAACGATGCCGCCCCAGTTGCTGCCGTCCCTGCGTGCGGTATTGATATACCCCTGTATGGACACGATATTCCCGATCTGGCGGATAAACAGCCCCTGGGTATCTGTTCCCGAGCCGCTGTTCTCCATGTGCATCCATCCCGTATCCGCCAGCAGGGGCTGGTATTCTTCCGCATAGGCGGCTCCGATAGCGCGGCAGGCCTGCCGTTTCGCCTCCGCTGTCGGCAAGGACAGGTCGGAAAGTTTGCCGTCCTTGCGCAGGTAGTCCTTGACGATTTCGTCTTTGGACAGCACGTCCAACTTGTTCCGCAGGAGCTGCCGGGCTTCCATGGGGGATTTTCCTTGCCCGGTCAAAAAGTCGATGTAATCCTGGAACAGGTTTTCAAGCGCGGCGAAGCGGGCGTCCGCCCCGGCCTTGGTATACAGGTTCAGGTTGGTGGCGATGGTATCCTTTTCGGAAGCGTTGTAGCCGCCCATCAGCCGCTCCGCCTTTTTCTTGAGTTCCCTGACAACCTGCGAGGTCATCACGTATCCCTCGACCTGCGCGTGCGAAATGCCGCCTTCATCTATGTAGGCGAACGAACCGGTCTTGATTTCCAGCAGTTTGTCCCTGAGTTCGGGTGTGAAGACAATGCCCTCGTAAGCGGAGTCAGTCCCGAGCTTGCCGTCCATCATCCGGTCTATCTCGGCCGTGGAATAGACTTCGAGGTTCTTGCGTGCCTTGCCCTTGTCCGGAAGGTCGGACAGGTTCGAGGTCTTGGCCAGTTTCAGCTCCCCGGTACCTTTCTTTTCGGCATCGAGGGTATCCCTGACGGCCGCCTGCCGCTTTGCTTTCAGTTCGGCGGCTTCCTCTGCCGTCAGCCCGCTGATCTCGTCCGCCGTCAGGCGCACCAGCTCCTTCAATCCTTCGGAGATTTCCAGAAATACCTCCCCGGCTTCCGCTTTGGAATAGACATCGATATTCTTCCGGGCGGCAGCCTTGTCCATGACATCGGAAAGGTTCCCGTCGGCGGAGAGTTTCATTTTCAAAGCCGCCGCGACGGTTCCCGATGTGACATAACCTTCGCCGCCCTCCGTCAGTTCTCCGGTAGTGATAGCCGCCAGTTTCTTCCTGTATTCGGTCGTGAAGTCTTCGGTAGAGAGCTGTTTGCCTTCTACCACATCCACTTTCTTTCCCATCGCCTCCGTAAAGGCCCTGACGGTCACATAGGTGTCGGACACGGATTTTCCGTTGATTTTAAGCGTACCGAGCACATCCACCGCTCCCAAAGGGGCAAGCACGATGTCGCCCAGAGCGTTCCTCAGCGCAAAACGGAAACTGTCAGCGGTGTCGAAGCCGACGGTGGCGAGCAGCGCGGCGGCACTGTCGCGCCAGGTAATCAGGTTTGTCAGCCTGGCATTGTCTTTCGTATAGGCGGTATTCTGAATATCGATACCCCGTCCGGTGCTTTGCAGGGAGAGCAGTCCGCCGACCTGCAGGGTGGCGGTACGCCCGATGACTTTCAAAACAGGTGTGGTGCAGGCTTTTCCGTCATGCACGGCAAAGTCACGGTATTTTGTTCCGCCGCCCTCCGTGCCGTGGTAATTGATACGGATACAACCCTCATCCGTCACATCCGAGGTGTTATAGATGTCGTATCCCTTGATGCGGACAGCCCCGATCCGGGCGTTTTCATTCAGCGAAGTACCGCAGGATATGCCGTCTTCCGTAACCCTGGCCAGTTCCTTGCCTTGTTTCATGAAACTGAACGTGCCGTCCGTCCGGATGACAATCTCGTTGACAAGCAGACCGTGCAGGTAGGCACCGATGGCGGCATGGCCGTCCGCCTTGACGATGCCTTTGAGCATGTAGCCGTTCCCGCCGCTGACGGAGACGGCGGTCTTGGAGCTGATTTCTTTCTGCCCGGTGAACGTTCCGGCCAGCACCAGATCCTTCTTGACGGTCTGCCGGGCAAAAGGTGTATCGAGCAGGACAGCATAGCGGCCGAAGAACTTGTCGATGAACCGGGGTGCATAGCTCTCCGTCACCTCGATGGCCGCCGGCAGTTTGTCAGTAACCGGATCGACCGTATCCGGGACAGCCTTGGCTCCGGCACAGAGATAACAGGTACGCCCGCGCTTGTTGACCTCATTGGCGTAGACCACCGATTCATGCCGGTTGATTTCGTATATATAATAGGGATAGACAGCATCGGCGCAGCCGTCGAAACGGCGTACCTTTCCGCCGAGCCAGACATAACCCGGGGAGACGCGGGGACCCTCGATCTCGCATCCGGAGATGATGAAGTCCGAGCAGCCGTCAAAAACGGCACTCATGCTGAGAGCCAGTTCCTGCAAGTTCAGGATATCGTCCGAGTAGGTATACCGTCCGCCGGTTTCCGCAATATATTCTTTCATTGTCCTGTATTCTTATTGGGGGTGTATTCGTCTTCGTCGATCTTGATCAGGTAGGTCTTGCCTGCTGTCTTATAGGTGTTCACCACATAGGAAAGCATATAGACCAGTTCCCGCGGAGGTATGGTGACGGGCGGGACGCAGACCATGAAGCTGACCTTGTTGATCAGCTTCTCTTCCGCCAGCAGGTAGAACGGACGGGGGCGTTCCGCCTCATTGTCCGTTGTAACCTGTTCCCCGTTGTACCATACGGTGAAAGGACGCTGGTATTCCGCCCCTTCGTGGTACAGGTCCACACCGACACTCGTGCTGTCCTTGATGAAGATGCGGTCCTTGCCGTCCTTGATGTATTTACCGAACCGGTAGTTCAGGAACCACTCGAAATAGATGACCTGTGAGGTCATGCGCGCCTCGATATGCCGTTCCCGTGCAAACGTACGGAACCGTTCGTTCAGGCTTTGCAAGGGATAGAGGCAGCTCTGCACGAAGAGGATGAACCGCCGTCCCGACAGGTAGTGCGGCACGAGCCGGTTCACCGAACGGTCTATGGGCAGCTTATATCTCATGGTTTTCGACTTTGAGCGTGATGGCTTCCCGGAAGGTCGGCAGTTCCGACTCCTCGTCCTTGCGCGAGGACTCTTTCAGGTAGCCCGAGGCGGTGTATGTCATGCGGCCGACACGTTGCAGGGGCTGGATTTGCCCGTCCGTATCGTGGCAAGCAATAAACACGCCCTGCTCGGGGATTGCCGTCTCGTCGATATAGACGTCTGTAACGTGTTCGGCACGGCGTATGGCATCCGTCAGGCGGGAGACATAGACCGCAGCGTCGAAGTCGATGCCCATAATGTAGTCCCGGATACGGGTCTCGATGCTGTCGTACATCTCCGCCTCGGGAACGGCACCATCGTAGAAGACCGTAAGACGCGGCACCAGCACGTCGCCTTTGGTCGAGATGACCTCGATGCGTGTGCCGGCGAATTTCAGCTTGCCGATATAGGCATTGATGGGCACCAGCTCCTCGGCGGGAATAGCTTCCAGATGTCCTTTCGTGCCGGTAGCGATTTTCAGTACCAGCTTGCTGTCGAGGTTGCTGTCGTCCGTGCTCTCCACATAGGAGACCTGCGTAATGATGCGTTTGGTCTCATCGACCTGGGCATACCCGAAAGCCAGTCCGTCCTCGCGGACGGTCAGCTCGTCGCCCTGCTGGTATTGCAGCAGCGCATTGGCGTAGTAGTCCGGCGTGCCGTTGATCCGGTTGTTGATGGCTTCCGAGATATCCACCGCGAAGACATCAAGCAGCGTCTCGAAACTGTAGATGACAGCGGCTACGGTCCATAGGATACCGTTCATGACAGACAGCTTCGAGTCGCTGGCGAACTCCGTCAGTTCCAGCCGCCGGTTGCGTTCCTGCACGGCTTCATTGTATATCTCCTTAATCGTCCGGCTCATTCCACTGTATAGGTTATATCGTCGATAATGAATTTCCACGCGCCACCCTCATTCCAGGCCTCCTCGTGCAGGATGACCCATACGGCTTCCATGCCCGAGGCGATACGGTAGCGCCCCGTTTCGGTATCCCGGTCCGGCTCCCGATAGGTTCCCGTCGGGGCTGTAGGTAAAATGACCGTGCAATTCCGTCGGTCGCCGTAATGTTCCACAAGGGTTGTCAGGTAATGATCTATGACTGTCGGTTTCAGTCGGGCGGCGGAGAGGTCGAGTGTCATCAGTTCCCGGCATTCGGCAAGCGGTGCAAGATCGGCCAACGCGCAATTCGACAGGTTCAGGCTGTAGGTTCCGGAAAGCAGCCGCAGGCTCTCCAAGGAGAGTGTGGCGTGCGTGAGCGTCAGCTCCTCCACCGGCAGTGTCTGCACCAGTACCAACGACCGCGGTTTGAGCCCGCTCCAGTCGATACTCCGGAAGCAGGCATCGGTAAACCAACGGATACGACGCCTGTCCCTGACTTTGTTGTCGAAGGTATGGGTGAGCAGCTGCGGCGTGTCCGCGAGGAGGACGGTCTCGGTGTCGCTGTTGTCGCCCCAGTCGATTTCCAGCTGTCCCGCACCGGAAACGGCACACTGCACGGTGATGATCCCGGCAGCGAGCGTGAGGACGACAGCAAGCGGCAAGGTGAACGTTTTGGGATAGACATGCCGTTCACCGTTAGCGGGGACGATGCCGTGCAACCCGTTATAGGCGACTACATCGGCGCGGATAACGAAATCGTCCGTGTAGACAAGTTCCCGGCCGGCAGTCAATGTCGTGGCGAAGGAGAGATCGGGGTTGTTGATGAGCAAATCCACGACTCCCTCGATGCTGCCGTACAGGTACAGGGCCACATCGTAGATATTCTGTCCGGCTACGACCCTGTACTTACCCATCGTTCTCCTCCTTTTCCTCGGTTTCTAAAAGCAGCTCTCCCGTGGCAGAATCCATATAGGCATTCTTGATGACGACCTTGTCCGACAGGAATTCCGACTGCAGTTTGGCGGCAAGACCGTTGTTTTCCAGACTCGAATGCAGGTAGTCGACGAGGCCGACACCTGTCGTAGAATGTTGGTAGAGATTTCCGGCTGAAGCTTTCAGCAGAAACGTCTCGTTCTGGGCTTTGGCGGCTCCTATTTCGAAGTCGGTCTCTGAGCCGCTGTACACGGCAAGGTAACCGTCCCGTGACAGCAGGTTGTAGACTCCCTTCTCATTGAGGGAGAAAAATGCGGCCAGGGCGATATCGGCCGTGCCGGCTTCCGTCTCCGCCACGACGGGAAACCAATGTTTGCCCGTCGCAGGATTTCTCAGGTACTCCGTGCCGCCCGAACCGCTTTCCATAACCAGACGGACCGTCAGGCGGCGCATGTCGGGCGTATAGGGAATCCTGACATGGAACCCTTTGCCGTCGTTATACGTGTACACGAAGCCGACGGGGACGGTAATCTCTCCGTAGCGGAAGGTGTCGTTGTCCGCACCCGCGACGGCATCGAGCAGGCGGAAGTCGTAGAAACTCTTGCCGGCGATATTGCCGGAAGTCTCCACCTCACCGTATTCGGCGTCCATTGTTATGTCCTGTCTTGCCATGAACGATACTTCAACAAAAAGCCCGACCATACATCAGAGTACGACCGGGCACTCTTTTCAAAAGAGTAGCGGCAGAAAGAAAGGATGGTTTACTTCTCCTGAATGAAATCGTAGATGCGCGACACGGTAGCCCACATATCGTCCGGAAGCTCCTCGTCCGAGATGCGTTCGCAGGCTTTCCGGAGATACTCCATCTCGTCCCCCGAGAACTCCACGGCAAGCGGTTTCTCCTTCTCCACATCCCATTCGATGCGCTTGTCCTCGGCATTCTCGTGAAGACCGATGGCTTTGCGCTCCTCGTCCGGAATGGCGATCTTGCGCAGAATCTCTTTTTTGAGGTTGAAGTCCTTGAAGTTGCCCCGTGCCGGCAAAAAGGACGGCAGGTAAAGGCGGTCTTTGACTGACAGTTCCATATTATTTATGCATTTTGTACGTTACTCTTTTTTATTTCGTCGATCATGGTATCGAAATCATGAAACAGGGGTGCAAGCGGCTCTCCCATAGGAATGTTGCATGAAATAACGCCTTGTTCCATGTAGATGATACCTATCTGCGGAGCGTTCCCCGAGCCATCCGTATCCTTCTTGCGGATGGAGGCGTGGACGCGGGTCAGCGCGTCATTGACGATGGAATATTCCAACTGGTAGTCGGCATTCTCCGTGCTCTCTTCGGCAACCTTGGTTACCGTTACGTTGGTGATGTTCATAATTCGCTTCTGTTTTTATTAAGTGTAGGGATATTCCCAGCAGAAAAGTTTTTAATAAGAGTGATTTAATATCTGGTAATGGAACGAGGGGTAATTGGCGCACAATACCGTAATGGAGTCTCCCTTGGCTAACGTGTAACTGGCAAGATCCCCGTTGTGGTTACGGATATTGGTGAATACAAGGCTATTCCCCCAGTTGTAGTTGTAAATTAGGGTAAATATGCAGGCGAAGTCCGACGGCAGAGTCGAGTAACCGAACATGGTGGCCACGGACGATGCCGACGGCAGGGTCACGCTGTACTTCTGGTTGGCATAAACGAAAAAGATGTTGAACTGCGAGAAATCGATCGTGTAACCGCTGCCTGTGAAATAGACATTCTTGATCTTGTTGCCGATGCAGGCAGGGGCTATAACAGAGGCATTGGACCATATTCCGTAGTTACGGTTACCGTTTTTGACATCGATATAAAGCCCGTAGTTGTTATTAAAGATGCTGTTCACCTTGTTGTTCACAATACGTCCGGTGGCACATGATCCGCCGGCGGATGCCGGTATGGTGTTGCTGCCGAACAGGACATACGAAATGGTGTCCCCCACGCGGAACAGGTCGTCGTAGATGGCAAGGCCGCCGCCTGAGCCGGTTCCTGTCGCCGTCGAGCCGATGCGCCCCTGACCGATGACGAATCCCCCGATGGTGCCGGCATTGGCGTTGATGGTGCCCGTCATCGTGACATTTCCCGAGGCGTCCCATTTGATATTCTGGTTGGCCAGATAACCCGATCCGTCATTGGCAAAGGAGATTTTCCCGCACCCGAACGTGGCGGAACCGTCCGTGTTCAGCGCCCAATAGTTTACTCCGGTGGAAGGGTTGTCGTGGTAAATATATCCTGAAGCCCCCATAACGATGCGGTGCCCCGAGGCCGGAGCCGAAGCGGTCAGGGCGCTTGTTCCGAGAATCCAGCCGCCGATCTTGCCGCTCACGGCCGTGATACCGTTCCTGTCCAGCGTGACCTTTACGCTATTGTTCGCATCCTTGACGGAGATGCTGCCGTTATAGCTGCTCCCTCCGACAGTCAGGGCGGAATCCACGATAATCTGGTTGGCGCGTACGGTTCCCGTGTAAATGCCGTTGGCATCGATGGTGGTCGTGTATTTCTCCGTGGAGGTAAGGTCGAAGACCGTGGCATAGGCCACATACCAGATGACAGGCGTATCGGAAGTCCCCTGCGTGCCGTCCACGTAGAAGAAATGGGTGCTGGAAAAATCGGCGGTGCCGCACACGACCTTGTAGACGTATTCTTTCCAGTCGCCCGTGCCGGCGTTCGACGTAAGCCACCGGTGCGAACCTCCCGTGCCGACGCTGTTCGTCGCCCAACAGAGATTTCTGCCGGCGGGGATCTTGGCGATAATGCGGGCGACGAGCACCTTGCGGTAACCGCATTTCGCCCCGAAATAGAAGCCTCCGTTGCGAGGGCTGGCACTGCCGCTGGTCTGGATTTTCAGGACATACTTGCTGTCATTGGGTGCCGTGGCATCCTGCTGCCGGGTAACGGTCACCATACCGTTCTGGGAGTTGTTGTAAACCACGACACCGTTGTTTCCGTTCCAGAAAGTCGGGTCGCGGTAGAGCATCTTCCCGAACGCCATGGCCGAAGCGAGTTCCTGCGCCGTCGTGATGCCCGTAGTCCACTGGGCGGATACGGATGCGGCAAAGGTAACCGTGCCGGCGGCATTCCATGAGATATTACCCGAGGCTATGTGCCCAGACCCGTCGTTGTTCAGACTCCATTTCGTGGAGTTGGCGATAGATCCGTCGCTGCCCAGCGAGATGTTGTTTTTCCAGATATGGTTGTGGTCGAAGGCCCACCCCGCGATACGGTTGTATACCTCCTTGCTGCCGCTTTTGGTATAGTTCACCGAGAGGCAGAAGTATTCCAGATTGTCCCATGACATCATCTGAAGACCTATGAATCCGGTCTTGACACTGTTGCCGGATGCCGCCACCTGCCCGAGGACGATATGCCCTGCATTGCTGCTCTGATACCACGTAAGGCATATACCCAGCGGCTTGTAGGCTCCCGTGTACCAGTAACCGCTGCCCGTGGAGGCGGAACGGATTTGCAACGGGATGGCACCCACAGCTCCGACGTTCCCTATGGTCATGTTGTCACTGCCGATGGAGAAACCGCCGATCTTGCCCTTCGTGAACGTGCAGCTGAGACCGTTGATGTAATCGGTATTGATAATGGACGACTTGATACCCACGGCATCGAGTTTCGAGGCGCTGATGCTGCCCGCGGCGATACGGTCTGCCGAAAGTGTTCCCGTCTTGATACTGCCGGCATCGATCGCCACGGCGTTGACCTGCGCCGCGGTAAGGGTGCCCGTGTAAATCCCTGTCGAGCCGATATAGGTCAGCGGGTGCGCCGCAAGCGTGCTGTCCGTGCTTTGCGCCAGAGCAATGAACCGATGGCGGCGGATCTCCTCCTCGACGGCAGCCGTGAGGGTGCGCGGCGCGGGGGCATAGGCTTGTGTGGAACCGCTCTGGAAGATAAGGTCGTTGCCGTAAGCGATTTGCGGAGCTGCCGGAATCGGCGAAGGACTATAACTGCTGCTCTCTATCGGCTGGTCGGAGTAGAGGTGGTACACGGCACCCGTATCGCCGCCGCCACGCAGGAAGACGGCGAACATGCAGTAGTTGCCGCACAGCTGCGCCCCGGCGAACATCCGGCAGTAGGTCTCGGAAAGGTCATAGATATCCCATGAATAGGCAATGCCACCCCAACCGCCGAAGTTGGTTTTGATAAGTACGATCAGACCTCCTTTGTGCGTGGATGTGTTCCACGAGACCGGAGCCTGCTCGGCATATCCCCGACGGACGAGAATGGTACGTTTGATGTTCTGGTCGCCACCTTTGAAAACGACTGGATAATAGGTCGCTTCGTCGCCGTTGATGATGAGTTTCTTGTAATATCGATAGCCGAAGTTCGTAACCTTGGCCGCTTCGATGTCGTTCTTCCATTGCAGCGATACGGAAGCCCCGAACGTAACGTTCCCGGCAGTGTCCCATGCAATGTTGCCCGAGGCGATCTGCCCCGAACCGTCGTTGTTCAGTTTCCATTTCGTGGAGTTGATGATCGAGCCGTCGCTGCCCAGCGACACGTTGCCCTTGCGAATGGAAGTCGTGTCGATCGTCCAGCCGGCTATGCTGTTGCTCGAACCCAGCTGTGCCACGCAGTACCCTGCACTGTCCGTGGTATAGAGCCCGAAGTCCGTGTCGCTGTTGTAGTAGAGCTGCACCCGCTGCCCGCTAGCGACACCCGAATTGGCCCCGTACACCGCGATGCGTCTGTTGCCGCTGTCTATCGAGATATGCGTGGCAGTGAGGGCCGAAGCCCCGATCATCCAGCCGCCGATTTTTCCTTTGGTGAAGGTACAGCTCAGGCCGTTGATATAGTCCGTGTTGATGATGGAGGACCTGATGCTGGCGGCATCGAGCTTCGAGGCCGCTATACTGCCTGCCGCTATGCGGTCGGCGGAGATGGTTCCTGCGGTAATCTGCGAGGCGGTGATACTGCCGGTATAGATTCCGTCGGCCGTGATCTTCGTCAGCTTGGGATAGCCGCTGCCGCCCAAAGCCGTGGTGAGGGAGCCGATAGGTGCCGTCCACAAGGCACTGACCGTCGAGGCGAACGTGACGTTGCCCGAAGCGTCCCACGCGATGTTGCCGCCCGCGACCGCTCCGGCTCCCGAGGCATCCAGCCGCCATTTATAGCCCCGGATACCGTTCGAGCCGAGCGTAATGCTACCTGCGGCAGAGGTGCAGCTCCCCACAGTGTTGTTCTTCGTACCCCGGTAAAGGGAGTCGGCATCCACCGTCCAGCCGCCGATTTTCCCTTTTGTAACGTTCAAGGTCAGAGCTTCGATGTTTCCGGCGGTAATCAAGGAGGCTTTCAACGCCGCCGTGTCGATGCGTGCCGCAGCGATAATCCCCGATGTGATCTGGGAAGCACTGATGGAAATCGTCTTAATCGTATCGGCCGAGAGTGTTCCGGTAAAGACGCCGTCCTTGTCGATGTAGGTCGCACCGACCCAGTTCAGACTCACTCCGCTGCCGAACTCGACCTTGCCTGTCGTGGCGTTATACCTGACATACTGGTCGCCATAACCCAACTGGGCGTTACCGCCGTTATCTACATAGAAGGTTTTGTAGCCATCCCTAAATCCATAGATGCCGTTTACCGCCTCTGCGGCGATCGTTCCCGAGGAGGTCTTCGTATTGAGTGTAAACGAGCCTATGGCTATCCCGGAGACGGTGCCGTCGCTGTTTTTCGTGCCCGCAAAGAGTTTGGGGGTGATGACCGTGTTGCCGTTGATGAGCGTCTTACCCGTATTCCACTCCTTGACCCAGTCGAGCATGTCGGCATCGACCCCGTCCTTGCCCGGGATACCCGCCTTGGCTTTCGACCAGACGAACGACAGATGATAGACAATACCGGAAATTGTCACGGGAATATCTATTGTTCCGTGGTCGGCGAGGGTCGTCGTACCGGCGGTGATAACGTAGGTTAAGGTCTTCGTGCCGTTATTGACGGTAACGGATGAGAATCCCGCCGGCTTACCCACCGCACCGATGGTAAAGGCCGTGAGTTCCTCGTCCCCGCACATCACCCGTACGGTCGAGGTGAGAGTGACGGACGAGAGAATCTTCCCCGTGTCATCCGCGGGGAACACGTATTCACCCAAAGACTGGGTTATGGTATACCCGTCCTTCTGGACATAGATGGTCGCCTGTCCCCGGGCGATGAGAATCTTTGCCATGAAACCTTTTTCTGAAAGTATAGTGCGGAATGATTCCGGCAGGTTGCGGATTTTTTTTCGTGTAAATGATATTATTATAAAAAATATTTGTATTTTTGTAATTGGAAATGGTTCCGGGCGGTTCGCCGCCACGGATGAAAAGGGAATCCGGTGAGAATCCGGGACAGTACCCGCTGCTGTAAGTCCCCTCAAGGTTGCCGCAACCTGCCACTGGTGTAATGCTGGGAAGGCGCGACGACTGGGACGAGTCAGAAGACCTGCCATGACCGGAAAAGGATTTACACCCGCGGGAGAAAATCGGGTTGCGATCAGATACGGAATGCCGTAGGAGTCATTCTCATATTTGAAGACAAACATAATCCCGTTCGTGTAAACCTGCGCGAACGGGATTTTTTGTGTTTGTTAAAAATATGTTTTATTAAAAAACAAGTAAGCTATGAAAAGAAATTTACGCTTTCTGGCGGGAGCTTTCCTGTTGACGGCAACCGCCCTGTTCACCGGCTGTAATTCAGACGATGACTTTTTGATGAATCCTCAAACTGATTCAGTAACTCCCGAAACCCGAGCCAACTTTAATGATGATGGCACTACAACCATTACATTCGATGACTTCGATGAAACATTCATGGCGGTTTCGCCTAAAGCAGAGAACTACTACACGCTTTATGGATATACTGCAGAGAACCAAATCAGGGAAATATACGATCCCGATTTTGTGTTTGTCTCCGACATGAATACTGTAACCAATTCTTATGGAGCGTATACTGAATTTTCCAGTGGTGCCATTGCGTTGTCGAAATACAATTATCGTTCTGATTCTGCTGCCGGCAAGACTTCTGGAACTAATTGGTGGTATACTTGGGAGAATCAATGTAGTGTCTATAATACAGCATCCACAGATGGGGCCAATACAGGGGCAGGTCACAGCGGTTCCAATTTTGCTGTTGTATACGGCTACTCTGATTTCGGAAATACGGAGTGGATGGCCAAACCTGAATTCTATTTTGACTCCCCTCGCAAATTCAAGGGTTTATGGTATTGTAACACAGCATATACCTATGGTGTGATTATAAATGGTAATCAGTTCGGAACATCGGGTGTTGCAACACCGTTGAGTAATCTGAAAGATTCTGACGGCAACAATATAGGATATTTCCAAGTCAACATCGAATGTTATGACGTAGATGGAAATTTGATCACCACTGTATCGAAATTGTTGGCCGACTACCGATATGATAAACCAACAGTGTCCCCCGTAACTACATGGACATATTGGGATATTAATGTAGCGGATGTGCAAAGTGTAAAATTCAATTTTGAAGGATCTGATGTCGATCCTATATATGGACTCAATACTCCGGCGTATCTTTGTATAGACGACGTTACAATAGAATAACAATTTAATATAGTTTGGCATAGAACTGATTTCAGTTCTATGCCTTTTTTATTATGAAGGCTTTCATATTTAGTATTCTTGTACTTTTGTTTTTTATTACAAGCTGTAATAAGAACGATGTAATTACTGAAGAAATAAAACAAGCTCCTATAATTGAACTCGATAGTGAGACTGGCATTTACACTATCAAAGTTGGGCGTGAACTGACAATTGCCCCGACATATAAATATGCGAATAATGCACTTTATGCATGGACAGTAGATGGAAAACTTCTTTCATCTGAATCAATATTGAAGTATACATGGAATCAGGAACAACATCTATATATCAAATTGCGAGTTGATACACCAGAGGGTTATGCGGAAGAAGAGTTAAAAGTAGAAGTATTGGAGTTAACTCCACCTACAATTTCAATCATAATCCCCTCTAAAGGATTAAAAGTGCCTCAAAACACGGATTATATTTTATCTCCAGATATTCAACATGACGATCTTGAAAATTTTAGAATTGAATGGGTACGCGATGGAGAAATCGTCGGAACAGAAAAAGCATATACGTTTCACGAAAAAGAACTCGGTACATATTCGATAACAATCCGGGCATCCAATATAGACGGAGAAACAATCCGTGATTTCGACGTAGAAGTTGTGGAAACAATGCCTTATTCCGTACGGTTTCCGACACCATCCTATACACAAACTTCTACGGATCGTTATACTTTTGCAGGGCGTCCTGTATATTTGCGGCCTTTGCTGGAATATTTCGATTATCCACAGTATCAATGGCAGGTCAATGGAAAAATTATGGAAGCCGCTACCGACAGGGTTTTTAAATTCACGCCGACGACTCCTGGAGAATATTTCGTTGCTGTTACTGTTACAGAAAAAATGCCCAACACACAGCCACTTTCACGTAACATAACACGTAGTAATACTTCAATTACAACGACAGTTAAGGTTATTTGTGAAGAAAAAACGGAACAAGAACGCTATCGGCAAGCGACAGCGACAAGTTCAGGTATTTGGGATAAGGTTTATGAATTCATTCCTGCTCCCGGACAGTTTATTAATGAGTTATCCCAAAATACCGGATTTATAGGAAATGAAACGACGCCCCAACAAGCCATAGAGTATGCAACGAAACGATTGAACAAAAAAGCGCATGTTTCACTGGGATCTTTCGGTGGTTATATCATCATCGGTTTTGACCATAGTATTGCTCCGAGTGGCCGAGAATACGATTTTGCAATACAAGGAAATGCTTTTAACAGTTCGAGCGGTGGCTCAAATGAGCCGGGCATTGTTTGGGTAATGCAAGATATAAATGGCAATGGCCAGCCAGACGATGAATGGTATGAATTAAAAGGATCTGAAACCGGCATCGATGGTACAATACAAGACTACGAAGTAACTTACTATAGACCTGCACCCAGAGCACATACTCCGTGGGTAGATAGTGAAGGTAATTCAGGTTCTGTCGATATGAATGCATACCATGGCCAAGAATATTATTATCCCAATTGGATTAAAGAAGATAGCTATACATTATATGGGACGCGTCTGACTCCTCGCAACAATCAAGATCCCGTTACAGGATATTGGGCGAATAACGCTTATGAGTGGGGGTATGTGGATAATATGGGTTCAGATAATCTGGTAGGAGGAAATGTCATTGATGGTAGCGGTCAGCGCAACGGATTCAAAATAGCCAATGCAATATATCATGACGGGACTCCAGTAAAATTGCAATATATAGACTTTATCAAAGTTCAGTGTGGAGTATTATCGAAAAGTGGTTGGCTTGGAGAGATATCCACAGAAGTATTTTCATTTGAAGACTTATCAATAACTAATAATCAATAATATGAGACAGTTTTGGCTTTTACTATTCATTGCCCCATTTCTTTTTTTATCATGTTCAGAAGATAATCAGACTCCAGAAAGTCCTGCTGATGCCGATGACAATTTTATCACATCAGTCGTGATGACTGTGGCAAGTCAATCCTATACAGCGGAAATAATTGACAATATAATTACCATAACAGTTCCATATACTGTTTCGTTAAATAATGCTCAAGTCGAATTCAAATACACATCCTCGGCAACAATTATTCCCGATCCGGCAAGCATTACTGACTGGGATACGGAACGAACGTTTCGTGTAACCTCTTACAATGGAGAAGCGAATGATTATACATATAAAGTCATTAAAGACGAGATTCGCTATGAAGGGGATGTGGAATTGAAGACAACAGCGGATGTTACGGCTTTCATTGATACGGACGTAACGGTTATCAAAGGTGATTTGATTATCGGGTCGGATGCTGAGGATGCAGAAGAATTGTCGGATATCGCCGCATTAAAAATATTGAAGGAAGTCGAAGGAAACATCATCATTCGGAAAAGTTATGTTGGACAAGATCTTACGGGACTTGATAATATCACTTCAATTGGAGGTTTGCAAATAGGAACTGAAACTGCCTTTGCGACCAACAGTAAATTGCAGATGGTCAGTATGAGATCTTTGCAGCATATTACTGGCGACATCGTTGTCTGCAACAATCAAGTAGCATATGTGCAATTCGACAACCTTGAAACGATTGATGGAAATATAATATTCAGGACTTCATCTCTACAAAGTTTTGAATTCCCTAAATTAACCACTGTCGTAAAGGATTTTGATCTCCAGTGTCTGACAAGTGACGGAGAACCAGGAGGAGAAATCACATCTTTGAGAATTCCTGAATTGACAAAAGTAAACGGTCGCTTAGGGGTTAATAATTTAGGCAAAATGATTTCTTTGGAATTTCCGAAATTACAAGAAGTTGGAAGTGTGGATTTTGCTTCTATACCGATTCCGTTGGAGACCCTTTCATTGCCGGAATTATCGGTAGTAAACGGCGACCTTAATCTCGTTTCCAGTTATATTGCGTCCGATGCTTTTACATCTACGGGAAATAATAAATTACAAGAAATAGATGGACTGTCTAACTTGTCGATTGTTAAAGGCACATTGACAATATCTAAATTCCAAGTCTTGAAAAAATTACCGGATTGGAGTAAATTAGAACAACTCGGAGGACTGACCTTGCTGCGTTTATTGGAGTGTTCTGATCGAATTTTAGATTTGAGCAAAGTAAATTTTGTACCTTTTGAGGATAACGAACCTTTAATTTCTATTACAGACGGGACTATATTCTCAAAAATTATCACAAAAGAGGATATGTCGCAAGTTAGCATGTTTCTAGCTCCGAGCGGTATTACCGGTTCAAGTGTTGGAATAGATCCAGAATTGAATTTTAAGAGTATTAAGAATTTTAAGTATTCTAGCAATATGACAACAGATCCTGTATTCCAATTTGAACGAGTTTACGGGAATATGGAAATTATAAGAGGTTCAAAAAAAGGCGTTTCAGCCCCTAACTTGGTAAGTGTAGATGGATATTTAAGCATCGAAACTACAATGGCAAACAATATCTCGTTCCCGAAATTGGAAATTGTCGGAGGTCAGTTATGTATTATCGGTAATCTGAACGCTGTTTCTAACTATGATTATGATTTTACGAATTTAAAGTCAGTCGGTTGTTCAAGCAATCCTCAATATATCAAAGAAGGGGTGATTAATAATATTTTATATGGTTCTTTAGATTTTATGGCATCAAATAAAGATTTTACATTTCCGTCATTGGAACATGTCGGGGGTGTTGGTATGACTGTTCGTGCCGTAAAAACTATTTCATGCCCCAAATTGCAGGCCATTGATGGAACACTTTGTGCTGCAAATGCAGCATCGCTTACGACTTTCAATATGCCAACTTTAACAAAACTCTCAGGAGTTCGATTTATCCGGTTGACACGGTTTGTTGATTATACGTTCTTCAAATCTTTTGTAGAAGAAGAGCAAATCAAGAAAGAAGACTGGCTTGTAACCAATTGCGGTTATAACCCCACCTACGAGGATATGCAAGCCGGTCGCTATACCCAGCAGTAACACCCATTATTTTACAAGGGAACAGGGTACTGGCCGAAAGACCGGTACTCTTTCCCGTTTATAACAAGCCAATGAAACATCTGATACGACATATCATTCTTCTATGCGGGTTGCCGCTGTTGCTGGCGGGCTGCATGGAGTGGGACTACGGAGATGCGGTGGAAGATTTCAACGCTACCGGAGCCGGGTTGTTCATCACCAACGAGGGCAACTTCCAGTACGGCAATGCCACGTTGTCGTACTACGACCCCGAAACCCAACAGGTGCAGAATGAAGTGTTCTTCCGTGCCAACGGCATGAAGCTGGGCGACGTGGCGCAATCGATGTGCATCCACGACAATAAGGGCTGGGTCGTGGTGAACAATTCCCACGTGATTTTCGCCATCGACCTCAATACGTTCAAAGAGGTGGGCCGTATCACGAACCTGACTTCGCCGCGCTATATCCATTTCCTCAGCGACGAGAAAGCCTATGTCACCCAATTGTGGGACAACCGCATCTTCATCATCAACCCCAAGAAATATGAAATCACCGGTTACATCCAGGTGCCGGACATGACGATGGAAAGCGGCTCCACGGAGCAGATGGTGCAGTATGGCAAATATGTCTATTGCAACTGCTGGTCGTACCAAAACCGCATCATCAAGATCGATACCGAAACGGATCAGGTGGTAGAAGAACTGAAAGTCGGCATCCAGCCCACCTCGCTGGTAATGGACAAGAACCACAAGATGTGGACGATCACCGACGGTGGGTACGAGGGTTCGCCCTACGGCTACGAAGCCCCGTCTCTCTACCGCATCGATGCCGAGACGTTCACCGTAGAGAAGCAGTTCAAGTTCAAGATGGGCGACTGGCCTTCGGAGGTGCAGCTCAACGGTACGGGCGACAAGCTCTACTGGATCAACAAGGACATATGGTCGATGGACGTGGATGCGGAACGTGTTCCCGTGCGCCCGTTCCTCGAATACAGCGGTACGATTTATTACGGCCTGACCGTCGACCCCGTGCGTGGCGATGTCTACGTGGCCGATGCCATCGACTACCAGCAGCAGGGCATTGTCTACCGCTACTCGTCCGAAGGTGAACTGATCGATGAATTCTATGTCGGGATAATCCCCGGCGCATTTTGTTGGAAGTGATGGGCAGGATACGACACCTATACCATCTCATCTTCGTTACCAAAGGACGCAAGATGACGATTCCGACAACGGGAAAAGGATTGATGCTCGAGCGGATGACACGGATTTTTACAGGGAAAGGTTGCCGCGTACATGCCGCCAATGCCTTTCTCAACCACGTGCATGTACTTGTCGAGATTCCGAATTCCGGGGATTTCAGCAAGATCGTGAACAAGGTGAAAGGCGCCACGGGAACGGTATACCAGAAAACCCCGGAATATGCCGACTTCTCCGGTTGGGCTGCCGGATTCGACTCGTTCAGCGTGTCGTTCAGCGACCTTCACCGGCTCAGACGGCACATCGAGGAGCAGCATACAATCCATCAGGAGATCTCGTTCGAGGAAGAATACGGACAACTGCTTGAAGAGAATGGGTTCGACCCGCATCAAACGTCCGTGCCGGCATCCTCCACGGTACATTTTTCCGCGAATACCCACCCTAAAAACGGAATCAAATGATTTATACGAAATACATACTTTTCTCGCTACTGCTCGTCTGTCCGTCCGTATTGTCCGCGCAGGGAATCACACGACGCATCCACCAGATAGACGAGGTCACGGTGTGGGGCAAACGCCCGATGAAAGAAATCGGCGTGCAGAAGACGAAGTTCGACTCGCTCGCACTGAAAGAGAACATTGCCTTATCGATGGCCGACATTCTGACGTTCAATTCGTCCGTGTTCGTCAAGAGTTACGGACGCGCCACGCTCTCCACCGTTGCTTTCCGCGGCACGTCGCCCAGCCACACGCAGGTGACGTGGAACGGCATGCGCATCAACAATCCCATGCTGGGTATGACCGACTTTTCCACCATACCGTCCTACTTCATAGATCAGGCCTCGCTGCTTCATGGCACGTCGTCGGTGAATGAAACGGGCGGCGGACTCGGCGGACTTGTCAAACTCGGTACTACGCCGCAGGTCGGCGAGGGCTTCCATGCCCAATACGTGCAGGGCATCGGGTCGTTCCGCACGTTCGACGAGTTCGCCCGCTTCACCTACGGCAGCGACCGATGGCAGGTCTCGACCCGCGCGGTCTATTCGTCGTCGCCCAACGATTACAAGTACACCAACCACGACAAGAAGATAAATATCTACGACGAGGAGAAGAACATCATCGGACAGTATCATCCCAAGGAACGCAACCGATCGGGTTCGTTCAAGGGCCTGCACCTGTTGCAGGAGGTATATTACAACACCCTGAAAGGCGACCGTTTCGGGTTGAACGCATGGTATATCAACTCCAACCGGGAACTGCCGATGCTCACGACCGATTACGGCGATGAGACCGCCTTCGAGAACCGCCAGCGGGAGCAGACGTTTCGTGGTGTCCTGTCATGGGACCATATCAAAGAGAAATGGAAAGTCGGCGTGAAAGGCGGTTATATCCATACGTGGATGGCCTACGACTACCGTCGTGAGGTGGCGCCGGACAACTGGGCCTCCATGACCCGTTCGCGGAGCAAGATAAACACGTTCTACGGACAGGCGGAAGCGGAATACTCGCCCGGCAGGAAATGGTTCTTCACCTCGAACGTATCCGTGTACCAGCATCTCGTGCGCAGCGAAGACAAGAACATCATCCTTCAGGATGGCAACAAAGCCGTCGTCGGATATGACAAGGGGCGTGTCGAGCTCTCCGGTTCTGTATCGGCCAAATGGCAGCCTGTCGAGCCGTTGGGCTTGTCGCTGGTCTTGCGCGAGGAGATGTCGGGCGACAAATGGGCTCCGCTCATCCCGGCATTCTTCATCGACGGACTGATTTCGCGCAAAGGGAACGTGATGGTGAAAGCCTCCGTATCGCGCAACTATCGTTTTCCGACTTTGAACGACCTCTACTTTCTGCCGGGCGGCAACCCCGACCTTAAAAACGAACACGGCTTCAGCTATGACGCCGGAGTGAGTTTCGATGTCGGCAAAAAGGGGGTATATAAACTGGGCGGCAGCGCAAGCTGGTTCGACTCCTACATCGACGACTGGATCATCTGGCTGCCGACGACCAAGGGGTTCTTCTCGCCGCGCAACGTGAAGAAAGTCCATGCCTACGGTGTCGAAGTGAAGGCCAACCTTGCCGTGCAGCCGGCAAAGGACTGGCTGATAGACCTGAACGGTTCCTATTCGTGGACCCCCTCCATCAACGAGGGCGAAAAGATGTCGCCCGCCGACCAGTCGGTGGGAAAACAACTGCCTTACGTGCCGGAGCACTCCGCCTCGCTGACAGGACGGCTGTCATGGCGGACGTGGGCGTTCCTCTACAAGTGGGCTTACTACTCGGAACGTTTCACCATGTCGAGCAACGATTACACGCTGACAGGCCACCTGCCCCGGTATTTCATGAGCAATATCTCACTGGAGAAAATGCTGTCGTTCAAACCGCTGGATGTACAGTTGAAACTTGCCGTCAATAACCTGTTCAACGAGGACTATCTCTCGGTGCTGTCGCGTCCTATGCCCGGCATCAACTTCGAGTTCTTCATCGGCATCACCCCGAAATTCGGGAAAAGCAGAAAATAATGTAAACGTAAATAAGGTAATGATATGAAAGTATTAAAGAATTTGAGCCTGATGGTGCTGCTTGCGCTGGCATTTGCAGGCTGTCGTGGCAAGAGTTCCCAACTTGCCGATTTCAACAAACAGCTTTACGCTCCCGAATATGCCTCGGGATTCAAGATTGAAAGAGCAGACGGCAGACAGAGCGTGCTGGTTTCCGTCATGAATCCGTGGCAGGGCGCGGATAGCGTCACCACCCGGTTGTTCATCTCCCGTAACGGGGAACCCGTTCCCGAGGGTTTCGACGGGCAGGTCCTCGAAGGGGATGCGCAGCGCATCGTGGCGATGTCCTCGACCCATATCGCCATGCTCGACGCCATCGGCGAGACGGCACGTGTGGTCGGCGTTTCGGGACTCGACTATATCTCCAATCCCGACATTCAGGCACGCCGCGACAGCATCGGCGACGTGGGTTACGAGGGAAATATCAATTATGAACTTCTGTTGTCGCTCGACCCTGACCTTGTGCTGCTTTTCGGCGTGAACGGGGCCAGTGCGATGGAGAGCAAACTCAAGGAGCTCGGCATCCCGTTCATGTATGTCGGCGATTATCTCGAAGAATCTCCGCTGGGCAAAGCCGAATGGCTGGTGGCGCTTTCGGAGGTCGTCGGGAAACGCGCGAAGGGCGAAAAGGTATTCGCGGATATTCCGATCCGATACAATGCGCTGAAACAGAAAGTGTCCGGTGCCGTTCTCGATGCCCCGTCGGTCATGCTCAATACGCCCTACGGCGATTCGTGGTTCATGCCCTCGACGGAAAACTATGCCGTGCGGCTGATTACCGACGCCGGAGGCGACTACATCTACAAGAAGAACACGGGCAACTCTTCGACGCCTATCGACTTGGAGGAGGCATACCTGCTCGCTTCGGAGGCCGATATGTGGCTGAACGTCGGCATGGCGAACACACTCGACGAACTGAAAGCCGCCTGCCCGAAGTTCGCCGATACCCGCTGCGTCCGAAACGGCTATGTCTATAACAACAACGCCCGCACCAATGCCGCCGGAGGCAACGACTACTACGAATCGGCCGTCGTGAATCCCGACCTTCTTCTGCGCGACCTCGTGAAGATATTCCACCCCGAGTTGGTCGAAGAAGATTTCGTATACTACAAACAACTGAAATAGATGCGTTCACGCCCCGTCATCCTGTTCACCGCGTTGTCCGTGCTTACGGTCGGCCTCTTCCTGTTGGATTTGGCTGTGGGCGCGGTTCGCATTCCCGTCGGCGACGTATGGGCGGCCCTGACGGGCGGCGACTGCCCGCGGACTACGGCGAAAATCGTACTGAACATACGGCTGATAAAGGCGGTTGTGGCTCTGCTGGCCGGGGCGGCGCTATCGGTCAGCGGCTTGCAGATGCAGACATTGTTCCGCAATCCGCTGGCCGGCCCCTACGTGCTGGGCATCAGCTCGGGTGCAAGCCTCGGCGTGGCGCTCGTGGTGCTGGCAGGCGTCGGCTCGTCGATAGGCATCGCCGGAGCGGCTTGGCTGGGTGCGGCCGTCGTGCTGCTCGTAATCGCTGCCGTCGGACACCGCATAAAGGACATTATGGTGATATTGATTTTGGGTATGATGTTCTCGTCAGGCGTGAGCGCTGTCGTGCAGATATTGCAATATCTGAGCAAAGAGGAGGCGTTAAAGGCGTTCGTCATCTGGACGATGGGGTCGCTCGGCGACGTGACGGTGCCGCAGCTCGCCATCCTCCTTCCGTCGGTCATCGTCGGGTTGCTGCTGGCCGTATGGACGATCAAACCGCTCAACCTCCTGCTCTTCGGCGAGGAATATGCCGTAACGATGGGACTGAATATCCGCCGTTCGCGCGGTCTGCTGTTTCTCTCGACGACGCTGCTGGCCGGCACGGTAACGGCTTTCTGCGGCCCGATCGGCTTCATCGGTCTTGCCATGCCTCACGTCGCGCGGATGCCCTTCCGCGAGGCCGACCACCGCGTGCTCCTGCCGGGAACCCTTCTCTCGGGGGCGGCGGTATTGCTTCTTTGCGATATCGTTTCCAAAATGTTCACTTTGCCCGTAAATGCCATTACCGCACTGCTGGGAATCCCGATAGTCGTATGGGTGGTTTTACGCAATAAATCGATGACGGTATGATAGAACTGTGCGATTTTTCCATAGGCTACGCAGAGAAGAGGCTTCTCGATAAGGTCGATGCCTCTTTCAAAAGAGGACAGCTGACTGCCCTTATTGGCAGGAACGGCACGGGGAAATCTACACTTCTCCGTGCCATAGCCGGACTGAATCATAATTATTGCGGTAAAATCCTGCTCGACGGACATTGTATCGCAAACATGAGAACTCCGGAGAAGGCAAGGCAACTGGCATTTGTCACGACCGAGCGCACACGCATCGCCAACCTGCGGTGCGAGGATGTCGTGGCTATCGGCCGCGCCCCTTACACCAACTGGATCGGCCGCATGCAGCCTCAAGATAGGGAAATCGTCATGCGGTCGCTCTCTTCGGTCGGAATGGAGGCGTATGCCGGCCGCACGATGGATAAGATGTCGGACGGTGAATGCCAGCGCATTATGATAGCCCGTGCTCTGGCTCAGGAAACGCCCGTCATCCTGTTGGACGAGCCGACCTCGTTTCTTGACATGCCCAACCGTTACGAATTGTGTTCCCTGCTCGCACGGTTAGCGCATGCTGAGGGCAAATGCATTCTGTTCTCCACTCACGAACTGGATATAGCCCTCTCGCTGAGTGACAGAATAGCCCTTATCGATACGCCCGTCCTTCACTGTCTGCCGACCTCCGAAATGATCCGCAGCGGGCATATCGAGCGGCTGTTCAACAATGCCGCCGTACAATTCGACCCCGTGAGCGGGATCGTGAAATCCATGCCAAGAGACTGACTTTCCTGTCGGGAAACACGTCAGACGCAATGAGGGTGTCCCAAAAAGTATTTGGCACCCTCGTATTCGTTGTAAGACATGTCGTTTATTTCGATACCTCGCACATCAGCACGCCTTTCCCCGTCACATCGGCTTTCGAGACCGTGATGGATTTTCCCGTGTAGGTCTTCACGACGGAAGTCCCGGCAGAGTTCCACAGTTTCCATGTATAGGTATAAGCTGTCCCGCCCGTGTCGATTTCCTCACCGCCCCTGTATAACACGGCTTTGGCATCCACGTCATTGCCGTTGTTCTTGATGGTGAACCCCTTCTGGCTGACCAGATCAACCGTGATGGGGTCGGACATATCCGTGAAGGAGATGATGTCGCAGACGACCTTGTTCGCCGAGGCGTTGCCCGCCGAGGTGTCCGTATCCTTGATGGCGCACTTGAAGGTCTCGAAGTTGAGAACGGCATCTGCCGTAATCGTGATTTCGTTTGTCGTCCAGCCTGCCGTCACGCCCCGAGGATTGGTCGAGGTAAGGCATGCCCAGCCGGCACCCAGCATGGAGTTGTAGTAGGGACACGAAACGGCGGCTCCCGATGCGGCTGCGGCACTCAGTGCGGAGGTCAGCGTCACGACCTTCGTGGAGGCGTTGACTGCCGAAATGGTGTACTGTGCCGATCCTATGGTTATCCTGCCTCCCGCCTCCATGTTCATTACCGAAGCGACCGTTATGGTCGTGGCTCCGGCTGCCGCGGCAGCTGTCAGTGTCGTGCCCGCGAATACCGCCGAATCCTTGATGCCCCACGCGTAGGTGACGTTCGTCGTGTCGATAGAGGCTCCGCGCCACAGGTCGCAATGCGCCCTGAGCGTCGCCACCTCGTCGTTCTTGAATACGATGCCGTCGGGTGCATACGCCACGGCGGCGATCATCGCTCCGGCGTTCAGGTGCTGCGTGAACTGAATCTCCGCCCGGAACGGAATCTCCAGCCCGTTGGCGTCGATGTAAACCGCCTCGAAAGTATAACGCACTTGCGGAGCGGAAACGGTCATGTGGTTGGCTTTGACGGTAAGGGCATACTTGGCCGATGCCGCGCCGATGGTGCAGCTGTCCTGTCCGGAGACGATCGCCGTACCGTTCTTGTACCACTTGGCCGAGCCGCTCTTCACGCCTGCCGTAAGCGTCGCGGCATTGCCTACCGAGGTGATCTGGTCGGTCGCCGCCTGACCGCTGACGAAGAGCGAAGGGGTAAGTACCAGATAGGGAGAAGCCGCCCACGAAGGGGCATAGGCATTGTTGTCTCTGTTGTACACCTGTGTCAGGGGCTGCGAGGAGCCGATGAATGCCTGCAACGATACCGCGTCGTTCTGGTCGATGATGGTGACCTGCCCGCGGGCTACTTTTACTGCCATAATAGATTATCGGTTATTTGTTATTTCCACTTCGCAATCGAAAACGGCCTTGCGCCACACGTCCCCGCCGGTTATCTCTATCTCCCTGCCGTAACGCGGTGCGGCGTTCCATATCCTGTCACTCTCCGTATCGCGGCTCGTCCGTATCCAGCGGAAATTGCCGTCGGGAATGAGCGATGTAATCTCTTCACCGCCCCTGTACACCCTGGCACGGAGTACCGTCGAGACGATTCCGTTGCGGAATGTCGTGCCGTTTTCAGACTCCACATAAACAGTATAGGAGGGAGATCCGTCGTAAAGTTTGAAAAAGGTATGGGTCGCACTGATTTTTTCATTACGGTATGTTGCCGTGTAGCGGAGGGTCAGCACGTCGCGCCCTTCCCAGCCATGAAACGGGGGTGTCATTTCAAATACGGCGGCATTGCATCCGGCATCTTTCCATATGCCGTCAACGGCAAGGTATTCCCACTGCCGACTTTCCGGCTCGAAATTGTATTCGGTCGCCACAAGCGGGATATTCTCCGGCTCGCATGCGCCTGAAAGCTCGTCCTTGAAATGGAACGCCGTGCCGCCTGTCAGGGAGACGGAACGGGGCTTGAGCAGTTCCTGCGCCTCCTCATCGAGGTCTTCCCAGCGGATGGTCACATCGCGCAGTTCGATGGTATCCTTGCCCCACTTGAACCGTCCCGAGGCGAAATGGCCCGTCCCGTCCGGATGGATGACGAAAGAACCGTCCCGTGAAACGATCGAGCCGTCTTCGTTCAGCCGCAACAGGGGATTCTGTATGGTACCCCCGATACCTCCCTTATTGAACCAGGCACCGTAATCGTCCGTGTAGGACAAGGCTTCATCGGTCGCCTGATAGGGGGTCACGTTCCTTCCGGCCTCCAATTGAGGGGCGGACAACGACAGGGGGACGGAAGCGGCAATGCCGAGACACATGACGGGGGAATCTGACCCGCGTATGAGGAACGGGACATTATAACGGACCCATCCTTTACCGGCAGCCACCGTCCGATCACCGACAAGATGTTCATCCTGATAGAACCGGATGGCTGCCGTATCTTCCGCTTTTATCCAGACTGAGAAACAATAACAGACTCCTGTATGAGCCTCCCGCCAGGCGGCACTTTGCGCACCAAGAAGACTGTCTCCGGCTATCCGTACACACCGCCCGAGTCCGGCGGGAGATGTTTCATCCAGCTCTTCCGAATGGCTGAACCGGCAGGACAGGCTGTCGGGTATGACATTCTTGTGGATTTTGCCCACATAAAACGTGCTTGAAAAACCGTTCTCGTCTCCCGCGGTAAGCGTGCCGGCTATATTGACATTGCGTGTGGCATAGAGATTCTGGAAATAGGCCCCGTAACCATCCAACATGCCGAAGACCGGATCGATGATGCCGCTGACCTTTCCCACACGGGCCTTGCTCGCCTCGCTGAAAGCGGATACGGAGGCAAGACGAACAATGTTCAGGTCGGCGACCTCGCACCAGTCCCCCTCGGAGGCCAGGCTTGATGTCAGGTCAAGAAACAGGCTCCGGCTGTACTGTGCCGGGTAATCCACGGTGATGACCCATAACTTGTACTTCCATTCCCGGCCGATGGAGATTTCATCTTCCGCATCCGTCTTTTCACGGTTCGTATAGCCGAATCGGATCGGTACGGAACCTGATGTTTTGGAAGACCTGACCTTGAACGATACCAGCAGGCGCTCCGGGTATCCGACCGGTTCTTCCAATGTCAGCATCAGCCCGAAGGAAGCGTTTCCTGCCGGTTCCGCGTTGCGGATAATGCGGACAATGCGTGTCGCTTCCGAATCGGCATCCAGATATTCCGTTTGCAGCATGCTGCCATAAACGGCGTACCTGGACTTGTCCGGCACTCCCGCCATGCCTCCGTCCATGACGGGATAGCACAGGGAGCGTTCGGTCGCCATGCCGTCGATGACATCCATATAGGGTGAATCGCTGTCAGAAGCCGTCAGGTACAAGGCGCCGCTACGTGCCGTATCGAACAGGTTGGTAATCCGCACGAAGTCCAGCAGTTCACCGCCCTGCGGTTCGTCCCCGTCCAGCAATGCCCCGATGAAATAAGGGGCGTCCTTGTCTCCGACAAGCTCCGTTCCGGTTTCTGTCACGCACATCAGCGAATAGACGGTACGCTCCCGTTCGGCATATTGCCTGCGGATGATATCCCCGGCTTGCAGTCCCTGTGTCTTCTGCGAGTCGGGGGCAATACGGATCTTGTATGTCGGATAACGGAATACGGACATGGATTATGACAGTTTTTCCACGGTGTCTCCCGAACAGCTGTCGCTGATCCAGAAGGAACCGTTGGTTACCGAAGTCTTTTCGACCTCGAACTCATAGGCGCGGAACTTACGGCGGGCCACCACCTCGTCGAATGTGGCGGAGACGCCTCCTGTCGTCCGGTTCCGGCGGACAGCCCATCCGCTTCCGGAAAGGCCCGGGGAAAAGAACTCCGAAGAGAGCGACCCGGTAAAGACGCTGTTTCCGTAATGCCGGATACCGTCCTCCACCGCTTGCAGGCGTAACGCCTCTGTCAAGTATAGGATTCTGTCAGTAATCCGGGTGGGCGACGCATGGATTCCGATATGCCCGGCTGCTTCTAACGGAACAGCGACCGTAACGAAATCGGCATCGGTGCGGATATGGAACGATTCGCTGTGACGGTTCTGCGGGGCATAACAGCTCACGGACGGACGGTGTGAAAAATCCGTGCTGTGAGGGATAGCCGTCCTTACGTCCTCTTCCTCGTAGATTACCTCGGAAGAAAGCGATACGCGCTCCCTGTCGCCTGTGAACATAAATCCCTCTGCTGTGCCCATCCGCAAGCGCTTGTGGATAACGATACCTTCATCGGAAGTGTCTACCCGGTATGAGGAGAGCAGGTCGGCGCCGTAGTTGTGGCGGACAGTCAGCGAGCCCGGAAAACAAGCCTTTCCGTAAGGGGAAAGCATCAGACACTCGCCGTCCACGTCCGATATGCCGGAGAACAGGCGTATCTTCGGGGTATGGTCGCCGCCTAAAAGAAGGTCACCGCCGATACTCCCGAACTGTATCTTGTCCTTGTCGGTACAGAGCAGTACGGGAACATCTCCGATCCGGATGCCGAATCCGTCCAGGAACGAGAGGAACCCGCCGAGCGCGACATCCTCTTCCGAAAACGAAAGCAGACATTTCCCTTTGTCGCCCAGTTCCACGCCTTGCAAGGCTTTCAGTCCGCCATCCATGACCGTACTCCCTCGCACCGTCAGATTCCGTCTCACCATGCCGTCCCGCATCGTCCAATCCACCGTGTCCGTATTGGCGTTGCCACGATGATAGACATCCTGCCCGCCCACGGCCAGCCGTGTCGGGGAGATGGATATTCCTGTATCCTCGTCCCCGATAATCCATGCCCCTTTGGAATGTACCGTCGCATCCAGAAAGTCTATATGGGAAGCGTTGATTGTAGCGGTGGCCTTGTCCGCGTCGTAACGGAGCAACTGCCTGCCGCCGATATGCAGGCTGTCGCCCCCGACTTTCAGGTTGCCGGTAATCCTGATACCGTACTCGATGGCAGTTACCACACCTTCCGGATCGGTAATGTCCTGCGAATAGGTTTCCAGGATACGGGTGTTTCCAATGCCGGCTTCGAAACCGTAATTGGCACTGAGCTTGCCGGTCATGTCACCGCCCGATTTCTTCAGGTAATCCAACAGCAAGCCACCGCTTCCGGAACCGCCTTCTCCCGTAACGGCTCCGGCAATGGCGGATGCAAAACCGTAAGCGGTATTCTTCAGTCTCAGGCTGGTCTCGTCGCCTTCCTCGATGCCGTAAGGATGCTCGTCGTCCTTTTTCTGCTGGGCATTGAAAAAGTTATGGTACAGCTGTGCATAGATGGAATAGCACAGGCTCTCCTTGTCGAGGGTTTCTATATCGGGATGCAGTTGTACGCTCATTTGGTATAGCTGGTCTTGGAAAGAAATTTCTGGATACGTGATGTCAGCGAGATGAAGTTCGGCATATTGATCGGCGACATCGTGCCCATCAGTGTGGGAGTCATGATTTTCGAACATTCCGTCAGGAAGTCGAGCATCAGCCGGGCAAGCTCATTACCCAGAACCAGCGGCTCGGTGGCATTCTCGTCACCGAGCGTCACCTTGTTGTCGGCAACGGCAACGGTCGTGGAATTGACCTTTTGTACCACTTTATCTGCTGTCTGTCTGACTTCAGACTTGTCCACCGTATGCGTGATGCTTTCCGCATCGATAACGGTTGTCGCTTCCTTGTCCTTGTCATTCCTAACGGTTGTTGTGACGGCCGTCGGCGTATAGTGGGTGGAGGTCTCGTTACCGGTGGTTTCCAGTTCGTCGTAGTCCGGGGAAGAGTCGTTTTCCGGATCCAGTTCCTCCATTTCGGTCACGCCGATGACGGTTTCCGTGCGGGCATTGAGCCGCAGGATATCCACATGGGAGAAGTTAACCACATAGGCATAACGGGTGGCGGCATCCATGAAGATGGTCACGTCGGAAAAAAGTGCGGGGACGATCAGGAAGCCGCCTTCGCTGTTGGTGGCGGCCGAGAGCAACACGCCTTTATGGATAACAGGTTCGGCGGAGGCCGTCTCGTCCGGGTACTCGCCGACATCAATGGTACCGCCGTAGTCGGAAAACTCCTCGTCCGAGGGGTTGTCGTGTATCTTGGCGACATAGCCGTGTATCATGCGGGCCGTACCGATACCGGACATGCCTCCGGGAGCCAGATTGATACGCTCCATACTCCGTCCCAAGGCTATCTTGCGGATAGCCTCACGGATAAGCAACTGGTTGGATTTGTCTGAAGACATGAGTTTTTTGAAAGAATAGGAGGAGCATAGTTTATTGGTTGCCAATTATTTTGTACTTTTGCAAAGACAATGATATTACTTATGAAACAAGAAATTTTAGAATCCTATATTACATATATATTTGATTTCTTTCAAAAATCAAGATGCTTTAAAGCCGGGCAAGGTAACATGCTCAGAAATTTTAGATTTGCAGCTGAAAAGCAATTTACTCGTAATCAATTGGGTATATTGTATTTCCTGGTAAATACCCTCATTGATAATGGCTATCTCTACTTAAAAGATAGAGATTTTATAGCTCTTACGGAGAATGGTGCCGATGTTATAAATGGGGGAGAGTGTGTTATTCCTAAAATTTCCCTTGAGCGGACAATTTATGAAAAAGAGACCAGTAGATCAGATATATATGAACAGCTTTGGAATATTATCGGATCGAACAAAGAAAATGATTATGCGCCGCTGTATGTAGATGGACCATTGTTTTATAATACAATCAGGCCATATTTAACAACATTGTCGTTACCTCATACATATGGGGAATATATGGCAGAATTGCGGGAAAAGGAAGAATTTACATCAAGAATTAAATGGTATAGGACTTTATTTTTAGCTCTTGATGAGAATGATGTACAAAAATTCCTCAAAGATTTGTCTATCAAAATAAACAGGCTGCTGCTAATGAATACTCCAAAAGATGCGATACAAGAAGCTTTGAATCCTTGGGCAGATGTAGACATTCCTACAATCGATAATACGCCTCTGCCTGAAATTCTCAATAAAGTGGCGGAAGAACCAATTGTGAATAAAACAAGCCGTTTGTGTTGATTTCGTATGCGTGGGAGGTAGAAGACAATGTCTTTATGAATTGGATTCAAACTTTCGCCAAAGATTTGCGAAGACGAGGGATTGATGCTCAAATAGACCAGTATCAACCTCATGGAACTGACTTGCCTAAATTTATGCTTGAAAGCATCCGTAAGGCAACTAAAGTTCTGTGCATTCTGACTCCAAAGTATAAAGAGAAAGCTGAATCCGGTAAAGGAGGTGCCGCTTATGAAGGGGTATAATATCACATGAAATATATAACAATCAGGGAACCACTAAATTTATACCGGTTGTACGCAAAGGGTCTTTTGAAACTTCGACACCGGATTTCATTAGTGGAAGAAAAGGTTTTGATTGCTCTACTGACGATAAATACAATAGCGAACTTCCGAATATTATCAAGGTAATAAACGAAGAACCATTGATAGAAATTCCTCCTGTTGAATAACGGTAAATCTTATTTCCTAATTTTATACGGAATACTCAGTTGTTGCCTGTATCCACCCACCCCGAAAGTAGTCGTTACCTCTTCCACGAGGTATACGCCGTTCTTGGAAGGATTACGGTAGTCGATCAGTTCCACCTGTACGGCAGGAGACAGTCCGAAATCCCCGAATACTGTCACATTGCCGGTGATTCCGTTCAGATTGTAATTCCGAAAGTATTCCGTCGTCTCTTCTAAGCCGGTCGGAATTGATTCCGACATGAGGTGACATATATGGTACGATGGTATATGTGGATAAATCCACCTTGGTCCTGGTCTTCGCTCCTGATGCCGTCGTGTTGCCCGTTACTTTGTGCGTCTTTTTGAAATCTGCGTGGCATTGACCGTCTGAAACTCCTTGCTGCCCGGCGTCGCCGGGTCGTATTCAGGATTCATGCGTACTGTCACCTCAAAGAATTTTTCATCCGTCCCGAGTGCCTTGCCCGTCACCGCCAAAACTTCGGATCGGTCTTGACCACTTTCAGGTTGCTCTGCGCCACATGCTCGTTGAAGTATATCCTGTACGGTCCTGTCGATTCATCCTCCGGGAATACCGGCTGAGCCTTGCTGGACGAATAAGGACGCCCGACGGCAATGGACGGTATGGCCCCGTCATCATCGGCATCGTATTTTAAAACAGTAGACCTTGTACTTCGACCATTCGGAAAGGATATCCGCTACCGTGAAGTTGTCCGTGACCTTTACCTTGCCGATATGTATCTCAAACCGCTTCGTATCCGAGTGTATCCTGAAGCCGGTATCTTTCAGGATATTATACTTGCCTTCCAGCACCTCGTTCACCGTCGTCCCTTTCGCCGGGGTCTCGAAATGAGGTGCCTGTTTCAGTTTGAGTTTGTAGGCCATATTCTCACACTGGATTTCCAGCGTGCTGTCCGAATTGTATCCGGTAATGTATCCGTCGAACATATTTTTCAGCACGCCGTTGTAGCCCAGCTTGATATTGATGCGCTGTCCGACCTTGAATGTCGTCTCGTCAACCAGACGCTGCGCGCTGCGTTTCTCGATGATGACACCGTCCTGCATCACCTCCGTCGTTATCCTCGACACGTCCTTGCCCTCCAATGTCACGTTCCCGATAATCGTGGAGCGGCATACCGACCCTTTCGGGAATATCACTTTGGCCGTTCCGATCAGCTTCTTGTAACTCTCGTTGATTTCGAGCGACTGGACTTCCGTAATCTCCACGCCGTTCTGTATCCTCATCGGATTGATGGGTCGGCATCCCCGATGGTGATGCGACAGCAGAGGATATCCATTGCAGCTATACCCATAAACGTGTCAGTTTAAGCAACGAGGCGGGGTCGATGACCTCCGTACCGAATTTAACATACTTGATCCACTTGTTCGTGTGCTTGATGGCCGTGTCCACCTTTTCCTGTTCCGCCAGTTTCAGTTCCACGGCTTCCGATGGCTCCACGGCGACACAGTTCAGCGAATACGGCTGCACGTTCCGGCAATCCGTAGGCTGTAAGGTATAGCCCTGTATAATCAACCGTGAAATGTTGAACTGGCGCAATACCGTGTTGTCGCAATCGATGACACCCTTGTATTGTACCAGCCTGATAAACTTGGACACTTCCGCCTCGGGATACACGTCCGGGTATTTGAGGTGATCTTGCCGTTGATGGTAATCTCGAGGTCACCCCGGATATATATTCCTTGCGGGTATAGTCCCGCCCTGTACCCGGGTCAGCAGGATATTGTTCCGGCTGCTGACCTGTACCTGCGGTCCCAGGTCCACGAATGTCACCAGTCCATACCGGCTGTTCGGCAAAACCTTGCACTCGCTGTTGTCATAATACTTCTCCTCTGATATGGACAGTTCCAGAAAATCCGCCACTGTCCGGCCGACGATGGAATCGATATGGTTTTTCTTCTGCGCCACCGCCTGCTGTTCCCTGATGAGCTGGTAGTACTGTCCGGTCTTGTTCGCAAGGCTGGACTGCGACTGTGTCTGAAGATATTTGTCCCGCACCTGCTGTTCCCAGTATTTGAGGTATCGGGGATAGGAACGTAGCAACCCGTAAGCCGTCTGCGAGGCAACCTGTATGGCTGCCCGTTTGAGCAGGTCATGGTGCCTGGAGAAGTAATGTACCTGCCCGTCCTGCAATTCGGCAAGCCCCATGCCCAACGCCAGACGCGTGGCGTTGCTGATGTATCCGCCAAGCGAACCGTGGTTGAGTATGCCTCCGCTCAACAAAGTCGAGGCCGCGATTTGTATCAGTCTTCCCATAATCCTTTCATTTTATGCGTTCCAGGAGGCATCGAAGTCATGCACGACATCGATGAGCGCCTGTGCCAGTTGTTCTTTCAGGTTCTGTATCTCTTCCGTCTGCCCTCCTTCGACTTCATCAGGTCGATGGTCCTGACACTGAGCAGGCTCTCTATGTTCACGATGACCTGTTTAGGTGCCGCCGAGGACAACCGCCCGTGCCGGAATAGTTGCCGCCGGCCCTCCGTCATCCAGATGCGTGTTGGTAATCGGGTTGGCAGCAAACGGACGTGTATCGTTGGAATCCGGTTCGTTGCCGTACTGGTCGGGAGTGAAGCCCGCCACGCGGAGGATGTTCTCGGCTGCCTCCGCCGAACCTCCGAAAGTCTGCCGGAGCGATGAAAAGAACTTCACGAGTGTCGTATGTGCCAGCTTGCGATGCGCGATGTTGTCTATACGCTGCGCATCGGTGGCGTTCTGCCCCAGTGCCCGCTGTTTCCATAGCCCGTTTTCGTCCTGCTCGAATCCCCAGGCCCTGAACTGGTCAAAGTCGAACCCTCCCTTACGCATCAGCTCATGCGCATTGGCGGCACTCGATATGGCATTCCGATAAGCGGTGGCGGCACGCACAATCTCCGGAACGGTCTGCGTGTTCATGTACCGGGCATAGTCGTATGTGCGGGCGGCAACCGCTTCCGACCTGTCCCCGATATCATTCACATAGACGGCCTTGCCATCCTGCATACGCCACAAAGACTTGTCGAGATCCTTCTCCTGTTGCCCGAAACGCTCCTTTACCGTCTTGAGGAAAGCGTCCACTTCCAATACCGTACCCATCTTCCCGAACTCGGCGTACGCGGCATCGATACGTGTCTGGCTGTCGCGTTTGGCAAGGGTGACAAGCGCATCCCTTATGTCATCCTGACGGGCTTTGTCCATGTTATACACATGGTCTCGCGATACCATCCCCTCAGATGAAGCGATGGCAAATTCCCCAAGAACCCGGCCCACCAGTTGGATGTGAAGGTCCGATTTTATGTCCCGAAGCCTCTTCGATACTTTTGCCGGCAACGACCTCGTCCACGGCACGCTTTGTCTTGACAGCCATGTTATAGGTCTCGCTCAGGGAGGAGTAAAGTGCCTCTATGGACGGATAACGGTACTTGCGGTTCGATTCGATCTCTTCCAGTACGGCATCCTTCGCCTCCTTTATCTTCCGGTCTTGTAAGCCACCCATCCCAAAGTCCCGACCAATGCGGCTATACCTGCCGTGGCGGCAACCGCGCCTGTACTGATGGCACTCAACGAGGCGGCAGCACCGGTCAGTCCGCTGCCGGTAGCCACCTGTGTGGCAAACAGCGACTGCAGGACTCCTTTGGCTCCGATGACACCGCCCCGGCCATCAAGGCGCGGTTCATCGCTCCCCGTCCCGCCACGCCTGCGGACTGCATGGCCGACACGATGGCCCGCTTCTGGGCAAACGAAACCTTACCGATACCACCCGCCCCAGCAGCCCTGCACGGCACTGATTGATGTCGTGGCCGCAGACTGTTTGCCGATAAACCCCATGGCGATGCCGATATTCGTCAGGGCTCCCGCCACCTTGAACAGCCGGGTCGCGACAACGCCTGTAAAGACAAGCGGTTCTATCCAATGGAAATTGCGGGTCACCCATGCGCCGATATTGCCGATCACGGTGAAGATGTCCAACAAGGCATTCCCGATGGACACCAGGCCACGGGTAAATTCCGGAGCCTTGAACTTTGCCAGAAAAGTGCGGAGCACAGTGCGGATAGAGGGTTCCAACACCTCGTATGCCTGCATGAACCCTTCGGTCAGCTGGGAGGTCACCTGCGCCCACAATCCCTTGGTCGTATTCTGCTTTACCAATGCCAGTTCTGAGGAAACGCCCTGGGACCCCGGTTATATGAAGTCAGTTCTCGTAGTTTGTCGTAGTTCTTCAGGAACATCATCGCCGCGTTACCGCCAATTTTCCCGAAGATTGCCTGGACATCCGCCATCGACGCGCCCTTCTTGTTCAATTCCTCGAAAATGTCCGCTATAGGACGGAGTTTCTCGACCTGCACCCCTCGATGTCGCGCATTTCCGTGAACCGGATGCCCAGGCGGTCCAGAACTTCCTGTGCCTCCTTGGTAGGTTTGGCAAAACGTGTGGAAAGAGCACGCAACGAGGTTCCCGCCAGCGTTCCCTTCAGACCCATATTGCCCAAAGACCGATGGCGGCACTGCTTTCCGTGAAGTCCACGCCCGCCATACGCAGGTAACCGGCAGCCATCTTGTATGACTCCGCCATCTCCACGATATTCACATTCGAGCGGGAAATGGTGGAGGAGATAATGTCCGCCACGCTGTCCATGCTGTCGTTATGGATATCATAACCGGCCATGATGTTCGTGGCCAGGTCGGCGATATACGACACGTCGTTGTCACCGATAAGTGCCAGGTTCGTGATCGGGCGGATGGACTTGTTGATTGTCTCGATATTCATGCCCGCCATCGACAGGTATTTGACGGCACCGGCAATCTCCACGGCTGTGTATTTCGTGTCGATGCCGATTTTACGGACATGACGGGCCATACTGTCAAAACGGGTCTCGAATGTCTTGAGGTCGCTGTCCGCCACACGGAGGATGGAATGTGCCGATTCCATGATGTTGGAATAGTCGATGGCCTTCGTCAGTTCCGAACGGATCAGGCTGTAACCCATATAGGCATTGAGCATCGAAGCGAACGGGAGGTTCCTGAGTGACGGCGCTTTCGAATACTGGATACGGTTGATGGCGGCACGGCGTTTACTGCGGTAGAGCGTACCGGCTGCAGTATGTTCCCGCTGCATGAGCCTGACGGACTGCATCGCATTGCGCTGTTCCTGCCGTCTTGCAGCCTGCTCGGCCTTTATACGTTCCGTTTCTGCCTTACGGCGTGCCTGTTCTGCCTGCCGGCGTATTTTCTCCGCAGCACGGGCGGCATTCTTGCACTCCCGTTCTTTAGCCCGCGCTTCATCGGCACGCCGCTTTTCCGCCGCGGCGGTTTCTGCCAGAGCCGCCTTACGGCGCTGGTCTGCGGTAAAGAGCTCCTCCGCGTGGACCAGTTTCTGGCGATGCAGCTGCTGTCCTGCATAAAGCCGTTCCATCAGTTTTGCCGGGCCTTTTCGGGCATTACGAAGGCCTGCGGAGCATATGGCACCGGAACGGAAGGTGTGAGTCCTTCGGATGGTATGCCTCCTGCATGTTGAAAGAAATGACAGAAGCACTTTGATACGACCCAATAGGGAAAGTATCTGCTGCAACCTGTTTTCCGCCGTCCCGGTCTTGATTTGCAGTTCCCGGTCACGTTCCATGGAAACCAGGGCGGAGTTGATTTTCCCGATGGCTTTGGTAATGCGTTTCTGCGCGTCTGCCATCGTGCCAACGGACGAGGCGGCATTCTTTTCGATCTCCGCTTTGCGCATCTCGGCAGCCTTTTCTCGTAAAGGCTTTTGGCGTTGGCCTTGATTTTCTTGCTGTCCAAAGCCTGACCGGCATTGATGGTCAGGCTGATGCCTTTGGAAAGCGTGGAAATATCCGTGAGTAACCCTTGATACGTTCCAGCTTCTCTTCGCTTTTTCGTATCGATGGTCAGGCGGTAATCGAAATTACGTTTCTTGCCGTTCTTGGTGCGGAACACGCGGTCTATCTCGTCCATCATATTCTTGATGTTCGTGACGGCCGGAGTCAGGGACGCTTTCGCCTGTACCAGCTTGCCTACCGCCTCACCGAAGGCGATAACCTGCTTGGTGCCCTGAGAGGCATCCACGTTGATGGAGTAGTTGACCTGATAGTTCTGTTCCTGAGCCATGGTAATGGGTACTGCGTTAAAAGAATAGTCTTTCCGCAAGGGCGGAGATTATGAAACGAAGGCCGCCGCAAACCGGAAGCTTACGGCGGCAGGTCAAGGAGTCCTCTCCGGCAATGACATCGGAACGGGCATACGGCTGATGAGCATCTGCTCGTGCAGCCACAACGCCTCTTCGGAAAGCATCGCGAACTCCTCGTCGGAAATCGTGTCGAGGTTGACGCCGGGAAAGTAGTGGCGGACATAGATCATCCGCTGGCGGATGCGCTGCTCGTCGGTCACTACCCACCGGCTTATAAGTTTACCAGGACACTCTGGCGGGTGGTGATCAGCTCGGAAAGCTGTCCCATCAGACCGAACAGGAAGAGCGACTCGTCGTCCACGAGTTCCTTATCTCCGTCCACGAAGCAGTCGCGGGCCAACGTGCGCATGGCGATTACCTCGTCCTTTTGGAAGCGGCCATGAATTTGCTGAACTGCGGAAAGCTCGGTTCGGACATGTAGGCCACATAAATCTCTTTCTCGCCGTTTGCGGTGTCTCCGAAAACGACCATCGGACAAATCTTGCGGAGTTTCTTCTCCTCTTTCAGTTTGAGGGCTTTTTCCTTGATCTTGATCTCCTGTTCCAATGAAAGCATTTTTCGTCCATATCGAATTTGTTTTGATTCACCGAAAGAGTAGGACAAAGAATCGTGGAAAGGTTGAAGACACGGTTCTTATTCACTTGTAATCCATATGTTATACAAAAACTTCTTTGCTCCTGATATTCCCAGATCAGTCTTTAAAGGAAATTTCGCTGAATATATTTCATATATTTCTTTGATATATAGTATATAATCGTTAATTTTGCATATTCTCAAACATAAATGATTATGTGCAAAATAGATGATTTTATAGATGTGACAAGCCGGTACATCGCTGAATTGCTTGATTTGAGGGCGGACATCAGGCCGGTCGAAAAGGATGTCTTGCATACATTCCCAGCCAATATTACTGCCGGTTATACATTTTGTACGGCTAACTTGTTGGGGCATGACGTAGTTCTTCTGTATAGTGCAGACAGTTCTGCATATACTCCGGGGCAGATGCGGAAACAAAAGAACTGGTTGAGCGAAAGCCCAATGCCCGGTAATATTTGTATTGCGTACAGTGGCGGCCTATAATGTACGGCGTCTTGTCAGACATCGTGTAAATTTCATCATACCGCAAAAGCAAATGTTCATACCGGATTTGTTGATAGATTTGAAACCGCATAAAAATAATATCGGGGGCGGTGAAGAAACGCAGATTCCTGCAATTGCCCAATGCATAATCCTTTATCATCTTGAAGTAAAGTCTCTCGAAGGGAAAGGAACTTATGATATTGCAGATCTTTTCAACGTGTCGTATGCCAATGTAAACCGGGCGGTCAGATGGCTGAAAGATAAAGAAGTTATCGCTTTATCCGGCGGCAAGACAAAGAGTATGATATTTCAGTTCAAAAGCGTGAATTATGGGACAGGATGTTGCCGTTCCGGCGAACCCCATCGAGCGGATTGTATATACCGATAGTCTGCCTGATGAAGTATTTTGTATTAGTGGAGTAAATGCCTTGTCGGAATATTCAATGCTGAACAAGGAAAAAATGACACTTATGCCATTGCAAAGAAGAAGCTCGACGGTTGCAAATCCGGACAGACAAGGAATATGGCGAGACCCGCATAGAGATATGGCGTTACAATCCATGTTTTTCTCAAAACGGCATTGTAGACAAATTGTCTTTATTTCTGGCCATGAAGGATATGGATGATGAACGCATTCAAATAGAATTGGAAACTATGATAAATAATATGATATGGTAAGAGGAATTGATAAATTCAGGGAGTTTTCACCGGATATGAAGGAAACTATGTCATCATAGGTGGTACTGCCTGTGAAATGCATGAAGAAATATATGCACAAACTCCAAGGGCGACCAAGGACATAGACATTATACTGATTGTGGAGGCGCTGTCTTCGGATTTTGCTGCAAAATTCTGGGAGTTTGTAAAACCGCAGGGTACAGACAAAGGAATAAGGGAACCGGGAACGGGGAATGCAGGCATGAATATTACAGGTTCAAGGAACCGGGAAATCCGGATTTCCGTATCAGATAGAACTCTTTCACGAAATATCGGGTTGTCAAATTCCCGGACGATGCCCACATTACCCCATTCCGGTTGATGATGACCTGTCAAGTCTGTCAGCCATTTTGATGGATGATGACTATTATAATTATACCATTGAACACAGCACGTTGGAGGAGGGCGTACATATTGCGAACATTGAAAGTCTTATCTGTCTGAAATGCAGGGCCTATTTAGAAATGACCGAGCGGAAAACAATGGAGAACAAGTGGACAGCAAACATATCGTCAAGCACAAGAAAGATGTATTCCGGCTGGTTGCCATGCTTGCTCCTGCCGACACCTACGAAGTTCCTGATTCGCTTAAACAAGATGTTGACAGGTTTTGCCTGGCTGTCAAAGAAGAAGTGCCAAACTCTGATTTTTCAAATCGGCAGGACTTAAAAGCATTTCCGGAGAACAGTTATTGGAACAACTTGAAGCCAATTTCATAACACAACAATGAGAATCCAATACGCATCCGACCTGCATCTCGAGTTTCGGAGAACAGCAGTTTTGAAGCACAACCCGCTGGCTGTTGCCGGAGAAGTGCTTGTCCTTGCCGGAGATATAGGATATATCGGAGATGAGAACTACTCCAGACATCCGTTCTGGGACTGGGCTTCCGGAAATTACAGCCGGGTCATCGTGGTTCCCGGAAACCACGAGTTTTACAAGATGTTCGACATAGACAAGCTGTATAACGGCTGGTCGCTCAAAATCAGGGAAAACATCACCTGCCACTATAATGCCGTTATCCCATTGGGTAACGATATAGAATTGATCGCTACCACACTGTGGTCACATATCCTGTTGCAGGATGCCTATGAAACTGAGGCAGCCATCACAGATTTCCGCAGGATGCGTTACGGCAGCGAACCGCTGGACTGGACAAGGTTCAATGACGAACATTCGCGCTGTTTCCGTTTTCTGGAACAGAGCGTAAAACAAAGTACTGCCAGACATCTCATTGTCGCCACTCATCATGTACCGTCATTCGAACTGATGGCGCCGGAGTTCAAGGGCAGTCCGCTCAATGGGGCATTTACCGTGGAGCTTGGCGGTTTCATTGCAGACAGCCCGATTGAATACTGGATATATGGCCACTCGCACCGCAATATCAATAAGGTCATCGGAAACACCGGTGCATATGCAACCAGTTGGGCTATGTGTTCAGTAACGAGCATACGTCATTCGATAAGGAAGCGCATATTTCGATTTAAGTCTGCCATACATAAATCCCGTCTGTCAGCCAAGGTCAATATCCGGCAAACAGACGGGTTATTATGTAACAAATTTATGGTTGACTATTGAAGTCGTGGCTTCACCAACTTCCCGTCGATACCGCATGTTTCCAGAACCGCGGTATTTTCTTTGTTGAAGGCGATCAGGCATGACGGCGCTCCGGCCGTACCACCCTGTTCCCCGTAACATGGTAAAACTGAGCCGTCCCTTGATAAAGAGTATTGAATCGGCGTTTGGGAATATCAGTTCGTGGAACAGGCGCGTGTCCGTGCGGGCAAAAGTGAGCGCGACGGCATTCCTGTGTTCGACACACCTGCGGATAAACCGGACAATCAGTGCAGTGTCATAGGAGGATTGCAGAACACACGTCCGAACCGGGTTGTTGCAGGCCGTCATCCTCAATGGTATAGTGATGTCGCGCCGTATCCCATGGGCGGTTTACGGGCGAACACGGATCCAAATCGAACGGCCCCAGCCTCCGAAGCAGGCAGGAGGCGTGAGCCATTCGTTCTTTCCGGTAGAAGATTTCCCCTCGAAAGTTACATCCATGACAGCTTAGATTGTATCACCCGAGCCGATTTGGATATCGAACGGGTTGAGATCGAATTCATGGGTGATATTGGTATCATCCTGCTGTGACTCGAGACAATCCTCCGTGAAGATGCAACCTTTGAGCGTTACGGTCGTCGTTGTCCAGTCCTCGCCGGCCATCGGGTTGGCAAAGCTGATAATCAGGTCGAACTCGCCGATTTCGAGCAGCGAGCCGTACACCGAACGCAACAGCTGTTGCGTGGCATAGTCCATCGTGATGCTCGCCGTATAGGTAATGTTCCCGAACCCCTCGACACCGGCCGTCCTCCCATGCCGTAGTTACTTTCGACCTTGCGCTTCTTCGACCATTTGATGGCCGACACGCCTTCAAGGGTCGTGGAACCTTCATCGATTCCGGGGCGGTCGATGACAGGGTTATCATCGACCACGAGTATGCTACATTGTTGATTATTGCCATATGCTATGTCTTATTTGCGGTTAATGACAGTCCTTCCTCTACATAAATCTTCACGGCCACGCCCACCGGGACAAGGACATAGGAGATGCGCAGCGTGTCGTCCACCAACACGTTCTGGTTCGGGTCGATAGTGACGGCGTATCCTGAAATTTCCTGCGCCGCCTGCATCTTGGCCAGTATATCCCCGATGAGTGTCTTGAAAGCTGTAATCTTCGACGGGGCGAGGAACCCGGTTGAAGGATTGACCATCAGCGGTGAGTTCACATACGGCAGCAGGGCTGCACGCACGGCACGGCGGCTCTTGTTGATGGTGCGGTTCCGGGCAATGGTACGGAAATCCCCATGTGAGCATGTCTGGTCTTTCGAGATGTAGATCCCGTTCTCGCGGCCGGCATACTTGATGGGAAAAATATACCCCTTATCGTCGAGTTCGTCCAGCAGTGACGGGGAGAGTGACTCGTACCGGTTCAGGCTGAGGAAGTTCTCCTCTGCCTCGTCGAGGTTGATGTCCCCGAACCCCAACTCTATTTCCTGGAAATCGTCCGCGAAGAGATTGAACTGCTTGACCCATGCGATGGATTCGTGCACGTTGGCCTTTGCTATGGCTCCCATAACCGCTCCCAAAAATCCCACGGGCGTATGGTTCCTGTTGCACATCTGCATCGTGGAGATCTTTTCGTGATGCGCCTGGCCGAATATACAGCTGATACGGCTTGATTCACAGATGCATGAAGGTATTTTATTCAGGTCAATCTGACGCCCCTCAGTCGTATCCGCCCCCGTATTGGAAGGATTGGCGGAAAGGATGAGCGAGAGCGGCTGGTTCTGCTCCGCAAGCCCCACGGCCACGTCGTTGAGCCCCTTTACCAGATTGAGGTTGTATTGTTCCGATGCGCCGTTCGCTTTCCACAGCGGCTGTTCCGTCCATATGCCTATCTGGTTGATCATACCCCCGGCAGCACGCTGCATGATTTCCAGCGCATCCCAGTTCGCCGAACAGTCCGCGAACATCACGTAGAGTTTTCCTGAACCGCCCGGATTGCCGGACATGCGGAAAAATTCACGGATATGGTATGCCGGGATGCCGTGCAGGAAATTGACATTCATCTCCTCCTCGTCGGTTGCCTCCACACGTTCGATGATACCGAAGTCGTTCACGGCGGACTTGAACGAGGTGATGTAGCAGACATCGCCAGGCTTGAGCCTGGTCTCATTGGTTTTACCATACCCCTCCGTGAAAAGCGTCGGCTGGAGGGACACGTCGAACAGCAGTCCCGTCACCTTCTCGCCCGACGAGCCGGTATCGTAAGGAATATTGCCGTCCACATCCTTGATAAATACATTACCGAGTGCCATTATGATTTCTTTTTAAGTTCGTTGTAGAAAGGATTCCTGTAGAGTACGGCCTTGCCCCTGATGGCGGCCGCCGTGTCCGGCGCATAGGTTCCTCCGTGCGTGTCGATGTACAGCGACGGATATGCCGGGAACTTTTTCAACAGGGACAGGATGTGAGGCTCTGTCGTCTCCTCCGACCCTGCATTCCCTTTCCCCGCGGTCTTGGCCGGCAGCCTGTCTTCAGTCTCGCCGCCTGTCCCGAGGTTTTCCGATGCCGTTTCCGGAACGGGCACCGCCTGAGCCTCCGGTGCAGGAATATTATTGTTGTCTGTCTGCGGAGTTTCCTCCGTGTTGATTTTCTTTGCCATAACAGTAGAATGAAAATGGGGAACGGGGCCTTGCCTCCGCTCCCCGGGTGGATATTGAGAATGAAGAAAGGTGTGTTATTCGCTCTTCTTGTAGGCGGTATGGACCACGATCTCCGCCGGGCGGACGATGTTCACGTCCATTTTCATGCGCATCTGGAAAAAGAACAGCTCGGAGTTGGCCTGCAGACGGTCGATTTTCAGGATGTCCGTGTCGTTCGCGTAATCCACCCCCATCCACAGGTTGGAGTCCATGCCGGTGGAGAACTCGCCGAGCACCATCGTGTGTTCGGGGATTCCCACGACCGGGACGATGCGCTTGCCCTTGAAGCGATAGCGGTTGACCTCGGTATTCTCGGAATACTTGACCTGCTTGTCCGAGATATATTGGTCATACGCGTCCCAGGCGTCCCATCCGACCACAAAGGTCAGAGATGTCTTCTTTCGGATCTGCTTCGGACATTTCCTCCACATCGCATAGAGCGCCGCCTCCACCGCGGCCCCGTCCGTCAGCTCGGTCGTTCCCGAAATGATGCACTGCCCTCCGGCAACCACCTCGGCATCGGAGGAGTTCACATTGTCGAGGATCCGTTTGATGACCCCGTCAAAATATTTCTCCTTGTTGGCTCCGATTTTCGTGCAGCCTTCCGGTGCGGTAATCTTGGCCACCGTCTCTCCTCCGCGGGCGGAAGTCCAGATGGCGTTTCCGATATACTCGTTTTTCTTGTCCATAAGGAGACGGAGCATCGTCGCCTGGATTTTCGGGTCGAGCTCGCGGAACACGAGATTGCCTTCCGGCTGCGCGAAACGCCAGTACTTCTCGTAGTCCCTCGGGTTAAACTCGAGATAGACCATAAAATCGGACGGCTCAAGATGGCGTTCGGTGAACTGGTACTCGTTCGTGCCGTCATCGCCCTTGGCTCCGTGGATGGGTTGTGGGGTCGGCACGTTGTCCTGGATAATGTTGCCCAGCTTGATGGCAGGAAGCGTATAGCGGTGCTGGATGCCCGTCTTGATATGAATCAGTCCCTCGCGGACTGTATCATTGCCCTGCACGGTATAGGTCAGCAAGTCCTCAAGTACTTCGCCGCTATACCCGTTTTGAAGAAAGTTTACTGTATCAGCCATTGTCGTTTTAAGTTTTCCGTTGAAGAATGAAACTCGGCCGACTGGCGGATACCTGCTGTTTCCGCGCGAGACACTGCGGTCTCCGGCATGTCAGTTAAAATCGGGCGGACGCCCGCGGATAGTCTGTCAGAGCTTTCGGAACTTGAAATCCGCACCGACCACTTCCGCCACCTTCTCGGCCATCAGCTGTTCGGCGGTCTTTGTCGCTTCCGCCGTGGCCTGGATGTTGGCAGGGTCATCGGCGATTTCCTTCGAGATTTTCTCCCGCGCGGGAATGGAAGCCAGCGTGCTTTCCGCCAACTCGAAGTTGGAACCGGCCATCTCCACCCACTGCGTTTTCGCCTCACGGTCAATCTTGCCTTCTGCAATGGCATTCTCCACCAATGTCTCGATACGGGAAGCCTGCTCGTCCTTCTCTTTCTGCTCGTAGGCGGAAAGGCGTGCCGTCGCTGCGGCCAGGTCTGTCTGCAAGTTCCGGATGGAGGCGTCTTTTCCGGCGATGACGGTCTGCGCGTCGCTCAGTGATTTCTGTATTTCTCTGTATTTGGGTTCCATCGCGGCCAGTTCAGAGATACGTGCCATCACGTCCTTGACCTCACCGTCCTTCATGCCCAGCGAGGCTGCAATCGCCCCGTACTCAAAGCCTTGTGTCTTGTTTTCGTTTGCCATATCGTTTTCCGTTTCTGTAAGAGTAGGTTCAATGCCTTTGAAAGGTTTATTTCCCGCGCTGACACGGCTCATCAGTTCCTGGATGGCGGCCGTATCGGTCAATCCTTCTATCTCGTCATGCACTTTACGGCAAAGCTGCTTCGAGGTATGGATGACATGCTCCGCAGGTATGATGCCGGCCTTGACGGCAGCCTGTGCGTCGAAATAGGTCCCGTCCTTTCCTGCCTGTCCGTCCATGATGGCCCGCACATGCTCCGCTTTCAGGCCGAACCGTTTCCGGTAAATCGTCTCGATCTGTTTGGTAAAAGCCGTTACCATGTCCGACGGTTCCCCTCCGTCATCGTCCGGCAACATCGGGTTATGAATCATCAGTATGGCATAATCACGCATGAGAGAACGCTTGCCCGCCGCCCAGATGATGGAGGCCATCGATGCCGCGACCCCTTCGATGATACATTCCGTATCCACCGTGGCATTGGCGATGGTGGAATAGGTGGACATGCCGTAAAGGACACTGCCGCCCTCCGAGTTGATCAACACACGGATACAGGAGGGACGGATGATATTTTCCAAAAAGTCGAACTCGTCATTGAAACGTGAGGTCGTCTCTTCCGTCACGCGACCGAAGAAACGGATAACAGCCGGCTGGCCTGCCTTCGCCTCTCCGACGACATATTGAAGTGTGTTCATATCCATATGCAAGGGTTATTTGAACAAGAGTAGGCGGTGGGAAAAGAAAAGGTTTTGCACTGCTATTTATGGAAGTGGAAATATGAGAATCCATCCATTTATGGAAATGCGATTATCTTTACAGTATAATAGATTGTTCAAATTACAGACCGGTTGCAACTATTTGTATCAAGACCGGCATGCTGAACATTCTAAATTCAGCAAGTACAGAAAATGTATCATGAGTCTTGTATTATCTGCTGATTCATGTCTGTTTATACGCAGTGCGGATAAATCTCCTGCATGGATTTCAATTTTTCGATCCGGTATCCGAAAAACCAGATACTTCGTCATGTTCCGGACGCGGATGGAAGCCGTGTCCGCCGCTGTCATGTTGCGGCGCATCGCTGTGTTGGGTGAACGGGGGCATGACCACATACCTTTTTACCCAGTCCCTGTATTTCCACGCGGAAGATTCCCTGAACCATACCTCGTAGTCTATCCAGTACGCCTGCAACATATTGGTTGAAAGCGGCATGTCGAAATAGGTCAGGTTGCACCGCTCGCTCAGCGCCGGCTCATGGTTCTTGGCATCCTGTATGGCTACATTGAGCCGCTGGAAGACCAGAAACGCCTCGCATTCCTTGTCTTCGTCCGCATTGTTGAGCGTATTCAGGATAAACCGCACGCGCATGGTGGCGCGTCCCTCACCGATACGCTGTTGCTGTACCAGGTACCTCACGTTGATAAAGTGGATGAACACGGCAGGGAACACAGTCTCATACTCCGTGTTATCGTCACGAACAATGCGGGCGAACTGGCCGTTGTCGATAGCGACGGTTTTGAACAGGGGCGGCGACAACGGGTCGTCCGGATTCTCCCGCAGGGTCAGGACAGCCCGCTTAACGGCCCGGTATATCTCCACGAAAGGGTTCGCGGAAACTTCTTCAGGCAGGCTCTCCGCCGGTGCCGACGGTTGTGCGGGCTGTGGTGCGGGGTGTTTGTCTTTTATCATAGCGGCTGGTGTGGAAATCCTTTAAAAATCATATCTATGAAATGGACGGCGATATAGTCGTCCGTTTTCGGTGAGAATCCGATGAACTGCCGGTGTACGGGACGGCGCGTGGAATACTGGTTTACCGTGTACAGCCCGAACTTCGGATCGGTATTGTGTATGGCGGCATAATGCCCGTAACGCTCCTTGCTGCGTCCCCGCTTGCCCTTGACTGGAAAGCTCTTTTCCGTAGTCCACATGCAATACCTGGCGCCTTTCCGGAAGATGCGCGTACGGTCCGAACGCCGTCCCACTATGTCTGTCCGGCCGGCTTCCGACTGTATGCTCCGGGCCAGAGTCCCCGTATCGTTCATGAGAGGATGGGTGAACCTCTTTCCCCATTTGGAGGTACGAGGCGCCCATTTGCTACCGTTGAATCCCCCCGAAGCGAATGAGGACAGGAACTGCTGCCTGGTATAGTCACCGGCAGCAGTTGCGAAGTCGAATACGTTGAACTCTAGCCGGCTGGCCATGACGCGCGTACTGGTCCTGCTTACCCAGTGGCTGCAAAACTCATCAAGCGTTATCTTGGGCATAGGCGAACTTTCCTTTAATGCGTTTCACAATATCATTCATGTAACCCGGAAGCGGGACGGAGAAATAGCGGTGCGCATCGGAAAAGATACGCCCGCCGGTTGCCAGGCTCTCCCGGAAGACCGGATCCACCTTTTCCAGATAGTCTCCCTTATCCGGCAAAGCCGCCCGGACAGCGGCGAACCCCTCCGCGACCAGAAAGCAGCGGCATCCCCATTCGATCGGCGGTATCAGTTCCGGAGGAAACTCGGATTTGCGGAAGGAAATCCCTTCCAATGAAAGATGCCAGGCACGTACCCGTTCATCGCCTTGTGTCATGTAGGTAAGCACGGTATCCATATCCACCGCCATCCACCATGCGGCCATCGAGGCCGCGAAGAATACCTGGTTGTTCTCTTCCTCCGCATGGACGAGGTTATACCTGCGGCATATCTTTTCGTGTGCTTCCATGTCCTGTTCATCCGCTGTCTCGGGCAGTTCCCCGAGCATGGAATACTCCTCTGCCGCGGCAAAATCCACCAGGTTGTCTATGGCTGCAATCAGGATGTCACGCTGCTGCCGTTCCCTCTCTGTTGTAAAGGAGTTGTGATTTTTCAGTATCTCCAATGCCCGGTCCATGTCGATTCGCAGACCTGTCAGCGCACGGTCTATGAGGAAAGAGGCACGCAGGGTGATGATGTCCTCTATAATGTCGAGACGTTCCGCGCTGTTCTCCCAATAGAGGATCAGCCTGCGGAATGCATCGAAAATGACACGATACTCCTTTTCCGTATCGGATTCCGTGGTTGCAGATGCCCTGACAGCTCTGAACGGAGCGTTGTCCGGGAGCGGAAGACGGGCTTCTATTCCGCTCCCCGCAGAAAATTTCCGACCTTCGCCCCCCGGGGGCGTCCGTAACGCCGGAAATACTCCTCGTCCGACATGATGCCCCGGTCGTTGTGGCTGAGACCGGATGAGCCGCCTTCGGCTCCGAAACCTAATCCCGGGATAACATTGAGCTGCCGGCCCACATTGATACCGAACTCTTTCTCGATCTCATCGGCCGCCACTTCATATTTGTCCGTGATCAGCGAATAGAGCTTGATGCGGTCCTCGTTGCTCATCTCTATCCGGTTCGAATACCGGAACTCCAATCCTCCGGGGATATACCCGATAGCCACCAGGCGGGGGATTATCTCCTCGTTCATGATGTTTTCGATATACCGACGGTAGACTTCGATACGGTCGCGGAAAATGTCCTGGTGTGCTTTCGTGGAACCCACGTACGACTGCATCCCTCCGGCCATCGACTCGGAGCCGAGCACGAGGTTGGCAACTTCCTTGTTCACAAACTCGATAAGCCCGGTATATATCTTTTCCGAGTTGGACATGGTGAATGTCTTGATATCGACCTCGTCCTCAATGCCGGTAACCACCACCTTGTTCTGTGCCGCGTTGGCTATCTCGTTAGCCAGCCTCTTGCGGTCGGCGTTGCTCTCGCTGACCGTCTTTCCGTGGATAATCGGCTGTCCGTAAGTATGGGAAAAGTTCACATAGTTGGCCACCGTGAATTTCTTGGCCAGTATCAAAGGGGTCGTGGCGGAAAAAAGTCCCAAGTCGCCGGAGTTTACCAGTACATAACAACGGTAATATGCCGGGTCATGTAAATCCCAATGCGGCTCCCACAGTCCCTGCCGCTTCAGTACCGTTTTCTGGTCCGGTAACACATTACGCCGTTCGATGATGTTGACTTCCGCCAGCCTGCCCGTTCTGGGGTCAGTATGCGGCATGATTTCAAGCAGGGTGTACCCGTAGAGTTTGGATTCCACTATGCCCTTGATTATCTTGTCGAACTGCGAACCCTGTATCTTCAGGGAGTTCGCCACGTCCTTGATGTATTTTCCCTTTTCGTTTACACGGGCAAGCATATAGCGGTCGCCGAGAATCTGGCTTTCCAGTGTCTCGACAACGGAACGTATATGAGCGTCCTGTTGCAGGCAGGCTTCATACAGGTCAATGAGCCGGGCGCGGTCATCGAGAATATATCCCGAACCGGTATCCTGACGACATGAACGGTAGCGGTTGTTGCGCTCGATTTCGCGAACATACTCCTGAATTGTCTTTTTGGAGGTCTTAAAAATACTCTCCAAGAGTTCCCCGTTAAATGATTTGTCCGATGTAGCCATAATTTTTTTGTTTCTTGTTCAAAGAGTAGAGACAATCCTCAAGAGAGGTTTTTACGGCTAAAAGAATATATGGAGAACGGGACTCTTAATGCTTGATTTACAAACCGAAATATGCAACTTAAATATATAGATATTTCGGTTTTATTTGCGTTGTAAATATCTTATTATCAGTAATTAACAATTTATTAAAAGTGTAATTTATGTATATATTTATAGTGTATTTCATATTAAAAAGATATATCTTTGCACCACGTTAGATACAAATCCAAGAACAATGAAAAAGAGAACATGAAAGAAGAAAAGATTCCCTGCCGGATAATCCGGTACAGGGAGTTCCCCGATCTGCTTTTCGGAACGTTACGGGAAGACGGACCGGTCTATTTCGACGCGACACGCTTCATCCAGGCCAAAGGAGATGCACGCCGGCATAATGTCCGTGATTTCCGTGTCGCTTTCCATCACTGGGCAACGGCGTTGGCAGACGCCTACGGAATAGACAGGGAAAAGATGATCATCCGTGACGAGGCGTCGGGACACCTGTTAATTGATGAATGTCTGGCTCTATTATTTGTCGTTTACATCGATCCCGCGTTCGGTGTCTACCTTCTGGAGCGCGTGGACGAACTGCTGTCCGGTGGATTTACGGTTTCAGACACTTGGCTGGTACAGGCTGCCGGTCTTAGATTTACAAAGGAGGAATTAACGCAAATTTTAGAACAACATGAGACGCAGCACATTTAAACGACCCAAGATGGTGCTCATCTTCAACGGGGCACAGGTTCTTGTAGCGGTCACGCGCTCGCTGCACAGCGCGGCGGAATTGACAAAAGGCAACTTGCAGGCTATCTCATTCTGTTGCACGGGCAAGTATGTATGCAGCGGCGGACTCTATTTCAGGCATCTGCATCCGGATGTGGAAATCGAGCTGGCCGACCTCGGCACACTGATGCTGAAAGATTATGACGCCCTTTGCGGCGAGAAACGCACGTACTATCCGGTGCGCAAGATGGCACATAAGAGAGCCTTGCTTGAAAACAAACGTAAGTCTGATAACCAAAAGAAAGGAGGAAATACCTATGAGGGAAAATAGGAATGTTCCGTTCCGGGACTGGAACATAAGGGTTTCCCGGAACCATAACGGCCAGCTCCATATCTGCGCCGTGGATATATGCGATATACTCAAGCGGGACGAACTGCTTGAAAACGGCGCCATCGCCCGTGTTTGCCCGACGGCATTGAAAATCAGTTTCCGGAAAAACGGCAGGGAACAGTGGGGTTTCCGTCCCATCGATATGCGTCGGCTTTTACAACTGGTACGCAAGGAGACTATTATACCCCGTGACCTGCTTGATGAATTGGAAGTGTGGGGCAACAAGCTTCTGGAACTGGAAGCCGGGGAGCTGCACGCCGTCCCGCAGGACGACATCGTCATGCACTTCGAGGAAGGGTTCCCCGTCACGTTCCGGCGTGTCGGCGACAAGCTGATGGTCAACGCCACGCAGATCACGATGCACTTCGGGAAAATCCCGTCTGAATGGCTACGCATCGCTTCCACGGATATGCTCCGCAGGGAAATGGCCGGCAACGGACATACCGGGAAATACGAGTCGCAAGTCTTCACCACACGGGGGCGGGGGCACGGTGCGACCTGGTTGGAATCACCGCTTGTCATACCGTTGGCCAGATGGATCGCCCCTGACCTGTCTTTGGCGGAATGGTTGGGCGAGGCTATCGGCAAACTCTCCGTGAAACGAGGGAAGACAATCGTACGCGAACGCCCCAGGGTGGCGGCACCCGGTCTGCCCTGTATGGATTGTCCCATGCCGCAGGATATGGAATCGGCGACGAGACTGATTCTGGAACTGCGGAAGGTGGTGAGTGAATCCCTGCCGAAAATCGTATTCTACGAGGAGTTTATCGAGAACAGGGACTGGTTCAAGAGCACGCGCATCGCTGACGAACTCGGCATATCGCCGCGACAGTTGCACCAGTTCCTTGCCGAAGAGGGCATCTGCAAGTACGAGAAGCGGCAATGGGTGGTCTTTCCTTCCTGCCGGGCCTGGCAATGCGATGTGCCTTACACGTGGGAGAACAGCCGGGGCAAGGTATATACTTTCGGATCCACCAAACGATGGACACAGGCCGGACGGGAGTGTATCATAGAACTGTGGCGCAAGAGGAACCCTGAATACTGCCCACCGGGTGCATAGCGATGGAAACGGCATTACAGCGGATCATCCGCAAGACAGGAAGACGGCCGGTAGAGTGCCGTTGCCGTCTGTGCAGGCAGCAATGCCGGATACCGTGCCTCGGTACGCCGGAAGACATCCTCCGGTTGCTGAAAGCCGGATACAGGGAGCGTCTTGCACCCACTCGGTGGGCGGTAGGCCTGCTGTTGGGAAAAATCCCGTATATCGTGCCGATGGTACAGGCGAAACAGGAAGCAGGCGGGTGCACGTTCTTTCAGGACGGACTGTGTGAACTGCACGCGGCAGGGCTCAAGCCCACTGAAGGCAGGTTGTCGCACCATACCATCACCATGGAGAACCTGAAGTTCGGAATGTCGCTCTCGTGGAACGTGGCCAAAGAATGGCTGGACGAGCGGAACTTCGACACGATACGGGAGATTGTCCGGATAATGGGAAAATAGATGAGGGACGGTTTCATGAATGAAGTATCAGTATAACCGGTTGATTCCTCCTTTGCCGATTTCATGGAACCGCCTCTTATTAATTCATACCATTTGCAAACAGTTCGTATTAGTCGCGGCTATCCTTTATCAGGAAAACATTTAAACGCGAATGATATGAAACTGAAAAGCAGAATGACCGTCGGGGAGATGTCGGAACACCTGACGGAACATACCGGCAAGTTCGCCAACCGCGTATCCGTGGGGCGTTACGCCAAAAAACTGGGATACGCCGTGTATAAACCGATGATAAACGGCAGGATATGCCAGTTCTATGTCAATCCGTCGATTAAGGATGACGGGGAAGCGGAAACATTACGGACGAACGAACGCGAAAACGGACATGAAAGGGAATGACGACAAAAGGCAACACGTGATACCGTTTATGAAATGCTTCACCGGGCTGGTCGGCGCGTTCACCCCGGAAGAGGTCATCTTCATGCTGTACATGGCAGACCGTACACGCCTGCGTGAAAAAGGTTACGACACCTTGCGCAGCAAGCGGTACTACATGGAGAACATGGAGATGGGTTCGCGGATTTTCGACAAGTGCGTGGAAAAGACAACGCGTATGGGATTGCTTGAACGGGTGCCGGTCAGCGGGATGTACGATTACCTGTGGCACATGGATTCCTACAACCGGCTTGTAGGGATATTGGCGGAACTTGGAAATCCTTTTTCTACCAGGGCATTCTGTCATCGGATGTTCGATGTGGAAAAAAGGACCGTGGCATCCGTCTCTGACGAAGAGGTCAGCCAATGGAAAGAGAGACACCGAAAAGTTTGAGCGTATCTGTCCACGGAACGTAAATGAATAAAAACAGACGGCATCGTTGTGATTTGCCGTCTGTTTTTGTGTTTTTGCGACATAAAATCCGATAAAACCGGAAGGAGGTGGTAGCCGGGTACAATATTATCCGGGCAAACGACAGAATATGCTAAATATACTTATTCAGTTCTTCCACAAGAAGATGCACCGTTGTCGAAGATTCCGCTTGTGCCGGCGGTATTCCCTCCATTCGGCGCAATACGGCTTTTGCGTTCGTGATGGCCTGAGCCTGTTTACCGCCCAGCTCCCTGAAAACACGACCGCCTGTACCGGCTTCCTTGTTGTAGGAGAAGCCCAACAAGCCGGATAGCTTTGTTTCATATTGATTTCTGTGCATCGGGCCTTGTACCAGGTTATAGTGCAGCAAGAACCAATACTCGAAAGCCTGGTTGCTGTATGCCACCCTCATGCCACCGGCTTCCGCCATACCGATAGCCCGGTTGAAATCCCGATCGGGAAAGTCATCCTTGTCAAATACCACCCAGCACTGGTCATACTCGCGTCCTTTCTTCCGCTCTTCTTCTTTCATCCGTAAAGCCTTTTGGACAAGACCTACCGTATTGAGTCCCTGGCCTACCGCTTTAATATTGGCGGAGGTCAGGCGAAACGCATTGAAATAATCCGGTTCCGTATTTACCCCCTCGCAGATGATCAGGAAGGATTGTTTGACCTCACGGACAAAACTGATACGCCTGAGTGTCCGTGCCGCGCGTGGATCACGCTTGTTCGTCCGTGCTGCCATATTCTTCCTCCCTCAGGTCAAATAACCGTTCAAACTGGCCGATGACAGGGATACCGCCATATTTCCCCATCAGGTACTCCTTTTCGAAAGGTGCACTGTTGCGAACCTTGTATTCCGCCAACGAATAGAGTTCCGAGGCTCCAAACGAATCTTTCTGTGTAAACCAGATCTGATCCCTGCGGAACAGGCTTGCATTAAGCAGGTTGGTGTCATGTGTCGTGAAAATCAACTGTGCATTCCTGGGATTTGTCACTCTGGAATTGAACAGCCCGATGATGCGACTGGTCAACAGAGGGTGCATTTTCGAGTCGAACTCGTCGACAACCAGCCTTTTGCCATGATCCAACGCGTCGATTATAGGATAAGCCAGCGAGAAGTATTTGATCGTACCCTCCGACTCGTTTACGCGGAACGGGAAAGTGACCGTCTTCGTGGCGTTGCCCTCCTCGTCATATTGCTGGTGTGAACTGATGACTGTATTGTCAACCTTGCGTATGTCGTCGATTCCGAAGTCTGCAAACCGGGCAAACTCCACAATACGCCTTTTCATGGACGGATCATCGATCTGGGCTATCGCCATTTCCCAAATCCGCTCGTCGCTGCTGCCAAGAACAATCGTGGTGTTGGCCAACCATCCCATGATTTCCACCGAGACGCTTTCGTTGAACTGTGCTGCCACGGAAAGAAGCAGCGCATTGTCGCGCACCATTTTTTTGGCGACAACCTCTTTGCCGACCGAAAATTTGGGATGCAGTTCATACTCATCGCCGTCACGCAGGAACAGTTCCACCTCCTTTGCCTTGCGCTTGTTGCCCTTTTGATAAAGCCACTCCCGGTGTACACGTTTTTCATCGACTTCAAACCCATAGCGGTATTGGACCGTTTCGTCGGCAAAGACCGCCTCAAAATAACTGGGCTCCTGTTCCGTCCTCCGGTTGAGACGGAAACTTTCCACCCGTATGCTTTCGCCGGACTGCACGCCTTTGGAGGAATTGATGACAAACCATTTGAAGAAATCGAGCGCTTTGACTAGATTCGATTTCCCGCTGGCATTGGCCCCGTAGATGACCGCACTCTTCAGCAAAGAGAGGTTCGTACCTTCAAGCTCAAAAACAATCTCATCGGACCGGGTCTGTTTTTCTTTCAGCGCGGAAGCAGCCAAAGACAAGGTCGCCGGCTCCTTGAACGAAAGGAAATTTTCGACTGTGAACTGAATAATCATATTATATCGCAGTTATATGTAAATTTTATGCAAATATAGGGGATATTTTTCATATATAGATGTTTTATCGGATCTCTTTTTGCGGTTATTTTCCTGCACGTGAAAATCAGACCGTTTTCGTTCTTGCAATGCTGCCCTGCAAAAGGCGACTGCAATTTTCCGAAGCGGCAACATCGGCTTGCGATTCATGCTCCCGATAGTGGAATTTGGGTGGAAAGACGCGAAATTCGCCACATCTTTCCCCTCAATGTGGTACAAATGTACCGTGTATCTGACAGGAGGGGTGTTACAAATGTAGCAACAATACTATAAGTAGTATTATACAAGAAGAAAGAAGAAAGATGTACTTTTTTCTTTGACGCAAAGAAAAAAGATACCAAAAAAGAAACAAATCATGACAGACGGCACGCCGTCTGTTTTTTTGTTTTTTTGAATCGGAAAGTGTTGAAAACGGATAAGATGAGGATTAAAGGACCACTTCCTCCCCAGATACAAGAGAGAGAAACAGAACGAATACCTTATACCGTCACCCTCTTACCGTCTGGCATCCTTGTCGCGGTTCAGCCTTACGACAGAGCGCACGCAGTCACGTACCAGTTCGGCATCCCTCCGCTCCATGAAATAGTTCCCGCATTCCAACCGTTTCCTGTCCGCCGGCCTGTTGTTGTCCCTGCATTCACGGATTTCCAGTATGTCATTCAGGTAATAGTACTTGTCACCGCGTCTGACACGTGTTGCCAGCCGTTCGAGTTCCTTCAGCCGTCCGTTCCATGCAAGCCCTTTCTGGCGTAGAGCATCGGAAAGCCTGCTACGGCCACTGGTTCCGATAGGCAGTATCTGGAGATTCACCGCGTACCCGACTGTTTCATGCAGGGAATAGCGCAGGCTCCCGTCTTCGTCCAGCAGGCAATACAGCACAACACGTCCTTTTGCGTCGATTTCCTTGAAAGCCCCCAGTATTACATGCTCATCCAGGATACTGAGTTTTACCAACTGTCCGTCTTTGGGAGCATAGAGATTCCGAACATACACCCCGGCGCTTGTCCCATGCAAGATGGCCTTCGTTCAGCAGGCGTTGGAGGGCAATCTTTTGCTCTGCGCTCGCTTCCCGGCAATCATTCAGAAACATGACCGCGTCATCGGTAACGAGTTCTTTGCCCGCAGTCATCCTTACCGGAACCGACACGCAATTACCCGTGACATCTCCCACAAGTCCGGTTTCCGATGTCCCACCGTTGAAGACGACCATTCCCTTGCGAATGGACGACCCACCGTGCTGTCTTTCGGAATACTCCCGATTTTCTTCTTATGATATGATTCCATTCTTTCGATTCTTTATCCAGATATTTCCTGTAACAGCAAAATGCCATACTTCATACATAAGTGGATACAATACGGCAAATATACGTATAATTCACCAAAAGGCAGGTAACTGAACCCCATTTCTTCTGCATTTCCACGGTTTCCTGTATAAAGTCACAAAACCGTACAAATAAGTCGGAATCCATGTGGATAGCTTCGTTCTGTATATTCTATATGATTAAGGAACAAAACATTACAAGATTGTCCGATTGTGAAAAGCATATCCGAACATACTGAATGACAGGAATACACATCCTCCTTTCCGTCGTCCAATCCGGTTAAGAACAGTCAATATACCGACGTGTCTCTATATATTTTTGATACGTTTTCAGCGTATCTAAAAACAGCTTCAAGCCGGAACCCGGAAATCGTGCAGAAAGTCTGTACACCCGTGAAAATTGAAAGGACAGGCATCCACAAATGAGAATATTTCAAAATATGGGACATGGTGAACACCAGCACCTTAAGCAACCATGATAAATACAAGTACTTTACTGTATATTTTTGATACCTGCTTACAGTTTCAATCCGAAAGCCGCATTTTGAGCCGTTTTGGAAAACCGGACTTGAAAAACGGCCCGAGGACAGAGACCGAATCCGCACCCGAGGGTACACCCTCCCAATCTTTTATTTTTATTACACCATTGAATATCAATAATTTATTAGGTTTACTTTTGTATAAAGTAAGCCTAAAACGTCTTTACATTATCTTTGCTTACAAATTGAAAGTAAAAATCTTTTCAGTCCTATTTTATCCATTTTAAGCAGCTAATAATCTGATAATCAATAGACAAAACTGATTTTGATTTTATACATACGTTGAAACGGGGCTTTTTGATTTTTGCAAAGGAAAAATTTTTTCAAAGAAAATCATTTTTCTATTTTATTGATATTCAACTATTTACAAATTCACTTCGCGCGCGTGCGTTCCATATTCGCAAAAGGCTGTTTTGGAACGTTCCAAATTTTTTTTCAAAAGTTTTGCAGTTCTGAAAAACGGTTTTATAATAGTCATGTACTCGAAAGCCAAACAAACGGCAAACAAGTACGGAGAAAACGAATAAAAAATAGATAGTAAAAACAGAATTAAAAACAGAAAAGCAAAGACCGCCGAGAGCGAGAAACAAAAGCCCTTTTGTGGGAAACCTATTTTGAGGCTTGGAAAATCAAAATTCGCCTGTTCGCTTTGGAGCGATTAAATAGGGTGTTAAATAACCACACCGAGCAGGACTACAGACCAATGTAGCAAGTTGGAACGGCTAAAACGTGTTTTAGTCCGCATACGCAAAGCACGCAAATTTGGGAGTGCGAGAGTTGTATGGAAAAAGGACGTGTAAGAATAATGCCATAATTGCGCCCTTGTGCGCTCGGAATAAAATGCACGATAGCGGTAAAACTATCCGCATAGAGGACGCTGGTAAATGTATATGCCAATGCTATACCCAATACCCAGCTCGGTGGTAACGCCTAAATGCCTCACCTTACAGTTAGCTGCCGGATTGGGAAAGATCCGGGACGTGCCAGAGAAGCGTCTTGCCGAAATTGGAGTAAAGCAGCGCAGAGCCACGACACGAGTGATGCGTGAGTAAGCCGATACACGATATGCCGAAAATGCGCTCATTTGGATAGCCTGCTATGGGGTACGTTTTAAGTGCGACAAAGTTACGAAAAATTTTGCCGTGCAGGGTGAAATGCACGGCAAATTTTTGGGCGCGTGGCAGGAAATGCCACACTTTGCGCTATGGTGCAGAGTTCGGGGTTCGACTCCCCGAGTGCCCGCAATGCGTGATTTTGCGCAGTGTTTCTAAAATTTTATCATTATGGCAACTTCTAAATTGAACAAGGAACAGTATGCAAACATCGGTTCGTTTGCAGGTATCATGTTGGTTTACAACTCTACCAACAAGGACGGTGAACTCGTGCAGACGGCACAGCACTTTTTCGGTGCGGACTTTGAGCCTGCCGACAAGTCGGACAACGAGATTTTCCGTGTGATTAAAACATGGTCGCAACTATGTGGCACACCATTGCGGAGGAAAAGAAACTGCGTGCCGATGCCGACGGCATACGCTCGAAATTCCGTGCCACAACCCTGCGGAAATCATCATCTGCGAGAAGTCGGGAAATCGTATCAAGAAGTACGACCTTACCGACAGCGTTTGGGCGCGTATCGGTCTTGTGCCGACCAAAGTAGACCTCGAGAAGTCAAACCGTGATTTCCAAAGACAATCCATGCCGCTGCAAAGGCTATCCGCAACGCCATGAATTTCGCCCCGAACCTCGCCAACCTCGAAAAGCCTGCCGAGAAAACGACCAAGACCGGCAAGGCTGAAAGGTGGCGGAACAGCCTGCCGGAACGGTTGCCGATGAAAGCAAAAGGCGGCATAAGGGCAACGGAGTAACTGAAACCTGCCCGAAAAGGCAAAGGACGGCAGGCAGCCCGCTGAACGTGTGGGACTGCCTGCCCTTTCGTATCTGCCGTCGTAAGTGCGTGTTCTTGTGGCGTATGCCAAGAATACGCGCTTTCATTTCGGGCGAAAGCAACTGTAACGTGATAGGCGAAAAGAATTTCCCGGCAAAAACGGTGCCGGGACTGTACCTCCGCCGCAGGACGGGGAGTACACCGTGGACGACCTGAAGACCGCTCTGGAAGAGTCCGAGCGGTCGCTGCATGATGCCGTCTTCATAGCCCGCCAAGTGTGGAGAAGGACTGCGATGCCGTGAAGTTCGACATCGACGACCTTGTGCAGATAGAATCGGCATTGCAGGAGATATGCAACATCACCGCCGGAATTGACAGCGGGGACGATGGCGAGTAACATGACGCGCATACGTGCTGCGGAAACTGCGGGCGTGCGCGCTTTTCGGGCATTGATATACACTGTGTCAGGATTGCACCCTGAAATGCCCGCACTTTTCTAAAATTCCCTCCGATATGACTTCCTTGCGCCGTGAGGCGTTGTGCCTACCTTGTATATAACACGGTTAAGCACGGTCTGGCGTTCTGCGGAACCGCCTGCCGTGCTTCCGCTGTTATCCTATGCGGGGAAGCGGAGAACGGATGTGCCAATAATAAAACGAATAAATATGATAGAAGTGTTTGACGCAAAGCGCACCCGCAGTTACGGGTGCTTTGCCAGTTTCAAGGCTGCCACCGATACGCTTGACAGCCTTGCCGCGACGGGACAGCTCGGAAGTGTGCCCGCTGTCAGCGTGGCGGCGTATTGCAGCGGCGTGTTACAACGGGAATATGAAGCGGTGTTTGTCGGTGGAAATGGCGTGTGCCGAAATCTCCGAAAAGGCGGATGCCGGAAACGAGACCTGCCCGTGGGAGACGTCGGCGGAAATGGTGCAAGGAGTACGCTACGGCGGAGCTGATGTTCCGAGAAGGGTTTCCCGACCATTTGAACCGCAGTTATCCGCTCTCGGCGGACAGCCTGAGACGGTGCAACCGGAAATGCAGAATTTATATGCAATAATAAAACGCAATGAGTATGAAAACATTAGCAGACGTGAAACGGAAAATGACGCTTGGCTCGAAGTGGCGGTGTGTCCGGCTGTTCGAGGGCGGAAAAGACCTCGGCGTGCGTGAGGTCGGGAAAGTGCAGGGTAATGCCGTGGCATTCCTCAAACCCGACGGGAAACTCTCGTGGCTATGGTGGCCAAAGGCAAAGGACGTGCAGGTGGAAGAAAACGCCTTCACCGTGCTCCAGAACGGAGTGCCCAAGCTCAAGTACATCTATGCCGGATAGGTGTTCCGGAAAAATCATGCAAAATAATATGAATTAATAATCCCTATGTTTACAATCAGGGTAAGCCGCGATGATAGCGGATAAATGAAAAAGCTATCGAGATTTTGGTTAGATTAAAGCTGCAAAACCTTTACTAACTAAAACGACGATAGCCATGAGAGAGCAAAGAAACAAAATTAGTTTCAGAGGACAAAAGATTTATGTAGGAATCGACGTCCATTTGAAGAGTTGGTCGGTTACGGTCTTGTCCGAAACCTCCGTATTGAAGAAGTTTAGCCAGCATCCGAGCCCAGAAGCGTTGTACGGATTTTTAACTCGGAGTTATCCGGGCGCCGAGTATCACTCGGTGTACGAAGCGGGCTTCTGCGGATTTTGGATACACGAGCGTCTGACGGCCTTAGGGATCGACAACATCGTGGTCAATCCGGCCGACGTGCCGACCAAGAGCAGCGAAAAGCTGCGTAAGACCGACACCGTGGACAGCGGTAAGCTGGCGCGGAGTTTAAAGCCAACGAGCTGAAAGGCATTTATACGCCGGACAGCGTATCGTTGGAGATGCGTTCCTTGATAAGATTGAAGAACTCGATAACCAAAGACACGACCCGTCAGAAGAATCGGCTCAAGTCTCAACTTCGGTATTTAGGCATCGAGATTCCGCAGGAGTTTCTCACTCCGTTTTCCAACTGGTCGAAGCGCTTTTCGCCTGGTTGAAGGAGATAGAGACGCTCACCCCGAGCGGCCGTCAGGCCCTCGACATTCATATCCGGCATCTGGAAGAGTTACGCCGTCAGAAACTGGAGATGACACGGGCTTTACGGACATTGGCCAAGACGGATCGATTCCGCGAACCGCTGCGGTTGATTATGAGCGTTCCGGGTTCGGGCAGGCTACGGAATGGCGTTCCTCTCCGAGATATGCGACATAACCCGCTTCCGCAATGCCGAACAACTGGCTGCCTATATCGGAATGATCCCGATGTGCCACTCCAGCGGAGAGAAAGATGGGACGGGGATATTACCATACGAAAACACGCCGTTATGCGCTGTAACCTGATAGAAGCGGCATGGGTGGCGGTACGTCAAGACCCTGCGATGAACCTGTTCTATACGGAACAATGCAAACGGATGCCCAAGAGCAAAGCTATCGTAAAGGTCGCCCGCAAACTGGTAAACCGTCTATTCTTTGTGCTGAAACATCAGACCGAATATGTCAATAGTATCGTGTCATAGAGAAACCCTTCCGGTAAACGGATTTTCCCAGAGAGAATACTACATAGTTGTTGCGGCGTTAACGTCCGCTTAAAATAATCTGCTCCTCTGGCCTTTGTAAACTAATAAGGGATATGCGGCAGAGAGCTGACCGCTAAGGAAAATCTGTTTATCGAAGGATTTTTCGGGTTCTGAAATCTCGGCTTTCGAGAGAGCCAAAGGTGTTAAGCACGATGTGCCTCCGCACCGGCTCGATCAAAGGCCGGCGGAGGCTCTCGTGCCTTGACCTTTGGCCGAGAAGTTCACCAAGAAATGCAATACGCTGTAAATAAGATAAAACAAATTTAACCGAAAACTTTGATCCAATTTTATTTGGATTGTAACAGGAAAACAACTATGGGGCGGAATGCCCCTATGCTTTATAAACGGATAAAGAAAATGACAGAAATAACGAGAAAGCAGATATCTGGTCTGCGGGTAAAGATGTATTAACGGCTATGGAGAGGAACATAGAATCAACGAGATAAAGGTGTCATCATCAGCCGTGCCCTGCTCAAGGAATACGGGTATGATGGCGATATGCCCACCGACAAACAGATGCAGGTCATCGGCAACGGGTTACTTGAATACTGGGGCGTAAGCGACGGTTTCAAGGAAGCCCTCGCCAGTACAATGGAGAACATGTTCGGTGTAAAAGCAAAAGATTAGGTCTATGGAAACGAAAGAACTTACTACCCACCAGCGTGGTGTTATTCTACGCGGCATCTGCGGCGGGGCTGCATTGAAAGACAAGTCGCCGCAAATATCTGAAAACAATACCGTCATAACCTGCGCCGGAGGGTTGGAGATTTGGGACATCTGCTGCATCAGCAGTGATGCCGAAGCCTTCGGCCTGAAACCGTCCTTCGGTTATGACGGGCACACGAGAATCACTTTCACCCCAAAGAATAAGCGGAATGAAATCATATTACTACTTGGACTACCTGCACCGTGAAATCTTCCTTGAAGAGGAGGATATTCAGACCGTTCCGGAATCAGGCAGGGCGGACGATGCCTGTTCCGCCATTGCCGAAAAGCCGTATGTCGTGGAGCAGTTCATGGCGGACTCTTTCCGGACACTCAAAGATGTGGCCAGCCGCCTGTGCGATTCCCCTGATATTAAAAGCCGCCACGATGCGCTGATGTATATCGTGGAGGGTGGCACTGGACATCAAGGAGTGGCGGACTCTGAGCCATAGCGAAGCCGCCGTCAAGGTAACCCGTGAGGACGGTTTCGTGTGGCTGCTTGTATCGGCGGAAAATGCCCGGAAGCTATGGGAGGCAGACGTATTCTCCCTGTACAGGCTTTATGCCGATGATTCGGAATCCCTGATCGAAAGCGAGGCGGAGCTGGAATCGACCATCAAGGGCGGATACCAGATAGGTATCGAGGTGGGGTTCGCCTCTGTAATGGACCATGCCGCCCGGATGAAGCAACAATAAAAATCGGAAACAATCAAATAACGAAATCAAGAAGAAAGGTATGGAAACAACATTATTGACAAAGGAAAATGCCCATCGTGTGACCATGGTGCGGCGTGTGGATGCCCGGAAAGCGAACCGGTAGCGTTTCTTTTCAGGGAAAGAGACACGGGTATTGCAGCTATTCCCATCTTGTAGGGAATCCGGGCAAGGAAGAAATCCTCGCCCCGGCGGACTTCAAGGACTGGGAAGTTGTGGAAGTGGCGCACCCGGGCTATCTGGAAGAATATTTCAAGCAGGCGTGCAGCTCCTACAACCTCACCTCCTTCTCACCCGACGAGCGGGGTGAGTCAGACATCGCCTCGCACGAAAAGGAACTGCACGAGGATTTGCAGTCGATGCCCGAGCAGCAGCGGGAACGTTACATGGAAAACTACAAACGCTATTTCTCTGCCATGATCGCCGCCAACAGCCGTTGTGCCAGCGCGATGATTACGGGACCTGCACGCTTCAACACGGGCCGCAACGAAAGGCCTGCAACAGCCACGCCAAGAGCGTCACGGCGTTCCGGGAATGGCGAGAACGTGCACTCGAAGCGATTCGCAAGGCTACCGAAGCGGCCAAGCCCGAAGAACAGCGTCTCGAGGAGGAGTGGCAGAAGGTCAAAGCCTTTATCGACGATGCCGCCTCGACCATTCACGGTATCGATACGGGTACGGCACGAGGCTATAGCCGGGCTCTCTTCGTCAGCAACCTCGCCGGGCGACTCTCCACCTATGTCAACCATGGCAACGTGGAAATCATCGACCGTGCCGTCGCTCGTCTGCGAGAGTGGAACGACAAAGTCAAGAAACCTGTCGTCACGGCACGCCATTCAATCTTCAAGTATCCCGAACTCGTCCGCAAGGTGCGGGAAAAGCAGCAGGAACGGGCAAGCCGTGAAAATCGTGAGATTCCGTTCGATGGCGGCAAGGTGGTCTACAACTTCGAAGAAGACCGCCTGCAAATCCTCTTCGACAAAATACCCGATACCGATATGCGTACGACCTTGAAGCGTAACGCTTTCAAGTGGGCGCCACGCAACCGCATGGCAGCGCCAGCTCACCCGCAATGCCGAATATGCCGCCGGTCAGGTGTTGAAAATAACCATTTAATCCAGTGCCCATGAGATACATCATCGATTCACGTTATTTCGACGGGACATGCCTCACGTCGATGTCGGATGACATGCACAGCGACTACGGCGGCGAGACGCTGGAAGCACTGCGCGAAAGGGAGAAGAACCCGTACCGGTCGCTGTATCACCGGTACGCATGACACTGCTTGTGAAGCGTTATACCCGGCACTTTGCAAGCCCTTCCATGAAATTACGGAGGAACGTTATTACGAACTGCTGGAATGCCTGCCTCCGGCCCGCATGCAGAGCGACTGGTTCTTTGTCGGGGAACCGTATTACCGAAACCTGTACGCGCTCTGTTTCGAGTCGGACGGCAGGTATTTCCGGGCGGAACGTCCCGTACGTCTTTCCAATGTGGAAATCTACCGCCAGATTCGGGAACACATGGAGAAAGTAAACCTGCATCCCGCCATCGTCAAGAAGGCTTCCTTTGTCAAATATGTCAATTGGTACAAAGACGGTCACCTACATACCGTACTATTTCGAGTATGGAGGTAAAATATATTTCCTGAAGAACCTCGCCACTCGGACGGGATCCGAATTTGGCGACCGCCGGGAACGGAACGAGATGGCGGCATTGCTGAGGAACCTGCGCGGAAACCGCTACGAATACTGTACTTTCTACTCCCAAAGAAGGACATCTTCGAGTTTTGACTGGCTACGGAAGAACAAATACACGCTGGAAATCCGGGCGACTTGTTCGACTTTGCGGATGACCGCTCCCACGTGGACTTTCACGGCAATGTATGCGAGTATTCGGCTGTGTTCCATTACCGCATCTATTCACGCAAGCTTTTGGCCATATCATTAACCAGCTACGCACCGTGAAACGGTATCACGCGTGGCATAAAAGGAGGAAATACGATGAAAATCTCAAATGAACCTACCCCATACCTCCTGCTCAAGGCAGGAACTGACAGTGCATGGGATTGCTGCGACTTTGCAATCGTGTACCTGTCAAAAGAGTGGAGACAGACACAGTCCGGCAGGCTGGAAGCCGTCAAGCCATTCAAGGATGACATCAGTTTCCAGTCTTTGAACTTTTATGACATATCGGTTGGTTTTACCAGCCGGACGAGGACGGGATACTGGGCAGCGAGGACTTGCCGGAAGACAATAACTGGTGCTTCGTGGAACTGACCGAAACGGAACTGGAAAGGTTGGTTCCGCCGGACAATGTGCTGGTCAGCCATATCTTGGCGGTATTTGCAAACGGGGAAGCCAGATACCGGGCGTACGGCAAACATACCGACGAGCGATTCTGGACTGAAAAATTCCCTTTGCAACAGATTTTGGATATACTGGCGAGTCATGAATCTTAAAATTTCAAAGCAACTATGACAGAAATCATCAAAACGGACGGAACACGCCAACCCGTGCAGCCAGCCAATGGCTCAGACTTCACGCTGGAGGAGATGCAGGCGATTGTCGGCGGCTACATCGAACTGGTGGAACTGGACGGGAACACGACAATGGTCGTCAACGAGGAAGGCAAATTTATCCCTCTGTCCCTCAATCTTGAAGCGAGCAGGATATTCCGTGCTCATCACCCGGCGTCGAAAGACTTCATCGTTGGGGACGTACTTGTGTGCAATAACAATCAAATCAGATAAAATTATGGATAAAGAGAAAGCAAAAGCGCTCAGCAAGACCCTCGCATGCTACAAAGAATTACAAGAGAATAACAGTGTAAACCTGATCGAGTTCCATACCGCTGACGGGCAGAAACACGGTATCGGCAACCCGGAAGCCATCAAGCTGTTGCTTTCGGTGGCCGTCATCGAACTGGAACGCCAGCTCCGGACCGCACAGTTCGGTGATATTCCGGAAAGCCTGGAGAACAGCCGCGAGTACAAGGCGGCCAAACAGCTGGAATACGCCATGAACGATTTGGGATTCAAGTCCGAACGTTTCGCCCAGGCTCTTCCTTATTTCCACAAGACACTGGAACAGACATTCTTCAGAACGGTAAAGGCTTCCATTACCGCTATGGCAGGGCGTGATTCACGCTGCATTGACGACCGCAACCGTGCTTCATACGAGATGTGTCAAATGCTGGCCTCCATGCTGGAAGATACCCGTCTGCCCTTTATCTAAATGCCATGTTCATAGACGAGAGGACACAAAACCGCCTCCATGCCGTGCCGGGAGAGTATCTCCCACGGCACGATGCGCACGCAGGACCTGATTCCGGCGTTCTTGGACGTTATCCGTGACACACCGGAGTACGTGCAGGTGATGAATGCCATCCCCGCCCATGCCATGGAGGACAAAGAAGCAGACTGGTGGAACAGCGATGACGCGGCGGGATTGCTGGAATCGCTGTTCGACACGCTCGATAGTTACTCACCGGAGGGTACTATTTCGGTGCTCATCTCGGTGACGGGTCCGATTACGGATTTTGGAAAATGGACAAGTGAATGTCGGAACATGGTACGGATTACAAAAGACAAGCGGCATGACATTCTCAAAGACGGGATTCGTATCGGGCAAATCTATCTTGCCCGTGCCGAAAGCAGGAAATTAAGATACTGGGCAATCTCTTGCATGAGTGGAATCGGCTTCAACACTTTCAATGAAGCCCGCAGTTATGCCAAGGATTTCCTTTAATAAAAGAATCGCATGAAAAATTGGATACAACAGATGCTTTTGTGGCGTAAAAAGACGGACAAGGGCAGAATGACACTCGGAAAGGTGCAGAAAGAGTATCGCGAGAATGACGTATGCATGGGAGAACTCCTTGATGCCCTTCCCGCCGACGGCCTTCCATAGAGGAAGCTTTCGAGCTGGCTATCACCGCCAAGAAGTGGGCGGACGGAGACCGTTTCTACCGGAGTATCAACGATGGAGAACCGGAAGAATTGTAAGGTAAATAACAATAAACAATAATGACAAATGAGCAGATATGATTTTATAAGATTCGGCGGCTTTGTCAACTGGCGGACGAGGACACGGACACGTTCCGGAAAATGAAAGTCTGCCTGCCGGTAAAGGAGCCTGTCGAAGATGACACGAAAATAGGACTGATTTCCACGGACGAGGACAATCCGGAAGAAATCGCGGTTTCCTATTCCGTCAGGGCAGCCGAACTCATCCCTTGGACGGACTCATTCCGAAGGATACTGGAAAGCCCTGATAGTGGCAGAGGCAAACGGAGCAGGCACGGACGTATTGCTGCCCATGCTCAAAGATGCCGGACTATGCCTGATGGAATGTGTCTTCCTGATGCTCCGGAGCGATGCCTGCAAACTGTTTCCGGTCCTGTGCCGGCTGTTCCCGGAAGTGGAGGAAATGTTTGAGATTATCACATGGAATGACAGGGAATATTTTGTCAGGAACTGACGCTGTTCCGTGGAACGGGCGGGGAATACAAAACCCTGGTCTCTGTAACGGGTCTGCAAGACGTGCTGGTCGGCAAAGACGGCGCACCCATATCGGACGAGGCGGAGGCCGTGGACCGGAAAATCTGCTATTACTTCACGGACGAGGAGTTCCTGCTGCCGGAAGAGCGGCTTGTGGCCCTTGCGGAGGATGCGTGAGAAATCATAATGTATGTACAAAGACCAGAAAATGAATAAAAGAATGAACAAACAGCAAACCACTCCCGTTACCGACACTTTTAAGGGGATGCTACTTATGTCAATGGGTGTCCCTGTAGGAAACATCCGTCCCTACCGTTTGAAGTCGGCACCTTCCTGCCTCGGCGGTTTCGAGCGCATGAGCGTAGCGGCAGCACGAGCCTCGGGAATGGATATCCCGGAGACGGAGAAAGAGAACGATGAAGTTTACATATGCCGCTTGGGACCCGCCGTCTTCCATAAATGGATGCCTGTCTGGATGTTCGAAACCGCTTTCGAACCGGTTCCCGAGCAGAGACGCGGTGACCGCATCCGAACACTTACGGAAGAGATGAACAACCATCACGTGGCGGAGAAAGCCCTGAATGAAAATGTTACGCCCTGTCCGTGAAGCTGCTTTCCGAGTGTGGCGGCAGCCTTGATGACAACGGTGAACAATCCTCGACCTATCTCCATGTTGTGGACCGTGACCCCGTGGAACTGGTCATCACGAACGCGTCGCTCCGGAAAGACGGGAAAATCTTCATCATGGGTTACAGTTACTACACGGGCGAGGAGTACGAGCAGGAATGTGACGTAGAATCCGGCATGGACATACTGAATTTTATCCTTTCCCAAAAAGTTTTGAGTGCCATGAATGAAGACAAGATATTGCAAATGTTCTTCGACATAGGCCGGTGGACGAAGGCCATTGAGAAAGGCGTGCTGAAAGACATTAGGAAAGACCAACTTATTCGGCTGACCGACGAGCATACCCGTATGGCGATGGCCTATGCCATGCGCCGGGGAAAGTACGAGATTTCCCCCCACACGGCGCAGATACCCAAGGACAACGGTGAGTTCCGCACAGTGTACGTAAACGAGCCGATGGACCGCGTAGTACTGGGTATCGCCAACGACCTGCTCTTCGAGTTGATGCCGGAGATGCTGCACTCTTCGTGCAAGTCCTACCAGACCGGTATAGGGTGCGGCAAGGTAGTTACGGAAGTCAGCCACCGGATGACAGAAACCGGCAATAGCGGCTGTCTGGGCTGGAAGTCCGACCTTCCAAATACTTCGACAGTGTTCCGATACGGTTCATCGACGAGGCGTTCGACAAGGTGGAGGCCAAACACGGCCAGTCTGCCCTGATAGACGTACTTAGGAAATATTACCACTCGGACCTCTATTTCGATGAAGATAACCGGTTGCAAAGCAAGTATCAATCCTTGAAACAGGGTTGTGCTGTGGCTAGCTGGCTGGCGGATGTACTGCTCTACGACCTAGACAGGGAACTGTCACAAATGAACGGCTACTACGTCCGGTATTCCGACGATATGCTTTTATCGGCAAGGATTATGAAAAGCGATGGACACACTCAAAAACGCCTGGAAGATAAATCCATGAAGCTAAATCCCAAGAAAGTGGAATACCGGCAGCCGATGTCTGGTTCAAGTTCTTAGGATTCAGTATCAAGGGCGGCATGGTCTCGCTCTCGTCATCACGCATCAAGACCTTCCAGCACGAGATCGAGCGGCGGACAATCCGCTGCCGGGACACGACACTGGCAAAGCCGTGGACGCCGTGAACCGTTACCGTACAAGGGCGAGTTCAGCTGGGCGATACAGGTATTGCCGGTCTGTAATGTGAAGAGTGACCTCAACGAGCTGAACAAGTTCGTGATGGACTGCTTTAGAGCCGTTCAGACGGGCAGGTGCAAGATCGGCGGTCTGGGATATGTCCGAACCAAACCGGATGGCTGCATCGTCCGGGGACGGGGACGCAACGTGAAGGCCAACCGCGATAAAACAGACCGGGACATACCGGGTTACCTGACTGTCGGCTGCATGCGTAACGCCCTTCTGACCAGCCGGGCGGTGTACAACACGCTGGTGGCATCGCTATAAGTTACGCCGGGCACACGGCAGAACGGGTGGACGGGCAGGCTATTCAACGTTACAGGCTTATAACCAGAATCCATATCGAGATTAACCGGTCTAACACCCGGTTAATCCCATCTCGATTCTGGCTGCGCCTGTAATGTATCGGGAAATTAAAGTCATGTGCCGTCTGTCCCGTACCCGTTACCGGAGCACACCGGGAAAGTTCAAGGAATAGGTTTGGCATCCCGCGTACCAACGTCTTCTTCCGAGTCTGAAGGCGGCTGACCGTCGCCTTCGGACTCCGCAGAAGACCCATACGCGGGATACATCGGAAGCATAAAGCCATGTGCCGGTATTATGAGAACTTTCAGTCTTTTCCAGCACGGGAACGTGCGGTTCGGGAATGGATTCAGCCTGCTGTCCCCGATAAGCCCGTCTCGCGCCGTCGTATCCCTAACGTTATACGACGGCGCCATTCCGGCTTCCGCCACAGCAGACATCGGACCTGTAAAGGAACGTGCCGGCATTCCGGGAACCGCAAAAGAACAGCACAGGCAAAGGGGCAAGGCCGGGATTTCAACAGAGCCGCAATTCACACGGCTGGAGCCTGTGTTATCTCCTGCTAACACGACAGATGACACAGGTTCCAGCTGTACTCGCGGCCCGTATCAGGTTTTAAAGGGATGTGCCGTCCGGATGAGTCCCCTGAACAGAAGGTAGCGCGACCGCATATGCACGAGGGACCCAAATTCAAGATACAGTATTCAAGCTTGGTCCTGAGCCGGCAACTACGGTTCAGGACCGAAGTCCTACTGTATTTATCAGGACTATAAAGATACGCGCCAGGGTTTGAGTGCCATTAATTGTAAACAGGTGAGAAAATGGAAGATATTTACCGAGAAACCGTCACCGCCATAGAGAACGGCGCAAATTTCCGGATTGATTTCCAGTCCAGAAGTTTAAAAGTAAACGGGAGACACATGATACGGAACGGCAGGTATGATGGCGCTCCGTGGTTGCCGGAGTACGGCTGCGGGGATTTTTCACGGATGTGGAGGAGCTGTACCGCCGCTATAAACATTCGATACCATCGGAGCGCAGCCAGAGCAAGTCCCGCCGGTATTTCATGGCATTGCCCGAAAGTGACCTCGAGGACGGGGACATGCTGTACGGGCAACACCGGGATACCGCGCAATTCGAGCTGGAATTCTATATCCTCTGCCGGATTATAGGCGGGTTCACATGGAATCCGAAACGATGGGCAAATGGTTCTGGCAAAGCGAAAAGACAAGGACCTGGTGATACTCAGAAAATGGGTGGAACCCGGAAGTAATCAATTATTAACAAATTCACAATGAGTAGAAAGAAACAAGAAACAAAGTCCGTGCCCCGGATGCGGCACGGAATTCGCCATCGCGGACAAGGAATTTGCCGCCACGGGCACCGTTATCGGCAAGAATTCGGATTTGGGCACCGTCTATCCGGTGGTGGCCGGCCATAATTCTCCTGCCGGACTTCCCAAAGGGCGCGGGAGCGTATCGAGGCACTCCGCGGTGCCGGTGTGGACGTGAGCTGCCTGTTCGCCATGCAGGAGCCGAGGGCGGCGAGTATATCGCCTCCAACAAAGACGGAAACTTACCATCCTGGATGACAACGACCCGATATTCGGCAGCATCATGGCACAGGGTACCGTTCCCAACAACCGACTCTTCCGCCGGTGGGTCATGGCACAAATGTTCCATATGATGTCATACACGCATTACCGTGAAAAGAGCCGGCAGGGTGACCGAGATGATTCACCGGAAAGGCTATGATTACCAGTGGAAAATGCTCTTGAACGAGCTGCACGCCCAGATGAAGATGGAACACAAGGACATCACGGGTTTTGCCGAGAGAAACCGCTGGTTCAACCGTGATGTGGTTTTGGCCATCGCGAGCGACTATGTCAACGCGCTGAAAAACACGTGGGCAACCTGGAAACAAGAAAATGCAAGGGAGTTCCCTACAAGCGTATACACGGCCGTAATATTTTCGTGGAGGACCTGCAATCCAAACTGTACTACCCGCTTTCCATCGCGATAACCCACATCAGGCACGCGTTGGACGCCACACAGCTTTACAACGCGGTCAGACAGTTCAATGACCGTCGTATCCGGCTGCCATGGGGCACTCCTCAAAGCAAGGCATGGATGGATGCCTATAAGGGAGCCGGGGCGTTCTTTACCATGCAGAACCTGATTCGTTTCCACGGTTGCACGGCTGTCAATGACCGGGGTCGGCGTCTGGACAAGTACCAGTCACTGACGTTCCTGTCAGCCAAGGCGGAAGAGTATAAAACGGAGAAGGCTGGCGGTTGCTGGCAGTCCTGAAAAATGCTGGCGGACAACAATATCAACATCAAAAGAAGATGGCGGCATGGCGTAAGAAATAGGCCGTCATCACCATCCGCCCGGTAGGCGGCGCGGTGTGGCGGGTCAGAATAATTAGTTCCCTCCATTGAAATGATGCTCATCCCTGTTAACACAAGATGAGCATCTTCAATGGAGGCATTACATCGAAAACGTAAAGAGATGCCCTGTTTGACGACCACACCGCTATTCTAATCAAAACGACATAATCCTTTATACGATGAGCAAGAAACAACTACGACGCAGGGCCTACCTGCTGTACCGGTTACGAAAACAGGGTATCCGATGCCTGACACGTTGCCGGACCATCTTCTACCTTTACGGGAGGATCCTAAATCAGTACCGCAGATTTGCAGCCTGATAAGCGAATTCCATTTCCATGTCCAGTTTGAAATACCCGCCTGACATGAAACCGGGAGACATTGCAACGCTGAAAGTGCCCTACAAGGGCTATCGCCGTATAGAACTGTTGGAACGGCTCCAATACACCGGCTGGTACGCATCTGCGAGAGCAGGAAGGAGATCGAGGTCTATGAAGACGAGTTCGAAACGGATTAAAGGCACGGAACAATGAAAGGAGAACAACAGGAAGAACGCGTACCGAACTTCATCGGCAATGCCGTCATTATCCTCACGGCCAGCCATCTGGGCTGCGAGGTGGAGATGCTCGCCACCGCACAGGAGGTGTGGCGGACGAAACGCCTGCCCGAGGCGGTACTGCTGGGCATGTACGAAAGGCCGCACGCGATGCCGTGTCGGCTGTCCGGAAGAGAGGTCTGGCGGAACAGGCTGACCGTCTCGGAGAGATATTTTACAGGACGGGGAATTTCCCCGCCGGAAGAAGACAATACATAAAAGGAGTAACAAATGAAAACAAGGACTTTTCAGGAAATATATGATTTCTGCCGTACGGACGATACCTACCGGAGCTATTTCGAGGCATCGGACGAGTCCCGCATTACCGGAGCAAGGGCAAGAAAGTACTATTACGGCGACATCCGCCGAGGCCAGTGCCGCGTGGGGACATTCATCTACCGCCAGTCGATGCGGCAGCTTGAAAGGTTCCTCGGGGCGCAAGGCAGGACCACTACATCCATGTTGACCCGCCGGCCTGCCGGGAGTGAGCCTCAAGGACGATATGTTCCCCGGCCAGACCGCCTATATCGTGGTACATGTCAGGAGGCAGGGTGTGCAGATTGAAATCGAACACCCGTTGCATGGTGGATGGGTGCATTTCACGGCACGCTCCCACCGTCCCTTCACCGGGAGGGAATCATAGCCGAGGCGAAGTCCTACATTGACAGCCACATCCTGCTGGCACCGGGAAGATACCGGGACTTGCAGCTGGAAAATATGGTTTCAAGGAACAGTTCCCCGCATGGTACAGGCTGTATAAAATGAGGCTGCACGACCGGGCGGAAGCCGAACATCGGGACATGGTGGACAGATACAGGCACAGGAACGACCTTACCTACGGGGAAGCCCGTGACATGCTCGCGGCTTCGGGTATATTCTTCGACCTGAACTGCGACGAGTTCGAGCGGGACGAGATTACGGAACAATTTGTAAGACTTTGTAACAAGACATAATACCCAGGCAAATGAATCTATATAATCAAATCAAATATAACGGGTACCGCATCAACATCTATTATGATGATGACGCCCGAAGCCCGCGTGAAGCATATGACAATCTCGGTACGCTTTATACGGCACATCGTCGCTACCGCCCGGAGAAGGAGTTTGATGACCACTTCGATATCGACAAGGTTTTTGAAGGGCATATCGGAAATTTCCGGGAATCGTTCCTGAAGGAATATATCGCCCTGCCGGTCTACCTCTACGACCATGGCGGCATTACAATATCCACCTCGCCGTTCAGCTGCCCGTGGATTCCGGATTTTCGGAATCATCGCGGTACCGTTGGACAAGGTGCGCCGGGAATACGGGTGGAAGAACATCACCGCGAAACGCAGGAAGCGGATCGAGGGATACCTGCAAGACGAAATCAGTACCCTTGACAACTACTATACCGGGGAAGTTTTCGGGTATCGCATCATGCCGGAAAGTGACGATGACAATGAACTGGACAGTTGTTGGGGATTCTATGGTACGGAATGTATGAAAGAACTGGAAGCCGAATGCAGGCATATTATCGACGGGCAGAACAAAGCGGTAGCATAAAATAGAAAAATACGCATAATAACTGGAAATACAATGAAGACATCATACGGACTTGAATTTGACACGGTAACAGAAATCAATCCTGAATGGAGCGGCTATGACAAGACGATAGCAGGATGTCACCTGGCCAATGGGTGGTCATCGTGGATACGGAATACGGGCAACCGATAGACAATGAGCATGACCTTGAAGAAATCTACCGGATTCTCGAAAAGAAAAGACAGGCCATACTAAAATGAACGACATGGAAGAAAAACGAGATAACAAGGAAATCAGGGTACGCCTGCACCATATCGACCGTGGAAACTGCACGGAAGTGTGGGAGGTGCAGACAGAGAAGGGTAAGCCCAAACGCTATCTGGGACGTGACGACGGTTATGGACCGAAGGAGTGGTACACGCTCTGCGATGCTCCCTACGGCTATTGCGAACGCGACTGCCATGTGAGGGAGGACCTCACCCTCATTGTCTGCGACAAAGATTGGAACGAGGTGTTGCGAGACGGAACGGACAGGGAACGCTTTCCTGAAAGTTTCCCTTCACTGGATGAAGCCTGCAACGAGGCATGGAGCAAGGTCGTGAAAGTGCTTCCGCATGTCACGCACAAAGGTTTCGGGCAGTGGATCACCAAACAGTCATTCCTCCCGCTCAGCCAGACCGAAGAATTGAATTGGCGGGATAGCTACTATGAGGAAGAAGCGAGTGAGATACTCTCACGTTTTACATGGATCGGTGAAGAGTATGCCATATTCAAGGTTACCCAGAGGCACACCAAGTGCGACGCCCAATGGTACGAGTATTACGCGGGAAGACAAACCGGCAGGAACACGAGTGGTATACCCGTTTCTTCGGTTACGAGTACCATGACCGGCATATCAGCGACGTACTCGGACACTCGGAAGGCGGTGCGACGACATCATCCGTACTGCGGTGGAAACCCGCACGGACCACTATTACGGGCGTACGGTTTCCTGTTTCATGGACGAGTTCATCGGTTACGACCTGTCCCATGAACAGGTCCGTGACGCCAAGGAATGCAGATTGCGCAAGGCACGGGAAGACTACGACGAAGCGAACGCCTACTATTACAAACTGAAAGAGAATGAGGAAAGCATCCGTGGTATCGAATTGATGCTGCACTGCATAAGACAACAAATCCGAAAATGAAAAGATAATGGCCAGAAACTACATGTAGCCAGAGTTTGGCAAATCGAATACAAATATCCGGGTATGTATGGCGGGGGCGGTCAGGATATCTTTTATGATATCCTGACAATGTTCGAAGTTGATAACTCCGCAGAAGACGCCTATACCGATGACTTCGAAATAGCCCGTTCGGGTCTGCAGCAGCTAAGAAAACATATCTCAGAACAGGATGAAACCTTCCGGCAGAATGCCGAAGAATTTTATTCCTGCCGGCAAAGGCCGGGATGGACCGGGAAAAGTTTATCGAAGTACTTGATTGTCTAATCAACGGCAGTGACCAAAGCGATGCCTATGTGCATGTCTCATGGTTTTAATGATATGCCATGAAGGCGTTTCGAGCAAACCTGCCGTAACATCAAACCTGTATGAAACCTAAAGATAACGGGCTGGCCAACCTTCATGACCGGAAACGTGAGGAACGCGGTTTCTGCTGCATGCAACTGATCATATTCCTTACAGACAATGGAGTGAAGAGCTGGGATGAATGGCACCGGGCGCATACCGACGCGGCCGGGGCGAATGCAGATACCGCAAGCGGTGCCCGGTTTATGGACGTAGCAAACATTTAATGAACAATAAATAATATGGTACTTAATATTGTAAAAACGACCTGCCTGCCTCATGCATTGCAGAATATGTAAGATGCGTGTTTGACAATGCCAAAGTAAACATCAAAGATGAAAATGCAGTATCCGTCGACATCGAAGTGACCGGAAAGAACGAGCTGCACTCTTTGGAAGGATTAAAAGAGTTGGAATACTATTTTAAAGATTATGACATAAGAATATGGTGACCGCCATGCAACGGGCGGCAAACCGGAAATTGTTCAACTACAGATAAAAACAAGCAACATGGAACAGGAAAACCTACAAAGCCGGAAACAGACAGAACCTTTCCGGAAGACGATGACACACTTTACCGTGAAATGACAGTGCACATGCCCCGCTGCTATTTTCCGACTTCGCTAGGCGAGAACAGTATCCTCAAATTTGCCGGAGAGGAATTCCGCCGCGTCAAGAATATTGTCTGCCGGCGCTACAACTTTAACGAGGACAAATATATCCGGGAGAACGCCGGCGTATCCCCTTCGACTCTGTTCGAGGCAACTTCGAGCAGGAAGTGTACAGACGTCTCCGTAAGGATTATGCGCACCTCAGTATCATCTCCATCAGAAGATCACTTATGGAGAAAATCCGCGACGCCGTGAAGAAGGAGAACAACATCATCGGCACGTTCTACCGCAACTGCGGCGTACATTACCGGGAGGCGGAATCAGCGGAGTATGAAACCTCCCCGATAGTGGTGGTCCACAATTCCGCTTTTACGGATACGGCGGTTATGAAAGTGCGACCGTTTATGAACTTTTCATCGACGGGAACGGCAAACTGCTCTGCACGCTCAACGGCGAAGCCGGCGAGGATTTCGATGAGCCCATCGGACAGGTACAGACCGAGGGATTGCTTGAGATTGCCCACTGGCTGGAAGAACACGGGTTCATCTCCGCTGATGTCAATGACGACGAGATTGTCGTATGCGAGGGGTGCGGTTCAGACAATATACAGACCGGCATGGGTGGATCCGAATGCCCGTACATTCATCGGTACCACGGGTATAGACCGCTATGATAACTGGTGCGACGAATGCGAGGACCATCAGCCATTCTGTACTTTAAAAGAGTTCAAAGAACGCATGGAGGAATGGTGGAACTCGTTGGACGCAAATCAAATGGAACAGATCACGGGTTGCCGTCAGGACAAGTGTCCGGCCGGAGACAACCATCAGGGTTTGCCGAAACCTGCAATGAATGGTGGGAAAACAAGGGCTATGACGAGAAACGTAAAATCTGGAAAGAACATAATGACTGCTGATTATGATTTACAATCTTCTTAAACGCATACAGAACCTGTTGGCTTCCAAGCCGTCCGGGACAAAGGAGGAACAGGAAATCCTGAGTCTGGTCAGCCGGCGCTTCCTGCAATGCTCAATGGGCATGATACGGAAACACTTGCCGCCAATGAGCTGCTGGTACGGATATGCCCCGACACCAAACGGCCGGTCCTCGTATGCCATAACGGCAACGGCAGTGCCTGTGCCTGCACAATGGGACGACGGAAGAGGATGCCGTCGACGTGGACTTATGGCTGCGTTCCAACGGTAGAGAGTGTAACGGCTACAACAAGTTGCAGGAGGCTGTCGTGGACCTTGCCTACAATGCCGGGGCGGACAACCTGTGGGAGGACAGGGACTCCCGTGCCGTCAATGCCGAGATCGTCCAGTGGGCGGAAGAATTCGAGACTGAGCATGCGGGCACTGATTGGGATGCGGAGGACTACTTCCTTGCCATCGACAGGTTTTACAAGGAAAAGACAAAACAAATGAATCCGGTTACAATACCGGCGAACTGAAAAATGGCAACCGAATGGACAAGGAAATTGCAGAAGAAATCATCCGGGAAAACCGTTATCCGTCCGGATATGACATACAAGACTATCTGTTTGACAATGAGGATACTGTGCTTTCTCTGGAGGACGGAACGGAGCTGCTTGATGACTTCGACCTCTGGAAAGAACGTTCCGACCTCGAACTTGAAAAATCATGGACCGGAACTACTGGTCCTCGACTGGTGGATATTAGATTAAAACAGGAATATAATTATGGTAAGAGAACTTTATCAACGGCTCAGGGAATATTTCAACAACTTACCCGAACCGACAGAAGAGGAAAGACAATTTATCCGGGAGCTGAACGCCGGGTATTTCCCTATCACGTCCGTCCACCGCGATGACCGGAAGGACAAGGTTTCGATGTGGAAAAGATCAGCGATGACGACATGCAGAATCTGGCGGAAAAGATGGCCGACGATTACTGCGAACAGTTGTTCTGGCCCAGCATGGAAATCATTGCCGGAGAAATCCTGAGTTTCCCGAAAGTAAAACAAAAGACATTATCTGTCCGAAATGCAATTCGGAAAATATCCGTTATGATATTCACGAAAGTCGGTTCCACTGCGGCGAGTGTTCCCTGGCATGGGATGACAAGTTATATGCACTCGTGGAATTTCCCGAGGAAAGTGCTCCTTTCGAGGAAGAAGGAACCGGTTATCCGGCATGGGGAAGCGGGGAGAACGGGCGCTTTACGTGCCCGAGGAAGACTATATACGCCATACCGGCAAATCTCCCGAACGGGACAAGTGTTACCGTGCCGTGTGTTGGCCGGACTCCCAGAAATACATGGGAACGAAAGGTTGTGAACCCATACAGGATGAAAACGGGATACGGGATTTCGGCACATCGGCATACGGTGCCGCTGCTTCTGACGGAAGAAGCGGCAGAGCGACGAATGGACAAGAAAAGGTACCGGTATGCCCCGAATGTGGGGCACAGATATTGACATTCTGAGTGACGAGGGCGTGGCCGTATGCAATGACTGCTGCCTTGAATGGCCTTACGCGGAGGATTGAGAATGGAAACGGTAGATGTTTATACGGAACGAGGCGACCGGTCACCTGTTCCGATTGCGGCAAGGTGATGCTCCTGCCGTATGGAGCGGATAAATGTCCCGCCTGCAAGAAAGAAGGTTGCCTGGTATGGACGGACGAAAGCTTGCGGGAAGCCGACATCGACTCCCTGCTCGAGAGGCACTGTAACCTGCACCAGAAGAGCGAACTGCAACCGGAGGAGTATCTTTCACTTTCCATACTGGTGACCGAGTATATTCCATATCTGGCCGATAAACCGCAGACAGCGCGTGAAACCCTGTTCCTACTCCTTGAAACCGGCTCTCTTCGAGAAATACTGGCGGGATACAAGATGCTTCCAATCCGAAAATATCTACACGCCCGCCATCAAGACACTGCTTGACAAACTGGACGTGAAACTGCGAGAGGGCGACACGATTCCGGTAGAATACCGGATTGCCGCCCTGGAGGACTTCTTCAGGGTCGTTGCCGGCGAGCGTCCGGCAAAGGAAGAGGTATCGTTTTCTTCAGATAAGGAGGGAAACTATTATTTCAACGGACGCAAGGTCAAGGTGGAAAATTCTGACGAGTACGCCTACCGCCTGCTGAAAACCAAAATACAGACGAGCTACCGGCGTCCGGTAGATTTTACTTCCGCTTCCTTGCCCGTTTCGGACCATACGGAACTTATGGCAACGTGTATTACCCGAGTATCACGGACCTGATATGCAGGCGTTACCTGCCTGAAACCGCAAAATGAATTCCGGAAAGGCGATGGACAACGGTTCACCGCCTTTCTTATTGTATAACTTTTTAATATCAATCATTATGGCAACAGCATTAGCAACAACGGCCGCCCCGTGCAGTTCGATTTCCAGAACAACAACGTCGAGGTGATGACGCTCGACACGCCCGGCGCACACAAGGAAAATGACATCTATGGCAACCCGCTCAAGGGAATCTACCATTACGAGGTGATAGAGCGCATGGCGGACATCTGCCAGAAACACAACCTGAATTACGAGGTGGAGGAAATCTTCGCCGCCCAGAACAAGAACAAGGCACAGCCCGGCGTGGTCGTCCTGCCCAGGTGGAACAAAGTACGGGGCGATGGCCGTCGAGGCGCATATCCTGCGCCGCGTTTATACGACCATCCGCATTAAGGAATGGGAAACGGACGAGCTGACCACGACGCTTGTCATCGCCTTCCATCAGGACGGCATCCGGCGGCCATCGGCCCGTGCGTCAGGGTGTGCCACAACCAGTGCATCCTCTCCCCGAACGCAGTGTGTCGAACTACGGAAAGACAAAGTCACCACCGAAGAGCTTTTCGGTCGTGTAGACGAGTGGCTCTCGAACTTCGAGGTACAGATGAACGAGGACAGGGAACGCATCCGCCGCCTGAAAGCGAAAGTAATTACCCCGGTGGAGATGTACGCCTACATCGGATTGCTGACAGCATTGCGCGTATCGCATGACAGTTCCGACAAGCGTCTTTCGTCCAAGGTGGAGACCTATCCCTGAACCAGTCCCAGATTTCCATCTTCACCGAGGACCTGCTCAAACTCACCGAAGAGAAGAAGACGCTCACGGCGTGGGATATCTATAACGTGGCAACCGAAATCTACAAGCCCGGACGTACGGACATTCCGGCCATGATTCCCCAGAACGGGCGCTGGCCGAGCTGATGCTCTCGGAAGGGTTGCCGGAATCTTAAAAGGCTGCCACGTGACAAGAATCAAGGGACAACTGACGACAGCCGACTACCTGCCCATAGCGGAATATAACAGGCTGGTCCGCGGGCTTGAGAAGGACGGCGAGTACCTGTGGAGACCTACTGCTGGCTGTCGTTCTGCACGGCATGCAGGGCCTCCGACGTGAGGACCCTGCGCTGGAAAGACATCTTAGGAAAAAGCACCATGACCCGCATCGAGCAGAAAACAAAGAAAACCGCCTGATCAAGTTCAACAGGGACGTGCAGGAGAAGAACCGTTTCCTGTACGAGATGCTCGGACAACCCGCCCCGAACAGTACATCTTTCTCAGCCCGCGTACCGGGAAACCTTACTCGCTGGAATACATCAACAGGCTGCTCAAGGTATTCAAGGTAAGGTACAGGCTGCCGATCAGGGCATTCTCCACACATACCTTCCGCAAGACTTTCGGGCGCTATGTCTACGAGCTGATGGGACGCTCGGCCGAGGGCCTGATCCTGCTCAACCAGATATTCCGCCATTCCAACTGGAAACCACCCGGCGCTACATCGGGCTGGCGCAGGAGGACATCGACAAAGTGTTCGATTCCATACGTCTATGAGAATATTTTCAACGATGCCCGGAACCCGAGCGGGAGGTTCCGGGCTATGCTTTATATAACATATCAAAATCAGAACTGTAAATGGACACACCGATATATATCGACACATACTTCCGCGTCGAGTCCGGCTATGACGGCGGTCGCATGCCGGAAGAGAAAGCCGGACGCTTCTTCGACGAGGTAAAGCGCCTTTCACGGAAACAGGGTTCAGCATCAAGGAAAACAAATACAAAGACGGTTGTCCCGAGGTGTATCTCGGAAAGACATGCCTGTACTGTCATCCCCAATCGTTATCGGGCCCTGTTCTTAAAGAGCACATGGAGCTTATCGAGAAGATTCTGGCACAAGGAACGACCTTCCGGTACCTACGTACTGACACTTACGGCGAGATTCTCGACCTGACGGAGGAGGAAGAACTCGCGTATTACCACAAGACTCATGACATGACTATCGGGGTGTCTTTCTCGACGCCTTCCGCACCAAGCGCCGGAACCTGTACAAGAGCCGGGAGCAGGTGCTGGAAATACTCGTCGAAAAGCTGCGTGTCAAGACACTCCGTGGAAGTCCGTTTATTCGAACACCTCCCCGGCATACCGTTATATCAGGGAAATGTACGGGAAAATGGTGTCTGAAGGACGGCTCGTCGAGGGATGCAAGCAAACCGCTTCCGAAACTGCCGCTCTGCCGCACGGCAACCGGCAGGAACTGAAAATGAAAAGACGGGAAGACGACAGGACGGAATGACACGCGGTTCCGTACCGGACATGGCCGGATACCAGTCCGAAGACTTCTGTAAATCATAATTTTCAAGCCGGACTGTCAATCGAAAGAAGGACGACCCGGCTATACTTCAACAACAAGAGATAGCACTATTATGAGCATACAAATCGGAAAACTGTTGCCGGACGGCAGTGTCCGGCACATCAAGGCGCTCCATGAGACGCTTTCAAAAGACCTTGTGAGGAAACTCCGGGTGTTCTATCCCAATGACAGACGGGTAGATGCCCTGCTGTCGCTGGGCGACATACAAAAACTGGGACCGTCACCCTATGGAAAATGGACAGGAACCGGCGATACCGTCCACTGTTTTCAAAGATCCGTGACGGACGGGAAACACCGCGGCAATCCGCATCACGCATCGCGGACAACGCAGACATTTTCGGCCGCATGGAGGACACGTGCCTCCTGTTCGATAACGGCAGATGGCATGTCATGGACAAGGGAGAATACTGTGAACAGCCGCTCTTCGTCGAAGATACGCCCTCCCATGACAGCATGAAACCGATCACGGTATATGTGAACAACCATGTCCGACTCGAAAAGATAAATACACCGCAGCACTGGCAGGGACTTGAGGAACTCGCCGAACGGGAATCCGGATACTCTATGTCTACCGGGGTGCCGCCTTGTGAGAATCGTCCGTTCGTCCAACCTTAAAAGAAACTGTATGCGGCACAATAACATCGTATCGGCCATAGAATGGCTGCCGGAACACCTGTTCACGGAAGAGATCGTGGAAGCAGCCGTCGAAAGCAAGGAAATAGAGGTGCTGAGCCATATTCCGGGACGTTTCCTCACACCCGGACGTATAGAACGAATCATCGCGGGCAGCACGGAGAGCTGGCACAGCTTCGAGCTGCGCAATATTCCGGAGGCGTACCGTTCGGGAGCAGTCTGTGACTACGCCATGCGCAAAACCGAAGAATATCACGGCCGTTCCCGAAGCAATGGTTACCGAGAAATGGCAGAAGCGGTCATCCGAAACGGACGCGGGATTTCGACATTCTCGCCTTCATACCTGAACGCCTTTGGGATGCGCAACTGGCATACCTGGCCTTGCGCAGCTATATTTACGACCCGTATTACACGGACAGCAGGACAGACGCCGTCATGAAAACGGGGCTTATCCTCGGATATGTCCCCGTTGAGGTAAAGACTCAAGAGTTCTATTACGGGATGCTCGACGGGATGAAAATATTGAGCACGGTTACCGATGCCGTCGTGCCGTCCCGTTTCAAGACTGCGGCATACTACCGCAAGATGGCGGAACATGACCTCTCGCTTGTTCCCGCCCGGTTCTATTCCTATGAGATTCTCCATGCGGCTGTCTGTTCGACCGAAGGAAAAACTTCATCACAGACCCCAGTTTTCAAGCCGTTGTCGGTATATCTGGACGACATGCTGGCGGACCGGCTGATGGAGAAACACCCTTACATGTTCGGGGAGTTGCCGAAGCGGTTCAAGACACCGGAAAGACTGGTCATTGCCATCGATAACAGCAAACGGGAGACGAACTGCTATATCGACGAGGAAACTGAACAATCCCTGCTCACGGTGGAAGTGTGCAAGGCATTCATCCGAAGAAACGGCAACTGTCCCGAATTTCCTGAAAATGTATGGACGCGGGAATTTGTCGACTACTGCATGGAGCACGGGACGAGTTTCCGCTGGTTCCGCCAGATGCCCAAAAGTTCCAGAGCTCCGCGAACACGCAGGCGGCGTATGATTACGGTCATTACCATATCTGTGACTTTGCCAAACGGTTCATCACTCCGCAAATGGCGAAGGAGTGCTACCAGGAGCGCAGTTATGCACATGCCATCCCGGACATTTCCTCACGGAGTTCTGCCGACAGACCGGACTGCCCGAGAAGTTCTACGGCGGGAAACCACGATGCTGTCGCTGAAAACAGCCGTGACGACTATACTTACTGCAAAGTCGGCAATACCTGTCTGGCCTTTTACCTGAAAGAACAATACGAGCCGTCCTCGGCACATCTGATGATGACGCGGTCGGATTCAAAATACTGCACGCCGGAGAAGGTGTTCGACGTGCCTGTCGGAACCTTCCACCGCACGTGGCTGGAAAAGATCGTGGCGGAAAACGACCCCGCTTTGTCAAACCCCGTGTGGACAAAGCGTTGAAAGCCGTACAGGCGGTCTGCTATTACGGTGTCGAGAAGTTGAAGGACCTGAACCGTACGGAAATCTTCCGCAACACCTTCATGGGTGAGACCATCGGTTACTGCGCCCGCCGCAGGGACCTGACCTACCACAGCGACAACTGCGGGACCCTTATCGAGGGCTTGAAGTTCAAGATCCGGGGAATGGCTGTCCCCGTAACCTTGGCGGAAGACATGACTCCTTATACGGCCGACATGCTGCACCGGAAGTTCGGCTTCTGCTATATCGGAATGACGGCATTCGCCACGGACTACGGCCTGGACATGGAGAAGGCATACACCTTTGCACAGATGCGCCAGATCGTAAGGGAGAAAGGGCACAAGCCGTCATTGAGAAACTACAAACGTGAACTGAAACAAATAAACATCATACAATGAAAAAATACCGGATAGCTATCGAAGAGACGCTCCGTAAGGTCGTGGAGATCGAGGCAGAAACGCCCGGTCTGGCCGTCTGCAGGGCGGAAGACGAATACAATGAAGAGAAACACGTGCTGTCAGCCGACAATTTCGCAGGAGCTGACATCGCGCTCTCGACTGATGACAGCACGGTCATGGAGACTCTGGAAGACGTGGATTTCATCGGATACGTGCAACGCCGTTTCGAGGAATGCCGGGAGTCCATATCCGTCGAAGACAAAGTCCGGCTGGCATTCGGAAGTTTCGACAACGCCCTGTATGAGTTCGGCGAATACCGTAAGGAGGCGGCTCGGAACCGCCCGCAGGTCTACCTGCTGTACCGGAGCGATGCCTGGCACAACCGTTCTTCCATGGAGCTCATAGCCCCGTTCTCCTCCCTCGAAAACATGATGGAGTACCTGCGGCGTAAGAAGAAGGAATTCCGCCTGACGGAAAGTGATCTGGAAGAGTTCAAGAACAACCGGCAGACGAAGGGGCGCGACGAAAACTACCTGTACGAGTCGGATTATTTGGATGTGCTGCCGGAACAGGAACCCGAACTGCCGCCGAAAGATGACGCTTTCTATGACAAGGTTTTCACCTGCGGGCAATCCGAGCTGTCACGCAGGGAGTTGGAATCTCTGCCGGAGCCGTTCGATACCTACCATGTTACGGACGAAGAAATGGAACAGATTGTGTACGAAACGGAAATGGAGACACGGGACCGGCTGCGGCTCGGTAAAAGAAAGCCCATAGATTTTGACAATGACCGCCATAGTGAAATCTGGTGGGAAGAAATGGAAAAAGCAGTGGTAAGGCACGGCGTACCGTACTACGAGGCCGAATAACGAAAATAGAACCTGTTCATCACATGCCATAATGATGACGGGCCGTCGCGGCTACGGCTGCGGCGGTCTTTTTTTTCAAAACGAGGTGAGTATTCCACCCCTTATACAAAACGATTACCTACTCTTAAAAAAACGGATTTATGAAACAGACAAGACAGGATTTCTTCACGGCGAACGGGGAAGGAATCAAAATCATGACATTTACGGAGTTCGCCCGGCATATCCTGCGTATGGAATGCGGGGAAAGTCTGGAACTGTATGCCGTTGTGAACCGGCAGACACGGGAATGCTCCCGGCCGCTCTCTGTCAGAAAGGAACAATGGAACGGTACGCCCTTTTACCTGCTCGGCGGGCACGGGCAGGAAGTCCGTACCATCAATTTTGCGGGTCGTCCGAAAGAGGAGTTTGAAACGACCTGCCATGATGTCTTGGACAGCTACGATGCCGTGGAAAGTATCGGGGCGGTCGTGTCAAGACTGCGTGAATTATCTCCTGAAGAACTGCATAAGCGGATTGCGGAAGAGATGAAGACCGGCTGTAAATACCTGTTGGTCTACCGCAGCGAGGAGGAGATGACGGCCGCACTCGACGGCAAGATATACGCCATCAGCGATACGGACGGCAAATTCCTTTGCGACCTGTATCAGCCGGATTATCTCCATCTGGAAAACGGGGGCGATATTGTGGACACCGCATCCATTCCGGACATGCATTTCCATTCCGATTGGGCAATCGCCAACCCCACGGTACGCGACAAGGTGCTCTCCTCCCGGATGGTGATTATATATACCCACGAAACGGTAACGCTATGATAGAGATTGGCAACAGGATAGAAACGCCGGAAGGTGTGTTCTATGAACTGGAATACGGAGGGGAAGGAAACATCTACAAGAACGAGGATGCCTTTCTCAACCGCCCCGATGAAGTGTGCTATGTACCTGAATACGCGGCAGAAGACCGTGAGGACTGGCGTGTGTCGGAGAGCAGTGACGGCTGTTTCACGCATAACTCACTGCTCGCCCTGTGCAAGGGTAATGAAGAGGTGTGCCAGGATCTGTTTTACAGCCTTGAATGGACGTACCCGACCACCTTGCTGGAAGAATGGGACTCGAACGGCTATTTCGATGAGATCGAGGGCTGGTATGACAGTAACGATTAAATGGAACGGCATATCATGGACAGGAAATACAAAATCACATACTCGGGAAAAATCACGGGCAAGACCCCGAACTACATATTGAGCCTGCGGGCGCATCTGAAAGGCATCTTCCCTGAAATGGAACGGTATGGTAAGGAAGAATTCGACCACGTGCTTCATTGCATCAGCTCGTTCATTGATGATTTTACCTTCAAGGTACGCAATTCCCGATACCGGGGAGACATCCTGAAAAGGACTATCAGTAACGACTGCCTGAAAGTGTTCAACCTGGGTGACGAGAAAGTGATACTGACCGTCTCCTTCACCCCGCTGGAAACATGAAACCAACAATATGACAGATATGGATAAAATACAGAAAGACAATGCGGAGCCGGGCAAAGCCCCGGACAAAATGAGCGCCGACAAGCTGCATCTGTTCGCCACCCAGTACGCCTTTATCGACGGACGGCTGCACGAGGCCGAGCAAGCCATGCTGAAATTCATGCTGGAGTTCCTGGCACAATATGGCCGCGTATCACTCGGCCTTACAGAAGAGGAGGAACTCGATGACAACAACTTCCCCGTCACGACAACCTTGTACGGGAAGCACGACACGCCCCGTATCAAGCTTACCGATGTCTACCTGACGGATGACGGGGAATATCTCCTTGCTGACGGAATAGATGCGGAGACCGGGGAAAAACGGGACGGATTCTATATCTACAGCGAACAATACGCCGATATCTTCCAGTTCGTCGGCCACGCTTCGGAGATGAACTGACGAATGAGGAACAACCATAAAACGAAATATCAATGGACTGTATCAAAGATTTACAAGACGCCATCCGCAACATTCTCGTGAACAACGGCCTTACGGAACTCTGTCTGGGAGAGCCTGACGAACTGGACGATCCCACCTATATCATCTGGTATGACAGGCACTGTGAGCCTCACGAAGACCCGGTATTGAAGGTTTACCTTGAAAATGAGGGCATTGCCGTTGAGGTCGAAGCCCGCAGTTTCGGGAACACGATAACCGTCTACGATTATGACATAGACCGTATTGAATGGTGGAAAGGCATTCATGCCAATATTCTGGAAGTGCTGGAGCGTGACGGCAAGCGCCGGTGTCCGGCCTGTGGCAGGACGGTCAAGGGGAAGCAGCGGTATTGCGGTGCCGGATGCCGTGATTTCATGACTCCCGGACCGACAGTGGAGCAGGTCGCGGAAAAAGCCAACCGGAATATCCGCAAACTGGCAAGCCTTGCCGCCGGAAAAGACAAGGCGTACCGGAAGCGGCTGATAGAGAAATATACCGTCGGTCCGTCATAAGCCGGCTTTGTTACACTAAAAAATGTATGATATTATGGCAACAAGAACCATTTACCTGACCGTACGGCTCGATATCGACAACCCGAAGGCTGATGAAATAACGGACGAAGAGGTTGACGAAATTATCAGCGAAGTGGACTATGAATTCAAAAATTACGGGGACTATGAAATCGACACGGAAATCTGCGGGAAAAATGACGAAGGTGGTCTTTAGACGCTATCCCGACGGACAGGTCATCGCCCTGTTCCCGGACATACCGTGGAGCGGACGGCGGGGTGAAATAACCTCCTACATGCATGTCGGCCAGCATGGCGCAGCCGACTATGCGGGCGTGATCGCCATGACACGGCCAGCCCATGAAAAGGAGTACCGCAACCCGCTTTCCGAACTGAGAGCCATCGGTTACGATGACCTACACATCATGCGGCGTGCAAGACCGAAATTCATAAACAGCTAAAAACAAATCTTATGTCTCATAAACCGAATGCCGTTCCTGTCTTGCAGGAGGGAACGGTCTATACAATTATACTTGACAACGGACGAAAGGTCCACGACGTAATCTATCATGCCTGTGTCGCCTCCGGCAAGTCGTATTTCGCCAAAGGCGATAAGACCTATCCCGCCGAAAAGGTGCGGAACCATTCAATCACCGGACATGCCGCATCGGACGGCTCTAGAAGGAACGGCACACCCAATCCCGACCGCTTCGCCATCACGGATGAAGTGTGCGAGGTCGTTGATGTAGTTACCACGCCGGAAACCAATCCGGAAATGTTCCGGTGTCGTGTCAAATGCCTGATGTATTCAGGCCTGTCACAAGCCGAGGCTGAGAAAGTCATCGCTTCAACGCCACTAAAGCTGGAACTCTTCTACGACGTAGGCCGTGGCAGTTTCGCTATTGACGCCGAGGCAGTTGGCAACACACCGCTGTATAATCCTTACACGGGAAAGGAAATCCCGGATGAAACCTAAGCCGAACTACATCGAATATGAGAGAACTATATATCAAGAATCTCTGCATCGAGATTACCCGACGTTGCAACATGCGCTGTACCCATTGCATGCGGGGAGATGCCGAATCCGTGGATATCCCTTTGAAACATATAAGCAACCTGCTGCGGCATGTCAGGCATATTCACCATTTCAACATCACGGGCGGCGAGCCGTCGCTTAACGTCCGGGCCATCCGCCATATCCTCGAACGGGTACGCGCCTACGGTATTACTGTCAATGACTTTTATATCGTAACCAACGGCTCTGCCACATCCCGTTCGGAGGAATTCATAGAAGCCTGCGCCGCACTGTACGAGTACCAGGAGGAAAAGGAACAGGACTCCGGCCACATGCTCGAAATGAGCGACGACCGCTTCCATGATCCGGCAGAGCATGCCGCCACGCTCGCGGCACTTTCCCCGTATCCCTTTTTCGGAGTCCGGGGACAGGCCGAGCGTATCTTCCTTTTCCGGGAAGGCCGCAGCACGGAGGGGTTTCCGAACCCTGTTCATGGGATTTATCTTACGGAGGAGAACTACGTTTACGGCGACCTCTGTCTCAATGCTGAAGGCATGGTTCTCTCCAACGGGGACCTGAGTTATGCCCGCCAACGGGAACATGCCCTGTGTCCCTGCGGGAAACTGATGCAATATCTCCGGATGACCTTGAAAAAGCGTCAAAAAGAAAGATTGTACGAATAAATACACAAATCAAAAAACTTATGTCAATCGTATGCAGTATCTGCGGCGGCACTGGAGTGAAATGTACCGCCGTCATCGACCCGAACACCAGACAGTTCCTCGAATTTACCCGCAACGCCTTGTCGGACGGCCGGTGCAGCCAGTGCGGCAACGTTGCCCTGACCGACCCTGACGAAGTAAAAGCCGGGCTGGACAAGCTTTGGACGGAATATACGGCGCGGCATCGTGCCGCCCCCAACTACACCTGCTGCGACATTGTCCGGCATGGTGATTACGACGGGTGTGAAAAGGCGTATATCCGCATCGGAGGCCCGTCAGACGTGGTCGAGAAGTATCCGGTCGTGGCCGTGTGCCGCGACCTCGAAGAGCTCAAATCACTTGCGCTCCCTGACCCGACGCGAGAATTTACCCTCATGGGAATTCAAGGGTTCGAGTTCCACGACGTGTTGGAAAACAAGACCTACGAGATCGGGGTGGACGACCTGAAAATTCCCGTCACGACGAAAGAGGTGCTGGACTTTTACCCGGCGGAACATCGGCTGAAAGAAACGGACATCGAACAATATGCCGCGGCTTACACGGCCCGTATCAAGGCGTACAGGGAGTATACCCGTCAGCTCGACGCCACACTCGTGCGGCGGCTTCTCGACAAAGAGCGGCTGATGAAAGTCGGCGAGAGCGACGGTTTCCGCTTGAAACTCCATTTCGACTGGTTTGTCATTTTAAAGCGGGAGAACGAAAGGATGTACGCGCCTTTCAAATACGCTGTAAATGCTTATTGTCTGGATAATATCCAAACTTTCGACCGTCGTTATGTCACGCTCGAAGATGCCTTGCTCCACTGCCTGAACGGTTTCAACGAGAACGCGAACATTCCTAACCGTTACAAGTCCATCGGGCATTACCTGTCGGGGAAATCCTGACGACGGGCAGTGTATCGACGGGTTACCGGAGGCCACGGGTGCTTTCCCCTTGACCGGAATACCGTCGGAACAAGTAACAATGTAACCAAAGAATAAAAAATATGATGAATGATTATAAAATCAAGAACATTCTCGAATCCCTGAAAGAGGAGGTCGAGAACGGGAAGGTATCCCTGCGGGAAGCTGCTGTCGAACTTCATAAAGCCGGCTGGACGAATTTCATCGACATCGACGCCACGAGGAACCTACTGAAGACCCGGAATGTAACGGGGAACGGAAATGTCCCGGGAGTTTCCGACATGATGGGAAAATACCGCGAGATGAAAGCGGCGCACCCGGATGCCCTGTACATTTTCCGAAACGGGGAATCTTGTGAATTGTATGAGGATGATGCCATCGCCGCTTCCGGCATTTTGGGCATTGCCACCGCCGAACGCGTCGACGGGCAAGGGAAAGGCGTCAAGGAACTGCGGTTTTCTTTTCGTGACCTGGACGTGTATCTCCCCAAACTGATACGCGCCGGAAACCGGGTGGCTGTCTGCGAACCGAATCAAACCGGTTCGGGCAAACGAGTTTGATAACCATTAAATAACAAATATTCAAAACCCAAAGACACATGATAAAGATAACAACGATTTTCGGCGAGGACGCCGTACGGGAATATGAAGAGAACAATGAACTGCCTTCTGAAGAATGGCTGGCGGATAACGGGGGCGTCGTGGACGAGAAAGAGTTCGAGACTGAGGCGGAGTACAATGCCTACATCGCCGGGGTAAACGATGCCGACGGATGGAGTGATTATCATATCATACGCCACCGGTCGGAAGAGGCGGACACCTCGAGAGAGGAAAATCTCTGGCTACGTCTCGGAATTAGCGTCCGGGGCAGCCGGGAGGACATCGAAAGGATTCTAAACGGGGACACCGAAACCCTTCGGAAACTGCTCGATGCCGGACGTTATGGGATTGGCGGAGAGACCTATGTCCCTGGTTCGACCGTCGAGGGGTACAACGAGGACCACGACACGGAGTTCGAGGAGGAAGACGTGGAGTTCCATTTATAATAAAACCACACCATCTGCAATAATGATAACAGTAAAAGTTCTACTCGGTAAGGATACTGTAAGCATATACAGGAAAACCGGGGATATCTCGTCGGTGGAGAGCACGGCCGAATCCGGGGGATATGTGATAACCCGACATTTCGAGACCGAAGCTGAATACAAAGCCTACGCAATGGCTGTGGAAGACCTGGACGGACATGAAGACTGGCAGATGCTGACTCCTGCCGTTACGCCGGAAGCTCCGTTCCGCAAAGGGGAATTTGTCCGGCTGACAGACGATGCAATTAAGCGGATACGTGAAAGTTTCGGGGACGGACCGGCTGACTACAGAAAGGAAATGATTTTGGAGGTGATTGCCTGGTGCCGCTATGAAGGCACATGGATCATTGAAGTCCGAGATATCCGTGAAGACGATACTCAGGAGTTCGATGCCGTTTTTCTGCGCCCCTTGACGGCACGGGATCTCGTGGCTATTTCCGCACCCCGACACCCGCTATCCACTGCGATATATCCTATTCACATCCGATAACTTAAATGATGCATGATGGAAAATATATTCATACTGCCCGGAAACGAACAGGAACTGTTTAACCGGTATTTAGATAACAACGAATACGGCCCTCTGAAAGAACGGCTGGAACTGGTCAGGAAAGCCTTGAGCAACAAGCTTTCCCCGGATGAACGCAATAAGCACGGGCTGAACGTGGGTGTGCATGAACTGTCCATGGAACGTAAGGAACTGGAAAGAAAGATATTCCAAATGGCACTCAAATCCTTTGCAGAACGGGTTTGTGACGAGCAACGCGCTCTTTGCGAACAGGGGTTCTGGCAGGCACCGTGCGGCAAAGAGGCGGAATATATCTCCTCCGCTCCGGTTCCGGACCTTGTAACGGACGTGAAGCAGTACAAGACCATTTGCCGCTGGTGGGAGAAGCTGTCCGATACCAGGAGGCTGAAGGTAGCGGCGATGTTTGCAAACGAACTGGGACCGATATACGGGCACGACACCGAAACGCTGGAACGGATTTATAGCCGCTGGTTTCTACTCTCCTTAGATGGCAAACAACGCATCTACCATTCATGGACCACAAACGAAAAACAGACTTCACCATGCCATACAAAAGCTCGGGAATAATCATCAGCGGGACACAATATGACCGCAGGCAGAAGCTCACTCCTTTTCAGAAGGCTGAAATTTTCCACCGTTACATGACAGAAGCTGTCAGCCAGCGCCAGCTTGCCCGGGAATACGGTGTCAGCCGCAGGCTGATAACCTTCATTGTGAACCCAGAAAGCGAAGAGCGGAACAAGGAACTGCTGAGAGAGAACAAGGCAAAAGGCTTGTATAAATATGACCGGAAGAAACATACCGAAAATATACGCAACCACCGTCGTTACAAACAGAGATTATTTCAAGAAGGTAAAATCATACTAAAAGATGGATAGACAATGAGAATACAGGAGAAACAAAAAGCGTTGGAACAGGAAGTTATAGCCAACCTGTGTGCGATACCGAAAATGCCGGAAAATATGTTGCCCCATACGGTATATGTCGAGGAGGAAGGGGAAGACGGGTATGGCCACGGGATACCGGTATACACCATGTACCGGTTGGAGGAGATACGCACGGACGGAAGCTGCACGCTTTACAACGCGGAAAGCCGGGAGCGTTTCACCTGCCGCCACCTGCATGAGATTAACATGGACTGGCTGGTGACAGTCTGGGAACGTTATCTGGAACTCTGTGTCGAGCAGGATATCTGGAAAGGGAATGCCGTTGCATTCCTGAAAGACCGTACCGGCAAACCGGAAGAGGAAATCATTTCATTCGTGGAAACCTCGTGGGACAAATGCCAGGCTTATACAGACAACCTCAAGGCGTTTCTTGGGGAAGATAAAGACCGGGAAATATGGATATTCTCTTTCCCGCTGGACGAATTTGAACGTGACGTTCCGGCCGGGAAAATCATCGTTGATTACGAAAATAACCCCGCAACGCGGGTTGAGAAGATGACACCGCTGGAATTTACGGCCAACATCAATGATGAATGTTTTGATGACCGGAACAATTGGGTAAGAGCCATTGAACTTCCCAAGCAGGAATAATAAACTATTTGAATCAATAAATATGATTACAAAAGAAAACATTGGCAACGAGACCTTTGAGTCTATGACCATCAATGACACGCCTGCATTGTTTACGGATATGCGGATTGACCGGAATGCCGTTCCGGAGGGACTGTACGCATACGATATCCGGGAGTCGGATGACGGGGACCGTCTGGCGACCATCGAACCGACGGTGATGGTAAATCATGGCGGAACCATCCTGACCAGGAAAGAGTTTATCACGGAAAAGGACGGCTATGTACAGATTGACGAATACGGTTTCGAGGCCTCCATGACACTGGAAGAGTGGCTTGAGGAAAACAATTAAATGTATAAAGGATATGGATATTAAGGAACTGACAGAAAGGTATCAGGATCGTTTCGATGCCCATTACCTGCAAGACGATAACGGAACCGGCAGAAAAGGTCGGAAACGGAAAAAGGAAGTTGAGACCCCGAATTTTCTCAAGGATGTTATCCGGCCGATCCTGGACACTTTGCCGGACTTGTTGCCGGAGTACGGGTTCACCAAAACTACGGATGATTACGCCATGTACGGCGAGTATTACCGTATCAAGGCGGGTATCGTCCTCGTGGGAGGTTTTTCCATCGATGAGGATTTTAACCTGTACTTCACGCCATTGTTCCATGGCAAAGCCTGCGGTAAGAGTCACAAAATCGACAGCATCGGACAACTCGTTGAAATCATCCGCGAACAATTTGAAAGAAGGGAGGTGAAGATGAAAGGATAGTTTCATGCAATAGACATGGGTCGTTCCGTAATTTATTGTATATTTGTCAGATGAAGAAAGTCTGTATATGTATTTCGGACGAAAGCCCGGCAGTTGAACGGATTACAGGCACTTTCATGTTTGGCTGACATCAAACCTAATATATCTATTTGATATGAAAAAGGAAGAGATTATTCGCCGCTGTTACGGCGGCATGAAGGAAAGGCATGGCGTGGAAACCATCATCCTTTTCCATGTCGGAGATTCATTCGAGGCGTATTTTGATGATGCCGAAACGATTACCCGGATCACGGAAGTGCCCCGGTTCAAGATGACGGCGGCAGGTATACCTGCCATCAGGATTTCCGACGCCGCCTTGGAAGAATGTAGAAACCGGTTGCTGGATGCAGGATGCAAGGTATGCGTGTCCGAGGTCCGGGGGGTATCCGGCCGCCACATTCTCAAAATCAATGAAACAAATACGGAAACGGGCCGATGAATTGATATTGATAGCGGCAGCAATAGGTCCTTGGACACTGTTGGTGGTAGCGGTATTAATCATCGGAACGCTGAAATGCTGTCTGACCACGGACTCGGACAGCATTGACGAAAGTATCAACAAATCACCGGGGATAGTCGCGCATGTCATGGTACTGGACAGTACGGATAATGGTTTTCGGGTGGTTTATGCGACGGCTGCGCCGGTAACGGATGAAAGGTTTGCCGAGATATGCGACAGGCCGGGTATTTTGGAGGGGTTCGAGAACCTGAAACGGAAAGCTCCCGAACACTTTGGCGGCAACCTGCTGGAAACCGACATCTGTGACTTCGCGTTGTACGCCTACCGGTTTCCTATCGATAAGGACGTACGGATACACAATATCTTTGTCGCCGGTAAAGAGAAAATGGACTTCTATGTCCGGAACAACCCGGACCTGCCCGGGTGCGCTACATGGATGCACCACGGTACGGAACAAGGGAACCAATATCTGAATGCTGACGATATAAATCACTGTATACCCAACGGAAGGCGGATTTACCGTTATTGGAAATGCCGTTATCTACTGCAAACTTCTGATACTGACGAGCGTTTCAGTCATTTTACAGAGGAGGAAAGGCTGTACTGAATGCAGCCTTTTCTCTATATATATTACACATAACCATCTGAAAATTAATAACTAAAACGTTTTGTTGGCGTGAAAAATTGGCATATATTTGTATGGAAAAGTGACCCATTGAAAACAGATTGTCAATTGAAAGCAATAGATTGAATATGAAAGAACAGTAATATGACATCGGAAAAATCGCAACTGAAGTTTGCGAGATCGGAAGAGACGGGCGAACTGATAGGGTTCGTTTCGCGCCATTCCAAGACACGTAAATTGATGGGAGTCCGTGAAGACTCAAGATTCGGCAAGCAGATTTGTGTCCTTTCGGAAGACCTGAAAGGAACTCTCGAGCCAAACATACTATACTCGGTAGAGTTGAAACCCATGCACAAAGCCAACGGGTATGTAGTCGTTGCCGCTACCCCCGTGTTATTTCAGGCGCATGTGGAAACAGTGATCGTCCCGAAGACATTGTATCAAGTAACTGTGACGTTCGGCAACAAAAAGATTTTCTTCGACCCGAAAGACGGCAAGAGCGTAATGAGCCGCACAATAGACGGTGTGCTGGAAATCCTCAAGGGACGCAAGGATATCAAGTACAAGGAAGGTGTCATCACCGACTATCTGAATCAGGCGCGTGCTCTGGTACGACGTATGGAATCCGACGGGTTCATCTATACGGGAGACAGACATCAGGGAGGAATTCAATGAAAGAAAAACCGGTCGTGGGTATTGCGACCGACGGTGCCCATTCTGCAAAAGAGAGGTTGACACGCTTCCGGGCTGTCGACCTCTCTTCAGGAAAAGAACTCTTTTCCAAAGCTATCGGTAACTGGACGAACAATATCGGGGAGTTTCTCGGCATTGTCGAGGCGGTCAGATATGTCATGGAACATCCGGAAAGTCCGCGAACAATCTACTCGGACAGCATTACAGCCATCACGTGGTATCGTAACAAACAGACAGCCTCTTCACGCAGATGCCCGGCATTGCAGAAAGCGGAGATATTCCTCAAAGTGATGGAGGCAAGAATCAAGGACATCGAAGTGCTGCACTGGGACAACCGCCTGTGGGGTGAGATTCCTGCCGACTTCGGAAACAAATAACAACATCAATATGGCAAAATTAAAATCACAGTCACAGAAATATGTTGAGCTGAAGGAGGAAGACTACCTGTTGCTCATCGAGAATACCATCAAGATGGAAGCCCTGAAGATTGCCGGTATCGAAAAGATGCCCATATACAAGGCTATGGAACATATCCTTGAACACGAGCACATCGACCTGCTCGTCAAACCCGTTTCAAGGAGATATTCTTGATTTTTTTAGGTGGACAATAATACACCCCACAAGCAAAATCAATGCTTATCAGTACCAAATGATAGTATATAATAACAATTAATGTAAATCAATGCAAATCAGATGATTAAGAAAGTGGCGCATGTACGGAATTATCTATACCATACATGCGCCACTTTGCTCTATACACTTTTTGATTTCCTTGATTGATAAAAGAAGGTTCTTTTCCAGTGTTTTACAATCCGACTTTTTTATATACTTTTGTCTTCAGTATCAGTTGGTTATTGAAACCCTCTATGTATGCTTATAAGTAGAGATTAGCTTTTTTAAGCGAAACTAACTACTGGTTATCAATCAATTATCAAACAAAAAAAGTTTGCCAAAACGTTGGCACAACCTCTTTTATATTTTACAGTTCTGCTATATTTTCTTTTGGCTATGCTGCTTTTTCCTCATGCATTTGGCAACAAGTTGCTATATTCCAATTATATCGGGTTATAAATAGTCCCATAAACATATATTTGGCAACTGTAATGAGCCCCTTTCCTTCTTTTATCAGTTTAGCACACATTTTTTTTGATATTAAAAAGCAAAGCAAAGTCCATTGTAACCTTCTTCTCCCACATGCCGGAATCTTCTGTATGCCATGTTGTATTTCATTTGTCCAAACACAGCCTCTGGTTCTATACACCTCCTGCCTCTATGCTTGATACCTTCTTCTGAGAGCAACCTTTCCCGTGCCTGCCGTTTGTATTGATTTAATCGGTGGTTGACTTCTATAATACGGTTCCCCCGAGCTTTAAAACAACTGCCACGCAAAGGGCAACCTTCGCATCTTTTTGCTTTATACCGGGCACTTTCGATGATGTATCCGCTCGCTGTCTTGTCACGTTTGGTTCCTATACGGTTCATGTGCTGTCCCATAGGACAAACGTAATAATCCTCTTGGGCATTGTAATGGAGACTTTCGGCATGGAACGGGTTGGGAGTATAACGAGGACGCTGTTCTTTATGGAAGTAATTGTACTTGATGAAGGCTTCTATCCCATTCTCCTGCATGAACCGGTAATTTTCTTCCGAACCGTAACCGGAGTCTGCCACACAGATATTCGGTAAACGGTTATAGCGGTACTGGAAAGAGTGGAAAAAAGGTATGAGGGTCAGTGTATCGGTAGGGTTGGGAAACAGACGGAAGTCTGTGATGAATTGGTTTTCAGTACCTATTTGCAGATTATATCCGGGTTTGGTCTGCCCGTTCTTCATGGCATCTTCTTTCATGCGCATGAATGTGGCACCGGATCGGTCTTGGAATAGGAGTTACGTTCTCCAAGGGTATCAAGGTGATTGTCGTATTCTATCAGCTTGTCACGATACCCTTCAAGTTCCATGACCTGCTTCTTCTTTGCGCAGGGCTTTCTTTTCTTCCTTATCCTTTGTTGCAGGCTGGCGTTCCGGGCTTCTTTAAGTTCATCCACTATGTCAGAGAGCCTGCAGGAGTAAACTCCACGGATGTGTCTTTATAGAGTTCTCCTGTGCAATGGCTTCATCCACCTGTTCCAAGAGAATACGGATTTTATCCATTAGTCTCGTACGGTTCCGTTCGACTGTCTTGCGCCAGACAAAGTATATTTGTTGGCTTTGGATTCAATCTTGGTGCCGTCGATATACTCCACATCAAGGCTGATGAAACCTTTATCGGCAAGGACAAGAACCAACTGGGTAAATACATTATTTATTTCCTCCTTTACACGGTTACGAAAACGGTTGATCGTGATAAAATCCGGATGCTCATTACCGGCAAGCCAAATATAATGAACGTCACGAAGGAGGTGCTTCTCTATTTTACGGCAAGAATAGATATTATTCATGTAGGCGTAGATTATCACCTTAAGCATCATTTTAGGATGATAAGGACAACGGCCCGTTTCCTTATAAAGCTTCTTGAAACTCTCAAGATTGAGATTGTCAATAACAGCATTCACGATGCGGACCGGGTCGGTCGCAGCTATGTTTTCATCAATTCTTTGTGGAAAAAGAACGGTTTGGTTGGGAATGTAAGGACGAAAATGTAACTTTGCCATAACGAAAAACTTTATACCTAAAGATACGAAAACTTTGGGTAATAACAAAGCCCGGGCTTGAGAAAGTCTGGGCTTTGCGCATAAAAAAAGGCTGTGTCAGCGTTTTGACACAACCTCTGAAATCTTTTCGCGACAAGTAGATTACTTACGCAAACCGAGCTCTTTAACAATAGCACGATATCTTTCGATATCTCTTGCTTTCAGGTAATCAAGTAAGCGACGACGCTTACCTACCAACATTGTTAACGCTCTTTCAGTACTATAATCTTTTCTGTTGAGCTTCATGTGCTCAGTCAGGTGAGAAATACGGTAGGAAAACAATGCCACTTGGGCCTCAGCTGAGCCGGTGTCAGTGTTAGACTTTCCGTACTTTCCGAAGATTTCTTGCTTTTTAGCAGCGTCTAAATACATAATTCTTAGAATTTTAATTGATAAATTATTCTTTTGAGCGTGCAAAGATAGGCATTATCTTTATATCACACAACGATTTACAAGAAAAAATTGCTATCATTGCGCATATTTCTAATCCTATTTTCGTACCTTTGCAGCCAAATAATAGGTATTATATGCAAAATATTCGAAACATTGCAATCATTGCCCATGTTGACCATGGGAAAACAACGCTGGTTGACAAGATGCTATTGGCCGGAAATTTATTCCGCAGCAACCAAAATAGTGGTGAACTTATCCTGGATAACAACGATTTGGAACGCGAACGTGGTATAACGATTCTTTCCAAAAACGTATCCATCAATTACAACGGTACAAAAATTAATATTATTGATACTCCGGGACACAGCGACTTCGGTGGTGAGGTAGAACGTGTATTGAATATGGCCGACGGCTGTATTCTGTTGGTAGACGCCTTTGAAGGTCCGATGCCCCAGACTCGTTTCGTACTGCAAAAGGCACTGGAAATCGGTTTGAAACCTATCGTGGTAGTTAATAAGGTAGATAAACCTAACTGCCGTCCGGAAGAAGTTTACGAAATGGTTTTCGATTTGATGTTCAGCCTGAATGCAACGGAGGACCAACTGGACTTCCCCGTAATCTACGGTTCCGCCAAGAACAACTGGATGAGCACCGACTGGAAGCAACAGACTGACAGTATTACTCCGCTACTGGATTGTATCATCGAAAATATTCCGGCACCCAAACAATTGGAAGGTACTCCCCAGATGTTGATTACTTCTCTGGATTATTCTTCTTATACCGGTCGTATCGCTGTAGGCCGCGTACATCGCGGTACATTAAAAGAAGGTATGAATATAACGCTTGCGAAACGTAACGGTGATATGCTCAAGAGCAAAATCAAAGAGCTCCATGTTTTCGAAGGTTTAGGCCGCGTGAAAACAAACGAAGTTTCTTCCGGTGACATCTGCGCACTGGTAGGTATCGACGGTTTCGAAATTGGAGATACTGTTTGTGATTTCGAGAATCCGGAAGCATTGCCGCCAATCGCAATCGACGAACCGACCATGAGTATGCTGTTTGCTATCAACGATTCTCCTTTCTTCGGTAAAGATGGCAAGTTTGTGACTTCACGTCATATCCACGACCGTCTGATGAAGGAGCTCGACAAGAATCTGGCTCTCCGCGTAAGAAAAAGTGAAGAAGACGGTAAATGGATTGTTTCCGGCCGTGGCGTACTCCACCTTTCTGTATTAATTGAAACAATGCGCCGAGAGGGATATGAATTGCAGGTAGGTCAGCCGCAGGTTATCTTCAGAGAAATCGACGGTGTGAAATGCGAGCCGATTGAAGAACTGACCATCAACGTACTGGAAGAATATTCCAGCAAAATTATAGATATGGTTACTCGCCGTAAAGGTGAAATGGTCAAGATGGAAAATACAGGTGAACGTATCAATCTTGAGTTCAATATGCCTTCACGCGGTATCATCGGTTTGCGTACCAATGTACTGACTGCCTCTGCCGGCGAAGCCATCATGGCACACCGCTTCAAAGAATATCAACCGCACAAAGGAGAAATCGAACGTCGTACGAACGGTTCTATGATTGCTATGGAAAGCGGAACAGCTTTTGCTTATGCCATCGACAAATTGCAGGATCGCGGTAAATTCTTTATCTTCCCGCAGGACGAAGTTTATGCAGGACAAGTAGTAGGCGAACACTCTCATGACAACGACCTGGTTATCAACGTAACCAAATCGAAGAAGTTGACGAATATGCGTGCTTCCGGTTCGGATGATAAAGTACGCCTGATTCCACCTATCCAGTTCTCACTTGAAGAAGCACTGGAATATATTAAGGAAGATGAATATGTAGAAGTTACTCCTAAAGCAATGCGTATGCGTAAAGTGATTTTGGACGAAATCGAACGTAAACGTGCAAACAAGAACTAACCATTCTTTCATAATATTATAAAAGGAGGTTGTGTCAAAACGCTGACACAGCCTTTTTTTATGCGCAAAGCCCAGACTTTCTCAAGCCCGGGCTTTGTTATTACCCAAAGTTTTCGTATCTTTAGGTATAAAGTTTTTCGTTATGGCAAAGTTACATTTTCGTCCTTACATTCCCAACCAAACCGTTCTTTTTCCACAAAGAATTGATGAAAACATAGCTGCGACCGACCCGGTCCGCATCGTGAATGCTGTTATTGACAATCTCAATCTTGAGAGTTTCAAGAAGCTTTATAAGGAAACGGGCCGTTGTCCTTATCATCCTAAAATGATGCTTAAGGTGATAATCTACGCCTACATGAATAATATCTATTCTTGCCGTAAAATAGAGAAGCACCTCCTTCGTGACATTCATTATATTTGGCTTGCCGGTAATGAGCATCCGGATTTTATCACGATCAACCGTTTTCGTAACCGTGTAAAGGAGGAAATAAATAATGTATTTACCCAGTTGGTTCTTGTCCTTGCCGATAAAGGTTTCATCAGCCTTGATGTGGAGTATATCGACGGCACCAAGATTGAATCCAAAGCCAACAAATATACTTTTGTCTGGCGCAAGACAGTCGAACGGAACCGTACGAGACTAATGGATAAAATCCGTATTCTCTTGGAACAGGTGGATGAAGCCATTGCACGGAGAACTCTATAAAGACACATCCGTGGAGTTTACTCCCTGCAGGCTCTCTGACATAGTGGATGAACTTAAAGAAGCCCTGGAACGCCAGCCTGCAACAAAGGATAAGGAAGAGAAAGCCCTGCGCAAAGAAGAAGCAGGTCATGGAACTTGAAGGGTATCGTGACAAGCTGATAGAATACGACAATCACCTTGATACCCTTGGAGAACGTAACTCCTATTCCAAGACCGATCCTGGTGCCACATTCATGCGCATGAAAGAAGATGCCATGAAGAACGGGCAGACCAAACCCGGATATAATCTGCAAATAGGTACTGAAAACCAATTCATCACAGACTTCCGTCTGTTTCCCAACCCTACCGATACACTGACCCTCATACCTTTTTTCCACTCTTTCCAGTACCGCTATAACCGTTTACCGAATATCTGTGTGGCAGACTCCGGTTACGGTTCGGAAGAAAATTACCGGTTCATGCAGGAGAATGGGATAGAAGCCTTCATCAAGTACAATTACTTCCATAAAGAACAGCGTCCTCGTTATACTCCCAACCCGTTCCATGCCGAAAGTCTCCATTACAATGCCCAAGAGGATTATTACGTTTGTCCTATGGGACAGCACATGAACCGTATAGGAACCAAACGTGACAAGACAGCGAGCGGATACATCATCGAAAGTGCCCGGTATAAAGCAAAAAGATGCGAAGGTTGCCCTTTGCGTGGCAGTTGTTTTAAAGCTCGGGGGAACCGTATTATAGAAGTCAACCACCGATTAAATCAATACAAACGGCAGGCACGGGAAGGTTGCTCTCAGAAGAAGGTATCAAGCATAGAGGCAGGAGGTGTATAGAACCAGAGGCTGTGTTTGGACAAATGAAATACAACATGGCATACAGAAGATTCCGGCATGTGGGAGAAGACAAGGTTACAATGGACTTTGCTTTCTTTGCTATAGCCTTTAATATCAAAAAAATGTGTGCTAAACTGATAAAAGAAGGAAAGGGGCTCATTACAGTTGCCAAATATATGTTTATGGGACTATTTATAACCCGATATAATTGGAATATAGCAACTTGTTGCCAAATGCATGAGGAAAAAGCAGCATAGCCAAAAGAAAATATAGCAGAACTGTAAAATATAAAAGAGGTTGTGCCAACGTTTTGACACAACCTCATTTTTCCCATAAGTATTACTAATACAACAGTAATCCTACCACACCCGCCAGACAAATCAACAGAATAGGATGAAGATTCCATTTCCATGTAACCAAAAAGGCGGCTGCGAAAATACCGATACTTTTATAGTCTATAAAATTCTCTCTATTCATCATAAGTAATGCAGCCGAAGCAATCAGCGCGACCGACATAGGAAGCAGTCCAGACATAGCCGCTTTAATATACTTATTATCCTTACACTTCGCAAAGAAATAAGAAATGAGCAACACCAAAATAAAAGAAGGCAAGCAAACGGCTACAGTGGCCAACACAGCTCCCCAAACACTTTGTGTTACCGCATAACCTACGTAAGTAGCACTATTTATGCCAATCGGTCCCGGAGTCATCTGCGAAATTGCGACCACATCCGTAAACTGTTGAGGAGTCAGCCAATGATGAAGATCCACTATTTCATGTTGAATCAGGGAAAGCATCGCATATCCACCCCCAAAACCGAACATACCTATTTTAAGATACACCCAAAGTAATTGCCAATATATCATACCTGTTTATTCGCTATTTTTTCTTTCAACCATAATGTATATACCAATCCCCCTATAATTCCGGCCACCACAATATAAATAGGTGATAAGCCGAACTGCCAGATCAACACGGTAGCTATGGCAGGAGCAACCAACTGAAAATACTTCAGTTTCAAAGCTCTAACAGCAGAAATGCAAGGAAACAGAATCAATGCTACCACGGCAGGACGTATTCCATTAAAGATACGAATCATCACTTCATTATCCTGAAACTGTGCAAAAAACATGGCTATCAGCATCATGATAACGAAAGAGGGAAGAATCGTAGCCAATGCACACACCAGGCTACCACCCACCTTATACAACCTATATCCTACAAAAATAGAAATATTCACTGCAAACACACCCGGAAGCGACTGCGTCAAAGCAAACATCTCCATAAATTCTTCTTTATTCATCCATTGCTTGTTAACAATCTCCCGTTCAATCAACGGAATCATGGCATAACCGCCACCAATAGTAAACATTCCAATCTTCGCAAATGTCACGAATAATTTTAAATACTCCAGTACCATCCTTTCTTTCTAATTTTCCGACATTTTGTGTTTATTTTTTAATGAGCCCTTTGGCTGCATCATATCCAATCTGATAACTGCGTCCTTTCACAGTTTTAAAGGAGATAGTCTGATCCGCATACTTTAGACACAGTCGCCTCCTGCATTAGAGCGTACAACAGCTTCTTTCAATTGATGATTCTCCCAGATCACATCCACCTCAAAATTTCCTTTTGCACAGATACCACTGATAGAACCGTCTTTCCATGCATCCGGCAAAGCCGGTAATAATTGAATAAAGCCCATGTGACTTTGGAGCAGCATTTCGGTGATTCCCGCTGTCCCACCAAAGTTCCCATCAATTTGGAAAGGCGGATGCGTATCCCACAAATTATCCATGGTTCCGTTCTTCAATAAATTGCCGAATAAAGTATAAGCATGATTACCATCCTGCAAACGCGCCCACTGATTCAACTTCCAACCCATACTCCAACCGGTAGCACCATCACCACGATGCACCAATACCACTTTAGCAGCTTTCGCCAGTTCGGGAGTAGTGACCGGAGAAACAGTATGTCCCGGATGCAGGCCGAACAGATGATTCACATGACGATGTTCATCTTTCGGATCATCAATATCCACCGACCATTCCATCAACTGACCATAACGACCTATTTGATAGGGAACGAGATTGGCAAGCACATGCTCCCATTGCTTACGTTCTTTCTTATCTACACCCAACACTTTGCTTGCTTCAATCGCATCCATCAGAATTTCACGCACTACGGCATGCACAAAAGTAGCTCCCTGATCGATAGGACCATGCTCGGGCGAAGTGGACGGAGCAGCCGTATAGGTTCCATCCGGCTTATGCCACAGGTAATCGACTGCAAAATCCGCACTACTCTTAATTAGTTCATAGCCGGTTTCTTTCAGAAATTTCAAGTCTCTTGTATAGTCGTAATACTCCCATATATGAGTAGCCAGCCAGGGACCTGCCATCGGATTGAAGTTCCACGACATATCCTGACTTTCCAACGGAGTGGTAAAGCCGAAAATATTGCCGGAGATAGATGCCGTCCATCCTCTTGCTCCGAAATAAGCTTGTGCAGTCTTCTCCCCCGGTTTCACCAGTGTACGGATAAAGTCAATCAACGGAAGCACGCACTCATTCAAGTTGGTAGAACAAGCAGGCCAATAATTCATCTGGATATTGATGTTATTATGATAATCCACACGCCACGGTCCATCGACATTATTGTGCCAAATCCCCTGTAGATTAGCAGGCATATTGCCCGGACGGGAACTGGCAATCAGAAGATAACGTCCAAATTGATAATACAACTCTTCCAGATAATAATCCGGCTGTCCTTTCCGATAATTTTTCAGACGTTGGGAAGTAGGCAGATTCACTCCTTTCACCGCTGGGTTCAGATTCAGCCGAACCCGGTTGAACAGAGTAGCATAATCATTATAATGTTGATTGAATAAAGCTGTATATCCCTGCGCCACTGCATTATTCATCCACTGCTTTGTCGTTTCTTCGGGATTAACGCCTATATATGTTTTCGGATCTTTGAAATCCGGATCAAAGTTAATCTTATAGTCAGTGTCCGCTGTGATATAAAATACAACTTCGTCTGCATCCTTCACCGTCAACTTTCCATCTGCATTAGACAGTGTTCCTCCTTTTGTTTCTGCCTGGATGCGCACAACATACTTCATTCCATTATTATCCAAAGAAGCTGTGTAAACCAGTCCTTTATTTCCATCAGAAACCATGCTGCCGGTAGACAGGGGATTGGGCGCATAACTGAAAACCAGATTTTGTTTCCCCGATTGATCCGCGCTGAAACGTACCACCATTACATTGGCGGGGTAAGAGATAAAAAAATTGCGTTGATAAGCCACACGATCCTTTTTGAATTGTACGACTGCCATAGCCGAATCCAAAGAAAGAATGCGCTTATAATCGCTCATTCCTATCATATTCAGTCCGGTTTCTACATAAAACTCTCCCATTGTAGTAAAGCTACCGAAACGGAAAGGATTTTCTCCGTCAGCTTCATACGACACTTCACTATTGAAGTTCTGTCGCGTTAGCATTTCAGCCTTTTTCTGATCTCCCTCTGTAAATGCTTTGCGTATTTCATCTAAAAGATGGGCCGATTGTTTATTGACATTCCAATAATAGTCCGCACCTTTCGCTGTGTTCGGACCACCGCGCCAAAGCGTTTTTTCATTGAAAGTGATACGTTCGGCTTCCACCGATCCCATAATATTTGCGCCGAGGCTACCGTTACCAATAGGCAATGACTGTGACTCCCAACTGGCATCCAGATTATGTCCGCTTCCTGCTGTTACCGGTTTATTTTCATCTTTCCACAAATCCGGTCTTCCGCCATACCAGGCAGCATATCCCTGCAAAGTATTCGGAGTATCAAACCAGATGGAAAGTCCTTGAGTATAATCTGTTTCTCCCGCATAAAGCCCGGAGGTAAGGAATAGGGAACTAATAAGAAGGAAATAAAAATTCTTCATGGTCGTCGCGTCGTTATTTAAGATTAATAACCTATTTATAGTCTGTACAAAAGTAGTCAAAATATATATCTAATAAAAATAAAACAGAATCTCAACAACCTCTATAATGAGGTAAAATTACATCAAACCATCCGACAGTATTTTTTTCACGACCCAATACCCGACTCTGGCCTCTGAAATCCCTGACAACAACCGATGAGGACAGACAAACGCATCATCAATAATTTCTGCTTCCATATAATAAAAGCAACAGGAAGAATCCTTTTCAAAGGCTTTCGCATATTCCAAAATATGTGTCGATATCAAGAAATGACAATGAGAGAAGCTTTTCAGTAATTCATTGACGGCAACGGAGGCTTCAAACGCATCTTTAGCATTCGTCCCGCGAAACATCTCATCTAATACCACCAAACAGCGTTTTCCGGTCACAGCTTTTTGCATCACTTCTTTAATACGGAGTACTTCCGCCATAAAATGACTTCGTCCGTCCCGCAAAGAATCCGGCAGATTAATAGAGGTATAAATCCCCTCGTAAAGAGGACAAATCATTGATTTCACAGGAACAGGCAAACCGCAATGTGCCAACCAGACAGCCAAGGTCAATGCCTTTAAAGTTGTTGACTTTCCCGCCATATTAGAGCCTGTAAAAATGCATATATTTCCCCGGGACATCTGCCAACTGTTTGGCTGCGCATCTTTCACAAAAGGATGAACGACTCCCTCCACCGAGAAGTCCATTGTCGGTACCATTATCGGCATACAACAGAAGTTCTTCTCTTTTGCCACCCGGTGAGCTGTACGGCAGACATCAAGTAGATATATAACAGACAGAAGTTCCTTCAAAGATAACAACCGAGTACACCGGAACAGATAATCGAATTTGTCTATGACAAAGTTAGATAGTCGTTTTTCCTCATCAGAGGTCTGCTCCAATACTTCCTCCAATTCACTTCCATGGAGAATATTATCAATCATAGCAGCAGATTCTTTCATGAGTTGCGGGGCGCCCTGTGGTAGTTCTGTCGCCCATTCCTTCAGACAATGCAAGAGATGAACCACTAATTTCACCCCTCTGCAGATCACATAACGGGTCGAATCATATCGCACCAGACGGTCGATAACAGTAGCACATGAAAGTAAAATATGAGCTTCCCGTATCTGGTCACGATAAGCCAGGTAATACTCAATAAAATCCAGCTCTTCTTCATTCAAAAGAAGTTCGGGCAAAGCATCCCAGACAATAGCCTCCTGTCTTTTACGGATTTCCCCCAAATCACTTAGCGGATACATAATCCAGTTCAACATCAGCGCTTTTCCTTCTTTTGTCTCTGTTTTGGAAAACAAAGAGAAAAGAAATTGCTCATTATTAGCAGTCTCTGTAATGCTTAGATCCGCATAGGTCTGTTTGTCAGTAGCTAGATATACCATAACCGCCTTTAAAGGTTAGTACTCCTGTTTTGGCAAATATAGGGAAAAGTTTTAAACAAACAGCATTTATTCTCATAGAAAGGCACAGGCATAAACAAAAAAGGCGGTTCGAAATCGAACCGCCTTCCATATTATATCTGATTCTCCAATTAGAGTTTCGGACCAGCAGCAACCAAAGCCTTACCAGCTTCGTTACCAGTAAATTTAGCGAAGTTCTTGATGAAACGTCCAGCCAAATCTTTAGCTTTTTCTTCCCATTGGCAAGCACATTCGTAAGTGTCGCGTGGGTCAAGGATCTTCGGATCAACACCCGGAAGTTCTGTAGGAACAACAAAGTCGAAGAAAGGAATAACCTTAGTAGGAGCTTTGTCAATAGAACCATCAAGGATAGCATCGATGATACCACGAGTATCTTTGATAGAGATACGTTTGCCGGAACCATTCCATCCAGTGTTAACCAAGTATGCTTTAGCACCAGTCATCTCCATCTTCTTAACCAGTTCTTCTGCATATTTAGTCGGATGCAATGACAAGAAAGCAGCACCGAAGCAAGCAGAGAATGTCGGAGTCGGTTCAGTGATACCACGTTCTGTACCAGCCAATTTAGCTGTAAATCCGGACAAGAAGTAGTATTGAGCCTGTTCCGGGTTCAGGATAGATACTGGAGGCAATACACCGAATGCATCAGCAGACAAGAAGATAACTTGTTTTGCGTGAGGACCTTTAGAAACCGGTTTAACGATGTTTTCGATGTGATAGATAGGATAAGAAACACGAGTGTTTTCAGTCACGCTCTTGTCAGTGAAATCAATCTTACCGTTAGCGTCAACAGTTACGTTTTCAAGTAAAGCGTCACGTTTGATAGCATTGTAGATATCCGGTTCACTTTCTTTATCCAGGTTGATAACCTTAGCGTAGCAACCACCTTCGTAGTTGAATACACCTTCGTTATCCCATCCGTGTTCGTCGTCACCGATCAATTTACGTTTCGGGTCAGTAGATAAAGTAGTCTTACCTGTACCAGACAAACCGAAGAAGATAGCAGAGCTAGTTCCTTCCATATCTGTGTTAGCAGAGCAGTGCATAGAAGCGATACCACGAAGCGGGTTCATGTAGTTCATGATAGAGAACATACCTTTCTTCATTTCACCACCGTACCAAGTATTCAGAATTACTTGTTCTTTAGTCTTCAGGTTGAATACTGTAGCAGTTTCAGAGTTCAAGCCCAGTTCTTTGTAGTTGTCAACTTTTGCTTTAGAAGCGTTGAAACATACGAAATCAGGTTCTCCGTAGTTAGCAAGTTCTTCAGCTGTCGGGCGGATGAACATGTTAGTTACGAAGTGTGCCTGCCAAGCTACTTCCATGATGAAACGTACTTTCATGCGAGTACCTTCGTTAGCACCACAGAAAGTATCAACAACGAACAAACGTTTGCCGGAAAGTTGTTTTACAGCTTTAGCTTTCAAGTCAGCCCAAGCTTCTTCAGTACATGGTTTGTTGTCGTTTTTGTAATCTTCAGAAGTCCACCATACAGAATCAGCAGAAGCTTCATTCTTAACGAAGAATTTATCTTTAGGAGAACGACCGGTATAGATACCTGTCATCACGTTCACAGCGCCTAATTCAGTTACTTGACCTTTTTCAAAGCCTTCCAGACTCGGTTTTGTTTCTTCAGCGAACAAAACATCATAAGACGGATTGTGCAAAATCTCGGTCACACCTGTGATGCCGTACTTGCTTAAATCTAAATTTGCCATTTTCTTTGAATTAATTAAAATTGGTATTTTGTTTTCTATCTCTTTTCACCTTAACATGGGGAGCTTTGGATAGCCCCTTGTAAATCCGGCTACAAAAGTAATACTTTCTTTCGAAAGGAAGAAGGTATTAGAGAAATTTTCCCTAATTGAAACTCTTTTATAAATTCCTAACAATATCTGCAAACTGAATATTGCAATTTGAAAGATTATCGTTTACTTTGCAAGTCAGTATGCTAGCAATGCTGTGAAAATGAGATTAAAATCTGATTAAAATATAATATGAAAGTAATTGATTTTGGCCAAACTAATTCGATTCTAAACCAGTACATATCCGAAATTAGAAATGTAGAAGTTCAGAATGACCGCCTGCGTTTCCGCCGTAACATAGAACGGATCGGAGAAATCATGGCTTATGAAATGAGTAAAGAGTTTAAATACTCGGTAAAGAACATCCAGACACCACTGGGAATCGCTCCGGTCAGTACGCCGGACAACAATTTAGTAATCAGTACGATCCTGCGTGCTGGTCTGCCTTTCCATCAAGGTTTCCTTAGTTATTTTGACGGAGCGGAAAATGCGTTTGTTTCCGCTTACCGCAAATATAAAGATACGCTAAAATTCGATATACACATAGAATATATCGCTTCTCCCCGCATTGATGACAAAACGCTGATTATCACCGACCCTATGTTAGCAACAGGAGGCAGTATGGAACTAAGTTACCAGGCAATGTTGACGAAAGGTCATCCCGCTGAAATTCACGTTGCTTCCATTATTGCCAGCCAAAAGGCCATTGACCATATAAAGAATGTATTTCCTGAAGACAAGACAACCATTTGGTGCGCTGCCATTGATCCGGAAATCAATGAACATTCTTATATTGTTCCGGGATTGGGTGACGCAGGCGACCTTGCCTATGGTGAAAAAGAATAAACGCTTAAAGATTCTTCCGATATTGCTGCGGTGAAACCCCAACCTGTTTCTTAAAGAACGTACCGAAATAAGAGGCATTGGGGAAGCCGAAGGCATTTGAAATCTCCTGAATATCCTTCTGCGTATTTTTAAGTAACGAAATACTCTTACGAATGATCGCTTTGAATACAAGTTCCTGCACGGTATATCCGCAAATACTCTTAGAAACGGCAGAAAGATATTTAGGAGACAAACACAATTTATCCGCATAAAACTCAACGCCGCGTTCCTGCATATAATATTTTTCGATCAACTGGATCAAATGAATAAAGACTTCGTTTTTGCGTCCTCCCACTTCCCGCCCGTCATTAACGAGTTTGCGGTTATAAATGGAACAAATCCTGTACGTCAATGCAAGTAGAAGTAATTTCTGCTCATAAAGTTTAAATGAATTCTCCTCCGACTGCAACACATTGTCCAATAAAGACATATACTTTACTATTTCTTCTTCCTCACCAGTAGACCAGACACAAGAAGGTTCTTCGGGAGTAAGGCGGGAATACATATACATGGAAACAACCAGATTCCCCATAATATCCCGGATAGGTTCTATCTGATAGATCAAAATCTGCACCTCCATGTCTTCCGATTCTTGCAAAACCTGAAACTCGCCATCTTCGGGAATAAACAAACTTTCGCCCGCTTCAGCGAAATGCTTTTTCTGATTAAGCGAAAACTGGAAATTACCCTGGCGGCAAATAACCAGCCCCAGTCCTTTCATTTGGAAAGGTTTCTTCAGTGAGGGTGGAAAATTTACAAATATCCCTTCGGAGCTACATATATTTTTCCCACTTAACAAATCGCGATCAAACTGCAATAAACGATCTTGTCCGCTATCCATCATACTAATATATTAACAGATCATTATCAAAAACGACGCTAAGTTAGCAATTTTCGTTTAGGATAAGGAACAACGAGCACAAATATCATACAAATTAACCCACCATAAATTGTCCATCCCGCCATCTCTTTGAGTGCAGAGAGCGTGGCCTGCACCTGAATACGCCCTTTGGTAGATATAGCAGCCATGTTACGGGCTTCCGTCTCACTCTTTCCCTGATATTTCATACCTTGTACCGTACCAAGGAAGGAAGTGGAAGCATCCGGATTAAGCAGGTCCACATTTTGCGCATAACGGGTTATATAGTGTTGTTGGCGCTCCTGCAAAACATTTGTATAAATTGCTCCGCCTCGGTCCCACAACCATACGCACAGTAAGCATAATACAGATCCAGTGGAAAGATATTTAAAAGGCATACGTTGATTGGCATAAGCAGCCGTCAGCGCATACAGAATCATCATGCCCACGGATGATAACTGCATATTTCAGACGCTCGTAAACTCCTGCTGTCTGTACCTCGAAATACATGAAAACAGCTGATAAAGACAGGAAGAAGAATCCCATCGCAAACAGATACTTAAAATGTAACCCTTTACCTCCCAACACCATAGCAATCACGGCGCCAATAGCATAACCTACCATACACCAATTACCTAATGAAGCATTTTGCAGATTATCGAGATGCATCCCCACTCCTGCAAACACATTGACAAACATAGCACTGGAGTTTATCACCATCAATAATAAGTAAAGTAATGCTCCCATACGTATAGTACGCAGTTTGAACGCATCCAGCAAAACATAAGGCGACCGGCGCGTTACGTCCATATATAGAAAAATTCCCGCAAAAAGAATACTTACAGCTGTCGCCCAACGGATAGATTCGTCATCATACCAGTCGAGCACTTTTCCATAAACCAGCACATACGTGAGACAAGTCAGCGAGATGCAAAATGCAGTGACATTGCCGAACTTACGGAAATTAATAGGAAACCTTCCGGGAAACTTATAATTCGGCATGGTAATAAACAAGAGCAAAATAGAGATCAGGAGAATCCCCATCATAAAGTAATACACATATTTCCACTCATATTCAAAGGACAGCCAAGCCGTCAATGCTGTGCCCGACTGTCCCAGAATCATAAAAAACAGATAAACAGCCGGCTGACTCACACATCTTTCAATGTCCAATTTATTCCAACCGGCAGTATCTTTCGGCTCCAACCCCGGAGTAATATTGCGGGTAGCTTCCATTCCACCCGCATACCAAATGAGTGTGAACAGATTGACCATCATCAGTACCATACGCAAGAAACCCGTCAGAAGACTACAAAGCGCCAACAGAAAAACGCTGTCTGTCTTTGCACAGATATAACTGAATATATACATGAACGCAAACCCGACAATACACATCATCTTCTCCCGCCGCACACACACCAACTGATATAGGAAAGGAGCAAAGGCTGCCATACCAATAGAAGTAACAAAGTTGGCAAACTGGATATGCTCGGATATAATGCCAAGCCCGCTCATCATTTCGGTGCTATTCACCGAATAAAACCGCCTACCGTAAGAATCGGCAGAAGAAAAATAACAGAATGATAATACCCAACGGTTTGGGCATCCAGCTATAGAAAGGATAATTTTTGGGATAAGAGGGCATTAATTTTTAATTTATGAATTATGATTTATGAATTATAGGTACACGGTGGTTAGAGTTTGGCTTTCACTACTACCATCATGCCTGCTGCTAATCGTTCGTTGTCTTCTTTCGATAAATCGGTGAAGTCGATGCGTACGGGGATGCGCTGTTGGATCTTCACAAAGTTGCCTGCGGAGTTATCGGTCGGCACTAATGAATATTTGGAACCGGTAGCTCCTGATATAGAGGTGACTTTGCCTTTAAACTCTTTATCGCTAATGGCATCTACTGTGACAAATACTTCCTGTCCGATATGCAGGTTCTCGATTTGTGTCTCCTTATAATTGGCAACGATCCATTTCTGGGTATCAGGAAGAATATAGGTGATGGTCTGCCCTGCCGAAATAAACTGTCCTTCCTCTAATGAGCGACGGCCGAGTTTTCCGTCACAAGGAGCTATTACAACCGTATAGGAAAGATTCAACCGGGCCATTTCGAGCGCAGCTGTTGCTCTTTGAATAGCCGCTTCGGTATTCATGCGACGGTAGGACACTTCATCTACACCGGAAAGAGCTGCTTTTTTCTGCCTTTTCGTAGCTTCCAGCTTCTTACGCGTAGCTTCATAATCAGTGACAATCTGTTCAAGTTGGATAGGAGTAGCCGCATTTCGTTTCACGAGGTTCTCATATCGTTTCCGGTCTTTCCAGTTTCGCCAACCGTACTTCAATCTCGGCAATAGACGCATCGTAAACAGATGCTGTTGTCTGCGTGGTATTGAGTGTAGCATTGATGACGGTCGCACCGGCTTGCGCATCTTTCAAGGCAGCTTCAGCCTCCATTACGCGAATTTTATATTCACGATCATCCAGTACCAGCAAAGTATCTCCTTTATGTACCTCCTGATGTTCTGTAAAGTAGATTTTGTCAATGTAACCTGAAGCACGTAGATTGATAGGAGACACATATTGTTCTATTTGTGCATCGTTACTAGTCTCCGTCTGGCTATAATTCAAAAAAAGGCAGATCACTTCAATCACTCCCCAAACAATAATAGCCACTCCGAAAAGGCTGATAGCAATCTGCCAGCGACGAAGTTTCTTCATTTTTTTTGCTTTCTCCTGATGAGTAGCGGAAGGAAGGTTATTTTCCATTGTTTCCATATTTATGATTGTTATTTGCGTATTATTTGACTAATGATTCTATTTGTCCGGTTAGTTTAAGCAACATCAGGTTAGTCACCCGATAGTTATAATGTGCGCTGATATAGTTGTTTTGAGCTTCGCTCATCTGCATTTCATCTTGCAGCACTTCCGTCATAGAAGCAATGCCTTCCCGGTAACGGTCGGAAGTGACTGCGTACACATCTTCGGCAAGCAAGTAATTATCCTTCTGTTTCTTAAAGTTACGCTGATTGTTCATCAGGTCGTTCACAGCATTCAGATATTGAGTTTGCAGATTCTTCCGGGCATCTTCCCATGCCAGCCTTTTGTTCTCTATATCGATCATCGCCTTCTTTATTTTATAGGTTTTATCCAGTCCGTCGAAAATCGGAATACGCAAGGTTAGCCCTCCATAGGAACGAAACCATTGATTGGACGGACCGGAGTGGAACCAATGATAACCTTTATCCGTATATGCAGCATATCGCCAGCTACCTGTCAGACTAAGAGAAGGGATATATCCATTAGTAATGATCTTCTTTTGCCGTTCCGCCAGTTGCACTTGCGATTGTGAGAGTTGAAGTTCATAGATATTTTCCGACAAGCCGGTCAGGGCTACCGTAGTAATGCTATCGGTATTTACCGGTATCAGCGCGATTTCCTTTTCAGCCGGATAATCCATAATGTATTTCAGCATATTCAATTGCTGTTTCATCATTGCTTGTGCATTGTCATATTGCACCTTCAGATTTTCCAAATTGATATTGACTCTTTTCAGATCGACTTCCATAGACATTCCGTTATCGAAGAAAGCCTGTGTAATATCTCTCAATTCTTCCAGACGGGTGATATTTGCTTTTATCAGCATGATTTGTTCGGCCGTGACCTGTCCGAGATAATACATCTTACTGATTTGAAGAATAACATCTTCCCTGGCTTTTCCATAAGACAGACGACTGATTTCTTCCATCACTTTAGCTATGGACATAGAAGTATAAAGAGTCTGATTGAAAAGCGGCATCTGCATTTCCAGTCCTGCATTAGCAGAATGTTGCAGCGTCTGCGTTATATTATAAGGAACACCGTAAGATGATCCGTCTGTGACGGACACCGGAGGATCAAAATTGTTACTATAACCGGCTATCGCATTTATTTGCGGCAACAGCTTCGAACGGTTTTCAGATACGCCATACTTACTTCTTTGTATTTCTTTACGTTTTCCTTCTAGCGACAAGTTATTGTCAATACCAATGCGGAGGCAATCCTCTAATGTCAGAATCTCTACCTCCTGTGTTTTTCCGTTTAACACGAACAAGAAAAAAAAGGAAAAAATGAATAGTAGTCTTTTCATAATATATGCTCTATTATTGGCTACAAATTTAGCAGCTTATAGCATAATGAGACTATCCACAAACTATTTGTTTATATTCATATTTTCCTTTTTCAATGGGTAAATGAATGGACAGTCACTCTCATAGATAAAAACAAGAATCCTCTTTCAACCTATCACCTATATTATCAAACCCTTTATTCATCGTATTTTCAGAATGGTAATAGGTTACTGTTGTAGTTTCAAGGCGGGGAACCTTCCTCCACCCCAAAGCATAATAGCATAAACCCATCGGACGAAGAAAAGTCAGGCATTTGATAGACAAATCTCCACCCTTAGTCGATTTTATTTTTATCTGCTCCAGTATCTACTTAGCTTTGAGATATTAAAACAAATAAAAGCAGTAAGAGAAATGAGAAAAAACATGAAATTGATAGGATTGGCAGTCAGCTTAACATGCTGTGCAGGTTTTATAGATGCACAAGAAGCCAATGAGCCGCAAGAAAGGCAGCAACAAGAAAAGCATCTTCCACGCGAAGTTCTGAATCCAGAGAAGGTAGCAACCCAGATGACAGAGCAAATGAATAAGTTGCTCCAACTGACAGATAAACAATATAAGAAAATATATAAGCTGAACCTGAAAGAGCAAAAAGCATTTTTCAAGGCTATGCAAAATTCGGATGACTATCGCCCACCAATGGGAGAAGGTCCCGGTATGCGGGGAGGACGTCCGCCAATGGGTGGAGGACAACCGCCAATGATGGGAGAAGATGGTTTCCCGGGCAGAATGGGAGGTGGTCCGATGATGAGCAGAGATACCAATTCTGCCGACTCACAAAAGAAAGCCGCAGAAACCAAAGAAAAGAAAATAAAAAAGATTCTGACAAAAGAACAGTATGAGAAATGGCAGGCCGAACAAAATTCCGCACGTAAAAAAGCTTCTCAAAGAAAAATGCACAAAGATAATCATCCTGACAAGGGTCCGGACTTTGAACAAAAAAATCTCTAAAACATCACACTTAATATGTTTCTATGAACAGCGTTTGTTTTTCATAATTTTTTAGTGAATGTAAAGTAGAGGTTGTGTCAAAACGCTGACACAGCCTTTTTTTATGCGCAAAGCCCAGACTTTCTCAAGCCCGGGCTTTGTTATTACCCAAAGTTTTCGTATCTTTAGGTATAAAGTTTTTCGTTATGGCAAAGTTACATTTTCGTCCTTACATTCCCAACCAAACCGTTCTTTTTCCACAAAGAATTGATGAAAACATAGCTGCGACCGACCCGGTCCGCATCGTGAATGCTGTTATTGACAATCTCAATCTTGAGAGTTTCAAGAAGCTTTATAAGGAAACGGGCCGTTGTCCTTATCATCCTAAAATGATGCTTAAGGTGATAATCTACGCCTACATGAATAATATCTATTCTTGCCGTAAAATAGAGAAGCACCTCCTTCGTGACATTCATTATATTTGGCTTGCCGGTAATGAGCATCCGGATTTTATCACGATCAACCGTTTTCGTAACCGTGTAAAGGAGGAAATAAATAATGTATTTACCCAGTTGGTTCTTGTCCTTGCCGATAAAGGTTTCATCAGCCTTGATGTGGAGTATATCGACGGCACCAAGATTGAATCCAAAGCCAACAAATATACTTTTGTCTGGCGCAAGACAGTCGAACGGAACCGTACGAGACTAATGGATAAAATCCGTATTCTCTTGGAACAGGTGGATGAAGCCATTGCACAGGAGAACTCTATAAAAGACACATCCGTGGAGTTTACTCCCTGCAGGCTCTCTGACATAGTGGATGAACTTAAAGAAGCCCTGGAACGCCAGCCTGCAACAAAGGATAAGGAAGAAAAGAAAGCCCTGCGCAAAAAGAAGAAGCAGGTCATGGAACTTGAAGGGTATCGTGACAAGCTGATAGAATACGACAATCACCTTGATACCCTTGGAGAACGTAACTCCTATTCCAAGACCGATCCGGTGCCACATTCATGCGCATGAAAGAAGATGCCATGAAGAACGGGCAGACCAAACCCGGATATAATCTGCAAATAGGTACTGAAAACCAATTCATCACAGACTTCCGTCTGTTTCCCAACCCTACCGATACACTGACCCTCATACCTTTTTTCCACTCTTTCCAGTACCGCTATAACCGTTTACCGAATATCTGTGTGGCAGACTCCGGTTACGGTTCGGAAGAAAATTACCGGTTCATGCAGGAGAATGGGATAGAAGCCTTCATCAAGTACAATTACTTCCATAAAGAACAGCGTCCTCGTTATACTCCCAACCCATTCCATGCCGAAAGTCTCCATTACAATGCCTAAGAGGATTATTACGTTTGTCCTATGGGACAGCACATGAACCGTATAGGAACCAAACGTGACAAGACAGCGAGCGGATACATCATCGAAAGTGCCCGGTATAAAGCAAAAAGATGCGAAGGTTGCCCTTTGCGTGGCAGTTGTTTTAAAGCTCGGGGGAACCGTATTATAGAAGTCAACCACCGATTAAATCAATACAAACGGCAGGCACGGGAAAGGTTGCTCTCAGAAGAAGGTATCAAGCATAGAGGCAGGAGGTGTATAGAACCAGAGGCTGTGTTTGGACAAATGAAATACAACATGGCATACAGAAGATTCCGGCATGTGGGAGAAGACAAGGTTACAATGGACTTTGCTTTCTTTGCTATAGCCTTTAATATCAAAAAAATGTGTGCTAAACTGACAAAAGAAGGAAAGGGGCTCATTACAGTTGCCAAATATATGTTTATGGGACTATTTATAACCCGATATAATTGGAATATAGCAACTTGTTGCCAAATGCATGAGGAAAAAGCAGCATAGCCAAAAGAAAATATAGCAGAACTGTAAAATATAAAAGAGGTTGTGCCAACGTTTTGACACAACCTCCCTTATTTAATAACCTTATGATACACAACAGGTTTACGTACTATTTCATTTCGCTTAGGACTTCTTCGCTATCTTGCTCCGCTGCGTCCACGCAAGAAGCATAACTCCGATTAACAATAAAGCCAATGCTGCATAAGCAATACTTTCCGTGACGTGTATGCTTTGCGGATCAAACCACATCTCGATGGTATGTTCCCCTGCCGGCATATTTATCGCACGCAAGATATAGTCTGCACGGGCAATATCCACCGGCTGGCCATCGATAGTCACCTGCCATCCCGGATAATATATTTCAGAGAAAACAACAACTCCGTCTTTAGGAGTGGAGGCCTTATAAACCAAACGATTTGGCTCGTAACTGGTTAACTGGATGGTAGATAGTGAATCTTTATATCCTTCTGCCACACCTTTCAGCTGTTCTTTAAACTTCACATCCACTACGGCTGTTTCCGTTGGAAGAATATCGTTCAAAGCATCTATTTCTTCATTTGCATTATTTACATACTGCACCTTATCTACGAACCATGCATTACCGTATGCATAAGGATTCATGACAGGAACAGCCTGCCCTTGCTCTCCGGCAGGGAAAATGAAGTATTTGGTATTCAGCATATTCAGTACACGGAATTTAGAAGCATCCACACTGTCCATTTGTCCACCGGCAGTAGCCACAGCCTGATAAGTTTCTTTCATTTCGGGCACGATGTGATGGTCTATCATTTCCTGATAGCGGCGAAGTTTCGCTGCATGATAGCCACCGACACTCTTATGCCAATATGCTGTATTGTTTTCATTAAATGTATTACCGGGGAAACCGATGAAGTTCAGTACACGATAATTCGGAGTCGTATCCTGAAGAATAATCTCATCCGCCTGTGTTTTCACGAATGCTTCTGACCGCTTCGACTTCGGCACGAACTGTTCGTCATTCAAATAGCGTTTATTGACACTCCACATATCTATCAGACACAAAAGTGCAATACCCGCCAGTGTGAAAGAGGCTTTCAACTTCCGCAGTTGATATAAGAATAAAAACAGGCAACCAATCATTATAATAAAGAAACTACGCCATGCGTCCGAAGCAATAATAGCTTCACGCATTTCAGTCAGGTTTGCCACAAACGGAGCCAAATGTTCGGCTGGAAGTGCTTGTTTCAAAGCAGCCATCTCTTGTGTCGTAATAAAACCGGAGAAGAAAGTGCCCGGGGCGACAGCTAAAATGAGTGCCACACCGGCAGTTAGTACCAACGCAGCAATCACTCCTCTGCAGTTCTTTTCCTGTTTCAGCATATCCGGTTTACTCAAAATCTCTTTCAAAGCAAAAATCGCCAACAAAGGAATGGTAAATTCAGCAATCACCAGAATGGAAGATACAGCACGGAACTTATTGTACATCGGGACGTAATCGATAAAGAAGTCCGTCAATCCCATGAAATTCTTTCCCCATGAAAGCAGAATCGAGAAGATAGTAGCTCCTAGCAATGCCCATTTCAGAGGACCTTTCACTATGAAGCACCCCAATACAAACAGGCACATCACAAATGCCCCCAACATATACAGGACCGGCTGTCCACGGCTGCTCACCGAAATATTGAGGTAACTGCGAATAAATGCCGCTATACATTGGATTGGCCTTTGCCATAGCAACTTCGCTTTGCGACATCGTAGACCCTGATCCTCCTCCCCTTTACATTCGGAACCAGCAACGTCAATGTCTCGCCAATACCATAACTCCAGTTGGTTATGTAGTCACGGTCCAACCCGCTACTTGTCTGGCTGGCCGCAGCGCCCTCCTGCTTCAATTCGCTCTTGCCGCGCATCGTCTCCTTACTATATTCATACGTATGATACAGATTGGAAATATTGATGCAGACTCCTACCACGGCAGCCAGTGCTAAAACCCCGCTAGCCTTGAAGAAATGAGGCAATTCTTTCTTTTTGTAAGCATCTTCAAAGTACGCTCCCACAAAAAACAGGATCACAAACATGAAATAATAGCTCATCTGAATGTGATTCGACTGAATCTGAAGGGCGATGAACAGCGCTGTAATAATTCCACCCAACAAGTATTTCTTCCGGTAAGCCAGAACGACACCCGCAATCGTAGGTGGGATATAAGCCAACGTCACAAACTTCCAAATGTGCCCTGCCGGTATCAGAATGAAGAAATAGGAAGAAAAAGCCCATATCACTCCGCCCAATCCTGCCAACCAAGCCGATATTCCGAAAGCCCGCAAAAGAATATAGAATCCGAGCATCATAATAAAAGTCAGCACTACATAATCCGGGAGAAAGAGGCGATAAACCTTCTCCACCCCTTTCAGGGACGTTGTCGAGTCGTAACTCGGAGACATCTGATAGGTAGGCATACCTCCAAAAATCGAATTCGTCCAGCGCGTACGTTCTCCGGTACGTTCGAAATACTCTTTCGATTCTTGTCCTGCGCCGACTCCGGCAGCCGTGTCATGCTGAAACAAGATACGACCTTCAATATCAGCCGGAAAAAAATAGGCGAAAGAAAGAATGATAAAAGCCAGAATGGCTATTAAGTCGGGAAGAAACTTTTTCATTTGCAATGACACGATTTACTATTTACGATTGAAGTTTGAATATAAAAATAAATTACGACCGGACAATCCAATATTTACAATTGATAACGGTAGAATACCGATCTCCCACATTTATCAATCGTAAATAGTAAATCGTCAAATCGTAAATCTAATTAGTATCTATAATGATCTGCCTTATAAGGTCCGTCCACTGACACACCAATATAGGCAGCCTGTTCAGGAGTCAACTTGGTCAGTTTCACACCGATCTTTTCAAGATGCAGGCGGGCAACTTCTTCGTCCAGATGCTTCGGCAAGCGATATACATTGATATCATATTTCTTGTTGAACAGTTCCATTTGTGCCAATGTCTGATTGGTAAATGAATTACTCATCACAAATGACGGATGACCAGTTGCACATCCCAAATTTACCAAACGACCGTCAGCAAGCAAAATGATGCTGTGTCCATCCGGGAAATAATAACGGTCTACTTGTGGTTTGATGTTCACACATTTGATACCCGGATAATGTTTCAAGGCATCTACCTGAATTTCATTATCGAAATGACCGATATTGCAAACGATAGACTGATCTTTCATTTTCTCCATGTGGTCGATACGGATAATATCGATATTACCTGTAGTAGTCACAAAAATATTGCCTTCCATGCAAGCTTCTTCCATAGTCACCACTTCAAAGCCTTCCATGGCAGCCTGCAATGCACAGATCGGATCTACTTCCGTCACGAGCACCCGCGCTCCGTAAGAACGCATAGAATGAGAACAGCCTTTACCCACATCACCATAACCACATACTACCACCACTTTTCCGGCAATCATCACATCCGTTGCACGCTTGATACCGTCAGCCAGCGATTCGCGGCAGCCATACAGGTTGTCAAACTTAGATTTCGTTACCGAATCATTCACATTGAATGCCGGGAACAACAGTTTGTCTTCTTCCTGCATCTGATACAAACGGTGTACGCCTGTCGTAGTTTCTTCAGACACGCCACGCACTTCTTCCGCTACACGATGCCAGCGAGTACTGTCTTCCGCCAACACTTTCTTCAAGATTGCATTCAGTTCTATTTCATCCTCTGCATGTACTTCTTTATCCAATACGGCAGCATTATTCTCCGCATCATAACCTACGTGAATCATCATCGTAGCGTCACCGCCATCATCTACAATCACATTCGGTCCTTTACCACCGGCAAAGCTCAATGCCTGCAATGTACACCACCAATAATCAGCAAGAGTCTCCCCCTTCCATGCAAACACAGGCACACCCGTAGCAGCAATTGCAGCCGCCGCATGATCCTGCGTTGAATATATATTACAAGAGCACCAACGTACTTCAGCTCCTAAAGCCACTAACGTTTCAATCAGCACAGCCGTCTGAATGGTCATGTGCAACGATCCCATAATGCGGGCACCTTTTAACGGTTTGGATTCTCCATACTTTTCGCGAAGAGCCATCAGGCCGGGCATTTCTTTTTCTGCCAAATCGATTTCCTTGCGTCCGAAATCAGCAAGCGTAATATCTGCCACCTTATAGGGCAGAGTAGAGAATAATTCTGTAGACATATTGTAAATCATTTATATATAATGGATGCAAAGATAGAACATTCTGATTAGTAGGGCAAAAGCTATCCGTTTTTTTTATATTATAATAACTTGGGAGGCAATCCGCGTCTCGGAATATTGTCTTATATTTGCAACAGATAAAACAATTTCTACAATATTCTAATGAATAACAATAAATCTTCTATGAGACATTACGAGGGCAAAACGAAGGAGGAACTTTTAGAAATAATCGAACAATTAGAAGAAGAAGATAGATTTTCTTTCCTCTCATTCTTCTTCTGTCTCCTTCCCAAGAACGTTTTCGCGATAAATACAGCACCCGGATATTGGATGCCCTCCCCGATATGCTCACCGTCTTCGACCATGATGCCAATATTATAGAGCTTGCTTCTTCGCCGGCAACCAACCACGTAGAAGGTATCAGCCCCAACAATATCACCACCACTAACGTAAAAGATATTCTGCCGGAAGAAGCTTATGAGAGTGTCCGCAAGAATATGGATAAAGTGATCCTCACGGGAGAAAGTTCCACAGCCAGACATGACCTGATGTTGGACGGTGTTTTACATCACTACGAGAACCGCATCTTTCCTTTGGATAAATGAATATCTGTTGTGTATGTGCCGTGATATATCCCAACAATGGGAGGCAGAACAGACGAACGCGCAACAACAGAAAGAGCTGAAGGCTGCCAGAATCAAAGCGGAAGAGTCGGACCGATTGAAATCTGCTTTTCTGGCAAACATGAGCCATGAAATACGCACCCCGCTCAATGCGATTGTCGGATTCTCCAAACTAATCACTTACGCAACATCTACGGAAGAGAAGAATCAATATGCGGAAATCATCGAACGAAATTCGGAAATGTTACTGAATCTATTCAATGATATTCTGGATCTGGCATCGCTTGAAGCTGATTCTCTAAAATTCAATATCCGCCCGATCAAATTAATAGATATCTGCTTGCAGCTGGAACAACAATTTTGCCATAAAACGCAAAACGGAGTCAAACTTATTTTAGATGATGTAGATGCGGACATGTATGCCTCCGGTGACTGGAATCGTATTATACAAATTATAAGTAACTTGCTTAGTAACGCCACGAAGTTTACCCCCAAAGGAGAAATTCATTTCGGGTATCAGGAAAAAGAGGAATTTGTAGAGTTCTACGTGAAAGATAGCGGCATCGGTATTCCGGCAGAAAGAGTTGCCACTATTTTCCGCCGCTTTGGAAAGGTCAACGATTTTGTTCAGGGAACCGGATTGGGGCTGACTCTTTGCAGAATGTTAGTAGAAAAAATGGGAGGACGTATCTGGCTGCGCTCCCAGGAGGGGCAGGGAAGCAGGTTCTATTTCACTCTACCTTTGATTCGTCAATAAAGATCGATTAAGGACACAAATATCTGTGTCCAGGCATGACCTTACATGACTATTTACAATTAAATATAGATATACAGAAAACGCGGCTTGTTGGTAACAAAACCGCGTTTTCCGTTTATCTATATTTGAAAAATATTTCTTTATTTCTTAGCAGCCGGAGCACTAAGCATTTCTTTGTATTTCACCGGATCATTCAGTATTTTCATCGCTTCTTTCAAACCGTCATCATCCTTCAACTGCTGGATTATATTACCACGTTGATAATAGTAACGCTTGATAATTTCAGTAGCAATCATTTTCTTTATGTCGGTAGAGAAATAATCCAAGTCACGGTCGAGATTATGGTTCAACTTCTTCTCAAGTGCCTTGAATTCCTCTGAAGCGTCATCCATATATCCTTCAAACTCGGCAGCTTCTTTCAACGTTTTCAGAATCTTCTCACTCTGTTGGTCATACTTGAAGTCGGCTTTCTTCACCAATGCTTTAAAATCATTATAATCAGCATCTGTCACCTCAAACTTCTCCGGAGCAACGATAGTGGGATGTTTCAAACAATACTGCGTTGCATAATCAAAGATTAGATTATCACGTACCAAATAGAAAAGGATATTCGGTAATTTCTCTTGTTTGATCGTAATATCCGGCATTACACCACCTCCGTCACGGACTTCACGTCCGGCAGCCGTATAGAATACCTTAGTTAAACTGTCGGGAATAGTGCCAACACTTCCGTCTTCATTGCGATGTTTGTAATCAATAGCCTGTACACAACGGCCGCTCGGAATATAATATTTGGAGGTAGTCACTTTCATCGTTCCGCCATAAGGCAAAGAACGGGGAACCTGTACCAGTCCTTTTCCAAAAGTACGGTTACCAACGATCACAGCACGGTCGAGATCCTGCAAAGAACCTGATAAGATTTCAGAAGCAGAAGCCGTTCCGCTATTTACCAGTACTGCAATCGGAATATCCAAATCCAACGGTTCACGCAACGTTTTATAAGTGTTACTGGCCTGTTTGATTTTTCCTTTGGTCGTCACAATCACTTTTCCACGCGGCAAAAAATAATTCGCAATTTCTACTGCTTCATCCAACAGTCCGCCGCCATTACTGCGAAGGTCTATCACCAATGAAGTAGCTCCCTGTTTCTTCAAATCCAGCAGTGCTTTTTTAAATTCTTTGGAAGGATTGCCGGAAAAAGTACTAAGGCTGATATAACCTATATTGTTATCCAATACGGCAGTATAAGGTATTGCCGGATTCTGAATAGATTCACGCACAATTGTGAACTCCATCGGCGTACGTCCGCCTTTCACATTCGGACGCTCAATCTTCAACTTAAAGCTGGTACCCGCCTGTCCGCGCAACATCTGGCTGACTTCCGCATTATTCTTACCGGCAAGGTCTTTTCCGTCAATCTCCATCAGGATATCTCCCGCTTTCAGTCCGGCTTTTGCAGCAGGTGTTCCCTCGAAAGGTTCAGAAATCATCGAACGCTTTAGTTTCGTATTATAAGCAATGTAAGAACCTATACCACCGAATGATCCTTTAATCATCTGCTCCAACTCACTCTGATCTTCTTCCGGATAATATTCCGTATAAGGATCCAAGGTGTAAAGCATATTATCGATTCCTTCCCGAATCGTTTTATTCGGATCGATGGTATCTACATAGAACATATCCAGTTCTTTCACAATCGCGTTAAATATATCCAGATTCTTTGCAATCTGGAAATTACGGTCGTCTCCGCTCTTGAAACTAAAGAAAGCAACTGTGGCTATCACCGCTACTGCAACAATAGCTATTCGCCTGTTCAGCAATTTTTTCATACCTCTTTTTAATCTAAATGAGTCGTAAAAGTAGCTTAATCCTTTGTTATTCTGCCAGAATCCTGTTAATATTTAACTTAATTTCATCCCAACGTTCTTGTGGCATCGTTGTTCCGATTACCTGAATAACATTTCCCGAGAGAATAGAACCTATTTTTGCACATTTATCCAACGAGTATCCACAGGTCAATCCATATAAGAATCCGGAAGCGAAATAGTCACCTGCACCGGTAGTATCCACCACTTTTCTGAACCGGAATGGCCGAAACCTTTATTTCCTCTGTTCCTTTGCGGATATAAGAACCGCTTGCCTCCGACTTTTACAATAGCAATACTGCATTTCTTGGCAATCACTCTCAAAGCTTCCTCCGGCTCCTTGCCGGTAAAGGCCTTCGCTTCTTCTTCGTTTGCAAAAACGATGTCGACATATTTGTTTATTAGCAAGGTGAAGAATTCCAGATCATTAGCCACAATGTTATAACTAGCCATATCAAGACAAATCTGCAAACCGGCTTCTTTAGCCAGTTCAATGGCGTGAAGAATCATTTCATGATCCTGAACGAGGTAGCCTTCTATAAATAGGTACGCGTAACCTTTAAACATATCCAACGTCAGTTCTTCCGCTCTCAAAGAAGCCGCTGCTCCCAGATAGGTTCCGAAAGTGCGCTCCCCATCCGGTGAGATAAAAGTGGATGCCACGCCGGAAGGTAGTCGGTCCGAGGTCAATAATTTGTCTTCAATCTTATTTTTCTGCAGATTTTCACGAAAAAATTCTCCATAATTATCATTTCCCACTTTTCCGATAAATCCTGTTCCAGCCCCCAAACAAGCCAGTCCGAGGATGGCATTTCCTGCTGATCCGCCTGTTGCCAAATGGGTTTTCATCTGTGAAAATTTTGTGTTAATCTGCTGTAACTTAGCGTCATCGATGAGCTGCATGCTTCCTTTGGGTAAACCCATTTCATCCAAAAGAGTATCATCCTTCAGGGTTGCGAGTACGTCTACCAGGGCGTTGCCCAATCCTATTATTTTGTCCATTCCTAATATTTTTTTTGCAAAGATATTGCATATTTCAAAAAAACCTAGTACTTTTGCATCGCAATTGAGAAAAACATTCTTCCTTAGCTCAGTCGGTTAGAGCATCTGACTGTTAATCAGAGGGTCCTTGGTTCAAGTCCAAGAGGAAGAGCAAAGTTGAAAATCTTGATTGCAAACATTCTTCCTTAGCTCAGTTGGTTAGAGCATCTGACTGTTAATCAGAGGGTCCTTGGTTCGAGTCCAAGAGGAAGAGCAAAAAAGAAGCCACCTAGAAGGGTGGCTTTTCTATTTATTCACCTTTCTTATCATCCAAAGGACTAATAATATATCTTGTGGGATTTGGCTCAGAACAACCATATCTCTAAAAGTAGGTACATCATATCGGTACAAAAAGGAATTAAATAGTGATTAACCGGTGTGGTATTGAATCACAACAGAATCGAATAAATTCTCTTATTGGATATTTATTTTCCATTTTTCCATGTCCCCCTTCATCTTTTCTCTGTCTCTCTGATGAATAAGGAGTTTGCGGGTGAAGGGTAACAACTTCACCATCTCTTCTCCTGTAGCGATTAGTTTCAAAAATTGTTTCAAGGCTTGAAACAATCCGTTTCACACCGAGAAACATCTAGTTTCAAATAGGGTTGAAACTAATTACGAAATAGCTTTACTAATCTTGCTCAATGGTGGAATCTGAAAGTAGCAATTTGACTTGATTCACGATGAAGAGAAGGTGAAGGGGCAGCTATTCACCTACAAACTCCTTGTTTATCGGCAATACAGAAGAAAAGTGAAGGAGCTGGAAGAATTGAACATGTTATAGAAAAGAGCATCGAATTGTTCAAAACCCATATGGAATGAGTCGAATCGTCTATTCATAGGAAATGATTTTAATTGGGCATTTCTATTTATCCGTTTGCCTATCCAGATTCGTTCCACTTGCTATTTTTATTTCGTTCCATTATAGTGGAACGAAGTAAAAGTAGCTAATTGAGATAATCTGACTAGGCAATAAAGATAATTTGTTTGGGCAATTAAAAAAGTCTTATTGGCACACCTAACGGAGATACGGTGGCGAGGCATGCATTCGTTTAGCTCAAAACTGTGCAGGAACGAACTTTTTTGGTATAGGCTGCCCTGAAGCACATTACCCAAACTTTTAAACTGTTCCCCGATTTTTCAGACTAATCTAAAATTTATCCCCGCTGATTTGCTACTACTCCAAAGACAGCGGTTCAGTTTGAAAACGGCGGCTTAGTCTGAATATTGGGGATTTGGGGATCAGTTTGAGAACAAAGACGAAAGAATAAGGGGAACCTCCCGGATAAATCCATTAGTCCCCCTCTGGTATTGGTCGTACCTCATCGTTTCTTGATAAAGGCAAGTAGTTACACATAAATGTAATGTTTTCGACCTTTTAGCCGTCAGACCACCACTCCGTCCCATTTGACTTGCCTTTAAAGTTTAAATAACATTAGATCTTGGCGAAAAATAGCAAACCACAACCAACTGGCTGCTATGGATTCGCCGTGACACTTCATTTGTTTAATGAAAAAATAGACGAGGCAGTCCTACCGTTTGGATATAAACCACCTCGTCTTGGGGTCTTAGCCGAACCTGTTTATTTCTCTATCTTCATTCATTTCAAATCGGTTTAAATACATGAAAGAAGGAAAGAATACCATAAGAGATGTCCAGCCGGAGATTTCTTGATTGTATGGCAATGCAGCCAAGAGGGGTATTCTCAAGCAAATCACACGATTGCTTTGAGGAGAAAGCGGGCATATCTTTTTTGTTCTTTCCATTTATAACAAATGATGGTTTGCGCCCTATTACAAACCCTATATATACAAAAAAAGCGGTAGGGCATTTGCCTATCCGCAAGCGAGGGAGTCGAAGCCCTATACGCACAAACAGGAAACACCCCCCGCATATCGCAAGGAGCATTTTACTGTTTCATGTGCGTATTTGAATTTTCGACTTTTCGCTTGCACAGAAATCAGCTAAACGCTTTTTTTCTTCAAAAACATAAAAACATGTCGATCTACGACAGTGCAAATATAAGAAATTATTAATTCATTCGGTTCTCAATCTCGTTTTTTTTATAAAAAGTCATCTTTGAGAAGCCCTTTATACATTCTTGAAACAAATTTAAGCCGTTGCCAACGTCAATATACTAATCCGTATTCCTTCCACATTCACTCAGGCAGGAAGCACATGCCAGAGTAGTAGAACCAGTGGTCAACACATCGTCAACTATCAATATGTGTTTTCCGGCAAGTGTTTTCGGGATGCTGAAGCTCGAAGATACCTTCCACATTATCCCGACGTTCAAACACAGATTTACGCGTTTGCGTTTCCGTATTTTTCTTACGCAATATGGATTCTGTATCGATGGGGATTCCTGTTACAGCAGCAATACCACGGGCAATCCACTCACTCTGATTATAACCACGGATTTGCTGTTTTTTCTTATGAAGCGGTATGGGGATTATCACATCAATTCCCTGAAAAAAATTGGAAGACAAAAGTTCGGCAGCCATATACCGCCCCATAATTGCACCAATTTCCTTTTGTCCACCATATTTCAACCGATGAAGAATCAACCGGAAGTCGCTTCCTTTCTCATAAAAGAAAAAAGAAGTAGCCCGTTCCAAAGGGATTTGTCCCCAGAAGAGCCGTTCTACCGGATTATCTTTTCGAAGATGATAATTAGTACGGGGTAGATTGATATTACATACTGTACAGATACATTCTTCACCCTTTGCTAACGGTCGGCCGCAAACAACGCAGCAACGGGGAAATAGCAAAGATAAGAAGGAACTAAGCCAGTCTTTGATAAGAAGTGTGTGTTTCATAATAATAGAAGTTTGAAGTTGCAATAGCACCTACATATTGCAACTACATATTCAATGGAGGGACTTCTGCTAGGAGCTTCTGAAAGAAAGGATGAAGATTCCCGTTCGTTGCGATAATATGATGTCCTTCTATGAAATGATCCTCACCATAAAAGTCAGTCACCTTTCCTCCCGCCTCCTGAACAATCAGTGCCGCTGCAGAATAATCCCATTTTCCGAGAAATGCTTCCATCCAATGCATCAAAACGCCCAATAGCCACATAAGCAGATTGCGGCAGCAGCCGAGCCATTCATTCGAATACCTCCCACTACCCCATAAAGCTGATCGATGAGATGAAGAGCAGTCTGTTTATATTGCAGATGATTATAAGGTAATTCTGTAATAACAAAGGCATCTTGGATATCCTCAACACTCGACACATGAATTTCTTCGCCATTCATAAACGCTTTTCCGCCTTTCCAGGCATAGAAACATTCATCCCGGCAAACCTCATAAACGACGCCTAAAAGAAGTTCGGTACGGCTACGTAAAGCGATGGACACACAATAAGGAGCCTCATCATGAATATAATTCGTGGTTCCATCCAAGGGGTCAATCACCCAACAGTAGGGCTCATCCTGATAAGTGGCAGAGCCTTCTTCTGTAATGAATCCCGCTTCAGGCAGTAAAGCAGTAAGGGCTTTCACCACTCGCACTTCAGATTCTTTATCCTACATAAGACACATAATCGTGTGCATGTTTTTCCACCACACGCTCACGACGGAAGTTCTTTCGTTCTTCTTTCAAAAAATATCCAACTTCTGTAGCAATCCGGCATACATCAGTTGTAAGCTGCTTCAAATCTAACATTTATTTACTCAAATTAAAAAGTGCTTCGAAGTTATAGCTTTTCCGGCAAAAAGCATAAAGGAAAATAATATTTTCGTGTTTGATACGCAAATTAATGAGATAACATCAAAACTATTATAACCAATATTAAAAGAAACATCTAAAAACAAGGCCGGCTCATTTTCTTTTATGAGCCGGCCTTTCTTAACTTTTACATCAAAATATAAATGTATTGTTCTTTATCCCTTAATTTATAACAACATTACTTCTGAACCACAATTTTCAACTTACAGGTACGTCCATAGAGTAATGCCACACCGTCATAAGTGAGTCCGGTTATGCCAGCTCCCGAATAGGCTGGCCCCTGGCTTCCTACCACTCCTGTAGGAGTAGCTATTTTACATCCTCCGGCAACTAACGCATCGGTATCATTTGCGGCTTCAATGACATGAATGACACCGTATTTGCCCGCCGCAGTAACAAAGGCAATATAAGTACCGTCTTTTATCTGCAAACTACAAGGATCATTCGGGTATCCATCAGACGCATTGACTCTTTGCATTAACATATCAGCACCTCCTTTAGCTATACTTTCTTTGCAACACATTCAACGCTTCAAAAGTCTTGACGTCCGAAGCCGCATTCGCCATCATCACATCAATACCAAGATCAGTAACTTATCATCAGGAATAAGAGTAAACCCCGTTTTGCTAGTGGCAACACCTGCCGGTTTAATCCAGTCATTCACATCATAAGCTCTCCCTATCGGGCCCTCCATTAATTCTTGACGCACTGACATAAGAGAAACCTCTGTTTTTAACGGCAACAAAGCTTGGATTTCTCCATATATTGATGAAAGCAAAGTCTACGCTATTTGCCTTTGAGCCATATCCTTTAATTTCCTTCAGGCTTAATACATGCTTTCTGCACACCCCGTACCATTATTCCCTCTATGGAGAAAATATAAGGTTGATCCGGTTCTGTTGAATGTTCCCATTCGGGTGCCATTTCGATATTGTTGAAAACAAGCGCAACATTATTGTCAACACCCTCAAGACCTTCGATATTGATAATCTTTTCCTCTTTCAACCCCTCTATATCTTCCACCACAATTTTGATTCCATTGGTCTCTTTATTGTCTACGACAGTTTTTAGGATAAATTCCATTTCCAACGGATTGCCTGATACGGGAATAGTCGTATATTCCTTCAGGTCACCCAGTACTTTATTACACAATGTATGTTTTATAGACTTAATGCCCACAGCAGAACGAATCACCACAGACAGAGAAACCTCTTCATCAGGTACTAAAACAGGGAAATCTGATGGTTCGGTGAATATCTGGGATGGAAGTTTGGTTATCTTTTTAATAGGTATTACCTTTTGTGCCGTTTTTGTCAAAACGTCCGTTGATGTTACCAGTATCCCGGCTGCTTCACGCGTGTTGACCTTGACATTCAAGTCAAATTCAAGTGTCATATCAGTTTGCAAGGTATCTATCTTTAAACGTTGGCGTTCAGTCGCGTTTATCTCTTCATATTCTCCATTCTCATCCATCTTCAACAAGGTAGCATATATGCTATGTATACCCACAGCAGAAAAACTTCTAGCAGATACAGTCACCGTCGAGTTATACTCCACCACATCTATCTCGGAAGGAGAAGTGAGTTCTACAGTAGGTGGCGGATACGCGTTGTCGTCCGAATAATCAGACTCACTATCACTACAATTTGTCAACAACAAACCCCATGGAAGGGCAAGTATCAGGATCATTATATTTTTGATATATTGCTTCATGACCGTTCATTTTTTATTTTAAAGATTCGATTTGTAATTGAAAACAATGTAAATCTCCGCTTACACTTGTTTCGGTTACCCCCCTAAAAGCCCATTTGTGTGAAGTCAGGACAAATATACAATACTCGGAGTCTCTATTTCTATTTTCCACTTCTACGAAAGAATAGGTATCAGAAGTTAAGTTAGAAGTAATTGCCGACTCAAGATTAGGCAATAACGCACGTTTAACAGTGCCTACCAGAACCGTCTGTTCGTTTACCTTTTTCTTGAAAACGTCGACAGCCGGAGCTATCAGGTCTTCACTATTTAATGATACAGAACAGAAGAGCATATCTATTCCGTTCACTGCTTCTGTTTTTGTTTCAAGATATCTGCAATCGTTTTTTACTACATATTGTGTCATTTCGGAAATAGTAGAAGGAAAAAGAAGCACAGTACTGCCGATTATCTTTTTCTCTCCGTTACTATAGCTGACAGGTACAAACACCGGCACTTTCTTACTCTCTCTAGCAGTCTCCGTACCCGTATTTATGATTGCAGTTTGCCCATAGACAGCGTTCGTCCTGTCCAACAATGCCACTGAATGAACAGTGTTTCTGATAGATGACGCCACCTCTTTATAACTACAAGAGCTAAATAAGTTTTGCTCTGACAAGTGCGCATAAACCAATACGTTAGTTGTTCTGAACCGGTTCCATTCCGGAATATCTTCTCCCTTGTTATCCTCATCACTACACGAAACGAACAGACAAGAGATGGCACATATAAATAGCAGATATAGATAGTTTGATTTCATATTTCATTCATTTTACAAATTCAACTTCAGCAAACAAAGCCCTGTGGTCAGATACTTCCGGATTAGATAAAACTTTAAACGACTTCACTTTCCACTTATTCTGTGGAAGTCCGAATATATAATCAATCTTGATTGTCGGCTGATCTGCGGGATAGGTGAATGTATCATCGCAGATTCTCTGCCAGTTCTTCATTACCTCACAAATCACATTAGAGTCGGTCCGGGCATTAAAATCTCCCCCCAGCAGTGTCGGGGTATCTCCCGTACCAATCCGTTCATTAATCTGTTCGGCCATTGCGCTCCTTATCAGGTCCGTCGAATGATCCAGGTGAGTCGTTCCTATCCTGATTACGTCTGAAGTTCCCGGTTCCTGAATATCTACATATAATAGTGTCCGGGGTTCTTTGGCCCCGTCTATCCCTTCAAAAGTTTTGTTATTGATATAAACAAAAGGATATTTTGAAAGGATAGCTACTCCATATTCTCCACCACCAGTATCCATCGCTTTCCCGAATACGGAAAACAATCCCAACTCCGCAGCCAGTTGAGTGGTGAAATCCTGATTTTTATTCCTTTTTGTGTTGTAATCTATCTCTTGCAACATTACAACATCCGGATTGTATTTCCTGATAAATACAGCATACTCCTTCACCGAGTAACCAGTCATCTGTCCCCGGACATCCGGCAATTATAGCTCATTATTTTAAGAGCCTGCGCATACGTACTTTGATACGCAAAAGAAGAAAAGGCATACCCATACAATGGGCTTTAAAAGTGCTTTCATAAATTTGTTTTTGTTATTAGATTAAGTTTACTTATTCAACGGTATATGTATATTCTGATATTTTTTTAAAGCTAACCGGTGTTATGGATTGCATCACCTCCAACACATAGTTCAAATCGTTCCCTTTACAAACGAAGTCGTACGTAAACGAAGCAATCTTTTCGTTTTTAACTGTAATCTCTATATCAAAATGACGCGAGAGTGTTGTAAGCACCTCTTTCAATGATGCATTTCTGAAAATAAGCCGGTTGCTCTTCCAACTCGAAGCATCATCGTGATATCTATCAGTTTTTATTTTTATTACATTACTCCTTTTTCTCATAAACTGCAGTTTGCCCGGGAAGCATTTGCTGCATAGGCCTGCGGCTTTGCACATGCCCGATATTTATACTTCCTTCGTCGAGTGTAGTTTTGATTACCTTATCCGAAGCGTATGCTTTTACATTGAAACACGTTCCCGTCACTTGTATTTTCACATTCTCGGCAAGTACCTGAAAAGGGGATTTCTTGTTTTCTGCTATCTCAAAATAAGCCTCTCCTTCCAGCGTAACATTCCTGTTGTATTTTGCAAACTGTTCCGGATAGGTCAATTTAGAATCGGCATTTAACCACACCCGGCTACCATCGGGAAGTAATACGAGTAGCTTCTCCCCCCTTACAGCACAGACCTCCCGATAAACAAGGTTTGCCTCATTATGACTTTGATAGAAATTATATCCCACACCTATCACTAGCAAAACAATTGCACAGGCTACCGTCCACTTAAAGAACAATGGCATCCTTATTCTCCTGTTCTTTCGTTTTTCTTCCCGCATCACGGCTTCCTGAATATTCTTATAAATGCGATATTCATCAAAAGGAGGCAATTCTCTGTCGCCCAATTCGAGCTGTTTGCCTTCTATTATCCTCTGAATGTCGTCATCCATATATTTCCCGATGCCGTCAACTACTTCAAAGTCCTGATTTGTATGTTTCTTTTTTGATTTCATATTTCAATATCTATTAGTAATACACACTGTTACAAAAAAGTATTATACAGACTACGTTAAACCGTGTTAATTCAAAAGAACGTTCCATATCAGCAAAAAGTGATAAAACTACATCATACAATAAAGCAACAACAGGCTAAGCTCTCCCACTGTCGCGCGAATCTGCTTCAAAGATTGGCTATATTGAAATTTAATTGTATTGATCGAAAGATTAAGTTTATCAGCTATTTCCTGATTGGAGTATTTTCCCGAAACTTTCATTTCAAAAACCTTGCGGCGTTGCGGCGAAAGTTGCTCAAGAGCTTGCTGTATGATGTTCATTTGTTCTTGCTTAAGGTTTTCGTTTTGAGAATTGTCTTCCAATTCCAAAACCATTGAAAGGCAATCCTCAAGTAAATAGATATTTTTCTTTGAGTCTCTCAACGTATTGAGCAGATCGTTCTTCAACATCGTAAAAAGGTATCTGTTTATGGGTTTTGTTTCGTCGATCTCTTCTTTTTTCAGCCAGAGTTTTAAGAATAAGTTCTGCACGGCATCTTCAGCCAATTCCTTATTCAGCAGATATTTAAATGCCAAAGAAAAGGTCTGCGCCGCATACGTCTTGTATACAATACTAAATGCCAGCTGGTTCCCCTCTTTCAGAGCCTTAACCAAAGCTTGGGCTTCATCCTGTGAGTATTTCTGGGACATCTTAATCATTTTAAATATGAAAATAAAAAAGCTTATTATATTAAGTCCTTATTTTCAAATATATTAATTCTTTCTGATATAGCATGAATCGCGAGCAACAAATAAAACAGGCCTCTTATTTATTTCACCAGTCTTTGATATTTGCTGAATAAAAAGGTTGAGAAGGATAATAATCCGTCAGTTGCTGAATGAATATCTTTTCGAACATCTTTCCGATCAGTTGCATTTACCCAACCTTCTTCTATTTCTTTTAATTCATCTTCAAGTTGCTTCTGATCCACCTCTACACCTTTCCCCGGCCGCTTTGATGAATGTATCGATATACACCTCCCAGCGCTTTGCATAATAATCACTTATCAGCCCGGCCCACGAACGGCTGGCATAATCGTTCAGGCTTCCTCCCCAAGTCGTAATCAAGTTGCGAGCGTTCTTTTCATAATAGTCTTTCAACTGGGGAGAATCCTCCCATCTTCCGCGCATCATCAATCCATTTATCCAGCGAACAGTAAGGATGAAAGGCATTCAGTTTATCCAAATCATTCAATATCTCCTTCATTTTTCGCCGCAAGCTTTCAAAGCCTGATAATCTTTAGCTTCAACCATCCTGTCAAACTCCATTTTCACATCAAGAAAGTAGTTTCCAAGCACCTGTCTGCCTACAGTTATCAAATCCAGGCGAAAAGCATCTCTCCGGTCAGAAGGTGCTTCGTTCAGTTTTCTCCAGACCTCTAGTAGTTCAACATTGCTGTACACATTACTTGTGCGTTTTTCACTGTTCTTATTCAACGCAGGGCGATACCGGGTAAAGTACCCAGTGTGCGCGGCACCTGTACATAAATGTCATTGAATAATCGTTTCCAAGCATCGCGCACAGGCTGCGACACGCATCCCACATGTCTGTCAGCCAGACATTCAATCCATTTATCATCATCTACATTCAGATTCCATGCTTTCTCAAGAATGTATTCGTAGGAAACTGCATCACATCCAATCCTTCCAGCGTAGAGCCGATTCCTTTAAGGTTGCCTCCACCGTTAATAAGAGCATTCTCAAGTCGTGCGCCACTTTCTTTGACGTTCCCTGTCAAAGTCGTGTTTCCGAAATTGCCCAGATAACACCAAATATAGGGCTGATCATGAAAATGCTCTGTTCTTTTCCATAATTCAACATTTTCACAATGATAATCAAGTAATATCATTTTATTCTGTGGCACTCCTGTCAGCAAAGCCTTCATTCGCTCGGAAGTCCATTTATCTTTATCAAAATAAAACATCCACGTCATTTGCATCCATTGGGCTTTGGGATCGGCAGCCGTCAATGTAGCGTACATATCCGAAGCTATCTTCCGCAAATATTCGGGTTCGAAACTGGGCGGGTCAACCTCATTGAAAGGATCTAAACCATAAATATGATCGGTTCCGAAAAGTTTTTTTTGTTCATCAAGAAATAGCTTCTGAATTTTCGCAAACAGAGCATCGTTAGGGTTCAGAAAATTACAACGGTATGCATCAGCAAAGCCGGCCCATTTGCCCAAATGTTGAATATCGGCCTCGGGATAGAGCCGTTTTAAATCGGCAGGTACATGTCCGGCAAAGGCCGGCAATACGGGCTTCATATTCAATTCACGCTCACGTGCGAGTATTTTTTTCTGCAAGCTTACCTGGTGTTCCAGCCATTCCATCGGCAACGGACCGTTCCAACGATCTATGTTAGCCATCCGATGCCAGGGCAGATACGGCGGTCCCGTGAAGTAAGAGCGTATTTCGATGTCCGACATTCCCATTTTCGACCAGACTTTATGCCACACGGCTTCTTGTCCGGTAATTGCCAAAGGCATATTTATACCATTAAGGGCCATCCAGTCAATAAAGCGCTCCCATTCTTTCCATTGCCACCAAGGCATCGTGTAACCATACGTGCAGTAATTCAGGAAAAAACGAGTATCCACTCTCGCTTCCGAAATCACCTTCTCACCAACCATCGGCAATTCTTCAGGAATTTCAACGGCTATATCCGCATACCAAGACACTGTAGTGAGACAGTAATATTTCAAGTAATGGTTCAGTCCCATCGCCATTGAATTGGCGTTGTTTCCACCGATTACAATTTTATCTTTTACGGACTCTATTGTAAAGCAGTCTTTCTCTCCTTTTAACTTTTGAAACTGAAAACTCTCGATGTATGACGGCAGCAAACGTTTCAATAATGCTTCCGCAACAGCTACGTCTTTGTCTTTAGCCTGAAGAGCCAACGACATAAGCAGCATAATCAGACACGTGTATACACTTTTTCTTTTCATTCTGATTTATAATTTTATATAGATTTTTCTTTTTAACAAAACATATCCCAACAGCCCATTGAACAACAGGAAAAATACACCGTACATAAATGAACCGAAGTAATTTCCGAATAACGGGTTAAGCAAATTACTGAATACAGCCGTATGGATATGCCAATGCACAAGCAATCCTCCGGCTATGCAACTAAACACATAAATTACAAGCGGATTCGCTCCAAATGCTTCGAAAAACGAAAACCACTTTTTATTCTGCTTCACATCAATGATATAAAGCAGCAATGCCAATGACAATGCCGCAATCCCACAAGTGAGCAAAACGAACGAAGGAGACCACAAACGCTTATTCAAAGGACAGGCATAGCTTAACAAATAGCCGGCAAACAACAGCGTGGTACCTATAAGGAATAGATTCAGCATCCGACGGTCATTATCTTTAATGTCGATGATTATCTTTCCGCAAACAAAACCTATCATCACTTGAGATACAGCGGGAATCGTACTAAGTAGTCCCCTCGGGATCGACAAACTGACGACCCTGAAGATACATGTGGTTAGCCCCTAAAATAGCCGAATCAATCATCCCGACGATATTATCCGCACTCTTTTCTCAAATCCGTTTCCAAATAACTGAAAAATAAAGTAGACAGCCAGCAAGATGATAGCTAATGGCATAAACCGCTTATGTGGTATTGTTACGGCCAATAAGGCTGTAATACCATAACAAATCCCAAGCCGTTGCATAACTCCCATCAACCGGAGCTGACTCAAATCAAAATAGTTACCACTATCTATTGCTGTAATGAACCACTCCATAACCAGACCTATAAATATTAATAAGAGACTTCTTTTTATGATTTTCGCAATGGCCGGTCGACACTGAAAGTTATACTTACACAAGGAGATGTAGGTCGAAATACCCATCAGGAACATAAACATCGGGAATACCAGATCGGCCGGCGAAAAGCCATCCCACTTGGCATGTGCAAAAGCGGCAAAGTTATACCCGCACTTTCCTGTATTGTTGACCAAGATCATCCCGGCAACAGTAATACCCCGAAGTACATCAAGCGAAAGTAACCGTTTGTTCGGATTCATAATATTTGATTCTTTTAATTACTTATTATATATAAAATAGTCGTTCCGGCAGCTAACACTATCCCTATAAGCGATTCATAAGGTATCAGCTTCAGACGTTCCTTAAAGTTGAGTTCGCATACGCCTCCTGTCGCATGAAAGAACGAGCCATGTGGCAAATGGTCAAGAACTGTAGCTCCGGAATTAATCATAGCCGCCTCCCCAAACCGCAGAAATGCCTATAGCCAATATCGTTTCAGCAAACGAAGAAGAAGCCAGTGTTGCTCCGGCTGTTGTCGATGCGGTAGCCGCCGACATCAACGCGCCTGATATAGGAGCAATCAATGCATCACTAATATGAGCATGATCCAATCCTGTAAGAATCCAGTCTTTCAAAGAAGAGTTCTTTATGATGCCGGCAATAGTTCCGGTTCCTATCAGCAGAATAGCTACCACAGACATCTTTTGCAGTCCATATACGCTATACTCGGAAGAATGTTTTTCCATTGTTTCATACAGATAGCACCACATAAGCCACCTACCGGCAACAAAGCTATCAAAGGATCAATATTGATTCCTGCCGCAGGACGTAATGCCAATAACACAATCGTAACAACAGGAGCAATCAAACTGGTTCTTAACGAAGGCAGATTTCTCTCTTCCTCTTTATCCTCTGTTTGCATCATCGTTTTTTTTTGTTTTTTCACTGTTTGAGGCATCAGACGGACAATAACAAAAACAGTGAAAAACAAACCGATCACTGCCGGTAAAATATTGGCAAACATTACAGCCGATAGATCTGCATTAAAATTTCCGGCTGCTATAATAGTGTTCGGGTTAGGTGATATGATATTTCCACACTTACCTCCCCCGATCATAGCAATAAGTAACACAGATGGAGACAGGTTTAGACGCTTGCCTATCGAAAGAGCCACCGGCGCAACGGTTATCACAGCCACATCAATGAATACGCCTACCGTACAAAGCAACATCGTTGCGAGTGCCAATGCCATAAATACCCGTTTTTCACCCATTTTGTTTATAATCGCATTGGAGATGACCGTGGTAGCCTCCGGTTTGTATTAATATGCCTGACAAGACTCCGGCTGTCAGAATCCGCAATACCGCCGGGAGTGACCTCTTTCACCTCCTTCGGTCATCACCGTAACAGTCTCATTTAAAGATAGTCCTCCCAACAACCCTCCGACTATCGCTCCGATAATCAGACTGTATGTCGGAGAAAGCTTTCTTATGATTAACAGTATGGATAATGAAAGCCCGATTAATGCGCCTATCGCTGTCATTGAGTATTATTTAGTAAATTGTTTTATAATTCTCATCACTTGCCGCACCGTTCTCTCTATGTTTTCTTTCGTAAACTCCGGTTGCATCGCTTCTTCAAGTGTTACCGGAAAAGGTTGAATAGGCAGTACGGCAGTAAACCCCATCCTATTAAGCGCTTCGGTGGCTTCGACCGCTCCCCCCAACGCTATCACCGGAACCTGACATTCTCTCACCGACACGTAAAATTCCGTCCAGCGCTTTTCCCATACAAGTCTGGCGATCCAGCTTCCCCTCTCCGGTCAGTATCAGGTCTGCCTGTCGGACGACCTCTCCTCGAAACGAAGCGTTTTCAATATAACTTCTATTCCGGATTGCAATTCTGCATTCAAAAACGGAAGCAGACCGCCTCCCATTCCTCCGGCTGCTCCAGCACCGGGAAGCTGCGATATATCCATATTTGTATATTCCTTTATCACCTGTGCATAATGCCGCAACCCATTGTCCAACTCTATCACTTGCAAACTATTTGCCCCTTTTTGGGGAGCATATACATAGGCCGCACCCTCTTTTCCAAAAAATGGGTTACTAACATCACAGGCAATCGTAAATTTACTCTTTCCTTCAATGCCGGATTTCAATTGGGAAATATCTATTTGATGGACTTTTATCAGATTTTCGCCGACAGGCTCCAACTCACCGTTTCCGCTATCTAAAAAGCGTGCACCTAAAGCCTTCAGCATACCAATTCCCGCATCATTCGTAGCACTTCCGCCGATCCCGATAATGAATTCCCGACACCCGCGTTTTAATGCGTCAGCAACCATCTCTCCAACTCCATAAGTCGTAGTCTTCATGGGTTTCTCCGGCTTGAATCAATCAATGGCAGACCGCAGGCCGAGGCCATTTCGATAATAGCCATCACACCATTGTTTACGATACCATACGATACTTCAATTGGCTTCATGAATGGATCATGTACCCGACATGACACCATTTGGGCATGAAGGGCGGAGCATAAAGCTTCTGTAGTCCCTTCGCCACCATCAGCTATGGGGAAACGTATAATCTGACAGTCGGGTAATTCCTCCTGAATCGCTTTTTCGGCAGCTTTTGCTATCTCAAAAGAACCGACCGAACCTTTAAACGAGTCGAATGCCAATACAATCTTTTTCATAAAAGCTATCACTTATTTGTTTTCTCTATTAAACTCAATGCAGCCTTGACCGGGTCATCAAACGGAGTCGTACTGTTGCTCCAGGGAGATGTAATCCATTGCTCCTCCCATTCTCGGATTTTATTCCGGTCTTTTGTGAAATAGAGCTGTATACGAGGGATATAGTAGTCTTTAATCAGCCCGCTCCAGAAACGGGCAGCATAATCCTCCTGAATACCACCCCAACTTGTAATCAAGCGTTTGGCATTTGCTTCATAAGCATCTTTTTCCTGAAAAGTTGTTCCGCTATTGCGCGCAAGTTCCACCCATTCTTCTAATCGATATAAAGGATGAGAAGCCAATAGCCTGTCAACGTCCATCAACAAATCAACAGTTTGTTGCAGATTACGTTGCGCTGCGAGAACACAATTCTCCGAATCATCTTTCAAGGCCTGCTTATAAAAATTTTCAGCTTTAGCCGCTACATAATACGAAACAAACTCTATGAGGTCGTTTCTGTATAATTCAGAGCTTTTCAGTTCATCAGCGCAACTAGCATACAAACGTATAGCCTGCAAGTAATCATCACTAAGGTCGATTTTACTGATCCGCCGTTGATCGGGTACTACAGTTTGCCAGGTAAAACGGGGGTATGAATATAAAGAGCTATATGCTGTTTTCCGAAAAAGCTTCCAAGCTTCCTCCATGGCATCGGGATATCCTCCATAACGGGCCTCGCAGTATATCTTCATCCAATCGTCCAGGTCGATACTATCTGATGACCATCCCATATCGGCTAACAGTTCGTAAACAACCTCATTGTTTTCGAGTCCTTCAGGGGCAGAACCGAACCCAATCAAGTTACCTTTATTTGCGGCACGTAATGCTTTGACCGAGGAACTAGCATACATGTCCAAGTCTCCTGTCATGGTGTTTTTCCCACCAAAGTTGGGTACATAGCTGAATATCCATTTCTTTCCGTAAAACCCATCATGTACTTTCCATGTTTGCTCGGTGTTCCACACCCATTTCGGATAATCATTGCCCAAATCAATGATAATCATTTTATCATCAGGTACATTGCTTAACAAGGCTTTAAGCGATTCTTTATCCCAGAATGAATGTTGATATCCGAATGTCCATCCCTGTGTAACCCAAACGGCATCCGGGTTTCCGGCTGTAATTGATTTATAGATCGTTTCTCCATACTCGGCCAATAACTTATATTTCGCTTCTTTATCTTCTTTATCGATAGGCAGTTCCATCTCATTAAAACTATCCGAGAGATAATACGTATTTTCTCCAAACTCTTTTTCCCACTCTTCGACAAACAGTTTGCCTATCTCTTCGAAAAAAGGTGAATCCGGTGGCAATACATAGGCGTTGTACTCTTCATCAAAACCACCCCACCGCATGTGCCGGAATTGTGTGTCGGGATGTATCTGCACGAATCCTTCCGGCACGAAACCTGCAAACGCAGGCGCTATGGGCTGCATACCCAACTCGCGCATACGGGTCAGGATTTGATGCTGCAAAGCGATTTGGTTCTGTTGCCAGGCATCAGATAAGGGACCGTCCCACTTGTTCAGATTGCCCATGCGATGCCAGGGAAGGTGTGCGCAGGGGCAGTGAAAAACTCACGGATTTCTTCTTTGTTCAATCCCATACGCAGCCATACCCGTTCCGCAATGGCTTCGCTGGCCACGGTAGCCAAGGGCATATTTACACCATAAAGAGCCATCCTGTCAATTTCCTTTTCCCAACGCTCCCAGTCCCAGTAAGGGAGTAGTGTAGCCGAATGTACAAACATTAAGGAAATAGCGCAACTCATAAGGGGACACCTGTTCATACAATTCATAATCGGGCCACGGCATCACCGACGTTATATGTGTTCACCGCTCCATGTTTTCATACTCTTGCAGGCCTCTTTCATGTACGTATGAAAAGCGTAACAGATAGCAACGGAGCTACTTCCCCTTAGGGTAAGCCGGCCGTCGCTTGCTATCACTTCGAATATATCTTTACCGTCGGATGGTTCGATATATTCAAAGTGGATAGACTGTGCTCTTTCCCCAATCTGACGTTCTATTAACTGTTTGGCGGGGGTGATAATATCCGTCTTAGGCTTGTGGCATGAGCAGAAAAAAAGCGTTGCTGAAATCAGTAAATACTTGATTATTGTATGTATCATAGAAAATCATAAATGTTATAAGTGAGTATCAATATTTTTTCTTCGATGCTTCTTTCACATATTCCAGTTCCGTAATAATCGGTAAATGGTCTGACAAAAGCGACTGAACAGTTTGCGTACTAATCACACGCCATCCTTTTTGCGGGTAAGCAAACAAGTAATCGATCTTAATCACAGGCTTCCATGCCGGCATTCCAAAATCATCGTTGCTTGCAGCAAACCAACTATCCATACCACGTATTGCCTCCGAGTAATGACGCGCGTTGAAATCACCTCCCAAAATTACAGGATATTTATAATTTTTGAAATGCCCGGTAATAAATTTTATTTGCTCCGCCCGTGTTTCTTGAGAGTTGACGTCCAGATGCGTAGAGGTAAAAACAATGGTATCATTACCCATTTCGAATAATCCCTCCAGCATGGCCCGTCTCTCATGCTCTTTGACCGGATGGGGCAGCATTATCTTTTGGACAGAAATATATGGATATTTACTTAACACCCCAATACCGTAATAACCGGTAGAATAGTCAATCGTTTTTCCGTAAAGCCCAAACATCCCTGTATGATAGGCAAGTTCGGATATAAAATCCTTCCCCTTCTGATGCGGGGTACGCTTACGGTCTGTTTTGCTATCCACTTCCTGAAGCGCCACAAAATCAGGCTTGAAGGATTTGATGTGATGAGCAAGTTCCTCTAAAGATGCCAGTTCGCCAAATCTTAAATTATAGGTCATTACCCGCACCCGTAGAGTATCTTGCGCATAGGCAACACCCAAAGTCAGGCATAAAAACAATAATAAATATTTTCTTCATTGAATACATGGTTTCTATTTTTTAATGATTACTTTTCCCAGCCCGGATTTTGTCCTAACAGAGGATTCTTCTGACGCTCGGGATTAGGCACGGGCCACAAATAATGTTTCGTTGCGTCGAAGTAGCGTGCTCCGCCTTCCGCGGTAGACTTTTCGTAGATAACATCACCAAACTCATCTACTCCGGTATCGGGATATGGGTTGGCGCCCAAATCGTTCATACAAACTTTCAGGCTGGGACCGGTGATGGCACGTCCAAAGCGAAGTTCGCCTTCACGCCAACGCATCACATCGGCGTATCTTGTTCCTTCACCTGCCAACTCAATGCGACGTTCTCTTCTCAATTCGGTTTCGAGATCCATCCCCCATGCGCTAAGTTCGTCAAGGTTCATACGATGCATATTCACACGATCTCTAAGTCTGTTGATGGAGTAATCAATCTGTGTTTGTGTCAGTTTCTTGCCTTGTAGTTCGAAAGTGGCTTCGGCATAAATCAGCAAGATTTCGGCAAAGCGGATGACATTGAGATTCCCATGTCCACCCACACTCGAACACTTGAGCCGGCCAAATCAATATCGTTATACTTTCTTCAGATAGAAACCTGTACGGCTATTTGCCCCCACACGGTTATTATCTTGCAATGAAGCAAAACGAGGCAGATTAAATATCTCGTTGGCCTTATCCGTATCAGGATCACCGTCATCTCCTCCCGGCCATTTGTCACCCGGAGCATATAAAGTCATCTTCATTCTAGGATCTCTGTTCTGGAAATAATCCACATAATGCTCTTCAGGCGACTTGTATAACGATGAGGTCTGCACACCGGTCTTTTTATAATATTCCAATCCGGTTTTTGCCGGTTTACCGTCTGTACACAGATAGGCATCCACTAATGACTTCGTTGGATTGAGACGTATATAGTCTGTCGGACTGCAAGTTTCATTGGGCAGACTTTGTGTACGGATTTCAGGTACAAAAAGGCTATATACGATGGCTTCGATATTTTTCGGATCATTCTCGACATCCCCTTCGTGATGAAATAGTTTTTCATATTCATACAGCCCATAGGGACTGTTTTCGATGATATATTCACTCGTTTTTGCAGCCAGTTCCCACCTTTCGTTTTGCAAGGCAATACGTGCCAATATGGCTAAAGCGCCCCAGCGGTCAAGCCTTCCCAGTTTATCGCCTGTATACCTTTCTTCAGGCATGCGCTCTGCCGCCCATTTCAAATCCTCGACGAGCTGGTCAATGACTTTCTCTCTGGGAGTACGTTCGATATATGCATCTTCGGGCTGGATGACTTCTCCTACCCAAGGTACATCACCCCAAAATACCGTGAGGTAAAAGTACATAAGCGCCCGGATGGTTTTTACTTCTGCGGCATAAACGTCCTTCTTATTTTGAGCTACCTGCGCTTTATTATAGTTGTCCAGAAAATTATTGCAGCGATAAATATAGCTATACGCTCCTGTCCAATAGGTAGTGAAGGGGAAGCCGTCAGTATAAGAGTGCTTGCCTCCCGAAACTTACTTAGTCCACTAGTAATATTCCCCCACATAACAGTTTCGGCCGTCGATTCGCTCCAATTCACGAGATAGTCTTTTTGTAAAGCTTCGTAACAGGGAGGCAAGGCATTTTTAAGCTGATCTTCATTTACCCAGAATGTTACATTGTCCGGCTCGTTAGGGTTCGTTCTATCCAGAAAATCGCTACATGAGGTAACTATACCAAAGAAAGCAATGATTAAAAAGTATTTTGAGTATTTCATCTTTATAGTCGTTTAATAGGTTAGAATGTTATTGATAATCCAAAAACATAGGTTTTTACTTGCGGATAGACATCTCCGCTGGTGGTCCTCACTTCAGGGTCATAAGCTCCGAAGTAATCGGTTTTAGTAAACAAGTTATCTGCCGAAGCATATACTCTAAGGCTATTAATACCAAGAGGTGCCACCATCCGGGCAGGAAAACGATAACCTATCTGAATATTCTTCAGGCGCAAGTACGATGCATCTTCTTTCCAGTAGTCACTGAAGAGCCTGTTGTGCTCCTGCGACTGATAAAGTCTGGGATAAGAAGCATTTGGATTCATAGGCGTCCATCTGTCAAGATGCTCTTTTTTAGGGATTGAGTAGTCATTGATAAATGCATGCCGAGCCTCATCCTCAAGGTAACCGGCAACTTTGCCTACGCCTTGCAAATAGAAACTGAAATCAATGCCTTTCCATTCTAAACCACCCTTGATTGCATAGGTGTAATGGGGCTCTTTCTCGCCAAACACGACTTTGTCGTAGTCATCAATTACCCCGTCGGGAGCGCCGTCAGGACCACTGATGTCCCGATACTTAATATCTCCGGGCTGTACAATGCCGTTTTGTGACGCAACAAGAGGAAATTTTGGTTTCTGGTACTTACCTGTAGTTGTATTCACTGATTCAAAGTCATACACTTGCGCCAACCCATCAGTCAGATAACCGTAGAAAGCACCTATCGGATCACCTACCCGACGATACGAACCGGAAGCCGTACTGGTCAGCGACTCCGGAGTTCCACCCAAATCGGTAATCTTATTACGGGCGTCCGACAGATTGAACCCGAGATTGTAATTTACATACACTTCCGATCTTATCACGCCATGAAAGATTAAGCTCCCATCCTTTGACATCAATCTTACCAAGATTGACATAACCTACGTTACTACTGGAAACCCCGACAATAGCCGGAACATCGGGACGAACCAATGCATCAATATTTTCTTTCTTATACCAATCAAAGTCCACATTCAGTCTATTGTTCAAAAAACTAAGGTCTACCCCGAAATTAAGCATGCGGATGGTTTCCCACTTGATGTCGGGATTACCGATTTTGTTTTGCCAAAGTCCCATAACAGGTGTATTAGAAGCTCCGATAGGATAAGACTCTTCGGTTATGATAGGTGACAAGTAAGGGGTAGTAATTACCGGGAATGTTTTGATTTCCCAACTCACCCCAGGAAGCACGCAGCTTACCCGAACTCAATACCGAAGTAGCGAACTCCATGAATTTTTCACGTGAAGAAGTTCCATCCTGCCGAGAACGATGGAAAATATCCCCAGCGATTGCCCTTGGCAAATCTTGAAGTTCCGTCGGCACGCAGGTTAGCTTCAAACAGGTATTTACCGTCAAAAGCATAGTTGACACGACCAAAGTAAGAACGCAAAGCCCACTCGTCTTTTGTTCCGCTATTCATAAAATTAATCATTCCGGCACTAATAACGTGAATATCCTCAACCATCACATTATCACGCGTAGCCCCCAACGTACTTCTATTTTCCCACTCTTGCGAAAATCCCAACAATGCTCCCAACTCGTGGCGTCCTATGGTCTTATTAAAGTTCAGGGTGAATTGCAACGTTTGGGTCATAACGTCGAGATGGCTTTGTGAGATATAGTCCTTGGCATCTTCATTTGCTTTCAACGGGCTACCGTCCGAGTAATAAGACAACATCTTCGGGTTAAACTCATCCACCTGGCGGGTATATATATTAGCAGAGTACTGCATACCTACGTTTAGTCCGTCTATAATTTTGAGATCTGCATTGAAAATACCATTGAGCACACGTGTTTTCCGTTCTTCCATTCCCGACTCATAGGCCACCTGCAAGGGGTTACGTACCGAACCGTACGACCAGTTCTCACTATCTACCATCCGGCCATTCTCGTCAGGAATTTGCCACATGACGGGAAGTAACGGAGACATACGCTGTGACAGGCGGAATACTCCTGATGTGCCGCTATAACCCTAAGTCCTTTTTATAGAAATCAACATAGCTCATCTGTCCGGTCAGTTTCAAACGATCATACACCTCCGTGTTTACACTGATACGCGCATTATGTCTTTTGGAACTATATCCGTCACCTACAACCAGTCCATCCTGATCCAGGAAAACCATACGACATAAAAAATCCGGTTTTCTCGCTTCCACCCCGTGCACTCACATTATGCCCCGTTTGAAAAGCCCGGCTTTTGTATATTTTGTCAATCCAGTCAGTATTGGAATATTCGTTGGGATACAGTCCCGAATCATATTTATCGAAAGCCTCTTGTGTATAGGGCTTGGAAAATCCGGCAGCACTCATGGCTTCGTTGGAGAGCTCCATGTATTCCCTTCCGTTAACAAGTTCGGGCAATGCTGTGGGAGTCTGGAATCCGGCATATCCGTTATATTGGAATACTACGCGCTCTTTCTTTTCTCCCTTTTTAGTCGTTACAAGAATAACACCGTTAGCGGCACGTGCTCCATAAATAGCCGATGAGGCAGCATCTTTCAGTACGGATACGCTTTCGATGTCCGAAGGATTCAATAAGTTGATGTCTCCCCCGGCTACTCCGTCAATCAAGATCAAAGGTGCTGTACTACTGTTAATAGTTCCCGTACCACGAATGTTGATACTGGGCACAGCACCCGGCTGCCCCGAAGAAGGAAACGATACTAACTCCAGGCAACAATCCTTGCAGCCCCGTAGTTACGTTAGTTATAGGCCTGTTCTCAATAGCCTCCGCTTTAACCATAGATACGGCACCTGTTACATTCACTTTCTTTTGCACGCCATAACCTACAACTACTACATCTTCCAGGCTGACAGCATTCTCTTTCATCACTACGTTTACTGTCGTTGCTTTCGCTATGACGCTTTCTTCACGGTAGCCGACGTATGAGTACCGAAGTGTACTTCCATAGGGTACCTTGATGGAATACTGACCATTGATATCGGTGATTGTACCTGTAGTCGAGCCTTTTACCGATACGGTGGCCCCGATGATCGGTTCCGCATTCTCGTCAGTAACTTTACCTTTCACATACAGTTCCTTTCTTCTCTCCTTGCGAATCAACAGGTTCAGTTTTATTTTGATATTCTTTATTATAAAATAAAATACTGTCATCCAGGAAACGGAACCCAATGTTAGTCCCTTTTAGCAAAAGAGTTAGTGCTTTGTTTACATCTGTGTCTTTTACCTCCAATGACACTTTCCTACTCGTATCCACAAATTCTTTGCTATAGGCTACATTCATCGATGCCTTCTCTGCTATCTGACTGATAGCCTCTTTAAGAGGAAGCTCTTTGATACTAATCGATATTTTTTGCTGTTGTGCATAAACAAAAGCAGTGACAAATATGCACATTAGGGTTACAATACACCTTCTGCCGGTGGATGAAAAAGGAGAATCTTTTTCCATAATATTAGTCTTTAAAGTTAATAGTTCAATATCTATTAGCTAATACACAAGAGATATTAAAAAGTATTACGGCAAATAAGTTAATGAATATTAATTCGGAAAATATAGGAGAACTTGCCGGAAATCAATCCATACTTGATAAAAAAGAAAGAAAACACTTCAAAGGTATCGTTTTTAAAAGAAAATATAAAGGGGTAGATAGTATTTTCTCATTTAATGCATAAATTAGTGTCTTTACCTGAAATAATTAATATCTTTGAGTGCACAAATTAATTCATTTGACTATAGTGTTTCTTTCGATAGACTATAGTCAAATAAAAGAAGCACTATAGTCAACGTTTTAAATGACTATAGTCAAACGAATAAAATCATGTAGCCGGAGACAATATTTACTGAATAACTAAAAACAAAATAAGACATGAGTGTTTATTACGATCTTTATGCCAGTGGCAACCCACAAAAAAAGGATGAGCAGCAACCACTTCACGCACGAGTGATTCCATCAGGAACTCTTGATGCTAAGAAGTTTATAGAATTAGTATCTAAAAGTAACGGCTTCAGTCAGGCCACCATTGAAGGATGCTTGCAAGCAGTCACCGATGAGTTACAACATTGGTTGAAACAAGGCTGGATTGTGGAAGTCGGAGAATTAGGTTATTTCTCCTTATCGCTGAAATGCGACCATCCGGTAATGGAGAAAAAAGAAATCCGCTCTCCTTCCATCCACCTGAATAAAGTGAACCTTCGCATCAACAAGAAATTCCGTGAAAGCATGGAACCATTACCGTTGGAACGCATGGAGTCACCCTACCGAAGCAATGGCAATCCCGATGAAGACAAATGCCGTAGCATCCTTATGCAACATCTGGATGAACAAGGTTGCATCACTTGTGTCGATTTCACGAGACTGGCCGGCATAAGTCGGTACAAAGCAACCGGGCTGTTAAATACCTATTTAAAAGAGGAAATTATACGAAAATACGGAGGAAGCAAGACGGTGGTATATTTAAAAAGATAATTGGCATTTACTCTTCTGGGCAGTTGGATTCAGTGAAACATTTCCGGAATTAGAGGAACGTTTTCCATTATTATTTCCTTTAATTCAGGAAACAATTTAAATCTTTGTCATGTAAAACAGGAAACTCCATGAGAAAAGATATCATTAAGTCGCTATTGCTATCAAACAAATTGAAAGGCTTGTTGGAAGCCACTTCTGTACTGGATGCGAAAATCTTATCATTATCACGAAGGGGAGCGTAAAATAAAATGTGTCAAAAGTTTAAGGAATCCGCAAAAATGGTCTTAAACTTTTGACACATTCATTTTTTACTATTCAAACCGAACTTCAGAGATACCTACGGATTTTCCCTGTTGAGCATCTATATTCAAACGTATAGCCTCTACCTCAACATTACTACTCGGATGGATAACATTAAACCTATCCTTACCCAACTGATAAGAATCTGTAACATATAATTCAAGAACTTTCCAGATTCCTTTTGATTTATATTCTACTTTCCAGCTTACGGGTAGCAGAACGTTTTCTTGAGGATTCTCCAGCCAATATACGGAAAGAGAGTTTAAAGTATACGGAGTTTTAAAATCGAACGTCAATTGTTGCTCTTTTCCATTCTCCGCAGGAATAGAGACCCATCTCTCCAAACTAAAATCAGCAGAAGAAGTAGCCACTTTCCCATCGCAAACTGCCTGCTCTGATATTGCATTTCCACTTGCGACAGACGAAGCCGATATTTTCCCAATCGAATCCATATACTTCATTTCTCCTTGTTGCAACCCTACAGTCGAAACCTCCTTATTCAGCCAGACAAGCATTGTACGATTATCTCCTCTGTTACACCAGGCATAATAAGGCACTAAAGAAATTCCGCCCACTTTTATAAAATCAAGCCCCTTCAGTTCACCGGTTTCTTCAATCGTAACCTGTGCCTTTTCTTCCGTCGCATCGCCCAAGAATAATTGCTGAACAGGTCTTCCATTATCTATTTCTTCCGCACAATAAACCAATGGACCACGTGTCACAGCAGTTTTCCCCACATTATCCTCCACTTCCGGAATACAGTCGACAAAACGAACAAGCATTGGCAATTCAAGCTCTACTATATCGCCACTCACCCAGTCACGTTCTATTACTGCGAAACCTTTCTTCATCACATACTTCACTTTTTCTCCGTTTACACGCACCTCAACCGGCAGATGCCGTTGTTCTTTGTAAGGATAAAGTCCGCCCGGCACAAATTCATCTTTCGTTGCCCAAGTAGGAATACGCATACTTATTGAAAAACGTTCTTTCTTCTCCGGAATAACGACAAGGCGTACTTTTCCGTCAAATGGATACCCTGACTCTTGCTCCAAAGCAACTTTTCCTCCTTTCAAAGGAATCGTTGTCCTGCTTCCACCATAAAGAGTAAGATAGATATTATCTTTACTATAAGCATACATATATCCCGGAACTTGCAGAATGAGACGAGATATATTAGGAGGGCAACATGCACACCCAAACCATTCAGCCCGACCACCATTACCATGGTTAAAACGCCTTTCTCCATCAGCTTCCAAAGGATTCACATAAAAGAAACGATCCCCCTTCAAGTTAATTCCAGCTAAAGCATTATTGAATAAAGACAACTCGGCAATATCCCAGAATTTTGCATCACCGCTGCCCAAAAATAATCCTTGATTAAAAAACACATTTGCTACAGCAGCACATGTCTCATTATAAGCTGTCAAATTAGGTAACTCATAAGGAGCACCAAAACCCTCCATACCTTCTACTGCGCCCAACCCTCCGGTTATATGCATGCGTGTTGTAACCAAATTACTCCATATAGCCTGAAGTGCCTTGTCATAATCATGGAGTCCGGTCAGTGCATCCACCTGTGCCATAGCCGTATAAAGATAAGCTGCCCGCACGGCATGTCCCACCGCTTCTGTCTGTTGGCTTACCGGTGCATGCTGCTGTGCATAAGTAGCTGCCATCACACCTTCTCCCTCCGGACGGTAAGTAACTCCGCGAATCTCCAAAAACTTCTTAGCCATATCAAGATACAATGGTTCATTCGTCACCCTATACAATTTACAAAGAGCCAGTTCTATTTCCTCATGTCCGGGAGCTTGATTAATTGGTTTTCCATTATTATAATTAGGATCTCCTCCTTCAAAGAAAACCTTATTCACATGTTTGGCACTCTTAATAGCGACATTTAACAATTTATCTTTACCCGTTGCCTGATAATAAGCAACAGCGGCCTCATATAGATGCCCTACATTATAGAGTTCATGGCTATGCACCAACCAAGAATAAGGCTTCTCTCCCATCTCACGAGGATCGGGATTACCACAAATATGAGAAATGTACAGATACCCGTCTTCTTGTTGAGAAGCAGCGATCAACTCTGTCACATCATCCATGAACTTTTCCAATTTCTCATCCGGCTGTATCATAAGTGAGTAGGCAACTCCCTCCATTACCTTATATAAATCCGAACTGATGAAACGATGTGTTTCCGGCAGTTCGGTGGGTTTACCTGCACGAAAAGCAGCACAACGCCTGAACCGTTCAACAGCCGGTGCACTCTGATAAACAGAAAAAGGGACTGTAACGCTTATCTCTGTCTTCATTCTTTCTTTCCAAAAACCATCAGTCAACGTTACCTGATTAAAGGGGATGGGGATGATCTGCTGTTCTTCCTCCACACAAGCCGTTGACAAGATGCACAAACTAATTCCTACTAATAGATGTCTCATTCCTATTTCTTTTTAATTATTACTTGCGTATATTTATCCATGACCGGTATTTCCAGCTGACAAAACAGATGTGCCTGATTCATTATTTCAAAATCTTTCACTTCTTTTTGTCTAGCTATAACAGTATACTTTCCTTCAGGAAGTTTACCTTCAAGAGTCATCCTTGTATGATGAGGTTTCCCGGAACGATTTTCGATGACAAACGCAAGCTCATTTGTTTTTTTCAACGTAACAGGATAATCCTTTCTGAAACCATCCTGCTCTAATTCTACCGAAAATTGGACAGGTGTAAGAAACCGTATCTGTCTGCGTACCCCGTCATACGGAACCATACTAATTGTTCCTTCTCTGTCCACAGCCACATTGCCTCCATAAGCTATCAACCCAAAATCGGGATCATCCACTAAATAGACGCCGGCTCCATGAATCCCTCCCGTAAGCCCATGATCTATTTCACCATCATATCGCCACGGGGCACGCCCAGTTTTTATATAGCTCATATAGGTACGGGAATTCTGATAAGGAGAAAACGCCCAACCCACAGCTCCATCATTTTCTTTCCCTTTATACCAATACCCAAAGTCAGTTTGTTGCGTACCTGTATTCATCAACGCCCATGAAGCTAACAAAGAATTATAGCCATAATTAATATATTTCTCCGGTTCGCTGGAAAATTTATACGCATAATCCAGTAATGCCACACCCCCCATCTGCGTCATATAATCGAGATTTACGTACTGTCCGCTCCATGCCGTACCCAAATTGGCATATCCAGGTTCAAAAATTCCGCGCAAAGCAAGATTCCCATCCAACTGATTTTGCATGAAACGCTCTATGGAGACAGTGTCAAATGAGGTATACGAATACCATTTTTTCTTATTCTTATCATACCAGAATTGCTCCTCCGGTTGCATCGGATTCAATTTTGCATATTCGGCAATGTAATAGGAGGATTCAAAGGCAGTGCGGTCAACAAACATCTCGGAACCGAACGGCCAAGGATCTTCATAAATCATATATGTCACCTTCTTTTCCCATTCGCGACGTAATCTAGCTGCTGCTTCTTTCCTGCCTGTATTTTCTAAAGCAGAAATAATATATAACAAATACCTTTCATGAAAATTTCCTTGCTTATAAGCCCAGTCAGTCCAACCGTGGAAAGCCCACTGCTTTCCCATCAATATATTGTATGGCACTTCAAAATAGGCCATCGCCGTACGGTAAGCCCGTTCTAAATATCCATTCGCATCCAAGTAAGTCACCATATCCGGATGATCTTTCGCAATCCGGTACAGATTATAATAAATAGCAAAATGAGTGGTATAATCAAACGTTCTCCACATGCGTCCTTTGCCTGAACCTCCATCCTCATATCCTCCATATTTACCACTGCGATTCTGATACCAGTTTTCACTTCCATAGATACCATACGGATAAGGGAGTTCCTTATCTGTACGTTGCAGTTTACCCCAAACAAAATTCTTCTGATAATATTCCAGCGAAGCTATTTCGTTCTTATCCGGATAGATCACATTCTTCTCGCTTACATAAATAGGCTTACTATTCGAAGGATCATCAGAACCTCCCACCATAAATTCTTCCCGAAGTTCTCCTAAATAGTCGGGTGAAAGCAATTCTGCCTTTTTCATATCCCACAAACTATACAAACCATTATACCACTTCGTCGAATCCCGATGCTGCTGTTTATCTACAATAAAACGGGCACGTTTCTTTATGAGCGTTTCTAAAGGTTCTGTTACAAAGAAATCCAGATAACACATTTGTCCGTTTCCATAGTTTACCGTAATCAGATTCTCACCTAAACGGGAAAAACGAAACTTATAAATATACTTGTTATCTTTCGTCTTGCCTATATTAGCTACTTTGATTTGCTCCGGATACTCAACAGTTAACTGCTCAACGGGCAACTGTGTCTGTAAAGCACAATACACTTCCATTTCGGGTGTTACTACCATTCCCGGAGCAACTTTCACCAAGACATTTCCTTTATCATACAATTTTCCCCTTAAATCAGTGTAGTCTTTGGCTACAGTAAAATTAAAGCCTGTGAGGTAACGCTGATAAGGGGCCACCGTCTTTGAGGTAGAGGGTATTCTCCAAGTATCGTTCGCCCGATCGATAACATTCGTTGCATGCAAATAATACTTACCATCCCAAGTTGCATATTCCATAGCAGTCCCTTTTTTCATTGACATCAATAAAATGTCGCCCTGACCGGTATATGGTATCCAATAGAGAAAAGAAGAATTTCCATTTAAAGAGAAATGCCTATTCAGGTTTTGATAAGCTTGTACGGATTCATCAATTGCTCCAATCGGCACTGTCAGACACATATCCAGAATATTAACCACATGATGGCTTCGGTTGAAGAATTCAATATCCCATTCAATCTCTTCTCCACTAACAGTGAAGGTCTGATAAAGCCGGACTCCGGCAGGAAGTTGCCAGAATATTTGTATTTTTCCCGCCGTATTTTCCAGTATTTCAGACTGTAAATCAGAAAGATTAACAGAGTAAGTCTTATTGTCAACAAGATAATTAAAATATAAATCTCCCAGAATCTTTCCTCGATCGACATAGTTCCTGTGATGATCGCTTCCTTCGAAAACTAGTAATTTAAGCCCCTTTCCATCTAGATTGACCTCAATTCGTGGGACTACAGCTGCCACTGTACTCCCACAAAAAACTAGCCAAGCCAACAAAACGGTCATACAAAGCTTCATTCTCATAAGTTCAATTTTTCACTGTTATTTTGAATGTACTTAAAGATCTTTTGTGAGCATAATCGTTCAATGAATTACTTCTTTGATCGCTATAATCTATACCACTATAGTTTTTATCACCTACATTGGTAGCTACAGCCGTAATGGTAAACTCACCAGGTTCGGTATAAATATACTTATAAGTTTTCTGAATTCCTCCAGTCGCATATACAGAACCCAAAGAAACACCTGTATGCCACGGTTCATATTCGTCCGTTCCCATCTCGATAAATGAGAGGTATACGTCTCCCTGAAAACCTCTATATTTGGCATAATCTGCTTCGTGGACAGGCAAGCCTGTTGCAGGATTAAGTTCACATTCGTAAGCCTCATCTATTCCGTCTCCATCCAAATCGTATTTATAAGGTGAATCATCAGCCGCTGCATAAGTAGGACGTCCATTCACATACATATCGACTTGACGGAGCACTAGCTTTTCTCCATCATTCAGAAACTGCTGCAAATATGAATCACGGTTATACATCTCTCCAAGTTTATAGAAGCCTTCTGTCGGTCTGCCGGAAAGAGGATCATTTGTCTGAAATGCTCCATAAGAACGTTCGTCCATAAGAGTGCTGTATTTATAACCGGCAGCATGTCCGGCAAAATCCGCCAGTTGCTCCGTATGTAATCCAAAATAGGCAGCTACCCAGGGATCATTAGAATATTTTCGGATAGCACGATCCGCATCACAAGCAACAAAACGGCTCTCAATCACCGTATTACCAGGCTGATTATCAAGGCCTCCCAAAATATGAATATCCGGTTTCATCCGTATACCTGAAGGAATCCTGCGATCTGATACTGTAAACTTCAACTGATTAGTCCCGATATAGCTCATTTCCATCAATGCTTCCGGAAAATCCCCTTTTTTATAAGGAATCAGTTGGATATTTTCTATCGCACCGAAAAATTCAAAATCCTTTTTCACCTCTTCAACAGTCTGATAATTTTTGAAATACTTATAGAATAATGTCTTCTCTCCATTCTTCGCATAAGAAACCCGATAGCCTTTTTCATAGAAACTATTCCAGTCATTTTCCATGATTGCCTTGATGCGCGAACGTTCGAACATTTTCCCTTCATCTCCCGTAAAGAGAGAAAGATATTGGGCATCTGTAGAAATTGTAATTGTCACTTCGTCTCCGACTTTGGGATTCTCCGGAGATACGGTTACCTGAACGGACGGAGCTTCCACATCTGAACCAAATTTTTCACATGATGCCATAACAGACATCATCATTATCATAATTAAAATAGATTGATATGTTTTCATATTATTCTGACAATTAAGTTAATAGCCCGGATTTTGTTTCATTTCCGGAAAGAATGACAACTCTGTAAATGGTATAGGCATCAATACGCGATATACTTTCTCTTCATTGAAAAGATGCCATAAATATTCTCCTCGAGCAGGGTCACCATAAGGTGCGTAGAATTGTAAAGGATCACGATAACGGCAAATATCTTCCAGATCTTTCATTGCAATGTCCGGAAAACGGGCTACATCGAGCCAGCCACAATCATCTTCAGCCGCAAGTTCCCTCAAACGTTCATACATCAATTCTTTCAACGCATTATTTGCACTTATATCCTCCGGAATCATCATAACAGAACCTTCCTGATAAGTATAAGAAGCATCACCCTGACTGGTAAACATATCTTTTACAGTACCTTGATTACAAGCTCTATTCCGGACAATATTCATCGCTTTCACTCCTTGCGAAATTGTCCCTTGCATAATCAGGGCTTCTGCTTTGAGTAAATAAATCTCGGCCAATCGTAAAACCGGATAATCAACTCCTGCATAATTAATATCAAAAGTCGAAGCGATCTCACTCGGATTCAAATTACGGAACTTGCCAAGTTGCCACCAGTTACAATTCCACAAGTTAGGTCTGTTTGCTCCATTGGCTTCATTTTGCCACCAGTTTCTTTCGTGTGTTTCCAGTGCCACTTCCATTACTTTCAATTGATCTTCAGAATAATGATTTCCTTTACCCGGCTCAATATAGAAATTCGTACCAAGTTCACGTCCGGCAGGTTCAAATACCCATAGTCCGACTGGAGCACTTCCACTACTGGGACCGGTGACCCATCCTTTCACAGAGCTCCACATACGGCGGGTGAAATCGCCCGTAATTGTATATTTCCCTGTGCTTTCATACAGATTCTGTAAATCATTAGGAGTGGTTCCGGCTTTAGGAGATTCTGCATTAAATCTATCTATCTGCCCATAGTCACGACATACCTCTTTGAAACTATAATTATGTTCCCACATCGGAATATCATACAACAATGTCAGCCGAAGTCAGGTGTACGCCATTGGTCGCTCCATACTTGGCTTCTCCTGCAAATCCCATCGGTATCTTATTACCGGTTCCAATCCCTTCTTCTGCAAGTACACTGAACATAATTTCTTTATTGCGTTTCGTAAATACGGCTGGATAATAATCTTCCAACTCATAACTGCCATAAACTCCGGAGATAATATCATCACATAATTTAACTGCATCTGCATAAAGAGAAACAGTAGATAATTCCCCTGTTGTATTTTCTGCAATTTTATCTCCATACATTTCGGCACGACGAATATAGGACGCATGAAATATCTTCGTCTTTGCCAACATACCAGCTACTGCTCCCCTAGTCACACGTCCGTAAGCGATTCCCGAATTATTATCAGCACACTTACTCAAAGCATACTCCATTTCGTCATATAAAAATTTAAAATTTCCTGTCGGGTAGCACGTGGCACGTAAGGAGGCTTTGGGGCCCGTCGGTTTGGTTATTAAAGGCACGCCGCCATAATAACGATAAAGTGTAAAATAAGCGTATGCACGTAAAAACGGACTTCACCTATCAACATTTCAGTAGCAGATCCTTGTATGGCAGCCTTCTAATGAAGAATTGCTTATACTGGAATCAATAGCGTCCTGATGTGCCTCCAGATTCTCTAAAATCTGATTAGCTTGGGCAATGTAAGCATACAGTTTTGACCATAAATTCAATACGCTACCCGAACTAGCTGTCAGATCAAAAGGACCTTCGTTTATCAGAGATGGCATCATAAAGCGGTCTTCCGTCATAATTCCATCATTGGTGTTACCTGCATTAGCATATAAAATTGCAACGTTACGTAAGGCAGCATCATAGGAAGTATAGAATGTCTCTGCCGGAAGTTCGGTTTTCGGCAACTGATCGAAGTAACCCTCGCACGATACCAGTACAAGAGATGATAAAAGGATAAATAATATTTTTTTCATAACAGTACCAGATTAATATTTAAAATTAAATGAAAATACATGTGATCTTGCATACGGATAGGACGAAATATCAACTCCCGGCAAAATCCGATTACTGATAGAGTCTCCACTACGTACTTCCGGGTCGTACCCTGAATATTTCGTGAGACAGAACACATTATTAATAGAATAGGTAAAAGACATATCTTTTATCTTCCAGGCATTCAATAGCTTTTTAGGTAAATGGCAGGTAATTGCCAGATTATTCATCTTCAGGAAGGAACCGTCTTCCACCATCTCGGAATTGGACGCTGCCCACATATATCCTGACCAAGAAATAGGACCGGGACCGGTAAACGTACCTGTCGGGTTGTTAGCAAACCAGGCATTTTTATAATAGACAGATGACTTATTACGAATATCACCGTTATTCATCAGGTTGTATATGTTACCATTAATAATGTCATTACCATACGACCAGCTGAAATCCATAGCCAACTCAATAAACTTCCAGCGGAAATGTGTATTCAAACCTCCGATAAATACCGGATTCACATCTCCTATCACAACACGGTCTTCCATATTGATTTTACCATCCCCGTTTATATCGGCAAAGGAAGGGAATCCGTAGGGCATTTCTCTCTCTGTTGCATACCACCAAGGAGAATCGGCACTACCCACACCATTACTATCGGAATACCAGTTACTACGAATACCTTCCATTTGTAATCCGTAAAACAGTCCTAACGGATAACCCTCTTTGATAAGTACATTCTCCGTACCCGAAGCAGAACCGACAGGGCGACTTTCAAGCATTTGGTTCTCTGTACCCAAACTTAACACTTTGGACTGATTGGCGCTAAAATTAATCGTAGCATTCCAACTGAAATCTTTTTTATCGATGATTAGTCCACCCACACTGATTTCAAATCCACGATTACGTACAGAACCGATATTTCTCGTCACTTTACTAAATCCGGACATACGCGGTAAATTTTGTTCCAGAAGCATGTCTTTGGTCTTTTTAGTATATAAGTCTACAGAAATATTGAGACGATTATTAAACATATCCAAATCCAGACCACCATTAAACTCTTCTGTCACTTCCCAACTTATATCAGGGTTTGCCATACGATTGGTATATAATGCAGAGATTGTACCATCACCGAAGACAGCTTGCCGACTACTTGACGCCAACGTCTGTGCATAAGCATAGGATGCAATCTGATCATTACCAACCTGACCATAGCTGAAACGCAACTTCAGATTATCAACATTCTTTTTCAACCATGACACATTCTTGAAAAAATTCTCATCCGAAACTCTCCAACCAATAGCACCTGAAGGGAAAAATCCCCACCGATTGTCCGGAGAGAACTTGGAAGAACCGTCCGCACGCATAGAGGCTTTGAGAAGATAACGGCCTTTATAGGAATAGTTTGCCATAAACACACCGGAAAGCATGGCTACCTTTTCATAACCAACCGTTGGAGACTTCACGTGATTTCCACTTTTTGCATCATATATTCCTTCCCAACCCAAATCTGTATTAAACTGGGAATATTCCTGGCCAAAGGTTTCATATTTATTCGTGTTGGCTTCATATACAGCGTTTACAGACAAATTGTGCACTTCGTTAAATACTTTATTGAAACCTGCTTGTACTACCCCTCTTAAATTCAGTGCATTTTGCGTCCCATAAGATGCCCATCCATTATTGTCATAACCTCGCTGAATAGTTTTAGGAACAAATTCTTTTATTTCCCCTTTAGGAGTGCGTACACCCATTCCCGCTTTCACAAACCAATTATCTGTGATGTTATAGACAAGTTCCGCCTGACCGAAAAAAGTATGATTCTTATTAGAATAATCAATATCCTTGAGCTTTCGATAAGGATTATCCATTTTACCTGTATAATACAAATTATCATCTATTTCCTGAAAAGTCCATTCCTTAGGAACTAACGGAGAAAATGTCTGTATTTCATTGAAGATATTGCCTTCTGTCCAAAAAGCACCGCTCCGTATATTATGTTCATAAGATATATTTGTATTCAATATCAACTGCGGAAGGAGCTTTATGCTGTTATTCGTCTGGAAATAAAAACGCTTAAACCCTGTATTAACTGCAATTCCGTCTTCATTCATAAAGGATAAAACCGTAGAGTTTTGTATTTTCTCCGTTCCGCCTCTATATGAAACTTCATAGTTTTGTTTGGTTCCATTCTGAAGACAAAGATCCGGATAGAATTGAAAACGGGAAGGATCTGTATTCCATATCTGGTCTTTATATTCCTGATAGAAATCTGCATTCTGCCATTGACCATTCATTACCATATCCCGCATATAAGCTCGCATATAGTCCTCCGCACCTAACATAGAGATAGAGTTTGCCAGTTTACTAATTCCATAGGAGGCTTTTACCGAAATCTCACTCATCCCCGCAGAACCTTTTTTGGTAGTTATCAGCACTACTCCGTTGGCACCTTGTGCACCATAAACTGCGGTGGAAGATACATCTTTCAATATAGAAATGCTTTCAATAGCATCAGGAGAGATGGTAGCCAAAGGATTGTCAAGCGGATCATCCGAGATCGGGATGGGAAAACCGTCGACCACATAAAGAGGAGAGCTTCCCGCTGTAATAGAACTGGCTCCACGCACCTTAATGGTAATTCCCCCGCCAGGGGCCCCATCATTGTTCATCACCTGAACTCCTGCAATTTTTCCCTTCAACGCCTGTTCCATACTTAATGGATTGGTTTTCATAAATTGTTCGGAATTCAAACTGGACACAGAACCTGTTAAATCAATTTTACGTTGTGTCTGATATCCTGTAACAATAACTTCATCAATCTCAATACCTGATTTCATCACGACATTGATCTGTGGCTGATTTCCCACAGTTTTTTCAACTGTTGTCATTCCAATCATTGAATATACGATAACCTGCCCCGGAGTCACATTATTCAGAGTATACTTCCCATCTATATCAGTGATAGTTCCATTTTGTGTGCCTTTCACTTTTACATTTACTCCCACTAAAGGCTGCTCATCAGTTTCTTTGACGTAGCCATAAATACTTTTCTTTTCCTGTGCAAAGCTCCCGATCGATAGAGATAAAAACAGGCATAACAGCAGAAAGGACCTCGCCATATTCCCCATACCTGTCTTGAGTTTTGGTAGATAACTTTGATTCATAATATTAGTAATTTAGTCATTAAGATTATATTATTCTTTTTTTAGAGAAGATGTCAGCCTTAAAAGGAAAGATATCCCACTGACATGAAATAAAGAAAGTCTGTTCATAGGCATTATAATTAGTTGGTTTCGATGGCAAATGTAGAGAAAAAAGCGTCTAAACCATAAAACTATAAATTATTCACTTATACTTATGTTCACATTTATACCGCCAACGCGCGAAATGAACATAAGTACTATTTTATAACCAATAGTTACAGCCTAATTCATTTTTATTTCAGACATTTGTGACGTACACAATTCTTATACGCATGAAAACATTTACATTAACCCTGATACTATTATTTTCGACTATTACTTATGCACAGCAGAATGAGTTCATTTTCCATAATTTGGGAAGTAAACACGGGTTGACCTATAGTGCAGTCAGGGATATTGTGCAAGACAACAATGGATATATCTGGATCGCTACTTTAAAAGGGCTTAACCGATATGACGGATATAATATCAAACAATTTTACAAATCAGAAGACGGATTATCATCTAATTGCATTGAACGCATACTCCTCATCGGCAAAGACTCTTTATTGCTGGGAACTAATGAAGGATTATGTTTGTATGATGCACAAAAAGAAAAGTTCTCATCGATTCCTTCCCCAGACAATAGCAATTTTTACGTGTCAGACATGGCCGAAAACGGAACAAAAGTTTTTGTAGCTTCAACGACAGGATTACATATCTACGACAAACGTTCACAAAATATAAACCGCTTATTTAAAGGCAGGCTCCTCAAGATTTCCCTTGACATCAATAGCAATATATGGGGAGTAACTCCAGATACAATTTATTGCTTTCGCAATAGTGGATATATTATAAGGAAGTATGCGGCTACAGAAATATCGCCACAATATTCCATCCAATTTTCAGCTATTTACAGAGATTCACAAGGAACTATATGGCTGGGAACTACCGAAGATGGATTATACCGTTATAATAAAAGCCGGGAAACCTTTCTCCCTGTTACTCTCTCATCCCAAGATAGAAAAAAGATCCGTTATATACGTTGTCTGAAAGAAGACATGCGCGGAAATTTATGGATTGGGACAGAAAACGGCCTCTTCATTTACGACTATACGGATGATAGTTACAAACACTATCTGCAAGATTCCAATCTATCACAAACTGGATTGTCTGACAATGCCATATATTCCATCTATAAAAGCCGGGAGGAAATGATGTGGATCGGTTCTTTCTTTGGCGGAGTGAACTACACAAGCCTCATTGATAATAAATTCAGCTATATACTGCCTGACAATGGGAAACAAGCATTGAAAGGAAAAGCAATCAGCAATATCATAAGAGATAGTAAAGGCGCTTTATGGTTCGCATCTGAAGATAACGGTGTCTCTATCATATATCCCGACCAAAGCATACAGCACCTCAATAAATCAACCTTTCCTAAATTGAATGGGAATAATGTACATGCATTAATAGAAGATCCTTCAGGGAATATCTGGGCAGGAAATTTCGTGGACGGACTACATAAAATAGATGCTAACCGACATGTCCAGTTTTACAAGAACATAACAGGAGACAGTGTGGGACTATCAGATAATTCAATATACAAACTATATATTCATAATACCGATTCAATGTTTATAGGGACAAGCTCCGGCATAGATATTTACCATTTCAAAGATGACAAGTTCACTCGCTTTCTCCCCCATATTTTTAAAACAATACGCGTAGATGATATTCTTCGGGATGCTCATAACTGTCTATGGTTCGCAACACACTTTGATGGAGTTTTCATGTATAATCCAGACACTCGAAAGATCACCCAATACCGGAAAGGAAAGAAAGGATGCGAAGAAATAATCAGTGATAATATTTATTGCAGTTTTATGGATTCCAGAAAAAGGATATGGTTTGGCACAAGCAACGGAGGACTTATGTTATACAATCGCTCCAACAACAGTATGGAGATATACGGCAAGGACAATGAACTGAAACAAAGAGATATCTACTCCATACAAGAAGATTTGTCGGGGCTGTTATGGATGAGTACAGATAATGGCATTTACTGTTTCAATCCCGACAACAAAAGCTTTACTCACTATCTGGTAGCCGACAATCTTATCTCAAATCAATTTAACGCATGTTCAGGATATAGAGACACTGATGGTACTATTTACTTTGGGAGTATCAATGGAGTCTGCTTTTTCCATCCGGAAGAATTAAACCAAGCTAACGCTACACAAAATATTCATATCACTTTTTCCGAATTTAAAATTTTCAACAAGCATATACAACCTGATAAAAACGGAATAATAGAAAACAACATCGACAACACCTCGAATATTGATTTAAAACATGACATGAATACACTTACTTTTGATTTTCTAATCATTAACTATAATGATAATTATCAATCACAATATATCTGCGAATATCGTCTGGAAGGTATAGAAGAGAATTGGAATATTGCACAACAAATGCCACAGTCCATTACTTATACACTTCCTCCGGGGAAATACAAGTTTCATGTACGGGTCATTCATAAAAACGGCTCAATCATTGAACAACGTGAAATAAATGTTCATATCCAGCCCCATTTTCTCGCAAGCAAATTCATGATATCTGTTTATTTCATTATAGGTATCTGCATAGCATATATGATCATTCGTTTCTACAGGACACGTATGAAAGATAAAATGGATATCAAGATAGAACGAATGGAAAAGAATAACTTACGAGAACTGAATAAGCATAAACTTAATTTTTTCACTTTTATAACCCATGAATTCAAAACTCCCTTATCCATACTCATGGCTATATTCGAAGATATATCCATAGGGAAAGAAAAACAATTGGAAAAAGAGGAAATAAATATCATCAAACGGAATATCCAGCGACTTCAGTTTCTCATCAATCAGTTACTGGATTTCCGCTCTGTAGAAACAGATCATGCCAGTATAAAATATGTAAAAGCAGACATCATGGGTTATGGAAAGGTTATATTCGATTTATTCACTCCTGTTTTCAAGCAAAAACAAATACGATATCTATACAAATCAAGCCCGGAAGCTTTTTATACGATTTTTGACCAAGACAAAATAGAAAAGATTATCAGCAATTTATTAAGCAATGCTTTTAAACACTCTGATGTCCAAAGTGAAATAAACTTTAGTATTGAAGTGGATAAAAACACGGAACGGCTCATTCTTTCATGCCAAAACACAAGTTCTTATATCCATCCCGAACAACGCGAAGCTGTTCTGCAACCGTTCCATAAAACAGGTTCAAAAGATACGAAATATTCCAATACCGGGATCGGATTGGCACTGGTAAACGGATTAGTACAATTATTATCGGGTACTATCGACATAGAAAGCAAACAAGAAACCGGAACTACTTTTATTATTCAATTACCGTTAGTAAAAGATACAAAAGACATGATTGTGCCGGACAAAATGCCTAATATTGTGAATTCACCTGATATTGTCGCCGACACAGTCTATTTGCTGGACAACTCTATACAAGAAGAAGACATTAATTATCAGGAAAAAGAAAAAAAGTTATCGATACTTCTAGTTGATGACAATCCGGATATTAACAAAATCCTAAAAAGTAAACTTTGTAAAATATATAAGGTTAAAAGCGCCTATAACGGACGTGAAGCAGTTGAGATTCTTAAAAATCACATTATTGACATAGTTATCAGCGATATTATGATGCCTTTTATGGATGGATATGATTTAAGTAAATATATAAAAACATCACATGAATATTCACATATACCGGTTATTCTAATCACGTCACAACCTTCTAAAGAGAATGAATTGCAAGGCTTATCAGCCGGTGCGGACGCATATATCGAAAAGCCTTTCACTTTCGACGAACTGAACTTGAGAATTACCAATCTGCTAAAAGCTAAAAATAATATCCGCGCACATTATCAGGATATGAAAATATTCGAGCTCAATGAAAAACTGAATAATAAAGATGAGGAATTCATCAATACTCTAACTCAATATATCCTGGAACACATACAGGAATCTGATTTAAATGTCAACCACTTAGTAGAACACATGCAAATCAGTAGAACACATCTATACAATAAGCTCAAGAAACTGCTCAATTTAAGTATCACAGAGTTTATCAACAAAATAAAAATCGATGTTGCCAAGCTCAAAATTATTGAGACAAATCTTTCTTTTGCGGAAATCTCATGGCAACTGGGATTCAATAACCCAAGCTACTTCAGCAAAACATTCAAACGCTTTACAGGAATGACGCCAAACGAGTTCAAGAATAACCGAGAAAGAAACACACCTATTGAATAGTTATCGGTCAGTCACAATATAATTAACGAAACGTATATTTTATCAGAGAAAAACATAATGCCGACACAGAAATATAATAAAATTGCCTACCAAACTATCCTAATAAAAAAGGAGGCCGAGCCTATGTAAACATTGCAGAACACACAAATACTTATCACACAAAGTTTTACTTCAATATTAATTATTTTATTAACGCACTTCTTCAAAATCGCTTGCACAGCAATTTCCGATAGCATATCTTTGCAACGTGATCACAAAATAATAACTAGATTTACTAACGATTAAAACTATTAAGAATTATGGCACTGAAATATGTAGTCAAGAAAACAACCTTTGGCTTTGATAAGGAAAAAGCCGAAAAATATGTAGCAAGACCATTCAACGTGGTTACTGTTGATTTTAAAATGCTATGCGATCAGGTAACAAAAGTAGGATTCGTTCCACGTGGTACTGTAAAATCAGTACTCGACGGATTGATAGATTCGCTGATAACCTATATGGAAATCGGGGCTTCAGTAAGCCTTGGAGAATTCGGAACGTTTCGTCCTTCATTCGGGTGTAAAAGTCAGGATGATGAAAAAGAAGTGACTACGGACTCCTTAAAGAATCGTAAAATAATTTTCACACCTGGGAGTATGTTTAAAGGTATGATAAAATCAATAAGTATCCAGAAATTGGATAGTTCTAAAACCAAGAGTTCCACCACCCCTGATGATGGAAAGGGAGACGATAAAGGAGAAGGAGGTGGTAGCGGAGAAGCACCGGATCCGGCAGCATAAAGAAACGATATTAATATTAAAAAATCCGGCTTAGGTAACATTAAGCCGGATTTTTCTATTATCTAAAATACTACTTTCTATCAGTTAACACCTTTATCGAATCCCGTTTTATAATATTAGGTTTCAAAAGAATCTCCGAATGTAGTTCAGTTTCTTCCAAAATCTTCTGCATCAACATTTTTACAGCAATAATGCCAATATTCTCCAGTGATTGTGCAATACGAGTTATAGGAGGATTTAGATAGTCCAGATATAAGTTATCATCAAACGAAATGATAGACATATCTTGAGGAATTCTCACTTTATGCTCATTTAATGCTTTGACGGCTCCCAAAAGAATTGTACTACTTAACGCAAATATAGCAGTAGGTTTTGTAGTAGAGTTCAGAGCCAACTTAGTCTCAATATAACCATTCTGAATCGAGAACTCATTTCCTCTTATCATTGCGTTATCTTGATAACCAGCTTCGCGAAGCGCATCAAGATACCCGCGCACACGTTCCTTAGTCGTTATAGAAATATCCGGCCCCTGAATACAGAGAATCTTACTATGCCCCGATTCTAATAATAATTTCGTTGCCTGATAAGCTCCTACATAATTATCAGTAGCTACGTATGGCAAATTATGCTTCTCAAAATAGCGGTCAATTAGCACAATCGGAGTTTTAGTACTAATCTCCTCGAGTTTAGAAGGGTTTTCACCGGTTGGAACCAAAATAATCCCATCTATTTTACGCGATAGAAGCGAATCAATAGCTTTATTTTCCTGAACAGGATCTTCCAGGGTATCGATAAGCATGACAGTATAATTATAACGTTGTGCTTCACGGATGACAACACTTGCTATATTGGCAAAAAAAGGATTATCTATGTGTGGTACAAGAAGACCTATAGTATATGTCGTGTTGTTGCGCAAACTTTGCGCAACTATATCAGGCTGATAGTCCAATTCTTTAACGGACTGCAAAATAACCTCCTTAGCAGACTGGCTTATTCTATATTTCTCCGATTTCCCATTTAACACCCTGGAAATCGTAGAGATAGAGTACCCAGTTTTCTTTGATACATCAATCAGAGTTTTCTTCATTACTGGTCGTTTTTTGCAAAAATAACATTTTATTTGAGAAAAAAGCAAGAAAAATATTTTGTTTTGAAAAAAATTTCTATATTTGCACAAACGATTGCGCATCGTTTACGATTCAATTCGCCTTAATACTTAATACTCATTATATGGACACAAAGAAGAAAATCGTAGTGATAGGTAGCAGTAATACGGACATGGTTATCAAATCAGACCGTCTACCAAAACCAGGAGAAACAATTCTGGGAGGAAACTTCTTAATGAATCATGGTGGCAAAGGAGCTAACCAAGCCGTAGCTGCTGCAAGACTAGGAGGAGATGTCACTTTCATATGTAAAATAGGAAATGACATTTTTCGGAAATGAAACCTTGGAAATGTTTCACAAAGAAAAGATCGACACTACTTATGTAGGAATTACCCCGCAGGAACCATCAGGAGTAGCTCTTATCAATGTCGACAAAAAAGGGGAAAACTGCATTGTTGTTGCTTCCGGAGCCAACGGGACTTTATCTATTGATGACATACAAAAAGCAGAAACCTGCCATCAAACAGGCATCCATCGTCATCATGCAGTTGGAAACTCCAATCGAGAGTGTCACTTATGCAGCCAAAATGGCAAAAAAGATGGGATTACCGTTATATTAAATCCCGCCCCTGCCCCTACCCAACAACTACCTGACGATTTATTAGCCAATGTCGACATTCTTATTCCTAATGTCACAGAAGCTGAAATCATCTCGGGAATGCACATTACAGATGATGAATCGGCAAAAGAAGCGATTCGTTATATTAGTTCAAAAGGCATAAAAACTGTCATTATTACTATGGGAGCCAAAGGAGCTCTCGCCTATGAAAACAATGAGTTTATTCACATTCCAGCCTTCAAGGTAGAAGCAGTAGACACGACCGCTGCCGGAGATACATTCTGCGGCGGATTGTGCGTAGCTCTGTCTGAAGGCAAAGAATCTAAAAGATGCAATTATATTTGCAAGTAAAGCCTCTTCTATTTCTGTCACCAGAATGGGAGCACAAGTATCTATACCTTTGAGAAAAGAAATACAATAATCATCTTTAATTCTGTTATTATGATAAAACAATGTTCAATCCACGGTCTATTGACAAGTATGTTGTTAATAGTATTTTCTTTGATGAGCAATGATGCTATTGCCCAGAAGGCAATAAGAGGTACAGTCCTCGATGAAGCAAATGAACCCATTATCGGTGCCAGTGTCCTTGTTAAAGGTACAACAAATGGTTCTATTACAGGAGTTGATGGAACCTTCAATGTAAAAGCGAATCCTTCTGATGTATTGGTTATATCTTATGTAGGTTATGCAACTGTTGAACAACAAGTAGGAAATCAGACACAGCTTGTAATACACCTGCGCGAAGACTCGAAAGTGCTTAATGATGTTGTAGTAATCGGCTACGGCTCTACCACAAAGAAGGAGCTTACAGGATCGGTTACCAGCATGAAGAAAGATGACCTCAATCCCGGAACATTCACCAATGCTATGGGAATGTTGCAAGGAAAAGTGGCAGGATTACAAATTATCAACCCGAACGGTGCTGATCCGACAGCCAAATATGAAGTATTACTTCGCGGAACAAACACACTTTCCGCAGGCCAAGGTCCATTAATTATTATTGATGGGGTGGCAGGTGCAGATATCAGAAATATCAACTTCCAGGAAGTGGAATCTATAGACGTATTAAAAGATGGTTCGGCAGCTGCTATTTATGGAACAAGAGGTACGAATGGAGTAATCATCGTCACAACTAAACGTGCAAGAAGTGGCAAAACGGAAGTTTCTTATGATGGGCAACTCACCGTGGGAGTCGTTTCACGCAGAGCAAAACCTTTATCGGCAAGCGAATACAAATCTGTTATCAAGGAGTATCGCCCAGAATTGGAAAGTTATATTTTTGACAGTGATACCGATTGGTTTAAAGAAATTACACAAACTCCGTTCAGCCATAAGCACAACTTGTCTATATCCGGAGGTTCCGAGAAGTTCTCACATCACACTTCTTTCAATTATGAAAAGAGCGATGGCTTGCAAAAGCATAATAACTCCGAAAAGCTAATGGCACGTACCAATATTCGCCAGTCATTATTAGATAAATGGGTCGATTTGGATTATAACTTGAATATCATTCATCGCAAATACAGCCCTTCCTCTACAAGTGCTTTTATGCAGGCATTTACCCATAATCCAACAGAGCCTGTTTATGACGACAGCGATCCGGAAGCCGGAGGATATAGCCGTATCAAAGCAATGGAATATTACAATCCGGTAGCGATCATTAACGAAAGGAACATGGAAAGCAAGAATGATAATTATGGTGCAAATATCCGCGCCACTCTAAACATATTGCCAATAAAAGGATTGAAATGGGAAAACTTCGTTTCATACGACAAAGAACAATACGAGACACGTGAATATTACACACATTATTATCCAAGTTTAATAGGAACGAATGGACAAGCCTATATTCAAAACTATCAGGAAAACGATACACAATATGAGTCTACTTTAAATTACTCGAATATTTTCGGAAAACATTCCATTCAGGCATTACTCGGATATACATACCAGTATACTTACAGCACATCTGCATCCATGACTAATTCCGGTTTCGACTTCGATGACAACCAGACTCATAACATCGGGACAGGAACAAATCTTACTGAAGGCAAAGCCAGTATGTCATCCAATAAAGAAGATAATACATATATCGGATTCTTCGGACGTTTTATGTACAACTACGATGATAAATATCTTTTGTCTGCTTCACTACGTCGTGATGGCTCCAGCCGTTTCGGTGACAATAATAAGTGGGGATGGTTCCCGGCTGTCAGCGTAGGTTGGCGTATAAATAAAGAGAAATTCCTCTCGAATGTCAAATGGATCGATGATTTAAAATTGAGAGCCGGATACGGAGTTACCGGTAACCAGGATTTCTCAAACTACAAATCTTTGATGATGATGACTACAGCCGGTAAATTCTATTACAATGGCCAATGGATCAATACTTATCAACCTGCAAGTAATGCAAATCCGGATCTAAAATGGGAGAAAAAAGCAGAGTTCAACGTTGGTGTCGATATGACAATGTTTGACAACCGCCTTTCGTTCACTTTTGATTATTACAAACGGACTACATCAAACTTGCTATATGACTACATCGTGCCAACACCTCCTTATGTGTATAATACCTTGTTTACGAATGTTGGAAAAGTAACTAATGAAGGAGTTGAGCTGACGATATCCGGTACACCTTTTAACACTAGGGACTTTACATGGAATACCTCACTTACCGTTTCGCACAATAAAAACAAATTGGTGAAATTCACCAATGATGAATTCACTAACGGAACATACAAAGTGGGATGGTCTACAAGTGCTGCCTGCTACACTCAACGTCTGATAGAAGGACAGTCATTGGGTACTTTCTATGGTCCTATATGGTTAGGAACTGATACAGATGGAAAAGATGTATTGCTAGGACAAAATGCAGACGGTTCCGTACCGGAAGAACAATGGGAAAAAATTGGCTGTGCTTATCCGGATGCCACTCTTAGCTGGAGTAATACCTTCAGATATAAGAAATTCGACTTGAGTTTCTCACTGCGTGCATCTATCGGCGGAGAAATTCTGAACAACTATGCGATGGAATATGAAAATCTAAGCAGCATCGGACTTAGAAATATCTCATCAAACTGGTTATCTCAAACGAATTTCACAAGTACGACCTATAAATATTCCTCCAAATATATAGAGGATGCTTCTTATTTAAAACTAGATAATGTTACCTTTGGATATACCTGGGATTTCACATCTAAAATGATAAAAAGACTAAGATTGTCTCTTACTGCACAGAATGTATTCTGTATCACCGGTTATTCTGGTGTCGACCCAGAAGTTGCTCTTTCCGGACTGGAACCCGGTATGGAAAGTTTGAGCTATTATCCGCGTACAACAGAATTTACTTTTGGAGTTAATATAGTATTCTAAAAAATAAGATTACCATGAAAAAGACAAATATAATATTAAGCTTCGTTATCTGTATATTATCATACGGATGTACCGATCTTAGCGAAACTGTATACACAGGAGTAGCGATGAATGACTTCTTTAAAAACGAGAAGGAACTGGTAGCCAATGCAGGTAGGGCATATACGAAATTACAAGGATACAATTCCGAACAAAGTTTATGGACACTGCTTTTACAAGCTTCTGATGAATGTGCTGTTCCCGCTTGTGGTGGTTCCTGGTACAGTAATGGACGTTATGAAGAAATCCAGACGAATAAAATTCCACCTGCAAATAAATTATTGACAAGGGGATGGAACTGGATATTTAATGGTATTGCTGCATGTAATGAAATTATTTACGAAACGGAATTATCACCTATCCAGTTTGAAGGAAAAGAGAAGATCATAGCTGAAATGAAAATATTGCGTGCTTTCTACTATTATCAAGCCATTTCTTGTTGGGGAAACGTACCTTTCACAACTGACTACACGGAAACCGGATACCCGGAACAAAAAAGTCGTGAATATATTTTCAACTATCTGGAAAAAGAGATTAATGACAATATCGAGTTCCTAGACAGGGAGCCTTCAGATACTAATTATGGACGGGTCACACAAGCTGCCGCTTATTGTATTCTTGCAAAAATGTATCTGAATGCAGAAGCATGGTTCGATACTCCAATGTATGACAAAGCAGAGAAAGCCTGTAAAGACATTATGGATATAGGTGCTTACAGCATTGAAGACTCTTATTCCACTAATTTTGATATTAAAAATGAAGATTCTAAGGAGAACATCTTTGTAATCCTGTATGACAGAGTATATACTAGCGGTGACAGTAACTCATTTTATTTGCATACGCTGACATTGGAAGCTGCATCACAAGCAACATTTAATATTCCGGCAGCCCCATGGTCGGGTTTTCTCTGCCAACCGGACTTTTTCCAAACATACGCAGAACAAGATCTTCGCAGAAGTCAGAGCTGGTTATACGGTCCTCAAGTAGACTTAAGCGGAAAGGATCTTGGTTTCGAATATACTCCTGTCTTCCCCGAAGAAAAATATTACAATAGCAACGGAGGACGTGGTACATACGACGGTGCACGCTGCTGGAAATGGCATTACCAGACTGATGGTTCTTTAAAAGAATATACAGTTAGTATGGACAACGACTTTGCCATCTTCCGTTATGCCGATGTGGTATTAATGTACGTAGAGGCTTTGGTACGACAAAACAGAACAAGTGAAGCTATCCAACTGGCAGACTTCAAGAAGATTCGTACAAGAGCAGGTCTTGATGCATATACCACAAGCCAATTGACGATTGATGAACTTTATGCAGAACGAGGCAGAGAACTGGCATGGGAAGGATGGCGCCATGAAGATATGATACGTTTCGGAAAATATCTGAAAAAATATTGGGCACACCCTGACCAAAGTTCAGAAACTTTTAGAAATGTATTTCCAATTCCTACGGATATTTTAAATGCAAATCCAAAATTATCTCAAAACAAAGATTATTAACCACAATTGGAAGGTTCACATAGAAAAGTGTACCTTCCAACAAATCAACCCTGATAAGTATGAAAAAACCAATCATCTTTTTACTTGTTTTAATTACTAACATCTTATTTATCTCTGCACAGAAAATTTCAAAGACAGAGTTAAAAGACAAAATAGCCGGAGCTTGGATCGGGCAAATGGTAGGAAACATATATGGACTTCCTTTTGAGAACAAGTTTGTAGATGAACCTGCCCCCGAATCCAGATTTCCATTCGGTTACACTAAAAACATAGATAAATTGCAGAAGTATAACGGTGCATTCTCTGATGATGATACTGATGTTGAGTATATCTACTTACTATTAATGGAGAAATATGGTGTAGAACCTACTTATGCTAATATGCGCGAAGGATGGATGTATCATATCCGTGACCGTGTATGGCTAGCCAATAGGGCTGCACTCGGATTAATGCATCTTGGATTCACCCCTCCGTTCACCAGGTGACGAAAATCTGAATCCGCACTGGTATCAGATCGACCCTCAATTGATTAACGAGATATGGGCGTATACAGCACCGGGAATGATTTCGTATGCTGCAGGAAAAAGTGATTGGGCGGCCCGTATCACAAGCGATTCGTGGGCGGTATCTCCCACTGTTCTATACGGTGCAATGTACGCTGACGCCTTTTTCTGCAAGGATATCCGCAAGCTTATTACACGCGCTTTAAAAGAATTGCCAGCTGATGACAGATATGCGATAGCTGTAAAAGAGATGATTGCTTTATATGACAAATATCCTAAAGATTGGGTAAAAGCACGTCAAATCATGGCTAAAAAATATTACATAGATGAACCGGCCATGACAAAAACAATCTGGAATGCTAATCTGAACGGATTATGCGGGATTTTGGCTATGTTGTATGGCGAAGGAGATTTCCAACGGACATTGGATTTAAGCTGTGCAATGGGATTTGACTGCGATAATCAGGCAGCCACTATCTCCGGACTTCTAGGAGTAATGTATGGCGCAAAGTCTCTTCCCGAAAGTTTGACTAAACCTATCGAAGGATGGGAAAAACCCTTCAACGACCGGTATATCAATATCACCAGGTTTGATATGCCCGATGCTTCCATTGAAGACATGATTGAACGTACTTACAACAAAGCAATCGAACTGGTTTGCTCTAAAGGAGGAAAAGTGAAAGGGTGATATGGTATATGTTAACCCCAAAGCACAATTCATCCCCCCGATGGAATTCTGTATCGGTCCGAATCCGGACTTGGAAATCGGACAGCCTACCGATTACTCATTTGCCTGCAGAACAAATGCTGATTTCAAATGGGAACTGGTAAAAGGTAAACTTCCGACAGGAGTTACATTCCAAAACGGTAAACTGGCAGGAACTCCTACAGAAGCCGGCAAATATCCAATTACCCTTCAATTAAGCGCAAATAACAAGAACTCAATTACTAAAGACTTTGAGTTATTGGTTAAAACCAAGAATATAGCCCCCAAGGCTGACACTATTTACGCAAATATCCGCAAACTAAACGAAGAAGTACTCGATTCTTGCTGGATTACCTTTGGAAAACCGATGTACGCAACAAATGTAGAAGTAATTAATGACGGAGTCAAAGATGGCGTAGGATCTGTATTTTATTCATTAGCGGCCAAAAGTAATCTGCCTAAAATAGACTATTTCGGATACGGTTGGAAAGAAGAGCATAACATCAATATGATTGTTTTAGATATGGGCTGTCTGGAGGAATTCGGAGGATGGTTTACTTCTCTAAATATTCAATATCTTGGAAATGACGGACATTGGTATGACGTAGGTAAATTCAAATCAACTCCGGCACTTCCCGAAACTGATATTGTATTTTTCCAACCTCCGTTTGCACAATATGTTTTGGAATTCCCGGCAGTAAAAACCAAGGGAATACGCGTACTAATGGATGCAAAAGTGCAGGAACACTGGCATAAATACACAAAGAATGTATCATCATTCATCTCTATCACCGAACTAGGAGTTTACGAGAAATAAAGGAAGAGAAAAATGAGGAAAATAATTACGATATGTATTATAGGGCTTTTTGCTCTCAACGTACAAGCCCAACCTGTAAAAACTTTAAAGTTATCTGATAAAGAACTTTTAGATAAGATTAAAGGAGGATGGGCCGGACAAACCATTGGTGTTGTTTTCGGAGCACCTACAGAGTTTAAGTTCACGGGAACTTATATTCAAGATTACCAGCCAATCCCCTGGGCGGAAGGTTACGTAAAATATTGGTGGGAAAAGAAGCCCGGATTATTCGATGATATTTATAACGATTGCACGTTTGTTGAGGCATTTGATGAACTTGGCCTGGATTGTTCACAAGAAGAACTTGCCAAAAGATTTGCATTCGCTGATTATCATTTGGCCCATGCTAACCAAGCAGGCAGATATAATATCCGCCAAGGTATCATGCCACCGGCTTCTGGTCATTGGTTGAATAACCCACATGCAGACGATCTGGATTTCCAGATCGAAGCAGACTTCATTGGTCTGATGGCTCCGGCAATGCTGCCGGAAGCATTGGATATCGCCTCCAGAGTAGGCCACATTATGAATAGCGGTGACGGTTTTTATGGTGGTGCTTTCGTAGCAGCTCTTTATAGCTCCGCTTTCTATGAAAAAAGTCCTGAAGCGATTCTAAAAACCGCAATCTCCGTTATACCTGAAGAGAGTACATTCCATCAATGTATTCAGGATGTAATCAATTTCCATTCTTTGCACCCGGACAACTGGAAAGATTGCTGGTACTTCCTGCAAGAAAAATGGAACTGCGATGTAGGATGTCCCAAAGGCGTATTTCTAAACTTTAATATTGACGCCAAGCTCAATTCCGCTTTCGTAGCATTAGCTATGCTCTACGGTAAAGGAGACTTCACCAACTCTGTCGATATTGCAACACGCTGCGGACAAGATTCTGACTGTAATCCGTCTACAGTCGGCGGTGTACTCGGCGTCATGTATGGGTATGATAAAATCCCTTCATTCTGGTTAAACCCTTTGAAAGAAGTAGAAGACTTTACATTTGAAGGAACGAATATGTCGTTGGCAAAAGCATACCAAATGAGTTTCGATCAAGCTAAACAACTCATAGTCAAAACAGGTGGAAAAGTATCTGGTGGAGGAAATAGAAATTCCAATCAAAAAGGCGAATGTACTTCCTTTAGAACAAAATTTCGAAAACACCTATCCACTTTATAGAGAACGCAAAGACTGCTTCCTGACAGATACATTTGAATTTGATTTCAATGGTAACGGATTTGTTATCTGGGGCAACATTTGCTGCACAAGAAGTATTACTCCCGATTATATCAATCGTGTATCTACACGCCACATCGGTTCCGAGGTGTTCGGATTGGCAGAGCCCAATGACCCTTACGTTGCTAAAGTGGAAATATGGATTGACGGAGAACTGGACCATGTAGCAGCTTTACCCATGAGAAATACAGACCGCAAAGTAGAACCAGCCTGGAAATACCTCATGAAAGAAGGAAGACACCACGTTAAAATGAAATGGTTGAACCGCAAAAAAGACTACATTATTCGTATCAACGACATAATGTATTATTCAGAGAAAAAAGAACATGATAGATTTTACTTTAATAAATAAGTTAAGATGAAAAAAGTCCTGATTAACATCATTCTACTATTTACCTTTTCCATATCGGGAATGGCACAAATAGAATATGGAAAAACAGTTGAAATAAGTAAAGAGGTACTGCTCGACAAAATTAAAGGAGGCTGGGCCGGACAAACCATAGGATGCACCTATGGCGGTCCTACAGAATTTAAATACAGAGGAGCGATCATTCATGAGAAAACTCCAATAATCTGGTATGATGACTATTGCAAGGACATCTTTGCAGAAGATCCGGGATTGTATGATGATGTATATATGGATCTTACCTTTCTGGAAGTAATGCAAAAAGAAGGGATAAATGCCCCTGCCGAATCATTTGCCAAAGCCTTTGCAAACGCAGATTACAAATTATGGCATGCCAACCAGGCAGCCAGATATAACATATTGCACGGTATTATGCCACCGGCATCCGGACATTGGAAAAATAATCCGCACGCTGACGATATTGATTTCCAGATTGAAGCAGACTTCATTGGAATGATATGTCCGGGGATGGTAAATACCGCCTCCGATTTTTCGGACAAGATAGGGCATATCATGAACTACGGCGACGGATGGTATGGAGGTGTATACATGGGAGCAATGTATGCATTGGCTTACGTAAATAACGACATTTATACAATTGTCACGGAAGCTCTTAAAACAATACCCGAACAAAGTAAATTTCACCGTTGCATCACAGACGTTATTAAATATTGGAAACAATATCCCGATGACTGGCGTAAATGCTGGCTGGAAATAGAAAACCGTCATGCTTTTGAGATTGGCTGCCCGGAAGGGGTATTCAATGCATTTAACATTGACGCCACTATCAATGCGGCTTACTGTGTGATGGGACTTTTATATGGCAACGGCGACTTTTTCAAAACAATGGATATAGCCACTCGTTGCGGACAAGATTCCGACTGTAACCCGGCAACTGCCGCAGGAATTCTTGGAGTCATACAAGGCTACAAGGCTATCCCCGAATACTGGAAACCGGCACTCGAAAGATGTGAAAATATTAAGTTCCCCTTACACAGATATCTCTTTAAGTTCTGTATACGACATTAATCTCAAACTATTGAGTGATGTATTAAAAGCAAACGGAGGAAAAATAAAAGGAGATAAATACTATACCACGATTCAAGAAGCCAAAAACCGTAGCATGGGAAGTTTCTTTTGAAGGCTTATATCCTTCTGAAAGAAGAGTTATCAAATACGATCTCGGTACAGAAAAAACATTTGAGTTCAATGGCAAGGGAGTTGTTTTAATGGGGATGATCAGACAAGATGTTAAAGATAGTAATGACAATTACATCGCCATCCTGGAGGCCTACATTGACGGCAAGAAAGTAGAAACCATAGAAATGCCTTATGACTACATAAAAAGAAAGTATGACATTTTCTATAATTATGATTTAGAGGAAGGGCCTCACAAACTGGTTATTAAATGGATTAATCCAAATGAAAAATATGCCGTTCAATGTAAAGACATGGTGGTTTATTCATCCACACCGGCAGAGCCAATCAATCCTTATAAATAAAAGAGAGAAGCCATGAATAGAAAACTACTCCTATTATTAGCCTTATTATTATTTTCCTACGGATTGTCATCATGTTCGTCTGATGATAACAGTCCGTCCGAAGGCGAACAGACCGATACACCGGAACTGTTTACCAAACGCTATAATCCCGATCAAAGTTTTTACAGCAAAATATTAGGACAAGAAATCAAATATTCCGTATTACTGCCTCAAGAGTATCTATCGGAAAGTACGGGTAAATATGGAGTAGTTTTCCTTCTACATGGCTGGGGAGGAAACCAAAGTTCATGGGGACCTTCAGGTCTGAATATTCAAAGCATAGCTGATGCGCAAACCAGCAATGGTAGTATTCGCCCATTGATCTACATCATGCCGGAAGGTTTCAACTCTTATTTTTGCAACCGCTATGACGGAAAGTTCAACTATATGGATATGTTCATTAATGAACTCGTACCCCTGATTGATAAGCGGTTCCGAACAACAGCCAGTAAGACGGAAAGAGCTGTTGCCGGATTTTCTATGGGAGGTTTCGGGGCATTAAGTATAGCATCGCAACATCCTGAAACATTCTCGGTATCAATAGGATTAAGTCCCTCTCTAAATACAGATGAACAATACATCTCTTTGTCACAAGACGGTTGGAATCTTCAATGGGGAAACAACTTCGGAGGAAGCGGCCAGACAGGAACAGGCAGGCTGACAAGCTATTATAAAAGCCAATGTCCGCTACACTTTTTCAAGGATAAACCAAGTTCCACATTTCAAACAGTGCGGTATTACATAGACTGCGGTGATGATGAAGAAAGACTATATGCAGGAAACGGTGAATTACATACTCTATTACGGGACAAAAATATCAAGCACGAATATCGTGTACGGAACGGTGCCCACACTGACAGTTATTGGCGTGAATCCATGAAAGAGGCACTGCCTTTTATCGAACGTTCATTCAAAGGAGAAAACTATCCGCAGGAAACTCTGAAAAAATTCACAGAGGAATTACATGCTACTAATAAAAACATAAAAGTAGGTAATTCCAATATCGAACTATGGTTACCGGATGACTACAATTCCGAACTAACTTACAAAGTTCTTTATTACAGCAAAGGAGAAGGTAATGTTGATCTTACAACAAAGAAGGTGGCAGTGGCATTAGATTCTCTTATGCAAATCAAACGTATGATAATCGCAGGTTTTAATGTGAAAGAAATGATTCTAAATGAAACAAATTTTTCAGCTATTACCGATGCTGTGGAAAAGACGGTTCATACGGAAAGCAATGCAGATTTCAGATTAGGATTAACCTACGGTTCAGAAGCTGATTACTTATACAATCAGTCAACAGGCAATGCCCCTGCTATCAACTTTTTCTTTGCAGAAGACGCGGATTTTATCAACCTTTCTGCCGAGAATCGTGCCAAAATCTATTATTTGGACATAACAGACGAAGGCAGCAACTACAATAGCATCTTTACTCTGTTCAATGGATTGCGAGGTGCAGAAGCTCCGGTGCAATATCGTGTCAGAAACGGACTGGATAGTGAACAGTCCGCCCAAACAGGTATTTATTCAATGAGTTATTATATTGGTGAACAGTTAATAAAGAAATAATATGAAGAAGATACTGTTATATATTATCCTATTTCTATCAGGTATAGATGGAGCTTGGGCACTTCCCATAGAAAAAGAAGGGATGAGTATTTACAGTCCGTCCCTAAAGCAAGAAGTCTCCTACTCCATTATCTTACCGGAAGGTTATGAACATTCAGATACAGAATATCCAGTCTTATACATGTTTCATGGAATAGGAGGTGATTATACCAGTTGGCTCGAATACGGCAACGTTGCCCGTGTAATGGACAAAATGATAAAAGAAGGAAAGATTCAACCTTTCATTATGGTTATTCCTGACGGTTACCTGTCTTATTACAGTGACACTTATGATGGCAGCTCCCTTTATGAAACTTTCTTTATCAAAGAATTGGTTCCATATATAGATAACAACTATCGCACTCGCAAGGATATTAATGGACGTTCGATCATTGGTTTCTCTATGGGAGGATTCGGAGCATTATCCGTTAGTCTACGCAACCGCCACTTATTCGGCTCTGTCGTTGCGTTATCGCCATCCATCCGTACAGAAAAACAATACATGGAAGAAGGGCCACAAAAAGGATGGGACAATCAATGGGGACGGATTTTCGGAGGAGTGGGAAAGAATGGTAAGCAGCGCCTAACCAGTTACTATAAACAACATTCACCCTACCACATTCTTTCCACCCTCCGCAATTCCGATTTAAAAGGATTTGGCATCATGCTGGATATTGGAGATAAAGAAGGTACTCTTTGCGAAAGTAATGAAGAACTGCACCGATTATTACTGGAAAGACAAATACCTCATGAATGGGAAGTACGTTCAGGAGGACATGATTTCACCTGCTGGAATACTGCACTACCCAAAGCATTCAGATTCATAAACAAATATTTCAATGGAAAGCGGTCAGGAAATAGTGAGAGTAGTCTTCCGAATGAGACTCCGTTTATCCAAACAGCCAATGCAACGGTCTATTATCCGGAACAGGCTCAAGGAAGCACAAGAAAATATCCTATTATCTATGTACAGGGAGAAATCAACGAACAACAGCAAAAGGTTCTCGTCAGTCAGTTTCATCAAATGGTAGATGAGAATAAAACATGGCCTGCTGTTCTTTGTTTCGTAAAAGCTAACACAGAGCTGTCAGAAACAATTTCTGATATAGAAAAGCAACTCTCCGGTATCAGAGGTTCCCAACGTATGCGGGCTTTAATCACTTTGGGAGATAATATCAAAGAAGGTATAGAAGCCATTCAGGAGAGAAAATTTGTTTACCGGCATAGTCTGTGTTAATGCCATCGGCAACGAGAATGATACTCAAAATCTTATAAAAGCAGTCAACTCTCACAAAAGATATCCCAGATGCTGGATAGAGATACTACCCGAATCAAAAGAATATGGTTTTAGTAGTAATATACATATCCTTTTGAAAGAATCGGACCTGGAACATGAGTTCCGGTCAAGAAAATGTAAGGAAGCCAATGTTTTCACTTATTGGGAAGATTGGATACTATATTTAAATAACAGAATTCATGTTTAACAATTAAATACTAATAGTATGTTCACAGTAAACAGTTATTTATTGGCAGTTATATTCTGCATCGTAACCATGATTTGTTGGGGTTCCTGGGGTAATACCCAAAAACTAGTTTCCAAAAATTGGCGTTATGAACTTTTTTATTGGGATTATGTGATTGGAATGGTATTGTTCACCATCTTACTAGGCTTCACAATGGGTAGTCATGGAGATACCGGACGTTCATTCCTGGAAGATCTGGGACAAGCATCAGGAGACAGCATTGGTTGGGTTATCTTGGGGGGTGTAATATTTAATGCTTCAAACATTCTTCTTTCAGCGTCTATTTCCTTGGCTGGTATGTCTGTTGCTTTTCCTTTAGGGGTTGGCATTGCATTGGTATTAGGGAGTAATCGTCAATTATCTGGGAATTCCGACTGGCAATCCTCTGCTTTTATTCGGCGGCGTAGCTCTCATTGTCATTGCTATCATTTGCAATGGAGTGGCTTCCGGAAAAATGCAAAAGGGTGAAGAAAGCAGGAAGAACAACAAAAAGGGAATTATCATTGCATTAATTGCCGGTGTACTGATGTCTTTGTTCTACCGGTTCGTAGTGAAAGGTATGGACGTAGAAAACTTCAATTCTCCTGCTATAGGAATGATGACTCCTTATTCTGCCATCTTTGTTTTTTCAATAGGCGTATTACTAAGCAATTTTGTTTTCAACACATTAGTAATGAAATATCCTTTTGTCGGAGAAAAAGTCAGCTACTCCGAATACTTTAAAGGAAACACGAAAACTCATATATGCGGAATGCTTGGTGGAGCGATATGGGGACTTGGTTCCGCGTTCAGTTATATCGCATCAGGCGAAGCTGGTCCGGCGGTATCTTATGCACTAGGACAAGGCGCACCACTTATTGCCGCTATTTGGGGAGTATTTATCTGGAAAGAATTTAAAGGTTCAACGAAATCTGTTAATCAACTACTGGCCTTGATGTTTATCTTCTTCCTGGTTGGTTTGGGAATGATAGTAGTTGCCGGAAACTAATTATTAACCTTAAATAGAACAACATGAAAAAGTATTTTTACTTATTAGCCATGCTGGCAGTAGTACTAGGTACGACTGCTTGCAGTGATGACGACAATCATCCCAGTACAAACGTTCTGGATAAACCGGAAGTTACTGTTCCTGATGTAAAAGAGAGTTCTGCTGTTATTACATGGAAAGCCATAGGAAACGCAACAGCTTATATTTATAGTTTGAACAACGGTAGTGAACAAAGTACTGACCAAAATACAATTCAACTGACAGGTTTAGAGCCGGAAAAAAGTTATACATTCAAAGTAAAAGCTCAAAAAACCGGATCAATCTATTTTGAAGATTCAGACTATGCAGAAATCACTTTTACAACAACCTCTGAAGTAACAGTTTATCGGATAGCCACTTTTGCGGACGACTGGGATAAATGGTATTACGAATATAATGATAATGGTACTGTAAAACGTGTATACAGGTTATATGAAGGAGAATTGGATAGAGAATGGCTCTTTGCTTATGACGGAAATAATATCACAGTGACAGGTAAGAACGCATATAACATGACTTTAAATGACCAAGGTTATGTTGCAACTTTTGTAGATGGTTCCAACACTTACGAATATACTTATGATGAGAATGGCTACATGACCAAAGTTGAAAAGAATGGTAATATTGCATCTAACATCACCATAGAAAATGGAAATATTATGCAATGGACCAGATTTTCAGATGGAGTAGAGCAGTTTAAAGTTCAGACCTATTCTGCCGTGCCTAATGTGAGCGGAGCACATTGCATCTATGCGGAAAGCAGTGGAGCTAGTCGTTGGCTGGTTGAAACTGGTCTCTTTGGAAAAGCTTCGGCTAATTGCCATACGAGCAGTGGTTGGCAACATTCATCCAGTACAGCTACTTACACATTCGAATATGACGAGAACAGTTGTATCAAAGAGGAAAGCAAAAACTATGACGGATATATAGAAAATTTCTATTATACATATTTTTCCGAATAGCACTTTATAAAATAACTAATTCATGGAGGTGCGTCTAAAAGTCTGGCGCACCTCCATTTTTTATAAAGTTATTAGAGACTTTAAACAGTTATATCCAGTAAAACCTCTCCCCTTACATTCAGCACCTTAATCCTCAATTCATCGTTCTTCTTCTCCAGAATCATCACCGTAGCACTGTCCATCTTATATCCTCCACCAATAATAACCGGATAATTATTACCCAGTTCCCCTTTCGGATGGTAAGCGTATTTATGGAGTATGTGCATTCAGGCTGATATTGAAAGGTGCTTTTTCTAATAATTTAGTCCAAAGATTCGCACAGAGATTCTTTCTCATAATTACCGTAAAGCGGAATATGATGAATAAGGACACGTTTCTTTGCTTTCTTGAATTCTTTGGCAGACAGTTCTTTTTTCAGAAAATCAACCTGTTCATTACGCAATTGAGTAAAATCGTTCAAGCCATAATATACCCAATGGTCGTCCGGTTTATCTTCTCCACAATCCAACATGACGATACGGGTGTCTCCCCAGTTAAAAGAGGCATAAGTTTTATCTCCCACATAATCAAAATGATCACGCAAGCCGATAGAATAGGCATTGCGGATTTCATGGTTGCCACGCATAAAGAAAGTCGGTATGCGATCGCCACACACTCCTTCGGTCAGTTCACTGATAAATGTGGTTGCCTGCTCGTGATCCACAGGATCATCCACACAGTCACCATTGAAAACAACAAAATCATACTTAACATCCTGTATTTGTTTACATAGAGTACGGAAAGTATTGGCATGTTGATGCAAATCATTAAAAACAATAGCGGTAAAAGACTCTGTATCAGCAACAGGAAGAGTAAATTCACTGAAGGTCGATTGTGCTGTATTTCCAAATACCTTTTTATATGCCTGATAAAGCAACATCTCTTGCGAACACACACGATAATAATATTTCTGTCCGGGCTGTAAGCCATCTATACGTATTTTATGCAGCTTGTTATTGCAGACCACCTGACCGTCAACAATCATACGCGCACGTTCCAGCCGGGTAGTATCTGTACCATATTCCACCCAGCAATAAGAAGGAACGGTTGTCTCCCACATCACAGTAATGCCATTACCCACAGGATTCTGTAAATAAGGTTTAGTACGGAATATCTTGTCTGCCTTTTCAGCAGTACGCAATTCCACAAGTATGGGACGATGGTCGGAAGCCATTGGCTCATTAACTACTCTCGCAGATATGACAGCAAATCCGGTAGTGTTTTGCTTTGATGCGGCAATATAATCAATGGTTTCTTTTGGATCGGGAGCAGGATAAGTATGCTTTTCCGGATTGGAGAGTATTTGAAAATCCTTTTGCAATTCTTTGATGAAATCGGATTCCGGTTCAGCATTCATATCCTCCGGCTAGAAAAAGAGGCTTTTTATAGGAAGCAATCAATGACTTCACTATTTCCAAAGATTTCATACGATCTTCTTCCGTTAATGACAGATGAGTACAACAATAAATATAATCCTCAAATTCTGCCAGAATCAAGGTGCGGGCCTCTTCTCTACCAGGCAAAGGGATAGCTTGTAAACGTAGCGGAACTTGCTTTGTCAACAGTCCGATTCCATATTTGCCTCCATCAAACTCTATGGCAGGTGCAAAACAGGCATGCATCTGTGTACGTTCAGCTATCTCACCCAGCACATATTTCTGTCCGCTCCGACGGGTCATACTGTCTACCTCTTGTATAGCCACGACATCAGGAGAAGCATTATTTATCACATTGGCTACCCGTTGAAAACTGCAAATATCATCCATGCCGTTCGCATTTTTAATATTATAAGTCATCAGTCTCAATGTATGTTGGGCCTGTACCGGAAAAATAAATAGGATGACGGAAATGAGTAAAAAGATCTTTTTCATGTTCTTCATTTTTGGGGGTTATGTTAAGTTCCCCCAAAAGTAAGAAAAAAATAAAAAGCCACAAAGATACGGATTCATACCTTTGCGGCCTCTTATTGTTAAGAATAACTTTTCTCTAAATGGGGGGATGAGAATAAAGCTATATTATTTACAAGGTCGATTTATTATCTTATTATTTCTTTTGCCACTTTGCGGTAGTATCCCACATTTGCGGATCTACGCTATTAAAGTGCCAAAAACCGATTTGAGAGATTCCCAGTTCATCAGCTAGTTCAAGTAGCGCTTCCGTACTTCTGGCATCACTTGCATAAAACAGATGCCGATTACCATCAGTACCATCATACAGATACATGTTTACCTTTTCATAACATAACCAGGTAGGAGAAGGCAAAATTCCATTTATACTGTCAGGCACAGATTGGTAAATCTGCCTTCCTTTGATGCCGCCAGTTACAGCATAATCATTTGCATAAGCAGGCAACGCCATCACTAATTTATCATTTGGAATATGTTTCATCCAGAAAAGCATCGCCTCTCTAGTCCATAGATAATTAGACGTAGGCCCAATGCCCATACAATCATCCCTATGTTTGAGCTCGGGCTTATCTATCCCAGGTGCAAAATACATATCGTAACACATCACTCTAACTAAGTCGCAGGTAGTATTCAAAACTGCCGGATCGTGAAACATCTTAGTTTCGTTATCCTGATACAAAGCCGGATAAAAACTAACGCAATGGCTTAATTTCTTTCCAACAGCATGGAGTTCTTTTGAAGCCAGTTTCAGGAATTCGGTATATGCATCCTGAATATCAGGGCTCAAATGTTCGAGATCAAGATCTATTCCATCATATCCGTTTGCATTGCAATCGCTTACATACTTTCTCAACAAGTGCCTTTCTTTTCTGTGGCGTATCAATCGTTTCTTCATTCCCACCTACAGCCTGATATACTTCGATATGATTCTGATGACATTCATCGATAAATGATTTCGGAGGATTCCCGAAAACGCTAATGGAACTAATAATCTCTTTCACTGGCTCTATATCCTTAAAAGAGCTTCCATCTATATAGACATACCAAGGAGCTACTTTCTTCTCCAGGGTGGTGGAAGAGAGTGTTTCCTGCTTGCAGGAAACACTCGTCATTACCAACATTACACAGCATATAGCTGTTCCAATTATGCTTAAATACCTCATTGAATGTAAAGTAAACTGTTATTCTTCATCATAATTATACTTCTTATATTCTATATAGTCATATTTGACTGTATATGTCTTTGCAGTAGGCTTATCTCCTTGCCAGCCACCTCCATCAGCAAAGGTCATCATTGAGAATCCAAATTTAAACTGTGCCGGAGTATACCAGGTAGTAAATGTTTTCGCCACTTCACCATCTATAATCCATGCCGCCCAATATGCACCATCTGCATTAAGTCTAAGGTCAATAGTCAAAGTGTGTTTACCCGGATCAATAGGTACACCGTAAACTCCCATAGCTTCCGTATAACAACGTACCAGCATCTGACCTGGAACAGGAGGAACCGTACAAGCCGCACGATCATTTTCAGTACCCGAGAAAACAAACATAGAGAATGACCTTTCTTCAGCGTTAGTTGCAGCGATATTACCACCTGCCAACCACTTTTCACCTACCCCTACCAAAGGAACATCTATTTCCCATGTATATTTTCCAGCTCCCACTTCCGGACTATAAACGAAGTTATTCCCGTTAGATAGATTCAAACTTCCATCCGCAATCGTTCCTCCATTGTTAGTCCATCCAACAGGAACAAAACCAGCTTCCTCAAAGTCCCACTTCACTGTTGTTCCCTCTGGTTCGGGAGGAAGCTGACCTTCGATAATCGGCTTCATTGAATAATCATAAGGAACATATTCAAGATAATCAAATAAGGCATAATTTTCTTGAGTTGCCGCATGATCGCCCATACCATAAAGATTCTCGACACTAGATATAGCACGGAAATAAGCCTCTTCACCATAATCTAATTGTGCCCTCTTTAAAACCTTACCATCAACCGACCATTCCGCCAGATATTTCTTATTCTCTAACTTCAAATCCAAAACAAATGTATGCCAAGCATCCCCCTTAATAGGCGTGAATTCAGAGAAAAAAGGATTAGCCTGACTAGTCACAAGGCACAGCATATCATCTGGTCCGGCACTATGTGCTGCACGGTCTGCAGCTGTACCGGAACAAATTTCAAAATCCAATTCATGCCCATCGTCAAAATATAAAAATGCTCCAATACTAGCCCGGTCATTCATTCCGAATTTAGTGACATATATCCTCCATTCATAACGACCTGATCCGAATTGCGTTGTTGTCTGCACCTTGAAACGGTCCCCATTAGTACCTTCATACTCTTCACCTGCCCGGGTATAGATTCTTAACGCTTTTCCATCTTCACATTCGTCATTATCTACGATAGTGATCGGATTGATCCCTGCCACAAGCCCCGTCTTTTGCAATCCAGTAAAGTCACCGTAATTATAAATGGTTCCTTTATAGCCATCCTGAATAACTGTGATAGTTCGAAGTTCAGCACCTTTCGCCGCTATGGTCAAGGTTGCACTGCGTTTTGGGCCGTTATTCTTATCAGCAGCAATTGTTAGCGTACCATTACCAGTTCCTTCCAAGGGAGAAACTGTAAGCCAATTACCACCTGCCTGATCCACTGCTACTTCCCAAGCTGCTTCTGACGTAATATCTACAGTCTGAACTTCAGTAGAAGAGACTCCGAATGTTAAAGCATTTGTAGAGATTCCGCATGCAACAATCTCTGTTTTCTCTTTGAAGCTATCACCGCATGATACTAAAGAGGCATTACATAATACACCTATTGCTAAATATAAATATCTTAGTTTCATAATGATTGTTTTTATTGTTTCATTCAGTTCTTCAAATTCGGATTAATAGACGAATCTACAAAAGGACGGGGAAGATACATTTTACTGTCATTCCACGTACCTGATACGGAAACAGCTTCTTTCCTGAAGACTCCGGGAGCCACTTCAATCTCCGGATTTAATTTTCTGTATTCAAAATGATCTTTAATGCGATTCATGCGAAACATATCCCTCGCTCTAGTGGCAATATTTCCCCAATAATATCCGGCTATTTCCCAACCATGTTCATTATAGGCAGCTTCTGCCAGTTCATCATACGACATGGTTGTCTTATAGATATCCCGCTCTGCAACAACAGATCCATTGGCACGGTTACGTACCTCATTCAATAAGTTGACAGCTTCCGTGATACTACCTGTTTTTGGAACGACCTACAGCTTCGGCATACCAGCAATATACTTCTGCCAAGCGAATAATCTGATGCGTCTTTTCTCCATTCTGATTCATCGAAATCTTCGGATTCGTATAATCGAATTCTTCTCCAGTGGTCGTTTCTACTTTCTTCATGAAACAGGGAGCAACAACCACACGCGGCGCTTCCGGATTGGGGTCTTCCCACCAATCACGCAACTTCGTTTCATTCTTCAGTATGATTTTCGGGAAATAAGATGCATCTTTGCGTGAGCCTTCCGGGAAATCATACCAGAATTTAATTTCTCCGTTCGTATCTCCCCATCCACCGCCACCATAAGCATAGTCTGCCAGGAAATCAGCTAAAGGGGCATTGGTAAGTGCATCTATTCCCAAATTATAGTAAACGCCAAGTAACACTTCAGGATTATTTTTATTATACTCCATCAAATATACTTGCTTGTAATCAGGTAATAATTTGTAGTAGTAAGTACCTTTCTTCGCAGCATCGATTACTTCTTTTGCCTTTGCAGCGGCCAGTTGATAATATTCTGTTCCTTTGTTCAACGGCCATCCCGCCATTGCCATATACACATAAGCCAATGTTGCTTTTACAGCTCCTTGACTAACAGCAATGTTTACCCCATTTCTTGCGTAGGGTTCTTTAGTATAATTAGCAGGGACCATTGTTTCTGCCTTTTTCAGATCAGATACAATCAGCTCGTAAATTTCAGGAACGGTTGCCAATGGCATGTTGTAATTGATTTCATCTTTCACAACCATAGGTACCTCTCCCCAAGCCATTACAAAGTAAAAATAAGAATAGGCGCGCCAATAATAAGCTTGTCCAATGGCTGCATCTTTCTCTTCCTGGCTCACCTCCGGAGTTCGTCCGGCATTATCTATAATGAAATTAGCAGCTTTTACTAATCTCCAACGAGCTCCCCACAATTCAGTCACCCAAGTGTTATTGTCCGAAACATTATAAGTATCTACCTCACGCAACCCCTGTTTATTAGCTGCAGGGTGTGTAGAAATATCATCACCCATCACTGATTCGAAACCTGCCCAGATATTTGCATACATATCACTCGCAACTTTGGAATACATTCCATTCAGAGCCAAGTCCAGATCACCTTTTGAATTGAAGAAATTAGTTACCGCCAACTGCCCTTTAGGATCTTCTGTCAGTAAATCCTGGCAAGACACCATCCAAAGTGCTATCAATGCTAGTCCGACAGATTTGAATATTCTATATATTGTTTTCATATCCATGTATAGTTAAAAGATTAAAAGTTAAGTTTCATACCAAAAGTGAATGTTCTTGGAACAGGATAAGATCCCATATCCACACCATTAAAGCCATAATCGGATTCACTGTACACTTCTGGGTCCATACCTGTGTATTTCGTTAATGTAAACAGGTTTTGAGCACTGACCGACAGTTGAATATCGGCTACTTTCGTTATCTTCTTAGGAATATTATACGTAAGGCTTATATTTTTCAGTTTCACAAATGATGCATCTTCAAGCCAGAAATCGGAATCAGGATAGTTTCTATTATCTGAATTTTTATGACTTGCATACACAGCATCTGCTTTATTGGCTACTTTATCCCAACTTTTGTAATAAGCATCGGATAAAGAGATGAAGCGATATACACCTGTCATAGATCCCATCGCATAGCGGCTTACGTTCAGTCTATCTTGTCCTAATGCAGCATTGATAAAGAGATTGAGCGTCCAGTTTTTCCAAGTGAATGTATTATTCCATCCGAAAGTCCAATTAGGCTCGGCCTGCCCTTTAGTAACCAGATCGTCAGCACCCGGATTGGTTGTCAAACTTCCATTAGATTGATGTTTATACAAGTTGGCGCCCTGATCATTAAAGTTTGCCCATTCATAAAGATAGAAAGAACCAATCGGATACCCTACTTTTCTTAATTTGAATGGGACCACCGCCAATACTTGTATAATTCTCCCCAACGATAAAATCACTACCTGCCAGATCGATTATCTTATTCTTTAAATAAGATGCATTCAGCGATGTTTCCCAACCAAATATATCTTTGTCTGTCAAAGGAGTAGCTGTAATGGTGAATTCAACACCAGAGTTTCTAACTTCACCTTGGTTGACCCAGAAAGAGCCACCTCCGTTATACCGAGGAGCAGGTTTGCGAAGCAACAGGTCCTTAGTATCCTTTCGGAACCATTCGGCTGTAAAACTCAAGCGACCGTCTAAAACACTGGCGTCCAAACCTATGTTATACTGATAGGTGCTTTCCCAAGTTACATCCGGTGTAGCGAGATTTCCAGTCCAATAACCGGTATGGATTGCATCGCTACCATAACCGTCATAATTTGTAGGAGCCAACATACCCAATGTTGTGTAAGCACCGATACTTTGATTACCAACAACACCAAAACTGGCTCTTAGTTTCAATTGCTGGACAATGTTTTGTTTGCTCATAAAGTTTTCTTTAGCAACATCCCAAGCAACAGCTGCTGACGGAAAATATCCCCATTTATTCTTCTTCTGAAACTTAGATGAACCGTCGGCACGGAAAGTACCTGTCAGCATATACTTCCCTTTGTAATTGTACATAATTCGACCAAGCCCGGACACAATAGCTTCTGCGGAATAGCCATTTCTCTCCATCGCGTGTCTTTGCATTTTTTGCATTCCAATAACCAACAAATTCATTGGCTAAATCACTACCGGTCAGTTTTAGATTTCTGCCTTCGGCACCACTTGCTTCAAATACAGCGGTTGCAGTCAAATGATGATCGCCGAAACTTGTGTTATAAGTCACATTATTGGTATTCTGCCAGAATAGATTCATCCTGCTCGCATTTTCCATACCACTAATTTGTCCGGGTTTTGCTAACGACGAGGTGAAAGAGTAACTCGGAACATGAGAGTAATTAGCGGCACCCTGTACAGACAATGTCAACCCTTTCATTATTTTGAAAGTCAAATCCATATTAGTATTCAAAGCATACACGTATGAGTCACCATAATTTGCGACACGTGCACCATAAGGGTTTCCGTTTACTGAATTATAAGGGTCCATATTATAAACGCCCGTCACCGGATCTTTCATTTCCATCGTAGGAGAATAGTTCAGAAAGTTCATAATGTCAATGCCCCCATTGTGACTGTGAGTACGTGAAGCATTAATTTTGGTAGAAAGTGTCAACCACTTAGTGAGTTCATTATCCAAATTTATCCGCAACTGTGCACGTTGATACTTGGTCGTGATGGTCATGGCTGTCATATTCAGTACATTGGCTGAAATAAGATACTTATTTTTAGCCGTTCCACCCGAAATACCTAATTTATAATCTTGGCTAATACCGGTCTGCAACATCAAATTCTGCCAGTCAATGCCTTTGGAACCATTCTTATAGGCTTCCATCTCATCATCTGCAAATGAGATACCATTATACTCCTTTAATGCAGTCGCATATTCATAAGCATTCAGTAAGTCATATTTTTTAAGGATGTTCGATACACCTATAGCCACATCTGCATAAATCTGCACTTTACCTTCCACCCCTTTTTTAGTAGTTACCAACACCACACCATTAGCGCCGCGTGAGCCATAAATAGCTGTTGCCGAAGCATCTTTCAGAACTTCAATAGATTGAATGTCGGCTGGATTTACATCCAGTCCACCAGACATAATACCATCAATGACATACAGGGGGTCATTGCTGGTATTAAGAGAAGTGGTACCACGAACACGAACTTTAACTGTACCACCCGGTAAACCATTTACGCTCGTCACTGCCACACCTGCAGTACGTCCTTGCAGAATATCTTCCACCCGCTTTACCGGCTGATCCTTAAATTGTTTGGAAGAAACAGAAGCCACAGCACCGGTTATATCTGATTTTTTCACTACACCATATCCGATGACCACTACCTCACTCAATTGGTTCTGATCCTCCTGCATTGTAATCTTCAAACTGGTATTCGTTCCCAGTTTAACCTCTTTAGTCACGTATCCGATATAAGAGAATGATAGTGTAGAGCCAACAGGAGCACTAATCGAGAACTTTCCGGAAATATCCGTTACGGTACCAGTTTGTGCGTCTTTAAGGGTTACGTTGACACCGATGACAGGTTCATTGCTGTCGGCATCCGTAACCGTACCCGAATACTGCTTTGCAACCTGTGCATAAGTAGATGTAACTGCTGCAAAAAGAAATAGTAGCAAGCAGCGTTTTTCTTAGATTCTCCATATACTTTTCATTTAGTTAGAATATAATGATATTAGATTTTTAGGAATTTTAGATACAAGTCAAGGCATTTAAAATGTTCCCAACATTACTCCGCCTCTTCATTCTACAGTTTTAGGATGTATTCATAGTAAATAGTCTTTTTTTTAAGGTTCAATACGTTTCGTATTTAGTGTTAACTGTGCAAATATAGGCGCAAAGCATGGAAATAGAGATCAAATAACATCCATAATTAGTCCGCTACTGTTCAAAAGGATCATTCTGAATATCCTTTCTAGCTATCTAATGAGCTTTGTGGACAAAAGAAGATGAAATCTATTGTACAGTTTCATAACTTCTTTTATATTTGCTCTATCAAAAGAACATAACTATGTCAAAAGCACACGTACTAAAGAGGTATTCTTTTCTAATCTGGATATTATTCTTTGTTCTTTCTACCAAGGCTGAACAACAAGACTACTACTTCAGACAAATTTCTTTGGAACAGGGATTGTCACAATCAAGAGTGCAGTGCATTTACAGAGATCATCAAGGAGTCATATGGATAGGTACCAAATGGGGATTAAATAGTTATGACCAATCTGAACTGAAAAGTTATTTTCATGACCGGGAGCAGCCCAACTCATTGCCCGACAATTTCATTCGTTTTATTACAGAGGATCGTTTAGGCGATTTATACGTTTCTACCAATAAAGGAATTGCCATCTACAATAAAGCAGAAAATCAGTTTCAGCCATTGAAATATAACGGGAAGCCATTTAACGCTTGGTCTTATCTTCAAATAGGTGACAATTTCCTGTTTGGAGGAGAAGAAACTTTATACCAATACAATCTGACGGATAAAAGTATTACGACGATCTTCCCCGACATCGATGGAGACAAGTTAAAATGTATCAACCGCATCTTTCAGTGGAGTCCCGATGTGCTGATAACCAGCAGTAAAAAAGACGGGCTTTGGATGTACGACTTGACAAAAAAGAAAATGTATCGATGTCCATTTGTAAAAGAGCGCGAGATAAACACCATATTTGTTGACTCTCAAAACCGGCTTTGGGTATCATTCTATGGCAAAGGAATAGCCTGTTACTCGAAAGAGGGGAAAAGGCTTTTCAGTTTATCCACCAAAAACTCCGGGCTCAACAACGATATCATTTTTGATTTTCTTGAAAAAGACAACCAACTTTGGATAGCTACTGACGGAGGAGGTATCAACATACTTGACTTCCAGACTATGAAGTTCTCTCATCTTAAACATATTTCCGATGATGAACAATCCTTGCCAAATAACTCTATCTACCGGCTTTATAAAGATCAGATGGACAATATATGGATAGGCAGTATACACGGAGGATTATTCGCCATTAAGAAAGTGTTCATCAAAACCTATAAAGATGTTCCACTGAACAATCCCAATGGAATTAGCGAACGTACCGTGGTTAGCATCTTTGAAGATAAGGATACATTGCTCTGGATTGGAACAGACGGAGGAGGTATCAACTCATTTGACCAAAAAACGAATACATTTCATCATTACCCTACTACATACGGGGAGAAAGTTACCTCTATCACAGATTTTTCTGAAAATGAGCTCTTATTATCATGTTTTAATAAAGGTATTTACCTTTAATAAGAGAACCGCACAGATGCAACCTTTTCCCATTATCAATGACTCTATTTCGAAAAGAGAATTTTCATCCGGTGATTTGGTAAATCTATATGCTACAAAAGATAATATTTACATATTAGGAGCAAAAGTCTATATCTACAACAAGCATACCCGGCAAACATCTATTCTCTACGCACCCCAAATAGACATTCAACGCCAATAGCTATGCAGGCAATTTATTCCGACGATACGCATCTGTATCTAATGGGAACCAATAACCTGTTTAAACTAAACTTCAAAACTAACGAACTATCTTCATTAGTCAATATGAAAGAGGGAGATGATTTCACATCGGCCTGCCGGGATGATAAAGGTAACTTTTGGATAGGAAGTAATTTCGGACTGCTCTTCTATAATAAACAGACTGGAAAAACAGAAAAAATACATACCAACTTGTTCAACAGTGTATCCAGCCTTGCCTATGATAAAAAAGGAAAAGTCTGGATAGGAGCGCAGAACATGTTCTTTGCGTATATTATCAACGAAAAACGTTTTGTTATCCTGGATGAATCCGATGGAGTTCCTTCCAACGAATTGATATTTACCCCTATTCCTGCTCTTCGTACTCCCAATCTGTATATGGAGGTACTATGGACTGGTACGCATTAATACGGATATTATTTTCGAAAGCAATTCGTCTCCTATTCTCAAGCTACTTGAAGTAAAACTGAATGGTAAATCAACTCTGAAACAGGTTAATAATAACTGTATTTCGATTCCTTGGAATCATTCATCGTTCAACATTAAAGTGATTGCTGACGAAAAGAACTCCTTCCGAAAACACCTTTTCCGGTATGTCATCACAGGAAAAGACAAAATGGTGATCGAGAGTTATCTCCAGACACTCGAATTGGGTACATTAGCATCAGGAGAATATACCATCAGCGTATCCTGCGACACCTCCAACGGTGAATGGAGCCAGCCGATAGAGATCTTAACTATTATAGTCTCACCTCCTTGGTGGAAATCCATCTGGTTTATTATACTATGCATTTTCTTTGCATTTTAGTGGCAGGAGTGGTCTTCTTTAGTTTGATAAGAAAAAAAGAAAATCGGCTGAAACGTGAGATGCGGGAACATGAGAAGAAGATATATGAAGAGAAAATACGCTTCTTAATCAATATCAGCCATGAGCTACGTACCCCTTTGACACTCATCTATGCTTCCCTGAAACGAATTCTAAATAAAGAGGTGAAGCAAGACGAGCTACCGGAATATCTACAGGAGCATTCAAACAGGCAAATCAGATGAAAGATATTATCAACATTGTGCTTGATGCACGCAAAATGGAGGTAGGACAGGAAGTGCTACACATCTCTTCGCATCCTTTACACAAGTGGATACAGGAAGTGGCAGAAACATTTCAAACTGCATCTAAAGCCAAAGAAATTGAAATTACATACGACTTTGACGACAGTATACAATCTATCGCGTATGATGACACTAAATGCAAAGTTGTTCTTTCCAATCTGATTATGAATGCTTTGAAATATAGTCCTAATCAGACTCGTATTGTTATAAAAACCATCCGTACAAATGAAAGTATACAAGTACACGTACAAGACCAGGGAATTGGATTGGATAATGTAGATATAAAGAAGCTCTTTACCCGTTTCTACCAAGGCAAACATAATGAGGGAGGAAGTGGTATCGGTTTATCTTATGCTAAAATGTTGATTGACTTACATGGAGGCAGGATGGCGCTTTCAATAATAAAGACAGAGGGGCACATTCTTTTATGAAATACCGGCTAATCTACAAGAACAAGAAGTATCATGTCCTCAACATTCCTACCTCAACGAACTTTTAAGTTCTCCGGAGGAAGAAGAGAAAATAGAATCCGGGCTCTCTACAAGGATACTCACTGTTGATTGTAGAAGATAAACAGGACTTAAGAGAATTCTTAAAAAATGCTCTTAAGGATAAATTCAAGAAGATCTATCAGGCAGAAAATGGATTGGTAGCGCTGGAAGTTATTAAGCAACAGCAACCGGACATTATAGTAAGTGATGTAATGATGCCACAAATGAATGGCTATCAGCTATGCAAGGAAATTAAAGAGAATCTGAATATTAGCCATATCCCTGTTATTCTACTTACCGCCAGAGCCGATTCTGAAAGCCAGATGTTAGGATACAAATTAGGAGCCGATGCCTATTTGCCCAAACCATTTGAAATGGAAATGCTCCTTAGCGTGATCCAGAACCAGATGAGAAATCGTGAATATATTAAATCCAGATACAGGGGCAATCAATTCATTCTGTCTCCGCAAGAGGCTACTTTCAGCAATGCGGATGAACAATTTATGATCAAATTGAATGAAATGATCGATCAGAATCTGTCTCAACCAGATTTGGACGTAAAATTCCTGACTGCCCAAATGGCTATGAGCCGGACATCCTTATATAATAAGGTCAAGGAACTGACCGGCATGGGAGCAAACGATTATATCAATCGTAGAAGAATCGACAAAGCAATCATTCTTTTAACTCAGTCTGACATGAGCATTACTGAAATATCAGAGCAGGTAGGTTTCACTTATCAACGATATTTCAGTACGTTATTTAAAGAAATGAAAGGAATGACTCCTTCTCAATTCAGAGCACAACATGGTTCCACCCAACAACAATCAGAATAGATTCAGCACTTTAGTTTATCATTTATATAGAAATTATACTCCCGGAACAGAGCGATTAGGATTTCCAGTGCAGATTTGGACGTTTCATGATTTGAAATGACTAAAATCTGATGAGTAGAATAAAGCATTCGACTACTTTTGCAGCAAGCAATTGATAGAAAACGAATACACTTAAATTCAATTATTATGAGAAACTACTATTTAACTCTGTTACTAATATGCATTTGCGGCCTTTGCTTTGCACAGCAACAGACCAATGACATCAGTACTAAAAATCCGCCAAACAAAGAATGGAACTTCAACAATCTGGATGGATGGAAATACGGACATCAGGATAACAACCCGGATAATCAATGCATATTAGAGAATGGTTACTTACGGATCTTTACACGGGCTAACTCGGTGGATCGGAAAAAGGTTCACACTGTAGAACGGATTTATACAACAGGAAGATATACCTGGCGTACTCATATCCCGCAAATGGGAATAGGAGATCAATGTAGCGTGGGTTCGTGGATATACCATGACGACCAACATGAATTGGATTTTGAAGTCGGATATGGTAAAGATACAGTTCGCAAGGAGTTAAATGCAACTCCCGACGAAATGATTGCTTATATGACATCGCAGGCATATCCTTTTTCTTCCGTTCCTGTAGTAATCAAGACCGGATGGCATCTGTTCGAAATTGATCTGACATTAAAAAACGGGAACTATTACATCACCTGGTTAATAGACAACGAGCCCAAACATGAACTTCAACTGGAATTTGGGAAAGACATTGCATTCCATATTTTTTGCAGTGTAGAGAATCTTAAATTTATTGGAGACCAACCGGCACAGCAGGAAAATTCCGGATTGTTTGATTTCGTCAGATATACATATCATGACTAAATAAATGAACTTAGCACACATTTCTTAAAATCCCCCCAATTACATACCATGAGAACAACGTTCATTTCACTTTCTCGGATATTCATGAACATTTGTCTCAATGCGCAGGATAGAGCAGTTGATGAAAGTCATGCTCTCTAAATATAAAATAGCCCTCGCTACAAATCTGTAACGGGGGTATTTTTTAGAGGAGTCATTTCTCCTCTTGCTAATGTTTTGTTTATGTGCTTTTTATATCTGAATACATCAATCAGATAATCCCTCTCACTCTATCGTCAAATGCAGAAAGCGCAGCTTTCGCTCCTTCGCCCATAGAGATAATAATTTGCTTATAAGGAACCGTAGAAACATCTCCGGCTGCATAGATACCCGTCACATTCGTACGGCAATGTGCATCAATCATGATTTCGCCCGGACGGTTGGTTTCCACTATGTCGCGGAATACACTGCTATTCGCAGAAAGCCCAATTTGTACAAATACACCATCCAACTCAACCAAACGTTCCTCTTCCGTTTTGCGATCTTTGATGCGCAGGGCAGTCAGTTTATCACCATTTCCTATCACTTCCGTAGTCTGTGAACTTACAAACACTTCCACGTTCGGCAATGATTTAAGTCGATCTTGAAGTACACTGTCTGCTTTCAACTCATCCATAAATTCAAAAACAGTGACTTTGGAGCAGATACCAGCTAAGTCAATGGCTGCCTCAATGCCGGAATTTCCTCCACCTACTACTGCTACATGCTTTCCCTTATAAAACGGTCCATCACAATGAGGGCAGAAAGCAACACCACGACCGATATACTCCGCTTCTCCCGGAACATTCAGTTTACGCCAGCTTGCACCGGTTGCAATAATCAGTGCCGGAGCCAGGAATTTCTCCCCAACAGAGGTAATGATCTGCTTTTGTTTTCCAATCACTTCTACTTTTTCTACTTTACGATGCTCCAGCAAATCCACCGGATAACGCAACAAGTGTGTTTTCAGATTACCAGCAAGTTCATTTCCTGTCGTTTCCGGAACAGAAATTAGATTTTCAATACCCACCGTTTCTTTTACCTGTCCGCCAACACGCTCGGCCACGATAGCTACACGGAGTCCTTTACGGGCAGAATAAATAGCTGCCGATACTCCTGCAGGTCCTCCACCGGCTACAATCACATCATATTCTTTCACCTCTGCATTCGCTTTGATTTCGTCAATACCATATTGTTCTTCCAACTTGGCAAGCAATTCGCCAAATTCACCACGGCCTACATGAAGTAATTTTCCATCTGCAAAGACAGAGGGTACTCCTTGTATCTTCAGCGCATCTACTTCATCCTGATAAAGCGCACCGTCTACCATTTCATGCGCAATAGCCGGATTCAAAGTAGTCATTGCATTCAGAGCCTGCACTACGTCAGGGCAGTTCGTACAAGTCAACGAAACATAAGTGGTTAGATGTATCGGGCCTTTCAGTGCTTTCACACGGTTGCAAACAGCCTCATCAGGAAAGTTCTTTCCTTTGCCGTCCAGATTCAGGATAGCCAAAAGCAATGACGTGAACTCATGTCCGTTAGGAATACCCCGGAATGTGATTCCGGTACGATCACCATTCTTTAATAAAGTAAACTTCAATGCTTCTCCCTCATTCACCGAGCAAGTGATATGATCGGAACAATCCGCTACATCTCCCAGCAGCTCCAATAATTCTGTTTTGTTTTCGTGGCTGGATGATACGGATATATCAAAAGTAAAATTTGCCTCCAGCCCAGCAAAAATACCCTTTAGTTGTTCTTTTAATGCAGATTCTAACATACCTTTTTTCCTTTCATTTTTTTAAAAGAAAGGCCAGTAGCGTCTCCCGTTACCGGCCTCCCATAATCACCATTATCAAGATCTATCAAATCTTACCTACCAGATCAATGCTTGGTTTCAGGGTAGATTCACCCTTCTTCCATTTAGCCGGGCAAACTTCTCCGTCATGGCTGGCTACAAACTGTGCAGCTTCCACCTTACGAAGCAATTCACTTGCATCACGGCCAATATTGTTATCATTCAGTTCCACCACTTTAATCTTTCCTTCCGGATTGACAACGAATGTACCGCGATAAGCCATACCTTCTTCTTCGATATATACACCCAGTGCACGGCTCAAAGCGCCAGTCGGGTCTGCCAACATCGGGTATTGAATCTTGCGAATACTTTCAGAAGCATCATGCCAAGCTTTGTGCACGAAATGAGAGTCAGTACTTACCGAATAGATTTCTACACCCATCGCCTTGAACTGATCGTACTTTTCAGCCATATCCACCAATTCAGTAGGACATACAAAAGTAAAATCAGCAGGATAGAAGAAAAGAATCGCCCATTTACCTTTCAGGTCATTGTTGGTTACAGTCTTGAAAGCTCCGTTGTGAAAAGCCTGAACACTGAATTCAGGAAGTTGAGAATTTAAAATTGGTTCCATAATCTTTATTGCTTTTATTGTTATTAATTGGTTTGACTTATAACATCAGAAACAATCTTTTGTTTTTTGTTTCTGATGCAAAGATAAAGGCAGAAGTCCCGCCTTGCAAAAAATGTCCAATCGAATAATTCTATGTGGCGATAGATGAAACCGATAAGCAACTCTATTATTTAATTTCCAATTATCACATAGCATTATATCAACATACTAATGCAAACAATATGATATAAAAATCAATCAGCAGTCATCGCACGAAAATTTTCAATTCTATGAAAAGTGATAAAATTCGCATCATGATTATTTTTGGCTCCTCCTGTATTATCATCATAAGCAGTACGAGATACAAATATTATATCATTCTTTTCAAACAACCAATCAACATACTGGAATCCATGTCGTAAATGATCCGGATGAAACAATACCACTTTATGCCTTTTCCATTTTTTAAGGTCTAAAGATGAAACTAATGTCACCATATTACGAACAGAATTGGGAGATATTTGCTGCAAGGAATCCGGAACTTCATTTACCAAACTCCAGTAGCGTTGAGTAACGGTGTCATAACGAATTGTAAATTTCTTTGCAGCCCCGGGCATATCATAAAAATCAGAAGAAGCAAATGAGACAGAATCGCCAGACAAATTTACTTTAACCAATGCCATCACTTCTTTATGTCCTTTGGGTACTTGCACACGTAATACATCTACAACTTCCCCCGAAGGAGTTGCAACCACATTCCCTTCAAGCCAAGCCTGAAAACTACCATTCAAATAATCTGGGTTATAATACAAATGATTAGTTCTCGTCCAGTTTCCAGCATTCATCAAATCTGAATTCAAAGGAGCAGAAACAACCATTGCACTATAACGTTCTCCCCATTTCGTAGTTCGTGCCGTAGCATACTCTACAGCACGCCAAATACGTCCTTTATGAATAAGAACAGGAGTAGGAGCCGTATGATACTCCCCTTCTAATAAAAGTCCATTCTTTCCATCATAAGGAATCGTCCATGTTTTCCCATAATCATCCGACCTGCGTAACACTAAATTGCCATGATGCTTATTTGTACCTATAATATATAATGCTCCATTCAAGTAAAATAAAGTAGACCAAAATTGACCATTAATTTGTGAAATTCTTTTCCATGACTTACCTTTATCTACAGATACATATATTCTAGTAATAGCCGACTTAAACTCAGTAGAAGTAGGACCAAATTCATCATGAGAAACTATATAATTACCATCGGGTAAAATGCAGATACTTGGTGAACCAATGAAGCGGTCCAGATTAGCCGGAATATGGTTGATGACAACCCCGGGGGGAGAGTCAACCGGTTGTGCCCTCAAAACTTTTAGAGGAAACACTAAAATGAGCAACAAATAAATATACTTCATTTTCATACACACTAGCTATTTAAAATTAATAGAAAAGAGCCGGATTATTCAATCTATTATTGAGAAATGTATTTCCTGAAATTCTCTACTCTATGGAATGTACAATAATTAGCATTATGATATGAATCTGCCCCTCCATATTTATCATCGTAAGAAGTTCTGGAAACAAAGACAATATCATTTCCATCCACATGCCAGTCAATATACTGGAATGCGTGATATTTTACATCTTCATGGAACAGTACTTCTTCATGTATTTCCCACTCCCTTAGATTTTTAGAACTGCACAGAACCAGTGAATTACGAACATTACCAGGAACCGTAGTAAAAAACTCATCTCTGACATTATTAGACAAAGTCCAATATCTCGCCGTAGCTTCATCATACCTGATAGTAAACTTCTTCGCTCCTCCGGGCATTTGAGCAAACCCCGTTTCCGGATTAAAACTAATTTGTGTACCATCATCACTTACATCAATAATGGCAACCTCTTCTTTTACACTTGCAGGAACTTCAACACGCATAATCAATTTCATCTTCCCATCAGGTCCGACCACTGCATTTCCTTCAAGCCATCCACCAAAATATCCATTCAAATAAGTCGAATTATAAGGTAATGAGTTAGATTGCTGCCAACTGGTTGCTTTCATTAAATCAGAGCCGACCGGAGCAGACATCATCATAGCGCAAAACTCTTTCGGCCATCCTGATATAACAGAACTATAACACTCCATCGCCCTCCAAATCCTATTATTATGTACAACTACAGGAACCGGAGCTGTATGGTACTTACCCGTAAAGATTAGTCCATTATCCGATGAGACATTACTTGTCCACGTTGTACCATTATCTGTTGATTTTCTTATAACCACATTTCCTGATGGTGCATCAACTCCCATGATATATACTGCACCTTCATAAAGAAACAGGTTCGACCAAGCTTGTCCATTAGTTATAGATGCTATCTTGTCCCATGTATCTCCTTTATCAGTTGATTTAAATATATGAGTAACTTTTGGAACCGGACAATTTGGCCCGCCCTCTTCACACGAAATCAAATAATCCCCATTTGGCAGGATACAAATACTAGGCGAACTAGGATAAATCCTGGACGATTTCTTATAATGGCAAACAATGGTTCCCGGAAAGTTTTCACTCGTTTCTTCAACTACAGAAGTAAACTGTCCGAACTCATGCTCACCACAACAAATTATTGACATGGCAACAAGTGCCAATCCTATACTTTTAATCATATTCTTTAATATTTTTCCCATACCAATATGCATTTTATTTTCCTATTCTACTACTTCTTCTTCATAACCAAATTGCTTCACTCTGGCCTGTACAGTAGTGTGATTATACTGCTTCGAATCCTCAAACTCAAAAAAGATAGTCTTTACCTCTTTAGGCATCAAAATAATATAATCATCACTTTGAATTACAGGTAAGATTCGCTTGCCACTTTCTTTTTCAACCAAACGGCTACGTACAGCAAAGGCAGGTACATCACTTTTATTAGTTATACGCAGGTCTAAATAATAACGTCCCTCTTTAGCCTCTCTTCGCGAAATATAATAGCTCAATTGCGCTTTAGGTAAAGAAGTCAACGCCCTACAATTTCCTTTCTGCTTTCCAAACCAATAATCATTTGAAGAAACGGTTTTGCCTTGTGAATTTTTTAAAGCCAGACGTAAGAAATTTACATCTGTCAATTCTTCCATTCCTGTTGAGTCAGAGAAAAGCCGGAAACAATTCATGGCACTATTCTCCAAGACATTCATCTTCTCAGATAATCTCAACGAAGTTATTTGTTTGCCATGTTGGTTAAACACCATCGCAACAGCTGTCATATCATCATATTTTTTATATGTAGAATTAGTAATCATAATATTATCCGTATGGCTATCCCATAAAATATGTAAAGGTTCACAACCTTTTTCGCTCCCCAATATGCACCTGTCAAGTCATAATAATAATCATAAGTTTGCCATACAAACGAAGGATATGCAGACTGGCTCATCCAAATCATAATGCCTGACGCATCATTCCACATCTTACTACTCCATGCTTCAAACATCGCTTTATTGGTTTCTATATTAACGAGTTGTGCCTTCTCACAAAATCTTCAATACTCGTAGGAGAGCCATAAGTCTCAACAATAGTTTTCTCATACACATCCGGTCCGCCATTTTTCGCCAGTGAGCCAAAAAATGTTTATTCCACATTTCCGTTTTAGGCCACCAATCCTCTTTGGGCATAAATTCTTTAAAGCTTTCAAATGTTGTGAAAACAGCTGTTCCAATCTCACTACGAAGTCCCCAACCTCTATTTTTAGGATATTTATCACCTAAAAACTATTGCTTGCATCTGCAAAGTAGAAACTCGGCTTATAGTTTTCCAAAGCCCACTTCCCGACAACCCATTCCCTTTTCTGGAATCAGATTGATAATGCCTGCTTGAAGCATCGTAGACTGCAATATATTCTGCCAAATTCCTATCTAAGGATTCCCCGGTACCATAATTACCGGGGTTCCCTCATTCTCACCACACCAAACAACAATACTCGGATGATTCCTAAAACGTTTGATTTTCTACTGCATTTCTATTAAAGTCATCAGGAAACTCGGGAACTCCAAATTTAGAATTCAGCCAGAAATCATCCCAAACCATAATACCGTATAAATCACATGCTTCATAAAACTCTTTATCAGTCGTAGACCCCATCCAGTTACGGATTATATTAAAGTTCATTTCCTTATGAAGACGCACTTTTGTAAAGTACTCTTTTCCACGACAGCGTAGAAGATATTCAGACATTCCCAATTACCACCTTTCAAAAGTCCGTTTGCCATTGACATAAATATTAAAACACCATTTTCATCTGTACGATATGTATATTCCCTAATACCAAACGTTATTTGTTTTCATCGGATATTCTTCCATTAACCGCAATAGCCAATTTACATTCATACAGATTAGTTTCTCCCATGCCATTCGGCCACCATAAACGAGGCTCCTTTATACGCAGTTCTTTAATTACGCGACCGTCTAATATTATAGTTTGAGCAGTATCCGCTTCCAGCAACAGCTCTTTGCGAAACTTTATGTTTCCCGGAGTAATCACTCCCGATAATTCAACAACTACTTTACGAGAAGAACAATTCTCTATTTCCGTCGAAATTTCAACTTCGGCGAATTCTGCCGATTATGTAATTTCGTACGAATCCACGGATCTTGCAGAGTCACATCCTGAGTAAAAGTCAAATATACATTATCTGTAATACCTGTATTAAGTCCGGGACATAGGGCATCCAATCCCAACCTGCACTTGACAAGTAAGTAGGACTTGCCAAATTTGCAAATTTCTCCTCCGGATGCCGACGCTGATTAGGCAATGAAACGATAACTGATAAAGATTCGTCCCTTCTTATTGATTAGTTTAGTCACATCAAACCGCCCCGCATCATCATTCCCTTTAACGAACCTAACAAATTGTTATTCAAATAAATCTCCCCAGAACGATTAATTCCATCAAAGTTCAACCATATTCTTTTCTGAGCCAAATCTTTATTCTCCGGAACGTTAAACTCAAGCCTGTAAATATGATCTTTATTATATTTATCCTTATCCACTTGATAGATATTATCTCCGAAATTAGGTTCTTTTCAAGTCCGGCATTAACCGCATCAACAAAATGGTACCCGGCACTGTGGCCGGTATCCATTCTGTCTCATTAAAATTTCGTCGATAAATCATCCTTATGATAATCCTTCACATACCATAATGCATTATTTTCCCCGCTATTCAGAGAATACTTCATTTGAGAGAAGCTCTGGAGAGAAACATAATGTTATAAATAAACAAATAAAATTCTTCATTTCTTATTCTATTAGTTACAGCGATTCATCATTTCTTTTCATATCCGGAGTTTGCTTTATCTTAGGATTACGGCTGATGGTATCATCATTGACCGGCAATAAGAGAATATTACCTTGATTATCATTTTCTCGTCCAGCTAATGTGGGCACCCTATTGAATACCTCACCGAACCGAATCAAGTCAAACCAGGTTACATTCCCCTGCAAACTCAATCATACGCTCATCCAATAAAGCAGCCTTAAATTCCTCTCCTGCCAAAGTTTTCGGGTAATGCTCCTTTTCATTATAAGCACGTGCAACCACATCATTCAAATACTCCACAGCTTTCGGATAGTTACCCTGTTCCGCCAATATCTCAGCTTTAAACAGATAAGCTTCGGCCAAGCGGTAAATACGGGTGTCAGTAGTAAACACGCGGGTAACTCCATTCATCTCTCCCATGTACTTCAAAGTATACCGATAATTAACTCCACCGGATTCTATATCCGAACTTATATATCCAACACGGGTATCTCCAGATGTGCGATTACGATAGTTATCATAAAATAACTTCGAAAATTCATACGATTGGCAGAAGTTGCAACCGGAATCGGGTTGTTCCTTAAAGCGGCAGGGACTAAAGTAGAAGATTGAGCCAATAAAGAACCATATTGGCTTGAATTTTCATCCTTATCATAATAGATTGAAAAATAATTTCCGTATTTCCCTCTTTGTCGAAGACATTCTTATAGCTGCCTTGTAAACTCAATGCCGTTTTGGTAAAGCCAGTATCTCATCAACAGATTTCTCTGCTTTAGTCAAGTAATCCGCATTGGCTTCTTCAACTTTATACATCCATAAGTAAATATCAGCGCGTAACATTAAAATTGCCGCTCTTGATATTTTACAACGGTCTTTATTTCGTTCGAAGATATAGTTGTTCTGCATTCTCTATATCTGATTTTATAGTCTCATATACAGTCGATTTAGGAGAACGTTCCGGATACAATTGAGGATCATCCAAAGATGATACAAAGTTAGTGATCAAAGGAACATCTCCCCATAAACGTACCAGATTAAAATAACACCATGCTCTTACCGCATATGCTTCGGCCAAGAGTTCATCATGTAAAGTCGTATTATGGAATGTAACCCGGTCAATATTAGTAATTACAGCATTAGTCTGAGAAACAATATTATATAAATTGGCCCAGTTTGTATCATTCAGATTGGACGTTATCTGGTTATTAATATAAGAACCTATACCACTGGATGTAAACCCGGTGCTATATTTCCAGAACGGGCTTCAAACCAATACATCCACTTCCAAGCATCAATTGGCCTCTCATTTTGGAATATATTCCATCAACAGCAGACTGGACATCACTCTCTGTTTCCCAGTATGACTCATTAGATACGACACTGTCCGGCAGAATATCCAAACTGCATGAGTTTAATACAGATAAACTCACAAATAAACAAATTAGTTTTATTTTTTCATGACTATATACATATTAGAAAGTTAAATTAAGTCCTAATGTCCATATCCTTGGTTGAGGATAATTACCATCGCTCAAATTTCTGCTGGCCGAGCTATATTCAGTCATGTAACCCGGATATTGAGAAAAGCAATATATATTCTGACCTGAAAATAAACTTGCGCAGCTTTATCTGCGTTTTATTCAGAATTGTCCTTGGAAAATTATAACTGACTTTCAATTCACGGAATGACAAATAATCACCTTTATAAGTATTCTCATCTGAAGTTCTGTAATGATTCCACTGACCGTTATCGCTGCCATCTTCCACATCGAAACGAGCATAGCGTGTTTTAGCTGCATCACCAGGAACAGACCAGTAATTTAAGACATCCTTAGTCGGATTCAGATAGCCAGATTGTGCCCCAGAATTTACCAGACTTATCTGCCGGTCATAAATCACATGCCCCAATGCATAATCAAAACTTGCATAAATCTCAAAATCCCTGATTTTTACCGTAGTATTAAAACCACCAGTCGTTGTAGGAACCAAATAACCTAACACAAATTGGTCTTTTGCAGTAATCGTACCACTACCGTCCTTATCAACCCATTCATAGTCTCCCGCTATTTTACGACCTTTCTCATAAGTTTGAGTTACCGGATCATAACCAGCTGCACGTTCATCATACATAGCTTCTGAAGCTGCCTTATCATTATCTAAAATATGGCTGACTTTATATCCTATAACACTATACAGACGTTCCCCTTCAGCGATACCACCAATGCCGGCATAATAATCATCTGCAAACAAAGTCCCGTTCATCCTATTTTTATAGTTACCATTCTCCGGTAATTTCAGGACCTTATTCATATTATAACTGATATTACCTCCAACGTTCCAACTAAAATCCTTTCCTGCAAAATATTCCAATCAGCTTGCACTTCGTACCCCAGAATCTGACTTTTCCAACATTCTTATCTACCGTACCAAACCCACTTGTATTCGGCAACTTATCATTGAACAACAAGTCACGTGTCACCTTATTATAGTAATCAAATGAAAAGTTTATACGATTATTGAAATGCCAAATCAAAGCCTATATCGACTTGCCCTGAGCTTTCCCAAGTCAGACTTGTATTAGGAAGAGCACTTGGCATATAGGCACTGGAACCCTGATAAGCTGTAGTCGGACCCACAAACCTTGATAATCAAAACGTCCAATTGAATTATTACCAGTCATTCCGTAACTAGCACGAATTTTCGCCAGAGATAACCATGAAAGGTTCTTCATAAAATTTTCCTCACTCATAATATATCCAGCAGAGATTCGGAAAATACCCCACCTATTACCGGCTGCGAAACGAGAAGAACCATCAGCCCGCAAAGAAGCGGTTAATAAGTATCTTGATTTATAACCATAAGTTACACGTCCAAAAACTGTTCATGCGTTCACGTTGACGGGTTGAAGATGCCTTAGTGTATTCTGAAGCTCCATTCAATGTTATAATATCATCACGGCTTCCACCATATGCTTCTGCACTATAATCATACAAATTATAATATAAACTTGATGCACCAATTACTGATTGAATCTTATGTTCAGAAGCAAACTCTTTATTATAGCTCAAGGTAAAATCTAATTGGGAAGTCTGATTATTACTACCATAATAATTCGCATCTCTCAGATTATTATAATAATTATTTTTCTCGAAATATTCACGATGCATAACTGCAACATTATAAGAGCCCTCTACTTTAGCTGTCAAACCATTCAGTATTTCCCATGACAAACCTATTTTTCCTTTTCCACCCCAATCTGCACGTTCGTTTACAATGTTGTCAATCAAATAAAGTGGATTTCTATAATCCTTATCTTTCCAGGAGAATCAGTTCCATCCGCCATCAACCCTCGAATTGTAGGAGCCAAGTGTACACCTCTGGAAAAATAGCAGACTCACTGGCATAGGGGTGGAGTTAATCTTATGAGCAGATAAATTGGTTGTTAATTTTAAATTCTTAGTAATAGCATAACTATGATTCAATCTTAAAGTTATATTATCCCATGAGCGCTTGGGAGTGTATCCATTATCACCGACATACCCCAAACTAACCATATACTTCATTTTCTCCGTTCCCCCATTAAGCCCCACATAAGCATTGACAATATTGCCACCTTCAAACAGTTCATCTTCAATATCATTATCCTCAAAGATAAGCACCTTATTGGGAGAAATAGGATCCCACATCCAGTTCCATCCGGGTGCTAAGCTTTCTCCATGTTTCAAGTAACGAGTCGAGAATGAACTATTATCCAGATTTCCTGTACCTGCCGGATGAGCCTTTTGGAGCAAATTTGCATAAGGACTGCGTGCGAGTGCCGGACGCATAACACTTAAATATTCTGTAGAGTTCAACCGGTCAATCTGTTTGGATGCATTTTGGAACCCGTACGATACATTTACCGTTACCGTTGGTTTAGAAGATTTTCCCTCTTTAGTTGTTATCAAAATGATACCGTTTGAGGCTCTCGAACCATATATCGAAGTTGAAGCAGCATCCTTCAAGATTTCAATAGATGCGATATCCTGGGAATTCACATTCGATAATGCCCCGGGTACTCCATCAATCAAGATCAAAGCATCATTACTCTTATTTATAGACGAACCGCCACGAATAGTAATCGAAGCTTGACTGCCCGGAGCACCCGAAGTACTAAAGACTCGCAGACCAGTCGTTTTACCTTTCAATGCATTTGATACTGTTGTACCGACCACCTTGTTCAAGTCTTCTCCGATACCCTTGAAATAGAAGAAGTAACTTCTCGCCGACTTAATGTTCCATAACCGACTACTACTACCTCATCAAGTAATTGAACATCTGATTTTAATATAATTTCCAACGGTTTGGAATCTGCGACAATTAATGAATACTTCTCATATCCGATATAAGTAACAGATATCTTTTCACCCTTATGAACCAAGACCTTGAAATTTCCGTCAATATCAGTAATAGTCCCTTTAGATGTACTTTCCAAATAAATAGTTGCACCGATAATGGGATTCAAGTCTTCATCCAATACACGCCCTGTTACAGTAAAATTTGAGTTTCCAGTCTGAGCCCAAAGACCTAAAGTAGGGAAAATCAACATAAAAATACCTATACAACAAAATATTGTAGCTTGGACTTATATATATTATAGCTTTTCATAATCTTTTTATTCTTCATTTATGTATTTAATCAAGGTTACATCATCTATCAGCATCGTTGAGTTCTGCGCATTATTCTGCAAACAAAGCACTATATCGGTACGATCAACTAATGAAGCATTAAGAGCACTCTCATAGGTAATACTAGCCTTTTGGTCGGTAATTTTGGAAAAGTCTATAACATAGGAGAATTCTACCCATTCAGAAGACAAAGACAATTCTTACAATAAGCCCAGTATTTTCCTGTGGGAGAAGTCGGCTTTTCCGTATCATAAATAAAATAACGTTCCACAACATTTCCCGCAGCATCAGTGGCTTTTATAAATATACGGCAAGTCGGGGTCCCACCACTACTTTTCCTTAAAAGAAAATGTGTATAGCGCCGGTTCTACCACACCTTTAATCCGTTGGGCAATAAAAGCTCTAGTCGGATCCGCATTAGGAATAGAAGTTGTGGTATTCATCATTTTACCGACTGTTTCCTGTTCGCCGTCATAAGCCGTAGAAAAAGAAATTGTACTGGGGTAATTATTCAGTACAACCCACTCATTATAAATAATTGGAGAATCTGTTAGCTTACGTTCCAGGTCGGCAGTCTCAAAATCAGCATCATGTATAAGATTTACAGGAATATCCCCACCTGGAGTATCTTCTACATCTTCTTCAAACTCTGTAGGAAGAGGCGCAATTTCTTCTTTATCCTCACAAGATGAAAGTCCTACAATAAGTGCAAAAAGCATTAAAAAAAAGGTTCTTTTCTTCATAATACAAATGTAATTAGGTTGACATTATTTTTCTTAAATCAATATAATTCCGCACATTCAAAAACTTCTAATCCATCTCAAAATACTTATCCGTATTTCCTCCTCATATATAAACTTATTACGCATCCACCATCCATGGCCGCCTTCTGACAGGATTCGTATTTCCGATTTAACGCCATTATTTAATAACGCATTATAAAAATTCAGGCCATTTAAATAAGGTACTGCCTGGTCATCCGATGATAATATGATAAAAGTCGGGGAAGTATCAGCAGACACGTGTTTATCCATCGAATAAATATTTCTCCATTTTTGCTCATCTGCTTTAACTCCCAAAAGATGTTCACGAGTCTGAAAATTAGAGTATGACATAGATATAGCCGGATAAACCAATATTCCAAAATTGACCATATTCTTTTTTGAAGTAAACCCGGTCAATAAAGCAGCAGCTAAATGCCCACCGGCGGAAAATCCCATGACTCCAATCTTATCTTTATCTATACCCAATTTCTCAGATTGTTCGTGAATAACTTCCAAAGCTCGTATGCCGTCATTTATCGTTACCTGTGGATCACCTTTTGGCAATCGATACTTAAGAATAAAAGCTGCAATCCCATTCTTGGCCAACCATTTTGCACTTCCATAGCCTTCGTGAGAAATAGCTATATAAGAATAAGCTCCACCGGGGATAAGCAGTACAGCATGGTTCAGACCGGTTCTATTCTCAGGCAGATAACCTAATAATTCAGGAGAAAACACCTCGCGAATATATCCTGAACTATCAATTTTGTCAGTTTTGGGTTCTTGTTGTTCATAAAGTTTTAAATGTACATCTTGAGCATACACCCTACATGTAAGTAATAAAAGGAACAGAAATACATGTTTCTTATACTTCATAATCCTAGAAATCATTTTTTAGTTGGTTATTGTCATTTCTTTGCAATATCACCGTTCTCTATTTGTAGAGCGGACCATATGTTGCACATGCCTTGAAATCGGCACTTTCTTTATCCATCCCAAATGATGCCCATGCAGTAGGACGGAATATTCTTTCTTTAGATACGTTGTGCATACATACCGGTATTCGCAACATAGAAGCGAGAGTGATAAGCTCCGCACCAATATGCCCATAACACAAAGCACCATGATTAGCCCCCCAATTTGCCATTACAGAATAGACACTATCAAATGCTTCATGACTGGTGAGACGTGGAACGAACCAGGTTGTAGGCCAAGTTTTATCCGTTCGTTTATCAACAGCTTCAGCCACCTTATCAGGAAGTTCGACACTCCATCCTTCTGCTATCTGCAAAACCGGTCCCAAGCCATCTACCATGTTTATCCGGGACATTGTCATAGGCATGCCCCCTTTGCTCATATAATTGGAAGAATAACCGCCGCCTCTGAAGTATTCCAATGAAGCCGGATACCATTGAGTAGCATCAAGACATCTCTGTACGTCTTCATTCGTTATTTCCCAGTAAGGTTTCATCACCGGACATCCATTTTCAGTCATCTGCCCCGACCCGTCGAGTGTACAAGAACCTGAATTGATTAAATGAATAAAACCATTTGAGGCAGTACCTTCCAGTTTAATTCCCGTAACCCGTTCTATAGCCTCAGGACTCCAGTAAGTACGGACATCGGCAAAAAGTTGGGAAGTATTAGTCAACAGATGCCCCAGCAACATTGCAGTCGCATTCAGATGATCATTTTCTGTAGCAACAATAAAAGCCTTACGAATGCCATTCCAGTCGAAAGAAGAATTTAAAATAGCTTCACTAAAATCGCCATTAGGAAGAAAGTCAGTCCATTGCCGCTGTCCTTGGAAACCACCCATAATCGCATTATGCCCCATAGCTTCTTCCTCATACCCCATTTCCTTCAGAATCGGATTTCCAATCATCATATCACGGATAATAAGCGTCATTTTCACCACAAATTCCCATTCTTGCTCTTTTTGCTCACGAGTATGTTGTAAGTGAGACGGATTATAATCTGTTCCCTCTTTGCAATTTATCCGAGTCCATGCCATTGCCTTTTCAAACTCCGTCCGGTCATAAATTCCCAATTCTATCCGGCGCAGAATTTCAACTGATTCCGCATATTCAGTACGCATACCCAAATATTTCTGCAAGAACATCGCATCTACCTGCGAACCGGCAATTCCCATTGAACAATACCCGACAGATAAATAAGATTTCCCTTTCATTTGTCCGACAGCCAAGGCAGCACGGGCAAAACGCAAAAGCTTCTCTTTCACATCTTCCGGAATCGTATTATCAGATGCATCTTGTACATCTTTTCCATAAATCCCAAAAGCGGGCAATCCCTTTTGATTATGTCCGGCCAATGCAGCAGCCAGATATACTGCCCCCGGACGCTCCGAACCATTAAATCCCCAAATAGCTTTTGGCAAAAGCGGATCCATATCAATTGTCTCAGAACCATAGCACCAACAGGGAGTAACCGAAAGTGTAGCACAGACATTCTCATCTGCAAATTTGCAGGCACATGCAGCAGCTTCTGCAACACCTCCTATTGTAGTATCAGCAATAACGCACTCTACAGGAGCGCCATCTATATAGCGCAGATTTTCGCTATACAAACGGGCTACGCTACGAGCCATTTCCATTGTCTTTTCTTCCAAGGATTCACGGATTCCTCTCCTTCTGCCGTCAATAATCGGACGGATTCCGATTTTCGGATGATTTGTTTTCATATTCCTTATTCTTTGATATTTAATCGACTTTCATTTTAACCACCAGCTTTTTCACAGTTACTTGTTCTTTTTCTTTCACACATGGACGATGTACATCCTGGGGGAAGAAAATAAAGAAATTTCCCGGAGTAGCCTTTCTTAATGTACCGCCATTAGAAGTATAAAAAGCAATATCTTTCTCCTCATTATATGGCTGCATTTCTTTCAATAAAGTAGTATCTCTTAAAATGCCAATATACTCACTACCGGAAATCAGATACTGTATATCAATGTACTTTCTATGTGCTTCATAAAGTGCATCCCCCGGTTCTTTCGTTTCATATTCACTAATCGTGATATAGACATCTTCACTCAATTCAATTCGTCCTAAAGGCAAACTATCCAAATTGGTATGAGCTAAATAATCAAAAGTTTGTTCCCAACGTTCGGGATACATCTGATAGTGTTTCTCCCATTCGACCAAATCAGTCATAGAATCAGGCAAAGCAGCAAACAAAGTGCTGACACTATTTCCATCAAAAGTGACACATTTCATCGTTTTCTCCTTTTCATTCTGTTTCTTCTTAGAAGCTGTATTACATGCACACAGCACCCCAACTATCGATATCAGATAAATTATTTTCATCATTTCTTCATTTTTACTAAATGCATACTGATAAATCCAACCAAGAAAATTACAATTGTTCCGAAGACAATCGTCAGGTTAGCATGGAAAGGACTTGCATATTCTCCCATAAAACCATCTGTAAAGAAAATAGGAGACAAGCTCATCCATACTACCACGATAATGCCACAGATTACTCCCAGGACCGCATCCACATTGCGGGACTTTTTTGAAACATAGCCCAACAGAAAGAGCCCCAGCATTCCCCCACTAAAAATAGAAGATAAAGCCCACCAGGCGTCTAATGCACTTTCTACATTCAAAAATGCCAATGCCACAAAAATGCCGATTATCCCTACCAAGACATTAAAAAAATACAAAGCCTTCACCGACTGCTTCTCCGTCGGTTGCCTATTCACATAGCGGGCATAATAATCAGTCAGAATAATTGTGGCAGAACTAGTGATGCTTGTAGCTACCGTACTCATTCCCGCAGCAAAAATTGAAGCGATCAACAATCCGGTAAGCCCCGTGGGAAGCACATGAACTATAAAGTACGGAAAAACTGCATCCCCTTCCATCCCTACTGGAAGTGTTTCCGGAAATGCCTTATAATAGGCATATAATGCAGTACCTATCAGAAAAAATACAGCCGAAACAGGAATAAACAAATACCCCCCAAAAAGAGCAGAGAATTTTGCTTGTTTCTCATCTTTAGCTGTCAGATAGCGTTGTACGTAGTTTTGGTCTATTCCGTAATTTTGCAGGTTAATAAATATCCCATAAACAAGGCATACCCAAAAGGTAGATTCCGTCAAACTACTTCCAAAACTTCCCAAACTGAATTTATGGTCGGTAACTGCAATCCGAAAAACTTGAGCCGGCCCTTCCGGCATTTTAAACATCAATACACAAAGACACGCTAAAGCACCGCCAATCAAAATAAATCCTTGTATAGCTTCTGTCCATATTACAGCTTTCAAACCGCCCAACATTGAATAAGCAATAATAGCAATACTGGTTATTACAATAATCGTTTTGATATCCCAGCCCAATAACGCGTTCATAGGCAGCGCAAGTAAATACAAAATAGAACCCATCCGGGCAAATTGTGTCAACAGATAACAAACAGAAGCATAAATTCGAGCCCAGGGACCGAACCGTTCCTCCAAAAAGCTATAAGCCGACACACTTCCAATCGAACGATAGAAGGGGACGAAGTACTTGGCGGCAAAATAGGAAGCGATCGGGATAGACAGACTAAATACGAATGCATTCCAATCCGCCATATATGCTTTACCCGGATAAGCCAAATAACTGATACTGCTTACATAAGTCGCGAAAATAGACATTCCTACAACCCACCCCGGAAGGGCACGCCCCGCGGAAGTGAACTCTTCAGACGAACGTTTCTTGCTGAAGAAAGAGCAGCCAAAGACCACAACCCCTCCCGTAAAGAATAAAAATATAATAATATCGAGAATAGACATAGCCGTTCTTTTTACCAGGTTTATCTAAGTACTACATTAATCCCCAATTTCTGAAGTGCCTTCCATATCTTCTCCCTTTCGCGTTGTTCAAACTTATGAAAAGGTGCGGCAACATAATCACTACATATTCCCAATAAATTGAGAGCACATTTCAAACCCTTCAAATAGCTGGATCCATGCTGTCCTACTGTATAAATAGTGGCACTGATCTGCATAATTTTTTCCTGTAAACGTTTCAGTTCTTCCAGATTTGTATTTTTTGCGGCATTATATAACTCCACATACAATTCAGGAAACATGTTAGCCCCTCCATTTACTCCACCGTGAGCACCGAGAAGTACCGATTCCGCCATAATCTCTTCCGGACCGACCAACATAGAGAAATCCTGACGTTCTTTCATCGCATACATTACGGACTGAAAATAAACAGCATTGGCTGAACTGTCTTTAAAGCCAATAACCCTTGGATCCTCCGCTATCCTCTGAATAGTGGCCGGTGCGAAATTCACTTTTGTATGGGTAGGCATATTGTACAAAAACAACGGCAACGGTAACTGAGGAGTCAGATTCTCATAAAACTCGATCAATTCAGGCTGACCTGCGGCAAAATAGTAAGGAGGCGCAGAAACTACAGCATCCGCTCCATTGTCTGCTGCAATACGAGCCAAGTTTACACTTTCCACAATTGAAGTGTCCGAGATACATACCAATACCGGTAAACGCCCTTTCGTTATCCGACATGTATTCTTTATCATCTCCACTCTCAATTTGTAGCTTAGACTTTGGGCTTCGCCAGTAGTACCCAATACAAAAAGAGCATGTACGCCTCCTGCTATCAAATGTTCTATCAATCTGTTCAGACCTTCAACATCAAGTACATCATCGTCCAATAAAGGAGTCACCAAAGGGGGAATAATCCCCGACAAAGGAGCATTCATCTTGCAATTCATAGCTAGAAAAAAATTAATTTATTAGTATTTTGTTATTTAATGACAATACGGGCAGGAATAATCACCTGCATAAGTTCATCGCTTTCCTTATTTATTTTTTTCATCAATATTTCAACCGCTTTTTCACTTATTTCGGGAATAGGCTGTTCCACACAGGAAACCGGACAATAAGCTAACTTGAATTCATCTGGATTATCAAAACTAACCACCGTGAAATGTTCCGTCAATGTTGTATTTCTTTCTTTAAGAGCAATCAGCACCTGAGTCCCGATACGATTCGACGCACAATAAATTGCGTCAATCCCCATGCGTAAAAACTGATAAACCCCTTCTCTTACACTCTTTTGAAAATTAAAGAAATCAACTTCATAGAACAAAGAAGAATCAAAAGGTATATTATGTTCATCAAGTGCCTGCTTAAATCCAAGGTATCGCTCCTGAAAGTTGGACAAAGTATGAGTGACCGTCATGTAAGCAATCTTTTTAAATCCTTGATCAATAATCAGGTTCGCTAACCTGTAAGTCGCGTCTTTATTATCAATCTGCACATAATCAACTGGCACCTCTTTCACTATACGGTCGATCAACACTACAGGCTTTCTATTCTTCACAATATCCATTATGATTTTTTCGCTATTTTCTGTCGGAGCTACAATTAGCCCATCCACTTGTTTTGATAAAAACATCTGTGCCGCTCTCTCAAACTTTTCCGAAGATTCATCAGAACTTGCAAACATCACTTGATAATTATATCTGGCAGCCTCTTTTTCCACACAAGAGGCTATTTTAGAAAAAAACGGATTGGAAACATCTCCAAGAATCAACCCTATTGTACGTGTTTTCCCAGTTCGTAGCCCTTGGGCCAAGCTATTGGGTTGATATCCCATCTCTTTCGCCTTCCGTCTCACATTCTGTTCGACAGCCTCACTTATCCTATATTTCTTCGCTCTACCATTCAAAACCATAGATACGACAGTAGAAGAAATATTCAATTCAGCCGCAACATCACTAAGCGTTATTTTTTTTCGTTTATCCATATTATTATATTAAGGTAAAGAATAAATCAATTTTTATTTAATAAATAACGTTTTATAACACTTTGTACATTCAATGATAGTGAATTACTAAACGAAATAATAATGTGAATAAATCACAATTAATAGAGAACCCCATAAACACTTCCAATAGACTCAATAAATCTTTTCTTCAGCAATAGAATTCATAAGCATTCACCTTCCATTTCAAGCATCAGATTAGCTAATTCGTTTTAGCATAACAAGTAAAAAAAATAGCAAGCACTATATTTCTTCTTTCTTTTTATTTTTGTATCTTTGCTAAAACGATACAGCAAATATAATACTTATTCAATTCAATTATTCAAAGCGCATACTTATTTATTATATTTTAACTATATGATTTCATTCAAGAAGTTATCAGAGATAGGTTAACCCACAAATTTTTAGCATCTTTTTTATTTACATAAAAGCTACATACAAACAGATAATAGCTCCGTATAATGTTACATATTATAACAAGTATAACTTAATTACAGAGTTTGCTATGATCTATTCAATTATAAACAGAACTGAAGTGCGATAGAGATTTAAAAAAGAAATTTACATTTTACAAACACATTCCATAGTTTTAGCAAAAATAAAAGAAAAGCTTCACTATTTTTTCATATTTTTGTGGTCAAACAATTTTTAATTCCTATAAAGCACTTTATAATAATGAAACATCCTCTATCCCAATTCCAATATTGTCCCAAATGTAGTTCCCCATATTTTGCAGTCAACAATGAGAAATCAAAAAAGTGTGCAGATTGTGGTTTCGTTTATTATTTCAATCCCTCTTCCGCCACAGTAGCATTAATTCTAAATGAAAAGAATGAATTGCTAGTCTGTCGACGTGCCAAAGACCCCGCTAAAGGTACGCTCGATCTTCCCGGTGGATTTATCGACATGAACGAAACCGGTGAAGAAGGTGTAGCCCGCGAAGTATTAGAAGAAACCGGGTTGAAAGTAAAGCAAGCTATTTATCAATTTTCACTTCCCAATATTTACGTCTATTCCGGCTTCCCTGTACACACTCTCGATATGTTCTTTCTCTGTATTGTAGAAGATATGAGTCACTTTTCAGCCATGGATGATGTGGCGGATTCATACTTCTTGCCTCTTGGTGAAATAAATCCGGACGATTTCGGTTTGGATTCTATCCGACGGGGCCTCATCTCATTCTTAGCCCGACATATAAAAAATAACTTGGTATAGTTTTTCTGAGAATAAGACAACCACATCGATAGTTTAATTCATAATTGTGCAGCTATGAATATATTCTTCTATTAACGAATCTATAAATAGCCTGAAAAAATGACTAATCTGAAAAAATGCATATTTTCTTTCTTCTGCTTTTCGTCATTGCGATTTACGTTAAATGTAAAAGCAAAAATAGCCTGCATTTTCGATGAATAAAATGCTTAGTGACACAAATAGAATAACACTTCTACCATTTTATTACTTCAAAACCCATTTTACATAAAAACGATCCAATATTTCTAGCATTTGACACAAAATAGACAATATTTGTTTGATAAAACAAAACAGTCAATCAGACTAATAATCCCCCTTTGAAACAAATTTTTAGCTTCTTTAAAACAAATCAATCGTTTCTTGGTAAGAAACGAAGTGTTCCACACCGAGAAACGATTGGTTTCACTACGGGAAACACATCGGATAGTGACGCTATTTTTCTGTATATATCAAGAGAATAAATACAAAATCAGCTTTTAGTTTGTATATTCTTGCAATAATTTATTCACTCATTTTTCTATTTACAGCTTTTTCTTTCCATTTGATTCCACCACAATCTTAAAAATAGAACATTCCTACAAGACAATTCCGATACTTCAGAAGAAAGCAAACTGTACAATAATGAAATAAAATATACGAGAACCCGTTCTCATGAAATGTGTACCAACTTATTTTTCTATGATTGCTTAAAGCTATGCCACATAATCAACCCGAAATCTTAAATAAGTATATTATACTACTAAAAATAAGAAGAATACGACAGTTTTCATTATTTTTGTAATCACCATTAATTTAATAGCCATTAAATTAACCGCCATTAAAAGAAACCTATGTATGAAATTTTATGACCGAAAGAAAGAATTAGAAATACTTTCCGCAGCTAAAGAGCAATCACAAACGAGCGCTTGCTTTACTGTAATGACCGGACGCCGACGAATCGGAAAAACAGCTCTACTCTTAGAGTCTGTCAAAGACACCCGATTCGTATATATATTTGTAGCAAGAAAGAGTGAAGTCCTGCTTTGCGCACAATATCAACCTGTCATTCAGGAAACGCTTGGCATTCGTATCTATGGAGAAATCAGAGAGTTCGCACAGCTCTTTGAACTGCTGATGCAACATTCCCAAAAGGAAAATTTCACATTAATCATTGACGAATTTCAAGAATTTCTCTATATCAATCCGTCTATCGTAAGTGACATACAACGTATTTGGGACCAATATCACGCGACTTCCAAAATCAATTTCATTGTATGCGGTTCCGTTTATTCAATGATGAAAAGAATATTCGAAGACCGCAAGGAGCCACTATACGGACGCCTTACCGCCCGAATTGCCCTGCATCCATTCACCACCACCGTTATCAAAGAGATTCTAGCAGATCATGCCCCCCAATTCACATCGGAAGATTTGCTTTGCTTGTATTTGCTGACAGGTGGAGTAGCCAAATACATCACCCTATTGATGGAAGCGAAAGCATTTAATAAAACTGCCATGATAAATTATGCGCTTTCCGAAGGCTCACCATTTCTGACAGAAGGCAAAGACATGTTGATTTCCGAGTTCGGGAAAGACTATGCCAATTATTTTTCTATCCTATCTCTCATTGCAGAAGGAAAAACAACACAACGAGAGATTGATTCCATCATCAATAAAAACACCGGTTCCTATTTAGCCAACCTTGAGGATGAATATTCATTAATCAAAAAAGTGAAACCGATGTTCGCTAAACCTAATAGTCGTGCTACCCGTTATTGCCTGCAAGACAATTTTCTACGATTCTGGTTTCGCTTTATTTTCTCAAACAACGCAGTACTGGAAATGGGGAAAAACCATTTACTGATAGAATATGTAGAAAAGAACTATGAACAATACAGCGGCCTATTGTTAGAAAAATATTTCCGTGAACTTATCGCTGAAAAAGAAGAAGTTACCGACGTAGGTAACTATTGGGACAAAAACGGAGAAAATGAAATAGACCTGATCGCCCTCAACCGGTTTAACAAAACAGCACTTATCGGAGAAGTAAAAAGAAATCCGAGAAAAATAAGTATCCCGGCATTGGAAAAGAAAGGAGAAACTTTACATAAAGAATTAAATGATTATAAAATAACTTTCAAAGGATTCTCATTGAAAGATATGTAGTACTTTTGCATAAACACCCGATTATGAAAAAAGAAATTACTAGACTCATTTGTGCCGCCATCTGCTGCACGCCCATTATAGGATTTGCCCAGACAGGTGACAAGTTCACTTCGACTGACAACCTTTATAAAGAAGGGAAAGAACTTTTCCAGGAAAAGAATTATGCAGCTGCTCTGCCGGCATTGAAAGCATTTGTAAAACAAAAGCCTGCAGCCAGCCTTCTTCAGGACGCAGAGTATATGCTAGTCAGTTCGGCTTACGAACTGAAAGACAAAAACCGCATCGAACTCCTCCGCAAATACCTTGACCGTTATCCTGATACTCCATACGCTAACCGTATTTATGCGCTGTTAGCCTCCTGCTATTTCTACGAAGGAAAATATGATGAAGCACTGGCACTCTTCAACTCTGCCGACCTCGATTTGCTAGGTAATGAAGAACGGGACGACTGCACCTACCAACTAGCTACCTGTTATCTGAAAACCGATAATCTAAGAGAAGCAGCCATCTGGTTTGAAACTTTGCGTGCCAACAGCCCCAAATACGCCAAAGATTGTGATTACTATCTTTCCTACATCCGCTATACACAAAAACGTTATACTGAAGCGTTGAAAGGCTTCCTCCCCTTACAGGACGACTCAAAATACAAAACCCTCGTCCCCTATTACATAGCCGAAATTTATGTGCAGCTCAAAAACTATGATAAAGCACAGATTGTAGCCCAAAACTATCTGTCAGCCTATCCGAATAATGAATACGCAGCAGAAATGTACCGTATTCTGGGAGATGCCTATTACCATTTCGGACAATATCACCAAGCCGTAGAAGCATTCAACAATTACCTGAATAAGGATCGCTCGGCTCCCCGCCGCGATGCCCTTTATATGCTGGGTCTCTCCTACTACCAAACAAAAGTCTACTCCAAAGCAGCCGAAACATTAGGTAAGGTGACAACTGACAACGATGCCCTTACCCAAAATGCATATCTCCACATGGGACTCTCTTATCTGCAACTGGCAGAGAAAAACAAAGCACGCATGGCTTTTGAACAGGCAGCCGCCTCCAATGCTAATATGCAAATCAAGGAACAGGCAGCTTACAATTACGCTCTTTGCCTGCACGAGACTTCTTTCTCCGCTTTCGGTGAATCAGTTACTGCCTTTGAGAAATTCCTGAATGAATTTCCGACTTCTCCATACGCTGAAAAAGTCAGCAGCTACCTGGTAGAAGTTTACATGAATACACGTAGCTACGATGCAGCTTTGAAATCAATCGACCGGATTGCCAAACCAAGCGCACAAATATTGGAAGCCAGACAGAAGATACTGTTCCAATTAGGAACTCAATCTTTCGCTAACGCCGACTTCGAACAAGCTCTGAAATATCTGAACCAATCCATTGCCATCGGACAATACAATCGTCAGACCAAGGCAGACGCTTACTATTGGTGCGGAGAATCCTATTACCGTCTAAACCGAATGGTAGAAGCCGCGCGTGATTTTAATGCTTATCTGCAACTCACCACCCAACCCAATAACGAAATGTATGCGCTTGCCAATTATAACTTAGGATATATCGCTTTCCACCGGAAAGACTATACGCAAGCAAGCAATTACTTCCAAAAATACATTCAACTGGAGAAAGGTGAAAATGCAACCGCACTTGCCGATGCATACAATCGTATTGGTGACTGCCACCTGCATGTACGTAACTTTGAAGAAGCCAAACAGTATTATTCGCAAGCCGAACAGATGAATACTTCTTCCGGAGACTATTCTTTCTATCAGCTGGCTCTTGTATCCGGTCTGCAGAAAGACTATACCGGTAAGATCACCTTGCTGAACCGTCTGGTAGGAAAGTACCCTGCTTCTCCTTATGCCGTAAACGCTATTTACGAGAAAGGGCGTTCCTATGTTTTGATGGACAACAACAACCAAGCCATTACTTCTTTCAAAGAATTGCTTACTAAATATCCTGAAAGTCCGGTCAGCCGGAAAGCTGCCGCCGAAATCGGATTATTATATTACCAAAAAGGAGATTACAACCAAGCAATCGAAGCCTACAAACAGGTTATTGAAAAATATCCGGGCAGTGAAGAAGCACGTCTTGCCATGCGTGATTTGAAATCTATTTATGTAGACCTCAACCGCATCGACGAATTTGCTGCTTTAGCAAATGCTATGCCAGGACACATCCGTTTCGATGCTAACGAACAAGACTCGCTTACGTATGCCGCCGCAGAAAAGATTTATGCACGAGGCAGAATGGAAGAAGCCAAAACAAGCCTCAACAAATACCTGCAAACTTTCCCGGAAGGAGCCTTCAGCCTGAACGCACATTATTATCTCTGCCTGATCGGAAACGAGCAGAAGAATTATGATATGATTCTTCTCCATTCCGGTAAGTTGTTGGAATATCCAAACAATCCGTTTGCAGAAGAAGCACTGATCTTGCGTGCTGAAGTGCAATTCAACCAGCAAAATATGGCTGAAGCATTGGCTAGCTACAAAATGCTGAAAGAAAAAGCAACCAACGTAGAGCGCCGCCAACTTGCTGAAACGGGTATTCTGCGTTGCGCCTTCCTATTGCGAGATGACATAGAAACCATCCATGCAGCTACCGACCTGCTTGCAGAAGCCAAACTTAGTCCGGAGCTAAGAAATGAAGCTCTTTATTACCGTGCTAAAGCCTATACCAAGCAAAGGCTGACAAGAAAGCAATGGAAGACTATCGTGAACTGGCCAAAGACACACGTAACTCTTACGGTGCCGAAGCTAAATATCAGGTTGCACAATCCCTCTACGACGCAAAAGAATATGCCGCTGCAGAGAAAGAGTTGCTCAACTATATAGAACAGAGTACGCCACATGCTTATTGGCTAGCGCGCAGTTTTATCCTTCTATCCGACGTCTATCATGCTACGGGTAAAGATCTGGACGCACGCCAATATCTGCTAAGTCTGCAACAGAATTATCAAGGGAATGACGATATTGAAAGCATGATTGAAAGCAGACTTAGTAAATTGAAAGTTGAGAATTGAGAATAAAAAAATAGAAAAGTATGAAACGATCTCATTATATAATAGGAGGACTCGCATTGGCTATGTCAATGCCATCCTGCCTTCAAGCCCAAACCACCCAACCGAAGGATACAACAATGACCCGCACGGTCGTTGTGGAACAAGAATATAACCCGGACATTATGGACGCCTCGAAAGTAAACGTCCTGCCTAAAGTAAAAGAACCGACAGTGAGCAAGAAAGAAGTAGAGTATGCTACAACATTCTTTCCGGCCACTTCCGTTCCGGCAGGCCTGATGCGCCCCTATACCGGAAAAGAAGTTCGACCCGGCACTACCCCGGGATATGTACGTGCCGGATATGGTAATTATGGCAATTTGGATATTCTTGCCAATTATCTATTCCGTCTGTCGCAGAAAGACAAATTGAATGTACGTTTCCAAATGGATGGAATGGATGGTAAGTTAACTCTTCCCTTCACAGATGGAGAAAAATGGAATGCATTTTATTATCGCACACGCGCAAATGTAGATTACACACACCAATTTAATAAACTGGACTTAAATATTGCCGGAAACTTCGGATTGAGCAACTTCAACTTCCAACCGGAAAGCGTAAACAGCAAGCAGAAATTCACATCCGGTGACTTCCATGCGGGCATTCATTTCACTGATGAGACTGCACCACTGCGTTTCAACGCAGAAACAAATCTGTTGATGTATGAACGTCAGCATAACATGTTCAATGAATCTGAAGCCAATACAGGTATCAAGGAAACAATCATACGTACCAAAGGCGATGTCACGGGAGCTATCGGCGACCAACAATTAATAACTATCGCTTTGGAAATGAACAATCTTCTCTACAACGGATATACAAAGAATGTTTCCACCGGAGATGAATACTTCAAAAACTACACAACGCTTCTTTTAAATCCATATTATGAACTGGATAATGATGACTGGAAATTGCATATCGGAGCCAATGTAGATTTATCTTTCGGATTTGATAAGTCTTTCCGTATTTCACCCGATATCACTGCACAGTATATTTTTTCTGATAGCTACATTGTTTATGCAAAAGCAACCGGCGGTAAGCAATTGAATGATTTCCGTAGATTAGAAAGTATCTGTCCTTACGGTGAACTGCCGGAGGCAAATACCACTGCTACTTTGGGATACGTACAACGTCCTTATGATACTTACGAGCAAATCAACGGTAGTATCGGATTCAAAGCAAGCCCTTATCCGGGACTTTGGTTCAACGTGTTCGGTGGTTATCAGAATCTAAAGAACGACTTATCTTATTTAGGTTTTGACCCAAGTAATATTCATTCAGGTTCTTATCTTTCTTTTGCTCAAGACAATACAGACAATCTTTACCTTGGAGGTGAAATCAGTTACGATTACAAAGATATCCTTGGAATATCAGCTAAATATACTTACCGTAATTGGGACAGCAAAACAGAGGAATATCTGTTGGCTGTGAAACCGGTCAGTGAAATGTCTTTCAATGTACGTATTCATCCGATCTCTGCTTTTAACATAAATCTAGGTTATGATTACATCAACCGGAAAGAAGTGAAAGAGTATGCAAAAATGACTGCAGTGAATGATTTGCATATCGGAGCCAGCTATAATGTATTCAAAGGAGTATCTGTCTATGCCCAAATACATAACCTGCTGAACAAGAAATATCAATATTATTTAGGTTATCCTACGGAAGGATTCAATTTCTTAGGAGGATTGAGTTTCCGATTCTAAATTAATGAAAGGGGCGTTTCCATTTCCGGATAACGCCCCTTCTCAAAAACTTAAACTTCAATTATTTTGTTGTCTTCACTACAAATCCGTCACCAATAGATTTACAAACCTTGTATTTCTTCTGCCGACAGACCTGTTATCTGTGAAATAGTATTAATAGGAATATTCAAAGCCTTCATATTACGTGCTGTTTCTCACGACCTTCTGCGCGACCTTCCGCACGGCCTTCTGCACGGCCTTCTGCACGTTCTGTCAATATATTATCTTTCAATATTACAATATTATCCAAATGACGATAATATGCTTCAAGTTCAGTTTTCGTCATTTTATCGAGTTTCAATCGTTCACGAGCCTCCGTCAAACCGGGAGCAGTAGCACTATCTGGTATATCACCTGTATTCAGATAACAAATCCATTCTTCCAACGGACTCTTGGCAACCTGATTAAAGTCATTCACCTTTAATATATAATATTCAGGATAAAGCTGACTGACAGCATCCACCTTAAACGTCTGTTTCTGAAATGGAGTTAACTCCAGCACATCATTCTGATGAATCCCTCTGAACTCCGTTTTACCATGATATACTATATCCTTTCCATTGCCTAATGAAAATAGACAATATTAACGCTATACACTTTACGTACTTTATCATAACCTTCTCCACGATTGATGTACTCGGTCACCAATTTAGAAGTACCAAACAACATACGTTGGAAATAAGCATACTCATTGTTATTCTGAACTTCAATCAGAATAAGCTCTCCTTTAGAGTTCTCCGCAAGCATATCAACACGATTATACTTATCAAACTCATCTTCTTGATTTCCTTCACTTTCCAACAATTTCTGAATGACAATCTTTTCATTGAGAAGAGTAGTCAGAAAGCCTTCAAGAACTGCAAAATTGGCTTTATTACGCAATAAGCGTTTCATAGCCCAATCGAAACGAATATAATTACTAGCCATAGGTTCGTCTCCTTTCCCATTTTCTTTTTTCATGCAAACAAAGGTAAGCAGAAAATGTTTAATATCAAGTATATATATCCGATAAAATAACTCATCCTACCTTTATATAGACTACCGATCGTCCCGCTCCATACTTTTTTAAAATCCCTTTTTCAATAAATGCATTAATATCCTGCAATGCCTGTGTTTTTGTCTTTCCAACAAGTAAGGCATAATCCTGCCGATTAATACATGGATTCTTTTCCAAGAATTTATTTAATCGCTGCAAGCACTTTTCTTCTGCTAATGGATTCTTCACACGAAAAGGCGAATGATAACGTTGTAATACCAATTCAGTCTCAATATCCTTCTTAAACTGACGGTTGATTCTCAAATTAATATCTTTAAGAGATACTGACGGTGAACGCAAGTCTTTTGAATCAGTCACTTCTTTGTTCACATTCAAAGAAAGAGTAAAATAACCAATATCACCCAATTCAACGGAAAATCCCTTCAAAAGCAAATGTCTTAGTTCTTTCGAGATAGCTTCTATGACACCTACCACTTGCGCATGAGGCATATGCTGAAATGCAGTCACTTGTTCTACAAATTCTTCGGCTGTATAGCTGCCCTTCAGTACGACACGTGCATGCAAAGGTTGTTCTTCCCCACTTTTCAGGGTTGGGAGTCTCATAAAGATCATAATTTACACTCATTATTTATTAGTATTTCATTAGGAAAGATTAAACTCCACTTCCCTATATATTAATTATTTATTTACTATTCAGTTTCCGTTTGACAGTTGTCAAGCGATAGCTCAACAGTTAAGTCAGGCGTTCGTTTGACAACTGTCAAACGAAAACCAACTTACTAATGAGACAAATGTACGTAGAATATAGAGAAACTAACCTATACCAATTGATATTTTATTTCCTGCAATAAAATGTAAATCTTAAGATTTTATTAAATTCTCCTTATAATATAAGGTAGGGAGAATCTTTTTTTTTACTTTTGTCCCCGAATATTGTGGTACAAGCCATTATAAAAGAAAGAATTATGCAGAAAAACCTTGTCATTGTCGAGTCTCCGGCAAAAGCAAAAACGATTGAAAAGTTTCTGGGGAAAGATTTCAAAGTCCTTTCTAGTTACGGACACATACGCGATCTGAAGAAAAAAGATTTCAGTATCGACGTAAATAATGATTTTGAACCCAGCTACGAAATCCCGGCAGACAAAAAGGCGCTGGTTAGCACACTAAAGACAGAAGCTAAAGAGGCAGAAACCGTATGGCTCGCATCCGATGAGGACCGCGAGGGAGAGGCGATTGCCTGGCATCTGTATGAGGTCTTAAAACTAAAACCGGAAAACACAAAACGAATCGTATTTCATGAAATTACGAAGAGCGCTATCTTAAAAGCTATTGAACAACCACGCGACATTGACCTCAACCTCGTAAATGCACAGCAAGCACGACGGATTCTGGACCGTATCGTAGGTTTCGAACTCTCTCCCGTACTTTGGAGAAAAGTGAAACCGGCACTCTCGGCCGGACGTGTTCAGTCTGTTGCCGTCCGTCTGATCGTTGAACGTGAACGTGAAATACATGCCTTCAAAACGGAAGCTGCTTATCGCGTCACTGCCGTATTCCTCGTCCCGGACGCGGATGGAAAGCTGGTGGAAATGAAAGCTGAACTGGCTCGCCGTATCAAAACAAAAAAAGAAGCAAAGGCTTTCCTCGACGCTTGTCAGGGAGCGAGCTTTACAATCGATGATATTACCACCCGCCCGATCAAGAAAACGCCTCCTGCTCCGTTCACAACGTCTACTTTACAACAGGAAGCCGCACGCAAACTGGGATATACCGTAGCGCAGACCATGATGCTCGCGCAGCGTTTATACGAATCGGGATTCATCACTTACATGCGTACGGACTCTGTCAACCTCTTTCGGAATTTGCAACGGCTGGCAGTAAAGACGCTATCATCAAAATGATGGGCGACCGCTACGTACATCCCCGCCATTTCGAGACCAAGACCAAGGGTGCACAAGAAGCTCACGAGGCCATCCGCCCTACTTATATAGAGAACCAATCCGTTGAAGGAACAGCACAAGAAAAGAAACTGTATGACTTGATCTGGAAACGCACCATTGCTTCACAAATGGCAGATGCGGAACTGGAAAAGACAACTGCTACCATAACGATAAGTGGCAGCAGCGACGTATTTACAGCTATCGGTGAGGTGATTAAGTTCGACGGTTTCCTGCGTGTGTACCGTGAGTCTTATGATGACGACAACGAACAGGAAGATGAAAGCCACCTGCTTCCTCCTTTGAAGAAAGGCCAGAAGTTGGAACATGGACCTATCATCGCAACCGAACGTTTCACCCAACGCCCTCCACGCTATACGGAAGCAAGTCTTGTACGCAAGTTGGAAGAACTGGGCATCGGCCGCCCGTCTACGTATGCGCCTACTATCTCTACCATCCAGCAACGTGAATATGTGGAGAAGGGCAATAAAGACGGTGAAGAACGTCAGTTTAATGTCATGACATTAAAGGATCATCAGATTAAAGACGAAAATCATACTGAAATTACCGGTGCAGAAAAGGCGAAGTTACTCCCAACGGATACCGGCACTGTGGTAAATGATTTCCTTACCGAATATTTCCCAGACATTCTGGATTTCAACTTTACCGCCAGTGTAGAAAAGGAATTTGACGAGATTGCAGAAGGAGAAGTGAAATGGACTTCTATCATGAAGAATTTCTATGATAAGTTCCACCCGTCTGTAGAAAACACATTGGCTATCAAGACGGAACATAAAGTAGGCGAACGTATCCTGGGAGAAGAACCGGGAACAGGCAAGACTGTTTCTGTTAAGATTGGTCGCTTCGGTCCTGTTGTACAGATTGGTACTGTAGAAGATGAAGAAAAACCACGCTTCGCACAAATGAAGAAAGGTCAATCCATGGAAACCATCACTTTGGAAGAAGCACTGGAATTATTCAAATTACCTCGTACACTGGGCGAATATGAAGGAAAATCAGTCAGTGTAGGCGTAGGCCGTTTCGGTCCGTATGTCCTGCACAATAAGGTATATGTATCGCTCCCGAAAACACTTGATCCGATGGAAATTACTTTAGAAGAGGCGGAACAGCTCATTTTAGAGAAACGCCAGAAAGAAACGGAACGCCACATCAAGAAGTTTGAAGAGGAGCCGGAACTTGAGATTCTGAACGGACGTTACGGACCTTATATTACCTATAAGGGTTCCAATTATAAAATCCCCAAAGATATTGTCCCACAGGATTTAACGCTGAAAAGTTGTCTCGACTTAATCAAGCTTCAAGACGAAAAAGGAGCGAATCCAGCACCAAAAAAGAAGTTTTCGAAAAAGAAGTAAGAAAATAAAATAAGAATGATGGCAGATATATAAATCTTTTTATATATTTGCCATTTATTTTACTTATTTTCAATAACTTATGAGACAAACAATATTTGTAAAAACATTAATGGGTCTATTTTGTGCCCCATTAATATGTGGTTGTGTAGACGACCAGCGTGATTTATTTCAAGAGCCGGAAAAACTTCCCAAAGAAAGCTTTTTTGATTTCAACATGAACCAGAATCTGGCTATAGACATTGACTATGGCTTCAAGGAAGACTATGTGGTTCTTTTTGAAATTTATGATCAAGACCCGATTGAAGTAAATGATAAAGATGGTAGCTGGAAGAAAAAAGACATAGAACCTTTCTACCGTGCCGCCACCAGCAAAAAGGGAACGTTCAATGAAGATGGAATAACTATACGGGCAGATATTTCAGAAGTATGGTTATCATCCGACTATTTAGGTGCAGCATCGCCTGTAAAACTCACAATTGGCGAAGACCATCGTATTTCTTTCAACCAAAATGAGTATATTCAATCTCTACTCGCAAAAGCATCAACACCCGTCAGCAGAGGAGTGACAACCAATCAGCATAAATATCAGGATGACTGGATGCTTCTACCCAATGTAGACTGGAACGACAACGGACGTCCCAATAACTTATCTGCAGAAAAAAATATTCCGCCTGCCAGCGTACTTTATAATATAAAAAACGTTTTTAGAAAAACGGACGGGAAAAGCATTCGTGACAACTATCCCGAATTCTTTAACGGAAAAATGATATCAGACATCCCTATCACTAAAGAAACCGAAGTAAGTCTTGTATTTGTCAATAGTACTGCCGCTTGGTACAACACTGTGGGATATTACACTTATCCTACTGGCGAAACACCCACTCTGGAAAATATCCAAAAGGTACTGGCATTTCCAAATGCTTCTCCTGTTTATAAAACAGCCGGAGTGGGTGCTTTAGTTTGTGGCGATGAAGTTAAATTGAAATACTGGAACGAAAAAGAAGGTAAATTTGAAGAAAAATTTCCTGCTGGGATCACTATTGGTTGGTGTCTGCAAGGCATGGGATTCAGAAGCAAGCCTTTAGATGAATACGTTCAAGGTGACCTTGTTCAAGGCATGGGAACCCGATACTCTACTACCATTTTGAACAAAGCGGGAAGTGATGGCATAAAGAGACAAAGAACCGTATCACTGCGAGATACAGAATCCAATCAAATTGTAGCAATAGGATTTGAAGATAATATAGACTTAGATTATTGCGATGCCATTTTCTATATCCATACTTCCGAAAAAAATGCGATTGATGAAGAAGTAGTTCCTCCTTTGCCCGAAGATCCTGAAGTTCCAACTGATGAAGACAACTACACCACTTACTCCGGAATATTGACATTTGAGGACTTATGGCCGGAACAGGGAGATTATGACATGAATGATGTCATGATACGATATAAGAGTAAAGTATATAAATCCATACTGACAAATCGGGTATACAAAATTGTTGATGAATTCACTCCGTTTCACCGAGGAGGTTATTTGATAAACGGCTTTGGCTATCAATTACATAACATCGCTAACAGCGATATTAGTGATGTTTCTATTGAAGGGCCTTCTTATGCCTCCAAATCTCAATATATGCCTGGGAAAACAGAGACCGGCCAATCTCATCCTACAATTTTATTATTTGATAACATGAGGATTTTTGACGGAAAAGAAGAAGCAGACAAAAAGTATACTGTAACAATTCAAGTGAATGATGTAAGCTCAAAAAACGTATTACCACCTTATAATCCGTTTATTTTCGTAGAGTCAGATAAAACCAGAGGTAGAGAAGTGCATTTGGTAAAATATCCCCCTACAGATAAAGCCAATCCATCACTATTAGGCACTGGAAAAGATGTTTCCAGACCTGACGAGGGATTATATTATGTTTCGATAGACTTAATGCCATTTGCTCTCAATATGCCAATTAGCGAATTCCCTATCCCTGAAGAAGGCGTAAGGATAGACGAATCATATCCGAAATTTGCAACATGGGTTAAATCTAATGGGGCACAAGCCAAAGACTGGTACAAATACCCTAAAAAATAACAGTCATCAACAATAATGAAAAGTCAGACTAGGGTTAAACTTAGTCTGGCTTTTTCATTTGATCTTAAAACCTTTATCAGGAAATAATATATCAAACACAATCACAAATATAAAAACGGATGTCACCAGGATATTCATTGACAGAAATAAATGTAAGAAAGGCAGGAAAGCAAAGCAACCACAGCAATAATATGCGATAAAAAGAAGAATACGTATCGGCCTGGTATCCGGGTTGAACCAGTTAGTCACCCAGATGGTATGTTGCCACAACATCCAGACTGCAAACCACAGGATTGTTTCTTTCAATAATCCTTCCCAAGTGAGATTATGAAGCAAATAATGTGAAAGTTGCGTGACCGAGAAAACATAAATCAGGTCAAACAGCAGTTCGGAATAAGAGACAGTAGCAGTTTCCGTTTCTCTCTTCCGAAGCAATGGATGGGGGGGGGGAGTAAAACATACGGGATTCCTTTTATATATAAAAGAAACCCCGCAGAAGTCTATTTTGTTCAGAGAAAGTCTTACATTCTGGAAGGAACTTCGATACCCAGCAAATTCATTCCCAAGCGAACAACTTTAGCTACATTAGCAGACAGAGCGATACGGAATACTTTCACTGCCTCATTCTCTTCGCGCAGAATACTATAGTCATGATAGAACTGATTGTATTCTTTCACCAAGTCATAAGTATAATTAGCAATAATAGACGGGCTGTAATCTTCACCGGCTTGTTTTACAACAGCAGCAAAGTCGGCAACCATCTGAATCAAGCCCTTCTTCTTTCTCACTTAATTCAATGCCAGCCGGAATCTGTTCAGAAATTACGATACCCGATTCGGCAGCTTTCCGAAGTACAGACTGGATACGTGCATAAGTATATTGAATAAACGGACCTGTATTACCATTGAAGTCGATAGATTCTTTCGGATTGAATGTCATGTTCTTACGGGCATCGACTTTCAGAATGAAATATTTCAATGCTCCCAGACCCACAATACGGGCAATATCATCAGCTTCTTCCTGTGTCAAACCATCCAGTTTGCCTAGTTCTTGTGAAGTTTCTTTAGCAGTGGCAATCATTTCCTCCATCAAGTCGTCAGCATCAACTACAGTACCCTCACGGGATTTCATCTTACCTTCCGGCAGTTCCACCATTCCGTAAGAGAAGTGTACCAGACTCTTACCCCATTCGAAACCAAGTTTATCGAGCAAGATAGAAAGCACCTGGAAGTGATAGTTCTGTTCGTTACCTACTACATAAATCATCTTATTAATCGGGTAATCGGCAAAACGAAGTTTAGCCGTACCGATATCCTGAGTCATATAGACAGAAGTACCGTCACCACGGAGAAGGAGCTTATGATCCAGTCCTTCGGCAGTCAGGTCGGCCCATACGGAACCGTCTTCTTTTTTGTAGAAGAAACCTTTTTCCAGACCTTCCATTACCTTTTCTTTTCCTTCGAGGTAAGTATTGGATTCATAATAGATCTTGTCAAAGCCAACCCCCATCTTTTTATAGGTTTCGTCGAATCCTGCATATACCCAGTTGTTCATCATTTCCCACAATCCGCGTACTTCCGGATCACCGGCTTCCCACTTCACCAACATTTCGCGGGCTTCCTGCATCAAAGGAGATTCAGCCTCGGCCTTTCGCTTTCGCCTCATCGTCACTCATTCCTTGCGCTGTAAATCCGGCCATCAGCTCCTGCCACTTCCGCTTTATAATGCTTATCGAAAGATACATAATAATCGCCTACCAGGTGGTCACCTTTCTTTACCGGAAGTTTCCGGAGTTTCGCCGTTTCCGTATTTCTTCCATGCCAGCATGGACTTACAGATGTGGATACCACGGTCGTTTACAATATTTGTTTTGACTACCTTATTGCCGTTGGCAGCTACAATGTTAGCCAATGCGTTGCCTAAAAGGTTATTACGCACGTGTCCCAAGTGAAGCGGTTTATTTGTATTCGGAGAAGAATACTCGATCATTACCAACGGAGAAGTTTCGGTGAGCTTTTAAGCCATATTGCTCGTCCGCCTGAATCTCGTTGAGCAATTCAATCCAGGTAGCCGATGCAATAGTCAGGTTCAGGAAACCTTTTATCACATTAAAGGCAGCTACAGCCGGTTCATTGGCTTTCAGATATTCACCGATCTCCTGTGCCGTTTGCTCCGGTCCTTTTTTCTCGACATCTTCAGAAAAGGGAACACGACCAGTGTCAAATGTCCTTCAAATTCTTTCTTCGTTTTTTGCATCTGCACCATTCTTTTCAGGGACTTCCTGACCGTAGAGTGCTTTCAGTCCACTAATAACGGACGCTACAAGTTTATCTTCTATCTTCATAATCAAGTTATTTCTTGCGCGCAAAGATACAAAAAAAGGAGACGCATCGCGTCTCCTCTCCTAATTTCTTTCAACTATCTATCTTATTCAACAGCTGCAGATAATTCAGCACCAGCTTTAAATTTAGCTACTTTCTTAGCAGGAATAGTAATAGTTGCCTTTGTAGAAGGGTTAATACCAGTTCTTTCAGCTCTTTCGCTTACAGAGAAAGTACCAAAACCTACGAGAGATACTTTGTCACCAGCTTTCATAGCATTAGTAACTGAAGTGATGAAAGCATCAAGTGCTTTTTTTGCATCGGCTTTGCTCATTTGAGCTTCAGCAGCCATTGCACTAATAAGATCAGACTTATTCATAATACGTAAAATGATTAATTAATATATTTGTTACACAAAAGATTATCCCACAATGGATTGATTCCACAAATATAGCCGAACAAAACAACATATCAAATAAAAACATAAAAAAAACGCAGCAAATTATTGAAAAAGAGCTAATAGGAAGCGTTTTTCATGCTTTAAAACAGAATTTATTCGTACTTTTGCGTCTATTATCTAAATATTCAGAAATTAAAATGATGCCAACTGTAACTAAAAACCTGATAATTATCAATGTACTAGTATTTTTCGGGACAATCGTAGCCCAACGTTACGGCCTGGATTTAACAAATTATCTGGGATTACATTTTTTCCTTGCAAGTGACTTTAATCCGGCACAGCTTATCACTTATATGTTCATGCACGGCGGATTCAGCCACATTTTCTTTAATATGTTTGCAGTTTTTCATGTTCGGACCGATTCTCGAACAAACCTGGGGACCCAAACGTTTTCTCTTTCTACTATATTCTCTGTGGTATCGGTGCGGGACTTATCCAGGAAGGAGTGCAGTATATTCAATATGTAACGGAGCTTAGCCACTACGCACAAGTGAATATAGGTACAGGTGTTATCCCTATGGAGCAATATCTGAACATGATGACCACCGTAGGTGCCTCGGGAGCCGTTTACGCCATTTTGCTGGCATTTGGTATGTTATTTCCTAATAACCGGTTGTTTATCTTCCCGCTGCCATTTCCCTATCAAAGCGAAGTTCTTCGTGATAGGATATGCCGCAATTGAATTATGGGCAGGGCTTGCCAATAGCGCCGGAGACAATGTTGCTCACTTTGCTCACCTGGGAGGAATGCTATTTGGATTGATCCTGATTTTATATTGGAGAAAAAAAAGCAATAACAATGGGACATATTATAGCTGATTTAAAGGAGACATTCAGAAGAGGAAATATTTTCATCCAACTGATTTATATCAACGTAGGCATCTTTCTGATCGGCACGTTGATTAACGTTTTCCTTACGACTTTTTGAGGTAAGTACCCCCGATATATTCGGTATATTTGCCTTACCGGCATCCTTTATCGGATTTATTCATCAACCGTGGTCGTTATTTACTTATATGTTTATGCATGCCGGTATCCTGCATATTTTATTCAATATGCTCTGGCTGTATTGGTTCGGAAGTTTGTTTCTCTACTTTTTCTCGGCCAAACATTTAAGAGGGCTATATGTATTGGGAGGTATCTGTGGAGGTTTACTGTATATGGTCGCCTACAATGTATTTCCTTTATTCAGTTCGCAAGTGGTAGGCTGCAACATTGGTAGGAGCTTCGGCTTCCGTATTAGCCATCGTAACTGCTACGGCTTATCGTGAGCCTAATTACAGGGTGCAACTTTTTCTTTTCGGTGCTATCCGTCTCAAATACCTGGCACTGGTTGTCATCGGAATCGATGTATTATCCATCACCTCAAGTAATGCCGGAGGACATATCGCCCACCTGGGCGGTGCTCTTGCAGGACTTTGGTTTGCCGCCAGCCTAAGTAAAGGAACTGATTTGACTTCCTGGATCAACTGGATTCTGGATGGTTTCATCTCCTTGTTTCAAGAAGAAAACATGGAAACGGAAACCGAAAATGAAGGTACACTATGGAAACAGTGCCACCGGTCGCGAGAAGGATTATGATTACAATGCCCACAAAAAAGCACAGTCTGATGAAGTGGACCGTATTTTGGAAAAACTAAAAAAATCCGGTTATGACAGTCTGACAACTGAAGAAAAGAAAAGCTTGTTCGACGCAAGCAAAAGATAAAAGAATGGAACATATTGGCAAATTTGTCGCATATCTGATACTTGCTGTCAACGCTCTCTTCGTGGGAACGTTGATATTAAGTGCTTATAGCCCTTACCTTAACCCGAAAATAAACCCACTTGCTTCCAGCTTGGGACTTGCATTTCCGATATTCCTGACGATTAATCTGATTTTTATCGGCTTCTGGGCATTCGTCAACTACCGCTATACGCTCTTGCCCGCCATCGGTTTTCTAATTTGTATTCCGCAGATACGGACTTATATTCCTTTTAACTCCACCACAAAAAACATACCGGAAGGAAGCATCAAAATCCTATCCTACAACGTAATGAGTTTCAACAATTCTGGAGAAGAAAGATGGAAAAAACCCGGTATTGTCTTATCTTGTAGATAGTAACGCCGATATTATCTGTCTGCAAGAATATAACACCGCTACCAACAAGAAATACCTGACGGAACAGGACATTAAAAAAGCATTGAAAGCCTATCCTTACCAATCCGTCCACCAACAAGGGAAAGGAGACGTGCAACTTGCCTGTTTCTCTAAGTTCCCCATACTCTCGATACATCCCATCGAATATGAAAGTAATTATAACGGCTCCATGAAATATGTACTGAATGTGAATAACGACACTCTTACATTAATCAACAACCACCTGGAATCCAACAAGCTCACCAAAGAAGACAGAGGGATGTATGAGGATATGATTAAAGACCCGAATGCCAAGAAAGTAAAAACCGGACTTAGGCAATTAATAAGAAAACTGGCGGAAGCATCGGCTATCCGGGCTACACAAGCAGATTCTGTGGCTAAAACCATTGCAGAAAGTAAATATCCGACAACCATAGTATGCGGCGATTTCAACGACGGTTCTATCTCATATACCCATCGCATCCTGACTCAAAAACTAGATGATGCATTCACACAGTCCGGTAAAGGATTGGGTATTTCCTACAATCAGAACAAGTTCTATTTCCGCATAGACAATATCTTGATCAGCCCCAACCTGAAAGCCTACAATTGCACGGTAGACCGGTCTATCAAGGCATCAGACCATTACCCGATCTGGTGCTATATCAGTAAACGATAAGAACTGAAAACTCTAATAAAAAACACTTATGATGATTAAAAAGACACTAACCATTTTAGCAGTAAGTTGTATGATGTACTCCTGTGCTACGAAAACAGAAAGCAATCCTTTCTTTACAGAGTTTCAAACCGAGTATGGTGTTCCTTCTTTCGACAAGATTAAATTAGAGCACTATGAACCTGCCTTTCTAAAAGGTATAGAAGAACAGAATCAAAATATCGAAGCCATCATCGAAAGCCCGGAAATTCCGACATTCGAAAATACGATTGTGGCTTTGGATAACAGCGCACCCATCTTAGACCGGGTAAGCATCATTTTCTTCAATATGACAGATGCGGAAACTACTGATTCGCTGACCGCACTTTCCATCAAACTGGCACCGGTTCTTTCGGAACATAATGACAATATCTCCCTGAATGGGAAACTATTCAAACGGGTGAACGATGTCTACCAAAAGAAAGATTCATTGAACCTGACGTCGGAACAAGAACGTCTGCTGGACAAGACTTATAAAAGATTTATCCGTTCCGGAGCGAACCTTGGCGAAAAGGACCAAACTCGCCTCCGCGAAATCAACAAGGAACTTTCTACACTCGGCATTACTTTCAGCAACAATATACTGAATGAGAATAATGCCTTCCAACTTTTCGTTGACAAGGAAGAAGATCTGGCAGGATTGCCTGAATGGTTCCGCCAAAGTGCGGCCGAAGAAGCGAAAGCAGCCGGACAACCGGGAAAATGGTTGTTCACCCTGCACAATGCCAGCCGTCTGCCTTTCCTGCAATATTCTGAAAATCGCCCGCTCCGGGAGCAAATATACAAAGCTTATATCAACCGCGGCAACAACAACGACGGGAACGATAACAAGGAAAACATCCGCAAGATCGTTTCTCTCCGCCTGGAAAAAGCGAACTTATTAGGTTTCGACTGTTATGCAAACTTCGTCCTGGATGAAACCATGGCAAAGAACGCCAACAACGTAATGAGCCTTTTAAATAACCTCTGGAGCTACGCACTGCCAAAAGCAAAAGCAGAAGCTACCGAACTTCAGAAATTAATGGATAAGGAAGGAAAAGGAGAAAAACTGGAAGCATGGGACTGGTGGTATTACACCGAAAAACTGCGGAAAGAAAAATATAATCTGTCTGAAGAGGATACAAAACCTTATTTCAAACTGGAAAATGTACGCAATGGTGCTTTCGCCGTAGCCAACAAATTATATGGCATCACCCTAAGCAAACTGGAAGGCATACCAACTTATCACCCTGATGTAGAAGTCTTTGAAGTGAAAGACGCAGACGGTTCCCAGCTCGGTATCTTCTATGTAGACTATTTCCCACGTCCGGAAAAGCGGTGGTGCATGGATGAGCAACTATCGTGAGCAACACGGAACAACCCGTCCATTGGTATGCAACGTTTGCAGCTTTACCAAGCCGGTAGGCGACACCCTTTATTGACCATGGATGAAGTGGAAACCCTGTTTCACGAATTTGGTCACGCCCTGCACGGACTGCTGACAAAATGCGAATACAAAGGAACATCGGGAACCAACGTGGTACGCGACTTTGTAGAGCTTCCTTCTCAAATCAACGAACACTGGGCGACTGAACCGAAGTGCTGAAAATGTATGCCAAACATTATCAGACAGGAGAAGTGATACCCGACGAAATCATCGAGAAGATACTGCAACAGAAAACTTTCAACAGGGCTTCATGACCACCGAATTACTGGCCGCCGCCATCCTCGACATGAACCTGCACACGATAACAGATGTAAAGAATCTGGATATGCTTGCATTCGAAAAGAAGCGATGGACAAGCTTAATTTGATTCCCGAAATAGCACCGCGTTATCGCGTGACTTACTTTAATCATATCATTGGCGGATACGCAGCCGGATACTATAGTTACCTATGGGCCAACGTATTGGACAATGATGCTTTGAAGCTTTCAAAGAACATGGTATTTTGATAAAACACCGCCGACCTGTTCCGCCATAACGTATTGAGAAGGGAGACAGCGAAGACCCGATGGTGCTTTATAAGAATTTCCGTGGAGCGGAACCAAGCCTGGAACCACTACTGAAAACAGAGGAATGAAATAATTCAGCAAAAGCCCTTAAACATCAAATATTTGAGGGCTTATTACACATGAATGTGAAAAACTATATTTGCAGCCTTGTATGCGGCAAAAGAACTTGTGTACGACAGAATTTAACTGAAAATTAAATTAAAAAGTAATCATCATAAATTAAAAGTAAAATGCAAAACAAAGGATTTGTAAAGGTTTTGCGGTATTACTCACACTGGTATGTGTTCTATCTCTCCTTCTCCTTCGTAACACGCCATTATACCAACAAGGCGAAAGAAATTGCGAACGGCGACCCGAAAGTGGAACAAGACTACCTCGACTCTCTCCAATGAGAAAGTGTGGTTGGGTAACTGGACGCTGAAACAATGTCGTGAGATGGAGATTAGTTTAGGTTTGGACCTAAAAGGTGGTATGAACGTTATCCTTGAAGTTTCTGTACCTGATGTTATCAAAGCACTGGCTGACAACAAGCCGGATGAAGCTTTCAACAATGCATTGGCAGAAGCTGCAAAACAGGCTGTAAACAGGATGATATCATCACGCTATTTGTCAGAGAATACCACAAAGCTGCTCCTAACGCAAAACTTTCCGAACTCTTCGCAACACAACAGTTGAAAGACAAAGTTAACCAGAAATCATCGGATGCAGAAGTTGAAAAGTATTGAGAGCAGAAGTAAAAGCTGCTGTTGAAAACTCATATAACGTACTTCGTACACGTATCGACCGTTTCGGTGTTGTTCAGCCGAATATCCAGAGCCTGGAAGACAAAATGGGTCGTATCATGGTGGAATTGCCGGGTATCAAAGAGCCGGAACGTGTGAGAAAACTTCCAAGGTTCTGCTAACTGGAATTCTGGGAAACTTATACAGCTAAAGAAGTTCTTCCTGCCATGCAATCTGCTGATGCTAAATTGCGCGCTGTATTAGCGCAGGAGACAGGTGCAGACTCTACTGCTGTAGATTCCACCAAAGAAGCTCCGCTTGCAGAAGCTACTCCGGCCAAGAAAACGTAAGTGCTGCCGACAGTCTTGCTGCTGCCCTGAAAGGAGATGCTACAACTACTGAAGATAATTCAACAGCTAACTGGCAGAAATTAAAAGCAATACCCTCTGTTGGCTATCCTGCAGTTGAACTCTAGCGGACAAGGTCCTGTGATCGGTTACGCTAACTACAAAGACACTGCTGATATCAACAAATATCTGGCTATGCCGGAAGTTAAAGCAGAACTCCCGAAAGACCTTCGTTTGAAATGGGGTGTTTCTCCTTCTGAATTTGACAAGAAAGGACAGACGTTCGAATTATATGCTATCAAGTCTACCGAACGCAACGGTAAAGCTCCGTTGGAAGGTGATGTAGTAACAGACGCGAAAGATGAATTCGACCAATACAGCAAACCGGCTGTCAGCATGACAATGAACTCTGACGGTGCACGTCGTTGGGCACAGCTGACCAAACAGAACATCGGTCGTTCTATCGCTATCGTTCTTGACAACTATGTATATTCTGCACCAAACGTAAACTCTGAAATCACAGGTGGACGTTCACAGATTACAGGTCATTTCACTCCTGAACAGGCAAAGGACTTAGCAAACGTATTGAAATCAGGTAAGATGCCGGCTCCGGCTCACATCGTACAGGAAGATATCGTTGGTCCGTCATTGGGTCAGGAATCTATCAATGCAGGTGTATTCTCATTCGTAGTGGCTCTGATTCTGTTGATGATCTATATGTGTATGATGTACGGCTTCATACCGGGTATGATTGCCAATGGTGCATTGTTCCTGAACTTCTTCTTCGTATTAGGTGTCCTCTCCTCCTTCCGCAGCATTGACAATGTCCGGTATTGCCGGTATGGTGTTGTCACTAGGTATGGCAGTGGATGCGAACGTACTTATCTACGAACGTACTAAAGAAGAACTTCGTGCCGGTAAAGGTGTGAAGAAAGCACTTGCTGACGGTTATTCCAACGCATTCTCCGCTATCTTCGACTCGAACCTGACATCCATCATCACAGGTGTCATTCTGTTTAACTTCGGTACCGGTCCGATCCGTGGTTTTGCTACGACATTGATTATCGGTATTCTAGTATCCTTCTTCACCGCTGTGTTCATGACCCGTATAGTTTACGAACACTTCATGAACAAGGACAAACTATTGAACCTTACATTCACAACCCTGTTTCAAGAAACTTGATGACCAACACACGTTTTGATTTTATGGGAACAAACAAAAAATCCCTTATCATCACTGTAGCCATCATCCTCGTTTGTATCGGTTCATTTGCCATGCGCGGTTTAAGCCAGAGTATCGACTTTACCGGTGGACGTAACTTCAAGGTACAGTTCGAGAATCCGGTAGAACCCGAACAGATTCGTGAATTGATCTCCAGCAAGTTCGGTGATGCTAACGTTAGTGTTATCGCTATCGGTACAGATAAGAAAACTGTACGTATCAGCACCAACTACCGTATTGAAGATGCAGGAAACGATGTTGACTCTCAAATCGAAGCATATTTATATGAGACTTTGAAACCTGTGCTGACTCAAAACATCACTCTAGCTACCTTTATCGACCGTGACAATCACACTGGTGGTAGTATTGTAAGTTCTCAAAAAGTGGGTCCGAGTATCGCAGACGATATCAAAACAGGTGCCATCTATTCCGTAGTACTGGCTTTGATCGCTATCGGTCTGTATATCTTAATCCGTTTCCGTAACATCGCATATAGTATTGGCTCTATCGTAGCTCTATCATGCGATACCATCATGATTATCGGTGCTTACTCATTGTTATGGGGTATCGTTCCATTCTCACTGGAAATTGACCAAACGTTTATCGGTGCTATCCTGACAGCTATCGGTTACTCTATCAATGACAAGGTGGTAATCTTCGACCGTGTACGTGAGTTCTTCGGCCTGTATCCGAAACGTGACAAACGTCAGTTGTTCAATGATTCATTGAATACTACACTTGCACGTACTATCAATACATCATTAAGTACATTGATCGTATTGCTGTGTATCTTCATCCTTGGCGGTGATTCAATCCGCAGCTTTGCATTCGCAATGATCTTGGGTGTTGTTATCGGTACATTGTCATCACTGTTCATTGCATCTCCGATTGCATACAACATGATGAAGAACAAAAAGTCGTACCAGTAACTACGGAAGAATAATAAATTCCAGAATAGAAAAGCCTCTTCCGAACATTCGGTAGAGGCTTTTCTATTGATTATTAAAACAAATAGAAGCTATAAGACGTTCATCTTAAAAGAAGCCATTGTTAAACTTAAAACCAGATACGATATGAAAGCAAAACAAAACAACTTCTCACAGATTCTTCGTAGTAGCCTCGAGGGGAATCGAACCCTATCTAAAGTTTAGGAAACTTCTATTCTATCCGTTGAACTACAAGGCCGCTTCAAATTTGCTTGCAAAGATAACGGTTTCTGTCGATTTAACAAGAATAAAAATACAGGTTCCTTTCAGATATTTCAAATATTTGGCGTCAATAGGACAATAAAGTTCGATTTATTTTGATAATTCGATTAACTTTCCGACCTTTGTGCTCACAAATTGAAAGTAAAATCAGTTTTAAATTAAATATAGTAATTAAAGTTATGGCAGACGAAATGATGGTTAAAGAATTGGAAGTAGTAGTACGTTTCTCCGGCGACTCCGGCGACGGTATGCAGCTGGCCGGCAACATCTTCTCGAACGTGTCGGCTACGGTAGGAAATGACATCTGTACATTCCCTGACTATCCGGCAGACATCCGCGCCCCGCAAGGTTCACTGACCGGTGTTTCCGGTTTTCAGGTCCACATCGGTGCCGGACAGGTTTACACTCCCGGAGACCGTTGCCACGTGTTGGTGGCTATGAATCCTTCCGCACTGAAAACACAAATCAAATTCTGTAAACCGCAAGGACTTATCATTACCGACTCCGACTCATTCGAAGCCAGAGATTTGAAAAGGCACGATTCAAGACCGACAATCCTTTTGAAGAATTAGGCATAAAACAGGAAGTACTTGAAGTTCCCATCTCTTCCATGTGCAAAGAGAGCCTGAAAGACTCCGGACTAGACAATAAATCAGCACTCCGTTGTAAGAACATGTTCGCACTCGGACTGGTTTGCTGGCTGTTCAACCGTAACCTTGCCGCTGCTGAAAAATGCTGCGTGAGAAATTCGCCAAGAAGCCCGAAATTGCAGAAGCTAATATTAAGGTATTAAACGATGGTTTCAACTATGGTGCCAACACACATGCTTCTGTCTCTACTTATAAGATTGAAAGTAAAGCTCCGAAATCAAAAGGACTTTATACAGATATCAACGGAAATAAAGCAACTGCTTATGGTGATTGCTGCTGCCGAGAAAGCAGGTCTGGAACTCTACTTGGGTTCTTATCCTATCACTCCGGCCACTGATATTCTGCACGAATTAGCTAAACATAAATCACTGGGAGTAAAACCGTACAGTGCGAAGATGAAATCGCGGGTTGTGCTTCTGCCGTTGGTGCCGCTTTTGCCGGTGCTTTGGCTGTAACGACTACTTCCGGGCCCGGTGTTTGTTTGAAGAGTGAGGCCATGAACCTTGCTGTAATTGGCGAACTTCCATTAGTGATTGTAAATGTGCAACGTGGCGGTCCGTCAACAGGTTTGCCTACTAAATCAGAACAGACAGACTTATTGCAAGCTCTTTACGGACGTAATGGTGAAAGCCCGATGCCGGTGATTGCCGCAACTTCACCAACGAACTGTTTTGATGCCGCATACATGGCATGTAAGATTGCTCTGGAACACATGACTCCGGTTGTATTACTGACGGATGCTTTCGTAGCCAACGGCTCGGCAGCTTGGAAACTTCCTAACTTAAATGAATATCCTGCCATCAATCCTCCATACGTGACTCCGGACATGGCTGGTAACTGGACTCCATACCAACGCAATGAAGAAACCGGTGCACGTTACTGGGCAATTCCGGGAACTGAAGGATTCATGCACCGCATCGGTGGTCTTGAAAAGAGCAATGAAACAGGTGCGATCTCTACCGAACCAGAAAACCATAATAAGATGGTTCATCTCCGCCAAACTAAAGTAGATAAAATTGCAGACTATATCCCCGAACTCGAAGTACTGGGTGATGAAGATGCAGATTTACTGATTGTTGGCTGGGGCGGCACGTATGGGCATCTCCGTCTGGCTATGGACTTTATGCGCGATCATGGAAAGAAAGTGGCTTTCGCACACTTCCAGTACATCAACCCGCTGCCGAAGAATACAGCCGATGTATTGCGTAAATACAAGAAGATCGTAGTAGCTGAACAGAATTTGGGACAATTCGCAGGTTATTTACGGATGAAGATACCCGGATTGAACATCAGCCAGTTCAACCAAGTGAAAGGACAGCCTTTCGTTACGAGAGAATTGATAGATGCATTCACTAAATTATTGGAGGAATAAAAGATGAGCGATAAAGTATATACCGTACAAGATTATAAATCAGGCCAACCTCGCTGGTGTCCGGGATGCGGTGACCACGCTTTCCTGAACTCACTGCACAAAGCTATGGCCGAACTGGGAGTAGCTCCGCACAATATTGCCGTCATTTCCGGTATCGGTTGTTCTTCCCGCCTGCCTTACTACGTAAATACGTATGGGTTCCACACTATTCACGGACGTGCCGCTGCTGTTGCAACAGGAGCAAAAGTAGCCAATCAAATTTGACTATCTGGCAGATTTCCGGTGACGGTGACGGTTTGGCAATCGGTGGTAATCACTTCATCCATGCCGTTCGCCGCAACATTGACTTGAACATGATTCTGTTGAACAACCGTATCTATGGTTTGACAAAGGGACAATATTCACCGACTTCAGAACGCGGATTCGTCAGCAAATCATCTCCTTACGGAACAGTGGAAGACCCGTTCCATCCGGCAGAGCTGGCTTTCGGTGCCCGCGGACGTTTCTTCGCACGTTGTATTGCAGTAGATGGTGCCGCTTCCGTAGAAGTGTTGAAAGCAGCAGCCAACCATAAAGGTGCTTCTGTTGTAGAAGTTCTGCAAAACTGCGTGATCTTCAACGACGGAACTCACGCCAGTGTTGCTACCAAAGAAGGACGCGCTAAGAACGCTATCTACCGGAACATGGCAAACCGATGTTATTTGGTGAAAATAAGGAATTCGGATTGATGCAGGAAGGCTTCGGGCTGAAAGTAGTGAAACTTGGTGAGAACGGTGTCACAGAAAAGATATCCTTATCCACGACGCACACTGCCGGACAATACGCTTCAATTGAAACTGGCTTTGATGGAAGGTCCTGACTTCCCGATTGCACTCGGTGTAATCCGTGATGTAGATGTCCAACTTACAATGATGCTGTCGCTGAACAAATCGAAGAAATCAAAGGCAAGAAAAAATATCATAATTTTCAGGAGCTGCTAATGACTAATGATACTTGGGAAGTGAAGTAATTCACTGCTCATCAATAATATAAGAGCTGGAGGAAGGATAAAACATCACTTTCTCCAGCTTTCATTATAAATACACCTCAAGTTTGTTTAAAAGTCATTTTCAATCATCCCACAGCATACTGGGCGTCACCCCACAAGCCGTGGTTTGTTTCATGCCATGAAACCATTTGTTTCTCACCGAGAAACGAAATGTTTCAAACAGGGAAACTATTAGTTTCAAAGGTTGAAACAAAGTGTTTCCCTATAAGAAAGCATACTTTTGTTAAAATCTAGTGTATAACCACCTTCTATACAAAGGTTACGACATTAAGGTTGGCTATTACGGAGATAAGGAAATTGATTTTATCGGAGAGAAGAATGGAGAAAACTATATATACAGGTCGCTTTAAAATAGATGGCGACACAGCAGAAAGAGAATTTGGAAACTTACTAAAGATACAGGACAACTATCCCAAAATAGTGTTAACAGAAGATACATTCAGCGGAAACAGCTACGAGGGTATACGCCATTGTCCTATACGCCAGTTCTTAATGGAGTAAACCATACAATATACGAAAATAAATGCAGTACACCATCGGGTTGCCACGAGCAATCAAATCGCCTTTGGTGTGCTGCATTTACATTTGAATCAAGTCATCTATAATACCGTGGATTCTGCTGCAAGACGGGCGGCAATGTCCATTGTTAGTTAGTAATAGACAGATCGGTTACCTTATACGGATGCTTTACTGCTGCATGGGCAGCTTTCTGGGCAACAGCTTTTCGTGCCTCATCCAGCCCTTCCGGGGCATAAGGATTCCGATTACATTGTGTTTGAAGATGCGTTCGAACCGGTACAAGCAGCGGTATAACGTCCAATCTTCACATCCAGATGATAGCCGTCCCGATTCAGATGGTCGCCGATGAAAGAGGTACGCGCATTTTGTATGGCAGTGCCCGAAGGGATGACAATCTTTATCTTATTCACCTTAGCCGCTTTCTTCACAGCATCGGCAATTGCCTGATACATGATCAGTTGATTGCAGTTGTAGTTTTAAATCCACTATGCTTGGAAGTAGATGCATACGCCCAGTTTGGTGCAGCATCAGCTTTGTTTTCTTTGGAAGGCGTGCTTTTACATATTCTATGAGCTCGGGAAGAGAAGCTTCATACGTCTCATACATTCCCGAAAAGGACTTGCCTGTTGCAGGCTGACGTAATCCCAGTCTTCATCTGCAAGCACCGTTTCCAAAGACATCTTACCCTTTTCCCGTTTTTTCCATCTGTACCGATTTTCCGGTAGGCATAGGCAGGAGCATTGTCACGGGCATTTTCACATGACGTTCCAGGGAACAGCCGCCAATAAACATATTGCCGATTATGGTTGAAATGCCTTCGGCTTCGGCAAGTTCATGCAGATATTGCTCCACGGCATCTTGAGAAGCTGTTGCCGATGGCAAGTATCCTGACCGTTTTTGCTGCGCATACACTCCTCCGGCAAGAAGGAGCAGTATGCACATACAAATCACTACAATCTTATATTGCTTCATCACATTCAAATATAACTAAACTTATCGGTTATTTCTCTTTTCATGTAATAATCTCTCATCAGATACCACGCTTTCTTACGCATACCTTGGTCGGATATGAGCCCTTTGCGGTTCCAGCCATCCTGATTGGTGGGGTGGAAACGGAATGGGGAACGGAAGTCGAACAGAATCCGGGAGATACGCCACGCAGGTTCGGGATATTGTCGAACATACGGATATTATCCCTATACAGACGTGCCGGTATTCCTCACTCCAAGAACTGACTACATTCTCATCACCGGACTGACCGTACAATGCTTCGCCGCCAAATTCCGAGATAATCAACGGTTTGTCCGTCACTACTTCCCATATAGCGTCTTTCGGTTCCACAGGCCACGGATGATACCAGCCCATATATTTATTGATAGCTACGACGTCCAGTTGGGAAGTAAAAGAATCTTCCATTACAAAACGCTGTTTTCGCTATTGAAGTGCACAAGGTCGAAAGCGGCAACATACAGGCGGGTAGTGTCCAGTTGCTTTCCGTTTCGAGCAGGAAGTAAGGAATTCATTCCGTTCTTTGGAAGGCTGTGTTTCATTGGCGACACCCCAATAACCTACCGCGCAGCGGTTCTGATCACGCTTAATCATTTCAGAAAGCATCCTCTGCGCTTTCTTACGGGTATCATTGTCTGTAAAGTCAATGCCTTGCCAAATGGGAATCTCCTGCCAGAGAAGGAAGCCCATCTTTTCCGCCAGGCGTACCGTGTACTCATTCTGCGGATAATGAGCCAGGCGAATCATGTTCACGCCAAGCGCTTTCGCTTCATTCAGCAACATGGCCGCATCGGCTTCCGAGAAAGCACGTCCCATACGTTGCGGGATTTCTTCGTGAAAGAGATACAGCACATAAATGTCGGCTTCCCGTTCAGGTAAATATCAGTTCCTTTCACGGTGATATTGCGGAAGCCGATTTGCTCTTCCACACGGTCGGCACTTGAAGATACAGTCACGCCATAGAGTTTCGGTTCTTCCGGCGACCAGCGTTGCAGCCTCTTCGCATTCAATACGGTTTCCGCCCTTCCTTCTGCGTCGGTGGTGAGCTCCGCGTTGATTTTGAGTTCGGGGATGGCAACTGTTACTTTCTCACCAGCCTTTTATCAGAAAGATGCACGCGCGCGATGATGCGGTCTGGAGTGTTTTATCCAATTGGATGAAATAATCTTTATAAATGTCCGGGGAGTTTTCACCAGCAATACATCTCTTGTGATGCCGCCATAGTTCCACCAGTCGAATGCCATAGCGGGAATGGCGTCTTTGGTACGGCGGTTGTTCACTTCTACCGCCAGGAAGTTGTCACCGTTTTCAACAGGTCTGTCACTTCCACTTGGAAAGGAGTAAAACCGCCTTCGTGCTCTGCTATCTCTTTTCCGTTCAGGTAGACTTTGCTACGATAGCTGACAGCACCGAAATAAAGGAACTGGCGTTTGTCTGCCAAGCGTTTGGCATCAAAGTGACGGGCATACCATACAGTGCCTTCGTAATACTTCAATTCGGGTGATTGAGAGTTCCAGTCTCCCGGAACATTAAGACGCAACCCGCCTTCAAACGCATATTCGTAGAAATCAATATTTCCTTCCGGTTGCCGGTTTTCATAGATTTTCATCCGTTGTCCCTGGTCGTACAGGTCGATGATGGCATTCCATTTACCATTCAGCGAATGGATGTTGCGACCATATACATTCGTTATCAGCTCCTGTGCCGCAACGCTTCCGGCAAAAGCGATTAGCAACAATAGACATAGACTTAATTTCTCACCTGTTTTCATTTAAGTATGTTGTTATAATTAGTGTATATAATAAGTTCAGGCACGGATTACACGGCTTTTAGAATAGAATAGGTAAAACAACAGTGTTAATCCGTGTAATCCGTGCCTATTTCGATTTATTTTTTAGGAAATTCATTACCCAGTTCCAGGCTGCGCTCCACTGTTCGGCATAGGCATAGTGAGCGGTCGTTTCAGCTACAAACAGTTCTTTTGGAGCATTAATCACGTTATAAGTGGAGTAAGTGGTGGTAGGCGGACAAACTCTGTCATTATATCCGAAGGTATAAAATCCCGGCACTTTAACCTGACGGGCAAAGTTGACTACATCAAAATACTGAATGGTTTTCATCTTTTCCGGTGTCCGGTTCTTCTCATCCTTAAACAGATGCGGCCAACCGCCTGCACGACCGTGGGCATAACCCGCCATATCACACAAAGCAGGATAGAAAGAAACCAATCCCTTGACACGAGCATCCAGTCCGGCAATTACAATGGAAAGCGCACCGCCCTGGCTTCCTCCAAAAGTCGCCAGATTACCGTTAAATTCGGGAAGTGTGTAAATGAAATCAATGGCTCTCACACAGCCTGTATAAACCCGTTTGTAATAGTACTTGTCCCGATTGTCCATATTGAACGAGTGGTAATTCTTCAAAGCACCGTTATAAAGCCGGTGATACACATCCCCCTCCATATTGACCGGAATGCCGTGAATACCGATTTCCAATATGATGAACCCCTTTCCGGCACGTTCAGCTTCTCCGTTATAGGCACGGATGCCTGCGCCCGGCACTTTCAGAATCGCCGGATATTCCCCGGAAGCCTTCGGAACACAAAGGATGCCGTACATACGGGACACATAGTCATTGTTCGCAAAGGAGACATGATATACGTTCACCTTATCCGTGCACCTTTCCGGCAGTAAAGTCATTATCGGTTCCAGTGCCCACTTTTCAGCGGCTTCTTTGGTACTTTTCCAAAATTCCAGAAAGTCGACGGGCAACGGAGTGGTCGGTTGCAATTTTTCAGGAGAAAAGCCGACGGTAGCCACGCCTTCATACTCACGCCCTTGGCAAGTGACAAAAGCACGGCAACGCAGGAACCCTTCTTTTTTCATAGTCCCTGCGTTAATTTCAAGCTTTTCATTCTTCAAAGGCTGTTTGCCTGTCTGATGAGGTTTCATCATGTCTTCCGAAATCTCATAACGTACTTCCAGATTATCCTGTGGGATATTGCATTTCAATACCACTACTTTGAATTTCACTTTTTCTCCCGGTTTATACAGCCAATTGGTGTGGTCTGGAGTGACCTGCACTTGAACCAGTCTTTCCTGCGGCTGTCCCCATGCAACTATCTGCATGGAGACAAATGCTATCAGGAGAAGAAGAAAACGTACACTTTTTACCATAGTTCCCTATTTTATTTCATTTGTCGTTGTTATATTAATATCCCATTTATCAGCTATTAATACTCATTGTCTCAAACTATTAATACCCATTGTCTCAACTATTAATACCTATCCGCTCAGCTATTAATACCTGACAACTCAACTATTAACATCCAACAGCAGAGGTATTAATGCTTCTCTCCACCTACCATACTACTCTGTAAATCAGAAGTTAACACATCACTCGTCATTAGCGTAGAATGCAGATAGCCGCCTTTTTATGGTTTTACTTCGTATTGATAGAGTGCGAAAGAGTTCTTATCATTTAGCTCGAAACTTACTCTACCCTGTGCGCCGACTTTTGCGGCAAACTTCTTGCCACTTCCCATCACAGGGATAAAATCCACTTTCTTGCCTTCAGGAAGCCAGGTGTCAATAGTCCCCCTGGCTTGCTCGTTGTCTTCACGGTAAACAACAAGATAACCTTGCGTGCCGGAGACGGTCGATTGGAATCCGGTCCACGAGCGTCCCGAGGGTTCTTCACCAATAGGCAGTATGACGCCTTGATGAAACCGGAGTTGCAAAGGTTGGTATTTCTTGAGCAGAGATGCCGTAATATAAGCCTCTTCGGGCAAGGTTCGAAGCCTCCATCCAAGCCAACGGCTGTGCCGCCAAGGTGATAGCAAAGAGGTAATCGAAACTGTAACGGGCGGGGGCAAAAGGATCGGCAGCGTCATACTTGTCGGCATTACGCCATTTATTAAGAAACTCTATCTGCATCTTCTCCGCCGGTACATAGCGAGACAGCATCCAGAGGTTGCGCAAGGTGCGATAAGGGTAATAGTTGCCCCAATCGGTATAGCGGTTTTCCAGGAAAGATGTTGCCGTACTCGTTCATATAGTGATACCCGCCGCGACGACCGGCAGTGGCATCGAGGTTGAAAATCACTTCATAGTTGGTTTGCTCCAACACGGTATCAAACAGTCGGCGCAGATTCTGTTCGGCTGTCTTGGTAGGTATCTGCAGGCCGTCTATCTTAAAACAGCAGATGCCGTACTTCTTATAAAGTCCGATAATGGCTTGCGCATCTTTTTGCCAATCGGCAAAATCATTCTGTATGCTGGGGTTGAACCATAATCCGATGCGAATACCCAATTTCTTGCCTTTCTCTACAATAGGTTTCAGACCATGAGGGAATTTCGTGGGGTTGGGCGTCCAGTAACCGGTATTCTTCCAAATATCCTTAAAACTACCTCCGGCAGTCTTCGAGTTAGGGCTTTTTCCGCTCTGCCAGCCATCGTCCAGTTGAAAGAGGGTAATGCCCATGCGTGCGGCACGGTCTAGTTCTGCCAGACAGAAAGCCTCATCTATTTTGGCATCCTGGCTACGGTCGCCCCAGGTATTGAGCATAATCATCTCATCCTGTGCGGCGGTATGATGGCGCAGTTGTTTCTGATAGAGGCGCAAGGCAGTAAGCGCTTCTTGCTCGCCGCCGGTATAGATGCCGGTAACGCATCCATAAACGCGGGTCCAGCTATCCGGCTTTACATCATGAGACGCAATACCCAGCCCCACTATCATAAAATCGCTAAAGTCCGCCACGAAGTCAGAACCCGGATAATGTAATTGGGTACTGCTGCTAGGAGCCTCTTTCAAAAAAAAGAAGCCTTGACGCGTAACTACGTCATGAGCAAAAAGCAAATTACCACGATACGTATTGCGACGGTAAGGAAGCCAGGTACGCCCGGCCACCAGATTGTCGTTCCAATCGGTGTAGTCGAAAAACTCTATTGTGCGGGCACTCCAATGATTGCCGGATAGTTGCAACCTGTCGAGCGTGGGAGTTTTCACCCCCGTAGCCATATCGGCCGTGTGCTCTATATTTTTGCGGTCAGCGTTAGAACGGTTATCCTCCTTATTCTGATAAAGTTCCACTTGCCCTTTCAGATAGGTGTCGCAAGCAATAGCGGGACAGTCTGCATAAATGCGATAGCGACGCTCTATATTCAGCGAACCGATAGTGCAAGCCACGGTAGCCTGCAGATAACTGGCGTGGATGCCGTTCGTCGGTATCTCGTTCACGGTAAGTGTAGCATCCGTAGGGATACCTTTCACAATCGAGAAATCGGGTTGTTTGCCCTGTACCGGAATGGTTTTTTCCGTGTTGCTTGTCAGTAAGGCTGATGGTAACAGGCGCACCGTTATTCCACAGCATGACGCGTTCCATATAGTTATTGCCCATACGTAGCGTGTCACCTTTCAGAAAAGCGTAATACTGTTGTCCCCTCCCCAAAGCGGCAAGGTACATATTGCCGATAGAAATATCGTAATAATATTTTTTTTGCTCATAGTTTGTCTACGGTTTGATGTAAGCTCCCGGAACTTCCAACAATTTGTTGGGTTCGTTGAAGCGTTGGTTATCGGGCACATCGCGTTTGCCCAGACCCGCTTGCATAAGTTGCTTCAGTTCCGACAGGTGATGATGATAGATGTCGCGCGGTTCTACACTATGCTTGTGGCAGAGTCCGGCTGCCATACCTACTACTTCACCCATCATGCCGGTAGTACGCATCACACGTACCGTACCCAAAGCTACATGGGTGCAGCTCATATTGCGACCTGCCATAAAAGAGGTTGTCCACATTGCGAGAATAGAGACAGCGATAGGGAACGGCATAAGGATGAATCCAACGATGCACCGTGGCCGACTTGAATTCATTGCCGGGAAAGCGGACACTGTTCACGCTGTCGGGGAAGTGAAGGTCGATGCTCCAAGTGGTGGTAAACGAAGCATCCTCGTGCGCCACATTCTTGTCTATATCGTCCTGTGACAGTACGTAGTCGCCCAAGAGACGGCGTGATTCACGTTTGCCTGAAACATACGCCACCCAGTCGAGGGAACGGTTGGCATACTTCTTATGGTCTTTATAGTGATTTTTCAGATAGCTCCAGTTGGAATATATCACCAAAAGTCCATAGTCGCGTACACGTTCAGCTTCGCTGACTTGATTACGGTTCATACCCGTTTCCCATTTCCACTCGCCCATGGTTACAGGCTCACAGTTTTCAGCGTCAAAGCGCACGCCATATTCAAAATGAGGGAATGAGGTTTTCTTCTTCATATCCTTACTATACCATTGTATAGAAGCCCCCATCACCAATGAGTCGGGTTGCTCGGGAGCAAGGCTCTCGCCATATTCATCGCGACCTTCACGCCCCATAGCCCAATCGGCACCGGCTAAATAGCCTATGGTAGCATCACCTGTGCAGTCGCTAAAGAGAGGAGCGGTAAGTTCAGTTTGTTCGCCCGTCTCGATGTGCTGGATAGTGACTGACGCAATGCGGTCTCCTTGCATCTTCACGGCTACCGCACGTTGAGAAGCATAAAGAGTAATGTTCTTTTCGGCATCTATAAAGTCTTCCTTCTTCCGGTCTTCATAGTAGTCACCCGGTTGGGCATTGCCGGAGCGTTCATGACCGAACTCACGTATCATACGCCCCAATCCCTGGTTAGGTTCCATTTCGATGATACCGCCGAGGTGTACACGAATCTCTGACGAGTTATTGCCGCCCAATACAGGACGGTCGTTCACTAGTGCTACCTTACAACCTAATCGGGCAGCAGATGCGGCAGCACACATTCCGGCTACTCCCCCTCCTACTACCACAAAGTCGTATTGATGAGCGGGCACCGTCTGTTGTTGTCGCAAGCGGGCACGAAGTGCGGCTGTCTCTGCCGCATCCCAGGTAGCAGGCTGCGTGTTCGCATCGGTCGTAAGGTAAATGGCATCGCAACGACCATCGAAACCGGTGAGGTCTTTCAGGGCAAGGGTGGTAGTCCCCGCTTTCAATACTGCCTTTCCGGCAAATTGCCATTGCCAGGAATTACCGGTATGTCCTAATGTAGCTTTCAGCAATTTGCCGCCTAAAGCCAGGCGGAACTTTCCGGGGCCCTCGGCATCGGTCCAAGGTGAAGTCCAGTTGTAAGTACGGGCATATACGTAGTAAGTGCCCGCCTGGGGAATGTTGATTTCTGCCGTAGCATCCGCCACAGGGATGCCCATGCCATGTGCCATGAGATAGGGCGAACCCATTTGATCCATGAACTGCTGGTCGAGCACCCAGCCGCCTCGCTGGCTGAAACTTTCAGCTTCGATGAGCAGTTCTTCGGCTACAGCCACAAGGCTACAAGCTACGGCTATGCATGTCAATAAGAATTTTTTCATCACAGTACAGCGTTTTTATGATTATTGTCTACTATCTTCACAGAGGGAACAGATTATCTCGCCATTTTATAAATTTCATTGCCTGCCATCAAAAAAGCACCAACTCCATAAACTTCCGTCATGTCACGAGTCACTTTCTTCGGGTCGGCACCGATTTGCTGCACATAACCCAGTTTCCCATTCGGTTCCACAGCCGAGACTAATGCATTCCAGCCTTTTATCATTACAGGAAGATAAATTTCCTTATCCAATAAACCTTCGTTTATTCCATAAGCAATGGAATAGACAATGAAAGTAGTGCAACTCGTTTCCGGTGATGGATAAGAGGCAGGATCCAAAAGACTGGCATGCCAGAAACCGTCCGGATGCTGTAATCCGGCAACACGGGTAGCCAGTTTTGCAAATAATTCCTCATAGAATTTGCGGTTCTTATCTTTCTTGGGCAGTTCCTTTAATATTTCAACCAGACCACCAAGCACCCAACCGTTGCCACGTCCCCAAAAGACTTTCTTACCATTGGCTTCGCGCTTATCAAAATAACGCCAGTCACGGTAGAACAAGTTTTCTTCTTTATCGAACAGGTAATCATAAGTCGCTTTATACTCACGATTCATAAATTTGATATATTTTTTCTCCCCGGTCAGCATATACAGTTTGGCATATACAGGGGGAGCCATAAAGAGAGCATCACACCAAGTCCAACGTTCCAAGGTCTTTAAGTCTCCCTCCACCAGCTTGAAACTACCTTCGGATGGATGATTGACAATCCATTCCGTACGGGCGAGCGTAGGGATAATCATTGCTTCGTCTTTGTACTTGCGGTATAAATCCAAAAAGGACTGTGATACAGCGATGTCATCAGCATGGTAAAACCGTTTGTCCGGCTGCCAGCAATTCCGTCGGCCTATACGGGTAAGCCACTTATAATATGTATCATCATTGTCTTCTTTTTCAGCCAATTCCGCCCAATCCACCATGCCGACATAAAGAGCACCTTGCGGCCAGTTCAAGTCGTCATGTTCAAGAGCGGGGTGTGGATTGGCAATCTGCCAATCCGCCACCTTTCGCATGATAGACTTTATTTCTGCTTTTTGAAAAGGAATCTCTGTTGCCATTATAAAAACGGAACATAACAGAGACGCTCCCAATAAAAGTGTTTTTTTCATTATATATTTATTTGTTTATCATTCGGTCATTACAGTTCAACCATAGCCTTTAAAGGCAATTGACTGGAAGCAGGCCCGACTAAGATCTCAAAGTCTCCTTTTTCCACTACAAAGCGGTGTTGATTCATATCGTAAAAAGAGAATGCATCCTCATCCAGTACAACAGAAACCCGCTTCTTCTCCCCTTTCTTCAAGAATACCTTTTCATATCCTTTCAGTTCTTTCAACGGACGGGGAACAGAAGACTGTACATCATGCACATACACCTGTGCCACCTCCGAAGCATCCATCTTACCTGTATTCTCTATATCAAAGCTAACGGTAACCTGATGCTCACCCGTTTTCTCTGCAGCCATATTACTATAAGCGAAAGTAGTATAGGACAAACCGTAGCCAAACGGATAGAAAGGTTCTTTTCCCGAACGGTCGTATCCACGATAACCGACAAAGACACCTTCGGAATAGTCTACACGCTTAATCTCCGCCTTTAAGTTCTCGTAATAACTACCGTGCACTGGATTATCGTCCCATTTCCGCTCGATAGAAATCGGTAGCTTTCCACTTGGAGAAATCTTACCGGTCAGGATTTCAGCAATTGCCTGGCCGCCTTCCTGCCCCGGATACCAGGCCATAAGAATCGCTTTTGCGGCATCATACCAGTTGGTGAAATCCACACCGCCACCGGCGTTCAGTACAACCACAACATTGGGATGCATGGACGCAATCTTCTTGATAAACAGTTCCTGATAGCGAAGCAAGGCAAACGGACGGTCAAAGCCTTCGCCTTCGGTATTACTATTGAAACCTGTGCAGAACACAACATTATCCACCTTTGCCAATCCTTGACGAAGTTTCGCCTCATTAAGGCTATAAGCATTAAAACGAATGATGGCCGAAGAAATATTATCAAAGAATTCAATCCGGAAACGGTATTCCTTACCCACCCTCAACCGGCAGTTCAACTTCACGGCTAGAGTAGGAATGATTTCCCCAATCTCCCGTAATATGCTTGTCATTCACAAACAGACGATAACCGTCATCACCACCGATATGAAGTTTCAACTGACCGTCAGTTTGTGGCATGTAGCAGGCTGTCCAACGGACAGAGAATCCATCTGTCGGAAAGCCGTCCAAAGGTGCCCCATATCCCCAGTCATAATCAACAGAGGATTCCGTGCGTATTACTTCAGGCTGTCCCGAAAGGGTCTTGTTTTTAAAGTATTCAGCCTTGAAGCCTTTCATCTGACGATTAGCATCAGTATAAAACTCATGGACAATATCTTCATAAATCACATCATCCGTCAATAGTAACAGATTATTTTTCTTCAATTCTTTCAAGCCTTGAGAAGTGACAAACCCACTGCCACCACCGGTAGGAATCAAATTTGCATTAGGCCCCATCACGGCTGTCTTCCCTTTCAGCGGGAGCAAGTTTCCTTCATTCTTCAACAGGACTACACCCTCGCGCGCCAGCTCTAAAGCTGTCTGGCGGGAGAAAGGATTATCCTCTGCTATGTTGCTGTCTTTCTGTTCCTTATCCAGCATACCATAAGCAATCAGAGTTTGCAGGATGTGTTGTACTTTCAGGTTGATGGTTTCTTCTGTCACTGTGCCCGCTTTGATAGCAGGCAACAGATTCTCCAAATTCATAAAACGTCCTTTCGGCATTTCGAGGTCAAGTCCGGCGTTAGCAGCGCCTACGGCGGAATATACGGAAGTCCAGTCAGACATCAGAATACCTTTGAAGCCCCAAAGATTGCGCAAGACATCAATATTCAGCCATTTATGTTCGGTGGCATGGACACCGTTCAACAGATTGTAGCTGTTCATTACGGCACCGACATTGGCTTCCTGTACTGCTTTCCGGAAAGCCGGGAAATAGATTTCCTGCAAAGTACGCTCGTCTATGTCAGAGCTGGCATGGTGGCGGCTCCATTCCTGGTTGTTGCCAGCAAAGTGTTTGATTGTAGCAATGACTCCTTCCGATTGTACTCCCAGGATATATTGTTTCGCCGTTTCACCTGTCAAGTAAGGGTCTTCACCGAAATATTCAAAGTTACGGCCGCACAACGGAGCACGATAGATATTCACGCCCGGACCCAACAGAATATTAACTCCTCTTGCCTTGGCATCCTGTCCCAAGCCTTGCCCTAACTTATAAAGTAATTCCCGGTTCCAAGTAGAAGCGGAAAGTATTCCGGAAGGATATAAAGTGCTCTTGGGAGCATGATTACGAATTCCCTGCGGCCCGTCAGCCAACTTGATTTCAGGTATTCCCAAACGGGGGATGGCACGCAGAGAAAAACTGGTATATCCGGAGATATACTCTATTTTCTCTTGCAAAGTCATTTTTGTTACAATGTCCTTCGCACGTTGTTCGGCTTGGGGAGTGATTGTCTGTGCATGGGCTGTGATACCTACCATAAATAAAAACACACCTACGCTTCGTATTAATTTTCTCATTATCGAATTTTACTCTGTTAAGTCTATCTTTACTTTCTGGTCTTTTACCTGGATATAATACTCTCCGATTTCCAAGAATCGTTTGCCGTTCCCGTTAACAAAACCAAAATCGCGTTCCAAGTCAACATCAAAACGGAATACTTTCGTTTCACCAGCCTTGATTAATTGCTTCTCAAAGTGTTTCAACTCTTTCACCGGACGGGTAATAGAACAATAAGGGTCGGAGATAAACCAATGTACCGTTTCCAAGCCATCACGTTTTCCTGTATTCGAAACAGATACTTCTACTGAAAGTTTTCCACCACGTTTGACTGTTGTTACAGAAGGAGTAACAGTGCCATATTTGAATTCTGTATAGCTCAGTCCGTGCCCGAACGAGTATAAGGGCTCACTCGTGATGTCCTTATAGAAGCCCTGATGTCCACGTCCACTCTTGCGACGATTATAATAGATAGGAATCTGCCCGGTTGAATAAGGGAAAGTCATAGCCAGTTTACCGGAAGGGTTGATACGTCCAGACAATATTCCAGCCATTGGAAGCGCACCATTCACACCCGGCTGCCAAATTTCCAATATAGCATCCGAAATCGGTTCCAACCGGTTCAATTCCAACGGGCGTCCGTTCACCAATACCAGTACGATGGGTTTGCCGGCTTTCTTCAGCTCTTTTGCCAGTTCTTCCTGAATTTGAGGCAATGCAATAGAGGAACGAGAAGCATTCTCACCACTCCAAGTCATCATTTCGCCCAGACAAAGAACAACGACATCAGACCAACGGGCTGCTTCTAATGCTTCTTCAAAACCTTTTCGATTATCCCCTTGTGTGCTACAACCTAACGCATAACGCAGTTCAGCTTTTCCCACAAACTCGGTTGCCAGTCCGTTATAGAGCATTGCTACATCCGTATCTTTCCCATGTCCACACCAGGAACCTAACAAGTCCCAGCCATTTTTTGCCATGGGTCCTACTACGGCAATCTTCTTCTTATCTGTCAGAGGCAGTATCCCGTTCTCGTTTTTCAACAATACCATCGACTCTGCTGCAAGCTGGGCTGCGATATCCATACTCTGCGGACGGAAGAAACGTTCTTTCTCATTTGTAACCGGGGTATAAGGGCGTTCAAACAAGCCCAAACGAAATTTCACCCGCAAAACACGACGAACTGATTCATCAACCTGCGCCATCGTTATCTTTCCCTCTTCGACAAGCTCTTTCATATAACGGTCGTAAGCATGAGACATCATATCCATCTCAAGCCCTGCATTAAAAGCATACACTGCAGCTTCTTTTTTGTTAGCTGCCAATCCCTGATTTTTCAATTGTTCGATTGCCCCCCAATCGGAAACTATAAATCCATCATGCCCCCAACGTTCTTTCAATATTTCCGTCATCGTATAGTGATTGGCCGATCCGGGAACTCCGCTGATATCATTAAAAGAGCTCATCAGGGTGGCCGCCCCCGCTTTCACACCCATTTCATAAGGCAGTAGATAGGTATCCCAAAGAGTTTGAGCAGAGATTTCAGTATAAACATAATCACGTCCGGCTTCGGAAGCGCCATAACCGATATAATGTTTCAGACAAGCCGCTATTCGGTCTTCGGCCGACATATCATCTCCTTGATAACCACGCACCGAAGCGGCGGCAAACACTCCATTAGCATATGGATCTTCACCATATCCTTCGGCTACACGTCCCCAACGAGGGTCACGCGCCACATCAATCATCGGCGAGAACGTCCAGTCCACTCCCGACATACGGGCTTCCTGTGCAGTAACGGCACATGCTTTTTCCACCAGTTCAGGATTCCATGAACAAGCCTGTCCCAAGGAAATAGGATATACAGTACGAAATCCGTGAATGGCATCGTAACCAAAAATAATAGGAATACCCAAGCGGGATTCTTCCATAGCCTTCTTTTGCACATTATTACGCAAAGCCGGATTCGTATCGTAGTAAATCAACGAACCGATTTCCGCCGGCACTTTCTTAACCTCTTCTCCTATATTATTCACATTGTTATTCCGCCCCATGGTATATTGGTTTAGTTGCAGAATTTTCTCTTTCCAAAGTCATGCGTGACAACAAATCATCAACCCGTTTTTCAATCGGTGCTTTGGCATCCTTATACAAAGGAATACTTTTTTTATCTTTTGCCGAAAGGGCACATGTTACTTCCAACAGGCATAAACCGAAAATTAATACTTTTCTTTTCATTGTGTTTTCGTCGGTTAGTTATTATTTAATCAATCAAATATAGCTTTTTCAGACAGACGTACTGTCTATCATTGTTTTTCATGCAAAGCTCTGCTAATTATCTTTTTTCAGATGTTTATCAGCAAACTGTACATACTGCGTCCAGTCATACAAATTAATGTCATGTTGCCCCGAACGGATATGATAACCAATGGTCCCGGACAACACTGGCTCGTTGACAGCCGGCATCTCCTTCACCGGTAATCCCGGCAGACCGAACAATTCATAAACAGGAGAGGCATAAAGTCCGGAAAGGAACTCTCCTCTAGGATCGGCCCAACAGTCTTCTTCCGCGCTAGCGATATAAACAGGACGAGGAGCTATCAGAGCTATGAGTTCATGCTGATCAACAGGCAGGTTTTCTTCCTTATCGTTATATTGCCAGAAATTCCGACAGAACCAATGTGTAAATTGCCGATTTACAGCCCGCACGGTTTCTCCGACTTTTCTTCTCGATAACGCTGCACCACCACAACCTGAATCATTTGAGATGACCAATGCAAAACGCGGGTCTATCGCTCCGGCCCATAAAGTAGTTTTTCCAAGGCGCGAATGTCCGAAAATTGCTACACGTTTTGCGTCAATGTCTTTGTCTGTCTCAAAATAGTCCATTACACAGCTCATTCCCCATGCCCAAGCAGCCAAAGTTCCCCATTCATCGTCAGCCGGTCGTTTTTGCCCTTTCTTATAAAATAACGGATGAACCCCATTACGGAATGCATCATCAAAGTCCGGATCAATATCTCCACGATAAAAGGTAGCCAGCCCATAACCATGTTTCATCAGCATTTCTACCGGCCATCTGGAAGCAGCATTACCACGTGGAAACATGTATTTTCTGCCATAAGTCAGTAATTTTTCTTCCGACGGCAAAGTAATGCCTTCATCCGGGTGAATGGCATGATTACCCTTAAAGTTTATTCCGAAGAACATGGGTACCGCTCCTTGCCGTTGGTTAGGCAGATAGATAAGTACTGTCATATAATGCTTTTCATCTTTTGTGAGATAAACAGCCACTTCCCGCCGGGTAGCCAAGCCATTCAATGCGTTTTTGTCTTCGGTCAGCACCCGGAAATGTAAATCCTTCGGATGTGCCGGAGCTTTGCCATACATCTGCGTTTCGAAAAGATGAATCAATTCGGGACGACGTTTCTTCACCCATTCTTTTATGGTAACCACTTTTTGCCCGTTGTTTAGGGTCAATACGTCAGGAAGTGTATAAGCCGGAACTTTGCTTTCATCATAATTGACTTTCGCGGCAGGTTCTTTTAATTCAGTTAATTCCGTAATCCGGTCCGGATGCAACACTGCTCCATGGGCGGCTTTTTGAGCCACTTCCCGCTGATCATAATTCATACCTTCCGGATAATACGGGTTTCCTACGACATTGCGCTCGAATATTTTCTCAAACCATGTACAAGCGGCCGTATAACGTCCGATTTTCAAATCGAGATGATAACCGTCACGATTCATGTGGTCACCGACAAATGAAGTACGGGCATTCTGAATAGCTGTACCCGTAGGGATTATCATTTTTATTTTTGTTAGTTTCGATGCCTTATCTACTGCTTTTACAATAGAATGATACATCGTTAGCTGATCCCGCCCATAATTCTTAAATCCGGTATTTGTTGCATTTGCAGCATATGCCCATGTCTGATGCAACATCAATTCCGTTTTCTTAGGAAGACGTACTTTCACATATTCCACCAATTCCGGCAACGATGTCTCATAAGTCTCATACATGCCTGAGAAAGGACTAGCTTGCTGAAGGCTGACATAATCCCACTCTTCATCCGCTAGTACTGTTCCCAACGCCATTTTTTTCTTTTCTATCTTCTTACCGTCCAGACTGATCTTCCGATAGGCATAAGCGGAATCATTACTACGAGCATTCTTTACATGACGTTCCAAAGAACAACCTGCTATATACATATTGCCAATAATCACAGGAATACCTTCCGCATTTGCCAGCTCATACAAATACTGTTCCACCGCATCTTGTGAGAAGCTATTCCCAATAGCCAATATTTTAATAGCCTTTTGCTGCGCACATGCTCCACTCGCAAGAAATGATAGCAACAAAAGCAGAATTACAATCAGAACTTTATTTTGTTTCATTTTTATCTGAATATAGAAGAGAATGAGACCCAATTACTGCACCTGCTTTATAGACAACGCATTTAAATGTCCCTCTGTCGCAGCTCCGCTCAAACCGACAACCTCAATAACAACTTTACCGTCAGCAGTTGGCTCTACATTTTCAAACTTAGTGATATATTCTCCATAAGGAACTTCTTCAAAAGTTGCATACTCTCCCTCATTAGTACCTAACTTCAAACCTGTCCTAATCTCTTTCGGACCGATAGTATTTTTTCCTTTCAGCGTATATTCAGATGTACGGGCCGCCTTGCTACCACCAAAGCGAACAGCCAATATCGTGAAATTATATTTACTTGCAGAACTCAAGCCTGTTACTTCAACTGTTGCCGGTTCAGTATTTCCGGCGTTAGCAACGCCACTTACAATAAGCCCGTCTTTCCATGCCGACATCGGAAATTCCACTTCATCCACAACCATTACTTTATCCGGTTCTCCAGATACTCCATTATAGACAGAAGTAAATCCGCCAGCTACTCTCACACTTACATTCGTAGCATTAGCCTTTGCATCGGACAATAACAATGGAGCAGCACTTACGCAAGAAGTATAATTATTCCATGGAGTAGCGGACGTTATAGTCGAACTACCAAAATCAACATAAATAGGAACAGCCAATAGGTCCGAATCGACACGTTTCTTCAAATCAACTAACTCCGTCACGGTATTCGGGCTCTGTACAGCCATATGAGCTGCTGTTTGAGCAACCTTTATAGTTTTCTCATCCAACCCTTTCGGGGCATATGTATTACCTACCACATTCTTTCCCGTAATCTTCTCAAACCAGACACAAGCAGCAGTATAGCGCCCGTAAGTTGTTTCCAAATGATAGTATCGCGTGGCGTCACCATTGTCAAGACGAGTGAAATTGTCGCCGATAAAGGAAGTACGTCCATTCTGAATAGCAGTTCCAGCAGGAATAATTATACTGATATTCTGGTCGGACGCTGCTTCATTTACTGCATTGACAATAGCACTGTACATTGTCATCTGATCATTATCATAGTTTTTAAAATCAGTATGATTTGAATAAGACGCATAAGCCCACGTCTGATGTAACATCAGTTTCATATATTTGTTAGTGGCACACCCTTTTACATAATTAACCAAATTACTCAAATAAGGCTTGTATGTATCATATTGTCCGGATTTGCCACTCACTTGCTGAAGACTGATATAATCCCATTTGTCATCTTTCAAAGCTGTTTCCAGTGTAGTATTCGCCTTAGTAATCTTGCTCCCGTTCTCAATTTTGCGATAACTATATTTTGCCTGATTACCGTTAGCATTGGCCCAATGAGTTTCCAAAGAGCATCCTCCGATGTACATATTACCGATAATAGCTTCAATGCCTTCCGCTTTCAACAATTCATACAGATATTGCTCGACTGCATCCTGCGAAAAACTGTTGCCAATTGCCAAAATACGAAGCGGAGATTGTTTGACCGTTACAGATATTACTTTAGAAAGCCGTTTAGTCTCTCCTGGAGATTCCACTTTGATGAAAGCCTTTCCTGCTTTCACACCTTCAACCTTTACATTGGTACCATTGTCCTCTATGATTTTCAGTATTTCCGGATCGGAAGATGTCCATATATATTCCAGGTTTTCAGCTTCCGTACTGCTAAAAATTGGATTAATAGCCATTTCATCACCAGTCTCCAAGCTAACAACATCTTCCACAATCATCCAATGATCACCCTTGATAGGATTGTCCACGTCATCGTCAGAACAAGATATAAACGCATTACCTATAAACAGAAATATCAGGAACATGCAAGATTTCCATGCTATGTCACTTTTTAAAAATACATTTTTCATAATACAGAAGTTTTAGCAGTCATACATTTTCTTATAATGAATAAAAAGGATATATAGAATTACCCCGCTCCTCCAATAAGGAGCGGAACAACATACTTCATGTAGATATTTATAACAGGAAAACCGTTATTTAACCGTTATATCCATTAGCTTCACCCAACCGGAGTCTAACAGGTTATTTTTAACTGCCATCCGCAGCCCTATTGTATTATCTTTAGTGGTATCCACAAGACCTACCGCCCACTTATAAGCACCCACGGAAACTCCTTTCAGTGTCAAATCAAAATTATAAGTAGTCGGTTTATTCTTCAACCACGTAGATAAATCTGTCTGGGTATCAACAAATACCTTTTTTACTTCGTTCTTATCGTCCAACAAAGCAAATGCTACTTTATAGCGTTGATTCCATTGCGGAATATTAGTGGGACAATACCCCCATCCCATATTATTCCAACGATGAACGATCGTTATTTTCTCGCCACTCTTAACATCTTTAGGCAATGAAACCATATCAGGATATAAACGATAACCACCTTCGGTAACAAAACGCTGTACAAGTCCGAAACATTTGAACCAAGACATGGTTTCGCTTCCTGCACGAAAATCCATCATATTGACCCGTGCCTCAGCTGATGCGTCGAATTCTCCCTGACGTACATCTTCCGGATGCCCTTCACGATACCCCATAGGATCAAGCCAATAACGATGCTGGCTAACAATCCATCCTCCTTCCATTATGATAGGACGTTTATAGTTCCAACGAGCAGCAAACTGTTTTTCCCAATCCTGATAATAACCGTTCATACCAAAAGCATCATGACGCAAACTATATCCCTTGTTTATAGCACTCTCAAGCAAGCCTTCCGTTTCAGGGTCTAAAGCCCCCCAGCCGGATGTGTTTTCAGCACCAATCAAACGATGATAGTTAATAACTAACGGCACTTTGGTAAAGCATCGGGAATACAAATCTGTAATCCATTCGAAAACCTGCTTCTTTTTTGAATGATCTTCATAAATCATTGTATGTGCTTCACCCCATTTCCCCAATCCGTAAGCATCTATAAAGTCTACTTTATCCGGATCGTTAAATTCCTGTGCCAGTGCTTCGATGAACTTAGTATATTTTTCCTGAAAGATCTTATCATCCGGAAAAGGTGATTTACGTGCTAATGCAGTCGCCTCGTTAGTAGGTCCCGGGTCTTTATACCAATGTGCACCGGCGTCAAAAACATATTGGGGAGTATTTAATCCTTGGTCACGTCCATCCACTACAATTCGGAATGACAAACGCATCCCACGATCCAAAACACTTTTCAGCAATCTGGTCAAACGGGCAGTCGGATCTTGCCATATATATTTCCCTTCTTCCGGCTCCAATGAACTCCAACTTGTCCGTATATAGCAGGTACTGGCATAATCTGAAACTTTTACTGGTTCTGCCAGTTCCGGTACAGAAACATTATCGTAACCTTCTGTAGTCCAGAAATTTTCATCCCAACCACGTCCCATATAGATCACCCATCCGTTTAATGGATTACGCAATACTGTTTTCTTATCCGGAGTGATTTTCACTGTGACATTACCGGCAGGCAGTTCACCACTTCCATTTCCTTCATCACCATTATTATTACCACCCGAACATGCGGATAAATTTGCTGAACAGAAAAGCAAAAGAACTACACTCCAACTTTTCATAACAGATATTGTTTTTTCTATTTTCATATATTTCGATGTTGATATTAACTATTGCCGTATCTTGTGCAATACGGCAATAGTATAAATTCAATTTATTTATATGCTACAATCTTTTTATTTCGCAAGTCTAAAACAACAAGAGTACTTGACGGAACATTAAAGTATGAGTTGCGTTGTTCACCATCAGCTCCTCCTGTAATCGCCTGCGACACACCATAGGTAAGCGTCTTTTGCTGACGCAATCCATTCAATAATGCAGGAGAGAAGCAATAAGTATTATTTGCCTTACCACTTATATTTGCTATAAGGAACTTTATTTGGCTTCCCGATATTGGAGTTCCTTTATGTACAAGTACTTGCGGGTCGGCCAAACTTGGCGTAAAGCTTCCATCTACAGGTGTACCCCAGCCATTTATATTACCATGCAACCACAAATTCGTTACAGTAGTAGTTATTATATCTTCAGCAACATCTGCATTATATTTCCATTCGAGTGTCAATGGTTCTAGTTGTTTACTTGGCGGATAAACTGACACTGTTTTCGCTTGCATATCAACAACAACGCGATGCTCACCTGTTTCCGTAATCTTCCATCCGACAGCCGCTCCTTTTTGTCTCATAACTACAGATAATGTATCTATTTTATCGGCTGACAATGCAACATCATCCCCACTTTCGGGACTGATATAATTAATCTCACCTTCAAACTCAACAGGTATCTTCAACACTCCCGGTTTCAAATCCAACAAAGCTGCATACAGGTATTCATTTTCCTGTGTCAATGTCATTTGTATCTTATCCGCACCTACCGCATCACCTTCCAGGAATACTTTATCGGCATCAAACACAATAGGTTTATAAGGACGCACATCTACATTGATTGTTCTCACTTCAGGCATCGCATATTTAGAACCACCATCCCATTTGGCAAGTACACGGAACTGCAAAGTTGCGGGTTTAGTATAAGTCCTTCCCCACTTTTCTACCAATAGCTTCTGCAATTGCTCGGTCGTATAGCTTCTGGAGAAAACACCTTCATCCTCTTCTGTGCGTACACTGGAAGCAAAATCATTGCCTTCAATATCTAACTTTGTGACATAAGTAACCGAATATTCTTCCGGCATCTGGCGCGCTTCTGTCCAATCAAAAGTCAAAACCACCTTATTAGGTTCGTTACCGTCGAGTTCGATATTTGTACTTGACGCATGTACTTCCAATGTTTCCGCAGCAGCAAAAAAATCACTGTTGTCCACATTATCATCATCATTGCATGCACTTAAACAAATCCAAACAAATAACGGCAGTATATTATAGAATGATATAATTTTTCTCATATTTATCATTGTTTACTTAAATAAAACATTATCTCCACCATCCAGGCAATTGTCTCAGATTAGTATTCTTATCAATATCATCCTGAGGAATCGGCCACCAATAACTAATAAATCTTCTGGTTTGATAAAGGGTACGTTTATAATATTCATCTCTTTCGGTACTTTTAGCCAAGGCATTCATTCCATAGAATTTTCCATTCAAAGCTGTTTCAGCTTCTTTCCAACGACGTAAATCATCAAAACGTATACCAGCTTCACAATTCAACTCTACACGTCTTTCACGACGAATCAAATCACGCAATTGAGCTTCTGTGACAGGTATCTGATCCGCTCCCTTTCCATACTGAGGAATACCAGCTCTATAACGGACTCTATTAATATAATCCAGAATTTCTGTCTCATTATCCGTATATGTGCCCGTTGCCACACTATACTCATATAATGATTCTGCATAGCTCAGATAAGCTTCTGCCAAGCGATAAAGTACTCCTTGACGTTTTTTGTAAGTACCGCTACTAGAGGCAGGAATCGCAGAGGGGTCAACACGTTTACGTATCAAATACCCTGCACTAGGAGAGTCATGAGAAGGACCACCATCTTCACCACCTGAAAAGAAATTGGCAAACTTATTTTTTGCATTCGACTTATCTTTTCCCCAGTGATACTCTTCATTATAAAGTACTGAAATATAAAAACGAGGTTCACGACCGCAATACATCTTATATGTATTTTTAGGAACAATCACATGCTCTGTTTCCTGTTCAGTACCGCCTTTTGTAGCATACATCCATGTAGTCTTATATGACTCGTCAACTGTAGAATATCCCGTCTCACTGTATCCTGATTCAGAATTGATAACTGGAGTAGCTCCATCATTTGTATAACCTGTGATAGGCACTAAACCATTGTTCATAAAGAATGCATCCACCAATGATTGGGTAACACCAATAGCACCTGCACCACCCATACTACGAGGATTAGCCTGACGGTCAAAATAACCTGCATCATCATATGTTCGTGGGAAAAGGATTTCCATATTTCCTTGATTATAACGTAACATCAATGCATTCTGATAAGATTGAAATGCATCTACATCATCTCCAATCGTCTCAATATATAACTTATGCCCCGCCTTTTCAGCCTCATCTATCAGCAACTTATTAGCATCAACAGCGGTCTTCCAACGTTCTGGTTTGAAGGTTGAATCAAAAATAGAAACACCATCACAGTTTTTCATATTCACCATGTCCGAGTCCTGGTTACCATTCACCAAAGGACTAGCAGCAAATGTCAATAAACGGGCACGCATAGCGAGACAAATAATAGAAGTGATACGCCCATATTTATTATCTTCATCGTAATAAGCCGGTAGCAATTTAGAAGTCTCTAACAATTCATTTGCAGCCCAATCCACTACTGTATTAAACGGCTCCTGCTTCAACAACAAGGTTTCACCTGTAATCTCTTCTGTTGCATCACGAATAATAGGAACTGCTCCGTAAGTCATAGCCATCACAGCATGAAAGTAAGCAATGAAAAAGCGACATTCGGCTTTCATATAATTCACTTCCTTCTCTGTTACATCAGGAAGTGCATGCGCATATTTAATAAAGATATATGCTTGGCGAATACGCATAGGAAAAGTCTCCCAGTAGTTAATCACGCCACCGCTTGCAGACGTCCAGTTTCCATTCTGATAAAGAATAGCCTTAAATCCCTGTGATTCCCAACCAACAGAAGGTGCCAACTCGTCTGCTACTGCATCTGCACCATCATAATTATAGAACTTGGGAGTAGCATTATATATATAAGCTAACCAACGTTCCATATTTGTTTTATTCTCAAATACAGTTTCTAATGTCAACTGATCATCCGGCTCCTTATCCAAATAGTCAGAACAAGAAGATAGAGAAAACATGGCAATCGTGCCTAATGCTATATATTTCCTTATTTTATTTTTCATACAATCAATTCTTAGAATTTAATTTCAAAACCTGCAGATATAGATTTCATAGCCGGATAAACTGCACCAGTCCTCGAAGCACCACTATCCGATGTAACTTCCGGATCCCACAAATCAAACTTAGAGAATGTCAGTAGATTTGAGCCTCTAACAAAAATACGCGCTCCGGAGATCAACATATTTTGCATCCATCTCTTCGGAAAAGAATATCCTAATTCTATATTTTTCATGCGTAAGAAACTCATATTACGTAACCACCATGTAGAACTCTGGCTGTTATTAGCATTTGTACCATAATCTAAACGTGGATAAAAGACATCCTGACTGGGATTATCCACCGTCCAGCGATCTTGATAATTAGTAAAGATATTATAGGTTGTACCCTTATTTGACGCAGGAATAATATTACCAGAAAGAACATTCCATGTTCGACCGATACCTTGAAATAACACACCAAAATCTAAATCTTTCCACTTCATATTTAACCCAAACCCATAAACGATTTCTGGGTTTATCGGCCCCCCAATTGGAGATACATCAAATGCATCAATCTTCCCATCTTGATTTACATCTACATATTTAATATCACCCGGGCGCAATTTAGCAGTAAAGGTTTGCGCAGGAATACCCTCTTTTAAAGTACCAGCTGCAACATCAGCAAAGTCATCATTTGTAAACAATCGTTCTGCAATATATCCTCTATTTTGTCCTGTTGGATATCCTGTTTCTGCCCGATTTGTACCAACAACAGCTGCCGGTTCGTCCTTTTCTGTAATCTCATTATGAGCATATGTAAGTGTCCCCATCAAGCTCACAAACAAGTTCTTATTAAACTGTTTATTGATATTCAATGTAACCTCTGCCCCTTGATTCTTCATTTTACCATAATTATCCCAAGGTTGTTTTATAAATCCGGCAGTTATTGGAATCGATTCACGAGGCATAAAAATATTGTGACGGCGTTCGTCAAACAAATCAAATTGTAAGTCTACCATACCATTAAATAGTCCCAATTCCAATCCCACATTCGCTTTATTTACTACTTCCCAAGTCAAATTAGGAACTGCAAACTCACCTTCAGCCATACCATTACGATTATACCCGCTCTCGGTACCCCAGTTATATTGTTTCAAATCATCCCATGAATCATTGATAGTAGAAAGATATGCAAAACGTCGTCCATTCAAAGTAGCATTACCTGTTTGCCCATAAGATGCACGTAATTTCAATTTAGAAATAGTTCTACGAAAGAGGTTGCATAAATGATTCTTCTGACACAATCCAACCAATAGCCCCTGAAGGAAAAAAACCATAACGTTTTCCCTTAGCAAAATTTTCAGAGCCATTATATCCAAAATTGAACTCCCCTATATATTTCCCTGAATATGTATAAGAAGCACGTCCTGCCATTCCCTGAGTTCGATAAGGTAGTTTCTCTCCTTTATCAAAATGACGACGATTAAATAACAACATGCCAGATACTGCATGTTTTTCCGCAAATGTATGATCATAAGACAAGGTTGCCTCCATATAGAGACTTTTAGTTCCATAAGTCCCTGTAGATTCATGTCCTAATGTATTGCTTCCATTTTCCTTTTTTGTCAACATCAATTCCCCCTCTTCCGTTCTTCCAGAAGCTGCATTATATATATCAGGCTTTGTTGACCGTTTTACTGTCCCCGTAGAATAACGGTCAAAAGAAAATACTCCTTTTACCTTTAACCCCGGAGTTATAAATTTCAAGTCTTGTTCAAGTGAAAATAATGTTTCAATCTTACTAGCACTAGTACGCTGGTACCCCATCTGAGTTGCCATTGCCCACACATTAGACTCCTCAGTTCCTGCAATTTGTCCTGTAGAATATTGTGCTGGAAACTGAAATGGAACAGAACGGAAAGCTCTATTAAAAATCTCACTTACACTTTGTGTTGTAGAATTACGATCTTGCAAATATCCTCCAATATTAAAACGCAGCTGTGTAGTTGGAGATAGCTTTAAATCAACATTTGAACGGACATTATATCTCTGCAACTTAATAGAAGGATCCCACTCTCGCTTTTTGTCACGTTCCAAAATACCGCGTTCATTATAAACAGCGGCCACAAACGAATAACGTAGGATTTCTGTACCACCAGAGATATCTACCGTCACACGCTGATTGGAAGCATGATCCTTAGATACTGCGTCAACCCAATCCACGTCCGGATATAAATCAGGATCATAATTGGCACGAGTTTTCGCAATTTTATCAGTATATATAGGTCTCTGTCCTGTATCGATTAAAACATCATCCAATAATTGCATGTAATCAGCAGCCCCAATATATTCCGGAAGTTTTATAGGTTGTGTAGCTGCAAACTCTGCTTTTACAGTTACACGTGGTTTCCCCACCTGTCCCCGTTTTGTATTAATCAAGATAACACCATTAGCACCGCGTACTCCATAAACAGCACTAGCGGCAGCATCTTTCAATACAGAAAAAGATTCAATTTCTTCCGGATCAATATTATTTAATTCACGTTCAATACCGTCAACTAAAACTAATGGATCACCACCAACTTTTTGAAAGGTACTAATACCACGAATCCAAAAAGTTGAATTATCATATCCCGGTTCCCCCGAACGTTGAACTGCCAATACACCTGCAACCGTACCTGCTAAATTGTTACTCAACGAGCGACTGGTAGATACTTTTAATTTCGCAGGTTCAATTGTTGTAATAGAACCCACTACAGATTCTTTTTTTTGTGCGCCATAAGCCACAACGACAACTTCATCCAACTGACCGACATCTTCTACCATCTGTACATTGACTACTTTTCGATTATCAACGACCTCTTCTTTAGGCACAAAACCTATATAACGGAAAGAGAGCACTGACCTCTTTGCAGGAACAGTAATACTATAATTACCATTCATGTCTGTCAATGAATGTACTGTAGAATCATTTTTTAGAATAATTGTCACACCGATCAAAGGTTCTCCCTTCTCATCTGAAACGTTACCTGTTACCTTTATACCTTTTTGTTGTGTAGCTTGCTGTACTTTAGGAGCTTCTGGTATCGAAATTGTAATTTGTCTTCCCGACATCTTATAATTCAGTCCTGTCTCTGAAAACAGCTCTTTTAACACAGCATCTATTTTCTTATTGGAAACTGAAATGGAGACTTTGTTATTCAGATTTTTCTGAACATTAGCAGAGTATATAAAAATATATTTACTATGTTTTTCGATATAATCTAAAATATCTTTAACTGTAGCATTCTCATACTGTACTGAGAATAGATCTTCTTCGGAATTCCAACTAATAGAATTAGCACCGAATGAAGAAAATGGAATCATAAAAAAGACGTTTATAATGCAAAAAAGCTTAAGTCTTTTCTTTAAGTGTAAAAAAATACTTTTCTTTACCATAAAAATTTCTTTTTAGGTTAACAATTTTGGATTTATTGATTTAACTCAAGGAATTACTATCGGGTAAATACGGCAATATTTATCCGATTTTTTTGTGTATCATGAATAGTATTATCTGTTTCTCATAGGCTATATTGATTTTATAAGATTAATTAAATTGTCATTATTTACTCAAGTATATACTAGTATCACTTTTTTCTACTTCAATAGGGATTGTCTGCCGGATACATTCAATCACCTCATCAATATCATCTTTCAAATCTAGTTTTCCATAAACCTTTTCTTTACCTACCATCGGATCGCATTGAATAGGAATGCCATAATAAATACTCAACTTCTGAATAATATGAGATAAATCATTACCATTTAACAACATGACACCATCCACCCAGCTAATATATTCGGCTACGTCCACTTGCTTCTGATAGGCAATTGCGCCATTGGCTATATTCAGCAAATCACTAGGCACCAGCTGCGCTTTTCTCTCATTCCTATCGGTCACCTCAACAGAACCTTCCACCAATACAATATTAGTTGCCCCCCCCTTGTAGTTTGAAATATTAAACTTCGTACCTAATACCCGTAATTTGAAATCTTCAGATTCTACAATGAAAGGGTGTTGCTTATCATGAGCAACTTCCAGAAACACCTCTCCCTGGGCATATATTTTACGAATATCCCCATTAAAACGACAAGGATAAATCACTTTTGATTGAGAGTTGACAACCAATCGGGTTCCGTCAGACAGTTCAACCCGCACTCTTTTCCCTGCGGGAACAAGTAACTGGTTATATTCCGGTTCGCCCTTTACTTTCTTCTCCTCTTTTTCTCTTATTACTTTAGAATTAACAGCAACCTTTCCTTCTTTTGAATAGGTAACAAAAGCATCCTCATCCAAATTGAGCTGTTCTTTAGCAGTGATAAGAGTCACTTCTTCAACAGACTGGCTGTCCATCTGTTCGGCAATAGCCTGAAAATCTAAATTAGTGTTTTCACAATGAGTTAAGAAGTGGATGGTTGAAATACAAATTAAAATAGAAGCTGCGACAGAAGCAGAAGCTACTAAGAAATAATTTCTTCGACGCCTCATTACATCTCTCCGGATTTTTTGTTTGGTTCGCTCTATTATAGAAGAAGCATCAATCTTTTCATGCCCGCATTTTTCCCAAAAGAATTTCAGTTTCCCGCCTTCAGGTATAGCAGTAAAATCATCCTCAAGCTTTTCTTGAGAATTCAGTTTACCAAATAAATCAGCAAGGCAATGGTATCCTTTTAAGTCCATAATCTTCTTTAATGTTGTTTTATAAATAAAGACGCAACATTCAAAAAAATCTCCTAGTTAAAAATGAACTTTTTTTATTTTTCTCGAAAAGTAAAAATAGCAAGAAGCTCTTTTAAACAATTAAGCCCTTAAAATACAAGCAATTAACAGTATACCTTCAATCACTTCTTACGCAAAACCAGATTCAGATTCTTAGCAATTTCTTCTAAAGCAAAAGCAATATGATTATTGATAGTCTTCACAGATATATTTAATATGTCTGCAATCTCTTTATAAGGCAACCCATCCATTTTAGCCAGAAAGAAAACATGTTTACACTTGGGAGGAAGTTGTTGAATAGCCTCATTTATTCTGGCTATCTCTTCTTTACTAATCATCTTTTCGTCCGGAGATTGAACCGGATCAAATATGAATTCTCCTATCTCATCAAACAACAAATCACTTTTTCCTGTTTCTTTCCTCAAAAAGGAGATAGCCTTTCGATAAGTGATTGTTTGAATCCAAGCATCCATATTATTAATCTGCGCCAAGTCTTTTCTATTTTTCCAGACTTCAAAAAAGACATCACTGACTATCTCTTCCGCTGGCTCTTTTTGTCCTAATAATGCAAATGCATAGTGATATAAACGCGAAGAATAATGTTCCATAAAACGGTTGAAAGCGAATTCATCACCATTTACAATTTTACGTATGTCATCATTTTCAAGTCTCACAGAAGTATTTACAGATTATTTCTAATTAACAAAATTGTGCCAAATATAGTAGTATATTAGCAATTATAAAAATAAAAAACCACAAAAACGGATTAAAAGTTATCAATTACGAAAGATTAAAAAGTAACTTGGTAGGACGTGCCATCAGAGATAGATTCTTTTACGCCTCACGCAATAAGTTTTCAAACATGGGGTTCACCTTTCACCTTTTCTTCGAAACCCTTTATTCATCGAGCGATAGCGGGTGAAGGCTCTTCTTTTCACCGAATTTTTCCCTCTGAACGCTGTACCGTCCTTACTTTAGTGGTTCTTTTTCAATTTAGTTGACTGGTCATTATAGCCCACTACTTCATCTCCAATCTATTAATAGATAAGTTCTGTTTCATTAGGAGTAAAATTACTTTCGTCTAATAGTAAAGTTATTTCCGATAGTACGGAAACTATAAACGCAAATTCTGATCATATAAATGCAAGCTTTGTTTTTATAAACGCAAGCTTCATTTATAAAAACAAAACTTGTATTTATAGTTTGCATCCATTGAAAAACAACTTTACTCCTAGACCAAAAGAAGTTTGCATAGGAGCAAAAGCAACTTATCCAGTAATAGACTACATGTAAGCTATTACTAAATTACATAAAAGAATGACTCAATCATCATTTATGCATTTGCATCCGGTACAATTCAATTTTTTAATTAAATACGAGGTGAAGGAGTGCCCCTTCACCCGCTATCGCTGATGAATAAAGGGTTTCGAAGAAAAGGTGAAAAGTGAAGGGTATGTTCTCAACATTTCCTGTATGGTCACTTAAAGTGATGCTTTTAGCAATCAGAAAGCATCGGGACTTTTGAAAGACCCAAATATTGATTTATAAAAGTCTCTTACTTAAATAACGTACAGGATACCATACAGAAAGAAATCCAACGGCTAAAACTGTGATAAAGATTAAGTACGACATCCCAAGCGTGAACGCTGACAGGATAGGCGTCTACAACAAAAGTACCACCACCGCCTCCCAATGAAATTATACCAAATCTCTGTTGGATAAAACATAGGATTAAGCCCAGGGCAATACCGGAGATAGCGCCAAAAAGAGAAATGAGACGTCCTTCAAAGAGGAATATTCGGGAGATGAGTTTATCACTAGCTCCAAGACTCCGCAAAGTTACTACATCATCCTTCTTATCCAAGATCAACATAGAAAGGGAGCCTATCACATTAAAACAGGCTATCATTAAAATAAAAGTGAGGAACAAATAAGAGATTAGCTTCTCTATCTCCATAATACGGAAAACATCTGCCTGCTGCTGATAACGATTCTGAACAACAAAATCATCACCTAGTATGTTTTCTATTTTAGATTGTACCGATGAAGTATTTACATTAGATTTCAATTTCAATTCCATCGCAGAGACTTCTGTTGTATAATCCAGAAGCTGACGAAGAAAATCGAGAGAAGTCAGAATATATTTTCCATCATATTCTTGCTGATTCACCACAAATACGACACCCGGAGAATATAGATAATCACGATTAAAAGAAGCGCCGGGATTTGCCATGTTCACTTTGGCATTTCGCTTGGGAAGATATACCTGAAGAGGATCGACAAACTCCAAACCAGTTCCCAAGGTCGCAACCAATTCCACTCCCATGACGCCATAATTCACGATCGAATCATGAAGAACGAATTCTCCCGCGCCATAAAGTATGCTGTCTATGGCCGTCAGTTCTTCAAAATTATCCTCCACCCCTTTTAGTACAACCATAGCCTGACGGTCCTTGTATTGCACCATTGCATTCTCTTCGAGCGTCTCTGTAAACACCTCCACTTCAGGAAGTGCACAAACAGCGCGAATCCGTTCATCTTGTGCATCAAAGACTTTTCCTTCACGAACCGTAATTTTCAACTGCGGATCAAAAGCCGTAAAAAAGCTGGCCACCATATCCTGAAAACCATTAAAAACGGAAAGAGTGCAAACCAAAGCAAGTGTAGCAAGGGCTACCCCACATACGGAAATACCGGATATGATATTAATAGCGTTATGCTTTTTTTTTGAGAAAAGATAACGCCTGGCTATATAAAAAGGAAAGTTCACCTCTGCAATGAATTATTTCACTTCAGCAATGAATCTATTTTCTCAATATAATCCAATGAATCATCCACAAAGAATTTCAGCTCGGGAATGATGCGCAACTGGTGACGCACACGAGTTCCAAGTTCATAGCGAATGGATTTCATATTGTTATTGATATTCTTCACCATCTCTTCCGCTTTCTCCGAAGGAAAAACACTGAGGTAAACACGGGCAATACTCATATCAGGACTGATACGAACTGCACTAACAGAGACCAATGTGCCCGGCATGGACTTTGTTTGAAGCAGGAATATCTCACTTAGCTCTTTCTGCAACAGGCGAGATATCTTATTCTGTCTGGTTGTTTCCATAAATCTACTCTTTTATCTTACTTTTTTCTTATGATCGTTAATCCGTCACGCAAAGGAAGTATTACTTTTTCCACTCGCACATCTTGTGCTACCAAATCATTAAAGGCTTTAATACCAATTGTTTGAGCGTCCGTATTGCGAGGCTGTTCGAGAACATGCCCGTCCCACAAAGTATTATCAGCAATGATATATCCGCCTTCGGAAAGATACGCCAATGTCATCTCGTAATATTCAATATACTTACGCTTATCACCATCAATAAAAGCCATATCAAAGGTAACACCTAAACACGGAACAAGTTCTAAAGCATCACCTATATAAAAACGAATTTTATCGGCAAATGGTGATTTTTCCAACCATGGACGGGTAAAATCCTCTTGTTCATCATTGATCTCAAACGTATGCAACATTCCACCTTCGGCCAGACCTTCTGCCAGACAAAGGGCAGAATAGCCACTATACGTTCCTATTTCCAATATCTGACGGGGCCGAATCATTTCTACAAACATTTTCAGCATCCGTCCCTGCAAATGCCCGGAAGCCATACGAGGACGGAGCAGTTTTACATGTGTGTCCCGGTAGAGCGACTTTAAATAATCGCTCTCGGGATCAATATGCTGCAAAATATATTCGTCTATTGATTCGGTTTCCTGCATAAAACACCTCTTTAACAAATTAAAGATAGCGGTTATTGTTAGGTAATACAGTCTCCTCTGCATGCTTCAAAGCATCTTCCACTACATTAATTTCGAGGAATGATGTTTTCGTTCCCGCCTTACCACTACTCAAATAACCAACCATATCAGAAGGCTGTAAACGACCTTCTTTCAACAAACGGCGCAATGCTGCAAAGTAATACTCCTGTCCGTTAGCTAATTCCGGCATATAGATAGCTTCCACACCATAAGACAAAGCCAAATGACGCATCGTCTTTTCTTTATAACAGATAGCCAACACCGGATACTTTCCACGGAAAGCTGCCAGATTGCGGGCAGTACGTCCGCTATAGCTATCAGTAATAATGGCACGTATTTTTAGTTTAGAGGTAGCCTTCACTGCCTGTTTAGCAAGGAATGCCGTAACATCATTACTATTCTCATCCAATGGAATACGGATATCATTTTCCTCCAATTTATCTTTTTCAGCCTGGGCAGCAATCTTAGTCATTGTTCTCACTGCCTCTACCGGATACTTACCATAAGCAGTTTCCCCACTCAACATCAATGCATCTGTACGATAGTAGATTGCATTAGCAATATCAGTCACTTCCGCACGAGTCGGACGAGGGTTATTTATCATCGTATGGAGCATCTGAGTAGCCACGATTACCGGCTTCTTTGCCAAAATACATTTGCGAATCAATACACGCTGGATTCCCGGGATACGTTCCTGTGGAACTTCAATACCCAAGTCACCACGGGCCACCATTACACCATCTGCCACTTCCAGAATTTCATCAATATTATCTACCCCTTCCTGATTCTCAATCTTAGCAATAATCTTAATATCACTATTATGAGCATCCAGAATTTCACGTATATCAAGCACATCCTGACGATTGCGTACAAAAGAATGAGCGATAAAATCAATATCCTTTTCAATAGCATAAAGAATATTGTTACGGTCTTTTTCCGTTAATGACGGAAGATTAATGCGAACACCCGGAACATTTACGCTCTTACGGCTTCCCAAAGTAGCATCGTTCTTGACTTCACACAACAAATAATCGTTAGTCTTATCAATAACTTCCAGTTCCAGATCACCATCATCAATCAGGATCATACCACCGATATTCAGATCGGACACAAAGTTCGGGTATGAAACAGCAATACATTCACGAGTTGTTTCCAAATCCGGATTACCTACAATCTTTACTTTCTCTCCTATTTTATATGGAATCGGCTCTGCATTAGCCGTCGTACGAACTTCCGGACCTTTTGTATCCATCAAAATCGCAATACGGTTGGACACAGCACGTACATTTGCAATCAAAGCTTCAAAACCTTCACGGCTAGCATGCGCTGTATTCATACGCACTACATTCATCCCAGCTTCAAACAACTGTTTTATAAAATCCACATCACAACGTCTATCCGAGATGGAAGCCACAATCTTAGTCTGTTTCAATAACATAGTCTTTCTACCTATTATATATTATTACCTTATTTATTATCTATCCAATAAAGCCTCCAAAGCCAAACGGTACGAATTTAGGCCAAAGCCACAAATCACTCCTTTACAAGCACAAGCAATCATCGATACGTGCCGGAAAGACTCGCGACTATGCACATTGGAAATATGCACCTCAATCACCGGAGATGTCACAGAACGAATAGCATCCTGCAAAGCTATGGAAGTATGTGTATACGCACCTGCATTCAAGATTATACCATCCACATCAAATCCCACCTGCTGTATGCAGTCTATCATTTCTCCCTCGATGTTCGATTGAAAATAGTCGATCTCCACGTCAACGTATCTTTTGCGAAGATCAGCCAAGTAATCTTCAAATGTAACGCTTCCGTAAATGGAAGGTTCACGCTTACCCAACAGATTAATATTCGGGCCATTAATAATTTGTATCTTCATCGCGCAATCCTGTTTTTTTATACCTTTGTATCTGAAAGAATGTGCAAAGGTAGAAAAAAGAAATGGAAATCAACGAAAAAAAGCATAAGAAGGAACAACAAGAGCTGATAATCAGGAAGTATCAGCAGTATCTCAAACTCGAAAAGTCCTTATCTCTTAATACTCTGGATGCCTATCTGACGGATCTGGACAAACTGATGAGCTTTCTGACATTGGAAGGGATTTACGTATTGGACGTATGCCTGTCCGATCTTCAACGTTTTGCGGCCGGATTACATGACATCGGCATTCATCCCCGTTCACAAGCCCGCATCTTATCAGGAATCAAATCATTTTTCCGTTTCCTCATCCTCGAAAACTATCTGGAAGCAGATCCCAGTGAACTATTAGAAGGCCCTAAAATAGGTTTCAAACTTCCCGAAGTACTGACTGTGGAGGAAATTGACCGGATTATCTCCGCCGTCGACCGCAGCAAAGCTGAAGGACAGCGAAACAGAGCTATTTTAGAAACACTATACAGCTGCGGACTTCGGGTATCAGAACTTATCACCCTTAAACTATCCGACCTCTATTTTGATGAAGGCTTTATCAAAGTAGAAGGAAAAGGAAGCAAACAACGACTCGTACCAATCTCCCCCCGGGCTATTAATGAAATAAAGCTTTACATCACAGACCGTAACCAGATTGAAGTGAAAAAAGGGCATGAGGATTTCGTTTTCGTCAGTCAGCGGAGAGGCAAAGGTCTTTCCCGGATTATGATCTTTCATATGATAAAAGAATTAGCACAAAAAGCGGGTATTACCAAAAACATCAGTCCGCACACCTTCCGGCACTCCTTTGCCACTCATTTACTGGAAGGTGGAGCCAATTTGAGAGCCATTCAATGTATGCTCGGACATGAATCCATTGCGACAACGGAAATCTATACCCACATCGACCGCAATATGCTTCGTAGTGAGATTATCGAGCATCACCCACGAAATATCAAGTATAGGAAAGAAAAAGAGGAGTTATTTCATTAAATTATGATAAAATCGCCCCCTTATCTATATAATTATATTAAGAATTAATATCTTTGCGTTACTTTTTCTGTGTGAGCAGAAGGAGGTTGGCAAATAGACGATATTTCAATTACAAACATTTAATTTATACCTAAAATGACTAAGAAGTTGTACTTGCCTTTACTCATGGCAATGGTTGTTGCATTATTCTCTTCTTGCAGCAAAAAAATGGGTGAATTGTCAGCTGATTACTTCACTGTTACTCCGCAAGTGCTGGAGGCAGTAGGTGGTAAAGTTCCTGCGACCATCAATGGTAAATTTCCTGAAAAGTATTTCAACAAAAAAGCGGTTGTAGAAGTTACTCCGGTTTTGAAATGGAATGGCGGCGAAGCTAAAGGCCAACCAGCTACTTTCCAAGGTGAAAAAGTGGAAGGTAACGACCAGACTATCTCTTACAAGATGGGCGGTAGCTACACGATGAAAACTTCTTTTGACTATGTTCCTGAAATGGCTAAGTCAGAATTGTATCTGGAATTCAAAGCTACTATCGGAAAGAAAGTGGTGACTATTCCTGCTGTGAAAATAGCTGATGGTGTAATCTCTACTTCTGAATTAGTAAACAATACATTAGGTAACGCTAACCCTGCATTGGGCGAAGACGCTTTCCAACGTATCATCAAAGAAAAACACGATGCCAACATCATGTTCTTGATCCAACAAGCTAACATTCGTTCCAGCGAATTGAAGACTGCTAAAGAATTCAACAAAGAAGTAGCTAACGTCAACGAAGCTGCTAACAAGAAGATCAGCAACATCGAAGTTTCTGCATACGCTTCTCCTGATGGTGGTGTAAGCTTGAATACTACTCTTGCTGAAAACCGTGAAGGCAACACAACTAAAATGTTGAGCAAAGACCTGAAGAAAGCAAAAATCGATGCTCCAATCGATGCTAAATATACTGCACAGGACTGGGAAGGTTTCCAAGAACTGGTTTCTAAATCTAACATCCAAGACAAAGAGTTGATTCTCCGCGTTATTGCAATGTACCAAGATCCTGCTCAAAGAGAAAGCGAAATCAAAAACATCTCTGCTGTATACAAAGAATTGGCTAACACTATTCTTCCTCAATTGCGTCGTTCTCGTTTGACTTTGAACTATGAAATCATCGGTAAGTCTGACGAAGAAATCGCTAAGTTGGCTTCTTCTAATCCTTCTGAACTGAACGTAGAAGAATTGCTGTATGCTGCTACACTGACTAGCGATCCTGCTAAGCAAGAAGTTATCTACACTCAAGCTACCAAACAGTTCCCGAACGATTACCGTGGTTACAACAACTTAGGTAAATTAGCTTACCAGGCTGGTAACATTGACAAAGCAGAATCTTACTTCAAGAAAGCTGCCAGCGTTAATGCTACTCCTGAAGTTAACATGAACTTAGGTTTGATCTCTTTGATGAAGGGTGACAAAGCTGCTGCAGAAGCATACTTCGGTAAAGCTGCCGGCACAAAAGAACTTGGCGAATCTATGGGTAACCTGTACATCGCTCAAGGTCAATATGAAAGAGCAGTAAACTCATTCGGTGACTCTAAGACTAACAGTGCTGCTTTGGCTCAAATCCTTGCTAAGGACTATAACAAAGCTAAAAACACGTTGGCTAACGTAGAAAGACCTGATGCTTACACTGACTACCTGATGGCAGTTTTAGGCGCTAGAACTAATAATTCTTCTATGGTAACAAGCAGCTTGAAGAGCGCAGTTGCTAAAGATTCTTCATTAGCTAAGAAAGCAGCTACTGACTTGGAATTTGCTAAATTCTTCACAAATGCAGATTTCATGAACATCATTAAATAAGAGAATTACCACTCTATTTTAAATATTAAGAATTGCCTGTCATTATAAATGACGGGCAATTCTTTTTTTTTATCTGTAAAAACCGTACTTTCGCAGAAAAGAAATCAAAGCAATGAAAAAGAGTAGCATTTTAATCCTCATAATCATTTGTCTATGCAGTTGTGGTAAATCTTCAAAGAAGGTTAGCATAACCGGGGAAATCAAAGGTCTGGGCACAGATACGCTTTATCTGTATGGAATGGACGAATCATTCGACCGGATAGATACCATTTTCGCGAAGAACGATAAATTCTCTTATACAGCTTCAATAGACACCATTACTTCTGCCTTTTTACTTATTGACAATCAGACAGAATATCCAATCTTCCTTGACAAAGGAAATCAAATCAAAATAAAAGGAGATGTCAATCACCCGGAATATCTGGATATCAATGGTAATATATATAATGAAGAGTTTACAAACTTTCAGAAAGAACTAAATAGCCTGCCTACCCCATCCGAGAAAGATTTAGAGCAAAAAGCAGAAGAATTCATCATGAAGCATCATTCTTCTTTTGTCAGCCTCTACTTGTTGGATAAATACTTTGTTCAGAAAGATTCGCCCGATTTCAACAAAATAAAGAAGCTAATTGAAATCATGACAGGAATATTGCAAGACAAGCTGTATATTGAACAGCTCAACGAAGCCATCTCTCTGTCAGAGAAAACAGGGACAGGCAAATATGCCCCCTTTTTCAGTCTATCTAATATAAAAGGAGAGAAAATTACCCGGTCATCAGAAGATTTCAAGAAAAAGAACCTGTTAATCAACTTTTGGGCTTCATGGGGAGATAGCATTTCCAATCACCAAAGCAATACCGAGTTAAAAGAGATCTATCAAAAATATAAGAAGAACAAACATATAGCCATGCTCGGTATCTCCCTTGATATAGATAAACAAGAATGGCAGGATGCTATAAAACGTGATACGCTCAATTGGGAGCAAGTCTGTGATTTTGGCGGACTAAATTCCGAAGTAGCCAAACAATACGCCATCAAGCAAGTTCCCAGCAACATTCTTCTGTCGGCAGACGGTAAGATTCTCGCGAAAAACCTCAAAGGAGAACAATTAAAGAAGAAAATTGAGGAAGTAGTCACTGCTGCTGAAGAAAAGGAAAAACAAGACAATAAGAAGAAAAAATAATCAATAATCAAACGTGTTAATTAAAGTATTCGGAGCGGCTGTTCAAGGGATTGATGCAACACTCATCACAATCGAAGTCAACAGCTCGCGCGGCTGTATGTTCTATCTCGTCGGCCTTCCGGATTCTGCGGTCAAAGAAAGCCATCAACGTATTATCTCCGCATTGCTGGTGAATGGTTATAAAATGCCCACTAGCAATATAGTAGTCAATATGGCACCAGCCGACATCCGTAAAGAGGGTTCAGCTTATGACTTGCCTCTTGCCATCGGATTGTTAGGAGCTAACGAAACAATCTCTTCCGAGAAGTTTTCCCGCTATTTGTTAATGGGCGAACTAAGTCTGGACGGAAGTATACAACCTATCAAAGGTGCGCTTCCCATTGCTATCAAAGCGCGCGAAGATGGTTTCGAAGGACTAATCATCCCCCAACAAAACGCACGGGAAGCGGCCGTTGTCAATCAATTAAAAGTATACGGAGTCAGTAATATCAAGGAGGTCGTCGAATTCTTCAATAATGAACGCGAATTAGAGCCGACTGTTGTTAATACACGGGAAGAATTCTATCAACAACAGACGAACTGTGACTTGGATTTTGCAGACGTTAAAGGGCAAGAGAATGTAAAAAGGGCACTAGAAGTTGCAGCAGCCGGAGGACATAATTTGATAATGGTAGGTGCTCCGGGTAGCGGTAAATCGATGATGGCCAAACGCCTTCCTTCCATTCTTCCTCCTCTTTCACTAGGCGAAAGTTTAGAAACCACCAAGATACATTCAGTTGCCGGACAACTAAAACGCGGGTCCTCATTGATTTCCCAACGCCCATTCCGCGACCCGCACCACACAATTTCCCAAGTGGCGATGGTTGGCGGAGGTAGTTTTCCACAACCCGGAGAAATCAGTCTGGCACATAATGGGGTGCTTTTTTTAGATGAATTGCCGGAATTCAACCGAGGAGTGTTGGAAGTGTTGCGTCAACCATTGGAAGACCGCCAGATCACTATTTCCCGCATCAAAAGTACTATCAGCTATCCGACCAATCTGATGCTGATCGCGTCCATGAACCCTTGTCCATGCGGATACTACAATCATCCGACAAAAGCATGCGTATGCAGTCCCGGGCAAGTACAGAAATACCTGAATAAAATATCCGGTCCGTTATTAGATCGTATTGACATTCAGATAGAGATTGTTCCCGTACCTTTTGATAAGATTTCCGACCAAAGACAAGGGGAACCGAGCAGTATCATTCGGCAACGAGTGATAAAAGCCCGCCAAATGCAGGAAAGACGATATGCCGAATGTACGGGTGTCTATTGTAATGCACAGATGAACAGCAGACTGCTCGCCATGTATGCCCGACCGGACGAAAAAGGACTGGCGCTATTAAAGAGTGCTATGGAGCGACTGAACTTGTCTGCCCGAGCCTACGACCGAATCCTAAAAGTAGCCCGTACAATAGCCGACCTGGAAGGAATGGAGCAAATACGACCGAGCCATCTGGCAGAAGCTATCAGTTATCGGAATCTCGATAGAGAGAATTGGGCAGGATAATTGCAGCGAACATCATACAGAATGAAATTATTTCATCGTCAACGCTATCTTTTTTCATATATTTGTTTTACATTTGTGACAAACAAATATGAAATAAATATGAAAACATCAATCACAAGTCTTTTAATGATATTTTGTTTCAGCATACTGACCTATGCACAAACTCCTCAAGACAGAGCCACTGAATTAAAGGAACAAGCGCAGAGCAGCCTTCATCAAAAAGATTACATCAAAGCGCGTTACTTATTTAAAAAAGCATACGAAGCTTTTGCAGCCCGCGAGAACTATCCACAAGCCATCGAATGTGGCGTTCAAGCCAATGCGCTATATGTCAGAGAGAACTTCTACAAAGAAGGGTTCGAACTTTGTCGCGATATGGATCAACTTATATGGGCCGGAGAACAAAATCAGAAAAAAGTCTTTCATAACCTGCGCTTCCTCGTAAGCAAGGAGCGGTTGCAGATGTACACTGCACTCAAGAATCCGGCACAGGCCAAAATTCAACTGAACAAACTGGAGGAAACGGCCAATCTTGCCAAAAACGACTCGTTAACGGAGACATTACTATATACAAAAGCCAACTATTATTATACTTTCAATCAGAACGCACAAGGCGATGCCTGTTTCCGCAAACTTATCAGCCAATATAAGGAAAAGAAAAACTATGAAAAAGTGAGTGAGTGCTACAAGAATCTTATCGGCATCGCCCGCAAAGCCAATAATGCCCCCTTGATGGAGCGTACCTACGAAAGTTACATTGTCTGGACGGACTCCGTAAAAGCATTGACAGCTCAAGACGAACTAAATGTATTGAAGAGAAAATACGATGAGAGTCTACAGACAATACAGGAAAAAGAGGATACGCTATCTGCCAAACAGTATATTATTATAGGTCTCTGCGCCCTTGTGGTTATCCTTATAGCCGGATTAGTCATACTGGCTGTCATATTGCTGAAATTCATCGCCGGCAATCGTAAATTAAAGAAAAGCGTGAAGATAGCCAATGAGCATAATGAATTAAAAACCAAATTCATACAAAACATATCTTCGCAAATGGAGCCTACCCTGAATACATTGGCCCATTCGGCAGAAGAGCTGTTGCAGAAAGCTCCTCAAGAAGCCGGCCAGATGCAGGGACAAGTGGCCGCTCTGAAAAAATTCAGCGACGACATTCAGGAACTGTCTTCTTTAGAGAACTCATTGACTGAGTTCTATGAACTAGGAGAAATCAATGTAGGAACTTTCTGCGAAAATGTGATGGATAAGGCTAAGGAGTATATAAAAACAGAGGTTACTCCGTCGGTCAATGCACCGAAGCTTCAAGTAAAAACAAACAAGGAACAACTGGAACGTATTCTTCTCTACCTACTAAGAAACGCCGCCATCTATACCGAACAAGGACGCATCAGCCTCGAATTCAAGAAACGTGGCGCACACACGCATCAGTTTATCGTGACGGATACAGGAACAGGTATTCCGGCAGAACAACAGGAAAATCTTTTCAAACCTTTCACGGAAGTGAAAGACCTCACTACAGGAGATGGACTAGGGCTGCCGATCTGTTCACTTATCGCTGCAAAAATGAATGGTAGCCTGACGCTAGATACAGGCTATACCAAAGGAACCCGTTTTATCCTGGAGCTTCACGTGTAGGTTTTGCATATACAAGACTATTTGTATCATTAGTCCATATTTATAAAAAGTATTGTCCTTCTTCTTTTAATCTTTTACGTAAAAGAGCAATATCAATTTTGTGAACGTCATTCCTTGTCTGTTTGATAGCATGCACAGCAGCCATTCCGGCGGCTTCACCTGTCACCAGGCAAGGAGGCATGACCCGCAGACTTCCAAAAGCCTCCTCATCAGTGGAGATACAACGGCCTGCAGTTAATACATTCTTCAGTCCTTTAGGCGTCAGGCAACGATAGGGAATTCCATGCGATTCGCCTTTTTTATAACGTGTCTCTTTATGTCCCGGTTTATGGACATCAATATAGTAACAGTTACGCCCGATCTCATCTTCAAATGTCTTACGCTCCATCCAGTCTTGTACGGTGAAGATATAGTCTCCTTCTAGACGCCATAATAGCCTATTTCTAAATTATTACTTTCCCATAAAAATCTCCGCACGTCCCGGTGTGAACAACTCCCATAAGGAGGCAACAGTCCATCCCGGTGCAAAAATGTCATTATAATATCCCTTTCCATTCTTTCCGTAATCCCAACTGGTATGCTGAACGACTTCCGGATAATAACCTATCTTGGCAATACCGCACATGTGTCCTTCATAAGGCAATAGCTGCCGCATAGAAGTTGAAATCACCTCTGCAAAATTTGAAAAACGAGATTCATTATACTCTTTCGATAACCAGCGAAGTACATCGGCAAACTCAAAAACAAACACGTCAATATGATTATTCTCTACGGAAACATTTCCCCAACCACGTGTTTTCAGACCAATGTCACCTAGCATCTGCCCGGGCGCGAAAGGAACATCCCACAAATAATACCACGATAATGCAAAATAAGCGGCTTGCTTCGTCAGATCAGCATAATGCTTGTGTTCTTCTCCCTTAGTAACCAAGGAAAGATAATAAGTAGCAGTGGCAGCATAAAGCGAAGCCTCTTTATCTTCACAATTCGCATCCAGGGTAGATGAAAAATAATCCGCTTTAGAGATCAGTTCTTTTTCCAGATAATCCGCAGTTCGCTTAGCGCTATCCAGATAACGTTTATCTTTGAAGTACTCATATCCCATCACCAAAGGTAATGTAGCCGAAGGAGTACTTCCTCCACTCTTGTCTACGATAGAAAAATCATCCCGAAACTTCCGCGGAAAACTACCATCAGTATTCTGCAATTGCAGGAACATATCCAACATTTTTTTCAGCCGTTGCTCCCATTCCGAATGCTTACGTCCTTTTTCTTTTTCATAAGCCAGGAAATGAAACATTGCATAAAGCCCTTCCGATTGACGACGAATACTGTGGACCGGATCTTCAAAGTTATTGTCAAAGTTGACCGATTCCTTAAAGAAACCGGCTTCTGTAAATCCGTTCTTCAGATAACTGTCGAATATTTTAGTACTGTTAGTCTTTAAATCCTCCCGATTACATTCCCAACCATATTCCCAGGCGTTGAACGCATTAAGAAGAACACGACCTATAAAACCAACTTCCGCCTGCCCGTTAGAAATACACTGGTCCGTGCGGAGATGTATACCCGAATTATAAACCAATGGATATTTATCCACAAAACTGCTTACAAAAAATTGGCTAAGAGTTTGCTTCATATATTCAATGGAGTAAGAAGTATCTACTGGCTTGGGCAAATATGTATCATAACAATATTCCCAAGTATGCCGCACAAAATCAGAATAATCCTTAGCTTCACCTTCAGTAATTTGCCAAGTCAACAAAATCGTTTCTCCTTTTTTAAGATGCTGATAGGCTGTTACTGCCGGAGCCAATGTCAATTTACGGATATAACTTTTAGGGGCTTCTCGATAGGGAAAACCAAAAGAGAGCATAGATGCACCCTGACGATTCTCAAATCCGGTAAAGCCCAAAGAAGTTTTCCCTGAAAGAATGATTTCACCTTCTTTATGCGTAGCCAGAGCATCCATAGAGAAGTCACCCAAATGGTTTACTATCATAAACCGCTTTTCTTTCTCGCAAAAGATCCCCGTAAGCGGCGCACTCAATCTATCTTCGCGAACCAACCAACTATCTGATGTATGAAACGAGGGAGCTTCCTTAGGAGAACGTAGATTGCGGCGATACCAGAATCCAGGCATATAAAACTGACAGTTATCATGACGATAACCCGTATTCATCCATTGGTAATAGTTGAAGTAAACATCCTCTGCGGCAGTAAGTTGCACTGTCAGCCGCGTACATCCTTGCTGTTCTTCCACCTTATGAAAGACTGACACCGGAAGTTTACCTTCCGAACGCCATTCATAGTCAAAATAACTATTCTCCAACTTGCCTGGATACAGTTTGTAATCCACAGCATCATTACCTGGAACCTTTAAAGATAGTTCTACGTTCACATTTTCAGGAACATACCTTACCGCTCCCATACAGACAGTACCAAACAGAGCTACCGCACAACCTACAAATAACCTTAATATTGTTCTCATACCTATTATATATGTTCTATTATACTTCCATTCCCATTCAATACCTAATGAACTACCGGCCAGTATACCGCATAACGTTCAAAATGAACTTTATAAAAAGGTTCCAGTACTATATTCTCATAACCTTTCAAGTTTATGCTAAACTTCAATGTATTTCCTTCAAGAACAGCCTTTACATGAGCCGGAATCTGCTTGGCAGATTCTCTGAAAGCCGGGATTTTTGTCATCTCTATCTCGTTCATTGCCGTATTATTCATCTTTCCCCAAAAAGTAGCGGGCAGATTTTCCGTTCCCATACGTCCGGCAAGCACGTAAGGCCCATATAACAACGCGATATAACGGTCGGTGCCTATTAAGTTTTCCGTGTATATATGCATCGGAAGTCGCAATGTAATCACATTCTTCCGTTCCCATACCCTGTCTATTATCCAATATCCATCACTACCAAGCAGGGGCTGTTCTTCCTTTCCATTAATCATGAAAGTGGCTTTATCAGTCCAATCCGGCTTACGAATGCGTAGAACCAGTTTCTGCTTTTTCTTTAAATTTAATGCAAAGTCAACCTGTTCGGACTCGGGAATCCGGTTTCGCTGAATAAGTTCAACTCCACCTTCGTGCCAAGAGAGAGCTGAAGGAATGAACAGATTCACTCTAATTTCTTCTTCTTCATGAACATTTGTCACTTTATGACTGTAGATAAACTTACCCAATTTTGCCGGGCTTTCTAGTCCGGTATGTCCACAACACCAGAAGGAACTGTCTCGTGAAGCATAGATACGATAATGCCCCGGCCGCATAGAAGTAAAATAACAGCACATACCTTTCACCGGATCATATGCTGACAAAATATGGTTGAACAAAGTCCTTTCATAGTATGCCGCTTTAGTCGCATCTGGCTGCTGGCTGAACAGAGATTCAGTCAAACGCAACATATTTACAGAATTGCACGTTTCCGGCCCGCTAATATGGAGCATTCTCTCTATAAACTCTTTCTTGGAAAAGAAATGCTCTCCAGTACTGTTTCCACCTATCACCCAAGTATGGTTTTGCGTCACAATATCCCAAAAATTAATAGCTGCAGTAAGAAAACGTTGATCACCAGTAAACATATAGTACTTATGAAAACCTGTAAATTTCGGAATCTGCGTATTGGCATGCCAGCCAAATAAAATATCCTTTCCCTCGGACAGAGGAACCCACATAGCCCGATCATTCAAACGAAGAGCCCAGCCAAGAAAGCGCTCCTGTCCTGTCAACTCATAAGCCTCGACATAAGATTCATTAATCGAACCATGTTCACAAACTAATAATTGTTGAATCTGTTCATCCGTCAGTTTGTCTAATACTTGATAGCCAAACCAATCAGCCAACCGAATCAACATCGGCAACGCTTCTTTCAAGTCACATTGGGTATATGCAGCAGCAAGCCCAAGCAACATCTTATTAATCAAATAAACAGGAGCCCAAGCACCATTGACCGTAGGGTTATTGGTCTTTATCTTCCCTGATGCCACTTCCCGGAATAGCTTTCTACCATCTTTTACCCCTAACAAAAAACCATCTTTGCCAGCTTCCTGACAGAGTTTCAATTCTTTCAGTACATATTTCAATCGTCTTAGCAGTTCTTTATCACCTGTCGACTGATACATCATCGATACTGAAGAAAGATAAAACCCGAGAAATCCTCCTCGTAAAGGACCTGCTCCCCATACATCCTGCGATTCCCAGCCGGCATAAGGTTCAGCTTTCGACGACAACCCCGCTTCTATCCGATAGAAATGAAGCAAAGAATCTGGATTCAGCCAAAGAAGATATTCTTTTCCTTTCTGTTGAAGAGTCTGGAAAGGGCTATCCAACAGACAAACTTCCTTCATTGGAAAATAAGCTTCCTTCTGTACAATCGCCACCGGATGATTCTGGGAGAACACCAATGTCCCTCCCAAAATCCAGCCCGACAATACCATAAACAATCTTTTTACCATTCTGTTATGATCAACCCTATCCATTTCAAACCCTTCTTTATAATTTTGGTCTCTTAGATTCAATCGAAGTAGAATTACCTTCCACCACAGGCCATCCACTTTTCCAATCAACCCTATCTAACAATAACACTCTTCCATGAGGATTGGCAACGCTCACCCCATGATACAAAATCCAATCATTACCAGCTTTATCCGTCATCAGTTCCGCATTGTGTCCTACACCGACAAAACTATTATTCTTATGAATCAGGATTTCGTGGTTGTTTTCCAACATAGGCTTCCCTTGCTTGTCCTGATAAGGCCCCCATAGGGATTTAGAACGTCCTACCACCGTCTGATAAGTACTCTTCAGTCCCTCACAGCAAGTACCGGTAGAAGCAAACATATAGTAATAACCCTTCTTTTTATGAATATAAGTCCCTTCATAAGCGGTTCCGGCTATTTGCTTCTTCTCCGCACCCGGTTTTACCGCTAATCCGTCCTCCGTCAGTTCCACCCCATAGATTCCACGGAAACTTCCCCAGAACATATATTTCTTTCCGCCGTCCTCTATATAGAAAGGGTCGATCGAGTTCTTGACTCCGATTTCATTGCTCCTGAACATCATTCCGTGATCCTTAAAAGGCCCTTTCGGACTATCGGCGGTAGCTACACCGATCCCGCAAGTCCATTCACCACCCCAACGGGACATTGAATAATAAAGCACATATTTATTGCCGATCTTATTGATATCGGGGGCCCACAAATTTCCTTTCGGTTCGAAAGTAGGGCGTGTTTCAGGGGTGAAAGCAGTACCTACAGACTCCCAATTCACCAAATCCTTAGAGCGGTGAATCGGCAAGTTCCGGATATCTTCCGTTGCATACAAATAGAAATAGCCATCATCTCCCTTAATCACACTGGGATCGGGTAGACTGTAATTCACCACCGGATTCTTGTAAGTCTTAGCAGGGCCTCCTGCCATAAGCGAAAGGCTTATGGCAAGAAGTGCTTCTATTAAAACCAGTTTCCTCATATACTTATTTTCCATGTTTCTGATGGTTTCCTTCTTTTCCCAATGCTTCTCCGAGCGCATCCAACATTCCATAACCAAAACGGTTGTCCGGCAACAAATAATGCCCTTCCGACCATTCATTGAAACAAGCGATAGTCAAAATACGGGGTACCTCCGGGTGCTTGTTCAAATACACGAAAGAAGACTGGACAAATGCCTTAAAGGAAGCAGGGTTCTCATTCTTAAAGATAGTACATGCAGGCCATTGGCTGCGATTCGGCTTTTCCGGACGACTGACAGGAGCAATATATCTCGGTGTAGAGTCCCAGCCCGGAGCCACTGCCGGAATATAAGGGATATCAAACTGACCATGATGCTCATCCCAAAGTTTGAACGCTACATCAGCCGCAACAGTTCCGTAGTCAGGCAATTCGATTTCTTTCGGTTGAAAACGACCGGCAATCCAGTCCATCGGGTTATAAGAACCAACTGTGCTATAACCTTCTTCTTTCATATTCCCACAACTGAAGCCAGTTACATGGAAATGCAATCCTTTATGTCCCAATTTCTTGGCATAATCTGTCAGCTCGGCAAATAATTGTTTCACTCCGGCAACTCCTAATTTAGATTCCAAACGACGGGCATCCCAAATACAGATAACAGGCTTGCCATCGATTCGCCAATAATTCTCCAAATGACAATAGCGGGAAATCATATAAGAAAGGCTTTTCCAACATTCTTCTTTAGAGAAGTCAGGAGCATCATAGCTAGGAGGATAAGCATTACTTCCATCTGTTTTCTTTGTCGGATATAGTACATACCAAGGATGATTAGTCCACATACAAGCAAACTTCACATCTTTTGCATTGTTAGCTTCCAGAAAACCATTCTCCAACGCTTCGTGCAAACAAGGTTTGCCGTCATACCAGTACCAGTCCCAAATCAGGACGTCAATACCACTTTGCTTGCAAAGCTTATTATAAGTCTCCCAGGTGGACGGCTTACTCTCGTCCAATTCGCCTAACAAAGGAGTACGCGGCTGTTGGTGTCCGTCAAACCAGGGACGCGCACTTCTAATCAGATTATATTCCGTCCATCCCTGCGAATATATTTTATTATGTAAAGCTGAAGCATGGTAATTCGGGAAAGCGTAAGCAGCTACTGTCAATCCTTCGGGCTTCTTCAATAAAGCAAGGTCGCCCGCAAGTGTTTCCAAATCATCTGGCAGACGATTCACTTTTTCTTTTCCTTTTTTCTGAGCGTAAGCAGGAAGTAATCCTACAATTAGTAGGAGAACGATTAGTTTCCCTACACGATTCACTAATTTCTTATTCATACATTTTTTATTATATATATTTATACTTGATATCTTTTACCTGTTTGTCTCCATATGTCCATACTCCGGTTGCTCATTTAGCAACATAGTCATAGCAGCAATACCTCTATTTTGTCATTCACTTTCACTGAAGTACCCCCTTTTTCTATGAATAAGAATTCAAGAAGCATAATAACAAAATAAGCGAACAACAAGATCCTTTCATCACTTTTTATTCTTGTGTTTATTTCCAAATACAGTTTTTACAGCTTCCAGGTAAGAGGTTCCATTCACAATATCCGGCTCCAAATAACTACCCTCTGTCCACTCATTCCAACAATTTATATTCAAAATATGGGGAGAAGCCGGGTCATTCAGCAAACGATCTTTTGTCAATTGTAATGCTTTCTTAAAATTTTCAGGGGTATTATTCCCCATTATATTGGTATAGGGATATACTTGGTTACCCTTCCACGGTTTGTTCTGATTCGTTCGCGGAGTAGGATCCCAGCCCATCGTTACATTCGGATAATATGGAACTTGATACGTATTTTTCGCTTTTTCCCAATGAGTAAAATACTGGTCCCTCACATAATTGTAATCCGTTTGCGGTTTGTTCAGCCACGCATGGTGAATCCACACATAAGAAGTTGCAGAATCAAAGCCCAGTACTTTAATCAGAGCCGGGATGTCTTTCGGAGCATCTTGTCCCGGAAGAATCGGCATACCCCATGCAATCAGATTCCAATGAACGCCTTTCAGACCTGCTTTTATCGCTTTCTCACGAAGCTGATCCATTGCTTTACGCGTAGCTTCCAAAGATCCAAAACTTTCTATAAACCGATGAATATCATAAATTGAAAAATATGCTTTCCCGTCTATTTTCCAATAGTTCGGCTGTGTAAAATAGTCGTGAATCAGTTCATTTCCGATTTTATCGAAACTTTCAGGAGTGACCTTTCCTGAATACAGCCAATCTTGCTTTTCACCTAATGTATATGGATATAAATCTTGCCAGTTATGATTCGCCCACATAAGAGCAAATTTTATTTTCCGACAGTTTTTCGCTTGTAAGAAACCCTCGTCTAAACAACGATTTAGAAAAGGCTTCCCATTATAATTATACCAATCGAAGATAAATACATCAATGCCATGATCCACGGCAGCTTGTATTTTCTTCTTCATTACTTTTGGATTCTTTTCATCAGTATATCCCCATGCTGGAACATTCGGTTGATGATGACCCTCAAAACGAGGTTTAGCCTGTTTCACCAACTCCCATTCAGACCAATCCTCCCAATGCTGGTTACTTATACGGAGGTCGCTCTTATCCCTAGTATGATAATTAGGAAAATAATAACATGCAACCACTATATCTTTTGAACCATTAGTCTTTCTTTCGGTTATCTTCCCTTGAGCAAAAAGGAACAAGCCATATAACAACATAGTTAAAAAGAAGAATAATTGTTTCATTGCATTATCTATTTTAAGATTACTAATACAAAAGTAGGTGCTTCTACACACATTAGGTAAAATAAACATCCCAATAAATGAAAAAAACGTCCCAAACTACAATTTCCTCCCTTTTTTATTTATTTACTATTTCATTGCATCATCAGGAGAAATATACCAGTAAGTAATAGAAGAAAAATCAATATTCGTATCAGCCCAATGCCATAATTCCATATCAAACCGAAAAGATTTATGGAAGGGTATCGCATCCAAAGAGCGATATCGCAAGTTTGTTACACGTCCAAGCTTTGAGGCTCCTTCACCGTTTGGCTGCGCCACAAAAGGATGATAGAAATTATTTCCGCTACACCAAGCATATCCATAATAATCTTCCGTACCCGTGCCAAAATGTGACGGAAAAGTTTCATCATCTATGTAAATCTTCTCATCACCTTCTCCCCACCAACGAGACGCCGTATTACGTAACGAAAGACCATCACCTGCAAATATCCCTTTGCCGCTTACTCTTAAAAAAATCACATCAAACGGCAAACTCTTCCGGTCGGGAATACTAAACTTTCTCGTAGATATATTCCTTACCTTAAACCAACTAGCCGCAAAATACATACTCGATTTATCCCAGGAATATGGAGATGATAAAATCTCCATATTCTCTAAAACAACTTCTTGAGCTCCCAAGTTCTCTATATTCACTTCACAGTTATTTCTAAATGGCATCACCCAGAAACATGACAATTCACCGTCACCGGTAACCTCAGAGTACCACGACTTATAAGGAGAAATACGAGAGCCTGTACAAAAAAAAGCACCGACAGGCGCCCACACTGTTTTTTTGCCATCAAAAGAAACACTTATCATAGTAGAATCTAAAGCATGGGCCATATTATCAGCCTGCAATTTAATTTTCAACATACGGATAGCCTTTTTACCTTCTATCTTGCATGAGAAACTCTTATCATGAGATAGCCGCCTATTGCTGAATGACACCGGCGCTAAACCGATATCCAATTTCCTATCGTAAGTTGAAAGTGACATTTGTACTTGTTCCAATAAATGACGGTTCTCTACAAGGCTTTCCTTTGAGAAAGATTCAACCTTCACTTTCTTATCATATTCCCTATAATTGATATTATAATAAAGAATCTCTCCGGAATTATTTCCTATCCCTTTCAAAGAATCACTCTCATAAGTTATCTTACATGACTTTGCATACGGTATCGGCAAATACAAATTATGTCCCCTCTTCAAATATTCAGTCTCCGGAGATAAAGATTGATTCAGAGGACCGCTTTTTAAGAGAATATCTCCGCTAAGCACTTTTAAAAGTTCTCCTTCAACAGCCGGAACAGATTTATCATCGATATAGATTCTTAAAATACCTTTCTGGCTATATCGGGCAACAGTAGCCCAAAACCGGACAATGGCACCGGGGGTTCTTTCATCCATAAGAATATATTCCTTTCTACCATTTACAGAATCTATTCCCAGAAAGTTGTTTCTGTCAGAATTAGCAAACCAATTCGCGGAATCGGGAGAAACAGACAGCGGATCGGTGCTGGACACCTGCCAACAACGATAATCTGGATATGGAAATCTTGTCAGATGCTCTCTATTTACCATTTCTTTTAGCAAGGACCTCACAGATACCTCCTCTTTTACTCCTTTCCCCCATACAGAAATGAGGGAAAGGAATACAAATACCACTAAACACCCTAGATGTTTCATGCCAATTTCAATTTAAATATTATTCTTTAGCTCCCGGATAGCCTAGGTTCTGCGTTATATTTCCCTCTGCGTTAGCCACTATGGTCTCGTTAGGGATAGGCCATAGCACGTGATACGGACGTATAACATACTTATTGGTAGAATAGAAATACTCTTCCTTATAGAAGTTATTCTTTTCTATGGCCCTATCATAATAGTAGTTCTTCTTATGAAAGTTGTCCAGCGAATACCCATTCTTTCCTAACTGAGCCATTATAAACGCAATCCTTGTCAATTCACACTTTCTCGGCTCTTCAAAATAGAGCTCACGGGCACGTTCGTCCAAAATATCTTCAATGGATATAGATTCAAGTTCAGGAGCCTTGGCCCGTTTCCGAATCTCATTCAAATCAGCTAAAGCTTCTTCCGAACGATCAGCCCAATAATATGCTTCCGCCCTCAACAAATAAGTCTCCGCCAAACGAAATATATATTGGTCTGTGAAACCTCCCTTCGGGTTATTTCCTACATTGATTTCATCCTTTCCTACGAATATCTTATAATAAGGCCATGAGAAATAACAACGGAAAGTATCCCTTACATAAGCTTTCTGAACCTGCTTCTCATAATAATCCGACTTCGGATTATTATACCACAATCTAGATATATCATACCAATTCACACTATTATGGCGCAAATCATTCTTGCAATCCTTCCACAAGTAATATTGATAGAAGTTTGACGGTCGAACTCCGGCTATACCTCTACCTAACGAATCCATCAAAGCTACATTTTTGCCATCTACGCATCCTCTCTTTCCGTCAGGGTCCAAAACGTCAGGACCGCACCAGTAAGGAGTCCAGCCACGCATTCGTTGCGAGCCTTTATCTCCGGGACCGGTATTCCCTTCCATCCCAAACCGCTCCTGCACAACCAGAATACCTTCCAGATTCTCCTTTGAGCTTATATTGTCAGGATTAAACAGATCATTTACCACGTCATGAATCCCGTCATTCTTTCTTACTCCGAAACGTTCCCGCATCAAATCATGCCCATAATTTTTAATACATCGGCTTGCCGAAGCTATTGCATTCTCAAATTCCCCCAAGGACAAATAGATTTTCGTCAATAAATGCTCACCGGCAGCCCGGTTAACAGCCCCATATTCAGCTTTCTCAGGCAACCATTTTACCGCAAACTCCAGGTCATCTTTCATCTGCTTCAGGATTTCCAGACGAGGCGATGAGTTAAAGTCCATTTTAGGTTCCTCCACTTCTTGTAGGATCATAGGGACATCCCCCCATAAGTTGACCAAACGATAATACCAATATGCCCTATGGAAATACCCTTCGGACAGAATCTCATTTTTATCCTGTTCTGTCTTAAAATCGGCTTTCTCCTGTCTGGTAATCACAATATTCGCATACTTAATTCCTCCCCATGCCAACGACCATAATCTGGGTGTTGCAGAATAGGGGGTAAACTGTATCTCAAGATTATGGATATTCACAGCTTCCGGACAACCAAAAACTCCCAAATCAGAAAATGCATACTCATACATCGACGGGTTATTATCCCCAAACCATTCTAATTTCAATTGTTTCCTACAAGACACTAATATACTCTCAAAACCCGCCTTATCTACAAATGTATTTTCAGGGGCATAAAATGATAAGGGTTTAGGAGACAACCAGTCTTCACAGGAAATAAATAACGGACCTGTCAGAAATAACAATAGGATTTTCTTATATAACTTATTCTTCATAACTCGATCTTTTTATCATTAATACATTATAGTGTAATATTCACCCCGAATGTGAAATTCCGGGGAGCTATACCTCCCACTTCCGGATCATAATGTTTCCAACCTGTAATTACAAAACCGTTTTCCAACATTGCGCTTACTTTTAATCCTTCTATCGAAAATCTGCTCAAGAGTTTTTTGGGGAAAACATAAGAAACGGACAGGTCCTGCAGACGGACATAATCTCTTTTCTTCCAAATATTGAAACTCGGACTTCCCGAATTGGAACCTAACTTACAATACGAATTTGAAGGGTTATCGGGCGTCCAATAATCATACCGATAAGTATTCATTATCTAAGTATATGACAAAAATTTGAAGACATCGATTCGGTAGCGGTTTGTGTGGTTGACAAGGGACTGGAAGATGTAGTCCAGTCCGTACTTGAATAGACTTACAGCCCTCCGCTTGTGCTTCAGCACCGTTATCGGTTTGATGTATTCGTTGATATAGATTCCTACGAGGTAGCACCAGACATACGCAATCATGATGATGGCAAAGAGATTGGACATACGGGAATGGTCACGGACATGGGAGCCTTCGATATCGAAGCCACTTGATTTCATGCCCTTGAACATCGTCTCCACCTGCCACCTCAGTTTGTACATCTCAAATGCTTCCTCTGCATTACAGTACGAGACAAGGATCTGCAATTCGGGTGCACCCTCCTTGTCCTTGATTTTAGAGCCAGACAGGTAACAGGCCTGTCCATTAACGTAGTAGATACCGTCAAGATGTTTGCTTTCACCCAGTTTCAGTTCGTTGAACAGCCAGTGGGCCCGTGTTTCCTGACCATGCCGATACACACGGAAGTTCTCTCGTATCCTGATATGGTAGTGAATGCCTCTTGCGTTCAAATAGCCCAGCCATTCGCTTCCAATGAACTCACGGTCAGCCATCAGGTGGTTGATGGAGTTTTCTCCGGCAAGACGAATGAACCGGTCTACAAGTTCAATCCTCTCCTGGGTATTGGAGTTACCCCGCTTGTCCATCATTTTGAATACGATAGGAAAAGCCATTCCGTCGTAGATGATGCCCAGGGTAAGGATGTTTATGTTGGTATTGCTGAACTTCCAGTTCGTCCTGTCCAGCGTAAGGTTGTACGGGCCCTGTACCGGAATCAGCTTTAATATGAGTTTTGCTATGAGGTCGGTACTAATCTCGCATTGGGCAATGAGTCGCTGGATTCTCCGCAGGGAAGATTCAGATGCCGCATTGCTATCAAAGGCGGAGGCCAGCTTGGAATACGTAACCCGCTGCACCTTGCAGAGGGCGCATAACATCATGCTGAGAGCCTTGATTCGTGCCAGATTCATACTTTTACCAAAATGTTCGTGCAATATCGGATATAATTCACTACTTTTGTAGTGGACCTTAGAAGTTCGTAACATGGTGTTAATGTGAGAGTTAACATACCTTAAAGTTACGAATTTTTAAGGTCTTTTGCAATAGTAATTATCTAATAATCAGTAGATTACAACAATTATTTTTAAATTTTGTCATATACTAAGATTCATTATATTAAACTGTCGGCTATCATCATTCTTTGCATAATTGAATGTCCCGAAATAGTTAAATTCGCCACGCAACAAGAAAGATATATTCAGACAGTCGAACAATGTGAACTCATTCCGCAAGGACATTCTATACTTAGGAGTTTTGGAACCTAACCAAACCCTATCATTTTTCGAATCAATTACTCCGTCATTGTTCACATCCAGAAGTTTAGGATCACCGGGAGTCTTACCATATTTACTAGCTTCCTCTTCCTCACCTATCTGCCAAACTCCTACAAACTTATAATCATATATGTCATGAATTCCATGTCCGATATACCAGCCATTCGTTTCATCGTCCGCCTCACGTTCTCCTATGACATTACCTTTATCATCCAGCACATTGACCTTATTCCCATACAAATGTTTTATCTTATTCTTATTCATGCTATAGATAAACGTTGATGTCCATTTCAGCTTTTTAGGGATATTCAGATTTACGCTATTCAAGGTTAGCTCGGCACCAATATTCGAAACCTCTCCCATATTTGCAGCAACTGTAGAATACCCTATAATATCGGGTAACGCACGAGTTAACAAAAGGTCTGTTGTCTTCGTTTTATACAAATCAATAGTACCAAACAACCTGTTCCCTAATAATCCGAAGTCCAGACCGATATTTGTAGAAGCTGTCTTTTCCCATTTAAGCATACTATTAGCTAGATTCTCCGTCCACACTCCGGTAACGGGCATACCACCAATGATATTTTTGGTAGTCTTCAGCCTCGACAACGCTTCATATCTTCCGAACTCACGATTTCCATTCATGCCCCATGACAATCTCAACTTCAGATTATCTATTACCTTATTATCTTTCATAAAACTTTCTTCCGATATTCTCCAAGCACCGGCAAATGCGGGAAAGGTGGCATAAGGATTGGACTGACCGAATGCAGAGAAGCCGTCACGCCTGACAGATGCAGTCAAAATATAGCGATCCATCAATGCATAATTCAAACGCCCCAGGAATGCATTACCGGTTTGTACCTGGTCGTCTGTATTCAACTCCGGGTTCAGCCCTGCATTCATGTTATGGAATCCCAGATTTCCATTCGGAGTAAACCCGTCGTTCTGTTGTCTGGAAGCCCAACTCTGATATTTTTCCACATTAGCAACCAACGTAACGTCGAAGTTATGTATCTTATTGATTGACTTATTCCATTTCAGGATATTATCCACCATCCATTCATACTCTGAATAATCACGACGATACGCAAACCCACCTTCCACAATAAAAGGTATAGTCGAAGGATCGTAATAATAATCTTTCCCCCATGCGTAACGATTTTGATAGGACACTTGATAGGAAATGCCAAACGGCAACTTAATCTTAGCAAATAAAGTGGCTAAAAAAGTCTGCGTTTTATTGAATTTCTCCCGATTATAGGTATAAATAAAAGGATTCGTCAACTTCTCATAATCATGTGGATACCATTTTAAAGATCCATCAGGTTCATACATAGAGCCATAGGGGCTAGCCTTAGAAGCGCTGGTTAAATCAACCGCTACAGAACCATCCGTTCTATTGGCAAATTGTGCATTCACTCCGACTGACAGCCATTTGGAAATTTCACTTTCGATATTAATTCGCGAACGGACGTTTGAATAATTATCTCCAACCTTCACCCCCTCATTATTGACATATCCCATTGACATAAAATAATGTGTCCTACTCGATTTCCCGGATACACTTACATTATAATCCTGCCGTAACCCTGTACGGAAGGCTCTATCCATCCAGTCGGTAGTCAGTCCCTTTTTATAATTCTCAATTTCAATAGGTTGCAACGCAATACGGTTCAACCAAGTCTCAACATAATCTCCCGAGAAAGAAGGATCGTACTCTGACCACTGCTCTTTAGAAACTCCATTGGGCAAATCCTCTGGATTATCATAATAGCCTAACGGCTTCTTGCTCCCTGCAGGAGCAAAATAATCTTTTGTCTTATAATAGTCACTCCGCATCTTCAAATATCCTTCGGGAGAATATACTTCCGCAGCCTTTCCTACAGAGGTAAATCCGACACGGGTGCTCACTTGGATCAACGGTTTTTCCGATTTCCCGCGTTTTGTTGTTACCATTATGACTCCGGCAGCTCCTCGTGCTCCATAAATGGCGGAAGAACTGGCATCTTTCAAGACATCAATGGATTCTACATCACTAGGATTAATATCCTGCAACAAACCATAATAAATGGAGCCGTCAAGTACCACCAATGGTTCAGTATTTGCCTTTAAAGAATTAGGCCCGCGAATTTCCATTGTCCCTCCTCCAGAAGCTGTACCACCCAGGGAAGAGTTAAAACCAGCCACAGTACCTCTCAAGAATTCGACCAAGTTTGTTGCAGCCTTATTTTCTGTAACTTCCTGTCCTATACGCGTGACAGAACCCGTCAAATCTTTCTTCTTCATCGTTCCATATCCGACCACAACCACCTCATCAAGCATTTCCGTATCTTCGTGAAGGACAATATCCAACATACGGACATTTTGCCCAATTTCTTTTTCAACTGTCTTATATCCTATATAGGAAAAGACAAGGGTACCTTTACTTGCCGTAACTTTTATAGAGTATTTACCATCCAAATCCGTAATAGTTCCCCCAGTATTCCCCTTTAATAAAACACTGGCACCAATCACCGGTTCCCCAGCAGCATCCTTAACGGTACCAGATACTATCCTCCCGTTTGTTTGAGTCTGAGCCAGAACGTACGTCGGTCCCGCGCAAACAAGTAAACTCATCAACAAAGATAGATATCTGCTAAAGATAAATATCTTTCCACTTTTCTGTTTTTCAATTAGCATAATCAAATCTATTAAAATTATAAACCTCAACCATTTGTCTGCATTCCCTCGTAATCCGGGCATTTTTCTTTCACGCTATCACTCTGCTCATTCAGCAACATAGTCATAGCGGAAATCCCTCTATTTTGCCAGAGGTAATAAGGAACAGCCTTGAATTGTACCGCCTTTCCATGGACAAAACCTTCACCTTTCAGAATATGAGTCCCATTCAGAATAGTGGAATCATAAGCATATCCAACTGAAGATGATACCGGGAAATTCATTTCTTCAATATTAAATTGATTGTCCACTCCTTCCAAGCAAAACAATACCGGTCCTCGCATTAAAGCGACTTTTCCTGCGTTCGCCTTTATCTTGTCATTAGTATACACTCTATGAATAGGCATATCAAAAGCAACCTCCACTACATCTCCTTTTTTCCAACGTTTGTGCAGAGACAGATATCCATTCTCATCAGGTAGACATCCTACTGCTTTACCGTTAACCTTTACGAAAAGTTTCCTTTATTGCCGCTACCATAATAATAGCAGGAGGAAGCAATATGAGTGTCTTTGTTCACCCAACGCGGCACCCTTATCTTCAGGTCAACAGCGGCGGCAGGAAAACGCACGAGTGCTAATTGTTTAATAATCAATAGTTCCTTCTCTTCTCAAAACTTATTTAATGGCAATACTCTTGTATATCTAATAATAAATAAAGTCTTCCTAGTTACTTTTCCTCATATAGACGTGTCACAACTTTACATGGTCATGCCACCTATTGCTTTCATCCTTTTAATCTTCGGGCTTCTTCAATTGATATATTGATTATTTATATTGTATTCATTCTGGTATTTCATTATCTTCACGTCTAAATAATAAACAGTAATGGATAAGATTGCAAAGGATTTTTAATAAATGACGAATTGGCACGTCATATGGCTAGTATGTCTGAAGCTATTGATACAATAGACCCACGTGAAAAGAATAAAGTCACTTATTCGGGCAAATTGATAATGCTTGTCACTTTATCGGGTGTTTTTGTGATTGTCAGAGTTGGAATGATATAGCAGACTTCGCCCGTTATAAGAAAGATTTTCTTAGGAGATTCATACCGGATTTAGAAACTACCCCTCACATGATACATTACGCCGATTTTTTGTATCATAAAACAGAAAGATTAGAGAGTTGTTACAGAGAATGGGCCTGTAATATGAGAGGTGATTCACCGTCCATAGAAGATTGCGACTGGTCGAAAGTTCAAATAGGTGAGGGTAATGATCTTTATACGAATAGACATATAGCTATTGACGGGAAAACGATCTGTGGTGCCATCAATGCTGATAAACTGGTACAAGAGTCGGCGGGTAAAATAACAAAGGAGCAGGCAGCATCAGCCAAACTTCATATTGTCAGTGCCTTTCTTTCTGATATGAGTCTGTCATTAGGGCAGGAACGGGTCTCAATAAAAGAGAATGAAATAGTAGCAATACCCAAATTACTGGACGACATTGATATACGACAAGGAGATGTAGTTACCATCGATGCACTTGGCACCCAAAAGAAGATTGTAGAAAAATAACAGAGAAACAAGCCGATTATCTTTTAGAGGTGAAAGATAATCATTTAAAACTAAGAGAAAATATCGAAAACGATGCGGAGTACTTGCTAATTTCCGAAGAGAAAATGATTTTATCAAAAGAGCTGAAGAAACCACAGAAGGTCATGGATTTATGGTGACAAGGACCTGCATATCCTGCTCTGAACCCAGTAGATTAGGGTTCTGTTATCGCGATTGGAAGAATCTTAGGACTTATGGAATAATAAAGACCGAGAAAATAAATATAGCCACAGGGGAAATACAGAATGAGAAACATTGTTTCATCTCTTCATTAGTGAACAATCCAGAGCTTATTCTTAAATATAAGAAAGCATTGGGCGGTAGAAAATGGATTGCATTGGCAGTTGGATGTTACATTTAATGAAGATGATGGAAGAAAAATGATGAATTCGGCACAAAACTTTTCCACTTTAACTAAAATGGCATTGACCATTTTGAAGAATTATCAGGATGAAGACAAGAAGACTTCTGTCAATAGGAAAAGGAAGAAGGCTGGATGGAGTGATGAGTATCTAACTAATTTGATAAACAACTTTATTAAAGCGTTTTAACTCGTGCGTTTTCCCTGACAGCGGCGGACGACTCCACGTAAACTGACATTCCCATTCCGGGAATGCAGATGTTTGCCTCAAACAGACTTTACGTCCGTTAATCAAGGTTGAAACCGAACTTCCTATAAATTGATTCACGTATAATGCCTCCTTGTCTTTGGCATAAATCCAACGACTAATGCCGGTAATGAAACCCGGTAACTTTGAAGGACAGCAAAACAAATAACTTTGTCTCACCCCGAATGGGCACTTTTACGATTCTCCTTTCCTATATTGATTTTGTTTGTATAGAAGTAAGATTTACCATCCAGACTTATTCCGGAAAGCGCACTATTATACATTTCCAATTCAACTAAATCTGCATATTCCGTTTTCCCATAAAACAAGCCGAGCCTGTAATTCCACTGCCCCTGAGCTATATTAGAACAGCATTCGCTATAAGTGGGTAAAATCGGCAGATCATAACTATGCCCATGCTGCTCATCGTGTGTCCCATTCCCGATACCACCATGGATATACATTTTGTACCAATCACATCGTCCCACAAACTATTGATTGCTGTCTCCAAATCTTTCTTGCCGGTAGCACGACAGACATCCGTCGCTCCCGTATACATGTAAGTCGTTTCAACGCAATGTCCGTAAGCCTTACGCTGCTCATGAAGAGGTTTTGAGTTTTCTTCTCTATTAATGTCTACCGGACGTGAGAAGCTGACATAACGACATAATTTATTCGCCGTATTCAGATATTTCTCATCCCCTGTCACCTCATATATTTTCATCAGGCCGATCTCCACTTCAGGATGATCCGCATGTCTTCTTATCTTGTCATCCGTGAAAATAGTACAAATCAGGTCTGACAATTTAATAGCCACTTTCAACAGTTTGTCTTTCCCGTCCCCTATAATATGCAACTCCGGCTTCCATCAGATGTCCGGCGCAATATAACTGATTATACGCAAACGGCCATTTGGTATTCACTGAGTTCCACTGATTTTCTACGCCAAACCCAAAACGCTTAATTTGTTTCATCTCCGGGCTGGGAGCGGCAGGATGATCAAAAGTAAGCATATACTGAGTATGCAAATATCCGGTTGAGGATTGGGCATCAGCTATATCTTCAATAATAGAGTCAATGCGTTGCTCCAGCTTCTCATTCTTCTTATAAACAAATGAATAGCCGGCCGCTTCTATCAACTTATAAATTTCGGAATCAGGGCATTGAAGATACTTAACTTGCCCTCTTTTTCCCTGCGACGATTCTGAAGTTATCAACCTTCCCCTGCTTTTCCGCCATATCCAGCAAATAGGGAATAGTAACCTCCTGAACAACTTTGATACGTTCATTCCAAAATCATCTTCAATCTTAACGTTATTGAACTCTACTGCCGCCAACTTCGAGTATGAGTATCTCTCTGATACATCATATTGTTGCGAGTGAATATTCAATGAACACAATAGTAGAATAGAAAAATAAAACAGGTCTTCATAGTCATAAAATTAATTATTATAATAACGTCTTTCACCGTCTCCTGAGCAAGTACATATTATACATATAAGATTATCATCTATCGCAGATATAAAGTATTCGTACCAGGCGGTATAAAATAAACATCCCAATAAATAGAAAAACGTCCCAATATACCCTTATAAAAGAAATAATAGTAGAATTCATCTGATAAAAGTGCCTTTATACGCCTTATTTACTTGTTTTGGACATATTTACGAAAACTTCGGGTTTCTCTCCTACTTGAATAAAGTCTGCCCTTTCTCCCATATATTCATAAGTTTCCTGATTATTCTTTTATTGCCGGTATCAAATGTGTTTCTTTTCTCCAACTCATCCGAAAGGTAATCATATAATTCAGTAATATATTTCCCATTCTCCCCATAGCGCGTCAACCGAAACTCTGGCGTTCGAACGCTTATTCCGTTATTGAAATAACTATATGCAGCCTCTTGCCACGAACGTTCATAAGGAACGTTCAATAACTTCATAAAACTATGACCGTCCAAACCTTCCGGAGCAGGTATATCACAAAGTTCCATCAAAGTCGGATAGATATCGACCGAACTGACAATACGACAATTCTTTATCGCCTTACGGGCATGGGGAGCTTTCACTATCAACGTACTGCGCAACGAGGATTCCATTAAGGTATGTTTTCCCACACACGTTGGTCGCCCAAATGCCAACCATGGTCTCCCCATACGATTACAATTGTATTCTCCGCTTCTCCTGACTGCTCCAGTTCGGTCAACACCTTTCCTACCTGAGCGTCAACATAGCTAATACAGGCAAAATAAGCATGCCGCAGTTTTCGTGCATAAGCATCCGAAGCACTCTTGTCCAATGACACTTTCTCATCGCCTTTCAAATACCCGTTAAACTCGTCACTATTATGCAAGGCCAGCCGGTGCGTACCTTCCGGAATGTGAGGAGCCGGAGACAACGGAATAGAGGCTTCATCATATAAATCCCAATACTTTTGGGAGCGGTAAACGGCAGATGCGGTTTGAAGAAACCTACTGCCAGACAAAAGGGGAGTTCTTGGCAGACAGTTCTCTCAATTTCATCACAGCCAAATTTGCTGTTAATCCGTCAGGATAACCTTCATCCGGCACATCCGCACATTCATAAGGAAAGGCCTGTTTATGAAGGCTCTGACGATTGCTGCCATCTGCATAACCGAAAACGCATTCCAACCGGTCTCCCATTTTCCGGCATTAAAAGCATTTCATTCCAGCTATACGGCAATTCCAAACGATTACTCTTCGGACGTGCATAGCCATACAAATAACCATCAGCATAATGGCTTACTTTGCCAATCCCTACCGTATAGTAGCCATTGCGTCTCAAGTGATGAAACATCGTTTCCGGCTGTTCGCTTTCCTCCCTTCCCGATAGTTTAATCTTACAGGCTTCATTAGACAAATCCTGCTTATCTCTTGGCAATCTACCTGTTAACATACTTGCACGGGAAGCGCCACTCGTAGGAACTTGCACATAATGATGAAAAACAAACTTCCCTGACCTGCCAATTTATCCAGATTAGGCGTTTTCACTACCGAGCCATAACAACCTAGTTCTTGACGTAAATCATCGATACAAATAAAAGTATATTAGGTTTCTTGGGAGCATTCTTCTGCTGTGCGGCAGTATACACCGGCAATCCCAATAAACAAGCTGATATATATGCAATTTTTCTTTCATTCATAATACCTAGAATTTATGTATATAAAAACAAAGATCTGATTCGGAGCTTATCAGTATAGCACTGAAAAGTGTCCATTCTTAAAATGGAATATTTAAACAGAGAGGAAAGGCGATTATGATAAATCCCACAAGAAAGAATAGAAAAACTCCGGCATTTACCAGTAGGAGATTCCTCCTCTTTATCAATTAAAGAGTTTTCGTTCAATTCGCTGCTACTTTCTTTCATATCAAGCCTGTTGGAAAGTATATCATTCAATAATGTATCATTATCACACTTCCCTTCTTCTCTAAATAATTGATAAACTAGAGAGCAAAAGGTCTAAACAGGCTTTCTGCACTTCGCTCACCGAGGAGCGAGGTGCTCATCGGTGGGGAAGGAAACGTTCCTCACCGAGGAACATCCTATTGGTTTTAAACCAACGCATGCTCCGGCTATAAAAACGCATACCCGACGTAGTTTTATACAACACCAGCCTGCATTTCCGCATATTATTGCACTAATTTATGCAAATTATTCTCTAGTTCATTCTTTTCAGCGCCACTCATTCTCAACGTAATCTTAAAACAACACATCGTTGGACTGAAAAGATAAATACAAATTACCGGTCAAGAGGGCGAAAGAAGCGTCCGTCGTCAGCATCCGGTTTCAAATGCTGTTCACCGGGAAATATATCCCCTACCGATTCCTGCCAGACCTTTAAAACCAGCCGAAAACGATTCAGTTCTTTTTCATAGCGCGTTTCCCTGCTATGTTATTTAAACAATGGATATCTTTCTTAATCGCATATAGCTCTTCTTCGGAACGAGGAGCGATGAAGCAGTCCTGATATATTTCCGCCAATCTCCCATTTTAAAATCATCAAGCATCTGAACATAAGCAGGTGTACGCATCGCATCTCCGACAGAGGGTTGGACAGGTGAGGCAGCCAATTTCTTATATAAACAAAGTCCTTTGTCATAACCGCGCGTTCATAAGCCCTGAAGGTGTGCCAGTTGTGTTCCGCAAAGCATATTCCCGGACTTCGGTTTCTGGGTTCCTCAATATAGGAAGCAAACTTATTCCCTGCAAGCCCGGCGAACGTTTCGCTCCACCTATTTCCAGAAGAGTAGGGGCGATATCGACTGCACTTGCCAAACTCTCCGTCACACTTCCTTTTCTACAATGGCCGGATAATAGACTATAAAGGAGACTTCACACCTTGCACATTTACCCGTGTCTTACATTGCGGGAAAGGTCTTCCGTTGTCTGTCATCACAATAATTATCGTATTTTCCAGTTCCTTCTCCTCTCGCAATAAATCAAGTACCTCACCAATATGCTTGTCAAAACGTGACACTTCATTATAATAATCAGCTATATCCTCCCGCATTTCCGGAGAGTCTGGAAAATAAGGCGGCACAACGACCTCCGAAGGTTGATAAGGGTCGATATACTCTCCTTGCTTATAGGGCGGTGGGGATCCAAAGAAGCTGCAAACATAAAAATGGTTTAGCCGCAGGTCGTTGGCGCAAGGCGTCGACCCATAATTTCCCCATTTTCCAGGGTTTGCCGGTTGACTTTAGATAATCAAACCGCTTTTCTATCTCTGGAGTATTTGTACCATGGTTCTTACCGACCAGCATTGTATAATATCCATTCTCCTGAAGACAATCAGGAAAAGAGTGGCTTGCGGTGGCAATTTATCGTGCAGGTTCTGCGCTCTCGTACTGCTCGGATACATTCCCGTGAATATCGAAGAGCGACTGGGACTACTAGAGCTTGCAGTCAAAGAAATTATCAAAACGGAGACCGTTTTGAGCAACAATCGATATTAGGTGTCTTCACCACCTGATGCCCATAAGCCCCAACCTCCTCCCATCCTAAATCATCTGCAATAAATATCAAGATGTTAGGCTTGTTTGTAGTAGAAAGTGTATCTGCTTGAACAATATCCGGCAGCACAATACCTAACAGCAAAACCGTTGAATATATTTTTCCTTTCATATCCTTTTATTTTTATTCTCCAGAAGGAACGACTATTGGCTCTCCCCATCCTACCGGCGTACCAAAATTGGGAGTTCCATCCGCATTCCAAGTAAATCTCTGCATAAATGTAGAACGTCCAGTCCCATAGCTTCCATGATTACGATTCTTTACATGGTAAACAATCCAATCTTCCGTACCATCTGGGATTTCGTAAAACTACAATGTCCAACTCCATTTACTCCATCCTCGTTCACGGTATCATCACAACGATAAAAAACTGCGTTCGGAGATTTTTTCCAATTAGACGGATTCAGCGGATCATCACCAATGTTCAACATAAGATATGCTAAACGATAATCTTTCGTCCAAGAACCATTACAGGAATACACGACAAAAACTTTACCATCATGCTGCAAAATGCCGGTCCTTCATTTACCTTACCGGAAACAAGTTCCCACGACTGATCAGGTTGGGATATTTGCACCGATTGGAACAAATTGTCCATGGATTACTCATTTCTGCAATATATATACGTTGGTCTCCTCCTGTCTCTTTACTTATAGTACCAGACCAAACCGCATATAATTTGTTTTCAATCTTTAAAACACCCATATCAATCGCATAACATGTATTGTCGACTGTAGGCACTATGCCCGCTACATAGTTATCCCCTGTATAAAGCATACCCATATCTTCATATTCTCCCAACGGATCAGCTGTTTTAGAACGAAGTACACCGGTACGTTGCATTTTATAACTCCCTCCACTCTCTTCTATGGGGCGTCCTGCCGCATAATATACATACCAACTTCCATCTATAAAATGCAATTCCGGTGCCCATATATGTGAAGTATTCCATGGTTTAATCGTCCCATTGTCTTTCGGTGCAGTCCAAATAGCCTTAGTTGGATTTATCTTTGTTAGTTTATCAGATTTTGAGACATTAATACCATTATAGTGAGCCTTGCAAACATAATAAGCCCTTGATGCTGTATAATCCATGGATCCGGTATGCCAGCTATAGGATTTATAAATGTCTTATCACTTTGTACTATTTCTATTATCACATCATTCACACCTTCGGCTGAAAATGTTATTTTAGCTTTACGGGAAGTAGTCACATCATCATTTGCCGCATAATTAACAGTTAAAACTTCCTTTCCTCCCGACCGAGCCGGCAATTGAATCCATTCATCTTCAGTTACAGCACTCCATACTAAGTTTGTTGCAATACTCAGTTTAAATGTACCAGCAAAGTTTCCAACCTGAATTGTGCCCGGTAACACTGATAAATAATTTTACCAACTAACGTCTGAAAGCTTCCTTCCCTACTTGGTGAATCATCAGCTCCATCGCAAGCTACTGCCAATAAAAGAAAAGGCAACAATATTATATACAATAATCTATTCATAATTTTAATTACTAAAAGGAAAGCAATAAGAAACTATTATCAAAATCTATTTGAAGATTGTGATGTACCTTCTTCCCCATTTATATATTATCCGGAAGCTTCTCCATCACAATACGAAAACCACTATAGTCACCGCAGTCTCCTTTATGTTTTGCACTGCCACGCGCTGAGACCCTAAAATATTTGTCATGCCTAAAACTTCCCCACGAATTACAATAGCAGGGTCTCCCGAATTCGTTTTATAAGGGTTTTCGGTGATTTTCCTACTTGATCCATATAAAAATTTGCATCATAAGCATCACGACAATATTCAAACGCATTTCCTGTCATATCATAAATACCCAATTCGTTAGAGCCAAACTTCCTACAGGCTTCGTACCTATCTTTGAGGAAGTAAATACTGCAACTTCAGATTGCACATTGCTCCCACTATAAATATATCCATTACTCTTATTTCCACCCCGAGCCGCATATTCCCATTCTGCTTCACTTGGAAGACGCACTTTTACTCCTAATTCGGCAGAAAGCCATTCACAATATTGTTCAGCACATGCCCAAGTAATATTAACTACTGGATTTCTCCCTTTTCCACTTTTAGGCGTATGAACCTGATTTGGCAATGTTCCGGAAACATCAAAGCCCATGCAGCCCGCTTACTATTAAATAAAGCCTTCGCTACTGCTGAGCGCGTTCTTGCGCTTTGGTAAACATTCATAAAGACACATAACTGTTCATTAGTAATCTCATACTTACCTATATAAAATCTTTAGTAATACTAACTTCATGGACAGGCTCTTTTCCATATGTTGTACCGTCTATCGCTGAAGGTATCTCATTTGTCTTAGGTTCCCCATCATAAATGTACCTGCCTCTACCAATACCATTTGATCCATAGTTAATCCGGTAGTATATTTCCAGTCCTAGTCGTAAACTCAACAGGTAAACCATAGAATACTCCATCTGCATTTTAGCATAAGCACGAACATAATAAGTCGTTCCCTTTTCAAGCCACCGACAATAGAATAATAGCTCCCGATACCTTTTTCTACTTTTTGGTAAGCATCTTCTTCAAGGGTCGGATTCTGGGTTGTTCCCCAACAAACTCCCGCTCTACTGTAGGCGAACCTGCATCCATTAAAACTTCACCATATAAATAAGCACTCTGATAACCGGGAAAAACATCTCCGGTTTTAATAAAGTTCATCGTTTTAAACCAAATTGTTTCACCATATACCACACCTGTCTCTGTCTTAAAATAAGGACGAACCAAATAATTCGTATTTTGGCTCAAATTTTCTATAAACGCATCAAAAGCAGCACCACCAGCATCTGCAACAATTTTCTTCCCATCAATGGTGGGCTCATCAATGGCAGGAGGAGCAAACTCAGTATCCGTCTCTTTATAACACACGCCATACTCTACTATTTCCATGCCACCGTTGTCTGCTATTTGCATTAATGCTGTTGCAGTAGTAGGAGTTATATCGGTTACATCATCAATTACACACCAACCGTCACCCGGAATTTCTTTTGTCGTAAATTTCAGTTCATTGCCATAATAAACATAACCTCCATCATGAATATATGCTCTCACATAATATTCTGTGGAGGGGATAGTCTTGTCATCTGCAACATATAGCTATTACCTGTTAAATCACTTGATACTTCAACCTTACTATCCTTTACTGTAGGAGAAGGAGTTTCACTCCAACAAAAGCCTGTCATCGCATTTTCAGGAATAATTCCCTTCGTTATATATGCACTAACAAAAGCAGTACTTTGTCCCACTCGAGCAAATCCCTGTGTAGTTACCTGTACAGAAGCCTCTACTATTTCCTCCTCCTTACATGCACTAATCAACAAAGACACTATTGTTAACATCAGAAATAAGAAAACTTTATTTTTCATACTCTTTCGTTCTTTAAATTAATTAATCTATTACACGTGGTGACCAACCCCAATTCTGAATGAGATTTTTATTCTTATTTATCTCAGACTGCGGAATAGGCATTAAATTCATCCGATCTTCATAACTACGCTTTTCTATCTCCTTCACACCATATTCTTTCGTCTTATCATCCTCTTTCAATATAATATCTTGTTCGTGTACTACTTTTTGTGTGTTTCCACCAATCATCCAACGCCGCACATCCCAAAACGATATTCCTCAAAAGCAAATTCAACCCGACGCTCATTTTGGATCAAATTTCTAACATTTTCCTGAGTTAAAGCCCAGCCACGATTGGCAAAGTAGTACGTACATCAGGCATTCCGGCACGAGCACGTACCTCTGATATGGCCCAACAAACAGCATCGTCAGGTACTGAAGAAGGATCGTCATAATATTCATTCAAAGCTTCAGCATATAGCAATAGAATATCAGCATAACGAATAATCGGATAAGTATTAGGTACCGTCACATTCTCAGTAGGATTCAAATCCTTATCCATGAATTTTTCAAGAAAAGCCCGTGCGTGAATATCCGCGTATATAATCTTTTCCCCAAGGTTTCTCAGAGTCAATATCACGTCTCCAGGTTTGAAATTCTATGCCGCAAAAGTTGCCTCATCATACCATATTGTAGCCTCTAAGCGAGGATCACGCCCAGAGAAAGGATGTAACGGACGAAATCCTGAACCTTCTTGCTCCGGTAACATGCCATTTTTCATCTCATAAGCTGCTACCAAATCTTGCGTAGGCAAATTATAACATACAGGCCCTCCTTTTCCACGTACAAGCAAAAATTAAATGGCAAATTCTGATAATATATATCTATTGTAGGACCTTTCAAGAAAGGGAAAATAGATTCTTCAACAGTGTTACGTGTCACAAAATAAGTTTCATAAGCAGATTTTGTTCCATTTGTTTTTATATAAATCATAGCGTCCTAAATCAATCACAGCTTTTAACGCTTTGGCTGCGTCCTTCCAACGTTCTTTATCATAATCAGAATAACGCCACAAATCTTTATTAGGATCTTGAGAATCATATTGCGGATAATCATTGGGGCGATTAAACAAAGGGCTGGCAGCCAAGGATAATACCTTAGCTTTCAAAGCTAATGCCACACCATCATTCGCGCGCCCAAAATTATTACTAGCCCAATCCTGATTCACACTGCGAAAACAGCAATGGCATCATCACATTCTTTCAATATATATTTCACACAATCGTCAAAAGTTGCACGCTTAGCTTCTTTCAACTCTGGCGACCCAAAATGCAACGTTTTATCCAAAGAGGTACACCACCAAAATGCTTCAGTAATTCTGCATAAAAATGCACGTAAAAGATCACTTGCGCACGCAAATACTCCAAATCAATACGAGTTGCTACACCATCCCTCTCTTCTATATAATCATAATTCTCTATAAATTTATTACAAGCACGAATGGATGCATAATATTTTGACCAAATGCTTCCTAACGGCACACTTTCAGCATTCCAATTGCCATCATTAAATCTTTGGGCATCCGATTCCAAATTACGAGCTTCTCCATTGTCTGTAGCACAATCAAGATAGGCACCGTTCCATGAACCAGGAACCTCAGCCCCTTTGGAAGCGAATAATAAATATCATTCACAAAATAACGAGCATATGTAGGATCTTTAAACACATCTTTTCATATAAATCTCCCACATCTTCCTTGTCCATTAAAGAAGAAGCATCCAAGCATGAACTAAAAGCCATCATGACAAGAACTAAGCTTAATATTGTATAAATTTTCAATTTCATATCTGACAGGTTTTAAAATTTAAGATTTAATCCCACACTATAATTTCTCATCTGAGGATAAGAAGTATTTCCTCCATCATTGGATTCCGGATCATATTCTTTAAATCCAGCAAATGTCAACAAATTCGTTCCACTCACATATATACGAGCCGAAGTTATTTTAGCCTTTTTGTCCAGCCAGAAGGCAATGTATAGCCAATCTGCATGTTCTTCAGACGTAGATAGTTCCCATTCTTTAACCAAAACGTAGATAATCGATGATTTTGTTTTGAAGTGGCCGGAGATAAACTTGGATAAGTAGCGTTTTCTTTATTCTCTGGAGTCCATCTCCCAAGATGATGTTTCATGACACTCCCCGTATTGGTAAATTCCCAATAACCGTATCCATTCACATACATATCTGTGATAGCTGCCCCTGAAAAATATTTGCCAATCAATCCCTTTCCATTCACCCCCACCGTTAAACCATACATAATCTCAGGCAAACGAGTCTTACCAATAGCAGTTACATCATAGCTATCAATCACTCCATCTTCATTTACATCTCGATATTTCAAATCTCCTAACTTCAAATTACTGGAAAACCGAGAAGGCAAAGCATCTATCTCCTCCTGCGTATTATAAAACCATCTGCAACCATTCCAAAACGTTGATTCACTTTACGTCCAATAGCCGACGTCCAAGAATAAGTTTGTGGCTCTTCTCCTTTTTTAGTATTTTATTTCGTGCAAACGAAACATTACCCTTTACGTAATAGGATAACTTCCCTACTCTATCATTAAATGACGCATCTAGTTCAAAACCTGAATTACGTACCTCTCCTAAATTTTGTGGTGGAAATCCTTTATTTGAATCAGTTGCACCCAACATCCCGTAAATTGTAGAAATCGATCGGTCATAATCTAAAATATTTACTCGAGTCTCGGTAAAAGCATCTACAGTTAACGCCAATTTACTATCAAAAGACGCATATCAATACCAACATTCAATTTACGAGCACGTTCCCATGTCACATCTGTGTTCCCTTCTTTACCTTCATAAATCCGATTTTCAGGATTATTAGTTAAACCAAATGAAGGGCGATTCGAAGTCAACAACGGGTATGTTTGTAAATAATAATACTTATCAGAACCTATTTTATCATTACCGACTTCGCCATAAGCACCACGTATTTTCATATAATTAAAGATCTTATTTCCTTTATTCCAAAACCCTTCTTCTGAAACGACCAACCTAAAGAAAAGCAGGAAAGAACCCATAACGTTTACCTTCTGCAAACTGTACAGAACCATTATAACCAGCGTTAAATTCAGCCAAATACCGGCTTTTATATCCATAAGTAATACGTCCCACATAGTTGATGTATCCTGTAGGAAGCTGTTCATCCCTATATTGAGCCAACTGATTGAACGCCAATAACCCGGTCACAGCGTGCGAACCAAATTTTCGGTCATAATTAATTGCAAATTCTGTTGTTATATTCCTTCTATGAGGTCCTGCTGACGTATCAATTCTAAGCGGTGTCTCCTCATTTACAATTGCATATTGTCCATCTTTTGTATATTCCCATAACTCAGGACGTTCTGTTACATCCCTTCGTGATGCCATATTGGATACAAAACCAAACATTGCTCTCGCAGAAAGCCCTTTCGTTATAAAATCTAATTTCTGATTTAACTTAACAACAGCTTCAAATACATTACGTTTTGAATGATTATATCCATATTTTGACAAAGCAGCATAAGGATTAACTGCATTAAGTTTACCACCATAAGTTCCATTCGGATTCACATAATTCAAAAATTGGGCGGTAGGCGCACCATACTCTCATATAAGCCTTTTCTGCGTCATTATCATGCCTTTCTTCCAACCTCCCTGACAGATCGACGCCAAATACCGTTGTTTTCGTTACGTTAAAATCCAAATTTGTACGCATACCATAGCGTTTAAAGTACACATTAGAATCATAATCATCATTATTAAATGTCTCATAAATTCCCTTTTCATGTACATAATTGGCTGACACATAATATCGGACAAAGGTGTACCGCCACGTACTGTCAAATTATACTGTTGTTTTGTTGTGACATCTTTTAATAAATCACCGATATAATCATTATCCGGATGGGTATAAGGACTTTCACCCGTACGATACATTTCAAGATCATAGGGCTGTACTCTGGCACTTCACCGACATTCATCAATGCTTCATTTTCAAACGGGCAAAATCGTAAGCCCTAATTTTTCTGGCAAATTAATAGGAGTATTCATTGTGAATGATGCTCTCAAATCAACTACCGGCTTACTTGTCTCACCACGTTTAGTCGTAATCAGAATCACGCCATTTGCTCCACGCACTCCAAAGACAGCCGTAGCAGAAGCATCTTTCAATACGGAAAAACTCTCAATATCTTCAGGATCGATTTGTGAATAATCACGTTCAACTCCATCTACTAATACTAATGGTGAGGACGTGCCCGAATTATAACTGGCAATTCCACGAATATACACTGACGCATCATCGTCACCCGGACGTCCTCCGGCGAACGTGAGATAACTCCAGCAATTCTTCCACCGATAGCTTGTGTCAAGTTTGTGGTACCCGTACTTTGTAATTCTTTGGCATCAGCTGTAGAAATAGCTCCAACAACAGAAGCCTTTTTGTGAGCCATAACCTACTACTACCACTTCTTCCAGGCTTACACCAGATTCTAGCATTTTCACATCAAGTTTGCGTTGTTTACCAACTACTAATTCCTGATTCTCATAGCCAATGAAAGAAAATACCAGAATACTTTTAGCACTTGCAACAGTAATTTTAAAATTACCATTTACATCACTAATAGCACCATTAGTAGGCACCCTTGCTCTACAATATTTACCCCGGCATTGTTTCATCATTCATATCAACAACTGTACCGGTAACTGTAAATGATTGAGCACATAGCGAATTGAATATACCTCCCGCTATTACGACTATTAAGGTTAATAAAATTTTCTTCATAAATTCATTTTCATTTGATCTTACAACACTGAGTTACCAACCGGGATTCTTAGTTAAAGCCGCATTCTTATTTAATTCACTTTGAGGTATCGGATAATAATAACACCTTTCAGGGAATATACGTTCCTCAACTTCTATCGGATCACTATAAACAAAGTCTCCAGTTTCCACATCCTTAGTAATTTGTACACCATGCACAGGACGATTCAAAACTCTTTCTGCTTCTCTCCATCGCCGCAAATCAAAATAACGCACACATTCAAAAGCAAGTTCAACAGTACGTTCCCGATGAATGATTTCACGCATCTCTCCTTTAGTTTTATCTTCTATCATAGGTAAGCCAGCCCGTTCACGTAGTCTATTGACACAAGAATAAACCATATCATCATCGACTAAATCATCATCAGACATTCCATTATATTCATTCGCCGCCTCCGCATAAGTCAATAATATCTCCGCAAAACGCAATAAAGGAAAATCATGATACGTCTTCTTCTGCACACCAGAGATGCGAACTTCCGGGTCTAAGTGCTTACGTAACGTATAACCAGTTACACAGCCTTTCGCTGTAGAGCTTAACGCTGTATAATCTTTTCCGCCTACAAAGTTTCAACTTCTCTATCCCACCAAAAGCTCCATTATAAAGAACAGAAGCATAGAATCGTTTACATCGATTTTCCCATGGTTTTGCGGATCGTAATTTGTATCATCTTTAGGAAGTTTACCACTCGTCAATTCAAACATATCAATAAACTCTTGCGTCAGACTTGTATTTCCAGTCGCTCCAGGATAGCCAGCCGGTCCATTACGTACTTCAACATTATTTGTCATTCCTTGCATTCTCATAATCATAAATTCACGGTTCTCCTCACGAGTAAAGAAAAGACGTTCATAAGAAGGAAAAGTTCGTAAACCGGACTACCGTCCGGCATCTTCAGATTTATTACATCAAGTGCTGCCTTTGCTGCACGATCCCAACGAGTATTATCAGCCGATGCATAGCGTTGTATCTCATTCGTTCCTGCTATCGGATTTTCGTTAAACAAGGGACTAGCCGCATAAAGTAAAACCTTCGCTTTTAAACCTAAAGCCGCTCCTTTTGTCAAACGTCCATAATCATTATCTGGGTAACGTAAAGGAAGTCCACCCGCTGCTTCTTCACACAAATGAACAATATACTCTACACATTCCTCGAATGTATTACGAGGCAACTCTATATTTCCTCCTTCAAAAGATCATCCATAATAGTAATGCCTCCATATCGCTTCAACATCTCATAATGCAACAATGCTTTATGTAACTTCGCCTCACCAATATATTGCGCCATTTTAGATTCAGACAGATTATCACAATAATGAATATATTCCAATACAAGATTTGTTTTACGTATATACTGATAAACCTGCGCCCAGCGACTATCTGTATTTCCTCCTGACCCTGAATGGAATGTAGCACGTGTAAACGAATTAACAGCAGTATTCGTTCCCCTTGGCGAAAGTACCCCAAATCCGTCACACAATCAAAGAAACTGTTTTGATTAGCAGAGCCACCACCAAAACTATTATATCCTCCTATTCCCGTATTCAAGCCAACATATAACTCATTCACAAACATCTCGACCTTCAAACTATCTTTAAAGGCTATCTCAGGCGGCATTCTTTCCAAAGGAACTTCATTCATTGCATCATAACAAGAAGAAAATAATGCCAACCCCATAAATAATACCATTATCTGTCTTTTCATATCCATATCCATTAAAATTGAAGACTTAAACCAAAGCTTGATACTTTTGCACTGGATAGTTACATACCAGGTTGACTCTCAGGATCAACGATACGCATATTATGCCAAGTAAAAGATTATATCCGGTATAAAAACACGGGCTTTTGATATTTTAATTTTCCGAGTCCAGCGTTGAGGAAGCGTATAACCTATCTCCAAGGTTTTAAACGCAAGAAATCTCCATTATCTTGCCAAAATCCGAATCAAACGATTGTGCGTACCACCTAACAACGATAGACGAGGATATCTAGCTGTATGCCAAGTGGAAGGATCTTGCGGATTATAACGATTGTCCCAATGATATTTTTGCACACTACCTCCACCCCATTCATTTCCATTGCCCGCTTCATTTTAAAGGCCATAATATTAAGATCAGCATATGTATAATCCCTATCTGCAACTCCTGTAAAAGAGCTTTCACATCTAAACCCTTATAAGCAGCCCCGACAAAGAAACCATAACTCCATTCTGCCAAGTTTGAGTCACCTATTTTACGTTGATCTTGTTCAGTAATAACACCATCTCCATTCAAATCACGGTATTTAATATCACCAGCATAAGCAGCTCCAGAGTCTGTTTTCGGGCTATTCAATCGATCTTGTTCATCAATATAGAGTCCGTCAGATACATATCCATATAAATCATTAATCGAGTTCCCTACTCTTTTGATAGTCATACGGGTACGGCTGTTCATCGTTAAATATAATAGTATTATCTATAAAACTAACATTACCACCTATTGTCCAATAAAACCCCCTGTTTATCAGCAAAAGCGATACGTGCCTCGTAACCTTTATTTTCAGACTTTCCAATATTTTCAAGCGGTCCTCCAAAACCATACCCGGAAAGAGTAGACACCGTATATCGTGTCGTTAATATCTGTGAAGTTTTCTTTAAAGTAATTAAATCCTAAGCTAATACGTTCCTTCCATAAACGAATATCAGTCCCTAGATTCAATTTTAACGATTCTTCCCAAGTTACGTTAGGATTAAAGACACTGCCTTCTCCCCAGCCACCAACATTCGATCCACTCATTCCAAAATGATAACGATCTGAACCCGTTTTTCAATGTTGGCAAATAATAGAAATAAGGAAGACCATCATCCGTTCCAGTTAGCCCATAGGAACCATAAAATTTCACGAAGCTCAACAAACTATTCCCAATAGTGTTCTTTATAAAAGGCTCATTTGATAGAACCCACCCCAGTGATACAGCCGGAAAAATCCATAACGTTTTTCTGGTGGCAGCTGTTCCGTTCCCTGATATCCGAAAGAGAACTCAGCCAAATAGCGAGAATCAAAAGCATACGAAGCACGCCCAAAAGACCTTGGTGATAATTAGCCATCTGCTGCGTATCCGTAGTCTGCTGATTACGATTAAAGGTTAACACAGCTGCAACGTCATGTTTCTCTCCAAATACACGAGTATAATCTACCCCTGCTTCCACATCGAAAATACGAACCTTACTATCACCAAAAGAATTTTTATTCACCTGTTTTCTGGTTCACCCCATGTTGTGAACAGATCTTCTCCAGTTGTAGTATTTTTACCAGTGTATTCATATACCATATAAGATTTACTACGGTCAATTGTATTATCAAAACGGGCATCAAACGCTAATGAGGCATATATACTCAACCCTTTGTGATAAAATCCAGTTTTGGTTTGCTTTCATCGAAGCTTCCATCGTACTATGTATGTACTTAGAATATCCACTATGATTCAGAATACCATAAGGGTTCTTACGATATGCATTTGTCCCCGCAACCTTATCCGGTCCATAATTTAATGGAAAAATATTGGCAGGAAGCGAATATAACGTTTTGAATAATCCTTCCGCACTCATGGAACTCCCCGGATTATTTCTCAGTTGTTGTCGCCCAAATAAATCTACAGACAATAATAAATCCTTAGTTAACGATACGTCAACATTAGAACGAATGGAATACATTTGAAAGTTAGCATTTGTGTTATAGGAATTCAATCCGGCTGTTTTATATAATCCATCATTATTCTGATAAGAGAAATTAACAAAATATTTTGCTTTAGAACTTCCGCCCTGAATACTTAAGTTATATCGTTGCGCAATTGTCTGCTTTTTAATATTTCATCTATCCAGTTTACATTTGGATGCGTATAAGGAGATTCACCACTTAAATATAAATCAAGATCTCCCTGTTTATATACAGGTTCTTCTCCGGGATTATCATTCAAGAAAGCCTCATTATACAACTTTGCATAATGATACGCATCCAAATACTCTGGTCTTTGTGTTGGCTTAGAGACTTAATTGAGCATTAAAGCGTATCACAGGCTTTCCTTCTTTACCTCGGCGAGTGGTTGCCATAAATGCTCCGTTGGCTCCTCTAAGTCCCAAAATAGAAAGAGAACCTGCATCCTTATATACCGAAATGGATTCTATCTCATGCGGATCGAGAGAGAAAGAGCGCAAATGTCCGTCTACATATGCAACTGGAGAACTACTACGCCAAGAACGTTGTCCACGCACATACAAACTAGCATTATCCGCTCCCGGCAAACCTGTAGTCTGAATACTTTGAACACCCATCATTAAACCAGCGATAGCTGCATTTTGAAACATAACCGGAACATTTTCTATTTGTTCCCCACGCACCGTTTCTACAGCCGTTACTAATCGAGACTCTTTCTGTGTACCATACATTAAGTTTATGGTCCTATCTTCATACTTTTCTACCGCTTTAAAAGTGTCAAACTCAAGTCTCTTTTTTCCGACTTGAACAGTAGCCTTTTCATACTCATCTAATGTAAATATGAGGCTTGATTCTTCATCAGGTACGGCAATCGTAAATCGTCCTTCTTTATCTGTGAGAACAAACCCTAAGGTTTCTTTCACATCTACTAGCACATCTTGTAACGCTTCTCCCTTAGGATCAACGACTTTACCTCTTACTACTATCTGCTTCTTTTCTGTGCAAACACATCTGAGGCATAAAAGCTACAATTAAAAACAACAAAACAAAGTAATTTAAAAAACAGTTTGTTTTGATAATAAGTGAAACTTAATACAGTTTTCATCATCTATAAGGCTAAATTATTGTTTCTTGATTCCCAAAAAGATAGCTATGCTGTGGAGCCAACTCATAATGAGAGGTCGATTTCAGACATAAAGGCAGTACATATTGCTTTGCCGGATCCAAATTAGTAGTATGAAAACAACTTGCAAATCACCCTGCTTGTATTCTTTTTAATCACCGCAACCATATCTGCCGGAGTAATTTCATAACTACCTTCTGGAAGTGCTTCATAATCAGCATAAGAAGGGTCTTTTGCTTGGAGTCTCCTTAATGAATCAGTTGCCAAGCCAATAGAGACTTTCACTTCTTGGGGAACAGGGATACTCCCTCCACAATACGCGCCAACAATGAAGGTCGTATCTTTCTCATAATTAAAATCAGCAACAAAAATCGTTTTTCTGTCCACGCGGCTAGTGGAAAATAGATCTTTGCATACTGCATCTGCTCATCATCATTACAACTTATGAACAGTAGTGCACATAGCACGAACAAGACTGTGTTGATCTTCATAATACAAGTTAACTATTTATAATTAATAATCGGGTTATTTCACTGATACAAAAGTACGCTATTTGATTATTGGAGAATGGAATAAACATCCCAATAAATAGAAAATGCGTCTCAAAAGCATCTATAAGATATAAAGAAAGCTACGTACAACTACTATACGTAGCTTTGTAAGTCATTATTAATTTTATATAATCTGAGCCTCTTATTTCGCTTTTGTCGGCTTTGGCCCTAAATATGAACGTTTCATTCCTCCAAAATCCAATACAACTTTCTGCAACACAGTACCGGCGTCACCACACAAAACTTTTACTGTATGTTTTCCCGGTTTATTGATATGCAATGTTGTTTTATTAATACGACAATTTTTCAAGGCACTCTCATACCAAATTTGCGCATACTCGAAAGAAGAAGTCGAGGGGTTCATTACCGGACCGTCATCAATACATACGCCATATCGTGTTTCAATATTAGTAGCTTCATGACCTGCATAATCCTTATCAGCACTCAATGTAAAGGTTGGCAACACATAAGTATAGACATCCACTGATCCTTGCCCGAAAGTATAGAAATCATATTCAACTCTCGGTACAATACTACTTCCTGTTCTTTGCATAGGCGCAATAGGATTACCTAATTGAACAGAAGCATTTTCAAAGCCTAGATTAGGAATTGTCATAATCTTAATAGCGTCATTCTCAACCTTTCTATGATAATCTGCCGCATTTATTGAAACATATCCATTATGTTCGACAAACAAAGTATCCATTTCTGTCAATGAAGGAGAAGCAGGATTAAAACAGAAACGTATATATTTTCTTTTCCCACACCATCAGCAGTGACCTCAATCATACCCGAGATACGTTCTCCTGACGGCACCTTTGCCCAATCTACAGAGACCCATATCCGGTCTTCAGAAGCTGTGCTTCCTTTTTCTTTATTTACCTGTATCCAATTTTCTGAAGTTTTAATATTCCAGTTTAATGAGCCCTTACCTTTGTTAAAGACGTCAAAGAAATACGATTGACGTAAATAGGTATTAAACGCAGGCAGCATATGAAAACTACTTTGTCCTTTCAACACATCTTCCCCTTCTATCCACACTCCTAAAGAAGGGTATCGGATAATGTTACCGTCTCCAACTTAGGCAATTCAAAATAGGAAGCAGCAAATCCTTGACGTGTTGTCATTATATGATTCCATTTTCCATTCAACAAAGAATTATACCCTTGAGTAATCGTTTGTAGACTATCATAATAAACCTTTACCTGATTTTTAATTCATTTGCCGCTGCTCTTTGTTGTAAAGCATACCATCTATTCTTCTGCCCATTCAAGACCATTTTATTCATCAGTTCACAACCTTTCACCGGATAATAAAGTAATTGATAAAACCAGCTTTCTGTTCTTCCGGCAATTCACTCAAAATACGCTCAACCTTTGCCCCAATACGGTCATAAGCAGCTAATCGTGAATCTGCTTCCTGATAATTGGCAAATGAGAAATCCGTATCAGTATTACGTTCTTTTCCATGCCTATTAGTTGACCATTGATATCCCCATCCCATAAACTCGGGCTTACGAGAAAATGCTTGGTGATAAAACGTATTTGTTATATCTACAAAATCATCATAATATTTATTACCAAACATATTGGATAACCAGCGAGCCTGATAAAGAGAAATATTATCATAATTAAATGAATCAATATCATAGGCCATTGCCAAAACAGATTCATAGAAAATTCGCATGATTTTATATCCCCGACATTCAACAGCCAGATTCGGTCGGCTGTTGCATCATAAGCCTTGCGAAGTTCTTCATACATCAATGCAGGCGGAGTAGTACTCATCCATAGATAATCGTGAGGCTTACCCAAATAAGAAACGTGATAATAAACTCCTGCACGCCCTGAACGCTTTTGCTCGCGAGGACAACTTAAACGCTTCATATATCCATAATTATCATCCGGCCAGATGATAGTTACATCCTCCGGCAAATCCAAACCGGCACTATATACATCCAACACCTCTTTGTAAGGAGGAAAGCTTGCGGAATTTCATTAGCAGGCTTTTAATAACATCTGCCAAAGCTGACGCTGATCTTTTAAAGCCTCACCCAACATCTTCACACGCTCCTTCATATCATTACTTCCCCATCGCTTTGTCATGAAGTCCACGTAAAGCAAGGGTATAGACATTCTCATAAGGAGAGTTTTCTGTGACACGCTGTTTTAACACCCTGTTAAGTGTTCCTTTGTTATTAACATAATCCCACTCTCCCATTGTTTTCTTATCCCATTCACTAGCATTATTAAACAATAATGGTTCACAGTGTACAGACCCCATAACAATAGCAAAACTGTCGGCAACCAATTTATTTTCTGGTATTTTATTAAATGCAGTAGAAGCCTCGTGCATTGCCGGGCACAAATAATTCGCCTTCAAACGCAAAGAAGTTCACAAACCTTGGCATACGTTTTAGGACCAATATTTCCACGTTCTTTTCAAATGTATTCTTTGCCCAACGCAGTAATCCCCAGTCTTCATCATTAATAAAAATACCACGATATTTCACTGTAGGTTCTTTAGAGATTATTTTATCTACTTTAAGATTTAGTTCAGTATGTTTGGCTACAGGAGCGTCCGCCCACCAATACCAAGGAGAAACACCTATTGTCTCAGATATAGAAAACAATCCATAAGCAGTACCTCGACGATCACTACCAACAATAACTAAAGCCTTATTAACTCCAGGGAAAGGATTACGAACGACTTCTATCAAATAACTCTCCCATCGATTTTCCAATGCCCTGACGTCTAATTTATTTTTAGCAACTAATTTGTCTATTAGCTTATTATGTCCAAGTGTTCCCACAATTATGCTATTCGAAGCTAACTTATTTTTGTAGCTTCTACTTGCATTTTCTTCCCAGTCACTAATTGCACATCATCTGAAAACAAATTAGCTGCCTTTTTACCACTTCAAAGTCTTGTTCATCAAAATAAAGATGAGCATTACTCTTCCGATTTATCATACCAAATTCGTTGGCTTTGCTGTTACCTTTAGTCAAGACTACTTGACCAAAGGTAACAGGCATACAAACTATTACAGCCAACCCCATAATATCAATCTTAATTTTGTCATATTTCTTTTAGTTTATTCTGGTCGATTCAGGTCCCATATACGATTTCTTCAGCCCTCCGAAATCAACTACAATTTTTGTAACATCATTCCGGGATGGCCACAATAAATCTTCACCGTATGTTTACCCGGTTTATCAATAAAATGAGTAGTCTTATTGATTCTACAGTTTCCCAGCACACTTTGAATCCATAGAGTACTATAAGTGCACCTGCCTCCGGCAAGTATACAGGACTATTATCCACCATTACACCATAACGTGAACCATGTTCATTATCCAATGGGAAAATGGGTAACATATAAGTATATACATCTACAGGACCAGTCTGGAAAGAATAGAAGTCATATTCCAGTACCGGAAACTTGTTGCCACGCACTGGAGCAACATAATTGGACGTGAGCAGTAGCCCGTCATAATAAGGTGTTTTCGCAAAGGGTCTCCTAAACGAACAACCTTATTGTCAAATCCAAGCCCATCTACTATATCGAACTTAATCTCACCAATTTCCTGCTTTCTATGAAATTTTGCAGCATCAATGGATACATAACCGTTACTCTCGACATATAATCCTTTCAATTCTTCAACTGAAGGGCCAGCAGGATTGAACACAGACACATATACAGTTTTCTTTTCATTATTATCTGTATAAATATCTATAAACCGGAACCGTCTCCACCAATAGGAGCTTTACTCCAGTCTACAGAAACCGTAATTCGATCCTCATAAAGTGTTTTCCCGGCTTTTTATCAATCAGAATCCAAGGCTCAGAAGGAGTCGCTTTCCATTTCAAACTTCCCACCCCTTTATTAAAGACATCAATATAATGAGTATCCGGAAGGTATTTATTGAAACAGGGTATTGTATGAAAGCTCATTACACCTTTCTTATTATCCTCCCCTCACAAGATACGCCTAATGTAGGGACAGACTCTAATGTCACTGAATCAACTTTGCACGCCCGAAAGAACGAGCTCCACCGTGAATCAAAGACATCATACCTTTCCATTTACCATTTAATAATGAATTGTATTGTTCTGTTACTAAAACCAAGCTATCCCCATACACTTTAACTTTATCTCTCATCAAATTAGCAGTCGCTCTTTGTTGAGCAGCATAGAGACGATTCTTCTGCCCGCCTAATGTCATCTGATTCACTAAGGCCGCTCCTTTAACATTATAATATACCAATTGAAAAATGCCGGTACTGCCTCTTTATCCAGTTCTTTTAATATTCTCTCCGCTTTTGCAGCAATACGTTCATAAGCGGCTAATCTTCTGTCAACCTCCTTGTAATTCTGAATAGAGAACTCCGTATCCGTACTCCGCTCCATATATTCAGGTTTCCGAGCAAAAGCCAATTGAAAATAAGTTTGCTGGATATCAGTCAGATCTTCCTATATTTTTCACCGAATATACGGCAAAGAAAATCGACACTATGTGCATTAATATTATCATAATTAAAGCTTTCAATATCATAAGCCATATCCATGAACAAATTTATATGATATTCTGCCGGCTTAATATCGCCCACGTTCACAACCCAAAGTCTGTCGGCAGTAGAACGATAAGCCTTTTCCAACTCCTCATACATCAGTGTGGGAGGCGTAGAAGCTATCCAAAGATAATGTTTTGAGGCCCCAATAAGAAACGTGATAATAAACCCCGAACGCCCTGAGCGTTTCCGTTCTTTGAATTACTAAGACGCTTCATATATCCAAAGTCATCTTCTGACCATACCAGAGTAACATCATCAGGCACATTCATTCCATGATCATACGTTTCCAATACTTCTTTATAGGGAGTAAATGCCTGCGGAATTTGGTCAGCCGGTTTATTCATTTCGCTAGACAAAATCTCGCGTTGATCATCAAAGCTTTTTCCAGTACACGTGCCTGTTCTTCCAATGTCAAATTACCAGCCATCACAGCATCGTGAATTCCACGCATAGCTAGTGTGTACACATTCTCAAATTTACCATTCTCATTCACCCGCTTACGCAAAACCTTATTAATACCGTCCCGGTTAGTCACATAGTTCCATTCTCCCATTGCTTTCCGATCCCATTCCGAAGCATTATTAAACAATAATGGTTCACAATGTACTGACCCCATGACAATCGCAAAACTATCCGCCACTAATTTATTATCCGGATAATGATTGAATGCCTTCGTGCAAGAATGCATGGCCGGACACAAATAATTAGCTTTCAAGCGAAGCAACAACTCACAAATCTTCGCATAGGTTTTGGTCCTATATCTCCGACCTCCGGTTCAAAATTTTTAGAAGCCCATGGTTTTAAGCCCCAATCCTCATCATTAATAAAATCCCCTATATCTGACAGAAGGAGCCTTAGACGAGAAGGTATTTACATTCAAGCATAAAGATTTCTTTTGACTACCGGAGCATCCGCCCACCAATACCAGGGAGATACCCTATGGTTTCAGAGATAGAGAACAATCCATAAGCTGTTCCACGGCGGTCGGAACCGGCTACTACCAATGCTTTTTATTCCGGGAAAGGATTATCAATTAAATCAATCGCATATTGTTCCCAGCCATCACGAATTCTACTAACGTCAATCTTCTTATTCGCCACTAACCTATCTATTGCTTTATTCTTTCCCAAAGTTCCGGCCAGAATAATATACTCTTGTTTAGACGGCAAATCAGATACCAATTTCAATTTTTATTAGTGACTCGATTTACATCTTCCACCAACAGCCCTGCCGTTCTTCTGACCACTTCCGCATCTGCTTTATCATAACAAACCACTGCTTTAGCAGCAGAAGTAACGATTGAAAACTTTTTTGTCCTGCTGTTTATCTGACAGAGTTACCTGTGAATAACCAGTAGTTACAAAACAGAACAACGATAAAAATAAGGTTGCTTTCTTCATTTTTCAAATCTATCTGAGTTTATAAATGTTTTCATGTTATTAGTATTATTGGGAGTTTGTTCCATGTTACAAATGTAGGGAATTCGAGCATTCCAAGATAAAATAAATATCCCAATTAATAAAACAAACGTCCCATACACATTCCTCTAGAATATATATAGCTATTCACATAGGTCATATACCATGTGTTGAGTGACTATTCTTCTTACCCAAAGCTTCTGCCAGAGCATCAAGCATTCCGTATCCGAAACGATTGTCCGGTAACAAGTAATGTCCTTCAGTCCATTCGTTAAAACAGGCAATAGTCAAAATTGGTGGTACATCTTTATGTTTGTTTAAATAGGCAAAGGCCGATTGTACCAATGCTTTAAAGATGCCGGATTCTCACCTTCCAGAATTACACAAGCAGGCCATTTATCCCGATTAGGTTTATCAGGCCGTGCTAATGGCGGGATATATCGAGGAGTGGAATCCCACCCCGGAGAAAGAGAAGGCAAGTAAGGAATCTCAAAATCATGATGATGTTTCGGCCACAACTTAAAAGCTACATCCGCAGCCGCTATTCCATAGTCCGGCAATTCTACGTCTTTAGGCTGATAATTATCAGCAACCCATGTAAAAGGATTATAAGAGCCTGCCGTACTATAACCCACGTCTTTAGAATTAGGAGAATAAAATCCTGAAGAATGAAAATGCAAGCCTTTATGTCCCAGTTTCCGGCAAACTCTGTTAATTCCGCAAATAATTGTTTAGTCTGAGACACTCCTATATTCTTTTCCAAACGATTAGGATCCCAAATACAAATCACGGGTTTTCCATCTATTCTCCAATAATTTTCCAAATGACAATACCTGGATATAATATATGATAAGCTCTGCCAACACTCTTTCAGAGAACTATCCGCAGGTGCAAAACTGGGAGGATAAGCATTATGCCCATTCGTCATTGAGGTAGGGTATAGCACATACCAAGGATGATTGGTCCACATACATGCAAATTTCACGTCATTCCTGTTAGAAGCACGTAAAAATCCATTCTCTAATGCTTCATGCAGACAAGGTTCATTATCGTACCAATACCAGTCCCAGATAAGAACATCAATCCCACTCTGCTTACATAAATCATTATATTTTTCCCATGTCCCCGGTTTACTTTCATCGAGTTCACCCAACAATGGTCCCCTAGGCTGAGCATGCCCTGGATACCATGGGCGAGCACTCCTTACAAGATTATATTCTGTCCATCCCGGTCCATAAATTTTATCATGTATGGCAGAAGCATGATAATTAGGGAATGTATAGCAAGCTACTGTCAGATTTTGAGGTTTATCCAATAAAGTCACATCGCCTACCAACGTACTCAGGTCTTCTGGCAGCCGAGTCACTGTCGTTTTTTGTTTAGGTGTTGAAATAGTTCTTTCCTCTAAGACTTCTGTTGCATGCAACATTTCCGTACCCACAACAGAAGTAGCCATTACAGCCGCCCCCTTAGCTCCTGCAGATTTTAAAAACGTCCTTCTATCCATAATTATAAGATGATTTTACAGTTATTAAAAGGGAATTATTTTACTCAATTATAACAATAGGAATATTCAGGAGAAACGCAAGTTTTTTTAGTTCTGAGACTTTATGTCCTACCCCAATCGCACAATGATGTGATGGTCCCGCCTTGCTCCACATATCCATAAAACGACGAGCTCCGCATGGAAAACGATAACGGCTGTTAGTATTACCGATATGTAATGTTTCTCCTTGTACAGCTTCTCCTTCTGCCGCTAATAAGAAAACTCCGTCTTTTCCTTCACAAACGGACAACAACGTAACATTTCCCGGCTTTACAGTCATCTGAATAGACAATCCTTTTCCCGGCTTACCATGATACAACGGAAGTGGCACTAGTTTTACTTTTTCTTCGGCAATGGCAAAGTGTGCCGGTCCGTCATGTCCCAGCATTACTACATCATCATTAAAATCCATTGCATAAAATTCGGAGAAAGAGCCTCCTGCTTTCAATAATGACATTATTTTCATCGCTTGTGCGTTCTTTACTTCACATTCTCCTGCAACAGGTATTCCATACCCTGTCAGTAGAGTATTACCCGCAATAACCGAAGTGACAATATTCTCATAATCATTTCCATTGAAACCCTCATAATAATAAGCCATCGCTCCCAATCGATGAGCTTCCACCAGCTTATCCAAAGCTACAGAAGTACGTGCCGCCCTTACTAGTTCGTCCGACTCACACGACGTTTCTACATCAAATTTATCATAAAACTCATTCAACTTACGTTTCAAATCAACATCCGTCACTTCATCCCTATAAGCTTTTAATTCGCACATTTCCAACAATTCCACATGCGTTCCGAATATTGCGCTTTGTTGCATTACATCGGTATAAACGTCCAGCATTCCACAATAATAATGTCCTAAAATCCCCAGGCGATTCTTACGTATTCCATCTACCGCACGTGCAGCATCTACCCAGGAAGCAATCTCTTTCCATGCCAATTGATCAGACAAATACCCTGTTATGATATCATATCTAATGCCTGATCGGTTAAATACACTTGCAAACTCCGGAACAGAACAAGCCTGGCAATGAGCTAACCATTCTCCGGTCATCTTTCCCCGATCGCCCATTGAATTGACTTTCTGATAATCAATAGCAGGAACAGGCTGCATATTCAACATGATTACAGGCTTCCCAACTTGCTGTGCAACAGGCAAAACTGTAGACGAAAGAGCATAAGTAGAAATAAACAAGAATACAAATTCGACATCTGCCTGTTTGAGCAATAATGCACTTTCCCCTGCTTTTTGTGGGGAGTCCACCATTCCTACGTTAACGACTTCTACATCCATCTGCTCAATACCCGCACATATTTCCTCCTGATAAGCCAATAAGCGGGGAAGAAGTCCCTCAAACTGTCCCCAATATGTATCCAACCCAACTCCCAAAAGCCCTATTCTCACTTTATTCTGCATCGTAAATTCTGTTTTTTAGTTATGATACAAATTTAGGAACTATTCTACAAAAGAACTTTCAATTATTGCCAGAACAATATAACTATTTGCTACAAAATTCGTCCCGATATTCAACAGGAGATCTCCCCGTCTGTTTTCTAAAGCGGGCAGAGAAATAAGCAGGCGATTCAAAGTTCAGCAGATAAGCTATTTCCTTTATAGGAATAGTTGTAGTGGTTAATAATTCAATAGCTTTTTGTATTCTAAGATTCTGGAGATACTGCACCGGAGCACAATGCATTCGCTCTTTAAACAATTTACGGAAAAGAGAATATCCCATTCCCGCTTTTTCTGCTATCTCTTGCATAGAAATAGATTGGTCTATTAATTCCCGCATAAGTACACAAGCATAATCTATTTTAGAAGAAAAATCATCGGTTTCTACCCGACGATTCTTATCAATGCTACACATCAATGCTACCAAATAAGTTACCAGTCCACCAAGCACCTGTTGATATAAACTCAGCTCCTCATTGGCTATATTAATAGCTTTTCTAAACAAAAAAACAATCTCGTCATTGATGCCTACTCTAAAAACAGGACTTTTTCGCGAACAGTACTCATTCCTCATCCAATTATCAACTTCGGAACCGCAAAACCCAATCCAGTAATGGCTCCAACCCGTTTGATAATTTGGATAATACGTGTGCCATTCTCCTGGAAACAGCACAAATATCATCCCCCGTTTAATCGTAAATATCCCCCCACTCCCCGTTTCCAGTACTCCTTCCCCGTCTGTGACATATATTAACTGATATTCTTTCAAAACACGCCCTTTATCAGGATTAAAATAATAGCCGGCAGAATGATTATATGTAGGATAAGAAGTATTAGGTGGAATCTCTTCAAACCCCACAGAGGAAATATTCCTATCTAATCCCAAACTATTATTCACAAAATATTTAATAGAAGTTCGTTCCATAATATCCGATATTTATCCAACGAAATCTTTTGGTGATACTCCAAACTGCTTTTGAAAGCACTTAGAAAAATAGGACGGAGAATTAAATCCTACCGTATAGCAAATTTCATTAATCCGATTTTCTCCTTCTTTTAGCAATTGGGCAGCTTTTTTCAAGCGTTCCAAACGAAGATACTCATTCGGGCTTAAGTCCAAAACACCTTTTATCTTACGATAGAAGTTAGAACGGCTCATATTCATACCATCCGCCATATTTTCCATACAGAAATCCGGATTACTGAGATTCATCTGAATCACTTCATTCAATCTTTGTATAAACTCCTCATCAGCCTTAGTTAATGCCATTGTATCAGCTGCCACAAAAGGAGATTGCGTAAATGCCTGCCGCAGTTTTTCCCGGTTCTGAATTAAATTAGAAGCACAAGCGTGTAAATATTCTACAGAAAAAGGTTTTTCAATATAGGCATCCGCACCTAACTCCATACCTTCGATTTTTGACTGAATATTCGTTTTGGCTGTCAATAAAATCACTGGAATATGACTATAAGTCAAATCAGATTTTATCTTCTTACACAGTTCAAAACCATCCATAACTGGCATAACAACATCACTAATCACCAGACTTACATAATGCCCATCTAATATCTCTAATGCCTCAGAACCATTAGTAGCAGTCAAGACAGCATAGCTATCCGCCAATTGCCGAGCCACAAAAGCAAGCATATCAGGATTATCTTCTACAATCAACACTGTCGACCTATCTTCCCTATCTTCAGCTTGTTCTGTATGTACCTCTATTCCAGATTCGATTCCGGTAGTTACTTCAGAAGCTAATTTAATCGTCGTGTTTTGGGCTACCGGAAGTGTCAGATAAAAACAATTCACCTCTTCCCCTTCCAACATGGTCAAGCTTCCCTGGTGCAACTCTGCCAATGAGCGAGATAAAGCTAATCCAATACCAGTGCCAGTAGTAACTCTGCCGTCATCTTTTTCATTAAAGCGCACAAATGGCTTAAATATCTCTTCCTTCATTTCATCTGGAATAATCACCCCATCGTTTATTGTACGAAGATGGAATTCCTTCTTCTCTTCACTATCATCGATCTCCAAAAAGATATGCACGTAAGTTTCCGCATACTTTACTGCATTATTAAGCAGATTACTTACAATCTTAGTAAACGCTTCTCTATTAATATGTGCATAAAAATCCTGTGCAGGCACATTCAGTAGGAATTTCAAACCTTTCTGCTTAGCCAAGAAAGTAAAACGCCTGTGGGTTTCCTTTAGTACCTCTGTGATATTGCATTCAACAAAATTCAATCGAAACTCCTGACTTTCTGTCTTCCGGAAATCCAATAGCTGATTCGTCAGGTTTAACAAACGTTCCGTATTCTGTTTCATAATATCCAAATCTTCACGTGTCTCCTGATCAACTTCTTTCTTTAAAATAATATTTTCCAATGGTCCTTTTATCAAAGTCAAAGGAGTGCGTATTTCATGAGCTACATTCGTAAAAAAGTCAATTTTTGCATGGTATACTTCCCTTTCTTTCTCCTGTTCAAATTTCTCCATTTGCCGACGATGCTTTCTATTACTCCGCCGTTTAAAATAAAGGAATGTATAGACAGAGCAACCAACAATCAACAATGCATACACAACATACGCCCATATAGACAGATAGAAAGGAGGGAGAATATGCACTTCCAATGACAGTTCATCATCACTCCATACGCCATCACTATTGGAAACCTTCACTTGAAAGGTATAATCACCATATCGAAGATTGGAATAAGTAACAACAGGGCTTTCACTCACAGTCAACCAGTCTGTATCAAAACCTTCCAACTTATACATAATCCGACTTGTCTTAGGAGCCTGAAAATCCAGCGCTGCCACACGGAAAGAGAAAGAATTCTGATTGGACTGTAGAACAAGCTGGTCAGAGAAAGTTATACTCTTTTCCAGCGGGGAGCCCGGTTCACCCACATATACTTCCTTTCCAAACAGAAAGAAATCAGTAATTACAATAGAGGGGAGAAACTTGTTCTCCGAGAAGTTCTTGGGATTAAAAGCTATAAAGCCATCGATACTACCCAAATAAATCGTACCATCCTCGGCCTCAAAACTCGAACGATAATTAAACTGGTCACCCAACAAACCATTGGAGGTGGTATATACTTTCATGACTCCGGTTGCAGGTTGAAAGCAAACGAGACCATTATTGGTTGTCAGCCACAAAAAGCCATTTTTATCTTCCACAATCTGATAAACGACATCGTTCGGCAATCCGGCAGACAGATTGTAATTGCTAAATGTTTCCGTGTCCGGATGGAACCGGCAGAAGCCTCCCCCTTGAGTCGTCAGCCAGATTTGCCGGTGAGAGTCTTCAAAGATACTTAATACCTTATCGTATGGGAGACTTTTCGGATCATTTTCATCGTGCAAATAGTTCTTCCATTTCTGTTCGCTCACATTATAGCAATAAGCTCCATTGGCATAAGTAGCCAGCCACAGATTACCTCCGGAATCCTCTTTTATGTCATATACAAACCGGCCATTCAGTTCCGGTATCCGGTCGAAATCATCAGACTGCCTGTTATATCGCAGCAAGCCAAATAAAGTTCCCAGATAAATATCACCTGTCGTTGTCCGACAAATAGAGAAAACGCTATTATCTATCAATGAACGGGGAGAATCTGTTTTCTGATAGGTTTTCACGATAGCTCCCGTACGCGTATCTACTACTTTCACGCCTTTTGAGAAGGTTCCTACCCAAAGATGATCGTCCATTAAACACAGGCCATGCACATTTGTAAAAGCACTGCTGGGTGTAAAAAAGGAGAAAGTTTTGGTCTTGGGGTTGAAGCGGTTCAAACCACCGTCTTCCGTACCAATCCACAGAATACCCTGACTATCCTGGCAAAACTCACGTACTCGCTTCCCATGCAAACCATTATCGGTTCCTTTGGGGTAATATTTCTCGAAATACGTATAAAAACGAGGATAATAATTCACACCGCCAAAATAAGAACCAATCCAGATGCCACCCTCGCGATCCTTACACAATGAATAAATAGCATTGTCGGACAAAGAATAAGGGTCGTTGATCGAACTGCGCAAATGAACGTATTTGCCCATTCGAAGATTATAAATATAGAGTCCCGATTCTGCGCCAATCCATAATTCATTGTCAGAAGCGACCAGCAGTTCACGACAAAAAACAGACTCTCCATTTTCATCTTCAGAAAGTAAGTCATGCAGTTTGTTAGAGGTCAGGTTCAGTTCTTTCACTCCTCCCTTTAAAGAGCCTACATATAGACAATTATAGGCTCCTTTCGCAAGGCATATTACTACATTATTCGCATAAGTCTCCCGGTTGTCTACAGGCGAAACATAAGGATGAAGGGTTTGCAGACGGTCTTTCGAATAGAAAAGTCCATCGCCATAGCAGCCAATCCAGAGGGTTCCGCTATTATCGAAAACAAAAGACTGGACATTGGTGGAGATAAAAGAAAAGTTCTCCAATGTATGGTTTCGGAGCTTTCCTTCCTCCAAGTCATAACAAAATAGTCCCTGTGACTCTACCGCTACCCAGACACATCCTTTGTTGTCTCCGGAGATTGCAGTTACGGTATGTTCTATTTTCGTGTTTTCCGCACTCAATTCAGCAAAATGCCGGAAAGAATCTTTTTCCGGATTATAGATATAAAGTCCTACGTCCGTACCTACCCAGATATTTCCTTTCGCATCCTCATAAAGCGCTGTGATAAAGTTATTGCCAATGCTCCGCCGTGTACGGTCATCGTGTTTGAATTTGCGAAATGACAAACCGTCATATCTATTCAAACCATCTTTCGTGCCGAACCACATAAAGCCCTGCTTATCCTGCAAAATCGCATTGACCGTGTTTTGAGATAATCCGTTCTGTACACTAAGATTTTTGAAATAGTAATGTTCGTCCGCCATTTGTGCATGGCAGCCGATCTGATAGCCAATTAAACAGATTAAAAGTATTAGAACTTTCTTCATAAACATACGTGTTTTCTATCTTTCCGTTTGAGTTACCAAATGTAGGCAAAATCACAGCGGAAAGATAGTAAATATGTCTCAATGAATGAAAGAATAGTCCTATTTTTCTATTCTGATACGCGCGTCAACTGCTATAACGGCCTTTTGTGTTGCTAAAAGCGGATTTATATCCATTTCCTTGATCTCTGTAGCGAAGCGTAGCAAAATGGACAAACGGATAAATTCAGCAAATTTGTTTTCGTTGACTCCCTTTTGCCCACGTGTTCCCTGAATGATTTTATATGCACGCAGAGAATGAAGCATTGAATAAGCTTCTTCGTAAGAAAGCGGAGCCAAACCAGGTTAGATAAGTATCATTGGATATATACGAACAGTATGGTGGATATATATAACCAACACGATGTATATATATATATTCAGTACAGTGGATATATATATACACGACATTGTGCATATATACCCATCAAAGCCTTACGCTGTTCGCCGTCAGCAGCAAACAAAGCGGTAGACAATATTTCTCCTATTGACCCATTGGTTGTAACTACAGCTATCTGTTGAACGCCTTCCACCAATTTCCCATTTCGAGGAGAAACAATATGCCGTCGTTCGGGAGAATCATTACCGGAAGTTGTAAGACATTCATTATGAAGAAGTATATTATTAATTTTCCATCCCGATCCTACCGGATGATTACCCAAAGCAAGGATAGAACTGTTTCCCATGTTTATCAATGCATTTTCTATCATGGATTCATTTAATATGCCTTTGATTGTTTCTAAGGCATATCCTTTGAGAAAACCGGATAAGTTGATAGAAACTCCCGGTTGCGAGAAATGGATGCTATGCTCTTCCGCTGACAAATGGACTGAATGTATAGTTGTCTGAGTATAATTTTCTGAATGGACTGTAATGTCAAAATATCCTAAGGTCTTGCTGTTATATTCCAGACATAAATCAATCATTGAATAAAGTTCTTCGCTAAGAACGATCGGAGAAATAGAGGCCGTCCGGTTGACAAAAGACAATTCGCTGTCCGGATCATAAAAGTTCGCTATCTTTTCCAGCCGATACAATGCATCATAAATACGATTAACCACAAGTAGTAATTCTCTTTCCGGTTTCTGGCTATACAGTATAATATCCACCCGTGTATGCATGGAAAGAAACCAGGCATAAAGCAGTCCATTACCTTCATGAGGTGGTTTATACAAATGTTGAATAGCGGTCTGCATTGTATAGTAGGACAAATATTAATCAAGGAATAAATAAACAGGAAAAATGTGTCAAAAATAAAACGAAACATTCACAATCATACAATTCAAGCACGGACTACACGGATTTCACGGTTTTTAGAAATATCGTTGCATAAAGTAACAACGTAATCCGTGTAATTCCGTGTAATCCGTGCCTGAATAAAAATCATAAAGGAGTTTTGACACACCCCACGTAATAACTAGAATACACCTTATTTCAGTTCTTTAATCTTCACGTTCTTGAACCACACTTCATCTCCGTGATCCTGAAGGAGTATATTACCTTCCTCCGGATTTCCGAAATTAGGCCAGTTTTTATATTTACTGTATGCTACCAATGCATTCCACATATCATTGTTACGATCATATTCAATCAATTTAACTCCGTTCAACCAATGTTCTACATGGTTACCTTTTACGATAATGGTAGCAGTATTAAACTCTTTCTTGTTGAAAGGTTTATTCTTAGGAGCCGGAATCAAATCATACAACGAACCTAGCTTTCTGTTACCTTTCACACCCAGTTTTGCATCAGGATGTTTGTCATCATCAAGAATCTGGAATTCACAACCGATAGCAGAGCCTGCACCTTTATTCATATCCGGGTTTACGAAATATTTAATTCCGCTATTGGCACCTTCGGTAATCTTAAAATCTACTTTCAGAATAAAGTTCTTGTATTTACGGGTAGTCACAATATCACCGCCATTAGCAGATTCAGCGCCACCACTCTTCATTACTTTCAGAATTCCATCTTCTATCTTCCAGCCTTTTGCAGGGAAAGTAGAAAGCTTAGCTCCTCTCCATCCATCAGTAGTCTTACCATCCCATAATAGAGTCCATCCTTCTTTTGCTTCATTCGGAGAAATCGTGTTGGCAATCAGATTCACTTCCGGTGCAGCTTGCGCTTCCGGTGTCTGATAGCGTTCTACGTCCGTCGTACAAATGCGGATATCTTTCCAACTAACTGTTTTACCTTCATCTGCCGCATTTCCAATGGCATGCACCTGCAAAGCAATGAAGCCCACAGGAGTCATATCATCCCAGATATTAGCACAAGGCACTCCGTTTATCCAGGTACGGATTGAGTTACCTACAGCCTCAATACGAGCTTTATTCCATGCATTATTCTTAAAAGCGGTTTTTGCCGACGGATTCAGCGTCAAAGGATAAAGCCAGTTTCTACGTGCCTCATCATAGATACCACCTGACCAAGCGCGTTTGGAAGGATCGATCTCAAACTGATAACCGTGTACACGACCTTTCTTATAATCTTTCTTGCTTTCACTACGAAGCTGTACTCCGGAATTTAAACCGTCATCTACCTTGAAGTCAAACTCAAGGATAAAGTCACCATAATTCTTTGTCGTTGCCAAAAAAGTATTGGGTGTTCCCATTTTAGATACACCGACAATAGCACCATCTACAATTTTATACTCGGCTTTGCCATTCAATTTCTTCCATCCTTTCAGGTTTTTCCCATTGAAAAGAGGTTCCCAATTCTGTGCACTTAAAGAAGCGGCACAGAATAAAAGTAAAGTTAATACGATATTCTTCTTCATAATCATTTATTAGCCTTTCCCACTCCCTTATATTCGAAGAAGGAATGGAAAAGGCTATTTTCTATTTATAATTTATAAAATTCATCCCAACCTTTACGCGGTGGAAGTCCCGCCAGCATTGCATTAGCAAATTCATTATTTGTAATCTGCTTCGTACGAGGATCAAAGAACAACTGTGTATTAAGTCGTTGAGCCATCACACCCAGTGAGAATACCTGACTCAACACTCCATTGATTTCGAACGGTGAGCGTGTCTTTTCAATACCGTTACATGCCAACAAGAAGTTCTCGAAGTGATTGGAAGGACTTTTAGGAACCTTCGGCAACTTGTCTGCCATCTCTTTTGCTTTCTCCTCCGGAATTATAGACAAAGTGCTTCCATGACTACCACCCTTGAAGATCAAATCCTTAGTATAAATGATCTTTCCTGGATTCAACTTAGACTTCGGAGTATCTCCCTGATTAGTTACCGGGATGTTCGGATCTAGTCCCGAAACTCCATAACCGGCAGGAATAGGAGGAAGATTATCCAAACCATCATACCAGGTAATATCTACCGGTGGCATTCCTTTACGTTGCGGGAAACGGAAGAGAATCGTGGAAGAATACGGGAAGAAGTAATCATTATGCCCTTTTGCATATTGCATAGTGACTTCGTATGGCAATCCCAGTTCCAGGAATTCGTGAGCCGTGTCGAGGATATGTGCTCCCCAGTCGCCCAATGCTCCCATACCAAAATCATACCAACAACGCCATTGTCCCAAATGATAATCTTTATTATACTCGTGATAAGGAGTAACTCCGAGCCAAGTGTCCCAATCCAGATCTTTCGGCAGTTGCTGACCGGAAGGAAGTTTATAAATATTAGTGTCCCATTTATGCCAACGACGTGGGTTATTCATGTGGGCAGTGATAGCAGTAACGTCTTTGATAATTCCCGCATCCATCCAGGCTTTAAACTGGAAATAGTTTGCTTCAGAATGTCCCTGATTTCCTACTTGAGTAACCAAGTTCGGACGTTTAAGCGCAGCTTGCATCAACAGTTCCGCTTCATAGAAGGTACGTGCCAGCGGTTTCTCTACATATACGTGCTTTCCGGATGCCAAAGCCAGCATACTGATCGGGAAATGCGAATGGTCGGGAGTAGCAATTGCTACAGCATCAAATTCGTTACCGGCCTTATCAAACATTTGGCGAAAATCCCTAAACTGCTTTGCTTTCGGATATTTAGCCATTATCTTTTGTGTATGTTTGGCACCCATATCTACATCACATAAAGCCACCACTTCCACCATACCTGTCCGTGCAAAGTCTTCAATAATCTGCTCTCCACGGTTACCAATGCCGATATAAGCAATCTTCACTTTGTCACCTCTTCCTTTTTTAGGTGAAGCAGTTTGCGCATGTAATAAATCACCGGTTCCCAATGCCAATCCGGCTGAAGCCATCGACATCGTTTTCAAAAAATCCCTTCGTGTTACCATAAATTATTTATTTTCATTGATATTGATTAAGTTCTTTATTTTTAAATATGCAGAATAACTATCAACTCCTGTTCTTCTTTTTAAATAGTGCTTGCATTCCATAAAACAAGAGACGCAAAATCCCCCAGAAAGCATAAAGCACAAAAGTAAATATAATTATATAAAAAATAGACGTTATCATCTCCGTAAATGGTGCATGATAAGCAATAATTGCATAAAGATGTAGCAAATTAGATACTACGAAACAAACGAGTAAAGTGATTAACTCTATTTTCTTACGTCGTGCGGTTACAATCGTGTCTTTCATATTGCTTCGGGTGTTTTTACAGATTGATGGTTCAGATAGTCTATTTTATACTCATCAGGGAAATAGAGTGTCCGTTCTTCTTCCAATGCCTGATGTCCCAACAAACAGAGCATACTTGCATAATACCCTTCTTCTGCGATGTTTTTAGGTTGTTTTTGTGTTATGACGGCCTCAACAAAAGCTTCCAACAACAATGATGTACCATCGCTCTTGGGACGTCCTCCGATAATGAATTCTCCTTTGTTTTCGTTTGCTGTTTCCGGCGCCCAGCTTGTTCCGGCAAAAGGCAGAGAGTCAAACACTTTGTTTTCCCAGTCATTCACCATTTGCAGGAAGGCCGGTGCAGGAGCTACACTTTCAAAGTAATATTTTCCCTTTTCCGGTTCTACCGTTCCGAGATTACCCATGATCTGTTCTTCCAGTCCATAGAATTTATTGGAAATAACAGAGTCAAATGTCATCTTTACCCCATCATCAAACACATATACACAGCTCACATTGTCATACACATCTCTGCCGTCTTTCCAATAAGTGATGGCACCGTGTCCCATCACCTTTTCGGGTATCTTACACAAAGCCCAGCTTCCGATCTGAAGTTGATGGCAAGCGAGTTCCGTCATCAGTCCTTTTGAGAACTCTTTGTAAAGACGCCAATTTATCAGGCGTTCCAAATTGGGTGAAGGTACCGAACGTCTCCAATCCCCATTCCGATTCCAGAAAGTACGGATGGCATTTATTTCACCAAAGGTACCTGCATGAATCATCTCCATTGCTTTAATGTAACGAGGATCGAACAGACGCTGTTGTCCTGTGAAGAAAATTTTTCCCGTGCTACGATGCTTCTGATACATACGGTAACACTCTTCCATCGTGAAACCTATTGACTTTTCACAGAACACATGCTTTCCTGCGTCGAAAGCATCCAATACGATCTTACAATGCGAGCTAAGAGGGGTAGCTACGAGTATAGCATCTATCGACTTATCTTCCAACACTTCCCGGTAGTCACCATACACTTTGGCATTAGGTGCAAGTTTCAATGCGTTCTCAATAGACGGTTTATAAATGTCGCACAATGCTACAATATCGACTTTGGGGTTCTTAGCCAAAAATCCCATTAAAAACCGTCCCCGGGAACCAGGCCCGATAATTGCCAGACGACACTTCTCGTTTGAGGTGTTCATCACCTCCGAAAAAGCAGAAAGCCAAGGGCTTGCTGCAAGAAGAGTGCCAGCCCCGGCTATGCCTAAATTCTTTAGAAAATCCCGCCTGCTAATAGGGGTATGTTTCATGCTTGTGGTATTTAAGATTATAATTGGTTTATTTAAAAATCAGTTATTAAATACAGGTGCTTTTTGTGTTTCATAAGAAGGAGATCCTCCTCACACCGACATTACATAATACAACACATATTTACCGTCCATATAATTTTAATGTCGGGTGCCCAAATTCCATCTTTAGGCTCAAACCAAGGACGAGTCTTATCGGGAATGCCGTGTTGCAATACATCCATTCTACCAAATCTTTCGACTTCATTATCGGAACATTTCTGGTAAATTCGGTAACATACACATAAAAACACCCATCCGCAGCCTTACTCACCGTAGAGTCGGGCCTAGCAATATCTACAATCAGATTCTTATAACTCACTGCAGACTTTATCTGTACTTTCCCCTCCGTGAAAAACAGGCATCTATCATGAATACGAAGACGAACAAATTTACATACTTTTTCATCAAATCATTCTTTTAAGAGATTCTTTTTACCTAATCTTTATACTTCTAAATCAATATTAACTTACAAAATCCATTGGCAATACTCCAAATTGTTTTGGAAACACTTGGCAAAATAAGATGGAGAAAGTTTGGATCTTGGAATAATATTTCTCGAAATATATATAAAAACGAAATATGTCTCAATGAATGAAAGAATAGTCCTATTTTTCTATTCTGATACGCGCGTCAACTGCTACAACGGCCTTTTGTGTTGCTAAGAGCGGATTTATATCCATTTCTTTGATCTCTGTAGCGAAACGTAGCAAAGTGGATAAACGGACAATAATCTCAGCAAATTTATCTTCGTTGACTCCCTTTTGCCCACGTGTTCCCTGAATGATTTTATAAGCACGCAAAGAATGAATCATTGAATAAGCTTCTTCGTAAGAAAGCGGAGCCAAACCGGAAGATACATCTTTCAGCACCTCCACAAAAATACCTCCCAAACCACAAAGTACCACGTGACCGAACTTCTCTTCATATTTTGCGCCAACAAACAGTTCCGTACCTTTCAGCATCGGCTGTACCATAATTGCTCTTGCATCAGGTATCTGCATCATGCGATCAAATTCCAGTGCCAGATGTTGCTCACTTTTAATGTTCAGAACAACACCGCCGACATCTGATTTGTGCACAGGACCAACCACTTTGGCAACCACCGGAAATCCGCACCGACGGGCAAAAGCTACTATCTCCTCTTTATTATCGGAAACAAATTCATCTACCAACGGAATACCGGCAGCATGCAACAATGCCTGTACATAATTGGGAGCGATATAACCATCCTCCGGAATAGAATCAATAATACGACGAATCCTCGGAACGTCCACTCCGAACAGTTCTATTTCAGGAACTGCCGGTTTAGGAGCATTGACGATACGTGAAAGGGCAGTACCCAAGGTCACTTCGTCTGCAAAATTCACATGCCCTTTTGCCAGGAAGGCGGAAACCTCTGCTCCGGCTGTATTAATGGAAGGAAGAATGGGAAAAATCGGTTTCTTGCAAGTCTGCATCTTTTCGTGAAGCACATCATACATTTCAAACATAGTAACCAATCCCGGAGTTCCGAAGATGGCCATCATGGCGTCTATATTGTCAAGCTTTTCCTCGCAGTAGTCAATGCAAAGGCGCAGATGTTCCGGTGTTCCGGTAGCCAGAATATCAATAGGATTTCCGACGGCAGCACCGGGGAATAGTTGGGCTTTTAGTTCCTCGGCTACTTCTCCCTCCAGCTTAGGCACATTCAGTCCGCCTTTACTCAACGCATCTGTCAGCATCACTCCCGGCCCTCCGGCATGGGTGATAATGGCAAAATTCTTTCCTTTCAATTCGGGTAAAGTAAACACGCAACCCACAGTAGTCAATTCTTCACGAGAGAAGCAACGCACAATGCCTGCTTTACGGAACAAAGCCTCTACTGCCGAATCGGAACTGGCGATTGCTCCTGTATGGGAAGATGCCGCCCGGCTTCCGCTCTCCGAACTTCCGGCTTTGATTGCCGCAATCTTGCACCCTTTTCTAATCAAAGACGAAGCATGGAATAACAACCTGTCCGGATTCTGAATACTTTCAATATAGAGTAGTTTCAGATGAGAATCTTTTTCGGGATCGAAGTTCTCATCCATAAATTGCAATACATCTTCTACACCGATCTGCTTGGCGTTTCCCACCGACCAGACTGAATTGAACTGCAAACCTTTTGTTACGGCACTTTCGAGAATAAATACCGCCGTAGCACCGGAGCTGGAAATCAAGTCCACCCCTTTGGGGTTTAAGTTAGGAATCGGCTGGCTGAATACACTATGATGCCATGTATTCATCAATCCAATGCAATTAGGACCAATCAGTGAAGCGCCGTATTTATTAACTGTTTCCAAAATACGTTCTTCCAACAGCGCCCCTTCGTGGGTTTCTTCACCAAAACCAGCCGAGAGTATGATAAATGCCCTGGTTTGTTTCTTGCTAGCCAATGTTTCCACCATATCAGGACACATCGAGGCAGGCACAGCCAACACCGCCAGATCTGTGTCCGGCAGATCATTCACGTCCGCAAAGGCGGGAACTCCCTGCACTTCCTTTTCCTTCGGATTCACTGCCCGAAGTTCTCCCTGGTAACCTCCGTTTATCAAATTCTTTAATATTGCGCCACCCGGCTTATGCACATTATTCGATGCCCCTACTACGACAATGCTTTCAGGACGAAGCAACTGGGTTGTTATCATATCATGCTTTGGTTTTCGTTTAACTTAGGTACAAATATATTCTTTCTTACGAGAAAAAAGAAAGAAAAAGGGGAGAAATATAGATGGAAATAGATGATAAAAGAGGAAATGAGCAAGAAATTATATAGATTATACTGACTTATTGAAATGCAAAGCTATAATCTTACCATGTAATTCTTATCATTAGAACAGAATATTACTTTATGCAGAAAAAATGGACATAAAACTCATACAGAATCAAAAATATACAAGATGAGTCCGGAGTATATTGGAAAACTTGAAGGATAAGCAAGTTGCATAATCCATATTCACACAAAACAGACTTTAAATCATTCGATTCAACATCAAAAAGGCAAAATTCCTAATTTCAGGAGCAGATTATTGCAAATATAAGTTCAAATAGAAACAACTCACATGTTACCTATTCGACAGCAACCAGCACAAAACAAGTATTCTAAATACCCTTTTGTCCTTTCGTTTAAAAGCAAGGAAGCACTTCTCACTGACCAATAAACCGTTTCTTTAAAAGGAACGAAGTCTTCCTTTAAAAGCAATAATTCATGATTCTATCAACAATCATGAATATTCACTCATTTATATTCAAGAAAGATGACTTATTCCGCATATTCATACAATATTTTATACGTCACTTCTTTTATTAGAATACAATTTAGATACTCCTAATCTGTTTCAATCTTAAAAATAGAACATAATAGAAAATATAAAAATACCCCGATACAAATTGGCTATTTTCTAGCCAACTTATATCAGGGTAAAACACTTTCTTTTTACCTGTTTTTTTATTACGAAACGTTCCTGTTTCATTCTGTGACCACTTTTCAATGAAATAATCTGTGTTAATCCGTGTAATCTGTGGTGAAAAGTCATTATCTTTGCACATTGCAAAGTTGAAAACAACAAAAATCACACTATATAATGGAAAAGAAATTCAAAAGAACCACCGTCACATCGGCACTGCCGTATGCGAACGGTCCTGTCCATATCGGTCATTTGGCTGGTGTATACGTACCGGCAGATATTTATGTGCGTTATCTGCGTCTGAAAAAAGAAGATGTATTATTCATCGGAGGTTCGGACGAACACGGGGTACCTATCACGATTCGTGCCAAGAAAGAAGGAATTATTCCGCAGGATGTAGTAGACCGTTATCATTCGCTGATAAAAAAATCATTCGAAGAATTCGGTATCTCATTCGACGTGTATAGCCGCACCACTTCGCCGACGCATCACCAATTGGCTTCGGATTTCTTCAAAACATTGTACGATAAAGGCGAATTCATCGAAAAAACGTCTGAACAATATTACGACGAGGAAGCAAAAACATTCCTTGCCGACCGTTATATCACCGGAGAATGTCCCCACTGTCATTCAGAAGGCGCTTACGGCGACCAATGCGAAAAGTGCGGAACCTCACTTTCTCCTACGGATCTTATCAACCCGAAAAGCGCCATCAGCGGCAGCAAACCGGTGATGAAAGAAACCAAACACTGGTATCTTCCTCTCGACAAGCACGAAGGATGGCTGCGCAAATGGATTCTGGAAGATCATAAAGAATGGCGTCCCAACGTATACGGCCAATGCAAAAGCTGGCTCGACATGGGACTGCAACCACGTGCCGTAAGCCGTGACCTCGACTGGGGTATCCCTGTTCCCGTAGAAGGAGCAGAAGGAAAAGTGCTTTATGTATGGTTTGACGCACCTATCGGCTACATATCCAACACCAAAGAACTTCTCCCCGACAGCTGGGAAACATGGTGGAAAGATCCTGAAACCCGCCTGATCCATTTCATCGGGAAAGACAACATCGTGTTCCACTGCATCGTATTCCCCGCCATGCTGAAAGCAGAAGGCAGCTATATCCTGCCGGACAACGTGCCGAGCAACGAATTCCTCAATCTCGAAGGAGACAAAATCTCCACTTCCCGCAACTGGGCTGTATGGTTGCACGAATACCTGGCGGACTTCCCCGGCAAACAGGACGTACTCCGCTACGTACTGACCGCCAACGCACCGGAAACGAAAGACAACGACTTCACCTGGAAAGACTTCCAGGCACGCAATAATAACGAACTGGTAGCCGTATACGGTAACTTCGTGAACCGTGCAATGGTATTGACTCAAAAATACTTCGACGGGCGCGTACCTGCACAAGGTGAACTGACCGACTACGACAAGGAAACGCTGAAAGAATTTGCAGACGTAAAAGCAGAAGTGGAAAAACTGCTCGACGTATTCAAATTCCGCGACGCACAGAAAGAAGCCATGAACTTGGCACGTATCGGCAACAAATACCTGGCCGACACTGAACCGTGGAAACTGGCAAAAACAGATATGGAGCGTGTAGGTACCATCCTCAACATCTCCCTGCAACTGGTTGCCAACCTTGCCATCGCCTTCGACCCGTTCCTGCCATTCAGCTCGGAGACACTCCGCAAAATGCTGAACATGGATACTTTCGAATGGTCTGAACTGGGACGTGACGACCTTCTCCCTGTAGGGCACCAGTTGAACAAGCCGGAATTATTGTTCGAAAAGATTGAAGACGCTACTATCGAAGCACAGGTACAAAAATTGCTCGATACAAAAAAGGCAAACGAAGAAGCCAATTACAAGGCTAATCCAATCCGTCCGAACATCGAATTCGACGATTTCACGAAACTGGATATCCGTGTAGGTACCATTCTTGAATGTCAGAAAGTGCCGAAAGCTGATAAACTGCTGCAATTCAAGATTGACGACGGACTGGAAACACGTACCATCGTATCGGGTATTGCCAAACATTATCAACCGGAAGAACTGGTAGGCAAACAGGTTTGCTTCATCGCCAACCTTGCTCCGCGCAAACTGAAAGGCATCGTCAGCGAAGGCATGATTCTAAGTGCCGAAAACAACGACGGCAGTCTGGCAGTTATTATGCCGGGACGTGAGGTGAAGCCGGGCAGCGAAGTAAAATAAAGATTTCCAATTGCGCCTACAGTATAGGCGCAATTGGAAATAACTAATTAGCTTTTCGCCAACAATTTTACAAAACATATCCAATAGTGAACGCAGTGCGTTCACTATTGATTACACCTACCTAACATACAACTTATCCAACAGAAAGTAGAAGAATGGAAGAAAGAATTTTCCGAACAGCAACAAGCAAAGATACTATCCGATAAAGTAAAATAATAGCATGAGCGAGAATCAGTCACTAAAAGAAAAAACAGCCAAAGGACTATTTTGGGGAGGATTCAGCAACGGCATACAGCAGTTGCTAACTCTTGTTTTCGGAATTTTCTTAGGACGATTGCTTACCCCTTCAGACTATGGTATGGTAGGAATGTTGTCCATTTTCTCCCTCATAGCCAGCTCAATACAAGAAAGTGGTTTCACAGCCGCCCTTGTCACTAGAAAAGAAGTAACTCATAAAGATTATAATGCCGTATTCTGGTTCAACATTTCAATCAGTCTGTGCTTGTATCTAGTATTATTCCTGTGCGCACCACTCATTGCTGATTTTTACAAAACTCCTGAACTGAAATCGCTAGCCCGATATGCTTTCACAGGCTTTGTCATCGCTAGTTTGGGAATATCCCACAGTGCCTATTTGCAGCGTAATCTGATGATTAAGCAACGGTCTTTATCCATGGTTATCGGAGTTACCATATCCGGCATTGCCGGAGTCACACTTGCCTATCTAGGCTTCTCATATTGGGGAATTGCTACGCAAAGCATCGTTTACGTAACCATCAACACAGCCTGTTACTGGCATTTCACCCGTTGGCGACCACGTTCAGTTCAATCTCGCCCTATAAAACAGATGTTCGGATTCAGTGGAAAACTTTTAATTACCAATATCTTCAATCACATCAACAACAATCTGTTTTCCGTGATACTGGGTAAGTTCTACACCGAAAAGGAAGTAGGATATTACAATCAGGCCAACAAATGGTGTACAATGGGGCAATCTTTCATATCGGGCATGATAAACGGAGTGGCACAGCCGGTACTCACCAAAGTGTCGGACGACCTCGAACGACAAAAACGGGTATTTCGCAAAATGCTGCGTTTCACCGCCTTTGTCTCGTTTCCTGCCATGTTGGGATTGGGAATCGTATCGGAAGAACTGATTATCATCACCATCACCGACAAATGGCACTCCAGTATATCTATCATGCAAATACTCTGTATTAGTGGAGCTTTTATCCCTATTGCAGGACTCTATCAGCAACTCATCATCAGCAAAGGAAAATCCCGCATCTATATGTGGAACACCATAGCGCTCGGCATAATCCTACTGTCAGGCGTTCTGTTAGTCCACGCACACGGGATCTATGCCATGCTCGCCGTCTATGTATCCACCAATATACTGTGGCTACTGACGTGGCACTACTTCGTATGGCAAGAAATCGGACTAAAGCTGCGCCATGCACTGATAGACATACTTCCATACGCTGTCATTGCAGCTACGGTAATGGTAATCACCTATTATTCCACCCGTTCCATCGAGAATATTTATCTCCGCCTGGCAAGCAAGATAGTGCTCGCAGCAGCACTCTACGTAACCGCCATGTGGGGCAGCCGTTCGGTCACCTTTAAAGAAAGCATCCAGTATTTCATCAAAAAGAAGACACATGAACCCCAATGATCTTGCCACCAAATACCACCTTCTGAATCGTTCTTTCAAAAAGACGATGGTTTATCACATAGGTATAGACGCCGGATTCTTTACCGAATACACCTATATGCTCCATGCAATGCTCTATTGCCTGCAACACAAAATACAGTTCAAGCTTTACTCCGACGACGCCAACTTCGGATGGGAAAAGGGCTGGGAAGACTGTTTCGCACCTTTCTGCGAGCAAGTGCACGAACCGTTTCACCACACCTACAACACCCATCGCCTGCCTTCATGGCAAGCATTGATGCAAGACAAAAAACTATCTAAAACGAAGTTACTGAAATGGAAACTGAAAGTAACCTGCAAGAACATCATCGGAAAAGCCCTTGCTTTCTTCACGTATGGTAAACCGATCCGACTCAACTTCCAAGTGACGTTCAACCCCAACCAGCATTTCCATATCCCCGAACTGGGAATAGACGGTGACTACCTCCACACCTTCCAAAAGCTGACGGAAATCACCTGGAAACTCAACGACACCACCGCACAGGAATGTCGCCAATTTGCCGCCATCCTGCAACTTCCGCCTCAATACGCCGGATGCCAGATACGCGGAGGAGACAAGATAACCGAAACTAACCTGCTGCCACCGGAACACTACATACGCCTCATCAAAGAAAAGACAGCCATCCGCGACGTCTTTGTATTGACCGACGACTACCGTCTCTTCGAGCAAGTGCAAACCCTTGCCCCGGACATACACTGGTACACCCTTTGCAGCCCCAACGAACAAGGATACGTCAACAGCGCCTTCACACAGACCACCAAAGAGCTGAAACAGAAACAAATGGCACGTTTCCTCTGCTCGATACAGCTATTGATGGATGCTTCCGTCTTTATAGGAAGTATCACCACCGGTCCCAGCCTGTTCCTGTTGAAGAAGTTCTATCCGGAGATCCATCCGGCAGACTGTCTGCTCAAGGATTTCCCACAGGCATCCGTCCTCCCCATTTCGGGACGCGGGCGAGTGGCCACCAAATTTATGCAAGGAAACTTAAAGTTATAGTAACTTAGCAATATAATTACTACATTTGCAAGACAACGTGCATTAACCATTTCCGATGAACAAGAAATATACAGCCGAAGAGCTTGATTTATTACATGCCGAACTTTACGACATATTGGGAGAAACCATCCGGGTGTGTCAGAAGCACGATATTCCCTATTTTGTGATAGGCGGCACAGCCATCGGCGCACTCTACGATCAGGGAATTCTCCCCGGGATGATGATATAGACATCGGCATGACGCGGGAGAATTACAACAAATTCTTAAAAGTAGCACCCGGAGAACTGGGTCCTTCCTACTTCCTTTCATGGATAGAGACAGACCCTCACACCCCCTATTACTACGCGAAGGTTAAGAAAAACAACACCCTTTTTGTAGAAGAAATGTTCAAGAACATCCCGATGCATCCGGGCATCTTTGTAGATATCTTCCCGTTCGACAGGATTCCCGACAACAAACTGTTGCGGCAAATGCAATCCGGCATACTCGGCTTCCTCAAATGCTGCCTGATGGGAAAAGAAATATGGATGTGGAAACACTTCGGCAAATGTGAAATAGAGAACCCTACAAACCGGGGAGCCTTCTCCTGTCTCCTGAACAGAATAGTCGACTCTCTTTTCTCTAAAAAAGCAATTTACCGGATGCTGGTATCCGTGCAAAGCTGTTTCAACTCACGAAACACCCGCTACTACAACAACGTCATGGCAACCGCCGACCACGTGACCGTAGAGAGTATTCGCCACCTGCAACCAGTGAAATTCGGTCCCCTCACCGTGACCGCTCCCGATGACCTGGAAGGGTTCCTGCGATACAACTACCCGACCTTGCATCGATTCACCAAGGAAGAACAGGAGAAAGTGAACAACCACTATCCTGCCGCCCTGTCATTCAGTACAACCCCAAAACAAGAACTATGAATATGAAATCCGCTTTAGTAGACGTCCCGGTACTTATCCTGTTCTTCAACCGTCCGCAACAGTTGTCGCAAGTGTTCGAGCAAGTGAAGAAAGCACGTCCGTCCCAGCTCTTCCTCTATCAGGACGGAGCACGAAACGAGCGCGATTTGCCCGGAATAGAAGCCTGCCGTGAAATCGTATCACAGATAGACTGGGAATGTGAAGTAGAACGCCTTTATCAGGAAAAGAATTTCGGCTGTGACCCTTCAGAATACATTTCGCAGAAATGGGCCTTCTCCAAAGTCGACAAATGCATCGTACTGGAAGACGACGATGTGCCCTCCGTCTCCTTTTTCCAATTCTGCAAGGAGATGCTGGATACATACGAACATGACACCCGCATCAGCATGATTGCCGGATTCAACCCCGAAGAAATCACCAAGGATATGCCATCCGACTATTTCTTCACCACCACCTTTTCCATCTGGGGATGGGCGAGCTGGAAACGGGTAGTCGACCAATGGGACGAGTTTTACAGTTTCCTGGACGACTCCTTCAACATGCAACAACTGGAGCAACTCATCAAGGAACGCAAATTCCGGAGCGACTTTATCTATATGTGCCAGCGTCACCGGGAACAGCAGAAAGCCTTTTATGAAACCATCTTCCACGCCTCTATCCTGTTCAACTCCGGACTAAGCATCGTGCCTACCCGCAACATGATAAACAACCTCGGAGCAACGGCAGATTCCACCCATTTTGCCGGCTCGGTTCACACCCTGCCCAAGGGCTATCGCCGCATCTTCACCATGCAGCGTTACGAGGTGGACTTTCCGCTGCGGCATCCCCGCTACGTCATTGAAAACGTAGCCTACAAAGAGAGGGTTTACCGCATCATGGGCTGGGATCATCCATGGATCAAGATAGGGCGTTCGTTCGAAGAACTGTTCCTCAACCTGAAATACGGTAATTTCTCCATCATTACGAAAGCTCTCAAAAACCGAATAAACAAATGGCTGAAAAGAAACAAGCACCACTAAATACGTTGCTTACTATTTATTTTTACCATACCCGTCTCACACGGGAAAGTTACGAGGAATGGAAAGAATATAAATTCCCCGGACACATTTTATACGGACTTCCTCTACTGGAAAATTACGGAATACGCTCCGTAATGCACCAATGCAAATACTTCTCCGGTCGGCTGAAGCTCATGTTTTACGCTACCAAAGAGATTCTCTTCTGCAAGGAAAAATACGACGTGCTCTATGCCACCTCTTTCCGGGGAATAGAACCCGTCATCTTCCTCCGTGCGCTGGGACTGTACCGCAAACCCATCGTCATCTGGCATCACACGGCCGTCGTCACCAACCCCAAACCGTGGCGCGAACAGATCTCCCGCCTTTTCTACAAAGGCATCGACCAAATGTTCCTGTTCAGCCGGAAGCTGATTCAGGACTCGCAGAAAACCCGGAAAGCTCCGTCCCACAAACTAAAACTGATACATTGGGGCCCGGACCTTCCTTTCTACGACCATTTGTTGGCAGAAATGCCCGACCGGAAGCCCGAAGGATTTATCTCCACCGGCAAAGAGAACCGGGACGTGGACACCTTGCTCCAGTCTTTCTCCGCAACCAACGAGGAATTGGACCTGTACATTGCCGTCTCATGCGGCAACATCAACTATAAAAAGATACTCGACCACTATTCAGTGCCCGACTCCATCCACATCCACTATACCGACGGAGTGATTCCCTACGAACTGGGAAAACTGGTAGCCCGCAAAAGCTGCATCGTCATCTGCTGCCTGGACTTCCCCTACACCGTAGGACTGACCACTCTCGTAGAAGCATTTGCCCTCGGCATCCCCGTCATCTGCTCGCGCAACCCCAACTTCGAAATCGACATCGACAAGGAAGAGATCGGCATCACCGTAGAATATAACGATGTACAAGGCTGGATAGACGCTATCCGCTACATCGCCGACCACCCCGAAGAGGCACAACGCATGGGAGAGAATGCACGCAAACTGGCAGAAGAACGCTTCAACCTCGAAATCTTTTCGCGCGAAATAGCAGAAAGCTTGTTGGAAATATCAAACATTTCCTCTAAAAACCGTACATTTGCATAAACTTTTGCCCATGAGAGTCCTGATTATAAATACATCTGAACGAATAGGAGGAGCGGCCATTGCAGCAAGCCGGTTGATGGAGTCACTGAAAAACAACGGCATCAAAGCCAAAATGCTGGTGCGTGACAAGCAGACCGACCAAATCAGTGTGGTCCGCTTAAAAAGTAACTGGTTGCAAGTATGGAAATTCATGTGGGAACGGATCGTTATCTGGAGTGCCAATCGTTTCCGCCGATACCATCTGTTCGACGTTGATATTGCCAATACTGGCACAGACATCACCTCACTTCCGGAATTCCGCCAGCCGACGTGATCCACCTACATTGGGTCAACCAGGGAATGCTCTCGCTGAAAGATATACGGAGAATACTTACTTCCGGCAAACCTGTGGTATGGACCATGCACGATATGTGGCCATGTACCGGCATCTGCCACTACGCACGGGAATGTAATAACTACCAGCAGGAGTGTCACGACTGCCCTTACATCTACAAAGGCGGCGGACGGAAGGATTTATCTTATCGCACGTTCCGCAAAAACAAAAGTTATACAGCTACGCTCCCATCCATTTCGTCACGTGCAGTCACTGGCTGAAGGAACAAGCACAGACCAGCGCATTGTTTGAAGGGAAAAGCGTCACCAATATTCCGAACGCTATTAATACCAACCTGTTCAAACCCATGAACAAAAGAAGCGCGTGCCAAATTCATGTTGCCGGAAGGTAAGAAACTAGTTCTGTTCGGCTCATTAAAGATCACCGATAAACGGAAAGGAGTTGACTATCTCATTGGAGCCTGCAAACTGCTGGCAGAAAAGCATCCGGAATGGAAAGAGTCACTGGGGTAGTCGTATTCGGTAACCAATCACAGCAATTGCAGGAACAACTTCCTTTCCATGTATACCCGCTCCCTTATATCAAAATGAGCATGAAGTAGTAAATATCTACAATGCCGTAGACCTCTTCGCCATCCCGTCTCTGGAAGAGAATCTTCCCAACATGATTATGGAAGCAATGGCCTGCGGAGTACCCTGTGTCGGCTTTAACGTAGGAGGTATCCCCGAAATGATCGACCATCTGCACAACGGTTACGTGGCACAATACAAATCTTCGGAAGATTTTGCCAACGGCATACATTGGATATTGACGGAACCGGAATACGATGAACTCTCCGCACAAGCCTGCCGCAAGGTCTGGGTAATTATTCGAGAGCATCATCGCAAAGAAATATACAGATGTCTACAATAAAATAACGGGGAAATATGCATAGTGTCCATCCTACTCCCAAGTTCTCTATCATTACGGTGACGTACAATGCTGAAAAGGTATTGGAAGACACGATTCAGAGTGTCATTTCACAAACCTATCATCATATAGAATACATCATCGTAGATGGAGCTTCCAAGGATGGAACCATTTCTATTATCAACCGCTACCGCCCGCACATACACACCGTTGTCAGCGAACCCGACAAAGGACTGTATGACGCCATGAATAAGGGCATCGCCCTTGCCAGCGGTGATTATCTCTGTTTCCTGAACGCGGGCGACTGTTTTCACGAGGACGACACACTACAACAAATGGTGCATACCATCAACGGCAGCGAACTGCCCGATGTGCTTTACGGAGAAACCGCTATCGTAGACCAGGACAGGCATTTCCTGCGGATGCGCAGATTGTCCGCTCCCGAAACGCTTACCTGGAAAAGTTTCAAACAGGGTATGTTAGTCTGCCATCAGGCATTCTTTCCCCGTCATACGCTGGTAGAGCCCTACAACTTGAAATATCGTTTTTCTGCCGATTTCGACTGGTGCATCCGTATTATGAAGAAAGCGCGCACCTTACACAATACCCATCTGACGATTATCGATTATCTGGATGAAGGAATGACTACCCGCAATCAGAAAGCCTCCCTGAAAGAGAGATTTCGCATCATGGCAAAGCACTACGGGTTGATTGGCACCGTAGCACATCATATATGGTTTGTGATCCGTGCGGTGATTCACCGGTAAAGCTGGTTCTCTTTAAAATGTTGCAGGCAACGCAAGCAACTGGTACATCAGCGTACGTGCCATACGTATCTGCCCCTTTGTACTAGGATGTAAACGGTCATATCCTGCATCGTAGAAGTAAATCAGTTGTTCTTCCACCATCGGGTTCAGTCCGGTTACCGCATTAAAATCAATTACGGGCACTCCCCATACATTGCCGGCTTCTTTGACAGCCTGTACGTAGGCATCCACATATTCACCACAACTATTCTGATAGTTTTCATCCGGTTGCACGTTCTTCTCTCCAAAATCCGCCAGTGAGCGGTGCAACGGGGTTAATAGTACAATCTGCTTATCCGGAAACAGTTGTTTCAGCCTGTTGGATTCCGATGTTGATACGTCCTTTATACGTGTTTCCATCCATTATAGGCGTACGTTTCTTGCGGGTTTCCAGCTTTTTGACCTGTCCGCGGGCTGCCATCACCTGTTCTTCTGTTTCCGTAAACCACTCTCCGATAGGCACACCGTCATTAAAATCATTCGTACCCATCAGAATCAAGATAGCATCCACTTCTCCACCGTGTTCCTGCTTTAGTTTCTCGGCCTGACGGGGCACATCATTCCATTGTCTGCCGCTGATACCATATACATAAGGAGTAATCCCCAGCCATTCCTGCAGGAAATCCCAGTATTTCTTTATTTTGTCACCATAGCAGTTGGGATCTGTAATAGAGTCTCCTAAATATCCCACTCTTTTTCCTTGCCACGGATGCCGGACAGCTCCATTATTCGTTTCAGCAGAGTTTGCAACTTTAGATGTTTGATTCTGTCCGCACAGAAAAGAGGAACAGAAAAACAGAATGGTACATGCGAGTAATAATTTGCTTTTCATCGGTATTATACATTAAATGAGAGATTTGTATCTAATATCCTGCAAATGTAATTCAAAAATAGGTAGTTTCAATCAATTTGGGCAGTCAATCTCATCCATACAACCGGACAGACAAACGGGTCTCTATTTGACGATTCTTGCTAAAATGCAGGTTTACAGTATTTTTTCATCAAAGTTATCATTGAGTTTTACACCTAAAATCCTATCTTTGTCACAAACTAAAAGAAAAATTGGATGTTTAACTCATTTTCATTCCATAAGGATTCCGTTCTGTAAATAATCTGTAAGCCTTCCTCTCATTACAGATTATCCCTTATGTTTTCTGACATATTCTTGTCAGAGTTATTTTCTATATCTAAATTTTAAACTATTTGTATGGTCAAATGGTCACAAGCATCGTCACATGCCTACATTTACCGTACTGCTAAAACATTAAAAAACAATGAGTAACGAATTAAAAACAATCCACGAATTCGATTTTACACTGATATGTAATTACTTCAAAGGACTAAAACGTCAAGGTCCGGGAAGCCCTGAAGTCACACAAAAAGCCTTAAGTTTCACCAACGAACTGTCTGACAATGCCAGAATAGCCGATATTGGCTGTGGCAGAGGCGGGCAGACAATGGCATTAGCCAACTATACGAAAGGGCAAATTACAGGCATCGATCTTTTCCCCGACTTCATCGAAATATTCAACAGAAATGCAATAGAAGCCCATTGCGAAGACAGAGTAAAAGGCATTGTCGGTTCTATGGACGCTTTGCCGTTTCAAGAGGAAGAACTCGATCTGATCTGGTCCGAAGGAGCTATCTATAATATAGGATTCGAACGCGGCATGAATGAATGGAATAAGTTCCTGAAAAAGAACGGATTCATCGCTGTAACGGAAGCATCCTGGTTCACCCCGGAACGCCCCTCCGAAATAGACGACTTCTGGATGGCTAATTACCCGGAAATCGATACGATTCCGAGAAAAATAGCACAAATGGAGAAAGCCGGATATATCCCGACAGCCCATTTCATCTTACCGGAAAATTGCTGGACCGAGCATTTCTATGCTCCCCAATTCCCGGTTCAGGAAGCCTTTCTGAAGGAATATGCAGGAAATGAAGCTGCCGCAGACCTCATCGCCGGTCAACGACACGAAGAGAGCCTATATAATAAGTATAAGGAATACTACGGCTATGTATTCTATATAGGACAAAAAAGATAATTGACTATCTGCCGGAGAAGTTAGCAAGATAGGATAACTCTCCGGCATTTATTATCCTTTATTTTGCAGAAGATATGGAAACGAAAGATATAAATAAGGAAGAATATCAGTTACGGATCAACAAAGTGACCGACTATATCCATCAAAACATTGACCAGCCGTTATCATTACAGAAAATGGCGGGTATCGCATGCTTTTCTCCTTTCCACTTCCACCGCGTATTTACAATCCTGACCGGCGAAACGCCTACGGATTATATCAAACGCACCCGGATTGAAAAAGCAGCCCTATTATTAAAACAAAACAAGGAACTTTCCGCCACCGAAATTGCCGCCCTTTGCGGCTTTAGCAGCCTTTCGCTGTTAAGTCGCAATTTCAGGCTGCATTTCAGTATGACGATCCGGGAGTTCCGCTCACTAAAATAAAACGCTAAAGAATATGGAAAAAGAAAATAAGATTCTGATTTTTCGAACTTCTATCACCAAAAGATGTGACATCAAACGCATAGGAAAACTTTTGGCAGAGTTCCCTCAAATAGACAAATGGAATGTGGACTTTGAGGACTGGGAGAAAATATTAAGAATCGAGTGCAGTGGTATCACTGCACTCGAAATATCGGAAGTACTCCGGAATAATCATATTTTTGCCAGCGAACTGGAATAAAACGGAGGGAAAGAAGTCTCAAACTCCCAACAATTGTTTCAATTCACCCATTCCTTCAGAAGCTCCCTTCTGAATTACATGTATCGAACGGGAAGTATGCGTATCTACCGGTTTCGGATCAATCAGATACACCTCTGCTCCTCTCGGTACATAATGAAGCAGCCCCGCCGCAGGATATACATTAAGCGATGTACCGATAATGACGAAAATATCCGCTTTCTCCACATAGCGGATAGCTGTTTCAATTTCCGGCACAGCTTCTCCAAACCATACAATGAAAGGTCGTAATTGAGTGCCGTCACCGGCCTTGTCTCCCATCTTCACTTCATATTCTTCCGGTTTCAGCTCTTTTATAAATTGCGGATTATATGGATCTCTGCTGGAACATACTTTTGTCAGTTCGCCATGCAGATGAATAATGTGGCTACTTCCGGCGCGTTCATGCAGATTATCAACATTCTGTGTCACCACCGTTACATGGAAACTTTTCTCCAGTTCCGCCAACAACTCATGTCCACGGTTCGGTTTCACCTCCAACAACTGTTTCCGGCGTTCATTATAGAAATTAATCACCAGAGCCGGGTCCCGCTGATAACCTTCAGGAGTAGCCACCTGCTCCACAGGATATTTATCCCACAAACCGCCCGCATCCCGAAATGTACTGATCCCACTCTCGGCACTCATACCGGCACCCGTCAAAACTACCAGATTTTTCATTACTATTCCTCCTTCTTTTTTTAATAGCCACACAAATGTAATCAGAATCATCGAATAAAAGAAGACTTTCTTACGCTTAATCTAACCTGATATATACGAAACTTTAAGATGAAAGATACAGATAGTTAGTGTCAGACATACTAAGATTTATTCGTCTGACTATAGTTATATTTACATCTGACTATAGTTATTCTTTCGTCTGACTATAGTTAGACGAAAAGTAAACTATAGTCAGACGATTAATTATCTGCATAAACAAACCTAAATAATCAGAATAAGCCGATTAAATCCTACGAACAAAAAACTAATTCTTTAAAGAAAAGCGATTAACTTTCACAGATATAAGAATTTTTAAATAGCAAATGCTAAATCATTCAAATAAAACACGTACTTTTGCGTTTCATAAATTTGCAATTGATTGAAAGCTAAAACCATGAAGGTGATACATTTCAATCGCCAACAAAAAACATTATATGGATAAATTCAGTTACTCTATTGGCCTCGGAATTGGTCAAAACTTATCAAGCATGGGAATCGAAAACCTTGCGGTAGATGATTTCGCACAAGCAATCAAAGATGTATTAGAAGGTAATCAGACGGCTATCAGCCACAATGAAGCCCGCGAAATAGTGAACAAATATTTCGAAGAATTGGAATCTAAGATGAGTGCCGTTGCTATTGAGCAGGGACAGGCATTCCTCGAAGAAAACAAAAAAGGACCGGGCGTAGTTGTCCTTCCCAGCGGACTACAATATGAAATCATCAAAGAAGGTACAGGTAAAAAGCCGAAAGCTACCGATCAGGTAAGATGCCACTATGAAGGTACATTGATCGACGGTACACTGTTCGACAGCTCTATCCAACGCGGAGAACCGGCTGTATTCGGCGTCAACCAAGTAATCCCGGGATGGGTGGAAGCTTTGCAGCTGATGCCGGAAGGTTCCAAATGGAAACTGTATATTCCGTCAGAACTCGCTTATGGCGCAAGAGGTGCCGGAGAAATGATTCCTCCTCACAGCACACTCATTTTTGAAGTAGAATTACTCGAAGTATTATAAATAAAAAATTTCAAAGCAAAATGAAAAAAGTTAGTATTTTATGGCAATCGCCGCTGCAGCAAGCCTTGCTTCTTGTACAGCTCAAGCTCCTAAAGCAAATCTGAAAACAGACATCGACTCACTGTCGTATTCTATCGGTATGGCTCAGACTCAAGGTCTGAAAGGCTATCTGACAGGTCGTCTGGATGTTGATACTACTTACATGGCAGAATTCATCAAAGGTTTGAACGAAGGCGCAAACAAGACCAGCAAAAAAGACATCGCTTACATGGCAGGTCTTCAAATCGGTCAGCAAATCAGCAACCAGATGATGAAAGGTATCAACCAAGAATTGTTTGGTACAGACTCTACTAAAACTATCAGCAAAGAAAACTTCATGGCAGGTTTCATCGCAGGTACTTTGGAAAAAGGCGGCGTAATGACTATGGAAGCAGCTCAAGAATATACTCGTACAGCTATGGAAACTATCAAAGCAAAAGCTTTGGAAGAAAAATATGCTGACTATAAAGCTGAAAACGAAAAATTCCTTGCTGAAAACAAGACTAAAGACGGCGTAAAAACAACTGCAAGCGGTCTGCAATACAAAGTAATCACTGAAGGTAAAGGTGAAATTCCTGCTGACACTTGCAAAGTGAAAGTGAACTACAAAGGTACTTTGATCGACGGAACAGAATTCGACAGCTCTTACAAACGTAACGAACCGTCTACTTTCCGTGCTAACCAAGTAATCAAAGGTTGGACAGAAGCATTGACTATGATGCCTGTAGGTTCTAAATGGGAACTTTATATCCCGCAAGAACTTGCTTACGGTGCAAGAGAATCTGGCAACCAAATCAAACCGTTCTCTACTTTGATTTTCGAAGTTGAACTGTTGGGCATCGAAAAAGATAAGAAATAAGAAAGTTCTTTTCTAAATAGAAAAAGGAAAGAGGTGCAAAACGTTTGTGCCTCTTTTTTTTGCTTTTTCCTATTTTTTTTCTCCGAAAAGAAGAATAATTAAAATAAATCTCTATATTTGCTTACTATTTGATAACAACAGGAAATTACAATTTATTATTATGGAAAGAATAGACAACCTCGACAGGCAGATCCTAGAGATTATCTCCCAGAATGCCCGCATCCCTTTTAAAGACGTAGCAGCCGAATGTGGAGTGTCACGCGCAGCTATCCATCAGCGTGTGCAAAGACTGATTGACCTAGGTGTCATTGTAGGCTCTGGTTACCATGTGAACCCGAAATCATTGGGATACAGAACTTGTACCTACGTGGGTATCAAACTGGAAAAAGGCTCCATGTACAAATCTGTCGTAGCGGAACTACAAAAGATTCCCGAAATTGTGGAATGTCATTTCACTACAGGTCCGTACACAATGCTGACAAAGCTTTATGCATGCGACAACGAACATCTGATGGATTTGCTGAATAACAAAATGCAAGAAATACCGGGTGTGGTAGCTACCGAGACATTGATTTCTCTGGAACAGAGTATCAAGAAAGAAATCCCCATCCGCGTTGAAAAATAATTGTGATGGAATTTCTAAATGAATATCACCTTGCGGGGTTATTCATCGGAATATGTACCTTTTTGATTATCGGCCTTTTTCACCCCGTCGTGGTAAAGGCCGAATACTATTGGGGTACAAAATGCTGGTGGATATTCCTGGTACTCGGCATAGCCGGTGTGGTCGCCTCATTAAGCATCGATAATGTGATTTTATCTTCTTTGCTTGGCGTGTTTGCATTTTCTTCCTTCTGGACGATTAAAGAGGTCTTTGAGCAGGAAGACCGGGTAAAAAAGGCTGGTTCCCCAAGAACCCGAAGCGCAAATATAAGTTCTAAAAATAAAGTATCGTAGTTTTTTATCAAAAGGATTTGCATAATTCGAGGGAAAATACTACTTTTGTCACCGCATCCAACAAAGGATACATCGGACTTGTAGCTCAGTTGGTTAGAGCAACAGACTCATAATCTGGAGGTCCCTGGTTCAAGCCCAGGCTGGTCCACTTTAGAAATCAGCGACTTACGTTTGTGCGTAAATCGCTGATTTTCGTTTTGCGAAAACAATGCGAAAACAAAAGGTTTGAGTTTCACATTATTACAAATAGAATATTAGTTAATCTCTGTGATATTTTATTTGTTATTGGGTAGAATTTGATGTTATTCAAGTCCAAGTCGCTTTTCTAATTCTTGAATGTGATCATTCACTCTGCGTTTTCGTGTATCTTCCGAAACAAATTTATCACAATATACTTTTATGTTGCCACAAACAGAAAAGCAAACAGATGAAATGAAGAGTGTTATTGGTTTTACCAATTCTTGCTTTTCTTCATAAACAGCTCTTTTCGTTGCGTGTGACAATTCTCCGCGATAACAATACATTATGTCAATAAGAGAATCAAAATTCAGTTCTTTGTGTTTATCGGTGCATTCCTGTTTAATCTCTAAATACAAATCATAGTTCCGCTCTTTAATCATGCTTATTGTCGATAATACAGCATATTTAAGCATGTTAGATTTCTTAAAATTCTGTTTTGCTCTCCAGAAAATTTACCCTTTGCAAAACAATATTCTAAAATCATGTAAAAATGAATATAAGCAGAAATATAATCTAGTTTGTCTAGATAGCTATTAGCTTCTCGAAAGAAATTATATGGAACTTTGGCTTCTGGTATAAATGTTTTATCAAGCATTAGTTTAGAGAAATTGTCACTAGTAATTAATATCTTTTTCTGTTTGTTTAATGATTTTCTCATAGAAAACAATAACTCGTTTTTAGCCTTGTCTGTCCATGATAAGTCTAAGTATTCATTATAATAGACTTTCATTATGCCATGTTGAAATCCACCATAAACTTCTATATTACGAAATATATCAAGCATCCTACTGTCAAGGTATTTGTCCACATTCATGGTAAATGATTTGTTTTCTCCATTTTTAGACAATTCGACTAAATCTGAATGCTCAATACTAATCTCTTTGGAAACAGATAACATGTACATTCCGCCCTCAAGATATAAACTAATTTTATGTAAACAATATAATATCTGTACTGGCTCTTTCAGTGCAAAGTTTCCATCAATAATTGTTTTGGCAGTAAATATAATATTCATATAGCCTATCTGATTTAAATATTCGAGTGTAAAGTTAATAAATTTATTTCCAAACAATAACGAAAATGAAAAATAATCATTATTTTTGCAATCAAAAGATGCAATAATGGAAGACGTAAACAGAATTAAACTCGTTTTAGTAGAGAAAAAACGTACCAGCAAATGGCTTTCAGAACAAATGGGGGTTAATCCATCAACTGTGTCAAAATGGTGTACAAACACATCGCAGCCAGATATAACCAGTTTGCTAAGGATTGCAGATTTGTTGGAAGTAGATATTAAAGAATTGATAGTTCGCGAGTATAAATCATATATATTGTCTCAAAAGGCATGAAGCAGTTTTCTGAAGCGACTCGGGTACAGATGCCTGCAATGGTTCATCTTACCCGAATAGGATATACTTACTTTGGTAAGCTGAGTGAAGATAAGAACGGCACAGTCTATGACGGTGACACGAATATTCTTTTACCTGTTTTTCAGTTCAAAAAACTGAACCCTGGTCATGAGGGTGAATGGATGCAAGTGCTGAAAGACATCCGCAAAGAACTGAACGATGATGACCTTGGACGTGGCTTTTACAACCGCCTTAAAGTCGTATCTCCTGTAAAACTGATTGACTTTGACAATATCGAAAACAATACTTTCCATTTTACAGCTGAGTTTACTTGCAAGAATGGTCAGGATGAGTTCCGGCCAGACATCACCCTGTTTGTAAACGGACTGCCGCTTTGCTTCGTAGAAGTAAAGAAACCAAATAATCATGGTGGTATGCTGGCAGAAAGCGCACGGATGAACAAAGAGCGTTTCCCGAATAAGAAGTTCCGTCGCTTCATCAATATAACCCAACTGATGATTTTCAGTAATAATATGGAATACGATGCGTTGGGTGGTATCGTACCCATACAAGGGGCTTTCTATTGTACAGGCGCACGCACTTATTCTCCATTCAATTGCTTTCGTGAGGAAAACCCAAGCGGCCAGAAAATTGCTCCATACCATCATGATTATCCATATAAGGAGATTGACAGGGTAGCGGAAAAGAAAATACTGTCTGATTACAACTGTCAGGTAATCCATACCAGTCCCGAATATCAAACGAACCTCGATTTCAATACGCCCACCAACCGTATATTGACTTCCATGTGTTCGCCAGAACGCTTATTGTATATCATTAGATATGGTATCGCTTACGTCCGCATGGAGCGAGAGGTGGACGGCAAGATTGAATCTACCGACCAAAAGCATATCATGCGTTACCAGCAATTGTTTGCATCATTGGCTATTCGTAAGAAACTTGCCGAGGGAATAAAATCAGGAGTTGTTTGGCATACACAAGGTAGTGGAAAGACAGCTTTGTCTTATTATCTGACCTATATTCTCAATGACTTCTATTCTAAGCAGAACAAGGTCGCCAAATTCTATTTCATTGTTGACCGCCTTGATTTATTGGAGCAAGCCACACAGGAATTTGAAGCCCGTGGACTGGTGGTTTCAACTGCTAACACAAGGGCGGAACTGATGGAGCAGTTCCGCAGCAACCAAGCACTACAAGGAACAAGCGGCCAAGCTGAAATTACAGTCGTGAATATACAACGCTTTGCAGAGGATAAGGAAAAAGTACGCATCAATGACTATGCTACAAATCTGCAACGTATCTTCATTCTCGATGAAGCACACCGTGGCTATAAACCCGGTGGATGTTTTCTTGCCAACCTTTTTGATGCGGACACTGATTCGATAAAGATAGCTCTCACGGGTACTCCGCTGTTAAAAGAGGAACGTGCAAGTTGCAAGGTCTTCGGCACTTACCTGCATACCTATTATTATGACAAGTCCATTGCAGACGGTTATACGCTGAAAATCATTCGTGAGGATATAGAAACATCCTACAAAGAGCGACTTTCGGACGTGTACGACAAGCTGGACACATTGGTGCAAAAGAAAGACATCCGCAAATCGGAAATCATAGAGCACCCCAGCTATGTGAACGAGCTGGCTCACTATATCATGCAGGACTTGAAAGAGTTCCGTAAGATACAAGGAGACGATACATTAGGCGGTATGGTCATCTGCGAAACCAGTGAACAAGCAAGACGGCTTTATGATGTATTCCAAGAGGAGTGGCAGAAATACCAACCAAAGCCTATCAAGATTAAGCTCCCTGACGGGACGTTTGTGGTAGGTGAACCCGAAGTGGATTACAAATCAAAGTATAGACCACTGAAAGCCGGAATCATTCTCCACGACACAGACGACAAGGAAACGAGAAAACAGACAGTCAAGGATTTCAAAAAGAATATGACCGTAGATATTCTTATTGTCTTCAACATGCTATTGACTGGTTTTGATGCACCTCGTTTGAAGCGTTTGTATTTCGGTCGTAAGCTGAAAGACCATAATCTACTTCAAGCTATTACCCGTGTAAATCGTCCATATCCGGGAATGCGTTACGGATTTGTCATTGACTTTGCCGACATTAAACGTAACTTCAAAGAAACAAACGAGGCTTATCTGCAAGAGTTGAATCGTTTTAACGATGTGGAAGAGACTGGTGACGGCAATGCCACAGACACTTTCACTCAAGTGATTGAGGACAAGGACGAGATTGTGGCACAAATGAAAAAAGTACGCCAGACCCTCTTCGATTATTCCTACGATAATGCGGAAGAGTTTTCTTCGGAGATTTCCACGGAAGAAGACAAGGCTGTTCTGCTTGACCTAAAACAGGCTTTGGAATCTGCGAAAAATATGGCAAACCTCGTGCGTACTTTCGGCGATGAGGACATGAAGGAACAATTCGCTAAACTTGAAATCACGAAGTTGCCTCAGTTGCTTTCCGAAGTACAAAGGCGTATTGGCATCATCAACCAAAAGGAAGCTTTTAGCATCGGTGATGAAACAAAGACACTAATCAATGAGGCGATGATGGATATAGAGTTCACCTTCTCTAAGATTGGACAGGAAGAAATGCGCCTTATTTCGGGTGGAGCGGAGCTGAAAGAGAAATGGCAACGCACCATTGCCTCGTTTACCCAGAACTTCGACCAAGACGATCCTGAATTTATGTCGCTGCGTGATGCTTTTATGGAACGCTTCAAGGAGCATGGCTTTGTGATTGACAGCATAGCCAAGTTCAACGAAGAGACTCAGGCTTTGGATGAAATCATAACCCGTTTGCAGGACTTGCAAAAACGAAATAATGCTTTGGTAAAGAAATATAAAGGGGATGAGAAGTTTGCCCGAGTACACAAGCGCATCCGTGAGGTCAACAAACAAAGAGAAGAGAAAGGGCAGAAGCCGATGTTCTCATTCCTTGATGATGAGATTGTAGCCATTCTCAATATTATCAAAGAGGATGTGGATGCCAAAGTATATGACCGTAACGATATTTTGAAAAAAGATGCATACTTCGGGCGCACGGTAATGGCTCTTATCAATGGGTGCTTGTATCATTTTCCACAAATAAGGCCGGAAATGGACGATTATAAGTTCATCCAGCAACGAATTTCACAACAATATATCAACCAATACAATGCCACATACGGCATGGCTTAAAAAGAAGGAATTATGTCAGATATAAAAGAAAAAACATTAAAGCTCATTGACGGACTGAAAGCGACATGCCAGTCTTACGGTATGGGCAACGATGGCAACGAATATAAGATAATCACTCAGGTGTTTCTCTATAAATTCTTGAACGACAAGTTTGGCTATGAGTTGAAAAACACCAAAAGCGATATTGCCAAGAAACTGATAGGGGATGTGAAATGGGAAACGGCATACGAGAACCTTTCGGATGATGAGCGTATGCTTATCCAAAGTGCCATTTCGCCCGATGTTCCTATGCTTGAGCCTTATCACCTGATAGCTAACCTTTGGAACCAGCAAAGTAAAGGGGATTTCGATACAATCTTTGATTCCACGATGACAGACATTGCGGAGCAAAATGCGGATATTTTCTCTACGCAAACAACTGCCAACACAAAGATTCCTTTGTTTGAGGCTTTAACACCGTTTGTGACTGACACGGCACAACGTGCGCCATTCGCTCGTGCTTTGGTGGACAAGCTTGTGAACTTCTCTTTTGAAGAGGCATTTGCTCAAAACTACGATTTCTTCTCCAGTATATTTGAGTACCTGATAAAGGACTACAATACAGCCGGAGGTGGTAAGTACGCGGAATACTATACTCCTCATGCTATTGCCACGATTATGGCCCGTCTTTGGTGGGTGACAATGCTGACCTTCATAGTATGGAATGTTATGATCCATCAGCAGGAACAGGAACCCTTCTTATGGCACTTAGTCACCAGATTGGTGAAGACCGTTGTACCATCTTCTCGCAAGATATTTCTCAACGAAGCAACAAGATGCTGAAGCTGAATCTGCTGCTTAATGGGCTTGTCTCTTCACTTGACAATGCTATTCAAGGTGATACCCTTGTTAATCCTTATCATAAGAGCGATGGCGGACAGCAACTGCGCCAATTCGACTTTGTTGTCAGCAATCCGCCCTTCAAGATGGATTTCTCAGATACAAGAGAAAAGATAGCTGCCATGCCTGCACGTTTCTGGGCAGGAGTGCCTAATGTGCCTGCTAAGAAAAAAGAATCAATGGCAATCTATACTTGCTTTATCCAGCATGTTATCAACTCGCTGAAAAAGACAGGCAAGGGTGCGATTGTTATCCCAACCGGATTTATCACAGCTAAAAGTGGTATTGAGAACAAGATACTTCATAAAATAGTAGATGATAAGATTGTATATGGCTGTGTTTCCATGCCAAGCAATGTATTTGCCAATACGGGTACGAATGTAAGTGTGTTATTCTTCGACAAGTCGGCAACCACAGATAAGGTAATTCTGATTGATGCCAGCAAATTGGGTGAGGAATACAAGGATGCCAACGGATTGAAGAAAGTACGTCTAAACGATGAGGAGATAGAAAAGATTGTCGGCACATTCCAACGCAAGGAGGCCGTAGATGATTTTTCTGTAGCCGTTACCTACGATGAGATTAAGGAAAAAGGATATTCGCTCTCAGCCGGACAATATTTCGACATCAAGATTGATTATGTAGATATTACCGAGGAGGAATTTAACCAACGTATGGCTAACTATAAGCAAACCCTTTCCGAACAATTTGCAGAAAGCCATCGGTTGGAAGAAGAAATCATGAAACAGTTGAATGCTTTGCAATTCAACGTAAATGTAGGCGACAATGAGTAAAGGATTGACCATCATAGACAAGGACTATACCCAGTGGGTAGAAAATCTTAGTGTGCGTTATCGGCAAAGTCAAATCAAAGCCGCCGTAAGAGTAAACCGAGAATTGCTCAAGTATTATTGGGAACTTGGTCGAGACATAGAAGAAATGCACGTTGAAGAGCGTTGGGGACAGAGTGTCATTAAGAATCTCTCTGTGGATTTACAACTCAAGAATCCGAATTCAACGGGGCTTTCTCGTACTAACATCTATTATGCAAAAAAATTCTATTTGCTTTATTCTCAACACCTAAAGGTTGTCCCACAAACTGTGGGACAATTAGAGGATGAAAATGGGCCACAATCTGCGGAAGACTCTTCTGAAGTTGTCCCACAGCCTGTGGGACAATTGAAAGAGATGCTTTTTTCAATACCTTGGGGACACCATCGTTATTTGATTGACAGATATGGAACTGAACCAGAAAAGGCTTTCTTTTATGTAAAAAAGACAATGAAAGAGGGGTGGAGTCGTGATGTGCTTCTCAACTTTATGGACTCAGGACTATATGAACGAGAGGGCAAGGCCCTGACAAACTTCACACGTACATTGCCAGACGAGGCAAGCGACCTCGCACAAGAACTGACGAAAGACCCTTACAATTTTGCCTTTACAGGAATAACGAAACCCTACAATGAGCAAATTCTCAAAGATGCATTGCTCGCCAACATATCCCAATTCCTGCTGGAACTCGGTACGGGATTTGCATACGTTGGCAAAGAATACCGACTTCAGATAGGACAAAAGGAAAAATTTATTGACTTGCTTTTCTACAACATAAATTTATCATGCTATGTGGTAATTGAGGTTAAGATTGGTGAGTTTGATTTTCAAGACTTGGGTCAGTTAAGTGGTTATGTGGTTGCATGCAATCATATCCTCAAGAAAGAGGGAAGAGATAATCCTACAATCGGTTTACTCATCTGTCGTCAAAAGGATTCATTACTTGCGCAATACGCATTGGAGGGAAGTAATCTTCCTTTAGGAATATCTGAATATGAGTTATCTAAACTCTATCCTAAAAAGGTGGATGGAACAATACCAACGATTGAAGAGATAGAAGCAAAATTGGGCAATAAAGATAAAAGTTGAAAGAAAAATATGATAGATTATGATAAAATAACCGAATATATGACCACTATGGGATTGAATGTGAATGGTGGTTTTCAGTTGTCTGCATTTGCGATAAATGAAATGTTAGGCAATCATTACTCTATATCCGAAAAAGACTTGCACGATGGTGTAGAATGGCTAAAAGCTAAGATGAAAAAAGAAGTTGAAGAAAATCCATATTGGACTACAGAGCATAAAGAAGATGTAAAAAATGGACAAGAATACTTTTTGAATTGCTTTGAACATGAAGCCAAATCATATCTAAAAAATCAAAATAGATTATTATGATTTTGACGAAATATAAATTGGGAGAAATCCTTGATGTTACAAGAGGTGCAAGTCTCAGTGGCGAGTATTACGCCACTGAGGGTGAATATATCCGTCTGACTTGTGGCAATTTCGACTATCAGAACAACTGTTTTAAGGAGAACAAGTCCAAGGACAATCTTTATTATGTCGGAGACTTCAAATCTGAGTTTCTAATGGAAGAGGGAGATATTATTACCCCTTTGACAGAACAGGCAATAGGCTTGCTTGGTTCTACTGCCATTATTCCTGAAAGCGGCAAATACATACAAAGTCAAGATGTAGCAAAGATTATCTGCAAGGAAGACTTGTTAGATAAGGATTTCGCATTTTATCTCATATCCTCCGCCCTCGTTAAGCAACAGCTAAGTGCTGCTGCCCAACAGACTAAAATTCGTCACACTTCACCTGATAAAATCAAGGATTGCACAGTGTGGATTCCCGAATTATCTGAGCAAAAACGCATCGGTAAGTTATTGCGCTCCATTGACCGCAAGATAGAACTTAACCGAGCGATAAATCAGAATTTACCAACACTTGACCGTTCATTAAAAGTGGTAATAGTTCGTCTCGCTGCTTAGTCAAGTTATTATTCTCAATTATATTTTTATCAATCATTAAGTGATATTGAGAAACAATAGCATGAAATTTCTCAATTAGTTGTTCTTGAGCTTCAAACCAATGATTTGCCAGAAATACATCTGTTTGAAAGTTCTTAATACCAGAGGTTTTACCTTCAAAATTGAACATATTATCATTATCATAGAGGCTTTGCCATAGATAATAAAAGTACTCTGAAAGCACTCGTTTCTTCATACTAAATGATTGACAGAAATTAGAGCAGACCAGAGCTCCTCCATTTCTTTCTATAACTCCTTTTGTTATCAAAGCTACTCTACCTGTCGCTTGGACTGGGCTTCCTCCAGAAATTTCAATCACAATGTCACCATCTTCTAAAAGTCGGTCAGAGTGTTTCGATGTAATATGTCTTGTGGGCACATCATTTAGCTTAATAATATCAGCTCCACGCACACAGCCTACTTTGATTGTTCCATCTTTAGACGTATCATATCCCCAATCTCCACCTTTATTCTTATCTATAAAGGCATTAAGTGTAATATCTTTCCACCTTTTGGGTATTTCTCGTTTCAGTTTCTCATTCCAGACCATTTCACCACCACTTGACTTGTAGGGTTTGCCTTCTTCATTGGGAAAGTCAAACTGTACAAACCAGTAGTCGTAGAGTTGCTTCACCATCGCTTCTAAATTCTGATTTATCCGACGGTTGAGTTCAATTTTCTTGTCCAATGCAGAGAATATTTCGCCAATTCGCTCTTGATTACGTAATGGAATCATTGGAACTGGAAACGAATTGAGCACTTCAACGGATAACGCATAGCGTTGTCCGCTTCCAGAAGCATTACAAGCGAAATATTTCTTTGCATAGTCAGTATGCAGAAGGGCGTTTAGGTAACGTCCATCTAAAATATCTTTGTTTGGAGTAATCAGGGCGCAATGGTACCCCAAGATAACATCATCAAAATCATCGGCAATATAAGTGGGAACACCAATGTCATCACGAGTCTCACTATCCTTGGTTAAAGCTACTTGACCTTTCTTTAATTGGAACTTGGAAATCTCATTGGGACGGGCAGTCGCAAACATAAAGCCATCATGCTGAGCTGTGGTTATAGCCCAGTTATAATAGACATCAACAAAGTTGCAAAGCCGGATTTCTTGTTCGCCGTCTTTTGTTTTCTTGTCAACCCCACTAATTTCTACAGTGGCAATATCTCCCAGTTTCTGTTTATCCATTTGCATCCTATTTTGGATGCAAAGTTACATTTTCAAGCAGAATCCAGCATGATTACTTATCCCAAGTATTTCTTATGGGCTAACTTTACATTGTTTTGGTTCACAATGGCATAATGCAAGGTAGTATCTATACGCACATGACCGAGCAGACGTTGCACCTGTTCAATGGGCATACCTTTGTCAATAGCCATTGTTGCAAGTGTACGACGAAACTTATGCGGATGAACCTTAGGCATAGAAAGGGACTTTCCTAATTCCCGGATTCTTACTTCTACACCGCTAATTGTTAGGCGAGTATGAGGTGAGTGGAGGGAAACGAATAAAGCAGGATTGTCATCTGTGCGTTCATCAAGGTATTGCTGCAAATGTAGTTTAGTTCGGGCATTGAAGTAAACAACACGTTCTTTGTTGCCCTTGCCAAATACCACGCACTGGCGTTCATGGAAGTCAATATCTTCACGATTCAACTTAACCAATTCACCCACACGAATGCCCGTGGAAGAAAGAATGTCTATAAGGGCAAGGTCTCGTTTGTTGGTGCAACTATCCCGCAGTTGCTCCAGCTGCTCGTCAGAAAGCACCTCCTTAACAAGCGAATCTGTCTTAACCTTGTGGATACGTCTAACGGGACTTTTGGCAATATAATCTTCATCTTCCAACCATGCAAAGAAGCTGGAGAAGATGCGTCTCATGTTGTCTATGGTCACTTTACTGGATTGGTGCTCTTCCTGATAATCGGATAGATAGGCTCGAATATCTGATGTTGTTATATGACAAATCGCTACTGAAAGCGTAAGTAATAATCGCTCAATAGTATTACGGTAATATGCCAATGTCTTCTCTGAGCACCCCTCTATCTTCTTTGCCGAAATAAACGAGCTTAGAAGATGCTCATTCTCTTGCGCTTGTTGTTTGGAACAATCTTCTTTTTCGACTATTTCTACATTATGTAACTCTGATGCAAGCACAGTTTTAAGCCGTGCCATTTGTCGGCAGTCCAAGTCACGCTGCATCTCCGCAACTATTGCCTGAATGATGTTTTCTTTCATAATTCTATAAAAATGATGTATTATAATATAGAATATAAGCAAGAGAGACCTGATAGCCTCTCTTGTGCATTTTTAATTAGTCTTCGTTCCAATGCCTTTCACATTCAGGACAGCAATTGACACTAGATTCTGCATAGAACTCATGTCCACAACATTCACAAACGATTCTAAGGAATCTCTTTCGAATAATTCTATACCTCATAATGTAATTATTAAAGGTCATGTGGGAATATGCCCATGTATATATGAATAGTAATTTAGCAGCACAACGGGTTAAAAAGAGTCGATAAATCAGAATTTAGAGGCGATGGCAAAGCAGCTCTACGATTACTGGTTCGTGCAGTTTGACTTTCCTAATGAAGAGGGTAAACCGTATAAGTCGAGCGGTGGCGAAATGGTGTGGAATGAGAAGCTAAAACGCAACATTCCTGTTGGCTGGCATTGTGGGAACCTCTTTGAAATTGCTGTTTTTACAAATGGTTTGGCTTGTCAGAAATTCAGACCAAAGGATGATGAAGTGCCATTACCTGTCATCAAGATACGAGAAATGCACGATGGTATTTCTGTTGACACTGAAGAGGTAACGTCAAATATACCAGAATCAGTAAAGGTGTATAATGGTGACGTGCTATTTTCATGGTCGGCATCACTGGAAGTTATGCTCTGGGCTTATGGGCTTGGAGGACTTAATCAGCACATCTTTAAGGTTACATCTGCAAATGATTTCCCGAAATCATTCTACTATTTTCAACTTTTGGATTATGTCGATGTATTCAAGAAAATGGCAGAAGCAAGGAAAACAACGATGGGACATATTACGCAAGACCATTTACAACAAAGCACAATCGCCATACCTGATAATAAAGATATTGCGGATAAATTTGAGGAACTTATATCACCAATCTTTAAGCAGATAGTGAAGTTGCAAGAGGAAATATCAAATTTTATCAAGCAGCGTGACGAACTTTTACCACTTTTAATGAATGGACAAATAACAATAGAATAAAAATGCCTCGCATACTCTACAAATATTTAGATATAGTTGGCGCAAAGTGCATGATTGGTAACCAGAATCTCCAATTCACTAATGCGTCTCAACTGAACGATCCTTTCGATTGTCATCCAAAACTAATTGACTACTCAAATGTACCTAATACTAAACTTCAAGGATGGATACCTAAGGAATGGTGGATAGAGAAAGAAGAAAACGATGCACTCAATTTGCGTAATGATACATGGCTATGTAGTTTATCAAAAATCAATGATTCATTACTCATGTGGAGCCATTATTGTTATAACCATAAAGGTATTTGTATTGGACTTGACATAGACAAAGTGTTGGAATCTGTTCCACCAATGTTTGGTACAATATATCTTGAACCGCTTGTTCTTGATGTTCAATATCAGGATATAATAGAGCGTCCTAACGCATATCATACCACAAAAGATTTATTCAGTTATCAATGGCAGACAAAAGCAAAGGAATGGGAATATGAGCAGGAGGTTAGATTAGTCATACCCAAACCAAGTCCAATATATGCAGCATTTACTCCTCAACAGGCAAAGCTGACAAAGGAAATATGGGATTGGCGTGAGATACGCCACTATATGCCACTGAAAGGCGAATGCTTTGAGTCTATCTATTTTGGTGTCAACATAGATGAGCAAGAGAAAGAAAAAATAATTCAGTTTGTTCGTAAGAAACTGAACCCACACATCAATCTTTACCAAATGCGTGTATATGCCGATGCCTTTAGGATACAACCAGAATTTATCAAGCCTCTAAATTCTGATTTATTGGCATGCATCTTATCCTATATCTTGATTTCGGTATACAGAAACTTAGGCATAATTTCATTTGCCGGCAATTTGCCGAAAAGCAACTATTCGGATGTATATTATTGAGTATCAGTGCGATTTTGCTCACATTTCATTTGCTGGCAATTTGCCGATAAACACAAAAACCACAATAAGTAGACTATAACAGGGGCGGAACACCGTCCCTGTTAGTTGTATGTTACATAATATACAACCAGCCCTAATCCCAACGTATAAACGAGTAAGAATATCACCAAGCCTCTCATCCAAAATCCGAGAACCAAACGCCTTCATTCCGTCTGAGGATTTTACGCATGTTGGATTCATGTTCAGTAATAAGTTTCGATTGTTCGGCACGGTGATTTGCCAATACCGAAATCCAACTTTCTACAGAATGGTCTATCAGTTGCTTAAGCTTTGCAAGTTGGTCAGGGGTAATTGTTGTTTTGAATTTCGTGTCTCGTTCAGCTTTCACAATGGCATTGCAGATGCCATTGACAATATTATCGCAACTGCCAACTGCCGCTTTGAGCGCACCCTCAATGTGACATTCGGCAGCGATAGCTTTCTCCAAATCCTCATTGAACTTTATCAGCGTTTCTTTTGCCTCTCTGATTTCTACGAGAAGTTTATCAATTTCTTGCTTTTCTGACTCAATTTGTTGGTTCATTTCAACCTTCTCCAGCATGTCATTGACATTTATAGGCGATGTGCCTCTTGATTTTCCTATACCCATGTTCTTGTATTTATAAAAAGTGAATTATCTGTGCAGCCCTTTCCTGCGTTTGCACATGCTGTTTGCCATTCGTGCGCAACGGCGTGCCCATTCAAGTTCATCCTCGTCCTTGTCTTTTCCCCAACCTCCAGTGTCAGAACCGCCACCGCCACTTGAAACAGCTATACTGGTAGCAGCATCCATATATCCTGCAAAGAGTAAAAGAGCCGTGTGTTGTATCTCTTTAATCTTAGCTAACGGATGAGCTTCCTTCAAAGAACAATCTTGCCGGATGATATTGTCAGCGGCTTCGGGTATCTCTACATGGTAGCTGTGATATTCGTCTGTCGCAATATCGTAATGCTTTATAACAGGCAGTAAAATAGGAGTCAAATCTGCTGTCCGTGTTTGTTGAGGAATAGATTTTGTTGGCTCGGATTTCCTTTCCTGCTGATGCAGTTTTGCCCAAGTAGCCTCTATCTTTGATGGAGTCAGATTTCTCCCGATACCCAACACGGATGATTTATAATTTGAGTTACCCCGTTTGATGGAATAACCATAAACTTTTCCCTTATCATTTTCTTGTATGTGTACTTTGTAACCTCGTTTTGTCAGTTCCATTTCATATTGTCGCCAACTGAATTTGTCCATTGTACGAAGTATCTCCATACAACAGTTTGAGATTTCCTGCTTGTGCCGTATACCTATTTCTTCAGACTGCACCCAGCCACGTCTCTCGTTGATGATATTCGCAGCCATGACTGCCCTCTCACCAATCTTATGGCTATCATTTATTTTCCCATTCATATCCACACGGTTGGCATCAATGTGCAGGTGTAGAATGCCACTTTTAGAATCACGATGCAGGGCGGCTATGTACTGCGAACCTTTGAGATTGGTTTGTTTTGAGGAAGCCCGTTTGGTCTTTTGGGAAAGGTCTATGGAATCGAATACCCGGATGAACTCATCTGCCAAACGAGCCCAGTCATCCATTGTCCAGTTTCGGCTCTCTTTTTCGGACGGGGAAATTTCAATTCTTATCACGTTTCTGCCAAGAGGTCTGCCCTTGTTGATTTTCTCGGTAAACATCTTCTGCACGAGCATCATCCGACCGTACATCGCTTCCGGTGAAATATCATCGGGCAACAGGTTGGCTTTGACTATATCCGCTCTGTCTTTATTGACGGAATATCTTATGGCATTTGCACCATGTGGAATGGTACTGGCTTTTGCTATCATAATAGGTAAGGATTTTTATTCTGTTAGGTAATTCTTTATCTGGCCCCAGCGGTTAATAAGCTGTGTAGCTGCTATCATCCATCGCTCTACAAAGCGTGTGTCGCGGAAGTATATGGCTCGTTTGTCCGCTTGGATGGATTTCACGGCTGCCGTAATACGGATAAGGTCGCCCCTTGCATCCGTCAGACTGCATAAGGCTTCTACCTCACGCTCAGACAACCGTTGCCGTGGATGCTGCCCTAAAGCAGTGCGGCGCACATAGTTGCTCATGGATAAACCGCAGGTCTTGGCAAGTTCTTTCGCTTTGGCGTATTCCTGTTCCGTTACTCTGGCTTCAAGTCGCAGGGTACGCTTTATAACTTTCTTGTCATTTTCTTCGTCAGCTTCATTGTTGATATTCTTTTTCTTCATGTTTTGTTATGTTATGGGTGAGACATCAATCTAAAAAGGGACAGCAGGGTGGGAGCTTGCGACTGCCGGAATACGCCTATGTAGTACGGATGAGTGTAACGAATTTGTGCGACATAGGAACTTCTTGCAAGACCCCGCACAAAATATAGGCTCTACCGCCATATCCAATATGATTATGTCTGACCATCTGCTGAAACATCCTCGTTAGATTCTTCCTCTCTCGCAGGCGGTGGAGAAACCGAAGCAGAAGGGAAAGAAAAAGAGGACGAGAGTAGTTCCCCTTTGTCTGATATAACAGGTAATTTGTCTTCAAAGGAAAAATCAGTGTCAGAAATACAGCCCTCATTCATTACTTCTGATTGACTGTAATCATTAGAATTGGAAACGTTTTCCTCCAGCGGGGGGGGGTGGTAAAAGAGGCTTCGCATCATTGGATAGTGCGCCTGTATTCTCTCCTTCCTCTTGTCGGTTTTTGATTCGAACATAGAAAGGATTGTCTATGCGATTGCCATTTTCCATCCATGCCGATATACATTTCAGCGTGTGGACACTTGTTCTGTTGCTTTGCGCAGATGCGACAATTCTCAACTGGTTCATCTTGTCCAACACGCGGGATATGGTTTTCTTGTCATAATCCAATTTACTGGACAAATCCACTTCCGAAAGGATGGCTTGCCCCACTTGTAAGGTTGTGGAAAATCCTTTTATGGCATAATCGTTTTCTTCCAGCACTGCCGCTTCGATAAGTTGGTGCAGAATTTTCATGCGGTCAATGCCATACTTGCTCCCTGCCAGATATGCAAGTTGCTCTGACGAAAGCACTATACAATAATTCAAGTTTGTTTTCATCGTCTGTCAATTTTGAAGATGGTTTATAAATGGTGCAGAAAAAGAGAAAGTCAGCGGTGCATACCGTAACCTCTCTCCGGCATATAATACTCCTTGTCGTATGCAATGTGGTCAAGCACATCTTGAAGCCTGTCAAGTTGACGGCTGTCTAATATACGGATGGCGGCAATGGTAATGTTCTGTGAAGCGATACGGCGGTGTTCACAATTCCGTTCTGATGTACTTCCGTCTCCATCGACATGGACACTTCGCAGGTAATTATTCACCGTCTCGGTCTGTTCCTTGCTTGGAAAGGTGGAGGGATAACGGTCTTGAACATACGTAACCATGTGGCTGACCGCATTTGCCAACAACGGGGCACGTTCTTGTAGTTGTTTGATAAGTTTTTCTTTTCTCATATTGTGATTTATATTGTCCCGTATCCCAAGCATTTTTATAACTTTCTATTTTGTTTGTTTCCTGTTTTTATTCTTTTTCGAGGGCAAAAGGGGGACAAGGGGACATTAGTTTTTTCTTTTCCCTTATTTTGAAATTAGAATGGTAATTCCAGTTCACTTGGCAGAGTTGCGCAGGACTCTTCACTTGGAGCGTCCACCCTCACCCATGGGTATTTCGTCCGTCCCGTCTTATCGCAGTAGGCTGGATGCAGCCCCTTGACCTTCTCCTGTTCACTCCGTTTCCAATTGGGAAACATGGACATCAGGCGGTTGATGTATTGCGAAGTGTATTTGGACGGATTTCGTCTGACTAAATCATTGGGCAGTTCCTCTATAATCTGCCGGGCACAAACCATATTGAGTGAGGTCATTGTGGAATTTGGCTCTGAGTATGCTCCTTTCTGATAAGCCAGTCGTGTCGGAATCATCCAGCTTGCATACTGCATGGGAACCTCACGTTCCAGATACATTTCAATATCTTCCATAATGGGGTCAACAATGATGTTGGAATGTTGCATCTGTATCTCGTTGGCCTCTACCTCCATATCGGGAGCCAAGTATAATTTCATACCTTGCTTATAATAGGTATATGCCTCTGCCCAAAATTGAGGAACGGAACGTTGCAAATCATCCAACCAATCTGACACATGACCGTTGCCTTTGACAGGGATTATCCACCAACGACGGTTTCCGTTGTCCCCTTGCAGGAAGTTTGTCTCATTGGTAGTCGCTGCAAAGACATTGTGCCGCATGAACTCCACCACCTTATGCCCATAAGCCGGACGCATATAATCACTGCAACGGCTTAGAAAAGCCTTGGCTGCCTCTGCATCGTTCGCCCGTTTCAAACCATTCAACTCACTGATTTCAATAATCCAGCCATTGGTTATGGTTTCCACTTTCTCCTTGTCACCACTGGCAAAAGAGAATGAATCGTTGAACCATCTCCCACTGATGGCTTTGAAAAAGGTGCTTTTCCCGATACCTTGGGGACCGGGCAAGGTCAGTACGTTGTCAAACTTGCAACCTGGATTGAATACTCTTGCTACAGCCGCCACGAACCAAAGTTTTGTCTGTTCCCTGACAAGCGGATTGTCCTCGGCTCCAAGATAATCGATGATGGTTGTGGCTATGCGAGGTTGTCCGTCCCATGTCTCTTGTGAGATGAATTCCTGTACTGGATTGAAACTCCGTTCAGAAGAAGTGGTCTTCAGTATCTCAAATACCTTATTCTGCGTCAGACGTATTCTGTATGTCCTTTCCAGATAGTCCTGTATCTTTCCTGCTGATTCTTCATCAATTTTGTTACCATTGACATTGCGGAACAAAGGGCAGAAACACACATCGTCCTGACAGAAGGTATCGTACCTTATCTGACTAAGATTCTCATCCAGCGTAAAAATAAGCCGGAGATTGCTGATGGAACGAGCCGGATTCCCGTAACTGTCTGTTGCCAGATTCTTTTTCCAATTCTCTTCCATACCGCTATTCTTTGATCTGGATGTCACCTGATTCCTTTGCCAAAGACAGTGCGAGGTCTGCATCCACTACGATGTTTCGTCCTATCTGTGTGATAGCTTTGTCTATGATACCGCTTTTCTTAATGCGGTTTGCCGTGGGTACACTGCATCCGAACACACGGGCGATTCCCTCTATGCCATAGTAGTTGCCTTTGGATGCCACTTGGGGAGTGGCCGCTTCTGTACTCTCCACACTTTTAGTGATGAGAAAGCAAAGCTCCTCACCCGTCATCATGGCGATGGGCTTTTGGAGTAGTTGGTTAAAATTGAGTTTTTCTTCCATACCTTTACTTGTTTGATGATTAAATACTTTAAGCCTCGGCTCAACTCTGTAAAACCGATTTCGCAAGCAAAGGTAGTGTATGAAACTCTGTGTGTTGGTCGGTTTATTTATACCTTAATTTAACCGACCGTATTACAACAGTTGTTTGCAAAATAAATACGGATAGCTGGATTCCCCAACTACCCGTTATTGGCAAAATAGTCCGTCCATCGGTCTATTATCCGTTTTGCTTTGGTGTAACTGCTTCCTCTTTGGGGTGAGTTCAAAGTAAGTTCCTTGATTTCCCCGTATCGCTTCTGCGGTATATCGTGCCCGTAATGCCGTTGTGAGAACTGTTCGATGGCACAGTGGAATGTCATGTATCTTGTAGACGCTTTTATCTTGCCAGACTTTACCAATGATTTCAACAGATAGGCAAGACTTATATCCTCGGTATTCTCTTCAAGAAACAAACAGATTCCTTGCTTGATGCGTTCTTTGTCCCCTACAAGAATATCATCCAATGACTGTATTACCTTCTTGTTCCCACGTCTGCCTTTTATTTTTCGCAAGGCAAATATAACTTCCTTCCATATTTCAGGGTTACACATCTCTACAGTATCTTCCCACTCCGCTTTGGTTTCTGTGCCCATCTCTATACTTCCATTGACAAGCATGGTAACGCATGACTTTACCAAAAGCATATCACCATGGTCAACCTCTTCACTATTCAGCAGACGGTTAAGCAACTTTGCCATACGGGACAGACCGTGGTCAAACACGACAAAATAATACATGCAATAAGCCAAGTCTTCTTTCTTTTCCATCACACGGTCATAGAGGTTAGCCATAAATCCACCAATAAACACCGCATGGGAGAGGAAAACAATTTGAGAGATATAGGTCAGGAACTGATAGACCATTTTTCTTTCCAGTTTACTCAACAGATAAAAACCTTTGCTGTTTCTCATAAGCAAATCCAACTGTACAGTCAAGTAGGTTCTCATTTCCAATGGCAGGTGATTCCAGATTTCAATAGGCGTTTCAGAATGAACCATCAGCAGCCCTAACTTCGGAGAAGTAAGCAGTTCAATTGTCCCCGTTTCTACATTGATACCTATCCACAATCGTTTGTTTGTGATACATTGGGCGATGGTCTCGGTATATTGGCCAGCCCATTGTCGGTTTGCGATGTCTGGTACATCCTTCCCGTTGGCAAAATCTGAAAGCCAATTGTACATCATCAAGGCTTCGGGTGGTGTGCAGTCCCGCATCATCTGGTACATGTCCATCAGAACAGTTATACCACCTTTAGCCACAGCATCTATGCGCTTACAAAGTTGGTATATACTTCTTCATTGACTGATTTCCATGCACGGATAGCCATATCAGCAGTGTCCTTTCTCTTGGAATAGGATTTTATCCTTTCTATGAAGTTTCTCATTGTCTTATGGTATTAAGGTTGTCTGAACAGTTTGAGCAATTCTTCTGTGGACATGCTTACCTGCTTTGCCAACAGAGCATCCCTTTCAGAAGTATTACCCAGGTTTAGCAGCTTTGAATTGTTCTGCATCTGTATGTCGAGAGGATAATGCTCGATGTAGATTTGAGTAATGGCATGGTCTGAAGAAGCATGTCCCATGCTCTCGAGATATAATCCATATCCACTCCGGCATTATGCAGGTTGGTGGCAAACGAGTGCCGGCACCATGTACCGGACGGACATATTGACTTGTCCCAATTTAATGCTTCATGGCATATCCTAATAATACGGTCTTTTACGTTTGAGTTTTCCTGCATGGTATATTTACGGCGCAACTCTTCTGTTTCCGCACCTTTTAATATATGAGGAAAAACAAAGCCACCCCGAGTCGGAGGTGCCGCCACTTCATCTAACACATATTGTAAAGGAGGGATAATGGGAACGATTACTTCAGAACCATCGGCACTTCTTCGGGAAGTTTTCTTTCGGTTGAAGCGGAAAGCCTTGCCATCTGTCTGATAATAATAACTGTCGTAAGTCAATCGCCCTGCATCTGCCATGTTGAAGCCATTGCACAGGTACTGGGCAAGAAACAATCCCAATGAGTAGTGGGCACGTTTGGTATATTCTTCCGACCAATGTTCGGGATATTTCTTTGAGACAAAAAGGTTGTATAACTCCGTCATTTGACAGACATTCAGAAAGCTCTGTTTGCGCTTCGCACTCTTGGGTATGCTCACAAGCCCTTTTTCCTTCTTATTAGAAAAAGGATAAGGAACATCTTTGAGATAGCCTTCATGTATGCACCTGTTCCATACAGCACGGCAACAACGGAGATAAATCCCGGCGGTAGTATCGCTGATTTTCCCGACCATCGCCCCATTCTCGTCTTTTACTCCATTATGCATACCGTCTTTCCACTTCTGAATTTCTGCAGCACTGATGCAGAATCCTCTAATCATATTGGTTCCGAGAATTTTTCTGAATGATTTGAGCGCGCACTCGTAGCTCTCTGCTGTGGTAAAACGTGCACCACCATCATCTGTCCGTAATTCGTGGATGATTTGCTCCCATACACCGACAAAGGATTGTGACTTGGTCGTATCTTCTTTGGATGGCATCACTCCCTCACCCATGATACATTGGCGTACCATTTCAAATGTCAGGATGCCACCTTTATTCAGGTTCATCAGAATTTCTTTGTATTTGGGAATAAAGGTATCTTTCCACTCTTTTTGAAGTTTATAATTATCGCTTCTACTTTTTACGGCATTGCAAATATCGGAAAATTCTTTCGCTGTATAAGAGCCACCGACAGGGTAGTAAAATGCTTTGCGTTCTAATGTAAAACGAATAGATAGGGGATACTCACTTGACTTCCTCCTATTAGTTCGAATATCAAGGGCAAGTGATACAGTACAACCACGCTCCTTGAAAAGAGGTAAAGACTTTGTCAATTTTTCCATTGCATTCAATAGTTTATGTTCTACATAACCTCTGAATACAGACGCTTTGCGATGTGAGGTATACATACGCAAAACACTGCATATAACCACATAATTCTTATCCTTAATTGGATAAAAATATTGTTGTTATATGCAGCGGTGCAATCTCGTTGTCTCTTGTCGCTGACTGGTAACCGGGCTTATGCTAATCGGTCTCAACCCCTAGAGCAACTCTCGCGTTTCGTTGATATTAAAGTATCCTCCGACTGGTACTTCCTCTACGCTTCGATTCATCGGAATGGAATAACCCTCCCACGATGGTTAGGCAAACTCACTTTTCCATATTGCAGGAAAGAGCACTCTATTGTCATGGTTTGCCTTATACATAGTGCGACAAAGTTAATGAATTATCTTCATATTTTGAAATAACAGATTGGAAATTGAGTATCATAGACACTATTAAACTTTTATTCTTTTGAAATAATTGTCGTAAAATTGAACAGTTGAAAATATTTATGACTAAATTTACATCCGATTTTATTCACTTAATTTTGAATGTCATGGAAGGAATTGTATATAGGCACTTAACTCATAAAAAGAAAAAAAACGGTGAGGTTTCTTGGATTCTTGCCAAAATGAATCTATATGACTACATTGGCAATTTAAAACGGAATTTCTTTGATTATGATATCCAGCGTAGAATTGTTCCTAACCTTTATTTGGATAAGATTTGGGAAACTGTATTGCGCGATGATTTTATACCTTCAATAACATTAACAACTACCGATAAGGCGATAGAAACTGATTTTTCTAAAGATGAAAATTTAATAAATTTGAGTCAATGTGAGATTATTGATGGTCTTCAGCGTACTTATCGTCTATGGAGTCTGATATATCTAGAAAAAGTATTGGAGAAAATTCAAAGTAAAAGTGCTGATGAGATAATTCAGTTTATCAGAGATGATGTAACTTATGGCGGAAACAAGTTATTTAATTTAAAAATTTTAAGCAGAAAGAATCTAAAGACCCTTTTAGAAAATAATCATGCTCTTTTGGATAAATATATTGAAGCTTATAGGAGTTTTGATATCATCATTAATATATGGGTTAATCTTAGCCAAGAAGAAATTATACGTAAAATGCTTACTCTAAATGCAGGGCAAAAAGGAGTTACCTCTACTCATCAATTCGAACTTCTTTTTCTCCATTTTTTCGAAAGCCTAGAACTTCCTAAAGACGTGCAGCTCCTGAGAGAAAAGGATCCAGACTATTTTAAAATCAAAAACGGTAATGACCGTAAAACAGGCCAATTTCTTATGAGTTCTGTAGTGATTGCTCTTCAAAGTTATATTCAGGGGAAACCGTTACGAATTTCACAAGTTAATAAGATAAATATTGATGATTTTAATATTGATGAGAATGATGCTTTCCGATATTTTACAAAACAGAACCTCGAAGATTTTGTGAGATTGATATATGGAATAGATCAGAAATTCTTAAGAAACAAGGAACTTGCGAATTGGTTGATGAAGGATACTACTCTAAGTGGAATTTTTCAGCTTTGGGAAATTGTAACTCCAAGCAATCGAACTTTGACAATAACTCATTAGCTTATAAAAAATTGAATGATTTAACGCCTGCAAATATTGATAAAGTTGGATTTGATAAAAGCTATAATCAATTATCAAGTGTAAAACTAAATGTCGGAAATGCTGTTAGAAAAGCTGTATATAATTATTTCCTCAATATGTTTGAGGGTAATAAATCTTATTCATGGTCACAAGCATTTAACAACTACTACGATGAAGAGGAGTGATTTATACAGAGCAGTGGCTCGAGATATTGCAGCCAAAGCTAAGAATGACAGGCTTATTGACGATGATGAAGAAAATTCTGTAAATGATAATATCGTTAATTATGATTCTATAGGTAATTTAGGTACTGTCGATATCTTTGATGATATTAATAAATTAGGTATCTATAAAGAAGTAGCCAAAGTTATAAATTTGTTTGATGGAACTGACAATGCTGATATAGCATTTGGATCAAATATATATTTTGGAAATGTTGAGCAGAAGAATGAGCCAAATTATGTGAAAGATGTTTGTATTTATGATTCAACAAATAAATTTACTGTGATAACAAGCGAAATGCTTTATGGCGTTTGTAGAAATCCAATCAATACTACTCAAATTCGTAATATATTTGAAAGTATATTAGGAGTTTTGAATAACAATGCCATAGATACAACTGATTTTTGGAATTTGTGTAAAAACCCTGTTCCCCAAAAATTTATTATTGTAACAAATACAACATTACCCATTCCATTAAAGCAGGATGATCTTTGGAATCTTTTTAGTTTCGGATATTTATTGTACATAAATGGTTATGCTGTAACAAAACATCCAGACTTAGATTTTGATAAAAGTCGTAAGTTTAAAAATTCTATTTTATATACTTCAAATAAGGAATATGCACAGTATTATGACGTGTATAATCTTATTGGGGAAAGCCACTATTGTGATGATGTTTTGAGTCGATATCTCAATATGTATCATATTCTAGAGTATATGGTTTTTCGTTCCCACTTAGTAAATCTTTCAAAAGGCTCAATACGAAAGAATGCTTTTGTAAGAAGGACTATTGAAAAGATGACCCGAAATAATAAATCAGAAACGGATGTAATTATTGATACGCTTCCAAAATTATTTCCAAATTTAAGTTCTATGATAGGATTAGACGCTGCCCAAAAAAGAACGGTTCAAACATTCTTTGATATAAACATTAGTGGAAGCTCGGATAAAAAAATGGCTGAATTGATTTATAAGATAAGGAATAGTATCGCTCATAATAAAGCAACAGAACTTCATTTTGGATTTGGAAATATTGATGAATATCACGCTATGATAAGCGTAATTAGGAAGATTGTAGAGATAATGGAGAATAGAATTATTGACTTAATCAATAATAATAATCCTAACCATCCTCTAGAATACGAAAACGAGAATTTTTAGTTTATTGATCGATATATGTAACAATTTTGCATTTATCATACTTTTCTGATATTTAAAATTAGAGTAAATATTATATAGAATAAGGTTTTAGGGTACTGATTTTCAATAACTCTGTTTCTTATTCTATATAAACTCTATTTTCTTAGAATGTTTTTTCGCTATTTTTGCGAAAACAATGCGAAAACAAATTGTTTCAGTTATGGGTATTTAATGAGTTTTATAAGGAATAGTAAAATTATAACTACTTGATATTCAGTTAATATTGATAAAATGAACTATCGTAGAATATCATCTTATCGTTCTCATAATCTGGAGGTCCCTGGTTCAAGCAAGGCTGGTCCACTGAAAAATTCCTGCAAGTGCTTCACTTGCAGGAATTTTTCCTTTTTATAGCCATCCTCCAACTAGAATAAAAGATAACTAATTGTTCCCAAACAGGTAAAAACAACAGCAACGGACAAAGCAGAAATGGCGAAGAATAAGCAATAGGGGAATAACACCTATAATATTAAGCTATAGAGTACCCAATATTAAATAATTCCAAAATGTTTCAGCGCTTTACAAAGCCCGTCATTCTCCACCGTATCAGTAACAAAATTGGCTGAAGCCTTGACTATCTCCGATGCATTTCCCATAGCCACTCCGATTCCGGCAACTTTCAACATAGGAATATCATTACCACCATCGCCGCAAGCCATTATTTCCGTCATTCCGATCCCATAATAATCAGCAAATACCGAAAGGCCGGTTGCTTTACTTATTCCTGCCACATTTACGTCAGCAAATAAAGGATGCCAGCGCGACAAGGAAAGATTAGGCAGAAACGACATCACTTTTTGTTCCATCTCATCATCGATATAAAAACAAAGCTGACAACACTCTTTCTTTTCAAACAGGTTTTCAATGTCTACAACGGTCGGGATAGGGTGTTCCACGATTTTAGCAATCTGTTCGACAGTCGGAGTCAGACGATTAACAAACACACCTTCATCCAATTCAATAGCGACTGCAAAATCAAAGGTCTTTGCTATTTCCATGGCTTTCTTAAAATCATCTTTCGGAATAAGGTGCTTTCTTATCACGGTGCCATCCCGCAAAACACAGTCGGCACCATTCAATGCAATAATTCCGTCATACGGAACATCAGCTATTTCATGAAGGTCGCCTGCCGCTCTACCGGTAGCAATGACTATTCGAATTCCACCGTCATGAATCTTCCTAAGGGCATCAACAGAGGATGGCAACACTTTATGAGTTTCAAAACTTACCAATGTTCCATCCACATCGAGCATGATTGCTTTTATCATAACATTTATATCTTTATTCATTCTTCGACAATTTAGAGAAGCAAATCGACTATCCTTGACTGATAAGTCAGAGCAGTCAATTAAACAGTGACAAAGTTACTGAAAAAATTCCCATAACAAATACAAACCTCCAACACATAAAATAAAAAAGGCAAAAGGAAACGAGATCCTTTTGCCCTATACCTATTGATACCAACTGAAAATTGATAGTAAACGTTTAGCGGAAGTCCTTTAATTCTTCCTGCAATTTCTGACGGGTAAAGAATATGCGGCTCTTTACAGTACCTAACGGAAGATTCAGCTTTTCTGCAATCTCACGGTACTTGAATCCTGAAACATGCATAGCAAACGGAACTCTGTATTCTTTCGGCAGAGCATTGACTACGCGATGCATTTCTTTTAAATCGTAAGCTCTTTCCGTACTTTCAAAACCTGAATCTTGTGGCAGGTTAAGGTGATAGAGGTTTTCAGTCTGATCGACAAATGTCTGATCGCGCACTATTTTGCGGTAATTATTAATAAAGATGTTCCGCATTATAGTATACATCCATCCTTTGAAATTTGTGTCGGGGGTATATTTATCTTCGTTATCCAATGCTTTTAATGAGGTTTCCTGTAACAAATCGTTTGCTTCTTCACGATCGGTTGTCAGTTTATATGCAAAACGGAGTAATTCATCCTGTACTCCTATCAGATCTTTCCTGAAGCTTAAACTTTTCATATACGTTATTTTTAAATTGTGAGTATTCGTTATCATCATTTCGATGTTGCAAGTTTACGCGTTTTCAACAAATGTGGCAGGTGAAGAACAAACATTGTTTAGGGGAAAATCTATCAGTTGATAGAATTTAGGTCATTTCTGATAGTATTCAGGTGGTTTTGAGACTGTCCTTATAGCGAAAATCCCATTTTGAAGTCACACCTGACTCAAAATGGGATAACACAAACAAAACAAACAATATTAGCGATTTTCACAAACAGCTGTCTTTTCATCTTTAAAATTCATAAGACTTAATTTAGAATCTGTTACTAAAACATTCTAATTATGGGAACAAAAGTATTATTTTCCGGCAAAAAGGAACGTAGAAATTAAGAATAGTTATAAATAATAGTTGTTTTATGTATAAAAAATTGTGCCTGACTATAAAGAATTGTATTTAATATTTGCTGCCAAAAGAGGCATAAATGCTTCATTTGACGATATTTTATAATATCAGTATTCCAAAGCGATGTAAATTCTCCTACTTTTTTCACTAAGAATTAATTTCTATATTTGGAGAATATACAACCAAATTCAGATTTACTATCTATGACTGATACCATCTCTTACCAATATGCAGCTCCTTCCGCACTGCAACGGTCAGCCGATCAGGACGAACTGTTTCTTGCCAAATACAGCGAAATAGAAAAGAAAGAAGCACCCTGTTTCTTTTGGGGAAAGTTGACACAACCCTACATGACAGCACGCTGCCTCATCGCATTATCCAATGTTGTGCAGTCCAGTTTTAATCTGACACCGTCACAGCTTTCCATGCTGAAAGATCCGATTGTAACCGCAGGAAATGACCGCCTGCGTTTTGAAGGATTCTCTAATTGTGCAGGTGTATATGCCAGAGTCGACGTGCTTCCTGACGGACACGACGGAGAATTTCTGGAAAACGGGACAACAAACGTAGATTTTAATCCCGGAATGATTTCTGCCTTAGGAGGAATAGGCAGACAGGAGAATATGGTAATGTCGGTCGGTTCCAAAGAGGTGGGACTTTATCATAAAGGTGAGAAAGTGATAGAACGAAAAGTACCTCTTCCCGTGAAATGGATAAAAGGGCTGACTACAGTACAGATTTATCAATCCGTTGCGGAACAGCTCTACTCCTTCAATCGCATACAAACCTTGCAACTCTTCCAGACTCTTCCGAAAAGTAGTGTGAAATGCGACTATTATTTAGTGATGCGCGGTCAAAAACCCGCCTTTTCACCGGTGAAAAGCATGAATGCCGTCTGCATTGGAGGACTTCATCGCTTACGTCTGCTCGAGCCCTTGCTTCCATTTGCCGATGAGCTGAAAGTCTTTGCGCATCCCACCATGCAATCTACCATTTGGCAACTTTATTTCGGTCCGGTACGCTTCAGCCTTTCTCTTTCCCGCGAATGTTGGAGAGGATTTTCCGGAGAAGGCGCCGCACTGGAATCTCTGCTCGAAGATGTCCCCGAAAGATGGATAGAAGCAATGGATAAATACAGTTATGCCAACCAACAGTTCAACCCCACTCTTTTTGCCATAGAGGAACATATTGACCTGGAGAAGGTAGATTCCCTCGCGGCACGGCTGGCAGCCATGGGGTTATTAGGATTCGATTTGGATGAAAACAGCTTCTTATACCGTCGCCTGCCTTTCAAAACCGAACGTATTTTAAGTCTCAATCCTCGAATGATAGCTACAAAAAACTACTGGAAGAAGAAAAGTAGAAATCATATCGAATGACGAGAAACGGACAGAAGCACGCGTGGCAGGAAGCGGAGGTGTCAGACATACGGTCATTCTCGACAGAGAAAGTGAGAAGGAGCGTTGCACTTGCACCTGGTTCAGCAGCAATCAAGGAGAACGGGGAGCTTGCAAACATATTCTGGCAGTAAAGAAACTAGTACAATGGAAGAACTAAAAAAAGAACTCGAGAAATTATCCAAGGCTTATGTGGATACTCCGGAGAATGAAGAGAAGATATTAATCCCTTTTGTCAAGAGATTACTGGAGTTACCAATGAAAGAAAGGCGGAAGCTGCTGCCGGTTATCCGGGATTTACAATGGATAAAAAGTAAGTTTGCCGGTTTCAGTAGTGAGACAACCTGCAGTGCGGCACGGGCACATTTTCTATCCGCTGTTCAGTTTGTCTGCGCCAACAAACGAGAGATGGATATGGCATATCATGTAAAGTTTGATATGCTTTGCAAACTACTCCCACTTTACTACCCCACCTGGCTGATGGATTTTATCAATGATGACAAAACTTGGTTTAATTTCAATCTCAATTACGAACAGCTGATGCAGCTCATGGATATGGGATACCTCAAAGAAATTGCTCCAAGCCGCATTGCACATGTACTCCCCTGGATTACCCGCATCAGAAATAAGGAACCTAAAGGAAACGATACTTTCAACAGTGAGTTATTACTCAAGCGTGACATCACCCTGAAAGAACATATCTGGACGATTTTCGAATACGAATCGTCCATCGGCTATCAAGATAATTGCGCCAAAGAGGCTTATAAAAAAGGAGTTACCGCACGGGATGAAAGTATCAGTGCCGCTCTCTACCGCTTTTCGCTGGACGGCCATCTGGATAGAGAACGCCTATTAAAAGCCACACTCGCCACCTTCCACCGGAGTTTCAAAAAAGATATGGCAGGATGGTTTGCCGGATTCTTCGAAACTCTGCAACCAACTACCGGAGAACTGTTATCCTTGCAAGAAGAGATGATGCAAATATTCACCTCTTCCTATACCAAACCGGTGAACGTGATGTTGCAACAGTTGAAAAATATTGCATCCGAAGAAGGATTCCGTTATCAGGAATTCATCGAACGTGCAACCACCCTTTTCTTCTCCAGCCCCAAAAACTCGCTGCTTACCATTTACGCCCTCTTTGAAAAGATCGTCGCACAACATCCCGAGATGAAAGAGCCCTGCTGCATCACTCTCTGCCAACTCTTCTTGAAGAAAGACGAAAGCCTTCAAAAGAAAGCCGCTAATTTTATATCAAAATATGGAGACGTCTCTTCATCCAATCTCCAGGAAACACTGCAATCTTATCAACCGGAGATGTTTCAAAGCGTGCATGCGATACTCTCTTCTTTCAAACCGCAGCCTACAGAAGAACCCCATGAGCCCGATGCAAGTGTGGGAGAAACGGTACACATCTGCAGGGAAGACAACCCTATTCCCTTCCCCGCCAACAAAGAAGATTTCCTGTTCCAGCTTAGTCGTTTGTTCGACATGGAGGAAAGTTGGGAGATAGAAACAACCATCGCCGCCATCATTGCTTTCCATCCCCAATTGGACAAAGAAGATCTCAACCGGATGGAACCTGTTTTCCAACGGGCTGCCACTATCGTTGCCAATAGCTGGGAGCCATACGAAGATCTTCTCGCTACCTTCCTACTGGAATATCAACGCTTATGGGCACAGAAAGATACCTCCAACACAGGATTTTTGAGAAATATGTTCACCCGACTGGAAGAAAGGCTGAAAGGAATAGATGAAAACAGAGGAGCTTATGACGAGCGCTCTTTCAAACGACTTGCCGACTGGAAACCCGGCTACAGCAACGCAACCTGTTTCACACCCATCAAACATTTATGGCTAAATGTGATCCGTAAAATAAAAGGAGGCAATGCCTTCCCCCTACTTTCTACTCCCACCCATACCCCGGCATACGTACAGGCTACCGAACTGGTACGCCGGCTTGCCGTATATCAGAAAGCAGAAACGAAACCCTGTCCATGGGATTTCCAGCTAGCTATTGCCCGATGTGCCATGGAAGACAAAGAAGAAGCCATCGCCACCGCCCGGCAACTGTTGCAAGATGAATACCTGCATCTCTCTGTTCCTGTTGGATGAAAACACGCTACCCGAACCGCCCTACAATCATCCGACTGCCTGGGTGGCCGCCGGACTGGTAAAAGCACCGGAGACGGAATTCGAAGCATTCAAATCTTTCGCCTGTAACACATTACCACACAACTATCTGACAGGAGACTACGAGTGGAAAGAGGTAAAACCCAAATAGAAATCATACGAAACAGACAGGCGTCTGCTCCAACTCGAGTTCTACAAATGGCATACATATGCCGAATGCAACAGCCACCAGTTATGGCAGGAACATCTGATTATCAACAGTAAATATAACATGGATGATTCCCGTTACATGGAACCTTTGTTATGCTGCTTTCCCAACCGCCCGGAACCATTAATAGCCCAGATTATCACTTGCTACATGACTTTCGGCACTCCGCAGGAAGACAGCAAACGCACCCTCGCCTGTGCCTTGCGCATGTTGTTGTCTTTCCACTGCCCGCTCAAAGAGATGAGTTTGCTCCTACTAAGTGGTTCGCTGCTTTTGTAGACAAAACAGTCCGTTCCTATGCAGCCGAATTATGGGTAGAAGGAATATCCACAGGAAGAATAAACAATCACCGGGTAGGAGAAATCCTGGCCCGCCTCATCCAGATGGAACTTGCTCCGCTAAAACGCTTCACCACACAAGTGTACGAAAGCATGTACAAACGAAGTACTTTCCACAACCAGCAACTGGAAGCACTGCTCACAGAATTTATAGGCGGATTGCCAGACAAACCCGTTACCGGACTCAAACAACTGCTCGAACTTTATCTGGAGCTATTGACCATCAACCACAGCAAGGTTACAGACGAACAAATCCTGCAACGCCTACAAGAATGGGGCACAAACAGCAACCTGAAAAAAGTGACGACTTCACTCAACAACCTATAACAAATTCATGATTATGACCATAGAAGAACGCCTCAACGAGATAGTAGAAAAAGGACAAGGCGATGCCATCATCCCTTTTCTGCAAGGATTAACGCAGGAAGAACGAAAAACGCTTGTTCCCTGCCTTAACAAATTGGAAGAACACTACAATAAATTCGTGCAACTTAACGAGAATACATACGGTACACGCGGAACTCCCGAACAGCATCGTATCATCAATCTTACCGCCCTCGTCATCTATTCGCTAAAAGAATTCCGCAAACACGAATGGGGAATCTATACAGAACAGCTGAACGAATTGATTCCGTGGTATATTCCTTCCTGGCTCGACAGTTTCTTCAAAGAGGGTGAAAGCAGGGAATTTGGCGGTTTCTATGGAATGAATTACGAAACTCTGATGGATTGGATAGAACAGGAGTACTCACCCTAACACCCTCTCCGCAAACCATCGCCGGTTATCTGGTGAACTACATGAACAATACCGATTTCCTGCAAAAGCGGGCAATCACACTCAAAGAACATATCTGGTATCTGTTCCAATACGATTGCGGACAAAACTGGACGGATAATCGTACAGGCGGACAGCCTTATTTCTCTTTCAGATACTTCGTAGAACACGGTCAACTAGATCGTATGCGTGTATTAAAAGAATCTCTGCTTGCCGTCAACCGGAATCTGAACAAAAACCTAAGCAGTTGGTTTGCAGGCATGTTTACCGCACTTAACCCCAGTACAGAAGAACAACTAACACTACAACCGGAAATGTTTGCCGTTCTGTCCGCCCCTCACAGCCGTCCGGTAAATATCATACTCGGACTGCTGAAGAACTTATGCACTCACCCACAATTCCAGGCTGAAGAGTTTCTAAGTCAGACTTCCGTGCTTTTTGCTTCGGACGTGAAAGCGATTCACCAAAACACACTGGCAGTACTCCATAAGCTGGCAAAGAAAGAAAAGAACATCGCGACACTATCTGTTGTGCAGCCGCACAAGGACTGATGAGCCGGAAAGAATCCACCCAAAGTAAGATAGTCAAACTTATTCAGACGTATGAGAGACGGCATCTACTACATTAAAGAGGTACTTTCCATATATACGGAAACCATGTTGGCTAATACTAAAAAGGAGCTGAAAGCGTATTTGGAGAATAATGAGCCGGAAGATTCCGCCTCTTTCACGTATGAGCCAATACTCCCTATCATCCGTGAAGACAACCGGATACAGGAAATCACTTCCACTGAAGACCTGATATTTCTAGCCAGCCAAGTGCTCGACGTGAACGAGATCTATCACTTCGACCTGTTACTCGGAGCCTTAGTGAAATGGGACCGGCAACAGGAAGCAAAACAAATCTCTCAATGGACCCCTATTCTCCAACGTGCCTACAAATTGCTGATGAGCGGAGGAAGTTCCCGAAATGGTATATTAGACCAGTTAATGGCCACCTTCCTCCTTGACTATGCCAAACTGCTGATTAAACGTTTCCCTGAAGAAGCCCAAGAGTTAAACAACTTACATCTGAAAATGGTACAAAAAGACGAACTTCAAAAAGGCAAATGGGGGTATCGTAATCTACAAAAACTCACCATTCGTGAAAAGACGAACAAAAAAATAAAGTTCCCCGTTCATAAGCAACTGTTATGCCGGACATTAGACCTTCTGGAAAGCAAGGAGAAACCTTTGCCCCTATTGTCCACTCCCACTCATACACCGATGTTTATCGCTCCGGAAACCCTGATAGAAAGGTTAAAACAATATCAGCAGGCAAATGCCGAACCGGACGATATGGATATGCAAACAGCACTTTCACGAGTGGCACTGGAAAGTTCGTCGCAAGAGCTTCCTCTGCTCCTCCGAAGTTTGAAAGGAGAATACCGGCACCTGCTCACTTTTGCTGGGAGAAAAGACGTACTTCCCAAGCACCTTTCAATCATCCTTCCTGGTGGATGATGGCAGGATTAATGAAATCACCGGAAACAATCTATGCTGAATTTAAAGATTTCTCCTATAATAAAAGTCCACGTGAATTTCTGACCGGAAACTTTAAATGGAGAACCTATCAGTATACTGACTCGTACACGGATTATAACAAGAAAACGGTAGAATGGATTTGTTCAACTCTTACTTTCGATATTCCGGAAAGCGAGAACTCTCATGTCATCAATAAAGACAAATATAATGAAAGAGTCAGTTACTATTCATACGATCCGCATCCGTTACTGGTTGAAATGTACCCACAGATAGAACGTTTTGACGACATACAGAACGACTTGCCACGTTTGGCATGGTTAACTCCCAATATACCGGAGCCACTATTGGTATGGTGCATCCGCAGCGCCATATACGACCCGACGTTAAATGAGGTAAGGGAAGCAGGTATCACCCAAGCTGCCATTGAAGCGCTTCATCAGTTAAGGCATACATGGCACGAAGTGTCTTATCTACTGGAAGCCACTTGCATGCTGGTAGCCGATAAAACTTCCCGTTCCTATGCTGCCGAAATCTGGATAGAGCGTGTAGGTCAAGGCTGCATAGACAGTGGACGCATAGGCAGCATCTTAAGTTCGCATCAACATACCGGCTGGGGACCGCTGAAAAGACTCACTGATCTGATACAGCAACAAATGATAAACGTCAGTCCGCTGCATAACCGGGAATGGAGAAACTAATCGTGGCAATGTTGGCCGGACTTCCAGAAAAGCCTGTCAAAGACTTAAAGAAATTACTGGAAATATATGCGGAGCTGTTATCCATCAACCATAGCAAAGCCGAAGACGAACATGTTTTGCACCTGCTTGACGCATGGAAAGGAGTGGCCAATCTGAAGAAAGCAGCAGCTAATATCCAACGGTAAGAGAGGTAGCTTATTGGAGCTAAAGCCAAAAAGAAGTATCTTTGGCACACTAAATACAAAAGGTTGAATGATTATTCTAAAATATAGTTTAGCTATTTTCTGTTTACTGCTGACAGGATGCTCCTTCTTTCCAGTCATAAGGAAAGGAGAGCACTCCCCTCATGGAATACGAACAAACGACGGAGGATATACAACCACGCGAAGAATGTTCCACCGTTTCACCACCGGAGCGAAGCGAAATGGCTCTCTACATGGACTCATTAGGACTCGTCAATATAGCTGACCTGGATAGCAGTCTCGTTGTAAAACTGATGTATACACAGGCTGATAATTTCACAGGCGAAGTGCTTTACGACAACTTAACGGAAGCCTACCTGCATCCGGATGCGGCATACGCTCTGATAGAAGCACAAAAAGCCTTAAAGAGACTATACCCGTCTTATAGTCTTATCATTTACGATGCGGCACGTCCAATGTCGGTACAGAAAAGATGTGGAACGTAGTGAAAGGAACGTCAAATATAAATATGTCTCCAACCCCAACCGTGGAGGCGGGTTACACAACTACGGACTGGCAGTAGACGTCAGTATCCAAGACTCTCTGGGACAGCCCCTACCGATGGGAACCAAAGTAGACCACTTAGGCATGGAAGCACACATCACAGACGAGATCGGATTGGTACATAATGGAAAAATGAGTGAAACAGAGCGTCAGAACCGATTACTGCTACGAAAAGTGATGAAAGAGACCGGATTCCGTGCATTACCCAGCGAATGGTGGCATTTCAATTTTTGCAGCCGGGACGTAGCCAAACAGAAGTATAAGTTAATACCATAACCGACACTCAACAACCCCATAATCAGAGCTCGACGATTCATTGTAATATCCTATAACACAATAACACCATGATGCAAATCTCTCCTGAAACCCAACTTTTTATTCGCGAACATTCATCGGACGATGTACGTGTGCTGGCTTTACAAGCTAAAAAGTACCCGGATATAGATATGCCAACTGCCATCACCCAAATTGCAGGAAGGAAGGTAGCAGCCGAAAAGATTCCCTCATGGTGGGAGATCGAAAGATATGGTATCCGAAACATCTGTCGCTGGAACAATGCTCTTCAGAAATCACCGCCCGCTACAAAGCACGTCTTTTGCAGGGAGATTCTCTGACCGACCTCACCGGCGGATTCGGCATTGACTGTTCTTTTCTTGCCACCGGATTCAAATCCGCCACTTACGTAGAACGTCAGGAGGAACTCTGCGAAATAGCAGCACATAACTTTCCCGTACTGAATCTAAACCATATAAACATAAAAAACGAAGATGGAGTAACCTACCTGCAAGTAATGTCCCCCGTAGACTGCCTTTTCCTCGATCCTGCGCGCCGCAATGAGCACGGCGGAAAAACGGTTGCCATCTCCGACTGCGAACCAAACGTAGCCGAACTGGAAGAGCTTTTACTTCAAAAGGCCAACCGGGTAATGATAAAACTCTCCCCCATGCTCGATCTTTCATTAGCACTGAAAGAACTGAAACAGACACAGGAAGTTCACATTCTGTCCGTCAACAACGAATGCAAGGAACTACTAATTCTACTCGGACAAACATCACCGGCAGAAATCTCCATTCATTGTGTGAACCTTTTCACAAAAGGAACTCAAAAAGAACAACACTTTGTATTCACCCGCGAACAGGAACAATGCAGCGAATGCACATATACGGATTCTTTAGAAACCTATCTTTACGAACCGAATGCCTCCCTTCTGAAAGCCGGTGCTTTCCGAAGCATTGCAGCAGCCTATCCTGTCCGCAAACTGCATCCCAATAGCCATCTTTATACTTCCGATACTTTCATTGAAAACTTCCCCGGAAGAATATTCCGTATTGTCAACCAGTGCAGTTTCAATAAAAAAGAAGTAAAGGAAAATCTGGCAGACCTGAAAAAAGCAAATGTGACTGTCCGTAACTTCCCCGCCACAGTAGCCGAACTCCGCAAACGAATCCATTTGGCTGAAGGAGGAGATACCTACTTATTTGCCAGTACATTAAATAATGGGCAAAAAGTTCTGATTCGCTGTGAGAAAGTCTGAACTATTTTCTATTTTTGCAAAAAAGAAACACAATCTAAACTAATCCAGATGAATCAAACACTCATAAAAGCGATTCTATTACTAATCGCATTCACCTTGTCCTGTCACACTCTACTTTTCTCACAGAGAGATTTTGAGCGACACGAGTTCTCTTTTCACGCGGGCTACGGTGTTATGTTCCATCACCCTCCTACACTCACGTTAAGTACCCATAGTTACCAACGTACACTCGCACAAGGCGTAAGCTGGGATGGACAATATAATTTCCGCCCTCTCAAACGTTTTGTCTTTGGAGGAATCTACTCCGGATTTTCTTCCAAAGGAAGTCATCCTGAAGGGAAGGACCATTTATGGGTTCATTTCATTGGTACTCAAATCGGAATGTGTAATGCCAACACCAAACATTGGCAAATCCGCGTAACAACTGGTCCCGGTGGAGTCATTCTACGGAACAACAGTGAGGTGTTCGGCAAAACACGGAAAGTGAAAGCCTTCACTATTGGTCTCCTGACCAATGCCAATCTTACCTATAAACTGAATCCCAATCTGGGAGTCAGTCTAGAAGTACAATATATGTATAGTGAACTGCTTAGAATTAGAACCCACTATCACGGAGAAAGGGTTATTGTAAAACTCGATGGCAATAATGATACCAACCTCACACGAATAAATTTCACTACGGGATTATCCTATTATTTCTAACATTCACTCAAAAAAAGCACTATGAAGAAATATATACTCATTCTTTTTTCCATTATCAGCTTTTGGAGCTGTACGGAAGATGAATCGATTGACATTACAGTTTTACCTTCTGTCACCACTACAGGTGACAACACCTTTGGCTGTCTGATGGACGGATGGATTTATGTGGGAGGACGATACCTGAATTGGGGGCACTCGTATGTCTGGACGTATGATTCATTCCACTACTATCCGGAGGAGGACAAACTATCCGTCAATGTTTCCGTCAAACCTGACATCAACATACACTTCATCATTTTATCTCCCGGGAGGCAAAGAAGCAACTCTCACCGATATACGGTTCAGAGGAGAAGAACTGGAAGACGGAACAGCTTTTATAAGCCATTTCGACCCAGAATTGAATATTATCAGTGCAACCTTCGGCAACGGCAAACGTCTGACTAACGGACGTTTTGATATTCATTATACAACACAACAGCAATAATGGCGGCGACAGTAATAACTATTCAGATTTACTTTCTTCTCCCGCCTTATTGGAAGGATTGTTACTTTTCTGATACTCTTTGGGAGTGGTTGTCTCATTTCCATCCCGTACAGCCATATAGTGCGGCGACATAATTTCAATGCCGGCTTCATTAAATTTATCCTGAATATTCTGATGCAAATCCGAATAAATCTGTGCCATTTTATCTGCCTGTTTGATATAAGCATTAATTTGATAGACCGGATACCAGTCGCTCAAAGAAGTCTCTAACACAAACGGACGCGGATCATCCACCACTCCGGGAGTATTCAACGCAGCATCAATCAGTATCTGATTAACCTGTCGCCAGGGAATATCATAACCGATAGATACTTCCGAGTGAATAATCAGTCCATATTCACGTGCCGAAGTACTGTAGTTTACCGTATGAGACGACATGATAAATGAATTGGGAACAGTCACAACCTCATTTTTAGGAGTCCGAATACGTGTCACTAGAGGAGTCTTTTCAATGATATCTCCGGTGGTATCATTCAATTTGATCCGGTCACCCATCTTAAACGGACGCATATAAGTGATAACCAATCCAGCGATGATATTACCAATAACCGTACTTGATCCGAGCGAAACAATCAATCCGACAAATACCGAAATACCTTGGAACACTCCGGAATCGGAACCCGGGAGATAAGGATAAATCATCGCAATCATAAATGCATAGAGCAGGAAACGAGCGATATGGAAAGTCGGCATCGCCCAGTCCGGATAGAAGCCGTTGATTTTGAGCCGTCCTGCTTCCACCTCACGTGCCAGATACAAGACGAGACGTACCAAGTATTTCACGGCATACCAGATAACGATGATAGTAAACAATTTGGGCACATAGTCGATAATACCCACAAAGATACCGCGAATCGGATTCCATATATATCCTAACAGTTGGTATGCCAGTCCTTCCGTCTGGGGGAAGATGATGAAAATCAACGGTACGGTAAACAGTAGTTGCAATCCCATCAATATATACCGCCCGATACTGGACAGGAATACCAACAGGTCCGCCTGTTTCTGCGCATCCAGCAATTCATACCCCTGGATGGATACCGGTTTTATCTTCGTATCTTTCAGGCGCAGGATACGCGCTTTCAGTTTACGGAACAACCAATTGGTCAAGCGGAACAGGAAATACTGTCCCACAATTACCAACACAAAATAGAGCACACGCTTTGCCATCCGCCAAAGTCCGTGCTCCGCTTTCATCTCATGCAGTTTGGTAATGACGTTCTGCTGTCTTTCCTTAGCTAACGAATCACCGGAAACTCCTTCCCACAAAGCATCCTGATCGGTAAGAGAAAGCAGGACTTTACTGCCGTACATCAAATCGGAAACAATGTCCGAATGGTCGATAGCCACAGAATCGGGTTGTAGATTAAAGCGTCTTCCTATCTCTTCAATCGCTGCACCGGTCATTTGGGCACGTTGCTGAGGAGTATATCCGCCTCGTTTGGTGAAAAGGTAGAATAAGGTATCACCGTCCGCCACTACCGGTATTCCCTTAGTGAACTGACGCAGAGAGTCAATACGCTGTCGCTGCTGTACATACTTGACGGAGTCGGCAGTAGCCATCTGGAGCTTCATCTGCTCCATTTCCATCCGCATATTCGCTTCATTGAGCCGGGCTTCTTCCAACGATTTCCGCATATTCGCTTCATTGAGCCGGGCTTCTTCCAACGATTTCCGCATATCCGCCAGATGGATAGAGTCCGAATCCCGTTTCAAAGGAACATGTCCGTTCGTTACTGTATCTCCGGCAAATATCTTCTTAACCGCCTGTTCCAACTGTGCCTGCGCCCCGATTGCCAGAAAAGAAAGGAACAACACCAGTAACGACCGTTTTATTTTATTTATTTCCATACCTTATATCCCTTGATTATAATTAAGGTTAATCTAACTTTTCATAAAAAACAGAGCAAACATACGGATTGTTTTTGACATTACCATTTCCAAATTGATTATCTTTGCCACTAAAAGAGAAAAAGCATGAATATATTATTACTTATCGGGGGATTAATCCTCATTCTTCTAGGAGCTAACGGATTAACAGACGGTGCCGCCTCGGTAGCCAAGCGTTTCCGCATCCCTCCATCGTGATCGGACTTACCATCGTTGCATTCGGTACTTCTGCCCCGGAACTGACGGTCAGTGTATCTTCTGCTCTCAAAGGAAGCGCGGATATTGCCATAGGCAACGTGGTGGGAAGTAACATTTTCAATACATTGATGATTGTAGGCTGCACGGCATTATTCGCCCCGATTGTCATCACCCGCAATACACTTAGAAAAGAGATTCCGCTCTGCATACTTTCTTCTATTGTCTTGCTGATTTGTGCCAATGATGTATTTTTGGATAAAGCTCCGGAGAATATCCTGAACAGAGTAGACGGCTTGTTGTTGCTTTGCTTCTTTGTCATTTTCATGGGCTACACTTTTGCCATCGCTTCCAAGCCGGTTACAATGGAACAACAAGCAGAACATCCGGTCATAGAAGAGGAAACAGAAATCAAATCACTGCCTTGGTGGCAATCCATTCTTTATATCATCGGGCTTGGCCGCCCTTATTTATGGAGGGCAGTTGTTTGTCGACGGTGCCACGGGCATCGCCCGCAACCTGGGTGTCAGCGAATCAATTATCGGACTGACACTGGTTGCAGGAGGGACTTCTCTTCCGGAACTGGCTACGTCTATCGTTGCCGCATTAAAGAAAAATCCGGAAATTGCCATTGGAAATGTGATTGGTAGTAACCTCTTCAATATATTCTTTGTACTGGGATGCAGCGCGAGCATCACTCCTCTCCATCTTAGTGGAATCACCAATTTTGACCTGTTTACATTAGTAGGTTCCGGTATTCTGCTTTGGTTATTCGGACTGTTTTTTGCCAAGAGAACAATTACAAGAATCGAAGGAGCGATTATGATACTTTGTTATGTGGCGTACACGGTAGTATTAATTTATAATACCTAAATAATATAACAAAACACCTGATATTCAGCTTCATTCCAAGTAAAATTTCCTTCTTCAAACATAGAAACTGGTACAATACGAATGTTTAATGATTTCTTCCCCTTAGTATACCTGACTGGAATTTCAAAATCATCTTCCAGCCAACGTTTATAAGGGTTACTATCAGCTACATACCATAAACGTTCTGTAACTTCTTCGCCATCAACAAAAACACGGGCTGCTTGTCGAGCATCGTTTTGATCGCTCAACCTACGCAAACGCACTCCTTCATTTTGAGAAGATATGTTCACTCTAAAATTACTAAAATTTTCAAACCGGACAATTTCTCCTACATATAAAATACTATCCTCATTTCCTTCAAAGAAACTTTCCAATTTTGTTCTTCGTACATTACCCATAGCTTTATAAGAGTGTTGCTTAATGGAATGCGAAGAACTTAAATCCAAGCTATCAGTCTTCACCAGTACATTTTTATCTTGACCATAATAAAATATAGTACCCGAATGTTCCAAATACTGATTATTATATTCTCCCGACTCTATACCAAACTTCAACTCTGAATAGAAAGGATAACTGTCGCCTATACAAAAACGAGTCATTGACCATGGGTTATCCGAAAGACCGTCATACCCTCCCATTGGATGCACTTCGGGCGGAGTCGGAAATCCCCAGCCATAACAAACATAACTTTCAGAACCGTCGCTCTCAACTTGTGGAGTCCGTTTGCCATCAATATATATACGAACATCCCCTTCACAAGAAATAATATGTGAGCGTTCGGCGTGACATGTAATATGGGCAGCAACCATCTTCCCTCTTCCTTGAATAGCAGCTATCGGACTATCTGTTCCTGCCACATATTTTCTCGTATAATATGGTGTATTACGAAAATACCCGGTATTAAATGTAGGATAAACCGACCGGGAAACTGCTATTTCAGAAAATCCCAAAGAAACAGGAACACCACTACGATTTTCAATTATTATCTTCGCATGCTTCCAATATGGCATTGGAAAATAATTATAAAACCAACCGTATGTGTTATATCCTGACAGCAGATAGTTGGTATCGTGAAAGCCCAAAGAATTACCTCCCAAACACGCCAAAGGACAAGAAATATCGGGTTGTTGATGAGCATCCCAAAACATATGAATCCATACATTCTGCAAGTGCTGCTCATTAATCTCCGGAAGATAAAATTTTAAAGAACCAATAGCTCCCTCTCCTTTTTCATCCAATAAAGTAATGGACTCGCCAGCATTGATCTTTTGTTCCGACTTACGATGATATGCCAATTGATCTTTACACAAAGATTGCTTCCTTGTTTCTTCCATAATTGTATCAAAGTATCATAATTCTCCTTCCCGGTAAAGGTCTTGATACCATTGTCCGCATAAGTGTGGTATACAACATGTCCCCAACCTCCTTCACCTTTGGTTCTTTCATAACCTTCCAGTTTCACATCGGTAGTTACACGGCATCCCTTGTTAAACGGCATTGGAACAAAACTCCGTGCAACACGTATGGGCCCTCTTCCGTTATCAAACGGACCAATATAACTTTCAGCCAAAGGTTTTATAAAAGGTTCTTTTTCTCCGAATTCAGATAAACGCAAGCTAAAACGAGGTGTTTCTTCTCCATCAAAATAAAAACGGAAGAGCGGATCACTTGAACTCATATAGCGATGTTGTACAAGGTTATAAATGCATCCCGGACCATCAACATCAAATATTACCCACTCTCCACGTTGGTCCTGATAAAGACTCCAATCCCAGTCGGCATTCTTTCCTCTTTTATCAATGCTGCCTTCATAATGGACCGAAATTCCACGATCTAACAAGGGCAAAGATGCAATATCAACCATTCGTGATATACCATAAGATATACTATCGGTTTGCCAACCCAACCGTGATACAGAGACTATCGGACCAATTGCCGACAATGACACAACCCCGAAAACTACCAAACAAACTAAAAAAATACTTTTTTTCATAAGGTGATAAATATAAAATAAAACATTAATCTATCTATAAAATTTAATTCATAAAAGTACGGCAACTTATATAAGCATACAACCACTTTATTATCAAATCAATATACTATTTCGACCTTCAAACCATCTGTTATCATATTTATTTCCCGGCTTAATCCCTTTTTATATATAATAAGGTAATATACTCTTGTTTGAAATAAATAGTAAGAAAAGTATCAGTATATGATAACAAAGCACTTTTACATATTTTTTTTGTGCTTACTTTGCAACGTCCATCTTATATGTTATACCTAATTTATTATGAAAATGAAGAAAGTCATTTTGTTTATCACCTTATTCTCCATGATATCATTATTCAGTTACAGTAAAAATCCTGTAAAACAATGGGGACAACTACAAGTGAAAGGCAATCAATTATGCGATCAAACCGGAGACCCTATTGTTTTAAGAGGGGTTAGTTATGGCTGGCACAATCTATGGCCTAGATTTTACAATAAACAATCTGTAAAATGGTTGAAAAAAGATTGGAAATGCACCGTTTTACGTGCAGCAATGGGGACAGTTATTGAAGACAATTACATTGAAAATCCCGAATTTGCATTAAAATGCATGAATAAAGTGATTAAAGCAGCGATAAAAAATGACCTCTATATAATAATCGACTGGCATACTTATTATCCGCAAAAAGAAGAAGCGAAAGCATTTTTCTCGATGATGGCACAGAAATACGGAAAATATCCTCATATTATTTATGAAATATATAACGAACCCATGGAAGACAGTTGGGAAAGCGTGAAAGAATATGCAACTGATATTATCTCTGAAATACGCAAATATGATCCTGATAATATTATTCTTGTAGGCAGTCCACACTGGGATCAAGATTTACACCTGGTAGCAGAAAGTCCTTTAAAAGGATTCAATAATATAATGTATACCCTCCATTTCTATGCCGCCACTCATAAACAAGAGTTACGGGATAGAGCTGAAGCGGCATGGGAAAAAGGAATTCCCATTTTTGTTTCAGAATGTGCAGGAATGGAGTGTACTGGCGATGGGCCATTAGATATACCGGAATGGACCCGTTGGGTAGAATGGATGGAAAGTAAAAAGATCAGCTGGGTTAACTGGTCCATTTCAGACAAGAACGAAACTTGCTCTATGATTCTCCCGCGAGCAAGCAAAACGGAGGATGGGATGAGTCTTTAATAAAACCAGCAGGACGCCAAAGTCGTAAGTTTATCCGACAATACAACTCATATATTTATAAAAATAAAGAATGATAAAATAATATCAGTTTTAGGTAAATAACGTCAATTATTTACTTTCCTTATTTACTTGCTTTGCATCAACAATAAACCTACGAAATTTTATAATAAAGTTAATTTTAAATTTGAGAAAAATGAAAAAGAATCTCTTTTCTTTTCCCCGCTCAAAAGTGCGGATGTTAAAAGGATCAAAAGGAGTCTGGCTCTTCTTGATTATGTTCTGGATGATAAATACAGCTGCCTCAGCAGCAGGTATTGAGATTAAAGGTACTGTAACAGACAGCAAAGGTGAACCTCTTCCGGGAGTTAATATTGTTGAGTTAGGAGTTAAAAAGAATAATGGTACCATCACTGATTTAAATGGTAAATATACTATAACAGTAGAAAGCCAAAAATCTGTTCTTCAGTACACTTTTATCGGTTATAAAACAACAGAAGTCACTGTAGGAAACCGTAAAACAATCAATGTTTCACTCAAAGATGATACTCAATCTCTGGATGAAGTAGTAATTATCGGCTATGGTACAATGAGGAAAAAAGATTTATCCGAGCTGTTTCTTCTATTAAAAGTGATGACTTGATGCTTGGTAATCCTACCAGTATTTCCCAAGCTTTACAAGGCAAATTAGCCGGTGTACAAGTAAACCAGAGTGACGGTGCTCCCGGTTCAGGCGTAAGTATCACCATCCGTGGTGCCAACTCATTTTCTACAAATTCACAACCACTTTACATTGTCGACGGCATTCCGTTTGAAGTAGGAGACACTCCAAGTAGTAAAGCAAATGAAGGCAATAACTCAACAACCAATCCTCTTTCATTAATCAATCCTAATGACATCGAATCAATCGATATTTTGAAGGATGCTTCTGCAACAGCCATTTACGGTTCTCGCGGAGCTAATGGTGTCGTATTAATTACCACTAAAAGAGGTCGTGCCGGAGATGCCAAAGTTGAGTTCTCGGCCAACTTCGGACTTTCCAAAATAGCCAAAATGGTCAAAATGCTGGATGCTTACACTTATGCTAATTATGTAAATGAAGGTGTAATCAACGGAGCTGCTTATGACAATCTTCCCTATTCATACCTGCCTTATCGTGGAAAATGGAACTACCGTCGCGACGAAAACGATAAAATCGTTCCTAACTCCGGTAAATACTATGCTTCACCAGAAGATTATCTCAATCCGGGTTATCGTGAAGACGAATATGGCAATAAAGAATGGGTAGAAGGCACCAACTGGATGGACGAGATCTTACAAGATGCATTAACACAGGAATACAATCTTAGTGTATCAGGAGGAAATGAAAAGAGCAACTATGCATTTTCAGGCAACTATACAGACCAGAGTGGTATCATCAAGAATTCAGGTTATGAACGTTTTGCTGTTCGTGCCAACATTGGAAGCCATGTGAAACCCTGGTTAAATACGGGACTAAATATCAACTTTACCCGTTCGTTAACTAAGTTTGCCAAGTCAAATTCCTATGATTATAGTATCATCCGCTCTGCTATGCTTTATTTACCAACATTATATGTAGGGGACAAGACAGAAGATGATTCTTATGCATGGTTATCAGCCAATCCACGTACATACGTTAATACAGCTAAAGATGAACTGAAATCAATTAATGTATTTACTTCTGCATTTGCCGAAATTACAATCCTTGATTGTTTGAAATTCCGTCAGAATCTAGGTATCAGTTATTCTGTAAACGATCGTGCAAGTTACTACAATCGTGAAACAGGAGAAGGTAAAGCTTCCAACGGACGAGCTGGTAAAAGCGACAATTTCTGGCAGAACTTAACAGCAGAATCATTGGTTACTTTCGATAAGACATTCAACAAACTACATCATCTCAATGTAGTAGCCGGTTTCACTTACGAAAAATCAGACTGGGGTGGCAAAACAATGAATGCGTCCAACTTCCCGACTGACATCACACAGGACTTCGATATGAGCCAGGCGTTAAATATTGAGACACCAGCCAGCTATCGAGGACAAGCAGTTCTAGTCTCCTTATTAGGACGCGCCAACTATACACTCAAGGATCGCTATATTTTCACAGCATCGTTCCGTCGTGATGGTTCAAGCCGTTTCGCTCCCGGAAATAAATTCGCGAACTTCGCTTCAGGAGCAGTAGCATGGACTATATCTGAAGAAGAATTCATCAAAAACCTAAATATATTCAGTAACTTAAAGTTGCGATTCAGCTACGGTCAAACCGGTAATCAAGCGATCAGCAGTTACCAGACCATCGCTTCACTTGCACCATCCAATTACCCTCTCGACGGAACATTGAGCAGTGGATTTGCAGGACAAACTTACAAAGGTCCTTTGAATGACAAACTCAAATGGGAAACAACCGACCAATATAATGTCGGACTCGACATGGGATTCTGGAATAACAGGATTAGTTTATCCGCTAACTATTATTATAAAAAAACTAATGACCTGCTACAAAATGTATCTATACCGAATAGTACCGGTTATACTACCATGTGGACGAATTTCGGTCATGTAAAAAACAAAGGACTTGAGCTAACCGGTAAAATCATTGCATTAGATAAAAAAGACTGGACCTTAGACTTCGACGGTAACATCTCTTTTAATAAAAATGAAATCGGAGGTTTAACGGCCGATCAATATGCTAACCAATTATGGTATAGTGCCAAAGAAGTCTTTCTGCAAAGAAATGGATTACCTATCGGAACACTCTTCGGCTATATAGAAGACGGCTTCTATGATAATATAGCAGAAGTCCGTGCAGATCCAATATATGCCAAAGCATCTGATGATGAGGCTCGCAGAATGATCGGTGAAATCAAATACCTGGACAAAAACAATGACGGAAAAATAACGTCAGAAGACCGAGCTATCATCGGTGATACTAATCCAGACTTTATTTACGGGCTGAACGCCAATTTACGATGGAAAAATCTGACTCTGGGATTGTTCTTCCAAGGTACTCATGGTAATGATATTTTTAATGGTAACTTGACAAATATCGGAATGAGCAGTATTGCAAACATCACTCAAGATGCTTATGATTCCCGCTGGACACCAGAGAATGCAGCTAACGCCAAATGGCCTCGCGTCACTACTGCAATGACCCGTGACATGAAACTCTCCGACCGTTATGTAGAAGATGGTTCTTACTTCAGACTAAAAACGATCAACTTAAACTACAATTTCGGTTCAGTCATAAAAGGAATTAGCAACTTGTCTGTTTTCGGTACAGTAACAAACGTATTCACGATTACAGGTTATAGTTGGTTTGATCCGGATGTAAACGCCTTTGGTTCTGACGCTTCCAGAAGAGGAGTTGATATTTTCTCATATCCAAGCAGCAGAACATATTCAATAGGTTTTAAATTAACGTTATAATCTCAAGAAATAATGAAAAAGAAAAATATATTCATATATCTGATGGCATCCAGCCTCCTATTATCCGGAGCAGTAATGACATCATGCGAAAGTATGATCGAAGAAAAGCCTTTCGACTTCATTGTCCCTGAAGATGTTGAGGATTCTGATAACGGTGCCGACATGTGGGTAACAGGAGTATATAACACATTACACGAAGCCATGTTCAGATACGGTAGTTTCCCACGTCCGCTGGATTATGACTGTGACTATATTTCCGGTGCAGTATGGCAGTTCAGCCAATTTGGAAGTGGTAACTTCCAGGGAGGTGACGGACAAGCCGATGTACTTTGGACCGGAATGTACTCTTTGATTAACCGAGCAAATATAGCGGTTTCTGAAATCAACAAGATGCAAAATGTATCAGAAGTATTTAAAAAGAATGCATTAGGAGAATGCTATTTTCTTAAAGCATGGGCATATTTCTATCTGGTACGTGCTTATGGAGCTATCCCTATTTATTCCGTCAGTGTAAACGAATCCGGCAATATACTAATAATCCGCGCATTCCAATTGCACAAGTATACACGGAAACAATCATACCTTTGCTTAAAGACGCCAAAGATATGATTTATAAAAATTCGGACAATGGATTTAAACCCGGAAGAGTCTGTGCTGCAACTGCGGCAGGTTTGTTAGCCAAAGTATATGCGACTATCGGCTCTGCGTCCATGGCTACCGGAGAACAAATAACAGTAAAAACCGGCGCACCGTTTGTCATGCAGAATGTAAACGGCACTATGACCAAAGTATATACAGAACCTGTTCCGACAACATTCTCCAAGGATCAAGTTGCCGGTTACGAAAGCTTTTCCTCTCAAGAATATTATAGACTGGCCTACGAAATTGCAGGAGATATAATAGGAGGAGAATATGGAATACACAAACTTGAGGACTATGATTTGGTTTGGTCTCCTTCCGGCAAGACTTGTAGCGAACATTTATTCAGCTTACAAACTAAGTCCGGTGATGAATTATACGGTACATTATTCAGCTCGCACTACTGTGGCAGACTCAATGCAGCAGGAAATATAGACAATAGCTTAACGGTAGGATGTAGAAAACACTGGTATCTATTATTTGAAGAAAAAGACTACCGCGTGGACAAGGGAGTGTTGCATTGTTGGATACGTCAGAACTCTGATACAAGTTGGGGGGGTGGTTCATACTATCCGAACTTTGGGAAATGGCAACGTATGGTTGAAGCCAAAGAACCTCCGTTCGATAATCCTAAAGTAACCTCCGGATGGAGATGTGATGAAGGAGGATCAGAACAGTTCTTCGCTTTCACGACCAAATATTCACAACAAATAGCCGATCAGACTCAACCTCGTACAGATGCCAATTACCCATTTTTACGTTATGCTGATATTGTTCTAATTTTTGCAGAAGCAGCTAATGAATTAAATGGCCCGACAAAAGAATCGGTAGATGCTTTAAATGATGTTCGCACCCGTAGTAATGCAACAGGCAAAGAACTGGCAAACTTTACAGATAAAACCAGCCTGCGTTCTGCAATCCTTGAAGAACGTGCAATGGAATTAGCCTTGGAAGGCGATCGTCGTTGGGATTTAATACGTTGGGGAATTTATTTGCAGGCAATGAATGCTCTAGGCGGAATGGATGAAGCTAACAACGTAAAACAACGTTCCAGCAAACATCTGCTATTCCCGATTCCGACTCTTGAAATCCTGACAAACCAAGGAATTAATGAGAATAATCTGGCTGGGATTAATCACTTATAACCATGTAAAAACAGATTATGAAGAAAATAAAATATTTTGCAATAATCGCAGCATCCATATTTACTTTAACATCCTGTACGGATATTGTTGAAGTCGACGATCTGAAAGCCAAAGAAAACAAACCGTCAACAGGTGCTCCGACTGTAGACAAAGTAGTTTTGGCAACAGATGCTGAATTTCCCATTGAGGGAGCAAATTTCGAACAAGTAGTACGAATCGAGGGAACAAACCTTGGAGATATCACTTCCCTAAAATTCAATGATATCGAGGTGGACAGTAAGGAGATATATTCGACATACGATATGCTTCTCGCACCTATTCCCCGTGCACTTCCTAAAGAAGTGACAAACACAATTTATATTACAACCAAACACGGAGAACTAAGTATTCCTTTTGTCGTTTCCATCCCTGATTTAACAATCAATGGACTCAAGAATGAATTTACCCAGCCGGGAGATACGACGGTTATTACAGGTGATAATTTTGACCTCTACGGTATTACAATTGAGGAAGCAATTGTTAATCTAGGCAATTTACCAGTAAATGTAATCGATGCTACTCGTACAGAGCTGACAATAGAAATTCCTGCAAATGCCGCTCCGAAATCTACTCTTACTATAAAAGGGGCAAACATGGATGAAGCATACAAGCTCACATACATGGATCCGGGAGTATCTCAACTTTTCGATTTCAATAATTGGCCGGGAAGCGGTGCCTTTACACATTCCAGCCAATTCCCTGATGCCCCGAAAGATTTCTTATGTGACGGCACATTAGAAGGACAACCGGAACCATTAGTAGAAGGAGGAAAATATATTCGCTTCAATAATTCCGTGAAAGCTTGGGGATGGATGGTTATGTGGGCCGGATATATTACTGTACCGGCAGAAGTAGCCGCAGACCCTTCATCTTACGATTTAAGATTTGAAATCTGTACTGGAGCTAAATTTCCGATATCAGCCCAGGCGCGTATCATTTTAGGAGATTATGGATGGTATCCTTCCAAAGGAGGAATTCCTGTTAATACTTATGGTGGATGGCAAACTGTACGGATCAGTGCCGATACAGAAGCATTGTTGCCTAATCCTATCGATCCTAGTACCAACACAGCTTTCAAAATCATATTTTCTCCCGAATCTGCTCAAGATTTTGATTTAAGTATGTGTAATTTCAGGTTTGTTCATAAGTAAAAATAAAAAGGGAACGCTCGTACTAAAGCGTTCCCTCATAAACAAAAACAATTCGATTTATGCTAAAAGACTTATTTTCATTATTAACGATTATAGCACTTCTATTTTCATCTTGTTCCAAATCAGACGAAGAAGAAAATGGTGATGAACCTCAACCAACCAAACAAACAGCTTATTTCGGAGTTAACCTGTCAGGAGCTGAATTTGGGAATGTATATCCGGGGGTAGATGGTACTCACTATGGTTATCCCACAGAAAAAGACTTGGATTACTTTAAAGCCAAAGGTCTTTATCTGGTACGTTTTCCATTTCGTTGGGAACGCATACAACCCACAATGAATGGAGAATTAAATGCAACAGAACTGGCAAAAATGAAGAAATTCGTCAAAGCTGCCGAAGATAGAAACATACAGATACTATTGGATATGCATAACTTTGGAAGATATTGTGTATATTGCGACGGGCAAAGTTCACAAAATAATCAATATGCAATCATTGGTAATGCACGATGCACTGTTGACAATTTCTGTGACGTATGGAAAAAACTGGCAAAGGAGTTTAAAGACTATAAAAATATCTGGGGTTACGACATTATGAATGAACCCTACGAAATGCTGGCATCGACACCGTGGGTTAACATAGCCCAAGCTTGCATTAATGCCATCCGCACTATAGATACTAAAACAACCATCATAGTTAGCGGAGACGAATTCAGTTCTGCCAGACGATGGAAAGAATGCAGTGACAATCTGAAAACTCTTACAGATCCAAGTAATAACCTGATATTCCAGGCACATATATATTTCGATTCGGATTCTTCCGGAAACTATAATAAAGGATATGATGAAGATGGTGCAACCGTTCAAACAGGGTGGCTCGTTTGAAACCTTTTGTTGACTGGCTGAAAGAGAATAATAAACGTGGATTCGTCGGTGAATATGGAATACCTGATACTGACGGTCGTTGGCTGGATATTCTTGATGCAGCACTTAAATATCTACAAGAAAATGGAATAAACGGAACTTATTGGTCTGCCGGTCCTCGATGGGGTGACTATCCCTTATCTGTCCAACCGACCAATAATTACACACAGGATCGTCCGCAATTAAGCACGCTCCTGAAATATAAAAGTACACAACAATAATCAGAATAAATACTGTCCATGAGAACTCGAATCATCACCATTATCACTTTACTGCTATCTACTCCAATGATTATTGCACAAAATCAATGGATGAGATAGACAGGAAAGCTTTGCAGCAAAGCTATCTCCAATAGAAGTAAAAGGTATACAGATGACTGAAGCAGGAAATATTCCTCTTGTCAGGGATACTCCTGCGAAAATCTCTTTGGACGGAACTTGGCAACTGGCAGAAGGAGGAAGTGAAAAAGAACGTTTACATACCATCTGGACAGATCAAATACCCGCCCGTGTGCCGGTAGTATTCACACCGCATTAGTAGAAAATGAAATCATACCTGATCCATACATCGGACAGAATGACTCTATTGCAGAAAAACAATCTTACAAAACATGGTGGATGAAGCGGGAGTTCGAACTAGACTCCCCCTCATCGCACTGTATATTATCTTTTGGCGGAATCGCTAACAAATGTACAATATGGCTCAATGGAAAACTTTTGGGAACACACGAAGGTATGTTCGGAGGCCCCGATTTTTCAATAGGTAAATATTTAAAGAATAAAAATACTCTCATAGTAAAACTAGAAGCCATTCCCCAAATGTTTCTGGGAAACTGGCCTCCCAACGCAAATGAAAGTTGGAAATATACTGTTGTATTCAATTGCGTTTATGGATGGCATTATGCACAAATCCCATCATTAGGAATCTGGCGTAGCGTTCAATTAAAAGAACAAGCCGCAGTAGAAATAGAATCGCCATTCATCGCCACTCGTTCGCTCGATGGTCAAATGCGCTTAACTCTCGATTTGCATAAAGAATCATCTCCATTAAAAGGAGTATTATATGCAGAAGTATCTCCTAAAAACTTTAAAGGAGTAAAACAATATTATCATTTCGACATAAATAGTCAGAAGAAACAGGAAACTCTATCTTTAGACCTTCAAATCAAAGATCCGCATCTTTGGTGGCCCAATGACAGAGGAGAACAAGCACTATACGACCTCAATCTATTCTTCATTCCACAAAAAGGAAAGACCGCCCATGCAAAAACGTCGTTCGGTATACGGACTATTGAGATGAGACCATTAATTGATGGTGCTAAAGAAGATTATTATAACTGGACATTTGTCATCAATGACAAGCCGATGTTTATAAAAGGAACAGGCTGGTGCACTATGGATGCATTAATGGACTTCTCAAGAAATAAATATGAACATTTACTCCAAATAGCCCAAAGCCAGCACATACAAATGCTAAGAGCTTGGGGAGGGGGAATGCCCGAAACTGATGATTTTTACGAATTATGCGACAAATATGGTATTTTAGTCATGCAAGAATGGCCAACGGCCTGGAATAGCCATAACACGCAACCGTACGCTATGCTGCAAGAAACAGTGGAAAGAAATACCAAACGATTAAGAAATCACCCTTCTCTTATCATGTGGGGAGCAGGAAATGAATCGGATAAACCATTCGGACCTGCAATTGATATGATGGGACGACTAAGCATTGAACTTGACGGAACACGTCCCTTCCATCGCGGGGAGGCCTGGGGAGGTAGTCAGCACAATTACAACTGCTGGTGGGACGATGCCCATCTTAATCATAACTTAAATATGACCGCTCCTTTTTGGGGAGAATTTGGGATAGCATCATTACCTCACATCGAGACAGTGCGTAGATATTTGGATGAGGAAAAAGAAGTGTGGCCTCCCCAAAGGAGCGGTAATTTCACACACCACACTCCTATCTTCGGAACAATGAGAGAAATGGAAAAGCTCGTTCAATATTCCGGTTATTTTATGTCGAAGGATTCGCTGGCTTCTTTCATACTCGGATCACAGTTAGCACAAGTAGTAGGAGTGCGCCATACATTAGAACGGGCACGCACATTATGGCCTCATACTACCGGAGCACTTTATTATAAGATGAACGATAACTATCCCGGCGTATCATGGTCATGTGTAGATTATTATGGTATCATCAAACCTGTCCACTATTTTGTGCAAAAGTCTTTTGCTCCGCTAGCGGCAGTCATGCTATTTGACCGCAGCAATCTTTCCAGTCAAGAAGTCAGTCTTCCTGTCTATCTACTCGACGATTGCCAAATATTGGAGAAAGAGCCTTATCAGGTCAAAGTGTCTATATACAATGCACTACTAGACACTGTTGCCACCCATACTTTTAACGGCACTGGCGATGAGAATGTTGTCAAAAAATTAGGAGAAATAAGTCTGAATAGAGAACAAACCAAATCGACCATGTTATTCTTTGTCTTGGACATAATCAAAGACAACAAGAATATGTATCGGAATTATTACTTTACCAATTACGAAGTACGTCCGGGCTCCATCTTATCAATGCCCCAGACAGAAATAAAAATGGAACGCACAGGTAATATAGTGACTTTAACAAATACAGGAAAGTACCCCGCTATCGGAGTGCACATAGAAGCACCAGAAAAGATGGATCAACTTATCGTTTCAGAGAACTATATATGGCTTAATCCACAGGAATCAAAAATATTAAAAATAAATTTGGAATCTCCAGTTATTGTAAAAGGCTGGAACCTTCAATCACCCTATTAAACAGAACATTATGAAAAAAGTTTTTATTTCGGCTTTTCTACTACTCAGCCTTCTTACTCTAAATGGATGTAAAAGTAATCAACCTCCAGTAAAAGAGACAGGTGAACCTTACGGAGTAAACTTGGCATGTGCTGACTTCGGTTCATCCTTTCCCGGGGAATATAATAAAGACTATACCTACCCGACAGACCAGGACCTCGAATATTGGCAAAAGAAAGGGCTGAAACTTATCCGGTTGCCATTCAAATGGGAACGGCTACAACTTGACTTAAAAGGACCGTTAAACCAACATGACCTCAATAAAATGAAAGAACTGGTCAGAGCTGCAGAGAAACGCGATATGGTGGTTCTTCTTGACTTACATAATTACTGTCGCCGTTACATGAACAACGAACATACCCTCATTGGAAATAACGGATTAACGATCGGAGACTTGGCTTCTTTCTGGCAAGCTATCGCTAAAGAATTCTCGACTTTTAAAAACATATATGGTTATGGGCTAATGAACGAGCCACATGATCTGACCCGGAAACCAGCTGGTTCGACATGGCGCAAGCGTCCATCAATGCCATTCGGGAAGTCGACACAAATACTCTTATCATGGTAGGCGGCAATGACTGGTCATCAGCAGAGCGCTGGATTGAACAGAGTGATACACTCAAATATTTAAAAGACCCGGCTAATAACCTTGCTTTTGAAGCTCATGTATATTTTGACAAGGATGCATCCGGTACCTACAAATATTCATACGAAGAGGAAGAATGTTATCTGGAGAAAGGTATCGACCGGGTAAAACCATTTGTAGAATGGATCAAACAAAATAAATTCCATGGTTTTATCGGAGAATATGGAATTCCCGACAATGATCCCCGTTGGAATGAAACCCTCGACTTATTCTTGGGATATTTACAAGAAAACGGAATCAATGGTACATATTGGGCTGCGGGTCCGTGGTGGGATAGCTATTTCATGGCAATCACCCCCAAAGACGGGAAAGACAGACCGCAAATGCCTATCATTGAGAAATATACAAGTACTTTTAAAAAATAGAATTATGTTCAAAAGGTTCTCCATCTGCTACATTTTATTTATGTTTTATTTAACTGGAATTTCTGCTCAAGAAGACCGGTGGACAGGAAATGCCACGAATCTATCCAAAGGAAATTTAAGGGTAAATTCTTCAGGACGTTATCTGGAATACACCGATGGAACTCCTTTTCTCTACATAGGAGATACAGCATGGGAACTCATTAGCCGTTTAAATGACAAAGAAACAGAGCAATATCTGGAGAATCGTAGAGAAAAAGGATTTACCGTAATACAAACGGTAATCCTGGATGAATTAGATGACATGAATGTTTCATCTAACGGAGGACCCAAGTTAATTGACGGCAATATTGACAAACCCGCTCCTGACTACTTCACCCATGTAGACAAAGTTATTTCTCTGGCTGCAGTCAAAGGCTTATACATAGCTCTACTACCAACCTGGGGGGATAAGGTAGACAAACAGTGGGGAAAAGGACCAGAGATTTTACTCCGGAGAATGCATATAAATACGGCAAATGGTTAGGAGAACGCTATATGAACGCTCCCAATCTGATATGGGTAATAGGAGGTGATCGAAGTGGAGACGGAAAGAACTTTGCCATTTGGAATGCATTAGCGACTGGTATTAAAAGTGTAGACAAAAACCATTTGATGACTTATCATCCTCATGGAGAGCACTCATCCTCGTTCTGGTTTCACAATGCTTCCTGGTTGGATTTCAATATGTGTCAATCCGGACACGCACAACAAGATTTCGCAATCTATCAACGTCTGCTTTTGCCCGATTTAAATAAGGAACCACACAAGCCATGCATGGACGGAGAACCCAGATATGAAAATATTCCGATCAATTTCAAAAAAGAAAATGGAAGATTTGGAGATGATGATATCCGCCATACACTTTACCAAAGTATGTTCAGCGGAGCTTGTGGATATACATACGGCTGTAATGATATATGGCAGATGTTTGATACCGGACGTGAGCCTAAATGTGACGCCGACACTCCATGGTACCAATCAATGGATAAACAAGGAGCCTGGGATTTAATTCACTTTCGCAGATTATGGGAGAAATTTGATTTTACTCAAGGAAAAAACCTACAAACCATCTTTGGCGATGTACCTTTAGAAAATAAAACTACCCTGTAGCATTCGGCAATAAAGACTATTTATTAGTATATTTTCCACAAGGTGGAGAGAGAACCATTTATTTGCCTTCAATGAATACGCCCAAACGGTCTCTAAAGTGGATGAATCCTCGCAATGGAAAAATCACATTCTATCAATATACAACAACAGATACCATTCCCATATCCTCTCCCACAAAAGGAAAAGGAAATGACTGGGTTTTAATTATAAAATAATTAACCGAAAAAAATAACAATAGAATATGAAAAGTAATAGATTAGAAGAGCTAACACAAAATTATGAAGCTCTTATCAACCGAAAAAATGAGATATGCAGCAATAGCAACGGTATATACAAACGTTACTACTACCCTGTATTAACAGCAGAACATGCACCACTCATCTGGAAATATGATTTTGATGAAAAACAAAATCCATTCATGGAAGAAAGAATTGGCATCAATGCTGTAATGAATACGGGAGCCATCAAAATCAATCATAAATACTATCTTGTGGCGCGTTGAAGGAGCAGACCGAAAATCATTCTTTGCAGTAGCAGAGAGTAATAGTCCTGTAGACGGATTTCGTTTCTGGGATTATCCGATAGAAATGCCGGAGACAGACATTCCCGATACCAATATGTATGATATGCGCCTGACCGCACATGAAGATGGCTGGATTTATGGTATTTTTTGTGCGGAACGCAAAGATGCAAACGCTCCAGCCGGTGATTTGTCTTCCGCAGTAGCCGTAGCAGGTATTGCACGAACAAAAGATCTGAAAACATGGCAACGCTTGCCGGACCTAAAATCTCCGAGCCAGCAACGCAACGTAGTGCTTCATCCGGAATTTGTGAACGGGAAGTACGCACTGTATACCCGTCCCCAAGATGGTTTCATTGACGCCGGCAATGGAGAAGGTATCGGATGGGCACTCATCGATGATATCTGTCATGCAGAAATAAAAGAGGAAAAGATCATCAATAAACGGTTTTATCATACGATCAAGGAAGTGAAAAACGGAGAGGGCCACACCTATTAAAACCCCAACAAGGATGGTTACATCTGGCACATGGTGTAAGAGGATGCGCAGCCGGACTACGCTATGTATTATACTTATATATGACTTCCTTAGAAGATCCGACACAGATTATTGCCGAGCCTGCAGGTTATTTCATGGCCCCCATTGGAGAGGAAAGAATCGGTGATGTATCGAATGTATTATTCTCAAACGGATGGATTGAAGATGATAATGGAAAGGTTTATATCTATTATGCGTCTTCTGACACACGTCTTCATGTAGCTGAATCAACAGTAAGCCAACTTGTAGATTATTGCCTGCACACACCAACTGACGGTTTCCGTTCTATAGAATCTGTGAAGCGGATCATTACTATGGTAAATCATAATAAACAATACCTGAAACAATAAATACATCACCATGGAAAACATAAAACTAAGAGAAAAAATCGGATATGGATTAGGAGATGCTGCTTCTTCCATGTTTTGGAAGTTATTCACAATGTATCTGCTATTCTTCTACACAGACGTGGTAGGTATCTCTTCGGCTGTGGTAGGGACGATGTTCCTTATCACACGCGTCTGGGATACTTTCCTCGATCCGTTTGTTGGAATATTAGGCGATCGGACAAGCTCACGCTGGGGTAAATTCCGCCCCTACCTACTATGGGTAGCCATACCATTCGGCATCTGTGGTATACTGACCTTCTCATCTTTTGGAGATAACATGACTACCAAAATAATATTTGCCTATGCCACATATACCCTTATGATGATGGTATATTCATTAATCAATGTTCCGTACGCATCTCTATTAGGAGTAATGTCTGCCAATCCACAAGTACGCACAGAGTTCTCCTCCTACCGCATGACATTTGCTTTTGGAGGAAGTATTCTGGTACTATTCCTCATTGAGCCACTGGTTGATATATTCAGTAAAATGAAGATAACGGAAAATATACCTGACATCGCTTTCGGCTGGCAGATGGCTGCAGTCGTATTTGCGATTATGGCTAGTGGAATGTTCTTATTAACTTTTCTATGGACAAAAGAAAGAGTGCAGCCCATAAAGGAAGAAAAAGGATCACTGAAAGAAGATCTGAAAGATCTGGGCAGAAACAAACCACGGTGGATTCTTTTATGCGCAGGAATCATGGCATTAGTGTTCAATTCTCTTCGTGACGGTTCTGCTGTATTCTATTTCAAATATTATGTAGACAGCTCCGATACATTCTCTTTCTCATTCATGAATAGTGCCATTACTCTAATCACGATCTACTTGGTATTAGGACAAGCCGCCAATATCCTCGGAATCATGTTTGTGCCATCACTCACCAAAAGAATCGGTAAAAAGAAAACTTATTTTGTAGCAATGGTTGGCGCTACCATTCTAAGTGTTTTATTCTACTTCCTTCCTAAAGATTTTATCTGGGGAATTCTTTGTTTACAGGTCTTAATAAGTATCTGTGCGGGTATTATTTCTCCTTTATTATGGTCTATGTATGCAGATATATCAGACTATTCCGAATGGAAAACCGGAAGACGGGCAACCGGCCTGATATTCTCTTCTTCGTCCATGTCTCAAAAGTTCGGTTGGACAATCGGAGGTGCTTTGACCGGATGGCTACTGGCCTATTTCGGTTTCAAAGCAAATGTAATCAATCCGACTTTGCTCAAACCGGCATTTGTATGATGATGAGTATCTTCCCGGCAATTGCCACCATGCTATCAGCATTCTTCATTTCACGTTATCCGTTAAATGAAAAAAGATTATATGAAATATCAACAGAACTCGAAGAGAGAAGAAAAAAGTAAATTCATCACTAACCAACTAACCAATATGGCTCATATTCCAATTCGGTCCTATTTATATTTACTATTGGGCACAACCCTATTCTCATGTGTACCTCAAGAGCTAAAACCGCCATTTGAATTAAAATGTGAGAATATACCCGTTCCTGTAGGAGTAGATACTCAAACTCCCAGACTCTCCTGGAAACTTCCGCTACTAGAGGAAGATAGTATCAACAGAGTTGAAATATGGCTATCAACAGACAGTACTCAATTATCAGGCAGACAGTCCGGTTATTGGAACAAATCCATCATAGGAGCTCCCATAAGAGTCTCCTATGATGGACAACCATTAGATTCATATACAACATATTATTGGAAAATAGGCTATCAAACCTCTTCCAAACAGAAAACTACATTTTCTCCAATATCCTCCTTCACAACAGGATGTTTATCACCCGACAACTGGAAAGGGAAATGGATTACTGACAAACATGACATCACATACCGTCCGGCACCCTATTATAGAAAGAGCTTCCAATTAGACAAAACAATCGAGCAAGCCTTACTCACTATTGCATCGGCAGGCCTGCATGAGCTCTCTATCAACGGGCAACGGGCAGGAAATCATTTCCTTGACCCTATGTATACACATTTCGACAAACGTATACTATCAGTCACTCATGATGTTACGTCATTACTATCTCTGGGTGAAAATGTAATAGGAGTACAACTGGGGAACGGCTGGTATAATCATCAATCCACAGCAGTATGGTTTTTCGACAAGGCTTCATGGAGAAACCGCCCTAAATTCACAGCACAACTCCATCTGCGTTACACAGATGGAACAACAGAATATCTGGGTACTGACTCAACCTGGCAAACAACTGACAGCCCGGTTATTTTCAACAGCATCTATACAGCCGAGCATTATGATGCACAGAAAGAATTAGCAGGCTGGGACTCCCCCGGATTCAACGCTACCGGATGGTATCATGCACAAGAAACCGAATCGCCTACGGAAACGATCAAATCACAAGTTATGCATCCGATTCGTGAAACGGCCCGCTATACAGCAACTCAATGTAAAAAAATAAATGACAGCTGCTACGTCTATCATTTCCCCCAAAACATTGCAGGTGTCACCGAGCTAAAAGTGAAAGGAAAAAAAGGAACAAAACTGCGCCTGAAACATGGGGAACTTTTAGACAAAAACGGTATGGTAAACATGGCAAATATAGATTATCACTACCGGCCGACAGACGACAGCGATCCTTTTCAAACAGACATCGTCATACTTAGCGGAAAGCAAGATAGATTCATGCCCAAATTCAACTACAAAGGTTTTCAGTTTGTAGAAGTCTCATCATCTGCCCCATTCAATTATCCGACGAAAATCTTATTGCAGTAGAAATGCACAGTGATGTTCCGATCATCGGCTACTGGTCTTCGTCATCCGATCTGCTAAACAAAATATGGAAAGCCACTAACAGTTCCTATTTAGCCAACTTGTTCGGTTACCCGACTGACTGCCCTCAACGGGAAAAGAATGGCTGGACAGGAGATGCACATATTGCCATAGAAACAGGATTATACAATTTCGATGGTATCTCTATATATGAGAAATGGATGAACGACTTTTGTGATGAACAAAAAGACAACGGAGTCCTCCCATGTATCATCCCAACTTCTGTATGGGGCTATGATTGGGCCAACGGGGTCGACTGGACGAGTGCTGTCGCCATTATCCCTGGAAATTTATCGATTTTACGGAGATACCACATTACTCCGCCGCATGTACGGACCAATCAAAAAATATGTCTCCTATATAGAATCCATATCAACCAATCATCTTACAGACTGGGGACTGGGCGACTGGGTACCTGTACGCTCAAAAAGCAATATAACCTTGACTTCCTCTATCTATTATTATACGGACGTCTGTATTCTGGCCAAAGCAGCCAGACTTTTCGGATATGCCGAAGATGCCTCCTATTATAACACGCTGGCACAAAAAATAAAAGAGGCTATCAACACCAGTTTTCTCAATAAGGAAACAGGAATATATGCAGAGGGAACACAGACAGAACTTGCCATGCCATTATACTGGGGAATCGTTCCGGAAGAAGATAAAAAGAAAGTTGCTGCCAGACTACATGAATTGGTAGAAAAAGACGATTATCATCTGGACGTCGGTTTATTAGGAAGCAAGGCCCTACTTTCCGCCCTGTCAGATAACGGATATGCGGAAACAGCTTACAAAGTCGCATCACAAGACACCTATCCTTCCTGGGGGTACTGGATCAAACAAGGTGCTACAACTCTACATGAAAATTGGCGGACAGATGTCGTTATCGACAACTCATATAACCATATTATGTTCGGAGAAATAGGAGCATGGCTATACAAAGGACTGGGAGGAATTCAGATAGATGAAAAACATCCCGGATTCAAGCATATTTTGCTAAAACCTTTCTTTCCGGCAGACATGAATGAACTTACCATACGCTATAATACTCCCTATGGCTGGTTAAATATCAACTGGGTTCGTCAAACTAATGACTGCATCCGTTATACAATCGATATTCCGGCAGGCACTTCTGCAACATTTGTTCCTTTTACAATGCCAGAACCCCAAAAATCGATAACTTTACAAGCCGGAAAACATTCACTTGAACTTGATTTTATTCACCAATTAATCAATCAACGATAACTATGTACAAAAGAATCACCTTATTCACATTCATTTGCCTGCTCGCTTTAGCAGGAATAGCCCAAAATAAAGACACTTATACCATTTTATTATCCGGAGCATCTTTTGCCGAACCTAACAATAAGTGGTTTGAAATGGGATGTCGTGCCCTTCACGCCATCCCCATCAATCGGGCTGTAAGTGCAGAATCTATTGCTCACACTGCAAATAAAATGCTGGACGGCACTCTCTATACCCCGGAAGAGTTCGATAACATTGATGTATTTGTCTTGATGCAAGTACATGAAAAAGACGTATATAACGAAGCAAACTTAAAAGAGAACTACAAGGATTATAAAACTCCTTTTGATGCTTCCGACTATGCCGTTTGCTATGATTATGTCATCAAGCGCTACATATCAGACTGTTATAACCAGAAATTTAATCCAAAATCCAGATATTATAACACTCCTTATGGGAAACCTGCTTCTATTGTCTTATGTACTCATTGGCATGACAGTCGTCCGATATTCAACACTTCGGTCCGAAAACTGGCAGAAAAATGGGGATTCCCAGTAGTTGAATTCGACAGATACATCGGATTCTCCAAAAACCAGAAACATCCGGTTACAGGAAAACAATATAGCCTAATTTACACTGGGGATTCACAAGAGACTCATGGAGAAGTATTTGGATGGCATCCGCCACATGGAGAACATTCATTTATTCAACAGCGCATGGCTGCAATCTTTGCCGATACGCTTCGTAAGATATTGCTTCCCAAAGAATATATTAATGAATAATCACCAAATACTCATCGGATGAAAAAACTTCTATCATTAACAGTTTGCTTGTTATTTGTCCTATCACAAATAATGGCACAGCTTTCAGTACCTTCTTTCTTTCAGACCACATGGTGCTGCAACGTGAGAAGCCAATCAATATATGGGGAACTGCCAGTGCCGGTGAGCGAATTAGCGTAACATTAGGAAATGCTCAAAAGAGTACCCGAACCGATAAAAATGGAAAATGGTCAGTCAGCCTGCCCCCTATGCAAGCCGGTGGACCGTATACTCTAAATGTAAAAAGCCTCAAGCAGACTTTATCATTTACAGATATTTTAATCGGTGAAGTATGGATTTGTAGCGGACAGTCAAATATGGAGTTTCGTCTGCGTAGCGCTAATCATGCTACCGAAGAAGTCGCAGCTGCCAATTACCCTCAAATCCGTTCATTCAACGTAATTCAAGAAATGGGGCACACTCCTAAAACCGACTTAAAAGGTAAATGGGAAGTATGTTCACCCGCCTCCGCTTCTGATTTTTCAGCTGTCGGCTATTTCTTTGCGCGTGAATTATACCAAAAACTCAATATTCCTATCGGATTCATCAACTCCTCATGGGGTGGTACGGACATCGAAACCTGGATGAGCATGGAAGTGATAGAGCATTTCCCGAAATATGAAAAATCATTAGCCCGTATGCGCTCTTCTGAATTCGAAGAATACATCAAGCACAGTGACAAAGTCAAAAAAGAATTCGAACAAGCCATCATAAACGAACCGGGAGAAAAAGAGAAATGGTATTTAGAAAACACCCCTACAGAAAACTGGAAGGAACATATTGTTCCGTCATTATGGTCAAATGAAGAGTTATCCGGTATAGATGGAGTTGTATGGTTTACTTATCAGTTTTCCATACCGGCCAACTGTTTAGGACAGGATGCAGAATTGAGTCTCGGTACTATCGATGACGATGACATTACCTGGGTTAACGGACATGAAGTAGGACGAACGGTAGGATATGACCTGAAACGTTTATACAAGATCCCGGCAGAAGTATTAAAGGAACAGAATACCATCACTATTAAAATATCCGACTATCGTGGAGGAGGTGGTCTATATGGTCCTAAAGATGAAGTATACCTGAAAATCAACAACCGAATTTTCCCTTTGTGTGATAATTGGAAGTATAAAGTTGCAGTATCGAGTGCACAATATGATTATGTAGAATATGGTCCTAACGCTTTTCCTTCTTTGCTGTTCAACGCAATGATTCATCCGCTGGTAGGTTTGGGGATGAAAGGGGTAATCTGGTATCAGGGAGAAAACAATGCCGCCCGCGCCAACGAATACATTGATTTATTTCCGGCTTTAATTAAAGACTGGAGAAGCAGATGGAATAACGAATTCCCATTTTATTGGGTTCAATTAGCAAACTTCATGTCTCCGGCCAAGCAGCCTTCCGAAAGTCATTGGGCAAACCTGCGGGATACACAGTCGAAGACACTGGCCTTACCACATACAGGACAGGCCGTCATTATAGACATCGGTGAAGAAAATGACATACATCCCCGCAACAAACAAGATGTAGGTAAACGACTTGCTTTGCATGCTCTCCACAATGATTACGGATATAACTCTATTGTTTGCACCGGCCCGATATTCCAGTCGGTAAAAAGAATCGGAGATGCACTGGAGATCACCTTTAACGCTTGTGACGAGCAACTAGTAGCTCGTAATAAATATGGCTATTTATCAGGATTCGCCATTGCCGGCGCAGATGGAAAATACCAATGGGCACAGGCTAAAATCGAAAACAATAAAGTAATAGTATGGAATAAGGAAATACAGCAACCGGTCTCTGTACGATATGCTTGGGGAGATAATCCCGATGATGCTAACTTATACAACGCAGCCGGTTTACCTGCCTCGCCTTTCGAAGGACACATCAGCCAATAAACGGCCTACAAAAACAGAAAAAGAATACCGGCAATGAATGTATGATCATCATTTCCGGTATTTTTCATATTTACAGTCCACTCCCTAATCGTCCAGAGACGATATTTTCTCTTCCGGCGCGTTGTAATTTAAAGATTATCACGTATCTTTGCCTGCTCAAATCATAAATACGAGATATGGCTATTACAATCAAAAAAGTCTCCACAAAGAGAGAACTTAAGAAATTTATCCGTTTCAATTACAGAATGTACAAGGGTAACCCTTACTCTGTGCCTGACCTCTATGACGACATGCTTAACACCTTCAACAAGAAGAAAACGCAGCATTCGAATTCTGTGAAGCAGATTATTTCCTCGCATACCGGGACGATAAAATAGTAGGACGTGTAGCTGCAATCATCAACAATCAGGCGAACGAGAAGTGGGAATGTAAAAACGTTCGTTTCGGATGGATAGACTTCATCGACGATCCCGAAGTATCATCCGCACTTATCAAAACAGTGGAAGAATGGGGAAAAGAACGGGGTATGACTCATATTGCCGGTCCTCTCGGATTTACTGATTTCGATGCGGAAGGAATGTTAGTTGAAGGATTCGACCAACTTAGCACCATGGCTACTATCTACAACTACCCATACTATCCTGTACACATGGAAAAGTTAGGCTTCGAGAAAGACGCCGACTGGGTGGAATACAAAATCTACATACCGGATGCCATTCCCGACAAGCATAAACGTATCTCCGAACTGATCCAACGAAAATATAACCTCAAGATAAAGAAATATACTTCCGGAAGAAAAATAGCCAAAGACTACGGACAGAAGATTTTCGAGCTGATGAATGAAGCATACAGTCCTCTTTATGGCTATTCTCCGTTGACACAGCGGCAAATCGACCAATACGTGAAAATGTATCTGCCGATCCTTGACTTACGGATGGTTACACTGATTACTGATGCCAATGACGAACTGGTCTGTGTAGGTATCTCCATGCCATCTCGCCGAAGCTTTACAGAAATCACACGGGCGTCTGTTGCCACTCGGATGGTTCTATCTGTTAAAGGCACTATTTATGAAACGCCGTGCCAAAATGCTTGATCTGCTACTCGTTGCAGTGAAACCGGAATATCAAAACAAAGGTGTTAACGCTTTGTTATTTTCCGATTTAATTCCAGTTTATCAAAATTAGGTTTTATCTTTGCGGAAAGCAACCCGAACTGGAACTGAACGGAAAAGTTCAGGCACAATGGGATTACTTTGAGACTCAACAACATAAGCGCCGCCGTGCGTTCATCAAAGAGATAAAATAAAAAACAGCTATGGAAGAGAACGAATTGATACCTGTAGACAACAACAATGCAGTAGAGTACACTGACGACAACATCCGTCACCTAAGTGACATGGAACATGTACGCACACGCCCCGGTATGTATATCGGAAGGCTGGGCGACGGTGCACATGCCGAAGACGGAATCTATGTCCTCCTGAAAGAAGTAATTGACAACAGTATTGACGAGTTCAAAATGCAAGCCGGTAAGAAAATCGAGATTACCGTTGAAGAAAACCTCCGTGTCAGCGTACGTGACTACGGACGAGGCATCCCGCAGGGAAAACTCATCGAAGCCGTCAGCATGCTGAACACTGGTGGTAAGTACGACAGCAAAGCGTTTAAGAAAAGTGTCGGACTAAACGGTGTCGGTGTGAAAGCCGTCAATGCCTTGAGCTCCCGTTTTGAGGTACGCAGTTACCGCGATGGCAAAGTACGTATCGCCACTTTCTCAAAGGAAACCTGCTGACCGACGAGACGCAGAATACCGAAGAAGAAAACGGAACTTACATCTTCTTCGAACCGGATAATACATTATTCCTGAATTACTGTTTCAAGCCTGAATTTATTGAGACAATGCTACGTAATTACACGTACCTCAATACCGGGCTTGCCATTATCTATAACGGACACCGTATCTTGTCGCGCAACGGCCTGGTAGACCTTTTGAACGACAATATGACGGCAACCGGACTTTACCCGATCATCCACCTGAAAGGGGAAGACATCGAAATCGCCTTCACGCATACCGGACAATACGGAGAAGAATATTACTCCTTCGTCAACGGTCAGCATACTACCCAAGGAGGTACGCATCAGAGTGCTTTCAAGGAACACATCGCCCGCACCATCAAAGAGTTCTTCAACAAGAACATGGACTATACCGACATTCGTAACGGACTGGTTGCTGCCATTGCCGTCAATGTGGAAGAGCCTATCTTTGAGAGTCAGACGAAAACGAAGCTGGGTTCTACCAATATGGTTCCCGGCGGAGTGACAGTCAATAAATATGTAGGCGACTTTATCAAACAGGAAGTGGACAACTTCTTGCACAAGAATGCGGATGTAGCCGAAGCGATACAACAAAAGATCCAAGAATCCGAGAAAGAGCGTAAAGCCATTGCAGGTGTAACCAAACTTGCCCGTGAGCGTGCAAAGAAAGCGAACCTGCACAACCGCAAATTACGTGACTGCCGTATTCACCTCAACGACCCGAAAGGAAAAGGACTGGAAGAAGACTCCTGCATCTTTATCACCGAGGGGGACTCTGCAAGTGGTTCCATCACCAAAAGCCGTGATGTGAACACGCAAGCAGTGTTCAGTCTACGTGGTAAACCGCTGAATTCTTTCGGGTTAACTAAGAAAGTGGTCTACGAGAACGAAGAATTTAATCTGCTTCAGGCAGCCCTGAATATAGAAGATGGCTTGGACGGACTACGCTACAACAAAGTCATCGTAGCAACCGATGCCGATGTGGACGGTATGCATATCCGCCTGCTATTAATTACTTTCTTCCTGCAATTCTTCCCTGACCTTATAAAAAAAGGCCACGTATATATTCTGCAAACGCCTTTGTTCCGTGTACGCAATAAGAAAAACAATCTATTGTTATAGTGAAGAAGAACGTGTCAATGCAATTAACGAACTAAGCCCGAATCCGGAGATCACGCGATTTAAAGGTTTAGGAGAGATTTCACCGGACGAGTTCAAGCATTTCATCGGTAAAGACATGCGTCTGGAGCAAGTTTCTTTGCGAAAGACGTATGCAGTGAAAGAACTACTTGAATTCTACATGGGTAAAAATACCATGGAACGACAGAACTTTATTATAGATAATCTGGTTATAGAAGAAGATTTGGCATCATGAGAAAAGCAATATTCCCGGGTACTTTTGACCCCTTCACCATCGGACATTATTCGGTAGTGGAACGTGCACTCACCTTTATGGACGAAATCGTGATAGGAATCGGTATCAATGAGAACAAGAATACATACTTTCCCATTGAGAAAAGAGAGGAAATGATTCGGGAGCTTTACAAGGATGAGCCTCGTATAAAAGTGATGTCCTACGACTGTCTGACCATTGATTTTGCGCAGGAAGTAGGGGCCAGGTTTATTGTCCGCGGTATCCGTACAGTGAAAGATTTCGAGTATGAAGAAACGATTGCGGACATCAACCGCAAACTGGCAGGCATTGAAACCATCCTGCTCTTCACAGAACCGGAACTGACTTGCGTCAGCTCGACGATTGTACGCGAATTATTGACTTATAATAAAGATATCAGCCAGTTTATTCCCAAAGGAATGAGGATAAGTTGAGAGTTGAGAAGGATGCAGGCGTATCTGTGCCCGGTTGTTAATACTCGGCTATTAATATAAAGTAAGATTATGAATAAGATTAAAATATACGTCCTTTTGGCTTGCCTGTGGGCAGTATCAGCCTTACAGGCCCAAAATTTCGGTTCTGAAGCCATGCGCAAGCTACAAATGGCAGAGTTCGCAATCTCCCATTTCTATGTAGACAAAGTAGATGAAGACAAGTTGGTGGAAGAAGCCATCATCAAGATGCTGGAACAACTCGACCCGCACTCTACCTACTCGGACGCAGAAGAAGTGAAGAAAATGAACGAACCTCTTCAAGGTAACTTCGAAGGTATTGGAGTTCAGTTTCAGATGATTGAAGATACCCTGTTAGTAGTGCAACCTGTCAGCAACGGACCTTCCGAAAAAGTCGGCATCCTTGCCGGTGACCGTATTGTTGCGGTCAATGACAGCGCCATTGCCGGAGTGAAAATGAGTACGGAAGATATTATGAAGCGTCTGCGTGGTCCGAAAGGCTCTAAAGTCAACCTGACTATCGTTCGTCGTGGCGTGCAGGATCCTTTATTGTTCACAGTGAAAAGAGATAAAATACCCATCCTTAGCCTCGATGCTTCTTACATGATTCAGCCTAAAACAGGTTATATCCGCATCAACCGCTTCGGAGCAACCACTGCCGAAGAATTCAAGAAAGCAATGACAAGCCTTCAGAAACAAGGTATGAAGGACCTGATTCTCGACCTGCAAGGAAACGGAGGAGGTTACCTGAATGCAGCCATCGACCTTGCCAACGAATTCCTGGGGCAAAAAGAATTGATTGTCTACACGGAAGGACGGACTGCCAAACGCAGTGATTTCTACGCCAAAGGAAACGGAGATTTCCGTAATGGACGTCTTATCATCCTAGTAGATGAATATACGGCTTCCGCCAGCGAAATTGTCAGCGGTGCAGTGCAGGATTGGGATAGAGGAATTATCGTAGGACGCCGTTCTTTCGGCAAAGGATTGGTGCAACGCCCTATCGACCTGCCGGACGGCTCCATGATCCGTTTGACTATTGCGCGCTATTATACTCCATCGGGACGTTCCATCCAGAAACCGTACGACAGTACTGTCGATTACAACAAGGATCTGATAGAACGTTTCAACCACGGTGAACTGATGAATGCTGACAGTATTCACTTCCCTGATTCACTGAAAGCACAAACCAAGAAGCTAGGACGCACTGTTTATGGCGGAGGGGGTATCATGCCGGACTATTTCGTACCTATCGATACTACTCTTTATACGGATTATCACCGTAATCTGGTAGCTAAAGGAGCCGTGATTAAATTCACCATGCAGTTTATCGAAGGACACCGGAAAGAGTTGAAAAACAAATATAAAAAAGTTCGAATCGTTTGATGAAAAGTTCGTAGTCGATGATGATATGCTTGCTACTGTAAAAGAAATAGGAGAGTAAGAAGGGAAATTCAATGAAGAACAATATCAGAAGTCGCTTCCCCTTATCAAGACGCAGCTTAAAGCACTGATAGCCCGTGACCTTTGGGATATGAACGAATATTTCCAGGTAATGAATACCACCAATGAGAGTATACAAAAGGCGCTGGAGATACTGAATTCGGATGAGTATCAGAAGAAGCTGAAATAGGGTATTCAGTAAACAATCATAAGACACCATTTTTCAGTTCGGTGGACATATATACTGACTATAGTGAAAAAATATCTATCATAAGTATCATTCATTTTGATACTCTTCTCATTATCAAAGAAATAAGTATGATAGATAGCTTTTAAAAAAGGTATCTATCATACTTTTACCAGCAAAACAGGTTATCTATCATCTACAAAATAGCCGAATAAAGGCCCTATATGCATAAGATAGCTTGTTTTGTTGAATAGTTTAATTCTCCCTCCTATATCTATCAGATAGAACAAGGCGTATAAATACCTCAAACAAGCAGAGATAGTTTGCTTTTCTCCCTGATATAGTTTATCTTGGTTACCGATATAGTTCATCCTTCATGGCCGTGGCGGATTCCTACCACGGCCGTGGAGATACTACCCCAGCCATGAAGAGATCTCCACGGCCGTGGAAACTAATGATAAAGGCACCGGAAGACAACTATCCCTATGCCTTAGTCTAAGAATAAAGGCAGGATAACTTATAAAAGCCGCTTGATAACAAACAAACAACAGCTATATAACACCCTCCCCCCTAAGTCCGAAGATGATCGATTAGCTTCGCAACAACAAAAAACAATGTCCTTATAGGCTTGCAACGGTAAATTAAAGGTACGTAGTAATGTATAAGGCAGAAAACAAATAAATAATGGCAATACAATTTGAATTGTACAAGACTCCCCGTCCCAAGGATGAGGAAGACAAAGAAGTGTATCACGCACGTGTAGTCAACTTCCAACACATTGACACAGACTATTTGGCAAAAGAAATCCAGATAGCAACTTCTCTAACTGAAGGGGATGTAAAGTCAGTTCTCGAATCCCTAAGTCATTTTATGGGGATCGTCTTCGGAAGGACAAAGCGTCCATCTGGATGGCATCGGTTATTTCCAGATAAAGCTGAATAGTCAAGAACCTATCACTTCGCCCAAACTAAAAGCGAATCAGATAAAACTCAAAGCCAACATCAGCTTTAAAGCGGACGTCAAACTGAAAAAGGTCAGTCAGTGTTGTTCATGTGGAGCGAAGTAAACTGAAACCCCATTCGGCTGTCCTTTCAAATGACGAGATAGACAAATTGCTGACAAACTACTTCAAGAGCAACCCTGTATTAACCCGTCGCGACTTTCAAGGATTGTGCGGCTTTGCCCCTACCACTGCCGCACGGCAAATCAAACGGCTGAAAGAGGAGGAGAAGAAGTTGAAGAATATCAATACTTATTATAATCCGATTTATGTGCCGATGCCAGGATATTATGGCAAGGCGGAGATGAAGACAGATGAATAAAAGGAACAAACATAATACAGAAATAAAATGAAATCAGAAGAAATAAAAGAGCTATTTAAGCAGTTTGAGAGCATTGTTTGCGAATACAACAAAGTGGAATGTTGGAGTGCGAGAGAACTTTATCCATTGTTAGGATATTCTCAATGGCGTAACTTCCTGTCTATCATAGAGAAAGTAAAAGATGCATGTAAAATGCCGGAGAAAATATTGCATACCATTTTGCTGACGTCAGCAAAATGGTTATATTAGGTTCAGGCGCTGAAAGAGAAGTAGATAACATCTTTCTGACCCGTTATGCCTGCTATCTGGTAGCACAAAATGGAGATTCTCGAAAGCAAGAAATTGCCTTTGCTCAAAACTACTTTGCAATACAAACGCGCCGTGCAGAATTAGTAGAGCAACGTTTAATAGAATATGAACGTGTCCAAGCACGTACCAAACTAGCCGAGACAGAGAAACTTCTCTCGGGTGTTTTATATGAAAGAGGAGTTGACAATCAAGGATTCGCCATTATACGTTCCAAAGGAGATAAAGCACTGTTTCACATGGACACCAAAATGCTAAAACGTAAACTTGGCGTACCTGATAGCCGACCATTGGCTGATTTTCTTCCGACCATCAGCATAAAAGCCAAAGACTTTGCCGCAGAAATGACCTCTGTGAATGTTCAGCAAAAAGACCTATACGGACAAACTGCCATTGAAAATGAACATGTTGACAATAATGTCGCAGTCAGAGATATGCTTGTTGGTAGAGGCATATTTCCTGAACAAATTCCTGCAAATGAAGATATTGCGGCAGGGTATTTCTCTAAAGAAAAACGTTTTAACACATTCTTTATAAATCTGATTTATAATAAAGGAGGGGAGGAACCTATTAAAACAGAGCCTGTTAGGCAGCATCTATAAAAAGGATTTACAAGCAGCAGTCGTGCGAACTAAGTCATTCCCTCAATTCTTCAGTCATTGTTTTTAGTAATGACCTGCTGTCACTTAACGGCAAATCCGTAGCTAAATCCCAACTCATCATACCTTTCAGCTTCTGTTCCTTTGCATAACGGGTTTTGATACGAATGTTATCCTGACCGTCAAACACATAAGTATCTCCCTGATAGATCACTTCATTCTGTGCAGGACTCGTAACCAATCCATTCTGTACAAAATTGAAATAAGCCTCTGTCTTCTTTGAATTATCTTTGGTCACCCCATAAAAAGGAACTCCTGCTACCAGTTTTCCCTCGGAATGCCATACTCCAATACCATCTGTATATCCGAACAATATTTCTCTATCGGAAAGCGAACCGGTGAAGGACCATAGCACTGAAGTGAAATAAAATCAACAGCTTCAATAGCTTCCTTACTAATCTTATAACAAACAGGATGCAGAGATACACTGAAAAGATACTTGTCTCCCAACACTTCCCGCATCTTCAGGATAGCCAAACTATAATCTTTATATTCTTTCTCATTTTCCGCCCACTCAAAATCAAGATCAATGCCATCCAGTTTATTCTTTTCCAGTACAGTCTTTATGTTCTTTGCAAACGTCGTACGAGCGGCCTCATCGGCCACCATCGCTTTCCATTCGCCACTGGAAGCACCCAAACGTATTTTCACTTTTGTACCTTTTACTTTTGCACGAACCGATTTAATCAAACCTTCCCAAGTGGTCACCCCTTTTCCCTGAAATACACGTGGATTCTCAAAAGACAATGATCCGTCTTTATTAGGATGAACATTCAAGAAAATAAGGTCGTCACTTGCCCGCAAGCTTTCTGTAGAGATACGACCACGGTTGTAAAAATTACCCCGCACATAAGAACTGACCATATAGTCTTGCTGTGCAAACAATGATAATCCAACAAACAAAAAAAAGAAGAATACAATTTTTCTTAGCATTAGCATAATGATTGATAATTAAAACGTTTAGATTGCAAAAATACGCATATCAAAGGGAAACAGATGTTCAAAAACAACTATAATACTTCCAAAAATCAACATAAAGTTTTCTATTCAGAAATTTACAACAGATAAATATTGAATTCTCTAACATCATCCAAAGGGATAAGAATAATATTTGCAGGTTTCTACTAAAACATAAATAAAAGAAAGAGTTCCATTTTCCGCAAAAAAAGCCTATCTTTGTTCCGTTAAGATAATAAATCACGCATAAAACTCATGCCAGGAGATTCATTTTGCATACAATATACCAACTGTACGGGATGTCCAAAAAATGTTGAGAATATCCTTGTATATAGAAACTTACCTAAAGGAGAGCATATCCCCAAGGATAAGTGTACGCAGAATTGTATGCTTTTTATGATAAAGGGCGAATTACTTATCAATAGCGAAGAGCATCCCGGAATAACGTTACGCGAGAAACAAATTGTTTTGCAAGCTATTGGCTCCAAGGTCGAAATACTGGCACTGACAGATGTTGAATATGTTGTCTACTGGTTCAACGAACTGCCTTTGCTTTGCGAAGACCGATATAAGGAAATGATGGAACAGGCGGAAGCTCCTTTGACCTACACTCCACTGATTATGAGCGAAAGGCTTTACCACCTTGTCACCAGTATGCCCGAATTCCTCGCTGAAGAAAACCCTTGCAGCAAGTATATCGACTTAAAATGCAAAGAACTGGTTTTCTTGATTACCAACTTCTATCCGCTGCCCCAACTGGGTTCATTCTTCTATCCGATCAGCACTTATACGGAAAGTTTCCACTATTTCGTCATGCAGAATTACAGCAACGTGAAGAACGTGGAAGAATTTGCGCATCTGGGAGGATATACGACCACTACTTTCCGCCGCCTTTTCAAAAACCTCTATGGTGTGCCCGTATACGAATGGATACTGGAAAAGAAACGGGAAGGAATCCTGGAAGACCTGCAGCACACCAAAATGCGAATCACTGAAATCTGTAACAGATACGGATTCGACTCCCTGTCTCATTTCGCCCACTTTTGTAAAGACTCTTTCGGAGATACCCCACGCGCTTTACGCAAGAAAGCAGCCGGCGGTGAGAAAATCGGAAAAGTACAATAAACAGCCTCATTCTACTAATGTGCCAATCAGTTGCACCATGCGTACATACTGGCTGGCATATTGACACATTGGCGCATTGATCCATTATTAAAGAATTATTTCTTTAATTCCTTGCTCAATCAATCTATTTCCCCTATTTTTGCAGTCTGTAAGAGGTGTAAAACGTCGAAATTTTAGTTCTAACAATTAAATAATTTAAATTCAATCATTTATGTGGTTAAGTAATTCATCTGTAGGAAGGAAAGTGGTGATGAGCGTTACCGGTATCGCCCTTGTCCTGTTTCTAACATTTCACATGGCGATGAACTTGGTTGCAATCATCTCGGCTGATGGTTACAACATGATTTGTGAGTTCCTGGGAGCAAACTGGTATGCGTTAGTGGCTACCGCAGGACTAGCCGCTCTTTTTGTGATTCACATCATCTACGCATTCTGGCTGACAATGCAGAATCGCAAAGCGCGTGGTAGCGAACGCTATGCAGTGGTTGACAAACCAAAAACTGTAGAATGGGCATCTCAAAACATGTTGGTGCTGGGTCTGATCGTTATCGTAGGTCTTGGTTTGCACCTCTTCAACTTCTGGGCAAAAATGCAGTTGCCGGAACTGATGCACAACATGGGCATGCACGCTGATACACTGACGCTGGCTTATGCCGCTAATGGTGCTTATCACATCCAGAAGACTTTCTCTAGCCCGGTTTACGTAGTTCTTTACCTCGTTTGGCTGTTTGCTTTGTGGTTCCACCTGACTCACGGTTTCTGGAGCTCTATGCAATCACTGGGATGGAACAACAAAGTATGGATCAATCGTTGGAAATGCATTTCTAACATTTATTCTACGATTGTTGTACTCGGTTTCGCACTGGTAGTAGTGGTATTCTTCGTGAAAACACTGATTTGTGGCGGTGCTTGCTAAATAGTAAATTGTAAATGATTAAATTGTAAATAATATTATGATCAAGATAGATTCAAAAATTCCAGAAGGCCCGGTGGCTGAGAAATGGACCAACTATAAAGCTCACCAGAAATTGGTGAACCCCGCTAATAAACGTCGTTTGGACATCATCGTTGTGGGTACGGGTCTGGCAGGTGCTTCTGCCGCTGCTTCACTTGGTGAAATGGGTTTCAGAGTATTCAATTTCTGTATTCAGGATTCTCCCCGTCGTGCACACTCTATCGCTGCACAGGGTGGTATCAATGCTGCAAAGAATTATCAAAATGATGGTGACTCGGTTTACCGTCTGTTCTACGATACTGTAAAAGGTGGCGACTATCGTGCCCGTGAAGCAAACGTATATCGTTTGGCTGAAGTGTCTAACGCTATCATCGACCAATGTGTAGCGCAAGGTGTTCCTTTCGCTCGCGAATATGGCGGTACACTGGATAACCGTTCTTTCGGTGGCGCAGGTATCCCGTACTTTCTACGCTAAAGGCCAGACTGGTCAGCAGTTGCTGCTGGGTGCTTACTCTGCATTGAGCCGTCAGGTAAACGTAGGTACTGTTAAACTGTATACCCGCTACGAAATGCAGGATGTTGTCATCGTTGACGGACGTGCCCGCGGTATCATCGCAAAAAATCTTGTAACAGGCGAATTGGAACGTTTCGCCGCTCACGCTGTAGTAATCGCTACCGGTGGTTATGGTAACGCTTACTTCCTGTCTACTAACGCTATGGGTTGTAACTGTACAGCTGCTATCTCTTGCTACCGCAAGGGTGCTGTATTCGCAAATCCTGCATACGTTCAGATTCACCCGACTTGTATTCCGGTACATGGCGACAAGCAGTCTAAGCTGACTTTGATGTCTGAATCTCTCCGTAACGACGGTCGTATCTGGGTTCCGAAGAAGAAAGAAGATGCTGTAAAACTCCAGAAGGCGAAATCAAGGGAAGCGATATTCCGGAAGAAGACCGCGACTATTACTTGGAACGCCGCTATCCGGCATTCGGTAACCTAGTTCCGCGTGACGTTGCCAGCCGTGCCGCTAAAGAACGTTGCGACGCTGGTTTCGGTGTAAACAACACAGGTTTGGCCGTATTCCTCGACTTCTCTGAAGCTATCAACCGTTTGGGTATCGACGTTGTTCTTCAACGTTATGGTAACCTCTTTGATATGTACGAAGAAATCACTGACGTTAATCCGGGCGAACTGGCTAAAGAAATCAGTGGTGTGAAATATTATAACCCGATGATGATTTATCCGGCTATCCACTATACAATGGGTGGTATCTGGGTAGACTACGAACTGCAAACCACTATCAAGGGTCTGTTCGCTATCGGTGAATGTAACTTCTCCGACCATGGTGCAAACCGCCTCGGTGCTTCTGCATTGATGCAAGGTTTGGCTGACGGTTACTTCGTATTGCCTTACACTATCCAGAACTATCTGGCAGACCAGATCACTGTTCCTCGTTTCTCTACCGATCTTCCTGAATTCGCTGAAGCTGAAAAAGCTGTTCAAGCTAAGATCGACAAGTTCATGAGCATCCAGGGTAAAGAATCTGTTGATTCTATCCACAAGAAACTGGGTCATGTCATGTGGGAATATGTAGGTATGGGACGTACGGCAGAAGGCCTGAAGAAAGGTATCGCCGAACTGAAAGAAATCCGCAAGGAATTCGAAACGAACTTGTTTATCCCCGGTTCTAAGGAAGGTATGAACGTAGAGCTTGACAAAGCAATCCGTCTGTACGACTTCATCACTATGGGTGAGCTTGTTGCTTACGATGCATTGAACCGTAACGAAAGTTGTGGTGGTCACTTCCGTGAAGAATACCAGACTGAAGAAGGAGAAGCAAAACGTGATGACGAAAACTTCTTCTATGTAGCATGCTGGGAATATCAAGGTGACGATGAAAAGGCTCCGGTATTGCACAAAGAACCGCTGGTATACGAAGCTATCAAGGTTCAGACTCGTAACTACAAGAGCTAATCGGTGAAGTTAAACATTTAAAAGAATTAGAGGAAAATGGATAAAATATATCATTTACACTGAAGGTATGGCGTCAAGCAGGCCCGAAGGCTAAAGGCGCTTTTGAAACCTACCAAATGAAAGATATCCCCGGTGATACTTCCTTCCTCGAAATGCTGGATATTCTGAACGAACAGCTCATCAGCGAAAGAAAGAACCGGTAGTATTCGATCATGACTGCCGCGAAGGTATCTGCGGTATGTGTTCTCTTTACATCAACGGACACCCGCACGGTCCTGCAACAGGTGCTACTACTTGCCAAATCTATATGCGTCGTTTCAACGATGGTGATACCATCACTGTTGAACCTTGGCGTTCGGCTGGTTTCCCTGTCATCAAAGACTTGATGGTAGACCGTACTGCATACGACAAGATTATGCAAGCTGGTGGTTATGTAAGCGTACGCACAGGTGCTCCGCAGGATGCTAACGCTATCCTGATCGCGAAACCTATCGCTGACGAAGCTATGGATGCTGCTTCTTGTATCGGTTGCGGTGCTTGTGTAGCTGCATGTAAGAATGGTTCTGCTATGTTGTTCGTTTCTGCAAAAGTTAGCCAGTTGAACTTGTTGCCGCAAGGTAAACCGGAAGCTTTGCGCCGTGCAAAAGCTATGTTGTCAAAGATGGATGAACTGGGATTCGGTAACTGTACAAACACTCGTGCTTGTGAAGCTGAATGTCCGAAAAATATTTCTATCAGCAACATCGCTCGCTTGAACCGCGACTTCATCATCGCAAAATTAAAAGACTAGAAATTGCTAGATTTCAATAGCGAGAGCTTAATTTGATTAATGACAGAATCCCCTGCCGGCTAGTCCGACAGGGGATTTCTTTATGTATGAGTAGATCACAATTATTATTAATACGGATCAGTAACATGAACTTTTAATTCATAAGTTTCACCGATTTCACCTTATAGCCAGAACTGTTATGAATGAGAGAATTACGGGTGAAAGCGAGGATTGAAATAAGGTAAAATCATTCGTTACCGCGTAAGCGTCTCCGCGATTCTATATAGTGTATTAAAATAAAAAGGCTAATGATCCCTTTTTAGTCATTAGCCTTTTCCCATCTGTCAGGAAGCAGTTCCCTGTATTTTTCAATTGGTGTGTTCGGTTGCCATTCGGCTGTTCTGTTTATCACATCCGTGAGATACTCAAATAGATTCACTTTATGCATCCTACAAGTGAGTGCTATCGTGTAGAGTATGGCGCCTCGTTCGGCCCCCTTATGGCTGCCGAAGAACAATGAGTTTTTTCTTGATAAGGATATGTACCGGTTCATCCGTTCAACCATATTGTTGTCCAGATAAGTGTCACCATAATTAAAGATGTCCACCACTGCATTCCACTCATTGCGAAGATAGGTAATGGCTTCCTGCAGTTCGCTCTTAGGTAATAAATCCCCCCGTTCTTCTATTTCATCAAGCACATCTTTTATTTCTCCGAGTATGTCCGGCGCATACTTTTTTCGATGCATAAGATTCTGTTCTACCGTCCATCCCTCAGCCCCAACTTTATGCTTATGCTCGTTTTGATAAAGTGCGTTTATCAGCTCCACGATTCCTTTTTGCATCCGGCTCCTTCTCACCGCAATCTATAAATTTCCGTTTTATATGTTGCAAGCACGGGATGCGTGTGATATTGGGATAAGCATCGCTTTCGAGCTTCCGGTAAGGTGAGTAACCATCGCTTTGTATGATACCTTTGCAACTGCCTAATTCGTTAAGAATAACTCTTTCAGACCGGGAGCCGTCATCATAGAGCAAGTATATCATCCTGGTGTTTATGCCGACAACCACCCAAAGGTATCCCTTCCTGACTCCTTTTCCCTTGCTGTTCTTTTCCGGGACGAGTATTTTGTAATAGGTTTCATCGGCTGCCTTATAAGGATCACTCAAAGCTGTCTGCCGGATGCACTTATAAAGATTTTCGAAGAGGTTTGAGGCTTTCTCTATCAACTTATGAGCCGTAGGTTTCTTCAGCGTAAAGCCATGACTCTCGAAGTAGTTGATGATTCTTTCAACAGGTAGCGATTGTATATAACGTAATTCCATCAATCCGGCAATAAATGAACCGTCATAGCTGGAATTCAAGAAGGCCGAAGCCGGTGTTTTTCCCTCAAACAGGCGACCTTCTTGCGTATAGGTGTGTATCTTGTAGACATGCTTGATGAAGCGCATGGGTACACATTCATAGCGGACGCATATTCTGGGAACAGTGGTAAACAACCGGGCCTTATTGATGTCAAAATCGGGATCATCGGGATAAACGACATGTTCTTCTTCCTCCATCTCATAATGCATGTCACGTTTGGCCCCATTGTTCTTTCTTGCTTTACGCTTATCTGCTTTTTCCGCTTCTATCTTCTGCCGCTCTTCTTCGGATATGGCAGATTGGGGAGCCTGTTGCCGTTCGGATGTGTTGGATACAAGTTTGGCGAGTCCCTTAGTAAGGCGCTGTTGCTTGCTAAGAGATTCGCCTTTTTGAAGGAGTGCCTCTTTAAGGGAAGAAACCTCCTTTATCAAAGCATCTATTTGGTCCAAGAGTCTGTTGTTGTCATCTCGTAATCCCTTGATTTGTTCCTTCAATAACTCTATGATCTCATCCTTTTTCATGGCATAAAGATATAAAAAATCAACGATTTGGCCAAATAAACCAGATGATATCTTTAGCACAAATAACTAATAATCAGAATGTTGAATTAGATCCTAAAACGCTTTCTCAACCGTACAGACTTTAATGACACTCCATTTAAGATAAAAGACAAAACCTGATAAGAAATCTCGTAATTGCCTGTATTGGGGTTAAATGTCGGTAACTCAAAACTTCCACCTTCGAGGCGCTTGTAGTACAGAAGAAAGCCATCGCCATCCCAACGCAGTATTTTTACACTTTGTCGGTTTTTACCAAAGAATAAAAAGATATCTCCGGAAACGGGAGACAAGTCCTTCATTTCCGATCGTATAATTTTGAATAAACCGTCAATGCCAAGGTTCATACGAACAAAGCCCTGGTACAGATAGTAGCGATTGGCTGATGTTAGAGAATACATGGATCTCCCTCCTTTCTTTCGTAATCGCGCAACATTTTAATAACACCACCGGGTGTGGCCCGTTTGACCGAAATGGTGGTTCCACTGTTAAAGGTGATTGTGATCCCGGCAAGACTAAACTCTTCTTCCGACAACATGGCGGGTGCTATTTGAGTGAATGAAGGAGAGGAAGTTGTCGGTTGGGAGGGTTCAACGCCGCCATAATAATCACGGACCACATCTGCCTTGGCTTGTTTAACGCTATAGCCCCGTCTGGACATCCAGGAACTCATACCACCAAAAGTGGTATGCTGATCGCGGCAAACATCGGCTAAAGAACAATTGTAGTCTACTTTCAATACTTCAAGGAAATGTTTCCAAGTTTTTCCAAATCGATTTTCTGCTAAATCCATAATGCTTCATTTTTATACATAGCAAAAATATAAGAATGAAAAAAGGGCGACAAGATAGAATCGCGGAGACGCTTACGTTACCGCTTTCACCTGTCTTATTAAAATATCCCTTGAGCTAAAACAATTATCATTATAGCTAATCCGGATATGCTTATAGCAAATCCGCTTTCAGGTGTTAATGAGTGAACTGTGCGGATGTAATACTTTGGCCGCCAGGTCTTAACACCTTAGTTCTCATGTGTTAATACTTGAGTTGTTGCATCTATATATCTAGCATCTTGGAGCTATATATCCAACATCTTGGAGCTATATATCCAACACCTTGGATCTATATGTCCAACAGTCGGTATGAATAAACTCAATAGGTGAAACCGGGAAGGTTCAGTTTCGCCTGAATTTCTCCCTTGCTTTCACCCGCTGTTACCTTATTCATCGGCATTTAGAGAATTGGGTGAAACCGGTGAACCGCAGTTATTTTACATAGTTGCATTTATGAAATGTCTTGCCTACGTAAATTACGTGGAGAGGCACCAAAAGATTTCTTGCAGAAATTAGAAAAATGGGGTAAAGATTCAAAACCATATTTATAGCATATCTCCGAGATGCTACATTTAGAGTTGTTCAAGTCGTCCAGAATGCCCTCTTTACGTCTCGCCAGCATCCATTCATAAACAGGTTCATGAAAGACGTTATTGAAGATACGACGGAATGTACTAAGGGTATATCCACCCAATTGTGCCAGTTCTTCCACTGTCTTTACTTTCTTATAGTTTTGAATAACGAAGTATTGGAAACTGTTTACATATTTAGAGAGTGGATGCACCAAACTCGAAAGATCATAATCGGAATAATAGTATCCCAATACAAACGCCAATTCTTTTCGTTTCAGAGATAGCAAATCCCGACAGACTTTATCCCCTTTCAGATAAGTGATAGACCCATTGAGGAAATATTGCAGTTCTGGAATTATTTTTAATGGAGTATAAATAAGTGGAGGAGATACTTCCTTCATGATATGATTGAAACGGAAATCACAAAACAGTTCGGGCTGGATAAAACGATAATAAATACACTCACATTCAGTCATAGCAAGCATCTCAAACATAGAACCAATAGCCTGAAGGATAAATTCACCTTCCTTAAGCATTGTCCCCGCATATTCCTTACTATTGACCAGTATTTCTCCCTTCATCAAAAAAAGGATAAGATTTTCTTCACACTTTTGAGCCGGTTTATGAAAACCACGCTGATAAATCACATGAGTAATGGCATTACTCACCGCTTTTGGACATATTTGACAATCCCAGGTTCCTTGACAAATAGATGGCATACGCTGACTGTGTTTGTTTTTGTTTATGCTGCCAGCAAAAATATATGAAATCTTTCATATTGCCATAAAAAAAGAGAGAAAAGTGAAAAAGAGGTTGAAGAGAAATATATAAAACTTCGTGAACTGGCTTTATCTTTTAAGATTCAAGATCAATAAACTAACAGCCATAGGTCTAATTTAGTAAAACCTACGGCTGTTATCCTTTCGTCCTTACCGGACTCTATATATTTCTAAATATATATTAATTTGCATCAGGTGTCACAGGCTTATCATTATCATCTTCCCAATTCTTTACATCTGTTGCAATATCTATCTTATCTGCTCCAGCTGGCAAAGTCAACTTATAGCGTATACTATTACCTATACCCCATTTTGAATCTTTAGAAAGAGTAACTGTTTTAGAACCATCAAAGAAAGTTTCGTTAGCACTATTTACCATCTTCGTTGTTTTATATTTTATAACAATCTGAGCACCTTCAACATCTTGCGGTAATAACATTAATGAACCATCGGGCGAATCTAAACCAAAATAGCCACTGGCATCTGCAGTGCTTGCAACAGTTATCGGATAGGTATATCCAGCAGCTACTGTTTCACCAGTGCTCCATGTCCCAACAGCAACATCAGCAGCATAAGTATATGTAGCATTTCCTCCTTTTACACCCGTAATCTTTATTTCAGTAATAGTATAGGTGAAACTTGTATCTTCCGGTTTATAAGAGAAATTAATCTTAGCAAGAATATGTTTAAAATCCAAAGTGACTGTGTTACTATCAGCTGGTTTAGCTGTATTTTTAGCCGCAACAACTAAATCTGTTTGTTCTGCAGAAGTTGCTCCAATAGCAAACGCAAGAGTAGGATATCCTTTTGCGGCATCAGTAGGATTTACCAATGTTAAAGCGCTCGGATAACCAAAGAACTGTACATTTTTGCCTACAGGCCAATAATATTTATTATCACCTGAAGTTATCCAACTACCCTGTTTTCCTGTATATTCAACTCCATCCATATACGGAGAGCCAAGAAGCGTTGTTGAAAAATCAAAATCATTTGCCACAATAAATGAACTTACTTTAAAGGAACCAAAATTCACATTAGTCATTTCTGCTGCTCTTGATGTTCCTTTAACAATCGTACCAATATTAATCTCCGCTTTCTGTGCAGCATTCTCAAATTCTTCATTCTGTGAGCAACCCGTAATTGCCAAAGCAGCTGTAACTGCCAATAAAATCTTCTTCATAACTGTATTTTTTAAAGTTTATAATATTGTTATATTTTGTTTATAGCATCTATTTCAATTCACGGGTAACTCAACATTATCTTCGGGTCCCCAGTCATCAACATTGCCGCCCATTCCTCCACCTCCATCAGGATTCGGTGGCGTTTCCGGCTTATCAACCTCAATCTTATCATCAGGCGGTAACTCAATCTCCGGTGGTGGGATTGGTTTTCCATCTTCCCCTGTTCCAGCATTTTCAAGTGTACCTATTATTTCAGTAACATCAATTGTTGCTTCCTGAACTGTATTATCTGTTTTGATAAATTTCAATATTAATATTATAGCATCTTTCTCACTAGAAGTTTCTCTCTCTGATGTTGACATTCGCGTCGGCATTGTCATTTCCTTTACTTGTTTGAAAGCGGTGAAAGATGCCGTTACCTTATTGTCTCCCTTCCTTACCTCAAAGTAGATAGGTTGTGAGCTACATACTCCACGACCTTTGCCTATACAGTAACAATCGGATAATCCATCAATGCTTCCTACCACTGTTGCAACATACTCCAAACCTTTAGCCTCTACTGCAAAAGAATATTTCTTCACCACAGATTCCAACTTCCAGTCTAAGCGAAGCACTTCTTCACTCTTCTCTATTTTCAGCTCATCTATATTCAACACATACAATGAATCCGGTGACCAAACCATCTTTTCCGTTCCTTCAATCCCTAAACCATTACAGTTTCCCGTATAGGCTTCTATCGTTTCATAAGACTCTTCGCCCCTGATTCGTATAGATTCCGTGTTATAGTTGTAGGCTACTACCGAATACCTCCCCGGAGGAACTTTCATTTCTCCACCTCGTACCGAAAGGTATTTATCTACTTTCCTGCCATCTCCGTTCTTCGGATAAAAAATCACCCGAACTCCCTCCGGCAGTTGATCTGTCACTCCATCCCAATCCAGCTTTATATCTACCCCACTTACGGGATAATCATCCAATATATCGCGACGGCTACATCCAGTTAGCATCAGCAGCGAGGACAAAAGCACAAGAAACCCGTATCTTGTATTTCGCATTACGCCCTCCTATCTCTTTGTTGTTATCAACCATACCAAAGAAACTTTCGCCTTGGTAGGACCAATAAAGTTATAACGCCCACTATTTGTCCATACAATATCTCCCTCATAAGGAGTATATTTTTTATATTCTGTTGTCAAATACCCTATGCCAAGACTGAATTCAAGGGAAAAATGCCGTGCCAATTGCCGTGCATATCCATAAGTCACTCCCGCAGCTCCGTAATACTTACCTTGATAGCCGTCTCCACGCAGCTGGAAGTCATATATCCCGCCTTCAGCATAAAGTCCGATAAAATGTCCGGTCAATCGGTCGCGTTTCTGACGGTTTCCCAGCCAACAACGTCCTTCCATCCCTCCCGAAAGGAGCTGATAGCAGAAATCATGTTTGCTATTCAGCCACCACGGACATTTATATTCAGTATTCAAAGACCACCTCTTGCCCATCGGAATTTCCACTTCTATATTTGGCGCCAATGCCAAATCATATAACAGATTATTCTTCACTGCAAGTACAGTTTGGCTTTTCACCGGCCCTTCTGCCTCCGATATATCGACCTCACAGGCCTGTTTTTTTTCACTTTCTCCCACAGGCTTATCAGGTTGATCTTTCGGAAGCGCCTCTTCCTGCTTTGAAACAAACAACCCGGAGACAGAAGATACCGGTTCAAAAGCCTCTTTACCTAATTTCGAAGTTTCTCCGACAATCGTAATAACCGATCTCCGCAGTTCTGGAAAGATATTGTGAACAATGTATCGGTAAGCAATTCCCCGATTCAATTTTCGCAACAGTTGTTTCCGTTTATTGACATCATTCTTATGATAATCAATCAATATCAGCACTTCTTCCCGATCTGGTAAGTTAGAGTCGGATGCCACCAACTTACGAAACTCCGACCAATCCTCTCCCCCTGAAAAAAAATGAATCTTATCAACACTAACATCCGAATTATACCGTTGTAAGAATTCCTTTATCGAATCATTTCTCCGAGCAGCCAAACTTCTATTATAAGATTCATCACCATCAGGAGAAACAAAAGTTTCCACATTCAGCGCTGTTATATATTTCGTATTTAAATTTCCGAGAAGCAAAGAATCTAAAATTATAATTACCTGATTATTATTCTTATAACTAAGATTCACTTTCGCTTCATTCGCATCAAAATATATCACTGCCCGCCGGATTGTATCATTCGCAACAGCGAAAAATGGAATCGAAGCATACCCACTTTCTGGAAGGCTTAATAAAGCCATAAGAATAGTCAATATATAGATACCATGTTTCATTGTCGTTCGTTTCTGATGACAAATATAGAAGTTAGAAAACAAACCGAATCATACTTTTAGAACAAAAATCAAGACATGAAAGATTCTGTGAAACGATTGAAACGATTTTGCAAGTTTTGAGAGTTTAAGGTCAATAATAAACAGAAAAAATGTCCTTGGTAACTCATCTGCGTGATAACACCGTACTTCTGTTCCGCCTGCAAACAGTTCACATTCATAGGAAGTTCTGACAAGCGGCTTTTCCACATACACATGGATACCAAGCTTCATCGCCTCTATACAAATCGGAAAATAACTATGATCGGGAGTCGCCAGGAATTTTCTACGAGATATTTTATCCCCACCCAAAAATTTCATTAAAGAAATCATGTATCAAAGTGGGTTTATGAATAGATCACATTTCTATAAGGAGTTTACAAAGCGGATGGGAGTGGTACCTAAAGACTACCGTTTTGCATAATAAAAATTAGATATAGATTGCATCTTTCTCTATATGATTGCGAAATAAACTACGCATAATTGCGGTTAAAGACACGACATCCACTTTTGCATTAAAACGCTCTTCTAATGACTCTTTTATTTCCATTCGAGTAAAATAATCCGGATCTTGAAGCTTTACACAAATATCAATATCACTATCCTCTTTCTGCTCACCACGAGCCACAGAACCAAAAAGTCCCAACTTTTCAATTCCATATCTCTCCCCAAATTCTTCCTTAAAATTCCGGAGAATAGCGATTATTTCATCTTTTGTTTTCAATTGACACTATTGTTATAATGCAAATGTTAAAATTTATATTGGAATTAGCAAGTTCTTAATCATATTTTATAGTATCACTAATTAAAAAAAGATGCACAGGTCATCGAATTTTCATCGATCCCCTGTACACCTACTACTCTAAATTCTACTTCAAAACATAAATAGCCTAATTATGCTGCCGAATCCATTATTAACAACCATGTTAGTTTTATCCATCAAAAGTACAGAACATAATTACGTAAATAGTTCAGAAGTGCCCAGAATGCCATCATCATTGCCAATACAAACAAAACGACAAGACCGATCGCCAAAGCAATCCAATGTTGTGAATGATCATCAGAATATTCTTTGTGACCATCATTAAACTTGTATATTGTCCGCACTGTCTGCGCTCCTGCCAATAACCCGAACACTCCGGCAAAAATACCATTATGAATGTTTCCACCGCCACGAAGTGTCCGCTTATCAATTAAGAATTGAGGCGTCCTGCTCGCTACCACATACAAACCGGTAGCTATTAAAGTAGAAAACATCATACCGACTCCCATCATCCAATACATCAAGATACCCACAATGACACCTAACCAGATTAATTTCCTGGAACCATCAAAATGACGTTCTTCACCACTATTAATCACATCAGTCAATGAGTTTAAGCGTTCTATGACATCAGCATCAGTAGGACACATACCGATAACCTGATCAATCAAAAGAACAGATTTCTTAATTTGCTTCATCTTTGTCGGCTTTCTGAATTCATCATCATCTGTTTTTTCAATCACCGTCCAAGTAGCAAATGCCTCATCCATCAGCTTCCACGCCTCCGTTATCTCTTCATCCGTCATTTTCTCCGGCATTCCGGCTGCAAGGCGTTTATTCAACATTCCTTCTACCGTAAAAACCTCTTTATAACGTGCGCCCTTATACCATACAAAAAACATATGCCCCACAATAAATAAAACAACGGCAATAGACAAAACCAGTTGGACAACAGCCAATATCTTTACTCCCAAAGGAACTCCGTCATCCGCCGCAGCATCAGCTATTGCATCAGCTCCACTACCGCTTTTTACAAGTGTCAATCCATTAAAGGCAGCATCTTTTCCGCCTTTATCAAGTCCGGTAAACGACAACTTATCATCCTTATAAACGACTTTGCATTGACCGGAAATCCCGGCATCAACCTCCGGACGTCCGCCTACAAAAGAAAGAGTCAGTTCATTCCCGTTCATACTCTCGACGTAAAACTCATAAGTTGCCATCAAAGATTCCCTTCCACCGGGTTCCAGCATATTCACTTCCATAAATCCATTGCATCTGGCATTCTCATTATAAGGATTCAATTGCCAATTACCATCACAATTCAATGTGAACGCAACCTTTAAATCGCCTTCTTTATTTGCTCCTAGCCAGTCACCGCTAAAAACATCTTCCTGCGCAAATGCAGTCATCGAAATAACCATCATTACAATGGCACACAAATACTTTTTAATATTCTTCATAATATAATAAAATTAATATTTCAACACCTTGGCTGCCACGTTCTTAAATTGCGACATGGCAAGCCCGATAGAAGCTCCGATATAAGTAGGATCACAAATAATGTACTTCTTTCCGCTTACAGTTATATAATCTCCGTCAATGTTTTCATCAAAACAGACCGCTGTTGCCATGTGATTGGGATATTCCAACAATACAACATCAAGCCCCATAAGAGTACGTACCAAATAAGAGTATAACACAGCACGGTCTTCGCAATCGGAATAAGGATAGTAGAACAGCTCATCCACAAAGAAAGGCTTTTCATAACCAAACTGGTCACCATCTGTCTTATAATCAAAAGCTGTCTGCACGAAATTAATCAGTATATTAGCGGCTTCCGATTGTTTTTTCCCTTGTATGGCAGCTTGCAATGATGGAAGCACTGTCTGTTGTACTTCCTGACTGACAGGAGCTCCCACATAGACAGAAAAGTCACATTGCGGATAATCCTTATAGAAGGAAATAAGTCCCGAATTTACTTTCGAGCAGACTTTGACGGATGGATAAGCTTTCGCTTGCAACGTTTTCTCCACGTAAGTTCCTGAAAAGGGTTGAGGAGTAGTGATATTCATATTTACCGGGTTCTTCGCATTGGCGAAATCACGGTTGTAAGTGTAAATAGAATTAGTTTTATTCGGGGTAGTATCAAACCTGTAATAGTTTACTCCATTCAAAGTAATAAAACAGGTAGCATAAATCATGTTACCCGAAGCATAGAATAAAGTAAGGCGGTTATCCATACGCGCCACCTTAACCCTATATCCCGATTGAGAAAGGAGAAACATTTGCATAAAAGCTATTTCATCGGAATGAGTACTTCCACATAGTTCAGTAGCCACTTTCCTCGTCAACAGCAGATAACCATAGTCATTCAGGGCAATCTCCTTTTTAAAAGCCAGACAGTCGTCTATCAAAGGCTGATAGTTGCTACGCGATAACGTCTCCCATCCGGCAGAAATATCTTTCTCTGCAATCCCTTTTAAAGTGAGCCGGTTCTTCAATGAAGCATTGCCAACACAATCTTTACTGTAGAACGAAAACTCTACACCGGAAAGCGAGCGTTTGGCCGGAACAGTTTCTTCAGGCTTCACTTCCGGTTTTATTTCAGGGAGCACCGCAGAATCCTTTTCCGGTTCTACAGTAACATCTTTACCTCCCGGTATAACCGGAACCGGTGTTTTCCCTTTTGAAGGAGAAAATGTCGCACTTGGAGTCACTGTCGGAATGGGGAGTCGGGTCACCTCCCCTACTTTAACCTCTTGCGGTTTTGTTGCCGGCTTCTTACGGTCAAAGCTAACCGGTTTTACAGGCTCTGGTCTTTGAGGACGTACCACCGGCTTCTGCAAGTCATACTCTTTCCAGGTTTCTTTCAGAAATTCGGCAAATTCCTTATTCTGTTCGCTCACAAAATCATCAAACTCTTTTTGCTGCTGCTTCACAAAATCGTCAAACTCCTTCATGTCTTTATCTATTTGCGCAAAAAGACTAAACGGCAAACACAATGAAAAAACTACCATAGATAGTATTCGTATCCTATTTTTCCTCATTTCCTTATTATATTTTGTTGTTCTGTTATCTGCCAATCCACATACAGCTTATTATTCCGTATATCTTTGATAAAGGGGGAAATGGACAAGACAGCGACAACCTTCTCCCGATACAAACCACAACCGGAATCAGTGCCGCCATTGAAACGATCGTCCACCTGCTTGACATTTACATCAGAAAACGGATATAACAACAGTGCCTTCACCAAAGAAGACATATAGGCATTCCAAAAGGCATTCCTCATATCCATCTTCTCCAATCCGTCCTGATCTCCAAAACCGGCATCTTCATACCAACAGCCTTCCTGTAAAGAACAAATTTCAACTCCGTTCATATATGAAATTATTTGAGGAGACGACTGTGTTCCCTTAAGCTGAAACCATGACTGGTCTGATTGCTCCCTACAACTATCCGATTCCAACAATAAATTGAATTTCACCTCTTCTTCCTCAACCCTTTCTTTCGTAAACAAAAGCATCAACTCACTAATGGAATGATAAGAAAAATCGCAACTATCATTCGATGGAGTAAAAGATACCTCCAGAAATTTCTCTCCAAATATAGAAGTATATTCATGCTCAATCCGGTAGGAAACATGTTGAACGGGATGTTCGATCACTCCCAATACAAGCATTTTGTCTCTTTGGTCTTCGTATGTATTACTGGCAGTCTCCATGGTGGAAAAAACGTCCGAGAGAAGTCTCAATTGTACCCCTTGCTGCAATGAATACAGATAAGCCGCTCTTTGCAAAGCAAGCATCCTTGCAGCTTCGGATTTCATACAAGGATCAGATATACCAACTACCCGGCCTTTCCGTTGAGAAGCAAACACCCATTCCGGCAAAGTCTCCCGCTGTCCCGGTCTCCAGTCATAAGATTGGTTATAAACTGTATCAACAGGCATTGCCTGTGAAAACACATCAATACCGGGAGACAAAAGCAACTGGATAATAAAAATAACTACCCAATTATATCTTATATCCGACAAATTAAGTTTCATCATTCAATCTTCAAATAGTTGGGTAGTTATTAAAGAGATCATTACTATCCTCTGTGTTCTAAACAAGCTGATTATTGGGCGTTTTTACTCATTTCTTCTTCAAATACCTTTTTGAACTTTTCATATTCAAAGTCAATGCGCAATTTGTCATCATTCTTAATACGATTTGCCATAGCATTCATGATTTCCTCTCCTGCCAGTTCAAGAGAGACATATACTTTGTATTTACCATCAGGAGTCTTCATGGTTTTTTCACAAATTACACGCGTACCGCTCAATTCCTGTTCCACTACCGTACGGGTCAATGATTGATAACGACTTTTGCTTTCATCATTTTCACCTTGCTGATAAGAGGAAACATAACTATCGGTTACCGATTTCACTTTTGCATTGATAGCAGTAGCAATTTCAGCCCGGGCCTCCGTCATCGCTTTTTTCTTTGCAATAGACATATCCGTAGAAAGTCCCATCGAACTAGCTCTAAAATACTCTTTGTTCGTTTGAAATTCCGGTCCCGAACAAGGAACATTAATTTCTACGTCCTGTTGCACTGCCGGTTGCTGCACTGTTTGTGTTACAGGTTTTGAACTACCGCAACTTGTCATAACAGCAATGGTTAGCAATGCTGTTCCCAATAAATTAATTCTTTTCATTTCAAGTCTTTTTTAATGTTAATATATGATTCATTTCAAGCCTCTCAACTTCACTATATTATTTTTGAAATCCTTCAATTGCAGCAGTGCCACAGATTGCAACTTACTTACCTCAATAACCATCTCCGTAGGCAGATCAGGCACAATGAGCGCAGTGACTCTGCGGTCATTGAACTTAGACCCCAGTTTGAGACTGACAATCGGAGATTCTTCACCTTTTTCGTTTATAACCGTCAGATTTCCACTATATAAGTCCACTTCGCAATCGTCAGCATTTGTATTCACAATCTTAAGATGTATCCTCGATTTGTCTCCCAAAGTTGCAAGTTTGCCAAATTCAACAAAGACACCATCCAACCATTCAACCCGAATTGCCTTTTGATTCTCTGGTTTGGCGGACTTAACCGGAACCAAAGGAGCAGGAATAACTTCCGGCACCACAACAGGGACAGATATAACCGGATCAGCTTCTTTTTCCGGTACGAAAGGACCGACTACCGGAACAGGAACATCCGGCAACATCTTCTGTCTTTCCGGAATCTTTCCGGTTCTGTCGAATGTTATTTTCTTCAATTCACGTGCAAACTCCCGGTTCAGCCGTTTTATCAATTCACGCGCCGCCATATTCTTGCCTTGAGAAGCGGACTTATTTTCAGGTACTAATGTCCGTTCATCATTAATAGAATAATTCAATAGGATTTGCCCCGTCCGGTTATTTTCTATTTTAATCCCCAACGTAGAAAAGAATTCGATGAAGTTATACAGTTCACCCGGAACGGTATTGCCTTTACGACACTTATTATCCAATGTAACGATAATGTCGGCTTCAGAAGGAGATGCAACTACGTTAAAGAAATGATTGTTCAGCAAACTCTTCACAGTTCGTTCCACCGCCTCTACATCGCTCTGCGCACTTCTAACATAAGCAGAAGTCTGTGTCTGCACCGTGTTGATAGTCAACGTTGCTCCGGGAAGAGAAGAAAGCATTTGTTTGAATAAAGCTGCATAACTTCCCTTCCGGAACAAGCTGAACACATCATCAATTAATGAAATTCCAATTTCCTGCTGTGCCTGTTTAGAAGTAATATTGCGCACATAAAGAGCGGCAACTCCCGATTCGTCGGTGGGAGACATGGAAGACAAATCTCCCGACCCGGAAACAAACTCGGCTTTCAACCGGATATTCCTTAACGGATTTCCATTACGGTAAACACCTATAGCAATAGGCTCCCTTATACCTTGAAACGGCGTGACTGAAACGGTTGCCGGATTCAGAACAATCGTTATTCCATCAAATACTCCAGCCAAAGCCGCATATAGTTCGGTCGCCAGATTAATTGTCTTTCCTTCGTAAGAGCAGAACAACTCCTGATTAAGCACCGGGCGTATAGCCTCCATTCCATTTGAGAATAATTCAATGGCAGTCATTAAATCTCCCTGTTGTAAAGTAATGTGTCCCTTATACCAAAAATCGAATCCGTTACGGATTGCCTTCTGACGACGTGCTTCCACCAAGGCTGCATAATCGCCCTTATTCAATTCATAATAAACCCAATACTCATTGTCACTTCGCCAGGAATCCACCAGACGAAAGTTCTCTATTTCCGCCCGGGCTTCTGTACGAATACTTTCTGCGAAGGTTCGTTTCACATTACCATCGTCCTCCAACGTATTCAACAAAGAATTGGCGGCAATCACCACTTGAATTTCAGATACAAGATCAGACAAAGCGTTTTGCTTTGCCTTTTGCTGATAATCTCCTTCCGATATTTCAGCCATTCCTATTCCGATGTAACTTAAACCACTAACAGGATGCTGTTTCACCCAGTCAGGACGGTTCGTTTGTTGACCGGAAAGCGGAAAGCAAAACCATGAAATCACAAGAATAAATAAAAGCCAATGTTTCATACGTCCTTGATTTATTGAATAGTCAAATAGATGGTGCTTCCATCCACTCTATGTTCACTATCTATTCCGGAATCATTCAGATAATTAACCAGATTATCTGCAAACGTGATGCAATCCATCGGCAAGCCGTCGCTGTCCTTTGCAGGAATCTGTATCGAATCAAATATCAGACTATCGTCCACAGCACCTTGAATATGGTAGCGTCCTCCCTGGGCATTTTTTCGTACCCAATTGCGTATATGCGCCGAAAGAGTAGTACTACCATTTATCTGGCTATTCATCGTATTGATAGCATTATCTGCGAGACTAACCCGAAGAACAATCGTATTCCCCTGTTGAACTTTCCGGGCAAACTCTTTCGAGATATCTTTCAGAAAACCATCCAGAACATCTTGTGCCGCATATGCGCATAACTTATCCACGTCCGTCGTCCTAAAGCGGTTCGTCCAGCTTTTCCGGCTAGCCAAATCTACTCCGGTAGCCGTTTCACGAGCAGTCATAATCAATGAGACTCTACTTCCCGAAGCTGCAGATATGTCTTTTTGTAAATCAACAATCACATAGACGTCCGCTCCCGAATTCATCAACAACTGCTTATCATTGGAATCAGCATTCTTACTTTCCCATTCGGAAGCACGCAAAGTTCCTGACTGTTTTCCCTCGGCAGCCACTGTCTTCACGCCAAGCTTAACAAATCTCTCCTTTACCGTACTTACGGCTATACGAAGATCAAAATCATTCTTCAGAATATCAGCGTATGAGCTTCGGTCATTGCTTTTATAGGGGACTACCATGATTGTCGGCAAAGCAATTTGTTGCCGGGTTTCCTCCATCGACATTTCTTCCTGGGGTCTCGTCATCAATTTGTTCCGTATCAAGTCTTTTTTAAGCGCACCTAATAAGATTTGAGCCGTTACTGTACCATTGTATAGCTTGGAAGATTGCCGTACCGGATCTCCTACCGTTTCATAGTTCTTCACAAAGAGCATATAACGTGAACTGAAAAACTGGTTCATATAGTAAGAATCTTCTTTCCCGACGAGCGGCAGTCCGTTTTCCACTCCGTCAATGCCGTTGAGAAATATAGCATTAAAGATCGACTTCAATGCCATATTATATACATCTTTCTTTTTTTCGGCTGTTCCGGAAGCGGTGATAACGGCTATGTTATCATCTGCCTTCACACAAGTTACGTCATTGGAGTATGACTCCTGTGCCATGAAATGAATAGTGTATACAACTAGCAGGCTCAAAAGCAGTATTCGTAACTTCATCATAGTCCAAGTCCGCCTAAAAAGGTATTTTTTCGAGAAAGAATAATCAATTTCTTTTCTTCTTTCGATGCTTTCATTATCTCCTCACCGCCTTTGCTCACGGTACATAAAGAACGCGTTCCGCTCAATACTTCTTTCACATTCAAGCGTCCGACTTCTTTCAATGACAGTTCTCCGGCAATATCCATCTCTATGTAAACGATAAATTTCTGGCCTTTTTGTACCCCTCTCTTAGTTCCAAGATCGATATATACAGTTTGTGCTTTATCTTTTTTGGTACTCTCAATCTGTACAATCGTTCCTTTCATTTTGAAATACTCGTCAACAAAATCGTCCATGCTTATTACTACATAATCCAAAGTCTTAATGATTGCTTCATCAGGAGTATCGCCAATATTCCCGGTCAGCCCCTCGTGAGTGAATGTCTGGGTTCCTTTGAGTGTACCGTTAGAAGGGTCTACTATTTTCAACGTGTAAGAAACACTCCCCTGATAATAGGTCTTCCCTTTACTATCTGTTTTTTTAACTCCCTGCATACTGGTAATATTTCCCTGAATAAGATATTGGGCGCCTAACGTTGTCATGACCTCGCTTCTGCAAACGGCATCTCCCATAGCAGAAGTCTCTTGGCGTCTTTTCGCTTCAGTCTTCAATGCTTCATTAGAATCAACATCAATAAGTTCTACACGATCCATCTTCTGGATACCTTCTATTACTTTATTACGCAATGCTTCCGCCAAAATATTACTGATAGTACCGGGACGAGAGAAATAATCAATATAGACTCTTTCTTTACCGTTTTCATCGGTTTGTGCATAGCCTAACATTGGAATTAGGCAAATAGAGAACAATAGTAAAATCTTCTTCATGTCTGTTTATTATTTATTATTAATGCTATGTTTGTTTTTTAGTGCAATATTTCGCTCTTTTAATACAATATAGAATGTTCTTTTTTTAATAATGATTTACTGTTATGAATGATTGTGTTTTCTCTGACTGCAAAGTTAAGCACACATTAAGGTGTATTGTATACACAATATTTACTACAACCATCCGTTAAACGAATAGTTATCTCCAAATATCAATGAGAAAAGGGAAAAGAGTGGTATGTTCAATAAAACGAGGTCGTTTTCCCGTCTCCAAGCTATTTGCACCATCGCATTTTCCACAGTTCTCTCGAATAAGTATAAAATAGCATTTGTTATATCCACCAAAATTGTTACATTTGTCCAATAATAAATTGCTTCCCAATAACAAGATACATGGAAACAGATTTAAAGAAGATAGTAGGACATCGGCTGCAAATGCTTCGTATGGAAAAGAATCTTACACAAGAACAAATGGGAGAAAAGTTGAACTTATCAACAAGTGCCTATTGTAAGATTGAATATGGTGAAACTGACCTCACGTTAACCAGGCTGAATAAAATAGCAGAGGTACTAAATATGTCTGCATTAGAACTATTTAATAAAATAGACGGGAATGTGTATGTCAATAATTCCGGTACTATCGGAACTAATATTGGAGTCGCTAAAGACTGTAGTAGCGTGCATATCGAAGCGGCAGATGATCTTCGTGAGCTAATAAAAGCAAACAGTCGGCTCCTTGACATGTTATATAAACGTATAGAGCTTTTAGAAAATAAAGTGCTCTTATAGTGATTATACGCCTAGAGAAATCTCTAAGACGATGTATCGCCTATCCTTCCGTCTTCCAGAATCAGGAGAGGAAAGGCATATCATTTTAGGAATGACACCGGAACAGGAATAGATATAGTTAACTATCAATAAAATACAAATAGAATATATGTCAATGCCAATACGATCAAATATAATCCGACTTCATCTTTTCAGTTAATCTTAGCATATACACTTTTTGTTGTTTATAACCATCAGGAGAACTATAATTTGACTATTTATAAATGATCAGTTTAGGTTCATAGCAAGAGTTGTAGTGGTCATCAAGTATTGCCCCATTTGAGAAAATGATGTGCTCATCCTTGAATGTACCATATCCTTCATGAGCATGACCGAACAAATGATAATGTGGCTTTACCTCATAAACCTTGTTTCGAAGTAATGCATTTCCCCAGTGAATTCCTGCTGATTCATCAAGTATCATGATAGGAGGTTCATGAGTAATGAGCACATCAACATCATTTGGTATCAAAGTCTCAGGATGGTTATATGCCAAACCAAAGAACTTAATACCATCAATCTCACATTCACAATCTTGAAGGAAGTATACATTATTAGGCAAATCTTCAATGCCTTCAGCCTCCCAAAGACAAAGGTCATGATTACCAGTTATGAAGATTTTGTGAGGATAGGGTAATTCGATGAACCAGTTGAGAAAGTTAAGCACTTCTTCCTCTGTACCATTGTCCGTAAAATCGCCACAGTGTACAATGACATCAGCAGCTGGAAGATCGGTCAACTGCCGATGCTGATTATGTGTATCAGAAATTTGAAGTATTTTCATTTTACAGAAATATGAATGTCATGTATGTCAACATCACCTTCGTCGAATATAAAGTATGAAGAAATTCCACTAATGCTATCATATCGTGAGTTCTCATCTTTATGTATAGGTATGACTCCAATACGAGGATGAACAGTTTGACAGACTTCTTTTAATGTTTCAACATCAGCGTGTCCACTTGTGTGAACACCATCCATTGTTCCATCTAATATTCTATCGCCAAACAGATTACGGATATTTATAACATCGCTGTTTGTGTAGTCTTTACCCTCTTTTGCATAGCCACCCCACATAGAATATATCAACCACGGTTTTTCATCATTATATATATCGAGCATTCCCTTAAGCAAATAGCCACTGCTCATTCGAATTGGCATTAAGAACCCTTCCTTCTGTAGCTTGTTTCTAACATTGACAGTTCTATAATTGATTAGCTTGAAAGCATTAAACTGGAATAAATCAGATTTGCATCCTGCATATTTCGTGAATACATTAAGGACCCTATTTTGATACTCATCAACTAAGAATATACGTCCAGTCTTTTTACACGCCGCATGGAATGTTGCAAGCCGGTCAAGGTCAGTTGACGAACACAAGGCAAAGACATACTTGTGTTCACGCAATGCCTTTATAATATTCTTCTGTATTTCGCTCTCTGAAATCACACATTCTTGACTTCTTCCTAACATTGTTCCTTCTGTTATAAGTATGTCAACTTCTCCCACATTCTTCTTCAAAGTAGGAAAAAGACCTTTGCCAATATAGCCATGTCTGCGAAAATCTCCTGTGTGCAATATCTTCTTTCCCTCACATTCTATTAAGAACATATATGCATCAAAAGCAGAATGACTAACAAAATACGGAGTAACGAAAATCTTCCCTTTCTTACTGACATCAATACGTTTTGCCGCACAATAGGTTTCCATACGCTCTATTGCTTCAATCTGTTTGGAGTAATCTCCGTGCCCCCTCAAAGCGTCATATTTGCAGAGCATAACTTCTTTTGCTCCTAATCCTATATATTGAAGGACATTTGTTGGTATCAGATGGTGCAAACCAACATGATCACTATGATAATGTGTATAGAATACGGCATCAGCATTTCCTATGATTGATTTTACTTGTTCTTCTGTCAGTTCTTCTTTTTTGCAACCAGGAAGATTGCTACCGAAGTCTATAAGAATTTTACAATTCTCAGTCGATATTTCTGTAATACAACCACCTATCTGGTCAGCCCCACGATGAATAATAAGATTCATTCTGTTTCTAAGTCTTTTGATATAACGAGAGTACCCTTGGATGTGCATGTGTATGCTTTCATTTCCGGCAAAAATAAATCACGAATAAATCTATATCTTTCGCGGATTGTTTCAGATAGTTCACCGTCGTCTCCTACAATTACACACGGTATTATTCTTCCGGAAAGCTTTAATGGTATTTTATTTTTGTAACAGGAACCGATAAGTCCATAATCTATTTTTTGCTCGATCATTGCTTTTATTCGTTGATACAACTTATCATCTTCTTTAGCTAATTTTTGAAACTGTAGATAATAATATGAAGTTTGAATAGGAGACAATGCAGTCTTAGCAGGATCATTTTGTTTAAGTTCCATTATCAATATATCTCCATTAGTATTTAGACCAAGGAAGTCAAATTCACCATACTCAGGTTTTATATTTTCAGGAAGTTCTCCATTGTACGTTTTTCTTAATTGTTTAATTTTCAATGTTTGTTGGTCTACAATTTCCTTATTCCATTCATCTTTTATGCCTTTTGTTTTAAAACCGATAACTAGTTCCTTGTCAAAAAGAATAAAATCATCAGTATCTTTAATTCCAAACGTATAACGACGTCCTATTAATGTCTGATAATATCCTTCATTGTAAACATCTGTATTATAGTATCTTTTGAACTTTTCCGCGGAAGCGATTTTCGCTAAATATGTGTCAAACTGATCCGGTGTTGGATTTCTAAAAAAATCTGGTTGCATTAATTCTTTGTAAGCCTCGGCTACATCACATATTTCATTAACTTTACTCGAATGACTACGAAAGGTTAGTATACGTCCAGTACCTCTATATATAGAAAACCAAGAACGATTAGTTTTAGGATCATTTCCAGTCTGGAAATCTAAACAATTATGTGATTTAACATAACTGATGATCCAAGGAAACCGCTCATTTATTTGGGTTAGCAACTTTTCATCCATTTTCCTATCGTAATAGGTTGTTTTTATTGTGTAATTATTAACCATTTTCAATTTCTTCATTTAGAGTTTATAACTATGTATTATTGATCTCTGCTAAGACTCTGCACGCCATTATTTTCCTATTTATATCTATTTATGGCAGCAAAAAGTCGTTTTCTAATTTCTCCACGCAGCCCTATTGGTTCCATAACTTCGATCTTTTCACCCATAGCAAGTAGCTGACTTGTTAGCTCTGGAGTTAAGCAAAGTTGGTATTCAAAGTCGCTGTACTCTTTGTGTTCTGTTTTTATCTCTTGTTGAGAGAAATGCAGTGGCAGAGAACGCATATACTCTACATGAACACCGAATACCCGAACAACTACTTTCTGTGGCTTCAATTTGTCATTGACAAATATGCCAACTGTATGAGCATAATATTCTTCTGCATCAAAATCATTGGGAAGTATAAATGAGTCATCTGTCAATTCCATTTCCAAAATACGATCAAGGGCAATATTCCTTATTCCCTCCTGCTCTTTGAGATAGCCGACTACATACCAACGCTGATGGTAAACCTTCATAGCGTATGGCTGCAAGTGAAATATTGACTGATGACCATTGAAAGGTTTATAATCAATCTTCAATTCCTTTTTTCGTTGCATTGCATCTATGACTGTTTGGAGATATTCAGTTCCTTCAGGAATTTCCTCAAACAAAATTCGATCTTTCATGTTGCGCCCTGCTTCTATCATGTTAGACACAGTGAAGGAGTTAAGCAACCACTGACGAGTCTTGTCATTTTTCAGTTGACTAGAAGAAGAAATATAATACTCATAGCTGGATGTATCACATTCGACCTCTACACCAAAAAGTTCTGCAATAGCTTCTCTATGCATGTGGAATGTACGTAATGCAAGCGGTCTACCATCACCGAGACAACTATCTTTCCATCGACAGCTTATCTCCTCAAAAGTTAATCTGCGATGCTGAAGCAGCGTGTTGAGCAACCAGATATAGCGGTTGAAGGTTTTACTTATCATTTTCTAAACTTCCGTGATTTTCAAAATATTATTACTATTTTTTATTATTCAATTGCTTAAACCCTTTTTGTATATCTCATCTAATTGTTTTTCCTACTTTAGATATCTTGATAGCATGTTTTATAGGGTAGAATTCATAATCTTATTTAGTACAAAGTTAACTTTTTTGTATGCAAAAAAACTGCATACCACCTAAATATATTAATTTATAGCAATTTTTTTTATGTGTGCAACGTTTCTGCATACTTCACCATTATTTTTGCACACTCATTTTAACATTCTATTCGTCATGGCATACAAAAAAAATCCAAAGAAAAAAGATGCTCTCAGTATAAAGAGAGCTGTAGAATCTCTGCGTTTCCAAATTGATTGGGGTTTAAAACTACTTGGCGCAGAGAAAGGAGATCTATTTCATCAATTAGCAAAAGTAGAGGTTGATTTCATCTCAGAGCTCAACCTCACCCAAGATATTCTTGCTATCAAGAGCCTCGTGGATGGAGTGAAACAGAATTTACAGATAGAGCCCACACCTGAAAGTGGAGACTTCACCCATAGTGTCGTTGCTCTCGCTCTTGGCATTGCCCCAATTAGCCACCTTAGCAACATAAGTTTACCAGAGTCATGGAGAGACCAGATAGAGAAAAAACTACTTACAATCTACTATCCGGAAAAGCTGCGTAACAAAGTCGTAGATTGGGCAAAAGCGAACGGTTACAGCACCTCCAGCTACCTTGGCCGTCCAATCGTGAAATTCAAGCAGTTGTACTTAATTATAGAAAGAACAAAATAAGTCCGCTTTTTTTGCTCTGACCATCGCATTTTTTACAAAATACGCTCATTCCATATTAAACATTCCATTCTACTACCGATAAATATCCATTCAATTACAACACATAAGAATTTTCATGATCGTCTTTACATTGAATTTATACGCAAAAGAAAGGGGCTGTCTAAAAAGGGACTTGTTAGACACTCCCCTAAAATTCTTTATTGAGTTACCTATACCCTAACTCTTATAAGAATCTACGCAAAAATATCGCTTCGTAGAATATAACCGATTACATCTCCCTTATGTACAGTCGCACCTTGCTGTGCACATATCTCCACCACACGTCCGGTAAATCCGGTTAGAATCTTTTCATATTCCCCCCACGGAGTGGAAAGATAACAAAAGACTTCGTCATGCTGATATTTACGCCCGATGAATGGAGCAATGGATGGTCCCTCTACGGAAACTTCCCAAAGTACCTGTCCGTTATCAGGGGCAATAACCGGATCTGCCTTGGCACGTTTCAACTTCTTAATTTCCTCTTCCGAATACCCGTTCTTTGCCATTGCCGCATCCTTTGCATGTTGTAACTCTTCCTCAAAGCGCTTTTTAGCAACCCCGGACTTATAATCACGATATTGACGATCGTGCATGGCCAGTTCGAAAAGCTCCTCGTCATCCTCTCCATATTCCCAGCCATTTTCATCCATTTCCTTTCGATATTCATCCAAAGCATCCGGATAATTCAACTGCGGGTCGGTATCGACAAATTCATATCCTTTAGATTTCGCCAACTCTATAATCTCCGGTGCAAGCGTACCAGGAAGACGTCCACTTTTACCCAGAATCATATCCCAAGTATGGTTATCTATCATTGTCCAACGTTCTTCCCCTTTTACCTGCTGCATAAGATTCATTAATGCAACATTTTTCACATACTGGCTGAAAGGAGTCACCAAAGGAGGATAACCCAGCTTGGGCCATACATATTCCACTTCATCAAAAAGCATCACAAGCAGATCATCCAGACTAAGTTCCGGCTCATTCTTACTCCTTAATATCATATTGATGCCGGAATGCACTCCTTTCAGGTCTGCCATCATGGAACCCATCATGCCACCCGGCAAACCACATTTCAGTAGAAGCGAAGACATATATTTATTGGTAGGATCCATAAAATAACCCAGAAAATCATCAATGAATTCTTGCGTCATCGCACGAGCTTTCATATATGCTTTCATATTTATGTCGGGAACCTGGAAGCCTAAATCTTTCAACATAGCTTGCACAGAGATTACGTCCGGATGCACTTTGCCCCAAGACATCGGTTCCATAGCCACATCAATGATGTCCGCACCATTTTCGCAAACCTCAAGGATAGAAGCCATAGACAATCCCGGTCCGCTATGACCATGATATTGAATCAATATATCCGGATGTTTCTCCTTGATAGTCCTGACCAATTCTCCTAACATACCCGGACGACCGATACCCGCCATATCCTTCAAGCATATTTCAGGTGCACCGGCCTCAATCAGTTGATCGGCAATTCGGGCATAATACTCAACGGTATGCACTGGAGAATACGTGATACAAAGAGTTGCCTGCGGAATCATACCTGCTTCCAAAGCATATTTAATAGAAGGAATGATGTTTCTCGTCTCATTCAGTCCACAGAAGATACGGGTGATATCCACCCCTTGTGCATGCTTGACTTTATACATTAATTTACGCACATCCGCCGGAACCGGATACATACGTAATGCATTCAAACCACGATCGAGCATATGTGTTTGAATGCCCGCTTCTCTAAAAGGTGCAGTAAAAGCACGGACAGCTTTATTAGGATTTTCGCCGTACAATAGATTCACTTGCTCAAAAGCACCTCCATTCGTTTCAACTCTTGTAAAACAGCCCATCTCAACAATCAATGGAGCTATACGTACAAGCTGGTCAACCCGAGGTTGATACTTACCGGAAGATTGCCACATATCCCGATAAACAAGACTGAATTTGATTTCCTTTTTCATCATAGTCAATAATAAGTGATTTTTTCGGTTAACTTCACATATACAAATATAAAGGTTTGTTTTGACATATAGTCAAAAACAACCTTTAAAAAATGGGTAAATAGAGATATTTTACATCATAATGAAAGCAAACAACGTCTATATTCTTCCAACTATAATAAATAACAAATCAAATTGTCTAATGTTCAGATATATCCCCTTAAGAATCCAAAGGCTTCACGAAGTTTATTCATACTAAGGTTTGCACGAATGCAAATCGCTTTTCAAAGTCATCATTCGGTATAAAAAGGGTAAGATAACCATCAGGCATAATCCATCTATCACGAAGTTTATCATATTCAAAAGTACTATTGCAATAATTAATATAAGATGTTACATTAGTGGAGTCATTAAGATAAAGAATAGATTTATTACAGATATCATTTTCTAAAACACAAACTAAGACAGCATTGTCCACTACAATTTCAATGCCTTTACTTGCTTCCTCCTTAAACAAGTATTCATATATACACATCTCTTTTTTAAAAAATAATCTTTGAATGCGGCTACTTGTATTAGTGAGCACGCTTCTTCCCACATACAGTAAATTTTCAAAGTGTGAATGCAATTTAAGAGTATCCATTTCATCATTTTTTTATTGTTATTACTCTGCTAAATATTTTATGACTGATCTCTCTCATTTAAGACCCTTGACTTGCCAGGTATAAATTATTCTCCAAAGTAACATATTCACATTCATATACTCACAATCATATATGATTGTATGATAAGTTTCAATTAAAATAAAGAATTACAAGAAAAAACATCTACCCATTCAAGATTACACAAATAAAGATGAAATGAGACTGTCTTTAATAATGTAGTGATTATTAACCAGACACACAAAGATTTCGTATATTTCTCATTTCAACACACCGAAAAAAGTTTATCTTTTCTGCATAAACGACTTTTGAGTTTCTAATAAACTCTCAACAAGTTTATTAAAAACCCGAATGTAGCTTTCAGAAGGATTTACGTTGAATTTATGCAACAAAAAAGGCTACAAACCCTATAAAAGGTTGCAGCCTCAAGCTTTTAATCGGGTCGTCTATACCCTAATACTCATAAGGATCTCCTAGATGTTTTGTTATAATCTTATACTGTTTCATCGTCAAATAACGATGATTATACGGCATATAACCAGTCGGTACAAGCTCTTTGGTCAACGGGTTACAGTCTTTAATCCATCGGCTCAGACAACGCACTGCATTTTTACTGGTCGTACATCCGGGGAAGTACAATGCAGCTAATACAGCAAAAGATAAGATTCGTCTCATTTCGTTTTTAAAGTTTTAATTTGTCGTTTCATTGTTTCTTTCGTTCTACAAATATACAACATCAAAAAGCGTTTGTCAAGTCATTTGGGATTTTATCGTTAATATAAAGGAATACCCACCTTTATTAACCCAATTACTAAGCAATTGAAACAAATTGAGCATTCTCAATATTTAACGCTAGAATTAAGTCTAATGCTCACAAAAAGAAACTTAAAAATACTTATACGAAAATGACAATCTTTAAATCACAAGAAATAACATGTTTATATTAAAAAGAGATACATGAATGGATTGTGATTTACTTTTAAATTAGTAACTTTGAACCATTGGAAACAATAGAAATTAAAAAAAAAGTCAGCCAGCAGAGTTGTGATTTGCTTTCAAATTAGTATCTTTGAACCATTGGGAACAATTAAATAAATGTTCCATGTCTGCCATACCTGTTGTGATTTGCTTTCAAATTAGTATCTTTGAACCATTGGGAACAATAACTATCAATGGATGCATTAAACCTAGCAGTTGTGATTTGCTTTCAAATTAGTATCTTTGAACCATTGGGAACAATATTATCAAGTATATAGAAAGACGCTTTATAGTTGTGATTTGCTTTCAAATTAGTATCTTTGAACCATTGGGAACAATACCATCTGGCAACAGAGGAAAAATTTTCTAGTTGTGATTTGCTTTCAAATTAGTATCTTTGAACCATTGGGAACAATACAAGTTGGCGGACGCCGTGGTAGACGCAAGTTGTGATTTGCTTTCAAATTAGTATCTTTGAACCATTGGGAACAATAGGCAGAAGGATTCACTAGTAATTATTATAGTTGTGATTTGCTTTCAAATTAGTATCTTTGAACCATTGGGAACAATGGATATTACGCCGTTATAGACGGATATGAGTTGTGATTTGCTTTCAAATTAGTATCTTTGAACCATTGGGAACAATCTTAGGAAACCTTTCTAAAGCACTGGACCGTTGTGATTTGCTTTCAAATTAGTATCTTTGAACCATTGGGAACAATCAAATGAAAGGTTGGTACAAAGGAAAGTTGTTGTGATTTGCTTTCAAATTAGTATCTTTGAACCATTGGGAACAATAAAATATAGAGTATGAAAACAACAAATTAGTTGTGATTTGCTTTCAAATTAGTATCTTTGAACCATTGGGAACAATCGGATCATATCCACCTTCCAAGTATTTGGGTTGTGATTTGCTTTCAAATTAGTATCTTTGAACCATTGGGAACAATTGAAAAATGCCATGGCATATATAACGTTTGTTGTGATTTGCTTTCAAATTAGTATCTTTGAACCATTGGGAACAATCAGACGCGTATTTTAATGGTGTGTTTGAATGTTGTGATTTGCTTTCAAATTAGTATCTTTGAACCATTGGGAACAATTTGATAATTTCTTAGTTGACTACATGGGTGTTGTGATTTGCTTTCAAATTAGTATCTTTGAACCATTGGGAACAATTTACTCTCATATTCCCGTTATCTTGTTGAGTTGTGATTTGCTTTCAAATTAGTATCTTTGAACCATTGGGAACAATGTTGCGTCTACCATGGGGTCCGCCAACTTGGTTGTGATTTGCTTTCAAATTAGTATCTTTGAACCATTGGGAACAATTCTAAGGATACACTATCGTGGAGCGACATGTTGTGATTTGCTTTCAAATTAGTATCTTTGAACCATTGGGAACAATAATGTAGCCGAACGGAACTGGATAACAGTAGTTGTGATTTGCTTTCAAATTAGTATCTTTGAACCATTGGGAACAATTAAGACCGAGGTAAAGACCGAGAAGAAGGGGTTGTGATTTGCTTTCAAATTAGTATCTTTGAACCATTGGGAACAATTTTACCGCCGTTCATTGTCGCGTGTCCGTGGTTGTGATTTGCTTTCAAATTAGTATCTTTGAACCATTGGGAACAATGCAGACTACTATAATGCAGACCCGGAAGTAGTTGTGATTTGCTTTCAAATTAGTATCTTTGAACCATTGGGAACAATTTATATCTAGACATTGAGGATTAGCACGATGTTGTGATTTGCTTTCAAATTAGTATCTTTGAACCATTGGGAACAATATACTTAAAATGAGACGACATGTTAGATAGTTGTGATTTGCTTTCAAATTAGTATCTTTGAACCATTGGGAACAATGAGAAGAAGGAGTAGAAGAAGGCTTCACTAGTTGTGATTTGCTTTCAAATTAGTATCTTTGAACCATTGGGAACAATACCCTAAAAACGGCATATAATCAACTACTGTTGTGATTTGCTTTCAAATTAGTATCTTTGAACCATTGGGAACAATCAGAAGGACTCAATTTATCCAACTGTTCTTGTTGTGATTTGCTTTCAAATTAGTATCTTTGAACCATTGGGAACAATACTGGGCTCGCGCTACATCCGCTTCTCCTTGTTGTGATTTGCTTTCAAATTAGTATCTTTGAACCATTGGGAACAATTGCTCCATCAGCGTTCAAACGCCACGCAGGGTTGTGATTTGCTTTCAAATTAGTATCTTTGAACCATTGGGAACAATTTGTACAGGACGAGTACGAGTAAAATACTGTTGTGATTTGCTTTCAAATTAGTATCTTTGAACCATTGGGAACAATCCTTCGGGAAAAATTAGATAGGCTTCGCCAGTTGTGATTTGCTTTCAAATTAGTATCTTTGAACCATTGGGAACAATTGCTCCATCAGCGTTCAAACGCCACGCAGGGTTGTGATTTGCTTTCAAATTAGTATCTTTGAACCATTGGGAACAATACATTTCATATAATAAGATGTAATTCAATTAGTTACAAAGAAGATTAGAAAAGAAAAAAGAAGACTGTTCCCAACACAAAATCTCGCATTAATGCGAGATTTTGTGTTCTAAAACAATTCCAATTGCTGCCCTGGTGTATTGACACTCTGCGCCTTCTTTCCATAGAAAAGTTCTATGTCCCCAAATTGTTTATCCGTAATACACATGACTCCGACATGCCCTAGTTCCGGAAGAAAAGATTTAACTCTTTTTATATGTACTGCTGCATTCTCGCTACTAGCACAGTGACGTACATAAATGGAAAACTGAAACATCGTAAAACCATCTTTTTGCAGATTCTTTCTGAAATCCGCATAAGCCTTCTTTTCCTTCTTCGTTTCAGTTGGCAAATCAAAAAGAACGAGCACCCACATTATACGATATTCACTAAGACGATCCATTACCGTTCGGGATAGGCAACTCGGCGAAGCTCTCCATTGAAACATTTATAAAGTGAGGCAGTAGTTTGCCCCACAGCAATCATCAACGGACTGCGTTTACCTCCAATTATTACTTCCAATGTCGGAATAATAAGCAATCGCGTTTTCACCTCTTTCGTTAGCTCCACACCCATTCCATACTCCTGTATCAAGCTAAATACTAATTCATCCACATAAGGACGATAAGGTTCCATAATATCATCCGCCAAGCAATAAGCATTGTATCGATTATGATGATGGATACCCAAAGTAGGAAGTAATCCACTTATTACCAACCCACGTGCTACCACTGCACGAAGAATTGCATATCCGTAGTTTAATAGGTTATTTGGAGGAATACCTTCACGATCTCGCGTAAAACCGTCAACATCTGCAAATAAAGATTTCCAATAATATGCAGCAGCACGTGCTTCCAAATTATCAGGGTCGCCACTACGTACATCAGCTGCCCACACGCGCATACACTTTACCTCTTCATTCATACAATCTTTGAGCACAGATGCTTGGTTGTTAATCTTCGCCTGAATAGTTTGTTGCCAAAGTTGTTTCTTCAACGGCAACGAAGCGTCTAATTGTTCACGAAAACGCTCATTCTGCGTTGTATTTCCATAAAGAGGAAGCATCAGTCCAACTGGCATACTCTTACTATCGCAAGTGATTACAGAGCAAGTGTTTTCAAGCAAAGCCTCCAACACACCGGAAGTGATGGTGATTTGCTTGTTATCCAAAACTACAATGCCAATGTCTTCTATAGGTTTTGTCACTTCCGCCTGCTTTTTCAATACTTCCGGTAAGGCCGTTGCTTTTTCCACATCAGGCAATTTAATAACTAACTGCGCATTGCGCAACGACAGATAAACCGGATTTCCGAAATAAAGTGTTTTCTTAATCATGATTCATTCCTTTCAAAAGTTTATCAAAGTCCGATTCGTAATTCCGAAGTTGCCTAGTATGAAACTTGTCATATTCTTGTTCCGCCAATGCTTTGGCGACCTCATGGCTCACCTGCCCACTATGTTGCAATACCGCTTCTTCGTTAAATTGCAAGAATGCATCTAGCTTCTTCACCCAATCTTTCATATACATCACCTGTCCTTTTTTCGCTTGACGTTCTGCATAATCCAAATACATCGAAACAATACGATTCAAATCATCCATTTCAGTTTCATTGAGATAGTTCTTTGCGATGGATACATCCGGTTTACGAATCATCCCGTTAGGCGCATTTTTCCAAGTAGTCAATCCCATATTAGGTTTCTCTGCATCCACACGGGCAACAATTATCTCCGCTGCCGTCTGTCCGGAAATTGCCCAATGCAACTTATTCTGAACAGTTGCAAAAAACGTCTTTGTCACCTCGCTACCAGCTTCGTAATCAGCACTACATTGCGAATAAATATCAGTTATCTTCTGATAAAAACGACGTTCACTGCTACGAATATCACGAATACGAGCCAATTGCTCCTCGAAATAATCTTTGCCGAATAGCATTTGTGGATTTTTTAATCGCTCGTCGTTCATGGCAAAACCCTTAATCAAATATTCTTTCAGTACGCTGTTTGCCCAGATTCTAAAATGTGTGGCCTGAATGCTGTTGACACGGTAGCCTACGGATAAGATAGCATCAAGATTGTATAGCTTCGTTTGATACTTTTTACCATCAGCAGCAGTTAGTGCAATTTTTGCACTAACTGAATCCTCCTGCAATTCAGCCGTTTGAAAGATATTCTTCAAATGTTTTGTCACTACGCTTCTATCTACTCCAAACAATTGCGCAATCTTATCCTGTGTCAGCCAAACTGTTTCATTAAAAATATAGATTTCGACTTTCACTTCTCCATTACTGTCTTTGTAAAGAAAGAAATCAGAGGGAATTGGGGTGTTATTGTTTTTATTCATAAGCCAGATATTCCTTTAATATTTCCTAATCGATCAACTTTTAGTTTTATACAAACGTCTTTAATCATCTCGCCAGTCAGACTCCTTCCAATCTTATTCAATGACGAATATTCAACTTTGTTTACTATAGGACTTGCTACATAATAAGGAACAAAATGGCACTCTGAACCTGTACAACTTACCATTTTATAAATTCTCTTCCGTTGTTCATTATTAAGTTGGTCCAAATTAACAGCGTGAATGTTTTCTCGTTCATCCTCTATAGGCACATATACCAAATCATTAGGAGATAAATAAAATAATAGACTATGTTCCTTTCTATTTTTTTCCGGAACCACACTTAATCCTTGTTTTAAACGTTCTATTACGATATTTAAAGGTATAGTTTCATAAGAACGAATACCATTTTCATCTACATATATAGCAAAGAACAAATTGGTTCCCTTTGCCGCTTCCACATATTTGTCTTTCTTGTTTCCTTTTACTCCAACAGAGAATTTATTACCAATTGTTTCATAAACACGAACTTTAAATATTGGAAGATGCAACTTCCCTTCATTAAGCTGAATGATATTCTTGTTCATCTCCTCAATACCTTCAGGAGAGAACGCAATTTCAACCTTATTCCCTTTTGCCTCTAAATGATTAAGCAAGATTTTTTGTATGCCAGTGTCTGTTACAGATCCTTGAATAAACTTTTCTGTAAAAGATGTATCTACATTTTTTCGCACCGCCGCATTTTCTTCATCAAAATAATACATTTTTACTTTTGATACATCTACTTCTCCAAACTGGTACTTCCGATCTTTAAAATATCGCAAGATTGTATCCACATCAAATTTACCATATTGACAGGTAAGCCGTTTTATTTCTTGTTTTAGCTTTTTATCGACTATCTTTTTCCAATCTTTTAAAGCCTCACTCAAACGCACGGTTTTTCTTTTACGAAGTGATACTTTTGCAAATACAGTTTCTTTGTGTAGAGGTTTACGAATTGCCCAATTAAGACCTTTCTGGCCTACCTTTATCTTTTTACCGTTTTCATATTTCGTATATATATTGGTTGCCTTATTAATTATACGCAGGTTTTGTTTAAAGCTAACAATAATTTTTTCCAATTCATTACGGGCATCAACAGTGAAATTATCCCATGGCTTTTTAAATTCTTTCGGAATATCTTTTGTTACATTGTTCTTTGTTTGCGGGTCAATATATGTCACTCGCTCAAACAATCGTAATTTTCGTTGTAAATCATATCGAATTGTATCTGTATTTGCATGTTTATTGTTTAACAGATTGACATGGTCACGAGTTGCACAGGCTATTACCAAAGCATCCATTGCATGATGCCGATGATCAATACGCTTCTTTTGAAACCCTTTTGATAGTTCTAATGGAACAGTAGGCAAATATTTTTGATGTTGTTCATTCCAACTGGTGAATGCGATAGTCTTTGCCAACTCATTCATCCGCACAAAACGAGGAAGAATCAAATCATTCCAAACATCATTCAACCCCCAATCTTGTTTCAACATAGTTGTAATCTTGCCATTTACAGGAAGTACATTTTTTGAGTTTACTCCATTGTCATTTTCTTTTGCACGTACAAGATTTGACAAAAGAGGGAGAACAAATTTGCTGATGTAACGTGTATCATTCATTTGGCGTTCTATCATCTTTTCAGGTATTTCTTCCAATAGAAGCTTTGTCCTCTTGGAATGATTATAAGCATAATGCTGCTTTACAAAATTCTGATACGCCTCCTCATCAAAGATAGTTACTTTTTGTCCAAAGCCTGTTTCCACAATCTGCCCATGGTAGTTTTTTATAAACTCCAACCCTAAACATTTATCCTTCAATTTATTTACAGCGGCCTCACAAATTACTTTATTACTGAAACTATCATCATAGTAACGAGATTTTGGAATGATATGCTCAATCTGATATTCTTCGGTAAAGAGCTTCCCTAACGGGATGACCTTACCCGTATATGGAGAACAATATTTTTGCTCCAACCATAGTTTGTAGCGTTGTAGTTCTGTCGTTGTGGGTTGTGCAACCCTGCTTATTTTCTTTATATCTTCCTTTACCTTTTCATCCTTTTCGTTATCAAGCCCAGTGCTAATTGCATACTCTTCATATATTTTCAGAATATCCTGTTGCGTGGGTGAATAAGGACGGACATTTTCAACCTCCAATTTGCCATCAGAATTATTCTTTAATTCCATTAATAATGCTTTGATTCGCAAATTGGTATTCTCATTTTCTGTTACAACATTAACTATTTTTTTCCTTTCGTCAGCAGTGTTCTTCATATCACGTCCAAGCTCAACATGGATTTCACTAAAAAAGTTTTCTGCTCCTTGTCCGTATTTTCGCCAAATATCTCTCACTACCCGTAAAGTTTCCGTAATTATTTGTTCTACAATCGGATTACGTAAGGAATGCTGTTTAAACTCATTCAAATACTTTTCTAAATCAGCAACCGAATGCCATTTTCCTGCAATATCTGCTTCTGAATGTCGCCCATAAACAAGATATTGAGCCAACCATAACTGTAAACCTTGAAAATCGTTTTCATTAGTTAAAGCAATAGACTTTTCACGAACTATATCCTTAATTTCCTCATCATACTCGCCTGTGATTATTTTGGATATTCTATTTTGGGTATTATTATCAATATCATTCCATTTCCAGTATTTCCCCAAACGCATCAAAGGTAACAGTTTCTTTATTGCTTTTTCGGAGAATGATCCATATTCATTTTTAAAAGGAGGAATTTTCTTGAAATTATCTACAAAAGAAGCAATATCTAAATCATACTTTTTTGCAAAAGTTCTCAACGCTTTCTCAAACTCATTTTTATCTGTAACAGAATAAATGATATGCCAAAGTTTTTGTTCTATTTCTTTTGTAAAGAAATTATCTGGAATATTTTCTACTTTAGCCAAACGTGTAGAAATCATCGTTTTTGTTTCACTGCAAGGATATATCTTATCTTCAACATAATTCCATCGATATGCCTCTGTCTTTACCTGTTTTTTCAGACCTTTTGCCTTTATCAAATATTCAAGCAAAGGTTTCTGTTCTATACTTTTCCTATTACTTAAGAAATCAAATAGCTGTTCTTTATCTTCAATGTTTGCAATAAATTGCAAAGTAACATCTTCGTCATCTTCCTTCCGATATATCTTCAAATTGTACAGCCATTGCCATATACGGAATTCCTGATAAAGAGGATTGGATTTTGAAATGACCTTCAGATACTCTTTAATATTATTTCCATCTTTATCTTTGTATGTTTTAAATTCAAGTATGCAATCACCTATCGCAGACTTCTGACTCCGTAATGGTCTCTGATAAAATAAAATATCGTCCAAGAATAAATGAACAAAATCTCTTTTACTTAAAATAAATTGGTACGTCTCATTACTCCGATATAACTCTCTTACACAGTCGTTGTATAAATCTTCATCTCTCAATTCGGGATGAAACTCTCTTTGTTTCTCAAGAATTTGTTTCAGTTCATCCTTGTAGAACTTACGTTCGATTGTCCGTACAAGCTTTCCACGAACTTTTTGCATAGGATTTTGCAGTAATGTCTCATAGACATACGCACCAACTGTTTTATGAGACTTTTCTATATCACTCTCCGTCTTCTTTTTCAACAATACCCAATCATTTTCGCTTGGCGCACGAAAAGACCGCTTTTCTATTCCTTCCTTATCTTTTTTAACCGTCCCGTCGTCGTTCAAATCTGTAGTAACAATAAAATCACGTGTTTTATCTTTCCATCCAAATAACGGAATCTTACTGGAGCGACGATAAATCCAGCCGTTTTCTAAATGTAAAGAATACCATATATCACTTTTACTATTCGGTTTTTCATCGGCTATGACATCCACTATTTTCAATGAATAATATTCTACTAATTTATTAGGGTTCTCTTCCTCTTCTTCCCCTCTTAATTGATAATATCCCCGTTTCTGATTGAAATTTAATAAAATCCAAGCTAGTTCTTCCTTCTCTATCTCTTGAGAAAGAGCTTTCTTACGCAAATAATAGATAGTCCAATCATATGGGATTTTTTTATCTTCTCTAACCACCCCCTTATTCTTAAATTCTTCTATCATTTCATTAAAAGACTGTTGAAAAATAAACTCGAACCTCCCTTCATCATTTTGTTTCCAAGCTAGTTTGGGCTCCTTTTCATCAAAAAATTGTCCTAATCGCTTCTCAAAATCTATTTGAGAAGCATAATGTTCGGGTAAAAACTTCATCATATTCAAAACACGAATCAGACGCTCACGACGTAATAATGCTCTTTCGCGCAATCGGCGTGTGCCACGATAGACCGTTCGCGCAGCTGTTTGAGTCTCTACCGGATTCCCCCCACTGAAAGTATCCAACACACCCTGATCCATAGGAATAATCCGACTACCCATTCCTAAAATTCTCTGCTCTTCGCTGTCAACCAATGCCCAACCAATACTGTTGGTTCCCAAATCCAGTCCTAATATTCTTTTCATATTTGCCCTATCTTATTATAACTCATCAAATATATTAATATTTTTCCACAAATTAGACATTAAAACAAAATAAATTACTATCTTTGTCACACTAATTAAAAGCAAATCACAATAAGGATTATTCCGTTGTGAAAACATTCAAGGTGGGGCATTTGCCTCGCCTTTTTTGTACTACTACAAACAAAACATCCCATATCAGCAGATAGGTTATATCATCCTTCAACACCAAATTCTTCGAATGAATCACATAATCTCCTTCTATACATTTATGAGAACTTTTTGTTGATTTTCCCCAATAGTCCTCGTAACACTTTTCTTTATTATATAAAATTTATGCTCCGTAGTGACAAGCATTAGTGTTATAGCATTCTCATAAAAGCATTCATTGGTAGTCATTGAATTTGACAGCAAAAAAATCCACCATGGCTATTATGAAAAGATGATTCTATATATTACACAGCAACATACAAGTACACATTTTCCTTTAAAAGGAACACCTCGTTGGTTTTAAAGGAACGATGCCTTGGTTTTAAACCAACGGGGCGTTCCTTTTAAACCAACAAAGCACTTATTTTAAGCCTTATTTCACGAACCCTTCGAATGACCATGAAAACATATTCAAGAAAGCTTGCATTTCTTTCCATTACTTACCATGAAAGTGCCAAACTTTATCCATTAGAAGTGCGTCGTGTCCGATAACAGTGAAAATCAGTGAAAGAATTTAAAAGAGAAACAAATACAACAGAATTATTTGGAAAGAATAAGTTGAACGCTTACATTTGTCATGTGATTTTTTTCATAGTATTAGATTTAAGGTTAACAAAGGTTGGAGCAAGGCGTTGCTCCTTTTTTTATATCCATATATGAGGTTAGTCTATACGAGTTAATTCAATAACTGATACATTCCTCCTGCCAATACACGAACTACTCCTTTCATTTCCAGTTCAAAAAGAATAGCATTTATCTTATGTACGGGAATATCTGCTTCTACTACCAGAGAATTAATCTGTAAATTCCCCTGTTTCTCCAGAATAGAGACAATCTTCTGTTCTTCTTCGGACAAGTCGAGAAAAAGACTACGTTGCACATTTACTTTTTCGGAAGAAGTTGTTGGTATATTCCATCCCATTGCCTGTACAAGATCTTCAGCCGATAATAGTAAGGAAGCCTTATTATCTCTAATCAACCGATTACACCCCTTTGAATATTCATCATTTATCCGGCCGGGAAAAGCAAAACAATCGCGATGATAGCCTTCAGCAAGTTCAGCAGTGATTAATGAGCCTCCTTTTTCTGCCGATTCAATGACAACCGTAGCATCACACATACCTGCGACAATGCGGTTACGACTGACGAAATTATGTTTGTCGGGATTCGTACCGGACAGAAATTCGGTCAATAGTCCTCCTTTTTCGAGCATATCAATGGCTGTTTTCCGATGGACATAAGGATAAATACGATCCAGACCGTGGGCAAGGACACCTACCGTAGGCAGATCATTGACCAGCGCTTCACGATGCGCATGAATATCGATTCCGTAAGCAAGTCCACTGACCACCAACACATCAGGACAAAGTGTTTTCAGATCGCGTAAGAAAGAGGCGCAAATCCGGGTACCATAATCAGTGGCATTACGGGTTCCTACCATATTCAGGATATGAAGGGAATTCAAATCGGTATTTCCTTTAAAGAAAAGGACAATAGGAGCATCTTCACATTCCCGCAAACGAGAAGGATAAGCCTCGTCATGGAAAGTCAGGCAGGAGATCCGGTTCTTCCGGATAAATTCATATTCCTGTTCGGCACGGATCACAGCTTGTGGACAATCCAACGCATCTACCACCCGTTGACTCACTTCAGGAATACGTTCCGGTATTTCTTTACGCAGACGGAAGACATCAACAGCATTATTCATTCCGTCTATCAGATGTTTCGCCCCTATGTGCCCGATACCGGGCACCATTGTCAGGGCGATACTATAAATCTGTTCTTCCTCGGAACTGCTCATTTCAGGTAAGGGGCAAAGACGCTATCGAATAATTCGCTGTCACTCAAACGTCCGTTTACCACACATACCGTTTCAACAGTGGATTTCACTACTACTTTATTATCACTCTTACGGAAAATATCCTGATAGAATACATATTTGATACCTTCCTTCTTCATATAGAGTTTAGAGACAAACTCGTCTCCGCTTTTCAACGGCGTTTTGAATGCCATATTAATGCGTGCCACTACCGGATCGACTCCCTGTTCGTGGAGTGCAGCAAAACTGATGCCTACCGACGTCAGAAACTCATGGCGGGTATGTTCCAAATAATGCTGATAGTTCGCATTATTAACAATCCCTTGAAGGTCGCACTCGTAATCACGCACCTTCATTTCCAATTCATAGATATAGTTCATCAATTAAAAATTGAAGATTAAAAATTAAAAGTTGAGAAATAGCAGTTAGCCTCTTTTTTGCTCAATATCGAGTCCTTTGAACTTCTTCAGTTCTTCGGTTGATACCAGTTTATACAGCTTGTCACTGGGGCGTATCTTATCTGATTTCATGGAGAAGTGCTGGCCTTTCTTCACAGTCTGCACGGATTCCAAGTCAACACGGGCTTCTTCCAAAGTCATGAATAGAGCACCTGTGGTCGGTCCGGTAATGAGAAGTTTATCGCCTACGCTAACTTCCGCAGCCTCTACCAGAAATTCGGAAACTCCAATGTTAGAGAAGTATTTGATACCTTTACCTACATATATCTTACGTTCCGTAGCTGCCGAGCCATAGTTTCTGGTCCATTCGCCTAAACGTTGTCCCAAATAATAGCCATCCCAAAAGCCGCGGTTGAATACTGTTTTCAGACGTTCGTCCCAAGCTGCAATCTTTTCATCGGTAAATGTTCCTTCCAGATAAGCTTTGATAGCCTCTTTGTAACATTCTACCACTGTACGTACATATTCAGGTCCACGGGCACGGCCTTCAATTTTGAATACACGCACACCGGCATCCAACATCTTATTCATAAAGTGGATGGTCTTCAAATCTTTCGGTGACATGATATATTCGTTATCAATATCCAGTTCCACATCCGTCTCTTTGTCACGGACTGTATAGGAACGGCGACACACCTGCATACAAGCGCCGCGATTGGCAGAATGGTTCATCTCATGCAAAGAGAGGTAACATTTACCCGATACAGCCATACAAAGCGCACCGTGACAGAACATCTCAATGCGAATCTGTTCACCGCTCGGACCACAAATATGTTCTTCCTGAATCTGGCGATAGATTTCGGCTACCTGCTCCAGATTCAACTCACGGGCCAATACTACCACATCTGCAAATTGTGCGTAGAATTTTAAAGCCTCTGCATTGGAGATGTTCAGTTGAGTGGAAAGGTGTACCTCCTGCCCTATCTGACGGGCATAGTTCATCACCGCCACATCGGCTGCAATCACCGCAGAGATTCCGGCTTCCTTGGCTGCATCGACAATGGTATGCATCAATGGAATATCTTTATCATAGATAATCGTGTTGACCGTCAAGTAACTTTTCATCCCGTGTTCATCACACGTACGGGCGATCTCCCGCAAATCATCAATCGTAAACGTATTGGCCGAACGGGCACGCATGTTCAGGTTTTCTATACCGAAATAGATAGAATCAGCACCTGCCTGAATAGCCGCAGCAAGAGATTCGCGCGAACCGACAGGAGCCATTATTTCAAAATCTTTCAAACTAAGACTCATAGAATATATACTTATTTGTATCAGTTAAGCAAATGAATGCGTACAAAGGTAGGCTTTTTTCCGTATTTTTGCAGCGAAAACAAGAAGTTACTTCAATCATAAACAGTAAATATCAGATTCATATATGAAGATAGGCCAAATAGATTTGGGTAAATATCCCATCTTACTTGCTCCGATGGAGGATGTGACTGATCCGGCTTTCCGCCTGATGTGCAAGAGGTTCGGAGCAGATATGGTATACACCGAATTTGTGTCGAGCGATGCGCTGATTCGCGCTGTCAGCAAGACTGCGCAGAAACTAAGTATCAGTGATGCCGAACGTCCCGTTGCCATCCAGATATACGGGAAAGATACGGAAACGATGGTGGAAGCTGCCAAGATTGTGGAACAGGCACAACCTGATATTCTGGATATCAATTTCGGATGCCCGGTAAAAAGAGTAGCCGGAAAAGGAGCAGGAGCAGGTATGTTACAGAATATCCCCAAGATGCTGGAGATCACCCGTGCGGTAGTAGATGCGGTGAAAATCCCCGTAACGGTCAAGACCCGCCTGGGATGGGATGCTAACAACAAAGTAATTGTAGAGCTAGCAGAACAGCTACAGGATTGTGGTATTGCTGCACTGACTATACATGGCCGCACCCGTGCACAAATGTATACCGGAGAAGCAGACTGGACATTAATAGGCGAAGTGAAGAATAATCCACGGATGCATATTCCTATTATCGGTAATGGTGACGTGACGACGCCTGAACGCAGCAAAGAGTGTTTTGACCGTTATGGAGTAGATGCTGTCATGATTGGTCGTGCCAGCTTTGGTCGTCCATGGATATTCAAAGAAGTGAAACACTATCTGGAGACTGGTGAAGAATTACCACCGCTAAGTTTCGACTGGTGCATGGAAGTGCTTCGCCAGGAAGTGGTCGACAGCGTAAATCTACTTGATGAGCGCAGAGGTATTCTGCACGTACGTCGTCATCTGGCTGCGAGCCCATTATTCAAAGGAATCCCTAATTTCCGTAATACGCGTATTGCCATGTTACGGGCAGAAACAAAGGAAGAGCTTTTCCGCATATTTGAAGAAATCACTTCCCAACGTAAAGAGAATCCGGAAGTTTAATCTACTATAGATCATAATCTTCATCCGCAAACTCTGATTCCTGCGGATGGAGATTACCTGTTTCAAAATACAGAAGTATATTCCAATTTTCTACTTAAACATCGGTTGTGCAAACCACTTCTTAAACATCCAGGTCACAACCACATACAATAGGAATGCAGAGAAAAACCCTACAATGGCATCAATCACATAATGTGCCTGAATATATACGGTAGCCCCGCAAAGCAACATATAGAAAGGTATCAGACAAGCAAACAATTTCTTGCTGCCACGCCATGCCATAATCATCAAAATAGTAGAAATACCGACGTGTGAACTGGGGAATGCTGCCGTAGGACGTTCGCCTACCTGCTGTGAGCCTTCCACTAAGCTATAAAAGAATCCATGCTGATAACCCGGTCCGGGAAGTAATTCCTGATTATGATTGAAATAGTCACCGATAGCAGGGAAAATACCTTTAGATACATTATCAATCCCGATGGCAGGGAAATAGAATTGAGGCCCCGCGACAGGAACGAATATATAAATCAGATAATAGATAAAGAAGGAAGTGACGAGAACAAAAGACATCTTTTCGAACCACTCAAACTTATAAATGAAATAAAACAATGCCACAATCAGCATCATCGGATAATAAAAGAAATATCCCATATTAAATGCTTCACTGACGATAAGGTGCGGAAACGTATGGCAAAACCAGATAGCAGGCTGACCATTGAAAATAAACTCCTCGGCAGTTGCAAATACATGGTCTAAATTCGGAAAGAAACGATTGAACTCGAAAGTATCCGGATACCAGTAAGACAATAGACTCATCTGGATAACAATGCGCACAAACGCTGAAAACTTACAGGGGGCAAGACGATAAAGATACATCAACAAAAAGGTCATCGCCGCGATCATAGCCCTATCCAGCAACATGTGCCATGGATGATCCATTCGCTGAAACAGGAATAGAATCAATATGGAAGTCAACAGATTATAAATCAGTGTAATCTTTTCCACAGCAAACAACCCTTTCCGGGTTTCTACGCGCTTAAATAAGTCTAAAGCCATCCTTCATTTTTATACCAGGCAATGGTTTCACGAACTCCCTTTTCCAAATCATATTCGGGTACATACCCAAGTTCTTTCATTACCGGGGATATGTCGCATTGCCAGTTGCGTTGTTTCATTATCTTATATTTATCCGAATTCAGGGTACTGCTCCTCCCGGAACGTGTAGCAATGAATTCAGCGAACAAAGATATAACTTTTAGCACAATTAATGGACATTTCAAGTGAAGAACAAACGGATTGCCCAATTCTTTTTGTATCAGATCCGAAAAGGCACGACTTTTATAGATTTTCCCATCTGTCAGGAAATACGCCTTTTGAACCACTTTTTTCTCCATTCCCAGAAAAATCGCCTGCACAATGTCCTTCACATAAACAAAAGTCAAGTCCTGGCGTCGAAAACCGACCGAAAAGTCTACATGCTTCTGAATGGACTTGGCCATCAGGAAATAGTCTGACTCACGGGGACCATAGACTCCCGTAGGACGATAAATGACATAAGGAAAACCGGGAATACTCTGAATATATAATTCCGCTTTCAATTTACTCAATCCATAAGCCGTATTAGGCATCGGAGTATCTTCTCCGCTTATCGGAGTATAATCCTTCTCACGTACAGGTCCGAATACACTCAACGTGCTAATATATATAAACTGCTTCGGAACCATATTCAATTCCTTCAGCGTGTCTATAAAATATTTAGTCTGAAGATAATTCACATAATCAAAGGTCTTTTTATCAGAACACTTTGTCACACCGGCGCAATGGATGATATAATCAAATTTGCTGTAAGTACCTTTATGCCCGGAGAGTTGGGCGCGAAGCTCATTGGGATGTGCAAAGTCCAGTTCCAGAAAGTGAATTTTCCGGTTCTTTAAATACCGCTTGCTACTCGTGGGGCGAATTCCGGCCCACACACCAAACTTTCGTTTCAACGCTTCTTCCACGATGAAACTTCCTATAAAACCACTTGCACCTGTAATTAAAACACTCTCCATTATTACTTCCCTGGTTCTACATGAATATTGATTCAAAAAATATGATGCCACAAAGATACGATAAATATAAAATAAAAGCCATTTTGCTTTTCTCAATTATTATTTGTTTATTTGCAATGCGATTTATTTACTATTCAACACTTTTAAAGCACGTGGAAGATAAGGCCGATTTTGATTTTCTTTTTAAAGAGTACTATCCTCAACTTTATTATTACGCATTTCATTTGATTAATAATATGGAGGCTAGTAAGGATATTGTCAGCGACGCCTTCGAATTTATTTGGGCCAATTATGCTAAAATAGATAAAGCCACAGCTAAATCTTATCTATATGTCTACGTTCGCAACAAAAGCATTGATTTCCTGCGGCATCAGAATACACACGAACAATACGTACAAATCTATTCCGAACTGACCAAAAGTTATGTTGAGACGGAGTATCAGGAGCAGGATGAAAGAATGATGCATATCAGTAAGGCGATGGAAAAACTGACTCCACATACCAGGCATATTTTAGAAGAATGTTATATTCAACGCAAAAAATATCAGGAAGTGGCAGAGGAATTAAATATTAGTGTCAGTGCAGTCAGGAAGCATATTGTGAAAGCATTACAGGTGATACGTGAAGAATGTGCAAAAAAATCATAAAGCAGGTGTCTTTATTTTATGATTAAACGTAATATAAATAAGTATGATACAGTCGAACAGTGATGAATAAAGATATTGACAATATAGATAGTACAGATAAATCTGTAGAGAAGGCACTCGACATTATGGAGAGCTCTTCAGAAATAAACGTCGAACAACTGCAGGAAATGCTTAAAGATGAAGAAACCCTGCAGGCTTGTCGCGACATCATGGATAGCAGCCTCTTCCTACAACAAAAAAGTGGAATGGAACTACCCAATATAGAGATGGAGCTAGAACGATTCAAGAAAAAACAATACACGGCAAGAATGCGTTCCAACTTCTGGAAAGTAAGTATGGGAATAGCCGCCATGATTGCCGTTCTATTTGGAACTTACTATCTTATCAATACCCTGACGACCCCTGCCCTGGAGCCAATCACAGTATTTACTGCGGATGCTGCCCCTCAACATATCACTCTGCAAAAAGATAACGGAGAAAAGATTGTATTAGACGAACCGCAATCAAACAATCAAACCTTACCACAGAAAATGATCTCAAAGTCCGAAAAGAAAGAATTGGATTACAGGCAAGTCATTTCAACGACCACTCAAACACATGTACTCACTGTTCCACGCGGTGAAAGTTTCAAGGTAGTGTTATGTGACGGCACGGAGGTCTGGCTCAATGCCAATAGTAACTTTGTCTATCCAACGGCCTTTATTGGCGACGAACGTATCGTCACTTTAGAAGGTGAGGCTTATTTTAAAGTGGCCAAAGATCCGGAGCGACCTTTCATCGTAAAAACCAAAACTGTGCAAACCCGCGTTCTCGGTACTGAATTTAATATACGCAGCTATACTCCTGAAGATACTCATGTAGTGCTTATTAATGGAAAAGTAGAAGTCAGCAATACCAAAGGAGGATCATATACCAGACTATATCCGGGAGAAGATGCACATCTGCAATCTGATGGCAACTTTATCCTGGCAGAAGTAGATCTAGACTCCTATGTTTATTGGAAAGACGGCTATTTCTACTTTGACAATGTCACATTGAAAGATATTATGCAAAATTTGGGACGTTGGTACAATGTAAACATAGAGTTCAGAAACAAAGAAGCGATGGAGTATAAAATGCACTTTATATCCGATCGTACCAAAGACCTGGAACATACGATCTCATTACTTAATAGAATGAAAAAAGTGACAGTCACCTTGCAAGGCAATACGCTTACTGTAGACTAGATTTTTATTGCATAAGTATAACTAATCTATGCAAAATACAACAAAATATCACTTTTATTAAAAAATAAATCGCAAAAGGGGTATCCATTTTTTCTTCTCATACGCACTAGTTATATAAACATGTTCAAAATAGTGTTATTAAAGACAAACGTATGAGAAATAATTGGAACCTACTTATTGTGTGTTTTCTATGCGTATTATGTTTCCGGCCCTACCAAGTAAATGCTCAGGTGCAATCGCAAAAGAAAATCACGATTGAAATTAGCAACGAACGGTTGCCGTCCGTACTAAAACGTTTAGAAAAACTATCCGGATATAAGATCCTGTTTACGTATGACGATGTCAAGAAATTCACCGTTTCTGGCTCCGTCAAGGATAAGAGTATAGAGCAGACTCTCGATATAATCTTAGCCAATAAGCCACTGGAATATCATATTGAAGACCAATTTATCACAATTACTATCAAAGGTCCTTCCAAACAGGCGAAAGTATTCAATGTGAAAGGAGTGGTTATTTCCGGTGATGACGGACAGCCGCTCATTGGTGCAACCGTTGTCATCAAAGGAAGTAAGTCCGGTGTATTAACAGATATAGATGGAAAATTCTCGATAGAAAATGTATCCAATAAATCCCTGTTACAATTTTCCTATATAGGAATGAAACCGCAAGACCTGACTCCTGCTCCAAATATGAATGTTACATTAATGCCTGATGTACAAACATTATCTGAAGTAGTAGTAACAGGTATGCAGAAAATGGACAAACGTCTGTTTACAGGAGCAACTAAACAATTGTCCGCAGATGAGGTCAAACTAGATGGTTTGCCTGATATCAGCCGGGGACTTGAAGGACGTGCCGCAGGCGTATCTGTACAAAATGTTTCCGGTACATTTGGTACTGCCCCAAAAATCCGGGTACGTGGCGCTACATCTATTTTCGGTAGTTCAAAGCCACTATGGGTGGTAGATGGAGTCATCATGGAAGATGCTATCGACGTAGGTCCGGATGACTTATCCTCAGGAGATGCCGAAACATTGATTAGTTCAGCTATTGCCGGATTGAATTCAGATGATATTGAAAGCTTTCAAATATTGAAAGACGGATCAGCAACCTCTATCTACGGTGCGCGAGCCATGGCAGGGGTTATTGTAGTAACCACCAAAAAGGGAAAAGCCGGTGTCAGCAAAATCAGCTATACCGGTGAATTTACAACTCGTATGATTCCCAGTTATAAAGAATTCAATATCATGAATTCACAGGAACAAATGGGAATCTATAAAGAAATGGAACAAAAAGGATGGCTCAACAATAGCGATACTTACCGTGCAAAAGATAGCGGAGTGTATGGACGTATGTATCAGTTAATCAATCAATACAATCCGGTTACAGGACAATTCGGACTTGCCAACACTCCGGAAGCACGTAACGCTTACTTGCGTGAAGCGGAAATGAGAAATACCGACTGGTTTGATACTTTATTTTCCAACAATATCACACAAAATCATTCTGTCAGTATCACTTCCGGAACAGAAAAATCTTCATTCTATGCTTCATTAAGTGCCATGTCAGACCCGGGGTGGTACAAGCAAAGTGAAGTAAAACGTTATACAGCTAATTTAAATACAACATATAATATATATAAGAATTTATCTATAAATTTAATATCCAGTGCTTCCTACCGTAAGCAGAAAGCGCCCGGAACACTAAGTTCTGAAGTGAATGCAGCTAGTGGAGAAGTCACCCGTCAATTTGACATCAATCCATATTCGTATGCACTAAACACATCACGCGCATTGGATCCGGCAGTCAACTATACAGCTAACTACGCACCATTCAATATCCTCCATGAATTGGATAACAATTATATGGACTTAAACGTAGTTGACGTTAAATTCCAAGGAGAAGTAAAATGGAAAGCACTTCCAGAATTAGAGCTTAGCGCATTAGGAGCAGTCAGATATCAAGCTTCTTCGCAAGAACATAATATTAAAGACCACTCGAATCAGGCAACAGCATATCGCACAGGAATGGATGACGCCACTATTCGTGACAACAATAATTTACTCTACACCAACCCCGACAATCCTTATGCTTTACCCATCAGCATACTGCCGGAAGGCGGTATTTACCAGCGTAAGGACTATCGCATGCTGGGAGTAGACTTTCGTGCCACAGCATCCTGGAATCATTTATTTGCAGAAAAGCATATAACCAATCTTTTCGCTGGTATGGAGGTGAATGATTTAAAACGCATGCAGAATTATTTTCAAGGATGGGGAATGCAATATACAATGGGCGAAATTCCATCGTACGTATATGAATTTTTCAAGAAAGGTATTGAGTCCGGTGAAAATTATTATGGATTAAACCATACCACAACAAGGAGTGTAGCAGGTTTTGCCAATGCAACCTATTCGTATGATGGCCGTTATACAGTAAACGGAACATTCCGCTATGAAGGCACCAACCGCATGGGAAAAAGCCGTTCTTCCCGCTGGTTACCTACATGGAATATTTCAGGAGCATGGAATGTACATGAAGAAAATTTCTTCGAAACACTCAGCTCCGTGCTGTCACATTTGACATTCAAAGCATCCTACTCTTTAACAGCCGACAGAGGTCCGGAATATGTAACAAATTCACATGCCATAATCACCAGCTATTCACCATTCCGCCCTTTCACCAGCGGACAGGAAACCGGACTTTATGTATCCGACCCCGAAAATAGCGAATTGACTTACGAAAAGAAGCATGAATTAAACATCGGTGCTGATATGGGATTCTTAGACAACCGGATCAATTTCTCAATCGACTGGTATAAACGCAACAACTATGACCTGATTGGTATAACTCCGACACAAGGAGTAGGTGGTTCTATTTATAAATATGCCAATATAGCCTCCATGAAGTCACATGGTATTGAATTCACCATCTCAAGCAAGAATATCCAATCGAAAGACTTCTCATGGAATACAGATTTCATCTTTTCCAAAGCAAAAAATGAAGTGACCGAGCTTAACGCCCGTTCCAGCGTGATGGATCTGGTTTCAGGCTATGGTTTTGCGCGTCAGGGCTACCCGGTGCGTGGTTTGTTCTCTATCCCATTTGTCGGCCTAAGTTCAAATGGTATCCCAATGTATAATATCAATGGAAAAATAACCAATACTGATATTGATTTCCAAACACGTGACAATATAGACTATCTAAAATATGAAGGTCCCACTGATCCTACTATAACAGGTAGCTTTGGTAATATCTTCACCTATAAAGCATTCAAGCTAAATGTATTTATCACCTATTCATTTGGTAATGTAGTACGTTTAAATCCGTGCTTCAATTATCAATACAGTGACTTATCCTCTATGCCCCGTGAATTCAAAAATCGCTGGACAGTTCCGGGTGATGAGAAACATACCAATATCCCTGCCATCATTTCCAAACGTCAATATGAAGATAATAAAGATTTGATGTATGCATATAATGCCTATAATTACTCTACAGAACGAATTGCCAAAGGAGACTTTATTCGTATGAAAGAAATTTCCTTGTCCTATGATTTTCCAAAATCATGGATTACATCAGCAAAGATATCCAATTTATCTTTGAAACTTCAGGCTACCAATTTATTCCTAATCTACGCAGATAAGAAGCTAAACGGACAGGACCCGGAATTCTTCAATACCGGTGGAGTTGCCTCCCCTGTACCCCGTCAGTTCACATTAACTCTTAGATTAGGATTTTAACCATTCAGATAATTATAAAAATGATGAAATATAAAAACGTATTATATACAGCAGTCATTTCAACCTTATGCCTGGGAATAACCTCCTGTAGCGATTTTTTGGATGAAATGCCGGACAACCGAACTGAACTAACTACCGAAGAGAGCATTACCAAAGTATTGGTATCTGCATACCCAATGACCACCAACTGTCATATAGGCGAATTCTACAGTGACAACATTGATGAAAATAGTAAAGCATACAGCTATCTTTTCCGGTTAAACGAGCACTTGTATCGCTGGCAGCAAACCACTGAAGAGAATCAAGACTCACCTCATGCCTTATGGAATGATTGTTATAACTCGATTGCATCGGCCAACCAAGCCCTGGCAGCCATCGAGCAAATGGGAAACCCTCAATCATTGTCAGCACAAAGAGGTGAAGCTCTAATATGTCGCGCATATAATCATTTCGTACTAGCTACCACATTCTGCAAAGCGTATGGTACAAATGCAGATAAAGACCTAGGTATACCTTACATAAAGGAACCGGAAACATCTGTAAATCCACAATACTCACGCGGAACTGTTGCTGAAGTCTATCAAAATATCGCAGCCGATTTAGAAGAAGGATTGCCTCTAATCGACGACAATATTTACTCACGAGTGAAATATCATTTTAATAAAAAGGCTGCCTATGCATTTGCTGCCCGCTTTTATCTATATTACACACAGCCGGATTTTTCTAACTGCCAGAAGGTTATCAATTATGCCAATATAGTACTCGGCACGAATGCTTCCCAATATTTACGTGACTGGGCTGCATTAGGAGCTTTATCTCCCAACAAGAACATACAGCCGAACGCTTATGTAGATGCAGATAATCGGGCAAATCTACTGGTAATATCAGCAGCTTCATATTGGCCATTGGTTTCCGATCCGGGTTATGCCAACTGTGAAAGATACTGCATGAATAATATTACTGCCTCGGAAAGTTGTAAATCCGAAGGTCCATGGGGAGACCAGTCAAGCTACCACCAAATCCCATTTGCGCCTGGTGGCTCTATCAAGAACGGATTCCGCCGTTTAGTCATCTATCAGCAGTTCACATCGGGCAACAGCTGGGTCGGTTATATGCTGTATCCTGCTTTCACTACCGATGAAGCATTACTTTGCCGGGCTGAAGCTTACACATTACTAAAACGTTACGACGAAGCTGCAGCCGATATAGACGCCTGGCAGAAAGCCTTTACGAAAAATACACAAACCTTGTCCAAAGAGACAATCAATGATTTTTATGCTCAATTAAAATATTACACACCGGAAGCCCCGACAGTAAAAAAGGAATTGCATCCGGATTTTATAATAGAAAAAGGAATGCAAGAGAATCTGATACACTGTATTCTACATGCGAGACGCCTGTTAACTTTAGAAGAGGGACTTAGATGGCAAGATATAAAGCGCTATGGCATTGTAATCTACCGCCGCTATTATGAAGGTTATACCTTGGTGAATATCACCGACAAGATGGACACGAATGACCCCAGACGTGCAATTCAGCTACCGGCCAGTGTCATTACGGCAGGTATGCAACCAAATCCAAGAAATGACTAACTAACTTAAGGAGGGAAAAAAATATGAAGAAATACATCATATATAGTTTAATCATAACATTAACCTGCGGACTGGGAGCTTGCAACAACGACGAGGGCGTGGACAAAGCAAACAGCATCTTCTCTACAGAAGAAGTAGAACGCAGCCCATTCGACAACTGGATATTGGGTAATTACACCCATCCGTACAACATTGCATTGAAATATCGCATGGAAGATAACGAGAGCGATATGACACATGTATTAGCTCCTGCCGACTATAAAAAAGTCCGTAGTACTGGCTAAAATTATCAAACATGTATGGCTGGAAGCATACGATGAAGCAACAGGCAATCCGAACTTCTTACGTCAATACATCCCCAAGACCATTCACTTTATCGGCTCTCCTGCCTATGAAGACAATGGCACCATGGTATTGGGAACGGCAGAAGGCGGCATGAAAATTACATTATACAATGTAAATGACATCAATCCCGACCAAATAGATATTAACCTGTTAAACGACTACTATTTCCAGACAATGCACCATGAGTTCGCACATATTCTACATCAAACTAAAAACTACGATCCGGCCTTTGACCGTATTACGGAAAATGCCTACATCGGTAGCGACTGGTATATGGTGGGAGCCGACCGCAATGCATGGCAACAAGGATTTGTCACTCCTTATGCAATGAGTGAATCACGTGAAGATTTTGTGGAGAACATCGCAGTGTATGTCACAAATACCAAAGACTACTGGAATAACATGCTGCAAAATGCCGGTGAAAACGGCCGTACACTCATAAAGCAGAAATTCGAAATAGTCTATAGTTATATGGAACAAACCTGGGGAATCAATCTGGACGAATTACGCGAGATTGTTCTACGACGCCAGGATGACATAGCAAACGGCTATGTAGACTTAAGTATTATTGAATAAAATATGAAAATTATGAAGAAATATCTATCCATATACACACTTCTGGCATTGGCCTGCATTGTTTTGCAATCTTGTCTTTTCTCCGAAGAAGAAATATTCGACGAATCATCTGCCAATAGAGCCACAGCCGATGTAATCAAATGCCAGGAGATTCTTAAAGATGTGCCGAACGGCTGGAAACTGGAATATTACATAGGAAGCAACTATTCTGCAGGTGCAGTCACTTTACTAATGAAATTTGACGGGAAGCAGGTAGAAATGGCTTCGGAAACAGGCGCAGAAAGCTATAAACCGGGAACTATAATAACCTCTCTGTATCAAGTAAAATCGGAACAAAGCACAATGCTCACTTTCGACTCATACAACCCACTGATCCATATGTTTTCAGGTCCTTTAGGCCTGAACATGAACCTGGGAGGGGATTACGAGTTTATTATAATGAGCGCAACTCCCGACAAAGTAATTCTGCAAGGAAAAAAATACAAAAACATAATGGAGATGACGCCTATGCCCAAAGATATACCATGGCGTATTCAGATTGAAGATATCATTAACATTGAGAAAGATGCTTTTCTAAATACATACCGCATGGAGAAAGGCGGACAAGTACTGAATTACTTTATACGCAACAATGGCACAATGGCTACATTCTCCGCTTACAGCGCCGATTATAGTAGTGCAAGAAGTTTACCCTATATCTACACAGAAAAAGGATTAAAGTTACAATCCCCGTACAATGTCAACGGACTTGAAGTCCAAAACTTCAAATGGGATAGAAAGTCCAGACTATTTGTTTGTACCGACGCAGGAGCAACTGACATCGTACTTAAAGAATATTATCCCGAAAACTATCTACAATATGAAGACTATATCGGTACCTACACTGCAACGATTGACGATTATGACGAAGGGCCAACTTCGCAATCTGTAACCATCTCTCCTAAAGTCAGAGGAGAAAGTTATACACTGAAAAGTATTGGCGGATTCAACTTCACCCTCCAGTATGACAAAGCCAGCGGAAAACTAGTTTTAGATTCACAAAGTATAAGTTCGACTTCTTCATCGTCTTATTACTTTGCGTGCGCGGCAGGTGTGGAAGGCTATGCCCACACAGAATTAAGTCTGCCATCACGCCTACGCAACGGATTGATAAATGTGACGACAAACAGCAACCCTTTCACTTTTTACTTTGCGGATAAAGCAAGCCAGGAAATTACATCATTGATAATCTGGGCTTATTCATCTGATGAATATTCAACCTCCGGACTAATGGGTTACTGGAGCTGGTACAACTCAATCTTAATGGTAAAAGAAAACGAAAGTAATTAATACGATTATGAGAAAGCTTTTTAATATATTCTTATTTGTACTTTGCAGCGTAGCAATAGCGGGATGCAATGATACGGAAAGCAGCGAATCCAAGTTAGAAATCAAAGCTGTAAATACTAATTTCCAAGCTACCGGCGGAAAAGGATACATACAACTTCAGTCAACAGGAAATATAACAGCAGATGTTGACGTCGATTGGTGTGTGCTGAAAGAAGTAAATCCTAATGAAGTGGTATTCGAAGTAAAAGAAAATACCGGGTACTCCGGTAGAAATGCTTTATTGACAATCAGTAACGGAGTAGAGACAGAAGCATTCAACATCAATCAATCCGGAGCTGTTTTCATCTTCGGCAAAGACGAATGGATGCTCCGTACCGACAATAAAGCAGCTACTCTGCCAATAAAACTACAAAGTTCTTTCGATTATACAATAGACATACCCGCAGAAGCTCAAGAATGGTTGTCATTTGAACAGAATGCGAAGGGAATAAATTTCAAGGTAAAAGAAAATACCTCCGGAAAAATGAGAGGAGCTATTGTCAATGTGGCAGCAAAAGACAGATCGGCTTCTTATCAGGTAATACAATATGATGTTGACGAACTTACCGGAACATGGCAAGGCATGTTTTCAGACGGGCAAATGAATTACGGTTTGAAAGATGTCACCATTGAGAAACAGGAAGACGGAACATACCTGCTTTCAAACATTCTAACCGGATTGCCTTACAAACTGAAAGCAAAAGCCATAGACAATTGCCTGGCTTTTGGGGCCGGTCAAAACCTAGGAGTCTTCGAGGACAATTTATATCTCTCATTCGAAATTCTTAGCTCTGACCTATATTATGTAAAAGATCCTTCTGTAACAATCTCATTAGGCCCCGTAATGTTAACAGACGGAACATTCGTTTTCGCTTTTTCCGGAATAAAAGAAAGTGATCCTTTCGGTTTTGTTTTCCGGGTATATGAAGATGCAGAACTGCAGAAGGTTATAGACAATCTGTCCATTTTTATTAACTGTATTCTATTTAAAGAAGACATAATCCAATAACATATGAAAAAGATACTATTAACTAGCTTTATCGTGGCATTAGGATTACTTGGTGCAAGCTGTAAAGATGACAATAGCACAGCAGGCGGAGGAGGAGAAATACTTCCGGACCAACAGGTAAGCTGTGAGATATTTATGCCAACTGATGGCGCAACCGTTATTATGTCAGACAAACTGATTATCAGAGGAGAAGGGACTACAAACTATGGTAAAATCATTTCTGCAGAACTGAAAGTCGGGGAAGAGATTATCACTGACATCACTTCAGTTCCATTCTACTATGAATACACTTTCCCCAAGGAAGCTGAACCAGGAAAGTTGAAAATTGAATTAGCAGTCAAAGGAGATCATGAAGGCAGTGCTTTGGCAACTATTACTGTCACAACAGAACTCGGTGACAGACCTGCACCACCTCAAATCGGAGAAGACCTCACAGATACACGTGATGGAAATGTATACAAGACGGTACAACTTGCAGACCAGTTATGGATGGCAGAAAATTTACGCTATTTACCGGAACAGAATTTTGATATATCGTCAACAGATCCCAAATATTATGTCATGTTCGACAGTGATATCAAAACAGAATTGGGAAAAGCTTATTTGAAAGCTTATGGAGCCTACTATAACTTACCTGCAGCACTTCAAGGCGAAACAGCGTTAGGAGAAGATGAAACACGGAATATAAAAGGTGTTTGTCCTGACGGATGGCATATTCCTTCACAAAAAGAATGGCAGACATTATCTAAATATGTTTTAGACTCCGGCATGGCCGCTATCATGAATGATGGTCAGGTAGACGAAACAGCCATAGCAAAAGCTTTAGCTTCAACAACAATGTGGATGCTGCCGGAATATACAGAAATAGAACCTCAACCAACTTGGGTTGGCGTAGAAATGGAAAAGAATAATGCAACCTTATTCAACGGTTTACCCATCGGATTCCGTGCATGTGCAGGTGACGAAGACTGGATGCATACCTGCTACAGTGCCGGCTGGTGGAGCTCGACAGCCGGAGTACAAATGGGACCTGAATTCGGTATCACCGTACGTTTATGGTCAGACCTCCACACATTTGTAACCAATGCAGAATTCAATCCCGGAGTAGGTCTTCCTGTCCGTTGCATCAAAGACTAACTATTATATTATTACTCACTAAATATAAATACATTTATGAAAAAATTTGGATTCTTTTTATTCGCAGTCTTAGGACTAATTGCTTGTAGTGACGACAACAACGACCCTACTCCCGAGCAACATGTAACATGCTCCATATCTGCACCTGCTGAAGGAGCTACGGTAAACATTGCAGAAAAAATGACAATCAAAGGAGAAGCTACGATTGACTTTGGTGAAATCTCAAACGTCACATTAAAAGTAGGAGGCAAAGCTATATCAGAAGTTACCGCAGTGCCTTTTAGCTATGACTATACGTTTGAAGCCAACCAAGCTGAAGGAGCACTGAAAATTGAATTAACTGTCAAAGGCGACCAAGGCACTACGGCAACAAGTGAAGTTAATGTCACATTACAAAAAACAAAACCAACTCCTGAACCGGAAGAAGGAAAAATGATTGACCCACGAGACAATCATGAATACAAAATTGTTACGATTGGTGAACAAATATGGATGGCAGAGAACTTGGCCTATTTACCATCAGTTAGCAAACCGGAAGCTGCCGCTACTAGTGATGGAGATCCACTCTATTTTGTTTTCAACTATGATGGCGAAGATGTAAATGCAGCTAAAGCCACGAAAGAATATAAAACATACGGAGTCTTGTATAATTGGTATGCCGCTATGAACCAAAAGAATGCAACAGGTGGAGATGCAGAAGCCATACCAAGTGGTATCCAAGGAATCTGTCCTAGCGGATGGCACCTGCCAAGTAAAGCAGAATGGAAAAAGCTAGAAAGTTTTGTTGCTAGTGAATTAGCACCAGTTGAAGGTAACGTATGGACAGATGAGGATGGAAATAAGTACTCTGATAAAGATTGTAAAAACGTCTGGTCAGCATTAACAGGAAAACTTGATACTGACGGTTGGGGAGAATCTGGCATGATAGATGAAAATCCTGACCTTGCTAATGGCCCGCGTGATACCTATGGCTTTAATGTTATACCTGCTGGACAATGCTATCATAGTGGAGGTTTTGAAACACCTAAGTCAAAGAGTAGAACAGATTTTTGGAGTACAGACCAAGCTACTTATGGAGCAGGAACTGTATATTTCAGTAATATGAGCTATGGATTAGGTTATTCTTCTGATAAAGGAGGAATACAAGAAAAACGCGGTCTTTCGGTACGTTGCGTAAAAAATTAGTTATAAACAAGTATTCATCAATTAGTTCATTACAGAATTAATAAATTCTCTCTTAAAGATAAGGGAAGCGTGTCAAGAGATATACTTCCCTTTTTATGTGCCTCTCTACACAGGAAATAGTGAAAATGCAATATGTAATTATGACCATAACGAAGGTATTCTAATTTTATTCTCTCTCTCTTTATAAACCCGACCAGCCTCCTTTTCCGAATTGATTCAGAAAAGGAGGCTTTCTGTTTCAAAATCTATGAAATATCAAGTAACACAAAAAGTTTTGTCCTCATTCAGAACTATCAAGTCCAAAAATTTGTTTACTTTGTAGGTTGAACTACTAATAAATTCCATATAATATGGCAAAAAAGAAAGAAAAGAAAGAGAAAAAGGCCGGCAAAAGAATGAGTAAGAAAGAGCTGGCAGCATTATTAATAGACTTTTTCCATGCCAAATCCAGCGAGACCTTGAGTATGAAATATATATTTTCAGAACTGCGTCTCACCACCCATCCGCAGAAAATGCTATGCGTCGATATATTACATGACCTTTTAGCTGACGATTATATTTCCGAAATAGAAAAAGGAAAATTCCGTCTCAACAATCATGGAACGGAGATGACAGGCACTTTCCAACGGAAAAGCAATGGTAAGAATTCATTTATTCCTGAAGGAGGAGGCGAACCGATATTTGTGGCCGAACGCAATTCGGCACATGCCATGAACAATGACAAAGTAAAAATTGCTTTTTATGCCAAACGGAAGAACAGAGAAGCAGAAGGAGAAGTAATAGAAATACTGGAACGTGCAAACGATACTTTCGTCGGCACACTGGAAGTAGCCAAGTCATACGCATTCCTGGTGACAGAGAACCGTACACTTGCCAATGATATTTTCATTCCGAAAGATAAGCTGAAAGGCGGTAAAACCGGAGATAAAGCCATTGTGAAAGTAACCGAATGGCCGGACAAGGCTAAGAATCCTATCGGACAAATAATAGATATATTAGGTCAGGCTGGTGACAATACCACAGAGATGCACGCTATTCTTGCGGAATTCGGTCTGCCGTATGTATATCCGAAAGCAGTAGAAACAGCAGCAGACAAGATTCCTGCCGAGATTTCAGCAGAAGAGATTGCCAAACGCGAAGATTTCCGTAAGGTAACAACTTTCACCATCGACCCGAAAGATGCCAAAGACTTTGACGACGCACTTTCCATCCGCAAACTGAAAGACGGATTATGGGAAGTGGGTGTACACATTGCCGACGTGACACATTACGTAAAAGAAGGAGGAATCATCGACAAGGAAGCAGAAAAACGAGCAACCTCCGTTTACCTGGTAGACCGTACCATTCCGATGCTTCCCGAACGGCTGTGTAACTTCATTTGTTCACTCCGCCCGAACGAAGAAAAACTAGCTTTCTCCGTTATCTTCGATATTACGGAAAAAGGAGAAATTAAAGACTCACGCATCGTACATACGGTTATCAACTCCGACCGTCGCTTCACCTATGAAGAGGCACAACAAATCATAGAAACAAAAGAAGGAGACTTCAAAGAAGAAGTGCTCACATTAGATACCATTGCCAAAGCACTGCGCGAAAAACGTTTCTCTGCAGGAGCCATCAACTTCGACCGCTACGAAGTGAAGTTCGAGATTGACGAAAAAGGAAAACCAATCAGCGTTTACTTCAAGGAGTCAAAAGATGCTAATAAACTGGTGGAAGAATTCATGTTGCTCGCTAACAGAACAGTGGCAGAGTTTGTAGGTAAAGTGCCCAAAAATAAAAAGCCCAAAGTGCTTCCCTACCGTATTCACGACCTGCCCGATCCGGAGAAGTTGGAGAACTTGTCACAGTTCATTGCCCGCTTCGGCTACAAAGTGCGCACAAGCGGAACGAAGACGGATATCTCCAAATCCATCAACCACTTATTGGATGACATTCACGGAAAGAAAGAAGAGAACCTGATAGAAACCGTATCCATCCGCGCCATGCAGAAAGCACGTTACTCAACCCATAACATCGGTCACTACGGACTAGCTTTCGAATATTACACTCACTTTACTTCTCCCATCCGCCGTTTCCCGGACATGATGGTACACCGTTTGGTGACGAAATATATGGACGGAGGACGCAGCGTATCCGAAGCTAAGTACGAAGACCTCTGCGACCACAGCTCGAACATGGAACAAATTGCAGCCAATGCCGAGCGTGCTTCCATCAAATATAAACAGGTGGAATTTATGAGCGAACGTCTGGGGCAGATTTACGACGGTGTAATCTCCGGCGTAACCGAGTGGGGACTTTATGTAGAACTGAACGAAAACAAATGTGAAGGTCTGGTCCCTGTTCGTGATCTGGATGATGACTACTACGAATTCGACGAGAAGAACTATTGTCTTCGCGGACGCCGCAAAAACAAAATATACAGTTTGGGAGACGCTATTACTGTTCGGGTAGCTCGTGCCAATCTGGAAAAGAAACAATTGGATTTTGAATTAATAGAAAAGTAAAAGTTTGAATATTCAAGCAAACTGAAAAGCTCATTCACCCCTGATAACATTAGTACAGAAATACGATTGATTAGATAAATCTGTGAAAGTAACGAGAAAAAAGTTCGCATAGATTTGTGTAATCAGTCGTAAGTCTGTACTTTAGCGTATCATTTTGATTATTCTTACTATTATAACATTCATATATCCATGAAGACTGTCATTATCGAAGACAAACAACGAATCGAGTCCATTATTCTGCATTGCGATGCCTGTTTTGTGGGCATTACAGATTTAGAAGGTAATCCCTATGTAGTTCCCATGAACTTCGGTTATGAAAATGGTATCATATATCTGCATTCAGGTCCCGAAGGCAGCAAGTTAGAGATGTTGGAACATAATAATAATGTATGCATCACTTTCAGCCTTGGACATAAACTTGTCTACCAACACGAAAAGGTAGCCTGCAGTTACAGTATGCGTTCCGAAAGCGCGATGTGTCGGGGGCAAGTAGAATTCATCGAAGAGATAGACGATAAACGCCGTGCACTGGATATCATCATGCGACATTATACAGACAACGCATTCAGCTATTCCGATCCTGCCGTACGTAACGTAAAAGTGTGGAAAGTAGCCGTCCGGCAGATGACAGGAAAAGTCTTCGGTCTGCGAGCCAACGAAAAGCCATAAAACAGTTTCCGGCTTTCGGCTAATGAATTTAACTTCATGTGCCACACCCGTTTAAGAAACGAATTCAGCATTCAAGAAGCATGACGGAGTATCTCCAAGCAAATTTCTCTAAACAAAAGTTTAGAACACTTTTACCCTCACACCCTCATCCTCTGCTTGTATCTCTTTATCCATCGGCATTACAGGTGTGAGGGTAAAGGTGATAGTAAGTGAGGGTAGGCAGTTACCCTCACCCTGTTTCATTCTAAATGTTGTCCTACTTCCTTGTATTACGTAGGAAGTGCAACCGATATATATCTATTATCCCTTCATTATCCATCCGTTAAACCACCGATATAGTTAATTCACCACAGCCGTGGGGAGATCTTCCCACAGCTGTGGTAACTTCTCTTCACGGCCGTGAAGAGAAGTCGTCACGGCCGTGAGAAGCTAACTATATCGGTAGTCTGATGCAAGAAGAGCGGTAACTTAATACAATAATAAAGGGGAGATAAGGTATTCTTCCCTGCTTCATAATATCCATTCTCCCTATACACCAGTACCAAGACAGCCGTTTATAACATGATTATTAGGAAGATTTACTGAATATTCCTTCTAATTTCACACCCCTATTCTGTTGGGATTTTCTAAAGAAACTTTATCTTTGTAATGTCAACAATTAAAAGAATATGGTTCGTTTTAATCTTGTTATCACCTTACTACTAATGATAAATATGGCTGTCAAAGCCGAACTGACCAACCGGATGTTCGATGTCAGGCATGTAGGCTATGCAGAAGGCCTTAGTAGTCAACGTGTTTTTTCGATTGTCGAGGATGGAGACGGTGCTATGTGGATTGCTACAAAAACCGGAATAGACAGATACAACGGTCATACGGTAAAGAACTATGATTTACCGGGCAGTTTCTATTATGGCGATCTTGCCGGACGCAGGCTTTACTTATTGTACGACGCACAACAAGGACTGTTTGCCTACGACCATACCGGACGAATTTACCGATACTCCACCATCCTGGATCATTTTGAGCAAGTCCTCCACCTGGGACAATTGATTCAGGAAGAAGTCATCTTGAACAAACTCTGTTTGGATAGTGACGGAACCTGGTGGATGGGGGCGGATAAAGGACTATACAAGCAAGAAGCGGACCATCGTATAATTGCCGTGCTGAAAGGACAATATGTCAACGACATCGCATTTGCCGGCGAGTCGCTTTTTGTGGGCACTTCTAACGGAGTCTGGCAACTGTCACACGCCCTGCCGGATAGGAAACGCCAGCTGCTGGAAGGGTGGAATGTACAAACATTGTTCTGCGACAAACCGAAAAAAGAACTCTGGATAGGCACATTTGGCAGCGGTTTGTCTGTGATGAACCTCGACACTTCCAAAGTGCTTGCGCTGGAGGGAGAAGGGAGCACGTTCCTTCATCCGATACGGGCAATTACAGACTATGATGTGCATACCATACTCATAGGCGTGGACGGTGGCGGTGTGTATGCGATAGACAAAGACACCAAGAAAGCCCGTTTACTGATGAATACCAAAGATGACACAGATACTTACCTGCACGGAAACGGCGTATATGCCGTAACCAAAGACGACCAAGGCAACATCTGGATAGGTAGTTATACGGGAGGTGTATCCGTGGCTATCCTGCTGAAACATCCCATTTCGATATTAGCACACGAAAAGGGAAATACCCATTCTCTCATCAGCAACAACGTGAATGATATCGAAGAAAACCCGGATGGTAACCAATGGTTCGCTACTGATGATGGAATCAGCATCCGAAACACCCTGTCAGGCACCTGGAAACACGTGCTGAAAGAAATCGTAACCATTTCTCTTTGCACATCCGGAAATGGGAACGTATGGGTAGGAACGTACGGAGACGGAGTGTATCTACTGGATAACAACGGACGCGTGTTACGCCATCTCACCAAGCAACAAGGGCAATTGACCACCAATTATATTTTCTCCGTCAGACAAGACATGGAGGGAGACTTATGGATAGGAGGTCTGGACGGATGCCTGATCATGTTTGAAAAAGAAAAAGGCAGCAGACGGTCTTTCGACGTGAATTGGGTACAATCCATTGAACCTATCGACCGAAACCGGGTAGCGGTGGCTACGGTCAACGGTTTTTTCCTGGTGGACAAACATACAGGGAATATACAGCACTATGCCAATTCCCAGGAATTTCACAATCAGAATGTCAGTGCTTATATCATCTCTATGCTGTTCAATGACGACGGAACCGTGTGGCTGGGAACCGAAGGGGGAGGATTGAATCTATATGATATGAAAAACCGGACGGTAAAGACTTTCACTGTTCAAGAGGGATTGCCGTCCAACGATATATATAGTTTGCAGCGAGACGACAAGAAACGCTTGTGGGTCAGCACCGGAAAAGGAATTGCCTTGATAGACAGCCTGCGCGTGTCGAACCTCAACTATGCGGGCAATATAGACAAGGAATATAACAAATCCTCATTTGCCCGGTTGATGAACGGCGAGTTCGTGTATGGCAGCACGGATGGCGCTGTCTTTATCATGCCACTCGACATCTCAACCGTAGACTACTGGACGCTCCTGCGTTTCACAGGGCTGACGGTTGATTATCAAAACGTCCAGGAAGAAGAATCGTTGAAACCTGCCATTCATGATATGCTTGCCGACCGTGCAGTACGGCTCGGCTATAAATACAACTCGTTTACCGTTTCTTTTGAATCTATCAACTATCGTTTCCAGCGCGATATTGTCTATCAGCATATTTTAGAGGGGTATGACAATGACTGGAGCAAACCGTCTGCCGAGGGCAAGGCATCCTACACCAAGGTATCGCCGGGCACTTATCTTTTTAAGGTGCGCAGCCTGCGGCGCAGCGACGGAAAGACTATCTCCGAAAGCACCTTAGAAGTGAAAGTGAGCCAGCCATGGTGGAACTCGTGGTGGGCTTGGACTATTTACCTATTTATAATAGGCTTCGTTTTCTATTTCATCCTGCGCTATAAGAGCAACCAGCTCCAAAAGAAATACGACGAAGACAAAATACGTTTCTTCATCGACACGGCGCACGACATTCGCACGCCGGTAACGCTTATCATGGCGCCGCTGGAGGATTTGAACCGGGAACAGGATCTCTCGGACAAAGCCCGTTATTACCTGAATCTGGCCCATGAAAGTACCCGGAAACTCCATTCGCTCATCACACAATTGCTCGAATTTGAAAAGGTAGACGCCCACAAACCATCCTCTTCATCGGTTCCGCTTTGTCTGAATGAAGTTTTGCTGAAAGAAGTCTCCGTCTTCCGGTCTTTTTGCGAGAAGAAGCAGTTGACACTGAATCTGACCCAACCCGACGAATCCGTTTTCGTTTCGGCCGACAAACACCTGATAGAGATGTTACTCGACAATCTTCTTTCCAATGCCTGCAAATACACCATGCCCCAGGGAGAAATCAGTCTGGATTTGAAAGCCACGAAACGCAAAGCCATCCTTTCGTTGAAAGATAACGGAATAGGCATACCGAAGAAAGCGAAAAAGCATATCTTCTCCGATATTTACAGAGCCGAAAATGCCCGGCAGTCACAGGAAGAAGGAACCGGATTCGGACTGTTGCAGGTGCAACGCATTGTAAAGATGCTGCATGGAAAAATCACTTTCTGTTCCGAGGAGGGCAAGGGAACTACTTTCATCGTAACATTGCCGCGAACCACCACCGTAGCCGAACCCGTGTCGCACGAATCATCCCTCGAACACCTTGTCGGCATATCGGATAATAATAGCCACGAAACGGATAAAATGAAAGATCCGGACGACCGGAATACATTGCTCATTGTAGAAGACCACGAAACTCTCCGTCACTACCTCCGCCAGACCTTTGAACACCTCTATCGGGTGATTGATGTTGCCGACGGACACGAAGCTATCGCCTGTCTCGCCAATGAATATCCAGACATCATCCTCTCCGACGTCATGATGCCCGGCATACGGGGTGACGAGCTTTGCAGAATGGTCAAGGAAAATCCTGACACATCAGGTATTCCGGTCGTTCTGCTGACGGCAAAGGCTAACCACGAAGCAATAGTGGAAGGATTGAAGAAAGGCGCGGATGATTATATCCCCAAACCATTCAGTACAGAGATACTGAAATTGAAAGTACAAGGATTGATTGACAATCGAAACAGGCAACGGCAGTTTTTCATGCGGCAAGCCATCGCTCAAGTAGAGGCGGGCGGCAAACGTGACGACAATGAAAGCAATGAAAACAATGAAAGTATCGACAACAAAAACGTAACGACAGCAAGCGAAACAATGGCCGAGGGTGACCGCCGGTTTATCATGCAAGCTACCCGGTTTGTTCTTGAACATTTGGATGAACCCGATTTCAACATCAATCTCTTGTGCCATGAAATGGCAATGAGCCGAACACTATTCTACAGTCGCCTTAAATCACTGACGGGAAAAGGGCCGCAAGAGTTTATTCGTATCATCCGGCTACAAAAAGCTGCCGAACTGCTGAAAGAAGGTAAAAGCGTAACCGATGTCGCCGCCGAAACCGGATTTGTCAACACGAAGTATTTCAGTTCATTGTTCAAGAAACAATTCGGGATGCAGCCAAGTAAATATAGTGGGAAGTAGACAAGCATTCATGTTCGGTTTTGAATTAAAATTAGCTCGTTTCCGGTACAGTAATGCACTGTTTCAGCCTATTCTGACAAGGGTATATTCTCACTGCAATGAGAAAAAGTTCTCATTGTAATGAGTATTTCTTCTCATACCTATGAGTATTTTTTCTCATAGTGATAAGTATACTTGAGAATGTTTACGGAAGTCTTTTTGAATTATAATTGTATGAGTTTACCTCATTTCCGTACCGTTCTTAATTAAATGGGAATTTTGCAGTTAAATGAGAAATTATCGGTTAAATGAGAATTTATCGGTTAAATGGGAATTTTGCGGTTAAATGGGAATTTAGCAGTTAAATGGGAATTTATCGGTTAAATGAGAATTTATCGGTTAGGCTGAAAGCCTTACAATTATATATTTATTGGGGTGCCCTGAAAGGGCTTAATTATATAGCGTAGGGCAACGCCCTACGAAAAAAACACACCAGCCACAAGCCCTGAAAGGGCGGAACCGTATACAATTATGCCCTTTCAGGGCGCAAATTCAGATTGTCGTTTTTACGTAGGGCGTTGCCCTACGCTATATAATTAAGCCCTTTCAGGGCACTCCGCAAAATTATCATTTACCTCATTCTTGTATAGCAACAATCTTCGAAAAAGAATGGGTAAGATAACGTCCGTTCGATAAAAATCAGCAGATTTGTCAGCAATCAAACCTAATATGTCAGCAATCTGACCATCGTTTTAGCCGGATATTAGCATCTTTGCACCAAGCTTTACAAGTATAAAGCACATATTACGTTTAACCTTTAAAATGCTAAAACGATGAAAAAAGTAGCACTATTCCTATTTTTATCCGTTTGCTTCGCGCAACAATCCTGTTCGTCGGATTCTGTTGGAACGGAACCGGAGGAAAATCCACAAGACATTCTTTTTAAAGACGATTTCAACTTTTTCGACGAAAAAGTATGGACGAAAGAAACTCATGAACCCGGTTGGACCAATCAAGAGCTACAGGCATACGATGCCGCTCATGTATCGGTTGGAAAGGACGGGGATAAATCGGTTCTGATTCTTACCGCCGAACGCAAAGGGAATAAAATCTACTCCGGCAGGATCAATTCAAAAGGGAAAAAGAGTTTCAAGTATCGCAAGATAGAAGCAAGCATCAAGCTTCCCAAGACTAACGGCGGACTGTGGCCTGCGTTCTGGATGATGGGAGATAACGACAAAGAATGGCCGGCATGCGGGGAGATCGACATTATGGAAATGGGAGAACAGAGCGGAATGGCTGCGGGCGATTCGGAAAAACAAGTGAACACCGCCATTCACTATGGCCCTAGCGCAGCGGCTCACGAACAGCAATACTACAAAGCCAATGTGGCCAACAGCCTGCAAGACGGCAATTATCACACCTACTCTGGATTGGGATGAAAACAACCTGACAATATCCATCGACAACGTCAAGTTTCATACGTTCGACATTAGCTCGAACACATACTTCCACGACAACTTCTACATCCTGTTCAACCTCGCCGTGGGAGGTGCGTTTACAGGGATTACCGACATTAATAAACTGACGGGCCTGAAAGACGGTCAGAAAGTGAAGATGTACATCGACTGGGTGAAAATATTATAGGAATCTTAAATATACATGCTATGAATATGGAAAAATGTAAGTATCTACTGTTTTGCGGAACACTCGCCCTTTGGATGGCGGGAGGTTTCCAGCAAGTGTATGCAGCAACGGAACCAAGTTCCCAGGCTATTCAACAACAAAGTAACAAGGTAACCGGAAAAGTGAGCGATGCCACAGGTCCCATCATTGGGGCTTCCGTAGTGGAGAAAGGAACTGCCAACGGAACGATTACCGATCTGGATGGAAATTTCAGTTTGAATGTAAAAGCGGGAGCTACGCTCGTTGTCAGCTACGTGGGTTATAAATCCGAAGAAGTAAAGCGGGAAGAGGTCCTTTGAACATCACCTTGAAAGAGGATGCCAAAGCATTAGATGAAGTGGTAGTCACCGCCCTTGGCATCAAGAGAGAGCGCAAAGCGTTGGGCTACGGCATTGATGAAGTGAAAGGTGAAGCCTTGACCAAAGCGAAAGAGACGAATCTCATCAACTCCATGGCAGGACGTGTGCCGGGATTGGTAGTCAGCCAGACCGCCGGTGGTCCTTCCGGTTCTACGCGCGTTATTCTGCGAGGCAGTACCGAAATGACCGGCAATAACCAGCCTCTTTATGTAGTGGACGGTGTACCTTTGGACAACACTAATTTCGGCAGTGCCGGCACAAACGGAGGCTTCGACTTGGGCGACGGTATTTCGAGCATCAATGCCGATGACGTAGAAAATATGTCGGTATTGAAAGGCCCTGCGGCGTCCGCACTTTATGGTAGCCGTGCCAGCCACGGTGTTATCTTGATTACAACCAAGCGAGCCAACAAGGATAAAGTCAGCGTGGAATATAACGGAACACTGACTTTCGACACCCAACTTGCCAAATGGGACGAAGTGCAACAGATATACGGTATGGGAAGCAACGGTACTTATAGCTATGATGCCATATCCAACACAAACAAAAGTTGGGGTCCCAAAGCGGACGGTTCAAACATGCTGAAGTATTTCGACGGCGTAGAACGCCCTTTCCTCATTGTCCCCGACAATACGTCCAACTTCTTCCGCACGGGTATCACCGCCACCAACTCCGCCATCATAGGTGTGAACAGCGGAAAAACCGGAATTCGCTTTACCTATACGGATATGCGCAATAAAGACATTGTTCCCCAGACGCACATGAGCCGTGACATTTTCAACCTGCGCGCCAATACGTCTGCAGGAAAGGTAGACTGGATTTCAGCGTCAACTATACACGGTGAAGACGTGAAGAACCGTCCGGCTCTGGGCGACAGCAAGTCCAATATCGGTAAAAACCTGATGACCCTTGCCACCACCTACGATCAGGAATGGTTGCAAACCTATCAGACTGCCGATGGCGAATACTCCAACTGGAACGGTATGGATCCCTACAACGTGAATCCGTATTGGGATATCTATAAGAACTTCAATAAATCCAAGAAAGACTTGTTCCGCATGAACGGCAAGGCCGTATGGAACATCGACCCACATCTGAAACTTCAGGCAACGCTGGGTGCCGAACTCAACTGGTTCACGTTCGATGATTACAAAGCGCCTACCACTCCCGGATTCGAAGCCGGAAGACTTCAAAACAGCGCTTTCCGCAACCGCATGTACAACTTTGAAGTGTTGGCTCTCTACAACAACCATTGGGGTGATTTCGATTTCAACGCTACGTTAGGCGGTAATGTATATAAGGTGAACAACCAGACCACCGTTACCACCGCTCAAGACATGAAGATACGCGATGTCCCTTCATTGACGAGCTTCAACGAGATCAGTGTAGTGCCCGGCAGTTACCGCAAGCAGATTAATTCGGTTTACGGAGCAGTGAACGTGGGCTGGAAACACATGCTTTACCTCGATGCTACGTTGCGTGGCGACCAATCGTCTACCCTTCCCACTGGCAACAACATGTATATGTATCCTTCTTTCTCCGGCAGCTTTGTATTCTCCGAGCTGACAAAACTGGGCGACCTCCTGCCTTACGGAAAGGTGCGTATGTCATGGGCGCAAGTAGGTAGCGATACCGATCCTTACCAATTGGGACTCGTCTATACGAAATCCAAATATGCTTATCCCGGATATACCATCGGATATATCGATAACGGAACCATCCCCAACAAAGACTTGAAACCAACCAAAACAAACTCCGTGGAAATGGGATTGGAATTGAAATTCCTGAAGAACCGTATCGGACTGGATTTCACCTACTATTCTCAAATCAGTAAAAACCAGATTATGGGAATGGCAAGCCCCGGACAACCGGTTATAACTATCGCTTGATTAATGCCGGCAAGATAGAAAATAAAGGTATTGAGATTGCCCTTAGCACACGACCGATTCAAACACGCGATTTTTCCTGGGACATTAATCTGAACTTCTCCAAAGAACAGCAACAAGGTAAAAGAACTGGATGGCGAATCGGATATGTTTGAACTGGAAAAAGCATCTTGGCTCGACGTTCAGGTAGCCGCTAAGGTAGGCGAGAACTTTGGTTCTATTGTAGGCCCGGACTTCCAACGGAACGAAAAGGGAGATATTCTGATTGACCCGCAAACCGGTCTGCCACAATATGACAAGAGCAACCACGTATTAGGTAATGCCTCTTGGGACTGGACAGGTGGATTACTCACCAACTTTACCTACAAGAATCTTTCGCTGGTAGCGGTATTCGATGTGAAAGTAGGCGCCGACCTCTATTCTATGTCTGCCCGTGCTGCTTACGAATCGGGTAAAAGTCCGGAAACACTGGCAGGACGCGACGCCTGGTATCGCTCGGAAGAAGAAAGATTGGCAGCCGGCATTGCAAAAGGAGCCGATAACTGGAAGCCGACAGGCGGATTCGTTGCTCCGGGTGTCATCGACAACGGTGATGGAACATATCGTCCCAACGACATCTACATCAATCCGGAAGACTACTGGATGAGCGTTTGCCGTAATGCACCTTCTATGTTTATTTACGACAACTCATACGTGAAATGCCGTGAACTGACGTTGAGTTATAATGTACCCAAATCCTCGGCTGAAGAATGTAGTAAGCGGACTGACCGTTTCGTTCGTTGCCCGCAATCCGTTCATCGTATGGAAGAATATCCCGAATATCGACCCGGATTCCAACTACAACAATACCACCGGTATGGGACTTGAATACGGTTCGTTGCCTTCACGCAGAAGCTATGGTTTTAATGTAAATGTGAAATTCTAAAAAGATATATCATGAGACAATCTAAATACATCACAATCATCACGATGGCATGTGCCCTGTTTTTCGCTTCTTGCAGCGATGAATACATGGAAAACATGAATACCGACCCTTCCAAGGCCGCTACCATCGACCCGAATGCGCAGCTCACCACTGCCCAACTGCAAACGTACGGAGACCTTAGTATGATGGAAATCTACCGTAACTACCATTATGCATTCACCCAACAACTGATGGGATGTTGGAACACCACCAACTACGGCGGACGCCATACGCTAGACAATAATGAAATGAGCCGTATCTGGACATCGTTCTACACTCAATCCCTGAAGAATATCATTGATGCTCAATATCGCACAGCCGAAGATGCAGAGAAAGTGAATATCAACTCTGTACTCCGCATTTATCGGGTTTATCTTATGTCTATCATCACCGACACTTACGGAGACGCTCCTTTCAGTGAAGCCGGACTGGGATTCCTCGAAGGAAAGTTCAATCCAAAGTATGACAAACAGGAAGATATTTACAACGCTTTCTTTCTGGAGCTGGAAGATGCCGTCAATAAAATCGATCCGACCAAAGATAAAGTGACAGGTGACCTCATCTATGCCGGTGACGTAACTAAATGGCAACAACTGGCAAACTCGCTTCGCCTACGTTTTGCCATGCGAATCTCCAATGTCAATCCTACAAAGGCACAAACGGAATTTGAAAACGCTTTGGCTGCCAATGGGGGTGTGATAACGGACGCCTCAAGCGATGCGCTCATCAAATACATGACAATCGCATTTAGTTTCGGACAAGAAGCTTACTCTGATTATCGCGGAAATTCATTGTCACAGTTGTTGTTCGGCAACGACCCCGCTAATAATCCAAGTTACCTCTGCTCCACTTTCTTTAATCAGTTACGCCAATCCGGTGACCCTCGTACATTCAAAATTTCCCGTTGTTATTATGACGGGCTGATGAGTGCCACCAGTCCCGACAATCGTGTCGACATCACCCAGGAGATGATTGAAAAAGGGATTGATTTCAGTCCGCGCGACCCGGGTGCCTACTCGTGGGAGCCATGGCCTACAGGATACGACAGCGATATTTGTGCGGAATTAGCCGTTAACAACCCTTCTGTTACAGCAACCATGGCTCGTGAAGTGGAACCCAAACTTGCCAATAATTTCCTAAAAAGCGACAATCCGGGCGTAGTGATGACCTCTGCAGAAGTGAAATTCCTGATGGCAGAAGCTACCGTGAAAAATGGAACGTCGGCAGTGTGTCGGCAGAAGATCTTTACAAACAAGGAGTGCGTGCGGCTATGGATTTCCTGACAGACAACTACGGTTGCACGGCTACTACTGATGCAGAGTTTGATGCATTCATTCAAGATAGAGGGACGTTCGGACATACGGACAATCAGAAACTTGAAGCTATCAATACACAGGCCTGGATTCTTCACTTCACCAATCCTGCCGAATGTTGGGCAAACGTGCGTCGTTCCGGTTATCCGAAGTTGAAATCACCGGCAGAATATGGGTTCGGACAATACCTCACCGGTGGAACGGAAATTCCGGTACGTCTATGCTATCCTGTATTGGAATCTTCCTATAATAAAAAGAGCTACAATGAAGCCATCGAGCGCATGGGAGGAACAGACAATTGGCACAGCCTTCTGTGGTGGGATACTGAAAACTAACTATTAAACAATCATCCATTATGAAAAAGATATATATTGCACTATTTGCCCTACTCGCTGTAGGCTCCACATTTACTGCATGCACCGAGGAAGAACCGTTCGCTACGGTGACGGAAAATGATGATCCGCATATCCTTGCCCCGGTATTCCCTGACAGAACGAACGGGCAATTGGCTACATTCGCCAACATCAGCCGGGATGCGAACTTATCCATCGCGCTGACCGTGACTCCGAAAGATTACACCACAGTAACTGGTTCATTGATGGACAGGAAGTAGAATCGGGTACCGACTCCGACAAAGAAATCAACCGTAGTCTGAAAGCCGGTACGTATAATTTGAAAATAGAAGTGGAAACTGTGAAAGGAAGAAGACTTCCCGTGAAGGATTAGTGGTGGTCAACCCATTGGCTGATGACCCTCAATCTAAAGAAGTAGCCTTTGAGAGAATTGTATCTCCCAGTAAGACTGCCCGTTTATATGGCAGTAATTTACAGAACGTAACAGCCATCCTCTTGGGAGGAAACACGATCACCGATCCTACTTATGTTGAATCGGAAGACGAGAACTATCTGGAATACATCGTTCCGACAGGCGTAAGCGAAGGCGATTACCGTATCGTTCTGCAAGATGCCGCCGGCAATCAATATGGAGCCGACATGGTGAAAGTAACCAATGCTTCCCTTGTCATTTCGGGGGCTAACCGGGCTACTGCCAACGTGGACTGGACCATTTCCGGTATCAATCTTGAAAACATCGCTTCTCTAACTATCGGCGGACAGACGGTGTCTCAATTCAGCAATCAATCTTCTACGGAAGTTACGCTGACTTGTCCGGATTTATCTGATGGAAGCTATACGCTGACAGGCAAAACCCGTAGCGGAGAGGCTGTGCAGTTCTTAAACGACAATGTTACGACTACCGAACAGACTGTTACCGTATCTACCGAAATAACGCTTTGGTCAGGACACCATTACGTTTCGTGGGATAAGCCGGACGGTGACCCCAACAAGAGTTTCGGTCTGATTCCAAAGATGTGTTTGCCGGTATCACAGCCGGATCAACACTGAAAGTAGTCTACTCCATAGAACCAACTGCCGAATATCATCAGATGCAACTTGCCACAGGTTGGTGGACTGGCCAGATAAGATAGAATTTACGGAAAACGGTGAATACACACTGGTACTGACACAAGAGATACTGAATAAGATTCAAACTGAAGACGGATTCTTATGTACGGGTCATGGCTATTATGTAGACCTGGTAACCGTGAAATAATGTTCCTAAGTAAGTTTAAAATCATTCATACCATAAGTATCTGTCATTCTTCGGGTTAAATCCCTCTGAATGACAGATTACATAAACGATGCTACTTAAAAACAAATCATAATGAAACTAAGAAATATTATATTAATGACCGCATCTATCGCAATGACTGCCTGTTCCAAACAGGCAGTTCCCACTACCATTCCTGAAGACGCAAAATAGAACAACAAGTGGAAGAGCTTCTATCAAAATGGATCTTGACGCCAAGATAGGGCAAATGACCGAGCTTGCTATTGATGTATTAGGAGAGACGATAAATGGAGAATTCCAATTGGACGAGGCAAAACTCCACAAAGCGATTGCTGAATACAAGGTAGGTTCGTTTCTCAATGCTCCCGGCCCGGTAGCACAAAGCCCTGAAAAGTGGAACGAGATTATCGGTCGAATACAAGAACTGTCGATGACGGAGATTGGTATTCCATGTATCTACGGTCTGGATCAGAATCATGGTACTACCTATACATTGGGCGGCACACTCTTTCCTCAAAATATCAATATGGGTGCTGCCTTCAATCCGGATTTGACCTACGAAGCGGCACGTGTAACAGCTTATGAGACAAGGGCTAGCAATTGTCCCTGGACATACTCCCCCACCGTCGATATGGCACGCGATCCCCGTTGGCCACGTGTATGGGAAAATTATGGAGAAGACTGTTTAGTCAATGCCATTATGGGCAGCACTGCTGTCCGAGGCTTCAAGGAGATGATCCTAACCATATTCCCGCCGACCGAATCGCCACCTCCGTGAAACATTACATGGGATACAGCATGCCACGTACCGGTAAAGACCGCACACCGGCTTATATATCGGTTTCCGAACTGCGTGAGAAATGTTTTGCACCGTTCAAGGCTTGTGTGGAAGCAGGTGCACTGACTATAATGGTCAACAGTGGTTCCATCAACGGAAAGCCTGTGCACGCCGACCGCGAACTCCTTACACAATGGCTGAAAGAAGACTTAGGATGGGACGGAATGTTAATCACCGACTGGGCGGACATCAACAATCTTTATACCCGCGAACATGTGGCGGAAAACAAGAAAGAAGCCATCGAAATGGCAATCAATGCAGGTATAGACATGGCTATGGAACCGTATGATCTCAATTATTGTACACTACTAAAAGAGTTAGTGCAAGAGAAGAAAGTGCCTATGAGCCGTATTGACGATGCCGTCCGCCGGGTGCTTAGACTTAAATTCCGTCTGGGTCTGTTCGATCATCCGAACACTTTATTGAAAGATTATCCTCTCTTCGGCAGCAAGGAGCATGCACTTATCGCACTTCATGCAGCCGAAGAATCGGAAGTATTGCTAAAAAATAAAGATAATATTCTTCCGCTTCCTCAAGGGAAAAAGCTACTGGTAACCGGTCCGAACGCCAACTCTATGCGTTGCTTGAACGGCGGTTGGAGCTATTCGTGGCAAGGACATCTGACCGACAGATTTGCTGACAAATATAACACCATTTACGAAGCAATCTGCAACAAATTCGGAGCCGATCATGTCCGTCTGGAACAGGGCGTAACCTACAAACCCGAAGGTGCTTACATGGAAGAAAATGAACCGGAAATTGAGAAAGCTGTGGCCGCTGCCCGCAACGTGGATATTATTATCGCCTGCATCGGTGAAAATTCATATTGCGAAACACCCGGTAATCTTTCCGAACTTGCCATCTCTGCCAACCAAAGCAAACTGGTAAAGGCACTTGCCACGACAGGTAAACCGATCATCCTGATACTCAATGAGGGTCGTCCCCGCATTATCAATGAGTTGGAGCCATTGGCTGATGCTATTATTGACATTCTATTACCCGGAAACTATGGTGGCAACGCATTGGCGAACATTCTGGCAGGAGACGTGAACCCCAGTGCCAAGATGCCTTACACATATCCGCGACACGAAGCAGCACTGACTACCTACGATTATCGGGTGAGTGAAGAGATGGACAAAATGGAAGGAGCTTATGACTACAATGCAGTAGTCTCCGTTCAATGGCCTTTCGGATACGGATTGAGTTACACCACTTTCGAGTACAGCAACTTCCAAACGGACAAATCTTCGTTTACCGCAGGAGATGATTTGCACTTTTCCATAGATGTAACCAATACCGGTAAATATGCCGGAAAAGAAGTTGTCATGCTATTCAGCAGTGATCTTGTGGCTTCGCTTACTCCCGAAAACCGCCGGTTACGAGCCTTCAAAAAGGTGGAACTGCAACCGGGCGAAACCCAGACTATCACTCTATCCATCAAAGGCAGCGACTTGGCTTTTGTCAATTCCGACGGGCAATGGGTACTGGAACAAGGGGATTTCCGTATGCAATGCGGAAATCAAACACTGAATATTATATGCAAGTAAACAGAATACACGAATTAATATCCTCCACTTAAAAGCAGAAACGATATGGACAAGCGGACAAGTATATTCGTTTGAATGGGCAATAAAGAGACTGCTCCGTCATAGAACTAATTTCTGCATTTTAGAAGGTTTCCTCACAGTGCTACTTGGTGAAAATCATCGAGATACTCAAAAGTAAAAGTAATCAGCAAGTAGCCGATGATAAATTCAACCATGTAGATATCAAAGCTAAAAACGATAAGGATGAAATAATCATCATCGAGGTTCAGAACACTCGTGAACTTTACTATCTGGAACGTATTCTCTATGGAGTAGCAAAAGCCATCAGAGAACTGAAATAAAATGAAGGGATATTTTTTATGTATGGTGGAAAGTTACAGAGATATGAAGTGGTAGAATTAGCCATGCACCGTGAAGATTTCACCCTCACCCCCAAGACTTGGGATTATGAGACAAGAATAATCAGTTTACCGTAGAAACGGGAGTTTCTTAGGCGTGATGGGTGAGAGTTTCTTCGCAGAATATTCGGCTGAAGGGAAGTTTTGAGGTTCAGTGACCTCCTTACATGTTATATCCTTACCGGATACAAAAGATATTCTACCAATCGTCCGTTCTGAATGAAGAAGCAGGCAAGCCACACTCACTAAAAAGAGAAGCCTCTACATAATTTCTATAAGCGTACCTTACTGCAACAGGTACGCTGACTTTCTCGCTATGAACTATAACGGACGAAGATTTTGAACCCACTACAGCTTTGCCCGGATAAAACTTCCGGTCACTGCCCGCAACTTCAAAACCATTCAATTCTTGTCCGACAGGTCCTACTCCATACGCCAAGGGTGTACTAAATTTCAAGATGGCTCTATTCTCCCGGACTGTCATCGAACGATATTCAGGTCCCGTATAGCAAGTATACTTATAACCGTAAGTTTTGGCCAATGCATAATAAGCCAAACGTTCTCCCACTTCTTTCTTTTTAGCCGGATGAATGCAGCCTTGTTCCCCAATATCAAGAGTCACCACCATGCCTGAATGAGGTATTTGGGAGGCACACTTTAGCTGTACCTCTCTTAAAGAAGCTCCTTCAATGCCTTCCGATGAACTATATGCAAAAGGAGCTATCTGTACATAGTAGAAAGGAAGTTCGGGTTTCTGAAATGTATTACGAATATCCTGTACAAAAGCAGGAAACAACCTGGCATATTCTTCAGGCTTATTACGATTTGCCTCTCCCTGATACCAAATCATACCTTTCACCGCCAGATTGCGAATGGGATAAATCATTGCATTATATAAAAGAGAAGGCGTTTGATGAACAGGACGTTTGGCAACAGAAAGTATATCCAATGCCCGGAAACTTTCCCGGCTCATCCATGTTTCAATATTCGAACCATTCCAGGCAGAAATGACAATACCCACCGGGATTCCCAACACTTCTTGCAAATATTTACCAAAAAAATAGGCTGTAGCACTGCAATTGGCCACAGCACCTGAGTCATGACATTTCCACTGGCCTCCGCTATGTTCCAAAGGCACTGCACTGGAATGATTGCTTACTGTATATATTCGAAGCGGCACTTTTTTCTTAGCCCGGGTTATGTAATCATTCGCATAGGCAACAGGCTGTCCCGGAAATCCTTTCATCGGCATTCCCATATTAGACTGCCCCGAGCATAACCACACCTCCCCTATTAAAACATCTTCTAGGATTATTTTGTCACCATCATCGAACACTATATTATATGGTCCACCGGCAGAAGGAGTATAGACCGCCACTTGCCACTCCCCTTTTTCATTTACAACTGTTTTATATGTTTTCTGTCCCCATGAAGGAGTAATTTTAATGACTGTCCCTGAAGAGCCATGTCCCCACAATTTTATTGAGTCACATTGCTGCAATACCATATGACTGGCTATAATATCCGGCAATACAACTTTAGCCGATAGGGAAGTTATAGAAACTGCCATTAAAAACAATACTAAGAGTTTTCTCATCTATTTAATTAATTTATTCCGAAAAAAAAGAAGGAGGGCTACCAAAGTTAAAAAATGCGCCCTCCCCGTTATTATCATCTACCTATCTTATAACTGTAATTCCAAAATCGCAGCATGAAAGTCATCTATCACTTCCTCGCCAGGCTTCTACCAAGTACAATATGTCACTTTCCGGGAAAGGTCAATACCTACAATTTTTGTCGCACTTCCCAATTCTTCCGTAGGCTTACGAACTGATGCTTGCTTTCCGGACAAATCCGTATAAAACACTTCAACGCCGATCTCTTGGTCACTATTACTTCCTCCCACTCGATAGTCAATTCATTATCTCCTTTCGTAAGTTTCTTTACGATACGATTGTTAAGCGTCAGCTCATATTGAGCTCCATATACTTTCAACAACTGTTCATATCTGATAGAGCGGTGTTCTTTATCGTCATGAGTATAAAACGTAAATGTATAATCTCCTTCCGCTATAGAAGACCCATTTTCGCCAATCATTATATCCAATCCCTCTAAAGGGTCATGTGCCGGAATATCGAATACGGCCGACTCTTTACCGTGATTCCACAATACTTCCAGATGCTTGGCTCTGGGATCGGTCACCCAATAACGAATCTTTACCCTTTCTCTACCACTGAAGACATGAATAGAATCTACTCTTCCGATATAGACAGTCTCCCCATTTTTCAGATATATATCATGTACATCGTTCATATCCGAACAGGCTGCCAGCCAGATCATGCACATACAAGCAACAATAAAATATAATTGTTTCATACTGTTTTTTCTTTATTTAGTACTACCCCATAATGATATCTCGTTGATAAATGCACCATCCGTATCTCCCCAAGTGGTGTGTATCTGGAATTTCAGATAGCGCACTTTCGGCACATCCACAGGAAATTCCCATTCTTCTCCCGCAAGCATATGTTCCTTTTCCTCAGCATTCGGTTCTCCTCCTATTATCTGCCCGGATGGACGGAACGATTCACAATCCATCAATTTTATCCATCCTTCCCAGTTATCGGGATCTTTTGTTACTGCCGCATCATTCATACCATACACGGTAAAGGTACGCAAATGATGCAATCTATACATATACTGCAAACGAGTCCACAATCTAAACCGCGACAGCTTACTTTCCACACCCATATCAAAAGAGAAGTAAGGCTTCATTCCTGTACCGGCAGAAATATAGAACAAATCCTTTTCTACATTATACACATTGTTCCACATCCCCGTCATTGACTTGCTACCGAAGTTGTTATGAGTAAAATACTTACCCAACGGGAATTCCATAAACTTCGACTTATCCATTTCTTCCTCAAAAAGAGGAGTCATTTCTTTATAGAGGGTATCGGTATGATTATCATAAATATCGCGAAAATAAAAAGCAAAATCCGCTGGTTTCGCATCCAATCCGCGAATAGCCTTATCTGCCACCGCTTCCGATGAATAGATAGTCTCGACGTGTTTCCAAGTTCCATCACTTTCCTTCATCATTGCCCCCAAAACGACATTCTCTTTTAATGGATTTTCCCAATGTAATTTTACGCCTCCGAATGCATCAAAAAGTTGCAATGTGTGAAAAACATCATAAATCGGAGAGTCTTCAGGCTCCACCTCTACTACACAAGGAGCCGACTCATTATAGCTCTTATCTACTGAATAAAGTTCAACCTGATACTTGCGTCCCTTTCCGAAACCTTTTAATTCGATTTTGTTCGAATAAGCCGAACTGGACATCTCTCGCTTCACTCCATTTTGCAACACATACCGTGCCGTAACACACAACAAATCATCTTCTTCCGGCAAAGTGTAAGTCAAAACAACCCGCCCTTTCATATTTTGCACCTGCACATTTGATACTTGTTTCGGGGCCACGCTATCCACCGGATATTGGCCGATATATTCCTCCTTACAACCACTAAACACAGTGAGAAGAAGCAATACAAATAATGCATTATATACTGTTTTCATATTTTGCCATATTAATTAGTCCCAATACGGATTTTGTATTAGATTTGAATTTTTCATCAATTCTGCTTCACGGATAGGCCACAAATACTGCTTGGTAGTGAACTGTAAAGGCTGAACCGTAATCACATTATAATATTCCTGTTCTGTGCTCTGATGTACATTCCATCCTCTTTCTACTTGATTATAGTAGATATGAGCCAGTTTCCATCTCCTTACATCCCAGAAGCGCTTGCTTTCGAAAGATAATTCAATCATTCTCTCCTGACGGATAATGTCTCGCATACCTATCTTTGTAAGAGGCTTATCCGGATTCGGAGTAGTTGCTCCAACTCTCTTTCACTCCCTTCAAGCCGGCACGCTTACGTACCTCATCAATATAATAGTATACTTCATCATTCGGTTCATTCAACGACTCATTCAATGCCTCCGCATAAAGCAGATATAAATCGGCAAGCCGCATAAGCGGATAAGTAGTACGTGCATAAGTAGCTTTTCCGTTCGCATCAGTAGCCGCCTCGAAATGCACCATCTTCTTACAAAAGTATCCCGAACGGGAATAGGTAGTTTCTTTGGTCTTTCCGGACATTTGTCCTTTTTTTGCCGCTACAATCCACGGAGTCTCGGAAGCCGTCCCTTTTCCCACATCTTTTGTCCTACCATTGCCAAACCAGTAACCACGATCAAATCCCAAGTCTGCATAGAAACGAGGTTCACGATAAAGGTTCAAATAAGCAGTTCTCTCACCTTTTTTGATATAGTAAGTATGGTCGTCTCCAACAGTCACTACCTGATAACGATGCGGATGATCATAATTCACATCTTCCTCGATAGGTACTCCGTTCTGCGAATAAAACAACTCTGCCATGCGGAATGTCGGATACACCTCCGGTATGGGACCTGAAGTATGGCTCCAGTCCTTATCCTTAAAACAGGGAAGTATGCGTTGCTGCAACTGCGCGGATGTGTTTACCGGATTACCCCAAATCAATTCTTCATTCCATTTCTCGGTGGATGCACCGCGAATACTCATGCCTCGCCGCGTTTCCTCCGACAAATCATAGCGCGAATCATTAAACTCATATAATTGACTGATTCCTGCCTCTTTGCATATCTCTACAGCCTCCTTGCAGGCTACAGCAGCTACATTCCATTTATTAGGGTCTTCTTCCGAAAACAGCTTCATACCCCTGTTATCTGTCAGATCCTGAAAATCAGGATTTCCATTAAACAACGGACTGGCACCGGTCACTCTCGCTTCCGCCAATAAGGTAGCGGCAATTGGACGTGTAATACGTCCCATTTCATTTATCACATCGGTGATGCTCAAAGGAAGATCCGGAATCGCTTCCTCACAAAGCTGACAGATATAATCAACACAATCATCAAATGTATCCCTATATACCCTTACTTCTTCCGAAGAACTACCTATCGGCAAATTCTCTTTACCAGAGGAATAGGACCATACATCCTGAGCAGATAAAATGATAGAATGCTTTCAAGAACTTTACTTCCGCTATCCAACGTGCCCTGTCCTCATCGTTCAAGTCGGGCCCCACCTTACCGATATTCTCAAGAAAGATATTACAATCTCTCAAAGCGATATAAAGATTACGTGCGTCATTTCGTCCCTCCCAATAATTCATAATAGGATCGTTCGTGTTTTGCTCACCGAGTTTCATCCTGTCTCCCCAATAATGAAAGAGATTGAGATGATAATCATTCTGGTTCGTTCCATATTCGTCACTTCCCAATAGTGCCGGGTCATACATCGGATGCCCTATTTGTGGCATATATTGATAGATTGTGGCAAGAAAACGTTCCGCACTTACCCGGTCTTTAAACGCATGTTCCATAGTCGGTACATTATCCGGCACAATATCCAGATAATCAGCACATGCTGATAAGACCGCCATCGTCATTGATAATAATATAACTTGAATTTTTCTCATAATTGCATGTTTTTAGAAGGATAGTTGAATACCGAGGTTATATACTCTTTGCACCGGATATCTCATTCCATCACCGGCCATTTCCGGGTCCCAAAGTTTGAACTTGCTAAACGTCAGCAGATTAGTTCCGCTAGCATAGATTCTCAAATTGGTTATGTGAGCCCGTCTCGTATATTTATCAGGAACCTTATATCCCAGTTCCACCGACTTAAGGCGCAAAAAAGAACCATCTCTCATGAACCAAGTGCTGCGTTGAATATTGTTCTCCACTAATGTGCCGGACAATCTAGGCCATAATGCTTTTACATTACGGTTATCTTCCGACCAATGGTCATCTGCATACACTTTAAGCAGGGCATTCTTCGAAACAATGGAAGAATTGTCGTCCGTATCGACAAAAGGAGAAGTTTTCTTAGCGTCAATCCAGAAAGATTCGCGTCCTAATCCCTGAAAGAAGAACGAAAAGTCAAAACCTTTATAACCTGTACTCAAACCAAAACCATAGACAATCTCCGGGGTGGTAGGATAACCAATAGGCACCATATCCGCTTCTGTAATTTTATCATCACCATTAATGTCTTTATACTTAATATCACCACCCATATAAGTTCCGAAAGATTGCACCGGCGAACTTGCCACATCTTGCTCATCTACAAACAAACGCTCTGCCACATATCCCCATTGTTGAGAAATGGGTCTCCCCACTTTTGAACGCCAAGGAGTAGACGAATAATCAGGTTCCTCATATACTTTATACTTTGATTTAGAATAGGTAAAATTGGCACGCCCTGTAATCCAGAAGTCTTTAGTAAACGAATGATTCAAGTCTATAGACATATCAAAACCATGTCCTTCAGCCTTCCCGATATTTGCCTGCGGAGTTTGTTGCAGCCCCATCGTTGCAGGAATATCCGCCCTGCTCATCAATATGTTCGAACGTCTTTCTGTATAATAATCAGCCTGTATTTCCACTTTATCGAATAAACCCAGCTCGATACCTACATTCATCTTCTTCGATATTTCCCAACCGATAGATTCATTAGCATAACGCTTGATGCTGACTCCATTCACTGTATATCCGAAATCTTGTCCCCATATATATTTCCTACCGGAATCGTTCACATTCACATCCGACTGGTAGAAAAAATCGGTCTTCATCTTTACCTATCTGGTCGTTACCAACAAGTCCATACGTAGCTTTCAGTTTCAATTTTGAAATCGCATGTTTCCACCCATCTGTTCTATTCAACCAAAATGGTTCATTGGTCAGAATCCAACCGAAACCGATAGAAGGGAAAAAGCCCCAACGATTATTTTTAGCAAAACGCTCCGAACCATTATATCCAAAGTTACCTTCCAAGAAATAACGACTATCATAATTATAAGTAAAACGACCGGATACCCCCATATTCCTGTGAGGCAACGAAAGAAGCAAACTTCCCGCATTTCCCGACAAATAATTGCGCATATTATAAACCAACAAACCACTCACGCCATGATTCCCAAACACACGATCATAATTAATAGCTGCTTCAAAATAAGTGGTAGCATTTACTTGTTTGCTTCCTTCCGTATAGCTCAGCCACTCAGACCCCTTATCGGGATTCAAGCAATTCAGCACATAAGTATCATTGATTTTATCATACATACTCACCGCATAATAGTAAGGTGTATATTCGCGGGTCTGTACAAAATAAGCATATCTGTTTGTACTGAATAAGGCACGCGCATTCAAGCCCTTGGTTATAAAATCCAATTTTTGCTTTACTTCAAACTGCGCCATCATTGTAGAGCGGGAATAATTTTTAAACCCTTTCACCATGTCTGCATACGGATTGATATACTGCCCTTGGTCTGTATTACCAAAAAGAATATGCTCTTTATAGGCATTTGCAGCATCCGGTGCATAATAAGCGGGAAATGCTACCGGATCACTACGCATTACTCTGGAATATAAATCATTACCACTCACAATCGGACCATTATAATCTTCAAAAGCACCATGCAAACGAACTACAGCCTCTGTAGTTTTTGTCAAGTTAATATTTATATTGGAACGAAGCAGATACTTTTTCAAATCAATGGCATTGTCACTGTTTTTTGTAGATCGGATAACTCCCTGGTCTTGCGTAAAAGAACCCGCAATGTAATATCTCGCCACTTTTCCCCCGCCACTCACATTAAAATTCGCCCGATGATTGACGGCAAAGTTCTTAAACATAATCTCGTTCCAATCGTTAGCCGGATAAATCAGAGGATTAGCCCCTCTTTGTGTCATCTCAATCTTCTCCATAGAATAAGGCACCGCCTGCATCGGATTACGCGTAAGAATAGCCTCATTATTTAGTTTCATATAGGTGATAGGATCTGCCAATTCTATCTTGGAAGTCGGTGCAGAAAGAGAAGACTCATAACGGAAAGAAATGCTGGCCTTTCCCTCTTTACCTTCTTTCGTCGTAACAAGTATAACGCCATTTGCTCCGCGCGCACCATATAAAGCAGTTGCTGCCGCATCCTTCATAATAGAAAAACTGGCAATATCGTCTACCTGCAGCCGTGCTAAATCCGAAGATGACATTTCTACCCCGTCAATCAGAATCAGCGGTCCTCTGGCATATGTGAACGAAGTAACTCCACGTACAAAGAAACTGGCATCGTCCGAACCGGGTTCACCACTACGTTGGTAAGCAATGAGTCCTGCCACCCTTCCGGCCAAAGCAGTAGTAAGATTGGAACTAGGGACTTTAAGCTCTGCGGGTTTTACAGTAGAAACCGATGCAATAACGCTTTCTTTTTTCTGCTTGGCAAATGCAACCACCGTTACCTCATCAAGCTCATCCGGTTTTGTACGCATAGTAATTATCAACTCAGTCCTTCCTTTAATCGCCACAGTCATGTCTTCCATTCCCAAATAAGAGACTTGTAGTGCGTCTGTGGGCAATACAGCTATGGTGAACGAACCGTCAAGGTCGGTCGCAACTCCACGGGTTCCCCCCGCTACAACAATATTTACCCCCGGCAAAGGTTCACCTTGTTCATCAACCACTTTTCCTTTCACCATAATAGACTTTTTCGTTTGAGCCTGTTTCTGTTGGCTCGATTCGTAATTATGCATTCCGTAATCTTCTGCAAATACGGGAATGCTAAAACTCATTCCAAAGAAACATGCCACAAACAGTTTCTTTAAAAATACGTAGGTTATACGACAACTGTGTATTTCAATCATAATATCGATAAATGTTAATTAATTATTGTAACTTCACAATGCAGAAAAAATCTGCTTTTCATAGATAATCATTCAACTGTTTCTCATAGGCTACACATTATAATTTAGGGTTTTACAAATTTTACTTTTACTGATTGTACATCTTTCGAATTAGGTCCTGTCATAAGAATAAATTCTCCGGATTCAATAACAGGCTCCATATCCTGACTAAGAAAAGACAAATCCTCCGCACGCAATTCGAATCCAACAGTACGGGTCTCTCCCTTTCTTAAGAATATTTTCTTAAATCCTTTCAACTCTTTCACCGGGCGAGTCACACTTGCAATGACATCACGAATATAAAGTTGAATCGTTTCCTCTCCGTCATATTGACCGGTATTAGTTACATCGACACTCACTTTGAGTATCTCATTGGTCGAGAACTCTTTTTGGCTAACCCGAGGAGCAGAATAGGAGAAAGTAGTATAACTTAACCCATATCCGAAAGGATACAATGGAGATACAGGAGAATCAATAAAACGATTCGTCCACTTTGTCAGTTTATCGGTTCCCGGACGACCGGACTGCCTGTAATTATAGAAAACGGGAATTTGCCCCACATTACGAGGGAAACTCATCGTGAGTTTGCCGGAGGGATTATATTTACCCAAGAGCACATCCGCAATTGCATTTCCGGTTTCCGTACCTAAGAACCAGCCTTCTACTATAGCGGGAACCTGCTCTGTCAACTTTGAAATTGTCAATGGACGTCCATTCATCAGAACTACCACTACAGGCTTTCCCGTATCCAACAGAGCTTGTACCAATTCTTCTTGTACCCCTGGGATAGATATATCCGCCCGACTTGCGTCTTCTCCGCTCATAGAGGCCCTCTCCCCGATAGCTGCAATGACCAGTTCCGATTGGTTAGCTGCTTCTACTGCTTCGGAAAAGAAAGAACAGTCTGTTCCGGTAACGTCACATCCTTTTGCATAATTGATTTTTATATGCGAAGGCAAGTTGTTTTTCAATCCTTCCAACAAGGTTACATAATCATTTACTTCTCCTTTCCCAGCCCAGTAATCTCTCAGATACTGCTTATTATCAGCCAATGGTCCGACCACAGCGATACTTTTTATATCTTTAGCCAGAGGCAGAAGATGATTCTCATTCTTCAACAGTACAATAGATTTTTGCGCCGCCTTACGTGCCTCAGCTATAAAGTCACAATTTCTAATAACCCTTTTTTCCCGCTTCACATCACAAAAACGGAAAGGGTCATCAAATAAACCCAACTTGAATTTCATGCGAAGAATCCTGCGTACCATTTCATCAATTTGCCCAACAGTCACTTTCCCTTCATTGATTAGAGCTAAAGCGTGCCTGTTATATTCCCCGTCTGCCATATCCATATCTACTCCTGCATTGATTGATAGTTCTACGGCTTGCTTGGAACCGTGAGCCATTCCATGTGGCACAAACTGCCATATAGCTCCCCAATCGCTCACTACAACCTTTAAACTTCCAACGATTCCGCAAGACCTCTGTCAATAACCATTTATTCGCAGTGCATGGTACACCTGCAATATCATTAAATGCCGGCATAAAAGTTGCTACCCCTGCCTCTACCGCCGCTTTGAACGGAGGCAGATAAATCTCTTCCAACGTGCGTTCACTAATATCTACCGTCCCATAATCTTTTCCCGCCTGCGGCAATCCATAAGCCGCAAAATGTTTGGCACATGCCAGCACCGACTCATTGCTACCCAAATTCCACTGATATCCACGAACCTTAGCTTCCGCCACCCGGGAAGTCAGCCAAGTATCCTCTCCTGCTCCTTCCAATACACGTCCCCAACGAGGATCTCTGGAAACATCAATCATTGGTGCAAAAGTCCAGTGTAGTCCTGCTGCAGCAGCCTCTTTAGCTGCAATTCTTGCAGACTTTTCCATTAATTCCAAATCCCAGCTACATGATTCGGCCAGAGGTATCGGAAATATCGTTTTATATCCATGAATCACGTCATACCCGAACAGCAAGGGAATCTTCAAACGAGATCTTGTTACCGCTATTTCCTGGTACTTTCTGATTTCTTCTACACCCGCTATATTCAATATCGACCCTATACGCCCGGCTTCCAATTGCTTGTAAAAGTCATCCTGTGCTTTCTGCGGCCCCGTTGCCACTCCATTCGCATTACTCTGATTGAGCTGACCGATCTTCTCAGCTAGTGTCATTTGCTGTAGCAACTTTTCTACCTTTTCTTCTATTTCAGGAGAAGCCTCCATAAACAAGCTCTGAGAATTACCTCTTTCAAAAGATAAAAAAGCAATCCATAAGATTAATAGTGTTTTCGTTTTCATAGTTGATAATATTTCTTATTCAAATTGGGGAACTAACAATACCGCATCGGCCGGCACAGTTCCTATGGCATTCTCACTGGAGATCTCTACATACCCTTGCTCAGAAGGTTCAAAATGACATTCATCCAGCAAATACCATTCTCCGGTGGTTTGGCCTTCTATCTTCAAAGCGTTAGGAGTCACTATAATGTGCCGTGTACCCCTACCATTTCCAATCCTGACAGTATACGTATCCGCCTGCTTCATCTTGGGAGAATAAATATAGACTTTATACAATCCTTCCTTCTTTATCGGAAGCTGATATCTCACTTTGGCTATATTCCTGCCATCCGACTCATGCGTACGGAATGTAAGTCCATATCCGGGTTTCTGTTTCGTTTTCCAGTCTCCGGTCATCTGAACATACGCTGCCTGGTCATCATCCACCAGTATATCTCCCGGTCGGCCGTCGGAATAAGGATTTTCGTCCAGCAACCGTTTAATGTCAGACACACAAACTTCTTGCACATCACATTTGTTATCTATGGCGAGACTGGCCGCTACTGCCGATGACTGTGCCAGTACCATAAAAACCGGTTCCATACGAATAGAGCCATAAGCTATATGAGAAGCGGAAAGACAAACCGGTACCAGAAGATTCCTGACTTCTTCCCGACGGGGAACTATGCAGCGATAGGAAATCGGATAAGGTTTGAAACCACCGACTTCGACATTTCCCTCATTCTTTACAAAGCCATTGATAACGTGTCTGTCACAATTATGCGAATCCATAGTATAAGCAGCCCAACCAATGCCATCGTCACATGTCTTCTTTCCGACACAATGCTGCTGAGTCATCACCACTTCTCCAAGCATTCTGCGCGCCTCACGAACATACAACTGATGTGACCAATACCCATTGCCTACAAATTCATCTTTCGGATAACCCCATTTCCTCATTTCGCGCCTGATCTCCTTTGGAATCCTTCTATCATGCCCGACAAAATAAAGCAATCCCTTCGTATAATCCACATGTTCTTGCCAAATACTGTCTCTTTTTTCATAAGAGGCTTCCGGATATTCCCAATTAGCACCAATCATATCCGTAGAAAAAGCACCTTTATTATTGATATCAGTCTTATCGCCGGGCATCAAACTCCAGATAAAAACATCTTGTAACCCTTTCCAAGGCTCCACTTCTTTCAAGCGAACCAATAATTCATATTTCTTCGAATCATAGTTTTCCGGCCGGGTAATGGGTATTCTATTTCTCGGATTGTTGGTCAAAGTAATCCTGAAATTATAAGCTTGTATCTTCTTATCACCGCTGCCCGTAGGTTGAGGAACAGTATGATGTATTCCCCACAACAAACCGCTTGTCGGATCACCCTTAATCTTATAAGGATCAACTTTTCGGTTAAATTGATGACCTTTATGTATTTGAACTCCGTTTAGAGTCTCACCATAAGTAGCATTAGACTCACGTCCGGTCATATATGACACACCCGCCCGTGCCATCAAATCTCCCTCATATGAACAGTCTATAAACACTTTAGCCCGAACACTCCTGTTTGTTGCCGGCTGCGGATTATATGTATTCTCCAGCATTATTTCATTTATCTTCCTTTCAGCCACTGTAGAAGATACGATACGATATTCATACCAAGTTTCTATCTCTGCCTTATTTATATAATCGACAAAAATAGATTCTGCTACTTTAGGTTCAAAAATCCACTGCTCAAGCTTACCATAGTGCGTTCCCAGTTTACGATAAAAATCCAGGGCCAATCCTTTTACCACATATTTATTGCCGATATCCGTATATCCCAATCCTCCGGAAGTCATCCCACCCAGATTACGGCGAGGTTCGATAAGAATGACACTCTTCCCCATATTCTTAGCCGTATATGCCGCAATGACACCCGCGGATGTACCACCATATATACATATATCTACTTCACGAACCGACTGGGCCTTTATGCCATCGAACACCCAAAAGAGTAAGGATATTAAAACCGTATACTTCATATATTTTTCTATTATATTAATTCATGCACCTCTTCATTATTCATCATTTCTTCTGATTGACCATGCAAACATAGTATTTCATGAGGTTATGCACTCATTCTAAAGTCTCAAACACTTTCTATTTTATCTCAACCAGGCTTTGCGATTGAACTATCACGTATTTATACACCACATAATCATTCATTGAAGGTAAAAAAACCTCAATTGTTCCTTTTTCATCCACTATTGTCTTTATCGCTTTACCGTGTCCCAACAGAGGTACACATTCTATTTCCGTTCCCGGAGCCAACCAAGTTTTTACATGATAAGATTGCAAAGGATGATACTCTCGAAAAAAAATAAAGTATCCTTGGTGCTCCCGTATAGATTGGAAACCTGTCCATGACCTGCCGTCGGGCATATCACCTACCGGCAAAATGATTCCCTGATGAAAATCATGTTGAAAACCACGATATTTTTCTACCTGTTCACGCAACAGCAAAGCCTCTTGCGGCAGATTAGTTCCCTCCATCCAAGCCAATGGCTGCCCTGCCATAGTAATGGCAAAAAGATATTCAAATGAATAATTAGCCGGCCCGAAAGGATCATTGGCATACTTCTTCTCATTACGCCATTTATTTAAAATTCAATTTGTAGCTTTTCAGCAGGTACATATTTGGAAAGCACAAGTTACGTAAAGTCCAATAAGGATAATAATTCTGCCAATCTGTATACCGATTTTCCAAGAATATATTTCCATACCGATTAAATGTATGGTATCCCCCACGGCGACCGGCCGTCGCATCCAAATTAAAAACCACTTGATTGTCGGTTTCAGCCAAAACGTAGTCAAACAACCTATGCAAATTCATTTCCGCTTCTTTAGTCGGGATAGACAGTCCATCAATCTTAAATATACAGATGCCATATTCTTTATATAATCTGATAATAGCTTCCGCATCCTTTTTCCAATCTGCAAAATTATCTTGTATGCTGGGATTAAACCACAATGCTATGTCAATGCCCAGTTCTTTGCCTCTTTTTATGATAGGAGACAATCCGCGAGGATACTTGCTTTTATCCGGTGTCCAATAATCCGGATTACTCCATATATCCTTAAAAGAGCCTTTCGCTACTGCCGAATTAGGACTCTTCCCGGTTTGCCAGCCATCGTCAATCTGAAAATGAGTAATTCCCAGTTGAACCGCCCGCTCTAATTCCCGCAAGCAAAATGCCTCGTTTACTTTCGAATCTTGACTGCGGTCTCCCCATGTATTCATCATTATCATTTCATCCCGTTGAGGAAGCAGCCGGCGTATTTGTTTCTGATAAGTACGTAACGCCACCAACTTGTCAACCGCTTCCGGACCATAAACCCCGATAACGCATCCATAAGCAGGAGTCCATTTGTCCGGAGTAATATCTTTCTCTGAAACCCCTAGGCCCGTAACAGTAAAGCTCCCAAACTCAGCCATAAAATCATATCCTTGATAGGCTAGCTGTACATTTGAGCAAGGAGCCTCTTTTAGAAAAAAGAAACCGTTCTTACTGATATTTTCACGAACTTGTAATAGATTTCCCCGATAATGATTTTTACGATAAGACAGGAAGTTTCTCTCCACCACTAAATTATTATTCCAGTCTGTCGCATCAAAGAATTCAATACAATCGACATTCCAGTGTTGCCCTTTGAAATTCAATTTATCAAGCGTAGATGCAGTTTGGTTAATTTGCATATCTTCAAGGAACTCAATATTCTTTCGATCGGCATTATTCAACTCCTCACTTTTCCCCAGAATGGACACATTCCCTTTTAAATAGGTGTTGCAGGCGATAGCCGGACAATCATTATATACTTTATAAACACGTTTAACTTGCAACTGCCGTAAAGCAAACTTTACTTCTATCTGCAAATATGCCGGGTGAATAGTTGTTTGCGCCACCCGTACTATATCTACAGAAGCTTTCTCCGCCTCCACAAGTTCTTTATTTAATTGAAAATCAGGAGTACGTGAAGTATTCCTCCAGGAATACCGATTTGTTTTATCAGTCAGTGTATGAGTTATCAGATTTCCATTATTCCAAAGAAAAGTACGTTCAATCCGATTATTCCCCATAATCAATGTATCCTTCTTTAAATAACCATAAAAAGTGTCTTGAGCCACCACCGTCTTTCCTAAAAGAAATAACAACCCCAACAGAAAAAAAGACTTCTTCTTTCTTCCCCTATTCAAGTGTTTTTCAAACAATAGCTGTACTTTCATCACATTTGTATTTTTAAATTCTGCCGTAAAAGTAGAAATGCTTCTTCACAGATACAGAATTATATATCTCAAAAACATTCTTTTCTGTCTCATAGAAAAGAAACAAAAGAAAAAAATAATATATTTGCAGCATGTATCGTTTGTGGTTTACATTCATTATAACTTTGTTTTCCTGCTTTCATTCTATGACAGCAACAACACATGACAAGCCTTTCTTCTTTCAACATCTGACTATGGAAGACGGGCTTTCCAACAATCATGTATCAGCTATTTTCCAAAGTAAGGACGGAATTTTGTGGCTAGGAACACAAAAAGGACTGAACTGCTATGACGGTCATAATTTCAGGCTCTATAAAAAAAGAGATTCATCCACCGCCAACAGTATTAGAGGAAATGGCATTAAAAAGATTCTTCAAGACCGCGACAATAATATCTGGGTACAACACGAAAAAGGAACGGACGAAATCAATTACATTACCCGAAATGTCCGACATGGATGGGCGCACGACTCTATCGGAAAATCAGTTATCGATATCTGCACTGACTATAATCAACAACTGCTCATCCTCTGCGATCAGGAAGTATGGCAATACATAAAACCGTCACGGTCTTACAAACGGTTGTTCACTGCCCCTGAAAACTACTCCCTATTCTCTCTAATAAAAGATAAACAAGGAGGATATTACATTGGTACCCGACAATATGAGGTGCTAAGATGCGACAGCAACTGGAATATCACATCACGAATCCAGTCTGCACTAAAACAAAAAGGTCCGGCAAACAAAGGATTGGTTTTCCTTTGTGTATAGACTCGGAAAACAGACTTTGGTATGGCATAAAACCAAAGTATCGAACGGTATACCCCTCAAACAAAGAGTATCACCAAATATAGCTTATCGAATACATCATTTATCAATCCTGACGTACGCGACATGATTGAAATGGATAAAGATTATATGCTTATCGCAACTTTTAACGGTCTTTTCAGATTGGGTAAAGAAACCTTGAATCCTTCTCACGTTCTTTCTCCACAAACAGAGGAAGAGGGCACTTTAAACCATTTCTCGATTTATAGTCTCTACAAAGACAAGCAGAACATTTTGTGGGTAGGTACTAATGCAGGAGGCGTGAATTTTTGTCATCCTTACAATCAACGTTTCAAAACGATCCATCCCAATCTGTTTTTAGGACGCATGGGGATGATACGCAAGGACCAAGAAAACAATATATGGGTAGCTACAGAAGGCGGAGGATTGTTCTCTTACAACCAGCAAACCGGTTATCAGGAAAATTATCTAGTACACGGCAAAGAGAAATCAACCTATTATGCCAATATCCTCAAATCTCTGTTTATTGACGGAGATTCTATCTGGTGCGGCAATCAAAAGGGAGAGATTTTTATTTTCTCCATAAAAAAGAAAAAGTTCTCATTCTACACACGTCTAGGTGACAGTAATATCCTTGCTATTTTAAAGACTCCAAACAACATATCTGGATTGGCACCAAACAAGAAATTATACAGTTAGCAAAAAATGCCGACGGAAAATATGTCAAACAGTCAACTAGCAGTCTTATTCCCATAGAAGACGTATGTGTCATAGAAGAACTTCCAAACGAAATCATACTGTTCGGTTCCAAAACGAAAGGTATCTATATATACCATACGTCAACCAACCAATGGCAACATCTTGATAATCGTTTCTTTAAACTTCCGGAAGATACCAACATCAGCATAACTTCTTTCTGCAAAACGAAAGACAACCAGATATGGGTGACAACAGAAAATCAAGGGTTGTTCCTATTGGATACGGACTTTCAAATAAAGGAGCATTTATTCCATTCGGGAAACAATTATCTGGAAGATTTGTATCACGTAGCAGAAGGAAAAGAAAACCAGCTATGGCTGATGACCAACAAAAGCATTCTTTTGTATGATACCAATACGCGCCTCATCCGTTCATTTGACAGCCATAACGGACTTAACCTGAAGGACTTCAGTGCCTATTCTTGCTGGATGGATATCAATCGGCAACTGTGGTTTTCGGGCAACCGGGGAATTGCAATGCTGGATACCGAAAATTTTCCACTAAATACATCACGTTCTCCAATCATCTTCACTGATTTATTGGTAAACAACCGTGTTCAACACCCTTTGGCACCCGAATCCGTATTGAAACAGAATTTTAATGAGACTCGGACACTGAGCCTTAATTACAATCAGACTAATATCGCTATCAGTTATACCTGTTCCAATTTCATCTATCCGGACAACAATACCTTTTTTTACAAAATGGATGGTGTAGATGAAGAGTGGATTGATGCCAACAACCGGAAAACGGTATATTACAGTAACTTGCGCCCGGGACATTACCGGTTTCATATCAAAGCCTTCAACAACGACAATATGTTCTGCGGAGAAAAAGAGATAGAAATCATCGTTCTCCCTCCTTTTTGGATACGCTGGTGGGCATTTCTTATGTACGCAGTCATTATATACTTGTTGATACACAGATACGTAATATACCGGCAGAGAAAACAAAGACTAGAGCATGAATTGCATCTGAAACAGATTGAACAACAAAAAGCGGAAGAACTGAATCATGAGCTGCAATTGTTTTTCACCCAAGTGGCACACGAATTTCGTACTCCTTTATCTTTAATATTAAATCCTCTGGACGAAATACAGGATAAAATTATACACATAGCAGGCGTGCAAGAAGCATTGAAACTTATCCGCAGAAATGCACAACGGTTGCTGGCATTGGTCAACGACCTGATGGATTTGCGGAAAATAGAATCCGGAACGGATAAGCTAAACCTTTCTAATTTTGATTTCAACGATTTCACCAAAGAAGTTTATTATACTTTTCAAGGAATTGCCGGACAACGTCATCTAAAATTTTTGTTAAACTTGCCAAATACTCCCATCATGGCTACTTTTGACAGAGAAGCCATGGAGAAGGTACTTTTCAATTTGCTTTCCAATGCTTTCAAATTTACTCCTGAAGGCGGAGAGGTACACCTGTCCGTCACCACAGAAAAAACTGTCGAATCCAAAAGTATCCTGATTGAGATAAAAGATACCGGTATCGGTATCTCGCCCGAAGACGTTGAGAAGATTTTCCGTCCCTTTGCCCTATCACGTAAAGACTTGCATGGAAATATCAGCGGCAGTGGAGTAGGACTGAGTATCACCCGGACAATTATAGAACATCACAAAGGAACCATACAAATTCAAAACAATCCTCCGCACGGGACTTGCATCCATATAGAACTTCCCTGGGTATTCAATCCCCAATACACCATCTCGCCCACTATCATTGATGAAGAAGACGTGAGAAAGGAAGACATCGGACAATTCCCGCTAAAGGTAAATCTGCTCGAAAAAACTATCTTGCTGGTAGACGACAATCCTGAGATACTGAACTATCTGAAAAAAGAACTTGGAAAATCTTTCAATATACTCACTGCCACCAACGGAAAGGAAGCATTGGGCATGTTACAACAACAGAATATCTCATTAGTGGTGAGCGATGTCATGATGCCCGAAATAGATGGTATCGAATTATGCAAACGAATAAAACAGACCATAACCTGTCTCATCTCCCCATCATCCTACTCACGGCAAAAGCCATGAATCTGTATATAGAAGAAGGCTTCCAGGCCGGAGCAGACGATTACATCGTCAAACCCTTCAAAGTGTCTACACTGAAAATACGTATCAAAAATATTCTGAACCGACAAGAGAAGATGAAAAAGATTTACGGCAAGCAATTATCATTGAAGAGTGCCGGCATAGAAGTAGAATCTATAGATAAAGCTTTTGTTGATAAATACATTGCCATTGTCAAAGAAAACATCTCTAATCCAGATTTCAACATTGACCAACTTTGTAAAGAACTAGCTATAAGCCGGGCCAATTTATATAGGAAAGTCAAAGCAATCACTACCTTATCACCAGCGGAAATGATAAGAAATATACGTTTGGAATGTGCTTCCGAATTATTACGCAACTCACAACTGACTGCCACCGAAATCGCAATACAAGTCGGATTCGGCAGTTACAGCCATTTCAGCGATTTCTTCAAAAGTATATACGGGATATCTCCTAAAAAATACAAAGAACAATACGGAAAATCCTGATTTAACGCAGTTAAGCTGTAAGCGTCTCCGCGTTGCCGTTACTTTCTCCATTTGTCCGGTAACAGTTCCCTTAGCACCTTTTTGTCAGTGTTTGGTTTAATCCCAATAAATCTGTTAAGTATGTCTTTGAAGTAGTCGAATGTGTTTATCCCGTTAAGTCTGCATGAGCACGCCAATGAATATATCAGCGCCGCTCTCTTTGCCCCTTGATGACTTCCGCAGAATAGCGAGTTCTTTCTACTTAAACTGATATACCTGTTTAACCTTTCTATCTCGTTATCCAGCTTGTAGTCCGGTTTGAGCACATAATTGCACAATGCCGGATATTCATTCAGGGTATAATTGACCGCCTTGCTCAAATTACTTTTGGGCAGGGTTGTCTTTTTCGTCTGTATTTGCAACAGTTCATCTTTTAATTCGCTTAATATAGGGAGCATATGCTTCTTTCTGTATTCCATGACTTGTCCGGGTGGGTATTCAGGTGGCATTTTCAAGGTATTTCTTATAGTCGAATACTATCTTCTCCCTTTTTCTGGTGGAAGACAAGCAAGTTCCGATTGTCCCACATATTGTGGGAAAGTATTCTCTAATATTATGGGAAAAGATTCTCTTATTTTGTGGGAACAAATTCCCATAATATCAGAGAATACTTTCCCATAATATATGGGACAAAGAGAATATGTACTTCTCTGATAATGGTTGACTAGTTGTTTCTTTATTCTTGTTATAGGTTGGCAGGAAAGACACTATGAGAAATGAATCCAACAAGTATGAGAAACAGGGTAAAATCGGGGGTATTTGACGGAAAAACTATGAGAAATGCTGTTTTAGAAATCATTTCTCATAGTCTATTCTATTAGCTTTCTGCTACTTATGATTGATGAATGAGAATATGAGAAATGAAAATGAAAAATCGTTTGCAGGGAGCGGTAAAACAAGACGGCAGCGCGGAGACGCTTACCGGTACAATGTGAAGGAGGTGAAGAGCGATTTATCTCATCTTTTACGTTTCCAATCACCATAAAACACCGATTCACAATCATCCGGGCTAATGTGAAACCTATGAACCTTCGAAATGCCTCTTTATAGTAGAAACTTCAAAAGACCTCAAAGAAAGAATCAATCAACAGTGTAAAGGTTGAGTCTTGCGGTATCTATTCCATATACGATGACAGGTGCCCCGGTCAATGATATGGTTGCCTTATGATCAGGAGCTCTCAACCGTATTTTCTGTCCAATGACGTTCACCAACTTCAGACTTTCTCCGGCAGCAGGGAGTTCCAACTCCGTGTGCACACGCCATGTATCCACCCAAGGTTCTGGAGACAGGGCATTGTGTTTCTGGATAAACCCTTCCGCTCTATTCCAAAGGACGGCCATCGCCCTCGCTGGGAGTGTCGAACAGCAATCCTCTATGATGGCTGTTCTCATCTGGGAATTTAATCCATCCCTTGCATGTTGCCCCGTCCAGTGCTTCGGCAATCGTGCAATAAGCCATCAGTGAAGGCTTAAAGCTAAGATCTCTGTTGATAAGACCGAAGAAATACTCCCGGTTGCCGGCATTCACTCCCAGTTGGTCGAACCAAACTGAATTAAACAATTGGTAATAAAGAGCATTCTTCACTCCTTCCGCCGCTGCCAATACATACGACAAGACTACATTCTCGGCAGAACCACGAGGAGTGTCGTTCCATGAATGATTGGGATAATCCAACGCATAAACCTCCGTCAAATACAGTTCCTTATTTCCGCCATGCTTCTTTATAAAATCATTTGCCAATCGAATGGAAGCGTAATAATTCCAATAAGGATATCCTTTAACCGGTTTCTGATATTTTTTCCACGGAGTAACTACAGGATAATCAGGAGTATAATTTCCTCTACCCGGATGCAATGCAATGCCATCCAACAAGTCCCAACCACCAACCTCTACCAACTTATTCATAAATATTTCATCCCAACCTGCCATGCCAAATGAAATCAGTTTAATTGCCTGCCATTCCGGTTTTTCCTGCTGCACCCGGCGAATTGTTTTCAGCCACGCCACATAAGGTTCAAGCAACACAGCGCCTCCGATGCCATCTTTGCTTACGGCAATACCTGCATTATCCATGTTGATTTCATTGCCAAACTCCCATATCCTATTGCCATTGCAAACCATTTTTTCAAGACAAGCACGAACCGTTCTTTTACGCATCTGTTCGTCCCATTCCTTTTTCCAATTAACATTATTATGGAACATCGCCCATATAGAAGGAAAATTTGCCGTATCTCCATTCCGCAACCATTTTACTCCCATTCTCTGCAACAAGCGGCTCAAATTATCCAAATCAGGAATCTCCCAATAGGCAGAAAGCCCCATAATGCTTTTCTCAGGAGAAGAAAAAAACTTATGAGGAGGCAATACGCAAATATTAGTTCTGGAAAAAACTTGCTCACGCCCCTCATTGTCGACCAGAGAGGCTTCTACAAAAAACAAATCCCGTTCTTGCTCCGACCTGAACCGGACAGGCCGAACAACACACTCTCCGCTAGCTAATACCAAAGCTTCGCTCTGTCTGACAACTACATTGCCCTTAAAATCACGTACCCAATAATTTAACCTAAAGTTCTTTTTTTCTTGAGCTGTATTGGTTACGTTAACATTCACTTCCAAAGTCTCCAAGGCGTCTTCCCACCAGTTGTAGGTTTTATCTGTAGTCAGAGTCAGTGCAAACGGACGCCCGTGCCATCGTGAGCTGATGACCTCGTAAGATTCGTCTGCCGAAGCAATCACAACAGAAAAGCGAGTATCCAGAACCTTTTCTCCCTGTAGACTTTTCTCAGTAAATACTGTATGTCTGAATCCCTCGTCTTTCCAATTAAGATTAGCAGAATTACCTTTGTTATACGCCAAACATATCTTATAATTGCCGTTCCGAAAAGGAACAAATTTTGCATCAAACTCTTCAATGGGAAGCCCACCTTCAGAATGACGTTGCCAAAGACCAGTTTTCGCTACAGGCAGTTCCAAGCTCCGCTCCCCTAATAAAACGAAACGGAATTGGGAACCGCCCCATTTCTTTCTACATATCCTTCGGGCATCCCACTAACAGTATAATGGACATCTACCGCAGAAGGACGTGCTATATAAGTACCCGTAAGAACCAGCGTCTCCGGAATTTTCCTTCCACTGTCATCTCTTTCAGGAAACGTAAAATGAGCACGAATAGCCTGACAACCATCCTCCTTCACCATTTCATAAGTACACGCTTCCGGAACAATCGCCGGTGACCATCCCAACCTCATACTTCCCAACCGGACAAGCTTTTCCGATTGTTTATTCATAACAAATATTTCGTCAAAACCGGATGCTTGAAGAATATAACTTGCAGTTTCAATCCTACAAGTCTCCTTAGCATATATGGAATGGTTGCCTAAGAAAAATAGCATACCGATATATATAAACGGCCACAAAAGGACCTTTAAAAGAATATTATTCCGTATTTCCATTGATAACTACGGTTTTTTATAGATTTTCATTGCGCAACCTCCACCTGGCGCCATAGATATCTTCAGTTTCCTGTCTGCAGGAATATCAATCACTTCTTTTACATAGTCGGATGCTACTCTGTGAGCATTTGCTCCATCACGATAGACTTCCGCCGCAAACGCACCTTCACCGACAAACGACAAGTCAAGTGTCAACGTGCGTTCATCCCAATTAGTCATTGCTCCCACATACCAGTCTTTTCCTTTCTTACGGGCAATTGCCACATATTTCCCGATAGCCCCATCCAAAGATATTGTATGATCCCATACAGTGGGGATCGAAGTTATAAAACTCGTACATTCCGCTTCGCGCTCATACATAGAAGGACTGTCACACAGCATATTCAAAGGAGATTCAAAAACTACATACTCCGCCAACTGACGACAACGAGTGCCTTGACTCATCGGCTCCTCAGTAATATAGCGGAAATTCTTTTTATTTGCGTTACGCATGGCACCTTGCGTATAATCCATAGGTCCGGCAAGCATACGGATAAACGGAATAGTCACATCATAAGTCACCTGATCTATATTATTACTAGTAAACTTTAATTGTTCAAGCCCATGCACTCCCTCAAAATTAAGCACATTCGGATAAGTGCGGTTTAGTCCTGTCGGCTTATAAGCTCCATGAAAATCCAGCAATAACCGATGTTTTGCAGCAATCTCCGCCGCTTTATAGTAAAATTCAACCATCGGCTGGTCATCCCTGTCCATAAAATCAACCTTAAAACCTTTTATTCCTAACTCGGAATAATGCTTGCAGACTTTCTCCAAATCACGATTAAAGGCATAATATCCCGCCCATAAAATTAACCCGACATTACGGGAAGCGGCATAATTTATCAGTTTCTTCAAATCAACTTCCGGTACTACCTGAAAAAGGTCTGCCTTCAAATTCACAGCCCATCCTTCATCCAGAATTACATATTCAACGCCATGACGAGAAGCAAAATCAATATATGCCATATAAGTTTCATTATTCACTCCGGTCTTAAAATCAACTCCTTTCAAATTCCAGGCATTCCACCATTCCCAGGCAACTTTTCCCGGACGTATCCATGATATATCCTTCACGCGCGAAGGAGCAGCAAGCTTATAGACCATATCATTATCTGCCAACTCTTTATCATTCTCGGAAACGACAACAATACGCCAGGGAAATACAGCATTAGCCTGACAACTAGCGATATAAGGTTCGCGCACTTGTATCACTTCCTGCAAGGAATTATATCCTCCTTGCTTTTTCTCCTTGGGATAAGGAGCATATACTCCCTCCAATGCGTTCCGATCTTTCGTTTTAACCAGAAACATACCGGGATATTGTTCCAAATCAGCCTCAGCAATACATAATTTACGATTATCACCCGTCTCAACAACCATAGGAGAAAATAACAGTTTATGAGGATTCATCCGGCTAATGGCCTCATAAGTATATATATTTTCAAATGAATTAAAGAACTGCTTCTCACGGTCTTCGCTTTTAGTACGGACATACGGTATGTAAGCATTCCGGTCTGTCTGGAAATGAAAACGCGCTTCTTCCGACACTACCGTAAAAGGCTTATCCCCGCTCGATACAAAACGATAGGCCATACCTTCATTATACATCCTGAAAATAAGGTTAAAACCATTCTTAAAAACCAGTGTCATCTCATTGAAATGGTCAGTAACGGCAGCACGTTTATAAAAAGGAGAAGCTATCGTCTTATTCACCGTATTATTACGCACAGACCGTACTTTTGAGTTTGGTCCCCACACCTCTCCGTCTCCCAATATCATAGAAATAGAAGAAGGATAAATCAAAGTATCGCCTTTATGTAACAATGCATAAGAAAGAACATTCCCCGTTTTTACAGACACCTTCAGTTGTTTGTCAGGAGAGAATACTTCATAGCGTTTCTGGCTCCATCCCAAAGTAGCCGAAAACAGAAATAGAGAAATTAATGTAATGTTTTTCATATTTATTCTTATAACTTGGTTTTAAATGATTGAGAGCAAAACTATACATTTCATTCCTTGCTAACAAGCGTTGCAAGGCTAAATTTCGGGTATGAGACGATTCCGCAAGTTTTTGAGACGCACGCCTTTCTTACCTATGTTTATAAGCCCTACTTTTGTAAGCATCATTACGGAAAATCATAATCACCATTCAATCAAAAAATAAAATGAGAAAGTATATTGTTTATATCCTACTACTTATTAATTACAGCATATTGCTGAATGACTTATCGGCACAACCTATAAAAAAAGATTATAGCCGGAAAGTAGATTCTCTTCTTCAACAAATGACGTTGGAAGAGAAAGTCGGACAGATGATCCAATACTCCAATGACAAACTCCAGACAGGTCCTACCATCAAAAACCAAAATCATGTAGAAGAAATAAAAAAGGGAATGGTCGGTTCGATGTTCAACATCATTACGGTAGAACGTGCCAGACAGTATCAGGATTTGGCTATGCAATCACGCCTCAAGATTCCTTTGATATTTGGTTTGGATGTTGTGCATGGGATGAGGACTATCTTCCCTATTCCATTAGGAGAAGCTGCCAGTTTTGACCTGAAAATGATAAAGAAGACCGCCCGGATAGCCGCTTCCGAAACGTCAGCATACGGTATTCACTGGACCTTTGCGCCAATGGTAGATATAGCCAGAGATGCCCGTTGGGGAAGAGGTATGGAAGGTGCAGGCGAAGATACATGGTACGGAAGCCAGGTAGCCAAAGCGCGCATAGAAGGCTTTCAGGGAACAGACTATTCCCGACAGAATACTGTTCTTGCCTGTGCCAAACATTTAGCTGCATACGGTGCTGCCCTCGCCGGAAAAGACTACGCGGAAGCCGATATTTCGGATGCTACACTCCATCAAGTATATCTCCCTCCCTTTCATAGTGCTGTAAAAGCCGGTGTAGCTACGTTAATGACAGGATTCAATGAAATAAACGGTATTCCGGCTACTGCCCACAAATATCTTCAAAGTGAGCTATTAAAAGAAAAATGGGGATTTAAAGGTTTTACCGTAAGCGATTGGGGTTCCATTGGAGAAATTGCCCGACACGGAATGGGCAAAGACAACAAAGATGCTACCAGAATTGCCGTCATAGCAGGATGTGATATGGATATGCACTCCATGTCTTATAAAAGAAATCTGGTCGACCTTGTAAACGAAGGCCAAGTAGATGTAAACCTGATAGATAATGCCGTAAGACGAATACTGACATTGAAATACGAATTAGGGCTGTTTGACGACCCTTATTGTTACAACAACAGATATCAGGAACTAAGTGATAAAAAGATAATCAACGAACATCGAAAATCAGCACGCCTGATGGGAAGCAAGTCAAAAAAAAAAAAAATCCAAAAACAATCAAGTCCTTCCTATCCAGCCGCATATATCCAACATCGCACTAATCGGTCCTCTCAACAAAGCCTCCAAAGATATGTTAGGCAATTGGAAAGCAGTAGGAGACGAAAAAGAGGTTGTTACAGTCGATGAGGGTTTACGTAATGCTATCCCACACGCACAAATAAGTTATATCGAAGGATATGATTTGGAAAATAATGAACTCAAACCATTACCGGCATTAGACCGCTTCGACATGATTATTGTAGCGGTAGGAGAAAGAGCAATGGAATCAGGAGAAGCAAGGTCAAAAGTGGATATCAATATCCACAGAAATCAACAGTTGCTAGTAAAACAATTAAAAGAAAAAAGCAACAAACCGGTTGTAGCACTCATAATGGGAGGACGACCATTGATTTTCTCAGATATGGAACCTTATGCCGATGCCATACTAATGACTTGGTGGTTGGGATCCGAAGCAGGGAACTCTGTTGCAGATATACTCACCGGAAAATATAATCCTTCCGGAAAGCTACCGGTTACTTTTCCCAAACAAGTAGGTCAATGTCCTATTTATTATAACCAGAAGCGAACCGGAAGACCTTGGGTTCCCAATAATCTATATGTCAGCGGATACTGTGACGAAACAGCTTTGCCTGCCTACCCCTTTGGTTTCGGACTAAGCTACACACAATTTGAAATAGACACCCCAGTACTTGAGAAAGAGAAATATTTTTTTAACGAACCTATTAAGGTAAAAGTAAAAGTCAGAAATAACGGAAAATATAAAGGAATAGAAACCGTACAACTCTATTTACAAGACGTCGTAAGTTCCATTACACGTCCTCTCATAGAGCTTTGCGGCATCCGACAAGTAGAATTAGCACCTAAAGAAGAAAAGATTGTCGAATTCATTCTGTTTACGGAAGATCTTTCATTTTACAGCCATGAAAAAGTATTCATTACTGAACCCGGCGAGTTTAAACTATTTGCAGGTAATAGTTCCGACAACCTACGGGCTACCTCTTTTGAATTACTGGAGACACGAATATCTTCCAACAAATAGCCTGACTTCATTCAGATATACAACATAATAACTGAAATAAATAACATTTATGAGAACTAAAAAACACATCATCCTGACGTTATTGTCACTCATCCTGGTAAGTCAAAACTGTCGGTCTCAGGAGCTTATCGCAAATGTCTATGGACGCAACTACCAACTACTGAATGGCAAATGGAATGCAATCATAGACCCTTATGACCAAGGCATCCGAATGGGTATGTTTAAGAATAAAAAGCCTGTGGGTAAAACTGATTTTTATGAATACTCATTTGAGGAAGGTTTAATTTTGAACGTTCCTTCCGACTGGAACTCTCAGATTCCCGAACTTAAATTTTATGAAGGAACAGTTTGGTATGCTCGCCATTTGGACATCAAGAAAAAGGAAAACGAAAGATTGTTATTATACTTCAATGCAGTCAGTTATCGTTGTAAAGTGTACCTAAACGGGAATGAAATAGGTCAGCACGAAGGAGGGTTCACTCCTTTCAAATAGATATAACTGATAAAGTTAAAGAGAATGATAATTTTCTGGCTGTAGCAGTGAATAACACCCGAACCAAAGATGCAATACCCGCCATGTCTTTCGACTGGTGGAATTATGGAGGAATTACAAGAGATGTCATGCTTGTAACAGTTCCTCAAAAGTATATTAAAGATTATTTTATCCAGTTGGATAAATTCAATTCTGATAAAATCAATGCGCATATTTCTTTGTCAGATAAAAAAGAGGGGCAGAAAATAATACTTGAAATACCGGAACTGAAAGTAAGAAAAGAATTAGTAACAGATCTTTCAGGTAGCGCACAACTCTCTTTCACAACCCGAAAGTTACAACGTTGGTCACCCGAATCTCCCAAACTATATACAGTCGTTATTTCATCCGATTCCGATAAAATAGAAGAAAAGATTGGATTTCGTAATATCTATGTGAAAGAAGAAGATGTTTATCTAAATGGCGCCCCCATCTTCATGCGAAGTATAAGCTTCCATGAAGAAATACCACAACGCAAAGGACGCGCTTTTTCAGAAAGCGATGCAATCATGCTATTATCGGAAGCAAAAGCATTAGGAGCTAACATGATTCGTTTAGCTCATTATCCCCAAAACGAATACATCGTAAGAAACGCTGAAAAAATGGGGTTTCTTTTATGGGAAGAAATTCCTATCTGGCAAGGAATAGACTTTGGTAATGAACAAACCAAAAATAAAGCCGGTACAATGATTAAGGAAATGATCATGCGTGATAAGAACCGATGTGCTCTTATATTTTGGGGAGTTGCCAACGAAACAGCCACTTCCGAACCTCGTAACCAATTCCTCAGATATTTAATTAATTGTTGCCATGAATTGGATACTACCAGACTCATTACTGCCGCATTTGATCTGGCAAGGTATAATCAAGAAACAAAAGCCTTCGAGATGAAAGATCCATTCATAAAAGAACTGGATGTGGTTGCAATCAATAAATATATGGGATGGTATCACAATTGGCCTGCCAAACCTGAGCAGGTAAAATGGAATATCGCATCTGGACAACCTCTCATTATATCAGAATTCGGAGGGGAAGCGTTGTATGGGAAAAAAGGCAAAGTTGATATCAAAAGTTCATGGAGTGAAGATTATCAGACGCAATTATATCTGGATAATTTAAAAATGTTCAGCCATATTCCTAATCTACGCGGAATATCTCCATGGATCTTATTTGATTTTCGCTCTCCTTTCGCTTTCACCCCAATCAAGGAGGTGAATGGAATCGCAAAGGCTTAGTATCCGATCAAGGATACCGTAAAAAAGCTTGGTATATCATACGAGATTATTACAGTAGTTTTAATAAGAATTAGCGAACGTCTTATAAAATAATGGAACGAAATACATGAGGATGAATTATTTATCAAATATTAGTTTTGACACATCCATCCTCATGCCATAAATTAGTTCATCTTTACAAAGGATATTCCTCAAAAGCATACAAAATGGTAGATAAATAACGTTCACCTGTATCGGGTAATAATGCAACAATCATTTTCCCGGCATTTTCCGGTCGCTTCGCCAGTTCCGTAGCAGCATCTACGGCTGCGCCTGAAGATATGCCTACCAACAAACCTTCCTGTTTGGCTAATTCACGACTCGTACGAATGGCATCGTCATTCTGCACCTGAATAATCTCATCTACGATAGAAGCCTTGTACGTTTTAGGAACAAACCCTGCACCAATTCCCTGAATCTTATGCGGCCCTGGTTTTCCTCCCGAGAGTACCGGAGAATCAGAAGGTTCTACTGCCACGATCTTTATACTCGGATCACGCATCTTCAGCGCTTCACCTACACCGCTAACTGTCCCGCCAGTACCTACTCCGGCTACAAAGATATCGACTTTCCCCTCGGTATCTCTCCATATTTCCAGACCAGTAGTTCGTAAATGCATGGCGGGGTTAGCAGGATTCTCAAATTGTTGCAAGATGACTGCCCCCGGAGTGACCGCTTTCAGTTCTTCAGCTTTGGCAATGGCTCCTTTCATACCATCTGCACCAGGAGTCAATACTAATTCCGCACCTAAAGCTTTCAGAAGATTACGCCGTTCGATACTCATGGTATCGGGCATCGTCAGAATCAGTTTATAGCCTTTAGCAGCTGAAACAAAAGCCAATCCCACACCGGTATTCCCGCTGGTCGGTTCAATGATAGTCGCTCCGGGATACAAAATTCCTTTCGTTTCTGCATCCTCAATCATAGCCAATGCTATGCGGTCCTTCACGCTTCCTGCGGGATTGAAAGATTCAATCTTTACAATCAGACGAGCTTTCAGGTCGTTACTTGTATTATAGTTACTAAGTTCCAATAACGGAGTGTTACCCACCAAATCCGTCAATTTTCTTGCTATCTTTTCCATATATATCTGTTTTAAATTTCTCTTGTTTTAATATATGACAAAGATAGTGCGGATTCTGTTCAGGGTAAATACCATATATGTGGTAAATTCATACCACATATATCTGACTTCCTGCCAGATATTATATTAAGAAATCAGCTCTCATAGGGCTGAATGTATCAATCAATACACCTGCTTCCAGACAAACACATCCATGAGGCTGGTCAGGTTCCACATAATAACCATCACCTGTAGAAAGAATTTCTTTCCGATCTCCAATGGTCAATTCAAACTTACCGCTTGCAACATAAGTAGCCTGGCTATGATAATGTTGGTGCATAGAACCGACGGCACCTTTCTCAAATTCCACTTTCACCATCATCAGTTGCCCGTCATACCCCATTATCTGGCGACGGATTCCCGGAGCCGGTTTCTCCCAATCCAATTCTTTCTCAAACTGAAAAGCATCACTGCGTGTTTTCATCTTCCAATCTATTCTTATTTATAACTATATTATTTGAATCTCTTCACATAATCTGCAATCAGATAACATGCCGGGCCGAGTACTTGCCCATGATCGAATCCTTGCATTTCGTACAAAGTCACTTTCTTGTTACCTATACTTTTCAAGACAGCTTCCAACAACGCATTTTCTTCATATCTTGCCGCCATCTCCAGATGCTTGTCCCCCGTAATCAACACGAGAGGAGCTGTTTCCTTACGAGCCTTATTTACCGGAGCATACTCATCAACCACCGGAATACCGTCAGGCAAACCGCGTTCCTTACGAATAGTGAAATGTGTCACCGTCTGACCACTCACCGGAAGATAAGCAGCTACACTATCGGCATCTGCTCCATATGCTGCCATGTACTTTTTATCCATTGCCAGAATCAACGAAAGATAGCCTCCCGCTGAATGACCGGAAACAAAAATGTGATCCTTACGACCACCATACTTCTCAATATTCTTGAAAACCCATGCCACAGCTTCAGCCGCATCTTCGATGTAAGCCGGATTCTTTGCTTTCGGACTCAAACGGTAATTCACCGCCACTACTGCAAACCCTTGTTCTCTCAATTCTTTGGGAATAAATTTATTTCCACCTTCCATACCACCACCGTGAAACCAGACGATAGTTGAGAAATCCTTCTTGTTTTCAGGATAATAAATATCCAGTTTACAACGTTCCAGACGATAGGTATCCGTTTCGGAGCCAGAGACATAAGATATATCTTTGTTTGTGCGATAAGCATTTTGTGCTTGAGCAATGCACAAAGCAAAAGAGAAGAAGGCAAATCTTTTCATGGTTTCATTTATTTTATATTCATCTATTAGTACTATTCTTAAAAATTACTTTAGAGTTAATAATGTCATGTTCATCAATATATAATTCAGGATTCTCACCTGAGCTTTCCACCAAAGCTTCGATTGTGATACACTCATCCGGCAGCCACTGTTTAAAATGTAGCATATTATCTCTCAGTTCTACCATGTTATTTTCCGTGGCTGATAATTGAATCATCTTTTTTATATTTCTCGTATATAATGGAAGGCCACCCCCTTTAACTACTAAAGAAGATTGGGCACCTTCCCCAATAATATTCTTATTTCCCGTATTCTCTAACGTATAACATATTCTCCAAAGATTTTCAACCAGTATCGTATCTTCATACTGTACAAAGACAGTAATCCCCGGTATTTTAGGTTTTTGCGTCAGCAATGTACTCTCTGTACAGCAAACCGTCACTCTGACTTTTTCTTTCGAGAAATATGAAAGCAAAGTAACCACTCCCGCTAGAATTGTGACTGTTGTAACTACAATTTCTATCATATGTCTGTGTCTTTTTTTCATAATTACTATTCTTTAGTCAGTTCCCTCAATCGCCATGCACAATCTTTGAATTGCTTATCAATATACGTTAGCCGCTCTTCCAATTCATCAATTTTTCGTAAAGCATCTTTTACATCAATCTCCTTTCTTTCAATCTTATCCTCCACATATTTAATTACTTTCAAGTCATATTTGTTATGCCGTATCTCATCCTGCGTAGCAACATAGACCGGACAACCGTTTTTTTCTCCCCCCACCTCTTCTCCGATAAGAAACTTCTTATATATATTCGGAAGTTGTTCCAATACTTTATCAGAAAGTTTATAAAGACCTTTATTCGAAATATACCCCTTCCGTGCGTCAACGAATAAAGTTTGCGTCCTCATTCTTTCTTTTCTGAATACGAGAATTGCCGTAGAAATAGCCGTTCCATGAAATAGATTCGACGGCAATTCAATAACCGCCTCAAGTAGATTGTATTCAATAATCTGCTCTCGTATCTTGCTTTCAGTATTTCGGAACAGAACACCTACCGGCACTACTACAACAGCTTGTCCATCATTCCGCAAACTTGCCAAAATATGACTTATATATGCCCATGTAACTTGACTTTTAGGAGGAATACCATATTTAAAGCGTCTGTAAAAATCATCATAAGCTTCCTCAGATGCCCACTTATCTGCAAATGGAGGTACAGAAACAACAATATCAAACTTTTTCAACCCTCCATGATCCAATAATTTAGGACTACGAAGACTATCTCCCCAAAGAAAAGTCGCACCCTTGAAGCCATTCAGCATCAGATTCATTTTTGTCAATGCATACAAATTCCAATTCACTTCCTGCCCATAGATATCAGTACCCCTGATCCCCATTTTTTTACCGACCTCAATCAACAGAGTACCACTACCAGAAGCCGGATCGCACAAACAAGCATTTTTTCTATTGCCATCTATTAGTTTCGTGATCAAACTAACTACCTCTGTAGGAGCAAGTACATTATTTATCTTTTCCCCGCCTCTTCAGCAAAAATATATAATAACTGATTATATAAATCACCAACATCTATCAACTGCCCGATAGCATCAGTCAACCTGACTTCTTGAAAAAGTTGAAGGAGTCCACGCAATTTACTCGATCGCGTGTTTGCTTCTCCTAATATATTACTTTCAAAATCAATAGCTTTATTGATTTCATAACCTTCAGTTACGAACCCATTTGCCTGCTCCAATTCATAAAGAGCCATATTTATCAATCTACCAAGATCCGGTGAATCAAGCGCTTTACATAGATAATCAAAAGAACTACGCTCGGACACCAATAAGTGTAGAGTAAGTTTGTTATCGTCTTGTTGAAAAGAATCATTAGACTTATAATATTCACTTGCAGACTTCAGAAATAGCAAAGCCAATACATAATCCCTACACTGATTGGCAGAAAGCGTTCCACCCAAGATTTGGCGCGCTTTATTTGCAATATAATACGCTTTTTCTTTCATAGTACAATCATTTTAAAGAATCCATCAGCAACTGATCCTGCAAACTTTGTTTAAGTTCATTTATTTCACTACGAATACATTCACTTTCTCTTCTCAACTGATCCATTTCTACAACAAGCTTCTGTACTTCTATAGATGGTATATCAAGCTGTATTTCTCCTATTACCGATTGGGGAATCACTTGAATGCCCGTACCTACCGCTGCGCTCTTCAACATACCAAGAATAGACGGCGTATTTAAAAAACAACAAAGAAATTCCGGTAATACATCACTAGTAATGGGACGTATAATAATAAAGGATGAAGATGCTATAGTACTTCGTTCTGCCCCCTCATACAATATGCAATAATTAGAGCCTCCTTTAGCCGCAAATAGCAAATCACCTTTTTTCAACCAATGCTTATCATTAATTCCTGTATTTATTACCGTAGCTACTTGAGTATAATCAAGTCGACTCTCCGGATCAACATCCTTCACCTGCAAATATCTGACCTCACCCTGCGAATCAGTTTTCATATATATACCGGATTGCATCATGGTTATATCCTTTAAAGTTACTTTCTTATTCATTATTTCTTTTATAATACAGACTCTACTTAATATAATTAATTCAACTATTAAAATAACTATCTCCCGGTTATCAACATGCTCACAACGGATAGATACCACAAATATATAGCTTTTTTCATTATTTACAAGTAATATGAAGGAAAAAAACAGGTAAATAAGCAAAATATCTCTTTTTATTCACTCTCTTCGAATTTAGTCAAGTAGAGTTTCTACTATATTAAAGACATGAAGCGAGATATGTATAAATTGAAAAGAATTTCATCGTCGAGAAAAGAAGAACATTGCAACCTATCCATGGACGTCAGCAGATGTTCCCATAACTATTCGGAGCAAAGCATACCGACTACCCGGCTGAACAGAAAACCGTAATTCTACCGGTTCTATTGCTTATCTTGTACAACATCATGATAGTCCGGAACCCAAAGAATACGACATCGAATTAATCCCTTATGGATGTAGTACCCTACGGATAACGCTGTTTCCCGTAAGATAAGTTCAATAAGTATTAGAGATTTTGTTTGCGTAACATATAATAAAAACTATAAATTGAAACCTAAACATGAAAGAAAGAAATCCATATAAGCACCTGTGTCCTACTCTAACGAAGTATAATATCATAACAATATACATAGCCGGTTCTTATGAAAGCTAGAACATAAAGCATCTCCTGAAGGCTTAAGGCTACAAACTCTTATGGGGTTTGCAGCCTTTTTTTTAAAGCAAAAAATCAAGTAGAAACTACTAAAACGGCAGATGAGAGTCTATAATAAACTCCAGACCCGTTTATAATAAACGATGACGGTTTTTATTATAAACTAAAAAAGAGTTTGTGCATAAATGGTAAACTATTTTCAATAGACTATAAAAACAAGAAAACGAATGAATGGTTTTAGCTAGGATTAATAGTAAATATTAACCACAAAACTATCGTTCATAAATCCGGAATGTCAATAGCCTGCCTTGCTATCTGCATCCACACGACACGTACTTTATATAATACGCGCCTGACAATTATCAACTATCCGGATGGGTTATAACTCCAACCGGGAAGCTTCACGTAAAGAACGATCCCGCATTATGGCAAATCACTATGACCCGCCTCATAAAGCATTATCTGATCCAGTATCACCCCCTCGTCCAATGCTTTAATGACAAGTTGATGTGATTTTTTGCCGGAAACGGGGAGTACGATTTTCCGGATTGCCTGATTACGAAGCACATTCTCTTTCCATTCTTCGCTACGTCCCTCCGTTTCATAAGCTATCACTTCAGGCTCGGCACCATCCAAAGAAACCGAGATACGCAGCTTATCACCCTGTACCGGATGATTGGGAAGCAACCGGATATCTACTTCTAATAAATCCGTTTTCAAATTACCGAAATAGAAAGTCAGCGCATCACCTTTTCTTATTTCTGCGGCTTTACCTTCATATCCCAAGCCTTCGCAGACAACAGCATTTCCTTTTTTAGCATCCGCCCCGTTCCATTGACAGGCTGCCTTACGGTCAGCTATCATTGGAGCTGCAGCTGCTTTTCGTTCCACACGATTGAATACAGGAAGCTTGCGGGGCTTGAAATCCATCATACGGTTCCATTTTCCATTCTCCAGAGAATTGTAGTGTTGAGTGAGCGCGGCAATGCTATCATAAGCGGCATCACTCTTTTCCCAGTCTACCTTATCATGGCGTGCCAACTGGGCATATAACAATTTGCGATTCATTTGTGCCGCAGCCTGTACCGGATATTTCACCAGTTCGAAGTAGGCGCTCTGTCTGTCGACAGGCACTTTAGAGGCCGCCTTCTCCACCGTTTCCGAAAGTTCGTCGTAAGCATTCAGACGTTCGTTTATCTCTCTTTCGCTCCACGGCAGGTCTTTGACCACCCGATAAATCGGATTATTTTCCTCCTCCCGTGTATTTCCCATAAATTCGGGTTTGCGGATATGCGCCAAGCGATAATGTTCCTGCATAACGGGAAGTACAGCCTTTGCACAGGAAGTTCCCAGTTCCCGTTCCAGCCAATGTTTCAGATGCACGGTCACTCCTTCGGAAGACACCTTATCCAGATTCCATGCCATATCCATGAACAGTTCGATCTGATATTCGGCCGGCTTGATGTCTCCGACGTTCAGTATCCACATTTTCTGTATTCCCTGGTCATAGGCCAGTTTCATCTGCTGATAGATCAGTGAAGGACTCATGGTGCCCAGCCATAAATAATCGTGCGGACGTCCCCAGTAAGAGACATGATAGTAAACTCCATTACCTCCTTTACGTGCCCGCTCAACGGCAGTGGGGAAATGGCGGATATAACCATAGTTATCATCACACCACATCAGTGTCACATCTTCGGGCACTTGCAATCCCGCATGATAAATATCGAGTACCTCTTTATAAGGAATAAAGACCTGTGGCACTTGAGTAACCTCTTTATTTACATACTTTTCAAGCAACCCGCGCTGATCTGCAGGTACACGGTCCAAGACCGCTTTCTGCTCTTCTACCGTTTTGGCACCCTGCATCTTTCCATCGTGCACGCCACGCATACCTAATGTGTAAAGTATCTCTTGTCCGGCAACTTCCTTCACACGATCTTCCCAAAATTTATAAACAGCCGGACTGTTATTCACGTAATCGTATACGCCTTTTCCCCTTCTCGACCATTCACCGGCAGCATTACATGCCATCGGTTCGCAATGGGAAGCCCCCACAAAAATGCCGTATTTCTTCGCCATTTCCCGATTCCCTTTCGTCAGAAAGAAAGGAAGGGTGCACTCGTGCATAGCAGGCCAGTAAGTATTAGCCCGCAAACGGAGCAGCAGCTCAAAAATACGTTCGTTGGTACGCGGACCGATTTCTCCTTTCACATCCGACGGTTCGTAAGTTTGGTTGCCCCAAGGCATCAGTCCCCAGTCTTCATCATTAATGAAGATGCCCCGATACTCTACAGAAGGCGATTGCAACTCTCTGAACTTTGAAGAAAGACGGAAGGTTTCTCTCTTTTCAGGAGTCACGTCCGCCCACCATTCCCAAGGGGAGACACCCAACAAACGGGATATTTCGAGTATGCCGTAAGCTGTACCATGACTGTCACTACCGGCTACAACCAGCTTTCCATCTTGTGAGACAGTCAGCAGGAAAGCCTGTTTTTTATTTTTTAATGCGGAAAGATCAATACCTGTTTCGTTGATTAGATTACTCTGCCCTACAGTTCCTACCACAATAGCCCCTACCTTATCATTCAGTTCGGTGGTTGCAGACAATACAGTCCGAATATCGCGACCGAGCATTTCCAGCGAAGTGCGTACCACTAGCTTTTCCGAGTTACAGCATGCTATCGTAACCGTCTGACCGGATTGCAGAATAAACTCTTTTTGCTTGCCCTGAACCGACAAGACTGTCATTAAGAAAAGAAATAAGGGAAGTAAGGTTTTACATCTCATAAGTTTCATGTTTTTAGATTGTACAAAAATACGACATCAAGTTCTAAAACAAGATAGAATCATGTACAATTTGATAGAATTTCGTTCAAGCATCCAGTTTACCAGATCATCCGACAAGTAGCAACTGAATCCCGGGAAAGCATTGCTCTCCTCCGATTTCCATTCTCTAAACAATATGCTTTCAATGTTCTATTTTTAATATTCTGCAGGGAAATAGCTAATTAGAAAGTAACGAACTAGAAAATAAACTGCATAAATAATTGCATGAGCATACAAAAAACAGCCTAATATTGCATAAAAGCAAACAGGATATGTATCTTTCTCTATTCGGAAACCGTTCATTGCTTTAAAACCAACGAAGTGTTCCTCGGTGTGCATCGACTTGTTCCTCACCGGGGAAGCTATCGTTTCCCGGTGAGGAAGATAAAAATGGACTATTAAGAAGCATTTTTTCTCCAGTTTATCAGAATATGTCGGAAAGAAAAAAATAACAAAATGATTAGTTATTCGGGCATCCACTATCCGAATAACAAAAATAATCAAAAATCTACCGCAGTTCGATTGGTATATTTTCGAAACAGCAGAAATATAAAAATCGCGTAATTACAAATGCAGGACATTTCCCTGCTTTTCTTTACCAAACTGCAATTCACGTCCTTCTTCCAATGATTAAATATTCCTTTTTTAAGAATCATCGTTTTTTAAGAAGGTTATTTCAACTTTTATCCTTCAATAGCTCTTTTGTCTTATCCGCCAAAAATAGGGGAATATTAATCAAATTACCATCTTGTTTCAAATTCAGTATTGAATACCGGATCCGGCAAGCAGGCTGGAAAAGCTTCTCATCATAAATCACATTTTTGATATCAGAAATGTAATAATTTACACATTTTCGATACGAGTTTCGTGCGAATACACACATTATCCATATAAAACGAAAGAAAAATTCAGGATAAATGCATTGTATTCAAATCGAAGAAAGTATCTTCGGTAAACTACCCAAATAATAAAAAGGAAGATTTATCAATCGGAAACTCTTTCCGGCAACCGTCTTCACATCATCAATAGAATATGGACCACTCCAAATACGGACAGCTAAATCACCGCCAGACAAATCCATGAAAGAATGTAACGAACGGAGATGCGCATTCTTTCCGCATTTCACTTCAACCGGAATAATTTGTGTTCCTTTTTGCCATACAAAATCTGTTTCGGCATTGGAGCCTTGTTTGTCACGTACCCAAAAATGCAAGTCGGAAATATACTGTTCATCAAGTAATACCTGCAATTGTTGTGCTACAATATGTTCGGCGATAGCTCCTTGCCACGTATCCATCAACGTACGGTCATGCAGAACTTCAGTTTGGATATTTGCAGCAAAATTAACTAGTCCTGTATCCAGCCACATCAATTTAGGAGCACGTTTTAGAGCAGGCAGCGCCGGTGCGTGCATAGCTGTAACAGGATAAACTAAATGTAGTATAAAAGCTTTTTCCAAAATATTGAAAGCTTCACGCACTTCCTTTGAGTTTTAGGTTGACTCTCCAAAATTTCAGTTTAATAGTCTGTCCTGCCTTGTTCCAGCCCGTCCGCAATATATGCCGGATGACATACGTCTGCAACTGGGTCGGTGCATACTTTTCAACATCCTCGTTATAACCTTTCAATAAAGAATTATAAATAGACTTCAAACGCACCAAGTCTCCATTCTCCGCATAATCGGCTACTACTTCGGGCATACCACCAATCAATGTATATCTATGAAAACGAGACATTGCCTCTTCATGCAACGCAGATGGCAAACTTATTTCATCTATAGCAGTACGATAATGCCCCTCGCCCATAGCAGTCAGATATTCTCCGAAAGTACAAGGGGAAAGTTGCATATATTCTACTCTACCCACCGGAAAAGAGATACGTTCTTTCAACAATGACTGTAAACGTGAACCGGCAGCGATAACATACAAATCAGGCATATCTTCATAAAAATACCGCAACAATGCTACCGCCTTAGGCACATTCTGTATCTCATCTATAAATAGCAACGTCCGCCCCTCACGCAGAAGAATATTCTTTTGAAAACAAGCTATCTTCATTATTTCCTGTACTTTATCCGTACTCTGAAACAGGCGCGCATCTTCTTCACGCTCCAGATTCAAATGAAGATAATTCTCAAAGTTCCGGGCAAACTCATTAACTAACGTCGTTTTTCCTACCTGACGCGCACCACGCAACACCAAGGGTTTACGCCCTGTACGTTCGGCCCACTTTTGCAACTGATTATAAATATCTCTTTCAAACATAAAAATCATTGTTAATCAGCTACAAATATACCATTTTATTCTAAGAACATAGGCAATTTAACGAAATAACCGCCTAAAAACATAGGCAAAATGAAGAAAATATAAGCAAAAAACATAGGCAAAGTAACCCATGATTTCTGCAATTACTACTTAAAGATAATCATAATCTTTTCACCAACACCTTTATCAGGTATTCTCACACTACAGACACCTGTTCCTTTATCCCAACTCCACACCACAGTTTCAGTGTCATTCTCCAGATTTTCTTCCAAACGTTCCGGTTTAGTTTTCTTTATCTTCTTTCCTTTGACAGTTACCTCTTTCGGGGCTTTCGCAGAATAAATACGGAACAACAGATTTCTCGGACCGGGGACAGTGTATCCTTTTCCTTCACGGGCAGAGACAGTCAATTCATATCCATTCGCCAAAGTACTGCAAATAATCGGTGTTTTGACAAATTCATCACGCTGGTACCCTAAGTTTTCTCCTTCATCTTCGTAAAGAGTAAAGGCTGCCTGTGCACCTTCCTGTGTGGGAAAGATTTCAAAAGTAAGTGGATATACCGGTTTCTCATGGGTGTAGTTCATTACCGGCATCGTAGGGATGATAGAACCTTGCTTCACAAACATAGGAACAGAAGACAAGGGAGCATCAACGGTAGTCCATTGCTCTCCGGTGTAGACCGTCTGCTTGTTGTTGTAGTCTATCCATGTACCTTCGGGAAGGTACACGTTCTTTGTGCGGGCACCTTTCTTCACCACGGGGGCTACCAACAATTCACGACCGAACAAGAATTGGGCATCCGTAGAAAACGTTTCCATATCCATTGGATATTCGAGAAACAGAGGCCGCATGATAGGCAATCCTGTATCATACGCTTCGCGGGCGTAAGTGTAGATATACGGCAACAAACGATATTTCAGCTCGATAGCCGCTTTCGCGTTCTTTTCCGCTTCCGGTCCGAAAAGCCACGGTTCCACCGGATTATCTCCCTCGTGGTGAATACGGCTCAAAGGATTAAATGCTCCGAATTGAATCCAACGGGTATAGAGTTCCGCCATAGCCGGATAATCCTCAACATCTCCACAGTAACCGGTAATATCACAGGAAGAAAATGGGATTAATCCCAATCCGGCGGAAAGCATTACAGGAATCTGATTGGCTAATTGTCCCCACCCTTGCAGTACATCGTCTCCGTTTCCGCTATCACCCGTCCAACCGAACGTATAACGTTGCAATCCGGCATAAGCAGCACGAGTCATTTGGAAAACACGACGGTCCGGATTCCTCTTTTCAAATTGCTCTTTTACCACTTTGTCCCAAGTCAGGCCATAGACGTTATGGATTTCATCGTGCATACCGAGATGGTGCTTCATCACCAGGCGTTCCGTCTGCTCCTCGTTACTCGGGCAGGTTCGCCCATGTCTGTCCAGAAGCCGGAGACACCATCGTCAATAGGTTTCTGCTGATAAGTTCCCCACCAGTCGGCTACGGCAGGCAGGGTGAAGTCTACCACTCCGCAGTTTCCACGGCCGGGCATATCGTAGCTTTACCGTTCGTACTGTCCTTTACAAAATAGCCAGGCGGTCTGCTTCTTCCCATTGTTTTTTGTTGGCTTGTGCAATTACCGGGTCTTGAGATACGACTACCTTAAAACCCATCTCTTTCAAATCCGAAAGCATCTTCCTAGGGTTTTCATAGTTTCCTTTGCGCCATTCGAAATCCTGCAAATATTCTGTCCAGCCGATATCCTGATAGATAATATCACAAGGTATTCTCCGTTTCCGGTAACCTTCGGCTATTTCACGACTTAGCTTTTCACTTGTCAACAGACCGCGGCATTGAGCAAAACCCAACGCCCATTTCGGCGGCATGATAGGTTTTCCGGTCAGTCCGACGTATTGGCTGATGATTTCTTTATAGTCTTTACCGAAAATAAAGTAATATATCATTTCCCCGTTCGGCGCTTCAAAGCTGTAATAATCACGGCTTTCCGTTCCGAATTTGAATTCCGTCTTATAGGTATTATCAAGGAAAATACCATACCGGTAATTGCTCATAAAGAAAGGAATACTCTTGTAAAGAGGATCTTCTACCACACTATAACAAGGTTTGTCACTATTCCACATCTTATAAGACTCGCCACGACGGTCCATCTTTCCCGCTTTCTCACCAAGTCCGAAGAAGTGCTCGTCACGACGAAGCACTTTATATTCCACCTTCTTCGTTCCTTCACTGACATGGCCTTTATCGGCATAATCACTAAACAGGAGTTTCTGATATTTATCGAATATCTGAAGACTCATCGGAGATTTATTCACCCGGATACGCAACTTCGGAGTAAATATCTCGTAACAGGCCGCCTGTTCATCCACATGAATAGTTCCTACCTCTTCCAGTTCTTCATTAATCACTGCAAACGAAGCATTTCTTCGTTGCAATTGCCCGTCGGGTGAGAACCAGATTTTCACGACGGAAGAGCTGCAAAGTTGCAATTGTAAGGCGGCACTGTCCGCCAGGTGAAAAGTCACCTGACGTCCCTGCTGTGTAAAAGAAGTGCATGTACGTGTCGTATTTTCCGCCCAAACCCATGTTGGAAATATCAGGCACAACACCCATACCCATAATCTATATCTAATCATCATACCTATCATTTTAGTTATTCTGTAGCAGCCGCTTTATTCAACCACAATCATCGTCCAATATTTCAGGGAAGGCAATGTGAATGAGACAACCCCGTTCTCCTGTGTAAAGGCCAACTCCTGCAAAGCCCCTCCGTGTGCATCCGGCGACGCTACCCACAACTTATTCACTTTTGCCGACAGATTCATTTGCAAAGCTGCTTTTGTAATCAGAGCCGGTTCCGGCATCGTACCGTCCACATCTCTCCAGCTAAGGCTGTTCGCTTGCGAAAAGTTAAGAAGATGTATCACTTGCTTGCCACCTACCTGCTTGGCATAAGTAGTAACTGATCCCTGTTGAGGAGGCCAGCTATTCAATCTCATTTCGCCATTGGTACAATTCATGGAAACACTATTCTCCGTACCACCGTCACGAAGCAGATTTTGATAAGAAGTCAGGAAGTCATAGTAACGAACCATCGCTGTTTTCAATTCCTCGCTCATTGTCAGGTTCTCATTCGGAAAGTACTCTTTGCACAACATGTGATCGCCTCCCAACTCCAGGTGCGAACCACCCAAAGCAAACATGACAGCATCTGTCAATAAGATACCCGGCGTATTAAATTCTCCCCGGTTATCCGCTTTATTATAATTCATATAAGCTGCAAAAACCGTATTCAACTGATAATTGCCATAGACTCCATTTTCATAAAGAATGGCTTTCAGATTGGTAAAATCAGCCTCATCCGCCCACACCTCATTATAGAAGAAATCAACTTTACCTGTCTCCCCTATCTGACGGGCACCGTAACGGCTGACCGCATTCATCACCAAACTCTTGTCCGGATGAGCCTGCTTCGTCGCTTCAATAAAAGAAGCATATCCCTCACGCAGATTGACCGGAATACCATTGTAATTGTAAAGCGTGCTACGTCGTCCCAACTGGTCTATCTGATAGCCGTCGAAGGCAAAGTTCGCGTATACATCATCATTCCTTTCGTTCAAATATTTCTGCCATTCCTTATTAGAAGGGTCGACCAGATAAATATTACTTTTCCATCCGCCCGGCAAATCATGACTGTCTTTAGTAGTGTGAGAAGCATCCTTAAACAAATACCATTCCTCCTTCACCCCGTCCGTAGCAGCATCCTTCAACGCCCCGAAACAAAGATTGTAAAACATAGACTTCATACCGAAACGATGCTGCGCTTCAATGTAATTTTTCACCGAACTTGTATAAACCTCCCGGTTAGCGATGTCCATATATACTTCGTCCAACTGTGTGCGTGTACCGCCCAACGGCCAGTGATGTTTATTATGCCAGTCCTGAAACTGTACCCAATTGATGTGATGACGATTCAGATACGCCATCTCTTCCTGTGTCTTTTCAGCCGTCTTCTCCTGACTGAAATCAGCGACAAAACCATAACGCGGAAAACGTGACGGATCACTGGATACATCTACCGCAATCGTACCGACAATCACATCCGTACCATTCTCCTGACGGTACAGTTCCGCCATATATCCTTTGAAATCAGTAGTAGGCGGTTGCCATATCCAGCTCGTACCATTTACCGACTCTTCTCCGACAACCTCCCCTAAAAGACGATAGCGAACTTTAGTTCCGGCAGGCAACGCATCTTCTGCTGTAAATACCACTTTCTCCCCCGGTTTATAGAAAGCCTTATCCGTAGACAGGTCCACACTTAAATCCGATGTTACCGGAGTCACTTCGGTAACACTGCCCGAAGCTCCTCCATTCTCCTGGTTCGCCCCATGATCGTCACTGCAAGCCATACACAGAAAAGCAGCCACCCAATATATTATTTTCTTCATCTTGAATTCTTGTTTTATTGTTTCACAATCGAAATCGTCTCTTTCAACTGGTCAATCGTAATCCGATAAGAACCGGCTTCCTGAATATTCCACTTATTATCCAAACTACCCAAATCTGCATCCGGATACATACTGCTCAACTCCGCATCCGACTTAACAACAAACAATGCCGTCTCTACTTCTCCCGTCGGAGCCTTGTTGCTCTTATCCGCCATAAACCAATCCCCGTTCCAGTCTGATTGCTTGTCGCAGGAAATCTTCATCTCACCTGTTTTCAGTGTGCCGCTCCAGGTAAAGATGTAAGGACTGTCGGCACTCTTCGTCATCGGAGTAGCATTGCCTAAATCCCATCCGTTTGGAGTTGCCTCACCCACCAGATACAGCCCTTCGTAAGGAGTGAACGGACGCATCAGCATCTTTTCTTTTCCTTTGCCTGTATAGAACCATACTTTATAAGGTTTGCCACATTCGGCTTCCTTCATCTGCCATTTATTATCGTCACCTCCAAGCACTACTGATGTCGAAGTGTACGGAGCATTAGCCACAGTAGGATGGAAGAAAGCATCCGCCTGACCGAAATCTGTCACAGAAGCGAATTTAAATTCTCCGTCCGCCTTCCAGGGAATCACGGCTCCATAATGGAACAGGTTCATCTGAACAGCATCTTTAGACAGTGCTTCAAATCCCCAACCATTGTTACCCGTAAACGAACCGACAATGAAAAATTCTTCATATCTCCAGCCAATATCTTCTGTTTCAGTAAGTGTCAACGTCAAGTCGAGCAGGTTTGCTTTTACGATATAAGTTGCTTCTTTACTGATTGTGAACTGTTCGTCCGGTTGGTCACCCGATGTACGATAGGTCAGTTTGAGTCCTTCTCCGGCAGTAGCATCACGGTTGTACGACGGCAGGAATTCTCCTAAGGTCGTTATAAACTTAAACGATCCGGTATTCAGCTTTCCTGTCCATGTAAACTGTCCGTTATCCGTGCGCTCCATTGCCGTTGCGTTATCGGCACTCCATCCGTTCGGAGTAGCATCACCAATCAGGTAAAGCGTCGTAGTAACCGGCTGGTAAGTAGTCAACGTAAAGGCAGTCGTCGCAATCTGCTTCTGATCTTCCATTCCGGCAACGACGGCTGTGATACGTGCTTCCAGCTCTGCCTTCACGTCATAACCGATACCGAACTGCGTATGCAGAAATTGGTTAAGTTCTTCCACTTTCTTAGTCCATTGATACGTTCCCGTACCCAAATCCACCGAATAAGCATTCGCAAAGTCCGTTCCGGCTTTCGCCAGTTCAAGCGTATAAGAGATACGGTTACCGCTTCCATAATTCGTTCCGGTAGTCCATGAAAGCGCCAGCGCCTCCTGACTATGGTTCTTTTCGTTCAACACCAACTCCTGCTGATTCACCGAAAGGGTGAGGGTATCATGTCCTTTATCTGTCTCCATATAATCCTCGGTACAAGCAACCATCGTTGCGCCGATGAAAAGAGAGCATAACAACTGATATATATATTTTTTCATCATATTATTTGTCTAAATGAATGATTATAAAACGGATTAATAACCGGGATTTTGAGTCATCAGGTGATTGGAGTCCATCTCCGTTTGCGGAATAGGCAACAAGAGACGTTCTTTGGTCACATTATTCTTACCGATAGATTTCAGGAATGTCAATGCATAATTTCCATTATCAACCCGGATCATATCGAACCAGCGATGTCCCTCAAAAGCAAGTTCCATCCGACGTTCGTGAATAATCTTTTCTCTCATTTCGGTCTGCGTCAGAGTGGTCGGCAACCCTGTCAGTCCGGCACGCTTACGAACGATATTCAATGGTTCGGCAGCCTGATCCGGATGTCCCTGCTCATTCAAGGCTTCCGCTTTCTTCAGTAAGACATCCGCATAACGATATACTACAAAGTTGTTGGGGTTGGTATTATACTCCGGAGAGACGGTTTTCGACACAAGGAACTTACGTACGTTATAACCCGTATTCGACCAGGAACGTCTGTATTCCATACCGTCAAAAGCAGGACAACCCTGATACAACACAGTGATGTCTTTCCGCAAATCACCGTCCTCGTATTGCTTGACAAACTCTTCCGTAGGCAAGTTCCATCCATAAGCACCGGCTACCATACCCGAATTACGAGGCCCCATGAAAGTAGACAGCCAGGATGCTTGATTATCGCCGCCCCAGAAGTCATATTCCGTACTACCGGAGTATTGCACTTCGAAGAGAGATTCTGCACCATTATTGATCGTCGCATTAAAGTTATCAGCATAATTGCATTGAGTCAGATCATATCCCATTGCAGCAATGTTATTGCACAAGGTCACTACTTCATTATAATAGTCGCGATGGTTGGGAGCCAGTGTCAGGTAAATATCCGCCAGCATCGCCATTGCAGCCTCTTTGCAGGCACGTCCCCTGTCAGCATCTCCATAACTGCTTTTCGGAGGAAGCATATTCACTGCATTTTTGCAGTCGGAAAGAATTTGAGCATATACCTCATCTACCGTATTACGGGCAATATCCGCAGATTCTCCCGGTTCAAACGGCTCCAAGCGCAAAGGCACCCCTCCGTACAAACGAACCAGAATATAATAATAATGTGCACGCAGAAAATAAGCCTCACCCATGCAACGGGTCTTTATCTCATTGGAGACAGATGCTGAAGGCAAATTGGAAAGCACGATGTTGCAACGTCCGATCCCTACCCACGGAGAACGCCATACATACAAGGCAAAGCCGTTATCGCTCTGGGCAATGAAATTGGAAGCCTGAACAGTCTCCAAACCGTCAGTACCTCCTCCGGCTCCTACTTCACTGTTACCTGCGATGATGTCGAGGCTCCAAATACGCTGGTTATACATATTAGATGACTGAAGAGTCTTGTAGCAGGCAGTAGTCAGTGCCACAGCAATCTCATTCGTCACTTCCGACTCGGGATCGACGCCATATTTGGGATATTTATCTAAGAAATCGTTGCACGATGTCAATGCCAGCACGGCAGACATAAATACCAAAGTTATTATCTTTTTCATATTCTTTCTCCTGATTTAAAAGTTAAAGTTCAAGCCCATACTGAAGGTACGTGAAATCGGGTAACGGCTGCTGTCGATGCCATTAATATCAACTTCCGGGTCAAAGCCGGAATATCCGGTAATAGTTGCCACATTCTCGCAAGAGAAAGAGATGCGGGCATTTTCCAGTTGAATCTTTTGCATCCACTTTTTAGGCAGTGTATACGAAAGCGTGATATTCTTCAGACGGAGATAGGAACCGTTTTCCACAAATCTGTCGGATACACGGCAGTTCTGGTTCGGGTCTCCCCAAATGGCGCGGGGCATAGAGTTGCTGGTTCCTTCACCCGTCCAGCGGTTCAATACGGCTGTGGTCTGGTTGTAAGCGGCTGCCATTCCTTCGTTGTCAACATTGTTGGCATTATAAATCTTGTTTCCCGATACGCCTTGCAGGAAAACGGAGAGTTCCCATCCCTTATAAGAGAAATTATTGCTTAAAGAGAAGAACCAGTTCGGATTCGGGTTACCGATAACGGTACGGTCTTCATCGTTGATGACTCCATCGTTATTCAAATCCCGGAAACGGATATCCCCCGGAGCTGCTCCCGGTTGGGTGGCATGGCGGTTTACTTCCTCCCAGTTTTGGAAAAGTCCGTCGGTCACGTATCCGTAGAATACATTGATCGGATAACCGGCTCTAAGCATAGTCACGTATGAGTTACCCATCTGATTGATAAACATCGGAGTTTCGCTGTTCAGGTCCAGAATTTCATTCTTGTTATAGGTAGCCGTTAAAGCAGATTCCCAAGAGAAAAGACCTTTCAGGTTGATGGTGCGCAGGGTCATTTCCACTCCTTTGTTGCGCATCTTGCCGGCATTGGTAAAGGTTTCAGTAGTATCTTCAAAACCGGAGGTGATAGGGATGGAAGCTTTCACCAACATGTCTGCCGTCTTTTTGATGTAGGCATCCAGCGAAAGGTTGACACGTGAATTGAACAGGCTCATATCCACACCGAAGTTGGTTTGGCGTACCTCTTCCCAATGAATATTCGGATTGGAAAGGGTGGTAGATACCAAAGCGGTGGAGTTGTTGTTGCCGAAAGGATAGACTCCTGTATTATAGGAAGCCACAAAGCCGTAGTTACCGATTTCCTGATTACCGGTCACACCGTATCCAATACGCAGTTTGAGGTCATTCACCGGAGAGTTGTCTTTCGGAAACCATTCTTCCTGCGAAATACGCCATGCCAGAGAAACGGAAGGGAATGTTCCCCAACGGTTGTTCTTACCGAAGCGGGAGGAACCGTCACGGCGCACAGTGGCTGTAAGCAGGTATTTATCTTCGTAAGAATAGTTGAGACGTGCCATCAGAGAAAGCAGTGCCCAGTCGCTCTGGCTGCCACCGATACTGTACATCTTCTCGCCGTTGTCCATTTCATGGATATTATCAAACATGAAGATATTCTTTTGAGCATTCAGGTAATCATAGTTGTTCCACTGGGCGGAAGAACCTGCCATCACACCTACACGATGTTTTTGGGCGAAAGTATGGTCGAATACAAAATAATTATCCCACAGGTAGGTAAATGATTTGTTGTCACTCTTATAGCGGGAAGATTCTTCTACCGGATTCGGTTTCCAGTCGTAAGCCGGAGTAAAGTTGTCGACAAACCAGAATTTGGCATCATAACCAAAGGTACTTTTCAACTTCAACCATTTGGTAAAGGCAATCTCTCCGGTGATGTTTGCCAGAAAGTTATATCCTTTTGTCTCGTTCGTCATCATATACAACGTACCGATCGGATTGCGGACACTTCCATACCATTGCGCTTCCTGTCCGGGACCGCTCCAGCCACCGTCTTCATTCTTCACCGGCTGGGTGGGAAGTGCTTTCATCGCATCTCCGATGCTATAGCTTCCTCCCTCTTTCACGTCCGTACTGAATGTCAGATTGGTAGTGAACTTCAACCATTTATTGACCTGGGCATCACTATTTGCCTGGAAATTGAAACGACGGTAATTAACGCTTTCCACGATACCGGACTGGTCGAGGAAACCGCCGGATACATAGTAATGTGCCTTTTCCGTACCGCCGGAATAGCTAACCGAATAGCTTTGTTTCACTCCCGTACGTAGCATCTCATCCAGCCAGTTCGTTCCTGTTCCCAATAAAGAAGGATCTGCCCAATAAGGGTTTGTATTATCATCATTATTAGACAGCATATCATTGCTCAAAGCGGCATATTGCGCAGCATTCAGCATATCGGGCACTTTAGTAGCGTTCTGAATAGCCCAGTTTGCGTTTACCGTTACTTTTCCGGCACCCTCGGCACCACGTTTGCTGGTAATCATCACCACACCGTTGGCACCACGGGAACCATAGATAGCTGTTGCCGAAGCATCCTTCAATACGTCTACCCGTTCCACATCAGCCATATTCAAAGAAGACAATCCCAAGTCGGTAGGAATTCCGTCAATGACAATCAGCGGGTTACTGTTGTTGATCGTACCCAAACCGCGAATTTTAATAGTGACATTATCACCCGGCTTACCGGCATCGATTATCTGCACGCCGGATACTTTTCCCTGCATTGCCTGACCGATATTAGCTACCGGAGAGTCTTTGATGTCCTTCACTCCGACAGAAGATACGGCACCAGTCAAATCGCTCTTTTTCATTGTTCCGTAACCTACCACTACTACTTCGTCCAATACTTCCGTATCTTCCTGCAAGGTTACTTTCAACGAGTTTTTCCCGTTCACCGGAACTGTCTGCGTTTTATAGCCGACAAAAGAGATAGTCAGCGTGCTGTTAGCCGGAACGCTTAATGAGAAATTACCGTCTACATCGGTTATCGTACCATTCGTTGTACGTCCTTCCACCACACTGGCACCGATCACCGGTTCACCCGTGGCATCTACTACATGTCCTTTTATTGAAATCTGTTGTGCGAATGCACTAAGAGATAGGAACAAGCCCCACATTATTAATAAGAGGCGGCGTTCAAAGCCTTTCGACTTCATACTCTGTTTCATGTACATTAATTTAAAGTTAATATTAGGGTTACTTTTGTTTTCGTTCTCTGTGTCATTGCTGAATGACCGTGAAACAAAAGTATCCACATTTCATACTGCTTCTTAAAGCAGATAGCAAAAATATAGTGATTTATACAGTATCTCACAGCATAAACCACTAAATATAAGAACGTTATAAAATAGAAGTCAGACTAAAAAAGTAGTGATTTTCTTATTCTTCCACCTTCCCTATTTGCATTACTTTAGTCTCAAATTCATCTCTTTCTCCCAAAGCTTTGTTACGGACACGGGTCCGGTAATTATAAATGGTAGTCACGGAATAACGGAGGAATTGCGCTATCTTGGTACTGTCCGTAATCCCCAGCCGGATAAGGGCAAATATACGGAGTTCGGTGTTCAACAGTTCTCCCGGTTTGGGTTGCATGGGTTCGGTAAGCAGCGCATTAAATTCTTCCACAAAATTGGGGAAGAGTTGCAGGAAAGTCATGTCGAAATTTGCATAAAACTCTTTCAGTTCTTCGTCAAGGAATTGAGAAGATTTAATGGCTTTATATAGTTCTTCCACTCTTCCGGCAGCGGCAATTTTATTTAGGGAACGACGGTATAAATCCATCTTGTCGAGATAAGTGGAGCATTGGTCCATATATCGGCCGATATATTCCTCCTTGATATAGTTGGCTTCCGAAAGCGTATGGTTCATCTCTTTCAGTTGCGAATTGGAGTCGTGAAGTTCTTCGTTCAGTTCTTGCAACAACGTATTAGTATCAACCACTTCGCGACGTGCGGCAGCAACCTTTTTCATCTGCTTGTAAACGAAGAAAATGGCAACCAACAAAAATACGGAAAGCAAACTGATACAAATCAATGATACTTTCATCTCCTGTTGCTGCCGTTTGGTTTTCAATTGGTAAGCCTGGTCAATGATAGGAAAGACTTGCGAGATTTCTAACGTACGAAGGCGGGCATTACAAAGAGTGGCATCCTCTAAGGAGCATTTCAGGTAATTGTAGGCACGGTCAATATCCCCTTCATCGTAGACAAGAGAAGCGAGTTTGCGCAAAGATACATATTCCTTTACTGCCGATTTCAGGTCGGCAATGGCCGAAAGAGCCAGGTAATGTTTTTGCCCCTGTTTGTCGCCTTTCAACCGGTAACCCTCGGAGAGAGTATAAGTAAGCATTGCTTTTGAATGGTCATCCAAAGAAGGTTTGTTGTAATATTCCATCAGCATACGGATGGCTTCATCGTATTGAGCATGTACGATACACTTATCCGCCATCACCAACACGTGCCCCAAAGAGTCGGAAGCGTTGACCTGCAGAAGAGAGTCACGATACAGATCCGTCATTCGATAATACTCTTTCTTGACTTTCTCCGTAACGGCATAATCTCCCATCAATCCGTAAATAGTGCGATACAGATGATAATAGTAACCATAGAGATAATCGGGCAACGTTTTCTTATCAATCTGCCCCAATAGTTCCAACGCTTCTTTATACATTCCGGTAGTTCCCATCACTTCCGCCATATTCATGGCAGCATCATCCAGGTAATCCAGTTTATCCATGCGATGCGCCAGTTCCTCTTTCCGTTGAGCATAGACAAAAGACGAATCCAGATTATAAGCCCGGTATTCATCGAAAAGACGTCCGCAAAAACCATATCGTTGTTCATCGGAAGTAGCCTCCGCCAACAATTTCTTCAGGTCAGCGATACGCGCCTCCTTTTCTGCTCCATAGGTCTGACGGTTTTTAATGATACCATCAATCTCACGAAGTAACGCATCGGTACTCTTATTATCTTTTGCATAAAGCAGACCGGAAAGGACGATTGTCACAAAAATCAGAATCACTTTTTTCATAGTGCCGTATGTATTATAGTTGCAAAGATAAAAGTCTTTCAGAAACTTCCGGCTTTCAGGAGAAAATTATTGCAGGCAGAAAAACAATGTTTATTAAAAAGAGGAGGTAAATCGGATTTATTATAAACATAATTATTATATTTGTAATAATTGTATTTATAATAATCAGTATGGCAATCGTTAATAACCCTTTTATCGTAGGCGGATACCTATCTCCCCATTACTTTTGTGACCGCGAAGTGGAAACAGAACAGTTGATACGTAACATAACCAATGGAAGAAATGTCGTTATCATTTCTGTGCGTCGCATGGGAAAGACAGGTCTGATTCGTCATTGCTTTTATCAGGATGAGATTAAAGAGCATTACTATACATTCTTCATTGATATTTATGCGACAGCCAGCCTTAGGGAATTTGTATTCGCTTTGGGAAAAGAGATTTTCGAGAAGCTCAAACCCAAAGGAATAAAGTTCATCGAACGTTTCTTCTCCGTCATTTCCTCACTGCGCGCAGGTTTTAAACTGGATTCTGTTACGGGAGAACCCACCTTCGATATTGGATTAGGAGACATTCATACTGCAGAAACAACACTGGATGAAATCTTCGCTTATTTAGAACAGGCTGATAAACCTTGTATCGTAGCCATCGACGAATTTCAGCAAATAGGCAATTACACAGAGAAGAATGTAGAAGCCATATTGAGAACTAAAGTCCAGCATTGCCAAAATGCTCGTTTCATCTTTGCCGGAAGCCAGAAACACATTATGATGAATATGTTCAACAGCCCGGCCCGACCTTTTTATCAAAGTGTCAATATGATGCAACTAAAGAGCATTCCGCTTACGGCATACAGGGCATTTGTTGAAAGGCTTTTCCTTGAAAATAAGAAACGTATTGAAGAAGAACTGATAGACGAAGTATATAATTTCTTTGAAGGACATACCTGGTATGTACAACTCATGTTTAATGAATTATATATACTGACCGGAAAAGGGGAAGTGTGTGATCGTTCCCTCCAAAGTATTGCCCTGACCAATATCCTGCAGATGCAGGACTTCACATATCAGGAGATTTTCTCCCGCCTTCCGGAAAAACAGAAAGAAGTACTGATTGCTATCGGAAAAGAACAAAAAGCAACCGGAGTCACTTCAGGAAAGTTTATAAAAAAATACAAGCTAAGTACTCCGAGTTCCGTACAAGCTGCACTCAAGGGGTTACTGGAAAAGAATCTAGTCTCGCAGGAACAAAATCACTATGAAATAGCTGATAAACTGTTGGGAGTCTGGTTACAAAAGAATTATTAGACTATAAATCCTAGAAATGAATAGTTAAGAATAAGGTTTCATTCATTTTTGGTACGGTTATTAGCAAAGCATCTCCATTATCAACATTATTTGGCTAATGACATAAAAACGCAAGAGGGTTTATATTCATCACTCTGGTGCGTCAACATCCCCAACTTTCTTTCCCTTTCTTTGTTCTTTCTGCTGAAATATGCTACTTTTGTATTATCCTCATAGATATGAGAACTAAAGAAAGGAACAAATCATGGAAGAAGTAAAAAGAATCCCTTATGGAGTTTCCAACTTTGTGGAAGTGGTGGAGCAGAATCAATATTACGTGGATAAGACTATGTATCTGCCGTTGTTGGAAAAACAACCTAGTAATTTGTTCTTTATCCGCCCCCGCCGCTTCGGCAAGAGCATCTTTCTGAGTATGCTCCGGGCTTATTATGACATCGCTCAAAAAGAGAAAAGTTCGATAAACGCTTCGGCAATCTATGGATAGGCAGTCGCCCTACACGGCTGCAAGGGACTTTCCAGATACTCTTTCTTGATTTCTCCAGAGTGGGAGGGCTTGACAGAACGCTTGCCGAAAACTTTGATGATTACTGTTGCGGCGGACTGGATGATTTTGCTTCTATCTATGAACCCTATTATTATCCCGGCTTTGAAGAGGAAATGAAAGCCCAATACGGCACTACCAACAAACTGAATTTCCTCGATCGCAAGGCACGCAACAACGGCTCCAAGCTTTATCTGATAGTGGATGAATATGATAATTTCACGAATGTGGTGCTAAACGAGCAAGGCGACAAAGTCTATCATGCGCTGACCCATGCCAGCGGCTTTTACCGTGAAATCTTCAAGAAGTTCAAAGGTATGTTTGAGCGCATCTTCATGACCGGAGTCAGCCCCGTAACGCTGGACGACCTGACTAGCGGATTCAATATCGGCTGGAATATCAGCACCGATCACCAGTTTAATATGATGCTGGGATTCAGTGAAACGGATGTGCGTGAGATGCTCCAATACTATAAGGATGCCAGACAGTTGCCGGGCAATGTGGATATAAGTGCGATGATAGAGGAAATGCGTCCGTGGTATGACAATTATTGTTTTGCCGAAGAAAGTCTGGAACGTGACCCGAAGATGTTCAATTGTGACATGGTACTCTATTATTTGCGTAACTATATGGCTTTGGGCAAATCCACCCAAAGAGATGATAGACCCCAACACCCGTACTGACTACAACAAGATGAAAGAAACTCATCCGTTTGGACAAATTGGACGGTAACCGCAAAGGCGTGTTGCGCAAAATCACCGAAGAGGGGCAGATTATCACCACATTGACGACTACCTTTCCCGCTATTGATATCACCAAGCCGGAGATTTTTCCCAGTCTGCTTCTTTTATTACGGTATGCTTACCATCACTGCTACTCGGGGCAACTATCTGGTGTTGAGTATTCCCAATAATAACGTGCGTAAGCAGTATTACGAATTTCTGTTGGAAGAATATCAGGATAACCGGCATATCAATCTGAATGACCTTGGCTTGATGTATTATGAAATGGCTTACGAAGGTCATTGGCGTGAAACGATGGAATTTATTGCTCATGCCTACAAGGAAAACTCTTCCGTGCGAAGCTCCATCGAAGGCGAGCGCAACTTGCAAGGCTTCTTTACTGCTTACCTGAGTACAAATGCCTATTACCTGATAGCTCCGGAACTAGAATTGAATCACGGTTATTGTGACCTGTTTCTTATGCCTGACTTGATACGCTATGACGTGAAGCACAGCTATATCATCGAACTGAAATACCTCTCCACCAAGGATTCCGAAGCGAAAGCCGAAGCCCAATGGCAAGAAGCTGTAGAGCAGATAAAAGGTTATGCTGCCGGTCCCAAGGTACGCAGGATGATATACGACACCGAGTTGCATTGTATTGTGATGCAGTTTCGCGGATGGGAACTGGAACGGGTGGAAGAAGTCAGATAGAAACTCTGCCTGATATAATTATTCTGAATACACAAATTTTCATTTCTCATAGTGTCTTTCCAGTCAACCTATAACAAGAATAAAAAAACAACTAGTCAACCATTATCAGGGAAGTACATATTCTTTTTGTCCCATATATTGTGGGAAAGTATTCCCTACTGACTGGGAAAAGATTCCCTCATTTTGTGGGAACAAATTCCCATAATATGAGGGAATACTTTCCCACAATATATGGGACGATCGGAACTAGTTTATCTCCAACTAGAAAAAGGAAGAAGACAGTATCTTGACTATGAGAAATACCTTGAAATACTATGAGAACAAGGTGAATTTTAAGCTAAAATAGAGGGTACGTTATGAGAAATACCATATTAGAAAGTATTTCTCATAAGCTACTTATTTGATTCTTTGTTGTTTATCAGTCATCAATGAGAATATGAGAAATAAAAATGAAAAATCGTTTGCAGAGCTTGCTGAATTTTTAATTGATGTACTCATGACTGCACCGTTCTTAGTTAAATGGAAATTTAGGGGCGCTATGCCCCTAAATTTCCATGTTGGAGTTGGCATTTGCCTCATTTCCATACCTTTGTAAACCAATTCAATTTTATTCTTTTGATTCTCATACACCACTTTTTTAACCGGCATTTATAACAGTTGAACTGTCCTAATTCAAGTTCTATTTCTAAATCCCGTACCCGTTCGTTTTGTTCCATCCACATGCCCCGTAACGCATCTCGCTGTGATTTGGCTTCCCTATACATTTCAAGCTCTTTGTCGCGTGCCCCTAAGAGGAAAGCATATATCAAGCACGTCTCGGATTTACTGATACAGAATTGTTCCAATGCTTTCACATATTCCGGATCAATGCCTTTCTCCCTGGTTTTCAGGAATCCACGGAGACTTTCATCGTTTACAACCGTTTTGTAATCCTTGAAATATGACATGATTACCCGCATATCCACCCAAAGTTGGATATATTCTTTTTTAAGATTGTATTTCTTAGCCGCTTCTTCTACGCTAATCCATTCTGACATAATGTTCGTTTTTTTATGTGTGATACAATGAAAGAGGGATACTCTTTTTATTATATTAGTGCAACGGGCATCTACGCTTCCTGCAGTCCGGTGGGCGGGGATTGGTTAGGTTATATTGGGGTATTATGAATAAACCGACCGGATACAAGAAAGGCGCAGATGCTGTTGCACCATTATCCGCTCATGAGGCTTAGCAAGACCTTTCCAAAGGATAATGATAACAACAGACACCCACGCCAATCGTTTATATATAACACATTCCTGACGGATATGTTGATATACACCGTTCGGGTGGAGTATCTGCTGAATCATCTCTCTTTGGTCGAAAGTTGCTAATTTTCATGAGCGAGAGATAATACGCTTTTACTCCAATAAGAGATAAAACCACTTTCCACCAGTTCCATCACGCTGATGGGCAGAAAGCGTGTGACAAAGATAAATGATTTATTTGGAATATATTGGAAATAAGGTAATAAATAATAAAAGGTACATACCTTACAATAGAAACAGACAAAAGAAAAACAAGTCTGTTAATAAGCCCTCAACCCATAATCGAATCTCATCTTCTTGCTATCTTTCACTTCAATTTTCAACAAATTACTTCCTTTTCGCAAGTAACGGCTGTAATCACTGATATTGTATTGATTATATTGCCTGGTCTGCTTTGCCTCCTGCGCAAAGACTTCCACTCCATTCAGCCATACTTTGGCTTCTCCGGCAACATTCAGCCATAAAGACAGATGATTGAAATCCTTATCCACCTTAAAAGTAGCTTCTGATACTACCGTAGAACGAGGGGGACAGTCGAAAGGCAAAGAAGTCATTTTCAACTCCTGACCGTTCAGACTGACAAGGCGGGTATTCTTGCTTCCGTTCTGACTGTCTGCAATCAAAGTAACAGCTTTCGCAGGGGTGATTTCATACAAACGGTTGTGCATCAGGTGTAACAAGCCTTCCGGTATTTTAGTTACTTTCCGGTCGTAAGTAATCAGGCCGTTCACTTCTCCTTCCACATCAGTGGTTTGTGTATAGACTGCCGCACTCAATCCTTGGGCAATCAGCGTTTCCAAATCATATACCAGACGGCCATAACTATCAATCAGAGCCATTGCTCCGTCTATATTCTTATACCCCCAGTTCCTCATATTCGGATTCCAGATATGCTCTTTGATTGCCCAGCCATAGCCGCCGAATTCTCCCAGTACGGAAATGCGGTTGCCGTTGTTCTCCGGCAGAATCATGGAAGTGACAGGATAATTATGTACGTCGTACATATCGCCTACGCCTCTGTCCGTCCAGCCGGTCACTCCGTTTATCAGGCGTGTATCGTCGTATTTTATCACTTTATTTACGATTTCCACCGTGTTGTGCTGTCCCCATCCTTCATTGAAAACCACCCAGGTAGTGATACAGGGATAGAAACGGAGACGGTCGATCATCTCGAACATTTCTTTTTGCCATTGGCGGGTGTGTTCTTCGGGAGCATTCCAATCGGTAGTAGCCAACGGATTGACGTGTTCCTCCTTCTTCCTTGACGTAGCAAAACCGGAAACCATGTCTTGCCACATCATCAATCCCAGAGAATCGGCGTAATAATAATATTGCTCCGGTTCTACTTTGATATGTTTACGGATCATATTGAATCCCATCTTCTTCAACTGCACCATGTCCCACAACATCGCTTCCTCGGAAGGAGGAGTCAACAATCCGTCGGGCCACCAGCCTTGATCCAGCGGACCGTATTGGAAGATGGGTTGGTTATTCAGGCAAATACGGTTATATCCGCACTCATCTTTACGGACATCTACTTTTCTCAAGGCAAAGTAACTCTTTACCCGGTCTAAAACACGTCCTCCATTGGACAAGACAATATTCAAATGATACAGTTTCGGAGATTCGGGAGACCATAAGACAGCGTTCGGAACGTCTATCTCCATCGCATTAGTCAACTTCTGTTCCACCGTCTTGATTACTTTGCCATCATCCAACACTTCTATTTTCACTTCTTCATTGCCTTTGGCTCCGATTATATCGAAAGCCAGCTTCACGGATTTTCTTTCAATATCAGTGGAAGGAAGTACCTGACGGATATAGGTTTTATTCACCGCTTCCAGCCACACAGTTTGCCAAATGCCCGATACAGGCGTGTACCAGATACCTTCCTGGTTAAGTTGCTGTTTCCCTCGGGAGATAGATTCCGTATCCGTCGGGTCGATGACGGCTACTTCAATGCTTTGAGGGCCACTCTTCTTCAGGTATTTAGTAATATCGAACGAGAACGGGTTGTTTCCTCCTTTATGCGTACCGACCAACCGGTTATTCACCCATACTTGACATTCATAATCCACTGCTCCGAAATGCAGGATAGTAGACTTATTCTTCCAGGAAGGATCTAAGGTGAACTCACGTTGATACCATAATCTATCCGTAGGAAGAAATGTTTTCTGCACTCCGGACAGAGATGATTCAATCGCAAACGGGACCAGAATTTCCCCTTCAAAGGAAACATTCTTCCGGGACGTGTTCTGATCCGTTACGGCATACTTCCACAATCCATTCAGATTGATCCATTCTGCCCGTTGCAACTGTGGTCTGGGATAACTTTGCCACACATTTTCCGGCGTCACCTGTTCAGCCCATACTGTTTTAATTTTATCTCCTTTAGGCTCCCATGCATGGGTAAACACCTGCGACATGGCTCCTAAAGCCAGAGTTAGTAAGATTCTCTTATCCATAAGCATTAGCGGGTTTTATATTCTTTAAAATCTTTCCGTCGATTCTTATTGTAGGTATTCCACATTTTCTGGAAATACAAAACATCACTCTTGTCCGCCCATTCGAAATAGGCTGTTTCCAATTCTTTTGCCATTTCAGGATATTTACCGATCAGGTTGTGCTGTTCGGTACGGTCTTCCTTGATGTTGTACAATTCCCATTCATCTCCCTTGAAGTTGGCGGAAACCAGCTTCCAGTCACCTTTACGCACCATGCGGTTGCCTTCATGCTCGGCATAAATATATCTTTCGGGCATCTTCTTTCCTTTCACAATCGGAAGGATAGACTGACCTGCCGTAGGCAGAATCGCTCTTCCCTGATATTCTTTCGGATAAGTGGCTCCTGCCAGTTCCACACAAGTAGACATGATATCGGAGAATTGTGCAGGCTGATGATTCAGTCCGCCTTTGTTCTTCACATGATTACCCCAGGAAATGATACACGGAGTAGAAATACCTCCTTCGTGTGCATAATGTTTATACAGCGTGAACGGCGTGCAGCAGACATTTGCCCAGCCTGTACCGTAATGATGATAGGTTCCGGGCAAACCCATTTGGTCGAGTTCTTCTCCGGTATGGGTATGGTATTCGACTCCGGTCTGTTTGTCGAAACCGAATTCGTGCCATTCGGCACAAGCTCCGTTATCGGACATAAACATGATAAATGTATTGTCCAACTCACCGTTCTTCTTCAATTCATCTACTACCCGGCCGATGTTCGCGTCCATCACATCTACCATAGCAGCAAAAATGGACATACGCCGTGCGAGGTCGGTCTGCTGATCTTTCGTCAATGAGTCCCATGCAGGTAGCGGATGCGTTTCATCTTCAAACAGACTTTCGGGAACTACACCACGTGGACTAAGTGCCGGTTTGCCTTGCATGAGTTTCAGGTCAACAATCCGTTTCCAGCGGGCGTCACGAATCTTGTCCCATCCCTGCATATAGAGAGACATATATTTATCGGTCACTTCTTTCGGTGCGTGCAAAGGGAAATGGGGAGCGTTATAAGCCAGATACAGGAACAACGGTTTCTTCTCCTGATGTGCCTGGTCGATAAAGTCAATCGCATAATCCGTTATCACATTGGTAGCGTAGAAAGTTCCTTCCTCATAGTGTCTGGGCGTACGGTCTTTCGGCAAACGGGTATATACCGCCGGATTCCAGAAAGAGTTGAATCCGCCCAACAAACCGTAATACTCCTGGAAACCACGAAGAATGGGATTCGACTTATTCCCTAGATGCCACTTTCCCGACATCGCCGTAAAGTATCCGGCATCTTTCAGGACTTCCGCAATCGTGACGTTATCCGAATTGGAACGGAAACCGGAATATCCTTTCGGCCAGGCAGGATGACTGCCGTCCATGTGTCCCAATCCCGTCTGATGCGGATAAAGTCCCGTCAACAGGTTGGCACGCGACGGGCAACTGCGTGCACTGTTATACATCTGCGTCATACGGACGCCATTCTTTGCCAGCTTATCCAACACCGGTGTATGAATCTCACCACCGAAACAGCCGAGATCGGAGAAGCCCAAATCGTCTGCCAGTATGATAATAATATTCGGTTTGTCCTGCGCATACGTCATCGGAACCAGAGCCAGGCTGCCTGCTATCAATAAAGAAGTTTTCATTTGGTATTATAATTAAAGTTGGGTTTGAATTTACCATTCTCATAGATCATCGGAATTAATCCGGGACGGCACGTCACTTTATACTCTGCCGCCTGTGCCCCACGCGGATTGAAGAACATGGTAGCCCACCAGTTTCCATCCTTATCCTGGAAAAGGTTGTTGTGTCCTCCTCCCGTGATAGCATTGTAGCGTTCGCTATAGGGACCATACACATTATCGGCTGTCGAGATGATGCAGTCGTAACTATAACGTGTCTTCGGTGAGGTTACTCCCTTTTTCTCAATATAGGTATCTCCCTCCGACGTACGGTGCGACCATATAGCTTGTACGAGGTGATATTTGTTATCGTATTTGAAGATAAACGCTCCTTCAATATATGGTTCCGGATTATATTTTTTCTCTTTCAATGTTTTCAGTTCCTCGGCGAAACCGCTCATATCCGGTTTCATGCGGGCGATGTAATGGTTGTGCCCGACAAAATAAACCGTACCGTCCGTATCTTCAAACAGACTTCCGTCGATGTTCGGAAAGATGGCTTTGTCTTTATTACCTTCGATATTCTCGTACGGTCCTTCCGGCTTTCCGGTCTTGCTCCGCAAAATGAAAGAGCCTCTCCCACCTGCCGACTCATTCATGCAGGCAACGATAAACCAGTTCTTCGCGCTTTTGATATAATGCATTTCCGGAGCCCACACTGCATGGAAGCGGTTGTCCATCGGATCACCGTTGATGGACTTCTTCTGATATTTCTCTCCTGCTTTATATACTTTCGGCTTCTTTTGCCAGGTTCCGTCTTTTTCCATCGACCATATTTGTCCTCTGGCTTCCCAGGACTTCATATCTTTGGAACGCCACAGATACAAACCGTCGTTCCAGTCCCAGCAATGCCTCTGTCCCGGAAAGTAACGGTCGGGGGTAGAGGTCGTTCCTGTGATATAATAATAACCGTCGGGCCCCAGCGTAGCCCAAGTGTCCCTCATCCAATAATCAAATACCGGCTTTACAGATGTCGGAACTCGTAGTTCCGGAGCGTTTGTATCTGCCGTTCCATATAACTGTGCTGATGCTGTAGAGATGGAAATAAATCCTGTAAACAAGATCAATCCTAATCGCAAAATCAATTTCATATATTTCTGTTTTATGTTTACGGATACAAAAATAGGCCGTTGCGGGGCAGACTTCATGGAATCATGTTTTTAATATCCGTAGGTATGTACAATCTTCTTATTTTCTAGTGTTCCGGGTGGAGATAATTAAATGGATTCTGTTTAAAATGGTAACGTCTTTGCGGGAGAGGCAGCGGATCCTGCAAACGCAACTCCCATGCCAGTAAACGGGTCAGAAGTTCTGTTTGAATTTCGCTGTATTTCTTCTCGCCAAACAGATTATGAACTTCCGAAGGATCTTTCTTTAAATTATAGAGTTCTCCGTTGCCATAATGATTCATAACCAGTTTCCAGTCATCCTTTCTTATCATGCGTGAGGTACCGCTTTGCGTCCAGGTGTTCAGTTCGTCGAAGTGGGCTATTTTGCCGGGAGTCAGTGCTCCTTCCTGTTCAAAAGTCAAGGAGGCATCCAGTCCGACATCGGCTCCTCCGAAGCCTTGTTGTACGACCATGCTGGAGAATTCTTCTTTAGGGTAAGCTTTTCCGGTCAGCATCGGCCACAAGCTACGACCCTGAACTCCTGCCGGTATTTCGGCACCGATGGCAGAGCAGAAGGTGGGGAAAAGGTCGGCTATCGATACGTGGCTATCCATAGGGGCAGGCTGGTTCTTAATGTGATATCCTGCCCATACCATCGGGATACGTGCGAGGCTTTCGGAAAGTCCGGCTCCTTTACGGATCAATCCGTATTCCCCCCAGTAGTCACCGTGGTCGGAAAGTACGACAAAGAGGGTGTTTTCATATTGTCCGCTGGCTTTCAATGATTCGATCAGTCTCTTGATCTGATCGTCTATCAACCGGATCATTCCGATATAGTTGGCACGGATTCGAGGCAAGTCTTGTTCCAGGTTCGGGCAGGACGCGTCTTCCAGTTGCGCCAAAATACGGTATTTCTCTCCTTTCTTTGCCAAATCTTTGCGGGAGGTCTTTAAGACAGGGAGCTTATCGGGGGAGAACATGGAGTAATAGGGTTCACATACCTGATAAGGGTTGTGAGGTTCCGGAAAAGAGACCCATACGAAGAAAGGATTTTCTTTCTGCTGTTTAATCCATGCCAGCGCTTCGTTCACGATTTTGGTGGGATGCTGTTCTTCCAGCGAGATGGGAGATGGCTCCAGCCATTGCCCCCTGGCTTGCTGATTCAGGAAACGGGCAGTCTCTTTCTCTGCGGGAGTCGTCTTTTTGTGCTTTCCCCAGTGTCCGTATTCAGACCAGAAATCAAGGTCGGCAGGTTTCAGGTAAGCGTGATTCTTGCCGACCAATGCTGTTTTATATCCGTTTTCTTTCAATACGCCCACTAAGTCCTGTTGATAGGAAATGTCAGGAATATTATGATTCGTGCGTACGTGAGTGGCGGAAGGAAAACGCCCGGTGAACATGGAACAACGTGCCGGAGAGCTGGCTGGCATCACAGTGTATGCCTTATTGAACCATACATTCTCTTGCGCCAACCGGTCGACAAAGGGAGTCACTTCCAGCGGAAAACCTTCCCTGCCGCACAAATCGGCACGCTGCTGATCGGTCATAATAACCACAATATTCGGTTTGCCGGTTTGCGCCTGGGCTGATATTGTCAAACCTTGTATGGCAAGCCCTGTGATACAAAAGATTGCTTTCATTTTATTAATTTGCTATTTGACGATTAAAAAACTGTCATGACTTATATCTCGGAATAGTAAATGATAATTTTGCGGAGTGCCCTGAAAGGGCTTAATTATATAGCGTAGGGCAACGCCCTACGTAAAAACGACAATCTGAATTTGCGCCCTGAAAGGGCATAATTGTATACAGTTCCGCCCTTTCAGGGCTTGTGGCTGGTGTGTCTTTTTCGTAGGGCGTTGCCCTACGCTATGTAATTAAGCCCTTTCAGGGCACCCCAATAAATATATAATTGTAAGGCTTTCAGCCTAACTGCTAAATTCCCATTTATCATTTCAATTTAAAACGGTATACAACCATGGAAGCGGCCTCCAGTTCGAGCGGTTGATTCAGGTCCAGTCCGACTTCCGTCTCTACCGGTTGGACTTCATTCGGGGTAAACGGGGTGTTTTCTTTTCCCGGAACCAGTACCAGGCTTGTTTTATGTGCCTTGACGGGACGTTTGAAGCCGGAAACTTCCGGTTGTAGAGTGACTTTTTTATCCTGCAGGTTTATCAGTTTCAGGATATATTGTTTGCTGGCCGTATCATATCCCATCGTAACAAAGATGTTCTGCAAACCTTCTATATCCTTGATCGCTGCATCCAGACACACGTCAAACGTGTTATCCCTGAACATCTTCGCCAGGTAGAAGAAGGAAGTCTTTACGCTACTGTCTACTCCATTAATCAACATCGGCAGGAAGATACGGTGTTCCAGAAAGTCCCAATGCCTCATCACCGGACGTTCGGCAAACAAGGGATTCAAATCACCGTTGCGTTCTATTGACATACGGATGGCTCCGGTAGCCAGCAGGTTATAAGGATATTTTCCGCTAATACCCAATTCGCCGATAAATAGATCGGCAACACCCCGTTTGTAGTTATCAAAGCGATAATGCTGTTCGCAAGCCCATTCGATTGAGTTATAATAATGTTCGTCGAACACTTTTACATTCTTCGGGTTGACAAAATTGGGAATATCCTTCCGTTTGTCGTCATTCTCTCTTCCGACTACACGGATAACACTATTGGCTATATAAACCAAGTCGGGGTATTTGGCGGACAATGCCTGATAGATTTTTTCATAACGTTCCCAATACACAGGTCCGAAATCTTCATTTCCAATCTCGATATATTTTAGCGGGAAAGGAGCAGGATGACCGTTCTTTGCCCGTTCGGCTCCCCATTTCGTAGTTGTATCACCAATAGCATACTCGATGGCATCCAACGCATCCTGGATATAAGCGTCCAGATCGACATCAATGTGTCTGAAATTCCACTGTGGACTTTGCTTCACCCAACCGCTGCAAATCATACCCGTAGGCATCACATACATCGCATCGGCTCCCACATATTCGCACAATTCATAAAACTCATGATAGCCGATTCCGTCGGTACGGTAATAAGGCGCCCATTTGCTCCACTGTCCCGGACGATTTTCAATCGGTCCGAGCGTCTTTTTCCAGTGATACATCGTTTCTTCATTGACTCCGTGCACGATGCATCCGCCCGGAAAACGGATAAAGCTGGGAGAAAACTCTTTCAGGTTCTGAACAATGTCTTTACGGAATACGGATTTTCCATCGTTCCAGGTATCGGACGGGAACAGGGAAACGACATCTATCTGAAATTGTCCTTTCGACATCGGTTGTATGGCAAACATTCCACGCCGGACGTTCTTTTCCGGTTTCAGTTCACCGGTATATTTTGTCCAGTCCCGATTCCCTACATTCACTTCGATCACATTGCTCACCCGTTGTCCCCATTCGTCAACTAGAAATACACGTAACGGAGCGGAATAATTTCTGTTCTTCAGAAACAAGGAAAGGCGGTAAGACGTATCCGTCTTCAAGTTCATTCCATAATATCCACGGTTGAGAATCAGGGCATCCGGATGGTTCGCAATATCTTCCGTGACATTAACCAGCATCGAATACTTATTTTCCCCACTCATCGGATTTTCATCCGTGCGACTGATAAATACAGGAGTATATGATAACGGATAAGTCGTCCATCCAATCAGCGGATCGGCCTGAAACACTTTTTTCTCTTTAACGCGGGGAGCCGGAACATTTTCATAAAGACCGTTCTTCACAGATAATCCGGCAGGCGGTGTAGCTTCTTCAAACGAACGGTTACGTATCAGTTCGGCATGCAAGGCACCCTCGCCCATCATTCCTATTTCCTCATAATGGAAACCGTACTTTACGGGAGCCACTTTGTGGGTTTTCGATTTATTGATATACAACGTTCCATCGGAGGAAGACGGAGAGGAACTATTCCCATATACCAGAGGTAATGTGAAAAACAGACCGATACCAAACGTAAAGGATTTGAATGTCGAATGATTCATAGCATTTGTTTTTAGAGTTTCACATTGCAAATGTGGTCTTTTCTATCCAAGAAAAACAGAAAAATAATGCTTAATACCTGCAATCATGTATAAAAATCTGTAGCGAAGCGGCAAACTGAACATGAGTGCTGTCCGTTTGAACAATTCTACGACTGTTCAAAACAAAAAAAGACGTATCTTTAGGTCGTGAAAATCAATCAGAAAAGCCATGAGAACCACCTTACTTAAATTCGTACTTTTATTTAGTCTCGTGCTCTTAAATACAAGCTTGTCGACGGGACAGATTCAATATAATAACATACGCTTCAAACAGCTAAGTATAGCTGAAGGACTCCCGCACAATACGATCAATGCAATCACCCAGGACAACCATGGGTTCATCTGGTTTGGTACACGCAACGGATTGTGCCGATATGACGGTTATAATATCAACCTGTTCGCACATAATGAAGCCGACAGCACCTCACTCCGCCACAATTTCATCACACGCTTATATAACGATTCGCTCCGTAACATTCTATGGATCTCTACCGATCAGGGCATCTGCAGCTATAACTACGAGACAGAAGATTTCAGCCGTTACCAGATTAAAGGGAACACTAAGGATGATGTTTGTTTCCTGAATACCAGCGATGGTATGCTTCTGGCAGCTTGTAGCAACGGACTTTATCGCTACAATGAACAAGACAGCTTGTTCGTTCCTTTTCTTCTCGATAAAGAAAAACCTCATGTGAGATACTTTGCGGAGGACGGAGACAAAACCTTATGGATAGATACCAACAAAGGACTGATGCGATACAGTCTGGAAAAGAAACAGTTTGTTTCCCTCCCGACTCTCATCCAGCCTTTTACACAGCAATGCAACAATGCCGTCCTGATCTCGTCCAACCAGCTTTTATTTAATACTAACAACGATTTTTTCGTCTATCATATACAAAGCAATACCCTGTGTAATCTCTCGAAAGACCTTGAGGTGAAAGACTTCCGGTGTGCGGCAACCGACCATACGGGGAATATATGGGTAGGCACGGAGTATGGTATCTTTGTCTTCAACAAACTCTATCAACTGATTGCACACTACGAACAATCGGAACGGGATTTAAGTGCGCTGAACGATTCTCCCATTTACAGCCTTTATCAGGACAAAGCTCATAATATGTGGGTGGGAACCTATTTCGGAGGAGTCAACTATTATATATTCGGTTCCGACCAGTTCCAGATATATCCGTACGGAGCCAGTTTCAATCATTTGAGCGGAAAGGCTGTCCGCCAGATTATCAATGCTCCGGACAACGGTCTGTACATCGCCACCGAAGATGGCGGATTGAACTACCTGGACAATAAGAAAGAAATCACCCGCGCCGAACGGCTTCACAAGCAAATGCAAATCTACGCCAAGAACATACATTCTTTATGGCTCGACAAAGATAACAGCTTGTGGCTCGGACTATTCCTGAAAGGAGCTCTTCACTATATACCGCATCTAAACCGCACGGTGGACTATAATCTATTGTCGGATGAGGTTTCTTCCGGCTTCTGTATCATCGAAGACAAGAACGATCATATCTGGTACGGAGGCCCTTCCGGCTTATTCCTGATCGACAAGAAGAAAGCGAACTCCCGCCCGGAAAAGATTTCATCTCTCCGTGTCTTTAACCTGGTACAGTTTAATGACAGTATACTTTGGGCAGGAACCCGAAAAGGCAGTATATTTCAGATCAATACCCATACACTGAAAGTAACCTCGCTCCCTATCCTACCGCATACTGATCTCTACATCACCTATATCTACCCCGATTCACATCAACGGATATGGATAGGTACAGACAACAACGGGCTTTATGTATCAGACCGCAACGGTAGCATTATCGCCTTTTACAGTAAAGAACAGTTGGGATCCAACGCCATCAAAGGTATCATTGAAGATGAGATGAGTAATGTTTGGGTAGGTACCGGAAACGGACTTTGTTGTATCAATTCCCAAGCAGGAAGCATTGACCGATATAAACAGGTACGCTCCGTCAATCCCCGTTTCAACATTGCACTGACTGCCATTTGGAGCAACAGCGAATATATGTCGCCCAACAATGAGAAAGCATTCATCCCTTCCTCTATCTCCGAACTGACGGAGATCACCCTGACGCACGAACAAGCCCAATCCCTGCGTCTCGAATACTCCGGACTGAATTATCAATATACCGACAACACTCAATATGCGATGAAAATGGAAGGTATCGACAAGGATTGGCAGTTTGTAGGCAACCAGCATCAGGTACGCTTCTCCAATCTGCCTTCAGGAAGATATATCTTAAAAATCAAAGCCAGCAAAGATGGTATCCACTGGGACGAAACGGGCCAAAAGGACCTTGCTATCAGAGTCCTTCCTCCCTGGTGGCTCTCGCCGGGAGCATATTTAGTTTATGCACTACTCTTCCTATTAATCATTTACGCCGCATACAGATATACCAAAACGCGTATCATCTTGCTCATGCGATTGAAAACGGAGCATGAACAGCGCGTCAACATAGAGAATATGAATCAACAGAAGATCAATTTCTTCACTTACATCTCCCATGACCTGAAAACACCGCTGACCCTGATTCTATCGCCTCTGCAACGATTGATCCAGCAGCCACAAATCAGCAACAACGATAAAGAGAAACTGGAAGTCATCTACCGAAACGCCAACCGGATGAATTATCTGATTAATGAACTATTGACGTTCAGTAAAATCGAGATGAAACAGATGCGTATCAGCGTCCGGAAGGGAGACATCATGCACTTTCTGGAAGAACTGTCGCACATCTTTGACATTGTAGCCGGAGAACGGGAAATTGACTTCATCGTCAATCTGGAAGACACCGAAGAGGAAGTCTGGTTCTCGCCTTCCAAGCTGGAACGGATTCTTTATAACTTGCTCTCAAACGCATTTAAATATACCCAGCCCGGCGGATACGTCAAGTTGAGTGCCAAACTAATAAAAGAAGAGAAAGAAACATTTGTGCAAATCTCCGTCAAAGACAATGGCAGGGGGATTCCTAAAGAAGCTCAGGAACAAATATTTGAAAGTTATTACCAGGTTGAGAAGCGAGACCATCGCGAGGGATTCGGACTGGGATTATCGCTTACGCGTTCGCTCATACACATGCACAAAGGAGAAATCCGGGTAGAAAGCGAAGTCAATGAGGGTTCGGACTTTATCGTTACCCTGAATGTATCGGAGGATGCTTATGGTCCCGATGAACGCTCGTCCGAGAACATCACGACCGAAGAAATACAGAAATATAACCAGCGAATCAAGGAAACCATCGAACTCATTCCCGAAAAGCTGACCAACAAAGAAAAAGATCCTGCTCGGGAATCTATTATGATTGTGGAGGACAACAAAGAAATGAATGATTATCTTGCCAGCATATTCAGTGAGAAATATGATATTATACGGGCGTATAACGGTGCGGAAGCCTGCAAGAAGATAGCCAAACAGCTGCCTAACCTCATTATATCGGATTTAATGATGCCGGTGATGGACGGATTGGAATTTACGGAACGTGTCAAACAGGACGTAACGACCAGCCATATCCCCGTTATCCTCCTGACTGCAAAGACTGATGAAAACGACCATACGGAAGGTTATCTGCGTGGAGCCGATGCATATATCACCAAACCCTTCAACGCCAAGAATCTGGAACTGCTGGTACAAAATATCCAAAAGAGCCGGAAACAGAGTATTGAACACTTCAAACAGGCAGAAGAACTGAACATCAAGCAAATAACCAACAACCCGCGGGATGAAATATTCATGAAAGAACTGATGGAACTGATTATGGCGAACCTCACCAAGGAAGACTTCGGAGTAACGGAAATCACAGCCCATCTCCGCATCAGCCGCAGCCTGTTGCACATGAAGCTGAAATCACTCACCGGATGCTCCATCACTCAATTCATACGGACGATCAAAATGAAAGAGGCTAAAACTCATTTACTGAATGGTATGAATGTCTCCGAAGCATCATTTGCCGTCGGTATATCAGATCCGAACTACTTTACAAAGTGTTTCAAGAAAGAATTTAATATCACTCCGACAGAGTTTCTCAAACAGTTGAAATAGAAAGCAAAAGTAACTGCTTCAGAAATTCAACCTACCCTTAGACAACGTGTCAACTATTAATAGAAAAGTTCTTTTGCTCCCTTTGCAAAGATCTCTTCCCTTCATAGTAAAGTTGTCTTTGCCCTATTTCAAACTATAAACGCAAGTTCCGTTTATATAATTGCAAGCTTTGTTTTTATAAACGGAACTTGCATTTATAAAAACAAAGCTTGCAATTATAGTTTGGAATGAAGAAAAAGGAAGTTATCCAACCGGCAAAAAGAAGTTTGGTCTATATCAAAAGGAAGTTAGCTATTAATAGCCAACAGGGCAAGTAGGTATATATTGTAAATCAACTACGCCCAACAGAAAAAGATATCGCCGGTAATTAATCTGCAACATTCACTGATGTAGCTAATTACCGGCGAGCAATAGAAATCTATAATCAACTCATACCTATTCTACCATTCCTGGAAGCGTAAATCAGCTTCCGGATTCTGACGACGAATCAGTTCCTCGTCAACCTGATAAGTGACGCCACCTTTCGTGTACTTATAAGAAAGGGTAAACTTAGGCTGTTTCCCTACAAATTCCAATGATTCGGCAGCAGGATCTAATGTAGCGGATGCATCTGTGATAGCGACACTTCCTCCGGCTTCAATATTGACGCTTCCATCCGGATTGACTGTCAGATTCACCGATTCATTGTTTTCCAATGTGTTTCCGAAACCCGGTCTGCGTACTTTGTTTCTACCTAACGAAACAAAGTCGCGGGTCATATTCTGACTCAAATCCTTGTTACTGTATTCAGTAACCTGCTGGGTGGACAAATTGGTAACTTTTCCTTTCACAAAGTAGGTACCATGATACTGGCTGACAAATTTGACAACTACAATACTGTAATCCTTCAAATTGCCATTCACATCAGTACTTATTTCATCCTGATTATGATCGACCAACCGGAAAGGGATTGCATAGTGCTTGTTCAAGGCAGCATTGTCATTATAGAAAGCATCGGAGAAAGTCACTTTCACATCTGCTATTGCCAGATTCGGATTGCTAATTGTCATCTTATTCGGATTAGCCAACTGATAATAGTTTTCCGGCATCAGTGTCAAGCCCGTACCATCCAGTAAAGACGGATCGATCTCAAATGTAGCCCAATCATCGGTATGCACCTCTCTTTTACCGCCAATAGCCACTCCCACCTTTATCGACATATCTGTATCGGCTATCAGTGTCCGCAGAGGTTTTTGCGAAGCAAAGTACACAGAACTCTTATCGTAGTCCTTTTCATAATCGTCATAACAAGCAGTCATCAGAACGCTTATCAGCCCTATCCATAATATATTTAGTCTTTTCATTGTAAATAAGTATTTATATCAACAGCACGTTATTCCCAACCCTGATTATTCATTAGATTCTTATTCTTTTCCAGCTCTGCATACGGTAGCGGCATGAAATAGTTTTTCACTTCATATTTCCGTTGTTCCACTTTCTGTACTTTGAAGCTGAATGTACCATCTTCCTTGCGGGTAACGGCAACGCCCTCCACCTCTTCGTTCAACGGTAATACCCAACGACGCATATCAAAATAACGATGATTCTCGAAAGTAAATTCCAAGCGGCGTTCGTTCTGAATCAACTTTCTGAACGAGTCTTTACTTTGAGCCATTTCATCCAGATAAAGATCAAAATTGATACCCCCGGCTTGCGAACGGATTGTTTTCAATATTTCGTATGCAGAATACAGGCATCCTTCGGCTTTCACCGTCGGGTTGCCCCAAGCCTCATTAGCAGCTTCGGCAAAGTTAAGAAAAACTTCCGATTTTCGTAACAAAGGATTGTAATGAACCGAGTTTAAGGTCTGAATCGGATTCAGCATAGCCGATTTCTTGGAAACGAATTTAGCCAAATAATAACCCGTACGTGTAGCATTCTCACTAAACGAAGGAGAATCTTTTCCACCCTCGGACATATCCAACGGCTGACCGGAATCGCCAAATGTAGCACTATGATAGTAGACATTCAGCGCAAAGCGATTATCCAGTACGGCATAAAGCTGCGTCAGATCGAAATCAGGATCAGACAGATCGACACCGGAACGGACATCGGTTGCCGGATAACCATTCTTCGCATAAAAAGCCTTTACCAGATTATGAGAAGGAGTGGCACGGGCACTTCCATAATAGAATGGCGGGAAATGAAGGCCTTCCAGTAGATTACTATTAAAATATTTGCGGAAAGCATAATCGGAACTTTCGGTCTGCACATCGGCAATGGAGGAAGCCGTAACAGGAACATAAGTTCCGAAACCTTCCATGCCCAGAATCTTATTGATCTCTTTGGCCACCGCTTCCCATTTTGCCTGGTAAACCGTAGGGTTCAGAATTTCGAATTGTCCCATGCCGGTGACCTTCGTCACGTCATCATCCTGCATGGCAGGACTTGCGCTATATAAAAGCGCACGACTTTTCAGAACAGCTGCCGCCGCTTTCGTGGCACGGCCGATTTGTGTATTACCAAACTCCAGGTCATCTCCCTGATACACATTCGGCAATAACTCGATGGCATTATTCAAATCGTTGACGATAAAATCGACTGTTGCCTGATAAGTAGGACGAAGAAATTCACCGTTCTGCGCGGCCTCATCCTGCGAAATAAAATGATCTGCCAACGGAATACCCAACGCTTTTCCATTCTTCGCCTTTCCGCCATACATCTTCAATAGCTCAAAATGCCACCATGCACGCAAGAAATACGATTCACCTTCCAGACGCAGCTTGATTTGCTTGTCCACTTCCGGATCGGTGCGGTTGTACTGCACCTGGTCGGTCAGGCCGTTTTCGAGGAAGGAGTTTACATAGTTCAACATGTTGTACGCATTACTCCAGTTTCCGATCGGGTTGTTAAACGCCGTCATCCCACCCATATTTAATTTATAGACAGAAGAGCTGCGCAGATTAGTCACTGCATTATCGGTAGCACAATCCAGAAAGTTATTGTCAAAACAATCTGGACGGTTGGCTATGCCATTATAAGCTTTATATAGTACGCCTTGAGCAAGTTCCGGAACTCTCCAGGTATCAGAGTCTCCGATCTGCCATGTCACCTTTGTATCCAATGTGTCGTCACAAGCACAAAAGAGAAACAGACCTGCTAAAACGCAACTTCCTAATATATGTTTCATATTGCCATCTATTAATTGTTCAAAATTAAAATACAAAAGAGACTCCGCCTGTAAAAGTACGTGTCACCGGATAGTTTGTCACACCGGCATTCAGCAATTCAGGATCCAAATCTTTCACGGAAGAAAGGACAAATAAGTTTGCACCACGAGCGAAAACCTTCATCTTCTTCACGACCGAACTTGGGGAGAACTGATTAAACGTGTAGCTCAATTCAACATTCTTCATACGGAAGAAGCTTGTATTCTTCAACCAGAAAGAAGAATTGCGGAAGTTGTTCTCACCGGCAGTGGTTGTCAGGCGCGGATAACTTCCGGTCGGATTGTTTGCCGGATGATAACGGTCTAATGCCAGTTTGGAGTATTTACCTTCTCCATTATTCCAGTAATAAGCATTCGTTGCCCAAGTGTGAACGCCCAGTTCGGAATATCCCTGAAGATACAATCCCCAGCCTTTGTAACTTACATTGAAGTCAATGCCCAATGTAGTACGTGGGAATGAGTTTCCGAGTTCCTTTACGTCACGACCGTCAATGATCTTATCGCCGTTCAGGTCTTTGTAGGCGATGTCGCCTTCCTGATAATCGGCAAACGTCTGGGGGGCATGTCCGTTGATGGCTACATCTTTGCCAAATAATCCTTCGGCAACCAGTCCCATCATAGCATCGGTAGAACGCCCCACTGTGTAACGGTATTCTTCACCATGCTTCACCTGGTTCCATTTCAATACTTTATTCTTAGACCATACGAAATTGGCTCCTACCGAATAAGCCCAGTCGTTGATACGGTCGCTCCAAGGTGAACATTCCTTCTATACCGTGATTCAAGACAGAGCCCATGTTGTCCTGGTAGGTAAAGTTACCAGTATAATCCCCGTAAGAGGTATCAACAGAACCAATGATGTCCGTATGTTTCTCACGGAAATAGTTTATTTCGGTATATAAGCGGTTATTCAGGAACAGGCCTTCCACACCAATGTTCCATTCTGCTGCCTTTTCCCATTTCAGGTTCGGATTGCCTGCACGGACAAAAGTGGAATAGTAAGCCGTAGCACCGTTGTTCGTTGTTCCGAACCGGAAGCTGCCGTCTTGCGACCAGGCGCGTTCATACAATAAATGTTCGGTGCTTCTGTCATAGCCCAATATACCGGCGCTGGTTTTCAGTTTCAGGAAGTTCACGTATTCATTGTCTTTCAGGAAATCTTCATTGCTTAGAATCCAGGCTAGGCCGCCTGCTGCCGAGAAGAAGTATTTATCTCCCGATTTGAAACGGTTGCTTCCCATCAATGCCATGTCGGCTTCCACAGCATAGCGGTGGTCATACATATAGTTCAGACGCAATGCGTAGTTTGCATTGATGATGTCTTGGGTCACTCCCTGATTCGTTGTTTTCGAGTACATGTAAGTCAGCCGTGCCGATACATCATGTTTTTGGTTGAATGTATTCTCGTATGCGGCAAAGGCATTCCAACCCAATGTCTGCTGCAAGGTAGTCGACTTCCGGCTTTGTGAAGTGGCTACATCTGTTTTCTTCATCTGGGTGTACATAATTTGTTCCTCACCGGCAAAGTCACGATATGTCTTGATGGCATACGTCGGATAGACTTTGCTCAAAGAGAGTTGCAGGTAATCATAGTTGTCGAAAGAAAGGAAAGCACCGGCTTTCAATCCTTTTGTCAGCATATCAAGATCAAATTTCAAACCGATATTGGTCTGGCTGCGTGTATAACGCTCATCCGTATATCCTCCGTACATCGTTTCCGCGTATGCATTCATCGGACGCAACAGACTTGCGCCAAACAAGGGAATCCCGTCCGAGCTGGCTAGTCCGGTTTCTTCCGGTGACATAGTCAGCGGGTATTCATTCGGACGATGCGTAGACAGGGCCGTAAATACCTGACCACAGTCCAATTGCCCCCATTTACGCATTTCCATACGTCCGGCAACGTCTGCGGATATAGTCAGGAAATCCGTTACATTAAAGTCGAGGTTTCCGCGAAGAGTCAGGCGGTGCAATTGCGGAGTATAGGTGACGTCTTCAAATCCGCTACCTCCTACATATCCGGCAATCAGGGCATAACGCACTCTGTCGGTACCACCCGTCATATCGAACGATACTTTCCGATAATTGGCATTTTTGTTCAACAACTGATCGTACAGATCGACGTTCGGATACAATAGGTCATTGACTCCTTTGGAGTTTTTATATCCTTCCAGTTGTTTCTGATTATAGTAAGGAGTCAGTCCGTCGTTTGCACGCGCTTCATTATACAGATTAGCATACTGATAAGAATTCAGGAAATCAGGAGTACGCGTCATCTGTACCACACCTGCTTCGGCGGTTGCGTTATAAATGCGGCGGTTGGCCTTTCCTCTGCGGGTAGTCACCCAAAGTACGCCATTCGCAGCACGTGCCCCATAAAGAATCTTGGCAGTGGCATCTTTCAGCAACTCGATACGTTCGATTTCTTCAGGAATCAAATCCGCTGCCGGACGTTCCACACCATCGATGATAACAATAGCTGTATTCTCCGACATGCCATGCTGGCCACGGATAAATAAATCAGGAGTATTATTACCCAATCCGCTGACTGTGGAGCGAACTTGCAGACCTAACATTTTACCTTGCAGCATATTAGTCAGCGTCAAATCAGGGAACGTTCCGAACTGTCCGTTCTTCAGTACGCTCGTTGCGCCTACTTCATTCCCTTTATATGTCTTGCCACCATCGGCTCTATTCACCAGCGATTCTTCGGTCAGGAACAGAGGCTCTTTCTTCAGGACAATCTTTTCAGGAACGATATTGCTGCCTGTCAGCTTATACACTTTATCTTCATATCCCAAAGCCTCCACCATGACGGTTGCGTCATTCTCGACCTTCGTCTGAAAACGTCCCTTTGCATCTGTATATAGAACGACTGCGCCTTCTCCACAAATGATAGAAACATTCTTCAACGGGCTACCTTTCTCGTCGGTAACAATAGAAACTACTTCCACCAAAGGCTTCTTCGCCGACTTTCTCTTTGATTTATTTTGTGCGAAAGTCAGGCTAGAGCCAACGATAAGGACAAATATGAGCCCTATCAGTCTTATATATCTAATCTTGTTTCTCATATACTTTTCTTTATTTTAGGTATCACCATCCGGGGTTCTGTTGAAGATTATCCAAAGCCGCCACTTCATCCATCGGTAGCGGATACCAATAATTACGCTTGTTAAACGTCCGCACGGCTGTCCTCACCGGAACATACTCGTAAGTAAAGTCGGTCAACTTATAAGTGCAGGCTTTATCCACTTTCAACTGGTCGGCCGTATAAGAATGGTTGATCGGAGTTGCTTTGACACCCATGATCGGATATTCACCCTTAAACAGGTCTTCAGCAATCATCCAACGGCGGATATCATACCAGCGGTGTCCTTCGAACATCAATTCCACACCACGTTCCCGACGATAAGCTTCTCTAAAGTCAACTCCATCCGGCAGTTCACCGATTCCGGCTCTTACACGGATTTTATTCAAAGCCTGACGGGCCGACATCGTACAACCCGTAACGACTGCATCCGGATCACCTGTCGCTTCGTATGAAGCCTCTGCCATATCCAGATAAACTTGTGAAACACGAATGTACACAGCCACCAGACGATATAATTGGAAACCAGCTTCGCCAAACAAAGGCACACTTGCTTCCGGCCAAATGAACTTCTTACACATATATCCGGTCTGTTGAGAGCCTCTCGTAAACTGATTGGTAGAAATGAAGTTCTCGGAGTAACCGCCCGAATAAGTAGTCAGATAATAAGGAACACCCTGTAAATTCTTTCCCCCATTGCTCACCGGGCACGAGGATATTATTAGTGAAGCGAGGGTCTCTATCCGAGTAAGGATTGGTAGTCTTTACCGCATCATAACCGGAACGCGGATCAGTGATCGGATAGTAGTTGCCGTCAGCTCCCTTGCGTTCGTACATATCTACCGCATTTTGTGTCGGAGCATTATAAGGAGTACCTTCGGCACCGGTTTTATTATCGTATGGTTGTGTCAGCCATTGCGCTCTGACGAAAGCAGACCAGTTGCCGTGATGCCAACGCAGGAACCATAAGTATTCCGGCTGTGCGAATTGATTGGAATTAGGCATTAGCTGAATACTACGATATTCGTCATGATTCATCAGGCGATAATATTCGTGACTTTCAATAGCATTGATCGCCTTTTGCGCACTACGGGCAGCTTCAGCAGCCATCTCTTTTCCATATCCTTTGTTTTCAATAGAATTCAAGTCGTTCTGCATCAAAGGGCTGGCAGCATAAAGCTGTGTCATCGCTTTTAATGCCATGGCGCTTACTCTGTCAGGCCGTCCATGTTCCTCGTCAGGCCAGCTTATAGGTAAATATTCAATGGCTTTATCCAGGTCTGTCTGCATCCAAGCATTGGATTCTTGATAAGTTTTACGGGGAAAGTCAAAGTCGTCCGATGCTCCCCAAAGCTGGTCAAAGATGGGCATTCCGCCATATCGTTTGATAATCTCAAAATAGAAGTAGGCACGCAGGAAATGGGCCTGTCCCAACAGTTTTCTCCTTTGGTCGTCTGTGATGGATTTCACTTGATCTACTCCACTAATTACACGGTTCACGATACGAAGTCCGGTATAAGCACGAGAAATAGCACTTTTGAAATTCTTCCCATCACTTTTACTTGATTTCGAAACTAGCATTCTCCAGTTACCTATTGACAAAAACTTCGACGGATCATTATTCGCGACGGATGCGTATATCCGATTGAATTACCCACCGATTATATATCATTGAATGCGGTCCATGAACCCTCAATACTGCTATAATCTTTATAAACATCATCTTCGGAAAGTCCGTCATCGGGAGAGCGGTCCAGATAGTCCTCACAACTTCCTACAAACAAACCCAACAGAATGATCCATATCCAATTCAACTTATGTCTTCTCATATCAGTAAATTTAAAGTGTCTCATAATCCTAATCTAAAACCAATGTTATAACGTCTCACCACCGGATAAACATTCTGTCCCGAATGTTCGGGGTCACGGCGGGAATCACCTTTCGAGAACGTCAACAAATTGGTACCGTTGACATATACTTGCAGTTTTGTCAGACGTAAAGGCTGCAACCAACGCTTCGGAATCTGATAATTCACTTCCAGGTTCTTCAAGCGAAGATAAGCATGGTTGGTATATGTGTATGTACTAGCCACCGAATTATAACTTCTCTGAACATGAATACTGGGGCGAATCGGACCGCCTTGAATCGGAGCATCGGCTGTCCATGTATTCAACGTATTTGGTTGAGCCTTGATATTACCTTCCGGAAAATCCCATAAATAGGAAGGAATCGCTTCTTTATAAACGTCCATAGCACTGTACCACAACATATTGAATCCGATTCCTTTGTAAGAACCTCCCAATGTAAATCCGAGGGTAGTAGTCGGATAGTTCAGGTTTTTCATCGGAACCATATCCTTAGCATCAATCATGCCGTCACCATTATAATCGATGTAATACAAGTCTCCCGGAATCAATGTATTATGTGTACCATTGGCAATAGTGGACTGCGCCGAGTTATAAATATCATCCAATGACTGGAAGTTTCCTGTTGCCAGGTATTTATTCACATATCCGATTGACTTTCCGGCTTTTTTCAAATATTCGCTCTGATTCTTCGGGTCATCAATAAAGACAACACGGTTCTCACTGGTTGCAAAATTAAACTTCGCGTAATAATTAAACTTTCCGATACGGTCGTTCCAAGCAATATCCAGTTCAAGACCGTGATTTTTAGTCTTACCCAGATTCACCTGCGGAAAAGCAATACCACTATCGGCCCATGACGGAATCGTATTACGTGTCATCAAAATGTTATTACGCTTTTCATCGAACAAGTCCACAGTAAAGTTTAGTTTACCCCACAAACCTATTTCGATACCGATATTCTGCTTAATAGATTCTTCCCAGGTAGCATCGGGGTCGGCCAATTTTCCTTCTTTGTATAAAGGTCCCCAGTTACTGGTCTGATATTTACCAAACTGCGCATTGGCAGATAGTTGCTCAAACTTCTGAATATAGTTGAAACGGGTAGCACCTTTATCATTACCAACTACTCCATACGAATAGCGCACTTTCAGGTTGGTCAGTACACCTTTGGTCAATTTCTTTACCCATGGTTCTTCACTGATACGCCAACCAATAGAGGCAGAGGGGAAGAATCCGAAACGGCGTCCCGGAGCAAATTTTTCCGAACCAGTGTAGGCACCGTTAAATTCAGCAAGATAACGCTCTTTGAAGTTGTAAGGCGCCTAATCTTCTTCGTAAGCCGGGAAGCACTTATTCGTGTTTTCATCTTACGGTTAAACACAAATAAGGCGCTTACATCGTGATCGCCAAACTGGCGACTATAATTCAATGCTAATTCGTAATAAAGTTTACGTCCGTAAGCCTTGAAACCGTCATAAACACCACCAACAGGCAAATCTCCGGGAGCATTTTCATCCGGATAGCGTTTCTCGGTATAATTATAAGTAATTGTTCCGTCAGCATTATAAATAGGATTGGCGTAATCATACACACGATTAATACGAATATGTGTACGTTGGGCAACCAAATCGTCTTTACCTAAAATCTTACCCGGCATGATCTGGGTAGTCCATGAAGAAGAAGTAGTGTAAGACAATGATGCTTTCAATGACAGTCCCTTTGTAATAAAGTCCAGCTTCTGATTCAAGATTACATCGTAGAAACCTTGATGTTGCTTAATATTACGACTACCTCCTTCGTTCATCAGACAGGCTATATTTTGATCGGAGCTTAACCCGTCTCCCCATATTCCATTACTATATTTAATCGGAAATTCATTACTTGGAGCCGTAAAGAACGTTTTAAAAAAACGTTCATCCGGAGAATCGACATTCTCATAATAAGACGGTTGGTTCTGATAACCCATCTTACCGGCCACATTGAACGAAAGTTTAGTAGTACTTGTGATATTGAAGTCGAAATTACTACGCCAGTTATAACGACGGTAAGAGAAGGAAGGATCGAAATCCTCTTGTTTGGTAGTATTAAAAATATCTCCGTCATGCAAATAACCCAAAGATACGAAATAACTCATTTTCTTCGTACCACCACGTACATTAAGATTATAAGCCTGTTCATAACCTACATTCTTTACCAGTTCTTTCCACCAGTCCACTTCGGGAAAGACATCGTTATACGGACCGTAATTTCCGGTAGCATACGCATTTTCCCATGCGGTAATGGTAGATTCGGGAACCATTGCTCCCCAGTTACCATCATTAGCCTGGGCTCTGTTATATTGTTTCATAGAGGTCACATAGTCAGACCATTCAGGAGCAGCAGAAGGTTGTTTAAAACCGAAGTTAGCTGTAAATGATATTTCCGGTTTCTGTTCGAGTCCGCGTTTGGTTGTCAGCAAGATAACGCCGTTCGCACCTTTCACACCGTAAACCGCAGTTGCCGAAGCGTCTTTCAGTACAGAAATAGATTCGATTTCGTTCACATCGACATCGTTGAAGTCACGTTCGATACCATCCACTAATACCAGTGGCTCCGCTTCTCCCCAAGTAGACTTACCACGAATCAATAAAGAAGCTTTATCGGCTCCCGGCTTTGAAGTGGAATTGATGGCAACCACACCCGGCATCTGACCTTGCAAGGCTTCGGAAACGGAGTTCACGCTACCTATCTTTAATAAATCATCTCCTTTTGCAGTAGCAATGGAACCGACACTGGATACCTTTTTCTGTACACCGTATCCAACCACTACCACTTCTTCCAGTGTCTCCGTATCTTCTCCTAAAGAGATTACTCCTAAAGTCGTTTTATTCTTTAAATCCAGTTCCAGAGTTTTATAACCCACATAAGAAATGACAAGTATGTCTCCTTTCGATGCCTTCACAGTAAAATTACCGTCAAAATCAGTAATCGTACCGCTTCCCGTACCTTTCACGCGAACACTGACGCCAATCATCGGTTCACCAGATACTGCATCCTTCACTTGTCCCTTCCAATAATCTTGTTGTGCCTGCACGTCCAGCGCACAAAACAAAAAGCAACAAAGACATAAGAAAGAAAAATAAAGTCTGTCTCTTTTCATAAACATTATTTTTAACTGTTAACAAATTCTTTATCTCAAGACACAAATTAAGCGGGAAAATCTTCAAATGAAAAGGAAGATTATCCTCAAAACCCGTACAAATGTGCAAAATAGATTTCTCTACTACATTTCTGAACAAATCATTTCCACATTGGCTTTATGACGTGCTCTTTGTCTACGGTGATATTGTATATGCCATCGTTTCCTTTCTTCAGGATGAGCGGAACAATACGTGTTTTACGAGGGGACACGGTGGAATCTGAACGATGAACGTGGTAAACATAGTAATATTTTCCATCCAGACCTTTAAATACATCTCCATGTCCTGATCCGTTTTCTCCTACGAGGCTGCGATGAATGATCGGACTGTTCGGATGCTTTTTCCACGGACCGAAAGGGGAAGAAGCAGTGGCATAACCTACCGAATAGTCGATATTCATAAAATGATTGGCAGAATAGAAGAGGTAATATACCCCGTCCCACTTCATAACAGTCGGTCCTTCCATCACCGGTGCAGACTTATAGTTCGGAGTCTTTTCCCAAGGCTCCGTACAGTCCATACATTGTTTCAATGTTTCCGGTTTGATACTTCCTTTCTTTATGTCAAACTCGGCTACCCAAAGATAATTGCCTTTATTAAAGCGGACATGATACAGGTAGTATTTTCCATCATCATCCTTAAATAGGAAAGAGTCTATATTCTTAGCGGAAGCGTCTATCGGTTTGACTTCCTTCTGCCGGAAAGGTCCGAATACCGATTTTGAGGAAGCAATTACTGTTTGCTCATTAGCAGTATAAGTGAAATAATAAGTTCTTTTATCCTTAAAGTATTGAGGTGCCCAGAAGCCTTTTTCACCATACGTTCGATCTCCTTTCCGCAGAATCAGTTGTAGAGAAGTGCCATCAGGCACCGTCCAATGCTCCAGATCGGTCGATTCGAGGATAGCAAAGCCCTGCGGTTCCTGATTGCGTGTGCCGGTGAGGTAATACTTGCCGTTTTCCACATAAATTGTAGGATCGGCATAAGTGATCTCCTTCTCATTAACCGAATCAGCCCGTACCCCAGTGACAGACAAACCAATGATTCCTAATGCGAGAATAAGTCTTTTTGTCATTTTATATTTTTTCATACCTATTTTATTCTATATCTGATCTTTATCTCATCTACAAAATTTCAATCTAACATCCAAACCAAACCGGGTTTCTCCCCTGCGAGATTCCATATTGCTTCATCCCAAGAAAGAGCCTTGGCAGCATCTATCGGGGTACTCATCGTAGAAAGACCATTGTAACGGTCGGCACCAAATGTTTGTGCTCCGTAATCGGGTATTTCTTCGTCTACGATAGCGGGCGTATTGGCAGAGAAACGACATTCCATATTTGGATTCGCATAGCAATTATTAGCCTCATTCTTGTTAAAGCGTCCGCAAATTCTTCCCGACTTGGGTGCACCGTTAGAGAATAATTTCTGGTTCCAAGCCACACAATGTGTTACGGTGATTCCTGTCGCCTTGTTAGCAAATCCCATAATACCGCCTACCTGGTTTTGAGCGGAAACCTCGCAATCGGAATAACAATAAGAGATCACAGCTGTCGGACTAGGATCTACAAATCCGGCAATACCACCCGCAGGATTCGCCACTTTCATCGGGAAAGCTTGTGCGAGACCTGAAGAATAACACTGCGTAACGATAGAATATAACATACGTCCAACGATGCCTCCTACACATGATTCAGTCACAATATCCCCAGTGGAAGAGCATTGAGAGATCGTTGCTCCGCCTCTCGTTTCCCCACAAATACCGCCGGCGCACCATACGGCAGTAATATCCGTTGCCGATGTACACTGATGAATTTTACTATCTGCACCATGAAGTCTTGCACAGATACCACCAGCCTGACCGTTATCCCAGGCAGCCGCTCCCGTTCCCGAAGTTAAAGAAATCGTACCGGATACCCGAACATTCTCCACGATACCCGGAGAAGTAGCAGCTCCCACCTGTCCGGCAAGGATGCCTGCCATCTTTGTATTGGCTGTAATCTGCGCATTTTCAAAGTTTATATTGGAACACTTACCAACCAACAATCCAAAGAATCCCTGATTAACAGAAGAGGAAGTATTTACTTTCAGATTACGAATCGTATGGCCGCCTCCATCCAATACAAGTTGTTTGGAAACCGAGGTCTCTATCGGTTGCCAGTCTACACCTTGCAAATCAATATCATTCTCTATCTTGGCATAGATCGTCTTACCATCTTTGAGTTTCTCTCCGAGAGTTATCAAGTCGCTCGTTGTCGCCACGGTATAAGGGTTGTCGATTTCTCCCTGTTTCTGTTGCAGGAAGAAAGTCATTGTACTTTTCTCTTGATTGACTGCAAGATCGTCGGAAACCAGTTTCAAACCGAGAACGTATTTCTTTGATCCGTCAAGCGTACCTAAATCATGGAAGCGCAAATTTACCATACGCAGGACATCGTCCCCCTTAAAATTAAAATTACTTCCATCCAGATCATAATATTCCACAGGTAAGAGGTGATATTCTTCACCAAACTCTTTGGCATCGACAACAGCCAATTCCGCCTTTGCTTCTTTTTCGCAATGGCTTTTCTCCACCATAATGTTATATTGGTATTCCGGCTCATCCAGATATAAATCATATTTGCCTGTCTGATAAAGCGACAAGGTAATATTGGAATAGGTAACTTCAGCCTTTTCCGGCTGTGTCAGATCCATGACTTCACCACATGCTATCAACGAAAACGCCATTAATGACGCTACAACAGGAATGTATCTTTTCATAATATCTTTCTTTTAATTATTAAAAAACAGGGATTACCATACCGACGTTATCTCCTGACAACCAAACTTTATCTCCGTCTATACGAACTACCTCCATCTCCATCCCTTCTTTGAGGAAAGAAACTCCTTGGAATGAGAATTCAGCCTTTATCTTTTGACCGACAGCCGTGGGCTTCCCGTCAAACTTCACATGAATGTATTTGCTTTGATCCGAATTTTGCAGGCGATAAGTCAACCGTTTAGGATTAATTGCAGCCTGAAGTTGTTCCTGCTCTGTAAAAGTACAAATTCCATCCAAACTATAAAACCCAACTTCGGTATATCCTGTTATATTTTTCTTATCAACCCCGTTTTCGGCATATTCCGTCTCCGCACAAGAGGTGAAAGCCAACAAACATACCAACACTACATATATTACTTTCATAAGCGAATAAATTTAAGATAATTACTTTCTAACAGTTGTCGACAATATTTCTACCGATCCATCCTTATAAGTCACTTCGGCGGTAAGTATTTGTCCGTTCAGGTTCTTATTCACTATATTGATTTCCTGTCCATCCAGCTTTACTTTATAAGATGAGACATCAGCCGGCAAATTTAATAGTTGTACCAACATATATTCATCCACTTGTTGATATTTCAACAAAGGAAACTTTCCTGTTACAGACTTGGTCTTAACATCATCCTTCCACAACACGGCATCATCCGATTTCAGCAATGCTACATGGTAGGCAGTTCCGGGAACAAGATTTTCAACCAATGTATAATCATTCTCCGAATCAAGCGATCGACGCACCACCTCTGTTCCCTCTTCATCTGTTACTGACAATATACCTGTTTTATCGGCTCCATTCCCCCAACGAATGAACAATTCCCGTTGCCCTCCGACAAGGCTGGAAACTGCCAATCCATCCCGGGCAGCGATGAAATCGGGATACAGCAATGGATTGCGATTGTAGAATCCGTCTGCATCCAGTCCTAAATAACGGGAAAAATAAATTCCTCCAAGTTCCCACATTTCAGTCTTCGCATCGTAAACAGCTCTCGCTCCACCGGGAACCACACTAAAACGTCCGGTAATGGCATACGTATCATATTTCTTGAACACCTCATAAAAAGTTTTATACCAATTCTTCGGATACCAGGAATAACTCTCAAAAAGGCTCTTGAACTCGGTTGCACTGACCGGTGTACCGGCATTAGCTTTTTCAGCTATCAGATTAAGGTATTCGTAAATTTTCATCCCGGCCGTATAACCATGCTTGGTTCCCCATTCTCCCAGTGCGTCGGCTACATGAGGATTTAAAGCACGTACCATAGAGAATTCCGTGCAAATCAGTTTCTTTGTTACACCATATTTATCGCGGATAATACGGAAATCATCTTCCGCCTGGTTGATTTTCAATGCGTGAACGTGTAAGTCGAGCCCTACAACATTAGGATTGTTATTAACCACAGAGACTACCGCAGGTACCGTTTCGCTCTTCGGCAATTCGGATACACGGTTCAATGCTCCGGCATAAATATCAAATGTCCATCCATTAGCCTGTTTCCAGGCAGTCAGCCGATTGGCAAACTCATTCAGAAATGCCCGATAATCCTCACCGTCCGCATGACAGAGATCGGTATCCAATGCATTCTCCCATTCCGGTTCGTTACCCATGACAAGTATTTCAATATTCTTCGCCATATCATAGGTTTTCAGTAATACTTCAGTTGCCTGAAATATGTACTCCATCTCCTTAGTTCCTACTTTGGGAACCGTGTCGGTATATAATTCAAAAGGTATTTTCAGGCTCAATATAAATTTCACACGGTCGCCCAAGGCTTTCTTGGCCTGAATAAATTTCAATGTAGGAATATGTGTCCTGATGGCATTTTCTTTCACACCAACAATCTTCCCGTTTTCATTCTGAAGAAACAGATTGGGGATATTGACAAATCCTCTCACCCAAGTCACTTTCGACTGTTTCAACATCTCTATTTCCGTAATCGGGTAATCTATATTTTCATTATAGTTCGCCCCCAAATCCTGCGCCTTTGTTCCCATCGAACATAAGAACAGCAATACAAACATTAAAAAAGCTTTCATTTTCATATACATACTTCAAGGTTAATTGTCCGACATCGAACAGAACAAAGGTAGAGAAATAAACTCCGGTAGAATAGAACGATTGTTTTATCAACGGGATTTATGTTCAGAATAAACATTTGACCTTATTTTAATGGTTCTTCTTCTACTTCACTGCGATAATAACCGTCCACTTCAGCAAAGAAATTCTGCTTCAGGGAGTCCAGAAGTTCGGGCTGTTGTGCCGCCACATTCTGTTGTTGAGTCCGGTCAGCTTTTACATTGAATAAACCGTATTCACCCAGATTACCCAATTCATTTCCCGTCAGATTTCGTTCGGAACCTTTATAAGGAGGCATCATAATCCAGTCGCCCGAACGATAAGCCATACGCCCTTGCGCTTCCAGCACTACATCCTTGCGGGCATTCTGCTCTTTTCCGAAGAATGCATCCAGATAGTTCCGACTATCCAAACCTTCCGGTAAATCGGCATGTATCATCGAACCCAGAGAAGCGAGAATATCTACCTGGCAAACCAGTGCATCGGACACGACCGGCTGAATCTTTCCTTTCCAATAAACAAACAGAGGAATATGCGTACCACCGTCGAACAAACTATATTTACCTCCGCGCAGACCTCCTGCAGGAAGATGATCGCCTGCCAGTTCGGGAGCACCGTCTTTGTAACCGTCATTCAGAACCGGCCCGTTATCGCTGGAGAAGATAATCAGTGTCTTTTCCAACAATCCTTCTTTCTTCAAGTGGGCAAGCAGTTCGCCGACACACCAGTCTGCCTCAACGATGGCATCGCCACGAGGCCCCATCGTTGTTTTACCCACAAATCGTTGGTGGGGAGCACGAGGGACGTGAGGTTCATGCAAACCATAATACAGGAAGAAAGGAGCATCTTTGTGTTCAGTAACAAAGTTCTTTACCTTATCTACAAAATAGTCGGCCATATCCTCGTCTTTCCAACGGGCTTTCTGACCGCCTTTCATATATCCGATACGGGGAATTCCGTTTACTATAGAGTTATTGTGTCCGTGTGCCCACTGCATTTTCAGCATCTCCGGATGAGAAATGGCAGTCGGTTCGCCTTCAAAATTATGCTCGTAACTCACTTCGATGGGATCGGCCGGATCGAGTCCTACTACATCGCCGTTTTCCACGTAAACCGTCGGGACACGGTCGTTGGTTGCCGCAATCAGGCAAGAGTAGTCGAAACCGATTTCTTTGGCACCCGGTTTGACGGTTTCGTTCCAGTTGACATTGCCGTCTCCCATCCCCAAATGCCACTTTCCGATAGCTCCGGTCACATACCCGCACTGCTGCATCATCTTCGGCAAGGTAAACTGATTTTCATTAATGATAAGAGGAGCATCTCCCGGCAGGATTTTTGCATCCTTATTTTTCCACGGATACATTCCGGTCATCAAAGCGTAGCGGCTGGGAGTGGAAGTTGCCGAAGTGGCATATCCGTTCGTGAAACAAACTCCGCCATGAGCCAGACTGTCGATATTCGGAGTATGAATCGTAGTAGAGCCGTAAGCGCTGACATCACCAAATCCCAGATCATCGGCAAGAATCACAATCACATTCGGCTTTTCTTCTACGTGCTGTGAGGTACAACCTACTAAAGACAACGTAGGAACTAGATAGATTATCTTTTTCATAATATTATGTAGTTAATAACGATGCAAATTTAGCCACCACTTATTTATTTATGTAGAACAAATGTTTAATAATGGGGAGAAATGTCCATCCTGCAACTATTCTTATGAATCGGATGTAGCATATATATCAATCAAGAGCCTTATGTGAGTTTACAAACAGTAGACAAATTACTTCCATATTTCGATTGCAAAAGCATTTTTTTTCATAACTTTGTTCGCAATATCTTGGTTACCTCTCTTGCGGAATACAATTTAATGAGCCAAGATACCCGATAATATATGCAGACTCGACTACTACAACTGGCTATTTTACTCATCTGCCTGTCCGGATGCACCAATGAACATACCAATACTCCCGCATTTTATATATGGAAAAGCAAATTAAGCGTACAAGATGCGGATACTGCCTACCTGAATACACTCGGAGCCCAAAAAATATACGCCCGGATGTTTGATGTAGACAACAAAGGAAACGGGGCATTCCCTACGGCAGACTATTCGCCTTCGTTTTCTTTGGATAATCCCGGCTTTCAGCAAAAGATAGTCCCCGTTATATTTATCACCAACAAGGCAATCCGGCAATGCACTGCCGCTGATATAGAGAAGCTTGCCCGCAACTGTGCCGACCGGATAGACACCTTATACCGTTTGCATTTCAACAAGCTCCCGACCGAATATCAGTTCGACTGCGACTGGACGGAAAAGACAAAAGAAAACTATTTCAACTTCCTGAACCACATCCGCAAGCTAAGGAAAGGAGTCCCGATAAGCTGCACCATCCGCCTCCATCAGATCAAGTTCAAAGACAAAACCGGAATACCTCCCGTCGATAAGGGAACACTGATGTACTACGCTTCATCCGAACCTACGGATTTCGAGAATGAAAATACCATATTAAACAATAAAGACGCTGCTTCATACATCGAAAAGATCGGTTCCTATCCGCTGCATCTGGACATCGCACTGCCGCTCTACAGCTGGGGAATCGTGAGAAATCCGTTCGGACAGATTAAACTGATAAACGGAGTCCGCAAAGCTACCATCGACGCACGTCCCGACTATTACCAACCAACGAAAGACGGTATTTACTGCATACTCCAATCACACTATATAAACGGAGTATGGGTGAATAAAGACTACGAACTTAAAGTAGAAGAAGTCAGCCCGGAAACACTGCTCGAAGCGGCCAAACTCCTGCGCAAAAAACTACGAAAGGAAAACAGGGAAATCATTTTCTACCACCTGGACAAAGAGATTATCAAGCAATATTCTACCGAACAATTAATCAACATCATAAACACTTTCTCATGAAACATCTGAAACGCTTTATCGCCACACTTGCCATAACCGTACTCCCCTTCCACTCCTACGTCAACGGATGCGGAGGCGATTTTTACGATTATATGAACTACTATAACCTTTTCGACCAGCTTCTTCTCGAGAACAAAGGCCTGCAACCTTTCCTCCTGACGACGGATGATGCATTCTACGGAGAAGACATGAACCCGGACGGGAAACAACAGCAGCCCGACGAAAATATAAACGCATGGATGACATTTTTCAAGAAGAACAAAACCCTTCAGGACATGAATGAAGAGCAGTTCAAAGCATTGCTTTACACCGCTTCCTACCAGTCGTTGAAGCAACCTTCTTCCCCATACGTCACCACCCTGAACAAGACAGATGCAGGAAAGCATACCCTTACCTACCTGCAATATGCGAAAGAACTGGAGCCATACGCCCAACTATCGAATAACGGCGACTGGTGGGAAATGAAACGCACCTCCTCCCCCTCTGAAGAAACATACACCCACTACAAAGACAAAGGACTGGAACTCTACCGGAACTGCCCATACGATGAACTGAAACTAAGGTACGGCTACCAACTCGTACGCCTGGCACACTATATGCGAAATAAGAACAACGAAGCTATCCGAATGTACAACCTATACGTGAAACCTCTCAAACAGGAACATTACATCTACTACGCCGCCCTCGAACAGACAGCCGGTGCTCTCTATAACATAGGTAAACTGGCAAATGCCAACTATCTCTACTCCCGTGTGTTCGACCATTCGGATAACAGGAAAAAAACAGCCTATACCAGCTTCAAAATACAAAACGAAATAGACTGGAACGAAGCAATGTCCTGGTGTAAAGACAATCGGGAGAAAGCAGCCATGTATGCACTCCGGGGTTATAATACGTTCTCCAATGAACTGGAAGAAGTGGAAAACATCCTGAATATATATCCTGAATCACCCTATATCAAGCTGCTCGCCATCCGGTATATCAACAAGATGGAAAGGGATATTCTGACGCGCTACAGTCATTCGGATGCCACCGACGACACAAGTTCATTCATGCAACCTTCCGGAAAAGTACTTGCAGAATATGAGCGTGCACAGCAGATAATCAAAGCGGTAATGAATCACCCCAAAGTGGGCGACAAAGACTTTTGGGCTCTCTACCATGCACATATGTCTTTCCTCTGCAAAGATTACCGGCAGGCAGCCACATTCATCGACTCCCTCCAGACCACGAAGCCCGAATTGCTGAAACAAAAAAGCCGTACCCAATTCAGTCTTTACCTGGCACAACTGAAGTTTATCGGTGAAGATGAAGAAAAAAACATCCGGCAATACCTGCAAACAAGCCATGCCGATGAGGACTTTATCAACGAAATTGTCGGTCATCTTTATAAAATGCAGAAAGACTACGGCAAAGCATTCCTTACCCACAACCGCATAGAGAACCTGCGGCAGAATCCGGACCCGGATATTATCAATTCGCTTCTGGCAAATGCCGGGAAAGAGAATGACCAGACGCTATTGACCCAGCTTTACGAACTGAAAGGAACTTATTACCTACGCATGAATAACTTTGCAGAGGCAGCAAAATGGTTTGCCAAAGTTCCGGAATCCTATAGCCTCACTCACTATAAATACGATTATGAAACAGAGAAATATATCCCTACGGGTATCTCCTCGGATGACTTCAACGGCTATTCGGAAATCTCCCCGTTGATATTCAGCAATGGATTCAAAAGACTATTCAGCGTTCCTGCCGCTTCGCAACTAACGGACGTAATGTACGAACAGTATCCCTATCTGAACAAAGAACACAATAAGGCTACATTGACCGCCGCCTTGATGCAACTGGAAAAGGAAAGCCAGATGATGACGGAAAAAGGCGCACGGGCTGCCTATATGCTGGCCAACTATTATTATAACATATCTCCTACCGGTTATTACAGAAATATTCCTGCATACTTCACAGACAACTCCTACTATTGGTCTGCATACGTCTCATACGGCACAACAGGCCCAAACTCCATTCCTGATTACAGCAAAGAGTATAATTACAGAGACTTCACCCAGGAATATATGATAGTCGATAATATGGAGAACGCCCTCGCTCTGTATGAACAAGCTGCCACCTACTTCACCGACCGCGAATATAAAGCACGCGCACTGTTCATGGCCTCTTCCTGTACAATGGATCTTTATGCCCAAAACTGGTGGAGTAACTGGAACAATATCCTTAATCCTGATTTCAGCAGGTCGGATGACGAAAAGAAAGTGGACAGCTATTTCCGTCAATTAAAAAAATCATATAGCGATACACAGTTCTTCAAGGAGGCCGTGTACGAATGTAAGTATTTCGAATATTACGTAAAAACTGAACTCTAATTCCCTAATCATCATCACTATAAAATGAAAACAGCAGTATTTAAAACAAAAATGAGAACTCTCGTCTTATTACTGGCAGGGCTGGCTTTATCCTCTTCCTTATCCGCCCAAGATATTTCGGGAGCCTGGCACGGAAAACTTTCCCTTCCCACCGGTTCATTGACTATTGTATTCCATATCAGTCAAACGGAACAAGACGTTTATGTGACCACACTGGACAGTCCCGACCAGGGAGCCAACGGAATCAAGACACAGACTACTTCTTTCAATGATTCTACTTTAATTATCCAGATACCTGTGATTCATGCTTCGTACAAAGGAAAGCTGAACAGTGATAACACAATCAACGGGACATTTACGCAAGGGATGCCCCTTCCGTTGAATTTGAAAAAGGGAGAAGCCAGCCGCCCCAAACGTCCGCAGGAGCCTCAACCGCCTTTCCCTTACAGAAGTGAAGAAGTCACCGTGAGGAATGAACGCGATGAAATTAACCTTGCCGGAACATTGACTCTTCCCGAAAAAGGAACTAAATTTCCGGCAGTGGTAATGGTGACGGGAAGCGGTGCGCAGAACCGGGATGAAGAAATCATGGGACACAAACCTTTCTTTGTCATCGCCGATTATCTAACCCGGAACGGAATTGCTGTGCTTAGATGTGATGACAGGGGTACTGCCGCTTCACAAGGTACTCACGCAACAGCTACCAATGAGGATTTTGCCACAGATACGGAAGCAATGGTGAATTATCTGCGCAGCAGAAAAGAAATAAATGCAAAGAAGATCGGAATTATCGGACATAGTGCAGGCGGAATCATTGCATTCATCGTTGCCCAAAAAGACCCATCCATTGCATTTGTCGTTTCATTGGCAGGAGCCGGCGTGAGAGGCGACAGTCTGATGCTGAAGCAGGTAGAGTTAATCTCTAAATCCCAGGGAATGCCGGATGCCGTCTGGCAAGGGATGAAGCCTTCGATACGGAACAGATATGCCATACTGCAACAAACAGACAAAACTCCCGAAGAGTTGCAGAAAGAACTGTATGCAGACGTTACAAAAACAATGTCGCCCGAACAATTGAAAGACCTGAATACCATCCAGCAACTATCCGCACAAATCAGTTCGATGACTTCTCCGTGGTATCTTCATTTTATGAGATATGACCCGGCCCAGGATTTGAAGAAACTAAAATGTCCGGTTCTGGCTCTGAACGGAGAAAAGGATATCCAGGTGGATGCCGCCATGAACCTGACTGCCATCCAGGAAAGAGTCACCGGAAATGGAAACAAAAATGTAACAGTCAAAGCCTATCCGAACTTAAATCATCTGTTTCAGACTTGCGAAAAAGGAACATTGGCTGAATACGGGCAGCTGGAAGAAACAATCAATCCGGAAGTCTTGAAAGATATCATTGAATGGATAAGGAAACAATAAGTCTATTAATGATATTACTTAGCAAGTACACATTTCTCAATATCACATTCTTTTCTTTCCAATTCTTGCAAATATTTGAAGAATTTGCAAGAATTAGCAAGAAAAGAATTATATTTGTAGACCAAATATAATATAAACAGATCGTATTATGATTGAATTCCCTCCTCAAATAAGTCAGGAAGAATATTTAAAAGTTCTTCTCACTGATCCGCTTGAAAAACTCAAGGCAATCATAGAAAAAAACAATGATAAGTATAGTTATTGGTCTGATGTAAAATATCAAAAGGCTCCTGAAGGCATATCAAGTAAAGAATTATGGTGCTACATAAAAGCATCACGGAGAGCAAAACGAATTATTGTATGGAAAAAATATGGCATATCTATCAGTATAACCAACGCCATGCAGCGGATGTGTCACGAGTTTGATATGAACTTTGGCGGCTCTTGGGGAAGTAATTCAATCATTCCGGCAGAAAACAAAGAACAGTATCTAATTAGCTCATTAATGGAAGAAGCAATCTCCTCCAGCCAAATGGAGGGAGCGGCAACTACCAGAAAAGTAGCTAAGGAGATGCTAAGAAAAAGCCTTTCTCCACAGGACAAATCTCAACAAATGATATTCAATAATTATCAAACAATACGTTTTATAACCCAAAATATACATACCCCACTATCATCCGAACTATTACAGCAGATTCATGTCTTAATGACTGAAAAAACGTTAGAAAATCCAGCAGATGCAGGAGCATACAGAACGAATGACGAAGTAGTAGTGGAAGATGCTATTACGCATGAAGTAGTACATACTCCCCCCTCATACAAAGATATCCCCTCATTTATTGAAGATTTATGCATATTCTTCAATGAAAGTGATTCTAAAGTATTTATTCACCCAATAATCAGAGGCATTATCATCCATTTTATGATTGCTTATATGCATCCGTTTGTAGATGGGAACGGACGTACAGCAAGAGCTTTATTCTATTGGTATATGCTAAAAAGTGGTTATTGGTTAACTGAATATTTATCTATCTCAAGAGTAATCGCCAAATCAAAAAAGTCCTATGAAAATGCTTATTTATACACAGAAGCTGATGAAAAAGATATGGGATACTTTATAGCTTACAACCTAAGAGTACTAGAGCTTGCTTTTAAAGAGCTACAAACTTATATCAAACGCAAATTAGATCAAAAACATCAGGCTTCTGTATTCTATAAATTAGATAATATCAACGAACGGCAAGCAGATATTCTTAGGCTTATTAATGATAATCCTAAAATATTATTCACCGTGAAAGAGCTACAAAACAGGTTTTCTATTACTCATACTACCGCCAAAAATGATATTGACGGTCTTGTGGAAAGAAAACTGGTTGATGAAATATCACTTAATAAAGTAAAGAAAGGATATGTAAAAGGAGAACTTTTTGATAAAACAGTTAAGTCTATCACATAATCTTTCCAATTCTTGCAAATTCCTCAAATATTTGCAAGAATTGGAAAGAAAGTAAATAGCTACAATTTATATATACTACATAAATCACTCGTCATCAGTTTACATCAACATTGTCTAAATTGATTTAAATCAAAATCCATCTCATCGAACTCACCCTGAAAGATTTTGTTTTACCTTTGCAGCCAAAACAAATAAGCGGCAAATAATAGTAAGGTAAAAAGGTAACAGGTATTAAGGTTAAGTTTTGTATGAAGAAGAGTCTTATTGCATTGGCGTTCGGCACACTGGGATTAGGTATTGCCGAATTTGTAATGATGGGAATTTTGCCCGATGTGGCAAAAGATTTAGGTATTAGTATTCCGACCGCAGGGCATTTCATTTCTGCTTATGCATTAGGCGTCTGTGTCGGTGCACCTGTATTGACATTGGCTCGCAAATATCCGCTAAAACATATTCTGTTAGTATTAGTTACCTTAATTATGATAGGTAATATCTGTGCGGCTATGGCTCCCAATTACTGGGTGTTGCTCGCTGCCCGTTTTATCTCCGGCTTGCCTCATGGTGCATACTTCGGAGTAGGCTCTATTGTTGCAGAGAAACTGGCCGACAAGGGTAAAGGTTCGGAAGCCGTCTCCATCATGATTGCAGGAATGACCATTGCCAATCTGTTTGGTGTACCTTTGGGCACTTCCTTAAGTACCATGCTTTCCTGGCGTGCCACTTTCCTGCTGGTCGGTATCTGGGGAATTGTTATCCTATATTATATCTGGCGATGGGTTCCTCATGTAGAGGGTCTGAAGGATACCGGCTTTAAAGGACAATTCCGCTTTCTTAAAACTCCGGCTCCGTGGCTGATTCTCGGTGCTACGGCATTAGGTAATGGCGGTGTATTCTGCTGGTATAGCTACATCAATCCGATGCTTACCAATGTGTCCGGCTTCTCCGCGGAAAGCATTACGCCTTTAATGATCCTTGCCGGCTTCGGTATGGTAGTGGGAAACCTGATTAGCGGACGTCTCTCCGACCGCTACACCCCCGGAAAAGTAGGAACTGCCGCTCAAGCACTTATCTGTATTATGTTATTGCTCATCTTCTTCCTTTCTCCCTATAAATGGGCAGCAGCCCTGTTGATGTGCCTTTGTACGGCAGGACTGTTCGCTGTATCCAGTCCGGAGCAGATATTAATTATCCGCGTATCAAAGGGAGGAGAAATGCTGGGAGCAGCCTGCGTGCAGGTTGCATTCAATCTCGGAAATGCCATCGGTGCTTATGCAGGCGGACTGGCTGTTAATGGTGGCTACCGTTATCCGTCCCTGGCGGGTGTACCATTCGCCCTGATCGGATTTACTTTATTCCTGATTTTTTATAAGAAATATCAGGCAAAATACTAAATAACTAGTAAAAGCTGCCCTACTTTCTGCTGCAAGATAAAATTCACTTTAAAGTCTTGTAGAATTATATTTTTACTCATACTTTTGTAAGGTCTGTTAAGTCTTGATAAATGGGAATGAGGAAAGATACACTTATCACAATTATTATGGGAGTAATTAGTATATTTACTTCTTGTAATCCGCATCCCAATCTATCAAAGGCTGACCAACTAATAAATTTTTATCCTGATAGTTCCCTGACATATTTGAAAGCTATCCAGCATCCTGAAAATATGTCCCCAAAGGATTATGCAAAATGGTGCCTATTAGTAGCTCAAGCAAAATATAACAATGCTCAAAGCTTAGTTCCGGACTCATTTGTTTTTAAAGCTTTTGATTATTTTTCCAAAGACACATCCGACCCGATACTAACAGCAAGAACATATTTTTATACTGCACTTATCAGTAAAGAAATAAGAAACATAGAAGAAGCTGCTCAATACTTATTAAAAGCAAGAGATTTCGCGGAGAAAGCAAATGACTACAATCTAGCATTCAAAATTTCCCATGACTTGTGCGACATCTACTCTAAACAAGGATTATTTGATTATAAGTTAACAGAGGCATGGAGAGGATATAATTATGCACAGATTTCTAAAGATAGTCTGTCTATTTATTATGCATTGGCAGATCTGGGACATGCTTATTCTACCAAAGAGCAAATCGATAGCGCACTTTATTTTTTCGAAAAGGCATTCCCTATTGCTCAAAAAGTACATCCCAAAGCCACCTCTTCTGCTTTAAACGATATATGTTATGCATATATAAATAAAAAAGATTATATTTCCGCACTAAAAATCTGCAATGAGGCCATTGCATGTGAAAAGGATTCAATTGACCGATATAACAATTACATTATCAAAGGAGTAATCTTTCAAGATATACAACAATATGATTCTGCTATCCATTATTTTACCCTAAGTAGTAAAAACCAATATATATATGCAAAAGCACTCAGTTATAGCTATCTGGGAGAAATTTATTAAAAAAAAGGGAACATTCTTAAAGCGTTAGAATTTATCAAAACCTATGAACTATTAAGAGATTCAATAGAAGATCAAAACCAAAGCGTGGCAATTATTAAAATGCAGAATCTATTTCAAAACGAAAAACTGCAGAAAAACAACAAAGAACTATCTAAAAAGATGGAAGAAATTAGTTCTCTTGTATATAAAATAAGTGCAATTGCAGCTTTCGCGTTACTAATTACAGGATTATGCTACTTCATAACCTACAAAAGAAGAGTGAACGTATACGAAAACAAGAAAGAGAAATATCTCAAGCCAAAGATAAACTACAACAGCAAGCTATAGAAAATCTTCAAAAAGAAGAAAAACTATCTTCACTACAAGCAGACTTTTTACGCAGATTAGTGGCTATCAACATTCCATCTCTAAATAATAAAGCAAACGATCTCGTTATCAAACTTTCTAATGAGGATTTTGCTAATCTGGAAAAAGATATTAATGCTACTTTTGATCAATTTACAGTAAGACTAAAGAAAGAATATCCACTACTCGACAAAAATGAAATTCAGTTCTGCTGTTTAATAAAAATACAATTAGATTTAAATACCCTTGCCAATATCTACTGCAGAAGTAAAGCTGCAATTAGCAAAAGAAAACTTAGAATCAAACAAGAAAAACTAAACATTACAGATAAAAACATCTCTTTAGATGATTTTATTCAAAGATTCTGAAATATCCCTCCTTACATTAACATCTATTCATAATAAAAGGATTTAATTGCCATTTGTCCAATGGTAATCTATACCTATTTACATTAACACATTAATTATTAGCGATTTATATAATATCTATTGTCCAATGCTTTTTTTGTATTCATAAATCATATTCCATAACTTTGCAATATCAAACGTAAGCAAAATCAGATTCTATAATAACATCTTGATTAAACTATTAATATATAATATAAAATGTGATATAGCAAAAAAATCAATATTAATTATTTAAAACTAGAATTATGAAGAACCTAATTTGGCTTAGCGCATATCTTATCATAAGCGCAATTTTCAGTTCTTGTTCAAAAGACGACGAAAACACCTCTATTATTCCGGAAGGAGAAAAAACAAATGTAAATGTATCATTAAATATTGCTCCTATCAACGCAATGGGAACCAATATAAATGATAACAGAACTTCTATTGAAAACTTTTGGTTATTAGAATTCGATCAACAAGGTAAAAATGTCGCAGTTATAAAAGAACTACGATTCAGTATCAACTCTCCAGAAACAGTAGAATTAGTAGCAGGGGCTAATATGAAACTGGTAGTAATTGCTAATGTAGATAAAAGCATTGTTTTCCAATTAGGAAAACAAACTTATGAAGCACTAAAGAATACTATTTATACATTACCAGTCAATTCATCTAACGCAATTCCGCTAGTAGGAGAGCAAGTAGTTTCTATTACCAAAGAAAATCAAACATTAGATGCTATCACATTAGAACGAATTGCAGCTGAAGTAAAATTCACTATCAATAATACCTCTTCTGACTTCCAGCTAACTTCCATAGCATTAAAGAATATATATAAAATGTATTACTTTAGTAAGGGAACAATATCTCAAAGTAATATTGCAGACTATAGTGAAACCCCATGTACTATCGGTGAAGAAAATTATACCCATTACATAGCGGAGAACCTGATGGGAACAAATTCTAGTATCCCAACAGACAAAGACAAGGTAACAGATAAACTAGCGACTTTCATTGAAATTGTTGGTGAAAGAATGAGTGAAGGCAATAAAGAAATAGCAACTTTCAAAATGTTCATTGGAGAAAATGAAAAAGATTTCAATGTAACAAGAAATAATGCATATAATTACAATATTAATCTTAATCTGGCAGATGCCAGTGATAAACGCATCACTATTGAAAAGATTCCATTAGAAGGCATTGCAGCTGAAGCTAACTGCTATATACTGAATCCAAATTCAGAACATGAGCTACTGGTTCCTGTGAAACGAGTAAATGCATTTTGGGGAACAGAAGAAGGCGGCTTCAAAACAGATCATATGTTGAATGACGGAAACAACCAAGGAAAAGTAACTAAATGGATTGCCCGTATCATAACAAAAGATAGTTCCAAGGAATTACTGAAATTCACCACCCAACAAGGAAGCTCCGCCAATGATTATATAGGAATCAAACCTACAGGAAACGAAGGTAATGTATTAATAGGTATTTACGACGCAACAGCAGGAGAACCTGCTCAAGACGCTAAACCATTATGGAGCTGGCACATTTGGATTACAGATTATAATCCGGGAGGAGATATTAATGGAATAATTCCTGCAATTTCTCAAAACCCAGGAAAAGCAGATGTTACAGGAGGAGCTATCTACCGTTTTGGGGGAGTTGATAACAATCAAACGAAAGATGGGTCCACCACAGGCAATGATGGATCGTAACTTAGGCGCACTAAGTGCAACACCAACTGACGGTGCGAAAACGATCGGTATGTATTATCAATGCGGTCGAAAGGATCCGATAATGACTGATTGGAGCCAAATCACTAAGTTAGGAACCAGCTCTTTAGGGGGAGACGTTTACTCCATTCATATCAAAACAGCAAAAGGTCCCGTATCTAAAGAAACAGCTGTGAAAAACCCGGATACCTATTTCTTGGGAGATGCAGACCATTTTACTTATAAAGATTGGTTAATTGAAGGCAGCGGTAGTACTGAACTATGGTACAAAAAGAGTGATGAAAAAACCAAAACACTATACGATCCATGTCCGGCAGGCTGGAGAGTGCCTTATAAGATGAACACTTATGGTGAAATAAACGGAGAAGATGTTGACAATGGTATATATCTTTGCCCTAATAATAGTTCCATAAAAATATTTTACCCGTTTGGAGGACATTTAAATGCCATTACCGGTCAATATCCGGGAGGAAGTTTGTTTGAATACAAAACTGCACAAAATGGTTGGCTAGGCAGTTATCCGGACAATCCTAATAATGCCTATAGTTATCATATATTCTCTGCAACATTAGTGGACGAATATGACGGACCATTCTTTCCCATCATGCCTAACAATGCAGACGGCAGATACTTAGGTTATAGCGTACGTTGTGTAAAAGAATAAATCACCAAAGAAAACAGGTACATGAATAAACACATTATTCTATTATTTATCATATTGTGCATTGGCCTTACAAGGGCCAGTGCACAACATAGTATTACCGGCAAGGTGCTAGATGCTACTAACCAGGAGCCTATCCCATTTGCCAGTGTTACTATAAAGAACGTCAAGAGCGGAACAACTACGGACAATAATGGTAATTTTACCTTAAAGGTCAATAATAACGATATCCTTATCGTCAGTTTTATGGGATACGAAACTAAAGAGGTTAACATTGGAACACAAAGAAAGTAACGATATTATTATCAGAATCTTCTGTTTTATTGGATGCGGTAGTAGTCACCGGGTTTCAGAATCTTAAAAAAACAACCTTTACCGGCTCTTCCGTTAAAATCAAAGCTGATGATATTAATTTGCCCGGTGAAACAGACATAAGCCGTATGCTGGAAGGCAAAGCAGCCGGAGTATCTATTCAGAATGTATCGAGTACCTTTGGTAGTGCCCCCAAAATACGTGTACGTGGTGCCACGTCTATCAATGGAGAAAACAAACCTTTGTGGGTAGTAGATGGAATCGTATTAGAAGATGTGGTAAATGTATCTAACGACCAACTAGCAAGCGGTGACCCTACCACCCTGTTAGGCTCCTCCGTAGCAGGTATCAATACTAACGATATCGAAACAATTGACGTATTAAAAGATGCTGCCGCAACAGCATTATATGGAGCCAGAGCTATGAATGGAGTAGTTGTAATTACGACTAAAAGAGGAAAAGAAGGAAAACCACGTATTCATTATAGCGGAAACTACACAGTACGGACCAAACCACGTTATTCTGAATTCAATATTATGAATTCAGCCGATCAAATGTCTGTGTATGCAGAAATGGAACGAAAAGGCTTATTAACTTCGGACATTGTAAATAACCAGTCTTCCGGTATTTATGGAATCATGTATAATAGAATCAACACATGGGATGAATCAAAGCAACAATACCTTTTAGAGAATTCATATGCAGCCCGTCACAACTTTTTAATGGAACACGCAGCAGCTAATACAGACTGGTTTGATCTGCTATTTACCAATTCCATAATGAATGAACATACATTAAGTGTATCAAGTGGTTCACAAAAGTCGAAATCCTACATTTCATTAGGCTTTTTGAACGATCCGGGATGGACTGTTGCCGACAAAGTGAATCGAATCACAATGAACTTCCGAAATGACTACCAGCTAAATGACAAAATCGGATTTAGTTTTCAAACGGTAGGTTCTGTCAGAATGCAGAACGCTCCCGGTTCATTAAGTCGTTCCAGTGACGTTGTAAGCGGTATTTCTTCACGTAATTTTGATATAAATCCGTTCAATTATGCATTAAACACAAGCCGTGCATTACGAGCATACGACTCAAATGGAGAACGGGAATATTATACACTCAACTTTGCCCCATTCAATATTTTAGAAGAACTCGATAATAACTATATTAAATTGAATGTGATAGATTTAAAAGCCCAAGCCGAATTTAACTGGCAAATTTTTAAAGGATTGAAATACAATTTTACCGGAGCTATCCGCTATGTACGTTCAAAGCAAGAGCATGAAATACACGAAAATTCTAATATGGCAAATGCTTATCGTGCAGCTGGCAATTCTACCATTCGAGAAAACAATCCCTACCTCTACAAGGACCCTAGTGATCCGTCAGCCGAACCGATTGTTGTTCTCCCAAAGGGGATTCTATAATACTGCCGAAAACTTATTATTAAATTATGATATAAGAAACTCTGTTAGTTTCAGCAAAATATGGAATGAGAAACATGAGTTCAACGCATTATTAGGACAACAAATCAAATATTCCGATAGACAAACGAACAGTAACACCGGCTACGGATTCCAATATGACATGGGAGGCACTGTTAGTATGAACTATCTTATAATGAAACAAATGATCGAGCAAAATTTTGATTATTATTCAAGAGCTTTGACGTACGATCGTTTTGCCGCTTTTTATGCAAATGTTGATTACACCTATGACAGACGATATTCCATTTCCGGAACAGTACGGTATGACGGCTCCAACACAATGGCAAATTCCAGTTCAGCCCGCTGGCTGCCTACCTGGAATATCAGTGGGAAATGGAATATAGGTAATGAAGCGTTTATGAAAGATTTTGTCTGGCTGGATGCATTAGCGCTACGTGCCGGCGTTGGATTAACAGCCAGTATGCCTCCATTATCAAATGCAACACCCATTTTTATAAATTCCAATACTACGCGACCAAGTACGGACATCGAATCAGGCATTGAAATTTACACATTAGGTAATTCTGATTTGACATGGGAAAAGAGTTATCAATCTAATTTTGGTTTTGATGCCACTTTCCTTAAAGGAAGACTCGACTTTTCTTTTGACTATTTTATCCGAAACAGTTTCGACTTGTTAAGTGTAATAAAAGTCTCCGGAATTGGAGGAGAAAGATATAAATGGGCCAACAGTGCCGACTTAAGCGCCTCCGGTTTCGATATAACATTGTCAGGAAAACCTATTGTAACAAAAGATTTCATGTGGTCAAGTTCTTTCACTATGGGATATTCCAAAAATGAAATCAAGAATTCAATGCAACAACCACAAATCAACACGTTGGTAGGAATCACAGGAGGAAATAAAAACGGGTATCCGGTGAACGGGCTTTTCTCTATACCATTTGCCGGTCTGAATCCGGAAAATGGTGTACCGATGTTCTATGATGAGAATGGTACTATCACCAGTGATATCAATTTCCAAAGTACTTCAACAGATTACTTAAAATACGAAGGACCGACAGATCCCAAATATACAGGAGGGTTTAACAATTCCTTTACTTGGAAAGGTATCTCATTAGATATTTTCTTCACTTTCCAAGCCGGAAATGTAATCCGATTGAATCCTGTATTTAACAGCAGTTATAATGACTCTCAAGCAACCCCCAAAGAGTTCTTTAACAGATGGGAATTCAGAGGAGATGAGAAGCATACTAATATCCCTGCAATAGCTGATAAAGATCTGATATCAGATTTGAGCAGTACTTATCCTTATTCAGCATACAATTATTCAGATATACGGGTAGCGAAAGGAGATTTCATCCGTCTTAAATCATTATCTGTAGGATATACCATTCCGCAGAAGCTTTTCAAATCGTGGAAGTTGTTCTCTGATATTCGTTTACGAGTAACCGGCAAAAACTTATGGTTACTATACTCTGATAAAAAATTGAATGGACAAGACCCTGAATTTGTCAATACCGGTGGTGTAGCCCAACCGATACAAAAACAAGTTATTTTTTCATTAGATGTCAGTTTCTAAATCATCCTTATACAATGAAGAGAATTAAAATATACTTATATATTGGAATCATGTCCTTTTGTACCAGTTGCTCTGACTTTCTGGACAAAGTACCCGACGAACGTACTCAAATAGATTCTCCGGATAAAGTATCCGCATTACTAGTAAATGCGTATCCTAAAGTTTCTTATGCGGCTATTGTCAATACCCGTTGTGATTACATAACCGACTTCGGAAGTGTTTACTCTGGTGCGCAACCAGGAGCATTATTCAGCTTTATGGGTGAAAATTTCTTATGGAAAGACGTGATAGAAGATGGAAATGATTCCTTCGAAAACTTCTGGACAGGATGCTATGCAGCTATTGCAGTATCTAACCAGGCGCTTGTTTCTATCGACGAGTTAGGAACACCTTCAAGCACAATCAATCAAAAGGGAGAAGCACTCATGACCAGAGCCTTCTCACATTTTTGTCTTGCTTCACTCTTTGCCCAACAATATGACGAATCGACTGCATCGTTATATCCGGGTATTCCTTATGTAGAGAAACCAGAAACACAGCCAGTAGAACAATATGACCGGGAAACAGTGGCAGACACTTATAGAAAAATCACACAAGATTTTGAGGACAGTTATCCTCTTATGACGGATGGAAGCATTTATACAGCTCCCAAATATCATTTCAATAAGAAATCAGCTGCCGCCTTTGGTACCCGTCTTTATCTATTAATGAAACAATATGATAAGGTACTTGAATATGCCAATCAACTCATTTCCATACCGTCACAATTTGAAACATTGACGGATAGTAAAGGAGAACCTCTTAAAAATCAAGATGGTACACCGCAACAATATATCTCAAAAGATGATCCTGCATTTTCGTTTGTAAGCAACAACTTTCATCCTTTTGCAACAACTTACATGGATGCAAGCGGATATATTGAAATGCGTTCGTATTTCTGCAGTTCTTCCACCAATGCCAATTTATTGATTACAGAAGCATTGTCTTCAATCGCCTGGGGAGAATTACCCTTCTATTCAAGATATGGTTTATCTTCTACTGACATTGGCAAGACAATCAATGCAGATAATGTTATAAATGGCATGTGGGCTATTCCCTATTACGGTACATCCAATTTCTACTTCATACCTAAATTTACCCAATTTACTAAACAAGAATCTTTAGACGCATCCAACTTTTTGCCGTATGCCAATATTCCTGTTTTGAGAATGGAAGAAGTGTTATTAAACCGTGCAGAAGCCTACCTAATGCTTAACCAATATGACAAAGCTATCGCTGATCTAAATTTATATGCCAGCCAACGTTTTGTTATAGCAAGAAGCCCGGCATCAAGCAGATATTATGATTCTAAAGAATTATGTATTACACGCGATAAGATACTCAATTTCTATAAAACCAAACTTAATAATACTGATCACTTCATCAATAAGTACAATCAGACAGACTCTTGGAGTGATTTGAAAAAAGGTATCCTACTTGCAATACTTGATTTCAGAAGTATAGAGTTTTATAATGAAGGACTTAGATGGTATGATATTGTACGCTGGAATATCCCCGTCACCCATACCCAGGCTAACGGCAGCAAGTCCAGCTTAATGCCGGACGACGACCGAAGGGTACTACAAATTCCGGAAATGGCAACTATTTCGGGAATAAAACTTAATCCAAGAAATAACGTAAATAATACATGGGAATAAAATGAAAACAACAAATCACATTGCCAAATGGATACAAGCATATTTCATGCTACTATTCTGCATTAGTACTGTTATTTTCACTGCCTGTAATGAGGACAAACTCAATCTTGACCAAGAGATTTATGGATTGGGTGGAAATGACGAGCAAAAAAATGAACTGGATAAATGGTTATATGAAAACTATACCCAAGCTTACAATATCGAAGTGAAATATAAATGGAACAGTTATGAACTGAACACTACCGCCCAACTAGTCCCCATTATGGAACGCTTCGTAAAACCTTCTATGGATATGATTCAACGAGTGTGGTTTGAGCCTTATAAACAATTGGCAGGAGATAAATTTCTTAGAGAAATGACACCTAAGAAAATCATTTTGGTAGGTAGCCCGGAATATAATGCAGATGGCAGTCAAGTATTAGGACAGGCTGAAGGCGCTCGTAAAATTACACTATTTGATGGTAATAGCTACAATCCGAGTGATGCAGACTGGATACGTTCTATCATGCATACCATTGAACACGAATTCGCTCATATTCTCCATCAAACCAAAATGTATGATTCCAGTTTCAAAGATATATCCGCCGGAGATTATAATCCGACAGGATGGACTTCTGAAACGGAAGTAAGCGCATTACTTGCCGGATTCTATTCCGCATACGCAATGTCGGGAGTTGATGAAGATTTCGTTGAAGTGGCATCATTAATTATGGTGTATGGAAAAGAATGGCGTGACTATCGAATTAATTTGCTCAAAAGTTTAACAACGTCTCCTCCTTCAGAGGGAGAAACAGCAGAAGAAACAGCACAGCGTATAGCCCTTGCCAATCAGGCACAAACGGCTTTAACCAGATTACTGGCTAAAGAAGAAATTGTGATCAATTACTTTAAAAATGTATGGAACGTACAGTTTTATGACGACGCAATGGGAAATAAAGGATTAGTATCTTTAGTACAAGATGCTATTAATCAAATTGTAAATGAAAACACTCCAGAATAAATAATTATGAAAATAGTTTATACATATTATCTTCTAACCTGTGTAGCATTGTGCAGTATATTTTCATCTTGCAATAATGAAACCGACATTTATATGGAAAACCCGGATAAACGGATTCAAACTAAAATGCAGGAATATACTGATATACTCACAGGAGCTCCCGATGGATGGATTGCAGAAATAAATACCCAATTAGGAGGTATTCACACCTTATGGATGCAATTCACTGCAGACAATCGAGTATCTATGATGTTCGATTATGTAGAATATTACCGCGACTTGAAAGCAAGTCCGTTTGAAAGTAGCTATATACTCAAGCCACTACAAGGACCAACTATATCATTTGATACGTACTCTTTCTTATCTATCTTTGCAGATCCCAACCAGCTGATGAATGGTGCAGGACAAGCAGGAACAGGATTAGGAGCAGACTACGAATACGAGATTATATCCTACAAAAAGCGATCAGTTTCTCCTAAAAGGAAGAACAAAACAAAATGGAAGCTACACTGACTAAAGCTACCAATGAGGAAAGAGAGGCCATCAAAAATGGCGCCTTAATGGAAAATCAGGATCAGGCTCCTATCTATCAAAAAAAATACTTCACTTTCAGTTATAAAGGACAAGCGTATGATTTTGTATCTAATGGTAGAAAAACAGGTTTCTTATCCGCTAACAATGGAAATCCGACCCTACAAATAGAAGGTTCTAAAATAGACCTGAACGGAAATATCGTAATGATGAACCCGTTAATCCTTAATGGTTACGAAATTTATCAGTTCAACAAGACATCCACCGGATACACTACACAAGTAGGCAATGATATACTTGAAATTAAAGGAGGTACTACACCAATTGTTCCTCTATTCAATGTACCTCCAGGAGCAATTCATCAGACAATGGTAGTGTACAACGATATACAAAATCAATGGTCATCCGAATATTTTGATAAACATAAAGCTGCTGTTTCGAATTTATTTGCATTCACTCAAACTCAATTCTATATTGTGTATGTTGCCATACACATGTACACAGACGGAAGTATAGTGGAGATTGGTTATAAAATATATCAAAACGGTTCATTAGGAGCCGATACTTACGGATTCTATTATACATTCAACTATCAGAAGAATTCAGATGGTTCTATCACTTTGGAGATTATACACCGTTCGATACAAGCAATCCTAATCACGAAGAGTTCGACAAATGTCTGTCACCTATTTTAGATGGTTACTTTAAAAAACACAAATTCTTCATTAAAAGCTGGCCGGCTTTGTACAACAATTCCAGCCAATATGTGATGTCCTCGCTAATTCCTGCATAAGATAAGACACTTGGTGTCATGGTAGGCGTACCTATGACGTTCTAAAGTTTACTTTACATTTATAGGGATGCCTGAAAACGGCATCCCTCACTCATTAAATAGATATAAGAAAGAAGTATCTGTTTTCCAACCAATGTATATAATCTAAAATGCCTATCTTTGCAGTCAGATTATCGATAACTAAATAAAAACGAAATAGATAAATGGCATTGCAATGTGGTATTGTAGGACTACCGAACGTGGGTAAGTCGACACTTTTCAACTGTTTGTCGAATGCGAAAGCACAGGCGGCAAATTTCCCTTTTTGTACAATTGAACCCAATGTAGGTGTAATCACTGTTCCTGACGAACGTTTGAACGCACTCGCTGAATTGGTGCACCCCCAACGAATTGTTCCTACAACTGTAGAAATCGTAGATATCGCCGGACTGGTGAAAGGCGCAAGCAAAGGTGAAGGACTAGGAAACAAGTTACTTGCCAATATCCGTGAAACAGACGCAATTATCCACGTACTCCGTTGCTTCGATGACGACAATGTGACACACGTAGACGGAAGCGTAAATCCCATCCGCGACAAAGAAATCATTGACTACGAACTTCAATTGAAAGACCTGGAAACCATCGAAAGCCGTATCCAGAAAGTACAGAAACAAGCACAGACGGGCGGAGACAAAGCTGCAAAGTTAGCTTACGATGTACTCGTTCAATATAAAGACGCACTGGAACAGGGAAAATCTGCACGTACAGTGACTTTTGAAACAAAAGACGAACAAAGATAGCTCACGAACTGTTCTTATTGACCAGCAAACCGGTAATGTATGTTTGCAATGTTGATGAAGCAAGCGCAGTAAACGGAAATAAATACGTAGATATGGTACGCGAAGCCGTAAAAGACGAGAATGCTCAAATCCTGATTGTCGCAGCCAAAACAGAAGCGGACATCGCCGAACTGGAAACGTACGAAGACCGTCAAATGTTCCTTGCCGAAGTAGGCTTGGAAGAATCGGGCGTAGCACGTCTTATCAAATCTGCTTATAAACTCCTGAATCTCGAAACATATTTCACTGCCGGTGTACAAGAAGTACGTGCCTGGACATACGAAAAAGGATGGAAAGCTCCTCAATGTGCCGGAGTGATCCACACCGATTTTGAAAAAGGCTTTATCCGTGCCGAAGTTATCAAATACGATGATTATATCAAATACGGCTCGGAAGCAGCTGTGAAAGAAGCCGGAAAACTGGGTGTGGAAGGAAAAGAATATGTGGTGCAGGATGGCGACATCATGCATTTCCGTTTCAACGTGTGATTATCGGTTACCACCGACGACTTATTAATTACTAATTCGCTAACAATATGAAATATCTCATTGCAGGAACGGGAGGTGTAGGCGGCAGTATCGCAGGATTCTTGTCGCTGGCAGGCAAAGATGTAACCTGTATTGCCCGTGGAGCTCATTTGCAGTCGATTCAAACGAACGGTTTGAAACTGAAATCGGATTTGAAGGGCGAACATACGCTCCGGATTCCGGCTACTACCGCTGAAGAATTCAATGGAAAAGCAGATGTGATATTTGTATGCGTAAAAGGTTATTCGGTCGATTCTATCGTAGAACTGATAAAAAGAGCAGCACACAAAGACACGGTTGTCATCCCTATTCTGAATGTATATGGCACAGGGCCGCGCATACAGAAGCTAGTTCCGGAAGTCACCGTTCTCGACGGCTGCATCTATATCGTAGGCTTCGTATCCGGCACCGGAGAAATCACCCAAATGGGAAAGATATTCCGGTTGGTATACGGCGCTCATCGCGGCACAGTTGTAAAACCCGGATTACTGGAAGCTATCCAACAAGACTTGCAGGAAGCAGGCATAAAGGTAGACCTCTCACCGGACATCAACCGGGATACGTTTATCAAATGGTCGTTTATCTCCGCAATGGCTGTGACGGGTGCTTACTACGACGTTCCGATGGGAGAAGTGCAGAAACCGGGAAAGATACGGGATACATTTATCGGACTTTCTACGGAAAGCGCTGCCTTAGGAAAGAAACTGGGCGTCGAATTTCCCGAAGACCCAGTCAGCTACAACCTGAAAGTGATTGACAAGCTCGATCCCGAAAGTACCGCTTCTATGCAAAAAGACCTGGCACGCGGACACGACTCGGAAATACAAGGATTGCTCTTCGACATGATTGCAGCAGCCGAAGAACAGGGAATAGATATACCGACCTACCGGATGGTTGCGGAGAAATTCAAAGAATCTAATCATTAACATTAATCCAATATAGAATGAATACCATGCTATTATCCATCAACTGGAACCCGAATCCCGAACTATTCAACCTGTTCGGCATTTCTATCCGTTATTACGGATTACTGTGGGCAGTAGGAATATTCTTTGCTTATGTGGTTGTTCACTACCAGTACCGGGATAAAAAGATAGAGGAAAAGAAGTTTGACCCTCTTTTCTTTTACTGTTTCTTTGGTATTCTAATCGGTGCCCGCCTAGGACACTGCCTGTTCTATGACCCGGGATACTACCTGTCTCATTTTTGGGAAATGATTCTTCCTATCAAGTTCATGCCGGACGGAAACTGGAAATTTACCGGATATGAAGGACTTGCCAGCCACGGCGGTACATTAGGACTGATAATCGCCCTTTGGCTGTATTGCCGCAAGACGAAGCTCCATTATATGGACGTGCTGGATATGATTGCCGTAGCTACTCCAATCACCGCCTGCTTCATCCGCCTTGCCAACCTGATGAACTCCGAAATCATCGGCAAACCGTCTGATGTGCCCTGGGCATTCGTTTTCGAACGTGTAGATATGCTCCCCCGTCATCCGGGACAGCTCTACGAAGCCATTGCTTATCTTATCCTGTTCTTCATCATGATTTACCTGTATAAGAATTACAGCAAGAAACTGCACCGTGGCTTCTTCTTCGGGCTCTGCCTGACTTACATCTTCACCTTCCGCTTTTTCATCGAATTCCTAAAAGAAAATCAGGAAGATTTTGAAAACAGCATGATGTTCAATATGGGACAATGGTTAAGCGTTCCGTTTATCATAATAGGCGTCTATTTCATGTTCTTCTATGACAAGAAGAAAAATAAAATAGCCTAAATCAAAAAAAGAGGGATTAGCGGTTCAAACATCACTAATCCCTCTTTTTTATCAATAAAACAAATGCCATTTCCCTAATGTCAGGACAACAATCGAAAACATATCCTAAGACATTATATACATTTTCAGCTTATTTCCCCCTGACTATCTTCTTTATATCATTCAGTTTATTCAGCGCTTCAATAGGAGTAAGATTATTCACATCAAGATTCAATATCTCATCGCGAATCTGACAGAGAATCGGATCGTCCAACTGGAAGAAGCTTAACTGCATACCTCCACGATTCTCGCTCACTTCTGCCAACGGTTTACCTGCTATGCCCTGTTGGCGATTATCAGATTCAAGCTGTTTCAATATCTCATTTGCACGTTTCACAATGCTTTTCGGCATACCGGCCATCTTTGCCACATGAATACCGAAAGAGTGTTCACTACCGCCACGTTCCAGTTTACGAAGGAAGATTACTTTATTATCAACTTCTTTCACCGATACATTATAATTCTTGATGCGCTTGAAAGATTTCTCCATCTCATTCAATTCATGATAATGCGTAGCAAATAATGTACGTGCTTTTGCTTTCGGATGTTCATGGATATACTCTACAATTGCCCAGGCAATGGAAATACCATCATAAGTAGAAGTACCACGACCCAATTCGTCAAATAATACCAGACCGGGAAGAAACATTATTCAGGATATCAGCCGCTTCATTCATCTCTACCATAAATGTAGATTCACCGACTGATATATTATCGCTCGCTCCTACACGGGTAAATATCTTATCAACTAAACCGATATGCGCACTTTCCGCAGGAACAAACGAGCCGATTTGAGCCAATAGCGTAATCAACGCCGTCTGACGCAAGAGTGCCGACTTACCGGCCATGTTCGGACCTGTAATAATAATAATCTGCTGTGTATCGCTGTCCAGCATTACATCATTGGCAATATACTTCTCACCTATCGGAAGTTGTTTTTCTATTACCGGGTGACGTCCCTGACGAATATCCAATACGTCATTATCCTCAATAATCGGACGGATATAACGATTCTCACGAGCCACATTGGCAAATGACAACAGACAGTCCAGACGTGCAATCTGATTCGCATTAATCTGTATCTGTGGAATAAACTCCATCAATGCCTGTACTAAGTCCGTATATAGCTGCGTTTCCAGAATCAGAATCTTATCTTCCGCTCCCAAAATCTTTTCTTCATATTCCTTTAGTTCCTGCGTGATATAACGTTCCGCATTAACCAGCGTCTGTTTACGAATCCACTCTTTAGGAACTTTATCTTTATGGACATTACGGACTTCGATATAATAACCGAATACGTTATTATAAGCCACTTTCAAACTCGGAATACCCGTCTCCTCGCTCTCCCGCTGCTGTATCTTTAGCAGATAATCTTTTCCTGAATAGGAGATTTGCCGCAATTCATCCAAGTCTGCGTTCACACCATCTTGAATCACTCCACCTTTATTTATCAGTAAAGGAGGATCATTTTTAATCTCTTTGGCAATCCGGTCACGAATAGAAATACAAAGATTCAGCTGTTCGCCAATACGATTCAAACTCGCATTATCAGCTTCCATACATGCCTGTTTTATCGGCTCAATAGCTTGTAAAGCTACCTTCAACTGAACGACTTCACGGGGCGACACACGTCCTACAGCCACTTTGGAAATAATACGTTCCAAATCTCCTATTAAATGCAACTGTTCTTCAATCAGTTCCTTAAAATCAGGTTGGCGGAAGAAATATTCCACTACATTCAAGCGTTCATTGATCGGTTTCTCATCCTTTAAGGGAAAAACCATCCAGCGTTTCAACAGACGAGCTCCCATTGGGCTGATCGTTCTGTCGATCACATTGAGCAGGCTACTTCCGCCATCATTCATATTACCAATCAACTCAAGGCTACGCACCGTAAACTTATCCAGACGGACGTATTTATCTTCTTCAATACGCGCCAATGAAGTGATGTGACCAATTTGCGTATGCTGCGTCATTGTCAAATACTGCAAAATAGCACCGGAAGCAATGATGCCATTCTTCAAATGCTCCACTCCGAAACCTTTCAGATTCTTCGTTTCAAAGTGTTTCAGCAGTTTCTCACGGGCAGTCGTTTCTGTAAATACCCAGTCGTCCAGCTCGAATGTGAAGAACTTGTTACCGAAATTACCTTCAAACATCAGGCGTTTGCCACGTTCAAAAAGAATTTCCTTAGGGGCAAAGTTATTCAACAGCTTGTCTATATAATCAAAAGGCCCTTCTGCAGTAAGGAATTCACCGGTAGAAATATCGAGAAAAGCAACTCCACAGGAAGCCTTTCCGAAATGAACGGCAGCCAGGAAGTTATTTTCTTTATAGTTCAGAACATTATCATTGATAGAAACACCGGGAGTAACCAATTCGGTAATGCCACGCTTCACCAGCTTCTTCGTCATTTTCGGGTCTTCCAGCTGGTCACAGATGGCGACACGTTTTCCGGCACGAACCAGTTTCGGAAGGTAGGTATCAAGGGCATGATGAGGAAAACCTGCCATCTCGATAGTTTTTCCTTTCCCATTGGCACGTTTTGTTAGTGTGATCCCTAAAATTTCGGCTGCAACGATGGCATCCGTAGAATATGTTTCATAAAAGTCACCGCAACGAAACAGCATCACTGCATCCGGATGTTTTGCCTTCAAATCCAGAAACTGTTTCATCATCGGGGTGAGGACAATCTCTTCTTCGTTCACGGGTGTCTCCTTTTCTTTTTTGTTGAGTATATAATGAATTATCCTTGCAAAGATAACGGTTTTTCGGCAGAGAATCAACGGTATGCTCCGATTCAATTTTCAAAATAAATGTTGCATACCTTGAAAAAAGGAGAGTTTATTTCTTAATAAGTAGGGGAAAACTATTAAAACGTGTTATAAAACATGCTATTTTTCTTGGATAATTTGCTAATTTCCCAAGAGTCCGTATCTTTGCAATGTGTTTTTCATAGTATTAGATTTAAGGTTAACAAAGGTTGGAGCAAGGCGTTGCTCCTTTTTTTATGCCTATACGCTTCGTCCCTATTTGATATAAACCAGCAGAACTCTCTCTTTTTCAATCATCAGATTCTTTTGGCCAACCTGAAATCCTAGAGATTCGGTTCAGAGCAGCCCCACCTTTAAAAATAGATTCATTCCGGTGCTCTAATGAACTAAACTAAACAGTAGCTTCCAATAGCCAGTAAGAGATAACCTGTTTTAATACTGTATTTAGTTTTTCATAATACTTAATTATTAAATTAAAAAATACAGTATTGATTAATGCATTAAAGATGAACCAAAGATATTTTATGGTGATTAATATTCTCTTAATGGCGAAACTTTACAAAAAAAAATATTTGTAGAAGATAGATTTTAAGGTTACATTAAGTTTTCATTAATCAAATCATCCTATATTTACAGCAAATCTAATTAAAACCATCGAAAAATAAAAAAATCTGTTTATGTACAAGAGAAAATTCATTCCGTTAGTACTGTTAATGATTTTAATCGTCAATGGATGCAGCAACAAGCAAGAGGTAGTGTTAACTCCGGTTGACTATGTAAATCCCTATATGGGAATATCAGTCATTTGTTAGTTCCTACTTACCCAACTGTCCATCTTCCCAATAGTATGCTCCGCATCTATCCGGAAAGAGCAGATTACACCTCTGATAAAATAAAAGGCTTACCGGTCATTGTCACCTCGCATCGGGGAGTCTGCATTCAGCCTGTCTTTCTATCAGGGGCAGAGAGCGGATTACAACCGGTATATTACTATTGTTATGATAATGAAGTGATAAAACCCTATTCCTATTCTTCCTATTTTAAAAAAGAAGTTTCCACTAAATTCACTCCTTCCCACCATGCAGAATCTATGAACTAAGTTTCCGGAAAACAATGTCTATATTTAATATAGTACCAAACCAATGGTGAGCTTAGCCAACTACAGGAGAATACCATTACTCGGTTATCAGAACATAGATCAAACCAAAGTGATATGTTCTATATGGGACTTCCGCACTGCCGGAAAAACGATGACTGTCAGCAAAGAAGAAATAAATCACAGCCACACTGCCATAAAGGCAAGAACGTGGGTATCGCTCTCTTATATTCAACAGATATAAAAACAATCAAAGTTCGCTACGGTATTTCCTTCATTGATGAAAAGCAAGCAAAAGCCAACCTACAGCGGGAAATAAAAGATTATGATGTGGAAAACCAGATGAACATTGCCAAAAACATCTGGAATCAAACATTAAATAAAATCAAAGTGGAAGGAATAGACGAAAATGCAAAAGCAATATTCTATACTTCCCTCTACCGGACTTACGAACGGATGATTTGCCTTTCGGAAGACAACCGCTATTACAGTGCTTTCGACAATAGTATCCACAAAGATTCTGTCCCATTTTATACCGACGATTGGATTTGGGACACGTATAGAGCAGTCCACCCCTTACGTGTTATCATCGAACCACAAATGGAAGCTGACATGATTCAGTCTTTTATCAGAATGGCACAGCAAATGGAACATAACTGGATGCCTACATTTCCTGAAGTTACGGGAGACAGCCGTAGAATGAATTCCAATCACGGTGTAGCCACTGTTATTGATTCATATATAAAAGGAATCCGTAACTTTGATTTATCAGCTGCTTACGAAGCCTGCAAACTTGGTATTACAGAAAAAACGTTAGCCCCGTGGTCAGGCATAAAGGGAGGTGAAATCACAAAATTCTATTGGGAAAACGGATATTTACCGGCATTGGCACCGGGAGAACAAGAAACAGCTGACGAAGTACAGAAAAACGCCAACCGGTAGCCGTCACTCTAGGTACGTCTTACGATGAATGGTGTCTGGCACAAATAGCCAAACAACTTGGGTATGAGAAAGACTATAACTACTTTCTACAAGGGAGTAAAAACTATCGGAATATTTTCAATCCTGAAACAAAATTCTTCCATCCCAAAAATGCAAAAGGCGAATTCATAGAACCCTTTGATTATGCCACTGCCGGTGGATTAGGTGCTCGTGAAGCATACGGCGAGAATAACGGTTGGATATACCGATGGGATGTTCCCCATAATATTGCTGATTTAATTGAACTGATGGGAGGGAAAGAAGCATTCAGAAATAATCTTGAAACGATGTATAACACCCCATTGGGCGAAGCCAAATATGTATTTTATGCACAATTACCGGATCATACGGGTAATGTAGGTCAATTTTCAATGGCTAACGAACCCAGTATGCACATTCCTTATCTGTACAACTATATAGGAGAGCCCTGGAGAACTCAAAAAAGAGTAAGGACATTGCTCGATGAATGGTTTAGAAATGACCTGATGGGACTCCCGGGCGACGAAGATGGCGGAGGAATGTCAGCATTTGTAGTCTTCTCTATGCTAGGTTTCTATCCTATTACTCCTGGTTTGCCTATTTATGTCATCGGAACTCCTATGTTCGAAAGAGCAGTTATTGAAACAGGAGCCGGAAAATCATTCGAGGTCATTGCGCACAACTATTCGCCGACAAATAAATATATCCAATCAGCCAAATTAAATGGCAAAGATTGGACCCAATCCTGGTTCGAACATAAAGAACTGATGAATGGCGGCAAACTGGAATTTACAATGGGAAACACTCCCAATAAGAATTGGGCGGCAGACAGTGTCCCCCCTTCTTTTGAAATGAATAAGTAACAGAATATGAATAAAATATTATTTGTCCTTTTATCGCTTTTGACTTCTCTGCAATCATACTCCCAAGAGCAAAATGAAAAAGAAGTTTCATTTCTCTTGTTAGGAGATATACACTATGATTTACTGGAAGATCACGATATGGAATGGTTATCCACCAAACCGGATGATCTGCGCCAAGTTACCAAAGAATATTCAGTATTCACGAAAAATACATGGCCGGAATTCTCCCGGATAATCAGCAGGCAAGTTCAAAAACACCAGCCGTCAATAAAAGCCCTTCTGCAAATGGGGGACTTGTCAGAAGGATTGGCCGGTTCTCCACAAAAAGCAATACAGATGGCTAACAGTGCCTTTAAAGCTGTCAACAAAATGAATCTGAAAGTACCTTTCATTATGACTAAAGGTAATCATGATATCACAGGGCCAGGGGCTAAAGAAGCTTTTGAAAAAGTATACTTACCCAATATGGCAAGATTGGCAGGACATCCATCCTTACAGTCAGCCAATTACACTACTACTCTTGATGATGTATTATTTGTCTGTTATGATCCATGGGATCGGAATCCGGAAGGGCTACAACAATTAGAAAAGTCACTAGCCGGTTCGAAAGCAACTTACAAGTTTGTCATGTTACACGAGCCTGTGATTCCGGTAAACGAAAGATGCTGGCATGTATTCCGACAAGATAATGCCAAGAGGGAACAATTGCTGCAAATCATCGCCAGTCAACAAGCAATCGTACTCTGTGCACATCTGCATCTATACTCCGTTGTCTGTCGGGACACTCCTTGGGGACCTATCGTTCAGATTCTCGTCAACAGTGTCATCAAAGATAAAAATATGCTGATTCCGAAAAAGGTAGTTACAGACTATAGTCCTGAATTTGTAACGGCACACCCACAATGGCAACCTTCTACTCTACAACAGCGTATGGAATGGATTGATAAAGAAACTCCCCATATCCGTTTTTTCAAACAAATGGATTTACCGGGCTACGGCATCCTTTCTATTGACAAAGAAAACAACAAAATGCAATTAGAATATTATGCCGCATTTGGAGAAAAGCCATACGATACAGTCAACATATCCGAATTACTTACTTCTAATTAAAAACATATTAGCCATGAATGTAAAATTTAAAGCTCATTTATTTATTTTCTCCTTATTCTTTTGCTATAATCTATCAGCACAAGAAATCGTCAAAGGAGATTTTAAGAACGAAAATCCACAAAGTTCGTATGTTCCTTCATTTGACATGGATGCTACCGACAAACCGGTGAAGAATGTCATCTTAATGATAGGAGACGGCATGGGACTGGCACATATTTGTTCAGGAATGTATGCCAATCAAGGACAGCTTACTATCACTAATTTAAAAACATGCGGTTTCGTCAGAACGCAATCCGCCAACAAGTTTACAACAGATTCAGCTGCTTCCGGAACCGCTTACTCAACCGGAAAAAAAACTAAAAACGGAGCACTCGGAATGGATGAAAATAACCAAGTTATTCCAAACTTACCGGAGAAGTTATCCGGCTATGGCTACATTTCAGGAATTGTTACCACTGACAATCTCGACGGAGCTACTCCTGCTGCTTTTTTTGCTCACCAACCGGAGCGTGGAATGTCTAAAGAAATTTGGGCGGATCTTCCTAACAGTAAGCTGACATTCTTTTCTGCCGGTAGTTATGAACTATTTGAAAAACAAGCACCAAACGTTCAAAAGGAAATCAAAAAAGAGTTTACCATCATAGAGGAACCGAATGACAAAGCTATCAAGAAATCTAAAAAACTGGGATACTTACCCACAAAGAGCAAAACAGCTTCTGTAAACGAAAACCGGGGAGATTTCCTTCCGTCTACCACCCAAATGGCTATTGACTATCTTTCGAGCAGGAGTACTAACGGTTTCTTCTTAATGGTAGAAGGTGCCCGAATAGATAAAAGTGCGCACAGTAATGATTATTCGGCAGTTGTCCGTGAAGTATTGGACTTTGACAAGGCGGTAGAAGCTGCTATCAGATTTGCAGAAAAAGATGGAAATACATTAGTGATTATTTCAGCTGATCATGAAACCGGATTAGCTTTACGTGACGGAAACATAAAAGAAGGCAAAATGAAAGCAATGTTTGTATCTAAAGGACATACACCAATCATGGTTCCACTGTTTGCATACGGTCCACAATCCAAGCTTTTTGGTGGTGTTCAGGAAAACAGCGATGTTAGTAATAAAATTCTCCAATTACTCGCTAAATAAGATATAAAACAGATCTGTCATTCAAACTGAAATAAGAAAGAATTTCTTCTATATGAAAATAAGAAATTCTTTCTTATTTTTTCTCTGCCTGATAGACTCCAAAAATAATGCAACCTGCTCCCAATAATGTAATCCATGTGATTTGTTCGTGAAGAATGATTACGGATGCCACCATTGTTACCAACGGATTGAGATAGATATAATTGGAGGCTCTAACGGTTCCCAACTGTTTCAATACCACATTCCAGAGGACATAACAAACCAAGGATGCCAGGACGGCCAAAAATAAGAGATTGGATAATACAACCGGTTTTAAAAGTACATCGAAATCAGGTTGTAACGGATGAAGAAGAAAGGCGGGAAGTATAGTCAATACTCCATAAAAGAATATTTTGCGGGTGATAAATACAGTGGGGTAACGCCCTGTCATTTTCTTTATCACCAAACTATAAAATGCCCACGACAGGGCGGCAAGTAAAGTGAGCAGATCCCCTACCGGAGATAATTTAAGTACAAAACTACCGTTAAAGACCACCAGTCCCACCCCGATTAAAGCTAATATGGAACCATAAATCAAACCTTTGGTGGCTTTTTCACTCTTATAAAAGAGAAGGGAAAGAATGGTAGTAAGCAGGGGAGCTGTGCAAATGATGAAAGCGACATTGGATGCTTGCGTAATTCCCAAAGCTGTATTCTCTGTAAAGAAATAGAGTGAACCACCGAAGAAACCTCCTGCCATCAACCAAAGTTCGTCTTTCCAATTACCCGCAAACAGACGTTTGGGAGAAATCACCCAAATACCCAGATAAGCAATGAGAAAACGATAGAAGAATATCTCCTGTGGGGTCAGTCCGTGATTAATCAATACTTTGGTTGATATGAAAGTCAATCCCCAGATAGCAACTACAAGTATCGCAATCAGATGGTAATATCCATGCTTCAATTCCATAATGGTGGTGATGTTTGTTTAATAGAGTGCAAAGATAGCGAGAAGTTATGGAATGTTTGTTTGGAGAAGTAACAAAAAGCCCGTACCTTTGTTTATGTTCAAAGAAAGCTCCTAAAATAAGGTATAAGTTATGGAAAAATATATAGCACCGGACAGAAAACGTATCCCATACGGCATGATGAACTTTGCAGTAATCCGCCGCGACGACTGTTATTATGTGGACAAAACCCGGTTTATACCCATGATAGAAGAAGCGGACAAGTTTTTCTTCTTTATTCGTCCGCGCCGTTTCGGCAAAAGCCTCACTGTAAATATGTTGCAGCACTATTATGATATACTTGCCAAGGATAAGTTCGAAGCGCTGTTTGGCGACCTTTACATCGGAAAGCACCCTACGCGCGACCGGAACAGCTATCTGGTACTATACCTCAACTTCTCCGGAATAGTAGGCGAACTGCACAACTATCGCAAGGGGCTGGACGCGCATTGCCAAACAATGTTCGACTATTTCTGTGACATTTACGCCGACTATCTCCCCAAAGGCATCAAGGAAGAACTCGACAAAAAAGAAGGAGCTGTCGAACAATTTGAATACCTGTTCACAGAATGTAATAAGACCAACCAACGTATTTACCTCTTTATCGACGAATACGACCATTTCACCAATGCTATCCTCTCGGATATAGAAAGCCTGCACCGCTATACGGACGAAACACATGGCGAAGGTTATCTGCGCGCTTTTTTCAATAAAATCAAAGCCGGAACCTATTCCAGCATCGAGCGTTGTTTCATCACCGGCGTAAGCCCCGTGACAATGGACGACCTCACAAGTGGTTTCAATATCGGAACCAACTACTCGCTCACACCGGAATTCAACGAGATGATAGGTTTCACGGAAGAAGAAGTGCGCCAAATGCTCACTTATTATTCCACCACCAGTCCATTCAACCACAGTGTGGACGAATTGATAGAAATAATGAAACCTTGGTATGACAACTACTGCTTTGCGGAAGAATGTTATGGTGAAACCACTATGTACAACTCTAATATGGTACTCTACTTCGTCAAGAATTATATTCAACGAGGCAAAGCCCCCCGGGATATGGTAGAAGACAATATCCGTATCGACTACGAAAAATTACGTATGCTCATCCGGAAGGACAAAGAGTTTGCCCATGATGCCTCCATCATACAGACATTGGTGAGCGAAGGCTACGTCACCGGAGAACTGAAAAAAGGTTTTCCTGCTGTCAATATCACCAACCCCGACAACTTTGTGAGCCTGCTCTACTATTTCGGTATGCTCACCATTAGCGGCACGTATAAAGGAAAGACCAAACTCACCATCCCTAATCAGGTAGTCCGCGAACAAATCTACACTTATCTGCTAAGTACCTATAACGAAGCCGAACTCAATTTCAGTAGTTACGAAAAAAACGAACTTGCCAGTGCTCTTGCCTACGATGGCGACTGGAAAGCCTATTTCGGTTATATTGCCGACTGCCTGAAACGCTACACTTCCCAGCGAGACAAGCAGAAAGGTGAATTTTTTGTCCACGGCTTTACGCTTGCCATGACGGCACAAAACCGTTTCTACCGTCCCATTTCCGAACAGGACACACAGGCAGGTTATGTCGATATTTTCCTCTGTCCGCTACTGGATATCTATTCAGACATGAAGCACAGCTACATTGTGGAACTGAAGTATGCCAAGTATAAAGATCCCGAAAACCGCGTGGAAGAACTGCGACAGGAAGCTATTGACCAAGCCAATCGCTATGCTGACACTGATACGGTGAAGAGAGCAGTCGGCACTACACAGCTTCATAAGATTGTGGTGGTGTACAAAGGAATGGATATGCCGATATGCGAAGAGGTTTAATACAAAAAAGGCACTCGCATTACAAGCGCATTATGCAAAAAACAGATAGGCTAACAATATGAAAAGATCAATAAAACGTTTGCCCAAACGCACGCAAGAAGAGTTGGCGGTGTTGCAAGAGCTGATATTGTCGAATCTTACGAATGTGCGTATGATTATCTTGTATGGAAGTTATGCGCGGGGAAAATATGTCATCTGGGATGAAACATACGACGAACGTGGAGTAACTACTTACTACCAAAGTGATTTGGATATTCTGGTGATATGTGATACGAGAGACGCAAATAAAGCAGAGAGGCATGCGCGCGAGGTGATCGTTCCTAAATATGATACAAGAATGGAAGGAAAGCGGCATCCGGCACCGCCTAATATTATTGTAGAAACTCCAGTGACCATTAATAGAGCTATAAGAAGAAAGCATTATTTCTTTTATGAAATTATAAAAGACGGAATTCTATTGTATGACAATGGTACGTTTCAGATTGGTAAACCTGAGAAGTTGCCGTATCGGGAGATTAAGCAATATGCAGAGGAAGAATATGAAGAATGTTTCTACATGGGAGAATGTTTTCTAGATTCGGGGCATACTGCTTACGAAAAAGGTAATTTTAAATATGGCTCTTTCTTATTACATCAAGCCTGCGAACGTTACTACAAAACGTTTACTCTTGTGTATAGCGGTATTCGCCCTAAATCTCATGAATTGAAAGTACTGGGAGCGATGGTCAGAAGCTGTTCACGAGGATTTGCTAATGTGTTTCCTACCAATACTCCCGAAGAAAATAAAGCGTTTGATAAATTATGCAGGGCATATATCGAAGCGCGATACAACCGGCTGTTCACCGTTAACAAAGAGGAATACGAGTATATGCTGGCACGAACAGAGGTGCTGCGCGAAGTGACTATCCGGGAATGTGCTGCACGCATGACATATTACGACGAGATGATAGAAAAAGAAGAGAAAGACAAGATATAACCATATATTATAAAAATGAAGAATTACCCTCATCACAGCTATCTGTAATGAGGGTAATCACGTTAAAAGAGAGTTTCGATACATCTCCTTACTATCAAATTCTTATATGAAGAACTATTTGGTCACCTTGTAAGTTCCACTTCCATACTCCTTTGACTTCATCTCTCTGGGAAGGGTTACGGTAGCGGTAACACCCTTAGGAATGGTGAATTCCCAAATCCAGGTATCTCCTTCGTATTTCCAGGCGCTCTTGATGAGTCCGGCAGCGGAACGATATTCGGCAGTTACGTGTCCCAATCGCTTGTCTGGAATGGGCTTCATAATGATATGCTTGAAGCCGGGAGTAGCAGGATCGGCTGCAATGCCGGCAACGGTTTCCCAAATCCATTCACATACGCATCCGTAGGCATAATGATTGAAGCTGTTCATGCCGCGCGGTCCCATTCCTTTGTCTATCATATAGCTGTTCCACCGTTCCCAAATGGTGGTGGCTCCATTGTCCACAGAGTATAGCCAGCTGGGGTTCTTACGTTGGAAGAGGAGTTCATAGGCAATGTCTTCCATGCCATTCTCCGTGAGGGTGGCCATGAGGATGGATGTGCCCAGGAATCCGGTCTGCAAGCAAAGATCGTGCTGTGCGAAGTTTTCGCGCAGGCGGTCTATCATCTTCGCTTTGGCTTCGCCTTCCACAAGCTGGTTCTTTAGGGCGAACAAGGCAGGAGTTTGCATAGTGTTGAGGATGGCGGTTTTGAAGGTGCCGTCCTCGTTGAGGAAGTTCTTTTTGATGTATGCCTTTGCCGAATCGGCCATTTGCTGGTACTTGGCGGCATCGCGACCGGTGGCGGCAGCCATATCCCGCATCATGAAAGCATCTATCACCCAGTAGGAAGCGCTCAAATAGTTCCAATAGCTGACGGCATCAGGAAGCGGGCCTTGGGGAGAGAAAGCGAGTCCGCTACAACTTTCCAGTGGTTCGTAGCTCAACCAGTCAGCCCATTGGTAGTTGCCGTTCTCACCGCAGAGGGTCTCGTGGTTATATTTGGTGTCGTTGATGTGGTTCATAAACAGGTCCATGGCGTTCCAGCTCTCCTCAATAATTTGCGTATCACCGAATTGCTTCCATACCGTCCAAGGCACGATGATTCCGGCATCGGCCCAACCCAAACGCATTTTCTCATCACCGTATTGTGCCAAGGGAGCCACTCCGGGGAATCCGCCCAAACTGTTTTGGGTGTCGCGCATGTCACGCATCCACTTGTGGAAGAACTTCATGGTGTTAGCAAAGAACGTACCGGTTTCGGCAAACACTTGTGTGTCTGCTGTCCAGCCCAGGCGCTCGTCGCGCTGCGGACAGTCGGTAGGTATTGAGAGGTAGTTGGATAGCTGCCCCCAATAGGTGTTGGAAATGAGCTTGTTCACAAGGTCGTTACCTGTGGTGATAGTGCCGGTTTCCATTTTCTTTGTGATGGAAGTAACGGGGATGGACTTCAACGACTTGATAGAGACATTTCCGGTGGCAGTTATGGAGACGTAGCGGTAGCCGAAGAAGGTGCAATGAGGGTAGTAGGTCACATAATTATCTCCGGCAGCAAAGGTGTAATCCAGACGAATACCGGTGTGGGGGATGCGCAGGTTTTCGCGATGGCAACTTCCTTCCGGACCGTCCATGCCACGAATCTTAGCACCGTTGCCGTCATTGAGCAACTCTGCGGGAAGGCAGGTCAACACTGTTCCCTCGGCAGCTTTGAATACGAAAGAGGGTACACCGGCACAGTTTTGCCCGAAGTCCACCACTAACGTCTCTCCCGGACTTACGGTCATCTCCGTACCCGATGCGAACTCACGGGCGATAATTACCTTACCGAACTCGTTCTCTTTCGCTCCTTCTATATTCTTCCAAATATATGCTCTGATAGGAGCAAGAGCAAGATCTGTACGCAGATAGACTTCCGCTCCGTCTGAAGGCAGGATGTCGCCGGAGAATTCTGTATTCTCTTCGGGGGTGGAAAGTTTGTCCACACATTCGTAGCCCATCCGTTCGCGTGCATCGTACTCTTCTCCGTCAAAGATGCCGGCATGTTTCACCGGGCCGGCAATTCCGGCTTTCCAGTTTTTAAGGTCAGTACCGTAACGCTTTTTGGTTCCGTCAGAAAAAGTTAGTTCCAGTACACCACGGAAGGCACATTTCTTGCCTATCATGCCGTCATATCCTCCGGGAGTTATGATTTTGTCACCCCACCATCCTGGCGTCACCTGTACGGAAAGCATGTTCTCGGCGTTTGGCTTGGTACGGATGATGTCTGTAATATCATAGGTGAAAGAACGTTTGGTCTTGGCATAGTGTGTGAAGCCCGGTTTCAGAAATTCCCCGCCTACAGGTTTCCCATTCACATACAACTCGTAAACTCCCAGTCCAGCGGTCATCCACTTGGCGGAGACTATTTTCTGTTCATTTTTCACGGTAGACACGAACCAACTGGCACCATCAGCTGCGCGACCGTTGTTATGTCCTTTCACTACAGGGGCGTCTACTGCTGAAATCCATTTGGATTCGTTCCAGGCTGATGCTTCCAATGGGTCAGTACGTTTTCCGACTTCGGTTGCGTTTATCAGTCCGCTATTCAAGAAAAGCGCGAGAATCATTATCGGGATAAGATTCTCAAAACAATGGAAATTCATTTTCATACTTATATGTATTTTTTAGTATTAAAAGATTAACTTGGAAATGCTGTTTTAGTTTTACAGGGCTTTCACAACAAAATTACAGAATTATATGATATGACAGACGATTTCTGCATTTTTTTTGACTCAATGCTGGTTTCTATTCAATCCGGAACTGACTCATAAGTCCGATCTGATTGAACAGACGACAGGAACTTTGTACATTGAATGATCGATTATCAAGCAAAACAATGATATATTGTAAAATAATATAATCAATACAATCATTCAGCCTATTGTACCTATTATTTACCAAATAAGAAAAGAAGATGCCAGTTATTCATTGCAATCATTCTTTCTTCTTTACACAAAAACCTCGAAATCGAATAAACTCTATTCAAGTTTTTAATAAATAACGAAGGGGTTTATTATAAACGGTATCCAAGTTTATTATAAACTCTTTTTTGACACTTTCAATATTTGAAATAGAATTATTGCAACAAAAATGGGCAAGAACCTTCACAGTTTCTTGCCCATTCGTTATCCTCGTTATGCAATTTTGCACATTAACCTATTGAACTTTATGTAATAAAATTTATATATTTCATTGTTATTTCTTTATTTTATTGACCTCAAATATACAAAATAAAAAGAAGAAAGTCAATAGGGAAAGCGTGGTTATCTGAAAATAAACACGTAAATTTGTGCCTCGAATTAGAAATAACAGTATAAATCACTATAAATAAAAACTTTATCACTATGGAGTACAATTTCAGAGAAATTGAAAAGAAGTGGCAGAAAAGGTGGGTAGAAGAGAAAACCTACCAAGTTACGGAAGATGATTCGAAGCAAAAATTTTATGTACTAAACATGTTTCCTTATCCATCAGGAGCCGGCCTACACGTAGGTCATCCGCTGGGATACATTGCTTCGGATATTTACGCCCGTTACAAACGACTGCAAGGCTTCAATGTACTCAACCCGATGGGATATGACGCTTACGGTCTGCCGGCAGAACAATATGCTATCCAAACCGGACAGCATCCTGCCATCACTACCGTCAACAATATCAACCGCTATCGCGAGCAGTTGGACAAAATAGGTTTCTCTTTCGACTGGAACCGTGAAATCCGTACTTGCGACCCGGAATATTATCACTGGACGCAATGGGCCTTCCAAAAAATGTTCAACAGCTATTATTGTAACGATGAACAGCAAGCCCGTCCTATCGAAGAACTGGAAAAAGCCTTCGCCATCTACGGAAACAAAGGACTGAACGCCGCTTGCAGCGAAGAAATCAGTTTCACTGCCGAAGAATGGAACGCCAAAAGCGAAAAAGAAAAGCAGGAAATCCTGATGAACTATCGTATCGCTTATCTGGGTGAAACAATGGTAAACTGGTGTGCCGAATTAGGAACTGTACTGGCTAACGACGAGGTAGTAGACGGAGTCAGCGAACGTGGCGGTTTTCCTGTTATCCAGAAGAAAATGCGCCAATGGTGTTTGCGTGTATCTGCGTATGCACAACGCTTGCTTGATGGATTGGACACGATCGAATGGACAGATTCTCTGAAAGAAACCCAAAGAAACTGGATCGGACGTTCGGAAGGTGCTGAAGTGCAATTCAAAGTAAAAGACAGTGACCTCGAATTCACAATTTTCACCACTCGTGCAGATACCATGTTCGGTGTTACTTTTATGGTATTAGCTCCGGAAAGTGAATTGGTGGCACAATTAACGACTCCTGAACAAAAAGCAGAAGTAGACGCTTACCTCGACCGTACCAAAAAACGTACGGAACGTGAACGCATTGCCGACCGTAGCGTTACCGGTGTATTCAGTGGTTCGTATGCCATCAATCCGTTCACAGGTGAAGCAGTACCCGTATGGATCAGCGATTACGTACTGGCCGGATACGGAACAGGAGCTATTATGGCTGTACCTGCTCATGATAGCCGCGACTATGCATTTGCCAAACATTTCGGATTAGAAATCCGTCCGTTGGTAGAAGGTTGTGATGTTAGCGAAGAAAGTTTCGATGCAAAAGAAGGTATCGTGTGTAACTCTCCGCGTCCGGATGTCACTCCTTACTGTGATCTTTCACTGAACGGACTGACTATCAAAGAAGCGATAGAAACGACCAAGAAATATGTAAAAGACCACAATCTGGGCCGTGTGAAAGTGAACTACCGTCTGCGTGACGCTATCTTCTCCCGCCAGCGTTACTGGGGTGAGCCGTTCCCTGTTTACTACAAAGACGGAATGCCTTATATGATCGACGAAGCCAGCCTGCCGCTTGAACTTCCGGAAGTCGCTAAATTCCTGCCTACCGAAACAGGTGAACCTCCATTAGGACACGCAACTAAATGGGCTTGGGATACAGTAAACAAATGTGTCGTAGAAAATGAGAAGATTGACCATGTAACCGTCTTCCCGCTGGAACTGAACACCATGCCGGGATTCGCCGGTTCTTCGGCTTATTATCTCCGCTACATGGACCCGCATAATCATCAGGCATTAGTTGATCCGAAAATTGACCAGTACTGGAAAAATGTAGACCTATATGTAGGTGGTACCGAACATGCAACAGGGCACTTGATTTATTCTCGTTTTTGGAATAAATTCCTGTATGACATGGGTGTGTCTGTAATGGAAGAACCCTTCCAAAAGTTAGTAAACCAAGGAATGATTCAAGGCCGCAGCAACTTTGTATATCGTATCAAAGACACCAATACTTTCGTTTCACTGAACCTGAAAGATCAGTACGAAGTTACCCCTATTCACGTAGACGTAAATATCGTATCTAATGATATTTTGGATTTGGAAGCATTCAAAGCATGGCGTCCTGAATATAAAACAGCCGAATTTATCCTCGAAGACGGAAAATATGTCTGCGGATGGGCAGTTGAAAAGATGAGTAAATCTATGTTCAATGTAGTCAATCCGGATATGATTGTTGAGAAATACGGTGCAGATACACTTCGTATGTATGAAATGTTCCTCGGCCCGGTAGAACAGTCTAAACCGTGGGATACAAACGGAATCGACGGTGTACACCGTTTTATCCGTAAATTCTGGTCGTTGTTCTACAGCCGTACGGACGAATATCTGGTAACGGACGAACCTGCAACAAAAGAAGAATTGAAGAGCCTTCATAAATTAATCAAGAAGGTGACTGGTGATATTGAACAGTTCTCTTACAATACATCTATCAGCGCATTCATGATTTGTGTAAACGAACTCTTCAACCTGAAATGCAGCAAAAAAGAGATTCTGGAACAGCTCGTTATCACTCTCGCTCCTTTCGCTCCGCATGTCTGCGAAGAGTTGTGGGATGTATTGGGACACGAAACTTCCGTATGCGACGCCCAATGGCCTGCATACAACGAAGAATATCTGAAAGAAGATACTATCAACTATACCATCTCTTTCAACGGAAAGGCACGTTTCAATATGGAATTTGCAGCAGATGAAGCTTCGGACGCTATCCAAGCCGCAGTATTGGCAGACGAACGTTCACAGAAGTGGATTGATGGCAAGACTCCGAAAAAGATCATTGTCGTTCCGAAAAAGATTGTAAACGTTGTAATTTAAAGTATTAAGTATAAAACAATAAGTATTAAGTAATAAGTATTAAGTAATAAGTATTAAGTAATAAGTATTATCCGTAGTCGTTTTCCAAATATATCCGTCAGGTTAATACTTATTACCTAATACTTGAACTTAAAATCCATGCATAAACTGACAAAAGCGGAAATAATGAGAGAAGTGAAAGATTACATCTATATCACTCTCGGATTGATAAGCTATTCTTTGGGATGGGCTGCATTCCTGTTACCTTATCAGATAACTACCGGAGGAACTACCGGTATCGGAGCTATTATCTATTATGCAACAGGATTTCCAATTCAGTGGTCATACTTTATTATCAATGCAGTTCTGATGACGTTTGCCATCCGGATATTGGGTCCGAAATTCAGTATAAAAACGACTTATGCTATTTTTACGCTGACTTTTCTGCTTTGGTTATTCCAGTTAGTGGTGAACAATTACGTAGAAGCACCGGATATGACGCCGGACGGTAAGCCGCTATTGCTCGGTACAGGACAGGATTTTATGGCCTGTATTATTGGTGCAGCCATGTGCGGTGTAGGCCTCGGTATCACTTTCAACTACAATGGAAGTACGGGTGGAACAGATATTATCGCAGCCATCGTCAATAAATACAAAGATGTATCGCTTGGACGAATGATTATGATTTGTGATGTATTCATTATCAGTTCCTGTTACTTTATATTTCATGATTGGCGCCGGGTTATTTTCGGTTTTGTCACCCTATTTATTATTGGTGTTGTGCTCGACTGGATTATCAACAGTGCCCGTCAATCGGTTCAATTTTTCATCTTCTCCAAGAAATATGATGAAATAGCCGACCGTATCATTAAAGACGCCGACCGGGGAGTAACGGTACTCGACGGTACGGGATGGTACAGTAAAACCAATGTGAAAGTGTTGGTAGTACTTGCCAAGAAACGTCAGTCACTCGAAATTTTCCGTTTGGTAAAACGCATTGATCCGAATGCTTTTATCTCTCAAAGTTCCGTTATCGGTGTGTATGGCGAAGGATTCGATAAGCTGAAAGTGAAATAATAACCGGTTGATAAGTAGTGAACAACCCTGTTAAAACAAAAAATAAGATGATGAAACGCAAACTTGTATTTGCTACCAATAATGCTCATAAACTGGAAGAAGTGGCCGCTATCCTGGGAGATCAAGTAGAATTATTAAGTCTCAATGATATCGGTTGCCAAGCGGATATTCCCGAAACTGCTGAAACACTGGAAGGAAATGCGTTATTAAAATCTTCCTATATCTACAAAAACTATCATCTGGATTGTTTTGCCGATGATACGGGATTGGAAGTGGAAGCCTTGAACGGAGCTCCCGGAGTCTATTCCGCCCGCTATGCAGGAGGTGAAGGACACGACGCCCAGGCAAATATGCTCAAACTTCTTCACGAACTGGACGGAAAAGAAAACCGTAAAGCACAATTCCGCACCGCTATTTCGTTGATATTGGACGGAAAGGAATATTTCTTTGAAGGAGTGATAAAAGGCGAAATAATCAAAGAAAAACGTGGTGATTCCGGATTTGGCTACGACCCTATATTTAAGCCTGAAGGTTACGACCAGACTTTTGCCGAATTGGGAAATGATATCAAGAACCAAATCAGCCATCGTGCACTGGCTGTACAGAAACTTTGTGAGTTTCTGCAAAGCTAATTATACATACCCACTTAAAATATAAAACACAATGAAGAAAATTACTTTATTTACTTTACTTACGTTATTGTTATATACTTCATGTGTAACAAAAAAGAAGTTCATGCAGGCGGAAATGGCAGCTACTATAAGCAAAGATAGCTTGCAAGGATTATTGACCGACTGCCGCAATACAAACGCGCAAATGTCGGCACAAATCAAGAATCTTTTGCGTGATACCACCAAAATGGGAAACAGTATCCGTCAGTATCAAAGTATGCTGAACATGAATATGACCGAACAGGAAAAGCTGAATGCCCTGTTGAGCCAGAAGAAAAACGAGCTTAACGAAAGAGAACGTACCATCAATGAGTTGCAGGATATGATTAAAGCGCAAAACGATAAAGTACAGAATCTTTTGAGCAATGTAAAAGATGCCTTACTTGGTTTCAGTACCGACGAGCTGACCGTTCGTGAGAAAGACGGAAAAGTATATGTAGCTATGTCCGATAAACTATTATTCCAATCAGGAAGTGCCCGCCTGGATAAACGCGGAGAAGAAGCTCTCGGTAAACTGGCTGAAGTACTAAACAAGCAGACGGACATTGATGTATTTATTGAAGGTCATACGGATAACAAACCAATCAATACTGTACAATTCAAAGATAACTGGGATTTAAGTGTGATCCGTGCCACTTCCGTAGTTCGTATCCTCATCAAGAATTACAATGTGAATCCTTTGCAGATTCAGCCTAGTGGTCGCGGTGAATATATGCCTGTGGATGATAACGAAACAGCCGAAGGCAGAAGTAAGAACCGCCGTACGGAGATTATCATGGCTCCGAAACTGGATAAGTTGTTCCAGATGCTTCAAAGTTCGGAAGGACAAAACTAAGAATTTCATATTGAAAAAAGGAAGATGCAGATTCAAAACGCTGTATCTTCCCTTTGCTTTCTACTATTCAACGAAATAATTTTATCCTTATCTCGATATCAACTTTATACGTGTAATCAAAATGAAAAAAAATACATATTTTCTTTTCACCAAGATAGTGGCACTCGTAATGATGTTAGGTATTGCAGTGAATTGTGTCGCTTTTTCTACACTTCCGGAATCAGAGCTTGTCTGGAAGAATGTTTCCGGCATCGGAAAGAAAATGTCTGTATATTGCATTTTTACTGACAGTAGGGGGATAGTATGGTTAGGGACAAATAATGGCTTATTCTTCTACGACGGCGTGACGACTCACGCAGTAAGTGAGACGGAAATAGGAAGAAATCCTATATACTCCATTATTGAAAATGACGGCGTATTATTGTTGGGTACGAATAAGGGGCTTATGACGTTTTCCTTTTACAGAAACACACTCGAATATTATACAACTGATTCTCCCAAAGAAATAAGATGTATGCTGTTGATTGATGACATACTTTGGGTTGGTAGCATATACGGAATGTATACTTTCAATCTAAATACAAAAGAAATCAAAAATGTTTCTGAAGGATTGCCGCACAAGTCAGTATATTCAATTCTAAGAGATTGTAGAGGAATATTATATGCAGGGACGTATGACGGTCTCGCAAGATGGGACTCGAGTGATAAAGTATTCAAGGAAGTGAATATTCCGGAATATGAGAAAACCTCAAACAATCTGTTTGTCAACTGTTTGCTCGAAACGTCTGACCACCAATATATTTATGTAGGAACCGAGGGAACATTGTACTGCTACACTCCTATGACAGGGGCTTGGGAGAAAAATGCCCATGTGAATGGAAACAACATCAAGAGCCTCACACAATCAGACAACGGGCACCTTCTCGTTGGAACCGACAATGGCGTATTTGATCTTTCCGGTAATAACGTCAAACAATACTTCCACGACTCGCGACAAGAACAGACGCTTTCAAACAATGAAATATGGTGTATTCATTCCGATAATACAAATAATGTATGGGTAGGACATGAGGTAGGATTTTCCATAGCTTCAAGTTCTAATGCCATACGTATTGTCAAGTTAAGTACTCTCACTCTTTCAGGCGAAGGAAACGACATACATTCAATTTATAGAGACAGGCAAGGAGTTTTGTGGATCAGTGGAACCAATGGCATTATAAAACTTGCTGAAAACGAACCGGCAAAGTGGTATCGACCTTCGAAAAAGCCACATTCCCTATCCCACAATCACATAAGGGCTATAAAGGAGGATTCTGACGGGAATATCTGGTTTGCCACTGATGGAGGACTAAATCGCTACAACGCCGTGGCAGACAATTTTGATGTATTCCACATAGTCGACAAAGAGGGCAAACATTCTTCAAACTGGGTTTATGCCTTAGAGGAAGACGGTGCCAATTATATGATTGGCAGCTATCTGGGAGGACTCCATTATGTGTCAAAATCCAAGTTCGATTCTTCGGGCGGGGTAATTGTCTCCGACAATTCGATTAATGTCAGCTCACCGATTTTTAAGAATCTGAATTTAAAGTTGAATAATGACCTTATAAATAAGGTTATAAAAGATCCTTCCGGCAATATTTGGATATTGTGCTTCAGCGATAACATATTGACGGAAGTTACGCCCGACGGACGTGTAGAAAGATACAATATAGAAGAGATGACTGGTAATTATCCCACTCTTCTTGCTCTGGATGAACAAGGAAGATTATGGTGTGCCTTTAAAGGCGGTGCAGTTGTCTTCAATAAGGACAATTCCCATCATATTATCAAATTCCCAAAAACCGATGGCGATGAAAGCATATTGGCTATTGGAAAAGTTGGAGAGGGCATGTGGATATCGACTGTGACCAATGTATGGAACATCGATGGCAAAACCTTTGAGGTAAATCTCTTGCCGATACCGCAAAAGTCGTATAAATCCATCTTCGCCGATTCTGTAACCCAAAAAGTTTATTTAGGTGGAATTGATGAGATTACCGAAGTTGACCCCCGTATCATAGATGATGGGACTGATAAGGCAAAGATTAAGATGATTCTGACAAGTGTGAATGACGATATTTTTGATTTGTCCCGGCTGAATCCCGAAGAGAAAGGATTGACTATTCCCTACGGTGGAAATTTGACGCTTGTTGTCAGCAATCTCGACTATTCTCCCGATGCATTGCAACGGTATATATATAAGTTAGCCAAATCTCAGACTGATACCATCGGCAGATGGATTATAATGCCTGAAGATTTCAATACCATTTCGTTGTCCGAACTGAAGATGGGCGACTATTTCATACTGCTGAAAACAGTGGGTACGTTGGGGCCTGCATTTTCATTGCCGTTGAACGTACAAGCGCCCTGGCCTCTGTCCTGGTGGGCTTTCTGCCTGTATTTCTTAATGATTCTCGCCATTATAGCGTGTGTCATATTATATATGCGTAAACGCAATGCCCGACTTATTCAGGAAGAGGACAGACGCAAATCCCTTGAGAATGTAGAACGAAAACTGACTTTCCTTTCCAGCATCTCTCATGACCTGAAGACACCGCTTTCAATGATTATGGGGCCGGTAAGCGTGCTCAAAGAAAAAGTGAAGGACAAAGAAATGCTGAAAAGTCTCGAAACTGTCTATGAAAATGCTGTCAAGCTAAACAATATGATACACCGTACGCTTGAAATCAATCACTTGGAAGACGGGGGAGAAAACTTATTGATACTTTCTACATTCAATGCAGTTGATTTCTGCAAAAGCATTTTTGAAACATTCAAGGAGAATCATCCGCAAAAGAAATTCGTATTCCATTCCTCGGTGCCCCAGCTTTTAATAGAAGCTGATGCAGTTAAGTTTGAATCTATCATCACCAATCTTATGTCAAATGCCTGCAAGTATTCTGAAGATGATTCTACCATCTCATGCGGCATAAGCCGTGTTGACCGGAATATTCATATCGTGGTGTCGGATGACGGCATCGGTATAGCCGAAATAGACCAGCCTCTGATATTCCAACGTATGTTCCGTGCACCTTCTACATCCAAGATGCGTGAGGGTACCGGTATCGGTCTGTACCTTATCAAAAAATACATCGAACTGATGAAAGGCAAGATTGAGCTTTACAGTGAAAAAGGTCAAGGCACATCGTTCATTGTTACCTTACCTTTGTCAGAGAAATCCATAATCGAGCATAATACAGATATGGATAATGCTGATTATAAGAAACCCAAAATTCTGATAGTCGAAGATAACCGGCAAATATCAGAGTTCATATATGATTTGTTAAAGAAGGACTATATATGCTTGTCGGCGGAAAATGGACGCGCCGGACTCTCTATCGCGCAATCTTTCATTCCCGATTTGATTATATCGGACGAATTGATGCCTGTAATGAAAGGATTGGAAATGATACAACGCTTAAAACAAAATACCCGTCTGGCGAATATACCTATTATAATGCTTACCGCAAAAACAGATAATAGTACGGAGAATGAAAGCGTCAAACTAGGTATTGACATCTTTATGTCGAAACCTTTTGAACCTTCAGTGTTATTGGGCAGGGTCAAGCATCTGCTGCAATCGCGCGCCAAGTTGCAAGAGGCCATTCGTATCGAGGCCATTACCGAGGTAAAACCCATTGAGGCGGAGTCTGTGTCGGAAAAACAACTGGCCAGGATTTCAAAAGTCATAGAAGATAACATTTCCGACCCGGATCTGAATGTCAATTTTGTCTGTGAGAAGTGTGAGATGCCCAATAAACAGTTGTATCGTATCATTAAAAAATACATGGGGGTCGGGCCTCTGGATTATATCCGCAATGTAAGACTTCAGAAAGCCGCCATGCTATTAAGCCAGAAAAGATTTACCGTGTCCGAAATCTGCTATATGGTGGGATTTAAAACGCCGTCATATTTTGCCAAATGTTTCCAGGAACGGTTTGGTGTGAAACCGAGCCAGTACCAGTCTGATGACAAATCCGTGATATGATTTCAGACATAAATATCAAATATTTCGTTTAATCGGCGTGATGTCTGAACTGTTGCATCAATTGTCCGATTATTGACCCGAATCCTTTTTTTAATCACATACCTTTGTTCCCAGAAGTAGATATCGAATGGATTATCCCCCGTTTGATAGCCTTAAATTATTTTATTAATTAATATCATGTTGATCTATGGTTAATGCTTATGGAGCTTCCGAGGTAAAGACTTGGTTAATGGGAGTATTATTCTCAATACTACTGTTGCCCGCTTCGGTATACGCTCAAACACAAAGGACGGTTACGGGCACCGTCGTCGATGAAATGGGAGAATCTATTATTGGAGCTTCTGTCAAAGTTGCCAATGCTCCTGTTGGAGTAATCACTGATTTTGATGGCAAATTTACGCTAAAGGTTCCTTCCAAGACCAAACAACTTATCATTTCCTATGTAGGATATATTACGCAGACGGTCGACATCACATCTGATGTGATTCATGTGAAAATGCGAACCGACAACCAGCTTCTCGAAGAAGTGGTCGTAGTTGGTTATGGTGTGACCCGCAAGAGTGACTTGACCGGTTCTGTCAGTACAGTAAAGGCTGATGATTTCAATGGAGGTATCGTCAATTCTGCCGAACAGCTCATTAACGGTAAAGTATCAGGTGTCCAAATTATGAGTTCAGGAGGTTCCCCGTCAGCAGGCAACACAATCCGTATTCGTGGCGGAGCATCTCTGAATGCTTCCAACGACCCTCTTATTGTTGTCGACGGTGTGCCTCTTGAAAGCGGCGGAATCACCGGTAGCGGTAACTTTATGAGTATGATTAATCCTGCGGACATTGAAAGCATGACCGTGCTAAAGGATGCTTCGTCGACAGCCATTTACGGTTCGCGCGCATCAAACGGTGTATTGCTTATCACGACAAAGAAGGGTGGAAAAGACCGCTTAAAGGTCAGCTTCGTAACCAACAATTCACTTTCAACAAAGACCAAAGTCAGCGATGTGCTCGATGCCGACCAGTTTAAATCCGTTATCACGACACAAGGTACCAATACTCAAAAATCACTGCTTGGAGATGCTAGGACTAACTGGACTGATGAAATCTTCCACACCGCCTTTGCTACCGATAATAATGTCAGCGTATCCGGCCGGGTCGGAATGTTGCCTTTCCGTGTGTCAGTTGGTTATTTAAACCAGGAAGGTATCCTTCAATCAGACAGAGTGGAACGTTACACGGGTAGCCTTGTCCTTAATCCTTCATTTTTTGACGACCATCTGAAACTCACGCTTAACGCCAAAGGGTCTGTAAGCGAAACCCGTTTTGCCGATTCCGGTGCGATCTATGGCGCGGCTTCATTCAATCCGACCATGCCTGTCCATTCTGCGAACGGGTCATTCGGTGGTTATTTTGAATCTGTCAGCCCGGGCGGTGTTCCCGACGCGACGCTCAATCCTGTAGGCAGACTTGATTACATCAGTCACAAAGCAGAGGTCAAGCGTATGATCGGCAACTTTGACGTCGACTACAAATTCCACTTCCTGCCCGAGCTGAAAGCTCATGTTTCACTCGGTCTTGACTATGCTGAAGGGTGGGGTGTTTATTACTGTCCGGAAGGTGTAGGCCTGAACTATGAAATTGGAGGTACAAACAACAAATATGGCCCTCAGACCAATACGAATAAACTTTTTACCGCTTATCTCAATTACAATAAGAACATCGAGAGCATCAAGAGCAACTTTGATATCACAGCCGGTTACGACTACCAATATTGGAAGTCCAAAACTGCAGAATATGATGAATATAACGTATATGGAGAAGTACAGAAGTCTGTTGCCCCTACAGATCAGCGTCACTTATTAATATCATGGTATGGCCGCTTGAATTACTCATTTGACAGCCGCTACCTGTTGACGGCGACCATGCGTTCCGATGGTACATCAAGATTTTCTCCTGATAACCGCTGGGGTTATTTTCCATCGGTCGGTCTTGGCTGGAGAGTTGACGAGGAAAAGTTCATGAAAGGAATTTCATGGTTAGACAATCTCAAATTGCGTGTAAGCTATGGTGAGACGGGTCAGCAGGATATTAATAACAATTATGGCTACATGCCGGTATACAACATCAGTAATCCCGGAGCATACTATCTTATGGGGGGCGAATATATCCCCATGTATCGTCCTCAAGGCTATATCGGTGACTTGAAATGGGAGACAACCACCTCATGGAATTATGGTTTTGATTTTTCTGTATTGGACAACCGCCTTAGCGGTAGCTTTGATTACTATACCCGCAAGACCAAAGATTTGCTGGCTGAAGTGCCGGTTCCGGCAGGCGCCAATTTTAACTCGCGCATGACTACCAATGTAGGCAATGTTGATAGCAGGGGAGTGGAATTAAACATAAATGCGACTCCTATTGCCACTAAAGACTTCAACTGGGATGTAAGTTTCAACGCTACATGGCAGACCATGAAGGTTAAGAATCTGTCGCTTGCTCCCGGAACAACGACCGTAAATACACTCACAGGACCTACTTTCGACTCTTATTCCATACAAGTGCTTTCCGAGGGTTATGAACCATATATGTTCTATCTCTACCATCAACTTTATGATGATAACGGCAAGCCTATTGAAGGAATGTATGCTGATATCACCGGTGATGGCGTGATTGACAATAATGACCGCTATCGCTGCAAGTCTCCTACTCCGGATTGGATTCTCGGCTTCAGTACCAACCTGACATGGAAAAAGTGGACTTTGGGCTTCGGTTTACGAGCCAATATCGGCAACTATGTTTATAACGGCAATGCTATGAATATGGGTGCCTGGGAGACTGTAAGTTTCAACACATACCAGATCAATAATCTCAACCGCAGTTATCTTGAAACCGGATTCCAGCATCGGCAGCGGTTATCCGATTATTATTTGGAGAATGCCTCGTTCCTTAAGATGGACAACATTTCACTCCGCTACACATTCGGTAAACTCGCTTCCTGGTGCAGTAACCTATACGTAAGCGCAATGATACAGAATGTATTTACCATAACAAAATACAGCGGCGTTGATCCGGAAGTGCCCAATGGATGCGACAATTCGTTCTATCCACGCCCGCGTACCTATTCAGTTTCTGTCGGTATCGACTTTTAATTATTCACAATCATAGATAAATTGATTATACAATGAAAACTTCAAAATATATCACAGGGTTGCTGATGGCAATAATGATGAGTGTTGTGAGTAGCTGCTTCGATGATCTTGACCAATATCCTCATATTGAGCAGACTCCCAAGGATATCTATACCTCAGTCCCCAATTATAGGCAAGTACTTGCCAAACTTTATGGCTCGTATGTCCTTGCAGGTCAGGATAAGGGCGGTGGTAACACCGATATCAGCGGCAGCCGCGGATTCGACTATATGCGTTGCTATTTCAATTTGCAGGAAATCGGGACTGACGAGACGGCTATGCTTTCGTATGCTTCTGACAATCAGACCGGACTTACATTCCTTTCATGGGATTCCAATGACGTATGGGTTTACGACACTTATTACCGGATCTATTATACCATAGCACTTTGTAATGAGTTTATCCGTTATTCGAGTGACGACGCTTTAGCTAAATTTAGCGAGGATGAACAGGTTGAACTCCGGAAAATGAAAGCAGAAGCACGCTTCCTGCGCTCACTCGCTTATTCCCATGCGCTTGACCTTTTTCGGGATATACCCTTTGTGGATGAGAATTCTCCTGTCGGAACTTTCCTTCCACCCAAATACACCGCACAACAGATATTTGACTTTATAGTTCGGGAGCTTGAAGAAGTATCCCGTCAGCTTCCGGATCATCCCGAATATCCACGCGCCGGCGCAGCTGCCGCCTATGGTATTTTGGCACGGGTTTATCTCAATGCAGAAACTTATGGCTGTGGCAATCACTATGATGACTGTGTGAAAGCCTGCAAGTCGCTGATTGACTTGGGTTATGATACGCTTGAACCGAAATTCACCAGACTTTTCGGTGCCGACAACCACAAATGCACCAATGAAATTCTTTTTGCATTCGCTGTAGACAACGAACAAAGCGTATCATGGGGCGCAAGTACCTATATCGTCTGTGCGCAAACAAGCTCATTGTACGGTGCGGAAATGGGTGTCGGGACACAATCTTGGGGAATGTTCCGTTGTCGTAGCCAGATTCCTCCGCTTTACGAGACAAATGACAAGCGCAATCTTTTCTACACTACCGACCGTGATCCGAAAATCACCGATGTCGGTGACGAAAACGTCGGCTATTTCTATAAGAAATGGAACAACTTGACTGATGAAGGAAAGGCACCTGCCAAGACCACTGACGGTGTTTGTACCGACCTTCCCATCATACGCTTGGCTGATGTATATCTGATGCTTGCCGAGTCGTATCTGCGTGGTGCAACAAACATTACATTAACAGAGGCTTTAGGTTACGTAAACAAAGTAAGAGAACGGGCCTTTGGCAATTCTACCGGCAATATCCAGGCCGTAGACCTTACACTCGACTTCATTCTTGATGAACGAGCACGGGAATTATCGATAGAGATGGTCAGACGCACAGATCTTGTCCGTTTTGACCGCTTTACTACCGACAAATATCTTTGGGACTTTAAAGGCGGCCAGCCTGACGGTACGGCAGTGGATAGCAAATATAACATCTATCCCATACCTTATGCTGAACAAACCGCCAATCCAAACATGAAACAAGATTATTAAAACCATAGTATCCAATGAAAGCATTATATAAATTCTTAACGGCAGCCGTTATGGCCGGAAGTTTTGCTTCCTGTTCAACGGATATCGAGATGCCGAAACTCCAGGGATTTGACAACCTTGATCCTAGGGAACTCATCGCATCGACAAACGAAGTGGTAATGGAAGGAGTGAACGAAAGTAACGAAGCGGTGACACTTACATGGGGAGATTATCAACTATCCGTCGATAACCCTTCTTATGCCGTTCCGGATGGAAGCGTCAAGAACTATCTGGAAATGTCACCAACTTCAGACTTTTCACTCATTGAATTCGTGTCAGTGGAAGGCCTTACGAAAACTTTTACAGAGAAGGAATTAAACCCGATTCTTATCCGTCTCGGCTATCAACCCTGGCAGAAAGCACCTTTACATATCAGAGTGAGATATGTAGTTGCCGAAAATGTCGCATATCAGTATAGTATGCCTATTGAAATCAACGTATCGCCTTATGGCCTACGTATGAATCGAATGGATGTACTCGCTACAGACAAGACAACGGTATTGGCAGCCCTTTATTCACTGTCAGAAAATGGCATCTATACAGGGTATGTAGCTGCTTCCGGTTGGATGAACTTCTACCTCCAAGAACGCGACAATACGATTTGGGGTAGTCAACCCGGCTCAGCATTCACGATGAGTAAAGATGGAGTTACATTCTATAATTTATGGTTCCCCGGAGATGCAGGCTCTTATCGTGTGACTGCCGACACTAACGCAAAAAAATGGACTGCAGAGTATCTCAACAGCATGACGCTCACTTCAGCTGCAGGTACGAATACTGAAATGAAATTCAAGCAGTCTACCAATTCATGGTCGGCCAAGGTAACAACCACCGGAGCTGAAACCTTCTCTGCAAAAGCTACTACCAAGAAATACAACATAGAGAACGAAGGTGGTATTGATAGTGATCCGATTGACTTCGGTCAGCTCCTGTCAATTTCAGAAGCAGGTAACTGGATTGTAACCATTAACATGTCGGGAGAGAATCCAACTGCGACCTATGAAGTAGACGAGACTCCGGTCGTAACATACGATCCTTATCTTGAGATGATAAACATCGAGAATCATAGCGATGTGAAATGCCGCTTGTTCTCTTCGAAAAGCAATGGTGAGTACATGGGCTTCTATTACGCCGGCGAATGGGAGAATTATAAGTTTGCAACAGTGGGTAGAGAAACTGTTTACGGTTCAAACCCGCAGTCTCTTCAAGAACTTGATTCGTCAAATAAGGCATATAATATATATGTGGATGGTGGAAAAGAAGGTCTCTACCTCTACTATGTGAATCTTCCTGAAAACTATTGGAATGCGAAAGAAATCCAGTCTTTGACGGTGTTCGGAGATCATGATTTGAAGAGTGCCATGACCTATGACAAGGAAACGAAAGTCTGGACTGCGGAATTAGATATTCAAGAAGTGGGATGGGGTATGCAGATTCTCATTGATGAAGATTGGAGCAACCATTTCAAGTCTAAGGGCGACGGCGTACTCGGCTATCTTGAAGGTGACAATATTGTACCTCCCGGATCCGGCAAATACCTTCTGACTGTCAACCTCTATGATATGGGTAATATGACTTATACCTTTACAGCTTTATAATCAATTATAAATATACGATCATGAAAAGAATAAATATAGCATTACTTTCTGTGATTTTAGCTATCACCATTACATCTTGTCTGGACGAGCATGAGTTCAAGGAACGTCCAACGGTCGACCCGCCTGCTCCTACCGAGCATTTCGCATCAGGTGCTGACATTAGTGGAGTAACAGAATTTGAAGCCAAAGGAGTGAAATTCTATAACAAAGCCGGGGAAGAACGCGAATGTACGGCCCTGATGAAAGAATTGGGGATGAATACCATCCGTCTTCGTGTATTCGTGGATCATGCTCTTGATTTGTGCGAAAAGGAAGATGTACTTGTGAAGGCTAAACGTGTACAGGCTCTCGGAATGCGCCTGATGATAGATTTCCACTATAGTGATGATTTTGCTGACCCGGGAACTCAAGACATACCTGCAGCCTGGATAGACTACGATTTGAATCAGATGAAACAAGCCGTGGCAGATCATACGGTAGATGTTCTTTCAACACTCAAAGAGAATGGCATTGATGTGGAATGGGTGCAGGTCGGCAACGAGACAACCGGCGGCATGTTATGGCCTATGGGGAATGTGGATAAGAATATGGGCAACTATGCTGTCTTGACACAGGCCGGTTATGATGCTGTCAAGTCAGTTTATCCCGACGCCCAAGTGATTGTTCATCTGGATCGCGGCAATCTGCTCGATATCTATACCCGCATATTCAACGGTTTAAAGCTGAACAATACTAAATGGGACATCATCGGCATGTCGTTCTATCCCGATGCCGGTGACTGGCAGAAGCAAACCGATGCGTTGACAGACAACATCATAACCCTGTCCGAAAAATACGGTACTCCTTGCATGGTCGTAGAGACAGGTATGTTACGTAATGATCCTGGTACGGCACGGGAATACTTTGAATATCTTTTCGATAAAATGATGAACGATACCAAAGGATACTGTAGAGGCATCTTATATTGGGAACCGGAGACTTATAGGGAATCAGGCTATGATAAAGGCGCTTTCAGCGACGATGGCAAGCCCACAGAAGCTCTTGAACCTTTTAACATGAGTCAATATGAATAAGAAGTGTCAGATATGGATGGCTGCTGTACTGGCAGCCATCACACTCCCCGCATCCGCCCAACGTACAGAAACCAAACTTACCGACGGATGGGAATTCCGCCGGGACGGACTTGAATCCGACAAGACATGGAAGGCGGTAACAATCCCGCATGATTGGGCTATTTATGGCCCGTTCTCCCGTGAGAACGACCTGCAACACGTCACAGTCGAACAAAATGGAGAAACGGAAGATACCTGGAAAACAGGACGTACCGGCGGACTCCCTTTCATTGGCAAAGGTGCTTATAAACGTATCATTGAAATACCCGACACAACAGATTGCAGCTATACCCTCGTTTTTGACGGCGCCATGAGCAATGCCAATGTAAGTATTAACGGCAAGCATGCCATTGCCTGGCCCTATGGATATAATTCATTTTATACAGTTATCGATTCATTGATCCGACCGGGAAAAAATGAACTGATTGTAGAACTTGAGAACAAGGTAAAGCAATCGCGCTGGTATCCCGGTGCCGGACTATACCGGAATGTCCACCTTGTCAAGACTGATAAAATCCATATTCCCACGTGGGGTACATACATCACTACTCCCACAATAACTCCCGAATACGCGTCCGTCAAACTTCAGACGGAGATTGACGGAGCCGGAAAAGGAAAGTGGGTGGACGTCATCACCGAGATAAAGAGTCCGGACGGAACAGTGGTCGCTACATCCAAAACTACTTATGTCAGCCATGGTCAGCCCTTGATTCAGAATTTCATTGTAAACAATCCCATTCTCTGGTCGCCCGAAAAGCCTGACCTTTATACAGCATCCATCCGCCTGATTGTTGAAGGAAAAAATGTGGATACCTATGACACTTGTTTTGGAATACGCAAGATAGAATATATTCCGGAGAAAGGTTTCTTTTTAAACGGAAAAGTAACAAAATTCAAGGGAGTCTGCAACCACCACGATCTCGGCCCGCTCGGTGCAGCCGTAAACGAAGCCGCTCTTCGTCATCAGGTTGAACTTTTGAAGGATATGGGAGCCAATGCGATACGTACCGCTCACAATATGCCGGCACCTGAACTCGTTAAAATTTGCGATGAAATGGGTATGATGCTTATGATTGAACCTTTTGATGATTGGGGGTTCCGTCCAAAGTCAGAGAATGGTTATGGAAAAATATTCAATGACTGGGCCGAATGTGATATCACCAACATGATAAAGCAATATCGCTCCAATCCGTCAGTCGTGATGTGGTCTATCGGTAATGAAGTCCCTTCGCAATGGGGGCCTGATGGAATTTCAGAACTGATGATGCTTCAAGATCTGATACATCAGCTTGACCCTACACGCCCTGTCACATGTGGTATGGATCAGATTGGCACTGTCCTTGAAAATGGTTTTGCTGCCGCTCTCGATATTCCGGGCTTCAATTATAAACCTCAACACTACGACAAGGCTTATGAGAAACTTCCGCAAAAAATGATACTTGGCGCCGAGACAGCATCCACTTTCTCTTCACGCGGCATCTATTATTGGCCTGTTATATATCGCGGCCAAGTATTAGTATATCATCCCGAGAATCAGAGCAACAGCTATGACAATGAAAATGCATCATGGTCTAATGTTCCGGATCTTGATTTCATTATGGATGATGATAAAGAATGGATGATAGGGCAGTTTGTATGGACTGGATTCGATTACCTTGGAGAACCGACTCCGTATGATACGGACACCTGGCCTTCACATAGCTCTGTATTTGGAATATTTGACTTGGCCAGTCTTCCGAAAGACCGCTTTTACCTTTATAGAAGCCTTTGGAACAAGGAAGACCATACCCTGCATGTTCTCCCCCATTGGAATCTTGAAGGTCGGGAAGGTAAAAAGGTTCCTGTTTACGTCTATACCGATTATCCGGAAGCTGAATTGTTTGTCAACGGTGTGAGTCAAGGTCGTCAACGCAAGTTAACCCGTACCGAATATGAGTCGTCAACAGATTCTCTTGCTCTTCAGAAACGTTATCGCTTGATGTGGAATGATGTTATATATCAGCCGGGGGAAGTTAAAGTAACAGCATATGACGAGAATGGAAATCCGGCAGACGAAAAGATAATCAAGACAGCCGGTAAACCTCACCATCTCGTACTTTCGTCCAATCGCACTTCTATGAAGGCCGACGATGAAGATTTAGTTTATATAACAGTTCAAGTAGCTGATAAAAATGGAAATCTGGTACCTACAGATACACGAAAAGTAAACTTCAAAGTTTCGGGAGCCGGCAAATTTCGCGCTGCTGCAAACGGTGACCCTACGTGTACCGAACTGTTCCATGAACCGGACATGACATTGTTCAGCGGTGCTTTGACTGCTATTATCCAAAGCTCTGAAGAATCCGGTAAAATAGTTTTTGAGGCTTATGCAAAGGGGGTTAAACCTGCAAAAATAATTTTGAATGTAGAGTAATTAGTGTTTTTTTAATAGGTATTGATAATGAAATATAGTTTTATGCATAAGATATTTTTTGCTCTGATTACTGTTGCTAATGTCGTTTCGGCAGCAGCAACGGTAATCAGTCCCCCTGTTATCCCCGGTGATGAGGATATGGAAGCAGAGATTAAGCGCTGTGTTGCATCAATGACCATTGAAGAAAAAGTGGGTCAGATGTGCGAACTTACGCTTAGTGTTATCAGTTCGGCAGATCCGCGTTGGAATCCTACGCTCACACTTGACAAGACGAAACTCAATCATGTGATTTCCCGGAAGAAAGTCGGTTCTATTCTCAATACGGCCGATATTGCCATTACTCCCGAGCAGTGGTATCGTGTTGTCAAGCAAGTACAGGATGAATCAATGAAAGGTATCGGTATACCATGTATATATGGACTTGATATGAATCACGGCGCAAGCTATACTATGGGGGCGACACTTTTCCCGCAGAATATAAATATGGCTGCCACGTTCAACCCGAATCTTGCATTTAGTGGCGGAGAGATTACGGCATACGAGACTCGTGCCTGCAATGTTCCATGGACATATAATCCCACTGTCGACCTTGCGCGAAATCCCCTCTGGCCGCGTTTCTGGGAGAACTATGGAGAGGATGCCTACCTTTCTTCGGTTATGGCAACTGCTACTGTCAGAGGCATGCAGGGCACCAATCCCAATAAGATAGACCGTTTCCATATTGCTGCCAACATTAAACATTATATGGGCTATGGATCACCTGTCAGTGGCAAAGACCGTACACATTCCTCTATCAGTGAGCAGGAGATGCGAGAAAAACATTTTGCTCCTTATCTCGAAGCTATCGTTAAGGGTGGCGCATTGTCGATAATGGTCAACTCAACGACTAACAATGGTATTCCCTTTCATGCCAATGCCCGTTATCTTAACCAGTGGCTGAAAGAAGAACTTGATTGGGATGGACTTATCGTGACCGACTGGGCCGATATCAACAACCTCTATCAGCGTGAATATGTAGCTGCCAACAAAAAGGAAGCGATAGCCATGGCCATAAATGCCGGCATAGACATGGCAATGGAGCCTTATGACACTGATTTCTGTGATTTGTTGATTGAGTGTGTTAATGAGGGTTTAGTGCCAATGAGCCGTATTGATGATGCTGTTAGTCGTGTGCTTCGCATGAAATACCGGCTCAACCTCTTCAAGGTGCCTGATACCAAGTACACCGATTATCCCAAATTTGCAAGTAAGGAGTTTGCCGATGTATCCCGGCAAGCTGCTGTCGAATCAATGGTACTCTTGAAGAATGATGACAATATACTTCCTATTAAAAAAGATATGAAAATACTGGTCACTGGCCCGAACGCTAATTCCATGCGCTGTCTTAACGGAGGATGGACTTACTTATGGCAAGGCCACATGACTGATGAACTTCCCATATCGAAGAACTACAAGACTATTCTTGCTGCCATGCAGGATCGTTTCGGCAAAGATAATGTTGTCTATGAACCTGGCATGACCTATGGTCTTACCGATCAGTGGGTCGGTAACTGGGGTGTGGAACATGTCGGGGATTTCGACAAGGTTATAGCTGCCACCAAGGATATTGACATTGTCGTAGCTTGTATCGGAGAAACCAGTTACTGCGAGACTCAAGGGAATATCAACGACCTCAACCTGTCTACTAATCAGATAGATTTGGTGAACCGCCTTTATGCTACAGGTAAACCTGTTGTATTGATTCTCAACGAAGGTCGTCCGCGGCTTATTAACTCTATAGTTCCGGGAGCAAAGGCTATTGTCAACATTATGCTTCCTTCCAACTATGGTGGTGAGGCACTTGCAAGCCTGTTGGCAGGCGATGAGAACTTCAGTGGTCGTCTGCCGTTCACCTATCCCAAGCATCATGGAGCTCTTGTCACGTACGATTATAAGAAAGGGGAAGTTTCAGCTACTATGGCCGGTGTCTACAACTACGAAGCGACTATAGATGTACAGTGGCTCTTCGGCTATGGCCTTAGTTATACTACTTTCAAATACTCCAACCTGTGTGTCAACCGTAAAGAATTCACCCATAAGGATACGCTTTCTTTCTCGGTTGATGTCACCAATACCGGTTCTCGTGAAGGTATGGAAAGCGTACTTCTCTTCTCCAGCGATCTTGTGGCTACTACTTCTCCGGATATAAGACGCCTGCGCGCATTTGACAAGATAAGTTTGAAACCTGGCGAAACGAAAACGGTGACATTAGAACTTCCCGCAAGCGACCTTGCTTACGTTGGTTACGATGAACACTGGATTCTTGAAGCCGGCGATTTCCGTATTACAACAGGAGACCAAGCTATAAACATCAAACAAAGCCACCGAAACTTATCGTTGGACTACTCCAAATCGTTAAAATACAGATAGAAAATGATGAAAAATATTATTTTAACAATGGCTGTAGCTGCATTTTCTACAGCATCATTGGCACAAGCGCCCCAGCTTCGTACCGACAATATCGATGAAATTCTCAATGCAATGACACTGCGTGAGAAGGCGACACTGCTGGTTGGTGAGCTAGCTGCCAATCAGAATGCCCAAGGTACCCAAATAGGCAATACGGAGAAATACATCCCCGGTGCGGCAGGAAACACTCATAGCATTCCCCGTCTGGGAATACCGCCTACGGTAATGGCCGACGGGCCTGCCGGTCTGCGTATCTATACCAAGCGTAATTACGATAGTAATACCTACAATTGTACAGGTTTTCCTATCGGGACAAGTCTTGCAGCTTCTTGGAATGAAGACATTGTATATCGTGCCACTAAAGCCATGGGAAACGAAGTACTCGAATATGGCGTGGATGTACTTTTGGCTCCCGGTAACAATATCCAACGAAATCCTCTCTGCGGCCGCAACTTCGAGTATTTCTCCGAAGATCCTGTCCTTAGTGGAAATATAGCAGCCGCTTATATCAATGGTATTCAAAGTAATGGTGTAGGTACTTCACTCAAGCACTACGCTTTTAATAATCAAGAAACACGCCGTTTAGGTAATGATGCCAGAGTGTCACAACGGGCAGCTCGCGAGATTTATCTTAAACCATTTGAAATTGCAGTGAAAAAATCACAGCCATGGACAGTGATGAGTTCTTACAACAAGGTTAACGGTGAGTATACCAACTCACGTCGTGACCTGCTCACCGACATTCTTCGTAACGACTGGGGATACAACGGCATAGTGGTAACTGACTGGGGTGGATACTTTGACGCGGTTAAATGTATTACTGCCGGTAATGACCTTGTAGAACCAGGCTCACCTAAATTTATCAATGAGATAGTGGAAGCTGTGGAAAATGGCAAACTCGACCAAAAGTATGTTGACGCCTGTGTGCGTCGCATGTTAGCGTATGTCGTTAAGACTCCACGCTTCAATAAATATAAATTCAGCAGTAATCCCAATCTAAAGGCTCATGCTCAGATAGTGCGTGAAGCTGCTGCCGAAGGTACAGTCTTACTGAAGAACAACGAAAACCTGTTACCTCTTACTCATACGAAAAATGTAGCTCTCTTCGGTTGCGGCTCTTATAGACCCATTGCCGGAGGTACTGGTTCTGGTGATGTAAATAAGGCTTATATCGTGTCGCTTGTCGAGGGGATGCGCAATGCCGGTTTTAATGTTGACAATAATCTGGTGTCTGAATATACCAAATATCTATGGGCTTACGATGAAAAGATGGCAAAGCTGGAGTGGTGGCAAAGAAATCCTGTAGCCCCGGAATTTATTCCGGATGCTTTGGCAGATGCTGTCAAGAATAACGATATTGCCATCGTCACCATCCAACGTCAATCAGGTGAAGGCCGTGACCGTCCGGCAGCTGACTTCGAGCTTGATGCCGATGATAAAGCACTGCTTACTCAGGTGGCTGATACGTTCCACAAGGCAGGAAAGAAGATTGTGGTAGTGCTCAATGTAGGAGGAGCTATAGAGACCGCTTCATGGAAAGATATTCCCGATGCTATCCTGTTGCCATGGCAGTGTGGACAGGAAATTGGACACAGCATCGCCGATATGCTGACAGGCAAGGTAGCACCGTCAGGACATTTGCCCATGACATTACCCGAGAAATTAAGTGACCATGCTTCTACGAAAAATTTCCCGCTTGATTCTCCCGACATAAGTGGATGGGGCGATGAAAATAAGAATGACCGTAAAAACATAGATTATACAGAATATGAGGAAGACATATATGTAGGCTACCGTTGGTTTGACAAGCAGAGACTGAACGTATCTTATCCATTCGGATACGGGCTTACATATACCACATTTGAGTTTGAGGGACTAAAGTTAAACGTAAGGAATGGGGATACACATTCTGACGATACCATAGAGGTTAGTGTCAACGTTAAAAACATAGGTGCCACCACTGGCAAACAAGTTGTTCAAGTCTATGTGGTTGCCCCTAAAGGAAATCAGGACAAACCGGAACAGGAACTGAAAGGCTTTGCCAAAACGCGTTTATTGAAACCGGGCGAGAGTCAGTTGCTCACTATCTGTATTCCAAAGATAAACCTGGCATCCTTCTATGCCAAGAAATCAGCCTGGATTGTTGATGGCGGCACATACGTTTTCCGTATCGGCGATAATAGTCGCAACATCCTTTGTGAAGGCAAAATAAAGATTAAAAAACAACAGGAGAAAGTCAGTGTCAGCTTATAAGGGATTTTAGTATATGTTCTCTATTATCCACTAAGAAATAGACAACAATGTTTAAAACTACAATAAAAAAGGATTATGGCTTTTTATCAGCTATAATCCTTTTTTATTGTAATATCTCCAGATAAACTAAAATTTATAATCCCAACTTAGCCGAAATCTCCAACATTCGTTGAATCGGCTTCACTGCCTTCTTAGCCACCTCCGGATCTACTGTAATCTCCGGTGACTCATTCTTCAGACACTCATAGAGCTTCTCTAACGTATTCAATCGCATGAAGCTACACTCGTTACATCCACACGTACTATCGTTCGGTGGAGCAGGGATAAACGTCGTCTGCGGACACTTCTTCTGCATCTCATGCAAGATACCCGATTCGGTAGCCACAATATAGGTGTTTTCCGGATGATTCACTGCATACTTCAACAATGCTGCCGTAGACCCTACCACATCCGCCAGTTTCAAAACCGTACTCTTACATTCGGGATGTGCCAGCACCAATGCTTCGGGATGCTGCGTCTTCAATTCCACAATCTTTTCAACAGAGAACTGTTCATGCACATGACAGGCACCGTCCCAAAGCAACATATTCCGGTTCGTAACTGAGTTGATATAATTCCCCAGATTTCGGTCCGGACCAAAGATTATTTTCTCATCTTTGGGGAAGCTTTCCACAATCTGCTTCGCATTGGTGGAAGTCACCACCACATCCGTTACCGCTTTCACTGCAGCCGTCGTATTGACGTAAGAAATAACGGTGTATCCCGGATGCTCTTTGACAAACTGCGCAAACTGATCCGCCGGACAACTGTCCGCCAACGAACAACCTGCCGCCATGTCGGGCACCAGCACTTTCTTGTCCGGACAAAGCACTTTTGCCGTTTCCCCCATAAAGTGAACGCCACACATCACAATAATATCCGCTTCCGTTTTGGCTGCCCATTGAGCCAATGCCAAACTGTCGCCAACATAATCAGCGATGTCTTGTATTTCCCCCTTCTGGTAGTAGTGTCCCAAAATGATTGCATTCTTTTCTTTCTTTAGCTCGTTAATAGCCTTTATGAGTTCATTCATAATAATATTCTTATTTCTTTCCTTTTAAAAAAATCCTTTGTTAGTGATGATAGCCTGTTAATAATGTTAGCAAATAAATACGATTTTTCTTGCCGGATAAGTTATTAGTCCATACTTCTGTTTTATGAGTTGGTTATGAACTGATGTAAAGGACAAGATATTCTATTCTACTTGCTTCATTATCAATGAAAGCATCGTTAAATGCCGTCAAATAGGAGTTTGCTATTAACTCCCTGTTGATAAAGTGCAAAGTTAAAAACTTTATGGATATAAACAGGCAGATAAGTGCTGAAAAATATGTTTATGTCTGTGTAGAAAGTTTTGGGTTAGTTTTTTGGAATGTTCATAACGAAGGCCTCTTATACCTTCTTTTGAATAATGCAAGAATTATTTTTCAAAATCTTTGCCGATAGTTTTGACAGGTTTTAAACCGTTATCAACATCTTGTTAACTGAAAAGAATTACCTTTGTGGACAAGAACATAATAAAAGAAAAGACGTATGCGTAAACTGAAAATAACAGAACTGAACCGTATCAGTGCCGAAGAGTTTAAACAGGTTGAAAAACTGCCTCTAGTAGTAGTGCTGGACGATATTCGTAGTTTGCACAATATAGGTTCTGTGTTCCGTACTTCGGATGCTTTCCGTATTGAATGTATCTATCTGTGTGGTATAACAGCTACCCCGCCACACCCTGAAATGCATAAGACTGCATTGGGTGCGGAGTTCACTGTCGACTGGAAGTATGTTAATAACGCTGTTGATGCTGTTGATAACCTCAAAAACGAAGGGTATATCGTTTATTCTGTAGAACAGGTGGAAGGAAGCATCATGCTTGATGAACTTCAGCTGGATAAAACCAAGAAGTACGCTATCGTAATGGGAAACGAAGTGAAAGGGGTACAGCAGGAGGTTATTAACCATTCGGATGGCTGTATAGAGATTCCTCAATACGGAACGAAACACTCTTTGAATGTTTCCGTAACTACCGGTATTGTGATTTGGGATTTGTTCAAAAAGTTACGTTAATAGCTATAATACAGGATTGGTTAATAAGTTGTTTATAACGAGTTAATAGCTTAGTTAATTCATTTATAATCAATAACTATGTATTGTTTATAACTATATGGAGCCATGTTGATTCTATGGGTATTGGGTAGTTATTATTATAGTTGTTGATAGTGCGTTTTCAGGCTGTTAATACTTGAGTTGTCAGGTATTAACAGCCTATATGATAAGTATTAATAGCTGGGAACTCAAGTATTAACTTCTGAGAAAACAGAAATTAATACCTTGCAGGAAGCTTGTTAATTCTTGAAATGATAACTAGTAGGGTTGAGTAGTTGATAAATTGGCTTATAAGGTTGATAAACTTATAAGCCGATTGATTTTAGATCTGTCCGTTCTCTACCATCAACACCACACGTTCCGTTAGTTTGTCTTCACCTTGCGGATCATATTCTTTTTTTAAACTGGCTCCGAACAATGCAGCAAAAGTCTGATAGAATCCCGCTTTGAAAGGTCCCATAAATGCTTTCACCAGTTCATAGCTGGTAGAATTGCTTTGGCGGTCTATTAATTTAATCAACAGTTTTCCCTGTGCAAAAGAAAGTTTCTTCATTCGGGGAGTATATTGCTCTTTCAATCCTTTTTCAACCCGTTTGATATGTTTTTGACGGGCTTTCTCATTGGGTAATGTCTGAAGATATTCGTAAGTTTCGATGATGGCTTGGTTAATTTCTCTGGAGATAGGATATACCTTTTTCACATTGCGGATCAGGCGATAATATTCCTGGCGTTCTTTTTCATTCTTGAATTTCAACGGACGGAAAATATACACAGTTCTTAACTGGACACATGGAATGGTATCTCCATTGTAGATACACATCGGAACCAAATATCCATTGATGCTTTGTTTTTCTTGAGCTTGCAGGCGCAACGAACAACAAACAATAGCAAACAGCGTCATTACTACTATGTTAAGCCTCCTTTTCACGATACAAAAATAGAATTAAAATTTTTATTATTCAGACATTTCTCTTCGATGTTAACCTATTTAAAGTATCTTTGCGGCCTTATCTGTTAAAAAGCAGGAAGAATAAACCATTTTATTGATGAAAACTATTCAACTTTTACGGTTGATAAGTATTATAAACAGCCTGTTAATAATTCCTGCTTGTAGTGCTCAAAACCCTTCTGAAAGTCTTTTAGAAGATGTTCTTGAAGATTTATCTGTTAATAACGGAACTGATAACTCTGTTAATACTCCTAATTGGGAAAATGAATTGGAAGAACTTTCCAATCGTATGCAAGAACCAGTAAATTTGAATGTTGCTACCCGTGAACAACTCGAACAGTTTCCTTTCCTTAGTGATATTCAGATTGAACATCTGTTGGCCTACATCTATATACATGGACAGATGAAAACCATCTATGAACTTCAACTGGTAGAAGAGATGGATAAGCAAACAATCCAGTATTTACTGCCTTTCGTCTGTATAAAAGCTATTAACAATAAACCTGCTTTCCGGTGGAAAAGCCTGTTGAAAAACGCAGCGAAGTATGGAAAGAATGAACTGTTAACTCGCTTTGATATACCATTTTATAAGCGAAAAGGTTATGAACATACCTATTTAGGACCTTCTGTTTATAACTCTGTGAAATACAGTTTCCGATACAGTGACCGGCTCTATGCAGGAGTCGTTGCTGAAAAAGATGCTGGAGAACCTTTTGGAGCTTTACATAATCGCTACGGCTATGATTATTATTCCTTTTATCTGTTATTAAAAGATTGTGGACGATTAAAAGCATTAGCTGTTGGTAACTATCGGCTTAGTTTCGGACAAGGTCTGGTGATTAGTACTGATTATTTGATGGGAAAAACAGTTTACGCTTCTTCTTTCAATAACCGTAATAGCGGGATAAAGAAACATTCTTCTGCTGACGAATACAACTATTTTCGAGGAGTAGCTGCCACTGTTTCTTTGACAAAAGATTGGGATATTTCTGGTTTCTATTCACACCGTTCTCTGGATGGAGTAATCACTGATGGAACAATCACTTCTATCTACAAAACCGGGCTGCATCGAAGTCAAAAGGAAGCGGATAAAAAGAACCTGTTCACCATGCAATTAACAGGTGGACACGCGAGTTATCAACACAACCGTATCCGATTGGGTATCACCGGTATTTACTACCTTTTCAACCGACCATACGAACCGGAATTAACAGGTTATTCCAAATACAATCTTCATGGAAATAACTTCTATAATCTGGGAATAGATTATGCTTACCGATGGCATCGTTTTTCTTTTCAGGGAGAGACGGCAATCGGAAAACAAGGTTGGGCTTCTTTGAATCGTTTGCAATATTCACCGGTTCAAAACACTCAAATCATGTTGATACATCGGTTTTATTCTTATAACTATTGGGCTATGTTTGCCCATTCATTCGGTGAAGGAAGTACGACACAAAATGAACAGGGATATTATATCGGCTTGGAAACTTCTCCTTTTGCTTATTGGAAGTTTTTCGCCTCATTCGATTTGTTTTCCTTTCCGTGGAAAAAATACAGAGTGAATAAACCCTCCCGCGGAACAGATGCTCTGTTCCAAAGCACTTTTACTCCATACAGCAATTTATCCATGTATCTAAGGTATCGTTATAAACAAAAAGAGCGTGACTGGACAGGTAGTAAAGGAACACTAACACTTCCTATTTTTCACCATCAACTTCGCTATCGTTTGAACTATTCTTTAGGAGATGTGTTAAGCAGTCGTACAACTTTAGATTATAATCATTTTCATTCTCAGGACAGAGCTGCTAATAAAGGATATCAGGTTACACAAATGATATCCTCCCAACTGCCTTGGGCCAGGCTGTTTGCTGACGTTCAGGGCAGTTACTTTTTTACAGACGATTATGACTCGCGTGTATATGCTTCGGAAAGCGGATTGCTTTATACGTTTTATACTCCGTCTTTTCAAGGTCGTGGATTCCGGTGTAGTATCCGTTTCAAATATGAACTGAACAAACACTTTCTATTGATAACCAAGTTCGGCGAAACTGTCTATCTGGACCGTAACGAGATAGGTTCCGGCAACGATTTGATCTGTGGAAATAAAAAAGCAGATATACAAATGCAACTGCGTATTAAGTTTTAGGCTATCTTTGTACGCAACTAATTGGAGAAATTAGTAGACAAAGTGAGCAGTTTAATTTTGCGGTATTGACTATGGATTATTAGTTGATAAAGTATGTAAATTGTAAATGATAAAATTAGAATAAGATGACTATTATTTTTTCTTCACCCATCTTCGGCCCTATCCATTCCCGCCGTTTGGGCGTTTCTTTGGGAATCAATTTGTTGCCGGATGACGGTAAGGTTTGTTCATTCGACTGCATTTATTGTGAGTGCGGTTTCAATGCCGAACATCGTACGAAGAAACTTCTGCCTACCCGTGAAGAAGTCCGCACAGCTCTCGAAGAGAAATTGAAAGATATGCAGGCAAACGGTCCTGCTCCCGATGTATTGACATTTGCCGGAAACGGTGAACCGACTGCGCATCCTCACTTCCCGGAAATCATAGAAGATACGCTTGCACTTCGTGACAAGTATTTTCCAAAAGCGAAAGTAAGCGTATTAAGTAACTCTACGTTTATTGATCGTCCTGCCGTATTCGAAGCACTGAATAAAATAGATAATAATATCTTGAAACTGGATACGGTGGATGAAGAATATATTCATTTATTGGATCGTCCTAACGGAAAATACTCTGTTAAGAAGACTATCGAAAAGATGAAAGAATTCAAAGGAAATTGCATCATACAAACGATGTTCCTGAAAGGAAGTTATCAGGGAAGAGATGTAGATAATACATCCGACAAGTATGTGCATCCCTGGATAGAAGCAGTGAAAGAAATTGCTCCCTGTCAAGTGATGATTTATACAATTGACCGGGAAACTCCCGATCACGATTTGCAGAAAGCTACGCATGAAGAGTTAGACCGTATTGTGGCTTTATTGGAGAAAGAAGGCATTTCGGCAACAGCTTCTTATTGAAAATATAATTCGAATAGGAATCATCTTTCTAATCTGACAATAAATGAAAGATTAAACATCAAACATAAGAGAGCGAACTCTAGAATTCAGCAGTTTTACACTCTTACTCTATTGTTCGCTTTCTTCTATTATTTTATTTAAAAAGAGCTGTTTTATTAGTTATCGTATCAATAATTGATTATCGCGCTGCTATCAGATACTAAGTATATAGGATGTCAGACTACTATCCTGATCAAGATTAAGTTTCCGTTTGAGCCTGTACTTCTTCAATTCGACAGAACGAATTGCAATCCCCATAATAACAGAAATTTCTTTGGTAGATAAGTTGGCGCGTATCAGACAACAGAATTTCAATTCCGAAGGTGATAAGTCCGGATAAACCTTTTGTATGCGTAGCATAAATTCATAGTGCACTTCTACAAAGTAGTTTTCAAAAGATAATAACTTATCTTTTTCCGTAGCGCCCTGCTGAATAATTTTCATTAATCGGAGGTAGAGCTTGTTAGGATACCGGTCGCCCAGTTCATTCTTTTGTGTTTCCACTTCTGTAGAAATAGCGTCCAGCAATTCTTGTTTTTGAGTTAAGAAACGCATCCGGTTTTTAAGTTCACTTTCTTGGTTCCTTACTTTCTCCTGCAGTTGTTCGTAGGCTTGGTGTTGCAGTTCTTCCACATGTTTCTTCTGTTCCTCTTCGTATTGTTTGAGTAATCTTTTCCGTTTTCGTTCGCTGAAGAGAGTCACTATTCCGACGGTGATTATTACCAATAACAATATATATAGCGCAATCATCCATGTTCGTTTGTAGAGAGGCGGAGATACGAGTATCGGGACTATTAATGTGTTTTGATTGCTATCTTTTATTTCGAGTTGATAAGCACCGGACGGCAGGTTGGTGAAGTAAATAGTACCTGACGTCTGCCATGGACTCCATTCATTCGTTACCCCAGGAAGGCGGTAAGAGATGGAAGTGGCATGACTCCCCAGTCCCGTAGTGACTTGAATAGTGATATTGGTGGCGGTATTAGGTAATTCTATTTCCTGCTGGTGGAAATCTACATAAAAAGTATTGTTATCATAATCGTTGAAACAGAAAGTCTCTATCTGTAACGGGCACGGATTGGAGACATGGTGGTTTACCATTCTATTGTTGATAACAACAGTTCCTTCACAGGTAGAAACAAACGTAATTGAATCATTAATCGATTTCAGATTATAATGTTTGTCGTAAAGCATAAGTTCATTATCAACAAATGGCCAGTGCATTATTAATTCGGCAGATAAATCCGCAATGTGATAGAGGAACAACTCTTCATCCGTAGCTACCCAGATATTGTTCTTGTAGGCTGGTTTTATAGATTGCAACTTGTTCAGATATACTATTTCCCTGCTTATTTGTTCTTGTTTTCTGAAACTCTTCCCGGTAATATCGAACATGTATATTCCTTTAGGCGTCGCAAACAGAATTTTATCTTCCACTTTTACCAGACTGATTCTGTTATAATTGGCATATCCGTCTATTTCGGCGAAGTTCTCGAAATCCGTTATCTGATTTAGGTCTTTGTTGATACGTAGGCGGAAGATTCCTTTTTCCGGATGGATAGCCCATACCGTATGAAGATTTTCTGGCATGATGTTGGCGTAATCTTCCGTATTCATAAGTAAAGACTTGTATTTCCAGGTGTTGTTTTTATATTCGAGCAGGGCAATACCAGAATAAGAACGTAAGAAGATATATTCATCGCCACGATCAGCCATATATTCAAACTGTCTGACACCGTTTATGTTGTAGAACGGTTCGAAATTGGCTTGACCGGCTTTCATTTTAAATAGCTGGGTAGTAGTACCGCATAACAATTCATTTTTTAAGTTGCAAAACTGGAGAGGGTACATGGAAGTTTGCATTTTCCTGCCATCTTCCTCATAAAGATAAATACCTTGATTGGAGCCGATATAAGTCTTTCCATCGAAATAGGCTGCGTCGAAGAAAGTACCTATATCAGTGTTTGTCTTCCAGAGATAAGTTGCCGGTTGGAGGATAACCGATGAAATTCCGTTGTCGAGCGAAAGCCATAGAAAGTTTTCGTTGGCGAAACACAAACCGTGAATATTGAGATCTTGCAATTGCGAAGAATGATAATGTGTCTGTTGTCCGTTTTTCAGGTTAATCAGGAATAAGCCGTCGCCAATGGTTCCGACAGCAAGTATCTCGTCTTTCCAGATACTTCCACAATCAATTCGGACGGGAATCTGATTTTTATTCTCCAATTGGATGAATGGGGTTACCTTATTTTCTTTCAGGGTGAATATTTTTCCACTGGTCTGTCCTATGATATACTCGTCATTAGCGATTTGATACATGAATTTAGTTTCTCCGTTCAGAAAGGTGGTATCCTCACAAAAGCTCTTCAGTTGGCTACCGCGAATCTGCATAAGAGGACCGCCGCACTTTTGAGTAAACAGCCTTTTCCCTATCGGATAGAGAGAAACACAACAATCATTTCTGACTAGGTAATCCATCTCCTTACCGTCATACCAGATAATGTTGCCGAAGGAATGGAAATAAACTTTGCCTTCAGTTTCTCCTATGCTCCAGAAAGTTTCTCCTTTGATTCCCAGTTTATTTACCAACGGTAGAAGGGAGATATAGTTTATTTTTCCGTTTGCGTCATATTTCCAGTAGCCGATATTATTATCGCCTGCTGTATAAATTCGGTCACCGATACAACGCACTGTACGTACGGTACTACGTTCACCCGGTTCGAGAAGAGTCCAGTCGTTGCCGTTGTATCTTAATAGTCCGTTATTGTTGCTGCTATATAGAATCTGTTCGGGAGAAATCGTAATGCCCCAGTTCTGAATTCCGCCTTTATAGTTCTTATAATTATAGTTGGTGATTTGCACAGGTGTCTGTGCTATACCTGGAGAGAGGCAGGTAAAGGATAATAAAATAGATAGTCCAAAAAGAATCCAATTGTATCTCATTCGTATTGTATTAGCATGGAATGTACTTATTACAAAGATAAAGAGAAAAATCGAAGATACAATAAAGCAGTTTAATTTGCTAGCAGTTAGCAAATATTTGGTGGAATCACGAGTAAAGGCTTGTTGTTGAATGATAGATATATGCCGGACCATCAATTGTTAGTCCGGCATATATGCTAAAAACACAGTTACCTTGTTACCTGAAAAGTTCCGCAGACGCTGTTTGCGCCATTCCATAATCCGTCTGTTCCTGCATAGACATAAGCTCCGTTGTCTATCCGGTAGCGGAAAGTATAATAATAAGTTCCTGCTTCTGAAACAGCCGGAGTAAAGCCTTGATAATAATACTCATTTCCCCAGTCACTGTTCCAGGGACAAGTGGTCCATGTCCAGCCAGCACCAGAAGGGTTCGGATCTGTTGCAGAGTAACCAATTTCACACGTCACATGTTTGTTTCCGGAAGTTGCCGGTTCTGCCAAATTGGTCAGTCCGCTAATGAATACTTTCGAGCCGGCATTGAATTTTTCTCCCACACTGATGTTTTCTCCATCCCATTGGAGATTTGCCCAAGTGACGGAGAGCTTACTATAGTCTATACCATCGTCTTCTTCTTCCTCTCCTTTCACTTCGAAGGTTTTAAACGTACTGGTTGTCCCGTTCCACAATCCGCTTGTTCCTGCGTAAGCATAAGCTCCTTCGTCTATTCGGAAACGGAAAGTGTAATAGTACGTTCCTGATGTGGATATTGCAGGTGTTTTTCCCTGGTAATAATGATTGTTATCCCATTGTCCGTTCCAGTGGCAAGATGTCCATGTCCAGCTCTCATTTGACGGATCGGTATCTGTTGTGGAGTAACCTATTTCACATGTTACGTGTTTATTGGCCGTACCAGTTTGAAGATTCGTCAGTCCTTCAATATAAATCTGTGCACCGGTTTCAAACTGCTCTTCTTTTTCGATGGGATTTTTAGCCACCCAGCTGCCAAGTTCTGCCCAGCTGACAGATAATTTACTGTAATCTTCTATGCTTGCGTATTCATCTTCTTCCTCTCCTTTCACTTCAAACTTTCCGTTGACGTTTACTTCTCCATCCCATAATCCGCCTGTTCCTGCATATTTGTAAGGTCCCGAACCGTTACGGAAACGGAATGTATAAAAGTAAGTGCCGACAGTGAGATTTTTAATACGTCCCTGATAATAGAAGTTGTTGCCCCAGTCTTGATTAAATGGACAGGAAGTCCATATCCAATCTTCTCCGGACGGATCTGTATCAGTAAGAGAATAACCGATATCGCAGGTAATTTCTTCTCCTGTTTCGCTGTCAACAGAATTGGTGATGCCGTCGGCAAACACACACGAACCAGCTTCAAAATCGTCTCCCTCATTGATTACGCTAGCGGCACACCATTGCAAATTGGCCCATGTGATAGGAAACTCTTCATCCGGTCTTTCTCCTTCATCCTGAATACTTTGCTTGACGGTCAGGGTGATTACCTCTTCGTCTTGTAGGAAAAAAGTGACATGTCCTTCGCGGGGCTGACCTGTTGCATTGTCGGAAACAGTGACAGCTACATTCGCTATGAAACTCTCATTTACTCCGGGATAGTTGTCCGGGCTTATGGTAATCCAGTATTCGGAAGCAACGGCACTCCAACGACGGGTGGCATTTACTTTGACGGCAAGAGTGCTTTTATATCCGGTGAATGACAATTCATTCTTGTTGATAGTCAGAGATGCCGGGGCTATCTCTTCGGAATCTTTACAACTCCAAGTGAATAGACTCATGCAAAGAGAGATAAATATATAATATATGTGTTTCATACTGTTTAATTATTGGTTATTAGTTTTATACTTATTCATATCTGAATAGGACTGATCTATTTTATATCTGATTTTACCTATTCACATATGAATGAACAGGTTTTACCGTAAATAGGTTGTCACACGATATATACCCGGACTCCAGACTGCCTGATAGGAAGTAGGTGAGTAAACAAATATCTCGTTGCTGTGGTCGGCATTGTAATTGTTACTCTTTTCCGATGTAAACGTACGACGTCCTTTGGCAATCAGTACAGCGTTGTGGTAAGTTTCGTCACCATTGAGCAAACGGGTGGCTTTCCATTCACCGTCTGTATCATAACCGCCTTCCCATACTTGCTTGATATAGCCCGTTTTCTTTTTGTTGGTAGAAGTAAAATAAACCTTAAGGTTGATTCCGGCAACGACGAACTCATTCTTTCCGGTTTGGATAATCAATCCGTAAGCATCTTCGGCATCGTATTTAATACATAGTTGATAATCGCCCATCGTCACTATACGTTCCGATTCACCCGGCATTTTCATTACGCCAATCATGCGGCTGCTGCCTTGGTATTCGGAAATAAGCGGCATCAATTCATTCAGCACTTTATAGGATTGGGCAAAGACGAAATTATCCGCTCCATCTTCGATACCGAAAGGTGAATAACAAAGTGCACTGTGTTCGCCGAATGCCCAAAAAGCATTAGCCGGTTTCATCACTGCTTCGGGAATCAGCAACGGATTGTCTGCCCGGTGATAGTCTGCCACAATATTCTTGAAGTCAGACAGATAAATATCCGGAGCAAGCACATCGATATGCGGTGCGGCTGCTTTCCAGATGTCCATTACACGGGATACCGGTCCGCCGTTGGGATAAACTCCGGGCATGTCATCAGGCTTTTGCACCAGCCAACAGTTGCAGAAGGTAGGTAGCGGATAAATCTCTTTCGCACCGGCAGAGATAAAATCTATGTAAGTGGCATACTGCCAAGTAGTGTAGAAACTCTTGCTCCAGACATTATCTCCGAATACCGTTTTCCATGTGCCGGAAGTCTTGGCTCCATTCTCCTCCCATACGGAAAGCAGCTCTTTACGCAGGTTTTTGCGGTTCTTTTTCATATATTGGATAAGTGTCTGCGGAACCTCCTGTCCATATGCCGCAAGTGAGGCTTTCGAGTAGTCCATATCCTGAAAGATACCCACTTCGTTTTCCGGTTGCAGGGCGATGATTGTTCCCGTTGTCTGATCCACCTTTTTGATGTATTCCACCAATGTTCTGAATGCTTTGGCATCCGCTTTCATGGTATTTTCGCAGAAAGGGGAAAGCGTTTCGATTTCTTTGCCTTCCACGCTTTTTACGCGGAAAAAACGCTTGGTATCCTCTTTCACCCAAGTAGGCGCATAGCTCGATTCTCCGTTTTTCCAGCTGCCGAACCACAGGATAGACAGTTTGAGTCCGTTTTTCCGGGCTCCATCTATCATATTGTCTATCAATGTATAATCAAATATACCCTCTTGCGGTTCAAACTGTTCCCAAGCGATTGGGGCGAGCACCGTATTCAGGTTCAGTGTTTTCAAGGGAGTCCACAGATTGTTCAGATATTCGGTGGTTGAGGCCGAAGAGTTGTGCAATTCGCCTGCCAGCATGATGAAAGGTTTTCCGTTCACTATCAGTTGCCAGCTTCCGTGTTCGTTTTTTACGAGTTTGGAGGGAACTTCAGTATTTGTTGAAGTCTGGGCCTTCATTGTGGAAATTCCCGTTATTAAAATCAGGCACATTATGGTAGTCAATAATTTCTTCATCGTTGTTATTTATCTTAAAGTTACAGGAATAGAATAAGACTGGTTTGCACCATCGGTCACTGTGAGCGTGTATTTCTTTCCTCTAAGGATGGAGTTGTCGAAGAAAGAAATGATATTGGTTCCTGCTGTCAGTTCGATATTGGTGCGATAAATCTCTTCGTTTTTCGTATTAGCCAGTACAAGCAGTCCGTTACCCGAATTCTTCGTATAGAAATCTATTTCATACTTTTCACGATCGGGATGACGCATCATATCATATACATGGGTTGCGGTGTTGACTGTTGCCAGATAAAATCCCGGGGTATATTCGGGACTCGTTCTGATTTCTGCCAGTTGGAGGCCTTTTTGCACATATTCGTTTTTCATCAGGAGTTTCCAGATAAGTCCTGTACGGTAGTTTTCCATCATGATGGCCATTGGTGCATGTTCCATTGCCAGATATTCCGTTCCTACCGATTTATCAGAAGGGCAGTAGGATATGTTAAGTCCGTAAGTACCGTTTAGTTTTGGATAATTTCTTATCAGGTTCATCAATACTTGTGTAGAGTAGAACGGGGTATATGGAAAAGCGCTGATTGCTGCCGTAGGTGCAATGATACCGTCGTCTTTGAATGGTTCACGCGATTTGTATTCAGGATTTTTGCCGCACCCTCCACAGGCGGTTAGTCCCCAGTCGGATTCTGAATATTTATACTCTTCTGGAGCTTCGTATATGCAGTAATGGCGGTTGATCATTGTATGGCTTACGTTCTGTGTCCAGTAGTAGGTATATTTGTCTTCCATGGCTCTGGGATCCAGTCCAAGGAAAGAATATTGAGACAGGAAAAGTGCGTTGCCATATTCAGTGCCTAATGGCATCAGGTAACCATATGTTTTTCTGCCGGGAGTGGCAAAGTTGCGGCCTTGCCAACAATTCTTGTAGATATCTGTCGATACTTTATGGTTGTCCGGTGCTGCCATAGCCAATATGTATACCAACAGAGTTTCGTTCCAGCCTATCAAAGGTAGTTCGTAGGTATTAGTATCTTTGTGCCATATCCAGTATAAGCGGCCGTTGTTTACGAAATGGTTCCATTCGATGGTCTCCCAAAAATAGTTTGTCGTTTCGCGGATTTCCTTTTCAGCTTCGCTGTTACCGGTGAAATATTCGCAGGCAGTTAGTAATCCGCCCATCATGAAAGCTGTTTCCACAATTTCTCCGGCCTCATTCTGGTTTCCGAAGGGGAGGATTTTGCCGTCGGGTCTGTACCAATGTGCCCAGGCTCCGGCAAAACGGTCGGCTGTTTTCAGGAAGCGGACTATCTTTACGATATGTTCGGCAGCATCTTCACGACTGATCCATCCACGTTCCACTCCTATCACAAGATTCATAATGCCCATTCCTGTGGCACCTGTGGTAAGGGTTGTTTTACTTGTAGATCCGTTGTAAGCCATTCCGGTTGTCTGATTAGCGCCTTCATAGAAATAACTGATAACCTTCTGCTGCTGGTCGTTCATGGCAGCTTTCACGGTAAGCGGCGAATAGGTGTTGTCGTTGTTCACGGTTGATTCGCCTACTGTCGATTCATCTTCCACGCAGTTCCACAGCATGAGTGCCGAGAACAGGGTAGCGGTTATATTTAATATCATCTTTGACATATTTATAATTGTTATTTGGTTTCGATTAATATTTAGGATTTTGTTGCAACTTACCATTCGACTTGTCGATTTCCGTTTGCGGGAGAGGGAATACCTCGTGCTTGCCGACAACGAAGTTGGCTACTTTGTCTTCGGCAATTCCCCAACGTACCAGGTCGAAGTAACGTTCAAATTCCAGCGCCAGTTCGATGCGGCGTTCGTGACGGATTTTCTCTCTTAATTCGTCTTTGTCGGTAGTCTTTATTTCGGGTAATACCGACTGACCGTTACGGGCACGGGCTCTTACCATTTCCAGCTTTCTCTTTGCTTCATCAAGGTCATTGGTTTCGCAGGCAGCTTCGGCGTGCATCAGTACGATGTCGGCATAACGGATGATGCGGAGATTGCTCCAGTAACCATAACACCAGTCGGCACGTCCGTAGAGCGAACGTTCGCTTTTCCGACAATAGGCTTTCCTGTTGAAGTATTTGTAGTTGCTTGCCACCACTTCTTCACCATCCACTTTTTCACCGTGTTCCAGTATAGTAGCACCGAAACGCGGGTCGTTACTTTCGTAATCGTTCATCAGATTTTCACTGGGTGCATTATGTCCCCAACCTAAGTTCGGGAATCCGCGGACACCGTTCATCAGGCACCATTGGTTGTTTTCGCCGATGATAGAGATGTTTTGGTCCGGTTTGTAGTCGGCGTTGATTTCCCAGACAGATTCGGGACCGAATTCGTTCTCTTCCCAAAATATTTCCGCATAAGGAGTAGAGAGGTCATTATCTTCGGAACTGATGATTTGTCCGGTGTAGGTCAGACAGTTGTCGTAATCCTTTTCATATAGGTAAGTTTTGGCGATGATGGCACGGGCGGCGTTTTGGGTGGCACGTCCGATGTTTCCCGAGTTAACTGCTTCTTTGCGGGTAGGCAGGTCGTTTATCACTCCGATCAGTTCGGACAGATACTTGTTGCGGATAACCGTTGCACTAAGCTGGTCGGCCATTGCTTCATCCTTTCCCATTACTCTGTCTACGTAGGGTACTGCACCAAATGCCTGTGTCAGTCGGAAGTATGCTGCTGCACGGATAAAATAGGCTTCGGCCCTGTACTGTCTGGTTGCTGCTGTTTCCCCATTGGCTTCTTCTATGTCTTTCAACATTTGCAAGGCTTCGTTGGCTTTGGTGATGGCAGTGAATTGAAGAGAATAATAGGTATTAAACATACTGTTGGCCGGCGTGAATGACATGGTAGGAAACTGGCTGAAGTCTACCCCACCGTCGCCCGAAGGTCCTCCGGGGTGACTGTTATCCGTTGTATGACATTGCATGGCGGTTATAGGCCAGGTCTGTTGGGCGAATACGTTGTATCCGTCCATTAACGTGGCAAGGACGAGAAGTTCCTGTGCGGTACCCATATCATAATTGCCTTCGTGATATTTACCTTTCGGTGCATTATCGAGGAAGGTATCGCTGCAAGAGGTACAGGCGAACAATATTGCTATTATATAAGTAATTCGTTTCATAATTCGTTGATATTTCTAATGACTTAATTTTTAATTCAACAGTTGATTGGGTGAGCCACTTACTCAACTGGTATTTCTTTTTAGGTCAACGGTGGATGGGATGAGTCATTTCGCTCAATCGATGTTGACTTAGAAATTAATGGATAAACCTACGGTATACACCGATGGTAATGGATAAGTATCTCCCTGGTCCATCCCTCCTTGCAGAGCACTTCCTCCTATTTCGGGTGTGTATCCGGTGTTATGTTTGAAAGTCAGCAGATTTTGTCCGCTTACGTAGACACGTAAACCGGATATACCCAACTTACTGATAGCCGATGATGGCAGTGTATATCCCAGCTGCACATTGCGCAGTCGGAGATAGGAGCCATTTTCCAGCAGATTGGTCGAAGAAAGATAATTGTGTCCACGTGATTTGTCAAGAATTGGTTCTTTGTTGGACGTTCCTTCGCCGTGCCATCTTTGCAGACTTTTCTCGTAAAAGTTGGTTGTCGTCCACGATACGGTTTTCTTCAAATCTAAAATCTTATTACCGCTTACACCATTAAAGTCTACGTTCAAATCAAAATTCTTATAGCCGAGCATAAAGCCGAATCCATAGGTAAAAGTTGGCATCGGGCTACCGAGATAAGTACGGTCGGCATCTGTGATCTTTTTGTCACCGTTTAAATCCTTATAGCGGATATCGCCTGGTTTCGCTGTCCATGTCATCGGGTAATAGTTGTCGATCTCTTCTTGTGTCTGGAAGATTCCGTCTTGTACGTAGCCGTAATAAGAACCGATAGGATGACCTACGGAAGTACGATGATAATCTCCTGAAATAATGTCCGAGTTGTTATCACCCAGTTTGGTTACTTTATTCTTTAAGGTGGCGCCGTTGACATTGATACCATAGTCCACATCTCCTATCCGGTCTTTCCATGAAAGGCTAAATTCGAATCCTTTGTTGTTGATGGATCCGGCATTGGTAATGGCATAGCCTGCACCTATCGAGGAAGAAGGTGATACATAAGCCAATAAGTCATCGGTCGTTTTGCTATAATAACCGAGTTCCATGCCTAGGCGGTTGTTGAAAAGCTGTGCGGAGATACCCACATCGATACCTGTCATGACCTCCCAATGAATGTTTTTGTCGATATCATAACTAAGAGTAGGAATAAACTGCGTCACTCCGTTGATGATGACTTGTTTCCCTTTCGGGTTGATGGTTGGGTAGTAAAGATAGTTTCCTATCTTGTCATTTCCTAGTTTACCCCAACTGACTCTTAACTTAGCGAAGTCTACCACTTTTTTCAGCGGCTCCATGAAGGCTTCTTCACTAATTACCCAACCCAATCCCACAGACGGGAAATATCCCCAACGATGAGACGGTGAAAACTTGGAAGAACCGTCGGCACGGAAAGTAGCGGTAAGTAAATAACGATCTTTGTATGCATAGTTCACACGTGCCAGATAAGAGATAAAAGATTCCTCGTTCCACCAGTCACCTGCGGAAACACGGTTGACGGACCCCATGCTAAGCATCCAAAGATCATTGGGTACGATATTCATTCCGTTAGCCAGACTGTCTACTTTGGCGTTGAAGCCTTCACTAATAGCTTTTCGTGCCGTATATCCCACTGTTGCATCAATACGATGATTGGTTATCATCTTTTTATAACTTAAAAGGAAATCTGCCTGGAAGGTGCGAGCCTCATCGCTTTTGCGATAGAAATTGGTAATATCGTTCTTATGTGCCGAATGGCTGGTAGAGTTATTCACGTCATAGCGTGGTGTATACTGTTCGCCCCGATAGAGTCCGAGGTCCATATATCCGGTTGCTTTCAACGTAAAATCTTTCAGGAAGTTCCACTCACCATAAATGTTACCGATGATGCGGTAATCACGATACTTCTCCGTATCCTTGTAAAGCTCCATTTGTGCTACTGGATTGTTCACGTTAGATTGTATATCGGCAGACGGATGATAGAGCGAACCTAGGTTTTCCGGGTCGTAATCTTCTTCCGGAGCATAAGGTACATAGGTAGGGAGCGCCATGACGGCATTCTGGATTTGGGCAGAAGCAGGTTTGCTATCCATCTGTGAGAGGTTGATGTTTCCTCCTGCTTTCAGATTCTTGGTAATGTCATAATCCTGTGAGAAACGTACGTTGAAACGTTGATAAGTATTATATTTCAGTACACCGTCCTGCTTGTAATAGCCGACTGATAATAGAGACTTGCTGTTCTTCCCGGATTTGGATACCGTCAGGTTATGATTGGTAATCATCGCTCTTTCTCTTAATACTTTGCTTTGCCAGTCGGTTCCCGTACCCAGCATGTCGGGTACCCATGAAGCAGCGTTTGGGTCCTGATTCTGCAACATCTCATTGTAGAGCATGGTGAAGTCCGTTGCGTTAGTCAGCTTTACCCGGTCGCGTTTCCAAACGGTTTGTGCACCGAAATACCCGTCGTAGGTAACCGATGTCTTGTTTCCTTCGGCACGTTTGGTTGTGATAATAATTACTCCGTTCGCTCCCTGTACTCCGAAGATAGCAAGAGAGGAAGGATCTTTCAGAATTTCCATGCTGGCAATGTCGCTGTTGCTCAAAAACTTGATGTCCGACATCAACATACCGTCCACTACATACAAAGGATTACTGCTGGCATTCAACGTACCGATACCACGAATTTTAATATCCGGTTCCGCACCTGCCGATCCGGAATTGGTCACCATCAGTCCTGGTATTTTTCCTTGCAGGGAAGACATTACATTATTAGTAGGCGAATTTTTAAGTTCCTCACCGGATACAGAGACAATCGCTCCGGTTAAATCCCTTTTGCGGGCCGTACCGTAACCGGTTACTACTACCTGTTCTAACTGGTAATTATCATTCTTCAGATAAACATTGATTCCGCTTGAACGGTTTTGATAAGTGATAGGAATAATTTCCGTTTTCATACCGATAAAACTGACCACCAGTTTATCTCCTATTTTCACGCCTGACAGTGAGAAGGAACCGCTCATATCTGTTTGAGCTCCGTTGGTCGTTCCTTCAATTAATACTGCGGCTCCCATTAATCCCATTCCGGTTTCTTCTTCGAAAACTGTCCCCCGGATATTGAAATCCTGCGCTTGTACTAGGCAGGTACAAGATAGAAAGAATAGATACAATACTACATGTTTTATCATTCTCTTAAGATTTTAAAGTTAATGAATCTGCTATCGTCAACAAAAATAGATTCAGATAACGGGAGTTCCTAAAATTCTTCCCCTACAAAACTTTCAGTTCTTTTATCTGATACCCGACAGCGGCACATCAAATATACATCATATTTCGAATTTGAAATATAATGGTTTGTATATTAACAATTTACATCCTGTGTTAATCTACAAATCCGTCATATACTTTTTAGCGGTAACGATTAATCAACATGTTCTTTATGAGTATTTTTCTGCCTTATTTATCTTATAATTGATAGGATATTTTTATTTGTTCATCAGGTAATATTAGTCGTTTTGTCTGCATGGGACTAATCACTTCTTCCCATCCTTTAGCCAACTCTATTGCATTTATTCATTAAATGCACTTGAACAACCGTTGTACATCCGTCTGGTTGCTCAAGTCTATCCTGGTGGTTGCTTAAGTGCAAACAGGTACTGAATTGAAAGGAAAGTTTTGGAAGGATACTATGATGAAAATGTAGAATCTATATGCTGATAAATAGGATATTATATGAAAAATGCAGTTTTCTTGCAGAAAAACGTAAAAACACCCTATTGTTTCTTGTAAACTTCCCTTAAAATAGGGTTCTTTTGAGGGTTAAACGATTGATTATTAACCTTGCCACATTTTTGTTTTTCCCCGTATAATACGTAAGATAAGAATTAAAATGTGGCAAGTCTAGCTTCCTTTCTTCACATAATCTTTCGGCAATATCCCGAACTGCTTCTGAAAGCAACGGGCAAAGTATGAAGGATTATTGAATCCTACAATGAAACAAACCTCATTGATCCGGTATTCTCCTTCACGCAGAAGTTCTCCGGCGGTCTTGAGACGTATCAACCGGATATAATCATTGGGCGGCATTCCGGTCAGCCCTTTCAACTTGCGCTGTAAGTTGGAACGGCTGATAGCCATCTCTTCTGCCATCTTATCGATGGTAAATTCTTCATTGGTGAAATTTCGGGTAATGATTTCATTAATCGTGTTCAGCCATTTTACGTCTGTTTTGTTCATTAATGTCTGGTCGTATGACATATTCGGAACGGTTGTAAAGTGGTTGAACAGCATACGCCGGTTTTCCAGCAGATTATTGATGGTGGCTTTCATGTGACTTAGTGAGAAAGGCTTTTCTATATAAGCGTCCGCGCCATAGTCAAGACCCGCAATTTTTGAATCGATGCTGTCGAGTGCCGAAAGCAGGATAAACGGGATATGGCAAAGCATATTGTCGGAACGGATGGATTTTAGTAGTTCAAATCCGTCCATGTGAGGCATGACGATGTCACTGATAATCAAATCCACCGTTGTTGTTTCCAGACATTCCAATGCTTCCTTACCATTGGTAGCGGTATGAATCGTATAGGCGTTTCCCAGATTCTTAGCCAGAAATTCCAACATATCCGTCGTGTCTTCCACTACCAGAAGAGAGTAACCGGCGGGTTCGCCCTCTTCTTCCAAAGCGGGAACCTTGTCGGGCATGGAAATGACGGCGTGGGCCGTCGGAATTCTTTTCTCCAAATAAGGAATTTCGACGCACACTTCGCAACCATCGGTATAATTAGGGTTGATATAAACTCTCCCATTATGCTTTTCGACCAATAATTTAACCAAGCTTAGTCCGATACCTACTCCCGATCCGTTATTACCGGCATTTCCCACTTGATAAAACGGTTCGAACACCTTACCGCATTCCTCTTGCGGAATCCCCGGACCGTCATCACGTACACAAATAGAAAGAATACGTCCTTCGGAAGACAAATGTTCGTCCATAATCACCCTGATACAGGTACGGGCATATTTCATGGCATTGGTCAGCAGATTACTGACGATTTTTGTTAAAGCCTCTTGATCTACATTATATTGCAGATGTTCCTCGGGCAGAGAAACACTGAAAGATATTCCGGTCAGGGAGATGGCACGGAAACGGTCGATGATATCCTCAATCATCCGGTTAATATCTACTTCATTGAATGAAAGCGTATCCCCTTCCTTATCCACTTTGCGGAAGTCGAGCAGTTGCTTGATAAGCTCCATCAGCCGGTTGGTGTTCTTCTGTATCACAGACCGGTTGCTTTCTACTTCACTGTTCCATTCACGGGTTTCCAAAATAGCTTCTAGCGGAGCTTTGATAAGGCTTACCGGAGTCTTGATTTCATGTGCCACTTGAGTGAAGAATGTAATTTTCGACTGGAACAACTCCTGATTCTTGATTTGTTCCATCTCTTTCATCTTTCTTACTTTCACTGCCTGTTGCTTACGCAGATAAAGCCTAACCAGAAAATATGCGAGACCACATGCAATTAGTAAATAGAAAATTTTGGCATAGATCGTTTTCCAGGGTGGAGGAAGAATTTCAATATGCAGGCAACAGTCGTCATTGCTCCAATCTTCATCGTTGTTACTGGCTTTTACACGGAAAGTATATTCGCCCGGAAGCAGGTTGAGAAAAGATACATTATGTTTGTCCGTGTATATCCATTCTTTGTGAATACCGTCCAGTTTGTAGGCATATAAATTCTTGCTGGGAGCCACATAACTAAGGCTTTCGAATGTGATGTCGAACGATACCACCTGGTAAGGAACAGTTACCTGTCCGCTAAGAGCAGGAATACGTTTGCTAAGGCTCACCTTGTCATCGGGACTGTGCATATATACCGCTGAGATAGACGCCGTAGGTCTTACCTTATTAATAGATAACTTGAACGGATAGAAACTATTAAACCCGTTCACCCCACCGAAATAGAATTTCCTGTCACTGGCTTGCAGGGAAGAACGGAAATTGAACTGGTTGCTTTGCAATCCGTCCTCGATGGTATAGAGTTGTGCCCGTTTGTTTTGCAGTTCATACCGGATCAGTCCCCTGTTGGAAGAAAGCCAATAGTTACCCGATTGATCATCCAGTATGCCATAGATGATATTGTTTGGCAGATTCTCTTTGGTGGAGAAGTTTTCAAAGCGGTCTTCCTGATAGTGATAACGACAGATGCCACCGCCTTCGGTGCAGAACCATAGGTGCTGTTTGTGATCGATATACACACGGATTACCCAGTTGCTACAGGTAGAAGCTGGGTTAGCCGGATCGTTACGGTAGTTGTGCAGCTTACCGGTCTGGCGGTTGTAACGCCAGATACCGTCTCTTTTACTTGCCAGCCATAAGTCCCCATACTGGTCTTCCACCATATCGTAGATAAAGATATGGCTTAAAGGCTCCAATGTCCGGAAAGAATCACTTTCCGGGTCATACTGACAGAATCCGGAAAGCGTACCCAAATAAATGCTGCCATCCTTCGTTTGATAGATGGAGTAGATATGATCGTTAGGAATAGAGTGTGGGTTTGCGCGGTTATGGCGGTAGTTTTTCGTTTTTCCCGTTTGAATATCCAGGATATATAATCCCCGGGAAAAACTGCCAATCCACAATTTTCCTTCATTGTAGAGCAGTGCATGGATATTGTGATAACCGATATTAGGGTTACTGCTTCTCAACAGATGGTTTTTAAACTTCTTCGTCCGGGGATCAAAGAGATTCAGCCCCCGTCTTCGGTAACAATCCAAATGTTACCGTCGGGATCTTCGCAGAATTGGCTGATAACATTTCCCGAAAGAGAATTTTCCGTACCATTGGGATAATACCACTCGATATCCTTATGCTTGGGAGACAGGTAACTCACTCCACTGAAATAAGTCCCGATCCAGATTCCCCCCTCCCTGTCCTGATAACAGGCATAGATACTTTCTTTATTTTGTTCGTCGTCGGTAGGCAGACATTCTCCTGTTGTGGTGTTGAATGTATAAAGTCCGTCGTCGGAACCGAGATAGAAAGAGTTGGCCGTCCGTTGAAACAAGGTGCGGATGCGCGGAATGGTAAGCGTGTCCCCTTCTCCGAAGTAATAGCGGAATTGCCCCGTTTCCTTATTGAAACGTGCCAGTCCTCCGTATCATGTACCCGCCCATAATACTCCCTGCGAACTTTCCATCAAAGAGATAATCTCGTTGCAGGCAGGGCGTCCGAAAGAAGTGTCCTCGGATATATACCCTGTGAAGTTGTCCGTCCGTTGGTTGTATTTCGCCAGACCGTTCCGAGTGCCTATCCAGATCGTCCCGAACGAATCATTATAAATCACCCACACATGATTGTCCGGCAATGAATGAGGATCGGAAAGAGAATGTAGATACTGCCTCAACGTACCTTTTTTTTCGTTGTAGACAAACAGTCCGTTAGCTGTTCCGATCCATAACTGCCCGTTGTTGTCATAAGCCATTCCGAAAGCACTGTTGACTGTCACCCCGTCTTCCGTCTGTGCATCGAATACGGAGAACTTTTCCTCCCGCGAGTCGAATAAATACAGCTTCTCTGTACTGGCCACCCAAATCTGATTGTTATCCTGATGGCGGCAGATCGTTACTATATTCATATAACTGTTTCCACTGTTTTCTGACGAATGTCCGTAGTTGGTAAATTCGATACCGTTGAAACGATTCAACCCATCCTGTGTTGCAAACCACATATATCCGATGCTATCTTGGAGGATGCTCCGGACGCAATTGCCCGATAACCCTGATCTAACGTCATATTTCTTGTAGATATTGGCGAAGACCAGAGAAACCGATGCCAGCAGTATACATATAGATAAGATGGATCGTTTCATAATTTCCTTTCTTTAGTTATCAGGTTCGGTTTAATCCTGTTCAGTTCTGTTTTTCAGTTTAATTTAATCCCGTTCAGTTTAGCCCCGTTCATTCCGGTTTAATTTCGTTTAGTTTTCCTAGGCAGTTATCTGCTCCACAAGCTATGATAGCCTGTTTTATTGGCGATATATCTTCTGTTTGCAGGAACTATATACCCTGCATGTTGAATCTATATACCCAACACGCAGGACATATATTGCCAACAGATTGGATCTATATCTCCTGTAACCCGGGTAACTATCCCCTCTATAGAGCTCTTTATTTCACGTCATCCCACGTATCCGTGCGGAACGGGAAAGCACTCAATCCGAAAGTGTTGCGCAGCGTGATATTTCCTACGTAATTACGGAAAGCATAGCGCACGGCAACCGGTTGGGCAACCTCTTCGCTTGATACTTCTACCGTGTTGGTACGTCCTATAATCTTCGCTTTCGCTGGATAGAACTTCTTGTCGGCTCCTGCAATCTCGAATCCCTCCAGTTGGGCGAAAGTAGGGAACAGTCCCGCAGGTGCGTTATTGAATGTTACTATGGCCTTGTTGTCCTCATAGTCTACTTTAGTCATCATCGGACCGTTGGACGGCAATCGGCCGATGCCGTATGTTTTAGTCAATGCAAGCGTAGCCAACCGAAGCCCTACTACATCTTTCTGTGGCGGATGGATGCAGAATTCATCACCAATATCCGTAGTGGGTACGATGCCCGAATTAGGAATCGTTTTCAGGGCTTCCATCTGTGCTTCACGCAATAAAGCGGCACCCGTATCCCGGCTGTCCTTATATTTATGAGGAGCAATCTGCACATAATAGAAAGGCATAGCGGGATCTTCCCATACATTTCTCCATAGCTGCACCATAGCAGTCATCATCGGAGCATAGAATTGATAGTTGGATATGTTCGATTCTCCCTGATACCAGAAGAAACCACGTGCCGTGAAGTTCTTAACAGGCCATAACATCGAGTTGTACAGACATTCCAAACGTTGATGAACTCCCCTCTTGGGATTTTTGGCAGCTTCAATATCCATACCTTCAACGATTTTCAATGTCGGTTCATCCATCCATGCTTCGATAGCCGAACCTCCCCAACTGTTGATAACCAGTCCTACCGGGAGATGGAGACTTTCAGTCAGTTGTCTGGCAAAGAAATAGGCGGCAGCACTGCAATCAATGGTCGTTTCAGGTGACGATACTTCCCATTTTCTTTTCTCAAAATCCATGCGACGTTCTGTTTCATTAGTTCTCGGAACAGTGATAAAACGAATACGGTCGCGGTAATTTCCCGAGTTCAGTAGCGTTTCAAGCGAGTTGTCAATGGGTTGCGCTGCATTTCCCATCATACGCATTTCCATATTCGACTGTCCGGAGCATATCCACACTTCCCCTATCAGTATATCCGAAAGAGTGACCGGAGTGCCGTCACTGATGGTAATAGAATAAGGTGTATAACCCCCTTCAGGAGTGTCTACTTTCACCATCCAAGCCCCGTCTTTATCCGTAGACGCCTGATAAGTCCGGTTGTTCCACGAAGTAGTGACGGTTACTTTTTTGCCGTCCGCCCAACCCCATAATTTAACGGAACTATTCTGTTGAAGTACCATGTGATCCCCCATCATTGCAGGGAGTTTTATCTTACCTTGTGTGACAGGGAAGAATAAAAGTGATAAAACGAGAATTAAAAGATGTCTTTTCATACCATTATTTATTATAAGATATTTAATAAAATGTGTATGAAACAAAATTACAACCTATTTTTTTAATAGTATAAAATTATTTGTTCATTTTCTGATAAAAATAGATTGTAATTCATTGAAGCTAATAATATCGATCCGATAAAGGGTTCTTTTATTCTTGTTTTTCGAGATTGTTCATTCTTATTAATGCTTCGATAAAATAATAATCAGCATAAGTAAGCGGAACGTCTACTTCTCCTTTCATCGGCTTATGTCCGACACTGTGTTTGAGAATAAAATTTCCATTAGTGTTGGGAGCTGCCAGATATTCAGGGGAAGATAATGTGCGGAGTTGGCGCTTTGCTATACTCCGATACTGGATCTTCTTTTCCGGTAGATATTCACTTAATTCTGTCAGTGCTGAAGCCATGATGGCTCCTGCAGATGCGTCTCTCAAATCATTGGGGATATCCGGAGAATCAAAATCCCAGTATGGAATGCCATCTGAAGGTAGAAGCGGAATGAACATATCTGCAATGGATTGCGCTTGTTTGAGATAACGTGATGAATGAGTCGTTCGGTACATCATTGTGAATCCATAAAGTGCCCATGCTTGTCCGCGTGCCCATCTGGAGTGATCATTATGTCCTTGCACAGTTTGCTTCTTTATTATTTTCCCGTTTTCAGGATCATAGTTGACAAGATGGTAAGTGCTGTAATCCGGTCGGAAATGATTCCTCATTGTTGTGTTTGCATGTGTAATGGCAACAGTTTTTAAATAAGGGTCGTTATACTGATTACCTACCCACATGAGCAGTTCAAGGTTCATCATATTGTCTATGATAACCGGGAATTTCCATTTATCGCGGGAGGAGTCCCAGCTACGGATGGAACCAATGATAGGATTGAATCTTGTTGCTAATGACATAGCGCCATTATGGAGAATATTCAAATACTCTTTGTTGCCTGTCAATCTATATCCATTACCATAACTGCAAAATAGCTGGAAACCGATGTCATGATCTGTTTTGAGGAATTGCAGTGGAGCAAGTTTTTGTGTATAGGTGTGGGCTAGCTTTTTTATATTTTCAGAACCGGTATATTCATAAAGGTACCACAATGTGCCTGGATAAAAACCGCTACACCACCAATAGATATCTGAAGTGATGAGTCTGTTTTTTGAGAAACTGCGTGGGACTCTATCTTTTTCCAGGGTGGAAGCCATGTTGGTATATTGGATAGAAGCTCGTTCCATGACTTCCTGTGTTATTTGTTGGATGCTCTTTTCTGTCTGGGCATTCGTATATATGACTGTTAATGACAGAGTCAGCAAGATGATTATTTTTCTCATTATTTTTTTGATTGAATTTTTAATTAATATTCTTTGGCTCTTTAGCAAATGTAGTGGTAAATACCCTTGTATCTTTCGCACTCATTTGTGCTTCAAATCCTACCATTGTCACCCCTGGATTGGCTTCATCATATTTATTGTCTGTAGAGGCCGGCCATGTTTTCAGAGTAAACGGGTGATTGTTTTGTTCTTGTACGGTCAGATACAGGATTTTTCCATTCTGTGATAACTTGATACAGTGGTTTGAGATTATTTCTGCTGTTGCAGGTGTAGCCATGGCCCAACGCACCAGAGGAGTTTTGTTTGCACGGCTTTTGATTTCATCTTTTATAACCAGTTCCAGATCACCTCCGTTATCAATGAATTCGGCGGTGCGTACAGGGGCATCGACATCGTAATCATTTCCATTTCTGTTTACTCCAAAGCACTCGAATTTGGCGCCAAGTTTAGTCCCGATAGCCTTCATATAATCTGTTCGTACAAAAGCTTTTCCTTGATAATGATATTGATTGTTATTAATGGTAATAACATTGTGACTGAAGTTATTGAGACGGAATATGCTCCATCTTGTAGAACTTTGGCTGCTGTTCCAAAGATCTATACCCGCAGCTTCGAGAGGAGCATATTCCTGCATACCTAAATCCATTGCCCAACGTTCTCCATAGGCATCGTATACGAATGTTGCGCCATCCATGTGACCATGACTTGTGTTTGAACGTCCTCCTTTCATTCCGAAATATTTATCAGTGTCTGAGTAAGTCCAGTCTGTATGAATGAGTACTACCGGAGTATCTCCATCTCCCCACCATAACTTTTTTTGTGGGGCGGAAATAGTTTCTTTTACTTGCTCGGAATCGATGAATCCCATGATAATAGGCAATAAGCGGCGTTCTTCGAATTTGCTGGCATATGCTCCTTTTTTTAGCAGCCTGAGTTCATTAAACAATAACGAGCTGTGTCCCTGTTTTTTAGCAAACCACCACATAGGTAGTTTAGGTTCTTCGGGTTCGGTGCAATCCGAGTAGTTAAAACATTTTCCAGTTGTTCCGGCCATGAATAACATATATTCTGCGGTTTTCAAAAAACCGGCACTTGTTTGGGATAATCCGTTATCTGTATTGAACACCTTTTCCAGTGCAGCGATTAATATTACTTGATAAGTAGTTCCATATCCCCAATACATATATCCTTCGGGGTAATTCCCGTCAGTGCCGTAGGTAGTCATGCCTTTGGTTTTGTTACTGTTAAAGCTTTGTTCTATGATTTCAACAGCACGGCTTTTGTCCTTCTCGTAAGTAACGAGTGCAGCGGCCAGTAACCCTCCATTGCATACTTGGTTCCAATTTGTAGTTGTTTCAATAAACTGTTTCGAATAAGTGGGGTCAGTAGCAGTTTTAAATGCGTAGTTTTCAAGTGCCGTTTGAGCCATCTTTCTGGTTTCAGGCTGCAGATCATTATATAGCCAGTCTAATCCGATTGCAACGGCTAAAGCCATTTCTCCTATATCCAGATAATGGGTTGGATTCCAGTCGGGGAAGGAACATACCGAACGAATATCCTTCTCTGCCTGATTCAGATAAGTATAATCATTGTTCATTCTATATCCGTATGCCAGATGGCAAATTCGTTCCAGTGCTTTACGTGAAACAGTCAGAAGTCGTTTGCCACTTTTTTGATAAGTGAGAGTGGAGGCTCCGACAAATTCTTTGTTGCATCTGTTTATGATGATCTCATGAATGATTTTAAGTGTGGAGTTATTTGTAATTTCCTGTTTCAAGTGATCAAAATCTTGGGCGTTTAGGAATAATCGTGGATGCTCTCCTATTTTGGAATAGTCGAATATGCCATTGGGATCAGCTGAAGGATCATCCTCATCATCCGGTTGCGAAGAAGAGTCTTTCTCTGGTAAAACAGGCTTTTCAATTTCTGGAATATCTACATCGCAACTTCCGAAAGTGAATATAGCTCCCCATAATAGAAGTGTATATAATAATATTTTTTTCATGTGTCTATTCATTTTTAATAAGGTTGAACTTTACTTTGATTGTAATTTTTTCTTTGGGATTTAGGGCAATGTCATATCCCACTCTACACGTACCCGGATTTTCATAATCGTAGTCGTGAGGTGGAGTATTATCCCAAATATGCAGATTCACCTTTCGCGGAGAGTCAACTTGTAGTGAAAGCTGTTTGTTTCCTTGGGTTAACATGATAGTTTGGTTATCCGCTATTTTAGGAATAGTAGGAGTACACATTGTCCATCGAATTAGAGAGACAGTATCTTTGTTCTCAAGATAATCTGTTATTTCCAATGAATTGTCGGGAGTGAGAATCACAGTACGTGTTGCCTGATTGATAGCTTGTCCTAATGTTGAAGTCAAATTAACCTTTGCTCCCTTGTTCCCTTGATTATCAGTGAAACTTTTTAACTCGGCAAAGCCATTCACCTGATGGCTTTTTCCATCGATAGTAAGTGTGTTATGTGCACTGCTTCCTATTCGAAATACTTGCCATCTTTGAGAATACTGTTTTGTATTCCACAAGTCTACCCCTTTACTTTCAAGACTGTAATAATCCTGCATTCCCAAATCCATGGCCCATCGGACCCCTGCTTGTTCATAAATGAATGATCCGGCATCCATATGGGCATGTGAGGTAGAAGCTGTTCCGCCTTTTACTCCCAGATAGGTATCCGTTTTATAGTTCCATCCGCTTCGATAAATATAAACGGGGGTTGTCCCTATACTATGCCACGTGTTGCCTTTAGGACTGATTACTTCGTCTAAGTCGATGCGTGAAGCAAAGATGAGTAGGCATGGCAAGAACCTTTCTTCGAGGTATTCACCAAATTCCAGGTTTGCATCATTCAGATACTTCTTCTCAAGCCAAAGCAGCGACGGATTTTTAGTTTTATGGGCAAACCAGAACATCATGATATTTCCATACGCTTTTGGACTAGCATCAGAGAAGTTGAAACAATCTCCTGTTGGAGCTGTCATATATTGAATGTATTGGGCTGATTGTAGAAAACCGGGATAATCACTTAGTCCGGCATCATGACCCAAGGAACTTTCTAATGCATCATTAAGCATCACTTGGTATGAGGTACCATAAGACCAATAGCCAAAGCCTTCGGGGTAACCGCCATCGGGAGCATAACATTCTAAAGCTAGAGGTACTGTTTGAAGTGCCTTGTTAATGATCTCTTTTGTTTTTTCTGGTTCATCTTCATAGATAGCAAGTGCACTACATACAAGTCCTCCATTACAAACCTGATTCCAGTTTGTTCTTGATTGGTAGAAACTGGCATGTTTTGTTTTAGAGGCTTCTATTGCTTTTTCTACAATAGCCTGCCGGATTTTTTTCCGGCTGTCCGGTAACAGTTCATTGAATAGCCAGTCGTAACCAATGGCCAGTCCCATACTCATTTCGCTTACATCCAGGAAGTGACTGGGATTCCAATCGATGAAAGAAGCTGCTGCCAGCATTTCTTTTTCGGCTCGCCGGAGGTATTCCTTTTCACCTGTCATACGATAAGCGTATGACAGGTAGAAGACTCTTTTGAGAACAATGCGCGAAACTCCCAGAAGCCGTTTGCCTTCTTTGATTCTTTTAACCGGAGCCTCTTTAAGAGTTTCATCACAGTAGTCTAATATTCGCTTGTGGAATGCTTGTAAAACGGTGCTTTTTTGCAAAGCTATATGAATATTTCTCTCTTCACCTTCCTTGAGTAACAGGCGGGGATGTGGAGCAATATGGCTATAGTCGAAATCTTTCGTATAGCCTTTTGCTCCTCCCGCAATAAGTATGAATATAATTATTAATAGTTGCTTCATTTTGCTTTTATTTAATACGTCCATCCTTCTGTAGGTTTGAGATTCGGATTTCTTTGGGTTTCTACTAGTGGAATAGGCCATACCGTCATATAATCTTTCCAATACCATTTACTTCCAACGATGTTTCCCCACCATGCTTTCAAACCGCTATAATCACCTTGAAACTTGGTCTCTTTATAGGTACCCCATCTGATTTCATCGAAATAATTGATACTCTCGAGACATAATTCTACCCGTCGCTCATAACGAATTCTGTCTCTCATATCTTCCTTACCGGAGACAGAATTATATCCTGTACCCCTTTTTTCTAAATCTCCCATACCTGCACGTTTACGGATTTTATTGACTGCTATAATTGCTTCATCCAATCTATCTTTTTCATTAAGCGCTTCAGCATAAAGCAGCCATACATCGGTAAAACGAATTAGTGGATAATCGCAATGACAACGCAGTCGTTCTATATAACGGCCTTTCTCTGTTTCATTGTACTTTTTATAAATGTAGTACCCTGCATTCCTTTGATTATGCCACATATCTCCATTATTTCCTCCACGATTCAGATAAGGCCATCTAAGAACTTTATTTTGCATGGGTTCTCCACTATTCCAGTATGGGCTGTAGCAATTAGTGCTTGAATAAGGAGTGATGATGGTCTGTTGTAATCGTGGGTCACGTGATTCATATGCTTTTTTGATACGTGCTTCATTTCCGGAGTCGAGATAATATTTATTCATCACTTCGGCTCCTATTCGTGATTTGGCATCATTATAAGCACTTTGATTGGAAGTTAGATTATTGCGTAGGAAAAAAACTTCTCTTTGAGCCGGGGTAAGGTCATCCCATCCGGTTAGATAGGCACTCCATTTGAATTCGGATCCATCAGCATTACGATAGTAATCTACAAAATCGGCTGATGGGATTAATTCCGTCCAGCAATCATAGTGGTCGCGTGAGCCGACCATCAGTTGAATATTGTCGCAATATCCACTAGCTTCATCATATTGTAACGGGAGTATCATTTCTTTATCTTTTTCATTCTCATACTTAAAGAAGTCGATATATTTTCCCTCCCATAAGTCATAACCACACTTTTTAACTTCTTCAAAATCTTTAATAGCTGAATCATATTCTTTCTTCCACATATATATCATCCCTCTTAAAGCATAAGCCGCTCCTTTGGAAGGTCTTCCATAATTTTCTTTCAGCGTGTTATTACCTAAATGCGGGCTTTGAATACATGCAGTGAGGTCATCTAAACAAATTTTCCAGACATCATCGGCGGAAGACTTTCCCCGTGTGGCTTCACTACTGTTAATGGGTTCCAGATAGATGGGGACTCCTTGAAAGAACATATTAAGCCGGTAATAAAAGAAAGCTCGCATAAATTTGGATTCACACATTAGGCGTTCCAGCTTTTCCTCTGAAAGTCCGGCTTTATGTAAGTTGGCAATAGCATCGTTGCATCGATGGATTCCTTCATAGCCAAATTGCCACTCACGTGAAATATAGGCATATCCGGCGCTTGGGGCGGTTGAAGTTAGCAGGGCGATGCTTGAATAGTATCCGGAGCAGAATCCCATTGATTCTATTCCCAGTTTATTGATACCTGTTACTTCCGACTTTTCAGGGTTAAGGACTAGGAGGCTTCTGTTGTATAGTACGTCATAAATACCGGCAACTCCTTTGTCTGCCAGCTCTTCACTTGTCCACATGTTACCCGTGGCTATTTGATCGTACGGAGTTGTGTCGAGCATATAAGTACATCCCTGAAGGATGCTACAGATTGTCAGGCAGAATATTATTACTTTTTTCATAATTCATTTATTTGTTATATGAGTAATCGATGAATTAAAATGATAGTTGTGCACCGAATGCAAACTGTCTGGTTAATGGATAAGTTATTGAAGTACCCATTTCTGGATCGAGTCCCGGATAGCTTGTTATGGTTAACAGATTTTCTCCGGAAAAATAAAAACGTAGTTTCTCTACCATGAATTTTCTGGTCCATTTCACGGGAATTGTATATCCTATCTGAATGTTCTTTAGTTTGACATAATCACCTTTATACTTCCAAAAAACACTGCTGGTACCATTATCACGTTGTGTCTGGTCTGTGATTCGTGGATACTTTGCAGTTATATTTGTTCTGGAGTCAGATGGATTTTCCGGGTTATAAAAGTAATGATTGTCCGCTACACGCTGGCTGATTCCAAATCCATTTTCAGTTCGAGTACCATTGTAGGAAGAATGGTTCCAATAAAGATCGAATCCTGCACTACCAGCCCATAGCATATAGAAATCAAAACCTTTGTAGGCCACTGAAAGATTGAGACCAAAGTTATAACGGGGCTGGGTAGAGGTTCCGGTAAAGTTCATATCATTGGTATCACCATAATTGCCGTCTCCGTTAGCATCTGCATAAATCAAGTCGCCATACCATAATTGATCTTTTGCCACCTTGGTTACTCCATTAAACTTATATCCATCAGCTATCATGGCTTTTACCCAGGCCATATCAGATTCTGTACGAATCATACCGTCGACTGGTCCAGCATTGATGTCAGGTTTTCCTTCGGAGTATGAACCATTACCACGATAAGGTTGTCTCAAATACATTTCTCCTAACATCCTATTTTCAACGATGACACCTCCAAAACCGCTTTGTGCTACATCCCCGTAATTACTGACGAATCTCGTAGGGTTTCCGGCATTATCATATTCCCAGTATCTGGCAAGTTCTCCTTTATATTTCATTACCTTGTTTTGATTGTAAGAGAAGTTACCTTCTATACGGTATGTAAAATCTTTGATATTATCTTGCCATCCTAAAGTCAATTCTACACCGCGGTTACGTACTTCTGCTATATTTTCTGTAGAACCGGTGACTTTACCCATGGATAGGGGAATGGATGGAGTGAATAGTATTCCCGTGGTCATTTTATTATACCAGTCGAATTCTCCTGTCAGTCTGTTGTTGAAGAAACCTAAGTCGATTCCAACATTGGTGGTGGTTGTAGATTCCCACTCAAGAAAACTGTTTCCAAGTTTACTGATAGCCAGTCCTGTGGTAGGTGAAGAGTTGATAACTACTTTATTAGTACTATAATTGGCTTGCCAGTCATAGTTTCCTGATGCGTTATTTCCAAGTTTTCCCCAAGAGGCACGAATTTTTAAATTAGAAAGATAATCTTGTGCAAAACTCATGAATTTTTCTTCATTTATTCTCCAACCAGCAGAGAAAGATGGGAAAACTCCCCAACGACTTTCCGGGGCGAACCGCGACGAACCATCATAACGGACATTTGCTTCAAATAGATAGCGCCCTTTGAAGGCGTAATTAAGACGTCCGAAATAAGAAATCAGAGCCCAGTCTGTTTCATTACTGTCGCTGGAAACGAGTTCTGTTGCTGTTTTAAGTTGAGTTAGGCTCCAGTCTGACATACCTTTTCGTGTTACGTCGAAATAATTTTCATTATAGTAGGAAGTCGTGAATCCACCCAATGCGCTTATTTCATGATCGTGGGAAAGGGTTGTGTTATAGCGTATCAGAATTTCGGAGTTTTCTCTACGTCTTTTAAATGATTTGTTATTAATGCTTGCATTTTCTAAGGCACTTTCATTGGCACGTATGTTTTTTACGTAATCCCATGTACCGTTTGGAGCTCCCCATGTGGCATAATCTCCCCAATCAGGAGCATAGTTATAGCTTGCTTCGATGGATAATCCTTTCATCGGGCGAATACTGCCGAAGAGTGTGAAATTTCCGCGAAACATTTTATCATATCCACAGCGTCTCATTTTTTCGAATATGTTATTGGCATTAGTGGATTCTTCTGTTGCCGCTGGTAGCCCCCATTTATCATTTTCTCCCGGATAGACTCCGGGAGTTGTTTTATAAAGATATTCAAATCCGCGGCTGATATTGGCAAGGCCTATATCTTGTTTTAATCCATTGAGACGGGTACCAACGGAAAACCATTTATTAATTTTTATTTCGATGTTCGTTCGGAATTGGAACTGCTGGAATCCGGAGTCTGTTCCTTTTTGGTTCATGACTCCATCTATATCTTGATATCCTAAAGATAAAAAGTAGTTTACCTTGTCATTACTTCCTGAAATAGATAGATTATGTTTTTGTGAGAATCCCGATCCCATGATTTCATTAAACCAGTCTGTATTAGGATAGGCCATGTAATTAGGTATCCCGAATTCATTAGTCCCATTGGGATTATTTTGGGCTTCACGCCATTTATCTATGGTTGATTGTTCAAAAATATGAGCTTTTCCTACATTTTCTGCACCCTCGTTGATAAGTTCCATGTGTCTGGCATAGTCACTGACTAATGAGAGTTTGTTTTGAGGAGTCTCTATAGAGCCATAGAACGAATAGTTTACTCTGGTTTTTCCCTGTCCTTTCTTGGTAGTTACAAGAATCACTCCATTGGCTGCACGTGAGCCATAGATTGCTGCCGAAGCTGCATCTTTCAGTACAGTGATACTGGCAATATCTTCCGTATTCACATTGTTCATGTCCCATTCGATACCATCTACAAGTACTAATGGATTATTAGAGTTCAATGTTCCGGTACCACGAATCCTGATAGTTGCTCCATTTGAACCGGGCTTTCCGGAACTTTGTTGCACTTGGACACCTGCCGAAAGTCCTGCCATTGCACTAGAAGCGTTGGCTATAGGGCGGCTTGACATTTCCTGATTAAAGTTTACTGTTGATACTGAACCTGTTAGATTTGCCTTTTTCTGAACGCCGTATCCTACTACGACTACTTCTTCAAGTGATTCTGATTTAGGAAGTAGAGTCACATTTAGTATCGTTTTATTATCCACGAGTATTGTTTGGGATACATAACCGATATAACTGAATTGAAGTTTGGTTCCCGGCATGACTTGAATGGAATACTCTCCTTCCAGATTTGTAGAGGTTCCATTGCCCGATTCCAAAATGGAAACGGTAGCTCCGGGCAAAGGATAGTTACTTTCGTCGGTGACTTTTCCCGAGATTTTTATTTGCTGGGCAGACATTGTCAGGCAATGTAAAGCGAATATAGCCATAAATAGAATGTGTTTTTTCATATAATACATATAGAACAAATGGTTTTTAATTAGAAATATTCCTTTCAATAATGCTCTAAATATTTTCAGTTCAATCGCTATACGTCAAATAACTTGTCCGGACATATAATTAAGAAGTATAGCTGGTATATTAGAAAATATCAGAGAACTAAATGATGGTTACTGCAAAAATAGATGGTATATTGCAATATCAATAGTCCGGATGAGGAAAATAATACCAATTTTAGTAATGAAGTGAAAAGGCTAAAACATAAAATAGCTCAAGTTAGTCAAATAAGGCTCCGAATTAGTCATATTTTTGTGACGGGGGGGGTGATGAATGAAAATAAATTCTATATTTGCGTATATCATAAATGTTGCACAATGAATCATTTATTTCGTATATTAGTGCTGGTCATTACGATTGCACAAGCTGATTTTCTTTGTGGCCAGACTTTTTCTGTTATGAGAAAATATGATGTTAAGACCGGATTGTCTGATAATACGGTGAGGACCATCATGCAAGATTCAACCGGATATATATGGCTGGGAACGAAAGATGGAATAAACCGTTGTAATGGGACTGAATTTACTAAATTTGCTGATTCTGTAGATTCATCAAATAATACATTAATTAATGTCTTGAAGCTTTATCCGCATATCGACCGAGTCAATATTTGGACAGCTACTACAGACGGGCTCTATCTTTTCAATACTCAATCTAAAGATTTCACACTATTTGGTGAGAAAACAGACCTGGGAGTTAGTGTTGTGGGTACTGTGAACGATTTGTGCTATGATGATGACGGACGATTATGGATTGGTACTTCGAGAGGATTATTTGTATATAATGAAAAGAAAGGGCAGCTACGAAGATATGTGAAATCGCAGGTAGAACCGACTTCTATCCCTGATAATCAGGTAATCTCAGTGTTTAAAGATTCTTCGGGAACTTTATGGTTCGGGACTCGTCAGGGATTGGCGAGATATAAAAAAGCTTCGGATAATTTTGCAGTATATCGCCTGCCTCGTCTTACAAAGGTTTCTCACCCATTTGAAATAAGCACTTTGATGGAAACAGCTGATGGTGAAATTTGGATAGGCACCAGATATGATGGATTGTTACATCTGGACAGATCGGATGGTTCTTTTAGCGCTTATCCTGTAGTAGCGACCTATCAAAACAATACTTGGATTCGGGCTCTTTTCCAATATAGCTCGAATGTGTTTTTTATAGGAACAGAAGATGGGTTATTTCTATTTCGTCAGAAAGAGAAAACTATTCACAAATTGGAGGCGTTCGGTTCAAAGTGTATTTATTCATTCAGTCGTGATCGCGAAGGTGGAGTATGGGTGGGTACTTATTTTGATGGGGTATATTATATATCACCGCAAAGTAATTATATCAAATGGTATTATGAAAAACATAAACAAAACTCATTATCCGGAAATGCGGTTAGCCAGTTTAGTGAAGACTCTGAGGGAAATTTATGGATTGCTACAGAGAATGGTGGTTTGAACTATTTTAATCCGCGTACTGAAGAGTTTACACGTTATATGGCAAATGGTTCTTCTACAAATGTCAGCCATAATAATATACATGCTTTATTACTGGACGATCATCAGCTATGGATAGGAACTTTTTCCCGGGGTATTGATATCATGAATCTGAAAACGCGTTCTGTAGTGAAAAACTATCTATATAATATGAATGATTCTAATTCCATTCCTCATAATCATATTTATTCGTTATATAAAAACAGACGCGGAGAAATCTTTGTTGGTACAATGGGAGGGTTTTGTCAGTTTTTACCGGAAATAAACAAGTTTCATCGTTTTGAAAAGTTGAAGGATGTGTTTGTATATGATATGTTGGAGGACAGTGCGGGTATACTATGGATTGCCACCAAAGGAGATGGGATATGGCGTTATGATCGGAGAACAGGAGGATTCAAGAATTACAAGCATTCAGTGTCCGATTCAGGCTCTTTGAGTAATAATCGTGTAGTTCGGGTTTATATAGACCGTATCGGGCAACTGTGGTTTTGTACGGAAGGAGGTGGAATATCCCGTTATGATTATGATTCCGATTCTTTTGTGAATTATAATTATCGAAAGAAGTTGTATAGCCACGTTATATATGGGATACTGGATGACAAGGATGGTAATTTATGGTTGTCATCCAACTATGGAATCATAAAGTATAACCCACTCACGGAAGGGTCGAAGCTATATACTCATGAAGATGGTTTGCAGAGTAATTTATTTAATTTTCGTTCATCTCTAAAGGCCAGTAATGGACTGTTTTATTTTGGAGGAGTGGAAGGATTTAATTGTTTTTATCCGGATAAGTTATATACAAACACGGTCAAGCCCACTGCAGTAATTTCTTCTATTAATTTGCATGATAGTAGTGGGAGTGCAGGAACGCATAAAATAAATATCAGTAGGCAGAGTGAATTTACCGTTGATTATCATATTTCTTCTTTTGAGATAGAATATGAATGCCTGAGTTTTGTAGCTCCTTCTAAAAATCGTTATGCCTATAAAATAGATCAGGTGCATGATGACTGGGTTTATACGGATAAACACTCGGTGACTTTCATGGATCTACCTTCAGGCACATATAAATTTATGGTGAAGGCAGCAAATAATGATGGGGTGTGGAGTGATAATCCTTGTTTCATAAACCTACATATAGAGGCTCCCTTTTGGAAAACTATATCAGCTAAAATCGTTTATGTCTTTTTACTTTTATTTTCTGCTTATTTACTTCTACTTAGGTACTCTAAAAAGCAAAGTGAAAAGCGTGAACGTGAGAAAAAGGATATGGAGCTGATGATGGAGCAGGAGATGTATCGATCTAAAATTCAGTTTTTTACTCATGTTGCACATGAGATAAAAACTCCGGTCAGCTTGATAAAGGCTCCGTTGGAGGCCATTTTTGAATCTGGCACATGGAGTGAGGAGACTGAAGCTAATCTTTCTATCATCCGGCAAAATACAAACCGATTACTCGAATTGATCAAGCAGTTGTTGAATTTCCGTAAAGTGGATCAAGAAGGCTATAAATTGTCATATAGCGAGGTGGATATTAATTCTTTTATGAAAGATATCATCAGGAGATTTACTTCATTTTCATCATCTGTTACTATTCAGACGAAGTTTGCACAAGAGCATCTGATATATAATGTAGATGCTGAGGCTCTGACAAAAATAGTCAGCAATTTGCTGACCAATGCTTTCAAATATGCGCGTAATGAAATTTGGGTTTCTGCTGGTGAAGCTGTTGTGGAAGATGCTGTAATGCTTGAAATTTCTGTCGGTGATGATGGCCCGGGAGTGACGGAAACCGAAGCTGCTAAGATTTTTGAACCATTCTATCGTTCTGGAAATAACAACTCGGCAGAGACAGGTTTTGGAATAGGGTTGAGTCTTGTAAAATTGCTGGTAGATAAGCTTGGAGGTAAAATATCTGTTGGTAAAAGTAGTCAAGGCGGGTTTCTGCTTACGATACATTTACCTAAAGCGGAGGTTAGCGTAACCAAGTTGGCCGATAATCGGAATGAACATGAATTTTATGGGCATTTTGAAATATACGAATGTAATCTTCTTATTGTAGAGGATACACATGATATGCTGGAATTTTTATTGAAAAATCTAGGGTATAATTACAATGTTTTGGGAGCAACAAATGGAAAAGAAGCATTAAAAATATTACATAACAACACTATTGATATTATTATTAGCGATATTGTAATGCCCGAGATGGATGGTTTTGAATTGTTGAATGCAGTTCGTGCGGATAAGATGTTGTGTCATATTCCATTTATATTGTTATCAGCACAAAGCTCGGTTAATTCAAAGATAACAGGATTGGATTACGGAGCAGACGCCTATATTGATAAACCTTTTTCTTTAAGTCATATCAAGGCAACAATAGATAATCTTCTGAAAAACAGAAAGGTTCTGTTTGAGCGTTTTGCCAGTATGTCTAATTTGGAGTATGGTCAAGGAGAAATTAAACGTTCTGATCTTGAGTGGCTTGAACAAGTTAATGAGATTATTATCCGCAATTTTACGAATGAAAGTTTTACGGTTGACATACTTGCTTCAGAAATGGCTTTGAGTCGTTCTAATTTGCAACGTAAATTGAAGGGAGTTACGGGACTTCCTCCTATTGATTACATACGGCTTGTCCGATTGAAGTCGGCCGCACAGTTCTTGAAAGAGGGGAAATATCGAGTGAATGAAGTCTGTTATCTGGTAGGTTTCAGCAATCATTCTTATTTTGCTCGTTGTTTTCAGAAACAATTTGGAGTATTACCGAAAGATTATATGAAAGGTAGTTGAATTAAATCTGTTCTGTTTTTAAGATATTCACGGAAAAAGGAAAGAAAGAAAAGGGCCAAACAGAAAATAAACTGCATGAACAATTGCAAGAATATGCGTTTTTTCTTTTTATATTGTATTTATTTCCTTGAAATATGCAATATATGGCGTCACTAAACCATCGGTTTGGTGTAATCAAAGCTTCGGTTTGTTTAAAACAAACGCTCTCTTTGGTATAAACAAACCGTTGGTTCCTTTTAAAGGAAGCGGAACTAGGCTTTTGAAGAGGGTATTTAGCGCTATTTTGTCTTTTTCTATTGCTTATTTATAAATAGCAATCTGCTGCATTTCTTGTGAGATGATAGCTATTTGTACTTTTGATTGGCTACTTTTATTGCAACTTGTTTGCTAATAGTACCTATCTTATGTTATTTGCGAAATCTGTAACTCTAAATGGCGGGCGTTTTTCATGAAGTGCAAGGAAACGGCTCGAATGATGAAGAGCAGGACAAGTAAAATATGCAATTCTTCATGTTGGCACTTTTTTCAGCGATCAATGTCATTCTTCTTTTCTGTTCCGATAATTGGCCGGTGATGTTCTCAAATGCGCTTTTACGTATTTCCCGAAAAAGGACTGATTGGGGAAGTTGAACTCTTCGGCAATTTCCTTGATAGACTTTTCCGAACGTTTTAATCGGTATTTGATATGCTCCACGGTAGTTTCGTTAATCAAATCCAACGGAGTCCTGCCACACGCCTGCTTGATGACTTTCGAGAAATGCTTCGGAGTGTAGCAAAGCTCGTTGGCAAAATAGCTCACCGAACGGTGCATCCCCTTGTCCTTCGATAACAGTTCCATGAACTTCCGCAAAATGTAATTCACCTGTTTGATACCTTCTTTCGAACCCTCCGTATTGCCGGTAGCTTCCATTTCCTTGTGAAGCTGTCCCAGCATTTCGCAAAAGATAGCGGAAAAGAGATATTGCATCACTTCTTTGTGGTAGCAATGAGGCTCATCGTTTATCTTGGCTATAATTAAATCCCGGTAGAATCCGAAGAAAGTTTTATCCTCCCCGTTGCCAACCGACTTCACCGGATTGTTGTGGATATGGGCAGCGGTATTCCACGTTTCCTTTTCCATTTTAATAATACGTTGCAGGAAACGGGTAGAGAATCCGGCAAGCCTGACTTTATATTTAGGACTAAGCATCGTATGGCTGATAATCGTATTGGGCAGACCGAGCAGCAGCTCGCCCGCCTGCAACTTATAGGTCCGGTAGTTGACGTCTAATTGGATGCACCCTTCTATACAAACCGCGATGAGAAAACAATTCAGTTTGATTGTATCATTACTATAAGGAGTCCCCTCCAGACTGTTGACTATCGCAAAGTCATCATCGATATAATCAAGGACGTGCTGACTGTCCTTAAAATCCTCTATATCCACCGTAATAATGTTCTCTTTTTCCATGTTCTTTCCTTTTTTACTTTTTGCAAAGTTGGTGAATAATCGGGAAAACAGAATGTCCCATACTTCTTCAGATTTGTTTGATATGTCGTTTATTGCCAAATAGTTAGCTATAATAAACGTAAATGGCGAAAATAGGACATTTATGGAGGGAAATTGGTCACTCTTGCCTTGTTCTTTTCTCCTACTTTTGTCCAGGATTTAACAAAAGACCAAAAGAGAAAGTATGATTACAGTAAGCAAAAAATGGATACGGCTGATAGGGATTGTCGGTTGTACAGTGTGGATGGCATCTTGCAAGCAAGCATCGGATGCGGGAGTGAAATCTTCTTATGCAGTAATGCAGATAGAAGCGGTGGATAAGGAATTTTCTTCTTCCTATTCGGCGAGCATACGTGGGCGACAGGATATTGACATCTATCCGCAGGTGTCGGGAACGATTGAGAAACTCTGTGTGACCGAAGGACAGAAAGTGCGCCGCGGGCAATCGCTTTTCATTATCGACCAAGTTCCTTACAAGGCCGCACTCAAAACCGCCATTGCCAATATGGAAGCAGCACGTGCCGCACTGGGTACTGCCGAACTGACCTACAAGAGCAACAAAGAACTGTATGCGCAGAAAGTCGTTTCGGAATTTAGCCTGAAGACTGCCGAGAATTCTTATCTCACCGCCAAAGCTCAACTGTCGCAGGCCGAAGCACAAGAGATCAGTGCCCGCAACAATCTCTCTTATACCGAAGTGAAAAGTCCCAGTGACGGAGTTGTAGGCGCATTGCCCTATCGTGCAGGCGCATTGGTTAGTGCCAATATTCCTTATCCGCTCACTACGGTCAGCGACAATTCGGATATGTATGTCTATTTCTCCATGACCGAGAATCAGTTGCTTTCCCTCACCCGCCAGTATGGCGACATGGACGAAGCGTTGAAGAACATGCCGGAAGTGGAACTGCGCCTCAATGATAATTCGGTTTATGATAAGAAAGGTATCATCGAATCCATCAGCGGCGTCATCGACCGGCAAACGGGTACTGTGGTGGCGCGCGTGGTGTTCCCCAACGAATCACGGTTGCTTCATAGCGGAGCATCGGGCACGGTGGTAGTGCCGAGCATTTATAAAGACTGTATTGCTATTCCGCAGACGGCCACCGTGCGGATGCAGGATAAGACGATTGTATATAAGGTAGTGGACGGCAAAGCGGTCTCCACCCTGATCACCGTAGCCGGAATCAACGACGGACGCGAATATGTAGTGCTGGACGGACTGAAAGCAGGTGACGAAATTGTATCGGAAGGCGCCGGACTGGTGCGCGAAGGCATGCAAGTTAAATAAGAAGGAGACTGATTATGAAAGGAAATATATTTATAAAACGGCCGGTGATGGCTATCTCCATCTCCGTACTGATTCTGGCTATAGGGCTTATTTCGCTCTTCACGCTGCCGGTGGAGCAATATCCTGACATTGCACCTCCGACGGTATACGTAACTGCCAGTTATACGGGGCGCCGATGCCGAGGCAGTGATGAACAGCGTCATCATGCCGCTGGAAGAGAGCATCAACGGGGTGGAAGACATGATGTATATCACGTCCAGCGCCTCCAATGCAGGTCTGGCTATTATACAGGTTTATTTCAAGCAGGGCACAGACCCCGATATGGCGGCAGTCAACGTGCAGAACCGTGTGGCGAAAGCGCAGGGATTGCTTCCGGCTGAAGTAACGAAAGTCGGCGTCAGCACGATGAAGCGGCAGACCAGCTTCTTGCAGATTGGCGCTTTGGTCTGCACGGACGGTCGATACGACCAGACCTTCCTTGCCAATTATCTGGACATCAACGTTATCCCGCAGATTAAACGTATCGAGGGAGTGGGAGACGTGATGGAGTTGGGCGATACATACAGTATGCGTATCTGGCTGAAACCGGAACGGATGGCGCAATACGGACTGGTTCCGTCGGACATTACCGCCATATTGGGTGAGCAGAACATTGAAGCTCCTACCGGTTCACTGGGCGAAAGCTCGAAGAATGTTTTCCAGTTTACGATGAAATATCGCGGACGCCTCAAAAGCGTGGAAGAATTCCGGAACACGGTTGTCCGTTCGCGGGAAGACGGTTCGATACTTCGCCTGCAAGATGTGGCAGAGGTGGAACTGGGTACGATGACGTATAGTTTCCGCAGTGAGATGGACAGTCAGCCTGCCGTTCTTTATATGATATTCCAGACAGCCGGTTCCAATGCCACCGCTGTCAACAAAGAAATCACTACGCAGATAGAACGGATGGAGAAGAATCTGCCGGAAGGAACGGAGTTCGTCACGATGATGAGTTCGAATGACTTCCTTTTCGCTTCCATACACATGTGGTGGAGACGCTGATTATTGCCATCATTCTGGTCATCCTCGTGGTCTATTTCTTCTTGCAGGATCTGAAGAGTACGCTGATTCCCTCCATCTCTATCATTGTGTCGTTGGTGGGTACGTTTGCCTGTCTGGTGGCTGCGGGTTTCAGTCTGAACATCCTGACGCTGTTTGCACTGGTGCTTGCCATCGGTACGGTGGTGGATGATGCCATTGTGGTGGTGGAGGCCGTGCAATCCAAGTTCGATGCCGGATATAAGTCTGCCTATCTTGCCACCAAAGATGCGATGGGCGACGTGACGATGGCTATCGTCTCCTGTACCTGTGTCTTCATGGCCGTATTTATTCCCGTCACCTTCATGGGGGCGTGTTCTATACCCAATTCGGTATCACGATGGCAACTGCCGTAGGTATCTCCATGATTTCGGCTTTGACGCTCTGTCCCGCTTTGTGCGCCATCATGATGCGTCCGTCGGACGGAACCAAGAGCGCCAAGAGCATCAACGGACGGGTACGTGCAGCACAATGCTTCGTTCAATGCCGTATTGGGTAAATATAAGAGAGTGTGATGTACTTCATCCGCCATCGCTGGATGGTATGGACTTCACTGGCTGTTGCCGTTGCTCTTGCTGGTTTATCTGATGAGCACGACCAAGACGGGACTCGTGCCGCAGGAAGACCAGGGTGTTATCATGGTGAATGTCAGCATCTCACCGGGAAGCACGCTCGAAGAAACGACGAAAGTAATGGACCGGCTGGAAAATATCCTGAAAGATACGCCCGAAATAGAACACTACGCCCGCGTAGCAGGATATGGACTGATATCCGGTCAGGGAACTTCTTACGGTACGATCATTGTCCGCCTGAAAGACTGGAGCGAACGAAAGGGCAAGGAGCATAGCTCGGATGCTGTGGTGTCACGCCTCAACGGACAATTCCAGGCGATAAAGGAAGCGCAGGTATTCAGCTTCCAGCCTGCCATGATTCCGGGTGTTACGGTATGGGTAATTCCCTCGAACTGAACCTTCAGGACATGACGGGTGGAGAATTGGCTACGTTCTATGAAGCGGCTATACAGTTCCTTGGTGCTCTGAACGAGCGTCCGGAGGTAGCGATGGCTTATACATCGTATGCTATCAACTTCCCGCAGATATCGGTGGAAGTGGACGCTGCCAAATGTAAGCGTGCAGGAATTTCGCCGAGTGCGGTGCTCGATGCGGTGGGCAGTTATTGCGGTGGCGCGTATATTTCCAACTATAACCAGTATGGTAAAGTATATCGTGTGATGATGCAGGCTTCGCCTGAATACCGCCTCGACGAGCAGGCACTGAATAATATGTTTGTACGCAATGGTACGCAGATGGCTCCGGTGAGCCAGTTCGTTACTCTGAAACAGGTACTGGGACCGGAAACGGCCAACCGTTTCAATCTCTACAGCACCATCACAGCCAATGTGAATCCTGCCGACGGTCCTCCGGCGAGGTGCAGAAAGTGATTGAAGAAGTGGCTGCACAGTCTTTGCCGGCAGGCTACGGATATGAATATGGTGGTATGGCACGCGAAGAAGCAAGTAGCGGTGGTGCGCAGACGGTTTTCATTTACGCCATCTGTATCTTCCTTATCTATCTGATTCTGGCCTGTCTTTATGAGAGTTTCCTCATACCGTTTGCTGTTATCTTCTCCGTGCCGTTCGGGCTGATGGGCTCGTTCCTGTTTGCCAAGATACTCGGACTGGAGAATAACATCTATTTGCAGACGGGTGTGATCATGCTGATCGGCTTGCTGCTAAGACGGACATTCTGATTACGGGTACGCCATAG